>Ga0209061_1000005_pt1 | contig 993998 bp, 858 predicted proteins | sample Coa_R1_10_FD_187157 | JGI IMG/M metagenome (GOLD analysis project Ga0209061, IMG submission 187157) | Surface soil microbial communities from Centralia Pennsylvania, which are recovering from an underground coalmine fire - Coalmine... | ecosystem: Environmental > Terrestrial > Soil >...
CCCCTCCACTACGCCCTCGATCACCTTGATCCGTTGTAATTGCTTCTGACTCAATGTCACCATCTCCTTTCAGGGGTGACAGAATCGCTGGCCTGTTAGGGGGTGACAAAATCGCTGGCCTACATCAAGGCCCGCCGGCCAGCATTGACAGATTTTCGGCCTCGCTCTATGATGAAGGCATCACTGAGAAAGGAGGTGGTCCAGTCGAATGATACCTGGTAGTAAAGACTGTACTCAAAATACGCGTGAGGTGGCCGGCTCTTAAAGCCGACGCTCCTAACGTACAGGTTTCGTTCAGTGACGGGACCGCTGCTCATGCTCACCGGCCTGCTCACGCGAACTGAGTCCGTTCTTTAAATCAGTTTGGAAAAACCCCGTTGCCGCTCCTCCAAGGGCGAAACGGGGTTTTTCGTCGCCAAATGTGTTAAACTGAGGATTCCCCTATGAAAGCCGGCATTCATCCCGCCTATGAAGAAGTGAACGTGATTTGCGCCTGCGGAAACACGTTCCGCACGCGCTCGGCGCATAAAGGCGATATCCGCGTGGAAATCTGCTCGAACTGCCATCCGTTCTTTACCGGCCGGCAGAAGCTGGTGGACACCGAAGGCCGAGTCGACCGTTTTCAGAAGAAATATCAGAAGGTCCGGGCCGCGGCGGAAGCCAAAAAGAGCAGCCGGTCGCCTGAGGCCTAAATGCCCGGTCCGCCGGGACCGTGCCCCCCCTGTTTTTGACGCTGTTCGCGCTCCTTGAGGATCTTGTCGTATTCGGCCTGCTGCTCCGGCGTGAGCAGCTCGCGGAACTTCTCCTGCTGCTCTTCCCGGATCTTCTGATAGGCCGGATGCATCTGGCGGCGCGTCTCTTCAATGCGCGCGCGCGTCTCATCCATGATCATGTTGAGCTTGGCCATCTGATCTTCGGTGAGCTTCAGCCGCTGCTGATATTCGGCGGTGATCCGCTTGCGGACCTCCTCCGGAGTGGGACGCGCGGGCGTGGTCGAAACCACGTAAAACCGATGTCCTACCGCGCCGAGCACCACGCCGCTTAAGAAAACAATCGCGATATAAAAGGCGATCGCGCCCCGCGAAAACTTCATTTGATCTCGCCCGCGAAAATATCCACGTAGGTGTTGGGATGCTCGGCGGCCAGCGCGTCGGCGTAGGAAGTGCTGGCGACCGGCGCCTGCTCAAAGCGCGGGATCAACACCAGCCCCATCAGCACCGTCAAGGCCAGCGTCGCGCCGACGCAGACCTGCGCAAGCACGCGGAAAACCTTCAGGTTCGCAGAGCGGCGAGCTTCAATCCGCCGCCACAGGCCAGGCGTGAAACCCGCGCTCGGCTCCGGGTCGGGAAATGCCGCGCGATACTCCGCAAACAGCGCTTCCAGCTTGTCTTGCCCGTTCATCCGGTCCATCTCAACACCTCACCGCTTCATTCCTGGCGCGATTCGTAGGCCTTCAGAACCCGCTGCCGCGCCCGGAACAGCCGTACCTTAAGAGCATTTTCATTAACCCTGTAGATTTTTTCAAGTTCCTTCAAAGAAAGCCCTTCGACCTCTTTCAGGGTTAAAAGAATCCGGTCTTCCTCGCTTACCTGCCCCAACAACGACTCCACCAGCTCCCGAATCCGCGTCCGGCGCTCCTCTTCATCGCGCTTCTTGCCGCCGGCGGCCGCATCCGCCATCACCACCTGCTGCTCGCTCAGATCCGACATGCGGCTTTCCTGCCTGCGCCGCTGGCGCCGCAAATAATCATACGCCGCATTCACCGTCAACCGGTACAGCCAAGGCTCAAAAACCTCTGGCGTCCGGAGCTGCTCCAGCGAATAATACAGCCGGACGAAAACCTCCTGCCCGACATCCTCCACGTCTTCCGGCCGCCCGATCAGCCGGGCGATGGTGCCCAGAATCCGTTTCCGGTATGCCTGCACCACCTGATTGAACGCATTGTCGTCTCCGCTTCGAGCCCGCTCAATGAGTTCGAACTCAACCAGCATGGCCACCTATCTGACAAGACGCCAAACTTCGCGGAAAGTGGCCGCTGGCCCGGAAAATCCAACTTATCCAATAGAGATGGCGCGCCACTTCTTTGACAGGTTACAACAACGTGGCGCCACCGCCGCAAGGAAGATCCCGGAAAATGCGCGGTTCGCCTGCGCCCGGCAATCCGGCAGGCAACCGGCGTCCCGGAACCAGGTTCGCTGCATGCCTGGCTTTGTTTTCTTTAACATACAAAACTCCCACCGGAATGGATGGAAACCCCCGGCCAGTGCCGGCCGGCCGGCGCGTGATAAAATCGGGTTTCCATGGACTTTCTGGAGGGGCTGAACCCGCGGCAGCGTGAGGCGGTTCAGCACGGGGAAGGACCGCTGCTGGTTCTGGCCGGCGCGGGAAGCGGGAAAACGCGGGTCATCACCCACCGCATCGCGCACCTGATGAGCGTTCATCGCGTGCCGGGATGGGCCATCCTCGCCGTTACCTTTACCAACAAGGCCGCCGCGGAAATGCGCGAGCGCGTGCGTTCGCTCACCGGCGGAATCGGCGGCGACGGCCCAACCCTGGCGACTTTTCACTCCTTCTGCGTCCGCCTGCTCCGCCGCGAAGGCGCCCCGCTGGCCGCGATCCGGCCCGGATTCACCACCAGCTTCACCATCTACGACGACGACGATCAGTTGTCCATCCTCAAACAGGTCTACCGGCAGCTCGGCCTGGACGAAAAATTCATGGCGTATCGCGCCGCCCTGTCCCGCATCAGCCACGCCAAAAGTCATAAGCAATCGCCCGAGGAGATGGCCCGCGCGGCCAGCGATCCGGCAACCACACGCCTGGCGGTGGTCTACGAAAAATACGAGGCGAAACTGCGCGAGTCCAACGCCCTGGACTTCGACGATCTGCTGCTGGAGGCGGTCCGCCTGCTCCAGCAAGACGCGGCGGCGCGCGAAAAGCTGAACCGGCGCTACGAATTCGTCATGGTGGACGAGTATCAGGACACCAACCGCAGCCAGTACGAGCTGATGCGCCTGCTGGCCGGCCAGCGGCGCAATATTTTCGTGGTGGGCGACGAGGACCAGTCGATTTACGGCTGGCGCGGCGCCAATATCCGCAATATTCTGGACTTCGAGCGCGATTTTCCCGGCGCCGCCGTCATCCGGATGGAGCAGAATTACCGCTCCAGCCGGAACATCCTGGAGGCCGCCAACGCCGTGGTGGCCCACAACACCGAGCGCATCGGCAAATCGTTGTGGACCGAAGCCGGCGGCGGCGAAAAAATCCTGCTCTACGAAGCGCCGGATGCGGAAAACGAGGCGCTGTTCATCGCCGACACCATCGAGAACCGGCTGGCCCAGAATCCCCAGGATCGCGTGGCGGTGCTCTATCGCACCAACGCCCAATCGCGGCAGATCGAGGAGGCGCTGCGGCGATACGGGCGGAAATACACAGTGGTCGGCGGATTCAGCTTTTACCAGCGCGCCGAAATTAAAGATATTCTCGCGTATCTGAAAATCCTGGTCAGCCCGCAGGATTCGGTCAGCCTGCTCCGCATCCTCAATGTCCCGGCCCGCGGCATCGGCCGCACCACCGCCGAGCAGATCGAGCGGTCCGCAGCCGAGCACAACGAGCCGCTTTGGAGCGCGCTCCGGCGAATGCTCGCCGGGAATGCGTTCCCGCCCCGCGCCCAGGCCGCCCTTCAGGCCTTTCATCGCCTGATCCAGGAGCTGGCCGAAATCGCCGGCCAAAAGAGCGTCACCGAAACGCTGGAGGCCGTGCTGGAGCGTACCGGCTACCGCCAAGTGCTGGAGCAGGAAAACACCGAGGAGTCCCGCAGCCGCCTGGCCAATCTGGAAGAACTGCTCAACGCCGCCGCCGACGCCGCCGAGCGCGGGGAAACCCTCCGCGACTTCCTCGATCACGCCGCTCTGGTCTCCGACGCCGATCAGGCCGACGAGCGCGCCCCCGTTTCGCTGCTGACCCTGCACAACGCCAAGGGCCTGGAGTTTCCCGTCGTCTTCATCGCCGGGCTCGAGGAGGGCCTGTTCCCCCATAGCCGCTCGCTCGACTCCGCCGCGGCTATGGAGGAAGAACGGCGCCTGTGCTACGTGGGCATGACCCGCGCCGGAAAAAAACTCTATCTGTCCTGGGCGCGGCTCCGGCGGCGCTTCGGCGGCGGCCAGCCGGAGCAGTCCATCCCCTCGCGTTTCTTGCGCGAAGTGCCGGCGCATCTGCTGGAACGCGTGCGCGGCGATCAGGGCCATGTCGATCTGCTGGCCGAGCGCTACCTGGTGCGCGACGCCGCGCGCCGGAACCTTTATACTGGGAAGACTTACAACTCGGTGGAGAATATCAGACAGTTCTTCGCCGAGCGGGGCATGCCGCCGCCTTCGGGCTTGCGCCAGCCGGAGCCGCGCCAGCAGGCCAAACCGGCGGCCCCGGTCCCGGCAAAATCGGCGGCGCGCCGATTCGGTCCGGGATCCACCGTCGAGCATGCCAGGTACGGCCGGGGCACGGTGCTGCGCCTGGAAGGTTCGGGCGAGGACGCCAAGATCACCGTGAGTTTCCCGGGTTATGGCTTGAAAAAATTGGTCGCCAAATACGCAGGAATCAAAATTGAATGAACACCAAACACGTCACCGATAAAGCCGAGAGAAAATCGCTCAAGCGGGCGGCCCGCAAGAAACGACCGCCGCTGGCGCCGCGAGCCGCCGATGTCGCGCGCGGCTCGCGCAAGCGGAAAGTCAGGAAGATGGCCAAGGGCCAGCGCAAGCGCTGACGTGTGCCGCTTCTCCAGACCAAGTCGATCGATGAACTCATCAAAACGTCCCAGGAGCCGTCGCACCGGCTGAAAAAGACGCTGGGGCCGTGGTCGCTGGCCTTCTTGGGCGTCGGCATCGTGATCGGGTCGGGCATCTTCACGGTCACCGGAACGGCGGCTTCGGGAAAGCTCAAAGATCCCGGATTGCTGCAAGCCACCGTGCTCGATCTGACCCTGCACGGTCGCGCCGCCGCGGCCTCGCTCGGCCGGCCCGGCGCGGGACCGGCGCTGATCGTTTCCTTCGGCCTGGTGCTCATCGCCTGCCTGTTCGCCGGCCTGTGTTTCGCCGAACTGGCCTCCATGATCCCCATCGCCGGCAGCACTTACACCTACGCCTACGCGATCCTGGGTGAGATCTTCGCCTGGATCATCGGCTGGGATCTGATCCTGGAATACGCGGTGGCCAATATGTCCGTCGCCGTGGGATTTTCCGCGTATTTGCAGGACCTGGGCGACAACCTCTTCGGCCGGCGCCTGCCTGCGGCGATCGCCTATCCGATGTTCGCCGCGCCGGGATCCCCCGCCGGAATCTATAATCTTCCGGCCCTGCTGATTACGCTCGCCATCACCTGGATCCTGGTGCGCGGGGTGAAGGAAAGCGCCGCCACCAACACCACCATGGTGATGATCAAAATCGCCGCAATCGCGATTTTCAGCCTGGGGGCGATGCGCGCGATCAATACCGCCAACTGGCATCCCTTCGCCCCCAACGGGCTGGCGGGAATCGTCAGCGGGGCCAGCATCGTCTTCTTCACCTACATCGGATTCGACGCCGTCTCCACCGCCGCCGAGGAGTGCGGGCGGCCGCAGCGCGATCTGCCCTTCGGCATCATCGCCACGCTGATCCTCTGCACCATCCTGTACGGATCGGTCACCGTGGTGCTCACCGGCATCGCCAACTGGAAGACGCTCGATCCCAACTCCGCGGTGGCGGTGGCGCTCAAGAATATCGGATACAACCGGCTGCGGCTGATCGTCAGCGCCGGCGCCCTCACCGGGATGATCTCCTCGCTGCTGGTGGGCCAGTACGGGCAGGCGCGCATCTGGTTCGCCATGTCGCGCGACCGCCTGCTGCCGAAAATGTTCGGCGCCGTCCATCCGCGCTTCCGCACGCCCTATATCGGCACCTGGATCGCCGGGCTGCTGGTGGGGCTCCCTTCGGGATTGTGGGATATCGACACCTTCGCCGAGCTGACCAACATCGGAACGCTGTTCGCATTCATCATCGTCGCGGCCAGCGTGATCGTGCTGCGCCGGACCCAGCCGCAGCGCCACCGCCCGTTCCGCGCTCCCCTGGTTCCCCTGATTCCGGCCCTGTCCATCGCCTGCTGCCTGCTGCTGATGGCCGGATTGCCGCTGCTGACCTGGATCCGCTTCTTCGCCTGGCTGCTGATCGGCCTGGCGATCTATTTTCTCTACGGCCGCCATCGCACCGCCGCCGCCTGATCCAGCGATACGGCTTGGTGCAGCGCGTCTCTGTCCGCTGCGTCGATACTTTATGTCGAATGCCCTACCATGAGACTGGCGCCGGGCCAGCCGCCCCGCAACCCACCTTGACCATCTCCTTCACCGCCGCCGCCCCTACCCGCCTCGACCGCTTTCTTCAGGATCGCCTTCCGGATTACAGCCGTTCGCGGATCCAGAGCTGGATCAAAGCAGGACGCGTGCTGGTGAACGGCGCTCCCGCCAAAGCCTCGCGGATCCTGCGCGGCGGTGAACAGATCGAGGTCTCGCCGTCGGCGCCGCCGCCGCTCCAGGCCGAGCCCGAGGATCTGCCGGTCGAAGTCCTCTATCAGGACGCCGCGGTGATCGCCGTCAACAAACCCGCCGGCCTGACCGTTCACGCCGGGGCGGGAGCCCACTCCGGCACGCTGGTCAACCGCCTGGTGCACCACTTCGCCTCGCTGTCGCGCCTGGGCGGAGAGTTGCGGCCGGGGATTGTCCACCGCCTCGACCGCGGAACCAGCGGCGTGCTGCTGGTGGCCCGAAACGACCCGGCACATCGCGCCCTGGCCGCTCAGTTCGCCGCGCGAAGCGTCGAAAAAATCTATCTGGCGCTGGTGGAGGGCAGCCTGCCGGCCGATGCCGGGCGCATCCGCCGGCCGATCGCCCGCGACCCGGCGCGCCGCACCCGGATGACCGCGCGCCTGCCACAGGGCCGCGCCGCGCTGACCGAATATCGCGTCCTGCGCCGGTTCGCCGGATTCACATACCTGGAGGTGCGGATCGCCACTGGCCGCACCCATCAGATCCGCGCCCACTTCGCCGCCATCGGACATCCCGTCGCCGGAGACCGGCTCTACGGAGCGCGCCCCGGCCCCCGCATCTTCCTCCACGCCTGGAAGATCGCCTTCACCACGCCAGCCGGCGGCGGCCGGGTGCAGGTGGAAGCGCCGCTGCCCGGCGAGTTGCAGCGCTGGCTCAACGAACTGCCTATAATTTAGGTAGCTTGCCATGAAAACCGTCGTAACGCTCGCCTTCGCCGCGCTGCCCATGTTGACCGGGCTCGCCCGGGCTCAGCAGCCGGCCAAGCCCGCCTCCGAAGCCGATGAGCCGCGGATCTCCGTCGAAGTAACCCGCGTCCAGTTGCTGTTCACCGTGACCGACAAGAAGGGCCGTTTCGTCACCGACCTTACCAAGAACGATTTTCAGATCCTCGAGTCGAAAAGGCCGCAGACCATCACCGACTTCACCGCCGAAACCGACCTCCCGCTGCGCCTGGCCATCCTGATCGACACCAGCAACAGCATCCGCGACCGGTTCCGCTTCCAGCAGGAGGCCGCCACCGATTTCATCAACACCGTGCTTCGCCCCCGGGAAGATAAGGCCATCGTGGTCAGCTTCGACACCTCGGCCGAGCTGGTGGCCGATCTCACCGGCGACGCCGACGCCATCACCCGCGCCATCCAGAACCTGCGCCCCGGCGGGGGAACCGCGCTCTACGACGCCATCTTCTACGCCTGCCGCGACAAACTCGTGCAGGATCAGCCGCGCTACAAGTTCCGCCGCGCCATGGTGATCTTAAGCGACGGCGACGACAACAACAGCCGCTACACGCGCGATCAGGCCCTGGAAATGGCGCATAAATCCGACACCGTCATCTATTGCATCTCCACCAACCGCACCGGCCAGGAAATGGACGGCGACAAGGTCCTGAAGTATTTCGCCGAACAGACCGGCGGCCAGGCCTTTTTCCCGTTCAAAGCGCAGGATCTGGCGCAATCGTTTGAAAATATCGCCAATGAGTTGCGCCATCAGTACAACGTGCTGTACCGGCCCGATCCGCTCAAGACCGACGGCCAGTATCATCCGGTGGAAGTGAAGGTCAAGGGCCGCAAGGACCTGATCGTGCGCGCCCGCCACGGCTACTACGCTCCCCTGATCCAGCCCTAGGCGCGCCCGCCGGAATCCGCTCCGCTCCGGCGCCGTGCGAAGATGGTTCTCGTGCGCCTCTGGAACCGCGCCAAGCTCCTCTACAGCTACCTGCGCCGCGCCGAGCGTGTGCCCGCGCTGCCGGTGGAATACATCGTCGAAACCACGGCCAAGTGCAATCTCTACTGCCCCATGTGCCCGCGCGAGACGCACAAACAGCCGAAGGAGGACATGACCGACGAGATCTTCGAGCGCCTGGTCGCCGGCGCATCGCGCACCGGCGAGCACATGATGCTGATCGGGCTGGGCGAGCCGTTCATGGATCGCAAAATTTTCGACCGCATCGAGTATTGCGAGCGGCACGGCATCGCCACCCTGCTTTCCACCAACGGAACTTTTCTCGACGAAAAAACGGCCGCGCGGCTGCTTGAAACGCCGCTGGCGCACATCACCCTGAGCTTCGACGGCGCCTCTAAAGAGACTTTTGAGCAGTACCGCAAGGGCGCGCGCTTTGAAAAAGTCCGCGATAATTTCGTGCGCTTCGCGCGCATGAAGAAACAGCGGGGCTCGAAGATGCAGGTGGTGGTGCAGATGGTGCGGATGCCGGGAAACGCGCACGAGGTCGAGGACTTCCGCCGCTTCTGGAGCGCAGTCGAAGGCGTCGATCAGGTGCGCGTCAAGGAGGACGAAACCAATCTGGTGCAGCCGGAGGGAAACCGCGGAGGCGCCCGGCCGTGCCATTATCTGTGGCGCGGCGCGATGTACGTCAAGCACGACGGCCGCGTCTTTCCCTGCTGCCAGAGCTATCATCTCGGCGGCGCGCCCGCCGGCGATCTGCGCCAAAGCCCGCTCGAGGAGATTTTTAACTCCGAGCAGATGCGGCGGCTGCGGCGGCTGCACGCCGCCGGACGGGCCGGCGAGATCGATATGTGCGCGCGCTGCTGCACCGTGATCCCCCATCCCTTGCTCGCCGCCGGAAGCCTGCTGCTGCACGGCAAATGGGTGCGGCGGGTGATGCCGGTGATCGAGCGGATGGTCTACGGGTCGAGGCTGCCAAAACAATGGCTGGCCTCCACGCGCGCAGACCTGGTCCAGATCGAGCCGGCCCGGCGCGGGCGCTGATCCCCCCAGGCGGCCGGCCGGGGCAGGATACAATAAAGAGACCGGCGACGGAACTTTGTTCCCGCAATTTTCGTCATAGACTCACGGAGACAGCCCACCTGTGAAGCGAAAGTGGAAGGTCACGCTCGTTCTGGTTGTGCCCCTGCTCGTCGCCGGCGGCATTTACGGAGGGATACGATATAGCCAGCGCGACGTGGTCACGGTGCAGAGCGGCAGCGTCGAGCGCGCCGATCTGACCGCCGTGGTGACCGCATCGGGGGAAATCAAGCCCCGCAATTACATCAATATCGGAGCCAACGCGCAGGGCCGCATCGTGGAGCTGCTGGTCAAGGAAGGCGACCGGGTGCGCAAAAATCAGGTGGTCGCCCGCATCGAGCACGTCCAGGCGCAGGCCGACGTGCAGGCGCAGAAGGCCGGAGTGGCCTCGGCCCAGGCCGATTCCAACGCGGCCGAAGAAGCCCTCGCCGCCGCCGACGAGAGCATCAAAACGCAGCAGGCCACGCTGGAACGTTTCCGCACCGAACAGGCCCGCGCCAAAATGCTGATGGATAACGCCGAAAAAATGCTTCAGTACAACCTGATCGCCCGCCAGGAGTACGATCAGAGAAAGGCCGACTACGCCTCGGCCACCGCCAGCGTCCGTGAAAACGAGGCGCGGCTGGAGCAGATGAAGGTTCAGCGGCAGCAGACCGCGGCGCAGCTCGCCTCCTACCAGCGCCGCGTGGCCCAGGCTCAGGCGGCCCTCACCCGCATCGAGGATGTGCTGGCCAAATACGACGCGGTCGCCCCGCTGGACGGCGTGGTGACGGATCTTCCCGTGCGCGTCGGCGAAACCGTGGTGCCGGGCGTGCAGAACTCCGCCGCCTCCACCATCATGACCATCGCCGATATGTCGCTGATCACCGCGGAAGTGAAGGTCGATGAAACCGACATCGTCAACGTCCACCTGGGCCAGACCGCCAACATCACCATCGACGCCATGCCCAATAAAACCTTCACCGGCAAGGTGACCGACATCGGCAACACCGCCATCCTCCGCTCCAGCGGCCTGGCCGCCTCGCAAAGCGCCACCTCCAGCCAGGAAGCCAAGGATTTCAAGGTGGTCATCGCGCTCGACTCGCCGCCCGAAGATATCCGGCCCGGCCTGTCCTGCTCAGCCAAGATCGTCACCGCGACGCGGAAAAACGTTTTGTCCATCCCCATTCAGGCGCTCACCGTCCGCAGGCGCATCGATCTCCTGACGCCGCCCAACGGCGTGATGGCCTCCACCGAAACACCCGCCGAGCGCGCCAAAAACAACGAAGAGCTGCAAGGCGTCTTCGTCATCAAGGACGGCCGAGCCGAGTTCCACCAGGTGGAAACCGGAATCACCGGCGCCACCGACATCGAAGTCCTCAGCGGCCTGGAGGAAAATCAGCCGATTATCACCGGCAGCTACAAAGTGATCCGCACCATCCGCAACGGAGCGCGGGTGAAGATCGATAACCGCCCGCCGGACGTGGTTCTGGCCAATTGACGATGGCGCAGCCGGCGGTTCTCGATAAGGTCGAACGCGGCGAGCAGCTCCGCCGCGACGGCGTGATCATCCGCACCTGGGATCTGTATAAAACCTACGTGATGGGCGACCAGACCATTCACGCCGTCTCCGGCATCGATATGGAGATCCGCAAAGGCGAATACGTCGCCATCATGGGCCCCTCCGGCTCGGGAAAGTCCACGCTGATGAACCTGATCGGCTGCCTGGATACGCCCACCTCCGGGCAGTATTACCTGGCCGGCAACCTGGTCAGCGACATGGACGACGATCAACTGGCGCGCATCCGCAATAAGGAGATCGGCTTCGTCTTCCAGACCTTCAATCTGCTGGCCCGCGCCACCGCGCTGCACAACGTGGAGCTGCCCCTGATCTACGCCGGCGTTCCCAAGCCGGCGCGCGAGGAAAAGGCCAAGGCCGCGCTCCGCGCCGTCGACCTGGAGCAGCGCATGCTGCACAAGCCGAGCGAGCTCTCCGGCGGCCAGCGCCAGCGCGTGGCCATCGCGCGCGCCCTGGTGAACGATCCCTCGATTCTGCTCGCCGACGAGCCCACCGGCGCGCTCGATACCGCCACCGGAAACGAGATCATGGCCCTCTTCGAGCGCCTGCACCGGCAGGGCAACACCATCGTACTGGTCACCCACGAGCACGACATCGCCATGCACGCGCATCGCGTCATCCACATCCGCGACGGCAAAGTCGAGCGCGACGAGAAGATCCGGTAGACCTCCACACCCCCCTCCGGAAAGACGCATCATAGAAAAAGGATGTACCGCATTGTCCTCGCCCTGCTGGCCGCTTCCTGCGCCCGCGCGGGCTGGGTGGAATACCGCTTCGGACCTTTCCGCGTGGCCAGCGACGCCGGCGACAAACCGGCGCGCGAACGGCTCAATGAAATGGAGCAGCTTCGCCACGCCCTCGGCATCCTGCTGGGCCAGGATAGCCTGGGCGTCGGCGGACCTCGGGAAAAACCCCTTGAAACCGTCTGGCCGATCGATCTGGTGCTGTTTTCAAGCGCCAAAGAATATGCGCCGCACGCGTTAAATCAGCCGATGATCGCCGGCGGATCGGCCATGCTCGCCGCCTGGAGCGCGGACAAGCCCCTGCCGCGCGATTTTCTGCGCGAGCTGGCGCGCACGCTCATCGACGACAACTCCGGCCGCTTGCCTCCGGCAGTGGAGACCGCGCTCTGCGATCTGTTCTCCACCATCGAGGTCAAGGGCACCAAAGTTCTGCTCGGCGCGCCGCTTCCGCCCGGCGAGCTTTCCCCAGAACGATTGCAGGAATGGGCCAAAATTCAGCTCCTGGCCACCAATCCCGATTACAGCGGGAAAATCCGCGTCTACCTGAACAACCTGCAAGGCCTGGGCGATCCCGCCCTCGCCGCGCGCAACGCCTACGGCCTCACGCCCCGGCAGCTCGATCAGAAAGCCGGCGATTATCTGCGCGCCGGAAATTTCCAGGCCGCGCCCGTGGATGGCGAGGCCCTCAATCCCAACACCGACTTCGTCGAAAAGCCCCTCGGCAAGGAAGCGGTCGCCGGCCTCCTGGCGGAGCTCGCCGCCGGCGGCAAGGATTTTCCCCCGGACAGCCCGCGCGGGCTCGCCGCCAGGAATACCCGTCCTTCGCTGGAGCTGGCCATCAAGGCCAATCCACGATGGGCGGAGGCGCACGCCAGGCTGGCGGCGCTGGAAACCGATCCAGCCGCCAAGGTCCGGGACTTGAAAGAAGCCGCCGCGCTCGAGCCGCGCAATCCGGCTTATTGGCAGCAGCTCGCCCAGGCGCAAATGGAGGCGCACCTCTACGCAGACGCCGATAAATCCTGGGCGGCGGCGATGCGCGCCGCGCCCACCCAAGCCGAACGCGCGCGCATCGAAAAGGCACGCCTGGATATGGACGCCGAGCGCGCCGCTTACGAAGCCGCCGAAAAGAAACGCATCGCCGCCGAACAGGCGGCCGAATTGCAGCGCCTCAAGGACGCGGCAGCCGCCGAGGTCCACGCGGCGGAGGCGGCCGTGAATCGGCAACTCGGCGGGATGCGTCCCGGCGAAACCCCCGTCCAATGGTGGGAGGATCCGCCCGGCGAAAAATTGTCCGGAACGCTCGCGCGCGTCGATTGCCTCTCCGGCGGCCCGCTGCGGCTGACCATCCACAGCGACGGCGGCGGCACGATCCGGCTGCTGATCCGCGATCTGAATCACCTCACCGTGCACAGCGCCGAAGGAGTGAAGTTCGCCTGCGGGGCGGCGCGCCCGGCCCCCAAGATCCGCGTTATTTACAACAGAAAAGCCGACGCAAAATACAACACCGCGGGCGACGTCGCCATGGTGGAACTTCCCTGATGCCGCGCCTCGCCCCGCGCTGGATCGCCATCACCGTCTTCCTGTTCTGTTCCGCCCTGAACTATCTGGACCGGCAGCTTCTGGCCGCCGTGGCGCCCGCGCTCAAAGCCGAATTTCATCTGAACAACCAGGACTACGGAAAGATCGTTTCCGTCTTTTCGCTCCTCTATGCGGCCATCGCGCCGGCCGCCGGCTGGTTCATCGATGGCGTGGGATTGAACGCCGGGGCCAGCATCGCCGTACTGGCCTGGTCCCTCGCCGGCGCCTCCACGGGCCTGGCGCGCGGCGTCGGCGGCGTGCTGGCCTCGCGTACCGCCCTGGGAATCGCCGAAGCGGCCGGCATCCCGTGCTTTGGCAAAGCGAACGGAATCTATCTGGAGCCGCGCGAGCTGGCCCTCGGAACGGCCTTCAACCAGATCGGCATCAGCCTCGGCTTGACCGCCGCGCCGCTGATCGCCGCGTCGATGACGCCGGCTTATGGATGGCGATCGGCCTTCCTGTTGTGCGGCGCCCTGGGTTTCCTTTGGGTCCCGCTCTGGCTGTGGACCGCGAAAAAAATTCCCGCGCATCCGGAAAAAGTGAAAAAATCGACCCTGCCCGTCCGCGAGATCTTGCGCGACCCGCGGCTGTGGGCATTGCTCGCCTCCACCATCCTGATGATGTCGCTGTACACCCTCTGGACCAACTGGACCACGCTCTATTACGTCGAACAGTGGAAGTTGACCCAGCAAGAGGCCAACGCGCGCTTCGCCTGGATCCCGCCCGTGCTCGGAACCTTCGGCGGGTTCGCCGGCGGATGGATGGCGTTCCGCTGGATTCGCGGCGGCCTGGATGTGCTCGCGGCGCGGATACGGGCCTGCTGGCTTTTTGCCCTCGCCTCGCTGATCTCCACCGCGGCCATCCCCTGGATGCCCGGCGTCCGTTGGGCCACGGCCGCGGTCGGCATCAGCGCGTTTTGGGCCCTCGGCGCCACCACCAATCTTTACGCCTTGCCCATCGATCTGTTCGGCCCCGGGCGCGCCGCCCTCGGCGTGGCCGCGCTGACCTCGGCCTACGGATTGATGCAGGCGCCGTTTTCTCTGGCCATCGGCGCCATGGTCGATCACGCCGGCTTTCACGCCGTCTTCCTCAGCCTGTCCGCCCTGCCGCTGGCCGGCGCGGCGGTGCTGGATCTGGCGGTTGGAAAGCGCCGCGAAGTTCGATGAGCATGAACACCGCCGGGATTGTCCTGCGCGAGGCGACGCGCGATGATCTGCCCGCGATCGCGGCGATTCAGGGCAGCTTCGGATGGCCGCCGGAAAAATATCTCGAACACGATTGCTGCCTCGCGTTAGTCGATGGGCTCGTTCGCGGCTTCCTGGTCTCCCGCCAGACCGCGCCCGGCGAACGGGAGATCCTCAGTCTGGCCGTCGAGCCGGAAATGCGCCGCCGCGGCATCGCCCGAACCCTGCTCCGCCAGGAAATTTCGCGTTTCCCCGGAAGCTGGTTCCTGGAGGTGCGGGAGTCCAACACCCCAGCCATAAACCTCTATCGCAGCATGGGTTTCCAGGAAATCGGGCGCCGCTCCGGCTACTACTCCGCACCCGCCGAATCGGCTATTGTCATGAGCTTTTTTTCATGATATCGTCATGGTGCGGCTGGCCATCGGTGACCCGCCGCCCTTGACGATGATTACGACCCACCGAGCCCGACTAATCCCATTAAAATCAGACTCGGCGTGGCTCTCACAAACCAAAGGAGAGTGTTTGATGGAGACGAACACGCAAGATGAACTGAAAGCGCACCTGATGGCGACCAGCGAAGAGTTTCGCACCCTTGCTTCCCAGCACGCCCTCTTTCATAAGCAGTTGGAAGAGCTGGAGAACAAGCACCATCTGACCGAGCAGGAGCAGATGGAAGAGGTTCGCCTCAAGAAGCAGAAGCTGCGCCTCAAGGACCAGATGAATGAGATTCTGGCCCGCTACCGCGCGCAGCACGTCGCCTGACCCGTCAGGTGCGCGGAAGCTTTTAGAATCCAGCCGGGCTTTGAAAAAAGCCCGGCTTTCGTTTCTTCACGCCGCCGTCCTGCCGTCCATCCGCGGCCTCCCAGACATCGCCCCCTCCCGAACCTGTGCGAAGCTGGATCCTTGGATCCTTACGCTTCCTTCCGCTCGCGCGATTTCCGCCTCTTTCTCGCCGGATCGTTCGCCGGAAATTTCGCCTTCCAGATGCTGTCCGTCGCCGTCGGATGGGATCTGTACCAGCAAACCCGCTCAGCCGTGGTGCTGGGCGACGTCGGATTCGTGCAGGTCGCGCCGTTTCTCGCCTTCGCCCTGGCCGCCGGCCATATCGCTGACCGCCGGGAGCGCCGCGCCGTCATTCTGCTGACCCAGGCCCTCACCGCAGCCGCCGCAGCGATCCTGTGCGGAACCTACCGGCCGGTCTGGCTGATCTACTCGGCGCTGCTGCTGCGCTCCATGGCCCGCAGCTTTCAGGCGCCGGCGCGCGTGGCCATCCTGCCTCACGTCGCCCCGCAAGGGGCGCTGCCCAACGCGATCACCTGGAACTCCAGCGCCCAGGAGATCGCCAACGTCAGCGGACCCGCGCTCGCCGGCGTCCTCATCGCCGCCTCCGGCACACGAACCGTCTACATCTCCCAGCTCTGCTGCGAGCTGCTGACCATGGCCTGCTTCGCCTTCATCCGCGCCCGCTCCCGCGCCGGAGGATCGCCGCAGCAGCGCGGCATGCTCGACGGCGTGCGCTTCGTGCGCGAAAACAAGCTGATTCTTTCGGCCATGTCGCTCGATCTGCTCGCCGTCCTGTTTGGCGGCGCCACCGCCCTGCTGCCCATCTACGCCGTGGATATCCTGCGCGCCGGCGCCCGCGGGCTGGGATGGCTGCGGGCCGCGCCATCCCTCGGCGCCGTCTCCATGGCCCTGATCTTATCGCACCGGCCGCGCGCCAGAAACGCCGGAGCCCTGCTGCTGTCCGCCGTCGCCGGCTTCGGCGCCGCCACCGTCGTCTTCGGCATCTCCCGCCACTTCTGGCTCTCCTGGACGATGCTGCTGCTGACCGGCGCCTTCGATAACGTGAGCGTGGTCCTGCGCCAGTCGCTGGTGCAGACCAAAACGCCCGATTTTCTCAAAGGGCGCGTGCTCGCCGTGCAGAACATCTTCATCAGTTGCTCGAATCAGTTGGGCGCGGTCGAGTCCGGCTGGACCGCGGCCTGGTTCGGCCCGGTGGCAAGCGTCGCCGGCGGAGGCATCGCCACCATCGCCATCGCCGGCTGGTTCGCCGCCCAATCGCCCGCGCTGCGCCGCTGGACCCAGTGAGCGAAGAACGCGGCCGCTACAATAAGAGCGTGCCGCGCTACGACGCCCTTCTGGTGGTCTCCTTCGGCGGACCGGAAAAACGCGACGACGTGATTCCGTTCCTGGAAAATGTCCTTCGCGGGCGCAACGTTCCGCGCGAAAGAATGCTCGAAGTGGCCGAGCATTACTATCGCTTCGGCGGCCGCAGCCCCATCAACGATCAAAACCGCGAGCTGATCGCTCAGTTGCGCCAGGTGGTCGAGCTGCCGGTCTATTGGGGAAACCGCAACTGGCATCCGCTGCTCGCCGACGCCGTGCTCCAGATGCGCCAGGACGGCGTGCGGCGCGCCATCGCCTTCGTCACCTCCGCCTTCGGATCCTACTCCGGCTGCCGGCAATATCGGGAGGATATCGAACGGGCCCGCGCGGCCGTGCCAGACCCGCCGGTGATCGACAAAATCCCGCCCTTCGCCGCGCATCCCGGTTTTCTCGAAGCCATGGCCGACCGCGTCCGCCAGGCCGTCGAAATCGTGCCCGATGGACGGCTGGTCTTCACCGCCCACAGCATACCGGTGGCCATGGCGCAATCCAGCCCCTATCTGCACCAGCTTGAAGCCGCCTGCGCCGGAGTGGCCGCCCGCGCCGGCCGCGAGCAGTGGAACCTGGTCTATCAGAGCCGCAGCGGGCCGCCCGGCCAGCCCTGGCTCGAACCCGACGTCTGCGATTTTCTGCGCGCCATCCGTTCCAACGTCGTGCTCGCGCCCATCGGATTTCTCTCCGACCACATGGAAGTGCTCTACGACCTCGATGTCCAGGCGCGCGCGGTCTGCCAGCAGATGGGCGTGAAGATGGCCCGCGCCGCAACCGTGGGAACGCATCCGGCAATCCTCCAAATGATCGCGGAGTTTTGCCGCGGCGAACCCGCCGCCTGCGCCGCCGGCTGCTGCCCGCCCCTCCGGCGCGCCTGAAAACTTACAGCCCGCTGCGCTTTACCGCGTAATCGATCGCCTCGCGCGGCACTTCAAACTTCGCCACCGCCCGGTTGCCCATATAGCCGGCTTCCTTCATTCCCGCCGCGCTGGTGTAATAGGCGTCCACCGTCATGCGCCGCGCCCAGGCGAAAAAGCGGATCCCCGCGGCCAGCTCCGGCGCCTGGTTCCGCCGGTAGGCGATGCGGTCGAGCATCGCCGTGCGCTCGGCGGGCTTGGCCGTGAGAAAATCGGCGGAATATTCCCGGCGCATCGCGTCATCGAGCCACGCCAGCCCGCCAGTGTAAATCCCCAGCATCCGCGCGTTCTGGCTCGCCAGAAGATCCACGAATTCGGCCGCGCCGCCCTGCGACGCCCCCGGCACGATCATCTCGCAAAGCACTTTGAGCGTGTCGAATTCGTGCTGCGTCAGGGCCTTCGGCTGGTACACCCCGCCCCCGTTTTGCGCCTCCGCGGCCGCCTGCTGATGCACATGCTGCGCCGCGGCGAACTCCAGCGGTCCGGCCAAAGCCAAAGCCGCAATTTTCGCCAGCTCGCGCCGCGAGAGGCGCGGCGTTTGCCCTTCAGACATTGCCTTTCCTCATTTCCTCTGCCAGATATTCCGCGGTTCTCCACGCCAGCGCGCAGATGGTCAGCGTCGGATTCTTATCCGGATTGCTCACCAGGGGGCCCCCGTCGGCCACAAACAGATTCTTCACGTCGTGCGCCTGGCAGTACGGATTCAGCACCGACGTCTTCGGATCGCTGCCCATGCGAATGGCTCCCACCTCGTGAATGATCTCGCCGCCTTTGGAAATTTTTTCGGAAACCGGCTTGGCCGACCGCGTCACCTTCCCGCCCATGGTCTCGATGAGAGCGGTGAAGGTCTGTTCCATGTGCTCCACCTGCCTCAGTTCGGCGTCGGTCCATTTGAAATGGAACTTCAGAACCGGAATGCCCCAGCGGTCCACCACGTCCGGATCGATTTCGCAATACGTATCGGCGTTCGGAATCATTTCGCCGCGCCCGGAGAAGCTCACCCGCGCCCCGTATTCGTTGTAGATCGCTTTTTTAAGCGATTCCCCGTACCCCTCCTGCCGGTCCGCCACGCCCCAGAACGACCCGACGCCGGGCATCCCGTAGCCGCCGCCCAGCTCGATGTGATAACCGCGCGGAAAATCCGTCTTCTTGTCCCACAGCCACCACGGCATGTACAGATGCGCGCCGCCCATTCCGTCCGAGTTGTGGCGCGGCATTCCTTCCAGCGCCGGAATCAATCCGCTCAGCGAGAATCCCGTGCTGTCGGTCAGATACCGGCCCACCGCGCCCGACGAATTGGCCAGCCCGTTGGTATGCCCCGGGCCTTTGGAGTTCAGCAGCAGCCGCGCCGACTCGCAGCAGCCCGCTGCCAGCACCACCGTGCGGCACCGGATCTGTCTCTCGCTGCGCGTGGCCTTGTCCACGTAGGACACCGCGCGCACCTTGCCCTCGGAGTCCGTGATCAGCTCCCGCGCCATCGCGTTGGTGATCAGCTTCACCCGCCCGGTCTTCATCGCCGGAAAAATCTGCACCTGCGAGGAGGAGTAGTTCGACGCGCTCACGCAGCCCCGGCCGCACTGCCCGCAGTAGTGGCAGGCCGGACGCCCGTTGGTCGGCCGCGTGATCACCGCCAGACGGTTCGGAATGCAGGGAATGCCCAGCTTCTCCGCGGCTTTCTTGATCAGAACCTCGTGAACCCGCGGCGGAGGGCAGGGCTGGAAAACTCCGTCCGGCGCGCTGCGGATCCCTTCCTTCGACCCGGTCACCCCGATGAACCGCTCCACTTTGTCGTAGTACGGCGCGATGTCGTCATAGGAGATGGGCCAGTCGGTGCCCACCCCGTCCCGCGAGTACGGCTTGAAGTCGTAATCGGCATAGCGCAGCGAGATCCGGCCGTAGTGATTGGTCCGCCCGCCCACGATCCGCGAGCGGAACCACATAAACTCCGTCCCTTCCGCCACCGTGTATGGTTCGCCTTCCAGCTCCCAGCCGCCGGCGTGCGCCGAAAAAAAACCGAACGGGCGGCCGTGGCCGAAATAGCTGGCCCCTCCCTCGCCCGCTCCGCGATGCGGATAATCGTAGGGCCACTTGTGCTCCTTGAAGTCCGTTTCCGGATGCAGCATCGGCCCGGCTTCGAGAAGAGTCACGTTAATCCCGAGATCGGTCAGGACTTTGGTCACCGTGCCGCCGCCGGCGCCCGATCCGATGATGACCACGTCGCTCACCGGCGCGCTCCGCGAGATTTGTGGCATGAATCGATTATACGCAGTGCGCTACGGAAGGCAACCCAAGCCCTTGCGATCTCGTCTATAATCCACGATAGCCATGGAAGAGCTCACCAACCAGGGTTCGGGCGCGCCCGAACCGCCTCAGAACGTTTCCCGCCCGGCGGCCTCCGCCACCCTGGCCTGGCTGCGGGATCTTTCCTTAAGCGTGCTGATCGCCATTATCGTCATCCTCTTCCTCTATCAGCCGGTGAAGGTGGAAGGAACCAGCATGATGCCCTCCCTCATCGATCAGGAGCGCATCTTCATCAATAAGTTCATTTACCGCTTCGGCCTGGCCGACGTCGGGCGCGGCGATACCGTCGTGTTCTGGTTCCCCGGCGATCCGACCAAGTCCTATATCAAACGCGTCATCGGGATTCCCGGCGACACCATCGAAGTCAACGATGGAACCGTCATCGTCAACGGCAAGCCCCTGGAGGAAGACTACGTCCCGCCCGATTATCGCGATCATGTCTCCATGCCCCGCCGGGTGGTCCCCCCGGACCAGTATTTCGTCTTGGGCGACCATCGCGTCTCCTCCAACGACAGCCGCAACTGGGGCATGGTCCCCCGCCGCTACATCTACGGTAAAGCGGTGTTCGTCTATTGGCCGCCGGACCGCATCGGCCTCCTGCACTGATCCCTCCGGATCGCCGGAAAACTAGGCCCTCTTGCGGAACCGGAGCGCCCCCAGCATCAGCAGCGCGCCTCCGGTGAGCGCCATCGTCGCCGGCTCCGGCGCATCGATAAGGTCCAGATTCCCCATCGCCGCCCAACTGTCCTGCCGGTCATTTACCGTGCTCAGAAGCACCGTCTCGCGGCTGGCGACTTCGTTCGTCGCTCCGAACGATGCCACAATCTCGAAGGAAACTGAACCAATGTTGCTGTTGTTGATTCCCGCCTCCAGCACCTGATATCCGGCGCAGCCCTGGCTGAACGTCAGCGTCCCCGGACAAACCTCCAAAAACAGCAGCGCGGTGGGCTTGCCGAACGTCGAGCCGTATGCAGCCCCGGAAAATCCAAACTCCGTCACCGGCGTGTTGAACACCGACTGGAAGGTGATCTGCGACGTCAGGTACTCATCGGCCCCGTTTACGCACCACCCCTCCGACCCCGTGTCGCCATGGCAGTAGTTGGTCGGAAAGTTTTGCCCCGGATGAGGCCCGTTCGGGTAATAATTCGGGCCCGGCGAAAAGATCTCAATCGAGTGCGGATCGGAAGGACCCGTGGTGAGAAAGATCTGGCCCGAAGTGACGTCCGGGACCGTGCCGCTGTTGGCGAAGCTCGTGCTGTTGATGGTTTGACCGTAGGCGTCGCCCACGCTGAAATCTTGAAAAGTCCCGTCCGGCGCCGAGCAGCCATTGCCCGGCCCCACGTAGGGTGTGATGTAATCCGAAGTGGTCGCGGGAACGGGAGGACAACTGACGATCCCGCTCGCCATAACCGGAATCCCCGTCAATCCCAGGAAAACCAGGGTCCAACCAAGTCGGTTCGTCAATCTCTTGAATGGATGCATGTTTTAGAAATCTCCGGCGATTTCCCAAAATAAAATGCGGCCGCCCCAGGCACAATAGTCCTTTGCGTAAAAAGCACTGGTTCTGTTGGGCATTCGTACTGGAACCCGGCGGGACCTGGGCCGCGAGGCAATGACGAGGGCAATAACAAGGAGGCGCCGGGCGTCTGCCCGCGCAAAATAGAAAAGGCCCGCTGGTGAAGCGGACCCTTTGCAAACGCCGCGGCGGGGTTCTTTACACGATGCGCTTCCGCAATCGGAGCAGCGCGACTCCGGCCAACGCCGAGCCGAGCAGCACGAAGGTCGACGGCTCCGGGGCATCGCCAAAATATTCGGTCAGCGAGTTCAACGCGACGGTGGTCCCTCCTCCGTTATTTACGCGGTCCAGGATCACGTCGGTTTGGATATAAACAGTGGAGTAGGTGCCGAACCCGGTTATGCATCCGGTCGTGGCCGTGCTGCAATTCATCGCGCCCGTGGGCAGCGTGATCGTTTCCGTTGGCGTTCCATTCTGCGTGCTTAACGCAAGGCTGATGGAGCCTTCATGTGCGGAGCTGCATCCGGTCAAAGAGGTCTGCCCGAGGCAGAACACCTCGGTGACCGTGATCGTGTTTCCTGAGTTCGCAGTGATCGTGTTCGGACCGAGGCTGAGCTCGATCAGGTCGATCAACGCCGAGGAGGTGTTCTCCACCGTGTACGTAAACTGCGAATCCATGGTGTGCGATCCGCCGCTGCTGAGGGACCAGGTTGCGTTGGTGCCGCGGCCTCCCGGCGTCGAAAATTGCGCGGTGGTCAGGCCAGCCGTCCCGCCGCCCAAAATATCGATGGAAGCGGTGTCCGGATCTGTTGTCCCCGTCGAATTCGATGGTCCCGCGCCCGCCGTGAAATTGAGAAAATTCTTGTCGGTCTCAATGCACCCGTCCGAAAGATTAGAAGGGCCAAACGAGTTGAGAGCCTTTGCAGTCCCTGGGCAGCTTGTATCCGATGCCCATGCTAAACCGGAACAGAGCGGCAATAATAACGCCGCCAACACGGCCCCCCGACCATGCCCAGAAAATCTCCGATAATTCATGATTGTTTTTCCTTCCGGCGCCATCCGCCGTTCAGGAATCCTCCTTACCTGACTGCGCTAAACTGGGCAGTCCTCCGACTGTCATCAATCCTACACTGGATCGCTACTCCGGGTCAAGATTTTTCCTGCCACAAGTTCAATATAATGAACAATAAACGAGGATCGGTACGCCCCGGATGGTACTGTTACTTCCCAGCCCACCGTACCACTGTCCGCCTCGGGCCGCCGCCATTCGGCCGGTAACATCTTTCCTGTCTTGCTTCGCCTGTAGTATTCTGTGTAATTAGAAACCTATTCCCGGAGGTCGATTGCACCCCATGCGCGCCACACTTCGAAAGCCAATTTTTGCGATTCCCGTAGCCGCCCTCTTCTCGACGATCTGCCTGGCTCAAACCACCGCCTTTGAGGGCAATGTCACGGGCGAGGACGGCAAACCCGTCCAGGGAGCCATGATTCACCTGGATCGCAAAGATATTAAAGGCAATTATAAGGTCAAGACGGATAAAAAAGGCCATTACTACTACGGCGGGCTGCCCATCGGGACCTATCGCATCTCCGTCGAAGTCAATGGGAAAGAGGCGGATTTCGTGGATAACGTCAGATCCCGTCTCGGCGATCCCATCGAACTCAACTTCGACTTGAAGCAGGCCGCCGCCCGCGCCGCCGCCGCCGGCGGAGGCGCCGAAGCCGAGTCCAAAGACGCCGAGCGCGGCATGAGCGCATCGCAAAAGGCGGAGTATGAAAAGAAGCTCAAGGAGCAGCAGGAGAAAATCGCCAAAAACAAGGCCTTGAACGACGCCTTTAACGCCGGCGTTCAGGCCGAAGAGGCCAAACAGTGGGACCTCGCCGTGCAGAGCTTCGAAAAAGCCTCGCAGATCGATCCCAGCCAGAACGTCGTCTGGGGCCGGCTCGGCGACAGCTACGTCAACCTGGCGGGCACCAAAACCGGCGCCGATCAGCAGGCCGCTCTGGAAAAAGGCATCGCCGCCTATCAGAAAGCCATCGAGCTGAAGCCCGAGGCGCCCGAGTATCACAACAACTACGCCCTGGCCCTGGCCAAGGAAAAAAAGTTTCCCGAGGCCCAGGCCGAGTTGACCAAAGCGGCGCAGCTCGATCCGGCTTCGGCCGGTAAATATTATTACAACCTGGGTGCGGTGCTGGTCAACACCGGCCAGACCGATCAGGCCGTGGACGCCTTTAAAAAGGCGATCGACGCCGACCCCAACTACGCTGAGGCCTATCTGCAATACGGCATCACGCTGATGGGCAAGGCGACCCTCGGCCCCGACGGCAAGATGGTCCCGGTGCCGGGTACGGCGGAGGCCTTCCAGAAATACTTGCAGCTTCAGCCCAACGGCAAGGACGCCGAAACCGCCAAAGCCATGCTGGCCTCGCTCGGCCAGAGCATCGACACGACGTACAAGAAAACGAAAAAGTGATTCTGCGGTTGATCCTCGAAGCCGTCATCGCCGTGCTGGTGATCAGCATGGTGCGGGCGGCGGTCGGGATCCTCGCCAGAGCGCTTTTTCAATCGGCGATGCGCCGTCCCCAGGGGCCGGCGCCGCGCCGCCCCCCGGTCCCCTCCGGCGGGGAGCTTAAAAAAGATCCGGTGTGCGGCACCTATATCTCCGCCGCAACGGCCATCCAAAAACGGGTGGGCGAGCAGACCTACTACTTCTGTTCCCCCGGCTGCCGCGAAAAGTTCCGCGCCTAGCGCGTTCCCGCGCCGGTGTCCATCACCGCCGGAGTACCCGTCAAAAACCGGCCCTCACCTCAAACTGCACCGACCGCGCCGGCAGTTGATTGGTGATCCCCACCAGCGGCTGCCCGAAGCCGGGACCCGGCGCCGCGCCGTTGCCGTACGTCCCGCTATAGCCCACAAAATTGGCGTGATTGAAGACGTTGAACGCCTCCATCCGCAGATCGAGGCGCAGCCGCTCGTTCCAGAACACGAACGGGCGCTCCAGAAACGGCTGAACGTCGTAGATCGGCCGTCCCCGCCCGACATTTCGTCCGACCACCACGCCGCCGATCACCGGCCGGTCCGTCGTAGCCCCGGTATCGCCGCTGTTGTTCACGCCGGTGGTGTAGTTATATGGAAGTCCCGTCGCCAGCGTCGCGATGCCGCCGAAGCTGATCTTCCACGGCAGCGCGTACGTGCCGCTCAAAACAAATCGCTGCCGCTGATCGAAGATCGCGTTGCCGTTTTCCACCTTCCCGGTGAAGTTCGCCAGATTCGGATTCTGCCCCGGAACGTCCGGATCGACGTTGTCGATGGCGTGCGACCACACATAGCTCGCCAGCATGGTCAACCGCCGGCTCAGGCGGTGCGTCAGGTTCACGTCGAGCGCGTCGTAATAGGAGTATCCGTCATTGACGTCGCTTTGAATCACCGAGTACGGCGGCTGCGGATTGGTCGCCGCCGCCGGATTACAGCTCAATCCGTTTTGCGCGTACCACCAGATCCAATACGGCCGCCCGCAGTTGGCCGCCTGCGCCGGGCGCGTCTGGCCCGGCGCGTTCCTCACAAACGGCGGCGGCGGATCCACATCCAGCGGCCGGTTGATCCGCAAACTGTGCGAGCCGACGTAATCCGCCCGCAAAACCCAGGAAGCAGCCAGCCGCCGCTCGATGCCGAACGTCCACTGCTCGGAATAAGGATTCCATAGCCCCGCCTGATATCCGCTCAGCGTCGATGTGGGAAAGAACTGGTTCAGACACGCGCTGTCGCCGGGACGCACATACAGGCTCCGCAGCGGCATCTGCGCGCCGGCCGGAAAAGCCGGCAGCGGAACCGCGGTGACGCTGGTGGGAAATCCGATCTGCCCCGGCGCGGCGGTGTAGTTGAACACGCCGGTGGGCCCGGTCAGCGCGTAATTTGCTTCGGAATTGTCGACAATCTGCGAATAATAGATGCCGAATCCGCCGCGAATCACCGTCTTTCCATCGCCCCGCGGATTGTAGGCGAAGCCGGCCCGCGGAGCGAAATCCAGCCGCGAATCCGTAAAAGTCTGCTGCTCGTAGCGCAGCCCCAGATTCACCGTCAGATTCGGCCGGATTTTATAATCGTCCTGCATGAACAGCGCCCACAGCACATCGTTCACCGTATAGTTGGCGTTGCCGTAGCTTTGCGTGTAGGTCTGGACGTTGGCCAGATTATCCAGATACGCCGGGCTTTCGCAGTACGACGGGGCCTGCGTGCAGGTTTTATAGGTGAACGAGCCCAGATAAATCGGGCCGCCGAACTCCTTGCTGTTGCCGCCGCTGTGCGCGGCGATCACGTCGGCGCCCCATTTGATCTGGTGCGCCCCCCAGCTCGCCGAAAGCGTGTCGTTCGCCTGATACTGCCGGTTCAGCAGCAGCGCCGACTGCGAGGTGCCGCTGGTGAACGTCCCCCCGCTGGAGATCGGCACCACGTACTGCGTCGAATCGATCACCGGCGTGAACTGCGTGATCGGCGAGGCCAGTTGGAACTGCACGCGCGCAGTGTTCAGCAGCGCCGGCGAAAGCACCGCCGTCTCGCCGATCTCATTCGAATACGTCCGCCGGTAAAAAATTCGATCCACGTTCGGCAGATTGTTGCCTCCCACCGTTCCGTTGGGATTGGTGTCGTGAAACCCGTCCACATCGCCTCGATAAAAAATGCTGTTGCGGTCGTCGATCTGATGATCCAGCCGGAAATACGTGAGCCATCCCCGGTAATGGCCGACAAAACTGCCCGGGGCAAGCGGCGAAATGACCGGCGAGGCGCGGTCCTCGCGGCTGAACTCCCCCGCCGCGAAAACGTGCGTCGCCTTACCGGCGGGACCGCCCAGCGACAGCGCCGACTGCCCCAGCGTGTCGCTGGTGATGTCGTTTCCGCTCGCCGCGTTGGAGGCCGTGAATCCGGCCAGCTTCGCTTCGGTCGCCGCCGGCCGCCATACCTCCCCCGCCTGCCCGTGCCACTGGTTCCCGCCCGATTTCGTGATGATGTTCACCGCGCTTCCCGCGCTGCCCCCGTACTCGGCCGAAAACGCGTTCTCCAGAATCGTCATCTCCTGCACCGCCGCCACCGGAATGTTGCTGAAGATGGTCTGCCGGCCCCAGCTATCGTTGCCCGTCGCGCCGTCCACTTCAAACCACGCCTGCCGCCGTCCCGCGCCGTTGGTGGTGAACAGATTTTCGTTCATGAAAACGTCGCCCTGATTGATCGCCGGGCGGTTGGCCGCGTTGAGCAGCGGCAGATAGGTGATCCGCTTGTTGAGCAGCGGCATCTCCTCGGCCTGCTGCGCGCTGATCGCGTCGCCAAGCTGCGGCGAATCGGCGCGCACTTCGCCCGCCACGCCGGTTACGGTCACCTGCGTCTGCGCCCCGGCGACGTTCATCTCCAGATTCACTTCGGCGCCTACGCCCCCGGCCAGCGTCAGATCTCCGATCCGCGCCCCGGCGAACCCGGCCTTCTCGGCCAGGATCGTGTAAGTCCCGCTGATGGGCAGGCCGGTGACGCTGAAGTCGCCGGAGCCGTCGGTTTCGGCCGTCCGATCCGGCCCGCCCAGCGAATTCTTCACCACGATCCGCACCCCCGCCAGCGCGGCATGCGTCTGATCGGTCACGTGCCCGTGAATGGCCGCCGTATCTGGAGTCTGGGCCCAAACGGCCCCCGCGAAAGCAAAGAAAATAACCCACCGATGCATTTGAAATTCATCGTATAAACACCCGCCGCGCTACTACCAGTGATAGTTTGGACCCGCGCGCCCGGCATGCCAGGCCAACACCGGCGGCAAAGCCCGCAGCACCGCGCACTTGGCGCTTCCACCCGCCGCGCCGGCCGGAAAACGCGCCTTATTCTCAGGCCGAGGAGATCGCACGCTCGCCATGAGAGGGTCGATCCGACAAATCCTGGTTATCCTAGGCACCACTGGGATCGTCTGCGGGTCATGGCTGTTCGCTGGCACAATATCCAGCCCCGCGCTGCCGCGGGTCATCGCAGCCGTTTCCGCCGGGATCCGTCAACGGCCCGGTTCGAGGAGCTCCTCTTATTAATGCACCAATTTATTTCGTAATCCGAAAACGGTCGATCGTTTCCCCAGACGCCGAAATCTGGCGGAATTCCGCGGCGCGCCCGTCAATATCGGCCACCGTGAAGGAGTGCATCCGGGAGTTGAACTTCGCCGTGAACTCCTTCCAACTCGACGGATTGTCCGTTTGCTGAGGATCGTACAGGCTGGCGCCGCCCGCTCCGGTAATCAGATAAATCACGCCCTTGGGAGTCGTGTCCTTCTCGCCATCGTACGCCTTGTCGAGCCTCCACTCCCCCGCCACTTCCCGGACCGGCATCGGCGGCACCGCCGCCATCCGGAACGTCAGCGGATAGGTGCGCTGATAATTGTGCACGTGCCCGGCGATCACCACATCCACGCCGCCCGCCTCAAACACATCGCTCAGCGCGCGCATCCATTGATCCTCGAAATGCGTCCTGGAGGAGTTAAAACCGGGGTGATGAAAGCCGACAAATTTCCAGGTCGCGCGCGTCGCCGCCAGATCGTCGGCGATCCATCTGCGCAGCGCCGGGTCGGTCCACTCCGCGTACGGATTGGAGTCGAGAATCAGCCAGTGCGAATTTCCATAATCGAAGGAGAAATTCGCCATGCGCGGAAAATTCACGCCGGCCGCGGAGCGAAACGCATCCCGCGCCTCTTCCGGACCCTCCAATTTCGCGAAACTGGAATGCGCCGGACCGTTCAGCGGCTGCGCCCAGTAGTAGAAATACGCCAGCCCGTCCGGCGACGAGCCTAAATCGCGATTGCCGGCGTCGTGATTGCCCACCGCCGCCACAAACAGCCTCGACGCCAGCATCGGCCCGTACACCGGATAAAATTTCTGGCGATATTCCGCGATTCGCCCGCGCGTGTAAACGATATCGCCCGGAATGAAGACGAAATCGGGATCCTGTTTGGCGGCCTGCGCCGCCACCTGCTTCTGATCCTCGCTCCCCGCCCCGCAGTCCCCGAACGCGACGAACCGGTAGGGCTGCGACGCCGATTTGCGCGCCCGCGCGCGGGAAAGAAAAACCTGCTTGCCGTCTTCAAGCACCCGGTATTGAAACTCCTCCCCCGGCGCCAGACCGGCCAGCGTCGCGCGCCACACCAGATGCGGCTCGATCGCGTTCACCGCCACGCGCCGGCTGGCGGGCGGAGGCATCTTCTTCCATCCGATCCCTTTCTTCCACACCGGCCCCGCCTTCACTTCCACCGTCCAGCCGCCGGAGCCGTCCGGCGTATGCCACAGCAGCGCGAACGTCTCCGATTTCTGCAAACCACGGGCGTCCCCGATTTGCAGATACGGCTCCACCAGAAAGGGACCCGCCGCCTCCAGCGCCAGGGAATAGAACAGCAGCGCGAGAACCCGCATTTCCCGATTCTAGCCGAGGGTTGAGCTCCGGCGGCCGCGGCGGCTGTGCGAGGCTCCCGCGATCCTCCGCCGCAGCCGTTCCTCGCGCTTGCGCAGCTCGTCGGAGTCTTCGATCGCCCGGGCCTGCCGCGTCCGCTCCAGAGCCGCGGCGTAATCCTTCGCCTCATGCTCGTAATACTTCGCAAGCTCCTCGAGCGCCCTGCCCCGGAACGGATTCCGCGACGCCGCCAGATCGCTCCAGATCGCCGCCGCGTCGCCGCCCAGCTTGCGTTCGAGCATTCCGATATCCCACAGCGTGCGGAATAACAGATCATCCGGCAATCCTGCCTCCAGCGCCCGGCGGAACAGACCCAGCGCCTGCTCCCACTGGCCCGCCTCACGCAGCCAGCGCGCGGCGCCCGCCATCTCCGCCCCATGCCGGCTCCGCCCGCCCGCCGCGTCCCCGAACGCCTGCGGCACGATCGCGGTCAGACAGGCCAGCGTCACAATATCCGTCGCGTTGTGCTGGAATACGGGAAGCAGGCGGGCCGCCTCGCGCGTCCGCAGATACTCAAAATAGAGATAGGGGATCAGCGCGCCCGGCGCGTCGCCGCTCCGCTCCACCCCCAGAATCGCCCTCTCCAGATCCACCAGCCGGCAGCTTGCAAAGCGCAGCTTCCAGAGCCGCCGCGCCCCGTGCAGCAGATCGAGATGATCGAGCGCGGCAAACGGCGGAGGCATGCCATGAAATCGATAGCGCGCCTCCAGCAGCGGCTGATCGTAGGCCCGGCCGTTATAGGTGATCAGCACCCGGAACGGCTGCAAATGGCGCGCCAGCGCCTCCAGCAGGCTCGCTTCCTCCCGCCCCTCGCGCATGAAAAACTGGCGCACGTGGAAACCTTCCGGCGTGATGCGTCCAACGCCCACTAGAAACGCGCGCGTTCCGCCGCCCGCCGCCAGTCCCGTGGTTTCCGTATCGAGAAAAATCCACTGCTGCGGCGGCGCGCTGGCGGCCGCCAGCGGCGTCAGCAGGTCCGTGGGCAGCCCGGCCAAAGATCCGATCTCCACGCTGCCGTGCCGGCGATGATGCCCGTAGATCTTTTCCGTTTCGAAGTGGCGGCCGGAAGCTGTTTCGACTTCTCCGCCGCCCAGCCACTCCTCGACGCGGCGAAACGACGCCCGCGCCGCTTCCGCCCGCGCCGCAATCCTGGCATCGCAATCCGCGGCCGCGCGCGCCACGCGCTGGCGCAGGCCGGCGAGCCGCTCCTGTAACCCCTGCATTCGCTTTTTCTTTGCCAGAATATCACAACGCGCCCAAACAAAAAGCGTTGACGGCAGCCGGAGCGTTCTCCTTAGCTGGCGCCGCAGGCTCCGGAGCGCCGCGGCTCCTGCTATGATGAGCCTAGACGCAATCGGCGTCGTCTAAAGGAGCAAGGCACTCGATGTTTGGCACCATCGGCGTCCAGGAAATGGTGGTCATCTTCATCGTGGCCCTTGTTCTGTTCGGGCCGAAGAAGCTTCCAGAACTCGGGCGGACCATCGGCAAGGCATTGACCGAATTCCGCCGCGCCTCGAACGATCTCAAAGCGTCCTTCGAGCGCGAAATGTACAATCTGGAGCGGGAAGCGGAGCTGGAAAAGACCAAGGCCGAGCTCAAAAACGCTCTGCCGGCGGCCTCCGATTACGAGTATTCGTATTCGGACTACGGCGAATACTCCGCGGAAGCATACCCCAACACCGCCGCCCATTCCACCACCGTAAGCGCCTCCGAATCCGCGAGCGCCGAATTGCCCGGGACCGCCGCAGAACCGCCTGCCGGCGAGGCTTCCAATGCCAGCCAAGCCCATCCGGAACAGGAAGCGGCGGCGCCGCAGGTCGAGGGAACGGTTCCCCGCAGTGAGCCGGCAGCCCGGCACAGCTAAGATAGAAGGTCAGTTCGTTTCAGCATGGATGATTCGATTTCCAAGGCGGTGGCGCCTTCAGGCGGCGGCCCGCGCCTTCCCGGGCCGCCCGCGCCGGCTCCGGAAGAAGACGACGAAGAAGCCGGCATGCTCCGGATGTCTTTTCTGGAGCACTTAGAGGAGCTCCGCTCGCGCATCATCAAGGCGCTGCTCGGCCTGGGCGTGGCCTTTGTCGTCTGCATCGCCTTTTCCATGCCGCTGTGGGACGTGGTGCGCGCACCGGCGGTGGCCGCGCTGCGGAAGATCGGCGTGAATCCGCCGGTTCTGGTGATCACCGAACCCATGGAAAACTTCATGATCCTGTGGTTCAAGCTGCCGCTGGTGATCTCGCTGTTCGTCGCCTCGCCCTGGGTGCTGTATCAGGTGTGGGCCTTCATCTCGCCGGGACTGTACCGCCGGGAAAAGCGATGGGCCGTGCCCTTTGTGCTGTGCACCGCGGGACTGTTCATCGCCGGCGGCTTGTTCGCCTACTTCGTCGCGTTCCGCTATGGTCTGGCGTTTTTGCTGGGGCTCGGGCTGAGCGGCGGCGTGGTCCCGATGGTCACCATCACCAGTTACTTCGATCTGTTCGTCAACGTGATGCTCGGCGTGGCGCTGGTGTTTGAGATGCCGGTGGTGATCTTCTTCCTGACGCTGCTGCGCCTGGCCTCGCCGCGATGGCTGCTCTCGCACTCCCGCTACGCGATTCTGGCGATCGTGGTGATCGCCGCCATCGTGACCCCCACGCCGGACGTCTTCAACCTGATGCTGTTCGCCGTGCCGATGGTGCTGCTGTACTTTGTCGGCGTCTTCGCCAGTTTCCTGCTGGTGATGCACCGCGAAGGCCGCCGCTTCCCGTGGGCGAAGCTGTGGATGTGGACCGCGATCATCGTCGTAGCCTTGGCCGCGTTCGCCTATTTTGAAATCGTGCATTATCACCTGCACGTTGTGCGGCACTGGCCCTTCCTGGCCCGTTAGGCGGATCCGGCCTCCCGCCGCCCCCGCTATGCTCCGGCGGCGTTCTGTCCGGCGGCCAGCGCTTCCAGCGCGGCCTTTTCCATGACCGCCCGCGGCGCGCTCTGCCCGGTCCAGATCTCGAACTGCCGCGCGGCCTGCTCCAGGAACATCTCGATGCCGGCAATCACTTCGGCCCCCTGCTCCCTGGCTTTGCGGATCAGCACCGTCTCCAGCGGATTGTAGACCAGATCGAAGACCAGCTTGCCCGGCACGCGCCCCGAAAAAAAGCACTGATCGGCGCGCGGCGGCATGCCGAGTGGCGTGGCGTGAATCAGCACATCGAACATTTGCGCCTCGGCCTGCTCGCGCGAAAGCGCCTCGGCGTTGCAGGCCTTGGCGAGCGCCCGCACGCGATCCAGATTGCGGCCGGTGATGGCCAGCCTGGCTCCGGATTCGGCGATGGCGTACGCGGCGGCACGCGCCGCCCCGCCGTTGCCCACCACCAACACGCTCGATTTGCCCAGCCGCACGCGCCGCGCCAGCGGCACGGTGATGCCTTCGGCGTCGGTATTGGCGCCGCGCCATTTTCCGGCCTTGCGCCACACCGTGTTCAAGGCGCCGATCCTGCGCGCCAGCGGGTCCACCACATCGACGTAGCGGAGAATCTTCTGCTTGTGCGGAATGGTCACGCTGAAGCCGGCCAGCGGCAGCTTCTCGGCCAGCAGCAAAAAATCCTTGAGCTGCACCGGCTTGACCAAAAGCGGCAGATACACCGCATCGGCCCGCCGGGCCTGGAACGCGCGATTGTGGACCGCCGGGGAGATGGAGTGCCGCACCGGGTCGGCGATCACCCCGTAGATGCGCGCCTGGCGCGAGAGTTTTTCCACGCGGTAGAGATGGCGGAGCTGCCGCGCGCTCACCTGGCCCGCCGCGGTGCCCCCGGCCGCGCTGGGCGTGGCGTAGGTGTAGAGGCCGCCCATGGCGGTGGAGAGAACCCGCGTGGGAAATCCGGCTTCGCCCATGGCCAGCAGCACCATCGGCGTCTTGGGATTGGCGCGCGCCAGGTCCAGCACGCGGAGATTGTCAGAAGGCTTGCGCGCGGTGGTGACGATCTTGTATCCGTCGGCGGCGATGCGGGTCATGCGCCGCAGCAGCGGATCCAGCGGCGGCGTGCCTCCGTAGTTGTGATACGACAGCAGCAGGTAGGCGCAAGAGCGCAGCGATTGCAGGCGCTCGGCGCAATTTTCGGCGCTCTCGATCTCCAGATCCACCGCGCGCGCGCCGGCCTGGATGGCGGCTTCCAGCAGCCGCACCTGTTCCTCCACGCTGCCGTTGTATTTCCCGTGATTCTGATGGCGGCGGCAGGTGGCCAGAATGGCGCAGTCGGCGTGGCGCGACAGGAACCGCCGGATCGCCGCCACGCCGGCTTCCGGAGACGGAAGATAATCGATGCGGAATTCCAGGAAGCGCTCGCCCGCCTCATATTCCTTGCGGGCGTGCGCCAGCAGGCTTTCCACGTCCGGCAGTCCGAGGGCGATGCAGATGCGGGGAAGTGAGATGCGCTGTTGCATTCAGCGTCGGTCCAGCATAGCACAGCCGGGTTCGGTTAGAATTCTTGTGGAAGCTAGTCTTGGCCGGCGCCGGGCCTGGTCTTCAAAACCAGCGCGGGGCACATCGTGCCGCGGGTGGGTTCGACTCCCACTAGCTTCCGCCAACGGGCGCCGCCTGGCCGCGCCCCCTGGCCCGCTTCAGTTTACCTCAACCCGGCGGCGCAGTGGCGCGCGTTAAACTTTTAGCCATGCGCGTATCTCTGTTGTTGTTCACCCTGTTTTGCGCCGCCGCCGCCGATTCCACCTGGGAGGAGAAGTTCCGCGCCATTCCCGATCCTCACAACATGCGCGAGGCCATGCAGCGCATGTCCGCGCATCCGCATCACGTCGGATCGCCCTATGACAAAGACAACGCCGAATGGCTGCTGGCCAAGTTGAAGTCCTGGGGGCTCGACGCGCGGATCGAAAACTTCGACGTCCTCTTCCCCACGCCCAATCAGCGGCTGGTCGAAATGATCGAGCCGGTGAAGTTCACGGCCAGGCTGGCGGAGCCGCCGGTGGCCGCCGATCCGACCTCGAATCAGACCGCCGAGCAGCTTCCGGTCTACAACGCCTATTCGGCCGACGGCGAGATCACCGCGCCGCTGGTCTACGTCAACTACGGCGTGCCCGCCGATTACGAGCGGCTGGCGCGCCTGGGCGTCTCGGTCCGCGGAGCCATCGTCATCGCCCGCTACGGCGCCTCCTGGCGGGGCATCAAACCCAAAGTGGCCGCCGAGCACGGCGCGGTCGGCTGCATCATCTACTCCGATCCGCGCGATGACGGCTACTACGTAAACGACGTTTTCCCCGAGGGTCCGGAGCGCCCGCGCGACGGCGCGCAGCGCGGCAGCGTGATGGACATGGTTTTATATCCCGGCGATCCGTTGACGCCCGGAATCGGCGCCACGCCGGAGGCCAAGCGCCTGCAAATCCCGGAGGCGAAAACCATCACCCGGATTCCGGTGCTGCCCATGTCCTACGGCGACGCGCAGCCGCTGCTGGCGGCCATGAAGGGTCCGGTGGCCCCGCCGGAGTGGCGCGGCGCGCTGCCTATCACCTATCACGTCGGGCCCGGTCCGGCGAAAGTGCACATGAAGCTCAAGTTCAACTGGGATATCAAGCGGCTCTACAACGTGATCGTGCGCATTCCCGGCTCGCAATATCCGGACGAGTGGGTCATTCGCGGCAATCATCATGACGCCTGGGTGAACGGGGCGAGCGATCCTCTTTCCGGCGCCGTCGCCGAGCTGGAGGAGATGCGCGCTTTCGCCGAACTGCTGAAGCAGGGATGGAAACCGAAGCGCACGATCATTTACGCCTTCTGGGACGGCGAAGAGCCGGGATTGCTGGGATCGACCGAGTGGGCCGAGGCGCACGCCGAGGATCTCCAAAAGCACGCGGTGATGTATCTCAACTCCGACAGCAACGGGCGCGGCTTTCTGCAAGCCGAGGGATCGCACACGCTTGAAAACTTCCTCAACGGCGTGATCAAGGATATCTCCGATCCGGAGACCCGGCTCACCGTGTGGAAACGATTGCAGCTTCGCGATCTGGAGCGGGCCGGCGCGGACCGGCGGCGCGAGCTGCGCACGCGTCCGGACCTGCGCATCGGCGCGCTCGGCTCCGGCTCCGATTACACCGCCTTTCTCGACCATCTGGGCATCGCTTCGCTCAATCTGGGCTATGGAGGCGAAGGCGGCGGTGGCGGAGTGTACCACTCCGTCTACGACGATTTTTATTGGTACACGCACTTTGCCGACACCGATTTCGTCTATGGCCGCGCGCTGGCGCAGACGGCGGGAACCGCGGTGATGCGAATGGCCGATGCGGACCTGCTGCCCTTCCAGTTCTCCGATTTCGCAGACACGGTCCGCAACTACATTGATGAGTTGAAGCGCCTGGAAGCCGGACAACGCACGCAGACGGAGGAGACCAATCGCGAAATCGACGAAGGCGTCTTCCAGGCCGCCGCCGATCCCCGCCTGCCCTACCATCCGCCGGAGAAAAATCCGCCGCCCCCGCATCTGAACTTCGCCCCACTCGAGAACGGCATCGACGCGTTGACGCGCGCCGCCCAGCGCTACGACGCGGCCCGCAAGAACGCCGCGGCTTCGAGCGTAAAGGCGGTGAACGCCAGGCTGATCGCGAGCGAGCGCGATCTTACCGATCCGGCGGGATTGCCGGGACGGCCCTGGTTCCGCCACCTGATCTACGCTCCCGGCTTCTACACCGGCTACGGGGTCAAGACCCTTCCCGGCGTACGCGAGGCCATCGAGCAGAAACGCTGGCAGGAAGCCGACGAGCAGATCCAGCGGGCCGGCGCGGTGCTGACCAAGGAAGCGGATCTGCTGGAGGAAGCCGCGGCGGCGCTCGCCGGGCGCTGAGGGCGGTTGCGCGGGCAGTTTACTGATAGAATGTTTTGCGCCGGCCCGCCGGCCTCCCGCGCGGGCGAGGACATCAGCAGCAGGAGTGCGATATGAACCGCTTCACCCTCGGGACCCTCACGCTGGCCCTGGGATTTACGCTCCAGGCGCAGCGGCCGCCATCCACCGCCGATCCGTACGCGAATAATCCGGATGCGGGCACGTTGAAGTTTCCGCTGGCCGCTCCGGCCGGCAAGGACTCCGGCGCGATCTCCAAAGCGCCGCCCGGCGCCGTGAATCAGGGCACTCTCGATCCGAGCAAGTGGAAGTACGGCCACGCCTGGGATTCGCCGGTGGGCAAGCAGATCTGGAACCCGGTGATGGTCAAGATGATGAAGGGCGAAAAGGTCACCGGCGGAACCGTGTTCAGCTCCGACAGCCCGGAGACGTACTGCGCCATGGCCAACGCCGGCTACGACTTCATCTGGGTGGAGATGCAGCACTCCCCGCGCGATTGGGAGCAGGTGGCGCGCATGTATCAGGCCTGCCCGCACGCCAAGGCGGTTCCCGGCGTGCGCGTGGCCTACACCGATGAGCGGGAGATCCAGCATGCCGCCGACGCCGGCGCCCTGGTGATCGTGGTGCCCACCGTCCGCTCGGTGAAGGAAGGAACGGAAGCGCGCGACTGGACCATGTTTCCCCCGCTCGGCAAGCGCAGCCGCGGCGGCGGGCAGGCCTTCAGCCCGGAGTTCTGGGGCGACGTTCCCGGCGGCTACCGCGAAACCTGGAATGACAACGTGGTGTTGATCGAGATGATCGAGACGCTGGACGGCGCGGCGGCGGCCCGCGAGATCGCGGCCATTCCCGGCGTCACCGCGGTGTTCGCCGCCAGCGGCGATCTCGGCAATTTTTCGGGCTACAAAATGGGCGATCCGGATTACGAACGCCTGATCAACATCGTGCACGACGCGGCCATCGGGGCGGGCAAGCGCCTGTGCGGCCCCTTCGCCTGGCGCGACCGTCCGGACTTCACCTGCTTCCAGAATCAGAGCGAGACGGCGGCGATCGCCCGCGGCGTGGCGGCCGAGCTCGGCAGCCTCAAGGACACCCAGGGCAAGCCGGAAGTCGGACCCTACGCGCAGAAAAAGAAGTAGCCGGGCGCGGCGCTCAGGCCGGCTCGGTTTTCCCCAGGGCCAGCCACACCAGCGTCCCCAGCAGCGGCAGCACCGCGACCAGGGCGAACGCCCGCCCGTATTGATGGGCGTCGAAAAACTTCCCGCATAGCGGCAGCAACAGCGCCACGCCCGCCGAAAACGACGACGAGGCGATGCCCGCGGCCATGCTTTTCTGATTCGGCGGATAGGCCAGCGCGCCGGTCCGCAGCGTCACCACCACCAGGCCGCCGGAGGCAAACAGCGTGAACGCCAGCAGCGCGATGGCAACCGCCGCGCTGCGGTACAGCGTGATGGTCGCCAGCGGCAGGCACAGCGCCGACATCAGCAGGAACAGCCAGCGCGGCCGCCGGTGCCCGGGAGCGAAACGGTCCGACACCCAGCCCCAGAAAAAATATCCCGTCTCCAGCCCCGCCGGCGGAATCCACAGCACGTAGCCCAGCTCTTTTTGCGTCATCCCGAAGGACCGCGACAGATACAGGGCCGAAAGATAGCTGATGGCTCCCACCGGAAAGGCGCCTAGCGCGTAGCTGGCCACCAGGCTCCAGAAGCGGCGCTCCATAAGGCTCGGAAACTTCAATCGCCCCGGCGCGGCTTTGTGAAGGAAGTTGTCGGGATTTACGGTGAATCTCCAGATCAGCAGCCAGATCAGCGCCAGAGCCGGCGTGACCAGAAACGCCGGCCGCCATCCCACCGCCAGCGCGATCGGAATGAAAATGAACGGCGCGATGATCGAGCCCACCGACGATCCGCTATAGGCCAGCGCGATGCCGCGGGCTTGTTTGCCGACCGGAAGAGAATCCATGGCCGTGCGGAATCCGCCGGGGAACATCGAGCCTTCCCCCAGCCCGAGCACCGCGCGCGCCGTGGCGAATCCCAGGAAGGTTGAAACCAGGGCGTGGCTGGCGCTGGCCGCCATCCAGATCGATAGGGAAAGCAGCATGCCCAGCCGCAGGCCGATGCGGTCCAGCACCGGCCCCCACAGCAGCGTCGACACCATGTAGGCGTAGCTGAAGGCGCTGATGGTTTCCGTGAAGGCCTGCGCCGACAGGTGCGTTTCCTTGAGAATGGTCGGAGAAAGCAGCGCCAGAATCTGGCGGTCCAGATAGCTCAGCAGCGTCCCCAGCATCATGACGATGGCCGGCCACCAGATCCGCAAGCGCGCGGCGGCGGAAGGACGCGCGGCGGTCGACGGAGATGCCATAGCCGCCTATCGTACCACTCCGGCGAATCCGGCCTCACGTTTTTGCTCAAGGATTTGCGCCGGTTTGTTTTCCAAATGCGCGGTCTGATATAGTGCGGGTATGAACGGGCCCGTGCTTCGTCCTTCCTCGGCCCGTCCTTCTCTGTTCGGTTCCGACTAGCCCTTTCTTTCGGTCAAGGCCCTGTTCACCGCCACCATCGAGGAGAGATAAAGATGAACCAGATGGAGTCCGTTGGTTCGGATCTTCCGAGCCTGACCGCGCCCGTCCCCGGACCGAAGGCGCGCGCCGTGATCGAGCGCGACGCCGCGGTCGTTTCGCCCTCCTACACGCGCCCCTATCCGCTGGTGGCGGCGCGCGGGGAAGGCGCCATCGTCGAGGATGTCGACGGCAACCGGTTTCTCGACTTCACCGCCGGCATCGCCGTGGTCGCCACCGGCCACGCGCATCCGAAAATCGTCGCCGCCATCCGGGCCCAGGCGGAACGGCTGATCCATATGTCCGGCACCGATTTCTATTACGAAAATCTGGTGGAGCTGGCCGAAAAACTGGCGTCCCTGGCCCCCGGCGGCGCCCCCAAACGGGTTTATTTCGCCAACTCCGGCACGGAAGCGATCGAAGCCGCGATCAAATTGACGCGCCATCACTCCGGCCGCCGCCAGTTCATCGCCTTCTACGGATCTTTTCACGGCCGCACCATGGGATCGCTCGCGCTGACCGCCAGTAAAAGCGTCCAGCAGAAGCAATTTTTTCCGGTCATGGCCGGCGCGCATCACGTCCCCTATGCGGACTGCTACCGCTGCGCCTATGGCCAGACGCCGGACCGCTGCGGCGTGGAGTGCGTGAAGGCGATCGAGGAGCAGCTCTTCCGCCACAAGCTTCCTCCCGAGGATACCGCGGCGATCTTCGTCGAGCCGGTGCAGGGCGAAGGCGGCTACGTGGTCCCGCCGAAAAAATTTTTCACCGAGCTGCGCCGCCTCGCCGACCGCTATGGCATTCTGATCGTCGCCGACGAGGTGCAGAGCGGGATGGGCCGCACCGGCAGGATGTTCGCCTCCCAGCACTTCGATCTGGTGCCCGATGTGATCGCGGTGGCCAAGGGCATCGCCAGCGGCCTGCCGCTCGGCGCCACCATCGCGCGCGCCGAGTTGATGAACTGGCCTCCCGGCGCGCACGCCTCCACCTTCGGCGGCAATCCGGTGGCCAACGCGGCGGCCCTGGCCACCATCGAACTGCTCGAAAACCAACTGATGGACAACGCCGCGCGCCTGGGCGAGCATCTGCTCGCCCGCCTGCGCGATCTGCCCCGGCGCTTCCCCATGGTGGGCGATGTGCGCGGGCTGGGGCTGATGATCGGCATCGAACTGGTCCGCGATCCGCAAACCAAGGAGCGCGCCCCGGAGCTGCGCGACCGCCTGGCCCGGATGTGCTTCGAGCGCGGCCTGCTGGTGCTCGGCGCCGGACCCAACTCGATCCGCCTCAGCCCGCCGCTGGTGATCACCAAAGATCAGGCCGATTTCGCTGCCGATACCCTCGAGCAGTGCCTGCAAGCGATGCGGCCTTAGGGCGCCGCTCCGCCCCGCTCCGGCGGGAGTTCCGCCACCACGCACCAAAACTCGTAGCACGTCTCCAGCTTGCGGAAATACTCCTCCCAGGTGCTCCCTTTCTTGATCACGCAGTTGGCGCCCAGCTCATAGGCGCGCCGGATCTGCTGCGGATTATCGGAGCCCGAAATCATCGCCACCGGTAAATTTTCGCATCCGGGAAGAGAACGAATTTCCTTGAGCAAGTCCAGCCCGGATTGCGCCGGAAGCGTCATGTCCATCAGGATCACGTCGGGGCGCTGGCGGCCCGCATAGGGGCCTTCGCCGCGGAGGTAGGCAAGCGCCTCGTCCGCGCGATGAACCACGTCCAGCCAGGAGCAATGCTTCACTTCTTCATGCACCATCCTGGTGACCATCGCGTCGGCTTCGTTATCCTCGATCAGCAGAATATGGCGCCGTTTGCCTTCGTCCTTCATGTCCCGACCCCGCCTGCCATCCTAGCCGCCATGCTGGTGGCGCCACTCCCAGTATTGGCGCTGTTCCTCCGCATTCAATCGATTGTAGTCCCGGTCTTCGTGATGAGTCTCGCGCGCCCATTGCTCATAGTAGACGCGCTCGTGGGCGTCCCAGTGATGATAGTCGCGGCGGTAGGGATCGTAGACGCGGACCTGCGTCTCGCAGCCGCTGCACAGAAGGCCGGCGAGCAAAGCAATGGAGATCCAGGAAAGCCGTGGCATCGTTTGCCTCCGCAAAATCTCCCGCAATCGGCTGGCCAAAACGAAATGTAACGCGGCGGCTAACGCGAGAGCCAGCCGCCGTCCACGATCAGGAGGGCGCCGTGGACGTAATCGCTGGCGGCGGAACAAAGAAACACCGCCGCGCCGGCCAGATCCGACGGAACGCCCCAGCGTCCGGCGGGGATCCGCTCCAGAATCTGGCGGCTGCGGACCGGATCGGCGCGGAGAGCCGAGGTCGCCTCCGTTTCGATATAGCCGGGCGCGATGGCGTTGACGTTCACGCCGCGGGCGGCCCACTCATTGGCCAGCGCCTTGGTGAGCTGCGCGACGCCGCCCTTGGCCGCGGCGTAGGCCGGCACGAAAATCCCGCCCTGGAAGGACAGCGCGGAGGCGATGTTGACGATCTTTCCGCGCCCGCGGCCGAGCATGTGCCTGCCGGCAAGCTGCGAGAGGCGGAACACGGCGGTGAGGTCGACTTGCAATGTCTCGTTCCAGGACGCCTCCGGATAATCGGCGGCGGGGGCGCGGCGCAGCAGGCCCGCGTTGTTGATGAGAATGTCCAGCGAGCCGAACGCCTCCAGCGCGCGCTCCCACAGGCGCTCCGGCGATCGCGGATCGGCCAGATCGGCCGTCACCGCGGCGGCCTTCACTCCCCGCGCCCGGGCCTCCGCGCAGACCTCCTCCAGGCCCTCCCGCTGCGAGCCGTGGACGACGACGTTCGCTCCGGCTTCGGCCAGCGCCAGCGCCAGCGCTCTGCCGATCCCGGTGCGCGAGCCGGTGACCAGCGCGTTGTTTCCCTCCAGCCGGAACGCGTCCAGAATCATGAGTCCAGGCGGGCCGGCTCCAGGCGCGGCGCCAGCAGATGAATGATCAGCAGCGAGAGCAGGTACGCGGACCCGGAGATGAGGAACATCGGCATGTAGCTGTGGGTGGATTCCAGCACCAAGCCGGTGAACGTGGACATCAACACGCCGGCCAGCGCCCCGCCGAATCCGCCGATGCCCACCACGCTGGCGACCGCGCGCTTGGGAAACATGTCGGAGGGCAGCGTGAACAGGTTCGCGGACCACCCCTGGTGCGCGGCGGTGGCGATGCCCACCAGCGCGACCGTGACCCAGAGATGGCTGGTGTAGGCGGCGAACACCACCGGCGCAACGGCCAGCGCGCAGACCAGCATCGCCGTCTTGCGGGCGCGGTTCAGCGTCCAGCCCAGCTTGAGGAATCCGGCCGAAAGCCATCCCCCGGCGATGCTGCCGATGGTCGCGAAGTTATAGACAATCACCAGCGGCCAGCCCAGCGCGGTGAGCGTCAGGTGATAGCGCGCGTCCAAAAATTTCGGCAGCCAGAACATGACGAACCACCAGATCGGATCGGTCATGGATTTGCCGATGAGGAACGCCCAGGTCTGGCGGTAGGTGATGAGTTTCGCCCAGGGAGTTTTCGCGCCAGCTTCCTCGGGCGGATCGCTTTGAATGTAGGCCAGCTCGGCGGCGGACAGGCGGGGGTGGCGCTGCGGCGGCCGGTACATCGCCAGCCAGGGAAGGATCCACAGCGCGCTGATCGCGCCGGTGGCCAGAAACGCCGACTGCCAGCCATAGTTCACCGTGAGCCAGGGCACCACAACCGGCGCGATCACCGCCCCGATATTGGCCCCGGAGTTGAAGATGCCGGTGGCCAAAGCGCGCTCCCGTTTGGGGAACCATTCGGCGACGGTTTTAATCGACGCGGGGAAGTTGCCGGATTCGCCCAGGCCGAGAAAAAACCGGGCGGCGCCGAATTGCAGCACGCTGCGCGCGGCGGCCGCGCCGATGGTGGCCGCGCTCCACACCCCGATCGAGGCCGCGTAGCCGGTGCGCGTGCCGGCGCGGTCGATGAATCCGCCGGCCAGCAGCAGGCCGATCGCGTAGGCGGCCTGAAAGGCGTTGACCAGATTGCTGTACTGAATTTCGCTCCAAAAAAAGACGTGCTGCTGGAGATAGGGCGCGAGCACGCCCAGCACCTGGCGGTCGACGTAATTGATGGTCGTGGCGAAAAAGCACAGCGCACAGATGCGCCACCGGTAATGGCCCGCGGCGGCCGCCACCGCGGCGCCCGGCGCAGTCTGTCTGGAAGCGGCCACGGTCGTCTCTACCCGCGGCGCCTGCCCGGTCTTGTTTCCGCGGTCCGCGCCGGAATCCCGGGACCGGCAGGAAAACAGGTGGACCGCAAGATGCGCGTCGATTCCGGCACTGTGAGCATTCTAGGAGAGCCGTGAGAAGGTGTCAACCGCGGATGGCGCCCGCGCGAGCCCGCAGAATGCGCCCCCGGCCGCGCGGAAGTGCGCCGGAGCCGCGAAAAATCAGGGCTTTCCCGCACTTTTCTCTTTACATCGCGTTTCCCGATCGCGTATCATGAACTAGCAAATGCGGGCTTTCGCCCGTAAACTCGTACATTCGGGAGACTCAGACAAAGGAGCATTATGGCAGCAAAGATGACGCAATCGCAGATGGTGAAGGAGCTGGCGGCGGCCGTGGGGGTGCCGAACAAAGTCGCCAAATCCTTCATGATCGCCTATGCGGAGATGGCCGTGCGCGAAACCAAAAAGAACGGCATGTGCGTGCTTCCCGGCGTCGGCCGGCTGGTGCGTGTGGACCGCAAGGCGCGCATGGGCCGCAATCCGGCCACCGGCGAAGCGATCAAGATTCCGGCCAAAAAAGTCGTGAAATTCCGCGTGGCCAAGGCGGTGAAGGACGCCATCGTCCCGCCTAAAAAGAAGTAATCACATTTAAACCGGGACCAGCCCGGGCAGAAGAAAACCCCGCGGAGCTTTCGCGCTCGCGCGGGGTTTTTCTTTCCGTTTTCCTGGAGCCCGGTAAAGCGCGGCCGCCCGCGGCGAACCGCGCCGGAAGCCTTAGGCCTGCTTCTTTTCCTCGGTGCGCGCGGCGGCGGGCGGATTTTCCTCGCCCTTCAAGCCGGCCTTGAAGTTGCGAATCCCCTCGCCCAGGCCCTTACCGACATCGGCGAGTTTTTTGCCGCCGAACAGAACCAGGGCCACCGCCAGAATGACCAACAACTCAGGCAAGCCGATCGAACGTAGCATATGGCCTCCTCGTCAGGTAGTGTAGCACAGAGGGCCCGTCCAACCGCCATGAAGCGCCGCAAAGGCAATTTCCGCCGGGAAAAGCGGCTGCGCGCGATCGCGCGGGAGCGCGTGGGTGCGGTGAAGCCGGCGCGCGTGATGGAGCCGAAAACGAAACGCAAAAAGCCCAAGCATCCCGGACGTTGGAACGAGGACCTCGCCTGAGGCGCCTTCCGCCGGCCCGGAGCACCGCGGGCGTGGGACAATGTTTTCTTCCCCCGCATGCCGGAGCTGCCCGAAGTCGAAACCGTGGTGCGGTCGCTCGCGCCCCACCTGATCGGGCGGCGCATCGTCCAGGCGGCGTTCACCTCGAAGTTCGTGACTCCGGGCAACCGGAGCAAACTCGCCGCGCGGCTGGCCGGCCGGACCATCGTCGGGATCCAGCGGCGCGGGAAATTTATCCTGCTGGCGCTCGATCAGGGCACCCTGGTGGTGCATCTGGGCATGACCGGGCGCCTGCTGCTGGACGGCGCCCCGGCGGGAGAGCACATCTACGGCGTCTTCGCCCTGGACCGGGGCGTGCTGCGCTACCAGGACCCGCGGCAGTTCGGGCGCATCGAGTGGAATCCCCGGCGCATCGCCCGGCTGGGGCCGGAGCCGCTGGAGATCGGCGTCCAGGAGTTTTCCAAACGCCTGCGCGCGCGCAAGGCGCGGGTGAAGCCGCTGCTGCTCGATCAGAGCTTTTTGGCCGGCCTGGGAAACATTTATGCCGACGAGGCGCTGTTCGCCGCCGGCATCCATCCCCTGGCGGTGGCGTCGCGGCTGAGCGCGGCCCGCGCGGCCCGGCTGCACCAGGCCATCCGCGACGTCCTGACCCTGGCCATCGAGCACCGCGGATCGTCCATCTCCGACTATGTCGACGGCCACGGCGGGCGCGGATGGTTTCAAGTCCTGCACAACGTCTACGGGCGGGAAGGACAGCCGTGCGCGCGCTGCGGATCGGCCATCCGGAAAATCACCGCCGCCGGACGCGGAACGCATTTCTGCCCCAACTGCCAGAGGCGGTAAACCGCCGCGCCTTACCGGCCCTTGGGCACGACCTTGATCTCAAACAGCTTCGGCCACAGCTTGCCGGTGACAAACAAACGATCGCCGAAGGAGTCGTAGGCGATTCCGTTCAGAACGTCGACGCCTTCGCGATCCGGCTCCGGCAGGATTCCCGTCAAATCGATCCATCCGAGCACGCGGCCGTCGGCCGGCGAGATGCGGGCGATCCTCTCGGTCTGCCAGATGTTGGCGTACAACTCGCCGCGCACCCACTCAAGTTCGTTGAGGTTCACAATCTCGCGCGGCCCGTCATGGACCGTGATGCGCCGCAGCTCGCGCAGCGTCAGCGGGTCCCAGACGCGGATCTGCGCGGTGCCGTCGTCCATGTAAATGCGCGCGCCGTCGTTGGCGAGGCTCCAGCCCTCGCCTGGATAGGCGAACGTGCGCCGGCGCTCCAGCGACGCCTGGTCGTAGATGAATCCGATCTGGGTGCGGTAGGTGAGCTGGAAGATCTTCCCGTCGAGGACGGTGATCCCTTCGCCGAAATAGCGGGGATCGAGCCGGATCTGCTGCACGGCCCGGCCGGTTTCCAACTGCACCTTGCTCAGCGTCGAGCGGCCCTCCAGGCCGGTGGATTCATACAGGAAGCCGCCGCGGTACTCCAGCCCTTCGGTGAAGGATTCGCGGTTGTGCGGATAGACGTGCACCACCCGGTAGCCGTACTCGGGCGGCGCGGCCTGCGCCGCCGCGGCCGTCAGCAGAAACAGAATCAGCCGGCTCATGACCCGGCTCCGCTTCGCGCGATCTCGTCGGCCACCTCGGCCGCCGCTTTCATCGCCTTCACGTCGTGGACGCGGATCAGATGCGCGCCGTTGAGGATCGCCGCCACGGCGGCGGCGATGGAGGCGGATTCGGTCTCCGGCGGCGAGCCCTTAGCCACAAAATGCTTGCGCGAGGCGCCCGCCATCAGCGGCAGCTCCAGCCGGGCGAGCTCGCCCAGCCGGGCCAGAATCTCCGCGTTCTGCTCCTTGCGCTTGCCGAATCCCAGGCCGGGATCGATGACGATCTGGCGGCGGTCGATACCGGCGCGGACGGCGCGGTGAACTGAGGCGTCCAGCTCGGCGGCGATCGAGCGCATCAGATTCGGCAGCGGCGGCAGCTTGGCCCAGGTCTGCGGCGTGCCGCGCATGTGGTTCAGGATCAGCCCGGCGTTGCACCGCGCGGCCTTGCGCGCCAGTTCCGGATCGAAGGTCAGCGCGCTCGGATCGTTGATCGCGTCGGCGCCGAGCTCCAGCGCCTTTTCGGCCACGCCCGATTTATACGTGTCCACCGAGATGGGCACGGCGAGCTTGTTGCGCAGCCGCTTGAGCACCGGGACCAGCCGGCGCAGCTCTTCCGCCTCGGAGATGGGCGCCGCGCCGGGCCGCGTCGACTCCGCGCCGATATCCACCAGATCCGCGCCTTCCTCCTCCAGCTCGATGGCGCGCGCGAAGGCCCGGTCGGGATCGCTGTACTTGCCGCCGTCGCTGAAGGAGTCCGGAGTGACGTTCAGCACCCCGGCGATCCGCGTGCGGTCCCCCAGTTGCAAAACCTTATCCCGAAGACGCCATTCAAAGCGGCGGCGGAGCATGAGTTTTCAGGGTAACAGGGCGGCGCCTCCTCAGGCCGGCGAGCCTTTGCCGAGCAGCACGGCGTGCCGCGCCCCGGTGGCCGACGGCAGATTGCCGGCTCGCCCCTGCACGAACTCGTAGGCCAGAATGGCGAAGGCGATGGCCTCCTTGGCGTCCGGATCGATGCCGTATTCGGCGCTGGTGACGATGGAGCAGCCCGGCAGCAGCTCGCGCAGCCGGCGCATCAGCCGGCGGTTGTGCACGCCGCCTCCGGAGGCGATGACTTCCCGCACCTCAAAGCGGGCGATCGCCCCGGCCACGGTCCGCGCCGTCAGCTCGGTCGCCGTGGCGATCAGATCCGGCAGCGGCAGCCCGGTGGCCAGCAGGCCGTTCACGAATTCGCGGCCGAACTGCTCCCGCCCGCAGGCCTTGGGCGGCTCCCTCCGGAAATAAGGATCGCTCAGCATGGCTTCGAGCACCCGCGGATGAACGCTCGCCCGGCGCGCGATCCGCCCGCCGCGGTCGTAACTTTGCGCGCCGCCGGTGTAGTGCCAGACCAGCGCGTCGATGATCATGTTGCCTGGTCCGGTGTCGAAGGCGATCACGTCGCCGCGGCCGGCGCCGGCCGGCAGAAAGCTGATATTGGCGATGCCGCCGATGTTCAGCGCGATGCGCGGCCAGCGGCGGCTTCGGAACAACAGATAATCGACGGCCGGCGCCAGCGGCGCGCCCCGCCCGCCCGCCGCCATGTCGCGCTCGCGGAAGTTGGAGATGGTCCACAAACCGGTGCGCTCGGCCACCACCGCCGCTTCGCCGATCTGAAGCGTGCTGGCGACGCGATGGCCCAGATACTCGACCGGCGCGGCTTCATGGAAGATGGTCTGGCCGTGCACGCCGGCCAGAACCACCGAATCGAGCGGGACCCGGCCGCGCCGGCAGGTCTCGCGGATGGCCGCCGCGTACAGCTCGCCCAGCAGAAAATTGAGCCGGGCGATGGCCGCTGTGTGGGTCATGGCGTTGGACACGCCCAGGATCGCTTCCCGCACCAGTTTGGGGTACGGCGTGGTGTGAAAGGCCACCGGCTTGACCCGCACTCCGCCGCGCCGGCGCGCGATGTCCACGATGGCCACGTCGATTCCGTCGAGCGAGGTGCCGCTCATCACCCCGGCCACCCTCATCGGCCGCTCGCCCTGCGCCGCCCTGCGCCGCGCGCCATGCTCAGCCCAGCTCCTTCTGCAAATCCGCCAGCAGTTCGAGCGCCTCCAGCGGGCGGAGCGCATCCAGATTCAGGCCGCGAATGCGGGCGGCCAGATCCGCGTTGACCGGCTCGAACAGCCGGATCTGCACCGGCGCCGGGCGCGGGCGGAAATCCTCATGGTGCGCCAGGATCTCCCGCGCCCGCTCAATCACGCTCCGCGGCAGCGCGGCCAGGCGCGCCACCTCAATGCCGTAGCTGCCCTCCGCCGCCCCCGGCTCCACCCGCCGCAGGAATAAAATCTGATCGCCCGACCGCTTCACCGAAACGCGCAGATTGCGGACCCCCGGCAGCCGGCCGGCCAGCTCCGTCAGCTCGTGATAATGCGTCGCAAACAGCGTCTTGGCCCGGATCTTGGCCTGGATGTGCTCCACCACCGCCCAGGCCAGCGCCAGCCCGTCGTAGGTCGAGGTGCCGCGGCCGATCTCGTCGAGCACGATCAGGCTGCGCGGCGTGGCGGTGTTGAGAATCACCGCCGTCTCCGTCATCTCCACCATGAACGTCGACCGGCCGCGCGCCAGATTATCCGCCGCGCCGATTCGCGTGAACACCCGGTCGATCAGCGGAACCATCGCCTCCTCGGCCGGAACAAAACTGCCCATCTGCGCCAGAATCGCCAGCAGCGCCGCCTGCCGGAGATAGGTCGATTTGCCGCCCATGTTCGGTCCGGTGATCACCGCGATGAACTCCCTCGCCGGATCGAGGTACAGATCGTTGGCGATGAACGGCTGCGCGTCGCGCGCGGCCAGCTTTTCGATCACCGGATGGCGCCCCCCGGCCACCAGCATCTCCCCGGAGGCGGAGAATTTCGGGCGCACGTAGCGGTTTTCCGCAGCGGTTTCGGCCAGCGCCAGCGTCACATCCAGCTCGGCCACGGCCGCCGCGCTGGCTTTGATCCGCGCCGCCTGCGAGGCGGCCAGCGCGCGAAGCCCCTCGAGGATCTCCCGCTCCAGCGCCAGAATCTGTTCCTCCGCCGCCAGAATCTTCGATTCAAGCTCCTTCAGCTCCGGCGTGGTGAACCGCTCGGCGTTCACCAGCGTCTGCTTGCGCTCGTAATCGGGCGGCGCCAGATGCCGGTTGGCTTTGGAAATTTCGATGTAGTAGCCAAAAATGTTGTTGAAGCGCACCTTCAGCGAGGCGATCCCGGTGCGCTCCCGCTCGCGCTGCTCCAGCGCCGCCAGATAGCTCTTGCTGTGGCGGGAAAGATCGCGCAGCTCATCCAGCCGCGGGTCGAAGCCGTCGCGGATCGCCCCGCCGTCGCCCGCATGCGCCGGCGGCTCCTCGGCCAGGGCCCGCAAGATGCCGTCCCGCACCTCGGCGACTTCGTCCACCGCCGCGGAAAGTTCTCGCAGCCGCGCCGCCTTCGCGCCGGCGGTCCGCTGCTTCAGGCGCGGCAGCACCGCCAGCGAGCGGGCCAGCGCTTGCATCTCCCGCGGCCCCCCCGTGCCCAGCGTCACTTTCGCCAGCAGCCGCTCCAGGTCGAGAATCGATCCTAAATCCTGGCCCAGCTCCGCCCGCAGGATCGCGCCCGCCCGCAGTTCGGCCACCGCATCCAGGCGCGCTTCGATCTCCGCCAGATCCATCGACGGCGCCAGCAACCGCCGCCGCAGCAGCCTTCCGCCCATGCCCGTGCGCGTCTGATCCAAAACGTGCAGCAGGGTCGATTCCTTCGATTCGCCGGCAAACAGCGGCTCCACCAGCTCCAGATTGCGGACCGTGGCCGCGTCCAGGATCATGGCCGCGGCGCGGTCGTAGTAGACGGGCCGCTCCAGATGATCGAGCGCGCTGCGCTGCGTCTGGCGCAGATAATGCAGAATCGCCGAGGCGGCGCCGGTGGCCAGCGGCCGTCCCGCGAGGCCGCAGCCGTCCAGCGCCAGCAGCCGGAAGTGCTCGCACAGGCTGCGCGCGGCGTGATCGGCGCCGAACACCCACGCTTCCACCTCCGAGCGCAGGCAGGGCAGATCAACCGCGGCGGCGGCGGGAACCAGCGCTTCGCGCGGCGCCAGCGACTCCAGCGCCCCACCCAGCTCGCTCATCTCCACTTCCGTGGCCCGGAATTCGCCGGTCGAAACGTCGGCGTAAGCCAGGCCGGCGCGCCTGGAGTCCGGCAACACCGCCGCCAGATAACTGTTCTCCTGCGGGCGCGCGTTCATCGCCGTGCCCGGCGTGACCACCCGCGTCACCTCGCGCTTGACCAGCTTCCGCGACGCCTTGGGATCCTCCATCTGATCGCACAGGGCCACGCGGTAGCCCTTCTGGATCAGCCTCCCGATATAGTTCTCGGCGGCGTGATAGGGCACCCCGCACATGGGAACCGGCTGCCCCTTCTCCTTGTGGCGCGAGGTGAGGGTGATCTCCAGCTCGCGCGCCGCCGTCACCGCGTCCTCGTAAAACAGCTCGTAGAAATCGCCCACGCGGAACAGCACCAGAGCCGTGGGAAACTGCTGTTTGACGGCGGAATACTGCCGCATCAGCGGCGTCGAAGGCTCGCTCATTGCAGGCACCGTCGGAACTGCGCGGGCGCCCCCGGACCCCGCTTCAGGCGTAAATTCCCCGCAGCCGGATGGCCTGCGCCACCCGGTCCAGCGACAGCATGTACGCCGCGATCCGGTTATTCACGCCGTGCTTGTCGGCATAGGCGACGACGTCCTGAAAGCTGGTCACCATCACCTCCTCCAGCCGGTCGTTCACCGTGCGCTCGTTCCAGAAATACCCCTGGCGGTCCTGCACCCATTCGAAATAGGAGACGGTGACGCCGCCCGCGTTGGCCAGAATGTCGGGAATCACAAAAATTCCCTTCTCCGCCAGAATGGTGTCGGCGGCGTGCGTCACCGGACCGTTGGCGCCTTCGCACAGAATTTTGGTCCGCAGCCGGTGCGCGTTGCGCGAGGTGATCACGTTCTCCTTGGCCGCCGGCAGCAGCACGTCGGTCTCCAGAAACAGCGCTTCCTCCCGCTCGATGTCCTCGCCGCCGGCAAAGCCGGTGATCGATCCGGTTTCGGCGCGGTGCTTCATCAACTCCACAATGTCCAGCCCGCGCGGATTGTACACCGCGCCGTCCCATTCGATGATGCACACCACGCGGTAGCCGGCGCGCGCCATCAGCTTGGCGGCCATTCCACCCACGTTTCCGAATCCCTGGATCACCACCCGCGTCGCCGAGCGCTCCAGCCCCAGCCGGCGCAGCGCCTGATCGGTCACGATCATGCAGCCGCGTCCGGTCGCCTCGGCGCGGCCCCTCGATCCGCCCAGCGCGATGGGCTTGCCGGTCACCACCGCGGCCTGCGTCTGCCGCGCATGCATCGAGTAGGTGTCCATAATCCAGGCCATGGTCTGCTCGTTGGTGTTCATGTCCGGAGCGGGAACGTCGATCTCCGGCCCGATGAATCCGAACAGCTCCGCCGTGTAGCGCCGGGTGATGCGCTCCAGCTCGGCCGGCGAAAGCAGGCTGGGATCGCAGACCACGCCGCCTTTGCCTCCTCCAAACGGAATATTGACCACCGCGCACTTCCACGTCATCCACGCCGCCAGCGCGCGCACTTCGTCCAGCGTGACGTCGGGCGCATAGCGGATCCCTCCCTTGGCCGGCCCGCGCGCGATGGAGTGCTGCACGCGGTAGCCGGTGAACACTTCCAGCCGCCCGTCGTCGAGCATCACCGGAATGTGAACGATCAGCTCGCGCGCGGGAGTCCGCAACACCTTCTGCATGCCGTCATCCAGGCCGAGCTGCGCGGCGGCGCGGTCAAAACGCGCTTCCGCCGAAAGCCGCGGGTTGAATTCGTCCTCCAGTTCTTGGCTCGCACCCGGGGCGGTCGGCGGCGTGGTCGCTTCCAGAATCATAAATTGAGAGTAAGCCTCCGACTTATTATAGGCGGGCCGCTCCGTACAATTAAAGATATGGGCCGCCTGCTCATCGTCATCGGCTTCGCGCTGGTCTTTCTCGGCGCGCTCCTCCTGCTGGGAGAACGCGCCGGCCTCCGTTTCGGCCGCCTGCCCGGCGACATCGTCTACCGCGGCCGGAATACGGCGTTTTACTTCCCCATCACCACCTGTGTTTTGCTCAGCGCCCTCCTGACGCTGATCTCCTGGCTGCTCGGCCGCCGCTGAGGAAGGCGGCAGATCCGCACCCCGGCGGCGCCCAAAAATGCGAGAAGGGGAACTTGCGTTCCCCTTCGCCGCGTCGCTCAAATTAAGCTCTGAAATCGAGACTTCTTGGTCCCCTTCTCTGCGGGGAATTTCAGAATATCACGGGCGCCGGCAAAAGTTCATCTCCCCGCGGGTAATAACCGGCGCCGTACCATGACCTGAGGCGTTCGATTCAGGAGCTTACCCCCTTGACCTTAGCGCGGAGTCGGTTCTACAGTCGATATACCCATGCTCGAGCAGAGAAAACACCAGCGGTTCGACCTTAAGCTCCCCATCGAAGTCATCCACTACAGCGCGGCCGGGCAGCCCAAGGGCGAGACCAGGAACGTCAGCTCCACCGGCGTGCTGTTCAGCCCGCCGGTTCCGATCGAAGTGGGCGCCTCGATCGAATATCTGATCACATTTCCCAAGGTGCCCGGCTCGCGCGCCGAGGTGCGGCTGCGCTGCGTCGGCAAGGTGGTGCGCCACGAACCGAACGCCCTGGCCGCCACGCTCGAGCGCTACGAGTTCCAGCGCACGCGCGGCTGACGCCGCCGCACCCCCGGGCTACAGCCGCACGATCCGGATCGAGCCGTTGGAGGTCCCCAGATCGAGCAGCGGACCCCCCGTCCCGATAGTGCCTTCCAGCCGGCGCCGGGAGATGGCGCCGTGAGCCGTCAGATCGAAATCGCTGCTGATGGAAGAATTGGAGGTGTGCGCCCGCACCGTCGCCCCGATTGAATCCGGAAGCCGCACCACGATGGAGGAGTTGGAAGTCTCCGCATGAACCTCGCGCGCAGCGTTCAGCGTCAGGTCGATATGGCCGTTGGAGCTTTCCAGACGCACCGGCCGGGGATCGGGACCGGTCAGGCGCGCCGTGATCGGACCGTTGGTCGTCGCCGCCTCAAAGCCGCCTCTGCGCACCTCCGCGCGAATCCCCCCGTTGGAGGTGTGCAGCGTGGTGTCGCCACAGGCGCCGGAGACTTCAATCGATCCGTTGGAGGTGCGAGCGTCCAGCGTTCCCTCAATGGAGCTGGCGCGAATCGCCCCGTTGGAGGTCTTCAGGCGCACCGGGCCCTCGATACCGTCCACGCGGATGGCGCCGTTGGAGCTGATGATGCCGGCAAGCTGGCAGCGCCGCGGCAGACGGATCACAAAGCGCGCCCCATAGTTGCCGTGCCGGTCGAGCGGGGGCACGGTCTTGATTCTGAGCGAACCCGGCGAGCGCGAAATGTCGATCTGAATCTCCCGCATCCGCGCCTCCGAACCGGCGTACTTGGAGCCTTCGATGTCGATCGTCTCCTTGTCCCAGCCCGAAATCTCGATCGATCCGTTGGCGTTGTCCACCTCCAGCGCGCCGCCCGCCTCCAGAGGATAGGAGTAATGAAAATCCTCGCGGTAGCGGTCCATCATGCCGCCGATGTCGAAATCGTCGCAGGCGGCCAGCAGCGCCGCCGCCAGCAGCGCCGCCGCGGGAACCAGTCTGAGCATACCTCATTCTACGGGAACCGCCCCGGCCGGGTTCCCTTCCAGAATGCCCCCGTCGAAAATCGCCATAATGAGGGGCATGAACCGATTCCTGGCGGCCGTTCTGGCCCTGTTCCCGGTTTGCGCCCCGGCCTTGGCCCAGGCTCAGGCGCCCAAAACCGTCCTGCACATCGTTAACGTGAAATGGAAGGAGGACGCCACGCCGGAGCAGATTAAGGCGGCCATCGACGCGGTTCATCAGCTTCCGGCAAAATACCCCGGCATCAAGCGGGTCTGGACCAAAAACTTGAAGTATCAGGGGCAGGAGGGATTCCAGCAGGCCATCGTGATGGAGTTTGAAAGCGAGGAGGCCCTGAAGAAATACGCCGGCAGCGCCGCCCAGCAGTGGTGGTACAAAATTTATCTGCCGGTCCGCGAGGACAGCCGCACCGACGACATCACCAACTGAAGCCGCTCACTTGGCTTCCACCGTCACCGGCTTGTCGTCGCCGATGCCGTACTTCACCACGCTGCGGGTTTTCATGTTGTAGACATCGCCGGCTTGCAGCACGAAAAACGGTTTCTCCCACGGCTCGCGCGGGTGTGTATTATCCCAGATGGCGACCTTCCATTTTCCCATCACGCGAAACACGTCCTTGTTGACGATAATGGCGGTGCCTTCCGACAGCCCGATGCCCAGGAAGGGGGGATACTTTTTCATCACCTCGCCCAGGTCGTCCCAGCGGTTGCGGGTGTTGATGTGCTGGTCGATGGCGCTGCGCCGCAGGAACCGGAAGCCGTGCTCATGCTCCGGTTCCGGAGTCATCATGATATTGGGACCCGCCACCGCGCCGCGCACCAGATAATCGCCTTGGATCGTCGCGCCGGCCGAACTGCCGCCGATCACCCCTCCGCGCGCCAGCACGTTGCGGAACTCGCGGAGGGTCAGCGTGTTCATGTAGGAATCCACGCAGTTCCACTGGCGGCCTCCGTTGAACCACACGCCCTTGGCGTCGCGCAGCGTTTTGGCGAACTCCTCGGTGTCGGCTTCCGCCCGGTCGTGGGTGTGGAGCATGTGGACATTGGTCGCGCCAAGCTTGACCCACGGCGCGATGACCTCCTGCTCCTTGTAAACGATCCATTTGCCTTCTTTGTCCTTGTTGCCGCCGTTGGTCGGCACCACGATGATTTTGGCCGAGGCGCCGCCGGCCAGATTGAGAAACGTCTCCATAATGCCGGTGCCGGCCAGGTTTCCCCCGCCGGCAATCACCAGCGTGCCGTTTTCCGGCCCATACTCCGGCGCCTCGTCCGCCTGCGCCCAGGCGATCCCCAAAGCCAGGAGAAAAACAACAAAGCATCCGCGGTTCACAAGCGCTCTCCTCATGGTCCACCGCGATCTATTCAAACACTTGCCGGCCTCCGGCGTCCACTGGTCCGGGAGCAGTCTGGTGGGCCCTGTTGGATTCGAACCAACGACCAACGGATTATGAGTCCGCTGCTCTAACCGGCTGAGCTAAGGGCCCGTGCTGTTAATTCAATAACTTGCGAAGACTTGCGCGCGACGCGATTTTTCACTGTAGGGACTTTTGCAGGGAGTCCGCCGGTCCCGGTCGCCTCTTTTTCGGCTTCCGCCTTCGCCTGCTCGAACTTCGCCGCGTTCAGATTTTCCAGCCGCTCGAAGGCGCGCTCCATGCCCTCAGGAGTCGGATGGACGTATCTCTGCGAGACGGTCACGCTGCTATGCCCTGCAATTTTCATGATAGTGAATGCGTCCGCGCCAGCTTCACCCAGGCGCGTCAACATCGTGTGCCGTAACGAATGTATCACGAAATCCGCGGGCAGCTTCAGGTCCGTTCGCACGTCATCGTGCTGATGGTCGATCGACGTTCCCAGGATCGCCGCTTCGGGTGAATCGCCCGGAAAAACCCAGTCCGATTTTGTCGCGGGCTTTCGCGCTTTCAACATCGCCGCGGCGCGCGCCGTCAGGCTCAGATTGCGCTTCGCGTTGCGCGACTTGCCGGAACGAATGGCAATGTATCCGAACTTCGCGCGCACGGCCGGTTGCAGGTAAACGTCCCTCCATTGCAGGTTAACGGCTTCGCCGGGTCGCACGCCCGCTTCGAGAATCAGAATCGCGACGTCTTTCAACGGTTGCGGACACGCTTCGAGGTACTTCGGTTCGGCGCCATGACTGAGCACAAAATCCCGGTTGCGCTCGCCGCGCAGCAAGCGGATGCGCGGCACACGATCGAGCACTTTCCACTCTTGCGCCAGTCGCAATAAACGCCTCAACGTAGCCAATTCCCGATTCACAGACGCGGGCGAAAGCGGCCGGCCATACCTGGAAGCCTGCCGGGTCCGCCGCTGCTTGTAGCCGTCGATTACGGCTTCGTCGATCGTGTCCAGCCGCGCGCCGCACAATTGCCGATCATCGAGCAGCCGGCGGAGCTTCTCTTTGTAAAAGCTGACCGTCGCCGGCTTTTCCGCGCACAGCGTCACGATCGCGGATTCAAACCGCGGCGCGAAATCTTCCAGCGTGGGAACCGGCGGCCGTTCGCGTATACCCGCTTCGCCCTTCGCCAGCCGCACGCGATGCGCCGCTGCGATCGTGCGCGCCGCGTCTTTGTTCGTGGTCTGCGCGCTCGCTTGGATGCGCTCGCCGTTGAACTGAAATTCGTACCAGTAGGTTTCACCGCGTTTGTAAATCGCCATATCGTTACCTCTTTCCCGTGAGAATCCGATTCACCACAACCCCGTGCCACGGCTTGCCGGTCCGGGTCGAAATCTTTTCTTCGTTCAGCCGCGCCGCGATCCGATCGAAACCCAATCCTTCGCCGCGCAGCGCTTTTATACGCGCGAGCGCGTCCGTTTCGCCCTCGAAGTACCCGAACGGCTTCCGGCCTTCGCAGCGTCCCGTCTTTGCGCGAGCACGTGCACGCGCGCCGCGGAGCTTCACCACGATCATGGTTTTCTCGTATTCGGAGATCGCGCCGAAAATCTGGCGCATCAGCTTCCGGCTCGGGTCATCCTGCAATAGGTCCGGTTCCATGACCGAAACCAGTTCGAAGCCGTTCTTTCGCAAGTCGCCGATGATGGTTTCCTGTATCATCAGGTCGCGCGCCAGGCGATCGAGCTTTTCCACGAGTACGAGTTTGGTTCCGTTCGAGTGCAGCGCCGTCATCATTTCGACGAACGCCGGCCGGTTCTCAAGGTCCTTCGTGCCGCTCACGCCTTCATCGCGATAAACGCGCGCGATCTTGATATCGTGCGCGGCTGCATAGCGCCGAATCGCTTCCAACTGCCGGGTGAATCCGTCGCCTTCCACTTGCGCCTTGCCGGAAACTCTGAGGTACGCGAACGCTTTGACCATGGCTGATTATCTGTCTATTTTGCCCCACGCCTCCCTGTTTCCTGTTATTCTTTCGAGTCGAAACCAATTCAAGTTCGGAACGCTTTCGCGAGTCCGCCGGGACGGAAGCAGAAAGGTAGTCACAGAAATGAAATTCCTGATTTGCTGCACCACCCTTTTCGCGCTGGCCGCAATCGGCGAAGCGCAGGACCAAACGACGGTGCCCGCAACGACTTCTGCCGTCCCTGACGGCCGCTACGAAATCGTTCAATCGTCCATCACAGCGAGAGACACATTCCTCTTGGACCGCTATTGCGGCCGGATCTGGATGATCGTAAAAAACGACAACCAGAAGATGCTCTGGCAGGAGCAGCAAGTTATCGGCCGGCTTCCCTGCACATCATCCCAAAAGCCGCGGTTCCAATTAGTTCTCTCAGGTATCGCGGCGCGATTTAATTTCCTGGTGGATGCGACGAACGGCACTGTGTGGGAGCACATCACCATCGTTGACGACAGCGGGAAGGATACCGGCGAGCAAATCTGGCGCCCGATGCCGAAGGAATAGGCGCTGAGTCACAACCCGTTTCGGTCGAACTTCCGGTAGGTGTGAAGCAGTTCCTCCAACGTGAAATCGCCGTTGGAGGGCCCATCCGCACTAACCTCGATCGCTTTTCGTTTCGCATGGACATATTGCGCCAGCTCAGCATACATCCGGCCGCGAAGTTCCAGGCGGGCCTTCGGATTCTGGGCAATCCGCACCATTCCCTCGATGGGATCGCAGCCGAGAGAGTCCAATAGCGCATTGATTTCTTTGGTTTGGCGGTTTGGCGTCCCAGCTTTTCGGCCGCCCGTCTTGTGTCCGCGTGCCATCTATTTTTTTCTACTTTAGACCGCGGAGCCGCTTCCGTTCGCCGTCCCGCACGGTATCCGCGGTGATGCGTCCCGGCTGTCCGGTTGCGCCTTGTTCGAGAAAAAGCCGATTCAATTCGCGCGCTTTCCACTCGCACCAAGAAATCCAAACCTCTTTGCGGGCAGCCGCAAGATTGCCGGATGCCGCGGCACGTTCGTCCGCCAACTCGCGCAGGGACTCCGGCCAGCATTCAGCCGGCGGCGCGGCGCCGGAAATCACGTCCATCGCAGCCGGCCGGTTCCGTCGCAAAACGTCGATCGCGGGTTCGAGCTGCGCGCGATCCGGTTCCGGAAGTCTAATTTTCAGCTTGCCGTTCTCGGCCTGAATCGAGCCGACGCGCCGGATTGAGTCGATGGCTTCATGGACCGTCATAGCTCGATTTCGACCTCCGTGAAGTCCCGAAGATGCTCAACTTGCTCGAAGGTGCTCAACTTTTCACCTTGAGCATCTTCGGCATTTTTGAGCATCTTCGGCGGTAACGACCACGACCACCCGTCGGCCATACTCGCCTTTGCCGATTTGATTCCGAGACGCGTTTTCGCGCGGTTCAATGTCGAGGTGGTGATGCCGGCCGCCTCCGCTCGCGCGCAAATGTTATGCGAGCTTACCGCCCCGTCTGCGAGCGTTTTCCGAAGCCAGTCAGCCGCGGTATCCACCGCGGACACCCTCGCCGGCTTCTCGGATTCCATCAGTTCGTCGGCAGTGATCGAAACCGGCTCTCTTTCCCAGGCCACGCGCGACGTCTCCAAAGGTCCGGTGGGACTGGCGACATTTACGCCCTCGATCCGAAACGCCAAGCCGTCAGCATCCCTTGCGAGATTATTTTTCGCCGGCACGAAAAACCGCCGCTGTTTGTCTTCAGCGTCAGCGGCGACAAGGAAAACCGCGCGCGCCGCGGCGACGAATCCCAATGATCCGGTAACACGCATGAGTGCGTCCACGCCGCCCGACTTGTTTAAATGCGAAACCGCGATGATTGCCGTGTTGTGGCGCGCGGCCAGTTCGCCTAAAGGTGCCAGGGCACGCCGCACGTCCGCGTTCTTGTGGGAATCGGTTTCCCCGAGGTACGCCGAAATCGGATCGATGATTACAGCCGCAACATCGCTCAAACGTTGCAGCTCCGCCCCGAGTGCCGCTAAATCCTGCTCCAGCGAGAAAACCCGGTTGCAATGCGTTCCGTCGCCAGCATAGCCGGCCGAAACGCCCTCGACGATATGAACACGTTCCACGTTCGCTCCGGCCGCTTCCAATCGCGGCCGAAGTGTGTCCGCCGCGTCATCCTCAGCACTCAGAAACAGAACGTTGCCGGCTTCGCATTTCTCGCCGCCTACTGGCCAGTGCCCGCCGGTTGTTATCACTGCCGCGATGCTCCCCGTGATCTGACTCTTTCCCAAACCCGGATTGCCGGCAATGATCGTGAGCTTTCCGCGTGCAATCCGGTGCGGCCAAAGCCAGCAAACAGGCTTCGCCTCAATTTCCGACACGCGCCGGGTTATGAGTGCGCCTACGGCCGGCGTTCCCGCAGTATTCGGCGTTAACGGCGCGTCTCTCGGGACTGCATCGAAGCCGCGCAAAATGTCCATTGCCTCTTCCCCGATCTCAGGCAACATGCTGCACCTCGATAGACAGGGCAAGCCGTTTGCAAAGTCGATTCCATGCGCGCTCGCCTGAGAAGACCAATCCTGCCGTAAGCCGCGGTTCACGCGAGCGGAAATCACGGTAGATCGCGAGCAGCGCCGCGCCTTCGGCCGTCCGAAGGGCAAGCCGCAATTGAGTAGGGCCGGATCGCTCCGGGACGGCCTCGGGCAATACGTCCAGAATTTCCTCGGCCATCCGCACGGCCGCAAAGCGGAAAAACCCTGCTTCTTGCAGCTCCCGCTGTTCCCGCTCGCGCCGCTCGCCGATCGCGCGCCGCGTCTCGCGAGTCGCCGGCCGATCGTCCAGCGTAACGCCCGCGAAGTCCGCAACCCATCTCAACGCATCCGCACGATTGACACCTTGGACCCGCTGCACCAGATCGAGCACGCCGCCGCCTTCGCCAGTGACGAAATCGTGCCACACGCCCCGGCTATCGTCCATGGAGACGTTGAAGCCGTCGCCGTTGCGCCAGGTCGCCGGCCCGCGCCACGTGTCGCGGCCGGTCCGCCGCGGAGTTAAGCCCGTGAGCGCGGTATACACTTCGCTGATGCGCACTTGCGAGAGAACGTCGTTCGCAGCGCTCATACGCCATCCCCCGAGCGCTGGACGCGCCGCTGCTCGATAAAGTCCGCAAGATCCTCAGGCCGAAATTTCACGAGGTTCCCGACGCGCACATGGATCAGCCCGGCTCGCATCAACCGCTCCACTGATGCTAGACTCACGCCAAGATAACGCGCGGCGTCCCGCTTGCTCTTCAAGTATGTTTCTTCTCTCGCGGCTATCGCCTCTCCCTGCCGAGCAGTGTTTTTGATTCCTTGAACCGGTGCCCTCACTCTTCTGTTAGCCTCTTTCCGACGCGACCCAAACGTGAGCCGCGAAAAATTGAATTCCTGACTAATTAATTGCCGCTCGCTGCTGAACTTTGAGAGGAATCGTGCATGTTTGTCGCGCGGTGATCGTATCTTGCTGAAACCGGGCTATATTTTGTTCCAGGAACGACCGAGCGATGAAGGTTTTTCCAATGCACGGCGTCTCGCGATTTAGCGGGAAACGGAGACACGCGCATCACGAACGCTCGCGCCGACCGCGGCCAAACGCCGGCAAGACCGCAGACGATCGAGGTTTTCTTTCGTTTTGAACCTCAGAATTTTTCACGCCCTCGGTCCGCAAATGTAGGGACTTTTGCAGGGAGTCAAAGCCCTTCACGGCTTTTCAGCGCTTCTCAGCTCTATCGCGACAATCCCTGTAAGTTAGTGAACTTGCGAGCATTTGTTTGGGAATCCAACTACTTGCGAAGATTCGGCGAAAGATGGTCTGAGGTGATTATGAGTCCGCTGCTCTAACCGGCTGAGCTAAGGGCCCACGTCGCCAAATCCGCCGGACCACCGGGAAGCTTCAGTGTATCGCGAACCGGCCGGGGGCCAGAGCTCATCGGCGGCCTGCCCGCGCAAGCGCGCTCCCGCCGGCTTCTCCGATCTGCTATCCTGGTCACTTCGTGTTCGTTTCCGTCCGCCATCACGCCCGCCATCATCGCCGCCATTGCGGCCGCCGGCGGGCTTTCGGCTAGACGACCACCGTTCACGTCATCTCATCCGGCCCGCTGGTTTCCCTCCAGCGGGCTTTTTTATTTGGGGCACAGGAGCAAAATGGACATGGAATCGCTCAAACTCGACTTTGCCAAACTCGGCGGGCTTCTGCCTGCCGTGGTTCAGGACTCGGCTTCGCGCCGCGTCCTTATGGTCGGCTTCATGAATGAAGAAGCCTTCCGCCGCACGCTCGCCACCGGCTACGCCACCTTCTACAGCCGTTCCCGGAAGAAAATCTGGGTAAAAGGCGAAAGCTCCGGCCACCGCCTGACCGTCAAGGCGGTCGAAACCGACTGCGACCGGGACTGCCTCCTTCTTCAGGTCGAGCCCGCCGGCCCCGGCGTCTGCCACGAAGGCTATCAAAGCTGCTTCTTCCGCCGCCTCGACGGCGGCCAGTGGCGGATCCGCGAGCCGCAAACCTACAACCCGGCCAGCGTCTACGGAGTGGCGAAATGAAGCTCAAGCTCGGAATCCCTAAAGGCAGCCTCGAACACTCCACCATCGATCTGTTCCGCCGCGCCGGCTTCAACATCGGAGCCAGCGCGCGCTCCTACTTCCCTTCCATCGACGACCCGGAGATCGAGTGCATGCTGATCCGCGCCCAGGAAATGCCCCGCTATGTCGAAGACGGGGTCCTCGACGCCGGCCTCACCGGACGCGACTGGGTGGAGGAAAACGAAGCGCAGGTGGCCACCGTCGCCGACCTCATCTACGCCAAACAAAGCTTCGCCAAGGTCCGCTGGGTGCTGGCCGTGCCCGAATCCTCGCGGTTCCAACGCCTGGAGGATCTGGAAGGCAAGGTCATCGCCACCGAACTGGTCGGCGCCACACGCCGCTATCTGGCCCGGCGGGGCGTCCGCGCCAAGGTCGAGTTCAGTTGGGGCGCCACCGAAGTCAAACCGCCGATCCTGGCCGACGCCATCGTTGAAGTCACCGAGACCGGATCCTCGCTGCGCGCCAATAAGCTGCGCGTGCTGGAGACGGTCCTCGAATCCAATACCCAGTTGATCGCCAACCGCGCCTCCTGGCAGGACGCCTGGAAACGGCGCAAACTCGAAGACCTCAAAATGCTGCTGGAAGGCGCCATCCACGCTCTGGGCAAAGCCGGCCTCATGCTCAACGTCCATAAGAAAGACCTGCCCGCCGTGCTCGCCGTGCTGCCGGCCCTGAAAAAGCCGACCATCGCTCACCTCAGCGAGGAAGACTGGCTGGCCGTCAACACCGTCCTTGACGAGTTCACCCTCCGCTCCATCCTCCCCCGCTTGAAGGACGCCGGCGCGCAGGGCATCGTCGAGTATCCGCTGAACAAGATCGTGATGTGAGCGCCGCCATGGATGCCTCCGCCACTCCGCTGCCCATCCTCGACGCCTCCGCCGCCGGATCGCTGCTCGAGCGCAAAGCTCTGCGCATGGCCGAAACGGAGGGGATCGTCGCGCCGATGCTTGAAGACATCCGCCGCCGCGGCGACGCAGCCGTTTGCGAATACGCCCGTCGATTCGACGCCTTCGACGGGCCTTCCTTGCAGGTTTCCTCCGGCGAGCTGGAGCAGGCGGCCGCGCAGTTGCCGCCCGCCTTCCGCGACGCCTTACAGCTCGCCTCCCAAAATATCCGGGAGTACGCCGCCGAACAACTGCCGCGCGCCTGGATGCGCGAATACTCCCCCGGGCGGCGCCTGGGCCAGATCGTCCGGCCGCTGGCCTCCATCGGCGCCTACATCCCCGCCGGACGCTATCCGCTCCCTTCCACGCTGTTGATGACGGTGATCCCCGCGCAGGTGGCCGGCGTCCCGCAGATCTGCGTGGCCTGCCCCCGGCCCAGCCCCGAGATCCTGGGCGCCGCGCATCTGCTCGGCGTCACCCGCCTGTTCCGCATCGGCGGAGCCCAGGCCATCGGCGCCCTGGCCTTCGGCACCGCCACCGTGCCTAAAGTCGACCGCATCGTCGGCCCCGGCAACCTCTACGTCGCCGCCGCCAAGAAGCTGGTCGCCGGCGAAACCGGAATCGACTTCGCCGCCGGACCCACAGAGATCGTCATCATCGCCGCCGAGGCCGATCCCCGCCACCTCGCCGCCGACCTGCTGGCCCAGGCCGAGCACGACGTCGAGGCCTCGTCCATCTTGCTGACTCCTTCCCGCGCGCTCGCCGAGGCCACCGCCCGCGAACTCCAGCGCCAGATCGAAACCCTGCCCACCGCCGCCGTCGCCCGCGCCTCGCTGGGCGCCCACGGCGCCTGCCTGGTGACTCAATCGCTTGAGGAGGCCGTCGCGATCGCCAACCGCCTCGCCCCGGAGCATCTCAGCCTCTATCACCCGGAGTTGCTTAACGGGATCCACAATGCGGGGAGCGTCTTTCTCGGCCCCTTCACTCCCGAAGCCGCCGGCGACTACGCCTCCGGACCCAACCATGTCCTGCCCACCGCCGGCGCCGCCCGCCTTCGCGGCGGCCTCTCGGCGGCGGACTTCGTGAAAGTCATCTCCGTTCAGGAACTGGCCGCGGATGCGCTGGCCTCGCTGGCCCCCTCCATCGCCACGCTTGCGCGCGCCGAGGGACTGGAAGCCCACGCCCGCTCCGTCGAGGTGCGCCTTGGCCGCTAAGCGCCCCATTGCTCCCGAACCCCGCCCGGCGGTCCGCCGCATGCGCCCTTACGCGCCGCCCACCGCCGGACGCCTGGGCAAACTCCGGCTCGATTTCAACGAAAACACCGTGGGAACCTCGGCGCGGGTGCTCCAGCGCCTCCGCCAGGCGCTCGGCCAGGGCCGGCCCGCCGTCTATCCCGAATACGGCAGCCTGCGCCAGACCCTGGCGCGCCACTTCAAAGTGGCGCCCGCCAGCCTGCTGCTGACCAACGGCACCGACGAGGCCATCCAGGTCTTCGTCAACACCTACATCGACAGCGGAGCCCAGGTCGTGACGCTCTCGCCGTCCTATGCCATGTACCGCTTCTACGCCGAACTGGCCGGCGCCAGCGTGCGCGAAATCCCCTACCGCGCGCCCGCGCTGGCCTTCCCCCTGGAAGAACTGCTCGAAGCCATCACCGCGGCCACGCGCGGCGTTCTGCTGGCCAATCCCAACAACCCCACCGGCACGGCGATTTCCCGCCGCGGCCTCGAAAAAATCCTGGCCCGCGCCTCCGGCGCCGCCGTCCTGGTCGACGAAGCGTACTTCGACTTCTGCGGCGTCACCGCGCTTCCGCTTCTGGAGACCTACCCCAACCTGTTCGTCTGCCGGACCTTCTCGAAAGCCTACGGCCTGGCCGCCCTGCGCGCCGGGTGCCTGTTCAGCCGGAGGGAAAACGTCGAATTTCTGCGCAAAGCGCAGTCGCCCTACAGCGTCAATATGCTGGCCGCCACAGCCGCCGCCGCCGCGGTGCAGGATCGTTCTTTCCTCCGGCGCTACGTCGCCGAATCGCTCGCCGCCCGCCAGGTGCTCTACCGCGGGTTGGAGCGCCTCGGCGTCGCCTACTACCCCAGCCAGGCCAATTTCGTTTTGTTCCAGGCCGGCGGGCGCGCCGCCGAAATCTGCGGCAAACTCCGCCGCCGCGGGATTCTGGTCCGCGACCGCAGCTACGAACTGCCCGGCTGCGTCCGCGTCACCGCCGGCACCCGCGCGCAGGCCCGCCGTTTCCTCAAAGAGCTGGAAAGGATATGGAAGGCATGAGCGCCGCCGTGAGAAAAGCCTCGATCGAACGAAACACCCGCGAAACCCGGATCCGCGGAACCCTCCGCCTGGACGGGGCCGGCTCCTATCAGATCTCCACCGGCATACGCTTTCTCGACCACATGCTGGAGCTGTTCGCCCGGCACGGAGCCTTCGACCTGCGCCTCCACGCCGCGGGCGATCTCGACGTCGATCAGCATCACACCGTCGAAGACACCGGCATCGTCCTCGGCCAGCTCGTCTCGGCCGCGCTCGGCGACCGCAAAGGCATCCACCGCGCCGGCTACTTCGTCATGCCCATGGACGAGACCCTGGCTGTGGCCGCCGTCGATCTGGCCGGCCGATCCGCCCTCGTCTATCAAGACCTGGTGCGGGCCCGCTTCGTCGGCGACCTGCAAAGCGAACTCGCCGAGGACTTCTTTGCCGGTTTCGTCCGTCACGCCGGCGCCAACCTTCACCTCCGGGTTCTCTATGGCCGCTCCAGTCACCATAAACTGGAAGCCGTGTTCAAGTGCTTCGCCCGCGCGCTCCGCTTTGCCTGCTCGCGGGATCCGCGCCTGCGCGGCCGGCTTCCCTCCACCAAGGAGCTGTTGGGATGATCGCGATCCTCGACTACGGAGCCGGCAATCTGCGCAGCGTCGAAAACGCGCTCGACGAGCTGGGAGCGCCCCACCAGCGCGTGCGCACGCCCGAGGCGCTGTGCGCCGCCGCCCGCATCATTCTGCCCGGCGTGGGCCACTTCGGCCAGTTGATCCGCTCCCTGGACGAGCTGGGGCTGCGCGCGCCGCTGAAGCGGCGCATCCAGGCCGGCGCGCCGTTTCTGGGCATCTGCCTGGGCTTGCAGGCGCTGTTTGAAGGCAGCGAGGAAGCGCCCGGAGCCGCCGGACTCGGCGTGCTCTCCGGCATCGTCCGCCGCTTCGGCCCCGGCGCGCGCGTTCCGCACATGGGCTGGAGCCCGGTGGCGCCGCGCCCCGGCACGGCTCTGTTCCGGCGCGCCGGCCGGCAGCCCTATTTTTACTTCGCGCACAGCTTCTACGCGCCGCTCACGGAGGCGGCCGCCGCCCGCTGCGACTACACCGTCCCCTACACCGCCGCCGTCGAGCGCGGCAGCCTGTTCGGCGTGCAGTTCCATCCCGAAAAATCCGGGCCGCTCGGCCTTCTCATCCTGCGCAATTTCCTGGAGGCTCCATGTTAGCGCGCCGCATTATCCCTTGCCTGGACGTCGCCGCGGGCCGCGTGGTGAAGGGCGTCCGCTTCACCGGCCTCCGCGACGCCGGCGACCCGGTCGAGCTGGCCCGCCGCTATGAGCAGCAGGGCGCCGACGAGCTGGTCTTCCTCGACATCACCGCCTCCAGCGACTCCCGCGAAATTCTCGCCGGCCTGATCGAGCGAACCGCCCGCCGGGTCTTCATTCCCCTCACCGCCGGCGGGGGAATCCGCTCGGCCGGCGATGCGCGCCGCGTGCTTGGCTGCGGAGCCGACAAAATCAGCGTCAACACCGCGGCCGTCCGCAGGCCGGAGCTCATCGCCGAGTTGAGCCAGGAGTTCGGCGCGCAAGCCGTGGTGCTCGCCATCGACGCCCGCCGCAATGGCCGCGGGGGCTGGAACGTGTTCACCCGGGGCGGCCGCGACGACGAGGGCCTCGACGCCGTCGAGTGGGCCCGCCGGGGCGTTTCCCTGGGCGCCGGAGAAATCCTGCTCACCTCCATGGACGCCGACGGCGTCCGCGCCGGCTTTGATTGCGAGCTGACCCGCGCCGTGGCTTGCGCCGTCCCGGTCCCGGTCATCGCCTCCGGCGGGGCGGGGCGGGCCGAGGACTTCGCGCGCGTCTTTGAACAAGGCGAGGCCGCCGCCGCGCTGGCCGCCTCCATCTTCCACTTCGGAACCTGCGCCCTCGCGGATTTGAAAAACGAGCTGGCGGCGCGCGGCATTCCCATCCGCCCGGCGCCCGCCGGGAGCTGACACCATGGTCATCCCCTGCATCGATCTGCAAGGCGGCAAAGTCGTGCAACTGGTCCAGGGCCGGAAAAAAGCCCTCGAGGGTGAAGCTCCTCTGGCCATGCTCGAGCGCTTCGCGGCGTTTCCCCAGATTCAGATCGTCGATCTCGACGCCGCCACGGGCGCGGGTTCCAACGAGGAAATCGTCCACCTGCTGGCCTCCCGCGCCGTGGCCCGCATCGGCGGCGGCATCCGCACCCCGGAGCGCGCGCGCCAACTGGTGGAACGCGGCGCGCACAAAGTGATCGTCGGCACGGCCGCCCTCGATCCTTCGCGGCTGGCGGAAATCTCCGCCGCCGCCGGCCGCGACCGTCTCATCGTCGCGCTGGACTCGCGCGGCGGGCGCGTGGTGGTCCAGGGCTGGCGCCAGCCGACCCGCTTCCGCGCCGAAGAACTCATCGAGCGCGCCGCGCCGTTCTGCTCCGGATTCCTGTGCACTTTCGTCGACAAGGAGGGTCTTATGGAGGGCACAAACCTGGACTGGTTCCGCTGCTTGCGCCGGGCCACCACGCTGGAGCTGTCCGCCGCCGGGGGCATCGCCACCCTGGAGGAAATCCGCGAGCTCTCCGCGCTTTCCATTCACTCCGTCGTCGGCATGGCGATTTATACCGGCCGGCTCGATCTCCGTCTGCTGGCTTCGCTGAAGCCCGGCCAGGGCGCTTGAGCCCGGAGCCGCGGGCCGGCGTTTCATGAATCGTTCCGCCGGCCAACGCTCCGGATGGCGTCTCAGTTCTGAGCCGCGGAACTCGCCTTGGCCGAACCCGTCTCAATGGGGATGGACCGGCGCCGGCCCCGCGCCTCAGGCAGCGGCAGCGTCACCTCGAGAACGCCGTCCTTGAAGTTCGCCTTGGCCTGCTCGGCGTTGGCGCCCTCCGGCAGCGGAATCTCGCGGTAGAACTGGCCGTAGCGCCGCTCGGAGCGGTACACGTCCCCGTCTTTATCTTCGTGCTCGTATTTCCGCTCGCCGCGGATAATCAGCGCCTCGTCGGTGACCTCCACCTTCACGTCCTCCGGTTTCAGGCCGGGGAGTTCGGCATGGACCTGCATCTGTCCATCGCGCTCGGCCACCTCGATCGCCGGCGACCAGGGGCGCGGCTCCCGGTCCAGATCCCTCCCGAAGAAGCGCGCGAAGGTGCGGTTCATCTCCTCGTGGAAGTTCCGCATCCAGGTCCACGGATCCGAGCTGAAGAAATCAGACGGCATCAGAGACCAGGAGAACGGATCCCATCCACGGCGCGAAAACCCGCGCTCGCTGCTTTTCTCCAAGGCTTTTTCGTTTTCGCTGTTTTGATTTTTGACATTGACTTCAGCCATAGCTCATTCCTCCTTTCCACTGGTGTTGATGGAATTTTTTTAGCAACCATGAACCAGCGCGGGAGTTTTCTCCCGGCTTGTGATTGCGGCTTCCGCTGTCAGGGATGCGGGCGCCGGGCGCGCGGTTGCAGCGGCCGCGGGCCGCACCACCGGCTCGGCGGCGACGATCCGCGTGCAGCACGGGCAAAACACCCAGGCCGTGCCGCCCTCGGCCAGCAGCATCGCCTGCTCGCGGGGGATCGGAAGCTCGCAAGCGCAGTCCGGACAACGGGCGGCGCGGACTTCCCCCGCGGAAAGTTCGCTCCGCCGCTTGAACCATCGCATACGTTTCGCACCTCCACTGGAACAGTTAAAGGAGGGAAAGCGCTTTCCCCGCGCTTCCGCCCTTAATGATGCTCGGGTGTCCCGGCAAGTTGCACGGCGCCCGTCTCGGCCGGTGCGTAGCGGGCCTCAAACGAAAACCGGAAGGGTGTAGTCTTTCCCCCGGCATCGGCGATTTCCAGCGGCCCGCCGCTGGCCGGATCGATCAGTTCGACCCGCACGGTCCGGGCCGCCTGGCCGCCGGCGCCCGACTGGTAGGTCAGGACATAGCGCACCCTCAGATCCTCCATCAGATCGTCGTAGATGCCCGACAGATCGAAGGTGGAGCTGGCCGTGTACAGGCGTCCTCCCGAGGCCTGGGCGATCTGGCGGAGGGCCGACTCGGCGCGCTTCCAATCGATCCGCGCATAGGGGCCGGCGGTGGCCGCCGCGGAATCGACCGAGGAGCGCAGCGCCGGGGCGATATCGATCACATAGATGGGAGTTTGACCCTCGCGCGCCGCCGCCAGGGCGTCCTGCAAGGTCGCCTGGCTGAAGGTGTCGATGCCGGAAGAGAGAACGACGATGGCTTTCCGGCCGCTCACGTTCTTCATGAACTTCACCGTCGAGATCAGCGCGTCGTAGAAGTTCAGCTCCGAAAACTCCGGCCGGTTCAGGCTGGCGAACAGGCCGTCGCGCGCCTCCCGCCCGCTGGTGAAGCCGGCGATCTGTTCGACGCGGTCGGCGTAGCGGAACAGCGCGGCCTTATCCTGGCGGCCCAGCTCCTCCAGCAGTTGCTGCGCCGCGCGCGGAACCTGCTCGCTCAGGGCGTTGTTGAAAGCCTGGTACCTGCCGCCCCACTCCATCAGCACGGCCAGGGTGACCGGCGCGTGTTCGATCTCCACTTTGGCGTTCTGGCGGACGCCGTCTTCATACACGGCGAAGTTCTCGCGGCGGATGTTTGGAATGAACGAGCCATTGGCGTCCTGCACCTGAAGCTTGATGGTGACGGTCCGGGTGGCGGGATCGTAGGCGATTTCGCTGTGCTGCCCGCCGCCGTCCGGCCCCGCCGGAGCAGAGGGTGGCGCGCCCGCCGCCATTCCCAGAGAAACGACAGAAGAGAGGAAAAATCGGGTCAGTTTCTTCGTATGCATTGGCCAAGGTTCTCCTTACAGAACGTCGGGCGATGCCGACAAAGAAATCCGGCGTCCTTGTCCCGGAGGAGCGAAGGCCGATCCGGGCTGACACCGTCTTTTGAGATGCATAAAAGGAAGATTTTGTTACATAAATTCAGTAATAAAATCTTCTATAGATACACTAATGTAGACGTAAGTTATTTAAAAATTATAGTGGAAAGATTCGGGCGGTCGCGGAACCAGACGCGCCGCGGCGCCCGGCCGGCAATCTCAGCGATGGGCGCGGCGTGCAACTTCGGCCCGGCCATGGAGCTCGTGCCGCTCCACCCGCGGGGCCTCCGGATGCCAGGGCCGCTCGTAGGGGTGCACGTAAGTGAGCCGGTTGTCCCAAACGCGGCGCCAGGGCTGCCGGTCGATCAGCAGGACGTGCGAAGGCCAGACGAATCCGGCGCGAGCCCAACCGAAGGGCACCAGCGCGGGCGCGATCCAGACCGGAGGGCCGAAGCTGATGGCGGCGCTGACCACCACGCCTCCGACCGGCCGCGAGAAGACCACCAGGGGGTCATATACCGGCACATAGATATAAGCAGGATCGACGGGAAGAATTTCGATATAGCCGGGGTAGACGCCGACGCGAACGTAAGCGCCCGAGCGCAGATAGCCGTAATCGTAGGCGCGGCGGCGCATACGCTGCACGGCGTCCATTACGGCGGGGCGTTGAGTGAGGACGGCGTCGCCCAACTGCCGGGTCCAGGCCATATCGCGGCTCATCATGTCGAGCACCGAAGGGAAGGGCAGCAGAGCGAGGACGCTGGGATCCCAGTTGAGGTGATCGGCCGAGATTGCCTTCGCCAGTTCGTCGCCATGCAGGTAGCTGTGCCCGTCGGCCCACGCGGCCGCGTCCGGAATCTGATCAGGATAGGTGGAAGCGGTCAGGATCTGGGCCAGCAGCGGATCGGGGTAGAGCGCGATCCGGCTGACCAGTTGATCCAACTGATCGGCCCGGAGAGGAACGGGCTGGGCCAGCAAGGGCGTGGCCGCCAGCAAAAGCACGGCCACAAAAACTGCCATTAAATTGATGAACTTTTTCATAAAAACTCCTCCTGAATTTTGCCGCAAGCGCGCCGCTTCTGGGAAGAAATATAAGAAAAAGAAACCAGCGCGGCGCCGGGCCAAGCGGGAAGTTGCCCGCCTGCGGCTTTGGTTCGCCACTCGCTTGAAACAGATGAGCGGGGCGGGGCTCTGGTTGCAGGCCGTGCGGCCTGAAATCGCTGTAACCGGAGCGCGGCGGGCCACGTACATAGCAGTGGACGTTCTACGGTGAACGTTTCCGTTCCGCGGGTTGTGCCGCGATGTTTCATTTCACATTACTTTTTCGGAAAAAAGGAAACAAAGGGAGGTTTACAATCATGCGCAACAACACTGCGAATTTGATTCAAAGCCGAAGCCGGATCGTCGCGATGTTGTTCGTGGCGGTTCTCGGATTCGCGCTGGTCCGCCCGGTCCGGGCCGATGAGTGGGACAAGAAGACGACCGTTACGTTCAGCGCGCCGGTGGAGATTCCGGGCAAGGTTCTGCCGGCCGGCACGTATGTATTTAAACTTCTGAACTCGTCATCGGACCGGAACATTGTTCAGATCTTCGATAAAGACGAGAAGAAGCTGTACGCCACGATTCTGGCGATCCCCGATTATCGTTTGCAGCCCACCGACAAGACGGTGATCAATTTTGAGGAGCGTTCTTCCGGATCTCCGGAAGCCATTAAAGCCTGGTTCTATCCCGGCGATTTGTTTGGCCAGGAGTTTGTCTATCCGCACAAGCGGGCGGTCGAATTGGCCAAGCGGACCAATCAGAATGTTCTGTCGATGCCCAATGAGATGAACAAGAACATCACCGCGCAAGCCAAGTCCGCCAGCGAGCCGAGCGTGCAGGCGATGCAGAAGACCGAAGTGACGGCGGTGAAGCCTTCCGGCGAGCAGATGGCGCTGTCGGAAGCGGTGGCGAGCAAGCCGGAGCAGGCCGCTTCGCCGGCTGCGAGCAATACGGCTTCCAACAACACTGCGAACAATGCGTCCAGCGGCGCGAGCTCGCAGGCTCCGGAGAGCCGGCCGGAAAGTCTGCCGCAGACGGCGAGCGAACTGCCTCTGATCTCGATGTTGGGGATGGGCTCGCTGGGACTGGCGGCTCTGGCCGACTATCTGCGCCGCCGCGTGATTTGAAGGCGGCGGGCTGTCAAGCTGGCGCGGCGGCTCGGAGCGGCGCCGCGCCAGCGCAGGGATGGCTGCGGCGGGAGGCGGTGGAGCGATGAAGCGCGCCTTGCTGGTGCTGGAGATCCTGCTGGCGGTGGCCGGCGTGACGGCGCTGGCCTATCTGGCGCGGGTGTGGCGGGAAGCGCGCGTGGCGCAGACCCAAGGGCGCGCCGAGATTCATCGCGCGGCCGCCTCCGCGGCGCCGCCCGCAGCCCGGGCTCCTGTGGCCGAGGGGACGGTGCTCGGCGAGATCGCGATCCCGCGGATTGGGCTCTCGCGGGTCATTCTGGAGGGGACCGAGCCGGACACGCTGCGCCGGGCGGTGGGGCATATCCGGGGAACCGCGATGCCGGGCCAGCCGGGGAATGTGGCGCTGGCCGGGCACCGGGACACGTATTTCCGGCCGCTGCGCAACATCCGGATCGGCGATGAAGTGATTCTGCGGACCCGGTCCGGAGCGGAGGTTTACCGGGTGGACTCCACCCGGATTGTCCGCCCGGACGACGTGGCAGTGCTCGACAACACGCCGTCGGACACGCTGACCCTGGTGACGTGCTATCCCTTCCGCTACGTGGGCCCGGCGCCGGAACGCTTCATTGTGAGGGCGGTGAAGACGGCGGCGCCGGCTGCGGAGAAAACGTCTTAAAAGCGCGGCCGCGCTACCGTGCCGGACCCCTAAAAAATTACCTGCCGCCGGGGATGGCCGGGCCGCTACGTTCGGGCTCATACTCGAAGCAAATGCGGGTTCACTGGCGAGGCGTGGTGAACCGGCTGCTCGACCGCGGCCGGGATTTCCTGCGCAAACTGGAGCAGTTTCGCCTGGAAAGCAGGACGGTGCTGGCGGTCACCGACGACGAACGATGCCGGATGAGCCTGCGGGTGCTGGCCCTGGAACAGGGCTGGCATCTTTTGTTTGCCTCCTCCGTTGAGGACGCGCTGCTGCTGCGCACCGGCAGCCGCCCGTGCGTGCTGATCTATGACCGGGAGATGCCCGGGGACTGGCGCGCTGCGCTGCGCGCCTTCGCCGCGTCGCCGCAGCCGGCGATTCCGATCGTGCTTGCTGCTCAGGCTGGCGGGAATCTCCGCCAGGAAGTGGTGAACTGCGGAGGCTACGACGCGGCCGGCAAGCCGGTGGAGGGGGAACGGCTGGTCCGGCTAGTCAATGGAGCGCTGGCTCTGGCGGAGTCGATCGAGGAGCTGGAGTGGGAGCGCGCCGGACCGGCTCAGCCGACGGCGGCGTAAGGGATCGCGGCGGGGCGGCGGTTGAGCCAAACCAGCCGCGGAGCGGGCGTATAGGGGTATGAAGCCCGTTCATTGGATTTTCGCGGCGGTGCTGGTGGCGGCGGGCACCGCGGCGGCGCAGCCGCGCGCCCAGGCCAACGATCCGGATGCTAAGGAAATCAGCGAATACCGGCTCAATATGGGGGTGATTCAACGCTACGCCGCGTTTGTCAAAAAAGCCGGGGACGATCCGGCCTGCCGGAAGTGTTTCGACAACAATCCGCCGGGCAAGGCGCCGACGCTGGACGCCGGCGAAAAGATCATCAACGCGTGCCCGGCGGCGGTGGCGGGGCTTAAGGCCGCCGGCATCAAGCCGCGCGAGTTCCTGATCCTCACCGCCGCGCTGATCGGGGACATGACGGCGGTGGGAATGAAGAAAGCGGGGGCGATCCAGAAGTATCCGCCGTCGATCTCGCCGGAAAACGCGGCGTTCGTCGAAACCAATTACGACAAGCTCAAAGATCTGCTGGCCGGGCTGGCAAAGCACGACCAGTAGCGGGCGGGGGCCGGCCGCGCTGCGCGCGGGCCGGAGGCGCGGGTTATACTGAAGATCTCCCCCGGATTGGATCGCATCCATGTCCGCGCCGTTCGTTCATCTGCACTGCCACACCGATTACTCGCTGCTCGACGGAGCCTGTGAAATCTCGCAGTTGATGGATCTGGCGGCGGCGCAAAACATGCCCGCGGTGGCCATGACCGATCACGGCAACCTGTTCGGCGCGGTCGAGTTTTACCACAAGGCCAAGGAAAAGGGCATCCATCCGGTGATCGGCTGCGAGGTATACGTCGCGCAGCAGGGGCACGCCAACAAAAGCGACGCCAACCGCTACAACCATCTGGTGCTGCTGTGCGAAGACGCGGAAGGCTACCGCAATCTGATCCAGCTTGTCTCCACCGGTTACCTGGACGGCTTCTACTACAAGCCGCGCATCGACAAGGACCTGCTGTCGCGGCACGCCAAGGGGTTGATTGCGCTTTCGGCGTGCCTGCGCGGCGACATCAACGAGACGCTTCTGGCGGACCGCTACGAGGACGCGCGCAGGCTGGCCTACGAATACACGGACCTGTTCGGCCGCGGCAATTTCTTTCTGGAGCTGCAGGATCATGGCCTGGAGCAGGACCGGCGGGTGCTGCCGCTGATTCACCGGCTGTCGGCCGACACCGGGATTCCGCTGGTGGCCACCAACGATTCGCACTATTTGCGGCAGCAGGACGCGCGCGCGCACGAGATTCTGCTGTGCATCCAGACCGGCAAGACCATGTCGGACAGCAACCGGATGCGCTTTGAGCAGCCGGCGTTTTATTTGAAGTCGCGGGAAGAGATGATGGCGCTGTTCGGCGAGGCCGAGCACGCGCTGGACCGGACCTGGGAGATCGCCGAACGCTGCCAGTTGAAGCTGGAGCCGGTGCGGGAGCCGTTCCCCAAGTTTCCGATTCCGGAAGGGCACTCCACCGACACGTATTTTGAGTACGTCGCGCGGCAGTGTTTTGAGAAGCGCCGGGCGCGGCTGGAGGCGCTGGCGGCGCGGGGCAAGCTGCGGCACGACTTGAAGGAGTACGCCGAGCGGCTGGACCGGGAGATCCGGATGATCCAGCAGATGAAGTTCTCCGGGTACTTTCTGATTGTGTGGGACTTCATCCGGTTCGCCAAACAGGCGGGGATTCCGGTGGGACCGGGGCGGGGATCGGCCACCGGGAGCCTGGTGAGCTGGGCCATGGAGATCACCGACATCGATCCGCTGGCTTACGGCCTGATCTTCGAGCGCTTTCTGAATCCGGAGCGCATCAGCATGCCGGACATCGATATCGATTTCTGCACGCGGGGCCGCGGCCAGGTGATTCAGTACGTGACGGAGAAGTACGGGCGCGAGCAGGTGGCGCAGATCATCACGTTCGGGACGCTGGGGGCGCGCGCGGCGATCAAGGACGTGGGCCGCGTGCTGGATCTCAGCTTCGCCGACGTGGACCGGATCACCAAGCTGATTCCGGCCCTGCCGCTGAACATCAAGATCCAGGACGCGCGGCAGATGGAGCCGCAGTTGGAGGATCTGGCGCGGAAGGACCCGCGGGTGCAGGAGGTGCTGGAGACCGCGCAGCGGCTGGAGGGGATGGCGCGCAATGCCAGCGTGCACGCCGCCGGGGTGGTGATCTCGCCGGTGCCGCTCAAGGATCTGGTTCCGCTGTACAAGACCAACAAGGACGAAGTCGTCACGCAGTACGACATGGTCGGTTTGGAAAAACTGGGTCTGCTCAAGATGGATTTTCTGGGGCTGACCACGCTGACCATCATCGACGACACGCTGAAGCTGATCGAGCGGCACCGGGGGGTGAAGCTTCGGTTGGAGGAAGTTCCGCTGGACGACGAGGCCACCTACGGGCAGGTGTTCAGCAAGGGCTACACCAGCGGGATATTCCAGTTTGAATCGCCCGGCATGCGGGACATTCTGCGCCGCTATCAGCCGGACCGGCTGGACGATCTGATCGCGCTGAACGCGCTGTACCGGCCCGGTCCGATGGACATGATCGACGATTTTATCGATCGCAAGCACGGGCGCAAGGAGGTGCACTACGATTTTCCGGAGCTGAAGGACATTCTGGAGGAGTCCTTCGGGGTGATCGTGTACCAGGAGCAGGTGATGCAAATCGCCAGCCGGCTGGCGGGCTACTCGCTGGGCGAAGCGGATCTGCTGCGGCGGGCGATGGGCAAGAAGAAGAAGGAGGAGATGGACAAGCAGCGCGCGCGGTTTCTGGCGGGGGCGACGGCCAAGGGGTATCCGCCGCGCAAGGTGGAGAAGATTTTCGACCAGATGGCGAAGTTCGCCGGCTACGGATTCAACAAATCGCACTCGGCGGCGTACGCCTATCTGGCGTTCCTCACCGCGTACCTGAAGACGCACTATCCGCTGGAGTTCATGTCGGCGCTGCTGACCTCGCAGACCGGCAACACGGCGCAGGTGGTCAAGTACATTAACGAATGCCGGGAGATGGGGATCCGCGTGCTGCCGCCGGATGTGAACTCCTCGGAGTTGGATTTTACTCCGGTGGAAAACGGGGAGGAATCGGGGATCCGCTTTGGGCTGGGAGCGATCAAGAACGTGGGGGCGGCGGCGGTGGAGTCGATCGTGGAGGCGCGCCGGGCGGGGCGGTTCGGCTCGCTGCACGAATTTTGCGAGCGCGTTGATCTGGGTGCGGTGAACCGGCGGATGATCGAAAGCCTGATCAAAGCCGGGGCTATGGATTCGCTGGAAGGGACGCGCGCGCAGTTGTTTGCGGCCATCGACAGCGCGATGGAAGCCGGATCGCGGGCGCACAAGGACCGCCGGAGCGGGCAGTCCGGTCTGTTCGCGGCGCTGATCGAGGAGCAGGGGCCGGCCGGGCATCCGCTGCCGAAGGTGGAGGACTGGACGGGTGCGCAGAAGCTGGCGGGAGAAAAAGAGACGGTGGGATTTTATATCACCGGCCATCCGCTGGATCAGTACCGGGATAAAGTGCAGGAGCTGGCCACGCACAGCACGGCGGAACTGGAGGGGCTGGCCAAGAACACGGAGGTCGCGCTGTGCGGCATTCTGACCGGGATCCAGCGGCGCCGCAGCAAGGAAGGGAAGCTGTGGGCGTCGATGCAGATCGAAGACCGGGAAGGCTCGGCCCCGGCCATGGTGTTTTCGACGCAGTATGAGCGGCTGATGGGGGCGCTCCAGGAAGACCAGGCGGTTCTGGTGCGCGGGCTGGTGCTTCCGGAGGAGGGCGGGCCGCCGAAGATTTCGGTGCAGGACATTGTGGCGCTGGAGAACGCGCGGCTGAACCTGCCGTCGCTGATCTCCATACGGGTTCCGGTGAACGGGTCCGGGCCCTCGGACCGCGCCGCGCTGCTGCGCGCGCTGTTTGAGAACAAGCGCGGGGAAACCGAGGTCCGGCTGCGGCTGGAAAAATCGCGGGACTTCTCGGTTATCCTGGACATTACGGCGAAGGTGCGGCCGGACAAGGAGTTTTGCGCCGAGCTCGCCCGCATCTGCGGGTCCGAGGCGATGGAAGTTCTTGCCGGCTAGCGCCGGGCCGCGGTCATGGCGGAAGCACAAAATTTGACGGCGTCGAATGCGAGCTGGGAGCGGGTGCAGCTGGCGCGGCATCCCAAGCGGCCGCACGCGCTTGACTATATCCAGCGCCTGTTTACGAACTTCGATGAGCTGCATGGCGACCGGGCCTTCGCCGACGACCGCGCCATTGTGGCCGGGCCGGCGTGGTTCGACGGCAAGCCGGTGATGGTGATCGGCCAGCAGAAGGGCCGCGACACCAAGCAGAAGGTGATCCGGAACTGGGGGATGCCGCGGCCGGAGGGATACCGCAAGGCGCTGCGGCTGATGGGGCTGGCCGCGAAGTTTGGCCGACCCATCATCACGCTGCTGGATACGCCCGGCGCGTATCCGGGCAAGGACGCCGAAGAGCGGGGCCAGGCGGAAGCCATCGCCCGGAATCTGCGGGAGATGTCGCGGCTGGGCGTGCCGGTGATTGTGGTGGTGATCGGGGAGGGTGGCAGCGGCGGGGCGCTGGCGCTGGGCGTGGGCAACCGCATTTACATGATGGAAAACGCCGTCTACAGCGTCATTTCTCCGGAGAGCTGCGCGGCGATTATTTACCGCGACGCGGCCAAGGCTCCGCTGGCGGCGGCGGCGCTGAAGATGACCGCGGCCGATCTTCGCGATCTGGGATTAATCGACGGCATCATTGCCGAGCCGGGAGAAGGCGCGCACTCCGATCCGGACGCCGCGGCGCAAGCGCTGGGGGAAGTTTTGCGCGGCGCGCTGCGGGAGCTGGCGGAGATGACGCCGCGGGCCCTGATCGACGACCGCTACGAAAAGTTCCGGCGCATGGGGTCGTTCTTCACCGAATCGGCGGCGACCCTCGGAGTCCCGGGATGAAGAAACCGGTTTTGCTGGGGGTGGTGTTTCTGGCCGCGGTGCTGGCGGTGATTCTTTATTCGAGCCTGAATCTGGCGCGGTACCGGGTGGAGGTGTGCGTGCAGTATCAGGGCCGCGGCGCCTGCCGCACCGCCGCCGGATCCACCAAGGATTTCGCGCTGCGCGCGGCGACGGCCAACGCCTGCGCGCAGATCGCCTCCGGGGTGACGGATTCGACCGCCTGCGAACGGTCCGAACCGGCCAGCGTAACCTGGAAGTGATTTCCGCGCCCCATGGGGCCGTTCTGCCGGCCCGGGCCGGGCGGTTGTTCAGGCCGCTTTTTGCACGCGGCCGCTCTTAATGCAGTTGGTGCAGACGCGCAGCTTTTTGGACGCCCCGTTCACCACCGCGCGCACGTTTTGCAGATTGACGTTCCAGCGCCGCTTGGTCACGTTGTGGGCGTGGCTGATCCGGTTGCCGAACTGCGGCCCGCGGCCACAAAGCTCACACACTTTCGCCATTTTTCCTCGATTCTTTGGTTCAGTTTACCACATCGTGTATGCTGGGCAGGGATGCGCCTGCTGCTCTATCTTTGTTTCATGCTTCCGGTTTCGGCGCAGCTCAATTATGAACGCATGGCCGCCCGCATTGCGGATTCCCTGGCGCTGGAAAAAGGCGAGCGTGTGGTGCTCCGCTACGATCCCGGTTATTTTCAGGAGATCCGCGGGCCGCTGAAGGAGGAGATTGCGGCGCGCGGCGGGGTGGTCCAGGCCGAGCTCCCCTATCTGAAGCCGCCGGCGGAGGGCGGCGGTCGTCTGGCCGAGGCGTTGAAGGCGGCCGACGTCTATCTGTGGATGCCGCTGCGCGATGAGCTCTACGTTTCCGCGGCCGAGCAGCAGGCGCTGGCCGCCTGGCTCCGGCAGGGCGGCGCACGCCGGGAGATCCACTTCCACTGGTCGGGCGGCAGCGTTCTGGCGGACGGCCTTCCCGCCGTGCATCCGGCGGGGTTCGATGGCCTCTACCAGGCCGCTCTGGACATCGACTACAAGGCGCTGTCGGCGCGGCAGGACCGGCTGATCGCGGCGCTGCGGCGGGGCGTGCTGCACATCACCACTCCGGAGGGCACCAATCTGCGGCTGCGGGTGGGCGCCCGTCCGATGAATAAACAGGACGGAGACGCTTCCGGGGACCGGGCGCGGCGCGCCCGGATGAAAGTTGACCGGGAGATCGAACTGCCGGCCGGGGTGGTGCGGGTGGCCCCGGAGGAGGACACGGTGAATGGCACGCTGGCGGTTGCGGAGGCGCGATTTGGCGGAGTGGTGGCGCGCCGGATCCGGTTTCACATCGCCGAGGGCAGAGTCACCGCCGTGGAGGCGGCCGAGAACCGCGAGGCGGTGGAGGCCGAGCTCAAATCCGGCGGCGCGGCAGGCTATCGTTTCCGGGAGCTCGGCATCGGGGTGAATCCGCGGCTGGCGGCGCCCGCCGGGTCCCCGGTTCTGCCGTACTACGGCTATGGCGACGCGGTGGTGCGGCTGAGTCTGGGCGATAACGAAGAACTGGCCGGCGGGGTTCGCGGGAACTGGCACCGCTGGTTCTTTTTTCCGGTCTCAAACATCGATTCGGAGAGCGGGCCGGTGGTGCGCGGGGGCAGGCTGGCGATTCCCTGACGGCGGCTGAAACGATTTTATCGTTGCCGGCGTCCCACCCAAGTGAGCCGCCCGCCCAGCTCACCCGGACCGGCGGCGGCGCTGGAAGAGCAGTACTACATTCTGGCGTCGTCCGATCTGCCGCCGCGCCGCGACCTGGTTCTCAAGCACAACGACACGTTCGCGCTGTTCGACATTTTCGGCGATATCGACGCGCAGCATCGCAGCGGAGAAGGCCTGTATCACGGCGGGACGCGTTATCTTTCCTGCCTGAAGTTGAAGCTGGCCAACGGGCGGCCGCTGCTGCTGAGCTCGGCCGTGCGGCGGGACAACGTTCTGTTGTCGGCCGATCTGACCAATCCCGACGTTTATTTCGAGGGCAGGGTGCGGATCCCGCGCGGCTCGCTGCATCTTTACCGCTCGCAGTTTCTGTTCGACCAGCGGCTTTTTCTGCGCCTGCGCCTGCGCAACTATTCGCCGGAGGCGACCGAGGTTTCGCTGCTGCTGGAGTTCGCCGCCGACTACGCCGATATCTTCGAGGTCCGCGGCAGCAAGCGCGCCCGGCGCGGCGCGATCCGCCGGCCGGAGGTGAGGGAGGGGGAGATCGTGCTCGGCTACGACGGTCTGGACGGGGTGCGGCGGCAGACGCGCATCCAGTCCGGCGCGCCGCCGCAGGCGACCGCGGCCGGCTCGATGCAGTTTCTGCTGCGCTTTGCGCCCGGACAGGAGCAGGCGGTGGAGCTGACGCTGGGCTGTGAGGCCGGCGGCAAGCGCGGTGTGGCGGTGGGCTACGGCAAAGCGCTCGCGGAGGCGACCCGCGTGGCGGAGTCCTGCGACCGGCTGACGCTGTCGATCCGCACCTCGGACGAGTTGTTCAACCGCTGGCTGGACCGCTCGCGGATGGATCTGAACATGCTGCTGACGTCGGAGCCGCAGGGTTTTTATCCCTACGCCGGAGTGCCCTGGTTCGCCACGCCGTTCGGGCGGGACGGCATTATCGCCGCGCTGGAATGCCTGTGGACGTCGCCGGCCATCGCGCGCGGCGTTCTGGGATATCTGAGCGCGACGCAGGCGCGGGAAATCTCGCCGGAGCAGGACGCCGAGCCGGGCAAGATTCTTCATGAAGCCCGCGGCGGCGAGATGGCCGCCCTGGGCGAGCATCCGTTTCAGCGCTACTACGGCAGCGTGGATGCGACGCCGCTGTATTTGATCCTGGCGGGCGAATATTTGCGCCGCACCGGTGAGGTCGACTTCATCAAATCCATCCAGCCCAACCTGGACCGGGCGGTCGAATGGATCGACCGCTACGGCGATTCCAACGGCGACGGCTTTGTGGACTACAGCCGCAAATCCGGGCACGGGCTGGCGCAGCAGGGCTGGAAGGACTCGCAGGATGCGATCTACCACGCCGACGGCTCGCTGGCCGAGCCGCCGGTGGCGCTTTGCGAAGTTCAGGGCTACGTGTATGCGGCCCGGCTGGAATACGCGGCCATCGCGGCCGTGCTGGGCGATCACGCCACCGCGCAGAGGTCGATCCGCGAAGCGGAAGCGCTGCGCGCGCGCTTTGAAGAAAGCTTCTGGTGCGGGGATCTGGGCGTGTACGCGATCGCGCTCGACGGCCGCGGCAGGAAGTGCGCGGTCCGCACCTCCAACGCCGGGCAGTGCCTGTTTTCCGGGATCGCCAGCGCGGAGCGGGCGGCGGTGCTGGCGGAGTCGCTGCTGGGCGACCGCTTCTACAGCGGCTGGGGCATCCGCACGGTGGCCGATTGCGAGCCGCGCTACAATCCGATGTCCTATCACAACGGCTCGGTCTGGCCGCACGATAACGCCTTGATCGCCGCGGGACTGGCGCGCTATCGCTGGACCGAGCGCGCCGCCGCGATTTTGACCGGGCTGTTTGAAGCCGCGATTCATTTCGAATTCGACCGGCTGCCGGAGCTTTTCTGCGGTTTTCACCGGCGGCCGGGCAAGGGGCCGACCTCTTATCCGGTGGCGTGCTCGCCGCAGGCCTGGTCCGCGGCGTCGGCGTTTTCCCTGCTGCAATCCTGCATGGGCATGACCATCGACGCGCTGAAGCGGAGGGTGACTTTTGTCCGGCCGGTGTTGCCGGCGAATCTGCACCAGATCCAGATCGAGGGACTGCGGGTGGGCGCGGCCAGCGTGGATCTGGTGCTGTTCCGGTCCAGGGACACGGTTGCCGTCACCGTCGGCCGGCGCACGGGCAACGTGGATGTGATGGTGCTGCACTAGCTACTAGGGCGCGCCGGCCCTGTGCGGCGGAAAGCCGGCCGGAGCGAACAGCTTCGAGAACGAGCGCTTCGAGCGCGGTCCGCGAGAGGATTTTCGCGTCTTGCCCCAGATACTGAGCGAGTTCTTCGGGCAGGTCCAGGGTTACTTGTATAACGGCTCCAGATCTAATTCTGAGCGTTCGCCGGTTCGCGTGGGCAGATGTGCCCCGCATCAGGGTACAGGTCCTTGAGCGGCGCGACATGGGCCAGTCGACGGCGAGCACGGCCAGCCACCCCTTCAGCCGCCCGCCTAAAAAGGGGCTTAATACGAACGGCTAGGGCTGCGCGGTTCGCTGCAATACACAGGTGGCCAGCCCGGTGTTTGTATCAGTTTGACAGGCGAAGGGAGACTCGCGCAGTGGCCGGTTCATGCCGCCTCCATCCCGCTTGCCGGCGCTGGTGGCCGATACCCCAACGCGCTGTGGGGACGCTCGTGTTGTAAAACTTCCGCCATTGCTCAATCACCACCTGTGCCTCTTTGAGCGAGTAAAAAATCTCCCCGTTCAAACACTCGTCTGGCAACTTGCCGTTGAACGATTCGCAGTATCCCACAGACTGAAGCCACTGCTTCACTCGCCGCGCGGTCATCTCCGCGCGGTTATCCGATCTGACATGTTCGGGCACGCCCTGCGCCAGCATCGCGTCACCGAGCAGTTCGATCCCATGCGCGCGGTTCCGCCGCCGCGCCACGCGGATCGCCAGGCATTCGCGGGTGGATTCGTCGATCAACACCAGCAGCCGCAGACCCCGCCCATCGTCCGTGACGGCGTCCACGAAATCGTCGCTCCACACGTGATTGCGATGCGTGGCGCGGCGGCCGGATGCTAGATAGTCTCCTGAATCACTGGCGCGCGGATCACGCCTGGCGATAAGTCCAGTAGCCCCGGCCGCCGCCGCTACAGCCGAAGTGTCCGCATTGGAACGCTGAGAATTTTTCCCTCTTCCGCAACTAACTTATACGTGCGGGACCCGCTTCTGATTCCGGCCGCTGCCGTCGCCGCCGGAGTTTTTCTCGGACGCGCTTTCGCCTTCACCCCGCGCGAATCACTCTGGCCGGCCGCCGCCTTTCTGCTGCTGGCGATTCCCAAAAGCCGCCTCCGCGTCGCCTGCCTGACGCTCGCCGCGCTTTCCACCGGCATCTTCGCCGAAGCCGTCCGCCGTCCCGGCCCCCCGCCGGAAATCGATGCCGGCCCGCGCGAAATCGTCCTGCTCGATGGCTGTGTCGTCGAGCCCACCGTCTTCTCCCAGGACGGCGGGCAGTTCACGCTCGAGCTCGACCGCGGCGCACGCGCCCGCGTCAGCCTCAATCTCCGCGATGGCGAGCCGCCGCAGCCCCTCGACTACGGCCAGCGCGTCGAAATCGAGGCGCGCCTCCGCCGCCCGCGCAATTACAACAACCCCGGATCCTTCGACTACGCCGCCTATCTCGCCCGCCAAAAAATCTTCTGGACCGCGGCCATGACCGCCGGCTCGAAAGCGCAAATCCTGCCCGGCCGCTGCGGCTCGCCTCTCCTTTCCGCCGTCTTCGCGCTCCGCTCCGCCGCGCTGCGCCGCATCGAATCGCTCTATCCCAACGACTCCTACTCCACCGGAATGATGGAGGCGATCCTCATTGGAGAAACTTCGAAGCTTGAAAGAATCTGGACCGAAAATTTCCGCCGCACCGGAACGTTTCACGCGCTGGTGATCTCCGGCGTGCACGTGGCCGTGCTCGCCGGCGTGCTGCTGTTTGTCCTCCGTCTCTGCGCGCTGCCGGAAATTCCCGCGCTCGCCGTCACCGCTGCGGCGGCCTGGCTCTACGCCCTCGTCTCCGGATTCTCCGCGCCGGTGGCCCGCGCCGCCGCCGGATTCTCGCTGTATCTCATCGCCCGCTTCTTTTTCCGCCGCGGTCGCGTCCTCAACCTGCTCGCCGCCGTCGCGCTGCTCTATCTTTTGTGCGATCCCGGCCAGCTCTTCGACGCCAGCTTCGTCCTGTCCTTTCTCTGCGTCGCCGCCATCGGCGCGCTGGCCTCCCCGCTGCTCGACGCCGTCTCCGCCCCTTACGCCCGCGCCGCCCGCTCCCTCAACGACCTCTCTCTCGACCCGCACCTGGAACCCCGCCTCGCGCAGTTCCGCGTCGAGCTGCGCCTGGCCGCCGAAACCGCCGAGCTCTGGACTCGCCTTCCACGCCGCTGGGCCGCTGAAGCCATCTCGCTGCTTTGCCGCTGCTTCTTTTTCGCCTTCGAAATGGCCGTGATCTCCCTGGTCATTCAGATTGGCCTGGCGCTTCCCATGGCGGAATATTTTCACCGCGTCTCCTTCACCGGCCTCACCGCCAATCTGCTGATCGTGCCGCTGCTGAATCTGGTGGTTCCGCTCGGCTTCCTCGCGATCTTCACCGGATGGCGATGGATCGCCTCGCTCGCCGGCGCGCTGCTGAAAATTTCCGCGCGCGTCGCGGACTGGCACGCCGCGCGCGAACCCGACTGGCGCGTTCCGGATCCGCCCCTCTGGCTCGCTCTGGCCTTCCTGGCCGCGTTGCTCGCCGTCGCCGTGCCCGCCTATCGCAAGCGATGGCGCTGGCCCGCCGCCGCGGCCCTTGTCGCCGCCTTCATCCTGCTGATCTGGCATCCGGCCGCGCCCGAGATTGCTCCCGGAATCTTCGAAATGACCGCCATCGACGTCGGCCAGGGCGACAGCTTGCTGCTTGCCTTCCCCCAGGGAAAAATCATGGTCGTCGACGGCGGCGGGCTCTTGCAATACGGCCGTCAGAGCCGCTCCAGCTTCGATACCGGCGAGGACGTTGTCTCGCCTTATCTGTGGACCCGCGGCATCCGCCGCATCGACGTCCTGGTCGCCACCCACGCCCATCAGGATCACTCCGGCGGCCTCTGCGCGCTCATCGCCAATTTTCATCCGGCGGAGTTATGGGTCGGCGCCAATCCCTCGCCCCGCGTCCTCGATTGCGCCGGACGGCACTCGCTCCGCGTCGAATATCCGCGCCCGCCCGAATCACTCGCCTATTCCGGAACCCGCATTGAATTTCTCTCACCCCCGGCCGATTATTTCGCCGCCAAGCCGGGAAACAACGACTCGCTCGCCTTTCGCGTCACCTACGGCGCGCGCCGCTTCGTGTTCACCGGCGATATGGAGCGCCCCATGGAGCTGCGCGCCCTTTCCGCCGCGCCGCTGCGCGCCGACGTCCTCAAGGTCGGCCATCACGGCTCCAAAACATCGTCGGGCGAAGCATTTCTCGACGCCGTCTCGCCGGTGATCGGCGTCGTTTCCGCCGGCTATGAAAACTCCTTCGGCCATCCGAGCAGGGAAGTGATCGATCGCCTGGCCGGCCATCACGTCGAAGTCCTTCGCACCGATGAAGACGGCCTGATCACCATTCGCACCGACGGCCGCCGTATCTGGGCCGATACGATGTTATGGCGAGGCGAGCCCGCCTTTTGGACCGGGGAACGGTCGTTCAACTGGCCTCAAATCGCCGCTTGGTAGCGCCCGCCCGCAATCTTCAGTGTTCTTTTGCCGCGGCGCTGCGGCGCGCCGTTTCATAACAGCCCCGGATCTTCTTGGCCAGCGCCAGAAACTCATCGAAATCGGGCGGCTTCGTAAAATACCAGTCGGCCTCCACGCCCGCCGCCCGTACTTCCTTGAGAATCACCTCCTGCGAGGAGGAGCTGAGTATAATCACCGGCAGCTTGCGGAGCCTCGCCGCCGACCGGATCACCTTGAGCACCGCCGTTCCGCCGTACTTGGGCAGATTCAGATCCAGGATCACCAGATCCGGAACGCTGGCCTCTTCAAAAGCCCCCTGCCGCTGTAGATAATGGATCGCTTTTTCGCCGTCCTCGGCGACCGTGGTCTCCACCGGCCATTGATCGTCGGCGAAGGCGTAGCGCAGCATCCGCACATCGCCCGGATTATCCTCGACGATCAGGACGCGCGGGACGGCGGTTTCAATCACGATTGGCCTCGGCGCACGGCAGGGTGAAGTGAAACACGGCGCCTTCGTTGGGACGCCCCTCGGCCCGCATCGAGCCCCCGTAGGCCGACACGATCTTGGAGCAGACCGCCAGGCCCATTCCGTTGCCCGGATATTCATGGCGGTCGTGCAGCCGGCGGAAGATGTTGAAAATCTCTTCGCCCAGCGCCGGGTCGAAGCCAATGCCGTTATCGCGCACCGAGAACGACCATGCCGAGCTGCGCCGCTCCGCCGCGATCACGATCGACGGCGCAACGTCCGGCCGGGCATACTTCAAGGCGTTGCCGATCAAATGATGGAAAAGCTGGTAGAGATGATTTTCGTGCACGCGCAGCGCGGGAAGCTCGCCGGCCACCACCTCCGCGCCGCGGGCCGCGATCTCGCCCCGGAAGTTGGCCACCACCTGGCGCAGGATGTGGTTGGAGTCCACCGCGGCCGCCGGCGCCGCAAGAGACTCGGTGATCGTCGCCAGGCCCAAAAGATCCTTCACCATCTCGTGCAGCCGCCGGGCGCCGTCGATGCTCTCCGCGATCAGCTCGCGGGCTTCGGCGGCGAGCTCCGCGCCGTACTGCCGGTTCAGAATGCCGAGCGCCGTTCGAATATTCCGGAGCGGCTCCTGCAAGTCATGCGCCGCCACGTAGGCGAACTGCCGGAGTTCCTCGTTGGCTTTGCGAAGCGCCTCCCGCGCGCGCTCGCGTTCGGCGATCTGGTTGTTCAATTCGCGATTGGCCCGCGCCGTTCTCCGGGCCTGCCCCCAGGCGGCGACCGCGAACGTGAGCGCAACAAGGAACAGGACGCTCAGGCTGAAGATGACCCACAGCCCGAGCTGGCTCACCGTGAGATTCACGGTGGTCGAGCGGTGGAACAGGCGAAACGTCAGGTGATACGGTTTTACCGGCGGCCCGGCCGGCCGGCCCAGGCGCACGCCAATCGCATACCCGGCGGCGCAGGCCAGCGAAACGGCAGCGAAAAGGACAAGGACTTGAGCGGCGGCGCTGCGCTTCGGCCGCGTTCCCCCGCCCGGGGACCGCGGCGCCCATTCGAGCAACATCTCTGTCTATTGTAGTTGCGAATTGGACGGGATTTTCTCAGAAATTACCTTATTTTTTCTTGAGTTCCGCGCGGCCCACCCCCGCATCCATCCGCTCCGGAAATTCGCAAATGAACCGGAAATTCAGACACACAAGGCCCGCGTTCCGGCGCCATGGCGGCCGCTCCGCGCCGTGTGTTATCCTGTCGTTACCTGCGTGGCGCGGGGACGTAGTTCAGTTGGTTAGAACGCCGGCCTGTCACGTCGGAGGTCGCGGGTTCGAGTCCCGTCGTCCCCGCCATAGAATCAATCACTTCCAGACAAATTTGGTGAGCTGTTTCGGTATATCTTCGCCGGTGCTACAGTAGCTGCTACAGTTTTCGCCGCAAACTCTTGACGTTGTTATATTTCTGGTCTCACGACTTCGGCGCAATTCCGCGGACGTTGGGAGGCTAGGGCTTCAACACTTGGCGGGCTACACTCTTGGCGATCTCCCAGAGTGTTCGCGCGTCGTCTGCGGAGATGCTGACGCCGTGGGAATGCTCCTTCTGAGGATGGATGTAGTTGCGATAGTCCCGAACGACCTCGCCGACGTCTTTGGTCGTCTTGGAGATCCACGTGAGCTCATGCGCTACGTCGAGGTAGTTCTTAAGACCCCACTCTTTGAGCTTGAGCGGGCTGCCCGCCTTGTCCTTGGGTGCGTTCGCCGCCTTGAATACTGGGCTCTTGTCCTTGAGTTGGTTCACCCGAGCCAGCAGCAGCCCTTCCAGCATTCCGCCCATCATCACCACCGCGGAGAGCGCTGCCCCAACGGTGACACATTTCACGCACTCCTGCCATCGATTGACAAGAATCGCCTGCATCTTAGCGTCTAGGACCAACGGGCTGAAGTCGGGCGCGTCGTCCACGGTTGCATGTTGCGGCAGGGTGTTACCCGCTGCTAGGGCGAGTGCTTGGTCTACCTTGACCTGACTCAGTAGGTTCTTGGTCTGCTTTACTATGGCGAGGTACCGTGATCGTAAGGTCGCCCGCTCGCTCGCTGCGAGTAGTGCCCGGTATTGGTCATCAAGGCCTTTCAACTGACCGTCGCCTACGGCGGTGAGCACAACCGGCCGGCAGTTGTTGAACCAAGCGTAGGCCGTTGCCTTCGCGACCTGCGTCTCGTCGTCAGACCTGACCTGTCTGGTTGTGCTCTTGTGCAGCATCTTCTTGAGCCGATCACACTGCTCGCTGGCGGAGGCCAGAGCTGCTTGGGCTGGAGTCACTGGTCAAGCCTTCTTCCCGGGTCCCCTCTTCGCAACAGCCTTCTTTGTTGGCGCTTTTGCTGCCCGCTTGGCAAGGGCCTTCGTGGCCCGCTTTCGCGGCTCGGTGCCGTCTCCTGGAAGAGTCATGGCAACCAAGTTCTCTCCGACAGTGTTGACGCAGAACGTTCCCGGCTCGTCGCCCTTGTCGAGGAGTCCATGCATGTGAGCGTTTCGGAGCGTCTGATCGGGGCGCTTCAACCTCTCGCGGCCGCTTTTGCGAGTGGCCTCCTGGAGGTCGTCCTTGTTGATGCACTTCTTTCTTTCCGCCAGCGGCGCTTCAAACTGGTAGAAGTAGGCGACCGTCGCTGCGAACTGGATATCGCTACGCGGGTTCTTTGAAGCGACAAAAGATCTGATGTCCTGGCCGTTGGCCGGGGGCGCGCCCGAGGGCAGCGGGGGCGACGGAGTTACTTGGTCACCTTGAGCCATCGGCACGGCGCCGACAGGCAGCGTGGGGGCGACAAACGGAGATTTTAGCCCGAGCTTCTCGGCCGCCCAGCGAAAAATCCGTTGCTGTTCGTCCTCTTTGAAACCCTGCACGGCCTCGACAACTGCGCGCACCGCCTCTAAGTCGTCCGCTGGTTTTGTCATGTGAGAAAAGCCACAACAATCATAGCTGAGAATGTTCCCGGCAACAACGGTAGGTTGACAGGATAGATTGACAGGGCCGACGTCGCCATCCTGTGCTCGCCGGGGTGTGTCCGGGAAGTCACTCCAAGGCACACGAACTTGGCCGGTTGTTCAAGACAACTCACGCCACCCGGAGTTTAGCAACCGATCCCGGCCTGGATCTTCCACTGACCGAAATTTCGACATCACGCCCGAGCCTCAAAAGGAATCGCATCAAACGCTCGATCGAGAAACCCGACAGCTTGCCTTGCTTCAGCGCCGAGACCTTCGGCTGATCGATTCCGAGAATCGCGGCTGCCTGGCTCTGGGTGAGGCGCCGCCGCTGGATCTCGGCAATGATTTTGGCGGCCAATTCCGCTTTCGCCAATAGATCATCAGCATGGGGAAGGTTCAGGTCAGCGAACACGTTCCCGGAACTCGGCGTAAACTCTCGATTAGGCATCTTTCGTCTCCTCACTTTCCGGCCAGCTTGCGCGCTAGCTGCAGCCGCTGCCGGATCAGGTCCAATTCTCGCCGGGGCGTTGCGATTCCCGACGTTGCCTTCTTTTGGAAGGCATGAAGGACATAGATTGCATCCCCAAGTTGGGTCACATAAACCGCTCGATAGGTTCCTCCCGGATCGTCAGCCCGCACCTGCCACACGGTGTCTGCAAAGCCTCGCAAGATCTTCGCGCTCTCGTGCTGTTGTCCGCTCTGGGCTTGGTACAGCGCGAAACCGAGCTTCTTTCTAACGGCGGCCGGAAACGCCGCCAGGCGATCCAGCGAATCGACAAGCCAGATCAACTTGCGCGGATCAGGAGGTTTCTCTGGCACAGCCTCATTATATGCCAGAACTGGCATAGTCTGATTTTCACTAACTGTAGCATGGACTGTAGCAGCTCGAAAATGGCTACCACACGATGCACGCAACGCACTGAACAGAAAGGAGTTTAGCCGAGGCTGGCGATTCAGCCTTCTTCCTGTCACGTCGGAGGTCGCGGGTTCGAGCCCCGTCGTCCCCGCCATCCCTTCCCGAGCGCTTCTGAAATGGCTCGGCTGGGGGTGTCGCGAGCCGAAAAGACCTGGCGCTTGAGGACAAGATCGGCTCGGAACGTCTGTCTTAGTCGGGCGAAACCCGCATATTCGGGGTAAGCTACCCACTGGCGCGGGTGCAACCGGCAGGGCGGAAAAGACCCAGTCCGAAGCTGCTCGAGTGGCCAAGCCGGATTGGCCCTATAACCGGCGCTGGAAACCAAAGCCGCAGCCGGTAACCCCGGCGGTTTCCAACAAAGGCGGTTTCGTTCTTCTGACGGCGCGGCACATGAACCGCGACCCACTCCGGCTTCCCCACTGATTCAACCCTGACCTGTTCCGACCCCGGAACGCCGCGCAAGGCGAGCTCGCGGCGGATCTGGGACTCGATCGACTCACGCCGGCGAGGCTTGCCTCCCCTCAAATGATGCCGCGCAGGGACATAAGGGGTTACAGATTCCCAGACCAGAGCCTTGGCTTCGTCAAAGCCCGGAGGCGGAGGTACGGCCCGATCCAAAGGTACGAGGCGTACCTTCCAAACGTCCTCCCGGTTGCCATCTGCCGCCCACGAGAATTGCCGGCCCGCCGCTTTCAGCAAAGCTGCCTGTTCGTTGTCATCAAACGGGCGACCGTTCCGCCAAGCTACGAGCCGTACCGGTTCACCATCCTCGCACCAAACCAAGTACTCCGTATGACGGTGACCTTTCAGTGGCTTGCCCTGGGCGTCTTTGCCAGCCATCTCAGCAACGGCTTCACGGGCTTCAAGGGGTGCTCTGCTCCAAGTGATCTTAGGATCGCCGGTCAGCATGAGAAGCATCTCTTTCAGGACGGCGCCACGGAACTTTGCCGTCAGCCGGACGATCGCACGGGCTTCCGGCGGCACGTTCCAGCCGATGGCGAACTGGATCAGGTTTGTTTCACGGCAGGTCTTCCGTGGGGTTCCAATCTCTCTCATGGCCGCGCTCGCCGGTCGTGTAGCGTACAACAGCCGCGCACCTGGAGGTACAGAACGCTTGACAGCCTCCGGATCATCAGTCACACGCTGGACATCTTTGGGGGTGGCATTCGGTTTTGGCGCAAGCAAAGGCACTGTTCCTTCGGCCCGCTTCTCCGTTAAGGTGCAATTGGGTGGCGGGGCTTCCCCAGAATCCATCTCCACGGCAATCCGCGTGAACGCCTCGGCACGGCCGAAGTAGGTCATTCGCTTGAGACATTCGTTCAGCGCTTCGGCAAGCTTCTCGTTCCACTGTTCGCCATTCAGGAACCACCAGATCGCACCGTCATCATCCCCCGGGAGGCAAACGTAATTATCCTGAGCAAGACTTGTGCTGTAAGATCGGATCGCCGCCTTCTTCTTCTCCTTGGGGTTCCATCCGAACTCCACAGGGAAATACTGGCGCACCGGAGCCCCGCGCTGTGCGTGTAGCGGGAGATGAAACGCGTACGAACTCGTGCAGAGCGCCTGAATCAACGGATCGAGCCATCCGTTCGCCTGTCGAGGGTCTTCGCGCCACCATTGGTACCAGCGAGCCACCACTCCGCGAACCAGACGCCACGGACTCGGCGGCCACTCGCCGTAGGGATCATCGAACGGGTTGACGCGCCAGGGAGTGGCGTGAAAGCGCCCGAGCGGAAAGATCTGCTTGAGCACGATCCGCATGGTTATTCGCTTTCTTCTTCGTCCTCAGCGTCGTTGAATTGGCCTTCCTCGCCTGGCTCGTTCTGCTCCTGGTCCGTGTCTTCTTTACCTCCACGTTGCAGCTCTTCCCTCGGCCAGAAGATATCGGTTACCCGTGGATCCGTGAAGCCCGCCTGGTTGATCCCGCTGCTGATGTCCACGGCAATCGTGACTTCCTGGCCTGCTTCGCCGGTCAGTCTGGCGCACTTGAGATGGCAACCCGAGCGGAAACGGAACGGCGTCTCGCACAACCGCCGGATTTTCCAGAGCGCCAGCGCAATCAGGAACTCTTTTTGCTCTTGCGTAAGACCCAGAGGCGTGGCGCCGTTGGTTCGCCCAAACGAGCGCACGAGCGCCGTATCCAGAATGAATGTGGCGCGAATCTCGCGCGCTGTCGCATCGTCTACGGCAAAGATCGGCTGCCCTGACGTGGTCTTGCCAAGCCGGTCGAACTTGACTCCCGACCGGTCCACGCGCGAGGCGCCGAAGGCTTCAAGATGCGCGGTCAAAGCGCGCGGAATCTTGATCTGCCATTGCGGAAACAGCACGCCGTGGACCAGAGCATTGGGGTCATAGCGGAAGATCGTCTTGAAAACGCTCCACCACTTGTCCGCCGGAGGATGCGCCCGTGGACTTCCCGGCAAGACGATCCCGAACTCTTCAACTATCGAATCCTCGAATTTTCCGGAAGGATCGGCCTTGGCCTTCCCTTTTTTTGCCTTGGTAGAGCCGGGATCGCCGGCCGGTTTCCCAAGGCTATCCAAAGCTCTTCCTTTCAAGAAGTACGTCGAGGCGATTCGGTGTCCCTCGGTCAAGCTGGTCACGACCACTTCCCGCTTTTCGGGAGGAAGCCTGCCGTCCTCCAGTTCGCCCGTGACGCAGCGCAGGTAGGGCATGCCTTGGAGATCATCGACGAGTTCGTAGTCGTGCGCTCCCCGCATGCAGAGTGCCTCCAAGTGATTCGCCATGCTGGCGGCGCTGTCCAGGATACACACGTTTTCAAGCACGCCATTGCTGCGAGGCGCCTTGTAGATGACATGCCCCACCTCGGGAAAGCCAGCCGGCTGGAAGCGGTCGAGACCGGCAACCGGTTCAAAAAAGGCGAACAGCACGAGCGGTCCTTGCTTCTCCAAAACACCGCTTGGGGTGAGGGTTTCAGGCATAGGCAGTCTCTCCTTTTTCTCTGTGTGGCCGAAGCCAGCGTTGAATGAGCAATCCTCGCTCCCGCATAGGAATCGTAAACAGAAACGACGCCAGCAAACGTTCAGGATCTTCGATGCACCAGCGCACCTGGGTCTTGACCAGCCACGTCTTGGCCATTGCATAACGGCTCATGGCGTAGGCCACGGCGGCATCCGCTTGTCCGGTTCGAATGAGAGCGATCAGCCGGCGCGCGGCTGCTGGAGTGCGCGCCCCGCTCTCCGGGTTCAGGATGTTCTCGTCCGATTCCGGCGGACGCACCGGTTGCAGGCCGAACAGGGGCTGGAAGAGTCCGAACATGGCGAGGGTCCCGTCGATCGGAACGATGCCACCATCCCGGTCTATTATTGTTGCGGCGACAGGCTCGGGCAACACCCGCCAATCGAAGAGGGCAAGGCGCGAAAGCCAGCGCTCCAGAAACTGCTCATCCACCTGACCAGCGGGCTGACCAGCGAGCCACGCATCCACATACCGGCAAGATGCCGGCCGGAGAAGCCGGGCAGGCGGCTCCTGGCGCGAGCCGTCCTTCGTCTCCTTCTCCCAATCCAGCACCCGGCGCGCCAGCACATCGGCGAGAACACGCGGCAGTTCTCCTGGGCCCCATACCCAGCGCAAAGGAGCTTGTTTCGGATGGACATACCGGCCATATTGCCACTCGACGCCGAAACGATATAGCGCGAATGGCCGGGAGGCGGGAAAGCCGGAAACCGCGGCCAGAGCGAGCTGCGCTTCAGGAGGCGGGGCTTCAGATCCGAACACTGCCGGAAGCCATTCAATCGGCAACGGCTGCCAGGAAATCTGCCTGGCGCGGTAGCCTTGATTGCGGTCCACTTTGTCCAAAGCGGCTACGACGGCGTCCAGCAAGCTGCGTGCTATCGCCGGGTCCGACGGAGAGGCAGCCAGTTGGATCATGGCGCGCTCGATTGGCCCACGGAGCCCGGCGAATCTCCAGCGCTGCCCCTTCTTCTCATCGCGTGGCAAGCGGTTAACGAGTGCGAGGATTCGTTCAAGGGTGCTTGCCAGATGCGTTTCCGGCCCCTTTGCATTCTTTGGGATTTCCGTCGCGGGCAGGAGGATGTGGCCCTCAAAGCGGGGTTCAAAGGTATTCGAACTCGTCGTGCATCCTAGCGAAAAACGGAGGAATCCGCTGATTCCTGCATCGACGCCGCGCTTGACGATTGCGGTGGCGAACGCGGCCGGGGTGACCGCGCCCCTACCATGAACTTCCGCGCGGCCACGAGCAAAAAGAGCACGGACTTCCGGCAGGGTCATTGGCCGGTCCCACACTGGCGCCCAGACCTCGGCATTGTCGCGCCCCGCTTCTCCGGAGGTGTCCGGTGCGGCTGCTTGAGTAACGAACGGAAAGGCTCCGGCGGCTCTCGCCCGCGATCCCAGCCTCCTCGATGCAGCCCCCGCGAAAAATGGAAGGCCTTCGCACGCCAGGGCCATGGCCCAGGGGGAGACGAGTCCTTCGCGATACGGATTCTGGCCACTGTTGTAGAGCTTGTTCGCGTCGCTGAACCACGAGGCAGCGTTGAGTTTTTCTAGCAGCCAGGACAGAGGTTTGCCCGTCAGGAACGACTCAAGCTCTTGGCGCGCCTGCCCAGAGGCCTTGGTTGATTCTAGTTCATCGACGGCCTTCTTCCATCCATCCGAAAAGGCGCGTTTGCCCGCATTCCCTCCGCTTCCAAGCAAAGGATTGAAGTGCGCGCGGTCGCGAGGGACAACATGGGCTGCAAACAATTCAAGATGTTCCTCGGAGGCACGAGCCTGCCAGTCCGTGAGAGGACCGCCCGACTTGCGCTTTGTACTTTCCTTTTGCTCGTCAACCCAGCCACGATCATAGGGCGTCCACTGCTTCCGGGCGGCCACTGTGAAGAGCTGATTGAGCAATGTGTCGAGGTTGTCCGGGCCGCCCACTACATGCAGCACTCCGTCCTTCCAGGCGATCCGAACTTCCGGCCATTTGCGGGCGAGCAGCCGCAGAAGTCCAAGGGACGCCAGGTAGTTGCCCAAGCTGTCTGGGCGCAGACCTGGAAGGGGAATGGCAGGGAGCTTACGCGGGCTTGTGCTCACGGCCTCGCTCCTCAGGTTTGATGCTCTGCGACGGATTGCTGCTGGCGCGCCAGTCGGCGGCACGCACCAGTGCCTCTAAATACGCGAGGGCGAAAGGTCCAAGCCTCTTCGGCTCGCCGTCCGGAACGACGGCAGCGTGGGAAGTATCATCGGTGCGCCACGGGCCGAGGAGGTCGGAAACGAGCCCCGTCCAACCGGCGCCAGTCAGCAGGAAGCCGCCGCCTTCCCATCGGCCTTCAGCCCCGTCGTTGGCGACATTGAAATCGAGCGGCCAAGGCTCTCCACAGACGTCCAGGGCGCCGGAATCCCGCGGCACGCCAAAGGCGTCATTCCCGGTGTCTTTGATCCTACGAAGGACTGTTCTCACCTTGCCATGATGCGCCGCGGCCAGATACACGGCGAGCGCCGGGTATGAGGCTGTGCCTTCCCGATACCGGCGCCACATGGCGAGGGCCGACGCGGCTTCGTGCCGCAGCCCGGGCCGGAATGCCACATGGCCAGCCCAGCGAACGCCGGCGATCCCCCTCAGCTTTGCGAGCTCCTCCTCCGTGAGTTTTCGGCTCACTGCCCAGCGCAGGCGGACCACATCGCCGCACTCGCGCTTCCGTGCCGTTGGCAGTTCCAGGCAATCCGGCCGCAGGTCACGAACGGCCTCGAGAATGGTATTACTGGCCGCAACCGCGTCGATGGCAAGAACCCGTGGGCACTTCGCCCATGGGCCGCCCCTTAACTCGGCAGCTATGGGCAATGCTCTCTGCCACTGCGGATGCGCCTTGCCGATATCATGCAGCACGGCGGCTTCAATCACCGCAGTCCGGTAGGGTTCGTCGAGCTGCAGCGCCTTGCAAATCTCCTCCGCATGGTGCCTGGCGTCGGCCAGGTGAATGTTCAACGGAACCCAACAGCCGATCTCCGTGCCGGCATCATCCCTGAGCCCCCGGCCCCGCCCGGCACAAGGGACTTCAGGAAGCTTATGATTCGGATCGCCGGTCCAGCCTACGGTCGAGTCATATCCGCCGATCTGGCGATGCAACATCACGACCATGCCCGGCCGCAGCTCGCTGTGTTCGATCCGCTCCCACTGCCCGGTTTCGTCATTCCATGTCCAGGCGGCGGCGTGCTGCGATTCCAGAAACTTCCGCAGGCGGAAGACGGGCACCGGGCAACCCTCCTCGTGAAGATTCAAATCCGGCCCGTCGAGATCTTCTCCCTTCGGCGGCGCGCTGTTCTTGTCTTTCCAATCCCGCCAGAACACGGTCAGATCCGCATCCGGATCCGCCGAGCGGACAAAAACGCTGACATCGGTGAAACCTCCGTGCACATCGCGTTCGGTGGCGAACAGTCCGTGTACATCGAGCGCGCGAGGCAGGGGCTCCGGCTTCGGCTCAAGGGCGCGTTTTACGGCTTCGCCCTGCGTCTGCTCCAGCTTCCCGATGGCCTCGGCGAAAGGATCACAGGACAGGGGGATCAGTGCCTCAAGCAGTATCTTGGCGGCGCCGATATCGGAGGCGTCATAGGGCCCGATCCGCTCCCTGCCGGCAGGAGACGTCTCCCAGAACCAGGCCCGTGCGTCCGGATCCAGCCCATCCCGGTTGAGGCGGCCCAGTCGTTGAATCACCGATGCCCAGGGTGGCAGTTCAGACCACAGATGATGTGCGGAGATATCGAGGCCGGCTTCCACGACCTGAGTGCTGACACAGATAAGGCCTGGATCATCTGGGATCGGCCCCGCATGTTTCCGGCGCTTGTCTTCGAATTCGAGTAAGCGCGTTTCGTTCGCTTCGCGGTCCTGGCGACGGAAGCGTGAGGCGAGCAAGATCTTTGACGTTGCTGGCAGGTCGCAGAAAATCGCGCGCGCCGTCTCAACGGTATTGCACACGACCAAAGAAAGGGTACCGGCCTGGTGGCGCTCCGCTACCAGTTTTGCGATCTTTTGGGGATCACTCGTCCCGGCCCATTGAATCGGGCGGACGGCCGATCGGCGGGATTGAAGCAACGGGTCGCCGAAATTCAAATGGGGAAAGGGCGCGGCATCGCATTTGTCTGTTTTCCGGTCGGTAGTAGCCAGGAAAGACGCGGCCATGGTGGCGCTCATCCAGGTGGTCCGGCAGGGCTTGATGGAAGCGAAGCGTTTTTGCCGCATCCAGTCCAACTGGGCCGTGGTCCACAGGCCGGGTCCCATCAACTGCACCTCGTCGATGATCCAGCGGCAGTCCTGATTGAGCAGCCCGAAGTGCACCGGCCACTTATAGCGGCTCATCGAGTACCCGCGATTCAGCGCGCGCGAAAGGAGTTGGTCCTGCGTGCCCACCAATACCCAGGGCTGATCGGGCTTGCCCGCCCACTCATCGTCGATGGCGCCGCCCATCAGTTGGTGCACGCTGACTTCGGTGTACCGGGCCGTGTTGAGGTTGCCGAAGCACTTCCGGAGCCGCTCCACCGTTTGCCGCACGAGGCTGCGCATCGGCAGGCAATAAATGAGATGAAGGGGCTCAGTGTCATCGTTCAAGGCGACTCTGCGCCACGCCCAGGCGAGCGCGGCGCCTTCGGTCTTACCGAAACCCGCGGGTACAGACAGTATCTCGGGTAATCCGTCTTGAGCGACCTGCCGTTGCCACTCGTACGGGCAGAGGCCGCCAGCAGCTTGCTTGAAAAAGACATCGAATCTCTCCGTCATACCAGAATGTCCGGAGCCGTTTTTAATTCAATGTGAGGTATTATACACGCGTGAGTCGCCCCATAAGTCGAGCACGGCACACACTAGCACACCTACTAAATAGATGGGGCAAGTCTAAGTCAAATTGATCGATCTCGCGCGGAAGCAGCGCGACGAAGAGCCGAAGACTGTATTCTCCGGCTCCAACGCTGCGACTGGAACCGGTGGTAGCTACACTCTACCGGCAACCTGCGGGGCACTATCGGCGGCAGTTAACGCCTTTGCGTATCCTCTGGAGCCGTAGCCGTGATTTGTGAAGTGCGCCACTCCGTACCCGTCACCATCATCACGAAGGCTCGTGAGTTGAAACCCGTTATTGCGGAGATGTTCGATGATTGCATCTGGAGCGTATCCATCTCGCGGGTGGAATTCCATCGAGATTCGACCGATGCGCGAGAGCACTTCCGGGCTAGCTCTCAAAATAGCGTCAAATTCGCTGCCTTCGATATCCATCTTCAGAAGGTCGACGCGATCCCAACCGCATTGCCGCAAGAGAGAGTCGAGGGAAATAGCGTTAACGGGGTCGCCTTCATTCTCAACGATTCTGCGAAACTGACTGGCGATATTACTTCTTGCGTCAATGTAAGTTATCCCGTCGTGACCTTGGAGGGCAGCATGGATCAAGGTTACGCGGTTCGCGACGGGAGCGGTGTTCTCACGGAGGCGACCGAATGTCGGGCGGAATGGCTCGATGCTGACGAGTTGTGCGCGCGAGCGCATCGTGGCGTAAAGGGTAAAGAATCCACAGTTGGCCCCAGCGTCGATAATCCGTTCGTCACGATCGGTCACCGGATATTCGTCTGCGAAGAAAATCCGCCAAAAGGTCCGGAGGTCGAAGTCATTTTCCAGTCGAACCACAGCCCCGGATTTAAACAGAGCAGTGCAGGGATAATGCAGGCGCACGAATCCCACATAGGCCGCACTCAGGGAAAGCCAGTTGTGGCAATGGCGGGAAGCGGCGTAGATCTGAGGGGCCCTATGCCACTGTTTAAAAATCTTCCGCAGTCTCCGAATATCCATGCCTAGAATCCCATCATTCTTAAAGAATGATGGGATTATCTGTTAACCTTTCGTATCGCTCGCAACACGCGCATGCGTCTATCACTGTTTCGCCCTTCTTTCATTCGCGGCTTTGGGTCAGACGACTGTCAACTTGAACGGCACTAACTATACGCTGCGCGTTTAGTTTGATGGTGGGGGTGTAATGGATCCCATTTTGTGTACAGAAAAACGACCCTTTCTTAGGAACTTGTTGAAAAGTGCCGGGACAGCAGGGAAGTTCGTCGAAAGCATTGCTCTGGTCAGGTTCGCCGCCGCCGAGATGGTCGCTCGGGGAGCGGAGCACGCTTCTTGCCGCGCGCTTTCATGCCTCCGCCGCGATCAGTTTCGGGATTCGCCACAGATTGAACGCCGCCACGTGCGGCCGCACCTGCATGTCTCGCTGCACCGCCGCAATTCTCGCGTATCGTAGGCCTTATCCGCCGCCACCGTGCGGATCGGCTCGCGCCTCCTCCAGCGATCATGCACCATCCGTAGCGCCGCCTCACGCTCGGCGCGGCCGTCGGCTTCGGTCACCATGGCATCGGCGATCAGACCCTTGCGATTCTCCAGGAGCACGTGGCCGAGATAACTCAGCTTGGCTTCCTGCCCGTGACCCTTGCGATATAACTTCGCATCAGGATCAGTTTTCGACGCGTGCGTGTCATTGCTTCGCTGGCGCCGGGTACGGGGAGGCGAGGCGAAACGGGATGTGATTGCAGGAGCCAGAGATCCGAGCTCCGGCTCCAGGGTGAAGCTATTTGGTCACTGGCTGCAAGACGCGCTGTTCGATGATGCGGTCGACCAGGCCGTATTCGAGGGCTTGTGGCGGCTCCAGGATGTAGTCGCGATCGACGTCACGGGCGATGCGTTCGATGGGCTGGCCGGTGGCCTGGGACAGGATCTCGTTCAAGGTTTCGCGCATGCGGAGGATCTCCTTGGCGTAGATATCGATATCGGTGGCCTGTCCGGCGAGGCCGCTCATGGAGGGTTGGTGGATGAGGATGCGGGAGTGGGGCAGGCTGTAGCGTTTGCCTTTGGTTCCGCAGGCCAGCAGGACGGCGGCCATGGACGCGGCCTGGCCGACGCAATAGGTGACGATATCGGGCTCGACCAGGCGCATGGTGTCAAGGATGGCGAGGCCGGCGGTGATGGATCCGCCGGGCGAATTGATGTAGAGCGAGATATCCTTTTCGGGATCTTCGGCGGCGAGGAAGAGGATCTGGGCGATGACCAGGTTGGCGACGTTATCGTCGATGGGGGTTCCCAGGAAGATGATGTTTTCCTTGAGCAGGCGGGAGTAGATGTCGAAGGCGCGCTCGCCTCGCGAGGTCTGCTCGACTACCATGGGCACGAGTACGGAATTTTGCATGATCACTCCTTACATTAAGTCCGGGCGCTGCGGCGGCGGGGGCGGGCGAGCAGCCGGCGCTTCTCGTCCAGTGCATTCGCCAGATCGGCGATGGTGGTCCCCTCCAAATAATCCATGATACGCGAGCGGAGCACGATCCAGGAGTCGTGCATGCCGCAGGGGGTTTGATCGCTGCACTCGGGGCTGCCGCCGATGCAGCGCTCAAAGCGGCCGGCGCCATCCAGGGTTTCGACGATTTTCAGCAGGGAGAGCGCGGAAGCGGGCTGGCGGAGGCGGAAGCCGCCGTGGGGTCCCTTGCTGGATTGAAGAAAGCCCTGGCGGGCGAGATCCTGAAGGATTTTGGCGAGGAAGTGGGGCGGGATGGAGGTTTCGGCGGCGATGTCCTTGACCATGGCGTACTCGCCTTCGGCCAGGCCGGCGAGGTGGATGAGGGAACGGATGGCGTACTCGGCCGATCGCGAGTAAAGCATACAGAAAGGATAGCGGAGGAGGCGGCGTGGAGCGGGAGCGGCTCAGAGATTCAGAGTTCGGAGGGAACCCGGGAGCCGTGCGGAAGATGTGGAGGTTGTGCAATGGAAGCGCCGCGCCAGTTGAGCGAGCAGACGCAACGGCGGCAGACGGGATTGGAGGCGACATCGAGGGAATCGCGAAAGCGGTTGGCTTCGGGCGAGTGGAGGATTTGATAGAGATCTCTGCCGGGGCCGAGGCGGCCGAAGGGGGGATGGAAGAAGCAGGGGCGGACGCCGCCATCGGAATCGACGACGGCGGAGACCCAGGGCGCATTGCAGCGCGGCGCGATCGGTTCTCCCTTGCAGAGCGTGAAGATGCGGCGGAGTTTTTCGGGGGTTTCGGCGATGAAGCGGCCGCATTGACCGGAGGCGATGAGGCGATCGATTTCGCGGGCGAGAAGGGCGAGATCGGCGGGGGTGAATTGGAGATGGGCGAGGTTGGCTTGCGGTGAATGATCGAAGGCGGAGGAGTGGGTATCGACGGCGAGATAGGATATTGAGCCGCAGGCGAGAGATCGCGCGGCGGCGGCGGTATCCGAAAGACAGGCGCAGTTGAGCGGCTGGACGGTGGAGCGGGCGGAGACGGGAAATCCGGGGCGATGGCGGCGGAGGGCGGCGATGCCGCGGCGGATGCGGTCGAAAGCGCCGGGGACGCGGCGGATCTGATCGTGAATGGGGGGCGGGCCGTCGAGGGAGACGATGGCGTCGTCAATGTGCGCGGCGATCTGGGCGGCGAAGCGCTCCAGCAGAAGTCCGGTGGTGAGCAGGGTGACGCGGATGCGGCGCGCATGCAGTTTTTCGCAGAGCGCGAAGAGATCGGGGTGCATGAGGGGCTCGCCGCCGGTGAGGACGGCCCATTGGACGCCGAGGCGGCCGAGATCGGGGAGCTCGCGGAGAAAGCGGGTGGAGTCGCGCTTCCAGATGTCGCACATGGCGCAGCGGCAGTTGCAGCGTCCGGCGACGTCGAGCACGAGGACGGGCAGAGAGCGGATCATGCCCAGACTCGCTTTCCGGCCAGGCGGATTTCCGGGCCGAGAATCGCGCGGGTGCTTTTGAGAAGCCGGGGGATATCGAAGGGCGTGAGCCATTCGCCGCGGTGTTCGAGGGCGATGGGGTGGAAGCGATGGGGCCGGATTTGGGAGGCGAGGCGGGGGGAGATGAGATGGATGCGTCCGGCGACGATGACCAACTCGGGCGAGAGATGGAGAAGGGCCTGGGCGGGGGTTTGGCCGCGATCGGCGACGGCGATGAAATCGGAGGCGGCGTTGAGATGGAAGATGCTCGCGGGCTGGGTGGTGAGCATCGCATAGAGGGACTGGAGGGAGACGCCGCAATCGCGGTGGGCGATGCGAATCTCGTCGATCATGTCGCCGGCGGCGGAGATGGCGGAATCGGTTCCGAGGGCGATGCGCGAGCCGGGGCGCGGCTGGAGGGTCCGGCCGTAGGTGAGGAGATTGGAGGAAGGGCACCAGACCACGGCGCAATCCGGAATTTCCGCGGGATCGAAGGCGATGGCGTGGACGAGGACGGTGCGGCGGGTGAGGAGGCGGAGGCGGCGGAGCTGGTCGAGCTCGGCTTGGGCGGCGCGGTCGGTCCCTTCCCCGGCGTGGAAGACGAAGGGCCACTCGGGTGGGGTGGCGCGGTGGCGATCCGCGAGATCGGGGGAGAAGGCGAGGGAGTGGGCCCATCCGCAGCGGCGCACGACACGAACCGGGAAGTTTTGTTTGAAACATTTGTTATACGGATTGTGGTGAGCGACGGTGGTGACGCCGCTGAGCAGATTGCGGAGAGCGCCCCAGAAAAGGCGCAGCGGCTTGGGGAGCCGGAGATGCTCGCGGACGGGGGATTCGCGGGGGCGGTAGATATCGGCGGCCCATTCGGAGGCGTTCGCGTAGACGCGGCGGCCGAGGCGGGGGAAGAGGTTGAACTCCAGATGATCGTGGGCGTTGACCAGGCCGGGCAGCAGCAGGCGGCCTTCGAGATCGAGCGCGGGAGATTTTGAGCCGTTGATCACCAGATCGGAGTTTATGGTTTCGGCGGCGGACACGGCGATGCGGGCGTTTCGGATCAGCATGGGCGCGTCCAGGTTTTGAGAAAAATCGCGGGGATGCGGCGGAGCTGGCCGAATTGCCGGGACTTGCCGGCGCGATCAAAGATGGGGCGCTCGGGTTCGCCGAAGCGGGCCTCGATGGAGGACTCGGGTTGGAGTCCGGCGGCGCGGGCGGCGGCGTCGAGATCGGCGAGGGAGCGGGCGAAGGTGCGAATGGGGAACGAGCGGGTCCATCCGGCGGCTTGCGCGGCGGGGTGGAGGTCGCTGACGAGGATGCGTGGCGCCAGGCGGGCGAATTCTTCGAAAACGGTGGAAAGGGAGGGCACGTAGGAGACGGCGAAGGAGCAGATGGCGAGGTCGAAGGAGCCGGCGGCGAGGGGGAGATGCTGAAGGTCGGCGAGGACGGCGTTGTGGCGGCGGGCGGCGATGCGGATCATTTCCGGGCAGAGGTCGATGGCGACGACGCGCGCGCCTTGCTCGCGGGCAAGGGAGGACCAGCGTCCGGTGCCGGCGCAGAGGTCGGCGACGCGGAGGTTTTGGAGGGAGCCGAGCAGCGGGAGGGCGAGGCGCTGTTCGAGTGCGAGCAGGGGATTCGGCGCGTGGTCGTAGGTGGCGGACCAGATTTTAAATCCGTCGAGCGGGGCCAGCGGGTGCGGCGGATCGAGGATTAGAGACTTTCCCATCGAGGTTTCCTTAGGGAGATGAGTTTTTGGGCGCAGGCGAGCTCCCAGGGAAAGTGGTAGATGCCGAGGGCGTAGCGCCAACTGCTGAGGGATTGGAGCAGCGCGCGTCCCCAGGCGGGCAGGTCGATATCCTGCGCGGTGGGCCAGCGGGAGTTGATGACGAGCTCGAAATTATCGATGCGGCGCTTGATGCGGCGGGGCAGCCAGGGAAGGCGCGGGTCCTGGCGGATGGTGAAGTTGTACCAGCGCCGGGTGGCCCATTCCTCGGGGGTGGAGGGGAAGGCGAGCCGGCCGTCGATGTTGCCGAACATTCCGTCGGGGTGGGGCGTGGGGATGTAGTGCTGGACGATGATTTCGGCGCCAGGATTGAGCTTTTTGATTTTGCGGATGAAGGCGATGGTTTCGCGGGTGTCGTGATCGGGATTTTCGGGGCTGCCGAGCACGAAGGAAAATTCGGGGATGATGCCGTATTCGCGGATGCGCGCGGCGAGCTCGAGAGTTTGCGCGGCGGTGATGCGCTTGTTCATTTGGGCGAGCACTTCGTCCGATCCGGATTCGGCGCCGAAGAAGATCATGGCCGCGCCGGATTCGCGGATGGCCTGGAGGGTGGAGTTCGAATAGCGCAGGAAGGTGTCGATGCGTCCTTCGGCCCACCATTTGAGGTGGAGGGGGCGGAGGCGATCGGCGAGCTCGCGGGTGTGGCTTTCGTTGAGGAAAAAATTGTTGTCGTAAAACTGGACGGCGTCGATTCCGTAGCGGCGCTGCAAGCCGGCGAGGACGCCGGCGGTGCGGCGGGGAGCTTCGGCTTTCTGGCGTCCGTTGAAGACGGGGACGACGCCGCAGAAGCGGCAGCGGAAGGGGCATCCGAGGCTGGCGTTATGGACGGCGGTGCGGCGGCCGAGGAAGGTGGGCAGCAGATATTTTTCGACGGGGCCGAGGCGATGATAGGGCAGCTCGGGAAAATCGTTGGGGGAGCGAAGCGGGCGATCGGGATTGTGTACGGGGAACCGGAACTGATCCTTCCAGGAGAGGCCGAGGATGTGGCGCGGCGATGTTTTCCCGCGGAGCGCGGCGAGGAGCTCGACGAGGGTGTCTTCGCCGGGTCCGCGCACGGCGAAATCGACATAGGGCGCGTTGAGGGCGGCGGTGGCGTAAAGGGAGGGAAAATAGCCGCCCCAGACGATGGGGACGCCGGGATGATTGCGGCGAAAATCCTTGCAGAGCGGGATGGCGGAAAGCATCTGCGGGCCGGGCATGACGGAGACGGCGAGCAGCTCGATGGGATGTTCGGAGGCGAGGCGCTCCAGAGTTTGGGCGGGATTGGGGTCGAGATTGCCGTCGATGATGGTGTACTGCTCGCGGCCTTCGAGAACGGCGGCGAGGGAAAGAATGGAGAGCGGGAAGCGGCGATTCTTGGGCTTGACGGCGCGTGGATGGAGCAGAACGATCATGGGGCGATGGCGGAAATCAGAAAAAATTTCGAAGGCGGACGGCGGCGGCGCAGGCGAGCGATCCAGGGGCGCATGGCCCAGCGCCAGCCGTACCAGGGCGCGCTGAGGGTCCATTTGAGATGAAGCTCGGCGGCGAGACGGGCGAGGGCGGGGCGGTCAAGATACTCGATGCTGGACAGAGCTTCGGAGCGGAAGCCGTAGGTTTGCTGGAAGAGGGCGTGGCGTTCGGCGCGCATCTGCTCGCCGTGTTCGCGGCGGGAATAGAGCGGCGAGTCGAGGATGACGAGGCGGCCCGCGGGGCGGAGGCAGCGGAGGGCTTCGCGGAGGGTGCGCGAATAGCCGGAGGAATAGTGCAGGGAGGAGTTGAAGATGACGGCGTCGAAGCTGCGATCGGCGAACGGGAGACGATCGAATTCGGCGGCGACGGGGGCGAGGTCCGCGTATTTGCGGATCGCGCCGAGGCCGTCGGCATCGTCGAGGAAGATATCGACGGGGATAGCGCGATGGCCGCGGAGGGCGAGGCGGCGGGACATCCAGCCGTTGCCGGCGCCGGCGTCGAGAAGGTCGAGCGGGCGGCGGAGGGTGCGTTCGAGGGGCTGAAGGATGGTGTGGAGGAAGTGATCGAAGCTGCGGGCGCGGATTTGCCACTGCGCGGAGTGGCGGCGGGTGAGGTCGGCGTAGGGCAGGGCGCGATAGTAGTCCGGATCGGGCGAGCCGCGGCCTTCGGAGCGGCGAATGATGGCGTATTGATCGAGGAAGTGGCGGCGCGCGGCGTTCATGATCGCTGGAAGATGAGAAGGGTGTGATCGGCCATGGATCGGAAAAGAGGACGGGCGGCGAGATGGCGGTCGAGCCGGGCGGCGGCGCGGAGCAGGAGACCGGGGATGCGGCCGACGTAGGAGGGCGGCACGGCGAGGCCGATTCCGGCCTGCGCGATCAGGGCCAGTCCGGCGGGACGGGGGCGGTGATAGAAGACGGGCAGGCCGGCGCGGGTGGTTGCGCGGCCCAGCCATCGGCGGGCGGCGCGGCGCGGATCGGCGTGGAGAAGAAACCAGAGGGTTTCCCAGAGACAGAAGCGGCTGAGAAGGCAGAGCACCGCATAGCCGCCGGGTTTAAGCAGACGGGCGAAAGGAATTTTGGAGAGGCCGGCGACGCAGTTCAGAGCTCCGAAGTTGGACAGGACGACGTCGAAGCGTTCCTCGAGCGAGCCGGCTTGTTCGATGGCGAGGACGCAGGCGTCGACGCCGCGCGAGCGGGCGATGGCGACCATCCGGGGGGAGGCGTCGATGGCGCGGACCGAGATTCCGGAGCGCATGAGGCGAAGCGCGTCCTCGCCGGTGCCGCAGCCGAGGTCGAGGACGCGGCGCGCGTTGGCGAAATAGGGCGCGGCGTGGCGCCAGAAGGCCTCGCGCTGCAAGCGGCCGATGGGAGCGCGGGTCCAGCGCTGGTCGTAGGAGGGGGCGAGCGCGTTGAAGGCTTGGGCGGCGGTCATGCTTCGACTTCGTGGAGGGCGGTTTCCAGACCGCTGCGGGCGGCGGCGATGCGCGCGGGGTCGCCGGCGACTTCGGCGCGCAACAGCTCGTCGGCGAACTGATAGAAGCGGCGCGAACGGCGGCCGCGGATTTGAAAATCGCGATCGGTGGACTCGCGCCAGGGGCGGATGCTCACCAGCTTGGATTGGATTTGATCGAAATAGGGCGTGCCCTTGATGGGATAGGAAACGGTGGTGAAGAAGACGTCGGGGCGGCAGGATTTGACGTGGCCGATGGTGGCTTCGATATCGGCGAGGTCCTCGCCCTCATAGCCCCACATCAGGAACATGCCGGTTTGGATGCCGTGGGCGCGGCACAGTTCGATGGCGCGGCGGACCTGGCCGGTGGTGACGCCGCGCTGCATCGAATCGAGAATTTTTTGCGAGCCGCTTTCCGAGCCGATCCAGACGCGCAGGCAACCGAGGGCGGCGAGCAGGCCGGCGGCGCGTTCATTGAGGCGGTCGGCGCGGGTGATGCATTCGAAGGGGACGCGCAGGCCGCGGAGCTTCATCCGGGAGGCGAATTGCTCCAGCCAGCCGTGATGGATGGTGAAGACGTCGTCGGCGATCCACAACATTTCTGGTTGGTATTGTTTCAAGAGAAATTCGATCTCCGCGACGACGGAGACGGGCGAGCGGCGGCGATGGGTATGGCCGTAGACGGAGTGGCTGCACCAGGCGCAGCGGTAGGGGCAGCCGCGCGCGGTGATGAGGGAGACGGAGCCGAGGCCGTGATGCTCGCGCCAGACGCCGAGATAACGGGACATCGCGATCTTTTGGCGATCCGGCCAGGGCTGGGCATCGAGATCGGCGAGGAGCTCGGGCGGGCCGGTGCGGATGGTTTCGCCGCGCTCGGAGCGGAAGATGAGGCCGGGGATGGAGGGCCAGTGCCGGCGGCGGAAGCCGGCGCGGGCGAGCGATTCGAGGGTGCGTTCGCCTTCGCCCTGGACGATGAGGTCGGCGCCGAGGTTGAGGAACTCTTCGGCGTAGTTGGCGGGCTCGGGTCCGCCGAGGAGGACGAGCCATCCGGCGGCTTTGGCGCGCTCCAGGATGGCGATGACGTTGGCGCGGGTCAGGAGATTACCGTAGATGCCGAGGACGCCGGGATTGGAATCGAGCAGGCCGAACAGCTCGCCGCGTGACCCGAAGGTGGAGTCGTAGATTTCGGCGCCGAATCCGTGGGCGCGGAGATGCGAAGAGAGGTACAGGATTCCGAGCGGAGGATAGGGCTTCATGATATTCCGCTCCTTGGCGTCTTCGGCGAGGAAGTAGGCGTGGGTGAGCAGCAGGCGCATCAGGCGACCGCCTCGGAGGCCGCGGCGGAGCGCAGGCTTTCGACTTTGCGCCAGGCCTCGGCCGGATTGCCGCCGCCGCGCACTTCGATATGCAGGGCGTCCGCGAGAGCGCGATAGAAGGCGGTGGAAAACGCGCCGTGGAAGATCATGGAAAGGTCGCCGCTGGTTTCCCAGTTGGCTTTTGCGCCCATCTGGCCGGAGACGATCTGATGAAATTTGGTTCCGGGCAGCGGATAGGAGACGGAAACGCCGATATCGTCGGGCGAGGTTTCGCGAACCAGGCGGATGGTCGCTTCAATATCGGACCAGTCTTCGCCGGGATAGCCGAATTGCAGGAAGAAGCAGGCGCGGATGCCGTGGCGGCGGAGATTTTCGCGCGCGGCGTAGACGTCCTCGATGGCGAGATTTTTTTCCATGCGGTCGAGGACGCGGGGCGAGCCGGATTCGACGCCCATCCAGACCTCCTCGCATCCGGCCGCGCGGAGGGCGGCGACGGCGGCGGGGCGGGCCATGAGATCGCAGCGGGACTGCATCTTAAAGGGCAGGCTGGCGCGGAGGCTGCGGACCTGGCTTGCGAAGGCTTCGGCCCAGGGGGTGGCCAGGGCGAAGATATCGTCGGCGAACCAGATGTGATCGGGCCGGTAGACGGATTTGACGTGATGCATCTCCGCGGCCACGGCGCGCGGCGAGCGGACGCGATAGCGGCTGCCATAGACCGGCTTGGCGCACCAGTTGCAGCGATAGGGGCAGCCGCGGCTGGAGGCGAGGTTCAGGGAAAAATATCCGTGCGCGCTGGTCCAGGCGGAGCGGTATTGCCCGATATCGACCAGGTCCCAGGCTGGAGGCGGGAGCGAATCGAGATCGGTGATGGGTGCGCGCGGGGGGTTGCGGCGGAGGGAATCATGGGAGCGCCAGAAGAGGCCGGCGATCTGATCGCGGGGGCGGCCTTGCGCGTACTCGACCAGGGTTTGCTCGACTTCGCCGAGCAGGACGGCGGCGAAGCCGAAGGCGAGATATTCGGCGGCGCGGTCGGTCGCGTCGGCGCCGTGGGCGATGGCGGGAACGCCGCATTCGGCGGCAATGGCGGCGATCTGGCGGGCGCGCTGGCGGTTGGCGGCCAGGCACATTTTGGAAAGAAAGTTGAAGTCGTCCTCGCAGACGGCGATGAGATCGGGCTGGAGACGATCGACGGCGTGGCGGAAGGCGCGCGGGGAATCATCGAAGGTGGGATCGAACAGGTGGGCGGCGATGCCGTTGGCGCGCAGGGCGGCGGCGGCGAGGATGGTTTGCAGCGGAGGATACGGCTGCATTTTCTGGGCCTGCTTGGGGTCCGAATAAATGTGATTGCTGTGCGTGAGCAGGACGGAAGGCATTAGATATTTCGGCTGAGCTCGGCGCTCAGCGGTTCTCCTGTGAGCAGGGAGCGGCGCACGACGAGCCAATGGCGCGCCATCAGAATCCACAGCTCCACCGGGCAGCGGAAAAAAGAGTGGCGGAGGCGCCAGCGGAGCGGCCGTCCGAGCAGTTGAAGAGCGGCGCGCGCCAGGGAAGAGCGGGCGCGGCGCCACTGTTTTTTGAGACTCGCGTCGAGGAGAAAATAATCGATGCTTCGCTGGAGGCGGCGGAAGGCGGGTCCGGAGAGCCAGGGCAGGCGCGTGATCCCGAGATCGACCTCGGCCCAGGCGGCGAGGGATTCCGGCTCGCGAAGACCGCGCGCGAGCAGATCCGGCCAGATCGGAATGCCGGGATAGGGCGTGAATACGTTGGGGGAGAAAGAGACGTTGTCGAAGGCGGCTCCGATGCGGCCCATGACGCGCAGCGTTTCGCGGCGGTGGCGATCGGCTTCTCCGGGAAATCCGAAGATGAGGTTGAAGGTGACGCGAATTCCGGCGCGCCGGCATTTGCGCGCGGCTTCGCGGATATCGAGGATGTGCTGGTGCTGCTTGTTCATGGCGCGCAGTACTTCGGGGGAAGCGGATTCGGTGCCGAAGCCGATGTGGGTCACGCCGCTTTGCGCGAGCAGCTCGACTTCGTCGTCGCTCATGCGGCAGAGCAGGTCGGTGGAGGCTTGAAAGGTCCAGCGAACGGCGCAGCGGCGGCGGATCAAGCCGCGCGAGATCGCCAGGGCGCGATGGACATCGACGAGAAAGTTGGAATCGACCAGGGCGATGTCGGTGAGGCGATAGCGCTCGGCCAGCGCGGCCATTTCGCCGGCGGCTTCATCGGCGCGATGAGGATTGAAGCGGCGGTCATAAAAAACCATATCGGTGCAGAAGCTGCACGCGTAGGGGCAGCCGATGCTGGTGGCGTAGGGGAGCTTGCGGACGCCGGTGGCGCGCTCATAGGCGTCGAGATCGGCGAGGTCCCAGGCGGGAGGCGGAAGAGCATCGAGCGGGACGGCGGGGCGGTCCGGGGTGGAGACGATGCGGCCGTTTTTCTTGAACCAGCATCCGGCGACCAGATCAAGCGGGCGGCCGGATTCGAGGCGATTCAGAATTTCGACCAGGGTGATCTCGCCCTGGCGGCGCACGACAGCGTCGACGAACGGCTCGCGAAGAGTTTCGGCCGGACGAAGAGTCGGATGCCAGCCGCCGTAGACGATGGGCAGATCGGGGCGAAGCTCGCGGACCATGCGGCTGGCTTCGATGGCGTCGAGGATCATCGGACCGGTGAGCAGGGAAACGCCGAAGCAGATTGCGCCGCCGAGCTCCCCGCGGATGCGGTCGAGATAATCGCGATGAAGCGCGCCGTCGATGATGCGCGGGTCGTAACCGGCGCGGCGAAGCGATCCGGCGAGGCTGAGCAATCCGAGGGGCGGGCCGAGAAGCTTTCCCGAATAGGGCGGCAGGAAGAGCAGGACTTTGCGCGTCAGCATGTGACCGGCTCCGCCGCGAGCTGATGCGCGTCGACTTTCGGCTTGGGCGGATGGGTCCAGCTCTCGACGCGGTTTTTGAGGTAAATCTCGAAGGGACAGGAATAGAAGTCGTGATCGAGGCGCCAGCGGGCGCAGACGGCGAGCAGGGCGTGCAGCGTTTTTTCGAGCGAAGTTTTGCGGCGCACGCCGATGGGGACGCGATGAAAGGCCAGGCGCAGATATTCGCGCATGGTTTGCACGCGTTGATGGTCGCGGCCCTTGAGCCAGGGCAGGGTGGTGTAGCGCGGGAAAAAATCGGACCATCCCTCCAGCGTTTGAGGCACGTCGATGCCGAGCTCGAAAGCGCGGCGCATGATCGGCGAGCCGGGGTAGGGCGTGAAGATATTGGTCCAGAATTCGGCGCCGGGGTAGCGGCGGCAGACGTCCATGATGAAGCGGACGGTCTGGCGGCGCTCGCGCTCGCCTTCGCCGGGGAATCCGAAGATGATGTTGAAGGAGGGGCGGATTCCGGCGGCGGTGAGCTTGGCGGCGGCGGTGTGGATGGTATCGAGGGACTGGAAGGTTTTATTCATCAGGCGCATGACGGTGGGCGATCCGCTGTCGGCGCCCTGGGCGACCTGCGAGAGTCCGGCGCGGCGCAATAGCTTCAGCTCATCGACGGTGAAGCGGGCGATGAGATTGGTGGTGGCCTGAATGCTCCAATCGAATTTCGCGCCGCGGCGGATGAGGCCTTCGGCGATGGCCAGGGCGCGGCCGCGATCGACCATGAAGTTGTCGTCGACGATCCAGAGAAGCTGGAGGCGATAGCGGCGCGCGAGATCGTAGGTTTCCTCCACCACCTGGTCCGCCTCGAGGGCGTTCCATTTGCGGCCGTAGACGCCATCGTTGGTGCAGTAGGCGCAGTTGTAGGGGCAGGCCAGGCTCGATGTATACATGGCCCAGCGGCGGCCGCAGACGCGCTCGTAGGCGTCGAAGTCGGCGAGATGATAAGCCTTCGGCGGCAGATCGCGAATGGGAACCAGGGCGCGGGGAGGGTTGAAGACCAGGCGATTTTCCTGCTTGTAGCCGACGCCTTCGATGCCGCTCATCGATTCGCCGGCTTCAATGCGGCGGACCACTTCGAGGAAGGCGTGTTCGCCCTGGCCCTTGACGACGATATCGACGAACTCGGCGGCCAGCGTCTGATCGGGCAGCAGGGACGGATGCCATCCGCCGAGGACCACAGGTTTGTTGGGATAAAGCTTCTTGGCGGCGCGCGCGATGCGCACGGTTTCGCGAATCATGGGGCCGGTGACGAGGGAGACGGCGAGACAGAGGGCGCCGTCGAGCTCGGCCAGCACGGCGCGCTCGAAACCGGGCGTGATGGTGGAATCGACGATGCGGACCTGATAGCCGGCGCGGAGCAGCGGGGTCGCGACGGCGAGAATGCCGAGCGGCGCGGTTGCCTCCTGGCTGGAGAAAGCGGGAAAGAAGAAGACGATTTTTCGGGAAGCCACCTGACATCTGAGACACGCGGGCGGCGGCGGACGGAACACTTGTTCCGCGGCGGGCGCCAGAGCGGTCCAAGAGAATGTGGGAAATGCTGTCCGGACGATGGCGCGGCCGGCCGCGGCGCGCGATCGGACCGCGCCGCTGCGTGGAATTTATGCCATGGAGCCGATTTTCGCGCTGCTGCTGGCGATCGCCGCCGCGCCGGCCGCCATTTTGCTGGCCCTGGCGATCGTGGTGTTGTCGCGGCGATCCCCGCTGGTGCGGCACTGGAGGGTGGGATGGCGGGGAGAAGAGCTGGGCGTGCTGAAATTCCGGACGATGTGGAGGCGCGGCGAGCCCGGGCGTTTTCGCGCGATTGAGGATTTGCCGGATTCGGCGTGTTTCGTGAAGGCTCCGGGCGATGACCGGGTGACCAGCCGGTTCGCGCAGTGGTGCCGGAGAATGTCGCTTGATGAGATGCCGCAGTTGGTTCACGTGATTCGCGGGGAGATGTCGCTGGTGGGTCCGCGGCCGATCACGCGGGCCGAACTGGACGCCTATTACGGAAACGCGGCGGAGGAGGTGCTGTCGCTGCGGCCGGGGATCACGGGATTGTGGCAGGTGATGGGGCGCAACCGGCTGACGTACGCGCAGCGGCGGCGGCTGGATTTATGGCTGGTGCGGCGCGCCTCTCCGCGATTATTTTTGGCGATTCTGGCGCGCACGGTTCCGCGGGTATTGAGCGGCCGGGGAGCGTATTGAGGCCGGCGATGCGCGTCGCTCTGGTGCATTACTGGCTGCTGGGGCGGCGCGGCGGCGAAAAAGTGCTGGAAGCGCTGTGCCGCCTGTTTCCGGAGGCGGAGATTTTCACGCTGTTCTACGATCCGGAGGCGGTGTCGCCGCTGATCCGCTCGCGCGTGGTGCACGCTTCGGCGCTGAATCCGCTGCGGCGATTTTACCGCTCGCTGCTGCCGCTGATGCCGATGGCGCTGGAAAGCTTCGATTTGCGCGGCTACGATCTGGTGATCAGCAGCGAATCGGGTCCGGCCAAGGGGGTGATCGCGCCAGCCAAGGCGCGGCACATCTGTTACTGCCACACGCCGATGCGGTATCTGTGGGAGCTGGCGGCGCAGTATCGTCCGGCGAGTGCGATCGGCAGGATGCTGTATGCGCCGCTGGAAAATTATTTGCGCCTGTGGGATTACGCTTCGGCGGCGCGGGTGGATCAATTTCTTGCCAACAGCGTCAACGTGAAGCAAAGAATCCGGCGGGCGTGGCGGCGGCGGGCCAAGGTGGTGTATCCGCCGGTTGCGGTGGGCGCGTTTCATCATGACTCCTCGCGCGGATATTATCTGGCCGTCTCCGAGCTGGTTGCCTACAAGCGGGTGGACGACGCGGTGCGGGCGTTCGCGCGCAACGGGCGGCGGTTGAAGATCGTGGGGGATGGGCCGGAATACGGCGCGCTCAGGAAAATCGCGGCGCCGAACATCGAATTCTGCGGCCGCGTTTCCGATTTGGAGCTGCGGGAGTTGTACGCGCAATCGGCGGCGCTGGTGGCGCCGTGCGAGGAGGATTTCGGGATCGCCATGGTGGAGTCGCTGGCCAGCGGCAAACCGGTGATCGCCCCGGCGCGGGGGGGCGCGATCGAAATCGTGGACAACGGCTGCGGGGTGTTGTACGAGGAGCCGGGCGCGCGCCCGCTGGAGCAGGCGATTGAGCGTTTTGAGCGGATCGAGCATCTGTTCCGGCCGGAAGCACTGCTCCGGCGGGCGGCGCACTTTTCCGAGGAACAGTTCGAGATCCGCTTCCGGACGGCGCTGGAGCCGCGGCGGGAGGCGGCGCGGGCGTGAGGGAAATTTTCACAACGTCTTTACGACTTTCGCACACCTCAACGCGGAGGGCGTTCCTATCATTGGGGCATGCTGAAGGTTGCCGCAGGCGAAGAAACAAGCTGGGATCTGCGGGCGGCGGTGTGCCGCGCCGGAATCGGGGATTTAGCCGCGCTGGGCGACGAGCATCTGATGTTGCTGTTGCAATCGGCCGAGGACGGGCCCGCGATCGACGATCTTTTTGGCGAGTTTTTCCGGCGGTACCGGCCGCGCGTGGTGTCCTGGTGCACCCGGCTGGTGCGGAATTTCGAAGAAGGCTCGGAGATGGCTCAGGAAGTATTTTTGCGCGCGTACCGCTACCGGCATACGTTTCGCGGCGATTCGCGGGTATCGACGTGGCTGTACACGATCACGCGCCATCATTGCCTGAACGCGATCCGCCGGGTGGAAACGGATCCGCTGCGCCACAGCGATCCATTGCCGGAGGCGCTGACGGACGCAGGCGATTTACAGGCGGAGGCGGAGAGGAACGAGACGCGGGAGCGGATGTGGCGGCTGATCGACGAAACGCTGACGCCGGTGGAAAAGCGCGTGATGGCGCTGCACTACGGGCACGAAATCGCGCTGGAGGCGATCACGCGGGAGCTGATGCTGTCCAATCCGAGCGGGGCGAAGGCTTATATCGTCAACGCGCGGCGCAAGCTGAAACGAGTGCTCGGAGACGCGGGGCGGCAGGCGCGCGCGGCATGACGGCGCTGCCGCTGCGGCGCCGCTGGTATCCGATGGGCCACGCGGTGGAGATCGCGACGAATTCGGAGGCGGTAGTGAGCTCGGCGGCGCGCTTGTGGGACGACTATCCGGCGCTTTCCGATTCGCCGCCGGTGGAGCTGCGGATCGAGGCGGAAAACGGGACGCGTTCAAACGGCGCGGTGGTAACCTGCCAGGCGGAGCATTTCTTGTCGATCACGCGGGACTCGCGCAATTTTGCCATCGCGGATCTGAGGAGCGGGATTGGATTGGTTCGCGTGACCAGGGATGCGGCGGAAGATCAGCCGTGGCTGGCGTATCATTTTCTGGAGCCGGTGGCGTACGTGCTGCTGGCGGCGCGGCACTTCGCGATGATCCACGCGGCAGCGGTGGTTCGCAACGGAGCGGCGGTGCTGCTTTGCGGGCCGTCGGGCGCGGGCAAGACGTGCCTGGCCTATGCCTGCGCCAGGCGGGGGTGGTCGTTTCTGACCGGTGATGCGGCGCATTTGCGACGGAGATGCGCGGGATCAAGCGTCATCGGCCGGCCGTTTTCGATCCGTTTTCGCGAATCGGCGAAGCTGCTGTTTCCGGAGCTGAAGATGTTTGAGGCGCGCGCGCGGCCGAATGGAAAATGCGATTTCGAAATCGATCCGCGAAGGCTCGGCCTGAACGTTTCGCTCGAAGCGCGCGCGGCGGCGGTGGTTCTGCTCGACCGGCGCGAGGGGCCGGTGCGCCTGTCGTCGCCGGCGGCGGGCGGCGCGCGCGATCTGCTGAAGGAAGCGGCGTATTTCGGCGACGGGCGGGCGCGCGCCGAGCAGCGGCAAGCCTTGCGGCGGTTGCTGGCGCGTCCGGCGGTGCGGCTGAGCTACTCCGATCCTTGCGAGGCCGAAGTTCTGCTGCGGGAACTGGTGGACTGATTTGCGGAGCCGCGAAGAGTTGTTGCGCGCCGCCATCGCGGCGCTGCGATTCGATTCGAAGCGCGGCGGGCTCGATAAGCTTGGCGGGGAGGAGTGGGGCGTGCTGCTGCCGATGGCGGATCAGGCGCGGCTGGCGCTGCCGCTGGGAATCCGCTGCCGGACCTCGCTTCCTTCCGAGATTCGAGACCGCATCGACAGGAATCTGGAAGACAACGCGGCGAGGCACCGGCGCGCGGTGGCGGCTTGCCGCGAGTTGAGAGACGCGCTGGGCGCGCGCGGGATCCCGTTCGTTTTTCTAAAGGGCCTCACGCATTTTCCGCGCTTTGCGGAACGGGCGGAGCAGCGGCAGCAGTACGACATCGACGTTTATGGCGGCGCGGAGAACGCGGGCGCGATTCGCGAGGCGGCGGCGGAGCTCGGCTATGAGGCGATCGATCGCGGCCGGCCTTCGCGCACCGATCATTTGCCGATCATGATTCGCCGGACGGGATGGCGGTGGCGCGGCGATTACTATGATCCGGAGATGCCGCTGCATCTGGAGATTCATTTCCGGCTGTGGGACGAAGAGACGGAGATGTTCGCGGCGCCCGGCGCGGAGGAATTTTGGAACCGGCGGGAGATTCGCGAGGCGAGCGGTCTGGCGATTCCCGCGTTTTGTTTGCGCGATACGTTCCGCTACGCTTGCCGGCACGCGGCGCGGCATCTGCTGCGCGGCGATCTTACGGCGGGTCATTTATATGAGATCGCGCATTTTCTGGACACGACGGCGGCGGACGACGCGTTTTGGGGGGAGTGGAGCGGCGAGCCGATGCCGGCCGAGGCGCTGGCGATGCGGATGGCGCGCGATTGTTTCGGGTGCCGGATGCATTCGAAGGCGGAGGCGATTGTGGCCGGGCTCCCGCCGGCGGTCCGGAAATGGTTCGATCTGTTCGCGCTTTCGCCGCTGATCGCGCTTGCGCGGCCGAATAAAGACTCGCTGCTGCTGCACCTGCTGCTGGCGCGCGGCGGCCGGTGGAAGATCGCGGCGCGGCGCTTGTGGCCGCCCCTTCCGGCGCGCTATGTTCGAGATCCACACGCGAGCGCGGGGCGGGCTGGCTGGATGGATCAGACGCGGTTCCGGGCGCGGCGCGCGCTCTATCATGCGCGGGCGCTGCTGCCGGTGGTTTGCAGCGCCGCGCGCTGGGTTCTTTCGCCGCGGCCGCTCGATTGCGATTCCGCCAGAGCAGCGAGCGAGCCGCAGATCTCGGCGGTGAAGCGATCCTGATGGAAGCGGCGCTCAAACTCGATCCGGGCGTTGACGGCGAGCCGGCGCAGGCGGTCGCGGCAGCTCATCAGAGCGAGGATGGAATCGGATAAGGCCGCGGGGTCCGGCTCGCACAGGACTCCGGTGCGGCCGCAGCGCACGATTTCGGGAATGCCGCCGGCACGATAGGCGACCACCGGTGTTCCGGCCGAGAAAGCTTCGGGGATCACGCGGGTGGTTGATTCAAGCGGCGCGGAGGGGACGGCGAGAATATCGATGGAATGAAGAGCCGGAGCGGCGCGGTTGGTCCAGCCGCGAAATTCGATGTTGAGATGGGAGGCCGCGCGACGCACTTCGTCTTCGTAGCCGGCGCGCGAGATGATGGCGGCGCCGTGGATGACGAATTTTGCCGCGGGAAAGACGGAGGCGATGCGTTCCGCGGCGCGGACGAAATCGAGGTGGCCCTTTTCGGGCGAGATTCGCCCCAGGATGCCGATGGTCAGAGCGGGCGCGGAGAACGATCGCGCTGCGAAGCCCTGATCGGCGACGCCGTTGTAGACGACCTGAAGCGGCGCCGCACCGTACAGCGGTTCGGCCACGAAGCGGGAAGAGGCGAAGATGGCGGCGCAGCGCGCGCGCAGAGCCCGCCGCGCGATCCATTGTGCGGAGCCGGCCGGGATGCGGCTGTGCGCGTGAAAGACGAACGGCGATCCGGCAAGTTGCGCGGCGGCGAGGAGGCGCGGGCCGTTCACGTAGACCAGATCGGCTCCGCGGCGGCGAATTTCGCGGCGGATGGCGGCGGCGGCGCGCAGGGTATCGACGGCGAAGAGGGCGCGATCGCGCATCGATTTGGAGCCGTTGTTGTAGGAGGCAAGCGACGGCGGCAATCCTGAGCCGGGAACCAGCAGGCGCGGGCGCCAGCCGCGGCGTTGGGCCGCCTCCATCACGGCGCGGAGAGAGAGCTGGGCGCCGCCGGACTCGGCGAACTGATCGAGGAAGAGAATTTTCACTTAGGCATCCTCCGCTTGGCGCAGCGCGGCGCCGAGAAGCCAGAAATAAACCGGAAGCACGCGCCAGTAGGTCAGCAGATCGCCGGAAAGCATCTGAACCGCCTGCCCGCACCAGAAGCAGAACGCCCAACGCCCGAGAAACGATACGCGAGCCGCGCGAAAGCTGAGTTGCAAAATTCCCGCGAGCAAAACAAGGAACGAAGCGAGCCCGGCCACGCCGGTTTCGACCAGAAGGCTGAGATAGGTGTTATCGGCGATGAGAGGATCGCCCAGATAGGACGTGTAGGGCAGGGTTTTGTAGCCGATGCCGAACATCGCGATCCAGGGATGTCCGGCGATGAAGGCGAAAAGTTTCGACCAGTTGGTCAGGCGTCCGGAGAGGATCGAGTCGGGCCGTTCGGCGAAATATTCGATGCTGGCGAAAAAGCGCGTCCAATAATTGCCGGCGAAGGACGGAAAGAAGAAGTGAATCGCCAGCGCGGATATTGCGGCGACGGTCAGGATGGCGATTGCGGCGCGTCCGATCCGCACGCCGCGAAGAACGGCGTAGACGGCGGCCGCGACGGCGAAGCTGACCACGGAGGCTCGCGAGTAGGACAGGATGAGGGCCGCGCCGAGCAGGATCATTCCGGCCCGCGGAATCCACGGCGAGCGCGGCCGTTCACAGACGGCGATCAGCGCGTAGGTGAGAAAACACGCGCAGAAATTGCCGAGCGTGGACGCATCGTAGAACAGGCCCTGGGCGCGGCGAAAGACGCCTTCGCTCAACCAGACGTATTGATCGCTGAATCCGGCGGGCGCCGGGAAATGGAAATAAAAATCGAGGCAGGCGAAGAGGGCGGCCGCCAGAGCGAGATTGAAAAGAAACGCGGCGAATCGCTCCGGTTGGTCGCGGCGCGAGCGGGGGCCGCGGGCGGCGTAGAGAAAGACATAGAAGCTGATCCCCAGCAGGCCGAGGCGCAGGGCGCTTTGGGCGGCGAGGGCGGGTCCGGAGTAGGCCAGGGCGAAAGCGAGGCTTGTAGAAAGAGAAAAGCCGAAGGCGGCCAGGGGCGCGGCGAGCGGGGCGGGCCGCCAGTCCCATTGGCCGAGCTGGAGCGCGCCGGCGAAAAGTCCCAGGAGCGCCGCGCCGGCGGCGGCATGAATTCCCGATCCGCCGAGCGCGCCGGCGACGGGCGGCAGGAGCAGATCGGCGAAAAAGAAAACCGCGAGCCAGCGATCCGGACGGAGGCAGATGGCGTAAAGCAGCGCCGCGGCGGCGAGGGCGGCGATCGCGGCGATTTTGACCGCGGTGCCTGGCGCCAGCGCGATCGCGGCGGAAGAGAGCGCGATGGCGGCGGCGCAGGCGCAATCGCGCCTGGCCACCGATTTAATCGGTGAGGCTATAAACATTTTCGCGGCGCTCTGTTTTGGCGGGAAAACGCTCGTATCCGTAGCGCGCGGCGGTCCAGAACAGGGAACCGCCAAGCGAGAGGACCAGCGCGAGGGCGGCGTTCAGCGGCAGGTTGGGGAAGCTCGGCTGCTCGGGAACGGTGCCCGGATCGAGCACGCTGACGCGCTCGCCCTGATAGGCGAGCGAGGAACGCAGCTCGTCCCAGCGATTTCGCGCGGCGGTGACTTCGGCGCGCGCGGACTGCTGCTCGGCTTCCAGTTCCTCGCGGGTTTCGCGGAGATTTTCGAGCGCCGCGCTATCGGCTTCGATTTTTTTCTCGAGGTCCCGATCCTGCCGCTCGAGCGCGGCGAGGCGCGCGCGCATTCCCGCGATTTCGGGCGCATGGCCGGAATCGGCGGCGCGGGCCTGGAGATCCTCCAATGACGCTTGGACCTCCTGCAAATTGCGCTGGAGATCGAAGCGGAGCTCGGTCATGTTTTGAATGCCGGCCGATAAAGCTTCGACCGGATGGGACCGAGAAAACTCCTGGCGGGCGCGGTTGGCGTGCTCCAGCCGGGCCGCGGCCGCTTCGTAGATGGCTTGCGCCTGCCGTTCCAGGTCGGCGGACGAGCGGGATTGAAGGGAGCGGTTCAGGTCCACCGTGCGTTCGGCGAGGTATTGCGCCAGGCGCTGCGCCTCCACCGGATTGCCGAGCGTCACGGAGATATCGAGCACGCGGGTGCTGGCGGGCCGCGTAATCCGCAACACGGAGGACTTCAGCGATTCGATGGTTTTGCCCGGCGCGCGCAGGCGAATTCCTAATTGGCGGATTGCGTCCTGAAAGAGGCTGTCGCTTGCGGCGAAACGTTCGTAGGTTTTCAGCGATTCGAGATACACCGGGCTGAGCGCGGCGGCGGCGCGCGGATCGGAGCCGGCCGGAAGCTCGATGATCAGCGAAGCGGTGGCGGTGTAGCGCCTGGGCAGAAGAAGGCTGGCGATCGCGGACAACGCGACGGAGGCGGCCACCGCGCCCGCGATGATCTTCCAGCGCGACCGCGCGAAGCGGCCGAACGCGACCGGATCGAACTGTTCCACTAAAGAGTAAGACCCGGCGCGCAGGGTGCGGGGAACAGCCAGCGATCAGGAAACTTCCGGGGGAGCGACGGGCAGGCGCACGCAGAAGCAGGCGCCGCCCGGAGCGCTTTCGACCAGAAGATCGCCGCCATGAGCCTGCACGGTGCGGCGCGAAAGCGCGAGTCCCAGGCCGAGGCCGTTTTTGGCGGAGTGGACGAAGGGCTCGAAGAGTTTTTTGCGGATTTCGGGCGGTATGCCGGGGCCGGTATCGGAGACGCGGACGGTGACGTGATCGCCGCTGCGGACCGCGTCCACGGTGATGCGGCCTCCGCCGGGCATGGCTTCGAGCGCGTTGTTGAGCAGATTGATGAAGACGCGCTCCATGCGCGCGCGCTCCAGCACAACCTCGATCGAGGGATCGATGTTCCAGCCGATGGTGACGTTCTGCTGCTCGGCCAGCGGCGTTTGCGCCTCGATGGCGGCGGCGACGACTTCGCGCAGGAGGCAGCGCTCCGGGCCTTGCAGGCGGCCGCGCGAAACGTCGGACAGCTCCTGCAAAAGATCCTTGATCACGCGCGAGGAGCGATAAATATTTTGCGCCACGCGGCGCATCTGCGTTTCATTGAGGTCGCCGTCCACCATCATTTCCGCGCCGCCGTAGATGGCGGCCAGCGGATTACGCAGATCGTGGACGATGGATGTCGCCATGCGCGCGATGGTGTTGATGCGCTCCTGGCGCAGCGCCTCGTCGCGCGCCTCCTGGATGGACGCGCTCATTTGATTGAAGCTTCGCGCCAGCCGACCCAGCTCATCGCTGCCGGATTCCGGCACGCGCGCCGAATAATCCTGGCGGGCGATGCGCGCGGCGGCGCGATCGAGCTGCTGCACTGGGCGCACGATCCGCAGCGCGATGAGATAACTGGCCAGGGCGGCGGCGAGAATCGCCGTTCCCCAAATCCAGACCAGGCGATTTTGCAGGCCGCGGATGCCGTTGCGCACCGGCTCGTAACTGCGGACCAGCAGCAGATCGCCGAAGGGCCGGCCGTCGATGCCGTTGAGCGTGTTGCCGAGAACGTCGACGTCTACGGGAGATTGAATCCGCAGCAGACCGGGCAGGCCGGGATAGGCGGCGAGAATCGCGGCGGTTTCCTCCTCCGGCATGGTGGAGACGACGCGCGCGCCGGGCGCCCGAAAGATAAAATCGCTGGCGCCGGCGCGCCGCTTCAGCTCCCCGGCCAGCGCCGGATCCACCGCGAAGCCGGCCACCAGAACGTTCAACAGCCCCGGGCCGTTGTTGGTCTGGACGTAAACCGGCGTAATGACCAGTTCGTAGAGGCATCCATCCTGGACCGAAAATCCCTCCACCTGATCGGGGAAGCGGCGGGACGCGGCGCGCACCACGGCGAGATCCTCGCTCTGAATGGGATTGCCGCCGAGCGAGGCGATGACGCGGCCGGCCGGATCGGCCACCACGAAGATCGCGCCGGACTGCGAGACGCGGGACCAGATCTCTCCCGCGGTGTCGCGGATGGTGGCGCGGTCGTTGGTCTGAAACGCGGCGCGCACGTCGGACATGGTGCTGAGAACCATGCTGATGGCGCGGAGATTGTCGGCGCGGGAACGCCAGGTCGCGTTGTAGGCCTCCAATCCGCCGCGCAGCGAGGCTTCCAGATCGCGCGTGAGGGCCTTGACCATCTGATCGCGCACCAGCCAGGCGGTGAAGGCCAGCACGATGGTTACCGTGAGAGTGGTGGCCAGCAGAATCTTCCACAGCAAGGAAAGGCGCGGCTGGCCGGGAGCGCTCATTTTCGCGCGCCGGGATAGACGGCGTCCTCGCCGGATCCCGGAGGGTAATCCTTGCCGTATTTATTTTTGTGCGGCCCGGCGACGTAGCCCGCTTCGGAGATGACGAGATCGGGCAGTTGCAATCCGGAGGCGGCCAACTGAATGCGCTTGCCCAGAGTTTCGAGCGTGGCCTCGGTGGCGCGCTCGTGAAAAACGCTGAGATCGTAGCCGCCCGGAGGCGCTTCGATGCGGAACGATCCATCGGCCCGCGTGCTGGCGAAATAAGGGGTGGTCAGCACCAGAATCACGGCGCTCATGGTGGGATGGATGTTACAGAACACACGCACCACGCCCGGGCGAGTGAATTTGACGGAGCGGGTCCCGCCCGGCGGATACAGTCCGACGTCGAAGATCTGGCCGTTGTAGCTGGAAAACGCGCTGTGAAAGATGGGATCGCCGTTGGGAAAATCGACGGTGGATCCGGCGGGCACCGGCAGGACGTGGGGAAGGAAGGTTTTGTTTTTTTGCAGCATCCGGTAATGACGCCCGGGCACGGGATCCGGCGGCTGGCCGGCGGGAGAAAGGGAAATCACCACGCCCGAATAATTCTTGTGGCGCTGGACGTCCTCCAGGCGCGAATCGCGCAGGACCACTTTTCCCGAAAGAACAGCGGCCGGCGCCGGGCCGAGGATCAGCAGGCTAAAACAGATAAGCCAGGGCGAGATCATAATGATTGTTCAGGCGCAGCCCGGAAAGAAGATAACTGGTCCGCGCCTGGGACACCTCAAAAGCGGTTAAAACGTTGGGAGCCAGTTTCCAGATCGCATTGGCTCCATAGACCACATTGCCGGAAATTCCGTTGCCGAGCAAATCGCGCGCGCGATCGTCCTCCTGGCCGGCAAAAAAATGCAGGGACCAGCGCTGGGACGGGTTGAGCGTGAGCTGGCCCCATCCGCCGTAGCCGTGCACCGGAATGACGCGGTCCGCGGCGAGGATCGTGAAGCCCTGCCGCAGGCTGCCCATCCCGGCGAAATCCTTGCCCATAAACCAGGCTCCGCTGAAATCGTAGAGCGCCGCAGGACGGATGAGCCAATCGATGGATGCGACGCGCGAAGCGACCGATTGTCCCAGCACGTGGCTGGCGGCGGCGCTGAATCCCGGCGCGATTTCGAATCGCTTGACACCGGCCGAATAGCTGTACTCGACGCGGGCCTGATAGGCGGGACGCCAGGCGGCGACGCTTCCCGCGTATTGGCCGGGAACGGAGATCGAGCTTTCACTCGATTCGTAAACTCCGGCCTGCGCGCGGATCTGGCTGCGGTCGGTGAGCGTGAAGCGCTGCTCGATGCGGGCCTGCGGCTGCCAGAGCCACAAATTTCCGGCGGCGGTGAGCGGCGAGACGCCAACCTCGGCAAGCGAGGTCGGCTCGCGCGGCGCGATGATCGGTTTATCCTGGCCGAAGCTGACGGTGGTGTTTTTCCAGTTCAGATCGACGGTGGCGACGCGCAGCCGGAACAGATTGTTGGCCGGAGTATTGGTTCCGCCGAAAAAATCCATATACACGGATCCGGAAACATTTCCGCCGCCGGGCAGTTGCGGACCGGAGAATTTTAGGCCGAGCACGGTTTGCCGAAGCGTCGCGCCGGCAAACTGCGGCCCGGAGGTGGCGGCGGCGATGACCGGATCCGGCAGGCCGCTGCCGGCCGATCGGCCATTGGCGAAGGCGTTGAACAACAGCATGCCGGTGAGCTGCACCGGGAATTTCTGCGAGGATTCGATTTTTTTCTGGTCGAGCTCGGCGGTGCGCGCTTCCTGCACTTCCAGGCGCTCCTCCACGGGCGGCTGGGACTGCGCTGCTTGCGGCGGCGGATCGGGCGCGGAGCGAGCGGCCAACTCTTTTTTGAGCTCGGCGATTTCCTGCGACAGGCGCTGGTTCTCGCTCTCCAGGCGTTCCAGGCGGTCGGCGATTTTTTGCGCTTCGGCGGGCGAAAGCGTCTGCGCCGGGGCGGCGAGGCCGCCGGAAACGATCAGCGCCACCGCCTGGGCGCAGGCGGTGAAGAACCCGGCCCGGCGCGACGGGCCGCGAAAATGATTTAGCACAGCAGTTCCTCCAGCTTTTTTCGCACCGCGGCGGGTGAATAGGGCTTCGGAAAATAGGCGCTCGCTCCACGCGAGAGAGCGATCTGGGAGATGCGCGGATCGCTATCGCCGCTGATCAGCAGGATGGGAATTTTCGAAAAGCGGCCGTCCTCGCGCAGGGCGCGAATAATATCGAATCCGTCGAATCCGGTCAAATGCAGATCCGTCACGACGGCGGCAAGGCGCGCGCCGTCTCTTTCCAGGATCGGCCACATGGTGCGCGCGTTGGCGCACACCCGAACTTCGACGTCGGGCAAAGCTTCGAAGGCGATTTGCAGCGTCTCCGCGCAATCGCCGCTGTCTTCCACCACCAGCACGAGCCTGGACGCCCGCTGGCTCATGGCAGGAACCGGTATCCGACCTTATGCAGCGTCACGAAATGCCGCGGGCAGTTGGGATCGGGCTCGAGTTTCTGGCGCAGGCGCACCACGTGAGCGTCGACAGTGCGGGTGTTCGGAAACGATTCGTAGCCCCAGACGGAGTTGAGGATCAGATCGCGCGACAGCGGGCGATCCGGATTGTGCAGAAAGAACGTGAGCAGATTGTATTCGGCCGGCGTGAATTTCACCTCCTGGCCGCCGCGGGTGACGACGCGCCGTTCCAGATTCACCTGCACATCGTCGAAGCCGAGCACGCGCTCGGCTTCCGGACCCACGCGGCGCAAAACGGCGCGGATGCGGGCCAGCAGCTCTCGCGATCCGAACGGCTTCACCACGTAATCGTCGGCGCCGATTTCGAGCAGAAGGACTTTGTCGACCTCATCGCCGGCCGCGCTGAGCACGATGATGGGCGGACCGGAGCCGGCCAGGCAGAGCCGCTTGCAGACTTCGATGCCGCTCAGGTCGGGAAGGCGCAGATCGCAAATGACGAGGCTGGGCTTGGCGGTCAGGGCCAGATCGAGGCCGCTGCGCCCGTTGGGAGCGAGAATCACGTCAAACCCTTCGCGCTCCAGCAGGATCGCGATGGTTTCCCTGAGGTTCTCATCATCATCGATCACCAGAATCGTTTGCATTTGCTGCGATTTTAGCTCAGTTATCGCAAACAGGCGGATTTTCAGGCGGGAATTTACAACTCTTTCACAACTCGGAAACAGGCCAAAAAGGAGCAGTGTGCGGTTTATCGCCGCGCACTGCCCAAGGGGAAGAATTACTGAATGGCGATCGTCGCCTTAGGTGAAGTTGTGAGCGATCCGTCCGCGGTCATGATTTGCAGCGGAACGGCGTTTCCGGTGGGAGCGTTCTGGGGGATCACGATGTTAATCTGATCCACTCCGGGAAATCCGGGCGCTTGTCCGGCGAATTGCACTTGCGCGGTGATTCCTCCGACCAGGACGACGGGTGTCGAATTGGCGAAATGCGGGGGTCCGCTGGAGGCTCCGTCGCCATCGGCTACGGGCGGTGTTTTCGCTCCCAGGCCGGTGGCGTAGAAGAAGGCGGAGGCGCCGCGGTGAATCGGAGCGGTCGGGTATCCGATGGAAGCCGAAGCGGAGGCCGGCGCGGCGATTTTGGCAATTCCATCGGAGTCCACGAACACCAGCACGGCGTTGGATTGGCCGTCGGGCGGAATGGTGAACACGCCGGGCGCGGCGGCGGTGATCGTGGTCTGCTCCGGCGGCGAGGAGACTCCCTTGACGGTGACCACCACGTTCGCGGTGACCGAGGTTTGTCCGGCGGGAATCACTTCGTAGGGCACCTGCGCGGTGACGAACGGGAACGCGCCGGCGGGGGAGACGACCTGAAGCGGCGCGGGAATATTGTTAAACGTGACCTGAACGTTGCCCAGATTGGTCGAAAGAGGAACCGTATCGGCGGTGGCCAGGGAGGCGCCGGAGAAGCTGCCGAAGATCGCCACCAGCGATCCGGGGGCGACCGGCGATCCCAGGCCGTTTGCATCCTTGGCGAAGCTCGCGGCGTTAAGTACGCCGCCCGGCGCGACCGAGGGCGGCTGCGCCGAAACCACCAGGGCGCCGAGCAGCGCGCAGGAAAGAAGACGGATCATGAGGCCATCATACGGGCGCCGCATCGCCGGGGATAGAGCAGATGGCACCGGCTTTTTCGCGCGTTTAGCGGCGCGCGATGGAGGCGCCGCCGATGGTGTTGTCCGGCGCGCTGTTCAGAGACGCGGCGATCTGGGCTTCCGCTCTTGCTTCGGCCGCGCGGCCCTCGGCCGCCAGCACGCGTGAGAGGAGCCAGTGAGGCTTGTACCAGTTGGGCGCGGCGGCGATGGCGGCGCGCAGCGTTTTCTCCACGTTTCCTGCGTCGTTTTGGCCGGCATAAAACGAGGCGAGATTGACCAGCGCGTTCATGCGGTCGTCGGCGGTTTGCACGGCCGATTTTGCGGCGTCGAGGCCGGCTTCCCAGGAAAGAAGCCTCGCGGCCGGATCCGCTCCAAAGGCGGCGAATCGCCGGGAAAAGTAGATATCGGATGATGCGCGCAACGCGCGGGCGCGCTTGAGCGCCGCGGCGGCGCCGGATACGTTTCCGCGGTCGATGAAGCTCGCGGCGCGGGCGAGCATGGCGTCGCCGGCCAGCAGAAAAACCGCAAAGCAGGCGAAGGGCGCGGCCAGAGCCAGGCGCAGCGGCGGGCGCGGCGATGGCGCAAGATCCGGAGTTTTGGCGCGCATCGCGGCGATGATCGCCAGGCAGATATAGAAATACAATTCCGTCGCGGCGGTGAACGACATGAATTGCTGGCTGACCACAATGGCGAGAAATGCCGCGCCCATTGCGCCGCGCGCCAACACCAGACCAAGGGCGGAGATCGCAAGCAGCGCCGCCAATCCCAGCAGGCCCTTGGAAACCAGCGCTTCAATGAAAATATTGTGCGGGGATTCGTGATAAAAATCCGGATAGGCGCGCGCCAGATCCGCCGATTCGTGTTTGGGAAATTCGCGCACGAACGTTTCCGGCCCGTAGCCGGCAAGCCAGCGCGATTCGCTCATTTTGAGCGTGTCGCGCCAGAGCAGCAGGCGCGCGCCGCCGAGGCGATCCTCCCGCGACCAATGAACTCGCGCGCGAAGCCTTTCTCCGGCGGCCGACCGGTAAAACGCGGCGAAAATCGCCAGCGCGGCGGCGGCGAGGGCGATGGATCGAAACACGCGGCGGCGCGGGAAACGCTCGCGCGCGAGGGTCAGCACCGCTCCGGCCAGCGCGCCGGCCAGCGCGGCGCGGGTGCCGCTCAAAATCATGGCGGCGAGGGCCAGCAGCGAAGTCGACACGGCGGCGATCTTCCAGGCGCGGCGCGATTCCAGACGCGCCAGAAAGAGCCCGGCAAAGAGCGGATAAAGCAGGAAGGCCGCGAAATAATCGGCGTGGCCGAGGGTGGACGGCGGGCGCACGATGGCGAACTGCCCTTCTCCGGTGCGATAACCGGAGGATGCCAGCAGCGGATCGATCCCGAAATACTGCGCGATGCCGTAGATCGCCGCGGGCAGCACGCCGTAAACGGTGACGCGCAGAAATGGCCGCAGCCGCTCCGGCGCGGCGGAAAGCCAGATGTAAATCGCGGCGGCGAAGGTCAGGACCGCCAACTCCACGGGCAATCCTTCTTTTCTCCATGCCGCGCCGAACCAGGAAATGGCGGGATCGATGGAAAAAATGGTCGCGATGGCGGCGGCGGCGGCCTGCGCGGCGATCAATTTAAGGAAGAGCGATCCCGCCGGGATCCTGCCGCCAAACCCTAGCGCCAGCGCCGCGGCGGCAAGCAGGATCACGATGCGCGGCACGACGTCAAAATAGAACGACCAGCCGGGCGCGATGGCCAGCGGCACGGCCGCGGCGGCCAGGGCCAACAGCATCCCCATAGCGCAACGGTAACCCGGTCCGGATTTGCGCCGCTAGAAAATTCGTTACCTCGCTACAGTTTTACAAAGATCTCATAATTTGGTTACGACTCCTGCGGCCAATCCCGGTAAGTTGGGGCAACGAGGCAAAGTCGAGCTATGATACGTCCCCCATCGGCCGCGGCTCCCGTTGATTATGCGACTGCGGCGAGCCGCCGCGTTCTCCCGATTTCGGAGCGGAGCGCGCCCGCGGCCGGCCGGGGCGAGGCGGCCCCTCCAGAACCGGCCGCTACGCGCGAAGTGCCCGGGTTCCGGCTCCGCGAGAAAAAATACCCCGCCGGACTTTCCCTGCCGCCGCATTCGCACGACCTGGCGCACCTGATTTACGGGATCGAGGGTACCTACACGGAGGTTCACGGCGAGCAGACCGTGACGTGCGCGCCGCGAACTTTACGCTATCTGCCGGCGGGTTGGCCGCACTCGAATGTATTTGAGAATGAGGCTGTGGTGCTGCTGATCTCGATCCGGCCGGAGACGCTCGATCGTGTGGCGCGGCATTCCAAGGGTCTGGATGCGCCGTGCGAGATTCGGGGCGCCTCAAGCGCGTGGCTGGCGGAGCGCATTCGCGCCGAATTTTTGCGGGGCGACGCGCTGTCGCTGGTGTCGCTCGAAGGAATTTTGCTCGACGTGCTCGCGGTCGCCGCGCGGCAGTCGGAGATGGCGGAGGGAGGATCGAAGGCTCCGCGCTGGCTGCGCCTGGCCCGCGAGTATGCGGAGGCAAATTTCCTCCGCAGCTTGAGCCTGGCGGAAATCGCGGCGGCGGCCGGCGTGCATCGCGTCCACCTGGCGCGGGAATTTCGCCGCTATTATTCGACGACGGTCGGAGATTTTCTGCGCTCGCGGCGAGTGGAGCACGCCTGCCAACTGCTGTGCTCGACCGAGGATCCGCTGGCGGATATCGCGGTTGCCTGCGGATTCTCCGATCAGAGCCACTTCGGAACAACGTTCCGCCGGCATATCGGGCTGACGCCGTCGCGCTTCCGGGAGATGGCTCGGCGGCCCGCGGAGTAGCGCAGCGCCGTTTATTCCTCGCGCAGCGCCGTCATCGGCTCCAATCGGGACGCGCGCAGCGCCGGCAGCAGCACGGCGAGCAGCGCGGCGGCGGCAAGCAGGAGTCCGGCGCCGCCGATGATCCAGGGATCGCCGGGCGTGAATCCGTAAAGCAGCGACGCCGCGGCCCGGCCGCTGGCCACGGCGAGCGCGCTGCCGGCGATCAATCCGGCCGCGACAAGCATTCCCGCTTCGCGCAGGATCATCCCCACCACGGTGGAGCGGCCGGCTCCGAGCGCGATGCGAATGCCGATCTCATTGCGGCGTTTCGCGATCATGTAGGAAATGACGCCGTAGAGTCCCACCGTCGCCAGAATGGCGGCCAGCAGCGCGAAAAATCCGGAGAGCGTGGCCATCAGGCGCTCGCGCAGCAGCGAATCGCTGACCTGTTCGACGAAGGAGTGAAATTCGATGCCCGCCTGCGAATTTTGTCCTTCGATTACGTTCTTTACCAGCGGCAGAAGCGGCCCCAGCGGCAGCCGCGAACGAATCAGGAAATTTTTATTGACCCCCGGGGCCGTATCCTGGCTGGCGGCGACGAAAACCTGAGGCTTGAAATCCTCACGCAGGTTTTGATATTTGGTGTTTTTCACGATGCCGACCACCTGATAAAGGTGCGGCGTCTGGCCCGGTCCGACGACGAGGCGGAACTGTCTGCCGAGCGGATTAGCGCCGTTGAGGAATTTCCGCGAAAATTCCTCATTCACGATGACCACATCGGGCGATGCCGTCGTATCGCGGTCGTTGAAGTCGCGCCCGGCCAGAAGCGGCGTTCCGATGGTCTCGAAGTATCCAGCGCTGACGCGATTGAACCAGGGAACCAGGCGGTCCTTGCGCTGCTCCCCGGGGAACTCGATGAAGCTGTTCCAGCCATTGCCGCTGATGGGAACGATATCGACGCTCGCCGCGGCCTCGATGCCCGGCGTCGCGCGCAAGGAATCGACGAGGTTTTTATAAAACTCGGCGCGGACCGGCGAAGGAAGATTCGCGCGGGAAATATCGACCGCGGCGACGAGCAATCCGTTTTGCTGGAAACCGGGATCGAGCGTCATCAATTTTCGCAGGCTGCCGGCGAATAAGAGCGCGCCGACCAGCAGCACCAGCGAAAGCGCAACCTGGCTGATGACCAGCGCCCGGCGCGCTCCGAAGCGCTCGCGGTCCGCGGTCAGCCCCCGGCCGGAGCCCTTCATCGCCGAGCTTGGATCGCCGCGCGTGGCGCGAAACGCCGGCGCCAGCCCGAACAGCACGCAGGTCAGCACCGCGACCGCGGCGGTGAAGGCAAGCATCCGCCAATCCGGTTGAAGGTCCAGATACAGCGCGCCTTCTTTCGTCGAAAGAAAGGAAACCAGGCCGCGGCTGAGCCAGCGCGCCAGGATGCCCAGCGCGGTCCCCGCCAGCGTCAACAGAAAACTTTCGGCGAGCAACTGGCGAATCAGGCGCGCGCGGATGGCGCCGATCGCCAGACGAATCGCCATTTCACGCTCGCGGGTGCTGGCGCGGGCAAGCGTCAGATTGGCGAGATTCGCGCAAGCGATCAGCAGCACCAGGCCGGCGATTCCCAGCAATAAATAAAGAGGCTGCTCGTACTGCTGGCGCAGCTCGGAAAGTCCCGATCCGGCCGGATTCGCGGTGAGCTTGTACTCGGTGTACCATTTGGCGAGGTCCGGAAGATACGCCGGAGGCACGGTATTTTCGAACACCCCGGGAGAAATCGATGCAAGCTGCGCGATGGCGCGCTCCATCGTGATGCCGGGCTTTAAGCGGCCAATGATCGCCAGCCACCAGTGATCGCGCTTGGCCAGATGGCTGGTTTCGGCATTGATCCACGGCTCGGCGCAGACGGGCACAGCGACGTCGAAGCTGCGGCCGACCTCGACGCCGAAAAAACCCGGCGGCGTGATTCCGATGATCGTCACAGGGTGGCCCTCCAGGGAAAGTTTCTTTCCGAGGGCTTCAGGGTTGCCGGCGAACTCGCGCTGCCAGAAGCCATAACTGATTACGGCGCCGGGTGAGCCGCATCCCGGCCGGTCGTCTTCCTCGCCGATCAAGCGCCCCGCCAGAGGCTGCACGCCCAGCGTCTTAAAAAACTGGCCGCTGACCCACAAGCCTTGCGCGATCCGCTTTTCGCCGCTCTCGGCGAGGTTAAAGCCGGTATTGCTCCAGGCGAAAATACCCGAAAACACCTGCTGGTGGTCGCGGATCTGCTCCCATTGGGCGTAGGTGAAATCGGAATGGCGGCCCTGGAAATTGCCGCTGCAACAGTGAGGGTTTTTTGCGATTCGCAGATCGGCGAGCTGCTCGGGATGGGAGACCGGCAGCATCCGCAGCCGGACGGCATCGAGCAACTCGAAAATCGCGGTATTGGCCCCGATGCCGAGTGCAAGGGAAAGGGCCGCCACGGCGAAAAAGCCGGGATTGGCGAGTAAGACGCGGCCGCCGTAGCGGAAATCCTGCCAGAGCCCTTCAAACCAGCTCGACTTTTTCATAGTGCCTCCCGCACGGACGCGCGAGCGGGCAAAAAGTTAGCAATCGCGCGCGCCGGGCGGTTCGAGGTCCGCCGGAAAACCCGGCTAACCGCGCCAATCCGTTGCAGTCTAAAGGATGAATGGAAGATAGCGACAGCGTAGCGGTCGCCCGGGCAAAAGCGGGCCCAGTTCCTGTCATCGCCGCGCGGCGGGGTTCATCGCGTTTTGGTCTTTCTCCGGTTCCGGGGGCCCTGTTCCCCGGCCAGCGAGAACTGGAGTTTCTTTTCGGCCGGGTCCACGCGGTCCAGGCGGACGCGTACCTTATCGCCGATCGAGAAGGCGCGGCGGGTCCGCTGGCCGATAATCTTGCGGTCGTTTTCCCGATACGCGAAGCGGTCGCCGGGCAGCGAATCGAGCGGGACCAGTCCTTCGATGAACAGATCGGCGAGCTCGACAAAAAAGCCGAAGCGCGTGGTGGAGATGATCAGCGCGTCGAACTCGTCGCCGGTGCGATCGATCATGAACTTCACTTTTTTCCACTCCACCAGCTCGCGTTCGGCCTCGGCGGCGCGGCGCTCGGCTTCCGAGGACCACTCGGCGATGGCGCGCATCGGCGCGTCGTAGACCCGGCCGTCGAGGTGGGCGGCGAGGGCGCGGTGAACGATCAGGTCCGGATAGCGGCGGATCGGCGACGTGAAGTGCGTATAGCTGCGCGCCGCCAGAGCGAAGTGGCCGAGATTCTGATCGCTGTAGCGCGCCTGCTTGAGCGAGCGCAGCATCAGGTAGCTGAGAATCCGCTCCTCGGGCTTGCCGGAAATCTTCGCGATCAATTTTTGATAGCTGCGCGAGCTGAGGTTGGGATTGTCGAGCGCCAGCGTTTCGCCGCGGAACCGCTTCACCGGCGCCGCTCCCGCGCCCAGCGAGTAGCCGAAATGCGCGGCGATATCCTCGAATTCGAGCACGCGCTGGGGATCGGGCCGCTCATGCACGCGGAAGATCAGGGGGACGCCCGCGGCTTCCAGATGCGCCGCCACGGCTTCATTGGCGGCGAGCATGAACTCCTCGATGATGCGGTGGGCGATGTTCCGCGGCGCGCGCGAGACGCCGGTCATTTCGCCGAACTCATCGAATTCAAGCAGAGGCTCGGGCAGATCGAAATCAATTGAACCGCGGCGCTGGCGCCTCCGGTTGAGAATCGCGGCCAGATCGCGCATCAGCTCGAAGCGGGGGATGAGCCTGGCGTAGCGGTCCCGCAGGGCGCGGTCGCCTTCGAGCAGGCCGTGAACGGCGGTGTAGGTCATCCGCTCCGCGCTGCGGATCACGCCGCGGGCGAACTGCCGGCTCACCGTTTCGCCCCGCGGGTCGATTTCCAGCAGGACGCTCATCACCAGGCGGTCCTCTCCTGGCCGCAGGGAGCATTGATCGGTGGAAAGCTCGACTGGAAGCATCGGTACGGCACGGTCCGGGAAATACACGCTGGTGCCGCGCAGGCTCGCCTCGCGGTCGATGGGCGAGCCGGGCCGGACATAGTAACTCACATCGGCGATGTGCACCTGCAAGGCGAAGTTGCCGTTGGCGAGCCGGTCCACCCACACCGCGTCGTCGAAGTCGCGCGCGGTTTCGCCGTCGATGGTGACGATATCCAGGGCGCGGAAGTCGCGCCGCCGGGCGATTTCCCGCGCCGGGATCGGGCCGGGAATGGAGCGGGCCTGCTCCAGCACGTCGTCGGGAAAACGATGGGGAATGTGATGGGAACGAATGAGAATTTCAACGTCGACGCCGAAATCATCGGGATGGCCGAGTACTTCGACGATGCGGCCGGTGGGCCGCTCTCCATCCTCGCCAAAATCGAGGATCTCGGCGGTGGCGATCATGCCTTCCAAGTCTTCGACGGACTCGACGGCGACGGCGCGGGCGCCCACGCGATGCACTTCCGGCTGCGCCGGCGGCAGCTCCATGCCTTCCGGGATGCGGATCCATTGCCGGATGCGGTCGTCGTGCGGGATCAGGACGTTGAAATTGCGGCGGATGTGAAATTCGCCGACAACTACCGGATGCGCGCGGCGAACGACGTCGACGATTTCGCCGTAAGCGCGGCCTTCGGCATCGATGCGGCCCAGGCGCACGCGCACGCGGTCGCCGTGCATGGCCCGCCGGGCGGCTTCCCTGGCGATGTAGATATCGCCCTTCAGGCCGGGCACCGGCTGGTCGGGAATCACGAAGCCGTAGCCGTCGCGATGCATGCTCAGGCGGCCTTCGATTTCGGTCGATTTGCGGATCGGCCCGCCCACTCCACTATTATTGATGGAGAGATGGAGCTGAAAACGGTTCGCCTGGAGATTCCGGAAAACGGAAACCTGATTGTCGGGCACAGCCATTTCATCAAGACGGTGGAGGATCTCTACGAAGCGATCGTCAATACCGCGCCGGCAATGAAGTTCGGCATCGCCTTCAATGAAGCCTCCGGGCCCTGCCTGATCCGCGTGGACGGCAACGACGCCGGGCTGAAGGCCAATGCGGCGGAGAACGCCGAAGCCGTGGGCGCGGGACATCTGTTCGTGATCGCGATGCGCGACGGCTATCCGATCAACGTGCTGGGGCGGATTCGCGAGATTCCGGAGGTGTGCTCGATCTTCTGCGCCACGGCCAATCCGGTGGAGGTGATCGTCGCCGAAACAGAACAGGGCCGCGGCGTTTTAGGCGTGATCGACGGCGGGCGGCCCAAGGGAATCGAATCGGAGGCCGACGCGGAGTGGCGGCACGGCTTCTTGCGCAAAATCGGCTACAAGCGGTGAGCGGCGAGGCTCCGGACGAACTCGACGTCGCCTTCGAGAAAATTGTAGCCCGGCAGCGCGTCGCGGGCGGCCCATTCGATACGCTCGAACTGCAAATTCACCGGCTCTCCGGCGAATTCGCGCACGCGAAAGAATTTGAGGCGAATCCGCGGGCCCTGACCGTAGCGAAATTCGGTGCGATACAACTCCTCGCCAATGCGCGCCTCGATCGCGAGTTCTTCCCGCAGCTCGCGCGCCAGGGCCTGCTGCGGGCTTTCGCCCGGCTCGATTTTGCCGCCGGGAAATTCCCATTTATGCGCGTGCCGGCCGGTTTTTCGCTGGCAGATCAGCACCTGGCCGTCGCGTTCGATCAGCGCCGCCACCACGTTCATCAGGGATAATTGAAGCACGAAATGCACGGCGAACGTTTGCTCGATCATTTTCAGAACCCGCGCAACGCCGGCTCGCTGGAGCCGCCCGCGATCAAGGTGGACGTTTCCAATCCGGCCTGCGGCGACATGCTGCGATTGTGGGCGCGCTTTGAAAACGATCGCGTGGCGGCGGCGCGGTTTCAGACCCGCGGCTGCACGGCATCGATCGCGGCCTCGTCGGCGCTGACGGAGTGGATGACCGGCAAATCGCGCGCGGAGCTGGCGGCGTTCTCGCCGGCGGTGATCGAGGAGGCGCTGGGCGGGCTGGAGCCGGCGTCCCGGCACGCCGCGGTGTTGTGCGCCGACGGCCTCAAAAAACTTCTGGCGGAACATCCGGCGGAGTAGCGCGGGTCCGGCTATTGCCAGCGGCCGTGCTTCTGGAAGTAGGCATCCAGAAAATCGAGCGCGCTTTTATTGGGAACCTCGGTCGGCTGGATACGCTGGCCGAAGCTCATGGCCAGCTCCAGTTTGAGATGATAGGCCGGCCACTTGGGCAGGTCTTTGTGATTGGGATCGCCCGCGGTCGCGAAATTCACCCAGTAGGTGGACATCGCGTGGGTGATTTCGTTGTCAATGTCCTGCACCTGGGGCCCCTTCATGTGCCCGAACACGTAGGGGATCTCGGAGGCGTGATAGGCGCCCAGGCGCGCGCCGAACGGACCCGGAGGCACGCGGCTGAAGTAATAGACGAAAATTTTCGATTTTCCCGTTTTCGCCTGCGCGCGCGCCCAGGTCCGCATCTCCCAGCCGAAGGTTTGATCGCGGACCAGCTCGGCCGCCGATTGATGCGCTTCCTCGCCGTCGCTGGCGGGGTAGATTTTCAGGAAAGCGGCCGAATCCTCGCCGAAGCGCCGCCGGGCCAGGGCTTTAAAATCGTCCGGTTTCACGCTGGCGGGAACGAAGGCGGTGCCCTCGTCGGCGTTGGAGCCGATCAACAAGGGGACGTCGTTTTGTTTGTGTTCGGCGTAGATCGCCGAAATCTGCTCGGGCAGCAGCCAGCCATCCACGATGGCCCCGGCCTGATTTCCCTGCGCTTTGAGAAGATCCTCGGCGGGCCGGGCGCGCAGGGCCGCGATCGAATCGGCGCCGAGTTGCCTGGCCAGCGCCAGGCCGCGCTTTTCCGCCTCGGCCAGCGTGGGAAGGCCCGCGAACAAGGCGCCGCTTTCGCCGATCGCCCGCTGGAACAAGCCGCGCGCCAGCGGAGTCGCGGTGAGAATATTGACGCTCCACGATCCGGCGGATTCGCCAAAAATGGTCACCCGCCGGGGATCCCCGCCGAAGGCGCCGATGTTTTTCTGCACCCATTCAAGCGCGGCGATCTGGTCCAGAATGCCGTAGTTGCCGGAGGCGTTGCGGCCCGATTCCCGGCTCAGCTCCGGGTGCGCGAAAAATCCGAAAATGCCCAGCCGGTAATTGATCGTCACCACCACCGCGCCCTTTTTGGCCAGCTCCTCGCCATCGTAGGCCGGCGTCGAGCCGGAGCCGCGCGTGAACGCGCCGCCGTGAATCCAGACCATCACCGGATGGCGCTCGCGATTGGATTTGGCCGGGGTCCAGACGTTCAGATAAAGACAATCTTCGCTCACCGGCTCCGCGGCGGAGCGGTAAGGCGAGCCCTCCGGGTACGGCGTCTGCATGCAGGCGGCGCCGAACTTATCGGCCGCGCGCACGCCGTCCCACGGCGCCGGCGGCTGGGGCGCGCGCCAGCGCAAATCCCCCACCGGAGGCCGCGCGTAGGGAATGCCCTTGAAAACGCGGATTCCCTCCTGGTAGCCGTCCACTCCCGAGATCTGGCCGCTGTCGATCCGCACTGTGTCGGCGTTGGCCGCCCCACAGGCGCTCCACAGCGCCGCGCAGCACCATATCAGAGAACGCATTGCCTACATAATATACAAGTGCCCGAGTCCAAGCCAGTTCTGATTTATGACGGAGACTGCGGATTTTGCCGGATCTGGATCGAATACTGGAAGCGTCTGACCGGCGACCGCGTCGAGTACGCGCCCTCGTCGGAGGCCGCCGCGCGCTACCCGCGCATCCCGCGCGCGGAGTTCGCCCGCGCGGTGCAACTAGTGCGGCCCGATGGCTCGGTCGCCAGCGGCGCGCAGGCGGTCTTTGAAACGCTCGGCCTGGAACGGGCCTACCGGCGCTCGCGCGCGCTTGCGTTTTTCGCCGAAGCGTTGTACCGGTGGATCGCGCGGCATCGCACGCTGGCCTATCACCTGACGCGCTTCAGCTTCGGAACGCGGATCGAACCGGCGCGCTTTGAGACCACGCAGTGGATCTTCCTTCGCGCCCTGGCGCTGATTTATCTCGCCGCGTTCGGGTCGCTGGCCGGACAAATCACGGGCTTGATCGGCGAGCACGGGATTCTGCCGCTCGGGGATTTTATGAGGGCGGTCGAAAGTACGGTCGGCGCGCGCAAATTTTTCGTGATGCCGACGGTTTTCTGGTGGGATTCGAGCGATCGCATGCTGGAAAACGTGTGCTTGGCGGGAATGGCGTTTGCGATTCTGCTGCTGGCCGGCCGGCTCGAAAAATTATCGCTCGTTGTGCTTTTCATCTTGTATCTTTCCCTCAGCGTTTCTGGCCAGGATTTTTTGCAGTTCCAGTGGGACGCGCTGCTGCTCGAAGCGGGATTCCTGGCGATCTTTCTCGGCCGCGCGGTGATCTTCGTCTGGCTGTTCCGCTGGCTGGTCTTCCGGCTGTACTTTATGTCGGGAACGGCCAAGCTGCTGAGCCACGATCCGGCGTGGCGCAACTTCACCGCGCTCGAGTATCACTACCACACCCAGCCGCTGCCGACCGTGCTGGCCTGGTACGCCGACAAGTTGCCGGCCTGGTTCCAGCGCTCCTCGACGTTTTTAACCCTGGCCGTCGAGATCGCCGTGCCGTTTCTGATTTTCCTGCCGCGCCGGCTGCGGATCTCCGCGGCCTGGTGCCTGATCGGATTGCAGGTGCTCATCCTGCTCACCGGAAACTACGCGTTCTTCAACTTCCTGACCATCGCCTTGTGCCTGTTCCTGTTCGACGACCGCGCCTTCGGACGATTCTCGCCGCCGCGGTTTCTTTCCCGCCGCAGGCCGGCGCAGGGGCGCATGCCCGCGCTGGAGCGGGCCGCGGCCGGCGTTCTGGCGGCATTCCTCTTCGTGGTGGGGTTGACCCGCCTGCTGGAATCCTTCGGCGGCGCGCCGGCCCCGTTGCAGGCCGCCGCGCGGCTGGTCTCGCCCTTCGAGATCGTCAACTCTTACGGCCTGTTCGCGGTGATGACCACCAGCCGGCCGGAGATTCTCGTCGAAGGGTCGGATGACGGCGAGCATTGGTCGGCCTATCAGTTCCGCTACAAGCCCGGCCCGCCCGGCCGCGCTCCGCGCTGGGTGGCGCCGATGCAGCCGCGCCTGGACTGGCAGATGTGGTTCGCCGCGCTCGGCAGCTACCGGCAGAATCTGTGGTTTGTCGCCTTCGTGGCCCGGCTGCTGGAAGGCTCGCCGGAAGTTCTGGCGCTGCTCGAAAACAACCCGTTTCCCGGCCATCCGCCGCGGTACATCCGCGCGATGAGTTACGAATATTCCTTCTCCAACTGGGAAGAGCGGCGGAAAACCGGAGCCTGGTGGAGCCGCCTGCCGGCCGGAACCTACCTGCCGCCGGTGGGAATGAAGGCCGCCGCGCGCAACGCCCCTTGAGCGCCGCCGGCAAAATCTTCTATTTCGAGCTGACCGGCGTGGAGGCGCCCCTGGAGTTGATCAGCGTCACGGTCACCGCGACGATGTCGGCCGAGTTGCCGCTCACCGAAAACGGCACGGTCAGCGTGAATTCGCTTCCGGTGGCGTAGGAAGTGGTGGAGTTGAACCACGCCTGGAATTGCGGGCTGGTCGAAACCGCAAGATTCGGGTTGGAGGTGTTGTTGCTTTCGTTGATGGTGGCGTTGCTGGCGGGAGCGAAGTTGAAAACCGCGCTGGCCACATCGCGCGTGGAGGAGAATCCGGTAACCACCACGGTGGCCGAGCCGGGCGCCGTGGTGAAGGAGACGTTGGAGATGAACGGAGGCGTCGGGGTGGTGGTGAAACTTTGAACCGCGGCCGCCGCCACCGGTTGAGGCGCGGTGATCGAGGCGGTCAGCGTGGTGGTCCCGGCGACCGTGCCGGTGCTGAATTTCACGCTCGGCGCGCCGGAGAAACTGGCCTGCGTCGATCCGGCCGGAATCGTGAAATTCACACTGGTGCCGCCGGTCGAAAATTGAATCGTCGAATCCGCCCCGCCCGCCGAGGAGGCGAAGCTCAGGGTAACCGTCCCGGTGATGTCGCTGGAGTAAGGCGCCGAGGCGCTGATGGTCAGCGCGGGCTGCTGCAAATAGCCGTTGGGGAAGGGCGACAAGTTGATGGTCAAGGCTGGCAGCGCGGCGCCGGAGGCCTGCGCCGGGCGGGCGGCGCGCCTGGGTGCGGCCGCCGCGCGCGGCACCGCGAAGACCGCGCCGGCGGAGGCGTCCAGCAGCAGCACCGGCCCGGCCGGAGCGGTGGTCAGCCGGAAAACGTCGCGGCCCATGGCGAACACGCCGCCGGGGTGGCACTGGCAGTCCACGACCGCCGTGCCCCCCGAATCGATCAGGTAAATGGTCCCGTTCTTGTCGGCCAGAACGATCCGGTCCGGGGAGGCGCTCAAGCCGGCCGGCGCGAAACTCCCCTGCGCCAGAACCGACGCGCCGCCGGCGTCCGGATCCGCCGACAGCAGTTGCCCGGCGGTGGCGATCAGCAGGCTGGAGCTTTGCGGCAAGAAGGCGACCAGCGCCGCGTCATCGCCGCTATAGAGCAGCCGCGGGACTCCACTGGCGTCCCAGGCCAGGACGCCTTCCGGAGTGGCGGCGGCGATCCACCGGCCGTCGTCGCTGACGGCGAGCGCGCGCGGGGAAACCGGGACCAGGGCTTGGCGCGCAGCCGGAGCGCCTGGCAGCCCGGTAACAACCTCAACCGAGCCCGTTTCCGGATAAAACAGCGCCGCCGAGGAGCCGCTGGGGCTGATCACCATCTGATCCGGATTCGGCGGCACCTCCAGCGGCGTCCAGGAGCCGGCGGGGCTGATCCGCAGCACCTGCCGCGTGCCGGCCGCCATCGCCAGCAGGTAATCCTGCCCGGGCGAGGCGGCCGCGGCTGCCAGCACCTGCCCCACCCGCAGCGGATCGCCCAGGACCGCGGCCCCGGGCAGGCCTCGCACCGGCCGGATCGCGCCCGCTTCCGGAAGCCAGCCCACGAGCGGCGCGCTCACCTGCGCCGCGCCCGCCACACAAAAGAATACCGCGGCGAAGACGATCCTCACTGCGGCGCCCCCACCACCGGCGTGCCGGCCGTGATCGTCAGGTTATTGGGATTGCTGCCGCTTCGCAGGTTGTGCGCCGCCACCACGCCGCCAGCCGCCACCACCACCGCGATCCCCAGAATCACCCAGGCCCGCGTCGATACGCCGAATGAGCCGCCCGCGGCCGGAGTGCCGGAAACATTGGTCTGGGTGATAACCGCGTTGGCGGTCTTGCCCTGATAGGACGCGGTGACGCGAATCTCGTAGGGCCCCAGTTGCCGGTTCAGCCGAATCCCGTGCGCGACGGCCCGGCCCTGCCGGTCGGTGGTGGTGGTGAGCGTGTTGGTGCCGTTTTCAAAGGTCCCACCCGGCCCTTGCGCCGGCAGGGTGAACACCACCGCCGCGCCGGCCACCGGGTTGCGGTTCTGATCCTGAACCTCCACCACCGGCTGCGTCTGCACCTTACGGTTGATATTGTGAATTTCATCCTGACCTGCGATGATCAGAACGCGAATCGACGGCTCCTGGGCGCGCAGCAGATTCGTGAGGACGAGACAGACCAAAGTTGCCGATTTGAACTTCATGCGTTTTTCCGGACCCCTGGTTAACCACACAGACGCGGCGTCCGCGCGCCGCGTTTCTATTGGGGACCTAAGTCAAAACTGTACCATGCCGCGCCGTCCAGCCGTCATGGTGAAGCCCGCGGACCCCGCCGGAATGAGGCCCGCCCCGGAGGAGCGCAGTTGAGCCCGGCGCGCCAGATCGCCTTTGCGGTTCTGCGGCGCGTCGCCCGCGGCGGATTTGCATCGGAGCTGCTGCGCCGCCAGGAGGCCGCGCCGCGCGATCTGGCCCTGGCCCACTCGATCGTGCTGGGCTGCCTGCGCGTGCAGTCCCAGCTCGATTTTCTGATCGCGCACTACTCCGGCGGAGCGAAGCTGGAGGAAGAGGTCCGCATCGCGGTGCGCATGGGGATTTACCAGCTCCGCTATCTGGACCGCGTTCCGGCGCACGCCGCGGTGGCCGAAAGCGTCGAACTGGTCAAGCGCGCCGGCAAACGCTCCGCCGCCGGACTGGTCAACGCCGTCTTGCGCAAAGTGAACCGCGATCCGGTGGAATGGCCGGACCGGGCGGCCGCGCTCGCCGTACCGGCATGGATGCTCGAACGCTGGTCGAAATTTTACGGCGCCGCGGAGGCGGAGGCCATCGCGCTCGCCGCGCTCCAGGAGCCCCAAGCGCACCTCAACGCGGTCACCGGCCGGCGGCAGGATATCGGCGCGCAGTCGATCGTGCCATATCTGCAAATCGAGCCCGGCATGACCGTCCTGGACCTGTGCGCCGCGCCCGGAAACAAAACCGCCCAGATGCTGGCCGCCGGCGCTCGCGTCATCGCCTGCGATCTGTCGGCGCGGCGGATGAAAGGCGTGCCCGGCGAACGAGTCGTCCTCGACGCAGCCGCGCCGCTGCCGTTCTCCGTCCGCTTTAATCGCATCCTGGTCGACGCGCCCTGTTCGGGCACCGGAACCCTCGCCCGCAACCCCGAAATCAAGTGGCGGCTGAAGCCCGCAGACCTGCCGGTTTTCCAGGCGCGACAGCGCCGGATCCTGGAACGCGCGCTGGAACGCCTGAAGCCCGGCGGACGGCTCGTCTATTCGACTTGCTCGCTGGAACGCGAAGAGAACGAAGAAGTTGTCGCGGAATTTCAGCCGCGCCAGACGCATACGCGCCTGCCGGGTCAAGATCCGGGGGACGGATTTTTCATCGCCGTGATCGAGTAGCGCCCGCCCGCCGCGTGTGCCGCATGATAGGCTGAAGAGCAGAGCAGATATTCTGACTCTTCATGAGGGTCATGCCCGAAATCCTTCCCTCCATTCTCTCGGCCGACTTCGCCAGGCTGGGCGGCGAACTCCAGGCGCTCGAAGCCGCCGGATGCCGCACGGTGCATCTGGATGTGATGGACGGGCATTTCGTGCCGAACCTCACCATTGGCCCTCCGGTGATCGAGTCTTTGCGGAAGGTCACCAAAATGACCTTCGACGTGCATCTGATGATCACCGATCCGGACCGCTACGCCCCGGCTTTCATCCAGGCCGGCGCCGACCACGTCCTCGTGCATCAGGAAACCTGCCCCCATCTGGACCGTACGCTGCGCATGATCCAAAGCGAGGGCGCGCGCGCCGGCGTGGTGATCAATCCGGCGACGCCGGTCGCCATGCTCGAAGATGTCCTGGACGTCGTCGATTCCGTGCTCGTGATGAGCGTGAACCCCGGATTCGGCGGGCAGAGTTTCCTCCACAACTCGCTCAACAAGATCCGCCGGCTGGCGATGCGCAAAAGGGAATGCGGCTTGCAGTTTCCCATCGAGATCGACGGCGGCATTACGATGGAAAACGTTGCCGAGGTGGTGCGCGCCGGCGCCGAATGGATCGTGGCCGGGTCGTCTATTTTTCACACTGTGAATCCGCCGGCCGCTTTCCAGCAGATGCAGCGCCTAGCCCACGATGCTGCGGCGATTCGGGTATAGTCATAGGATGCGCACTAAGGTAAAGCGAGCATGATTGGTAATCGGAAACACCTGGCGGGGATCGCCGCGGTTCTCCTCTTCCTGGCCGCCTCCTGCGGATTTAAACGCAAGAAGTACGAAGATCCCATCAGCAAGCAGACTCAGCAGCCGGATAAAATCCTTTTCGATAAAGCCATTAACGATATCGAGCACGGCCGCTACGAAATCGCCCGGCTGACGCTCAACACTTTGATTAATACCTACGATTCCAGCGAATATTTGGCGAAAGCAAAGCTCGCGGTCGCCGATAGCTGGTTCCGCGAAGGCGGCGCGCACGGGCTGGCGCAGGCCGAAGCCGAATACAAAGATTTCGAGCTGTTCTATCCGACCATGCCGGAGGCGGCTGAATCGCAGTATAAGATCTGCAATATCCACTACATCCAGATGGAGAAGCCGGATCGCGATCCCAACAACGCCCTGCGGGCCGAGCAGGAGTGCCGGCAACTGATCACGCAGTATCCCAACTCCAAATTCGTGCCGGAAGCCGAGCAGAAGCTGCGTGAAATTCAGGAAGTGCTGGCCGAGGCCGAGTACGACGCCGGCCACTACTATCACGAGAAGGGATCGAACGCCGCGGCGGCTAACCGCTTTGAGACCCTGATCGAAGAGTATCCGCTTTATAGCCGCGCCGACCTGGCCTTGTGGGAACAGGCCGACGCTTATAGCCGGATGGGGCCGCGCTTCCGCCAGAAGGAGGGCGACGCGCTGGCGAAAATCGTGCGCGATTATCCGTTGAGCCCGCTGGCCGAGCAGGCCAGACGAAAATTGCAGTCGCTCGAATTGCCGGTGCCGGAAGCCGATCCGAAAGCGGTGGCGCGGATGAAGTACGACAAGGAAAATTACCACCGCCCCAGTCTGTTTCATCGCACGACGGCGTTTATCGCCGGCCGGCCGGACGTGAGCCACGCCGCCAAGACCGGCCAGCCCACCATGGAAAATCCCAAGCCGACGATTCCGGCGAGCGTTCCGGTGCAGGCGCAGGCCGCCGGGGTCAACGAAGTCACGGTGGCTCCGGTGACCGATCCGACGGCGCTCGATAAGCTGCCGGATGCCAGAGCCAATCCGCCGGCGGCTTCGGCTCCAGCCACGGGCGGCAAGGAAACTCCGTCGGCTCCCGCCGCGGGTGGCAAGGAAACTCCGGCGGCCTCTTCCTCCAGTGCCGCTCCGGCGGCGGCCAGCCCGGCGCCGGAGGCCAAGGATTCCACGTCCGACTCCAAGAGCAAGAAGAAGAAAAAGAAGAACGACAAAAAGAGCACCACTTCGACCAGCCAGCCCGAGAAATGAGCACGATTCTGCTCGCCGACGACAGCCCCCACGCGCAGCGGCTGGGGGAACGTATTTTGCGCGAAGAAGGATTTTCGGTGGCCAGCGTCACCGACGGGGAAACCGCGCTGCTGCGCATGAGCGACGTCGACCCGGACGTGGTTCTGGTGGATGTGTTTCTGCCCGGCCGCAGTGGTTTCGAGATCTGCCGCGCGATTAAATCTTCCTACCGGCACGTCCGGGTTGTGTTGACGGCGGGAATGCTGGAAACCTTCGACGAACAGGAGGCGCGGGACGCCGGCTGCGACGCGATCTTAAGAAAACCCTTCGAGGCTTCGGCGGTGATCGGGACGCTGCGTCCGTTGATCCAGGACGCGCGGCTGGCGCGCAGGCTTTTCGCGGAAGCGGGCGTTCCACCCTCGCCGCCGCGCGCGGCGCCGGCGCCGGCATCCTCGAATTCGGCGCCCGATCCGGAGCGCGTGGAGGCCGCGGTGACCCTCGCGCTCGACGCGGCGCTGCCCGCCCTGGTGCGTGAAATCACCGAGAAGGTTTTGGTAGCATTAGGGCACTAAGCGGCCGGAGAAGCTGGAAGCCTGAAGTCAGAGCGGCCGCGCGTTCTGAATTCCGACTCCTGGATTCTTAATTTGCCATGCCCGAGAACTCTTTCGACATCGTTTCAAAGATCGAATTGCCGGAGGTCTCCAACGCCGTGCAGCAGGCGCTCAAGGAAATTCAACAGCGCTACGATCTCAAAAACTCGCGCTCCCATATCGAGCTGCGGGAGAAGGAGAACAAGCTGATCCTGTCCAGCGCCGACGAGTTCAAGTTGAAAGCCGTCATCGAAATTTTGGAGGCGAAGCTGGTCAAGCGCCATGTGCCTTTAAAAGGGCTCACCTACGGCGCGGTCACGCCAGCCGCCGGATCGAGCGTGCGCCAGGAGGTGACGCTTCAGCAAGGCATTCCCATCGAAAAGGCGCGCGAGATCGTAAAGGCGATCAAGGACAGCAAGAAAAAGGTGCAGGCCTCGATTCAGGGCGATTTCGTGCGGGTTTCCGGCAAGGACCGCGATACGCTCCAGGAAGTAATCGCGCTGATCCGCGCCACCGACTTCGGCATCGACATGCAGTTTGCCAACTACCGGACCAATTAGTGGCGCGGAAAATCGAGTCTCTTTTCATTGCCGGTCCGGCCGGCCGGCTGGAAGCGCTGCTGGAAGAGCCCGAGGAGGGCGCGCCTGGCGAGGCGGCGCTGGTCTGTCATCCTCATCCTCAGCACGGCGGGACCATGCACAACAAAGTGGTGTACCGCATCGCCCGCGGGCTGCGGCGGGCCGGCGCGGCGGTTCTGCGCTTCAACTACCGCGGGGTGAACCGCAGCGAAGGCAGCTACGATCACGGCGAAGGCGAGTTGGAAGACGCGCGCGCCTGCCTGGCGCATCTCCGCGGCCGCTATCCCGCGCTACCCTATACGCTGGCCGGGTTTTCCTTCGGCTCGCGGATCGTGCTGCGCCTGGGCTGCGCCGCGCCGGACCCGCCGCGGCGGATCATCGCCGCCGGATTCCCGACCATCTACCGCGACCGCTCTTATTTAGACGGCTGCACCGTGCCGCGGATTTTCGTGCAGAGCACGCACGATGCGTACGGTCCGGTGGCCGAAATCGAGCCGCTCATCGCGGCGCTGCCGGAACCGAAGAAGCTCCTGCTGATCGAGGCCGCCGACCATTTTTTCACGGGCGCGCTGGACCGGCTGGAAGAGGAGATTTCCCGTTTGGACGAACTCCCCGGGCGCCCCGGCCCGCCCCCGGCCGGTGTTTAGCGGGCTCGCAGCGCGACGAGGGTGACGTCGTCGGACTGCGCGCCGGGACTGAAGCGGTGGAGTTCGTCTAGCACGCCGTCCAGCAGCGCGTCCACCGAAGCGGGCGCGGCCGCCGATCCGGCTCTGATCACCGCTTCGATCAGCCGCTTTTCGCCGAACTCCTCGCGCTGGTCGATTCCGGCCTCCAGAACGCCGTCGGAGAGGATCACCACCACGTCGCCCGGCTCGAGCCGCACGCTCTTTTCCTCGCACTTCCACCCGTGGAAGGCGCCGATCGGCAGCGCGGTGGCGTCCATGCGCTCCACCTGGCCGGCGCCGCGGAACAGCAGCGCGCCGGGATGGCCGCAGTTGATGTAGCGGAACTCGCGCGTCGGATCGCGATACTCGGCGTAGAACAGGGTGGCGAAGTATTCGGCCGGAGTCGATTCATGAAACAGCTTGTTCACCGAGCTTAACAGCGCCTTGCCGTGTTTCAATCCCAGTTCAAGCTGGCTGCGGAAGGAGGCTTGCAGGTTGGCGGTGAGCAGCGCGCCGGCCACGCCCTTTCCGGAGACGTCGGCCAGCAGCACGCCCAGCCGGCCGGGGCCGAGGTCCAGAAAATCGTAGTAATCGCCGCCGATGGCGCGGGCCGGCAGGCAGCGCCCGGCATAGGCGAGCGTCTGGAGCGGCTGGGCGTGCTGCGGCAGCAGGCGCTGCTGCACGTGGCGGGCGATTTCCAGCTCCGTCCTGGCGGTCTTGCGCTGGCGCGAGCGGTCCGCCTGCTTTTCGATGGTCGCCAGCAGCCGCGCGTTGTCCCAGGGCTTTTGAATAAAGTCGGCGGCGCCGCGGCGCATGGCCTCAACCGCCAGATCGACGCTGGACCAGGCGGTCATGACGATCACCGGCAGGGCGCCGTCGCGCTGGAGCAGCCGGTCAAGCAGCGCCAGGCCCTCCTCGCCGGAGGTGGTGTCGCGCGAGTAGTTCATATCCATCAGCACCAGATCGAACGGCTCGCCTTCGACCGCGGCCAGCACCGCGCGGGGAGAATCGGCGACGGCGGCCGAATGCCCGGCGCCCTTGAGCAGCAGGCGGATGGCCTCCAGCACATCCGGCTGATCGTCGCTGACCAGGACCCGCATCCTTTCATGGTCGTCGCTGGCGCCGCCCGCGGTCAACGGCCCGGTCCGGCCGTTTCCGGAAAATCCTGCGGCGGCAAGCTACCCTGAGTACATGCGGACCTTCGCGGGATTGCTGCTGGCGGCCGCGGCCGGCTACGCCCAGCTCACCGCCGAACAGAGACAGCTCAACATCGAATCGTTCGAAAAGGTGTGGACCACCATCCGGGACAAGCATTGGGAAAGAAATCCGGGCGGGCTGGACTGGCAGGCGATCCACGCCGAATACCGGCCCAAGATCGAGCAAGCCGCTTCCACCGAACAGGCGCGCCAGGTGATGCGCGACATGCTGGCGCGGCTGCACCAAACCCACTTCGCCATTTTTCCGGGAAATGTCTATGAAGACGTCGGCGGCGCGGTGATGGGCGGCGGCACGCCGGGCCTGGAGACGCGCGTGCTGGAGGGCCAGGCGGTGGTGACGTCCATCGATCCGGGGTCTTCGGCGGAACGGGCCGGCGTGCATCCCGGCTGGGTGGTCACGCGCGCCGGGGACAAGGATCTGGCGCCGATGATCCGGAAACTCCAAGCCGTGCCGGAGCTGCACGAGCTGACGCTGGAACGCGCCGTCGAGGCCGCGCTGAGCGGGCCCGAGGGCGGCGATCTGGCGGTCACTTTTTTGGACGGCGACGGCCGGCAGCGGACGATGAATCTCAGGCTGGGCCCGCCACGCGGCGCGCCTTCGCGCTTCGGCAATCTGCCGGTGGAATACGTCTGGTTTGAATCGAAAAAGATCGGCAACATCGGCTATGTGCGGTTCAACCTGTTTCTCGATCTGGCGCGGGTGATGGGCGAGTTCGGCAAAGCCGTCACCGGCTGCCGGGGCTGCGACGGATTCATCATCGACCTTCGCGGAAATCCCGGCGGGATCGGCGGCATGGCCATGGGGATGGCCGGATTTCTGGTCGAGAAACCGGATGAGAAGCTGGGCACCATGTATATGCGCGACAATTCCTTGAAATTCGTGATCAATCCTCGCGCGGGGGCGTTTGACGGGCCGCTGGCGGTGCTGGTGGACGGCTGCTCGGCGTCGACCTCGGAGATCTTCGCCGGCGGATTGCAGGATTTGGGGCGCGCCCGCATTTTTGGCACGAAGACGGCCGCCGCCGCGCTGCCCTCGGCCATCGAAAAACTGCCCAACGGCGACGGCTTCCAGTACGCCATCGCCAACTATATTTCCGAGGGCGGAAAGGCGCTGGAGGGCAACGGCGTCACGCCGGACGTCACGGTGAAGCTGACGCGCGCGGCTCTGCTGGCCGGGCGCGATCCGGTGATCGACGCTGCGGTAGAGTGGATTAGGAAACAGAGGACACCCCAATGACCCGTCGCTTCGCGATTTTTCTGGTCTTCAGCGCCTGCCCCGGCTGGACGTTCGCCGACGATGCGCTGCCCAAGGCGGAAACCATCCTGGATCGCTTCATCGAGGTCACCGGCGGCCGGGCGGCGTATGAGAAGCGCCAGTCGGAAGTGATGACCGGCCATGTCGAGATGACCGCGCAGAACCTCAAGGGAACGCTCACGCGCTACTCCGCGCCGCCCGACAAATCGTACACGGTGATGGAGCTGGACGGGGTGGGCAAGATCGAGGAAGGCTCGGCGGGCGGCGTGGCCTGGGAGAATAACCCGATGACCGGCCCGCGGATCAAGAGCGGGGCGGAGAAGGCGCAGTCGCTGCGCGAGGCGACCTTCAACGGCCCGCTGAACTGGCAGAAGATGTACGTGAAGGCGGAGACGGCCGGCGTGGAGACGATCGACGGCGAGGAGTGCTACAAGGTGGTGCTGACGCCGGCCGAAGGCAAGCCGGAGACGACCTACTATCAGAAAAAATCCGGGTTGGTGGTGCGGACGACCACCGTGGCCTCCAGCCCCATGGGCGAGTTTCCGGTGGAGCAGGACGTTTCCGATTACAAAAATTTCGACGGCGTCCTGCTGCCGACGAAAATGGTCCAGAAGGTGGCCGGCCAGGAGATCGTGTTCACCATCGACAGCGTCAAGGTGAATGAACAGATCACCGCGGACCGCTTCAACCCGCCGGCCGAGGTCAAGGCGCTGATGGAAAAGAAGTAGGCGGCGTGCGGCTCACCCGCTAGTTGTGCCCGTGATCGGGCGGCGGGTTCGAGTAGCGGTAGAATTTTACCCGGCAGCTTCGGCAGCGGTAAGGCCATCGGCTGAACATGCGCGCCAGCAGCGCAATGAGACCTTCTCCGCGCGAGCGGCGGATGTCGGTCGAGCCGCATTTCGGGCAGGCTGGTTTGGAAGCCGCTTCTTGGCGCATAAAGCTCTCAACAGGAGAAGAATAACACGGGCGGCTGGCATTTTTCTAAAATCCGGTTTATAAAAGAGTATGTTGCAACGGGTTCTTCGGAGGGCGGGCCTGCCGCTCGCCATCGCCTTCATCGGCGCCTGCGCGTGGATGGCGCTACGGGGGCCGCAGGGCATCCAGGCGCTGGCGGAAAAACACCGCCAGATCCGCCAGCTTGAGGAACAGAACGCGGCCATGGCGGTTGAGAACGAGCGGCGGCGCGAGCACATCCGGCTGCTCAAGGAAAGTCCCAGCGAGCAGGATATGGAGATTCGCAAACAGCTCAAGCTGATCCGCCCGGGTGAGACCACCTTCATTCTGCCGGACGCGCCCAAGGAGAAGGATCCCGCCGCCGGCCAGTAGCGCGGCGCCAATTCCGCCCGCCAAAATCTTTAAAACAGCGCGAGCTGCGGGTCTTGGGGCCACAGCTCGGGCTCGCGCTGCGCTTGCGGGTGGAACCGGTAGCGGCGGCGGATGGCGGCGACCCGCTCCTGAATCGTGCTCGGATAGTTCCCCTTCAAGTACGCCGATCTTTCGAAGCGCTCCCGGTAACGGCGGGCCAGCAGCGGGAAATGGGCTTCCAGAAACGGCAGAAAAACAGCGTAGCTGCACGGTTTCAGGAATAAAACATTTGCGCCGAAATTGTTGGCTCCCGCGGAGCGGGCGGCTTTGGCGATGCCGTCCAGGCAAGGCTCGGAATCGTTGATCAGCGGCATCACCGGCGAGCAAAAAACGCCCACGCGAATCCCGGCCGCGGCGAGTTTGCGGACCGCGTTCATGCGCAGGTCCGGACGGGGCGCCATCGGCTCGATGAGGCGTACAAGGTCGCGGTCCATGCTGGTGATGGTGATGTGGACGCTCAGATAATGACGGCGCGAGATCTCCCGCAGCAGATCCAGATCGCGCGCGATGAGGTCGGATTTGCTGGTGATCCCCAGGCGATAACCGGCCGTGGCGGCAAATACTTCGAGGATGGAGCGGGTGATGAGGAAACGGCGCTCGGCCGGCTGGTAAGGATCGGTCGCGGTGCCGAGCGCAATGGTTTCGCCCATCGGCAAGCGGGTGAGCTCGCTGCGGAACTGCTCGCGATCGAAGCATTTGGCGAAAATTTTCCGCTCGAATTGCAGCGGATCGCGAAGCTCGAGGAACTCGTGGGCGTAGCGGGCATAACAGTACTTGCAGCCGAACTCGCAGCCGCGATAGGGATTGATGGTCCAGCGGAACGGCACGCGATCGCTGCCGCAGCGCGTGAGAAGGGAGCGGGAGACGAGCTCCAGATACTCGACGCGGCGCTTGCTTTCGAGCGTGCGGGCGTTGGCGGCGAGCCTGGCGATGCCGGTGAGCATGCCGCCATTTTCGCTCTTTCTTCGCCAGATGGCAAGCGGGCGATTATTGCTTCCGGCGGGCGATCTCCAGGTCCTGCCGGGCGACCTGGTTGGTGGGGTCGATGGAGAGCGCTTTCTCGAACTCGGCGATGGCCTCCGCGTACCGGCCCTGATGATACAGCAGTTCGCCGAGGCCGTTGCGCGCCTGCACATCGCGAGGATACGCCGCGACGATTTGCTGGTAGAACGCCAGCGCTTCGTCCCATCGCTGGGCCTTGATCAGCGCGCGCGCGAGGTTATAGCGGGCGTTCTGATAGTCCGGCCGCGCCTGGATGGCCAGACGGAACTGATCGATGGCCTCGCTGGTGCGGCCCAGGGCCAGCAGCGCCGAGCCGAGCATGTTGCGGCCTTCAGGATTTTTGGGATCGATCGAGACGGCGCGTTGCAGCTCGGTTTCGGCCGAGCGGGGGTCGAGGCGAGCGAGCAGAATTCCGCCCAGATGCAGATGGCCGAGGAAATCGCCGGGATATTTTTCGAGCCAGTGCCGCACCAGCGCTTCTTCCAGTTCCAGGCGCAAATCGCGCCCGCCGCGGGGCAGCACTTGCAGCCATAAATGTCCCATTTCATCCCGCAGCCGGTTTCCCGCCTTGACCAGCTTCGGCGGATGATTCGGATTGCGCGGGTTGGCGGAGGAGTTGTCGTAATGGAAGCGCATGGAAATCACCGTCCCGCGCGGCAAAAACACCGGCGCGCGATAGCGATAGACGGCTTCCCAGTTGCGGTCCCAATCGGGAATGCGGATCAGCCACTTTTTTGTTCCATCGGGCAGCGTGGCGTAGCCTTCGAGGACGTGCCCGAGGGCGTGGGCGTGCGGGTAGATGGCCAGCACGTCCACGTCGAGCGGCAAAGTGAAGTCGTCGGAATCGAGAAAATCTTTATCGCCGGCGGGGATGTTCAGCGCGCCGTCGTGTTCGAGCTGGATCAGCATCGGAAACTTGGTCTGGCGCTTCTCGGTGAAGTAAAGTCCGATCACCGGGCGGATCGCTTCGGGCTTTCCGGTAGGAAGAATGTGCGCGTTCAGGACGAGGTCGTCGCCGGGATCGAGGCGCCAGGAAAGCCCGTCGGGCTCGGAGTAAGGGATGCCGCCGGGCTTCCAATAAAGAAAATGGCCGTCGTCTGGCTCGTAAATCGAGCGCTCGATTTTCGGATCCATTCCGGGAAATACTTCGCCGGCGGCCCGCGCCGAGTGCGCGCGGTCGACGTAGAGATTGGCGTGATGCACCGCGCGCTTTTCCCCCGGGCGAATTTCGATGGCGCGGACCCAGCGCGTTTGTTTGGTATTGGCGGTGAAGATAAAGTTCCAATAGACGTCGGGACCGGAGGCGGGGATGTTGGCGGCGCGTTCCGGCTCGAGGATCAGGTCCGGCGGGCCGAGCTGCCATCCTTCGGTGAATATCGGCGGAGGAGGAGCGTGGCTGGGATCTCCTTCCGGCGCGCCGGCGGCGGCCCAATCGGCGATGGCGCGGATCTGCGCGTCGGAAAGGCGAAGCTCATCGGCGAAATCGCCATGACCGGGCTCGGGGAGCCAGGGCGGCATGAATCGCTTGGCTGTAACAGCGGCGATCTGCGCGGCGCGCTTTTTCGCGTCGGTATAGGTGAGCAGCGGAAACGGCCCAGCTTCGCCGGGGCGGTGGCAGGGCGCGCAGTAACGGTAGATGATCGGCTGGATGTCCTGATGGAACGTGGGCGCGGCCAGACCCGGCAGCGCGACGGCGGCGGCGAGTGCGCAGCGGAGAAGCATCCGATACTTTCAAGCTAGCATCGCCGCGGCGGAGGAATCCGCCGGGCCATTGACAAGCCTGGCGCCGCCACTTCCCCGGGGAGTTCCGGCGGATTACCGCGGATTTGCCTTTTTTTCGAGTCCTTGAACGATCATTTTGGCCATGCCCAAGCCTCCGTTGTTGGCCAGCACCTGGGCGAACTGCTGATCGGCCACGTCGAGCATGGTTTGGCTGGTGTTGCCATCCTCGCCCTCCTCGCCGTCAGCCGCGGCTTCGCGCGCCGACCGGAGCATCTCTCCGATCAACAGCGCCTCGAACTGTTTGGCGGCCGCTTCGGGGGTGTGCGGTTTGGGTGGAGCGGGCGGAAGCGCGGCGGAGTTGAGCCATGCCGGGCTGGTCATCAGATCACCTCGATTTCGGCGTTCAGCGCGCCGGCCGAGCGGAGATTTTCGAGAATCGCGATAATGTCGCGCGGCGTGGAGCCGATGGCGACCAGCGCCTTAACCAGGTCTTCGATGGTCGCGCCCTTATCGAGCACGACGTTCTTGGCCTTCTCCTCTTTCGCCTTCACCTCGACCTGGGGAACGGCCGCCGTGGCTCCGGGAGAAAACGGCGCCGGTTGAGAGACATCGAAGCGGGTGCGGACTTCGACGGTGAGGGCGCCATGCAGGATGGCGGCCGGGGCGATGCGGATGTCCTTGCCGGCGACGATGGTGCCGGTGCGTTCGTTAATCACGATTTTGGCGGGGCGGTCGGCGTCGATCGGGAGATCTTCCAGCTCGGCGACAAACGCCACGGGCCCGGCGGGATAAAGGCCGGGAACATCGACGGCGATCACGCCGGGCGTTTCGGCGCGCGCCACCGGAGCGGCGAAGTGCTGATTCAGCAGATCGACGATTCGGGAAGCGGTGCCGTAATCGGCCTGATGTAGCTGCAATTTGAAGTGATTGCCCGGCGCAACCGACGGCGGCGCGCGCTCGACGATGGCGCCGTTGGGGGTGCGGCCCACGGTGGGATGATTGACGGAGTCGCTGCTGCCGAGTCGTCCGGCGATGAAAGCTCCGGTGATCACAGGGCCTTGCGCGACGGCGTAGGTCTGGCCGTCGGCGGCCTTGAGCGGAGTGAGAAGAAGCAGGCCGCCTTGCAGGCTTTTCGCGTCGCCGATGGCGGCCACGGTGACGTCGATTCGCGCGCCGGGCTGGGCGAAGGCCGGCAGATTCGCGGAGACCATCACGGCGGCGGTGTCGCGGACCTGCATCAGTGTGGGGTCGACGGTGACGCCCATGCGCTTCAACAGATTGGCCAGCGACTGCGTGGAAAATAGCGTGGTCTGCGAATCGCCGGTGCGGGCCAGACCGACGACCAGGCCGTAGCCGAGGAGCTGGTTATCGCGCTCGCCTTCAAGGGAGATGAGGTCTTTTAGCCGCGCGACTTCGCCGTTCGCCGAAGCGGCGAGCAGAAGTACGATTGAGAGCCTTGCTGTGCGCATTTTAAAAAGGAAGAAGACCGAGCAACAGGCGATAGAGAAAGTGCGGGCGGCGGACGGCGTCGCCGACGACGCCTTTGCCGTTGACCTTCACCTGCAAATCCGCCACCTGAGTGGAGGTGACGACGTTATTGGTGCTCAGATCGGCGGGGCGGACCATGCCGCGGATGGTGATCGTCTGTTTTTCGGAGTTGACGGCGATCTCGCGCGTGGCCTCGATCACCAGGTTCCCGTTGGGAAGAACTTCGACCACGCGGGCCGAAATATTGGTTTGCAAGGTCATGTTGCGCGAAGTGGAGCCGGTGCCGGCCAGTTCCTGATCGCCGGAGACGTTGAGAGGATTGGCGATGCGGGCGCCGGCCTTGAGAACCCCGTAGGCGGCGTTGATATTGCTCACGGCCGAGCTCTTTCGAGAAGAGTTGGTGGCGCCGCTGGCTACGGCGGAGAGGCTTTCCGAGACGACGATGGTGACGATATCATCTACGACGCCGGCGCGCACATCACGGACGGAATCGGCCAGGCGGCCGCCGGCCACAAACAGCGAGCCGGGCGAAGCGGCGTTTTGCGCCCACACAGACGCGGTCACAACAACGATAAAAAAATATTTCATTTAAGAATCGAGGCTTGGTCCTTTCCGGCGACGCGGGCCTGGAAGAAGCGCCCGTTTTCCGGATTTTTCAACAGAATCAGTTCGCCGGTGCGGCCGGCGGTTTGGGAAACCGCCTCCAGGGAGAGATGGGCGGCGCCGCAGGAGACATCGACGCGGACCGTATCGCCTCTCTCGATCTGGCGGGCGGCGATCAGCATGTTGGCGAAGATCGGTTCTCCGGGATTGACGGCGCGGAGCACGGCGCGGCCGGCGGCATCGTTGATCGAGGAGATGGGCGCGGGGCCGAACGGAAATCGCGGGCCGGTGACCTGCTTGAGCTGCGACGCTTCGACCGGTTTGCCGGGGGCCAGCGGTGCGGCCGCCTCGATCCAGGTCTGCTCGGTGGTGATCCGCACCCGCGCCCAGACGGGCATGCTTTGGTTGTCGCCGAAGTTCACGCGCCCGCGCCAGAGGCCGGCGGGGGAAAGCCCGGCGCGGCGGAAGTCGATGTCGCCGCGCGGAACCGGGGCCCGGCTGAAGTCGAGGATTTCGATTTTCGCGCCCTCGAGCGAGAGCGCGGCGCGCAAAACCGGGAGAAGTTTTTCGGCGGTCAGGGGCTCGGCGGCGCGGGCGAAACAGATCTCGGCGACCGGCGCGGCGAGCGCGATTCCTTCGCGGCGCGCGATGCGAAGCAGTTCGGCGGAATGGAAAACGCGCTGCACGCCGGGAAGCGGGGCCGGCGCGAGGACCGCGGCCGGATCGAGGGAGGCGAAGATCGGGTTCGCGGCGGCGAGATCTTTGCCGGTGATGCGATCGCCATCGATAGTCTGGCAGGCGAAAAGGGCGGCCGCCCCGGCGGCGATGAGGCTCAAAAGGAGGAACCCGCGGGCGGATCCGGAAAGTGGCTGCGGCCGTCTCATTGGGTGATGTTGTTGACCTGTTGATACATCTCGTCGGCGGCCTTCACCACTTTGGACGCCGATTCGTAGGCGCGCTGGCTGGTGATCATGTTGATGAACTCTTCGACTACGCTGACGTTTGACGATTCGAGATAACCTTGCTGCAAGGTGCCCAGCCCATCGGCACCGCCGGGCGCCCCCACGATGGCATCGCCGCTGGCGTCGGTCGGTTCGAACAGGCCATTGCCCACGCTGTTCAAGCCGCCGGGATTGGCGAAGTTGGCGAGCTGGATCTGCCCGGCGATTTGCGATGCCGTTTGCCCGGGCTGCGTGTAGCTGACGGTTCCGTCGGCGGCGATGGTGATCGATTGCGCCTGCGCGGGAATGGTGATCTGCGGCGAAAGCAGATTGCCGTTGGCGTCGACAATATTGCCGTTTTTATCGAGCTGGAAGTCGCCGGCGCGGGTGTAGGCGATCTGGCCGCTGGGCAACTGGATCTGAAAAAATCCCTTGCCCTGGATCACCAGGTCGAGCGGGTTGTCGGTTTGGGTGAAGCTGCCCTGGGTAAACACGATCGAGTTGGCCGAAGGGCGCGTGCCTAGGCCAAGCTGCAAGCCGCTGGGAACGATGGTCTGCGATCCTGCGGAGTTGCCGGGCTGGAGATAGCTTTGATAGAGCAGGTCCTGGAACTGGGTGCGGCGCGCCTTGAATCCGGTGGTGCTGGCGTTGGCGAGATTGTTGGCGATGTTGTCGATCGCCATTTGCTGCGCGGTCATTCCGCTGCCGGCGCTGTAGAGAGCTTTGATCATTTTGTTCCTTTCAACTGACTTTGGCCACCTCGTCGATGGCGCGTTTGGTCATGTCGGTGTCAAGCGTGATGGCCCGCTGCAACATTTCGAACTGGCGCAGGATGCCGACCAGCTTCACCGCCGATTCCGATACAGGCACGTTCGATTGCTCGAGCTGCCCTTGTAAAATTTCAGTTCCAGCGGCGGCCGGAATTGCGGACGATTTGTCCGTCAGCGAAAAATTGGTGCTGCCCATTTTCGCGAGAGCTTGCGAATCAGGCGCATCGATTTCGATTTGGCCCAGCTCCTGCCCGCCCTGGCTGACGACGCCGGCTTTGGAAATTTCAATGGGCTGCGCCGGATCGACCGTGATCGGATTGCCGTTATTCCGCACATCGCGCAGCGTAAAGCCGCCGGCGTTGGCAAGCTGATTATTTTTGGAAATTTGAAAATTGCCGGCGCGCGTGTAGACGACGCCGTTGGGAGAGTTCAGCGCAAACATGCCCTCGCCGTTCAGGGCAAGGTCAAGGGGATTGCCCGTCTGTATCAGCGTGCCCTGCGAATAGTCCGTCCACTGGCGCTCGATGACCGGGAGTTGAGATTCGTATAAACCGTAAAATTCCCGATCCGATTTGAAGCCGGCCGTTGAGGAGTTGGCGATGTTGTTCGCCAGCATATCGAGCGACTCCATTCGCGCCTTCATTCCGCTGGCGGCTGTAATAAGAAGTGGATCCATCGGGGCAATCCCGCGGGCGGTAATGCAATTGAGGCTCCGTTCGCTAAAAGCGAAGAAAGAAAGGCCGATGAGAATTTCAGAGACGGGTGCGATCCAAAACGGGATCGGTTTTGACGTGCCATTTTGAATCGCGTGTCGTGTTGGAATCGCGGCTTTTGTCTAAGTGGCTGAAAAAGTGGCGGCGGCGATTGGGCTCTGAACTGCACTTTGTGGCGGCGTGAACGCGCTCGCGATGGCCGCCAACAATTCCTGGAATGCCTTGCTGGCGCTGGGTGCGGCTCCGAAGACGGCGGAGACAAGCGCGAGCTTCACCAATCTTCTTACGGATGCGGCGCTGCCCGAGCCCGGCTTGGAAACCGCACCGGCGTTGAGGCCGGCGCCGGCCGATTCGCGGAAAATCGCCGAGGCGCTGATCCGTTCGATGGTCTCGGCGGGCGCGGGCGCGCGGCGGCAGCCGGCAACATTTTTACCGGAAGCCGCGAGCTTCGCGATTTCGATTCCGATCATGGAGAATGCGGCGGCTCCGGATCATCCGGCGTTGCCGGCCGCGCCGGAGGGCGGGGCCGCGGAAAACGGCCAGCATCGAGAACCGGCGAATGTGACTCCGGGCGGGGAGACCAAGCGTCCGGAAGCGACTGGATCGACCCAAATCCTGCCGAGCGAAGTGAAGAAACCCGTCGCGCAAGAAAACGTACCCGCCCGGACGCGTTTGTTTGCGAATCGCGAGATGGGCTCAAGCAGCACCGGCCATGAGGCGGCGCTGCCGATTCCGCTGACCAAAGAAGCCGCTTCTGGCCAGGATCGCGGTCTTCAGAAAACGGAGCCGCCGCCTCCGGTTCATTGCGTCTTCGCGACGGGAGCGGTCGAGAAGAGCAGCACCGGCGCTGAAGCGGCGCTTTCCACCCGGCCAGCGGAAGACGAGCCCGCAGCGGCTCCGCCCGCGCGGCCGGCATTGCTCCAATTCGCTACGGCGGGTGTGTCCGCAAATCGGGCGAGGGCGAACAGCAGCACCGGCGATGAGGCGGAGCTTCCCGTCTCGCAGGCGAAAGAAGAATCCGCGGCGGCTCCGCCTGCGCGAGCCCGCGGATCTAAGGAAACGGAGCCCGCGCCCGCCGTCTTTGCGAACCGGCCAATCGAGAACCGCAGCACCGGCCAGGAGGGGGCTTCTGCCCCGCTGAGGGAAGAATCAGCGCGCGTTGCGCCAGCGCGGGATCGGAGTGAGGGAGAAACGGAGCAAGCGCCGCCGCTTTCGATTCATGTCGCGAGGGCTGAAAAGCCAGCGAATTTTGCGATGGCGGCGGCCATCGCCGGCCCTGAAGCTCCGTCAATCCAAAGGCGGGCGACGCTTTCTACTCCGCGGGCGAAAGAGGCAACACCGCCCGTTGCACCGGATCGCCGCCTGGAAGAAACGGCAGCCGGCCAGGTGGCCGCCGAGCAGATCGCCGGGCGGCGCGCCGGCGCGATCCCTTCGCACAGAGCGAAGGCCAGCGCTGGCCAGGAGGCTTCGCCGAATCGGAGACAGGCGGCGAATCGCGAGATTCCCGCCCAAACGCGCCACGATGCCCAAGGTGCCCCCCGGCAAACGATAGATATTCACGCGATTCCCGCAACGGCGGTGAACACGCAACAGACGGGCGGTTCTGGTTCCGATAGCCCAAACAGCGCGGCCAATCACATTGCGCCGGAATCGCCGGCCGGTGAAGGATCGACACAGGATGCGCGTACCGTCTCTGATGGAACCGATTCGCCCGCGCCGCCGCCGGACGCGCGGGTGGAGGCGACGCCCGCGCCCGCGCCAGGCGCGATCGCGCCTCTGTCCACCGGCGCGCCGATTGCGTTCACCGCCCGATTAACCTTATCCCCACCCGATGTTTCTCCTGCACTACCTCCCGTATCACCTCCCGCTCCGAAACCGGCGGCGGAGCAATCCGCCGTCGTCTCTTCAAAGGATGGCCCGCCGGCCGAAAAAATGGAGCCGGTGAAAAAAATCGAGACGAGCGCCGGAAAGCCGCGCGAGGAAAAAGCCGACGAAGATGCGCCGCTGGCGGCGGGGCGGGAGGCTGCGGAAATCGTCCGAAACGCGCCGGAGCCGGCGACCGCGATCGAACGCCTGGTTTCGGCTAACACGGCCGCGGAAAGAAAAGATGGCGCCGAACCCGCGCCAGCGCCGCGGATGACGGAAGTTCCGACGATGCCGCCGGCGCCCGCGCCGCCGGCTTCCGCGCAGCAGATCGCTGTGCGGATCTCGCCCAACAACGGCGCCGCGGTCGATCTGCACGTGGCCCAGCGCGGCGGAGAAATACATGTTTCGGTCCGGACGCCGGACGCGGCGCTGCAAAGCTCGCTGCGGCAGGATTTGGGGACGCTTGCGAACTCGCTTGAACGTGCAGGTTATCGAGCCGAAACCTTCACCCCGCGCGGCGTTGCGGCCGCGGCGCCGCGGCAAGAGGCGATGCCGTTGCCCCATTCGCGCGGAAGCGGCCCGGATACGCCGCCGGGCGGGCGCGGCGGATCGGGCGCTTCGTCGAATCCGCGGCAGCGGCAGCAGGGACGCGGGCGGGGTCCGAAAAATTGGCTGGAAGAACTGGAGAATTCAAAATGAGCACTTCACCGATCGGTTTCAGCGGCAACGCCGGCGCGGCGGGCAGCAGCTCCGCGAGCACGAACGCCAGCGGAGTAAGCACGCTGGCCAACGAAAATGTTTTTTTGCAACTGCTGGTGGCGCAGTTGAAGTATCAGGATCCGACGCAGCCCGCCGACGGAACGCAGTTCGTCACGCAGCTCGCCGAGTTCACCAACGTTTCGAACACGACGGAGATGACCAGCGATCTGGATTCGATGAACAAGAATCTTTCGACCCTGACGGCGGATCTGACCGCGCCGCCGGCCACCACCGGCGCCAATTCCAATTCCTAGAACGGAGCGAATTATGTCTACATCTTTTTCCACCGCACTTTCCGGACTGAACGCCTATAGCACGGCGATTTCTGTCGTGGGCAACAATCTGGCGAACCTGGACACCACGGGATTCAAGACGGTCAACGTTGAGTTTCAGGACCTGGTGACGCAGTCGATCGGCGCGGATTTGGGCGCGACGCAGGTCGGCTTCGGCGTGGGCACGCCGATCACGCTGACCAATTACGGGCAGGGCGCGCTCGAATCGACCGGCGGAGCCTTGGACGCGGCGATCCAGGGCGACGGATTTTTTATCGTCCGCGCCAAGGGCACCGGCAACACCGAATATACGCGCGGCGGGAGTTTTTCGGTGAACACCCAGGGATTCCTGACGACGGCCTCGGGCGATCTGGTGCAGGGCTGGAGCATGAATAACGGAGTGGTGGATACGAATCAGGCGCCGGGAAATATCAGCGTGCCGGTGGGCCAGCTTGCGCCGCCGGTGGCGACGACGTCGATGTCGGCGAGTTTGAACCTGAACGCCGCGGCGGCGGCGGGAACCTCGTTTTCGACCTCCATCCAAGTGTACGATTCGCTGGGTACGGCCCACACGGTGACCATTACGTTCACGCAATCGGGCACGCCAAATCAGTGGAATTATTCGGTGAGCGTTCCCAATTCGGATCTGGCGAATCCGCCCTATACTCCGGTCACCGGAACACTGACGTTTGACGGCAACGGCAACCTGATCAGCCCGGCGGCGACGGATGCGCCGATTCAGGTGCCGATCACCGGACTGGCCGATGGGGCTTCGGATATGAACATTACCTGGAGCCTGTACAACGGAACGACGCCGGACATTACGCAGTACGCGCAGTCTTCGGCGGCTTCGGCGCAGTCCCAGAACGGCCAGGCGGCGGCGAATCTGGTGAGCGTCGGATTGGCCAACGGCGGACAGGTGCTGGCGCAGTATTCCGACGGCCAGCAGGTGGTGGTGGGGCAGATGGCGATGGCCCAGATCGAGAATCCGGATTCGCTGGTGGCGGCCGGGAACAGCAACTATCAGGCCAGCGCGCTTACGGCCTTGCCGGCCATCGGGCTGCCGGGGACGGGCGGGCGCGGCACGGTGGTGGGCGGATCGGTGGAGGCCTCCAACGTCAACATCGCGACGGAGTTCACCGACCTGATCGTCTATCAGCAGGGCTATGAAGCCAACGCCCACGTGGTGACCACCGAAAATCAGTTGAGTCAAACCACCATCAACCTAACCCAGGGGGCCTAGCGCGGCGTGACAGTTCTCGAAGAACTGGGACCGCTCGCCGACATCCCCATGGAGGTGGATGTCGAGCTGGGCCGGACCACGATGAAGGCGCGGGAAATCCTTTCGCTGGTCGAGGGCAGCATCATTCGCCTGACGCGCTCGGCCGGAGAAAACATGGACATCGTGATCGGCGGGGCGCGGCTGGGCTCCGGAGAGATTGTGATCATGGAAGACACCGTTGGAGTCCGCATCACGGACTTTCAGGAGGACAACTAGTGCCGCGGCCGCACGGACCGGGTTCCGCTTCGGCGGAGGAGGTGAACGTGCAAAACAGGAGCGTCCGACATGGAAACGGCTCGTGAGGTTCTTCCGGTGCTGGTGGTGTTCGCGCTGCTGGGCGCGGCGCTATGGACGCTGCGGCGCGGAGGGCTGGTGAAGTTTCGCGCGATGCGCGTGGTGGGACTCCGGCGGCTGGAGCCGATCGAGCGGCTGGCGCTGACGCCGCACCATGCGCTGCACCTGGTGCGGATCGGCGGCCGGGAAGTGGTGGTGGCGACCCATCCGCAGGGCTGCGCGCTGCTGATCGAGAACAACAACGGAGAAGCGCGGTGAAAAAGATATTCACGATAGCGGCACTGGCCGCGGGGCTGGCACGGGCGGCGGCGCCGGACTCGCTGCTCGGCGTGACGCTGGTGCAGGACAAGACGGGACACGCCTTGAGCGTGCCCATGCAGATCCTGCTGCTGCTGACGGCGATGACGCTGCTGCCGGCCATTCTGATGGCGCTGACGCCATTTCTGCGGATCACCATCGTGCTGCATTTCCTGCGGCAGGCGCTGGGGACGCAAACCGCGCCGTCCAATCAGGTGCTGGTGGCGCTGGCGCTGTTTCTGTCGCTGATCCTGGTGCAGCCGGTGGCGGTGCAGGTATATCACCAGGGGTGGGAGCCGCTGGAGAACGGACAGATCAGCGCGGCGCAGGCCTGGGAGCAGGCCTCGGTGCCGGTGAAAACCTTTCTGCTGAAGTTCGCGCGGGAGAAAGACATCCAGCTTTTTATCGAGCTGGGACATTCGCCCGCGCCGGCCAGGCCGTCCGATGTTCCCCTCAGCGCGCTCGCGCCGGCGTACGTGTTGAGCGAATTGAAGGCGGCGTTTCAGATCGGAGCGGTGCTGTTTTTGCCCTTCCTGATCATTGATCTGGTGGTTGCCTCGGTCACGCTCTCGGCCGGGATGATCCAGTTGCCGCCGGCGATGATCTCGGCGCCGTTCAAAATTCTGCTGTTCGTGCTGGTGGACGGATGGAACCTGGTGGTGGGCTCGCTGGTGAGGAGTTTTCATTAGATGACGATCGCCGGTGTTGTCGATTTGATGCGCGGGGCGCTGCTGACCACGTTCTGGCTGAGCCTGCCGATTCTGGCGGCCGGATTCGTGATCGGGCTGGTGATGAGCCTGGTGCAGATTCTGACCTCGATCCAGGATTCAAGCTTCAGCGCGGTGCCGCGGCTGGCGGTGTTTCTGGCGGCCTTCGTTCTGTCGATGCCGTGGATGCTGGGCAAGCTGATCGCCTATACGGCGGCGCTGTTCGGCGATCTGGGTAGATTCGCGCGCTGAGATGACGCTCGGGCTGCCGCTGGCGTCGATGCTGGCGTTCCTTTTGGTGCTGGCCCGGGTGGCTGGCGTGATGGCGTTCCTGCCCGTTCCGGGTTTTCGCGCGGCGCCCCTGCCCGTCCGCGCCGCGCTGGCGACGGCGGTCACATTTTGCCTGCTTCCGGTCTGGCCGCAACTAGCCGATGTGCTGCCGAGCTTCGGCGTGCTTGCGGCCTCCGCCTTTTGCGAAGCCGGGCTGGGTCTGGCCCTCGGACTGGCGGTGGCGTTTTTCCTGGAAGGATTTCAACTGGCGGCGCAGGTGCTCGGGGTGCAGGCAGGATACGGATTCGCCTCGACCATCGATCCGTCGAGCCAGGCGGATTCGGGCGTGCTTCAGGTCCTGATGGGGCTGATTTCCGGCCTGTGGCTTTTCGCGGCGGGGATTCACCGCGAGATCCTGCGCGTTCTGGGGGCGAGCTTCGAAAAATTCCCGGCGGGCTCCTGGGCTCCGGGGATTGCCAGCCTGGACGGAATGGTGCGGCTGGGCGGCGGGATGTTCACGCTCGGGCTGCGGCTGGCGATGCCGGTGATGGCGATGCTGTTTCTGCTGGAGCTCGCGCTGGCGCTGCTCGGGCGGATGCAGCAGCAGTTGAATCTGTTGTCCCTCTCTTTTCCCGTAAAGATGCTGGCGGCGCTGGCGATGCTGGCGGCGCTGGCGCCGGCGATGGGAGCGCTGCTGGAGGCCGCCGCGGGCCGGATGATGACGGCGATCGGGGGGCTGTTGGGTGGCTGAGCAGCGCACCGAGCAGCCGACCAAGCGGCGCATCGACCGGGCGCGCCGGGAAGGCAATTTTCCGGTCAGCCGCGAGTTCATCTCCGCGGTTCACTTCGCGGGATTCGTCACATTGGCGGTTTGCTTCGGCGGAGTTTTCCTGATGCGCCTGGCGGGGCTGATGCGCGTTCTTCTGGCGCGGGCCTTCGATATCGAGCTCACCGCGGCGGGGGTGGCCGCGCTGTTCCGCGGCGTGGTGCTGCCGCCGCTGGAGCCGGCGCTGGCGGCCGCGGCAGGATTGGCGGCGCTGGCGACCCTGACCCAGCTCGCCACCACGGGCATGGGGGTGTCGCTTTCCAACCTTGCGCCGCGCTTCAACCGCCTCAACTTCCTCAAGAACGTGACCGCTGTGCCGGCGCGGAATTTTCCGCTGTTTTTGCAGGCGCTGGCGCTGCTGCCGCTGGCCGGGTTGCTGGTCTATTACGAGGCTACGGAAAATCTGGGCGCGTTTCTCGACCTTTCCTGGATGGGACCGCGAGTGGCCGCGGCGCGCATGGGCGGCGTGGTCGAAACGCTGCTGTGGCGCGCTTCGGGATTGTTCCTCATCGCCGGATTTATCGATTTGATCTGGCAGCGGCGGCGCTACCGGAATCAGCTCCGCATGACCAAGCAGGAGCTTCGCGACGAAGCCAAGGAAACCGACGGGAATCCGCACACCAAGATGCGCGTGCGGCGCCTCCAGCGCGACCTGTTCCGCCGCCAGATGATGAAGGAGATTCCCAAGGCGACCGCGGTGGTGGTGAACCCCACGCACTACGCCGTGGCCCTCCGCTATGTGGCGGACTCGCCCGGCGCGCCGAAGGTGATCGCCAAGGGCAAGAACTATCTGGCTCTGCGCATCCGCCAGCGCGCCGTCGAGCATCAGATCCCGATCATCGAAAATCCGCCGCTGGCGCAGGCTCTGTATAAATCCGTCGAAGTGGGCCAGGAGATCCCCAGCCATCTCTACCGCGCCGTAGCGGAGATCCTGGCCTACATTTACCGGCTGATGGGCGGCCGCCTGCCGGGACAGTAAGCGCTTGTTTTCAAACGTTCCACGCCCTGCAACGGCGGCCCTGCAAGGCGCGTCGAATGAAGCAGGAGGACGGAGAGGATGAAAACGCTACAGAGGAAGTTTTTCCTGTGGGCGGCGCTGGCGGCAGCCGCCTCGCCGGTGTTTGCCGGTTCGCCGAAAACGCCGCCGAGCCTGGCGGATAAGGTCATGCATGAACTGAACATGCTGCCCTACTACACGGTCTTCGACGACGTTTCCTTCCGTGTGGACGGCAGCACCGTTACCCTTTTCGGAGATGTGACCCAGCCATGGCTCAAGACCGACGCCGAAAACGCCGTCAAGCAGGTGGAAGGCGTGACGCGGGTAATCAATGAGATCAACGTTCTGCCGCTGTCGCCGATGGACCACCAGATCCGGCTGGCCGAGTACCGCGCCATTTACGGCTATCCCGCGCTGCAGCACTACGGCGTGGGAAGCTACCGGGCGATCCGCATTATCGTCAACAACGGCCACGTGAAGCTGGTGGGAACGGTCTCCAGCGAGATGGATAAACAGCTCGCCTACACCCGGGCCAACAGCGTGCCGAACGTGTTCTCGGTGGAGAACGACTTACAGGTGCAGAAGTAAGAATCGGATCGCCTGGACGCAGTCACACCCTTCTCGCGGTTACCAGGAGATCCGGCGGCGGCCCGCGCCTTGGCCGGCACGGGCCGCTGTTTTTTGCCGGAACTGTTATTCTGGGTTCGGAAGGAGTTTGCCGATGGGTTGCGGGTGTGGCGGCGGGGGCATGACCCCGCCCAAAGTGGAGGAGACCAAGGCGGGCCGCAAGGTTTTCTGCGTGAAGTTCCAGCGCGAGATGCCGGGCCTGGACGAAGTGCCATTCGATAATCACCCGCTTGGCCAGCGGATCTACGAAAACGTCTCCAAGGAAGCCTGGAAGCTGTGGCTGGAACAGATGAAGATGATCATGAACGAGTATCGTCTGAATCTGGGCACGCGGGAGGCGCAGGAGTTTCTGCTGAAGCAGATGGAGGATTACTTCTTCGGCGAAGGAGCGGCGTTCCCGCCGGGTTATGTGCCGCCGCGGGCCAAAAACTGAGATCGGCCGCCGGCGCGGCCAGGCCTCAGAAGCCTGAACCCGGAAGGCCGCCACCGTCGCCCCGAGGGTTCCCGGCGGATACATCAGAACTTCCGTGATCAGCTACCCCGATTCCGTGCGCTTCCTTTACGCGCTCGGCAATGAAATCAAAACGGCGAAGCTCGGCCTGGATCGGATTCGCGCGGTCCTGGACGCGCTGGGGAACCCGCAGCGGGCTTTCCGCGTGGTGCATGTCGCCGGGACGAACGGCAAAGGGTCGACCTGCGCGATGATCGAAGCGGGCCTCCGCGCGGCCGGAGTGCGGACCGGGCTTTTCACCTCCCCGCATCTGAGCGAGCCGACCGAGCGCATCCAGATCAACGGCGCGCCGGTCTCGCCCGCGCAGTTCCAACAAGCCTTCAACGTAGTGCACGAAACGGCCTGCCGGCTGGATCTGGACTGCCATCCGACCTATTTCGAGACGGTCACCGCAATGGGCTTCTGGCTGTTCCGGGCACTGGGGGTGGAGACAGCGGTGGTGGAAGTGGGATTGGGCGGCAGGCTGGACGCCACCAATGTGGTCGATCCGGCGCTGGCCGTGATCACGCCGATCGATTTCGATCATGAGGCCTACTTAGGCCACACGCTGGAGGCGATCGCGGGGGAAAAAGCGGGAATCTTGAAGCGCGGCGCGCCGGCGGTTTTCGCGCGCCAGCGGCCGGAAGCGGCGGCGGTGCTGGAGCGGCGCGCGGGCGAGCTGGGAATTGCGGTGAAGCATGCCGAAGATTTCGCGGTGCGCGATCTTCAGATCGACGCGCGCGGGTCCAGTTTTTCCGGGATTCGCGTTCCGCTGGCGGGCGAGCATCAGGTGGAAAATGCGGTCGCCGCGGCGCTGGCGCTGGAGTCACTGGGAGCGCCGGCGGCGGGCATCGCGGAAACGCGCTGGCCCGGCCGGCTGGAGCACGTCTCGCCGAATCCCGACATCATTCTGGACGGCGCGCATAATCCCGCCGGCGCGCGCGCCTTGGCGCGGTACCTGGAGCGCTTTTACCGTGACCGCAAGCTGTGGCTGATCTTTGGGGCCATGCGCGACAAGGCCGTGGAGGAAATCGCCGGAATTCTATTTCCGCTGGCCGCCGAGCTGATTTTCACCGCGCCGCAGTCCTCGCGCGCGCTGCGCCCGGAGGCGCTTTGCGAGATCGCCGGACGCGGGCATGCCGCGGACTCCATCGAAGAAGCGCTGCGGCTGGCCGCCGCCGGGCCCGGCGATGCGGTGGTGATCACCGGGTCGTTGTTTTTGATCGGCGAAGCGCGGACCCGCCTGGCCGGCCGCAGGCGGACCGCCGTCTGCTAGCGCCCCACCGCCCGTACGGAGGAGGGAAGCGCGGAGGCCGGCGCTTTCACCGGCAGCGGCATGCGGCGCAGAAGGACGGCCAGCGCCGAGGAGATCAGCGCCAGCACCGCGCAGACGTAAAAGCCGTAGTCCCACGATCCGGTTTTTTCGAACAGCTTGGCCGCCAGGCCGCCCCCCATAATCGAGGCCACCCCCTTGGCGGCATAAATGAAGGCGTAATTCGAGCTGGCGTTTTTGGCGCCAAAAAAGTCCGCCGAAGCGGAAGGCATCAGCGAATAAACTTCGCTCCAGGTAAAGAACACCAGCGCGATGGTGACGATGAACAGCGCCGGCGAGGCGTGGCCGATGGTGGCGACGCCGAGCAGAATACCGGCGTGCAGCAAAAAGGCGATGATCATGGCGCGCTCCCGGCCGATGGAGTCCGACACCCAGCCCCAGAACAGGCGCCCGCCGCCGTTGGCCAGCGGATTCAGCGTCGCCACCAGGGTCAGCACCGCGGTGAATTTGAGCGTCCGCGCCATCGGACCCACCTGCGCGGTGACCATCAGCCCGCCGATTCCCATCATCAGCGCCATGGCGAACAGCATCCAGAAATGCGGCGTCCTCAGCATCTCCAGGGAGTTGAAGTTTTCAGTGTGGGCGCGCACCGTGGACCGGGAGGGGGGAAGCGCGGCCGCGCGCGGCGGATTTTGCAGAAATTGCGCCGCGAAGATGATGATCAATCCCTGGACAATGCCGGTGTCGAAAAACGCGGCGCGATAATCCTGTTTGTGCAGAAGATGGGCGATGACCGGGACAAACAGCGCCGCGCCGGAGCCGAAACCGGCGGCGATCAGCCCGGCGGCCAAGCCGCGCCGGTCCGGGAACCATTTCAATCCGATGCCGGTGCAGCCGCAGTACACCAGCGCGGCGCCGAAACCGGCGATGGAATAAAAAACATAAAGCTGTTCGAGCGTGGTGGCTCGTCCCAGCCAAGCCCAGCCGGCGCCGCACAAAAGACCCGCGAAGGAAAGAAACAGGCGCGGGCCGATGCGGTCGATCAGCCAGCCCGAGCAGGGCATCATCCAGGTTTCGAACGCGATAAACAGCGTGAATCCCCACTGGATATCGGACAACTTCCAGTGGGTTGCCGCGCGCAGCGGTTCGACGAACAGGGTCCAACCATATTGCAGATTCGCGATCATGATCATGGCCATGACCGCGAAGGCGAGCCTCCACCAGCGATTCACTTTTTAGCCTGCTTTCTTGAGATTTGATCCAGCAAACGGGTGGCCGCGTACACGGTTCTGGTATGCGGCATGGGAACCTCCAGCCGTTGGCCCAGCTCCACCACCGCGCCGGCGATGGCTTCCAGTTCCATCGGGCGGCCGGCTTCCAGGTCCTGAAGCATGGAGGTTTTATGCGCGCCGACTTTTTCCGCGCCGGCGATGCGCTGCTCAATAGAAACCGGCAGATCCAGGCCGAGTTTCGCGGCGAGGGCTTCCACTTCGCCCATGATGGCCCGGATCAGGGGATTCACTTCCGGATCGTGGATCATTTCGGCCAGCGTCGCCCGCGTCAGCGCGCTGAGCGGATTAAAGGCGACGTTGCCCATGATCTTGACCCAGATTTCGTGGCGGATGTGCGCGGTGACCGGCGCGCGCAGGCCGGCTTGGATCAGGGCTTCGGCGACGCGGCGGGCGCGGTCGGAGCGGGAGCCGTCCGGCTCCCCCAGCGAGATGCGGTTGCCTTCGTTGTGGCGGATCACGCCGGGTTCCACCAGGTCGGTGGAAAAATACACGATGGAGGCCAGCACGTTTTCGCGCGGGATGGACGCGGCGATGATCCCGCCGGGGTCCACCCGCTCCAGATGCATCTGGGGAAAATACCACCAGGGGACGCCGTTCTGGGCGGCGACTACGATGGTATCCGGGCGGATCAGCGGTTTTAGCCGCGGCGCCAGTGCGGTCAAGCCGTGGGCCTTCACGCCGAGCAGAATCACGTCCGGCTGGCCGGCGTGGTCCAGATCGCCGATGACGCGCGGATGAACCAGGAAATCGCCGCCGCCGCTGAGAACGCGAAGGCCGCGCTGGCGCATCGCATCGAGATGCGCTCCGCGGGCGAACAGCGTGACGTCGGCGCCGGCGAGGGCCATTCGCGCGCCGATGTATCCGCCGATCGCGCCGGCGCCAGCGATCAAAAATCGCATGCTTGCGACCTCGCCGCCTCAGGGATGCGGCTTGCGCTCATCCTTCCGCTCCCGCGAGGGCTTTGGCGACGGCGCCGCGCTGGATTTTTCCCGTCGCGGTGCGGGGAATCGTTTCGACGATATAAAGTTTTTTCGGCCGTTTGAAATCGGCGAGGCGCTCCTTGCAGTACGCCAGGATCGCGGCCTCCGGCTGCGGCTCCCGCAGCACCACCGCGGCGGCCACTTCTTCGCCCCAGGTCGGATGCGGAACGCCGAAGGCGACCGCTTCGGCGACGGCGGGATGGGCCAGCAGCACTTCGTCGATTTCCCGCGGCGCGATCTTCTCGCCGCCGCGATTGATCAGTTCCTTGATGCGGCCGGTAAGCGTAAGATAGCCCTGGCCATCGAGGAATCCCTGGTCGCCGGTGCGGAACCAGCCGTTGGTGAAGGATTTGGCGTTGGCTTCGGGATTGTTCTCGTAGCCATCGACGACGTTCGGCCCCTGGATGACCACTTCGCCGCGCTCGCCTGCGGCCAGGTGGTTGCCCTGCGCATCCATGATGCTGACCTTGACGCCGGTTCCCGGCCCCACCGATCCGGGTTTGCGCGCCGCCGGCGGAGGCGGATTGGAGCACATCTGATGCGAGGCTTCCGTCATTCCATACGCTTCGAGCACCGGCGCGCCGAAGGTCGCCTCCATTTTCGCCATCATCTCCGGCGGCAGCGCCGCGCTACAGGAGCGGATGAAGCGCAATCCTTCGCATCCGGCCGGACGCTCCTGGCCGGCGCGCGAAAGCAGCAGCGAGTGAATCGTCGGCACAGCCGAATACCACGTCACCCGGCAGTCGCGGACGATCCGCCAGAACGAAAGCGGATTGAATTTCGACGGCACAACCACCGTTCCACCGGAGGCAAGTGTCGAAATGGTGGACGCCACCAGCCCGTGGACGTGAAACAGGGGCATCGCGCACAGCGCGACGTCGTCCGGCGCAAGCGAGTAGTGATGCACGATGTTCCGCGCCGAGGCGGCCAGATTGCGATGGCGGATGGGCACCCGCTTGGGCCGTCCCGTGCTGCCGCTGGTGTGCAGGATCAGCGCCACGCCGTCGTCGGAAGGAGCGGGCGATTTTCGGCCGTTGCCCGCACCGTCGATTCGCACCCAACCGGTCTCGTCCATTTCGAGCGAGTAGACCGGAATCTTTCCCTCCGCCGCTTTGCGAGCCTCCGGCGCGCCGCCGGGCGGGCACAGCAGAATTTTGGCGGAGGTGTCTTCCAGATAAAACCTGAACTCGTCTTCGCGGTAGCCGGGATTGAGCGGCGCCGCTGTTCCGGCGATGGAGGCGGCGAGAAAACTGACGATCGCGGGCAGGCCGTTGGGCAAAACGGTGGCCACCCGGTCGCCGGGTCCGATGCCCAGCGAGGCCAGCGAATCGGCCAGGGAAAACACCTGGTCGCGGAGCTTGCCATAAGTGATCTGGAGGCCGGAATCGGGCAGGATGACCGCCGTTCGATCGCCCGGGGAGGCACTGATGAGGTCGGCTAGGTTTGCCATGTTCAAACCTATTATTATGCGCCCGGAAGTGGACAGGCCGCATGAAGGCCGCTGCGCGGAAAAGCTATTGGCCGAGCAGATTCCGCATCTGTCCCATGATCAGGATCACGGCCGGGCCGAGCGTCACCAATACAATCGAAGGAAAGATCAAAAAGAACACCGGGAACACCAGCTTGACGCCCACCTTGCGCCCGCGTTCCTGCGCGATCTGGCGGAAGCGGATGCGCAAATAGCGCGCATGGGTTTTCAGCGCGGGACCCAGGCTGGTGCCGAAGCGGTCCGTATCGATCAGCAGATTGGCGAATTTGCGCAGCTCCAGATCGCGGCTGCGCTCGACGAAGTTGCGCAAGGCGTCGGCGCGGGTGGTGTTGGCTTTTAGTTCAAGCTGAAGCTGCGTGAACTCCGCCGCCAGATCCGGGAAGGAGACGCGCAGCCCGCGGCTGGTATCGAGAATCGCGGCGTCCAGTCCCTGTCCGGCCTCGACGGCGAGCACCATTAGGTCCAGCGCGGCCGGCAGCCCGCGGCGCAGCCGTTCCACGCGGCGCTTGGCCATCCGCTCCAGAACCCGGTCCGGCAGCAGATAGCCGAAGCCCGCGCCGCAGGCGAACGGCAGAAGCGCGCCGGCGAGGCTGTTCTGAAACTGGAGCGCGAGCCATACGCCGGCCACGCCGATCATCAGGGCGGTGGCGCACTTGATGCCGATGAAGACCGAAACCGCCGACGTCCAGCGATAGCCGGCGGCGACCAGATCCCGGCGGATCTTGCCGGCCGCGGCGGCGTTGCCCGGCATGGCTTCCCCGATCAGGCGGAAGATGCCAGCCATGGCGGCTTGCGGCCCCGCCATTTCGGGCCGCTCCAGGGCGATCGGCGCGGGAATTTCCGGACCTTCCAGGCTCGACGGCCGCAGCACGAAGACGTATCCGGCGGCGCTGACGGCGGCCATGGTAAACACGAAGAAGGCGATCAGCAGCCCGATCATACTTTGATGTCCACGATCTTGCGGATCACCAGGTGGGCCAGCACCAGACAGGCGGCCGCCGCGGTGATCAGCGTCTTTCCGAGAGGATGATGAAACAGGATCTGCATGTATCCCGGGCTGACCCACAGCATCATCGCGGAGATCAGGACCGGCAGCACGCTGAGGATCGCGCCGGTCAGTTTTCCGTGCGCGGCGAGCGCGCGCACCTCGCCTTGCAGGGCGATCGCCTCGCGCATGTTCTCGGCCAGGCCGGTCAGGACTTCGCTCAGTCTTCCGCCGGTGCGCGCGTGCAGTTGCACCGCGGCGACGAACAGGTTGACCTCCAGCAGGGGAACGCGGGCGGCGAGGTTTTCCAGCGCGCGCGGCCAGCCCATGCCGAGATTGGCCTCCGCCGAGGTTTTGCGGATCTCCACCGACACCGGCGGCAGGGTCTCCGAGGCGATCATCTCCATGGCCGCCGATAACGGATAGCCCGCCCGCAGCGCCCGCGCCAGCGAATCGAGCGCGTCCGGAAAATTCTCGCGAAACTGGGCGAATCGCCTGTTCCGCTTGCGCAAAATGTATCCGTAGGGCGCCCAGGCGGCCAGGGCTCCGCCCAGCAGGGCGGCCCAGAAGGCCACCAGCTTCAGCAGCATGAGGGTGGCCACGGTTCCCACAAGCAGCATGGCCAGGGTGACCCGGCCCACGGACCAGTCCAGTTCGGCTTGCGCGATGCGCGCCTCCAGAATGTCGATGAAGTCGAACCGCGCCAGCAGGCTGTCCCAGAAGTTGAGGGTGCTCAGCCGCTCGCTGCGGAACAGGCTCGAATCCTGGTCCTCGGCCTCCTGATCGCGGCGCGCTGCGTCGCTTTCCTCGGCCGTGGTTTTGAGGAACCCCATCCACGCCACGGTGACGGTGATGGCGGCGAGCAGAAAGATCACCAGGAAAAACGCCAGGATCGAAACCAGCAGCATGTTCATTGCGCCGCTTTGGCGTCGGCGGCGCGCATCACCGCGCCCAGCGACAGCGATCCGGCCCGGTTCTTTTGATCGTCCAGCGGATTGCGCAGGGTCAGGCGGACGCGCGCCCCGGAATCGGCCGCCGCCAGGACATCGGCCTGGCGGGGATCGGCGAGCAGGGTCACCACCGGAAGCGTGGCGCCTTGCGAGCTTTGCTCCGGCTGCGGCGCCACGGAAAGAACCTGCAAATCCTCCAGCGCGGTGCGCACCAGCGTGGCGTCGCTATTGCTGCCGCGCCCCACCACCACCTGCACATCCACCTTCTGGCCGGAGCGCAGCAGGGAAAGCACGCCGGTGGAATCGGTGACGTGCACCGAAACCGCGCGCATTCCCGGCGGCACCCCCGGCGCGCCATTGCGGGAGTTCGCCAGATGCGAAGCCAGCACCGGCTCATCCTGGCCGATGGTGTCGAAGACGGTGCTGCCGGCCACATCCGACGCCTTTTCGTAGGCGCCCTTGGGCAGAGTGGGTCCGAACCACGGGATCTCGGCGACGTCCTCGGCTTTTAAGACGGTGCCCGGATTGAGCGTCCGGGCCGCGACCACCATGGTCTTTCCGCTGCCGGTGCTGCTGTTCAATTTGTTCACAAACAGGCCGTAGAATACGCCCGTGGCGACGATCGCCACCACGAAGGCAATCCCCAGCAGCTTCAGCAAGTTATTTTTTTTCATGACGGACGGGGTTTCCTCACCGGATAGATCGGCAAGTCGTAAGGTTTCCTTGAGAGGCGCCGTACACGGTAGCCGGGGCGCGGATCGGCCTTAGAATGGAGGCATGAATACGCTTAAGATCGCCGGCCGCGAGTTTCGCTCGCGGCTGTTCGTCGGCACGGGCAAATACCGGAGTTTTCAGGAGATGGCGCGCTGCCACGAGGCTTCCGGCGCGGAAGTGGTCACGGTGGCGGTGCGGCGCGTCAACCTCTCGGACTCCACCCAGGAATCGCTGCTGGACTACATCGACCGCTCGAAATATTTCCTGCTGCCGAACACGGCCGGCTGCTTCACGGCCGACGAAGCGATCCGCACCGCGCGGCTGGCGCGCGAGGTGGGTTTGTCGAACTGGGTGAAGCTTGAAGTGATCGGCGATCCGCAGACGCTGTTTCCCGACAATCAGGGGCTGCTGGAGGCGACCCGCGTTCTGGCCAAGGAAGGCTTTGTTTGCCTGCCCTATACCAACGACGATCTGGTGAACGCCCGCCGTCTTATTGACGCAGGCGCCGCGGCGGTGATGCCGCTGGCGGCGCCGATCGGCAGCGGTTTAGGCATCCAAAACGCGACAAATCTGCGCATTTTGCGCGAAAAAATCAGCGAAGTTCCGCTGATTGTGGATGCCGGAGTCGGCACGGCCTCGGACGCGGCGATGGCCATGGAGCTGGGCTACGACGGGGTGCTGATGAATACCGCAATCGCCGAGGCGGAGGACTCGGTGGAGATGGCGCGGGCCATGAGGCTCGCGGTGGAAGCGGGGCGGCACGCCTATCAGGCGGGCCGGATGCCGAAGAGGCTGTACGCGGCGGCGAGCAGTCCGTGGGCCGGGGTGGTGAGGTAAGCGGCGGGCAGCGGCGCGGCGGGGATGGTCATTTTTGCCCCGGATAGACCAGCCACGCCGATCCGATCACCGCGGCCGTGCCGGCGGCCAGCTTGGCCTCGAACAGCCACACATGATGCACCTCCGCGGTCGGCGCGGCCGAGCAGACCAGCGCCAGCGCGGTGACCGACCATCCGCACATTGCGCTGAGGCGGCATCCCGCTTTCCACGCGCTGCCGAAAATATAAATGAAGGGAAGGAATCCCGCGATCACCATCAGCGAAACCATCGCCTGATAAGCCGCGCGGGCGGTGTCGCCGAGCTGGATGGCCAGCAGCATCAGGGAGGAGACGCCGCCCAGCGCCAGGATCGATACATACGGAGTGCGCCATCGCGGGTGAATTTTCCCGAACGCCGCCGGCAGCAGATGATCCACGCCCACCGCGAAGGGCAGCCGCGAAACCGATGCGCCGAGCCCGCCGAACTGGCCCAACCCGGTGAGGAACACCAGGCTGGCGGTGAGCGGCGCGAACCACCAGATTCCCAGCGTGGAGGAGGCCGCTGCGGCCGCCTGCGCGAAGCCGTTCATCTCGCTGATCCGCGCCGGCGGCAGCAGCAGGATCAGGGCCAGCGTCAATCCGCAATAGAACAAGGTGGCGAAGGCGGAGGCGATCCCGCCGGCGCGCGGCAGCGTGCGGAGCGGATCGCGAATCTCTCCGCCCATCAGTCCGGCCATTTCAATTCCGGTCATGGCGTAGGCGATGGTCGAATAAAAATTCACTGTGTCCCAATTCCATTCCGGCAGAAGACGGATCGGCGTCGCGCTGCCGCGGCGGTGGAAAATCAGCAGCGCTGCCGGGATGAAAACCGCCGCGAGCAGCCAGGTCGCCGCGCCGCCGGCGTTTTCGGTCCACTTGCCGATCTTCATGCCGGCCAGGTTGGTCCCCAGGGCGATCCACACGGCGGCGAGCGAAGCGACGATCAGATACGCGCGGTTGTCGGCAAGATGGGCGTAGGAAGGTCCCAGGGTGTAGACGCCGACGCTCATATAGAACATCGCCGCGCTGGGGAACCAGAAGGCGATGCCCATCCAGTAAATCCAGAAGCAGAGGAAGCCGTGCCAGGGTCCGAAATCGCCGCGCGTCCAAAGATAGAGCCCGCCCGTGCCGGGATATTTGGCGCACAGCGCGGCCACCGAGACGGCCAGCGGAGCGGTGAACAGGACCGCCGCGAGCAGCCAGAGGAGCAACGATCCGGGGCCGGCGTGCGCGGCCGCCGGAACCCACCGCACGCCCACGATGCAGGTGATCGCAAACAGCGTCAGATCGCCAAGACCGAGTTCCCGTTTGAGCTCCGGCGCGTGTTGCAAGCGTCCATGGTAGCGCGTTACTCTACGGCTTCGTATGCTGAACGCGAATATTTTCCGCGAATACGATATTCGCGGCATCGCCGATGGCGAGCTCCAGACGCCGGACGTGGCTGATCTGGGCCGCGGCCTCGGCACGCTGATCCGGCGCGTGGCCGGCAAGCGCGTCAATGTGGGCCGCGATTGCCGGCTGAGCTCGCCGCGTCTGCATGGCGCTCTGCTGGAGGGGCTGATCGATTCGGGCTGCGAGGTGACCGACGTCGGGGTGATCCCGACGCCGCTGCTTTATTTTTCCCTGGTGCATCTGAACGCCGATGGAGCGGTGATGATCACCGGCAGCCACAACCCCGCCGAGTTCAACGGATTTAAGATGGTGACGCGCGCCGGTTCGGTGTACGGGGAACAGATCCAGAAAGTGCGGCGGATCATCGAAACGCGCGATTTCCTGGCGGGCCGCGGCTCGCATTTCCATTACGACGTGGTTTCTCCTTATATCGAGGAGGTTTCGCGGCAGTTTCAGTTTCCAAGAAGAATCAAGGTGGTGGCCGACGCGGGCAATGGCACCGCGGGTCCGGTGCTGCACCGGCTGTTCGAGCAGCTGAATGTGGAGGTGACCGAGCTGTTTTTCGAAATGGACGGCCGCTTCCCGAATCATCATCCCGACCCGACGGTCCCGGAAAATCTCGAGGCGCTGCGCCGGGCGGTCCGGGAGAGCAAGGCCGATCTGGGCCTGGCCTTCGACGGCGACGCGGACCGCATCGGCGCCATCGACGAGAACGGCGAGGCCATCTACGGCGACATGCTGATGCTGATCTACGGCCGGGAAATTCTTTCGCGCAAGCCCGGGGCGACGTTCATTGGCGAAGTGAAATGCTCGCAGGTGATGTATGACGAGCTGAAGCGGCTGGGCGGCAATCCGATCATGTTCAAGACCGGCCACTCGCTGATCAAGGCCAAGATGAAGCAGGAGCGCGCCGAGCTGGCCGGCGAAATGTCGGGCCACATGTTCTTCGCCGACCGCTACTACGGCTACGACGACGCGCTGTACGCCGCCTGCCGTCTGATGGAGATCGCCGCCGCCAGCGGGAAGCCGCTTTCGGCGCAGCTTGCCGGGCTGCCCAAGACGGTGAGCACTCCGGAGATTCGCGTCGATTGCCCGGATGAGGAGAAATTCGAGGTGGTCGCGCGGGTGGCCGAGCGCATGCGCGCCGCGCACCCGGTGATCGACGTGGATGGGGTGCGCGTTTTGTTCGAGCACGGCTGGGGACTGCTGCGCGCCTCCAACACGCAGCCGGTGCTGGTGATGCGCTTTGAAGCCGCAACCGCCGGACTGCTGGAGCAGTACCGGCAAGAGATGGAAGCGGCGCTGGAGCGCGCCCAGGCGGTATAGGCCGGCGCCCGCCACTTTGCTAAGCTGATCGTATTCAGGTGCTGATTGCCGCTCTGTCCCCGCGCCCTACGCCTGCTGCTGGTTGAATCCAACCCGGCCGACTCCTATTTAATGGTGGAAGGGCTGCGCCGCGCCGGGTTGAGCGAGACGGTTACCGTTCTGGAAGACAGCGGCCAGGCTTGGATCCATCTGTCGAAGGAGTCCCGCCCCGATCTGATCTTTCTCGATCTGAATCTGGCGCCGCTCTCCGGCCTGGAGCTGCTGGAGCGGATTCGCTCGGATCCGAAACTGGAGACGGTTCCGGTGATCATCGTTTCCGGCTCGCAAAACAGGGAAGACGTGCACCGCGCCTACCGGCTCGGCGCCAACTGTTATTTGACCAAGCCCGGCAATCTGGACGATTTTCTGGCGTTCATGAAGATGTCCTACGAGTTTTGGGGCGGGGTGGCCACGCTGCCGCGGTAAGCACCGGCGCAGCGTTGGCTTGCGGCCCGCTTTCCAATCGATGCGATTTTCGCGTAATCTCTAAAGTTGGCCGATCAAAAACTGCAAATCATTCCGTTGGGCGGATTGGGCGAGTTCGGGATGAACTCGATGGCGATCCGTTACGGCGACGACATCCTGGTGCTGGACGCCGGCATGATGTTTCCCGACGCGGAGCTGCTGGGGGTGGACATCGTCACGCCGGACTTCAGCTACCTTCAGGAAAATGCGGCGTGCGTCCGGGCCCTGATTCTGACCCACGGGCACGAGGATCACATCGGCGCGGTGCCGTTTTTATTGGGGGAAATCGACGTGCCGGTGTACGGCACGCCGTTCACGCTGGCGCTGGTGGAGCGGCGCCTGGAAGAGCATCAGATGCTGGACCGGGTGCGGCTGAACCGCATAAAACCGGGCCAAAAGCTCGAAATCGGGCCGTTTTCGATCGAATTTATTCACGTTACGCACTCTATTGTGCAGTGCGTGGCGGTGGCGATCACGACGCCGCTCGGGGTCATCATCCACACCGGGGATTTCAAGGTGGATCCGACGCCGACCGACAACGAGCTGTTCGATCTGCACACCTTGGCCGCATACGGCAAGCGCGGCGTGCTGCTGCTGCTTTCCGATTCGACCAACGTGGACCGTCCCGGATACACGGAAAGCGAGCGCGCCGTGGCGCCGCGGCTGGAAGATCTGTTCGTACGCGCCCCGCGGAAGCTGGTGATCAGTTGTTTCAGCTCCTCTATTCACCGCTTGCAGCAGATTATCGATCTGGCCGAGGAGTACGGGCGCAAGGTGGCGTTCATCGGCCGCAGCATGCTGGCCACCACCGAGATCGCGCACAATCTGGGGCTGCTGACCATTCCCAACGGAATTCTGCTGCGGCCGCAGGACGTCATGCAGTCGGTTCCCAACAAAGTGGTGGCGATTGTTTCGGGAACGCAGGGCGAGCCGATGTCGGCGATGTCGCGCATCGCCGTGGACAATCACAAATCGCTGTCGATTGAACCGGGCGACACGGTGGCGTTGAGCGCGCGAATTATTCCGGGAAACGAAAAAGCGATTTACCGCATGATGAATCATCTGGCGCGGCGCGGCGCGGATGTGATCTACGGCTCGCTCAATCCGCCGATCCACGTTTCCGGGCATGGCAGCTCGGAGGAACTGCGCCTGGTTCTCAACCTAGTCCGGCCGAAATATTTTGTTCCGATTCACGGGGAATACCGGCAGCTCGCCAAGCACGCGCAGCTTGCGCAGCACTTGAGCCATTGGGGGCTGGAAGGAACGTTCGTGCTCGAATCGGGCGAGACGCTGGAGATCGACGCGGCGGGGGCGCGCAAGGGCGCGCCGGTCACGGTGGGGCGGGTGTGCATCGATTCGGGGACGCTCGATGAGGTGGTGGAGGATATGGTGATCCGCGACCGCCGCCATTTGTCCGAGGACGGGTTCGTGCTGCCGATCATCGCCATCAACAAACATACGGGACGAAGCGAAACGCCGCCGGAGATCGTCAGCCGCGGGTTCATGTCGATGGAAGAAAGTTCAGAGGTGCTGAACGAAGCGCGGAGGGTGGTGCAGCGGACGCTGGAGGCGTCCACGGCGGAGGAACGCGGCGACTGGGGAGTGATGCAGGAAAAGATCCGCGCAGACCTGAAGAGATTTCTGCTGAAGCAGACGTCGCGAAGGCCGCTGATCATGCCGGTGATTCTGGAGATTTAGCGCCCCGGCCGGGCGCTTGAACCAAAGCGATGGAGCAGATCGCACTGAGCTGGGGGCCGGAGCCCAACGTTTACACCGTCAGCGAGCTGGCCGAGTTGATGCGCGGCGTGCTGGCGCGGAACTTCACCGATATCTGGGTTTCCGGGGAAATTTCCGGCACGCGCGTTCCGCCGAGCGGGCACTATTACTTCACGCTGAAGGACCAGAACGCGCAACTGAAATGCGTCTGTTATAGAATGACGGCGCGATACCTGCGATTCAAGCCGCAGGACGGCATCGCGGTGCTGGCGCGCGGGCGGATTGACGTGTATGAAGCGCGCGGCGAAGTGCAGTTCCTGGTGGAGGCGATCGAGCCGCAGGGACATGGCGCGCTGCAACTGGCGTTTGAGCAGTTGAAGAAGAAACTGGCGGCGGAGGGATTATTTGATGCGTCGCGAAAACGCCCGCTGCCCGCGCTGCCGGAGCGGATCGGCATCGTGACTTCGCCGTCTGGAGCGGCGATTCAGGACATTTTGAATATTCTAAAGCGGCGATTCCCCGGCCGCCACGTGCGAATTTATCCCGCGCAGGTTCAAGGCGAGGGATCGGCGGAACAGGTGGCGGCGGGCATCGAATACTTCGGCCGGTCGGCCTGGGCCGAGGTGCTGATCGTGGCCCGCGGCGGCGGATCGCCCGAGGATCTGTGGACGTTCAACGAAGAACGCGTGGCGCGGGCGATCGCGGCTTCGCCGGTTCCGGTGATCTCGGCGGTGGGCCATGAGACGGATTTCACCATCGCCGATTTTGTCGCCGACTTGCGGGCGCCCACGCCCTCGGCCGCGGCGGAACTGGTGATCTGCACCAGGCGGAGCGTGGAGGACCGCCTGGGCGCGGTGGAACGAAAACTGACGCAGGCGGCGCGGCTGACCATTGCGCTGGCGGCGCGCAAGTGGCACGCGCTGGCCATCGACCGCGCGCGGCTGCATCGCGCCATCGGGCGGCAGATGCAGCGCGTGGATGAGATGGATTACCGGTTGCGGGACCGGTGGCGGGCGCTGTTTGAGGCGCGGCGGCGGGCGCTGGAAGGATGGTCGTCAAGATTGAAGCAGCGCGATGTGCGGATGCGCCTGGCGCGCGACCGCAAGCGCCTGGAGTCGTGCGCCGCGGCTTTGGCGCAGGCGGCGCGCCTGAGGCTTGCCCGCGCCGGCGGCGCGCTCGGCTCGGCAGAGGCGCATCTGCGCCAACTGAGCCCGCTGGGCGTGTTGCAGCGCGGATATGCGATTGTCGAGCGGGGAAACCGGATTGTGCGATCGCCTGCCGACGCTCCCGCAGGAAGCCAAGCGCACGTCCGCCTCTCCTCCGGATCCTTAGAGGTTCGCGTGTTAAGCGGGGCGGGTCCGGAGACTGCCGATCGCTCCTGATCGCCGGAAATCGCGGCGGGGCGGTGGGCCGCCCGCAGTTTCCGGCGCGGGCGCAGGACCACGCTCGCGCACAACCGACACGCCGCGCGATCCTTTCGAATTCGAACGCGCTGCAAACCGATCATCGAATGGCTCTCAGCGATCATCAATCCATGCAGGCTGACGCCCCCCTCAGCGCCGCCGGGTTTGCTGCGAGCCGGATTCATTCTTGCGAGAGAGAACGGCGTCTTTCTTGGTACGGACGCCCGCTACGTACGTTTGGGCGAGTTCCAGCTCAACGAACAGTTCGCTCCACAGCATTCTCAATGAGGGACCACTCCCTCCGGCTGCCGGGCTTGGCGCTTGCTTCCCTTTAAGATTCACTTCCTCTCCGGTCTTCCGAGGGCTGCATCGCATTTCAGGACGCGTTGAGGTGAGGGAGCGTACAACCATCCTTCCACCGGACATTTTTGAGCAAAACAATCGCGAGTTTTGGGCTGAGGAGGGGCAGAATCCGCGCGAAGTGCGCATCCTATAATAATCGGCTTTTGCCGCCGTTACTCTAACCGGTAGTTGGGAGCTTCCTTGGTGATAATCACGTCGTGCACGTGGCTTTCGCGCAGGCCGGCCGAGGTGACGCGGACGAACCTGGCGCGGTCGCGAAGCTCCGCGATGGTCGCGCAGCCGCAATAGCCCATGCCGGCGCGCAATCCGCCGACCAGTTGAAAGACCATCTCCGCCAGCATGCCCTTGTAGGGCACGCGTCCTTCGATTCCCTCCGGCACCAGCTTGCCGCTTTCGGCCTGGGGATAGCGGTCCGAGCCGGCGGTCATCGCGCCCAGCGAGCCCATGCCGCGATAGCTCTTGAAGGTGCGGCCCTGATAGAGAATGGTTTCGCCGGGGCTCTCTTCGGTGCCGGCGAACAAGCTGCCGATCATCACGCTGTCGGCGCCGGCGGCGATCGCCTTGGTGATATCGCCGGAAAATTTGATGCCGCCGTCGGCGATCAGCGGGATTCCCGATCCGCGCGCCGCCCGGGCGCACTCGGCGATGGCGGTGATCTGGGGGACGCCGGCGCCGCTGACCACGCGCGTGGTGCAGATCGATCCGGGCCCGATGCCCACTTTAATTCCATCCACGCCCAGCGCGATGAGGTCGCGCGCGGCCTCGAACGTGGCGACGTTGCCGGCGATCAACTGCACCTCCGGCAGTTCGCGCTTGACCGCTTTGACCGCCTCCATGACGCCGCGGCTGTGGCCGTGCGCGGAATCGATGGCCAGCACGTCGGCTTTTTTCCGGACCAATTCTTTCGCGCGCTCCAGAAAATCGCCGCCCGATCCGATCGCGGCGCCCACGCGCAAACGCCCCTGCTCATCCTTGGCCGCGTTGGGGTACTTCAATTTTTTCTGAATGTCTTTGACCGTGATCAGGCCTTTCAGGTTGTACTGCTCGTCGACCACCAGAAGTTTTTCCACGCGATGCCGGTGCAGAATGGCTTCCGCCTCTTCGAGCGTGGTGCCCACCGCCACGGTGATGAGGTTCTCTTTGGTCATCACCTGTTCGATCGGCAGATCGAAGCGAGTTTCAAAGCGCAGGTCGCGGTTGGTGAGAATCCCCACCAGACGGCCGTTTTTGGTGACCGGAACGCCGGAGATCCGGTAGCGCTTCATGACCTCCAGGGCGTCGGCGATTTTCTGCTCGGGCTCCACGGTCACCGGATCGACGATCATGCCGCTTTCCGATCGCTTGACGCGGTCGACTTCCTCGGCCTGCCGCTCGATCGACATATTCCGATGTACGAACCCGATGCCGCCCTGCTGGGCGAGCGCGATGGCCAGGTGCGATTCGGTGACGGTATCCATCGCCGAACTGACGATCGGAATGTTCAGCGCGATGCGGCGCGTCAGGCAGGTGCGCGTATCGGTCTGGGCCGGGACGACGTCGCTTTTCGCCGGCAGAAGAAGGACGTCGTCGAAAGTAAGCCCTTCGGGAATTGTTTCTGGAACCATTCTTTATGATACACAGGCGTTCTGATAGACTGGAAATTCCCTTCTATGATTCCAGCAACACAACTACGCCCAGGTATGGTGATCAAGTTCAACAACGAACTCTACTCCGTCTTCAAAATGGAGCACCGCACGCCGGGCAATCTGCGCGGCTTCGTCCAGGCCAAGATGCGCAATCTCAAGACCGGCACGATGATCGAGCACCGCTTCAGCTCGGAAGACCGCGTGGAGCGCGCTTCGCTGGACGAGCACGAGATGGAATATCTCTACGACGACGGCGAATTTTTCTATTTCATGAACACCGAGACCTTCGAGCAGATGCACCTGACCAAGGACATTCTCGGCGACGCCACCAGTTTTTTGATTCCGCAGTTGAAGGTGAACGTTGAGTTCTACGAAGGCAAGCCGATCAGCGTGGAGCTTCCCCCGTCGGTGACCCTGACGGTGGTGGAAACCGAGCCGGGATTGAAGGGCGCCACGGTTTCCAACGTGACCAAGCCGGCCAAGCTCGAAACGGGTCTGGTGGTGCAAGTGCCGCCGTTTATTAACGAAGGCGAAAAGATCCGCGTATCGACCTCGGAAGCGACTTATTTAGAGCGCGCCTAATCCGCGCAGCGCCCGCGTCAGCAAATCTTCTTCTTCCTCTAAAACAGTTCGCAGGTCGAGCACCAGCCGGTCGTCCTCGATGCGGCCGATGACCGGCGGCTGGCTGGCGCGCAGCGCCTGTTCCCTTGCCATCGCATCGCCGGGGACCGCCAGCAGCCAAGTCGGCAGGGACTGCTCGGGAGCCGATCCGCCGCCGGCGACGCTGCGGCCTTCGAGAATTTCCAAAGCGGGAATTGCCGCGCGAATGCGTTCGGCGCGCTGGCGAATCTCCTGCGCGGTGGCGCGGATCATGCGCAGCGCGGGAATTTCACTCCATCGCTCGAAGAGCATGTGGCGCAGGGCTTGTTCGAGCGCCTGCGTGATCAGCTTATCCAGCCTTAGCGCGCGGAACAGCGGATTCCGCCTGAGCCGCGCCACCAGCTCCGGGTCGCCGGCGATCAGTCCGGCTTGCGGGCCGCCGAGAAGCTTGTCGCCGCTGAAGGAGACAAGATTGACGCCGGCATCCAGGCTTTCCGAGACGCGCGGCTCGTCGATTCCGAACGGCCGCAGATCGGCGAGGCAGCCGCTGCCCAGATCTTCGTAGAGCGGCAGCCCGCGCTCGCGGGCCAGCGCGGCCAGTTCCGGAAGGCGCGGCCTGGAAGTGAATCCCCGGATGCGGAAATTGCTGGGATGGACGCGCAGGATGAGGCGGGTGCGCGGGCCGGCGGCGGCGCGGTAATCGTCGATATGGGTCCGGTTGGTGGTGCCCACTTCGCGCAGCTCCGCGCCGGCGGCGGCCATGATCTCGGGGATGCGGAAGCCGTCGCCGATTTCAATCAGCTCGCCGCGGGAAACGATGGCTTCGCCGCCGCGCGCCAGCTCGTTCAACACCAGAAGCACCGCCGCCGCGTTGTTATTCACCGCGATTCCGGATTTACCGAGGAGCCGCTCGATGAGCGGCGCAAGGTGAGAATCGCGTTTGCCGCGCTGTCCGGCCGCGAGGTCGTATTCCAGATTCGAGTAGCCTTCCAGCGGAGTGAAGGGAACGGCCGGCGCGCGGCCGAGATTGGTGTGCAGAATCACGCCCGTGGCGTTGATCACCCGCCGGAGCGACGGCCGGGCGAGCCGGGCGACCGATTCACGGACGTGCGCGGCGGCTTGCGCGGCATCGGGCTCCTGTCCGGCGCGCCATTGGGCGCGCATCTCCGCCAGAACGCGGCGCGCCTCGGAGACGATCAGGGCCCGCGGCGCCTCCACGTCCGGCAGGCTCGCGGCGATTTCCTCGACGGAGGGCAACTTCCGAAGTCCGGCCGGCATTCAGCTTTCATCATAGGGGATCGCGGGCGGGCGGCTGAGCAACGTTATTTGGCTCGGGGGTGGGCGCGGTCATAAACCGCCAGCAGATCCGCCAGCGACACCTGCGTGTACTTCTGCGTGGTCGACAGCCGCGCATGGCCCAGCAACTCCTGGATCGCGCGCAGATCGGCTCCGTCGGCCAGCAAGTGCGTGGCGAAGGCATGCCGCAGGCTGTGCGGATGCAGCGACGAATCGCCCGATAAAATCCGCGCGTAGAGTTTCACGATGCCGCGCGCTCCGCGATCGCTCAACCGGGAGCCGCGATGATTCACCAGCAGCGCCCGCTCGCCCGGCCTGCTTTGGCGCTTGGGCAGATATTGTTCCAGCGCGGCCGCCGCCTTCGCGCCGTAGGGCACCTGGCGCTCCTTGCGGCCCTTGCCGCGCACGCGAATCCATCGCCCGGAAAAATCGAAGTCGTCCAGATTCAATCCGGCCAGCTCGCTCACCCGCAGCCCGCAGCCGTAGAGCAGCTCAAACAGCAGCAGATCGCGCTGGGGATGCGGCCGTTCCAGGCGGCCGGCGGCGATGGCGTCCAGCAGCGAATTGGTCTGCTCCGCCGTCGGCACCAGCGGAATACGTTTCGGAGCCCTGGGCGTCCGCACCAGCCTGGCGGGGTTGCCGCGCACGGCTCCCTGGCGCAGCAGGAATGAGAAAAACGAACGCACCGCGGCGAGCTTTCTGCGGATCGTGACCACCGCAAGCCGCCGATCGTAGAGCGAGGAGAGCCACTCCCGCAGCGCCGGCGCGTCGATCTGTCCGGGCCGGGCGGGCGCGGCCTCCGGCGGCGAAAAATATTCGATGAAATCCTCTAAGTCGGTCCGGTAATTGCGCAGCGTGTGCGGCGAAGCGTTTTCGCGGGCGAGCGACGCGAGATAGCGATCCGCGGCGGCCTTCAGCTCAGACATGCGCGCACAGGAATTCCTCGAGCGCGGCCGCGGCGCGCCGGCAAATTTCGGCGTGCCGCCGCTTTTTGTCGCGCGGCGGATTTTCGAGCTTCGGCAGCAGATCGAAGGTGATGTTGGCGGGTTGATAATCGCGCGCGTCGGCAGAAGAAACGTAGGCGCAGAGGGAACCGATCGCGGTTTCGCGCGGGAAGGGCCGCGGAGCATCTTCCATCGCCGCGCGGCCCGCGGCCAGCCCGGTGGCGATCGATTCCACGTAGCCTTCGACGCCGCAGATCTGGCCGGCGAAAAAAACATTCGGCGCGGTCCGCAACTGAAGCGCCGGGGTGAGCAGCGCGGGCGCGTTGATATAGGTGTTGCGATGCACCTGGCCGTAGCGCAGGAATTCGGCGTGCTCCAGGCCGGGGATCATCCTCAGCACGCGCGCCTGCTCGGCAAACCGCATGTGATTCTGAAACCCCACCAGATTGTAGCTTCCGGCGCGCGCGTTTTCGGCGCGAAGCTGCACCACCGCGTAGGGCCGCCTGCCGGTGCGCGGATCGATCAGCCCGGTGGGCTTCATGGGGCCGAAGCGCAGCGTGTCGCGGCCGCGCCGCGCCAGCTCTTCAATGGGCAGGCACGCTTCGAAATAGCGGCACTGATCCTGCTCGATATGCGCGGGAACGCTTTGCGCCGCCAGCAGGGCGTCGACGAACGCCTCATACTGGGCCCGGTCGAGCGGGCAGTTCAGATAATCGCCGCTTCCGTCGAGCGATTTTCCATAGCGCGAGGCGCGGAAGGCGATGGATGTATCGACGGTTTCGGCGTCCACAATGGGGCTGATGCTGTCGTAGAAAAACAGCCGCCCGCTTCCGGTGAGGCGGGCGATCTCGGCGGCCAGCGCGTCGGAAGTCAACGGCCCGCTGGCGATGATCCAGGTGCGCTTCGGATCGAGCGAGGCCACTTCCTGGCGGCGGACTTCAATCCGCGGCTCCGCCTGGATGGCGCGGGTGACCTCGGCCGCGAACCGCTCCCGGTCGACGGTCAGGGCATGGCCGGCCGGGACGCGGGTCCGCGCGGCGATGCTCATCAGCAACGATCCCAGCCGACGCAGTTCCTCTTTGAGCAGCCAGGGCGCCGAATTTTCCTGCTCGGTTTTGAGCGAATTGCTGCACACCAGCTCGGCCAGCTCCGCGGTTTTATGCGCCGGCGTCTGCTGCTGCGGGCGCATCTCGTAAAGGATCGCGCGGCCGCCGGCGCGCGCCACCTGCCAGGCCGCTTCGCATCCGGCCAACCCGCCGCCGACGATGTGAATCTCGCGCATGTCGCCTGTTCTCCGGCCCGCGGCAAACCGCCGGGCGTCCGCTACGGCTCCCGGTACTCTCCGAAGACTTTTCTCAGCCGGTCCGAGATCTCCCCGACCGTGGCCATCGCCTCGCAGGCGGCCAGAATTTTTGGCATGAGATTTTCGGCGCCGCGCGCGGCGCGTTCCAGATCGTCGAGCTTCGCGTTCACCCCGGCTCCGCGCGAGGCGCGCAACTGGCGCAGCCGTTCGATTTGCAAGCGCTCCAACTCGGGATCGACGCGGAAGGTCGAAGGCGGGTGCTCCTCGCCGAGTCGAAATTTATTGACGCCGACGACGATCTTTTCGCCGCGCTCCACGGCCTGCTGATCGGCGTAGGCCGCGTTCTGAATCTCGGATTGAATATAGCCCTGCTCGATGGCGGCGAGCGTTCCGCCCATGGCATCGATGCGGGCGATGTAATCGGAGGCGCCGCGCTCGATCTCATCGGTCATCTGTTCGATGGCGAAACTTCCTCCCACCGGATCGGCGACCTTGGTCACGCCGGTCTCATAGGCGAGGATCTGCTGGGTGCGCAGGGCCAGCCGCGCGGACTCCTCGGTGGGCAGCGCCAGCGCCTCGTCGCGCGCATTGGTGTGCAGCGACTGCGTCCCGCCCAGCACCGCCGCCAGCGCCTGTAGCGCCACGCGAATCACGTTCACGTCGGGCTGCTGTGCGGTCAGGGTCGAGCCGGCGGTCTGGGTATGGAAGCGCAGCATCATCGATTTCGGATTTTGCGCGCCGAAGCGCTCCTTCATGATCTTTGCCCACAGCCGCCGCGCCGCGCGGTATTTTGCGATCTCCTCCAGGAAGTTGTTGTGCGCGTTAAAAAAGAACGACAGGCGCGGCGCGAACGCATCCACCTCCAGGCCGGCGTCGACCGCCGCGCGGACATAGGCGATGGCGTTGGCCAGGGTGAAGGCGACCTCCTGAGTCGCCGTCGAGCCCGCCTCGCGGATGTGATATCCGCTGATCGAGATCGTGTTCCACTCCGGCAGTTCCCGTCCGGCCCAGGCGAACAGATCGGTGATGATCCGCATGGCCGGACGCGGCGGATAAATATACGTCCCGCGCGCGATATATTCCTTCAAAATGTCGTTCTGCACGGTTCCGGAAAGCTTGCGCGTATCGGCGCCCTGCCGCCGGGCGACCAGAACGTAGAGCGAAAGCAGGATTGCCGCCGTCGAATTGATGGTCATCGACGTGCTGACTTGATCCAGGCGGATGCCGTCGAAGAGCCGCTCCATGTCGGCGAGCGAGCAGATGGCCACGCCCACCCGTCCCACTTCGCCCTTGGCGAGGGGATGATCGGAGTCCATGCCCATCTGGGTGGGCAGATCGAAGGCCACCGATAATCCCGTGGTGCCTTGCGAGAGCAGGTAGCGGTAGCGGCGGTTGCTTTCCTCGGCGGTGCCGAATCCGGCGTACTGGCGCATGGTCCAGGGGCGGGCGCGGTACATCTCCGGATAGATTCCGCGGGTGAAAGGATATTGGCCGGGACGTTCGTTGGGATTGGTCATGAGCGGGAAATTTTGCGCGCGCGCCACAGGGAAGTAATTCCGAAATAGAGCATGATCAGGGAGAAAACAGCCGAGAGCACGATTCGAAACAGGCTCTCGCTGTCGGAACGATAGGTCCGGATGCCGCGGACGATTGAGGGTACCGGGCTCGCCGCCAGCACCAGAAAAACGAAGCCGATCATCTGGTTCCACAGCGCGTGCAGCGGCCGGATCACGCCCGGCAGCACGTGAGCGAAAAAGCGCTGGATGAGCCGCCCCATCGGTTGTATACTCATGCTAACAAACCCGGAAAACATCGCTGATGGGAAACGTGACGGCGGCCGATAAGAAGGAAGAAGAAGAGTGCGGCCAGGGAGGGAACCGAAACGCCGGCGGCGACATCAGATGTTATGCTGAAGGTGGTTCGCTGCGGGCGGCCGTTGGCGGACTGGTTTGGACAGGCGGTTGCAGCGGGATGGATCGGAGGGTCGCCCCCAGCGGAGAAAAGAGGAATCACTTGGAAGATCGATTGAAGGAGCTCATGCAGGAACTCGGCAACGCCATCAACGAATCGCTCTCCGATTCCGACCGGATTGCCGCGGCGATGGGTGAAATTAAACGCGCCGGCTACGATGTGTTCCTGGTTCTGGAGGCCACCATCGGTTTCAATAAGCGCGAAGACGCCGAGGAAACCGAGGAAGGCGATACCGTGGAGCTCAACTCGCCGCCGGAGAACAGCCGGCGCAAGGTGGGCAAGATTAAACTTACATCGCAGGATCAGAAATTTTTGCGCGCGCTCAAAATCGCCATCGAAGACGAAGGCCGATAATCCGGATTGCTGCTGTGTACTGTGCGCGGCTGCGGCGCTCCGCTTGAACGTGGAAAGCGCTGCGTGGTCTGCCCGCGAGGCCACTGCTTTGACATCGCCCGCAGCGGCTACATAAATCTGCTCCAGCCGCAGGACCGGCGCTCGCGCCAGCCGGGCGATTCCCCGGAGGTGGTGGCGGCGCGGCGGCGGCTGCACGATCTGGGCGTGACGCGGCCGCTGGCCGATGCGATTGCCTCCATCGCCGGTTCCTCCCGCCGGGTGCTCGACGCCGGGTGCGGCGATGGGTTCTACCTCGGAACGCTGGCGGGCGAGATCGGCTTTTGCGGCCATGGGATCGATATCTCCACCCGCGCCGCCGATCTGGCCGCGCGCCGCTATCCGCAGTGCGAATGGATCGTGGCCAACGCCGATCGCTTCATCCCCTATCCGGAAGGCTCATTCGATCTGGTTTGGTCGATTCATGCGCGGATGAACGCGGCCGAATTCCAGCGCGTTCTTGCTCCCGGCGGCCGTGTGCTGATCGCCGTTCCCGCTCCCGGCGACCTGATCGAGCTGCGCGGCGCCGGGCGCGACCGCGCCGCCAGAACCATCGAGCAATTTGCGCAATTCCGTCTGATTGACCGGCGGCGCGTCACTCACGCGGCGGATCTGTCCGCATCCGCGGTGCGCGACGTTTTGCGCTCGATCTATCGACCATTCCGGTCCCCGCCGGTGGGCGCGACGCGGTTAACATTCAGCTCCGATGTGCTGGTGTTCCAATCGCGGGCCTGAAACGTTTGCGTAAATCGCGTAAATCTTTCCGGCGGCGCTGAAAATCCACACGGTAAGTTCAAGCAGCAGAGAATGGGCTTCGGCTTGCAAGGGTCAACGAACAGGCCGGCAAATGCGCCTCAGCGTCCGCTTGAATTTATCGCTTGTCGCCGGAGTGACCCTGGTGTCGGTGGGGATCGCCCTGTATCAGACGCAGAGCGAAACCAGCGCCCTGCGGCGCGACCTGGAACGGCACGCGGCGTTGCTCGCCGAAAGCCTGGAAAAATCGGCCGCGCCGCTGATGGCTCCGGTCTCGCCGGCGCCGTTGCAGGTTCTGGTGAACGCGTTTCAGAACCGGCAGCGGCTGGCCGGGGTCGCCATCTACAACGAGCAGGCGCAGCCGATCGCGGCCAGTTCGGGCCTGGCGGCGCGGCTGGAGGAGCCGCCGCGCGCCTATCTGCATTCCCGGTTTTTCAGGTCGCGCGGCCAGTTGATGCACGTCTACGCGCTGCCGGTCGTGGTGAATGGAGCGCCGGCCGGAACGCTGGCCCTTTTTCACGATGCGGCATATATCGAAGCGCGGCAGCGGGCGCTTTGGAAAAATGCCCTCACCGGGCTGGCCATGCAGGCGGCGCTGATCATCTGCCTCACTCTACTGATCCTGCAATGGAGCCTGCGCCGGCCGCTCAGGCGGCTCACGCAATGGCTGGGGGAGGTTCGCCGCGGATCGGCCGGAGCAACGCCGGAGCTTCCGCCGGAGGACTCCTTCGGGCCGCTCAGCCGCGAAGTGGCCCAGCTTGCGACCACTCTGCACGCGGCGCGCGCCGCGGCGCAAGAAGAGGCGCGGCTGCGGGACGCCGGCGAGTCGCAGTGGACTGCCGAACGCCTGCGCGCGTTCGTGGAAAGCAGGGCCGGGCACTGCCGGATCTTCGCGATCTCCAACCGCGAGCCCTATGAGCACATCCGCAACAATGGCGAAGTGAAATGTTCGATTCCGGCCAGCGGCCTGGTGACCGCGCTGGAGCCGATTCTCCGCTCGACCGACGGCACCTGGATCGCGCAAGGCACCGGCAGCGCCGACCGGGAAACGGTGGACGCGCGCGATCATATTCGCGTGCCGCCCGATTCCCCGCAATATACGCTGCGGCGAGTCTGGCTGACCGAGGAAGAGGAGCACGGATTTTATCTCGGCTTCGCCAATGAGGGGCTGTGGCCGCTGTGCCACATCGCGCACACCCGGCCGCTGTTCCGCGCCCAGGATTGGGAGCAGTATCAGGCGGTGAACCGCCGCTTCGCCGATGTGTTCCTTGAAGAAGCCGCCGGCGAGACAAATCCGCTGGTGCTGGTGCAGGATTACCACTTCGCCCTGGTTCCGCGCATGATCAAGGAGGCGCGGCCGGACGCGCGAGTCGCGATTTTCTGGCACATCCCGTGGCCCAATCCCGAAGCGTTCGGCATCTGCCCGTGGCAGCGCGAGCTGCTGGACGGGTTGCTGGGCGCCGACCTGATCGGGTTTCATATCCAGTCGCACTGCAATAATTTTCTGGAGACGGTGGACCGCGCGCTCGAATCGCGCATCGACCGCGAACGCTTCGCGGTGACGCGCCACGGGCATCTGAGCGCCGTGCGCCCGTTCCCCATCAGCGTGACATTTCCCTGCGGCGACCCGCCGGCCGCGGCGGTGGAGGACCGCCTGGCGCTGTTCCGCAACCTGGGCGTGGATGCGGCCATGCTCGGCGTGGGCGTCGATCGCGTCGATTACACCAAGGGCATCCCGGAGCGCTTCCGCGCGATTGAGATGTTTTTCGAAAAGTTCCCGTCCTACCGGGGGCAGTTCACCTTTGTGCAGATCGGCGCACCGAGCCGCACCCACATCCGCCGCTATCACGATCTGCTGGAGGAGGTTGAGCAGGAAGCCGCGCGCATCAATGGCCGCTTCGAGGCCGGCGCCTGGCGGCCGATCGTCTTTCTGCCGCGGCATCACAGCCACCGCGAAATTCTTCCGTATTACCGCGCGGCCGATTTATGCATGGTGACCTCGCTGCACGACGGCATGAATCTGGTCGCTAAGGAATTTGTCGCCTCCCGCGCCGACGAACAGGGCGCCCTGATTCTTTCCCGCTTCGCCGGCGCAAGCCACGAACTGGTGGACGCCCTGGTGGTGAATCCCTACGATACCGGCGAACTGGCCGAGGCGATCCACCGGGCTCTGGCGATGCCACCAGAAGAGAAGCGCGCGCGAATGGCAAGGATGCGCGCTTATCTGCGCGAACACAACATTTATCGCTGGGCCGGAACCCTGATTCACGAGTTGATTTCGCTGCGCCTCGACCGGCCCGAGGACCGCCCCGCCCCGGCGAGGCTGCTGGCGCGCGCCGGCTGAAGCCTCTGCCGGCGTCAGACTCCGCCCGCTAAAATTCCCGGATAGGTGACGGATTCGCCGTCGATTTTCGCGAACGGGGTGAAATGGTGCGGTTTGCGGCTGGTGGCGCTCAGGATATCTTCCACTTCGATGCCGCGGGCCCGCAGCGCGTCGGCGATCAGCGAACGATGGCATCGCCACGGCACCGCTTCCGCGCACATCATCGCGGTGCGGCGCCCGCGCGCAAGACCGATCAGCTCCGCGAGACTTTCTGCGAACTCCGGCGTTTGCATGTAATCGGCGTAGCCGCGGAAGCTCGCGTTTTTCCAACCGAGATTGATCGAATCTTTTCGCGGATGGCGCAGGCCGCCCAGGCCGGGCAGGTGATGATAGGCGATCCCATGTTCCGGCAGCGACTTCGCCAGGGCATCACGGTTGAATTGCGGATTGCGCCGCGACTTGGGGATGGTCCGCACATCAGCCACCTGTTCGACGCCGTTCGCCCGGAGGATCGACAGAAATTCCGGAAGCGGATGCGTGGAATGGCCGACGGTGAGAATCGTCAGTCCGCGCCGGTGAGCTTGCGCCATTGACTCTGGTACCAGTAATACACCTCCGATGCTTTTTCCGAGCGTGTTGTGCGTTTGGACGCCTCTCCCGCGCCATCCGGTTACAGGAGTGTCCGGAAGCCTACTGCGCGGCGACTTCCACCGCCGCGGACCGCTCGCTTTCCTTGCCGTTGACGGCCACGGCGGAGACTTGATAACGATATTTTTTCCCGGGGGCGATGTCGCGGTCGGAATAGGCCGGCGCCGTGATCAGCGATGCGATCTTTACAAACGGCCCGCCGTCCACGGACCGATAGACGTTGTAACCTCGAAACCGCGGCTCGGTGTTGCGCTCCCAGGAAAGCTCGATGGCGTTCGTCCCCTGCTCGGCGGTCAAGCCGGAGGGGATCGCGGGCGCGAAGACGTCCTCGGGGGTGATCGCTTGCGGCCCGGCCACCGGGCTCTGCTGGAGCTCCCCGCGGAAGCCCTGAACGTAGTAGAGGTACGATGTGCCGTATTCGATGGTGGAATCGAGCCAGTTGGTCTGATCCGAGTCCGCCAGCGGCTCCGGCGCCGCGTTGCCTGTTGCGCGGAAAATATGATAGTGCGGCGCCGAACCGCGCCAGGACAGCTCGATTCCGCGCGGCGTGTTTTCCGCCTTGAAATCGGCCGGTGCGGCGAGCGGCGGCGCGATGGTGAGCTGGCGCAGATTCGACCAGTCCGAAGTTTTCCCCTTGGGTCCGGTGGCGCGCACGCCAATGGTCACTTCTTTGCCGATCCAGTCTTTTTGGAGTGGAATTGCTTTGCTCAACGCGCCGGGCGCGGACGCCGGAATTTCGATTCGCGCCGCCGAGGCTTCCCAAGCCGCCTGATTCCACGGATTCGGCGTAGGGCCGGCGCGCAGCTCGACCGAGCGAATAGAATTCAGCGGCAGCCCCTGCGTGCTCATCGAGGGGATGGTGAACTGCGCCAGGATCTGATCGCCGCGCTCGGCCACCGCAAGGTCGCTGACGCGCTGCGGGATCGCCAGCGAAGGCGCTTGCGGCGGTCCGATGTATCCGCAGCCGGCCAGAACCAGCCCCACGGCGGGCAGGCGGCTTAGGCCCCTCCGGCGGCTCACAGAATATACCGGCTCAGATCCTGGTCCTTGACGATCTCGGCGAGCTGCTTGCGAACATAAGCCGCGTCGATCCGGACCACTTTCTTTTTCAGATCCGGGCCGTCGAAGGAAACCTCCTCCAGCAGCTTTTCGAGAATGGTGTGCAGCCGGCGCGCCCCGATATTTTCGGTCGATTCGTTGACGCGCGCGGCGAAGGCGGCGATCTCCTCCAGCGCGTCCTCGGTGAAGGTCAGTTTGATGCCCTCGGTATCGAGCAGCGCCTGATACTGCTTGATCAGCGCGTTCTTGGGCTCTTTCAGGATGCGAATGAAATCCTGCTCATTGAGCGACTTTAGCTCAACGCGGATGGGAAAGCGGCCCTGCAACTCCGGAATCAGATCGCTGGGCTTGGAGACGTGAAACGCGCCGGCGGCGATGAACAGAATATGATCGGTGCGGACGAAGCCGTAGCGCGTGTTGACGCTGGTTCCCTCGACGATGGGCAGAATATCGCGCTGCACGCCTTCGCGGCTCACGTCCGGACCATGTCCCGCCTCGCGTCCGGCGATTTTGTCGATTTCGTCCAAAAAAACGATGCCGCTGCGCTCCACGCGCTCGATCGCCACGCGCGTCACCTGATCCATGTCGACCAGCTTCTGCTCTTCTTCCTGCACCAGGTAATCCAGGGCCTCGCTGACCCGCATTTTGCGCTTGCGCGTGCGGCCGCCGAACAGGCCGGGCAGCATCTCCTTGAGATTGATGTCCATCTCCTCGATGCCGTTGGGAGTGGAGACCTCGAAGGTGGGACCGCGCTCCTTTACGTCGATTTCCACCTGCCGGTCGTCGAGCTTTCCCGCCCGCAACTTTTCGCGCAGCTTTTCCCGGGTGCGCTCGGCCGAGTCGGTGGGCTCCGGCTGGGCCGGCATCAGCAGATCCAGCAGGCGCTCCTCGGCGTTGCGCTCGGCGCGCTCGCCCACTTCGCTCAACCGCTCCTCGCGGACCATATCGATGGCGATCTCCACCAGATCGCGGATCATCGACTCGACGTCGCGCCCGACATAGCCGACTTCGGTGAACTTGCTCGCCTCCACCTTCAGGAACGGCGAGCTGGCCAGCTTGGCCAGGCGCCGCGCCAGCTCGGTCTTTCCGACGCCGGTCGGCCCGATCATCAGAATATTTTTGGGCATCACCTCTTCGGCCATCTCCGGGTCGAGTTTCTGGCGGCGGATGCGGTTGCGCAGCGCGATCGCCACGGCGCGCTTGGCTTCCGCCTGCCCGATGACGTATTTATCCAGCTCGCGGACGATCTCCCGCGGCGTCAGTTCATCGAGCACCGGAGTGTCTTCGGCGGCTTGCGCGGGCAAATAGATGACCATCAGCCGAGCTCCTCATATATGATGTTGCCGTTGGTGTAGATACAGATCTGGCCGGCGATCGCCATGGCTTTTTCGACGATCTGCCGCGCGGAAAGTTTCGTATTTTCGATCAGCGCCGTGGCCGCGGCCTTGGCAAACGGCCCGCCCGAGCCGATGGCGGCCACGTCGTTGTCGGGCTCGATGACGTCGCCGGTTCCGCTGACGATGTAGGTGTCGTGGGGATCGGCCACCAGCAGCAGCGCCTCCAGATGGCGCAGCGTGCGGTCCGTGCGCCAGTCCTTGGCCAGTTCCACCACGCTGCGCGCCAGATTCCCGTTGTGCTGCTCGAGCTTGGTTTCAAACCGCGAAAACAGCGCGAAGGCGTCCGCGGTTGCGCCTGCGAATCCGGCGATAATCTTGCCCCCGTACAGCCGGCGCAGCTTCTTCGCCGACGCTTTCAGCACCTCCGAACCCGCCGTCACTTGCCCGTCGCCGGCCATCACCACCTTTCCATCGCGGCGAACGGACAAAATGGTAGTGGATCGGATCTTGGATCTGGCTGTCACAAATTTTAGTTTGGCATACACGATTGGCTGATTTCTTCCTGATCTATCTTCAACCCGCCGCGGCAATGGGCCGGGTTCTCGACCGCGGGCGGCTGTGGATGGCGGCGGCTGCGGCGCTGTGTGTCTCCCTGCTGCTGCACTGGCGCGACGTCCCGCTGCGCGCGCCCTCCTCCGCTCTGCTGGAATTCATCGCCTGGATGCCGGGTGCGTATCTGGCGCCGCTGCTGGCGGTGGCGGTGGTGATGGTCCCGGCGATGCTCCTGGTCCGCGCCGCCGCCGGACACGGCGGCTTCGCCGTGCTGCTCAACACCGACTATGTCCCGCTGCTGATGCTGGCGATGAGCGCCTGGGCCGCCGGATATCTCCCGCTCGCCGTTTTGCGCGCCTTCACCGTCCTGCCGCTCGGCGATCCCTGGTATTATCTCGCCGCCAACCTCTACTTCACGTTTCTGCTGGCGATCGGGGTGCGGACGATGTACGGCTCGGGAACGGCATCGGCGATCGGCATCACGTTCGCCGGCTGGAGCGCGGGCGTGCTCGGGATGCTGGTGATGGCGCTGCTTGGCGGCGCGCTGTATTTTTTGGCGTCGCCGCTGGTTTTGATTTATCTCTATTTCCTTTTTGCTTCGCGCCTGCGCGATCTCGGCGCGGGCCTGCGCTCGCGGCAGCATTTTCAGCAGCAACTGGAAATCGCGGCCAATAATCCACACGACGCCGACGCGCAGTACCAGCTCGGCTTGATTCATCAGAAGCGGCGGCAGTACACCGACGCGATCGCGCGATTTGCGCGCGCCGTCGAAATCGATCCCTCGTTCGCCGACGCGCATATGCAGCTCGGGGTGATCGCGCGCGGCCAGCAGCGCTTCGCCGAAGCGGTTGGTCATCTGAAAACCGCGGCGGAGCTGGACGACAGGCTCGCCCAGAACGAGGTCTGGCGCGAGCTCGGCGCGGCGTATCTGGGAGCATCGCAAGCCGGGCTGGCGGCTGCCGCGCTCGAAAAGTTCACCACCCGCCGTCCCTACGATCCGGAAGGATTGTATTGGCATGGCGTCGCTCTGAAGCGGACCGGCCGGCAAGACCAGGCGCGGGAGATGTTCCGCCGCGCCATCGAATCCGTCAACACCATGCCCCCTCATCGCCGGGCCGAGGTGCGCCCCTGGGGCGCGCGCGCCCGCAAAGAGCTCGCCGCGGACCGCTAGGGAAGCAGGCCGGTCCGCCGCTCGAGCGAGATCATGCGGGCATCCTGCTGATAGGGCTCCAGCACCGGATCGATCCGCATATTTAATGCCTGCTGCTCGTGAAGATCCACGGATTGGCCGAGCCAGTAAAACAGCCGGTCCCGGTCCTTCAGGTACGCCCAGGCGATGGCCAACTGGTAGCGCACGTAATTCCTGGTATCCGCCTCGGATTCCATTCGCCGCAGGCGCGCCAAGGCCTCGCCGCGGCGGCCCAATTCCGCATCGGCGATGGCGAAACCGGCATCGAGAGCCGGGCTGCCGGGCGCCATGAGCCGCGCCTGCCGCAGATCTTTCAGCCCCTGGTCCGGACGGTTGTCAAACAGTTCGAAGTATCCAAGCGCCATCCGCCCGAGAAACCAGTCGGGTTCGCGCGCCAGGCAGGATTCTAATTCCCCGCGCGCGGCTGCGGCGCGGCCCTCGCGGCTGTACAAAGTGGCCAAATTGTAGCGAAGCAGGCAGTCAAGCGGATCGCGTTCGATGGCTTCCTGGTAGTGCCGTTCCGATTCTGCAAAGCGTCCCCGCGTCATGAGCGCCCAGGCATAAGTCTGATGCGCCGCGCTGCTGGAACCCAAGGCGAGCGCGCGCCGGAACCCGGCTTCGGCGCTCGGCCAATCCCAAGTCAGCAAATAATTCGCCAGCGCTAAGCCGGCGTTGGCGCCCGAAAGCTTGGGGTCCAGCGAAACGGCCGCGTCCAGTTCCTGCCGGGCCTTCTCCAGCGCCGCCTTCTGCGATGGGCCGGTCCGCCCGGAGCGCGCCAGGTATACGCTGCCCAACCGGACGTGCGCGAGCGCGTAGCGCGGCGCCAGCCGGAGCGCGTTCTGGTAATGCGCTTCGGCCAGATCCAGCGAAGCGGGATCGGCCTTGCTCTCCGCATCGACGCCCTTTAAAAACTCATCACGCGCGTCCAGGCCTGGATCGAACGCAACCTCTCTCCGCGGCGGAAGCGGCACTTGCAAAACGCCCGCCACCGCCTGCGTGATCTCCTCTTCAATCCCCGGAAGGTCCTTGGCCGCGCGTTCGTATCGCGATTTCCACAAGCGGGCGCCGTCCGCGGTGCGATCCAGCTCCACCAGGACGCGGATGCGGTCGCCTTCGCTCAAAATGCTCCCCTCGATTACCCAGCCCGCTCCCAGCTCGCGCCCAATCTCCCGCACATCCGTGTTTTTCCCCTGAAAATGAAAGGCGGAGGTGCGGGCGATGACCCGCAAATCCGGGGCCATGGCGAGCAAATCGGTCAACTCCTCGCTGATCCCGTTGCTCAGGTATTGGCTTTGGCCTCTCGGAGTAAGATCCTTGAAGGGCAGGACGGCGACGGTCGGAAGCGGCGGCGCCGTGCGGAGTCGGCTCGAGGCGAGAAATATCCCGGCGCCGGAAAGCAGCGCCAGCACGAGCGCCAAGGCAATCGTCCCGCGGCTCCGCCACAACGAGGGCTCCGTGGTTGCGGGCGCGGGCTCGCCGGCGGCCTGCTCCGCAGCCGCCTCCCGCGCGTGGAACACCGGAAGGTAACCGCGAAAGGGAAACTCAATCAGAATCGGATCGGCGGCGCCTTGCCCCGCATAGTATTCCCGGAGCTTCTGGCGCATGCGGCTGAACTCGACGCGGACAATCGGATCCAGGCGCGGATCCCAGGACTTCGGCTTGCCAAACACGGCCAAGCCGATCTCGTATTCTTTTATTGGATCTTCGTTACCGTCGAGAGCGCGGTTTACCGTCCAGCGCAGCAAAGCGCGCCGCCGTTCAGAACGCCGGAATTCGTTGCCCGCCAGAATCCGCGCAAGTTGGGCTTCAATCGCCTCCCGGCCGGGCCTGGCCTGAACGACGCCTGCACCCGTGTACATGGTCGAAAAATTTTACCATGACCAGGCCAAGAAGAAGCAGGGCCCAGGTTGACGGTTCCGGAGTGGCCGAACCTCCGCTATTATTCAGCGTGGCCAGAAATCCCTGATAGTTGTCGCCGCATGTGGTGCACGTATAATTCCCGACCAGTTGACCTGAGTCATTGATCTTGTAGACTTCGGTTCCGCCCGTTGCCAGCGCGTCCGGATCATCCACCTGAGTGAAAGCGCCGTTACTATACACAAAGCCGTGATAATCCAGGCCCAAGTCCTGACCGGTTCCCTGCACCACGTAGTAGCCCGAAACCTGCCCCAGATTATTGATTCCCAAAACATACGTGCCCTCGCCGGCGGTCTGGCCGGCTTGAGGATCGTCGAGTGTGGTGAAAACCCCGTTCTGATCGATAAATCCGTGAACGATATTGTTGCTGTCGATGTAGTAGCCCACAATCACACCCGAGTTGTTGATGTCCCACGGAAAGGTGCCCTGCCCGAAAGAGCTGCCGGCGTTGGGATCGCTGATCGTGCTGAAAACCCCGCTTGCATCCAGAAAACCGTTGTCAATAGTTCCGTTGTAGGAATACCCGACGATTTGCCCGGAGTCATTGATCCCGGTCGCGTAGGTGCCAAAGGAGCCTGCGACGGTTATGTCGGTGAAAGTGCCCGCATTGTACTCAAATCCGCGATTGCCGAAAAAATTGTTATAGCTGCCCACAATCACGCCGGAACTGTTAATTCCATTGGGAAAGGTGCTGTTTGTATGGCTTCCAAATTGAAAATTTGTATCGGTTACGTCAGAGAACGAGCCGCTGTTATAGAGGAACCCGGTCGAAGTGAACTCGGCAGTCGAGTACGAGCCCACGATTTGGCCGCTGTTGTTCACTGCATTGGCAAACGTGGCGGGATAGAACTGCGCGTTAGGGTCGTCGATCGTGGTGAACATATAGCCCGCGTATGCGGTTCCCCCGCCGAGCGCCAGGAAAACCATCAGCCGGGCTGCGGAGATGCAGTGTTTCGGGGCAATCATGGGAAAAGGCTACACGGTTGGCGCAAAGCAGGGAAGTAACAGAAGGTACGTGTACGTTACAAGCGGCATATTATCAAGGTTTTGGGAACGGGCGAGCGGCCCGCGCCGGTTGCGCTCCGGCTCGCAAATCAATATGCTGGAAGTTTCCCGCGAAAGGAGATCCGATGTACAAGAACACCCTCGCGTTTCTGCTGCTGGCCGCCTGCGCCTGGGGTCAGAATAAGCTGACCCCCGAAAAAGAGGCCGCCATCAAAGCCGACCTGATGGGCGAAATCGATCATATGAAAAAGCAGGCGCAAGTCATGGTCGACAGCGTCTTCAGCTTCGGCGAATTGGGCTTTCAGGAATTCGAGACGTCGAAATATCTCACCGGCATTCTCGAAAAGGAAGGCTTCAAAGTCGAACGCGGATACGCCGGCATTCCCACGGCGTGGGTCGCGTCCTGGGGGAGCGGCAAGCCGGTGATCTCGCTCGGCTCCGATATCGACGATATCCCGCAGGCGTCGCAAAAGCCCGGGGTCGCCTACCATGACCCGCTGATCGAAGGCGCGCCCGGCCACGGTGAAGGCCACAACTCCGGCGTGCCGCTCAATATCATCGCCGCGCTGGCCGTGAAGAAGGTGATGGAGCGCGAGCACCTTCAGGGCACCATCCGCCTGTGGCCCGGGGTCGCCGAAGAACTGGTGGGGACCAAGGCCTACTATGTGCGCGCCGGGATGTTCAAGGACGTCGATGTCGTCCTGTTCTGCCACGTCGCCAGTAATCTGGGGGTTTCCTACGGGCCGAGCCCGCAGAACGGGCTGGTCTCGGTCGAGTACAACTTTAAAGGGGAAAGCGCCCATGCGGCCGGCGCGCCCTGGCGCGGGCGCAGCGCGCTGGACGCCGCGGAGCTGATGAGCATCGGCTACGAGTTCCGCCGCGAACATCTGCGCCTGGCCACGCGCGTTCACTACGTGATCACCAACGGCGGCGATCAGCCCAACGTCGTTCCGCCCAACGCCTCCATCTGGTTCTACTTCCGCGAAGCCGACTACGATCACATCATGAATCTGTGGCGCATCGGCGACAACATGGCCAAAGCCGCGACCCTGATGACCGACACCGACTACACCGAGCGTGTTCTCGGCAGCGCCTGGCCCGGTTATTTCAACAAACCGATCGCCGAGGCGATGTACGCCAATATTCAGAAGGTCGGGCTGCCGCAGTGGTCCGAGGACGATCAAAAGCTCGCCAGGGCGTTTCAGGCCGAGCTGAAGCAGCCGGTGCGCGGCCTGGCGACGAAAATTCCACCGCTGCGCCCGCCGCGCGAGCAGTCCAACGACAACACCGGCGAAGAAGGCGGCGGCCAGAATCAGCCGATGGGCGGAGGCTCCGACGATATCGGCGACGTTTCCTGGAACGTTCCCACCGTCACGCTTCGCTATCCGTCGAATATTCCCGGCGGTCCCGGCCACAACTGGGCCAACGCGATCTCCATGGCCACGCCCATCGCGCACAAGGGCGTGATCGCCGGCGCCAAAGTCCAGGCGATGACCATGATCGACATCCTGACGCACCCCGAGCTGGTTCAGGCGGCCTGGGATTATTTCCGCAACGTACAAACCAAGGATCAAAAATACGTTTCGCTGCTGCGGCCTGAAGACAAGCCGGCCATCTGGCTCAACGCCGCCACCATGGCCAAGTACCGCGACCAGATGAAGAAGTTCTACTACGATCCGTCGAAATACGACACCTATCTGGAGCAGCTCGGCATCAAGTATCCCACCGTGCGCGCAACCGGCGCGGGTCAGTAGTCCGGGCGGCGTAAGCCGCGCGGCTTACGCCTTCGCGCTGCGGCGTTCGACGAAATACCGGATGACTTCATAAATCGCCGGAAGCAGCACCGCCGCGAGAAAGCCCACGCGGTAGGGATACTGGATGTGCCGGGTGGTGCTGCGGATCACCGCGTCGCCTACCCGGTATTGAATCGTGTTCTGATGCCAGGGGATGTGCGGCGTCAGCGCCACGCCCGCGATGTATCCCGCCGCGCCGAGCAACAGGTCCGGGGAAAATTTCAGCGCCCGCTTTCCCAGCAGGCTGGCGGCGATCGCGATAAACGCGCCGATGGCGCCGCCCACCACGGCTTCCAGAAGATAGGGCAAGCTGTCGGGGGCGGTCTGGGGATTCATTGCGCCGCCGCCTTGGTGAAGATCAGAATGTGCTGCCGCGGCAGAATTTCCAGAACCTGGTGCAGATGGAAACCCTCCGCCTCGAGCTCCGTCCTGGCCTCGCCGACGCTCATTTTGTGCTCCGGCCGGATGGGGATACTAGGATCTTCCTTGCGGTATTCCAGCAGCACCAGCCGCCCGTCCGGCTTGAGATCGGCGCGCATCTTTTCCAGCATTTTTTGCGGCTGCGAAAATTCATGATACACGTCAACCAGCAAGATCAGATCCAGCGCGCCGGAGGGAAGTTTCGGATCGCTTTCGGTGCCGAGCACGGTTTCGATATTCTTCCACCCCGCGCGCGCCGCGTTCTGCCGCAGCATCCGCAGCATCTCCGGCTGGATATCGTTGGCATAAACCTTTCCCGACGGCCCCACGCGCCGCGCCAGCCGCAGCGTCATGTATCCGGTGCCCGCGCCGACGTCGGCCACCACCATCCCCGGCTTGATGCCGATCGCCTCCAGAGCCTCGTCGGGATGCTCTTCGCTTTCCCGCTCGCCGCGCTCCAGCCAATCGGCGCCCCCGGCGCCCATCACCGGCGCGATGCGGCGCCCGGTCAGCGGATGCTCGGATTGAAACGGCCCCGCCGCGGCCGCCCAGGCCAGCCAGAACAATAGTACAGTGAGGGATTGCCTTCGCCAGAGAGAACCGTTAGATTGTGGGGTGATCCTCATGTTTAAACCGGTACCATTGTTGGCCCTGTTGCCCGCCATCCTTGCCCTGTCGGCGTGCGCCAACAAGCAGGAGCAGACACGGGTGGATTTTCAGATGGGCGAGCGGGCCACGGTCGGTCCCTTGACATACAATGTCATCGAAACCGGCTGGCGAAGTCAATTGGGCAGCGAATTCAAGATGCGCTTTCCCGAGCAGCGCTTCTTGCTGGTCACCCTTTCGGTCACCAACGGCGGCGGCAAGGAGGTCTCCGTTCCGCTGTTCACGCTGGAGGATCAAAAGGGCCAGACCTATCCGGAACTGGATAACGGCGAGGGCGTGGAAAACTGGTTCGGGCTGCTTCGCACGCTCTCCGCCGCGCAGACGCTGCAAGGCCGGCTGGTGTTTGATGTCCCCTTGGGATCCTACCGGTTGCGCATCACCGACGGCGGCGACCCCGGCCTGGAGAAAGTCGCCTACATCGAGCTTCCCCTGCGCATGGACACCGACACCGGCGTCGATACGCCGGCGCCCGCGCCTCCGTCCAAGGATTTCAGCGCTCCGCCAACCCCCAAGAGGTAGATTTTGACGGCCGCGGTCCGCAGTTTGGCGCTGGCGTTGTTCGCCGCGGCGGCCCTGCGCACCCAGCCGAAGCTGGCCTTCGACCGCGTCGCCCTGCACCAGTTCGAGGACGGCCCGGTGCTCGCGCCCGACTACGAGTTCGTCCCCGGCGAAACCGCCTACTTCAGTTGCCGCATCCGCGGATACGCCACGCTCCACAAGGAGGACCGTCAGAGCGTCGATCTTTCCTGGCGGATGCGCATCGTCGATCCGGCGGGCGTGCCGGTGCAGGAGGATCTTTCCGGAAAAATCCAGGAAGAAGTTCTGCCGCAGGATAAAGATTGGCGCCCGAAGTTTTTGGCGAGCTTCGTCATCCCCGCCTTTGCCCCCTCCGGGGATTATCACGTCGCCGTCACGGTCCGCGACGAAGTCGCCGGATCGGAAATTTCCACCAGCCTCGCCTTTAAAGTCAAAGGGCACGAGGTGCAGCCGAGCGACACGCTCGCCGTGCGAAATTTCGCCATGATGCGCGCGGAAAACGATCCGTTTCCGATGCGCAATCCGGTGTACCGCCCGGGAGAGATGTTATGGGCCAAATTTGACATTGTAGGCTACAAATTTGGCGAAAATCACCGCTTTTCGGTGTCTTACGGACTGGCGATTCTCGATGCCTCCGGCCGGCAGGTCTTCGCCCAGCCCGCTGCCGCCTCCGAAACCAAAGAGTCTTTCTATCCGCAACGCTACGTGCCCGGCGTGCTCAGCGTAAGTCTCGACCCCAACGTCGCCAAGGGCGCCTACACTCTGGTGGTTTCCGTAGAAGACAAAATCGGCAATCAGAGATTTGAGGTCAAGCAGCCCTTCTCCGTGGAGTGAGGCGCGCAAGCCCCCGGATCTAAATGTCGTAATACAGCGCGAACTCGTAGGGATGCGGCCGCAGCCGCACCGCGTCGGACTCGTTTTTGCGCTTGTAGGCGATAAACGTCTCCAGCAGCTCCTCGCTGAACACGTCTCCCTTCAGCAGGAAGGCGTGATCGTCCTCCAGGCATTGCAGCGCTTCTTCGAGCGAGGCCGGCATGGAGGGAACGCTCTTCATCTCCTCCGGGGAGAGATCGTAGATATCCTTATCGAGCGGCTCGCCCGGATCGATCTTGTTGATCACGCCGTCCAGACCGGCCATCATCATTGCGGCGAAGGCCAGATACGGATTCGAACTGGGGTCCGGCGGGCGGAACTCGATGCGCTTGGCCTTCGGACTGGCCGAATACATCGGGATGCGCACCGCGGCCGACCGGTTGCGCCGCGAATACGCCAGATTCACCGGCGCTTCATAGCCCGGCACCAGACGTTTGTAGCTGTTGGTGGTGGGCGCGATGATGGCCGACAGCGCGCGGGCGTGCTTGAGCAGCCCGCCGATATACCACAGCGCCATCTGGCTCAGGCCCGCGTACAGATCGCCGGCAAACAGCGGCTGGCCGCCCTTCCACAGGCTCTGATGCGTGTGCATTCCGCTGCCGTTATCGCCGAACAGCGGCTTGGGCATGAAGGTCACGCTCTTGCCGTACTGATAGGCGACGTTGCGGATCGCGTACTTGTAAATCATCATGTTGTCGGCCGAGCGGATCAGCGTGTCGAAGCGCTGATCGATCTCGCATTGCCCGCCGGTAGCCACCTCGTGATGGTGGCATTCGATGTTCAGCCCGCACTTGATCATGGTTTCGACCATCTCGGCGCGCAGGTCCTGGTAGTGGTCGGTGGGCGGGACCGGAAAATATCCTTCCTTATACCGCGGCCGGTAGCCCAGGTTGTTGGTCTCGCGGCTGGAGTTCCAGCGCCCTTCTTCCGCGTCGATGAAGTAGTAGCCCTCGTGCGCGTTCTGGTCGAAGCGGACATTGTCGAAGATGAAAAATTCCGCCTCCGCGCCGAAGTACGCCGTATCGGCCAGCCCGGAGTTTTTCAGGTACATCTCGGCCTTGCGCGCGATCCAGCGCGGATCGCGGTCATAGTGCTGCCGCGTGATCGGATCGATCACATCGCAGGTCATCGTAAGGGTTTTCGTCTCGTAAAACGGATCCATGAAAGCGGTGCTGGCGTCCGGGATGAGCAGCATGTCGCTCTCATTGATGGCCGCCCAGCCGCGAATGCTCGACCCGTCCATTCCGAAGCCCTGTTCGAAGGAATCCTCATCCAGCTCGCTGATGGGATAGGAAACGTGATGCTGCAACCCGGGAAGATCGGTGAAGCGCAGGTCCACCTGCCGGGCGTCGTTTTTCTTGGCAAAGTCGAGAACGTCTTTGGGCGTCTTAGCTGCGTGGCTCATCCCTACATGATAGTTCGCGGCCCGATGTAACCGCGATAGAAATTTTGAATGACCGCGATAACTGCGGCCGCCGGAACTGTTTCCACTTCTGTTCTCCGGCATTCCCCTGAGTCCGTACTAGGGCTCTCGAAAAAAACCGCTTAAGCCAGTCCCCGGGACCTATCGGGAAGCCACCCGGGCGACGATGGATTCTTCAACAGAACCGCTGAACGCTGAACAAAGAAAAGGGCAAACCTCAAGTGACTGCACCGAAATCCTTCAAATACGCGACCACGACGCTGCTGCTGGCATGCCTGCCGCTGCTGTTGTCCACGCCGGCCAAAGCCTACGGCTACGCCGACCCGGGCACGGGAGCCTTTTTGTACCAGGCGTTTTACGCGGCGTTTCTCGGCGGAACGTTCTATTTCCGGAAGTTCCTGGACCGCGTCTGGAAGCGCCGCCGTTAAGCGGGCATGCGGACCGGCGAAGCGGCGGAAGAGCGGACTCTCTCTCCGCAGTCCTTCCGCGATCCCGCGGGGACGCTCTTTGAGGACGGCGAGCGCATTTTGCGCCGGGTGAATCCGGCCCATGCCGCCGGGCTGGAAGCGTTTCTGGCGACGCAAACCGCGGCCCGGGCGATCGAGCGCGGCGCGCTGGTCCGCTCGCAGCGGCTGGGCGACCATCTCTACGAGCACGAGCGCATCCGGTTTCCGAGCTACCCCTGCGAGTGGCCGCCCGAAATGCTCCATGCCGCCGGCCAGCTCACCCTGGATCTGGCCTGCTCGGCGCTGGAGGAAGGTTACGGGATCAAAGACGCGACCCCGTACAACGTTTTGTTCCGCGGCAGCCGCCCGGTGTTTGTGGACGTGCTTTCCTTCGAGCCGCGCGATCCGCGCGACCCCACCTGGCTCGCCTACGGGCAGTTCACGCGGACCTTTCTGCTGCCGCTTCTGGCGAATCGCCAAACACGGATGCCGCTGGCGTCGATCTTCGCCGCGCAGCGCGATGGGCTGGAACCGGAAGCCGTGTATCACACGATCGGGCCGCTGCGCCGGCTGCTTCCGCCGTATCTCAATCTGGTCTCCATTCCCACCTGGCTGAGCGGGCGTGAAACCGACTTCACCTATCGGCCCAAACTGGCCGCTTCCGCCAGCCAGGCGCGGTTCATTCTCCACCGGATCCTGCGCGGCTGCGCCCGCCAGTTGCGGTCGCTGGAGCCGGCGCGGCGCGTTTCGAAGTGGTCCGGCTACCTGCCGGCGGAGCGCGCCGCCGCGGTTTCCTACACCCCCGCGCAATTCGCCCAAAAGGAACAGATCGTCCGCGACTGCCTGGCCATCGCCCGCCCGGGCGAGGTCCTCGACGCCGGCGCCAATCAGGGACACTTCAGCTTTCTCGCCGCCGAGGCCGGCGCATCCGTCGTGGCGGTCGACTCCGATGAGACCTGCGCCGGCGCGATCTGGCGCGAAGCTTCCCGGCGGAGCTTGAACGTGCTCCCGCTGGTGGTCGATCTGGCGCGCCCCACCCCCGCCATGGGGTGGCGCAACCGCGAATGCGCGTCGTTCCTGGCCCGCGCGCGCCACGGCTTCGATCTGGTGATGATGCTGGCCGTGCTTCATCACATTTTGGTAACCGAGCGCATCCCGCTGGAGGAGCTGTTCGCCCTGGCCGAAGAGCTCACCCGCGGCTATCTCCTAATCGAATTCGTCGGTTCCGACGATCCTTGTTTCAAGCGCATCGTGCGGGGGCGCGGCGCGCTGTACTCGCATTTGACGCGCGAGCGCTTCGAAGCCGCCGCCAGCGAGCGCTTCGATCGGGTCCGCTCGGCCAGAATCGACGGAATGGAACGATGGATCTATCTATATCGCCGGCGGCGCGCCATCAGCTAAAAAATCTGCTGCTGTGTTTTTCCGCGGGAAATCTCTGCTTCCTCCGACGCTGGTACGATCTGGAGCATTTGCAGGAACGCTCCATGAATTATTACCGCGCCGCGCCGGAGACGCCGGCGCTGCTGGCCGCCACCATTGCGGCTGGCTGCCTGCTGAGCCTGGCATTTTACGCCGCCTGGCGGTGGGTGGAGCGGAATCCGTCGCCGCGCAGGCTGAAATTCGGCTACTGCGGATTCCTGCTGGCGCTGATGTTTCCTTTGGAATCGGTCCGCCAATACTGGAACACCGAGGGCGCCGCCTACGATCGGGCCACCAACGCCGCAATCGTCTGCGTGGAAGCGATTCTCGCCATCGGCGCGGCGCTGGCCCTGGCCGGCAATCCGAGGGTGGTGCGCGCGGCGCGGCGCATCACGCTGGCGCTCACGCTGTTGTTCCCCTCGCTGCTGATCGATTTCACCTGGGGCCGCCCCGCGGCCGAGCCTGAATCGGCTTTCCGCTCCAAACCGCCCGCCCCCATGCTCGCCCGGCACGGATCGGGCCACCGCGTCCTGTGGGTGGTGTTCGACGAGTTCGACCAGCGCCTGGCGTTCGATCTGCGCCGCCCCAAAGCGGCTCTGCCGGAGCTCGACCGGCTGCGCGCCGAGTCCTTTACCGCTTCGGCCGCCGAACAGACCGCCGCCTGGACCACGCTGGCCATACCGTCGCTGCTTTCAGGAAAACTTTTTTCCCGCGCCGATCTGGTGGACGCCTCCACCCTGCGCGTCTATTCGCCGGGTTCACAGGATGGCCGGAGCTGGCGCGACGAGCCCAATATTTTTAAACGGGCGCGCGCCGCCGGATTCAACTCCGCCCTGGTCGGCTGGCATCATCCCTACTGCCGGGTGCTGGGCGACGAGCTGGTCCGCTGCGCCGACCTGCCCAGCGGCTATCCCACCGCGGCTCTGCTTCGCGAGACCAGCGTGGAGGAGCTGGGCCTGGCGCGGTCGGTTCCATTTCTCTTCGCTCTGCAATGGACCAGCCTCGCCGACATCTTTCGCCGCGGAACGCCGGAACCGGTTTCGGCCGGCGGGCGCGATCAGTACGTGCAGCGGAGGCAGCAGAAACAGTATTTCCACCTCCGCGATCTGGTTTACTCCCTGGCCGCCGATCCGCAGATCGACCTTTTGTTCGCGCACTTTCCCATCCCGCATCCGTTTGCCATCTACAACGCCGGACGCGGCGACTTCACCCTGGATTCCTCGCTCAGCTACGCCGACAATCTCGCTTTGGCCGACCGCACCGTGGGCGAGCTGCGCCGCGTTCTGGAGCGGTCCGGCCAGTGGGATTCGACCACCATCGTCATCACCTCCGATCACGGCCTTCGGCCCGCGGTATGGCGCGGCCGTATGGGTTGGACCAGCGAGCTGGAGCAGCTCACCGGCGGCAAGCAGTCCCCGCTGGTGCCCTTGATCGTCAAAGTGGCCGGCGCGCGCGACTCCCTGGCCTTTGACCGGGCCTTTTCGAGCGTGGTGGAAAGCGAGATCGTCTTCGCCGCTCTGCAAGGCCGCCTCCACTCGGCGCGCGACGTCGCCGCGCTGATCGGACGCCCGCCGGACGCCTGGAGCGCGGCAGCCCGCGCACAATCGCCGCATTAATCCGCAAATTGTGCGATAATTCGACCGTATTTCATGTCCGACTGGAAGCACGCCTTGCGGATGCTGTTCCGGAACCCGGCCTTCACCGCCGCCGCGGTGGTCGTTCTGGGCCTCGGAATTGGGGCGTCGGCCGTCGTTTTCACGCTGGTTCACGCCATTCTGCTGGAGCCGTTGCCGTATCCACAAAGCGAGCGCCTGATCTTTATCAGCGGCGTTCCGCCGCACTCCGGCGGGGGCACCACCGGAATGTTCGGGCCCGATTTCATCGAATTTCGCGATCATAACCGTTCCTTTGAAAAAATGGCGGCCTATGGCCGGGGATTATGGATTTTAAGCGGCTCGGGCGAAGGAGAAAGCCTGAACGGCGTTCGCGTAAGTCCCGGTTATTTTGAAACGCTGGGCGTCGCACCGGTTTTAGGACGCGGCTTTTTACCCCAGGAGCAGTGGCTCGGCCACGAATGGGAAGTGATCTTCAGCTACCGGCTCTGGCAGCGCAAATTCGGCGGCGATCCGGCCATCATCGGCCGCCGGGTGACGCTGGACGGGCGGCCTTATGAGGTGGTGGGGATCGCGCCGCCCGATTTTCCGGAGGCCGAGGAGTTCGATATGTGGGCGCCGCTGCAAATGGACGGCCCCTTCATCGCCGGCCGGCGCTATCGCAACCTCCGCGTCATCGGCCGGCTGAAGGACGGCGTCCTGCTCCGCCAAGCGCAGGCGGAAGCCGACGCTTTGGCGGCGGATCTGGCCGCGCGCAATCCCGACGATGAAGGCTTCAGGCTGCAACTGGTGACGTTTCTCGATCGCGAAGTGGGCGGGGTGCGGAAGATGCTGTGGATTTTCGCCGCCGCGGTGGGATGCGTTCTGCTGATCGCCTGTTCTAATGTCGCCAGCCTGCTGCTGGCGCGCGGCGCCTCGCGGGTCCGGGAAATGGCCGTGCGGTCGGCGCTGGGAGCGAGCCGCGCGGTGCTGATCCGGCAGATGCTGGTGGAAAGCGTCGCGCTCGCCCTGGGCGGCGCCGCGCTCGGGGTCGGGCTGGCCTGGGCCGGACTGCGGCTGCTGATCGCCGCGGCTCCCAAGGCGCTGCCGCGCAGCGGCAATGTCCGCATCGACGCGGGCGTGCTGTGGTTCGCCCTGTTTGCCGCGCTGGCCACCGGCGTGATCTTCGGCATCGTCCCGGCGCTGCGCGGATCGCGCGTGAACCTTTCCGAGGCGATCAAGGACGGCGGCCGCTCCGGCGCCGCGGGACGCTCCAGCCACCGCTTTCGCGCCGCCCTGGTGGTGGTCGAGGTCGCGCTCGGCGTCGTGCTCATGGCCGCTGCCGGGCTGTTTTTGCGAACCTTTCAGGCGCTGGCCGGCGTCCGTCCCGGCTACAACGTGCGCGACGTTCTGATCCTGCCGATCGCGGCCATCGGCCCGCACTACCGCGGGCCGGAGGATTGGCGCCGCTTCTTCGATCGTCTGATCCCGGAGTTGGAGCGCATTCCCGGCGTCCAATCCGCCGGCAGCGTCAACCTGGCGCCGCTCGAGGCGCAGGGCAACTCCACTTCCCTGTGGCTGGACACCCAGAGCGTCCGCTCCGAGCAGACCAAGATCCGCCTGGACAACCGCGTCGTGACTCCCAACTACTTCCGCGCCATGGGCATTCCGCTCATCGCCGGACGCATGTTCGATGAAAACGACCGGCCCGATACCGCCCACGTCCTGATCGTCAACGAAGCTTTCGCGCGCCAGTTTTATCCGCAAGGCGCGGTGGGCCATCGGGTGACGCTCGACGTCGGCACCGGCTCCATGTGGACCGCCGAAATCGTCGGCGTGGTGGGAAATTACCGTGAAACCAGTCTGGGCCAGGAGCCCAAAGCCGAGCTGTTCACGGCGCTTGCGCAAACCACTGTCGCCGGCCAGACGCTGGCGCTGCGGACCACCGGCGATCCGGCCGGCTACATCGCCGCCGTGCGCCGCGCCGTGGCGTCTATCGATCCCGACGTGCCGGTCTATAACGTTCGCACCATGCGGCAGCAGGTGAGCGACTCGCTGATGCAGCACCGGTTGCGGCTGCTGCTGCTGGGCGCGTTTTCCGGGCTTGCGCTGGTGCTCGCCGCCATCGGGCTTTACGGCGTGATCGCCTGCGCGGTGGCCGAACGCAAGCAGGAGATCGGGATTCGCATGGCCCTGGGCGCGCCGCAAAAGCGGGTGATCGCGCTGGTCCTGCGATCCGGCCTGAAACTGACGGTGGCCGGGCTGCTGATCGGAATCGCCGCCGCGTTCGGCGCCACGCGCCTGATCGCGTCGTTTCTCTATGGCGTCACCCCGTGGGATCCGGCGACGTTCGCCTTCACCGCCGTGATCTTCGTCGGCGTGGCGATCGCCGCCAGCTACCTGCCCGCGCGCCGCGCCACCCGGATCGATCCGGTGGAGGCGCTGCGTGAGGAATAGCGGGCGTCTTACTGCTTGACAAACTCCACCCGCCGGTTCTGCGCCCGCCCCTCCGGCGTGTCATTGGAGGCGACCGGTTTGCCGGCGCCGAATCCCGCCGACGTCAGCCGCGCCGCGTCGATTCCGAACTGCGAAACCAGCACGCTGCGCACCGCTTCGGCTCTCCGCTTCGACAGATCCAGATTATGCTGCGCGTCGCCGGTCGAATCGGTGTAGCCGTCGATTTCCAGCTTCAGATTCGGATTCTTTTGCAGCCCCTGCGCCACCATTTTGATCACCGGCGCCGACTCCGGCTTTAAACGATCGCTGTCGGTATCGAAGTAAATTCCGTGAGTTACGTATTTTCCGCCTGCCGCGATCACCGTCGAAAAATCCGGCGCCGATTCGGCCAGGCGCACGCTGCGGATACCGACCGGGCGATAGCGGGCGTTTTCGACCTCGAGATGATCGATGCCGGCGAGCATCACCTGATTGACGTCAACCACGCGCGTGCCGTTGAGATAGGCGCGCAGGCGGCCTTGCTGAACCCACAGAGCAAATGTGTTCGGCTGGCTGTTATCCGCTTTGACGGAGCCGTCGCCGAGGTCCCCGTGTCCCGGCCAATCGATTCTGGCGCTGATCTCCTGGCCGTTCTGCTCGCCGCGCACGGTGAAGTTAAGGATGCGGTTGTTGTCCTTATCGCGCATGCTCCATTGCATTTCACCCTGGTTGGTGAAGACCAGCTCGAAAGTGAAATTCGCGGGAACGCTGACCGGAGGCGAGGTGAGTGTATTGCTTTCGGCGGAATAGAGCTCACGCACCCCGGGAGCGATGCGCAGCTCGACCGGATGGCCGCGCAGCTTCCAGTGCGGCGGCGGCTCATCCTGAGCCATGTCGCTGAAATCGTCGAAGAAAATGGTCCGTTCGCCGGGGATGAATTCGATTTTGACGGAAGACAACTGCGGCTGCCCGCCCGGCGCCGCGGGAACAGCCGCCGCAGCGGTCGTGTTGGACGGAGCATTCGATGGAGACGGCGCTGGAGCCGCCGCCGTCGCCGTATTGCCCGTGTTCGGCGGCAGGCTCGCCAGATCCGGGCCGCCGCGCGACTTCACCGACAGTCTCACCGTCGATCCCGGCGCGAACTCGACTTTGGGACCTTTCGCCGCCACTTCAATCGCCGCAATCGACGCCGCCGCGCCGATGCCCGCGCCGATCGCCGCGCCCTTGCCCCCACCGGTCAATCCCCCGATCAGAGCGCCGGCTCCCGTGCCCAGCGCCGCTTTCCCGATGTTGCTGGAGTGGCTTACCGCCGTCCCTTCTTCGTCGACGTTCTGCTGTCCCTTCGAATTGGCGATGGAGGTGATGGTCGAAGAGACCGGCACCGCCGCGCCGTTGTGCAGGATGGTGTCAAAATTGAAGCGCAGCGAGGCCGATCCGTGAAGCTTGTTGCCCGATTTCGCCTCCGTCACGCGCCCCTGCATCGTGTCGCCGGAAAACGCGGCCGGCTCCAGCACCTTCGCCGTCACCGGATCGCCCGGATGGCTGGCCGAAGTGCTGATGCCGGTGGTCAGTTGAACCGTGAACGGCATCTCCTGGGCCAGTAAAGCCGCGGGTGAAAGCGCGGCTGCCAGTACAACGATTCGCATTCCAACCTCCTAAAAAAAAAATACGCACCAACCGCCGGCCAAAAGGATCAGCAAAGGCTCCCCGCCGAAAAACCATCTTCAGGATGGAAAACCGATTTGCGCGGGCCGTCAAATCTGCTACTATTTGGTCATGACCGTCCCCCGCCCGGCCCGCTGGCCATTATCTTAGATGACCCCCAGAGGCTACCCTCCCCGCCGGCCGAGGATCCGGGAAAACGTAAACGAAGCGATCCGCGCGCGTGAAGTGCGCGCCGTATTTCCCGACGGCACCGTCGAGATCATGCCCACTCCGCTCGCCGTGCGCAAGGCGCAGGACCTGGGCCTGGATCTCATTTTGATCGCTCCCACCGCCGAGCCGCCCGTGGCCAAAGCCATGGATTACGGCCAGTGGCAGTATGAGAACAAGAAGAAACAGCACGAGGCCAAGAAAAAACAGCATGTGATCCAGGTCAAGGAGCTGAAATTCCGCCCCAACACCGACGATCACGACTACGAATTCAAGAAAAATCACGCCATTCGGTTCCTGAAGGAGGGCAACCGGGTGAAGGCCGTGGTGCAGTTCCGCGGGCGGGAAATCGCTCACACCGAGCTCGGCCGCAAGCTTCTGATGCGCTTTGCCGAAGATCTGGCCGCTTACGGCACGGCCGAAGGCCAGCCCCGCATGGAAGGCCGCAACGCCCACGTGCTGTTGAGCCCGGTGAAAGCCGGCGCCGCTCCGCCGAAGGAAAAACCCGCCCCCAAGACGGAATCGAATCCCTAACGGGCTTGCGCGGCCGGGGGCCGCTAAAATAGACTTAAGTGCTCGTCACCATCGAACCGAAAACGCCGCGCCCGGCCTGGCTTCGCGCCCCGGCTCCGGTCGGGGAGAACTATCGCGGGCTCAAGGGGCTGGTGGAGAGCCTCCACCTGCACACCGTGTGCGAAAGCGCCGCCTGCCCCAACATCGGCGACTGCTGGAACCGCCGCACCGCGACCTTCATGATTCTGGGCAATGTATGCACGCGCCGCTGCGGATTCTGCGCGGTGCAAAAAGGCGGGCCGCTTCCGGTCGATTACGACGAGCCGCGCCGGGTGGCGGAAGCCTGCGCCGCGCTCGGCTTGAAATTCGCCGTGATCACCAGCGTCAACCGGGACGACCGCAAGGACGGCGGAGCCGAGCTGTTTGCCCTCACCATCCGGGCCATCCGCGAGCGCCTTCCCGGATGCGGCGTCGAAGTGCTGGTGCCCGATTTTCAAGGCTCGCACGCGGCCATGGACCTGGTTCTCGAGGCCTCGCCGGACGTGCTCAACCACAACACCGAAACGGTGCCGCGCCTCTACCGCCAGGTGCGGCTGGGCGCGCGCTATGAGCGTTCGCTCGACATGCTCGCCTACGCCAAGCGCCGGCGTCCGGAGATCCCCACCAAATCGGGACTGATGCTGGGCCTCGGCGAAACCAAGGAAGAAGTGCTTGAGGTGATGCGCGATCTCCGCGCCGCCAGTGTCGATATCCTGACGCTCGGCCAATATCTGCGGCCGTCTCCCAAGCACCTGCCGATCCTGCGCTACGCGACGCCGGAAGAGTTCGCCGATTTTAAGCGTATCGGCTACCAGATGGGATTCCGCCACGTCGAAAGCGGGCCGCTGGTGCGCAGCTCCTATCACGCCGCGGACGCCGTTTCTGAATGACCCATCGCGCGGGGGATCAGATCGCCGGCGTGACGACGCTCACCTTGCCCATGCCCTGGGAATTGGAATCGGTGAATGTTCATCTGATCGAGCTCGACGAGGGTTTTCTGCTGGTCGACTCCGGCATCGCCACGCAGGAATGTTTCGACGCGCTCCAGTCCTCGCTGGAGCAGCTCGGCGTGGGCTGGCGCGACATTCGCCTGCTGTGCCTGACCCATCTGCATCCCGATCATATTGGATTGTCGTGGAAGATCCTGGAGCTGAGCGGCGCGCGTCTGGCCATGCATCGCGAGGAGGTCAAATTTCTGGCCGAGGTCGCGCGCGAGTCGCGGCCGCCCTTTTTCGACGACGCCTTGCTCCGCGCCGGCGTGCCGGAGCCTCTGCGGAAGCGCATGGACCACGCGCTGCGCGACATCCGCCGGCACTTCCGCGCGCATTCGCCGGAGTGGCCGCTGGAAGGCGGCGAAACGATTCCGGTCCGCGGCGGCGCGCTCGAAGTCCTCTGGACGCCGGGCCATTCGCCCGGCCATATCTGTCTCTATTCGGCTGAGCACCGTTATCTGATTTCCGGCGATCACCTGCTGCAATTCATCACACCGAATATCGGCTGGCATCCCAACGCGGACATGCTGGCCAGCTATCTGGATTCGCTGGAGAGCCTGGAACGCTTCGACGTGGACCTGGTGGTGCCTTCGCACGGCCGCCCCTTCCGCGGCCATCGCGAGCGCATCCGCCAAACCGCGGATCATCACCGCCTCCGGTGCGGCGAAATTTTAAGGCACGCCGCCAGCGGGCCGCGCACCGCCGACGATCTGGTAAGGCTGCTCTGGCCGCGCGGGCTCGCGCCGTTTCATCACCATTTCGCCGTTTTCGAAGTGCTGGCGCACCTGGAGTACCTGGAACGCCGCGGCCGAATCGCATCCGAGCCTGGCGGCGGCGGCGCGTTGTGGTGGCGGCCCGTTTAGGCCCGGTTTTAAGGATTTAACGCGGGATGGCGCCGATCACGTCGGCGCCCGGTTCCGGTCCGAGCGCGAAACGGACCAGCGCGTTCCAAACCGCGTGGGTGAACTTCCGCCATCGCCCCTCCGGCTGCTCCACCACCAGAATCCGCACCGCGGGACCGTCCGGCGTGTCGATGAAGCCATGCGGAGGCGGCGGCGCCGAAGGAGCGGGCGGCGGAGGAGCGACCGGCGGCGGTGGAGCGGGCGCGGGCGGAGGACTGGGCACCGGATTCTTCGTATCGCCCGACCCCGGAGTCGACGCCGGACCCGTGCTCCCGCCGATCGGCCCGGCGCGCGGAATCCGCGACTCCCAGGTGCTGATGGCGTCCACGATCATCCGCACCGAGCGCTTCGCGATGGCGGCCTTGTCCAGGCGGCTGGATGCGATCGGTACGTTGCGATAAACAATGTAGGTTTCCCCCGCCGCCAGCGTCTTCGCACTGCCCGGCAGCATGGCGTGGCGCACGTCCACCACGCCTTCCTCCACCGCAACCTCGGTGGCTTCGCTATCGTCGTCGACGCTCACGTCGAAAGTGGTGCCGCGGACGGAGATCACGGCGGTCGGCGTCTGCACGCGATTGGGATTGGGGCCGTAGAGATGCTCGATATGGACTTTTACGCGCCCCACCAGAACATCGAGCAAATCGCGCCAGTTGGGCGGATTTTTGCGGAAAATCACGCGGGAATTGGGATAAACATCGAACGTGGAGCCGTCCGATACCTGGAATTTCGCCTGGCCGTCGGGTCCGGTGATGATCAGTTCCTGAACCTTGACTTCGTCACCGGGGTTGAGCGCCCAGGCCGCCGCGTCGCGCAGCACCGACACCCGCCCGCTCAGCTCGATCACCCGGGCGCCGTAACCGGAGGAGTCGATGGGAGGCATCTGCGCCGGGCACACCCCGGCCGCCACTGCCGCCAGCAGTAACAGCTTCACCCAATCCGGGCGCGCGCTGCGAGTCTTCCGCATAGAAACGCTATCGGCGAAATCGTTGGTCCGGTTCAGGCCGCGAAACCCCTGCTCCCGTAACCCTTCCCGGATAGTCTAACACCAAAATTGCAAAGCAAGTAGCTCTCCGGGTTAATCCTAAATGACTTTTCATCGCAATATCAACACTTTCGGGCACGAACCGCCGATCAAAGAGAGTACAATGGAGTGACGCCGGTGTATCACAAGGCCACAGCGGCCCGCCTTGCCGCCACAGTACTCACGCTGCTAGGTTTATGCGCGCCGGAACTGGCCGCTCAATCCGGCTGGCGGCCGGTGGGAAACTGGGCGGTGGATCGAGGCCTGGCCGCGCCCGCTACGGGAGCGGTTAATCGCGTCTGGTATTCGGATTCCGGCTCGATTCTGATCCGGACGGCTTCCGGAAGGATATTTGAAACCAAGGATTTAGATACGTGGCGCCGGTCCAGCGCGCGGCCCCCGGCCGAACCCGCCGCGACGGCCGCCTCTCTGCCCGAACCGGGAGCGCGGCTGCGCGTGGCCTCCGATGCGGTCCTTTACGCGTTTGGAAAATTCGTGTATCGTTCGGAAAACGGCGGCGCAAGCTGGGATAATCTGACCGGCTATCGCGGCGAATCGATCCTCGGGACGGTTCTGGATCTGGCGGTTTCTCCGGCGGACAGCGATCAGATCGTGGCCGCCGGCGCGGACGGCGTCTTTCGCTCGGCCGATGGCGGCAAATCCTGGAGCGGGCTGAATCAGGGGCTGCCGAATCTGCCCGCGCGGCGCCTGTTGAGCACTCCTGCCGGGGGACAAGGCGCGCGAATTCAATTGCTCGACGGCAGCGTGGTGGAATGGCAGCCTGGGCAAAAAATCGCCTGGACTCCGGCGAGCGATCCGCGGGCGGAGGCCGATCTGGCGCTGCGGGAGGCGCTGAGCCGGCGGCTGGGAGTTCTGGTGACGGCCGTAGCCCTCTCGGGATCGCTCACCTATGCCGGCCGCGCGGACGGCGTGGTGATGGTGTCCGAGGACGGCGGGATGAGCTGGCGCAGCGCGTTTTCGTTTCCCGCCGGGCCGGTGGAAGGATTTTGGGTCGATCCGCAGGATCCGCGTATCGCGCTGGTGGTTTTTGGCGCCGCGCCGGAGGCTGTGCCGGCGCCGCGCGTTCATGTCGCCCGTACCGAAAACGGCGGCATGTTTTGGGATCCGTTCACCTCCAATCTGCCCGATACGGGCGTTCACGGCGTTACCGTGGACCAGCCGAGCGGCGCGATTTACGTTGCCACCGACCAAGGCGTGTTCATGACGTACGCCGATCTGGGGGTGCTCGGCGCGCCGCCGCAGTGGACGCCGGTGGCGGGACTGCCGGCCGGGGCGGTGGACGTGCGGCTGGATCCGCAAGGGAATCAACTCTGGGCGGCGACTGACGGCTATGGAGTTTATTCGATGCTGGCGCCGCATCGCTTGCGCGATCCGCGCGTGGTGAGCACGGCGGATTGGATGGCGCGGGCCGCCGCGCCTGGCGCGTTGATCAGCGTGGTGGGCGCGCGCCTGGACGCGGCGCGTTCCGGCGATCTGGCGATCCCGGTGTTGACCTCGGCGGATACGGAGACCCAACTCCAGGTCCCGTTTGAAGCCTCCGGAACGGCGCTGGCGCTTTCGGTCCGCGGCGGCGGGGCGGCGATGACCCTTCCTCCGGTTCCGCTGGAACCCGCGGCGCCGGTCATTTTCGTCGACCGCGACGGCACGCCGCTGCTGCTCGACGGCGACAGCCAGGTGATGCTGGACGCCATGCATCCGGCGCATTCCAACAGCCGGATCCAGATTCTGGCCACCGGTTTGGGCCGCGTGACGCCGGATTGGCCCACGGGCGTCGCGGGTCCGCTCGATCATCCGCCTTCGGTGGCCGCCACGGTGACCGCTTATCTCGACCGCCAGCCGGTGGAGGTGACCCGCGCGGTGCTGGCGCCCTACATCGGCTTCTATCTGGTCGAGATCGCGGTGCCCAAGATCGTCAACTCCGGGCCGGCGGAACTGTATATCGAAGCCGGGGGCCAGGCGAGCAACCGGGTCCGGGTCTACCTCGAACCGTGACCGGCCGGCCCGCGGGCACACACTCCTGGCCGAAGCAGAATGCCTGGCCGAAGTAGAATGAATGTTCCGGAGCGAGCTTGCCCAGGATCGACCGCGATTATCTGTTCACCACGCTGGCGGATCTGATCCGCATCAATTCCATCAACCCGACGCTCGCCGCGGGCGGGCCGGGCGAGCGCGAAATCTCCGAGTACGTCGCGGCTGCGCTCGGCGCGCTCGGGCTGGAGGTCCGGAGATTCGAGCCGGAACCGGGGCGGATCAGCGTGGCCGGAACGCTCGCCGGATCGGGCGGCGGCCGCAGCCTGATGTTCAACGCGCATTACGACACGGTCGGCGTGGAAGGAATGGAGGAGCCTTTTTCGGCGGCGGTGCGCGAGGGCAAAATGTTCGGGCGCGGCAGCTACGACATGAAAGGCTCGCTGGCGGCGCAGATGGCGGCGGTCAAGGCGCTGGTCGATTCCGGCCGGAGGCTGCGCGGGGACCTGGTGATCGCCGCCGTGGCCGATGAAGAGTACGGCTCGATCGGCACCATGGACCTGATCCGGCAGGTCCGGACCAGCGCGGCGATCGTCACCGAGCCCACCGCCGGGCAAATCTGCCTGGCGCACAAAGGCTATGTCTGGATCGAAGTGGAAACCAAAGGCCGCGCGGCCCACGGCAGCCGTTTCGAGCAGGGAATCGACGCCAACATGCGGATGGGCCGGTTTCTCGCCCAGCTCGATCATCTGGAGCGGGAGTTGCGGGCGCGCAAACCGCACCCCCTGGTCGGGCCGCCTTCGCTGCACGCCGCCATGATCCACGGCGGAGACGGTCTGAGCACCTACGCGGCCTCCTGCAAGCTGCGGATCGAGCGGCGGACCATCCCGGGCGAGAGCGAAGCTCAGGTGATGGGCGAAGTGCAGGCCATTGTCGACCGGCTGAGCGCCGAAGATCCGACGTTTGCCGCAACCGCCCGCAGTTTCTTTGTGCGCGATCCGTTTGAAGTCGCCCGCGATGCAAGCATTGTCCGCGCCCTCGACCGCGCCTGCCAGACCGCGCTCCGGCGCGAGCCGGGCTACATGGGCGACACGCCCTGGATGGACGCGGCGCTGTTGTCGGCCGCGGGAATTGAGACCGTGGTGTTCGGGCCGGCGGGCGGCGGCGCGCACGCCGCCGTCGAGTGGGTGGAGATGGAATCGGTGGCGGACGTCGCCGCGGTTCTGGCGGAGGTCGCCGCTGCCTACTGCGGATAAGCTCAGCCACGATCTGATCCGGCAGGCCGCGGAGTTTCTTCGCGGGCGGATCCGGCGTACGCCGGTCGAGTTTTCGCCGGGGCTTTCGGATCTGCTGGGCGTGCCGGTGTGGCTGAAGCTGGAGTCGATGCAGTTGACCGGCTCGTTCAAGATCCGCGGCGCGCTGTTTTCCCTGTCGCGGCTGAGTGAGGCCGCCCGCGCGGCGGGCGTGGTCACCTGCTCGGCGGGAAATCATGGGAAAGCGGTGGCGTACGCCGCGCGAAAATGCGAAGTCCGCGCGACCATCTGCGTTCCGCGCTCGATCGACCGGGCCAAGTATGAAGGAATGCTCGCGCTGAACGCCGACGTGCGCGTTTCCGCCTTCGACGGCTACGACGATACCGAGGAGTGGGCGCGGGCCATGGCTCGCGACGAGGGCCGTCCGTTCCTTTCGCCGTTCGACGACGATGCCATCATGGCGGCCAACGGCGGCACCGTGGCGCTGGAGGTTTTCGAGGATGCGCCCGCGGCGCGCGTCTTCATCCTGCCGGTCGGCGGAGGCGGTTTGGCCGCGGGATTCGCCTTCGCGGCTGAAGGCGGGCTGATCATCGCATGCCAGCACGAATTGTCGCCGGCGCTCCGCCTGTCGCTCGAGGCCGGCCGCGCGGTCACGAAATTACCGGCGGTTGAAACCATGGCCGGCGGAGTCGAAGGCGGCATCGGCGCGCTGACATTCGGCGTTCTGGCGAATCGCGTCGGGCGCGTGGCGCTGGTTTCCGAACAGGAGATTCTCAACGCGGTCCGCTGGATGATCGAACATCATCAATATCTGATCGAGCCCACCGCCGCCGTGACCATCGCCGCCTGTTTGAGCGGGCGGGTGGGCCGGATTCCGGATCCCGCGGCGGTGGTGGTCTCGGGCCGCAATGTGAGCATCGGCAACGCGAGAAAAATTTTATGCCCCTGACGCGGGAGGAAATTCGCCCGCGCAGGGCGGGACCGGTCATTTTTTGAGGAGTTTTCATGCCCCTTGAAATTTTTGAAATGGAACGGATGCAGTCGACCTGGGAAAACGTCGTCGACTACGATTTGAGCGAGAGCGGGGTGCGCCCGCTCACCTTGCGCGAGCTGATGGAGATGGGCTTCGATCTGGACGCCTTTCTCGACGTGCCGCTTGGCTACAGCCAGTCCAACGGCACCCCGGAGCTGCGTGAGGCCCTCGCCGCGCTGTACCCGGGCTCGACGGCCGAGCACATTGAGGTGACCAACGGCACCTCGGAGGCGAACTTCGTGGTGGCGCTCAGCCAGATCCGCGCCGGCGACCGGTTCGCGCTGGAGACGCCGAACTATATGCAGCTTTGGGGCGTTCCCCGCGCGCTCGGCGCGGAGACGCGGACCTTCCGCCTGCGCCCGGAAGCCTGCTGGGAGCCTGATTGGGACGAATTCGATCGCGCGATCGAGGGCGGCGCGCGCATGGTGTATGTGTCCAACCCCAATAATCCGACCGGATCGGTGCTCTCCGAGGCGGCTATGAAGCGAATCGTCGAAGGCGTGGAGCGCGCCGGCGCCTGGCTGCTGGCCGATGAGGTCTATCAGGGGGCGGAGATCAGCGGGCCGCGCACGAAGAGTTTTTGGGGTATGAGCGACCGCGTGGTCGTCACCAGCGGATTGTCCAAGGCCTGGGGCATTCCCGGCGTGCGCATCGGCTGGATCGTGGGGCCGAAAAAGTTAATCGCTGAATGCTGGGCGCAGCACGATTACCTGACCATCGGCCCCAACAAGCTCTCCGACCGGCTGGCCCGCATCGCGGTGGAGCCGGCCAATCGCGAAAAATGTTACGCGCGCACGCGCGAGCTGCTGGGCAAGAACCTCGAGATCGCGCGGCAGTGGGTTGGCGGCTTCGGCGGATTCCTGGAGTGGCGCGAGCCGCGCGCCGGCGCGATCGCCTTGATGAAGTATCATTCCTCCGTGGCGTCGGTGGAACTGTGCGAGAAGATCCGCACCCGGCAAAGCACGCTCGTCGTACCCGGCAAGCAGTTGGTGATCGAAGGTCACCTGCGGATCTGGCTGGGCGGCCGGGAGGAGTATTTGAGAGAGGGGCTGCGGCGGGTCGCCGAGGAGCTGAAGGCGCTTGCAGCCGGGGCCTGAGTTGCGCGCGGGGCTAAGGCGTTTCCCGGATGCACGGCGCGGCCCTCCCGCCGATAGAAAAGAGTGCCCGACGAGACGCATCTTCAGGCTCTCCACGCCGCGGTAAACTGCTACCTGTCCACGCTCGGCGCCATGGGGGATTGCGTGGGCGAGGCGTGCCCGGAAATCGGCGGGATCTACAAACACCGGCTGGGGCGGCTGCGCACGCGCCTGGCCTTCGATGCTTCCACGCCGGCGATGGAGGAAAGCTGCGCCGCCGTCGAAGAGGCGCTGCGGGAATACGCGCAGCGCGCCTCTGGATACCTGGCGCGGCACCGGCGGGAGCTGAACGCGGCGGTGGCCTCGCTTCAGGAGATCGTCCGCTCGCTCGCCCAGCGCCAGGATTTCTACGGCGCGCGCCTGCGGCAGTTCGCCGCGCAAATGGAAGCCACCGAATATCCCACTCACGCCGAAGCTTTGCATGAGGTGGTGGCCCTTCAGGTTGCCGGGCTGCTGAGCTGCGTCGAGAGCATGACCCACGAGGCGCAGTCGCTGGTCACGCGCATGAATCAGGAACTGGCCTCGGTCGAGCTGCGGGTGCGGGAAGCCGAAGTGACCGATCCGCTCACCGGGCTGATGAACCGGCGCGAGATGGAGCGGCAGATCGAGTCGCGCAAGGCGGCGGGAGGTCCCCTTGTGCTGCTGCACTTCCAGCTTGCCGGCCAGGTGAACGAGGAAGTGATGAAGCAGGCGGCAACGCGGCTCGGCTCCCACTTCCGGCACAAGGATCTCATCGCGCGCTGGACCAACACCGAATTCCTGGTGCTGTTTCAGGGCCCGCCCCACATCGCGCAGGCGCGCCTGGAGCAGATCGCGCCGTGGATTTCCGGCCCCTACCTGCTGGAGAGCGGCGAGACGGCGCAGGTGAGCATCGAGGGACGGCTGGCGCCCGCCGAGGCCGTCGCCTAGCGCCGGCTTTTCAAAAGTCCTAGGACTCTAGGATAATCAGCTTAGACCTTGCCGAATGCGCCGCGCTTCCGTCATACTTGTACCACGTAGTCCACTATGGGAGTCGAACCCAGCGACGTTCTCTTCATCGCCATCGTTGTCTGGATCATTCTGGAGATCATCAACGGGGACTGGGGCGGCGGCCATCGCGCGCGAGTTCCGGCCCGTTCGTAAGCGGGCGCAATGGCCGAGGTGATCGTGCTCGGCGGCGGGCTTGCCGGCCTGGCCGCGGCCGCGGCGCTCGGCCAATCCGGCCATCGCGTGAGGCTGTTTGAAGCGCGGCCGTTTTTGGGCGGGCGCGCCACCAGCTACGAGTCCGGCGGCGAAACCATCGACAACTGCCAGCATGTCCTGCTGCGATGCTGCGTCAACCTGATCGATTTCTATCAACGCTTAGGCGTGGCAGACAAGATCCGCTGGTATGACGAATTCGTTTTCATCGAACCCGGCGGGCGCCGCGGCGTGATGCGCGCCGGGCGATTGCCCGCTCCGGCGCATTTTACCGGATCGTTCTTCTCGCTCCAGTTTCTAAATTTTTCCGAGAAGCTCGCCGTGATGCGCGGGCTTGCGGCCATCCGGCGCGAGGCTCGCCGCGGCGATCTGGATCAGATCACCATGGCGCAATGGCTCGGCGAGCATCGCCAGCCGCCGCGCGCCATCGAACGATTCTGGCGGCAAATCCTGGTAAGCGCGATCAGCGAAGAGCTCGATCGCACGGCCGCCGCGCACGCCTTCCAGGTCTTCCGTCTGGCCTTTCTCGCCACGCGCGACGCCTACCAGATGGGCGTGCCCTCGGTGCCGTTGGGCGAGCTGTATGCGTCCGAGGCGTGGCGGAACATCGGCGGCGTCGAGATGCGCCTGCGCGCCCCGGTGGAGCGAATCGCGATCGGCAGCGGCGCCGTTCGTTCGATTCACGCCGGCGGCCAGGAGCATCGCGCCGATTATTACGTTTGCGCGCTGCCCTTCGAAAAACTCGCGCCGTTGAATCTGGGAATCGATGTCGCCGGATTCACGCACGCGCCTATCACCGGAATCCATCTGTGGTTCGACCGGCCGGTGATCGATTTTCCGCAGGCCACGCTGCTCGACCGGACCATCCAGTGGATCTTCAACAAGCACGAAGGCCGCTACGTTCAACTGGTGGTGAGCGCGTCGCACTCGCTGGTCGGGATGCCGCGCCCGGAGGTGATCGCGCTGGCTCTCGGCGAGCTGGCCGATTTTTTTCCGGCCGTCCGCGCGGCAAAGCTCGAAAAAGCGCATGTAGTGAAAGAAGTCCGCGCGGTTTTGTCGCCCCAGCCCGGATTGGAAAAAAAGCGTCCGGCCGCGCGAACGCCCTATCGCAACCTGTTCCTGGCGGGCGACTGGACGCGTACCGGTTGGCCCGCGATCATGGAAGGCGCCGTGCGCAGCGGATATCTCGCCGCGGAAGCCGTCAGCGAAGCGGCCGGATCGCCTCAGAAATATTTGCGCCCCGATATCGCCTGAAGCCTGGCGCGGCTTGCCCGCCAAAAAATAATGCGCTCCGGAGTTGCAAGTCCGGAGCGCATCTTTGTTTGGCGATTCGTTCTTAAATCGTGAAGTTCACCGTCACGATCGCCGTCGCCTGGTTGCCCTTGCTGTCGGTGACCGTGAGCTGGAACAGGTAGACGCCGCTGGTTAAGCCCAGCGTAACGCTCGGCGTCGGCGAATTGGGGTTGGTGATGAACGCCTTGTCGTTGAGCGAGGTCCAGACAAAGCTCAGCGGATTGTTGCCGGTGGGGCTGTAGCTGCCCGCCGCGTTCAGCGTGATGAAGCGGAAGTTGGTGTTCACCGTCGTTCCGCCCTGGATCACGATGACCGGCGTGCTGGGACTGGTGCCGCCGCCGCCCGACGGAGCCGGAACGGTGACGGTGAGCGATTGCTGCGCGGTCTGCCCGCTGGCCGCCGTGGCGATACAAGTGTAAGTCGTGGTCGCCAGCGGCGCGACATTGACCGTCGCGCTGTTGCCGTTGGTGTTGGTTCCATTCAGCGTGACCGAAGCCGCGTTGGCCGCCTGGCAGGTGAGCGTGACGCTCGCGCCGGACGATGGCGACGGATTCGGACTCGCCGTGAACGAAGTGATGGTCACCGCCGGCGAGACGTTGATGGTCGTGGTGGAGGTGACGCTGCCCGCCGCGTTGGTCGCGGTTAAGGTATACGTCGTGGTTGCCGCCGGCGACACGGACTGCGTTCCGCCGAGCGACAAGCTGTTGCCGACGCCGTTGTTGATGCTCACCGTGGTGGCGTTCTCCACCGCCCACACCAGCGTCGCGGACTGGCCCGCCGTGATGTTCTGCGGCGAAGCCGAGAACTGGATGATGCGCGGAAGCTGGCCGGCGGTGACCGTCACCGAGGCGCTGCACGAGTTGCTGCTGCCGTTGGCGCCGTTGGCGATCACCGTGTAGGTCGTGCTGCTGGTCGGCGTCACCACGGTGTTGCCGTTGGCCGCGTAGGTCCCGCTGCCGGGATTGATGGAGACCGAATTGGCGTTCATCGTCTGCCAGTACAACGTGGCCGATTCACCCGCGATGATGGTCGCCGGCGACACGTAGCAGTAGGTTACCTGCGTCGTCGATCCGTTGACCACCACCGTGACCTGCGCCGTCACCGTCTGCTGCGAATTGGAGGCGGTCATCGTGTACGTGGTGGTGGCGGTCGGAGCCACCGAGGAGCTGCCGGTGGCCTGCACCGCGCCGATCCCGCTGATCGAGATGGTGGTGGCGCCCACCACGCTCCAGGAAAGCGTCGAGGATTGGCCGGCCTGAATCGTCGCCGGGTTGGCGATGAAGTAGCTGATGTTCACCTGATTGCCGGCGCTGGTGGTCACCATCACCCGCGCCGTGCCCGAAGCGCCCAGGCTGTCGGTGACCGTCAGGCGGAACTGATAGCTCGAATTGGGCTGCGCCACAAAGGTCGTGATCGCGTCGCTCGGATTGGACAGCGTCGCGCTGGGGCCGCCCTCCTGCGTCCACTGGTAGGTCAGCGGAAGTTCATCCGGCGAATAGGACCGCGAGCCGTTGAGCGTAACCGGTCCCGGCGGCACGCCGATCTGATTGGGACCCGCGTCGGCCACCGGCGCAGTGTGGCCGGTGCGCACCGTGCGCGTCACCTGCTCCCACTGCACGCGCGGAACCGTCATCGGAACCGGCGTGGTCGCGGCCGCGAACTCCTTGGGCCGCATCGCGTTCCCGAAAATCACGCCGACCAGTCCCTGGCCGTTGTTGCCCGGCCCGACCATGGTCGGGTTCAGGTCGCCTTCCACGCTGATGCCCACGTGCTGGTTGATCGGAAACACAAAGCGCAGCGTCGCCCCGGCCCGGTCGCCGTAGGCCATGCTCTTCAGATAGCTCAGCGTGCCTTCGACATAGTTGTTGCCCCACAGGCCCACGGTGGCGCTGACGCCCGCCTGGTTCACGATCGACAGATAGGTCTGCGTAAACAGGTCCGGCGAGAGCAGGCCGTTGGGCAGCACCGTCCTTTGGCTGTTGATGATCGCCGTGTTCTTAAACCCGTAGGTGCCAAAAACGCCAATCTTGCCGCGCTTGAAAATATAATCCATCACGAACGCCGCCTGCCCCAGCGTTCCGTTGCCCTGCACGCCGCCAGTGGGCGATCCCACCGACACGATGTTCAGCCCCGGCGCGACAGTCGCTCCGTTGGGCGAGGCGACCGTGAGCGAAACGTTCTTGATGCTCGAAAACAAGCCCGCCTGAAAACGTCCGATGCGGTCCACCAGACCGATATCGAACTGGCCTTCCTTCTGCGTGTGGAAATACATGTACTCGGCCTGCGCCTGAATCGCGTAGTGATCCTCGAAGACGCCGAAGAAGCGTCCCCGGCCGGTGGCGGTCACGTGGCCGGTGTCGTCGGCGCCCACGTTCACGCCCAATAGCTGGAACTTGGGCTGTTTATTCTTGTTCAGATCTTCCTCCACCGCCTTGGCCACTTCGGGGGCCGACGGCGGCGGCGTCACCGGCTGGTTGGCCTTGGATTCCAGCACCTGCTGCTGCTGTTTCAGCGCGTCCAGATCGCGCCGCAACTGCGCGTTCTGATCCTGCAAGCTTTGCAGCATGCGGGCGATGTCGTCCAGCTTGTCCAGCCGCTTCAGAACTTCGCTGCAACAGTCGGTCATGCCTTGCGGCTTGGCCGGCTCCATGGCCCGGATCGCCTCGCCCACTCCCGCCGCGCTGACCGTGCGGCCCTGATCGTCGGTGACGGTCATCACCACGCGCCGGTTCATCCAGCGCGGAACGTCCGTCTTGCTGTAGGTGGGCTTCTGGCCGGGATACTTGGGATCCGCCTTGCCGCGCGTGGCCACCTCGATCTGGCTGGCGCGCGCCCCGTACTTGATCAGAAAATCGCGCACCGTGTTGGCGCGGGCCAGGCCGAGCTTGTCGTTGTACTGGCCGCTGCCGATATCGTCGGTGTGGCCTTCCAGCCGCACGTGGTAGCCCGGATTCTTTTGCAGAAGCTCCGCCAGACGAAGCAGGCTCGGGTAACCGTCCGAGAGCACCGCGGAGTTGAACTCGAAATTGATCTCTTCCCAGTCATCCTTGCTCGCGTTGGTGTTCAGCCCCTGCGCGGAAAGCGCCAGCGCGCCCAGCGCTGCGATGGCGAGCAGACGGGTGGTTCCGTTCAGCATTGATATCCTCCAAAAACAAGCAAAACAAACATCCTCCGAAACGTTTAAGTCCCGCGCGCCCTGCACTTGCCGCCCGGTTTACTGGTCTCCCGGGGGATCGGCGGGACTAGCAGTTCCCTGTAACTTCTCTCCCGGCGTGCGAAAAACGAGCCGCCCCACAACCCACAGGCCGTCCCCGTTCAGAATACATCAACTGACTGTGGATACACCACTTGTCATCAATGTTTCACCGTTTCATCCGGGCGCCTGAAGCTTCCAACGACCCCGCTTGCCGCCAGCCGCGCCGCCCCCCATAATAGGTTATGGGCTTGCCGGATGGGCGATCGCCCCGCGGGATCCCCGCGGGGAGGAAAGTCCGGTCTCCATAGGGCAGCATGCCGGCTAACGGCCGGGGGAACTCGCTCAAACGAGTTTTACGGAAAGTGCCACAGAAAACAATACCGCCCGCCGGGGATGTCGCGTGAAATTTCGCTGCATTCCCCGGCGGGTAAGGGTGAAAAGGTGCGGTAAGAGCGCACCGCGGCGGCAGTAATGCCGCCGGCAGGGTAAACCCCATGCGGAGCAAGACCAAATAGGGGACGAGGAGTGGCCCGCTCCGTTACCAGTTCCGGGTAGGTCGCTGGAGCCGGCGAGCAATCGCCGGCCAAGAGGAATGATCGCCGCTCGCAAGAGTACAGAAACCGGCTTATAGTCCGGCAAGCCTTTTTCACCCGCGGCGGCGTCTCGCTCCTGGATGTCTCCGGGGAGCATCGGCGAGGCCCGGCGAGTCCTTCTTATTTCCCCCCGCGGCGATCGGATATCATGGTTGCACACCCATGCGACTGCTCTCTTTTCTCCTCCTCGCGGCTACCGCTTTCTCCCAGCCCATGGACGACGAGTTCGCCAGGCTCGTCAAGGAATGGACCACGCGGCCCGAATTCATCAGCCCGCTGGTCGATCATCTTCCGAAATCCTCGACTGTCCCCTCGCCCAAGGACGTTCTCGGCTACTACGCCGGGGCGCCGAAAAAGCTGACCTATTATGCCGATCTGCTGAAGTACTACCACGCCCTCGCCGCCAAATCCCCGCGCGTCAAGGTGATCAATATCGGCAAGACCGACGAGGGGCGCGAATGCGTGATCGTGTTCGTCGGCTCGGAAGAGTCCATCCGGAATCTCGACGCCGAGCGCCAAGCCCTGGCTCAGCTCGCCGATCCGCGCAACATCACCGACGCGCAGGCGCGCGAGATTATCGCCAAGGCCAAGCCGATCTATCACCTCATGGGCGGCCTGCACAGCGCCGAGACCGGCCCCAGCGAGATGCTGATGGAGCTGGCCTACCGCCTGGCCACCGAAGATACGCCGCTGATCCGGAAGATCCGCGATAACGTGATCGTGAGCATCACCCCCGCCGCCGAACCCGACGGCCGCGATCGTTATCTCGACTGGTATTACAAGTACAAAATCAACGACACCGGCGAGGATGATCAGGCGCCCGGACCTCCCTACTGGGGCAAGTACATCTTCCACGACAACAATCGCGACATCAATTATTCGCAGATGACCATGCGAACGCTGCTCGACTGGTACCTGCAATGGCACCCGCCGATTATGCATGAGCTGCACGAATCGGAGCCGTTCATGTATACCTTCAGCGGCCAGGCGCCGCAAAACCCGACCCTCGATCCGATTCTTTACGGGGAGCTGCCCTGGTTTTCGAATTTCGAAATGGAGCAGATGACCAAATACGGAATGCCCGGCGTGTGGACGCACGCCTTTGTCGATATGTGGTCGCCCGGATATTTGGGTTTCATGTCCTCCAATCACAACGGCATGCTGCGGATGTATGAGACCTTCGGCAACGGCGGCGCCAACACCATGCACCGCCACATCGATGGACCGGACGGCGGCGGGCGCGGCGGCCGCGGCGGCGGTATGACCACACGCGAATGGTACCGCCCGCTTCCGCCCTATAAAGAAACCGACTGGAGCCAGCGCGACAACACCAACTACGAAGAAACCGGAGTGCTGACCGCACTCGAGTTAACCTCGGCTTTTCCCGATATCATCCTGGAAAACTTCTATAAAAAGAGCAGAAATTCGATTGAAGACGGCAAGAAGGGTCCAGTGCATGGTTATGTGATTCCGGCCAACCAGCCGGACATGACCCGCGTGGCGACCATCGTGAATATTCTGCGCCTGCAAGGCATCGAAGTCGGCCGCTCCTCCGGAGAAGTGAAGATCAAGGAAGGGACTTTCCCCGCCGGATCGTTCGTGATCAAGCGCGACCAACCCTACGGGCGGCTCGCCAAAATTCTTCTGGAAAAGCAAAATTTCCCCGATCCGAGCTTGACCACCTACGACGACACGGCCTGGACCATGGGGCTGATGTCGCACGCCAAAGTGATCGAAAGCCAGGACCCGGCGATTCTGAATGTTCCCGCTCCGCTGATCGATAAATTCGAGCCGCGCGGAACGGTCAGCGGCTCGGGCGCCTACTACGCGGTGCTCGATCACGGATCGAATAACCTGGTCACGCTGCGCTACCGCATCAAAGATGTGGCCGTTCGCGCCAACGAGCAGGCGTTCAAGAACGGCGATCAGGAGATTCCGGCGGGATCGTTCATTCTTCCGGCAAGCGCGATGGACCGCGCGCGGGGCGCGATCGAGTCGCTCGGATTGACGGCGGTCGCGCTGAACGCCGCGCCGGCGGTGCCGATGCATAATGTCGATCCGCCGCGCCTGGCGGTCTATTCCACCTGGGGCAGCACGCAGGAAGTGGGTTGGGTGCGCTATGCCTTCGATCATTACGAGATCCCCTACGATCTGATCTTCAAGGAACGGGTCCGCCAGGGCAATCTGCGCGGCTCCTACGACGTGATCGTGGTGCCCAATCAGGGCCGCGGCGCCAAGGGACTGGTCTACGATATCGAAGCGCCGAAGAACCGCCCGCCGCTGGCCTATACGAAATCGGAGCAGTTCAAGAATCTCGGCATGTACGGATCATCCGAGGACATCAGCGGCGGCATGGGGCTGGAAGGCGTCGTCGAGTTCCGCAAGTTCGTCGATGCCGGCGGAATTATGGTGACGCTGGGCACGGCCAGCGCGTTCCCCGCCGAGTTCGGCATCACGCGCGACGTGGAAGCGTCGCGCACTTCGCCGCAGTTCTACGCGCCTGGTCCGATCGTCGAGGCGGAAATTTTACATTCATCCAATCCGATCTTCTACGGCTATTCCGACAAGACCGTTCCGGTCCGCTGGGCGAACGGTCCGCTGTTGCAGGTTCCGCAGAAGGACCGCGAGCAGGAGGTTCTCATGCGCTTCCCCGGAGGCGAGGCGAGCGTCCTGAGCGGATTGATGCGCGGCGCCAACGAAATCCGCAACCGTCCCGCGGTGCTGGAGGTGCCGGTGGGCCAGGGTACGGTGGTGATGTTCGCGACGAATCCGTGTTACCGGTGGCAGAATTTCGGCGAATTCGGGATGCTTTTTAACACCGTGATGCACTACAACGCCCTAAAAGGGCGCTAGGAGGCCGCTCTCCGGGGGCGTTCGGTCGCCGGAAGCGAGCGACCTCGCCACCTTTTTGCATACCTTCGCCGCCAGCCCCAGCGGCGGCCATAGCGTCTCGCGCACCATTGCGATCTTGCGGATGCGATCTTCGATGCTCCAGATACACCTGGCGCCGCGCGGAAAAAAGACGACCTCGCCCGGCCCGAACCGCCGTTCCAGGCCGCGCTCATCGGTGATCCTGGCCGAGCCTGAAACCACCACCAGCATCTCGTCGCGCGTGTAGCGCCAGCGAAATCGGCCGGCGCTGCATTCCCACACCACCAGGATCGATAACCAGTCGCGGCTTCGCGCCAGGATCCGGGAGCACGCACGCGGCGCTCCGCTCAGAATCCATTCGCGGCGGATGGGATCAGGATTCAGCTCCACGGCGGCCGGATCGGCGATCAAAACGGTCTCGGGCACGGCGCTGTGCAACAGTTTCCACGCGCCTGCGCTCCGGACGTCCGGGAGCGGGCCGTCTTTTGAGGTCACGGGCGATCTCCGGAAAGGAAATGTTGGAAATCAATCTTTAGGGTTACAGGCATGGGCGCGGATTCCGCGGCAGGCATGTTTCCATTGGCTTAGACCCCGCCGCCCGGCGTGCGTTACAAAACCCCCGGGAACGTAATGATCCGTAAGCGATGGCCGCTGCGCGGCGCCGGACCAGCTAAACCCTTAGAGCAAAGCGGCTTGGGATGGCCGCTGGGGGGAGAATTTGTGACCGTGACGTTTTGCCCGGCTGTAAACTTTTTTGGACCTGTTCGGCCCCAACGGCCCGCCGCCACAGACTTTAAAATTGTCGTTATGGAACTGCGCAGCGTTGCGTCGCGTCTTCCACTGCTCTTTTTTTTCGCTTTGAGTAGCCTCACCCGCGCGGACACCGCCGCGTTTGATTTGACCGGTCCGCCGGTGGACGTAAGGGTGAAACGGGGCGACAAAACTCTGCCCATCTCGGAAGTTCCGAATCTGCAACCCGGCGACCGGCTGTGGATCCATCCCGCGCTGCCCAGCAATCAGTCCGTCCGCTACCTGCTGATCGCCGCCTTTCTGCGGGGCGCCACCAACCCTCCCCCGGAGGATTGGTTTGTTCGCGCCGAGACCTGGAATCGCAAGGTCCGCCAGGAAGGTATTTTCGTGGTTGTGCCGCCGGGCGCCGAGCAGGCGGTGATCTTTCTGGCTCCGGAAACCACCGGGGATTTCAGCACCTTGCGTTCGGCCGTGCGCGGCAGGCCCGGATCGTTTGTCCGCGCCATCCAGGATCTGGAGCAGGCCAGTCTGGACCGCTCGCGCCTGGACGCCTATCTCTCGGCGATGTATCAGACCGCGGAAGCCGATCCGGCGGCGGTGCACGAGCGAAGCGTGCTGCTGGCGCGCAGCCTGAGCATCCGGCTGGACGAGGACTGTTTCAAGAAACCGGTCGATCAGCAGGCGGGATGCCTGACGCAGCGCAGCGAAAATCTGGTGATGAACGACGGGCACAGCCAGTCCCTGGTGGGCGCTCTCACGCAGGGTCCGGCATCCGACCTGATCGGCCAGATCGCCACGACGCCGAAGATGGGGAGCGGATATTACAGCCCTTACGTGGGCGCCATCATCGATATGGGCCGAATCCTGGACAGCCTGCACACGGCGCAGTATCAATATATTCCCGCGCTGGGGCTGCCCCGGCAGGATCAGTTGCAACTGAAGCTGAACAGTCCTCCGTCGTTTCACAATCCCAAATCGGTGATTGTCATCGCGCTGCCGGCGGTTAATGGCGCGAAACCGCCTCCGCTGCGCGCCGCCGATCCCATGCAAGTCTACTGCCTGCAAAGCAATCCGCTGGTGCTGCAAGCCGCGGGCGCGCCGCTGGCCTTCTCCACCGCTTTGCTGCACGATATGACGCTGCATATCGAAGCGAAGGGAGCGCCTCCGCTCGACCTGCCGGCCCGGGCCGACGCCCTTCGCGGCGGCTACGTCATCGACACCAGGCTGCTGGCTAAGGCGGTCCCCGATGCGAACCCGCTTGAAGGAGTTCTTCGCGGCTATTGGGGATTTGACTCGTTTACCGGACCCTCGTTCAAACTTCAGTGGGCCCACCCGGTGAAGTGGAGCATCCCGCCGGCGGAAGCCGCCTCCCTGGTGGCGGGCCGGGAGCACACGTTTCATCTTCATGGCGACGCGGCGGCGTGTGTCGATCAGGTCAGCACGAGATCGGGCGGCGGCGATCCTTCCAAGGCGGTCTGGAAGATGACGAAACCGGATGAGGTGGAGGTGAAGATCGCGGCCGGCAGCGCCAGACCGGGAAAACTCGAGCTGCTGGTGCGGCAAACCGGCCTTCCCCATCCGGACCAAGTGGAGGCCACCCTGTACGCGGAGACGGGCCATCTGGACCGGTTCGAAATTATCCCCGGAGTGGCGGCGGCCAAGCTCCGCGGCTCCCGCCTGGAAGAAGTGGCCAGCGTCGAAGTGAACGGGGTTCGGTTCACTCCAGCGGCGCCGCCGCGGGACGGCGAGGTGCTGTTGAGCGCGGAGCGCGCCAATGCCACCGAGTCCTTCAAGCCGGAGAGCAAGACCAGCGGCTACGCCGTCCTCAAGGACGGCCGGAAGCTGGAAGTTCCGGCGATCATCGAAGCTCCCCGCCCGAGCGTGGTTCTGCTCGGAAAACGCGTGGATCTCGGCGCGGAATCGGCGGCTTCGGCCATTCATTTGGCCAATCCGGACGAGCTTCCCCTGGACGGCCATCTCTGGTTTTCCTTAAAAAGCCGTTCTCCGGAGGTTTTCCCGCGCGAGGAAATGATCGAGATCGCCGCCGCCGATGATTCGATTCACGCGACCCTGACGATCGCCAATGGCGGCCTTACGCTCCAGGACGCCAGCACGGTGCTGGCCGAGCTCGCCCCGGCCAAGGCCTTCGGCGGCTCGGCTTTCGGCCCGCTTCGCTTTCGCGCCGTGGATGCGCGCGGCGTGGCGGGAGACTGGCAGCCGCTGGCGACCCTGGTACGGGTGCCGCTGCTCAAAGAACTGCGCTGCCCGGAGGATCCGGCGCAGCCCTGCGCCTTGAGCGGGACCAATTTATTCCTGATCGATTCCATCGCCGCCGATCCGCAGTTCACCGCCGCGGTTTCGGTGCCGGAGGGATTTGTCGATTCCGTTCTCCAGGTGCCGCATCCGGCCGGATCGACCCTCTACCTGAAGCTGCGCGACGATCCCCAGGACGTCAACACGGCGACGGTGGCGCCCGCGCCGGACAAGCTCGCGTTTTTAACTCCGTCGCGGCCGCGGCGGCTCAAAAGACGATCCGGCGAGCTCGCTTCGGAAAAATTCGAGGCTCGCGGCGGCGTCGTTTTCAAAGGAGCCGTTTCCCTCGATGGAGATGCCGCCGCGGTAGTTCACTTCCTTAAGAATGCGGAAAAAGCGCGCGTACATGGGATCCTCGCTTGCCTGGCGCGGCCAGCGCCGTCCTTGGGGATTGGCGAAATGCATATGCACGATGTGCCCGGCGGCGGCGCGCAGAATTTCCGGATCTTCGTTTTCGGCGCGCAGATGATAATAATCGATGATCATCTGGACGCGCGGATGATTCACTTCGCGCACCAGGCGCAGCGCCTCCGCGCCGGTGTTGATGATGTTGCTTTCCTGTTTGCGCAGGGGCTCGATGGCGAGGGTCATCTGTTTCGACCGCGCGATATCGCCCGCGCGATTCAAAAACATCTTCATCTGCCGCCACGCCTCGTCGCGGGAAAATCCGTCCGGCACGTTGCGCGAGCTGGCGCTGCCCCACACAGCGATCTCCGCGCCTAATTCCCGGCAGCGCTCCAGCGTCGTCTCCAGATACCGGCAGGCCGCCTCCAGATCCGCCTCAGGCCCGACCACGTGCCCGGACCGGATCAAACTGTTCAGGCTGCGGCAGCGAATCTTCGATGCGAGCACGCGGTCGCGAAACGCCGCGAAATCGGTTTCGCTCATGGCGGCGACCGCCGCCGCGCCCGGCTCATAGTAATCGAATCCGGACTGCGCGGCTTTCTCGAAGTTCAGGGGGGATCCGCAAACGCCGATCTGCACCGGGCGGTTGCCGGCCCGGGCGGCCGCCGCCGCACCCCCCAGCGCAGCCAGCGCCGCGCGCCGCGAAACGTTCCTCCGCATGTTTTGAGAGTACCGCAGCCGCAGAGGCGTGGCCGCGCCCGGAGCCAAGCGAAGTGAAGTGAAGATGCGAGCCCGCCGGCGCCGGCGGTCAGCCCCGGCCGGCCTCGGCCAGCGCGGCGCCGCGCCGTTCGTCGCGCCCGCCCCACCGTTCGAAATGAATCAAGCCGGCGAGCCGCTCGCGCCGCTCCCATCCGGCGGTTTCCAGCTCCGGCCGGGCGGGAAACTCCGAAACATATCCGGCGCACAGGTACGCCACCGGGATCCGCCCCGGGGGAATGCCGAGAATTTCGCGCAAGCGGTCCAGATCGAGGATGCTGACCCAGCCCACGCCGAGCGACTCGGCGCGCGCCGCCAGCCATAAATTTTGGACCGCGCAGGCAGTGGAGTAAAGATCGGCCGCCGGATCGCTCTGCCGCCCCAATCCCGATCCGCGCTCGCGCTGGCGGTCGCAGGTCACGCACAGATTCAGGGGAGCCTCGAGGATCCCCTCCAGCTTCAGGCGGTCATAGAGCGCGCGCTGCTCGCCGCGATATTTTTCCGCCGCCTGCCGGTTGGCTTGGAGGAAGCAATCGTGCACCGCCCGCCGCACCTCGATGCCGCGGATCACGATGAAATCCCAGGGCTGCATGAAGCCGACCGAGGGAGCGTGATGCGCCGCGTCCAGAATGCGCCCCAGCACCGCGTCGGGAACCGGATCGGGCAGGAAATGGGACCGGATATCGCGCCGCTCGTAGATGGCGCGATAGACGGCGCGGCGCTCGGCGTCGGAAAAATCGTGATGCATTCGTCCCGGTCCGCTTCCTGGATAGCACGCCGACGATTGGCCGGTCAACGTGATACGATGTACACACAATGTCGTCGAAATCTGCCGTTTTCGTTGCTTTTTGCGCCGTATTTTGCGTTTTCGCGCAGGAGGAGCCGCCGCAGGCCGGCGGCGGGCGCGGCGCGGCCGGAGGCGCCGGCGGGGGAGCTTTAGCGGCGCCCAATCCGCAAGCCTTCGACCGGGTGATCCCCAAGGACGCGAAAGCGAAAAAGGGCCTGTTCACCGTCTATCAGGTGGGCGAGCGCTACTACTACGAGATTCCCAAGGCCGAGCTCGGCAAGCAATATTTGTGGAATACGCAGATCGCCAAGACCACGCTCGGGGCCGGCTATGGCGGCAGCGAACTGACCAATCGCGTGGTTGCCTGGGAGCAGCGCGGCAATCGCGTCTATCTCCGCGACATCAATTTCGGCATCACCGCGCGTCCCGACTCGCCGATCGCGGAAGCGGTGAAGGACGCCAACAACGACACCATTATTCTGGCCTTCAATGTCGCCGCCTATCATGACGGCAATCCGGTCATCGAGGTCAGCCGCCTGTTCACCACCGACGTGGCCGAGTTCAGCGCGCGCCAGCGGCTGGGCGCGACGGCGTTCGACGCCTCGCGCTCCTACATCGATCACATCTCCGCCTTTCCGGAAAACATCGAGGTGGATGCGGCGGCGACCTACACGCGCAACAACAACGCGCCGGCGGCGGCGGGCGGGCGCGGCGGCGGCCTGGGCGTGTCGCCGATGCGCGGCTCCAGCGCGACCGTGGTGCTGCACCACAGTATGGTGCGGCTGCCGGAGCATCCGATGATGCCGCGGCTGTTCGACGCCCGGGTCGGCTATTTCACCACCCAGCAGCTCGATTACACCGCCGACGATTACCGCGCCAAACAGGTGCGCTACATCGCGCGCTGGCGCCTGGAAAAGAAAGATCCCAACGCCGAAATTTCCGAGCCGGTGAAGCCCATCGTTTATTACATTGATTCGGCCACGCCCAAAAAATGGGTGCCGTGGCTGAAGAAAGGCGTGGAGGATTGGAACGAGGCCTTTGCCGCCGCGGGATTCCGGAACGCCATCATCGCCAAGGATGCTCCGACGCCGCAGGAGGATCCGGACTGGAGCCCGGAGGACGTGCGCCACAGCGTCATCCGCTGGCTGCCTTCGACGGTGGAAAACGCCAGCGGCCCGCACATCTCCGATCCGCGCACGGGCGAAATTCTGAACGCGGACATTCAGTTCTACCACAACGTGATGAATCTGGCGCGGGACTGGTATTTCGTGCAGGTGGGCCCGCTTGATCCGCGCGCGCAAAGACTCCCGCTGCCGGACGATCTGATGGGCCGGCTGCTGGAATACGTGGTCGCGCACGAAGTCGGCCACACGCTGGGTTTCCAGCACAACATGAAAGCCAGCTCGATGTATCCGGCCGATAAAGTCCGCGACCGGGATTGGGTTCACAAGATGGGCCACACCCCGTCGATCATGGATTACTCGCGGTTCAACTACGTGGCCCAGCCGGAGGATCACATCGATGTCGCCGATCTGATCCCGCGCATCGGCCCCTACGATATCTGGGCCACCAAGTGGGGCTACATGCCGATTCCCGGCGCGAAGACGCCCAATGACGAGCGGCCCGTGCTGGATAAGATGGCGCGCGAGCAGGACTCGACGCCGTGGTACCGTTTTTCGACCGCCAACTCGGAGGGCTCCGATCCGGGCGAAGAGACCGAAGCGGTGGGCGACGCCGACGCGGTCAAATCCACGGCGATGGGGTTGAAGAATCTCCAGCGCGTGGAGAAAATGCTGATGCCGGCCACGGCCTGGAAGGAAGGCGAAACCTACGAGGATCTGGACGAGCTGTACGGCCGCATGATCAGCCAGTGGCAACTGGAGATGAATCATGTGGCGCAGATCGTCGGCGGCTTTAACAGCCAGGAAAAGATGGTGGGACAGGAGGGGCGCATCTTCACCCTGATTCCCAGGGCGCGCCAGCAGGAAGCCGTGAAATTTCTGATCGACAACGCCTTCGCCACGCCGCTGTGGATGGTCGATCCGGAAATTCTCCGCCGCATCGAGCCGGCCGGCGTGCTCGCGCGGATCCGCGATGCGCAGGCTTCGGTGTTGAACACCCTGTTCAACGATCAGCGTTTCGCGCGCCTGATCGAGCAACAGACCATCGACGGATCGGCGGCCTACCCGGCGGCCGAGTTCCTGGCGGCGGTCCGCGAAGGGGTGTGGAAGGAACTGGAGTCGCCGCGGGTGAAGATCGACGCCTACCGCCGCAATCTGCAAAACGCCTACCTGGAGATCGTGAACACCAAGCTGAACGGAGCGCCGGCGGCGGGCCGCGGAGGCAACGGCGGGCGCGGCGGGCGTCCGCCGGAGAGGAGCGACGACGAAAAGCCGTTTTTCCGCGCCGAGCTGCGCGCGCTGAATTCCGCCATCGCCGCGGCGATTCCCAAGGCCGCCGATCACGATACGCGCGCGCATCTGGAAGGCGCGCGGGATCAGATCGCCAGGATCCTCGATCCGAAATTCCTGCCGCCGGCGCCGGCGGTCGCGGCGGGCGGGCGCGGGGGCCAGTAAGAATCTGCGCGTTACGACAGGACCGCGTTGAGCGATCCCTGGCGGTAGCCCTCGAGATCGAGCGTTACGTAATGAAAACCGAGCGCCTTAAAAATGGCCGTGAATTTCCGCGCCATTTCCAGACTCAGTGCGCGGCCGAGCTCCTCCGGCGCGATCTCGATGCGCACCACCTCGCCGTGAAAGCGCACGCGGAACTGCCGGAACCCGAGCGCGCGGAGGGCGTCCTCGCCGCGGTCGACCGTTTTCACGTTCTGGATCGTCACGGGCGTGCCATAGGGAATCCGCGAGCTCAGACAGGCCGATGCCGGCCGGTCCCAGGTTTCCAGACCGGCGCGCCGCGATAGTTCGCGGATCTCCGCCTTGGCCAGCCCGGCCTCGACCAGCGGCGCCTTTACCTGATGGAGCTTTGCCGCGCGCTGCCCCGGCCGGTAATCGCCCAAATCGTCGACGTTCACGCCGTAGATCACGTGCGCGATGCCGCGGGCGCGGGCGAGCTCGTCAAGACGGGTGAACAGTTCGTCCTTGCAGTAAAAACAGCGGTCGCGGTCGTTCTTGACGTAATCGGGATTTTCGAACTCGCGCGTGGCGATGTACTCGTGCCGGATGCCGTGGGCTTTCGCGAACTCCCCGGCGTCGCGCCGGTGCGATTCGGCCAGCGAGGCCGAGTCCGCGGTGACGGCCAGCGCGGCCTGGTCCAAGGTTTGCTTGGCCGCCCAGGCCAGATAGGCGGAGTCCGCGCCGCCGGAATAGGCGACGATCACCGAGCCCATGGCGCGCAGGTCCGAAAACAGCTGGTCCTGCTTGGCCTGGAGCGCATCCATAACTCCAGTATAAGTTCGGCGGCCGGCTAGCGGGCGTTGGCGATGCGCGACAGCACGGCCTCGGCGTCCGCTTCGGTAAACTCCCGCGTTTTGGCCGAATGATTCATCGAACAGAACTTGGGCCCGCACATCGAACAGAAGGCGGCGTCCTTGAAGCCTTCCTCCGGCAGCGTTTCGTCGTGGTAGGCGCGGGCGGTCTCCGGATCGAGCGCCAGTTCGAACTGGCGGTTCCAGTCAAAGGCGAACCGCGCGCGCGATAATTCGTCATCCCGGTCCCGCGCGCCGGGGCGGTGCCGCGCGATGTCGGCGGCGTGCGCCGCGATTTTGTACGCGATCAGGCCCTGCTTGACGTCCTCGCGGTTGGGCAGGCCCAGATGCTCCTTGGGGGTGACATAACAGAGCATCGAGGCGCCGTGCCAGCCGATCATGGCCGCGCCGATGGCCGAGGTGATGTGATCGTAGCCCGGCGCGAAATCGGTGACCAGCGGCCCGAGGGTGTAAAAAGGCGCTTCCTGGCAGATCTCGTTTTCCTTGTCGACTTGCAGCTTGATCTGATCCATGGGGATGTGCCCGGGCCCCTCGATCATCACCTGCACGTCGTGCTTCCAGGCGATTTTCGTCAACTCGCCCAGCGTTTCGAGCTCGGCGAACTGCGCCCGGTCGCTGGCGTCGGCGAGCGATCCCGGCCGCAGGCCGTCGCCCAGGGAAAAACTGACGTCGTATTTTTGGAAAATCCGGCAAATATCTTCAAAATGCTCGTATAAAAAATTCTGCCGGTGATTTTTCACCATCCATTCCGCCAGAATCGCCCCGCCGCGGCTGACGATGCCGGTCACCCGGCCGGTGGTCAGCGGGATATACTGCACCAGCACGCCGGCGTGAATGGTCATGTAATCGACGCCCTGCTCGGCCTGCTCCTCGATTACCTCCAGCATGACGCCGATATTCAGATCCTCCACGCGCCGCACCCGGGCCAACGCTTCATAGATGGGCACGGTGCCGACCGGAACCGGAGAATTTTCGATAATTGCCTTGCGGATGCGCGGGATGTCGCCGCCGGTGGAGAGATCCATCACCGTATCGGCCCCGTATTTCAAGGCGTAGCGGAGTTTTTCGAGCTCCTCGGCGATGTTCGAGGTGGTCGCCGAATTGCCGATGTTGGCGTTCACCTTGCACAGCGAATTGACGCCGATGCACATCGGCTCGAGATTGGTGTGGTTGACGTTGGCGGGGATGATCATGCGCCCGCGGGCCACCTCGGCGCGGACGAACTCCGGCGCGAGTTTCTCGCGGCGCGCGACGTATTCCATTTCTTCGGTGATCCGGCCCTGGCGGGCGTAGTGAATCTGCGTGCGGATGCGGTCGCCGGAGCGCCGCGCTACCCATTCTGATCGCATTTTTTGTACCCGTGTTGATTATACTAGCGCCTGCCTTGCGGGGTGGGATTGCCCGGGCGGGCGCGGGTTAAGCTGGGAGCGGGGGGCGGGCCGGGCGGCGGGTCGGGCTGCTACGCATCCCGGGATCTTTTCTCCCAAAAACGGTAAGGAGCGGCTTGCGGGCCCTGTTCAAGTTCTGTATTATCAACCAAAAGGGTCGATGGGGGGTTGGTCTTCAACTTGCTCTCGTCCTGGATGGGTTTGTGTCTCGCGGCTAAGACCATGAGGGAGTTGAAGCAGCAACTCGTCAGCGCCCTGGCGGTGATTCTCACCGTGGCGGCGGTGATTGCGGCGGGACTGAACTTTCAACAGCAGAGCCGGGTTCACCTGACCGACGACGGCGTGAGCTGGGTGGACCGCCCCGCCCCGGACGGCCAAAGCACCCGCGTGGTCGCCGTGCACGTCGCCCCGGGCAGCCCCGGAGAAAAAGCCGGCATTCATCCGGGAGACGTTCTGGTTTCCATCGAAGGAGTGAAGATCGAGCACGCCTCCGACGCCACCGAAGTGCTGACCCGGCTGGGAGCCTGGCAAAAGGCCGAATATCAGATCCTGCACGGCGGCGTGCAGGTTCCCGCCAATGTCATCACCGCGGAAGCCGAGCGGGACTCCACGCTTTTTTACCTTTACGCCGACGGCGCGGTGTATCTGGCCATCGGCCTGTTCGTGTATTTCCGCCGCAGCGGCGCGCCGCGCGCCTTCCATTTTTTCCTGCTGTGCCTGGCGAGCTTCGTGATGAGCACGTTCCATTACACCGGCAAGCTCAACGCCTTCGACCAGGCGATCTACCTGGGCAACGTGGTGGCGGGTTATCTGGCGCCGATGCTGTTTCTGCATTTCTGCTTCGTCTTTCCCGAACCGCAGAAATGGATCCGGCGGCGCGGCGCGGCGCTGCTGATCTATCTGCCCGGTCTGGCGCTGCTCGGCGGGCATCTGGGGTTCGCCACCGGCTGGCTCACCACGCAGGCGCCGCTGCTGGAGCTGCGCTGGCTGCTGGACCGGGTCTGGATGATCTTCCTGAGCGCCAGCTACGCGTCCGGCGGAATCGTCCTGGCCTTCCAGATGCGGCGCGCCGAAGACCCCATCGTCCGCCGGCAGCTCACCTGGCTGCGCAACGGCGCGCTCATCGGCATTCTGCCGTTCACGATTCTCTACGTCGTTCCGTACGCGTTCGGAGTCGCGCCGAACCACGCCATGAACCTGGCGGTTCTTTCTCTTCCGATGATCCCGCTGACGTGGGCCTATGCCATCCTGCGCTACCGGCTCATGGACGTGGACGTGATTTTCCAGCAGGGCTACGTGTATACGCTGGCGACACTGGCCGTGCTCGGGATCCTCTACGGAATGATTTTCGCGGCCAAGAGCGCGGGGGATCTGAGCGGCACGGCGATGGTGGCGATCATCCTCATCGCGGCGTTCGTCTTTCAGCCCATCCGCAACTGGATTCAGGAGCAGCTCGACCGGTATTACTTCTACAGGGACCGCTACGACTACCGGCGCACGCTGATCGAGTTCGCGCGCGAGCTGGGCTCGCCCACCGATCTGGAGGCGATGCTGGAAAGCGTCGCCGACCGCCTGATCCGCACGCTGAGCATCCGTCATGTGGCGTTTTTCGTCTGGGATGAAGCAGAGGCGTCGTTCCGGCTGGAGCTGGCCAGCAATCGCCGCGGCCGGCAAACGGAAAATATTCCTTACGGCCTCGATCTGAGCTTTCTGCGGCCCAGTCCCGGCAAGCCGTACCTGTTCTTTGAGCGCACCCGCCATTCGCTGGACGTGGTCTCGCACGAAATGCCGGCTTCGGTGCGCCGCTCCATCGCGGAACTGGATCTGACCTACTATCTGCCTTGCTCGGCGCGGGGGCGCACCATCGCCTATCTTGGAGTGAGCCGGACCGAGGCCGGCGATTTCCTGTCGAGCGACGACGTCGAGCTGCTGGTCACGCTTTCGGGCTATGTCGGCATCGCCATCGACAACGCGATGCTGTACCGCTCGCTCAAGCACCAGGTCGCCGAATACGAGCGCCTCAAGGAGTTTTCGGAAAATATCGTCGAATCGATCAACGTCGGCATCCTGGCGGCGGACCTGAACGACTGCGTGGAAAGCTGGAACTCGCAGATCGAAAAGCTCACCGGCATTCCGCGCCAGGAGGCCATCGGGCGGCCGCTGGCCGAGCTTTTCCCGCCGGATCTTTGCCAGCAACTGGAAGCCGTGCGCGGCGAGCAGGAGATCCACAACATCTACAAATTTGTTCTGAAAAACGCCACGCTCAACATCGCCGTCGCGCCGCTGGTGTCGCGCGAAGGGCGCCGCATCGGCCGGCTGATTATCTTTGACGACGTCACCGACCGCGCCGAGCTGGAAAAGCGCCTGGTTCAGGCCGACAAGCTCAGTTCCATCGGCCTGCTGGCGGCGGGCGTGGCGCATGAAGTGAACACGCCGCTGGCGGTCATCTCGACGTATTCGCAGATGCTGGCCAAGCAGATTTCGGGCGACGCCGACAAGGCTCCGCTGCTGGAAAAGATCGCGCGGCAGACCTTCCGCGCCAGCGAAATCGTAAACTCCCTGCTCAATTTTTCGCGCACCTCGCCCACCGAGTTTGTCAGCGTGGACCTGAACAAGGTGATTCGCGAGACGCTCACGCTGCTCGAACATCAACTGGCCAAAGCCGGCCTGGAGGTGAAGACGTCGTTTGAGGAGACGCTGCCGCGCATCAAGGGAAATCCCGGAAAATTGCAGCAGGTCTTTCTGAATCTGTTTCTGAACGCCCGCGACGCGATGGAGTCCGGCGGAACGCTGGCGGTGCGCACGGCGGCCGAAGGCGATCGGGTCCGCGCCAGCGTCGCCGACTCCGGGGCGGGCATCGCTCCGGAAAATCTCGCCCGCATCTTCGATCCGTTCTTCACCACCAAAGGCGCGCGCAAGGGCACCGGACTGGGCCTTTCGGTCAGCTACGGCATCGTGCGCGAGCACGGAGGCGACATCAAGGTCGAAAGCACGCTCGGCGCGGGCACGCGATTTGAGCTTTCCTTTCCCCAGGCCGCGCGCAAGGCCGAAGCCGCGCCGGAGCCCGAATCGGCGGCGCAGCCGGGAGAAACCGCCGCCCCGGCTGCCGCGTCCGTTCCGGTGGTGCACTCTCCGGCTTCCCGCCCGGCTGCCGCTTCCGTTCCGGCCCCCGCATCTGTTCCGGCACCCCTATCTCCTTCCTCTCCCGCCTCCGTGCAGGTTCTTGCGCGATCCGACAGAATAGGGAGTTGATGGCTGCCGCCGCCGATCTCACTCCGGATGCTCCGGGCCGCCGCGCCCGCGGGCGAATTCTGGTCATCGACGACGAGCCCGATATCCGCGAAAGTCTGGAAGCGCTGCTTTCCAGCGAAGGCTATCAGGTCGATCTGGCCAGCAACGCCGCCGAGGGCCACAAGCGGCTGGAACACTCCTCCTACGATCTGGTTCTTCTCGACCTGATGATGCCGGACAAAAGCGGCATGGAGGTGCTCGAGGAGATCCGCGCCCGCGACGCCGACACTCCGGTCTTCATGATCACCGCTTACGGTTCGGTGGAGGTGGCGGTAGAAGCGCTCAAGCGCGGCGCCAGCGACTATTTTTCCAAGCCCTGGGACAACGAAAAACTGCTGATCGAGATCGACCGCATGATCTCGAAACGGCGGCTGGAGCGGGAAAACGTCGAGCTCAAGCGCGCCTTGAAGCAGCGCTACAGCTTCCCCAACATCGTCGGAAAGAGCGAGCGGATGCTGAAAATTCTCGACCTGGTCGCCCAGGTCGCCGCCAGCCGCGCCACCATCCTGATCACCGGCGAAACCGGCACCGGCAAGGAGCTGATCGCCAACGCCATCCACGCGCATTCGGCGCGCGCCGAGCACGCTTTTGTTCCGGTCCACTCCGGATCGGTGCCGCCGGACCTGCTTGAATCCGCGCTGTTCGGCCACGTCAAGGGAGCCTTCACCGGGGCCGTCGCCGCGCGCAAGGGCTATTTTGAGATCGCCAATCACGGCACCATTTTTTTCGATGAAATCGGCACCATCTCGCTGGAGACGCAGACCAAGCTGCTCCGCGTAATCCAGGAGCGGGAGTTTATGCCGCTGGGCTCGACCGAGACCGTGCGCGTCGACGTCCGCATCGTCGCCGCCACCAACGCCGATCTGAAGCGGCTGGTCGAGGAGGGCAAGTTCCGCGAGGATCTGTATTACCGGCTGAATGTCATCAACCTGGCGCTGCCGCCTCTGCGCGAGCGCAAGGAGGATATTCCGGCGCTGGTGGAGCACTTTTTCACCAAGTACTGCCGGGAAAACGAGAAGTTTCTCGATGAGAACGGCCGTTCGCGCCTGAACTTCGAGCCGGAGGCGATGCAGATTCTGATGGATCATCACTGGCCCGGCAACGTGCGGGAGCTGGAAAACGTGGTGGAGCGCGCGGTGGTGCTGGCCTCCCAGCCGGTGGTGCCCGTCGATGTGCTGCCCGAGCACCTGCTTGAAGCCAAAGGCTTACGGATCCGGCGCGATGAAAGCGGCGGCCTCGCCCCCGACGCGTCCCTGTTTGAAATTGTCGCCGAGTTCGAGCGGAAGAAAATTATCGAGCAGTTGGAGGCCTCCGACTGGAGCCAGACGGCGGCGGCCGAGGCGCTGCACATCCCCTTATCCACGCTGAATCAAAAGATCAAGCGCCTCAACATTGAGATCCGCAAGAAGTCCTGAGCGCGCGCTCCAGCGGCGGGCGGCGCCAGTCAGCAGGGGCATGTTCCGTTCATCTTTTTCGGAAATCAGAACAAGCTCGCGCGCGACACCCCCCTTTGGCATACCAAAAACCGCGGGCGGAGGCGTAAAATAAGGTAAAACAGGATGCCACGATTCAAGCCCAAGGGCGTTCTGGAGCGAAGTGCGTCCGGGGATCTGTGGAAAAATACACTGTCGCGTATCCCGACGGTGTATGGCCGGCTGGCATACCTGGCGTCGCTGCGCGACCAGAACTCCGGCCTTTACCGGCATCACGGGCTGAGCACTCTTTTCGGCCGGGAAGAGAGCAGCAAGGCGCTGCGTGAAAGCCATGCCAGCACCTTTCAGGAATGGCTGAATTTATCGCTGGCGGAGAAGCATGCCGAGCTGATCGCGTATCTGGAAAACCTGGAAGAATCTCCGGCCTTGGTGCTGGAGCATTGGACCCGCGCCGGCTCCTACAAGCAACTGCTTCCGGATGGTGCGGGGAAGCCGGAAAGCGAGCTGTTTTCGCGGGAACTGGCGGCGCTGGTCGAGGTCCTCAAGGCCGGCTGGAGCGTGGCGGCGTCAAGCCCAGGGTCATCGCTACGCGGGTAATCTGCCCGATGACTTCAATTTCCGACGGGTAGGCGAACACCTCGGGATCCTCCAACGAGGCCGGATGCGGCTGCACGGTAAGCTGGCCCTCGCGCAGGCTGCACCAGCCCAAGCGGTAGCCTTCGCGGTCCTCCAGAAAATAGATGGGCCGCTCGAATTCAGTGGACCATCCGCCGGCGGCGATCCGGCGGCGGGTATCGTCGATGACCACCAGCGAACCGGGCGGGATGAGAGGGAACATGGACCAGTCTTCGGTTCCGATCAGGCCGTAGCGGAAATTCTTTAAATCAAGATGATTCAACAGCATGAGCGGCAGCTTTCCCCACCGCTGGATCAGCCGGCTCAAATAGACGGTGCGCGAAAGATCCAGGCCCGGGTCGATCGCCAGAGGCACCTGAACTTCGCCTTCATCGGGACGAAAACTCACCAGATGCGTCCGCGCGTGTTGGATGACATCGGCGTCGGCGGGCAGCTCGGGGAGGGAGACGCCATACCAGGAAAGGACTTCGTTGAAATCCAGGCGGTAGATGGCGCACAACGAGTACAGCCGGAAGACCGAGGGTATGGTCCCCTTGTTTTCAATATCGGCAAGCCGGCTGAGGGCAACGATGAACTCGTCGTTGTGATGGCGCGCGGCGATCCGTGCGCTCGCCTCCTCGACATCGCGGAACTTCAGCCGAAGGCGTTCCCTGACTCGCTTGAGTTTTTGGCCAGCATCCTCCATGATAGAGGGTCGGAACGCATCCTGTGGTGCGCGGGGATGCAAAACGTTCTCTCCGGGAACGTTTATGAGTCGATTATAGCGGGGCGAAAGATGCCGGATCAAGGTACAATTTCGCCGGTCTTGTTCTGATTTCAGAACAAAATTATCCCTAAGAGGTGATTTCTGGATCAAATCGGAAGGTCCGCGAAGCTCTCCGCCCTCCGGGTGGCTTTTCAAGGCGAGCTCGGCGCCTTCAGCCAGCAGGCGGTGGCCCAACTGGCCGGGCCGCGCGCGAAGCCGGTTGCGAAACAGCGGTTTGAGGACGTCTTCGGCGCGCTTGCCGCGGGGGAGGTGGACGCGGCGGCGCTGCCGATTGAAAATACGCTGGCCGGTTCGGTGCACGAAAACTACGATCTGCTGCTCAAATACGACTTCGAGATCACCGCGGAGACGAACGTCCGGATCGTGCACCATCTGATCGCTCCGCCGGGCGCGAGTTTCTCCTCGATCCGGCGGGTCTTTTCGCATCCGGTGGCGCTCAATCAGTGCCGGGATTTTTTCGCCCGCCACCGACGCCTGGAGCGGGTGCCGTTTTACGACACGGCGGGCAGCGTCAAAATGGTGATGGAGGAGAAGCCGGCCGGCGCCGCGGCCATCGCCTCCGAACTGGCCGCGAAGCTTTATGGCGCGAAAATCCTAAAGCGTGAAATTGAAGACGACCGGCGGAATTTCACGCGGTTTTTCCTGCTGGAAAAATCGGGCGCGGCGCCGCGCGGCCGCGGCGGGGAGTGGAAGACTTCGCTGGTGTTTTCGACGCGCAACACGCCGGGATCTTTGTTCCGGGCCCTGGGTGCGCTGGCGCTGCGCGATCTGAATCTGGCGAAGATCGAATCCCGCCCCCGGCGCGGCAAACCTTGGGAATACATGTTTTATCTGGACGTTCGCGCGCATCGCGACGAGCCGCGAATGAAGAACGCGCTGTCGCATCTCGGCGAAGTCGCGGATTTTCTGCGGGTGCTGGGCAGTTACCGGGCCGCGCGCTGAAGGCCGATCTTATAAATCCGGTTGATCGTGTTGTGGAGGACCAGCAGCATCGCAAACGCCACCAGGAACACGATCCAGCCCTCCAGGGTGTGATAAAAGCCGTGCGCCAGTTCCGGGCTGACCTCGTCGCTGAGGATGCCCGTGAGGGTCACGCGCGCCGCGTTGGCCAGAATGGCGATCGGAACCACTCCGATCAGCAGCGCCCACCGCATCCACACCTTTTTGTCGAAAAAGTAAGAGTACACCAGCGCGAGAAACGACAGGCTGAGCAGGCTGCGGATCCCGCTGCAGGCCTCCGCCACCGATAAGGTCTGGCTGGCCAGGTGCAGCACGTTGCCGTCGCGCAGCACCGGGATGTTGAGCCAGCCCAGCGCCATTTCCGCCACGGAGCTGGCGAACAGTTGCAGCGGAAACGTCACCTGATTATAGATCACCGCCGGAATCGGGATCATAAAGGGCAGCAGCAGCAGCGGAAACGACAGGACGCGCACGGCCGCGGTTCCGCCCAGCACCAGCAGCATTCCGGCCAGCGTAATCAGGATCGAAGTGCGCTGCAAAAACAGCTCCACTCCGAGGATGCCGATCACGCTTTGCAGCACGCCCCACAGCATGACCGCCACTCCCCACCAGGCGGGTTTCCACTCCAGGGCGAGAAGTTCGGCGCGGCGCTGCCAGGCGATGTAGCCCGCCACCAGCGGCACCAGAAAACCGTGGCCCACATCCTCGTCGGTGGCCCACTGATTCACCAGACCCTTCCAGGTCGGGAAGTAAACGATCACCAGCAGCGCGGTAAACCAGCCGATCGCCGCCCAGGGCACGCCGCGAGATTCGGCTGACGGCGGATGCTCCGGTAACGACGTGGTAGCCGCCATGGCTTTATTTGACCACACTTTCCAGCGCCTGCGATTGAAACCACTGATACGTCCCGGCGATTCCCTGCCGCAGGGGGATGCGGGCCCGCCAGCCGAGGGAGTGAAGCCGCGAAACGTCCAGCAACTTACGAGGCGTGCCGTCAGGCTTGGAGGGATCAAAGCGCAGCTCTCCCTGGAAGCCCACGATGGAGGCGACCAGCCCGGCCAGCTCGCGAATCGTGATATCTTCGCCGGCGCCCACGTTGATCATCTGAGGATCGTCATAGTGGAGCATCAGATGCAGTGCGGCGTCGGCCAGATCGTCGACGTGCAGAAACTCGCGGCGCGGCGAGCCGGTGCCCCAGATCACCACTTCTTTATCGCCCGCCACCTTCGCTTCGTGAAATTTTCGAATCAGCGCCGGAAGAACGTGCGAAGTCGCCAGATCGAAGTTGTCTTGCGGGCCGTAGAGATTGGTGGGCATCAGGCAGATGGCGCGAAATCCATACTGCGCGCGGTAGGCCTGCGCCATTTTGATGCCGGCGATCTTGGCGACGGCGTACCATTCATTGGTCGGCTCCAGCGGGCCGGTGAGAAGAGCGTCCTCGCGGATCGGCTGGGGAGCGAACTTGGGATAGATGCAGGAGGATCCCAGAAACAGAAATTTTTTCACGCCGGAGAGGCGCGCGGCTTCGATGGTGTTGGTTTGAATCGCCAGGTTATCGTAAATAAATTCGGCCGGGCGGCTGCTGTTGGCGAGAATGCCGCCGACTTTGGCGGCGGCGAGAAAGACGTACTCCGGCCGCTCGGCGGCGAAGAAGTCGCGCACCGCGCGCCCGTCGCGCAAATCGAGTTGCGAGCGGTCACGCAGGATCAGGTGGGAATAACCCGCCGCGGCCAGGCGCCGGCAGATGGCCGAGCCGACCAGCCCGCGGTGTCCGGCCACGAAGATCCGCGAATCCCGTTCCATGGATTAACGATACGACGCCCCGCCCTGGCGCAGCAGGCTGTGGCCCGCCGCCACCAGCGTTTCTTCCTGGCGCGCCAGTTCCAGATCGTGATCAACCATCATCCGCACCAGCTCCTCGAAGGTGACCCGCGGGCGCCAACCCAGCCGCTCCCGCGCCTTGGACGCGTCGCCCAGCAGCACGTCCACTTCCGTGGGCCGGAAATAGCGCGGATCCGTTTCGACGCAATTCTTCCAGTTCACGCCGCAATAGTCCGCAGCGGTGTCCAGGAACTCGCGCACCGAGTGCGATTCACCGGTGGCGACCACATAATCGTCCGGCGAAGGCTGCTGGAGCATCAGCCACATCGCTTCCACGTAATCGCCTGCGTATCCCCAATCGCGGCGCGCCTCGAGATTGCCGAGATAAAGCTTTTTCTGAAGACCCAGCTTGATCCGCGCCAGCGCCCGGGTGATCTTTCGGGTCACGAACGTTTCCCCGCGCCGCGGCGATTCGTGGTTGAACAGGATGCCGTTGCAGATGAACAGGCCGTAAGCCTCGCGGTAGTTCACCGCGTACCAGTGCGCCGCGCATTTGCTCACCGCATATGGGCTGCGGGGATAAAACCGCGTGGATTCGTTCTGCGGCGGCGGCGCGGCCCCGAACATTTCCGACGATCCGGCCTGGTACATCCGCGGGGAGCGGCCCTGCCGGGCGTAGTCGCGCACCGCTTCGAGGATCCGCAGCGTTCCGGTGGCCACCACATCGGCGGTGTACTCAGCCTGATCGAAGCTGACGCGCACGTGCGACTGCGCGGCGAGGTTATACACCTCATCGGGCTGCGCTCTTTCCAGAATATGGCGGAATCCGGTGCCGTCGGAAACGTCGCCATAATGAAGGAACAGGCCGACGCCGGCCTCGTGCTGATCCTTATAGATCGCCTCCAGACGCTCCGTGTTGAACGTCGAGGCGCGGCGGACAATGCCGTGCACCTGATAGCCTTTGGCCAGGAGAAATTCGGCCAGAAACGATCCGTCCTGGCCCGTAATGCCGGTAATCAGCGCTCTTTTCATCGGATATGCTGCGCGGCGGCTTGAGTCAATCATAGCGCGTCCGGATGCGACACTGAAAATAATGGAGACACGAACGCGGCTTCAGGAAGTTCGCAAAAAGAGGGCGATCGGCGCGGCGCGGCTCGCCGAACTGGCGCAGGTGAGCCGCCAGACGATTTATGCGATCGAGGCCGGCGATTATGTGCCCAACACCGCCCTGGCCCTGCAACTGGCGCGCATTCTGGAGGTGAAGGTCGAAGATCTGTTCGAGCTGGAGCCCGACGCGCCGCCCCCGCCGCGAATCCTGGAGGCGGAGCTGATCGCCCGCGAGGGCCCCCACCGGCCGGGCCAGCCGGTGCAGTTATGCAAGGTGGGGCGCCGGCTGGTGGGAATTTCCGCGGCGCCGCAGCCGGCCACGCTTCCGCTCGCCGACGGAGTGATCGCGCAGGCGGCGGGCAAGCACGGGCCGGCCAGAATCCAGGTGTTTCAGAATGACGCCGTCGAGGCGAATCGTTTGCTCATCGCCGGCTGCGACCCCGGAATGTCGCTGCTGGCGCAGCATCTGGCAAGGTTTGACAACATCGATCTGGTGATTGCGCCAGCCTCCAGCCGCCAGGCGCTCGAATGGTTGAAGCGCGGCCTGGTGCACGTCGCTGGCACCCACCTGCGGGACCGCGACAGCGGCGAATTCAACACTCCCGCGGTCCGCCGCATGTTCCCCAAGGGCGGAGCGAAGATGGTGACGTTTGCGATCTGGGAACAGGGTCTGCTGATGGCGCCCGGCAACCCGAAGAAGATTCGCCGCGTCGCGGATCTGAAGCGGAACAACGTGCGAATCGTGAACCGGGAAGAGGGCGCGGGCAGCCGCGAACTGCTCGACGCGGAACTGGCATCGGCCGGAATCGCCGCCGGCGAGGTCGCCGGCTATGAACAGATCGCGCGAGGCCATCTGGCCGCGGCGGCGGCGGTGAGCGCGGGACAGGCGGATTGCTGCATCGCAACCCGCGCCGCCGCGCGGGCCTTCGGCCTGGACTTTATCCCGCTGTCGAGCGAACGCTATGATCTGGTGATCGCGCGCGCCTTCGTCAAAACTCCCGCCGTGGGGGCGCTGCTGGATGCGCTGAACCGGGCCTCGCTCAAGCGAAATTTAGAGACGCTCGCCGGTTACGACACCAGCCGCACCGGCCAGGTGCTGCTGTCCTGACCTGGGCAGAGACGGCGCAAGGTCACCAAAGCAGCTTCAACCCGAACTGGATCTGCCGCGAAGTGGTCGATGTGCTGGTGACCAGCCCGGCGGTGGGGGAGACGCCGGAAGGCGTGAACACCACCGCGTTCGGGGTATTGAAATTGGGATGGTTCAGCAGGTTGAAAAACTCGGCCCGCAACTGGCTTCTGAGTCTCTCGCCGTGGCGGGTCTCCTTGATCATCGAAAAGTCCCACGCCGCCAGGCCCGGTCCGGGCAGCGTGTCCCGTCCCAGGTTTCCGTAAAATCCGCTGTTATTCGGCGGAGCTAAAAACGCGGCGGGATTGAACCACTGATTCGGACTACCGAGGATAACCTGGCCGTGAAAATTCGGATTCACGAAGGGCCGGACGGGATTCTTGGTGTCTCCGTTGTTGGAGGGGTTATAGCTCAGTTGGGGAGTGAAGGGAAATCCACCCTGAAAGGTGAGGATGGAGTTGACGGTCCAGCCGCCGGCGAAAAGGTTGCGCCTGGCCCACGGGAACGAGTAACTGGCGTGAAATACGGCGACGTTTCGAACGTCGAAGTTCGCCAGGCCCCAATCGGATCGGAGATTAAAAGGATTGGAAGCAAGGGCGGGTTCACCGCCGGAAGTGGTCGAGTTCGGCGAATCTCCATCGTCGAGTGTCTTGGAGCGGGTATACACTCCGCGCACGTTCAGATTCTTGCTGAAGCGGTGATTGAGATCGATCTGAAGCGAATTGTAGCTGCTCACGCCTTCGGAAAAATAGGTCCAGGTGTTGCCCAGCGAGGGATTCGCCTTGGTCGAAGTAGGGACATAGTAAGTTCCCGCGGGAACCGGCGTGCCGGCGATTCCCGCCGGGAAGTTGTTGGGGTAGACCGCCGGACAAGGCGAGGCGGGACAGATCACGGGAAATGGCTCATTCGCGTCGATCCCAATGAGTTGGTGATATCCATGAGATCCGACATACCCGACGGTCAGCAAAGTATTCGCGCTCAGCTCCTGCTCAATGCGGAGTGAGTAGGAAATGAGAGTGGGAGTATAAAGGTCCGGCTGAACTCCGCCGGGGACTAACTTCGCCGCGGCGGGAACTACGGATCGATTCAGAGGAAGCTGCGAAACAGGAACATTGGCGACACTGTAAGTCGGATCAAAGGGCGCGTTCTGATCGGTGCGGTAGCCCAGCGCGTCCTGAAGGTCGTTATAGATGCCGAATCCCAGGCGGATCACGGTGCGCTCGCGGATGGGCTGCCAGGCCAGGCCGGCTCTGGGCTGGGGAAGAAATTTTGCGCGGTTCACCGTAAAATCGGAGCTGCCGATGCTGGGCTGCGAGGAGATGACGCCGTTCGGATAAGTATAGTTCGCCGCGCGGCCGTGAGCTTCATTCCATCCGGTAGTGAATTCGCCGCGGAAACCGAGCGAGAGAGTCAGCCGCGGAGTCACTTTGATCGCATCCTGCACGAAACCCGCGCCAAACAGCGACCGCCAGCCGAGCGGCGTCGAAGCGGGATCATAGAGAAATGTTGCAATGGTGCCTTGCAGCAAAGTTTGCAGGCTGGTGAATGTCGCCTGTCCATACTGGCTGAGAGCGAGGTTCTCATTCGATTGCAGGCGCTGAAACCAGGCTCCGGCGGTGAGCTGGTGGCGGCCGAAAGTGACCTGGATCTGATCTTCGTAAGTGAACAGATTGCGCGCCACCGGCAGGTTGCTGCCGTTGTTGCTTCCGGCAAGACTCAACTGCGCGGCGGGATTGGACGCCGAGCTTCCGCCCACCACCAGGGCGCCGATTTGAGCGCCGCTCAGAAAACCGGGAAGGCTCGCCGCGGGCGATCCTGGCGTCGGTTCGCCGGTGAAATAATATCCCGCGCGCGAGTAGCCCAGTCTGGCCGTGTTCACGGCCGATGGAGAGAGGACGCGGGTCTCTTCGAGCGTCGCCACCTGCTCGCGGAGGCTCGCCAGATCCGTGCTGTAGGAATTGGTGCTGGTGGGCGTGACGTCGGCGCTGTCGTCGATGGTGTAGCTGGCGCTGAGGGAATCCCGCTGGGAGAAAATATGATCCAGCCGCGCGGTGCCGAAGTCGTCGCGGATGGTTTGCAGCGGGTTATTGAAAACTTCCGCGATGCCTCCGAAATCCGGCGCTCCCGGCGGCGGGGCGGGCCAGGCATTGATCAGCGGGGAAACGCCGACAAACGCCAGTCCGGACGGCGAACACGACGGGGGCGCGGGGCTGATCAGAGCGCAGGGCAGATATCCGGCCCGGGCGTTGTTGTCCGGAACCAGATCGACTCCGGTCTGGTGCAGGTGCTGTTCCAGCCCTTCGAAGTTGACGAAGTAGAACGTCCGGTCCTTGCGGAGGGGGCCGCCCAGCGAGCCGCCGAACTGATTCCGCTCGAATCCCGGAGCGGAGCCGGCGTCGAAGAAGTTGCGCGCGTCAAGGGCGTTGTTGCGCAGGAATTCATACAACGATCCGTGCAGCACATTGCCGCCGGACTGGGTCACAATCAGCACCTGCGCGCCGGGACGCTTGCCGTATTCGGCGCTGTAGGTGTCGGTGAGCACGTTGAATTCGCGGACCGCATCCACGCCCAGCAGCTCCTGGCTGGTGCCGCCGGGCTGCATGTTGTTTTCCGCGGCGCCGGTGAACTCCACGCCATTCAACAGGTACAGGTTCTGCTGCGGCCGGTTGCCGGACACGGCGAAGTTGTTCCCGTTGGTTGAGTTGGAAACACCCACGCCGCCGGTTTTCTCCCAGGTGAAGTTGACCACTCCCGGATTGAGCGTCAGCAGCTCGTCGTAGCTGCGCCCGTTGAGCGGAAGATCGCGGATCTCCCTTTCGCCCACCAGGCCGGCAACAGGGGCCGCACCCGTGCCGAGCAGCGGCGCGTCGGCGCTGACCGTCACCTGCTGGTTCGATTCGCCCAGGCTGAGGCGAAGATCGACCGCCGCTTCCTGCCCCACCGCCAGACGCACGCCGGTTCGCACCGTTTCGGCAAAACCCTGCTTGCGCGCGCGGATTTCATAGACGCCGGCCGGCAGGGAGCCGGCCTCATACCAGCCCTGGCCGTTGGAAACGGTGGCCCGCACCGCGCCCTGATCGAGGTTCACGATGGTGACCGAAGCGCCGGAGACGGCGGCTCCGGAAGGGTCGGTGATGGTTCCCGAGATCACCCCGAAAACCTGCGCCTGGAGCGAGGCGGCGAAACAAGCAAGCAGTGCCGGACGAAGCGTCATCGTCCGACCAGTATACACGACAATGTCGCCTAACAGAGACGAATGGCTTACACCAGCACGGAGGCGACTTCCACCAGGGAGCGATGCCCCTCCATCACCACGATGCCGCTTTCGGTGACGTGATAGAGCTGGCGGTCGCGATCGAGATCGTAGCCGATCGCGCCATCCTCGGGAATGTGCACGTTCTTGTCGAGGATGGCCCGCCGCACGCGCGCCCGGCGGCCGATATCGACGTTATCGAACAGAATGGAATCCTCCACCACGGCGCCGGAGTGCACGCGCACGCCGCGCCCCAGAACGGAGTTCCGCACGATGCCGCCAGACAGAATCGTGCCGCCGGAGACGATGGAGTCAATGGCCATCCCGCGCCGCCCCTGCTCGTCGAAGATGAATTTCGCGGGCGCGTCGGAATAGCTGGCGGTGCGCAGCGGCCATTGGCGGTTATAAAGGTTCAGAGCCGGCGTCACCGAGCGAAGATCCATATTGGCTTCGAAAAACGAGTCGATGGTTCCCACGTCGCGCCAATAGGGCTGCTGCGTCAGCGGATCGCCGGGAATGCGGTTGGTCTGAAAATCGTAGGCGAACATCTGCGCACGCCCCACCAGCGACGGCAAAATATCGCGCCCGAAGTCGTGCGAGCTGTTCTCATTCCGCGCGTCGGCGTGCAGTTCCCGCAGCAGCACGTTGGTGGAAAAAATATAGTTGCCCATGGAGGCGAAAACTTCGCCCGGATTGCCGGGGATCGAAGGCGCATCGGCCCGCTTTTCGTGAAACGCCAGCACCGAGGCGTCCGGCGCGGTTTCGATCACGCCAAACTCGGATGCATACTGGCGGGGCATGGGAATCGCCGCGATGGTCGCCTCCGCGCGCTTGTGCATGTGGTATTCGAGCATTTCCCGGATGTTCATCCGGTAAATGTGATCGGCGCCGAAGATGATCACGAAATCCGGATCGGCCTGCTCGATGAGATTGATGTTCTGATAGATCGCGTCGGCCGTGCCGCGGTACCAGTCCTCGCCCGGCGAGCGCATCTGCGCCGGCACCGGAATGATAAAGTGCTGCTTCAGCAGGCTGCTCATTTCCCAGCCGTCGCGCAGATGTTGCAGCAGGCTCTGGCTCTTGAACTGGATCAGCACGTAGATCGAGTAGAAGCCGGAGTTGATCAGGTTGCTGAGGACGAAATCGATGATCCGGTAGCGGCCTCCGAAGGGCACCGCCGGCTTGGCCCGTTCCTTGGTCAACGGATACAGGCGGGTACCCTTTCCTCCCGCCAGCACAAAGGCAAGCACGCGAACTTGCATCGGCCTTATTGTGGCAAAAATCAGGCCCGGCCCGTCAGCAAGGGCGTTATCTACTGCCCCGCCACGGCCTCGACAAAGCGGCGATCCAGAGGCCAGGCGCCGAGCACGTGATTGTCCCGCTGCTCGAACTTTCCGCCGCTTAAAACCGAGCTCAAATCGCGCGGGTTGGGCGTCATCTGATCGCGCGCCAGCATCTGATTCAGCAGCTCGGTCGATTTGGTGAGCTGTGCGGCGAGCGAAGCCGCCTCCGCCGCGGAGTTGCACAGCACTTCCGCGCGTATCCGCAACTGATTCCCGTCCGGGCCGATGCTGAACGTCGCCTTCTGCGCCGCCGCGAGCGGGCTCAGAAATGCGTGCGTGCCTTCCGGCAGATCCTTGACGTCGGCGAATACAAACGACGGCGCCGAAATCCACACCGGCTCCGGCGGCAGCCGCGGCGGATTCGACCACTGCTCCGGACCGATCATATTTACCCCGCGTTGTTCGAGGGAGACCGCCAGCGCCAGAACATTCGAGCGAATTGGATAAAACGAGATGTGCCGGTTTCCATCGCTCGCCGGCATTTCGCAAATTGTGTTGCGGCAGGCGCCGCCCTGCGACTCGGCGTAGGCGTTCAGCTTTTTCCAATCGAAGTGCCCGCGGACGGCCATGTAGACGCTGCCACGGATAAACGCCGCCGCCACTTCATCCAGATCAGTGCGATAGTCGAAACCGGTCTGGTCCACGAATCGTTTGTAGTCGGGCTCCTCGGCGGCTTTGGAGCCCGCCAGCAGATCGAGAAGCCCGCTATCCCGCAGCGACGCGACGTTCAAATAAACGTGGATGGCCTGATCCGGCGGCAGGCATTCGACGAGCGTGGCGGCGGAAAAGCTTCGCTGCTGGATTCGCCATCGCACCACTCCCAGGACCGCGCCGCCGGCGATCAACGCCAGCGCCACCAGGTGCCAGGGCCTCAGCCGCGCTGTATTTTCCGGGATCAACTGGCTATCATAACCGACCCGCGGTCACCTCGACGGCGCGCCCTGCCGCCGCGGCCCGCCGCGCCTTCCACAGCCCGATATACGGCTGAAGATCGCGCATCATGGCCGCGAACTGCCGGGGATCGAGCGACTGCGCTCCATCGCTCATCGCCTTTTCCGGCGCCGGATGGACTTCCACCAGCAATCCGTCCGCGCCGATCGCGACGCCGGCGCGCGCCACTGCGGGAACCAGGCTGCGCTTTCCGGTGGCGTGGCTCGGATCGAGAATCAGCGGCAGATGCGTCAGCTCCTCGAGCGCGGCGATCGCGGCGATATCGCACGTATTCCTGGTCGCCGTCTCGAAGGTGCGGATTCCGCGCTCGCACAGCATCACCTGCGGATTGCCGTGCGCCACGATGTACTCAGCGCTCATCAGCAATTCCTTGAGGGTGGAGCTCATGCCGCGCTTGAGCAGCACCGGCCGGCGGCATTTTCCGAGAGCCTTCAAAAGCGCGAAATTTTGCATGTTTCGCGCGCCAATTTGCAAAATATCCGCGTATTCGGCGACCATTTCCACATCGCCATCGCTCATCACCTCGGTGATGATGCCCAACCCGGTCGCCTTCCGAGCTTTGTCGAGCAGCTTTAATCCTTCGAGCGCCAATCCCTGAAAGTCGTAGGGCGAGGTTCGCGGCTTGAACGCGCCGCCGCGCAGGAATCTGGCGCCCTCGCGCGCGACAGCTTCCGCCGCCTCCAGAATTTGCCGCTCGCCTTCGACCGAGCAAGGTCCCGCCATCACGATGAATTCATCTCCGCCGAAGGTCACCCCGCGCACGCGAATTTCCGTCTTTGCCGGCCGGAATTCGCGGCTGACGAACTTGTAAGGCGCGGAAATCCGAACCGCTTTCTCCACGCCCGGCATCGCCTCCAGCGACTCCAGGCACTGCGTCACATCGCCGATTCCCACCGCTCCGATCACCACCCTTTCTTCGCCCTCGATCGAATGAACTTTATAGCCGAACTCTTCAATTCTTCTCCGCACCGCGTCGACCTCCTCCTTTGTCGCATGCAATCTCATCGAAACGATCATGGAAGACCCCCAAAAAACAAAAAACCCACTCTTTCGAGTGGGTTGGATTTTATTTAAAAAACGTTCAAGCCCACTCGCGCGATTCAGGTGCTAAAGTAATACGACCAGAATCGGCGAGCGGCAAACATGAAACGTTCAATATATCATAAAGCCCGCCCTTCTGCAAAATATGGCGGGGCGCGGATTCAATCCACCGGATCGCGGCTCAGTGCGGCCGAGCGAGCGACGGCGGCGTGATCGCCCGGGCGGTAGCGCGCGGCAATGAGAAAACCGGCGAGCACGATGGCGGAGGCCGTCAGTCCCCAGCCGGTCAGCAGCCCGCGCTGGATCAGAAAGCCGGCGAGCGGCGGTCCGGCGATCTGGCCGATGGACGTCAGCGATTGCGTCAATCCCAGCACGACGCCTTGCTCCTGGCGAGGCGCGGCCTGGGTGATCATGCTGGTGAGCGTCGGCCGAACCAGGCTGCCGAGCGCGGAGGCGACCGTCGCGGCGGCCAGCATCGGGATCGAATCGCAAAAAGCCAGCAGCGCGTAGCTGGTCACGTAGGCTGCGAAGCCGACGCGATGGAGTGTCGCTTCGCCGAACCGCTTCACCAATTTTCCGAGCGCGGGCCCTTGCAGAAAAATTCCCAGAAAGCCGGCGAACGCCCAGGTGAAGCCGACCTGCTCGGGTCCGAACGCGATGCCGTGCCAGTACAGCCGCCGCTCGGCGTATAAGGGAAAGCCGGCGGTAAACATGGCGAAGGCCAGGGCGAAGCTCAGAAATTCGTACAGCAGCGGCGCGATTCGCGGATCGCGGAAGTATCGCGCGTACTCGCCCCATTGCAGCAGCGACAACCGCCGCCCGCCCGGCCCATCGGAAGAAGCGCGGCCGCTGTTCACCGCCGGCAATAGAAACGCCGTGGAAAGAATGCTGGTGAAGGACAGCGCCGCCGCGGCGAAGATGGGGTAGTGATAATCGAACTTCGCCAGGTACCCGGAAATTGCGGGCCCGATCAGGAATCCCATGCCGAAGGCGATGCCGATAATCCCGAAGGATTTCGCCCGGTCCTCGGGACGCGTCACATCGGAGATGTAGGCTTGCGCGAGCGAAAGATTGCCGGCGGTCGAGCCGTCGATTATGCGCGCCAGAAACACCACCCAGAGCGAGGGCGCGAAGGCCATTACTAAAAATCCGATCAGCGTGCCGCACTGGCTCAGCAGCAGCAGCGGCTTTCTGCCGGTATGATCGGACGCGCGGCCGAGCAGCGGGCCGGAGAGGAGCTGGCAGGCCGCGTACACGCCGATCAGCCAGCCGACCTCGGTCGCCGTCGCGCCCAGCGATTCGGCGTAAAAGGGCAGCAGCGGGATCATGATCGTCAGCCCGAGCACGTCTACGGCGACGATCAGAAAAATCGCGAGCAGCGGAGAAGAGAGCAATTTTTATGATGACACGGACGGCGCCAGCCCGACCTCCCAGACGCCGTCGAAATCGACGTAGTAGGCCTCAATTTCGATTCCGGGAAAGGTCTTGGCGAGAAACGCCGCCGCGCGCCGCAATTCCTGCTGGTGATGTTCGGCTTCGCGGGCGCGATCGTTGCCGAAGGCTTCCAGGCCGCCGTAGGCTCCGCAATCGGAGTGGAGTTTCAGGATCACGCGCCGGGTCTGATGCAGCCGGATCGATTTGCGGATCTGCTCCAGGACGAATTCGCGCTCGGCTTCGTTTTCGGGCGAAGCCAGGGATTTCGCCCCGCCGGCGATTTTGATCGGGTCGGGGAACTGGACTCCTTTCTGCCGGAGGAACTGCGTGAATCCGTCGTTGAAGCGATGATCGAAACACCACACCACAGCGGCGTCGCAGGTGTATCGCTCGCGCGATGCATGGAAGGGAAAGACTATTTTCATCATGAATTGGAGACCGTGAGGACGGCCGCGCCGCGGATGGCGTCGTGCTTGAGCGCGTTCAGCGCGGCGTTGGCCTGTTCGAGCGGGAACGTCTGGGTCTGGGTGCGCACCGGGATCTTGGCGGCCAGCTCCAGGAAATCCTCGCCGTCCTGGCGGGTATTGTTGGCCACGCTGCGGATCACGCGCTCCCAGTAGAGCAGATCGTAGGGCATTTGCGGGATCGGGCTCATGTGGATTCCGCCCGCCACCACCACGCCGCCGCGGTCGAGGTTGCGCAGCGCGGCGGGAACCAGCTCGCCGGCGGGCGCGAATAAAATCGCGGCGTCCAGTTTTTCGGGCGATTCGTCCTCGCCGCCGCCCGCCCAGACCGCGCCTAATTCCATGGCCAATTGCTGATGCCGGATGTCGCGCGTGAAGGCGAGCACGCGGACGCCCCAGTAGCGCGCCACCTGAATCGCGACATGCGCGGCCGCGCCGAAGCCGTACAGCCCCAGCGTTCCGCCGCGCGCGATGCCGGAGACGCGCAGGCATCGAAATCCGATGATTCCGGCGCACAGCAGCGGCGCCGCGTGCAGATCGGGGAAGCCGTCCGGAATGCGGTAAACAAACGCCTCCGGCGCGACGGTGTATTCGGCGTAGCCTCCGTCCACCGTGTGTCCGGTGAAGGCCGCCGCCGGGCAGAGATTCTCTTTTCCCGCGCGGCAGAACTTGCAGGTTCCGTCGGCCGAATGAAGCCAGGGCACGCCGACGCGCGCGCCGGGCTCGAAGCGCCGGGCCTGGCCGCCGCAGCGCTCCACCACGCCCACCACTTGATGCCCGGGAATCAGCGGCGATTTGAGCGCCGGCAATTCGCCTTCGATCACGTGCAGATCCGTTCGGCAAACGCCGCAGGCGTGAACCTTGATCAGCACCTCATGGGGGCCTGGTTCCGGCGTGGGGACGTCGATCGGGCGCAGCGGATTTGTTTCGACCGGCGCCCGCGAAGAAAGGACGCACGCCTTCATTGCCGCTCCTCGTTTCTTGGTTGCGCGGGCCGCATCAGGTTCGCATCCGCGCTAAAAAATACAATCCGGCGAGCGAGAAGATCACGTCCGGCGACCAGGCCGCCACGGCCGGCGGCAATTCGTTCAAATTTCCGATCTGCGAAAACAACTGGCCGACGGACCAGTAGGCGATGGCCACGCCGAGGCTCAATCCCACGCCGGCCATGGCGCCGCGGTTGCCGGCCAGAAAGGCGAACGGCACGGCCACGATGGCCATGATCAGAGCGAACAGCGGCTGCGAGAACTTTTCGTTCCACTCCACCTGCAAGGGAATGGTGTTGAATCCGCTCTGCTTCAACTGCGCGATGTAGGTTTTCAGCTCCTGGAAATTCATCTGGCGGGCCTGTTTTTCCTCCTGCAAAAACCAGTGCGGATCTTCCTCCAGCTCATGAAAAACGCGCGTGCCGCCGGCGAAGCTGTCGTATCGTTTCGGCGGGCAGGCGACGCAGGAGGCGTCCATGTCGCGGCTCCATCCGTTTTGAAAAACCCAGGCGGAAAGCGACGGCTCCCACCGCGCGCGCTCCGCCCAGATGTGCCGCTTCAGGCGGAAATATTGCGGATCGATCTCATACACGTTGACGTCGAGCATGACGTCGGTGGCGGCATCGAAATACTTGTAATAGAAGACGCGGTCGTGCTTGCCGTAGATCCATTTGTGATCGGGCCGCAGGTAGGTCTGCGGGGGCTTGCCGCGAATTTCCGCGCGCAGGGCGTCTTGCCGGCGGTCTGCCTCGGGAACCCAGTAATGATCGAAGGCGAACAGCCCTCCGCTCAAGAAAAATCCGGCGATCAGGACCGGAACCGCCAGGCGGTAGACGCTGATGCCGCAGGCCTTGAACGCGGTGATTTCGTTGTGCTTGGACAAGACGCCGAAGGCCACCAGCACCGATCCCAGAACGGCCACAGGCGTGAAGTTGTAGATCAGCAGCGGGGTCAGGAAAAAATGATAGCTGAGCACGTGCGACATCGGCGGGTGGTTCTTGACGATGTCGCTCAGCAGCTCGAAGAAGGTGAACACGTGAAAGATGAGGACGAAGCTGGCGATCCACAGCAGCAAATAGAACAGAAACGTCGTGAGCACGTAGGCGTCCACCACCTGCGGAAGCATGGGGATGCGCCACAGCCAGGCGCGCGGCTCGATGCGGTCCAGCACGCGCTGGCGGGTGCGGTTCGGCGTCTTGGCCATTCCGCGGAACAGCGCCAGAATGCGTCCCACGAAATCGCGGTCGCCGGGGGTTTCCAGGCGAAGGATCATCGCCGCGGCGAAAATCGCGAACACCGCGTCGGGAATCCACAGCGCGATCTCCGGCCGCAGCCGTCCGGACCGCGCCAGGCCGATGCAGCCGATCAGGCCGATGTAGTAGACAAAGGCGATCACCACCGTCAGCACCACGGCCGAGGATTTGCCCGCGCGCCGGGAGGCGATCCCCAGCGGAACGCCGGCCATCGCCAGCAAAATGCAGGCCAGCGGCAGCGCCAGCCGCTGATGGAATTCGATGCGATCCGACAGACGCTGGTCGGCGTCGATGGTCCTGTTGTGATAGGCCTCGCGATACAGAGGAATCGTATCGATCTCGGTCGAGGGATGTGAATTGCTCACGCCCTGCGCGCGCTGCGCCTCCAGCCCCTGTTCGCCGGTGGGCGCGCCGGAGACGTGATAGTTGTTTTCCTTATCCGTTTCGTAACTGGTGCCGTTGCGCAGCGCCAGCGTAATCCGGTTCTCCCGCAGATCGGGGACGGCGACGGCGTCGGAGGCGAGCGTGACGCGCGGGGTGTCGCCGCGGTCGGCCGTGCCCGGCTTGCGCTGATCGGGCGGCGTGATATCGGCCATAAAGACGCGCTTCAATCGCGAGGCCTGCCCGGCGGTGATGTCGCTCACATAAAGAATCGTGTTGGGAAACTGCTCCTCGAACACGCGCGGCTCGATATCGGCCGTCAGCTCGTGCTGGATCACCTGGTTTTCGACTTTATAAAATTCGCGGATGGACCACGGCGTAAGCCAAAGGGACGCGGCGGCGCAGGCGATCAGGCCCAGGAAACCGAAGAGAAAGATCGGCGGCGCGACGCTTCGCCCGGGCACGCCGGCGGCGCGCATGGCGGTGATCTCGCCGTCGGCCGACATGCGGCTCAGCGTGATCAGCGTGCCCACCAGCACGCCCAGCGGAATGGTCAGCGGCATGGACTGCGGCAGCACCAGCGCGAACAGATACGCCACCGAGGAAAGCGATCCCGTGGATCGCACCATCAGCTCGAACAGCGGGCGCGTGCGCTGCAAAAACAGCACGAATGTGAATAAAACGGCGCCGAGCGTGGAGGCGACCAGAATGTCGCGGAAGATGGTCCGGCTGAGCAGTCGCATGACTCCCCTTCCATGCTACTGGGCTGGCGCGCCGCCCGTGGCGCTAACCGACCGAGGCGACGTCCTCGACATTCACCGGCTTGTTGTAGAACAGGAACCGGCCGCAGCTCTCGCAGGCCAGCAACTGATCGCCGCGTTTTAAATCCTGCATGAATTGCGGCCGGATCACGATCTGGCACGCCGAGCAGCGCCCTTCGACGGCCTCCGCGATCACCGTCCCGTGCCACTTTTTGCGCACGCGTTCATAGGTGTGCTGCACCGCCGCGGGGAGTTTCGCGTATATTTCCGCGCGTTCGGCGCGGAGCGTATCAAGCTGAGCTTTATCGGCGGCGGTGCGCTCGCGCGCAGCGTTCTTTTCGCGCTCGACCGCCTGTTTTTCCTCCCGGAGCGCCGCTTCCGCCTTCTTGACGTTCTGGTCCAGCGGCTCGGATTCGCTCATCAGCTCCAGAATCCGGTCCTCGGCCTTGCGAATTTCCTTCTGCGCGTACTCGATCTCGTTTTGGAAAGCCCGGTACTGCTCGTTGGTTTTCGCGCCGAGCATCTGATCCCGCAATTTGGAGATCTTCTGCTCCTGCATCTGGATGTCGGCTTCGTGCTTCTTGCGGTCCTTTTGATTGGCGGCCAGCGCCGCGCGGTCGGCCTCCAGCTTGCGGATGTGCGAATCCAGCGTCTTTTCGATCGCGGCGATGTGTTTGGGGAGCGCGGCCACTTCCTTTTCAAGAGCCGCAATTTTTTGGTCGAGCGACTGGAGCTGAATCACCAGATGAGTATCTGGGTGCATGAGCAATTTCAGTTTAACACGCCCGCCCGGTCCGGCTTGATTTTCCGCCGTCCCGCCGCGACCCTGTACATTGAGGAATATGGAAACGAATCTTCCTCCGGCGCCGCTTACGCTGGAAGGCGCCAGCGTGCTGCATCAGATGTTCCGCCTGAAATGGCCCGCCTGGCGGGCGCTGCCGGCAGCCGGCCGCGCCAAAGTGACCGGGGAAGCCGCCGCCGCCGCCGCGCGCATGGAAGGCGAGGGGACCGCCGTGTTTTCCCTGCTCGGCCACAAGGGCGATCTGATGCTGGTGCATTTCCGCGCCGATTTTGACGCGCTCGGCGCCGCCGAACGCTGCCTCTTGCGCCTGGAGCTTTCCGATTTTCTGGAACCAACCACCTCCTATGTCTCCGTGGTGGAGCTGGGACTTTACGATTCGACGGTGAAGCTCTACCGTTCGCTGTCCGAGCGCGGCATCGCGCCGCACTCCAATGAGTGGAACGCCGAGGTCGAGGAAACTCTGGCGCGGCAGCGCAACGCGATGCGGCCGCGCCTTTACCCGGAGATGCCCGCGCACAACTACATCTGTTTTTATCCGATGGACCGCCGGCGCGGAGAGCAGAAAAACTGGTATCAGCTCCCTATGGCGGAACGCCAGCGCCAGATGCAGGAACACGGCGAAATCGGCCGGCGCTACGCCGGGGCGGTGAAGCAGATCATCACCGGATCCATCGGCTTCGACGATTGGGAGTGGGGCGTGGATCTTTTCGCCGACGATCCGCTGGTGTTCAAGCGCCTCATCTACGAGATGCGCTTCGATGAAGTGAGCGCCGTTTACGCGCTGTTCGGGCCGTTTTATATCGGCCGCCGGATCAAACCCGCCGAACTTGAAAGCATCCTCGCCATCTGACGCCGCTCATTTCGCGGCCGGCAGGCGAAACTCGAGCCCCCGATCCGTATTCAACTTGCGCGAAAACTCGCGATCCACCAACGCCAGCGACACGCGGTTCTGATCGCCATCGGGGGTGATGTAGTCGAGCGTGTCGCCGTCCACCCAGTAGGCGATCGCCGCGACGATGGAGTGGTCCGTCATTGCGATCAGATAAATCGTCGGTTGATCGTCGCGCGGCGCGCGGGGATCGGGCGGCGGGGGCGGCAGCGGCGTGTTCGAATAGTCGTGCATCACCGGATTGGCCACCGGCGGCTGAAAACTCTGGTTGAAAATGACCACCGGGGCCTGTCCTGGCGCGCCGGATCCGCCGCCATCGTCGTAAGAATTGGCGGGCGCCGGCGCGCTGGCCGGATCACCGCCCGCCGCCTGGTTGCAATAGGCCGGATCGCAGTAATAAGGAATCCCGTAAAAAACCGGATAAGGAACAATCACCGCCGGGCCGTGCACCGGATGCGACACCGGCGGCGGAGCGAGAAACCTTCCCGTCCGCGGAGAGCGGAGGCCCGATCGCGGTCCTCTCGCCGGTGCGCCTCCCGTTCCGGCGTGCTGCGCCAGGACGGGCTGAAGAATGGTGCAACCGGCCGCCAGCACGGCGCAGGCAAGCTTCATGGCGACCCTCCCTAGAAACATTCTAGACGTTTCGCTCCGGTGCGGCGTTTCCCGCCGGCGCGCGCCCCCAGGCGGGGCTCAAAACCGGTACAGCATCAGGTAAACGATCACGCCGGTGACGCTCACATAGAGCCAGATGGGCAGCGTCCAGCGCGCGATCGCGCGGTGGCGCTTGAAATTCCCCCGCAGCGCGCGGCTTAACGTAATCAACGCCAGCACCGGCACCACCGCGGCCAGCACCGTGTGCGTGAACAGAATGGCCAGATAGACGGCGCGGATCACTCCCGTGCGGCGGTAATACACTACGCCGGCCAGCGAATGGTAGGTCAGGTAGCCGATCAGGAAAAGAACGGAGACGCCGAACGCCGAAAGCATCACCTTGCGATGAGCTTCGACGCGGCCGTTGCGGATCATGGCGAACCCGATGGTCAGCAGCACCGCCGCGATCGCGTTCAGCGCCGCATTGATCGCCGGCAGATCCTGAACCGTCAACTGCGCTCCGCCGCCAGACGTTTGGCGTCCGCGATCACCCGCGGGATCGCGTCCGCCTCCGACGTCTCATAGAATCCGCGGATCTTTCCGGACCGGTCCACCAGCGCGAAGCGCGTCGAATGCTCCAAGGAGCCGTCGACGTTGCCGAGCAGGAAGGCGTCGCGGCACAAATGCTGCAATGTATCGCGCGATCCGGTCAGAAAATACCACACGCCGGGCTTGGCCCCGAACCGGTCCGCGTATTGCGCCAGCACCCCAGGCGTGTCATGCTCCGGATCGACCGTGAAGGAAACCAGCCGCACGCCGTCGATGCCGGCCAGCGCGTTTTCCACCTGGTGCATCTGCGAGCTCATGCGGGGGCACGGGCCGGGGCATGTCGTATAAATAAAATCGGCGATCCAGACCCGCCCGCGCAGCTTTTCCGCGCTCTCAAACCGGGCGCCGGTCTGATCGGTCAGCGTGAAATCGGGAACGCTCGAATAGCTGGGCAGGCCCGCGCGCGCGGCGCAGCCGGTCAAGATGGCGAAACTACAAACCGGGACGGTCCAAAGCCAGGAGGCCATATAACAACGGAAGATAAACGACGCTGGCCAGCAAAACCTGACGGGCTCGCGGCCGGGTGCGGTCGAAGGCGGCGCGGGCGCCGGCCAGCGAAAAATAAAAACCCAGAGCCAGCGCGCCCAGCAGATACACATTGCCCGCGTCCCCCAAAAATCTGGGCAGCACGCTCACCGGAACCAGCGCCAGCGAAAACAAAACGATCCGCCGCGCGGTCGATGCGCCATCCGGCTCCACCACCGGCAGCATGCGGATTCCCGCCTTGGCGTAATCCTCGCGATACATCCACGCGATCGCGTAAAAATGGGGGAACTGCCACAAAAACAAAATGCCGTAAAGGATCCAGGCCAGCGGGCTCAGCGTGCCGGCGGCCGCGGCGAACCCGATCAGCGGCGGCATCGCGCCCGGGATCGCGCCGACCGTGGTCGAATGCGGCGAGCGTCGCTTCATCGGCGTGTAGGCGAACAGATAACTCACCAGGGTGAACAAACCGAGCAATCCCGCCAGCAGATTCGCGCCGATCCACAGATCCAAAAATCCGCCGATCGACAGCGCCACGCCGAACCAGAACGCGCGTGATTCGATTACCCGCCCGGAGGGAATCGGCCGGGCTTTGGTGCGCTGCATTTTGGCGTCGGCTTCGCGCTCATACCACTGATTCAACGCGGCCGTTCCGCTCGCCATCAGCCCCGTGCCGAGCAGGGCGTGAAACAGCGTCCAGAAGCCCGCGAAAGGGCCCGCGCACAGAAACCCGATCGCCGTACTCATTAAAATAAAAACGGTGATCCGGGGCTTGGTCAGCTCCAGGTAGTCTTTCAGGATCCGGTCCGCGCGAGCGGACCGGCTCACCTGCGCGACGTGGAAACTGGGCGGCACGGACGTAAGCCTTATTCTATCACGACTGCACAATTTGTGGCCTGGCAAGAATCTCGCGCAGCTCTTGCGCGACCCGATCCGCTCCGGAAACCCGCAAAACGTCGAATCCCGCCGCCTTTGCGCTGGCGACGCCGGCGTCGGAATCTTCGATCACCAGCGGTCGCCGCGCCGAGAGCAATTCCGCCGCTTTTAAATAAGGATCGGGCGCGGGCTTCAGGTTGGGGACCTCGCGGCCGCAGACGAAGGCCTGAAAGCAGCCGTGAATTCCCGCGCGCGCGATTGGCGGCTCGACCTCGCTCCGGGAACTGGAGGAAACCACGGCGAGCTTGTATTGTCCCGCCAGCTCCCGTATGCACTCCAGGGTCTGGGGCAAAAACGGCGGATCGGCCAGCAGCCTTTCGCGGAACATCGGCTGTTTGCGCTGATATTGCGGCCAGACGTCGTCCCAGGGGATCGGCGGGTCGTGCGCGCTGGCCAGCCGCTCCACCATCTGCCGGTCGGAAACGCCGACGCAGTTCCGCTGGTAATAATCCCAGTCGAGGCGAATCCCGAAGGGATGAAGAAGCTCGCGCCAGCAGGCGAAGTGGATCGGCTCGGTATCGGCGAGCACGCCGTCGAAATCGAACAGCAGCGCGTCCCAGCTCAAGCGATAAAGCCCCGGCGAGTCGGCATCTCTTCCCGATTTTCCCACAACGGCCGCCGCCCGCCCCGCTGGAGGACGCCAGGCCTGCCGCATCCACCCGTCCGGACCTCTGCTATAATCCGCGGGTGCGGTTTGGCGGAAAGCGGGAGCTGCTGTCCGGCGGCCTGTTTTGGAGCGGGGCCTCCTCGCTGCTTGCCCGGCTGCCGCCCGGGGACTCATTGCTGGTCCTGAATTACCACCGGATCGGCGACCCGGATGACGATCCTTTCGATCCCGGCGTATTTTCGGCCACCGCCGACGAGTTTCACGAACAGATATCGTACCTGAAGCGCCGCCTGTCGGTGGTGACTCTTGAGGAGGCGCAGGGTTCTGCGATGGAACGCTGCGCGAGAAGACCCCCCGATGCCGTGTGTTGATCACCTTCGACGACGGCTATCTCGACAACTACCGGGTGGCCTTCCCCATCCTGCGCGGTCAGGGAGTGCAAGGCGTGTTTTTTCTCGTCACCGCTATGGTGGGGTCTTGCGCGGTGCCCTGGTGGGATCACATCGCGTTTGTGATGAAGACTGCGCGGCGGCGCCGATTTGCCCTGCATTATCCAGCCGATCTGGCCGTCGATCTGGCGGAGAACGGACTCACGGAGAGTCTTCGAAGCGTGCTGAATCTTTATGCGGCGTCCGGCAACGCAGATCCCGCGCGCTTTCTGCGCGAACTGGAGGGTGCGGCGGAGGGGGACCCGGTCCCGACCACGCTGCGGCGTTTTCTCGCTTGGGACGAAGCCCGGGAGATGATCGCCGGAGGGATGGCGATTGGGTCTCATACGCACTCCCACGCCATCTTGAGCCAACTGGCGCCGGAGCAGCAGCGCGACGAATTACAGCGATCCCGCGCGCAACTCCGGGAGCGGCTGGGTGGCGCGATCGATGCGCTGGCCTATCCCATCGGAGGCAAAACCAGTTTTTCTGAACAAACCCAGGAATTGGCCAAAGAGGCAGGTTACCGCGCGGCATTCTCCTTTTACGGTGGAACGAATCTGCCGGGAATGACACGGCCCTACGACATCAAGCGCGTCGGCGTCGGAGGCCAAAGCTGGACCCGATTCCGCGTGCAGGCAGCCGTCTGCCGGCGAACGGGGAAGTACTGGCCTTGAGTTTCCGGGACCTTATTCTCCAAGCCGGGCCAAACGAGCGCAAGATGCGCAGAACCGCCTTCCGATCAGGCCCAGTACTCGGGTTTACCGCCGTGCAGATACGCGGCGTCGCTATCGATCCTGTGGAGCCGGACCGGCAGGGAAGGAAACTCGATACCCCTGGCGGGCAGCAAGCGCAGCGGGTAACTCCCCCGCGCGTGAAAGCCGCAGTCGACTAACGCCTGGCGCGTGATCGGGTCGCTTCCGATCGCGACAACTTCGGCCACGGCGGGATTCCGCCTGGCCTGCGCCACCGCAAGCTCGATCAGAATTCTCCAGCTCTCCCGATCTTCGCCGCAGCTATAGAAGTCGGCGATGCGGGCCTGACCCGGCGCATACGCGAGCAGGAAGTAGCCGCGGGATAAACCATCCTGCGCGACCGAGTAGAGCTCCATCTGCGCCGCGGGACACTTCAGAAAGTGAGCGACCATCTCCGCCGTTCGTTCAAAGATGGCGGCTCCCTGCGCCGGGCGGGGCCACGGGATGGCGGCCGAGGCCAACTGTTCCGGCGCGATTCGGCTCGCGGCCCATCCCCGAGTCCGAGCGGGCGGGGCCTGCCAGGACCACAGCAGGCCTCGGGCCGCCTGCGCTCCCGCGCGCAGGCTGAACTTTTGTCCCTTCAACCGCCGCAATGGCCTCAGCGGCCGCGCAAACCGCGTGATTTCACCGCATACGGTGAACCCCAGGGCCGGGAGCACTCGTTGAGCGATCTCGCTGCCGCCTGCAACGACAACCGCATCCACCATCGTGGCGATTCGCTTCAGAAGAATCACACCGCTCCCCACCGACTGTGGATCGGCTGCCCAGTCGGTAAGGTGGAACATCCTCAGCCTCCGCCGGGAGTCCAGGCACAACAGCGGGACGGCAATGCCGTGCGCCACAATCCTGTCTTGGCTGGCCAGCAGGTAACCGCGGGAACCGGGCCAATCCGGACGCGGCTCCCAGCACTTCCACCGCAAATGGCGGGGATCGACGAGAGGATCTCCGGGAGCCAATTCGAAGATGCGCTGGAGAAACGCCGCGACCGCCGGCGCATCCTGCGGAGAAGTGTCTCGAAACAGATACTTCATCGGGAGGATCCGCGGGCAGGGCGGAAAGCGGCGGAGGCTGGCCCGGCGGTTTCACTCGCCATGCGATTGAGGGACATTATACTCAACTCCTGCCGGAAACGGCATCAGGCTATAATTCGGTCATGATAAATCCCACCGAAAAGATCTGGCACAACGGAAAGCTCATCCCCTGGAACGACGCGAAGATCCACGTTTTGGCGCACGTCACCAGCTACGGCAGCTCCGTCTTTGAAGGCGTCCGCTGTTACGCGACCGCTTCCGGGCCCGCCATCTTCCGCGCCCGCGAGCACGCCCGCCGCCTTCGCGATTCGGCGCGGATTTATCGCATCGAAATTCCCTACTCGATCGAGGAGATCTGCAACGCCATGGCCGAGGTGGTGCGCGTCAACCGGATGGAGGCCTGCTATATCCGGCCGCTGGTGCTGCGCGGCTACGGCAATCTGGGGGTGATGCCGACCCAGGACAATCCCATCGAAACCTACATCGCCTGCTGGACCTGGGGCAAATATCTGGGCGGGGAGTCGCTGGAAAAGGGCGTGGACGCGTGCGTTTCGAGCTGGACCCGCATGGCTCCCAACACGCTGCCGGCGCTCTCCAAAGCCGGCGGGAATTACATGAACTCGCAGTTGATCCGCATGGAAGCCGCGGTGAACGGATACAGCGAAGGCATCGCTCTGGACGCCGCCGGCTACGTGAGCGAAGGCTCCGGCGAAAATCTGTTCCTGGTGCGCGACGGCAAACTGATCACGCCGCCGCTGGGAGCCAGCGTCCTGCCGGGAATCACGCGCGACACCGTGATCCAGATCGCCCGCTCGCTCGATATCCCGGTGGCCGAGGCGCTGATCCCGCGCGAGGCGCTGTACATCGCCGACGAACTTTTCTTCTGCGGCACCGCGGTCGAAATCACGCCGATCCGCTCGGTGGACCGCATCGAAATCGGCAACGGCAAGCGCGGCCCCATCACGGAACGCCTGCAGCGCGAATTTTTCGACATCGTGGAAGGCAAGAAAAGTGATCGCTTCGGCTGGCTGTCGCCGGTGTCGCAGCCGGTGGGCGCCGCGAAGTAACGTTTTCCCGGCTCAATCTTCTGCGGAAACCGGGCTGCGCGGCCACCTCCCCCGAGACTGACTCGCCAACCCGGCGTCCCGCAGAATCTTGTTGAAACAGTTTTATCAGGGAGACGGCCTCGATGGCCAGAGCAAAACGGTGAATTTCAACAGCTCTTTCCCTCACGGCTTTGCGAACTTAGCGCCCCGCCGGTGTGGGAATGCTGTGGAAAAACAGAATGCCGATGAAATGTAGCGGCCGCAATGTCTCCACGGGCGAGCCCGTCTTGCTGGAGTTCGATTCCGTGATCCAGCACGTCGACCCGCTGCTTCAGGAAGCAGACGAGGCCTGGATCGCCCCCGGCTTCATCGATCTTCAGGTGAACGGTTTCGCCGGCGTCGATTACAACGCGCCCGAAGCCGCGCACGAGGAGATCGCGCGCTCCATCGAAGCGATGTTTTCGACCGGCGTCACGCGTTTTTTTCCCACCGTCATCACCGGCGATCCGGCGCGGATGGCGGCCGCGCTCCGGAACCTGGCCGGTGCTCGGGAGACGCTTGAAAACGGCGCGGCGATGGAGGCGTTTCACGTTGAAGGCCCGCACATCTCGCCCGAAGACGGGCCGCGCGGCGCGCATCCGCGGCAATGGGTCCGCCCGCCGGACCTGGAGGAATTCCGCCGCTGGCAGGAGGCGGCGCGCGGCCACGTCCGCCTGGTGACGCTTTCCCCGGAATGGCCGGGGGCGGCGCGCTACATCGAGCAGCTTACCAAAGAAGGCGTGGTGGCCAGCATCGGCCATACGGCGGCCTCGCGCGAGCAGATCGAAGACGCCATCCGCGCCGGCGCGGCTTTGTCCACGCATCTCGGCAACGGGGCGCATGCGGCGCCGGCCAAGTTCAACTACATCTTCGATCAGCTCGCCGCCGATGCCCTGGCCGCCAGCTTCATCGTGGACGGCATCCATCTGGCCGATAATTTTCTGCGCGTCGCGCTGCGCGCCAAGGGAGTTGAGCGGAGCATCCTGGTGACGGACGCCGTCATGCCCGCCCTGTGCGAACCCGGCTGTTACCGGCTGGGCGAAGTCGAGGTGGAGTTAAAGGAAGACCGCCGCGTCGTGCTCCGCGGGGGCGAGCGGCTTGCCGGATCAAGCCTGCGCATGGACCAGGCCATCTCCAACGTGATGCGCATCGCCGGCCTCACGCTTACCGAAGCGGTGGCCATGGCCACGGTCAATCCCGCCCGCGTCGGCCGCATCGTTTCGCGCCAGCGCGGCCTGCGCGGCGGCGAGCGCGCCGATCTCGCGCGCTTCCGGCTGGCCGGCGGCAGCATCGAAGTTCTCGAAGTGTACTTCAGCGGCCGCCGCGTGTTCTCTCCGCAGCGGGACTCCACTCGCGCCGGGCTTTAGCCGCCGGGTCCCCGCCGGTGCGCGGCATCTTTCCAAACGGCGTCAGGCCGCCGCGTTCAATTCTTTTTCGAAAAACGCATCCACGCAGTCCAGGATCGCCGCGGGATCGGAGGCGTGATAGATCTCCGCGCGCAGCCGCGACCCGTTGCGGACCCCGTGCGTGAAATACGTGGCGAACTGCTTCATCTTGCCCGCGGCGTCCGGCGCGCCGTGCGCGATCAGCATCTCGAAGTAGCGCCGCATCAGCGCATAGCGCTCCTGCTCGCGCGGGATCTCATAGCTGCCGCGGCTCAGATAATCGGCGATCTGGCGGAAAATCCAGGGGTTCGACGAAGCCGCGCGGCCGATCATCACCGCGTCGCAGCCGGTCTGCTTCACCATGCGCACGGCATCCTCGGGCGTGACGATGTCGCCGTTTCCAATCACCGGGATGTTCACCGCCGCCTTCACCTCGGCGATGCGCGTCCAGTCGGCGCGGCCGCTGTAGCCCTGCTCGCGCGTGCGCGGATGCAGCGCGATGGCCTGCAACCCGCAGTCCTCGGCGATCCGGGCCATCTTCACCGCCACCAGTTCGCGGTCGTTCCAGCCGGCGCGGAACTTCATGGTCAGCGGAATCGTGATCGCCGCGCGGACCGAGCGTAAAATCTGCTCCACCCGCGGCAGATCCCGCAGCAGCCCGGAGCCCCCGTTGCAGGTCACCACCTTCTTGACCGGGCAGCCGAAGTTGATGTCCACCATGTCGAAGCCCAGATCCTGGCAGTAGCGGGCGGCCTCCGCCATCACCACCGGATCGGAGCCGAAAAGCTGCGCGGAAATCGGATGCTCATCCGGCTCGAAATATAGATAGCGGAACGTCCGCGTGGGCCGGGTGGCGCGCGCGCTGGCGACCACCCCGTGGCTGGAGGTGAACTCGGTCATGATCAGCCCGCAGCCGCCCTGGGCCCGGATGAGCCGGCGGAAAACGGTATCGGTGACGCCGGCCATGGGAGCGAGAACGGTCGCCGGCGCAATCCGCACGCCGCCGGCGCGATATTCTGTCGGAAACATCTCACTCTATTTTCGCAGATCGGCGCCGCGCTACCCGCAGCAATGCAGCTTTTGGCCGGTGATCTCCGCGATCTGGCGCGCCAGTTGCTCCTGAAGCAGAAAGGTTTCCTCAAACGCCGCGTCAAAGGTCTCCGACCAGAGGTGGAATCCATCGGCGGCGCTGCTGAGCTGCGCCGTAACGCGGACTCTGTGGTCGGCCACGCGCACGCTGCCTTCCATCACCGCCGCGACGCCGAGATCCTTGGCGATATCGCGCACGTCGTGGGGATCTTTATATTGAAACGCCGAGGTGCGCGCCGCCACCTTCAGACCCCCCATTCGCGTCAGCGCATTGATCAGCTCCTCGGTCACGCCTTCGCAAAACGCCGCGCGGCTTTCGTCGTTGGTCATGTTCACAAAGGGCAGCACCGCGATCGACTTCACGGCGGCCGGACGGGCGCTTTGACGCGTAAAACCGGGCCGATAAGCGCCGCGCGGCAGCGAGATGACGATCGGGTCGTGCGCGCCCTCGCTTTCGTAATACTCCGCCAGCAGTTTCCGGAGCCGGCGCGCCTCCACTCTGACGATCGGATCGATGCGCGAGTCGAAGTCGCATTTATCGAACACCCGCGCGGCGATGTCCCGCGCCGTGGGAGCTCCTCCGTGCTCCAGGGCGTGTTCGACCAGCAGGCGCAGGAAACGGCTCATCCGTTCGCATCGCCGGAAACGCGCCGAGGACAGAATCTTCTCCAACTGCCGCCGCACCATTGCCGGATGGGGCGCGGGAGAAGTGATGGAGCGCTCCGTTCTGGCGCGGGTCTTTCTCATCTCCTTTATCTGCATATCGCGTCTCTGCCACTGTCTCATCGTGTACCCACACCGTAACAGGCAAGGCGCGTGCCAAAACCGGATTCCGGACGCGATGTGGCTTGATATCAATGATTTGCCGGCATCCCGGAAAAGCGAAGCGTTTCCGGCTCCCGCTGTAAGAAAGTAAGGCCCCCGGCTCTTACTTCCTTTCGTCCGGCCGGTTCTGCGATTCTTGAGGTGCCCTCAAAAATGTTTTCTGCCGGTTGAACTTACCAACACAGATCCGGAAGCCAGCCGCAACAACGTCGTGGCCGCGTTCGCGGGCCGGAGCGCCGTCTGATTTCGCGGCGCATTCCCTTAAGAAATTGCACCCGACGCGCAGGGAGAGTGGGATGACGATAGTGGTGATTGACGACAATCCGGGTGACCTTCGCCTGATACGGGAAGCTGTGGCGCGGGCCGACCCCTCCGTGGACGTCATCTCCTTCACCGACGCGCGCGAGGCCGTCGACGCCCTGTGCGGAAGCCGCGCCACGCTTCAGCCCGGCGCGATTCTATTGGACCTCCGGCTGGGCGCCGCCGACGGTCTGGAGGTCCTGCGGATCATCCGCTTCGTGCCGCGGCTCTCCGATATTCCGGTGATCGTCTTCACCTCTTCCAATGCCGGCGCCGACAGACACCGGTCGCAGCTGTTGGGCGCCACCCGCTTTTTGAAAAAACCGCTGAAGGCGGAGGATTACTTTCGCGCCGTGGATGATGTGGTGCGCCAGATCCGGGGCGGGCCGGCATCGGAACGCGGTCCGGGACCGGAACCGTAGAGTGGCGGCGGCGCGCTACGCTTCCTCAGAATATAAGTAGCGTTGCCCGCTCTCTCCGACGAACTCCACTTGGAGAAATTGAGCAATGGCGGATCTACTTCGCGTCCTCATGGTTGAAAATGCGGCTGAAGATGCCCAACTGGTGGCCGGCGTCCTCCGGCAGGATGGATTCGATCCCCGCATCCACCGCGTCGAGACGGAGGCGCAGATGCGCGAGGCGCTGGAGCGCGACGGCTGGGATGTGATCCTGCTCGATTACGCGCTGCCGGCTCTTAGCGGCGTCCAGGCATTGAAAGTCTGCCAGGAGTACGGCTGCGGCGCGCCGGTCATCGTCGTCTCCGGCAGCGCGGGCGAGGAGATCGCAGTGGAGATGATGAGAGCCGGCGCCGACGATTACCTCCTGAAGGGCAAACTGGCGGGACTGCCCGCGGCCGTCCGGCGCGCGGTCTCCCTCGCGCAGGTCCGCCGCGAGCGGAAGGTCGCGCAGGAGGAGATGCAGCGCCCGGCCGACCACCTCCAGCAGGCCAACGAGGAGCTGCACCAGTTCATGCATTCGGTAAGCCACGATCTCCAGGAACCGTTGCGCATGATCAGCGTCTACGCCGAGCTGATCCGGCGGAAACTGGAGCGCGTGGACGCGGATCTGGACGAGTACCTGGGATTCGTCATCCACGGCGCCCAGCGGATGGCCGCGCTGCTGGCCGACCTGCGCGCCTACGTGGACGCGACCAATCTGAGCGCGCCGCCCGGTGAAGAAGCCGACGCCGAGATGGCCCTGCAAGGCGTCCTGCTCAACTGCTGCTCCGCCATCGACGAAAGCGGGGCGGCTATCGTCCACGACCCCTTGCCCCGCCTGCCGGTGCGGGAAGCGCATCTGACGCAGATCTTCCAGAATCTGATTTCCAACGCGATCAAGTACCGGAGCGCGGCCGCTCCCATCATCCGCATCTCCGCGCAGCGCCAAGGGGCGTGGTGGCGTTTCGCCTGTTCCGATAACGGCCTGGGCATTGCGCCCGAATACCGCGAACGTGTCTTCGATTTCTTCAAGCGATTTCACGATCCCCGGATTCCGGGCACGGGCATGGGCCTGGCCATCTGCCGCCGCATCGTGCAGCGCTACGGCGGCCAAATCTGGGTGGAATCGGCGCCGGGAGGTGGATCCACGTTCTGCTTCACCCTTCCCGCCGGACCATCCCGGCCACCGCAATCCGCCGCAGAATGCACTCACCCGGCTGTTGCCGGCCGCGCCGTCGCGGCAGGCGATCCCTCCCGGGAGGCCGGATCGTGATCCGCGCGGGCGCCCGCGCGGCGGCTCATCCGCCGGCCTGCACGAAGGCCAGCACCTCTTTTTCGTTCGTCGACCGGCCCGGCAGCTTCGCGATCACGTTCCCGTCCCCGTCGAGGATCGCGTAGTAGGGAATCGCCACAGTCTGGAACTTCTCGTCTTCGAGCTTCTGGAACTCCTCCGAGGCCTTGTCGGTTCCGTCGGTATAAAGCTCCACCAAGATCAGATTTTTCAGGGCCGCGGCGATCTCCGGACGCGGCCACATGTTGGCCTTCATCCAATGGCAGTTGGTGCAGGCGTATCCGGTGAAGGCCACCAGCACCCGCTTATTTTCCCGCTTGGCCTGCGCCAGCGCTTCGTTGTACTGGTTCTTCATCCATTTCAGACCGCCCTCGGCCTGCGCGCCGGCGCCATTGGCGGCGGGCGGAATGAACGCATCCAGATCCCCCAGCGGCGCGCCGAACATTCCCGGCAGCAGGCTGAAGGCGAAGATCAGAATGGCGCTGGCCGCCAGCAGGCGCGCCACGCCCAGATGCTCGCCCGGCTCGACGCCCTCCAGCCGCAGCAATCCCAGCAGATAAAGACCGGCCATGGCGGACAGAACAAACCAGGCGGCCAGGAATCGCTCGCGCGTGAGCCAGTTGGTTTGCAGCACCAGATCGACGTTGCTCAGATACTTCAGCATGAAGGCGAGCACGGCGAAGCCCATCACCACCTTCACCCGCGCCAGCCATCCCCCGCTTTTGGGAAGTTTTTTCAGATACGACGGGAAGGCCGCCAGAAAGAAGAACGGCAGCGCCAGGCCGGTAGCGAAGCTCGCCATGCCCAGCACCGGTTGCGCCCCTTTTTGCTGCACCGACGCGAACAGAATCGTGCCCAGGAACGGCCCGATGCAGGCGAACGAGGTGAGCGTAAACGTCACGCCCATCAGCAGCGTTCCCAGATATCCGCCGCGGCGCGACGCCGAATCGAGTTTGGTCAGAAGGCTGGAAGGCAGCGTGATTTCGAACGCGCCGAGCAGGCTCAAGGCGAAAACCCCGAACACCAGCGCGATGAATCCGTTCACCCACGGATTCGATCCGAGCTGCACCACGCCGAAAGGCCCGGCGGCCGCCGCGACGCCGAAGCCCAGCGAGCAGAACAGCACCACGATCCCCAGCGAAAATACCAGAGCCTGCGCGATCCCGCCGCGCTGGTTCAGGAAAAAGGAAACCGTGATCGGGATCATCGGGAAAACGCACGGCGTAAAGATGGTCGCCACTCCGAATCCGAACGCGGTCAACAGAAAGGCCCACAAGCTGTCGTTGGTGGCTTGGACCGTTGTTACTTGCCCCGGCGCGGGCGCGCCGGGGCCAACCTGGGTGTATCCGGCCGGGACCGTAAAGGCGGCCGGAGCCGGCGCGGCCGGATCCACCGTCAGCGTAAAGGACGCCGTTTTCGTCCGCGGCGGCAGGCACTGCTTGTCATCGCAGCTCTGATATCGTACCTGCGCCGTCAGATCCACCGGACCCGGCGCCGCATCTTTTTTCAGCGCGGCGGCGATCCAAAAAACGGCTTCGTTCTGAAATGTTTCGGTGTCTAAATTGAAATTCGGATCGAATTTCCGCTCCGGCTTGGGCTGGTAAAGTTTGTAGCTCTCCACCGCCGGGCTGTCTTCCAGTTTCGCCGTGGTGGGAATCGGTCCGCCGGGCGGGGTGGTCAACGAATAGAGATGCCAGCCGGGCTCCAGCTTCGCGGTCAGCCTTAAGGCGACCGTCGCTCCCGCCGGGGCCCTGGCCGGATCCGCGGAAAGCTGCCACTGCACGGGATCGAGCCGGGCGGCCAAGGCGGAGGAGAACACACCGAGGGCCAGGAGCCCGGCTCCCGCAATCCGGCGGCTGGCAGTTGTGTTCATTTCCCGGCAACGCGCGAGGCGGCGGCGCCGTCGAGCTCCGCCGCGATCTTCTCGTTGATTCTGCCTTCGGCGAACTCGGCCGCCACCCGGATGGCGTTCTTGATCGCGTTGGCGTTGGAACGGCCGTGGCAGATAATGTTCACGCCCTTGACTCCCAGCAGCGGCGCTCCGCCGTACTCAGAGTAATCGACGCGCTTGCGGAAATCCCGGTAGGCGGCGCGCGAAAGAACATAGCCGATTTTTCGCGTTACCGTCTTGGCCAGCGACTCCTGAAGCATGTTCTTGATCATTTCGACCAGCCCTTCGGAAACCTTCAAGGCCACGTTTCCGATGAACCCGTCGCACACCACCACGTCGACGACTCCAGTATAAATGTCCCGTCCTTCCACGTTGCCGGTGAAGTTGAGCGGCAGGGCCTTGAGCAGCGGCATGGCCGCGCGGGTCAGTTCGTTGCCTTTATGCTCCTCTTCGCCGATGGACAGCAGCCCGATTTTGGGACGCGGATTTTTGAAGATAATGCGCGCGTAGATCTCGCCCATGACGGCGAACTGCGCCAGCATCTCCGGCGTCGAATCCACGTTGGCGCCCACGTCCACCACCACCACCGGTTTTCCCACCAGGGTGGGAAAGGCCGAAGCCAGCGCCGGGCGGTCGACGCCGCGGATCATCCCCTGCACCATCTTGGCCGTGGCCATGCAGGCGCCGGTGTTTCCCGCCGAGACCACTCCCTGCACTTCGCCATCGCGCTGGAGCCGGCAGGCCACCCGGATCGAGGAATCCTTCTTCCCGCGGAACGATTTGGCGGCGGAGTCCTCCATGGTCACCACTTCCGAGGCATGATGGATCCGGATGGGGAGGTCCTGCGCGGCGGGATGCGCGGCCAGTTCCCGTTGCAGCACGTCCTGGCGTCCCACCAGAACCACATTGACGTTGAGCGCCGCCGCCGCGCGGATTGCGCCTTCCACTTCAGATTTAGGGGCGTGATCGCCGCCCATGGCGTCGACCGCGATGGTGGTCATGACGGCAGAACCGGCTACTCTTCGGCGACTTCGATCACCTCTCGGCCTTTGTATTTTCCGCAGTGGGGACAGACGCGATGAGGCAGCTTGGGCTCATGGCAGTTGGGGCACTCGGCCAGGATCGAGCGGCGCAGGGCGTCATGGGTGCGCCGCGCCGCGGTCCGGCGCTTGGAATGACGTCGTTTTGGATTGGGCATGAAAACTCCTGTTGGGAGCGGGAAGCGGCAAGTGCTCAGCGGGATCTGCGCCCGCTGCCCACTCCCGGCGACTCTCTCCCCAAATTCTTCAGCGCCTCCCAGCGGTCATCAACAGCCTCCGCCTGGCAGCCGCATTCTTTCTGATTCCGATTCTGCCCGCAGACCGGGCAAATTCCCTTGCAAAACTCGCTACAGATGCGCTGCATCGGCAGCGCCAGCAGGACGTACTCGCGAAGGACATCCTCCAAAGCGATTCCGTCGCCTTCGTAAAATCCCATCTCCAGCTCGCTCTGGTCGATGGCCACTTCTTCTCCGTAACTTTCGGCGACCGGGCGGTAATACAACTCAAAACCCGAATCGATCGGGAAATCCGCGCTTTCCAGGCAGCGGTCGCACTCGGCCTGCATGTGGACCGAAACATGGCCCTTCACCCGAATTTCGCCCAGCGCGCCGGCGACTAGCTCCACCGTTCCGGCGGCCCGCAGATCGCCGGCCTGCCGGAGTTTCGCGTCCAAATACTCAATCTTGCCGGCGGGATAATCCACGTCGAACCGGCCGGCGCGAACCTCCAGATCCCGAACGTGAAAAAACATAACCCACCCTGCGGATTCGGCCTGAAAACGCGCCGTTTTCGCCCGCCTGGAGAAATCTCCGACCGCGCTTAAAAAATCAGTATAACAACTTCAGAATGCGGAATCTACGGCGCAAATCCACGGTTTCCGGGCGGTTTCCGCCGTCCCCGGCGGGCCGGGCGGGGTTACTCTGAAGGGGTGACTTTTCCGGTGAAGACGGCGGTGGCCGAACCCGGCCGCGGCGAAATCCGCGCCATGTTGCGGCTGGCCGCGCCGCTGGTTTTGGCCGAGATCGGCTGGATGATGATGGGCGTGGTCGATACCATGATGGTCGGCCGGGTCGGCGCGGACGCAATGGGCGCGGTCAGCATCGGCAACTCGCTTTTCTATAACGTCTGCATCTTCGCCGGAGGATTGCTGTTCGGCCTGGACACGCTGGTCTCGCGCGCCTTCGGCTCGCGGGACCCCCAGGAGTGCCGGAGATGGGCGATTCAGGGATTGTGGCTGGCGCTGCTGCTGATCCTGCCGGTGATGGCGGTGGTGGCGGCGATGATTCCGCTGCTGGGGCGCATGGCGATCGACCGCGGGGTCCTGGCGGATACTCGGCCTTACATGCGGGCGGTCAATTGGAGCACCCCGCCGCTGTTGATCTTCTTCGCCCTGCGCCGCTACCTGCAAAGCCTGCACCTGGTGCGGCCGGTCCTGTTCTCGCTGGTCACCGCGAATCTGGTGAACATTTTCGGCAACTGGATCTTCGTGTTCGGCAATCTTGGCGCGCCGAAGTTGGGCGCGGCCGGCTCGGGATGGTCCACCTGCATTTCCCGCGTGTATATGATGGCGGTGCTGGCCTACGCCGCCTGGCGCCACGATCCGCTGCTGTTCCGGCGCGGGTGGCGTCCGGATCTGAAGCGCATTCGCGCGCTGGTGGATCTCGGCCTGCCGGCGGCGGCGCAGATGGGCTTTGAAATCGCCGTATTTTCCGCGGTGACGGTGCTGATCGGCCGGCTGAACGCCACCGCTCTGGCCGGCCATCAGATCGCGCTGGCGACGATCAGCACCACGTTCATGGCGCCGCTGGGCATCAGCGCGGCGGCGGCGGTCCGCGTGGGCACGGCGATCGGGCAGGGCGATCCGCCCTCGGCGGCGCGCGCCGGATGGACGGCGCTGGCGATGGGCGGCGGGGTGATGGCGTGCTCGGCGCTGGCGCTGCTGCTGGCGCCGCGGCAGATCGCGGAGCTGTTCACTCCGGAAGCCCCGATCATCGCCTCCGGAGTGCCGCTGCTGCGCATCGCGGCCTTTTTCCAGTTGTTCGACGGCTTGCAGGTGGTGGCCACCGGAGCGCTGCGCGGGGCCGGCGACACACGCACTCCAATGATCTGCCACTTCGCCGGTTATTGGGTGATCGGGCTGCCGCTTGGCGCAGTGCTGGCGTATCATTTCCAGCTCGGCGCGCCGGGACTTTGGATCGGATTGTCCACCGCGCTGATTCTGATCGGCAGCGTGCTGGTCCTGCTCTGGCAAAGAACCGTCCGCAAGTTGGTCCCGTCGCCAACCGGAGCTTGAGCCGCCAAAGCCGGGGTGCGAAGCCGGCGCCCGCGGCGTAAGCCGTTTTGCGACAATCGGAGGGCGTGGCCTGCCTCCTGCTGATTTTGATCTTCGCGTTCCCGCGCGTTGCGCTGGCGCTGCTGTTTTTCTTCTCGAATTACTTGCAGCACGCCTATCACGGGATCCTTATCCCGATCCTGGGTTTTATTTTCCTGCCGCTGACGACGCTGTGCTACGCCTGGCTGGTCAACTCCGGGATGCCGATCGCAGGGGTGAACGCTTTTCTGCTCATTGTGGCGGTCATTATCGACGTGGGCGGCCACGGCGGCGCATATTCGCGAAGACGAGGCTGACCCGGCGCGCCGGCGTATTACTTTTCGAAACATCGTGCTATCGTGGGGTTCATGGCGCGCGATTTGCGAGGCGCGGACCGCTTTGCCGGGCTCCTGGTATTGGCGTGCGGGTGGGCGTGGGCTTTTGCGGGAGGCAGCGTTTCCGGCCTGATCCGGGATATCCAGGGCGCCCCCATCGCCGGGGCGCGGCTCACGCTGGTCAACCTCGCACTGCACTCCGAGTATCAGGCCGTTTCCGACGCGCAGGGATTTTATTCCTTCCCCGCCGTTCCGCCCGGCCGCTACGAGCTGAACGCGCAAAGCGCCGGGTTTCAGCCGCAAAAGAAATCCAATCTCATCGTGGAGGTCGATTCCGCCATCACGCTGGACTTCACTTTGGAGATCCAGACCCGGCTGGAATCCGTGACCGTGCGCGAGACCGAAGCCAACGTTCAAACCGAGGTCGACACCGTGGCGACGCATCTGGGCGAGACGGTTTCCGAGGCGCAGATGGAGGCGCTGCCGCTCAACGGCCGCAGTTATACGGATTTGCTGGCGATTCAGCCGGGCGTCAGTCCGGTGAGCACGTTGACGCCGACCTCCGTGATCATGGCGGGAGTCACCGGCACCATCAATCCCTCGGGCGATCTCAATCCTGGCGATGTCTCGATTGACGGGCAGCGCGAGTCTTCCAACGGGTTCATCGTGAACGGCGTGGACGTGCAGGAGCACATGAACGGCGGAACATCGGTGATCCCCAACCTCGACTCCATTCAGGAATTCCGCGTGCTGACCAACAACTTCGATCCGGAGTACGGCAACTACAACGGCGGCATCGTCGACGTGGTCACCAAATCGGGCAGCAACGCGTTGCACGGCGATCTGTTCGAGTTTCTGCGCAACACCGATCTCGACAGCCGCAACTTTTTCGATGCCAGCCGCGGCGCCTATCAGCAAAATCAGTTCGGCGGCACCGCCGGCGGGCCGATCCTGAAGAACAAAGTTTTTTTCTTCCTGGATGATCAGGGCACACGCACCCGGCAGGGGATCGAATCCTCGGCCGTGACCGTTCCCTCGCTGGCCGAGCGGGGCGGGGACTTTAGCGACGCCGCAAAGACGCTTACAGGAACGGTCAGCGGTCCAAACATCGCCAGCCTGCTCACCAGCGAGCTCGGCTACGGCGTTGCCGTGGGGGAGCGCTACGATTCGCCCGATTGCACCAGCACGCAGCAGTGTGTTTTTCCGAATGCGGCGATCCCGCCGCGCGCCTGGTCGGCGCCGGCCCGCCATTTGCTCAACTACATTCCAGCGCCGAACCTGGGATCGAATCAGTTCACCACGTCCGCTTTTCCGGAGACGGTGCGCGACGACAAGGCCGGAAGCCGCCTGGATGCGAACACCCGCTGGGGCCAGTTCTCCGGATATTACTTCATCGATAATTACACGCTGGATAATCCGTACCCGGCGCAGCAGGGCGGGGCGACGATTCCGGGATTCGACGCATTGACGATCGGCGAGGCGCAGGAGTGGTCGCTGGGCCAGACGCGGATGCTCGGCGCGGCCGGGGTGAACGAGCTGCGCGCGGGTTTTTTGCGGAACGCCAACAATATCGGCCAGCCGCATGGCGGCGCCGGAGTGCCGCTCGCCGCGCAGGGCTTTGTGACCGGCCCGGGGACGCCGGGCATCGTGGTTCAGGCGCCGCAGTTTGAAGGCGTCGAAAACATCGTCTTCCCCTCGTTCGTGATGGGCGTTCCGGTCACCAATCTTCATCAGTGGAACAACACGCTTTACTTGAGCGACACGTTTTCCCGGGTGCTGGGCGCGCATACATTGAAATTCGGCGCGCAATTCCACAACGATCAGGTGAACGAAGATCCCAACGCGACGTTTAACGGGACCTTCAGCATTGAAGGCACGGAGACCGGCAACGCGTTCGCCGACTTTCTGCTCGGTTTTCCCAGCAATTTTACGCAGACCAGCGGCCGCCGCTTTTATCTTCGCGACCGGTACGCGGGCGCCTTTGCGCAGGATAGCTGGCGGGCGGGCGCGCATCTGACGCTGAATTTCGGACTGCGCTGGGATTTTATCCGCCCGTGGTCGGAAAAGTACAACGACATCCAGACCATCATTCCAGGCGAGCAGTCCGTGCTGTTTCCGAACGCGCCGCCCGGTCTGGTGGCTCCGGGCGATCCGGGCGTTCCCGCTACGCTGGCGCCGGCGCGAAGCGACAATTTCGCGCCTCGCATCGGCTTGGCGTACTCGCCAAACTTCAAGAACAGCCTGGCGCGGAAAATTTTCGGCGATGGCGAAAAGAGCAGTATTCGCGCCAGCTACGGCATTTTTTACACCGCTTTCGCCGGATTGAGCGCGGGAATCGATTACGGGGTGCCTCCGTTCGGCTACAACTATCTGAGTCCGGCGCCGCCGCTTTTGGCGGCGCCGTTCATCAACGCCGCGAGCGGCACGGAAAACACCGATCCGTTTCCGCTGACATTTCCGCCGGCCAATGTTTCGGCGTCGAATCCGTATCGCGGATTCGATTTCGCGGCGGCGACTCCGATCTCGGCCGCTCCGTTCTTTTGGCATCAGAACCGCGTCCCCTACACCGAGAACTTCATGTTTTCGATCCAGCGGCAGATCTCCGGGCGGGCACTGCTGACGGTGAGCTACGCGGGCAATCAGGGGCATCATTTGCTGGTGCTGATTCCGGTCAACACGGGTGATCCGGCGCTGTGCCTGGCGCTCAGCAAACCGGCCGCCGTCGCCTCCGGCAGCGCGACTTGCGGGCCGTTCGGCGAAGACGCCACCTATGTGACAGCCGCGGGCAAGGTCATCGATGGCACGCGCTCCGGCCTGGGGCCGGACTACGGAATGAATACGGAGCAGAAGACGGTCGGAAATTCCAACTACAACGCGCTCGAAGTGAATCTGCGCTACACCTTGGGCAGCCGCGCGGCGGTGCTGGCCGGATATACCTATTCAAAGTCGATCGACGATGCGTCAAACCTGGGTGAGGACGTGAATCCGTTTCAGATGCGGCTGTCGCGCGCGATCTCTTCCTGGGACATGACCCACAACTTCGTGGCGAGCTACATCTGGAATCTTCCGTTTGAGAGGATGTTCGGGTCCAATCGCTTCACGCGGGGATGGAGCGTTTCCGGCACCACGCGATTGGGCACCGGTCTGCCGGTGACGCTTTACGATAACTCCGACCGGTCCCTGCTGGGAACGCTCGGCAATGGCGTCAATAATCAGTTGCTCGACGCGCCGCAGGTGGTGCCCGGGCCGCTGCTGCTCCACACCGACCCGCGCGACGGCCGTCCGGTATTCAACACCGCGGTGCTGGTGCCGGAGACTCTGGGGCAGCTTGGCGATGCGGGCCGGCGGATCTTTCACGGTCCGGGATTTGAGAACTTCGACGTGCAGTTGAGCAGGACGATTGCGCTCGGCGAATCGCGTTTTCTCGATCTGCGGGTGGAGGTGTTCAACGTATTCAATCACGCGCAGTTTTACGGCGCGGCCGCGGTGGACGGCGAAGTCAACGATCCGAATTTTGGGCGCGTGGTCAGCGCGGCGGCTCCCCGGCTGTTGCAGGTTGCGGCGAAATTCCGCTTCTAGATCGCGCGGATCGCAAACGGGTTCCTCCGCGATGCGCTTCCAGTTCTAATATGGGAAAGCCGCGACTCGCTATACTACGGCTCGGAAGAGATTTTCGCCATTCGAGTTGAACTGAATCCATGAGATTGCTCCGATTCCTGATTCCGGCCGTGGCGCTGGCCGGAACGCTCGCCGCGCAGGCGCCCAATTACGAGATTTACGCGATCAAGTACGCCACGCTGAAGCAGTTTCCGCTCAGCGGATTGGTCGAAGGCGAAAGCCGGAACACCAGGCTCGATATCGGGATGTATATTTTCCTGATCAAGGGCGGAGGAAAAAACATTTTGTTTGACTGCGGTTTTTACCGGCCGCAGTTCCTGCGGCAGTGGAAGCCGGCCGATTACGAGATTCCCTCGGCCGCGGTGGAGCGCATGGGTCTCAAGGCCGCCGACATCAGCGACGTGATCATCAGCCATATCCATTGGGACCACGCCGACGGATTCGATCTGTTTCCCAACGCGAAAATCTGGATCCAGAAGGAAGAGGTCGAGTATTACGCGGGTGAGGCGTTCAACGGCAAAAAGAGGTCGGCGGCCGATCCCGATGACATCGTCGGCATCGTGCGGATGAACACGGAGGGCCGCGTCGGTCTGGTCCCCGGCGACGCGCAGGAATTTCTGCCCGGCATCACCGCGTATATCGGCGGCAAGCACACCTACCAATCGCAGTTCATCACGGTGAAGACCGCGGCCGGCAACGTCGTCCTGGCGAGCGATAACGTCTACATGTACATGAATCTTGAAAAGCACAAGCCGATCGCGCAATCGCTCGATAAGGAATCGAATCTGCGCGCGCAGGATCGCATGAAGGACCTGGCCGCGAATCCGAAGCTGATCGTGCCCGGCCACGATCCGGCCATCATGAAGAATTTTCCGGAAGTGGCGCCGGGGGTGGTCAAGATCCCGTAGTTCCTCGGCTCACCGGCACGGCCGCCGCTCCGGGATAATGGTTCGGGAGGACCTTTCATGAGCCGGATCTTTACTTGGAGCGTTCTGCTTGGCGTGCTGGCCTGGAGCGCTGCCGCGCAGGATTGGTATCACCAGCGCGACGAGCGTTTCCGCGGAGAGCGCTGGCGATCCCACCTGTTCGCCGAAGTACGAACCGATCTGGATCACGTCTGGACCGGCCGCGCGGCCGACCGGGAACGCGAGCGCCTGGCGAGGACCGAGCGGGAACTCAGCCAGCTTCAGGCCGATCTGGATCATGGCCGCTGGGACAACGGCATCCTGAACGATGTGATCGACTCCATTCAGAAATCGTCGAACGACGAGCGCCTGGCGCCGCGCGACCGGGAAATTCTGGCCGACGATCTGCGCCGCCTGCACGAATTTCAGGAACAGCATAATCGCAAACATTGACCGCCTCCGGAGCCGCGGGCCGGCGGGCCGGCGCGAACACGCTACACTGAAACTTTCTATGCATCTTGTTCCCACGCACGATGAAGTGGTCGACCTGCTGCGCCGAACCGGCGGACTGCGCGAAGGGCATTTCCAGTACGTCAACGGGCTGCACGCCAACGAGTATCTGCAAGTGGCGTTGACCATGCGCTACTACGAGGCGGCCAAGATCCTCAGCGTCGGGCTCAGCCGGCAGTTGCGCGCCAATTCGGAAATTCGCGCGATGATTCCCGAACTCTCCATCGTCGCGCCGGCGACCGGAGGGTTGCCGGTGGCCTACGGCGTCTGCGAGGCGCTGCGCGCTCATCAGGTCTATTGGGCGGAGCGCGAAAACGCCAACGAGCCGCAGCGATTCCGGCAATACCTGGAAGTGAAAAAAGGCGAGAAGGTGCTGCTGGTGGACGATATTCTGCGAACCGGGCAGAAGCTGACGGAGCTGAAGAAACTGGTGGAGGACCGCGGCGGAGAAGTGGTCGGGCTGGCGGTGGTGATTTATCAGCCCAATCCGACCACGCCGAGCTTCGATCCGCTGCCGTTTTATTATCTGGCCAAGCTGGACGCGACCTATTACAAAGACGCCGCGTCGTGCGATCTGTGCAAGGCCGGCGTGGCCGTCGAAAAGGTGTGGCTCTGAGCCGGCGGGTCACCGCCGCAGGCAGGCGATAATTCACGCGCGTTCCGGATCTTACGCGCCGGGCCGGGGGTTGCGGGAATGCCCGGGCCCTATGCTCGTCGCGTCATGTGGACGGACGATCTTGCGACGCTGGGATATTTGGCGCGGGGCGGCGATCCGGCGCGGGCCCTGATGCGGTTCGAGCGGCGCGCGCTGAGCCCGTATCGAAAAACAGTTTCCGGCGAATCTGTTCTGGAGACGCCGGTCTACGCCGGACCGGCCGATGGAGTGGCGCACCCGGAGGCGCTCGAGGAAATCGCGCGGTGGCTGAAGATGGGCTATCGCGCGCCGCTCGGATATTTCACGCTGGCCGAAATCGGCGACTGCGGGCGGTTGCGCCAGGACGTGGCGGCGACGTGGCTGGAGCTGATGCCGAAAATCGAGTCGCTGGGCGGATCGATCGGCGGGCCGTACGGCGACACCAAGCGCCCGTTGATGAAAACCATCTCGGCCGGCGCGAGCAAATTCAGCTTCCACATCTGCGGCCGCGCCATCGATTTGAATCAGGCCAATCGCAGCTATTTCCCCTCGCGCGAAACACAGGGCGCGCGGACGCTGTGGCGGATCTGGTGCCGCTGCGCCGACCAATCCGGCGCGCAGGGCTCGCGGGTGGACGGCGTGGAATACTACGATTTCGTGGCGCACAGCGAGGCGCCGCTGCCACCCGGCTACTATTTCGATCTGACCGCCGCGATCGAGCAGTCCGGCTTGTTCGAGCGCATTCCCGCGCAAGAGGGCTGGCAGCGCCAGTATCGGGCCAGCGAGTGGTGGCATTTCCAGTGGGTTCCGGACAAGCAGAAGACCTTCCAGGACGAGTGCGAGCTGATCGGCATCGGCGAGGAGCAACTGCGCCAGGCAGGATATTCGGAAGCGGATCTGGACCATCCGCCGGGCTAAGATAAGGTTTGATCCACCGACGGGCGTTCCTTCTGACTCCGCTGGCGCTGCGGGCGGCCGGACGCCGGCCGAACGTCGTGCTCATCGTGGCGCGCGGCTGGCGCGGAGTTTCGGCCCCCTGGTCGAATGACCCCAATCTGCACGCGCCGAATCTCAGCAAATTCGCCGGCGGCGCCATGGTGTTTCTCCGGGCGTATTCGGCGTCGCCGAGCCCGGGTCCCGGCCGGGCGGCGATCCTCACCGGAAGATTCCCGCATGTGAATGGAGCAATTCGCGACGGCGCGGCCCTGGCCAAGGGCGAGGTGACGCTGGGCCAGGCGCTGGCCGCCGCAGGCTACCAGGCGGTCCAGGGAATCGAGGCGCTGGGGAAGGCGCGGCCCCCGTTCTATGCCGATCTTTTGCTGGATGCCCCGGGCGCTCCCGGAGGCGCCTACGCCACCCCGGTTCAGATCCGGCAGAACGTTCCGGCGGAGTTTAAAAACGCGCGGGAAAGTTTGGCGGCGTATTATGGACGCCTGGCCGGGCTGGATGCCCAACTGGGGAAGGCCTTGGCGGCGGCGCCGGAGGACGCGCTGGTGGTGTTCACTTCCGACAGCGGAGCGCAAATCGGCTCGCAGGGGATCGCGGGAAACGACCTGCCCTTTGAGGAATCGGCGCGGGTGCCGCTGGCGATCCGGTTTCCGGGCGTCATCGCCGCCGGCGCCAGCGACGCGCTGGTGTCCGGCGTGGATCTGGCGCCCACCATCCTGGCGCTGTGCGGGGAAACGCCGTACGAGGGCATGCAGGGCAGCGATCTTTCCGCCTTGGCGCGTGGCGGATACGGCCAGCGGCGGGAATGGGTGTTCGCCGAAGGCAAGATCGGAACGCCCGACGAATGGCGGATGCTGGTTCAGGGGCTGGATAAGATCACCGTGGACGCCCGCGGCGAGGTGCTGGGGTTATACAACCTGGCGGCCGATCCGTATGAGAGGATCAATCGCGCGCAGGATCCCACGCAGCAGTTGAAGCTCGATGAGCTCTCGGCGGCGATGCGCGCGGCGCGTTCGCAGTTGCTCGATTTCCGGCGGCGGTACTGAAGCCGGCGGACTTTTTCCGGGCCCGCCGCGGGAGGAGTCCCGCCCGGGCGCCTTATCCCTTGGCGAAATACAAGGACGCGGCGCGCTCCAGCTCGGATTTGGTCATCACCGGGGCGCGGCCCTCGTAGCGGCCGATGGCCAGCAGGATGGTGCAAATGTCGGCGGGATAACAGGCGCGCAGCTCGGTCCGGCCTTCGCGCAGGCACAGCTTGCGGAGATATTCGGCGCTGTCCGGCTCGGCCTGGAGATTGCGGGCCTGCACCACGCGGGCGAAGATGGCGTCGAAACTGGCGGCGTCCACGGCCTCGACGTATATCTTGTTGTGGATGCGCCGCAGGAACGCTTCGTCGGCCAGATCCGCGGGTTCCAGGTTGGTGGAAAACACCACCATCAGCTCGAAGGGGATCTGGAACTTGACGCCGTAGCGCAGGGTCAGATAGTCGACGCGCCGGTCGAGCGGGACGATCCAGCGGTTGAGCAGATCGCGGGGCGACATCAACTGGCGGCCGAAGTCGTCGATGATCAGAATGCCGTTGTTGGCCTTCATCTGCAAGGGCGCGGCGTAGATGCCGGAAGCTTCGTCCAGACGCAGTTCGAGCATGCTTGGAATCAGCTCGCCGCCGACCACGATGCAGGGCCGCTTGCAGGTGACCCAGCGCGGATCCAGATCGGGCTCTTCGCTGTCGATGATCTGGTGCACCACCGGGTCGTACAGGCTGATCACCTGGTTATCGACTTCCACGGCATAGGGAATCAGCACGGCGTCCTGATAGACGCGCAGCATCCGTTCGGCCAGGCTGGTTTTGCCGTTGCCGGTCGGGCCGTAAATGAAGATGGAGTTCTGCGAGATGATGGCCGGGCCGAGCTGATCCAGCATGCGGTCGGTCACCACCAGATCGGCGAAGGCCTGCCGCAGAGTTTTGCGGTCCACGTGCACTTTCGCGGCCTGCGCCTTGGTCGCCGCGTGGTATTCCTTGAGGGACACCGGGCAGGCGCCGGCGTATTGGGAAACCTGGAATCGCTCGCCCGCCAGTTGTTTTCCGCTCATCGACAAAGTGAAGTTGTAGTCGTTGCCGTTCATTCCCTTGATTTCGACCAGCTGCTGGGAGCGCATATGGCGAAAGACGGCGTCGACGATCGGGATGGACAGGCGAAGCGAACGGCTCAGACCGGCCAGGGTGCAGTGGCCTTCGATCAGCATTCGCCGGAGCACCAGATCCAGCACGAGCGACTCGGAAATGCCTAACTCGTTGAACGTCTGCGGAATCGCCGGATTGAACCGAGCCCGCACGGGCGCGAAGGTGGTCATGGGAAAACCTCCCGTGGAAATATCGTCAGGCGCACGGCAAAACGTTATGCACGGAGCGGAGGCGGCCGGCGTCATATGGTCATGCTGCGGTGGGCGAATTCGCGGCGCGGGATGATTCGGCGCATCGCAGGGGCGGCAACCCCGGTGAAGCTTCTCGGCGTGCTGCTGGTGTGCGCGGCCGGCGCGGCGGGATCCGATTTCGCCTCGCGGCTCTATCAGCAAGGGCTTAAGGCGGAGCGCGCCGGCGATTACGTGCACGCCTATCTGCTGTACGCGCGCGCGGCGGCGCTCGATCCGGGCAATGCGGTGTATGCGGGAAAGAAGACGGCCATGCGCGGCATCGCCATGACCACCTCGCGCCAGGAGCTCGGCCCCGATCCGGCCCAGAATGAAGCGCCCGCTTCGCCCGCGGCCGAGCTCAGCGCGGAGGATCTGATGGAGGCCCGCCAAGCTCTGCCGCCGCCGCGCCTGATCGGCGCCTCCGGAACAAAGACGTTCGACTTAAGAGGCGATGCGCGCGAGATCTTCGAAAAAGTGGCGGCGGCGTATGGATTGCAAGTGGTCTTCGATCCGGATTATCAATCCCCTCCTCCGATCACGTTCCGCCTGCAAGGGGCGGCCTGGCAAGAGGCGCTGCACGCGCTCGAAACCCAGGCCAATTCGTTTCTGGTTCCGGTAAACGAAAAGCTCGCCCTGGTGCTGCGCGACACCCCGCAGAACCGCACGCAGCATTCCCCCGCCATGGCCGTGGCCATCCCGATTCCGGAGCGGATGTCGGTGCAGGACGCGCAGGAGCTGGTCACGGCCGTGCAGCAGACCTTCGATCTCCGGCGGGCGCAGACCGATCCGCTGCGCCGCCTGGTTTTCCTGCGGGATCAGGCGTCGAAAGTCCTTGCGGCGCGGCAGTTGTTTTACACGCTTTCCCAGATCCGCCCGCAGGTGGAGATCGACGTCGAGCTGATCTCGGTGAACAAGAACTCCTCGCTCGAATACGGCATTTCGCTTCCCAATCAGCTTTCGGTGATCAATTTTGTGGGACCGATGGCTCTTCCGGCGGCGGCCAGCGCGCTGGCGCGGGTGACGGGAAAGTCCACGCCGTTCGGCCTGGGGGTCACCTCGGCCACGGTTTTCGCGACGCTGGCGCGCTCCTCGGCAACAACCCTGCTCCAATCGCAGATGGTGTCGCTGGACGGGCAGGCGGCGACGCTGCACGTCGGCTCGCGCTATCCGGTCGCGGGCAATCAGTATCTGGGAACGGTGGCGGCGGGCGCCGGCCAGGTGTACACGCCTCCGGTCCAGGTGAATTTCGTGGATCTGGGGCTGGAGCTGAAGATCACCCCGTCGGTGAACGAGGGCGGCGATATCACGCTTGAGGTGGATGCGTCGTTTAAGGAGCTGGCGGGCGCGGCGGTGGACGGCATCCCGGTCATCGCCAACACGCAGTACACCGGCAAGGTCCGGTTGCGGTCCGGCGAATGGGCGGTACTGGCGGGCTTGGTGCAAAAGGACGAATCCACCACCCGCACCGGAATTCCCGGGCTGGCGGACCTTCCGGTGTTGGGTAAGATTTTCAGTCACAACACGATCCTTAAGGACTCCAGCGACGTGCTGCTGGTGATGAAACCTCGGCTGACCACGCCGGCGCCCTGGGAGCGGACGTCCAAACCGCTGTGGGTGGGCACTGAGAGCCGCCCGCTGACGCTGTACTGAAGCGCCGGGCGGCCGGTCCTGGATGCCGCCGCGGAGGACCCGGCGCCGGACAGGCGCACGGAAACGACACGGTTACGGTTCCGAACCACGGGGGGTTCGCCGCAAGAACCTCCTGCTACTTGTTATATACTCACGGAAGCGCCATGCCGGATCTCAGACTAGGCGACGTCATCGATGATTATTGCGTGAAGTGCCGCCGCTTGACCAATCACTCCATCGTGTCGCTGATGAACGGGAGCGCGGCGAAAGTCCGCTGCCGGACCTGCTACAACGACCACGATTACCGCCGGGAACAGGCTCCGCCGAGCAAAAAGGAGCTGGCTCGGCAGAAGGAGCTTTACAACGAAGTTCTGTCCGCAGTCGCGCCGGCCGCCGGCACGGCTGCCCCGGATACGCCGCCGGCCGGGGGCAAGAAGAAAAAGAAATAGCTGCGCTTGGGTTGCGCCGCAGGCGCCGCAACCGGACCGGGGGCCTAGACGGGATCGAGCAGGTGCCCCAGTTTTTCTTTCTTGGTGCGCAGATAATCTCGCGCCGGCTGGACCGGCGTCACCAGGCAGGGCACGCGCTCGGCCACGCGCACTCCGGCGCGCTCCAAGGCCTGGATCTTCTCAGGGTTGTTCGACATTAAGCGCACCGCCGTCAAGCCGAAATACTGCAAAATCCGGGCCGGCAGCTCATATCCGCGCAGATCGGCCTGGAAACCGAGCCGCTCATTGGCCTCCACCGTATCGGCGCCGTTGTCCTGCAACTGGTAGGCGCGGAGCTTGTTGAGAAGGCCGATCCCGCGGCCTTCCTGGTGCTCGTAGATCAACAGGCCGCGGCTTTCCCGCGCGATGGACTCCAGCGCCAGTTCCAGTTGCGCCCGGCAGTCGCAGCGCAGGCTGTGGAAGACGTCGCCGGTCAGGCACTGGGAATGGATCCGGACCAGCGGCGGCGGGTCCGCGCTTAAATCGCCCATTTTCAACGCCACGGCTTCCTCGCCCCGGCCCCGGAAGCCGAAGATGCGGAACTGCCCGAAACGGCTGGGGAAGTTGGCTTCGGCGACCTTCTTCAATGAAGCGGCGCGGGACATGAGTGCGGCGGGTACTTTCATTATAATGATGCGTGGCGGGATATGGTTTCACAGCATCTGGTGGTTCTGCTGGTGAAGCTCGCGGTGGCGGCCTCGCTGGCCAGCATCCTCACGCGCAGCGGGCGCTTCCAGCGCATGCTGATGCGCGAGGAGCGCACGCTGGCGCAGCGGGTGCAGATGGCGCTGGTGTGCTCGGCCATCTTCGGAACCGGGGTGCTGGCCCGGGTGATCGAACCGGAGTCGTATCAGGCGCTGGACCTGGGTCTGGAAGGAAGCCTCGCCATGGGGATGCTGGGCGGTTACGTCACCGGACTGCTGGCGGGCGTTCTGATCCCGCTGCCCGCCGTTCTGCGCGGCGAATGGATGTCGCTGATCCTGTTCGCCGCCTCAGGCGTGCTGGGAGGAGTGCTGCGCGACGTGGCGCCGGACAAGGAAGCGATCTGGCAGTTTTCTCCGTTTCCCGATCTGAGCCTGTGGAGGCTGGTCCGCCGCCGCGATCTGCGCCTGCCGGCCTACAGCCTGGGCTGCGTGCTGGTCATTGTGCTGGCGGAGATGCTGCGCCAGGTCGTTTCCCGGCACTTCAAATCGGCGTTTTCGCTGGAGCAGCAGTTTCACGACGGCCCCTGGATGATCGTGGCCATCTACGCCTCGACGCTGTTCGCCACCGCGCTGCCGATCAAGATCTGGAACAGCAACCGTAACGAAAAAAAGCTGGAGCAACAGCAGCTTCACTTGAACGAGGCGCGGTTGTCGGCGCTGAGCCGCCAGATCAATCCGCACTTCCTGTTCAACACGCTGAATTCGGTGGCGAGCCTGATCCGCCTGGACCCGGACCAGGCCCGCCAGGTGGTGTACAAATTGTCGAAAATTCTGCGCCGATTGTTGCGTCAACAGGACAATTTGACGTCCCTCGGCGAAGAGCTGTCGTTTGTGGACGATTACCTTTCGATCGAGATGGTGCGCTTCGGCGACAAGCTCCGTTTTGTGAAGGATATCGACCCGGCCACGCTCGATCTGCTGGTGCCCAGCATGCTTTTGCAGCCGCTGGTGGAAAACAGCATTCGCCACGGGCTCTCCAGCAAAGTCGACGGCGGCACCATCCGCATCCGCAGCCGCCTGGCGGCCGGCCGCTTGCAGATTGCGGTGGAGGACGACGGGGTGGGCATCCCGGAGGCCAAGCTGGCCACGCTGTTTGAGCAGGGCATCGGCGTCAGCAACGTGAACGAGCGCCTGAAGGTCCTTTTCGGCGATGATTACAAAATGTGGATCGACAGCCGCCCGGGAGAGGGAACCCTTACGGGCATCGAACTTCCCGGGCAGGCCAGCGGTGCGATACTGGCGGAAACAGTGGTGAATACATTGGTGAACGGCGGGAGCCGCATTTGAGCGAACTGAACTACTCGATTCTTCTTCCGCGGGCGGAACAGCAGATGCCGCGAACCATTGCGGAACGCACGCGCCGCGTCTATGACACGCTGGCCTCAGTCTATCCGGTGAGCACGTTCTTTTTCCATTCCAAGGCGCACGCCTGCGCCATGCGGCATGCCGGGATCCGCGACGGAATGCGCGTGCTGGAGCTGGCCACCGGTTCGGGCGAGATGTTCCAGCGCCTGGTGAAAGCCAACCCCAGCGGCAAGACCTTCGGCCTGGATCTGTCCCCCAAGATGGCCGCGCGGACACAGCGGCGCGCCCGCCGCGCGTTTCCCAAGGCGCAGGCGCACTGCGGTGCGGTGGACGTCCGCAGCATGCCGTTCCGCAATGCCAGCTTCGACGCGGTGGTGTGCTGCTATTTGTTTGAGCTGCTGGCGCACGACGATATTCGCCTCACCCTGCGCGAGATCCGGCGCGTCCTTTGCCCTGGAGGAAAATTCGCGCTGGTGGTGATCGGCCAGAACGCGACCATGTTCAACCGTCTCTATGGCGTCTGCGGCAAGCTGGTGCCGGCGTTCTGGGGGCGGCAGATCGAGCGCTCCGTGCCCCATCTGGTGGAAGAGGCCGGGCTGCGCATCGTGGACACCCATTCGGTCCGCCAGACCGGCTATCCCTCGCGCGTGCTGATCGCCAGGCGATAATCCTTAAATTTTCAAAATTTCCTTGCCACCTCCGCCGCGATGGGGGATATTGAAGTTAGGCCTCGCGCCTTTTATGGGCTTGCCGGATCCAGCATGGCGGAGCAGCAGATTCTGTACCTCACCGAACTGCGCGGCCTCAAGGTCTACGACCTTAAGCGGCGCAAAATCGGTGTGCTCAAAGACGCCGCGCTGGTGCCGCTGATCGATCCGGTCCGCATCGACCGTTTTTTGATGGGCGGCGGAGGCTGGACCTGGCTGGCCATCCGCCACGACCAGATCCGGTCCATTTCGCTGGACGGCATTTATCTTAAGGATGAAAACCTCACTCCTTACCATTCCGACGAGTACATGCTGCGGATGGTGCGCGATCTTCTCGATCAGCAGATCATCGACGCGCAGGGCCGCAAGGTGGTTCGCGTAAACGACATCACCTTTGAGGTGCGGCATGAAGAAGGCGGCGACGAGCTGTGGGTGCTGGAGGTCGATATCGGCATCCGCAGCATCTTCCGGCGCCTGCTCGCCGGCATCCTGCCGCCGCGCTGGGTGCGCCGCTTGCAGGTCCGGATTCCCCCGCACTCGATCCGCTGGGAGTTTTGCAACATTCTCGAGCCCGATCCGCAGCGCCGCCTGCGCCTGAACATCTCCAACCGCCTGCTGGAAGACATGCACCCGGCCGACCTGGCCGATATCGTCGAGAAACTCAGCCCGCAGGACCGCGAGGCGATCTTTGAAAACATCGACAGTGAAGTCGCCGCCGAAACCCTCTCGGAAGTCGATCCGGGCATTCAGGCCAGCATTCTGGCTTCGCTGGAGACCGAAAAGGCGGCCGATATCGTGGAGGAAATGCCGCCGGATGAAGCCGCCGACGTGTTGGCCGAGCTCGAGCAGGAAACCAGCCAGGGCATTCTTCAGGAGATGGAAGCCGAACCCAAATCCGAGGTTTCCGAACTTCTGGAGTTCGAGGAAGATACCGCGGGCGGCATGATGAACACCGAATACGTCGCCCTGCGCGAGGACGCCACGGTGGCCGACGCGCTGGCGGCGCTTAGGGAAAATGAGGAGCTGCTTGAAAACCTCAACACCCTGTTCTTGGTCGACGCCGAGGATCGCCTGAAGGGCGCGGTGCCGCTGGCCCGCCTGTTCCTGCATGAAGGCGCCACTCCGCTGGCTTCGCTCGCCGCCGACTCGCTGATCCAGGTGCCGGTCTCCGAGCGTCAGGACCGCATCACCGAGCTGTTCGATAAATACAATCTGCTCGCCCTGCCGGTGGTGGATGAGGATGGAAAACTGGCGGGCGTGATCACCGCCGACGATATCATCTCCGTGCTGCGGCAGAAATAATTTTTTCAGCCGGATTTATTCTCCGGCGGACCGGGCAAGTCCCAGCAGCCGCGCCGCGTTGCCGCCGAGGATGCGCGCCTTATCTTCTTCCGATATATCCAGCGCACGGATGCTTTCCAGCATCCGCCGCGGGCTGCCGATCTGATGCGCGTAATCGCTGCCGGCCAGCAGATGGTCCGCGCCCGCAAACGCCATCGCCAGCTTCAGCGCATGGGGATCGAAGTTCACCGTATCGAAGTAGAATTTTTTCAGATACTGGCTCGGCGGGCGCTGGATGTTTTCGCGGCATTCCTTGAACGCGCTGTAGCCGCGGTCCAGCCGCTCGGCCAGATACGGTATGGCGCCGCCCAGATGAGCCAGCGCCCATTGGATGCGCGGGAATCTTTCCGGTACGCCCGCGAACACGAGTTTTGCCGCCGCCAGCGTCGTATCGAACGGGAATCCGACCAGCGGCATCAGCCAGAAATCTGTCATCGCTTCGACGCCCAGCGGATGCGTGGGATGGATGTAGAGCACCGCCTCCAGCTCATCGGCCAATTCGTACAGCGGCCAGTATCGCCGGTCCGCCAGCGCGATTCCGTTCACGTTGCCGAACAGCATCGCTCCCCGCAATCCGAGCTGGCGCATGGCCCGTTCCAATTCCTTCACCGACGCTTCGGGATCGTTCAGCGGCAGCGTCGCCAGCGCGGTGAAGCGGCCCGGATGCGCGGCGATTCCCTGGGCGAATTCGTCGTTGACCAGCGACGCCAGACGCGCCGCCACGGCCGGCGTCTCGACATGCGTGCCCGGCGTGGTCAGGGTGAGCACCTGCATATCGATGCCCAGATCGTCCAGCATCTCTTCGCGAATCGTCAAATCGCGCTGGCCCGGAACCGCGATGTTGTAATCGCCGGGATAGTGCAGAAGCGGGTTGCCGCGCTCGTCATGGCTCACCCGCACCTGGCTCTGGCCGGATTGCAGCGCTTTCAAATATCCAGGCGGATAGTAGTGATTGTGAAAATCGATGACCGGCATGGTTGAGGTTCGCCAACCATGATAATGTACCCCCACGCTCCGGAGCGATCGCGGGCGCCGCGGGCGTTGTGCTAAACTCAAACAGTCGGCGCGCTGCCGGCATCCAGGACATTTTCATGCCAAAGTTAAAGACCCATAAGGGTGCGGCCAAAAGGTTCAAAAAGACCGGAACCGGCAAGATCAAACGCCGCCACGCGTTTGCGCGCCATATTCTGACCTCCAAACCGCGCTCGCGCAAGCGGCGGCTGGGTCAGAGCGATGTTGCCGGACCGGCCAACGCACCCGAAATTAAGAGAATGCTGCCCTATTAAAGGCAGCGAATTCGACTGGACGGGCCAAAATCGCACGTGCCTGATCCGGCCGGGAAGCAGAAGGAGAAAACGTGCCCAGAGTCAAACGTGGAACCCACCGGAGAGCCAGCCGGAAGAAAACTCTCGCCCGCGCCAAAGGCTTTTTCCTCACCAAGAGCAAGCTGCACCGCGCCGCCCAGGAGGCGGTGGAAAAATCGCTGCGCTACGGCTACATCGGACGGCGCCTCAAAAAGCGCGACTTCCGCTCGCTGTGGATCGTGCGCATCGGGGCGGCCTGCCGCTCCGCCGAGATTTCCTACAGCCGCTTCATGGATGGATTGAAGAAGGCCGGCGTCGAGTTGAACCGGAAAATTCTGGCCGATATGGCCGTCAACGACCCGGCCGCCTTCGGCGCGCTGGTCGAGCAGGCCAAGGCCGCATTAGGAGCCGCAAAGTAAAAATGAGCAGTCCCGCGCCCGAACAGGATTCGCTATTCGATCTGGAAGAACGCATCCGCCGCACGGTGGAGCTGGTTGCCTCGTTGCGCGCCGAGCGCGACGCCGCCCTGGCCGAACGCGATCAGGCCCGGCAGGAGCTGAAGCAGGCCGCGGCCGCGGCCGGTTCCGAGATTCAGAAGCTGCGGCAGGAACTGGAGGAGCTGCGCGGCGAGCGCAAGCAGGTCCGTACGCGGATCGAAAAACTGCTGGGACAGATGGATCTGTTAAGCGGGGCGTAATGGACCCGGCGCGCAACGCGGTTCGAGTCACCATCTTCAACCAGAGCTACTCGCTGGTTGCCGCTGGCGCACCCGCCGAGGTCGAATCGCTGGCGCAAACCGTCGATGAGTTGATGACCGAGATTGCGCGCCGCCTGGGTACGGCCGATTCCAACCGCGTGGCCGTGCTGGCCTGCTTGCACCTGGCCGACCGGCTGAAGGCCATCGAGCGCGAGCTGGCCGAGCTGAGAGACCGCGTCGATCAGAAGACCCGGCAGTTTTCCCTGCTGCTCGATCAGGCGGCGAATTCCGCCGAATAAGCCGCCGCACAAAAAAAAACATCGAACCCGCGCAGGATTGCCCGGCGCGGGTTCGATGAGTCGAGGGGAAAAGCCAGTCTAATTCCGGCGGCGGCGCCTCATCAGGCCCACGCCAGACGGAGGCGGCGGCAAAGTCTGAAGCCCGGTGAGAGACGAGCTAATGGATCCGCTGCGGGACTTCCCCGCGCTTGAAGCCGAATAACCCCCGCTCAGCGTGTCCGTGTGCTTGTGTCTCCTTGCCGGGGCCGCCAGCGCTTCAACCATTAACTATTCGGTAGCAGCCTCGAGGACCGGAATCGGCGGTTTGAGCACCAGCGCGGTCACCGATCGCTTTAACTTGAAGACTCCCCTATCCCGACCGCTCCGATTTTCGATGCCTTCAGCATGAACTTCCTCCAGTTAAAAGTATCTATTAGTACTAATTGTACTAGTCTATGGTACTATGGCGCCGGGGTCAAGAAAAAAGATGGTCGTAAGTAGAAAAAGTTTTGTTTATCATTTGAGTACGGTTATTGCGTGGATCCGTTAAGGTCAAATCTTCTATGCCGCGCGGCGCGCGTCGAGCATGGCTTTGGTACTCGGACGTCGCTCCTTGAACAGGACGGGTTTGCGAGTCTCCGGCAGATCCATTCCGCGCGCTGGATCGCCGCGGGCAAGCCCGGCCCGGCTGGCGAAGGCGATGCCCTGATCACGAATGTAGCCGGGCTGGGCGTTTCGGTCCGCACCGCCGATTGCCTGCCGATCCTTTTGGCCGACCCGGCGAAAGGCGCGGTGGCCGCGGTTCACGCCGGATGGCGCGGAACCGCGGCGCGGATCGTGGCGGAGACGGTTGACGCCATGCAGCGGCGATACGGGACAAGGACCGCGGATCTGCTGGCGGCGATCGGCCCCGGAATCGGGGTGTGCTGTTTTCGGGTGGGGGAGGATGTCGGCCGCCGCTTCGGATTAGACGGGCCTGGAGTGGTCGATTTGGCGGAGGAAAACCGGAGGCAACTGGTCGAAGCCGGTGTTCCGGAGCCGCAGATCGACGTTTTGGCTTTCTGCACCTTTTGCGACGGCCGTTTTCACTCCTTCCGGCGCGATGGCCCGCGCGCCGGAAGGATGATTTCGTTTATCCGCGCGCTCTAAAGCGGCGCCTTGTTTTTCGCAGAAATGTATCGCGCACCGGCAGGATGGCAAAATTCCGCCGCTTCAAGGAAGAATGGGAGTAGAGGTGAAAACCATGAAAGCTCCATTTCTCGTTGCGGCTGCCGCCGCTGCACTGGCGCTCGCTCCTGTGAGTTTCGCTTCCGATACCGCTACCGCTCCGGCGAAGACTCCGGCCAAAAGCCAAGCTCGTGGTTGGGCGCCTGAGGATTTGTCTGGTCTCATTGATCAGGTGGACGCGTCCAAGCATCTTTTGATCGTCAAGGGCGGCGGAACCACCTTTGATTTTCTGGTGACCCCTCGGACCAAGATCCGCAAGGCCGGCGAACGCCTCAGTCTGGGCGATCTAAGCGCGCACAAGAACGTGAAGATTCACTTTGTCCCGGAACGGCGGGGAGATGTCGCCGAATCCATTGAAGTCCTCAATTAAGAGGACTGCTCCGGCCAATCCAGCCGCGACAACGTGAGTGGCGCGGTGACGCTGAGGCGCCCCCGCGCCGTGAATTTCCTGTACCGGTCAGGCCGCGTTGACGAGCAGCTCATCCAGGCTCTCGGCGCCGTCGCCGCTCTGGTTACGGTCGGCGATCTCCTGGCACTGAATGCAGAAGGCCGTCCACGGCACCGCCGCCAGGCGCTTCGGACTGATCTCCTCTTCGCAGTGCAGGCACACTCCGAAGGTGCCCTCCTCGATCCGCCGCAGCGCGGCGCGCACGTTTCGCAGCAGATGGGATTCGCGGTCCAGATTGCGGATCGCCAACTCACGTTCGGCGGCGTGCTGGACCTCGTCGAGAGCGTCGGGACTTTTTTCGATCGCGATGCCCTCGCGGTTGCGGACAAACTGCGCCAGTTCTGCCTGCTTCGCCTCCAAAATGCTCTTAAATTTGTTCAATTCTGCTTTTGTCATTTCTGCCTTCTCCTGTCTCTTTTTCTATCGTTTTCTTCTAGGTATCTGATGTTTCAATCCGGGCTGCCGCGTCACAAGGCATTAGACGCGAAGTTGCCCTAAAAAGGTTCACCCATCCGTGCTGGCGAAGATCCGTAACCCTGTTTGTTCGGGAGTTCGCTATTTGCGGACCAGCAAGCAGCTCCTGCCGCCGTAAGGCGGGTTCTTGGCCGGCGCCTTTGCCGCCTACGCGATGCTTTCTCCAAACCATAACACAATCGACTGCCAGATGCAAGCAACTTTGCGACCAACCGAAGATTTGCCTTAGCCGGACCGCCTGCCAGCTCACTCTTATCGTCCACATGCCTGAAAACAATTACGGCGGCGGCCGATTTCAGGGATCCCGCCCATCCCCTTTCCGGGCTAAACCCCGAAAGATGGCCATTCCGGCGCTCGTTCTGGTTCATTTTGGACTCAGAAACGAGCCAATCAGAAAAGTTATACTGGATGGCTGCCCGGGAAAATTTTTCCTCACCGCTGCCAGCCGTGACGAATCTTAGCACACGCGTCAAAATTCTGGCTCCTGCCGCGATTCCTATCCTGTTCGGCGCGGCGCTGATCCCTTACGCCGGGGTCCAGAACGATGAGGCGCTGTTCGCCGCGCCGCTTTATGAGCAGATGCCAAAGGAGTTCTGCATCCGCGTTTTCCATCACACCATCCCGCTGATGGTCATGAGCTACCTCGGCAATCTGAAAACGCTTCTTTACCTGCCGATCCTTCACTTTCTCGGCTCGAATCTCTGGACCGTCCGTTTCCCGATGGTTCTCGCCGGCGGGCTAACTGTATTTATTTTCTATAAATTGCTTGATGAAAGCGTAGGTGGCTTCGCGGCTCTGGCCGGAGCCTTTCTGCTTGCCAGCGACCCCACATTTATCCTTACCGATACCTACGACTGGGGACCCGTCGCACTCGAGCATCTTCTGCTGGTCACCGCCTGCCTGTGCCTGCTCCGTTTCACCCGGACCGGTTGGATGCGCTACCTGGCGGCTGGATTCTTTTTTCTGGGATTGGGGCTCTGGAATAAGGCAATCTTTTTGTGGGCGCTTTCCGGCCTGGGCGTGGCGGGCGCGGCCGTTTTCCCCCGCCAGTTGGTGAAATGGGCCCGCCCGCGCGCGATGGCGACCGCAGCGGCGGCCTTCCTGATGGGCGCGCTGCCGCTGGTGACTTATAACGTCCGCAAGCCCAACGCGACGCTCGGAGCGAACGCCCACTTCGACTCGCCACAGACAGCGATGCGCAAAGTGCCGATGATGATCGAGACCCTGAACGGCCACGGACTGTTCGGTTTCCTGTGCCGGAGCGACTGGGAAGAACCCGCCAAGCAGCCGGGGACCCTTCGCGGCCGCCTGGCCTGGCGCATCGCCGGCGCGGTGGGCGGGCAGTACCGGAATGGCTTCGAATTCGCCTTTTTGCTCGGCCTGGCGTGCGCCCCCTGGTGGTGGCGGAGGCGTTCGGCGTGGTTTTCGTTGATCTTTATCGCGGTAAGCTGGGCCGCGATGCTGGTTTCGCGCGACGCAGGCGGATCGGTGCATCACACCGTGCTGGTCTGGCCCTTTCCTCAGCTCTTCATGGCGGTTGTGCTGGCGTCCCTGCCGTGGAAGCCAATCGCCGGCGTGATCGCGGTGGTGATGACCGGAATGAATCTGCTGGTCATGAACCAGTACATCGCCGAATTCGAACGCAACGGAGCCGCCGGAACCTTCGATGACGCGCTGCTGGCGCTGGTTCGGGCGATCCCGGATCCGCCGCGCCTGCAAGCCGGTCGGATCTATGTTCTCGATTGGGGGATGCTCAACACGCTGGCGCTTTTTCATCAAGGCAGGCTGCCGCTGTTTGTCGCCGATCCGCCGTTTCTGAGCGATCATCGCACGCCGGACGAGCTGCGCGACATCGAGTTTATGCTGCACGACCCGCAAGGCCTGTTCCTGGCGCACCTACCGGCGGCGGAGGTGAATCGCGGCGTGGGGGCCCGATTTGACCAGGAAATCGCGGCGCGGGGCTTGGAAAAACGGGTCTTAAAGACAATTTATGATTCCAACGGGCGGCCGGTGTTTGAGATTTTCAAGCTCGCGGCGCCCCGCGCCGGGGTTGCTGTGACGTTCTGTCCCAAACCGCGTGTCTAAGGTCCACATTGGGCGCCGGTTTTGCATGAGCTAAGTAACGTAACATCAGTAATTTGCAGTTGGGTTTGAAATGTGCTGGGAGGAGCTTTGAGCAAAATGCGGTCGATTCTTGCCAGCGCGCTTTCCATGCTTGCCGCGGCCGGTCTGGGGGCCACCACCCTGGAGCAGCTCAGTCTGGATCAGATGATCCGGCAATCGACCGCGATTGTGCATGTGAAGGTGAGCTCGGCGTCGGCTGCTCTGCGGGGACGCAACATCTATACGTTCTATCAGCTTCAGACGATCGAGACGCTGAAGGGCGCGGCGGCAGCCGAGGTCGCGGTTCCCGGCGGAAGCACCGCGATGATTCGGCAGGAGGTCGCGGGCGCGCCGGTCCTGGCGGCGGGCGGCGAGTACGTGATTTTTCTATGGAGCGGCAGTTCGGGCCTTCCGCAGGTGATCGGGCTGTCGCAGGGATTGTTTAAAGTGGCGCCGGATTCCTCGGGCAACCCGGTGCTGGTGCGGGCGGCGCTCAGCGGCGTGAACGTGGTGAATAAATCGGGCCAGGCGCAAACTCCCGCGGCGGTGACCATCACGCTGGCGGCCTTAAAAGACGAGATCCGGAAAGCGATGGGGGCGAAGTAATGCGGACACGCGCGCTGGCGGTTGCAGCTTTGCTCGCCGCGCTTGCTCCGTTTTCCTGGGGCTACTACTATTACACGCTGTTGACCAATTCAGGCGGAGTGTGGACGCCGATTCCGGCGCGCTTCGATTTGAACTCCTCCGATTCCTACGGGCTGCTGAACAATACGGTGACGTACCTGATTTCGAGCCAGGGTCCGGCGGCGCTGATGCCGGGAGATTCGTTCCAGGCGGTGATCAGCCAGATCCGGGCGGCGGCCAATGTCTGGAACTCGGTGAACAGCTCGGGAATCCGGCTGGCCTTCGGCGGATTATCCTCGATGAACCCGGCCGGGGCGACGCCGCAGATCGACGTGGTGTTCACCGACGATATGCCGCCGGGGCTGATCGCGCAGACGCAGGTGACCACGATCCAGAACCCGGCGCCGCTGATCGCCTCGGGGGCGTCGTTTGTGCCCATCCTGAATTCGACCATTCAGATTCGCAGCGATCTGACGAAGCCTTATCCGCAGCCCAGTTGGAGCGACGCGTTCTTTCTGACGGTGGCGCACGAATTCGGCCACGCGCTCGGTTTGCAGCATACGAAGACGTCGAGCCTGATGACCACCAGCCTTACGCGCGCGGTGACCAAGGCGCAGCCGCTGGCCGCCGACGACGTGGCCGGCATTTCGCTGCTGTATCCGGCCAACGGATTTGCGGCGGCGACCGGCAGCATCAGCGGCACGGTTTCGATGGGCGGCAACGGCGTGAACCTGGCGACGGTGGTGGCGCTTTCAACCAGCGGCGCGGCGGTGAGCGCGTTGACCAATCCGGACGGCACCTACCGGATCGCGGGGATCCCGCCGGGACAGTATTACGTCTACACGCAGCCGCTTCCGCCGGCGCTTTCCGGCGAAGCGTACCCGGACAACGTGAAGCCTCCCGCCGATCTTTCCGGAAACGTGTACGCCGCCAACACCGGATTCGCGGGCCAGTTCTATGGGGGCACCACGGACTGGACCCAGGCGCAGCAGGTGACGGTCACCGCGGCGGGCTCGGCCGGCGGGATCAATTTCAACGTCGCCGCGACGAACGGCCCCTCGGTCTACGATCTGGTGCTGTACTCCTACATCGGAGGAAATCCCGGGGTGCCGGTGCAGGCGCCGCCGCTGGTGCAGGGCACCTCGGCTGCGCTGGAGTTTTACGCCTGGAGCACGACCACGGCGAGCGGGTACATGCAACTTGCGCCGGGGCTGAACATCAGTGCCATCGGAGGAGCGGCGCAGGTGGTCCCCAACAGTCTGGCGGCGCTGCCCAACGGCTACCCGTATCTGTACAACGATGTGTGGCTGGGATCGGTGGCCTCGCCGACGCCGGTGGCGCTGGCGGTGACGGTCAACGGCGATCTGTATGTGCTGCCGGCGGCCTTTACGGTGATGCCTTCGGGGCCGGTGACGATCACCTCGGTTTCGGGCGGCACCGATGGGAACGGCAACGCGACGGTGACCATCGCCGGATCGAACCTGAGCGCGAACTCGCGGATCGTCTTCGACGGCTCGCCGGCTACGCTGATCAGCGCCGGCAACGGTTCCCTGACGGTGGCGGCTCCGCCGGCGGTGAATGGGTACAAAGCGGCGGTTGAGGCGCTGAATCCGGATGGACAGACCTCCGAGCAGACCCTGGGATCGAATCCGCCGCCGCAGTTTACCTACGGCGGGCCGTCGTTTCCCGCGGCCGCGATCAATCCGGCGGTTCTTACCCCGGGGACGGATCAGGTGCTGACGGTGACCGGATACTCGACCGATTTCGTGAACGGGCAGGTGGCGGCGGGCTTCGGAACCAGCGACGTGATCGTCAAACAGCTTTGGGTGGTGAGCCCGCAGCGGCTGATGCTGAATGTTTCGACCGCCGCGGCGGCGCCGGCCGAGTCCACCAGCGTAAGCATCGCCAGCGGATTACAGCTTGAGACCTTGGCGTCCGGTTTGCAGGTGGCGCCGGCGGCGGGAACGCCGATGAGCCTGCGCACGCCGATTCTCAATCAGGCGACGAATCTGGCGGGCGTTCCGGTGGGCGGCGTGGCGCTGATCAACACCTCCGGGCTGCCGGGAAACCTGGCGGGATGGATGCTGACCATCGGCGGCCAGACGGCGCAGTTCACCTACAACGGCAGCCAGATTCTGGCGGTTGTGCCGAGCGGCCTGGTGATCGGCCCGCAGGTGGTTCAACTCACCTCGCCGGGCGGATCGGGTCCGCCGCCGGTGGCGATGCAGGTGGATGAAGCCGCGCCGGTGATCGCCGCGGTGAGCACCGCCGCCGGAGCGCAGATGAGCGCGGCGCAGACGGTGGGGCGGGGCCAGATTATTCTGCTGACGGTGGACGGGCTGGCGGATCCTTTGGGCAACCTTCCCGCGCCTTCCGACATCACCGTGACCATCGGCGGGGTGAGCGAGAATCCGGCGCAGGTGATTGCCTTGAGTGCGATCGCGGCGCAGTTGCAGGTAACGGTCCCGGCGACGCTGGCGGCGGGAAACACGCAGGTGACGGTGCAGGTCGGCACGCGGATCTCCGATCCCTTCACGATCGGGATTCAGTAGCGCCCGCTCCGCGCGGCTGCGGAATGCGCGCGGGGCTTCCGCCCGGGCGGCTGTTCACTTCTCCTTGGCCCCGACGATGCGCGCGGCGAAATAATTCACCACCTTGGCTTCGTTGCGCGCGACCTCGTAGTAGGCGGCCTTGAGCAACTGATCCTTGCGGTTGATCAGCGTCTCGCGGATGGTCTGCTGCACCTTGGGATCGGTCAGATCGCGCTGGCCGGCCGGCTCGCGGGTGATCAGTTTCAGAATGCGGTAGCCCTCCGCCGTCTTTTGCACCGGCGTAATCTCGCCGGGACGCAGCGCCATCACCGCGCGCCGCAGATCGGCGTTGGCCTTATCCAGCGCCGATTCGGCGATGAAGCCAAGGTCGCCCCCGTTGGGCGACGAATTCGGATCTTCGGAGTAGTTCTGAGCGAGCTGCGCGAAATCCTCGCCCTGTTTCAACCGCGCGTAGAGATTTTCGATTTTCTTGCGCGCCTGCTCGTCGTTCTGGGCCTTGTCATTTTTCAGATTGCGCACATTGCCGTCGGGGACCGGCGTCACCAGGATCTGCGCCAGATGGATCTGCGGCTCGGCCAGATTGAAGCTGGCTTTATTGGCGGCGTAAAAATCGGTGATGTCCTTATCGGTGATGGTGATCCGGGAGGTGATTTCCTTGTTGAAGAGCTTGGCCACGCTGAGGTCCCGGCGAAGCTGCGTGCGCAGGTCCTCGGCGGTCATTTTGCGCGCGTTCAACTGTTTTTGAAACTCTTCCTGAGTGTAGGGCGCCTTGAGCTCGGTGAATTTGGCTTCGACGTCGGCGTCGGTGGCCATCAACCCCTGGCGCTCGGCGCGTTGCAGCATGATCTCGCCGTCGATCAGGGTGCGCAGCACTTCGAGCTTTTGAATTTCACTCTGATCGTCGCTGGCGCCCTCGCCGGGCGTGGCGAACTGGGATTCGTACTGCTTCTCGAGCTCGGCGTAGGTGATGGCGTGCCCGTTCACCAGGGCCGCGACATTGGCCGGCGCGGGCCGGTTGCACTCCACCAGGGTGAAGACGACGACAATCAGGGACAACATTCGCGGCATGGGTAGAAGTTTTCATTCTACACCGCGGCGGAAAGCGCTCCCGGCGGAAGCTAGCGCCGCACGGCCGCCGCCGCGCCGGTTCGCGACGCGATCCGGTCCAGAAGCGCGGTCACGTCTTCGCCCCGGAAGGGGCGGCCCAGCAGGAACGTGCCGTCCGGCTCAAGATGGCGCGCCAGTTCGGCGTCGTAGCCGTCGGTGATGAGCACCAGCGCTTGCGCCAGCGGGCGCATCCGCTGCTCGATCTCGCTCCAGGAGCCGTTTGCCGGGCGCATCGCCCAGAAAATCGCGTCGAAGCGCAGCCGCTGGGCCAGATCTTCGGCCTGCTCCGGCGGCGCGGGCACGGCGCGATGCCCGCCCGCGCTTAGCAGCAGCAGCAGTTGGCGCCGCGCGTCGGGATCGGGCTCCACCAGCAGGACGGTGAGGCGTGCGCCGGCGGGAGCCGGTCCGGCGGCCGCTTCCGTGGAAGCGGGCGAGGCCAGCGGAAGATCCAGCTCAAAGCGCGCCGCTCCGGCACGCGTGCGGAAGTGGATTTCGCCTCCGTGCGTTTGGATGATCCCCTTGCAGACCGCCAGGCCGAGGCCGCCGGTGTCCAAGGGCGGCGCGTCGGCGAAGGGATCCCGCGGCGCGGCTTCCTTCACCGAATAGCCGATCTCGATCACCGCGCGGCGGGCCAGCACGCCGCTTTCGACGGTGATCGTCTTGGCCGGCGCTTCGGCGGCGCACTGCTCGGCGTGCACCAGCAGGCTGAGAAGAACCTGCTCGATCTGCCCCTGCGCGCCGAGCACAAAGGCCTCCCGCGGGGATAAACGCTGATGCACGCGCAGGCCCAGCGATTTCCACTCCGGATCGCGGAAGCGGATCAGTCCCGCCAGCAGCGCGTTCACCTCCACCGGCCGCGCTCCGGCGTGTTCCGGGCGGGCAAAGGAAACCAGGCGGTCGACGATCTCCGAGGCGCGCCGCGACTCGGCCGCCAGAAAGCGCAGATCGCTTTCCGGGACCGGCCGGCCCGGCGATTCGGCCAGCGCCGTCGCCATCTTCGAAATTCCCTCCAGAGGCGCCCGCAGGTCGCTGGCGATGCCGGAGATCAGTTGCCCGGTGGCAGCCAGTTTTTCGCTGCGGAAAAGCTGCTCGCGCACGGTCTGCTGCTCCTGAAGTTTCAGCGACGCGGCCACTTGATTGGCCAGGTGCTGCGCCGCGCCCTGTTCCTCGGCGCGGAAATATCCCAGCCGCCGGGCGTTGCCCATTTCGAGCACGCCCAGCACGTCATCCTTGGAAAGCAGCGGAACGAACATGGCCGAGCGGGGCAGAGGCGCGCGCCCGCCGAGGGCCACCAGCGGGCTGCGCCGCACGTCCGGCACATTGAGCAGCGTGCGGTTCAGAAAACAGGAGACCGCACCGGATGCCAGACCCTCCGGCGGCGCATCCAAAGGAACCGCCATCGGCTCCGGGTCGGCCGGGGTGGGCACGCGCTCCAGCGTTTTCGCCCGGCGGTTATAAAGATACAGCCTTACCGCGGTGGCCTGCGTCACCGTGGGGAGCACCGCGGCCAGTTTGGCCGCGATCTCGGCCGGCGAGCCCGCGGAAATAATCTCCTCGCTCAAGGCATAAAACGCGCGCATCGACCGCCGCGCCGCCCCCTGGCTCCGCTCCCGCAGCCACCACAGCAGCGCCAGCAGCGCGGTCACCGAAAATCCGCCAAAAAACACCAGCGGCAGCGTCATGGATTCCGGCGCGCCGATTCTTTGCACATCCGCGGCGGAGGCGAGCATCAATTGAAAGCCGGCGTTGTGCGGCGGCTCCAGCGAATATTGCGTGATCAATCCGGTGAGCCGCACCCGGTCGCCGGCATGGATCTGCCGTAAATCGCCCGCGCCGCCGCCGCTGGAGCGCGGCAGGAAAACCGAGAGCGACGCGCCATGATCCGTCACCACCAGGCTCTGCCCGCCGAGGTTTTCGCCGATGCTGGCGACAGTGGCCGTGGTCCGCGCCATCACGCCGAGATAGCGGAAGCCGGCGATTTCCGCCAGGCTCAGATCCTTCGGCTCCGGCGGCGCCTCGTGCCGCAAGATCTGGATCGACGACGGGGCCAGCAGCGGCAATCCGGCGCGGCTTTGAATGGTGCCGGAAACCTCCACCCAGTCGCCCGGCACCACGCCGGAAAACTCGCTGCGCTCGCCGCGCAGGATCAGGCCGTGAGCGCCCTCGTCGCGCAGCGGCAAGTAATAGGTCCCCAGCGCCCACACCGGAGCCGAAGCGATCTGTCCCCGCGTCCGGATCGCCCGCCCTTCGTAAACCGCCGTGAATTCCGGACGGGAACGGGAGCCGGCCTGTTCCATTGTGACCGGCTCCTGCGCCGCGGCGATCGCCGCAGCCGCGAGAATCCAACACGCGGCCCGTCTCATGGGGCTCCCCAAACTTCCATTACGCATGGAATCATAACATGAGAGATCGGGTTAGGGACCGGTTAGAGTATGTTTCGGGGCCGGTCTTGAGGGAAATGGCCGGGGAGAATGCAGGGAAGTCCCCATGGTGCTTCTTATGGATCCGAATCGGCTCGTGGCGCGAAGATATATCCTTTCCGGGCGGGTGCAGGGGGTCGGATTCCGCTACTTCGCTGAACGCGCGGCGCGCGCCACCGGAGTTGCGGGCTGGGCCCGCAATCTGGACGACGGACGTCTGGAAGTGTATGCCAGTGGAACGCGGCCGCAGTTGGAGGAATTCGAATCGCGGCTTCGCTCGGGTCCTCCGCGCGCCGACATCCGTGGATTCGAGGCCGCCGAAGCCGCCCCCTTGGATGCGCAAGGCTTCTCCATTCGCTAAAATTAAGCGTTTCCGATGAATCATTTAAAAGCTCTGATCCGGGAAGTGCCGGACTTTCCCAAGCCCGGCATTCTGTTCTACGACATCACCACGCTGCTCAAGGACGCCAGGGGTTTGCACCTGCTCATCGACGAATTAGGCGCGGCTTACGCGGGAAAGGGCATCGATAAAGTCGTCGGCATCGAAGCGCGGGGCTTTATTTTCGCGCCCGCCGTAGCCTACGCCCTGAACGCCGGATTCGTGCCGGTGCGCAAGCCGAAAAAACTGCCGTCGGCGACCGAGCGCGTCGAATATCAGTTGGAATACGGAACCGACGCCCTGGAAATTCACCGCGACGCGGTGGAGGCGGGGGAAAACGTTTTAATCGTCGACGATGTTCTCGCCACCGGCGGCACGGCCCGCGCGGTGACGCAGTTGGTTGAAAAGCTTGGCGGAAAAGTGGCGGGATTGGGATTCGTCATCGAGCTCGATTTTCTCAAGGGCCGGGAAAAGCTGCCGGGCTACGACGTCCGCGCGATGCTGCATTATTGACCTCTTTGCCGGATTCCAGAGAAAGGGGCGAATGCTTCGATCCGCCAAAGTAAAGGCCCTCGCTAAGATTAACCTGGATCTGCGCGTGCTTGCCAAGCGGCCCGACGGATTCCATGAGCTTCGCACCGTTTTCCAGACCATTTCGCTGGCCGATTCACTTGACATTGACTACGAGCCGGCGCGGCGGACCGAGCTGAGTCTGGATGGCAACGTCGAGATCGCCGACAATCTGGTCCTGCGGGCGGCACAAGCGGTGCTGGAGTCGATGAAAACCCACGCGCGGGTGCGGTTTCGCCTGACCAAGCGGATCCCCATGGGCGGAGGATTAGGCGGCGGATCGAGCGACGCGGCGGCGGTTCTTTTGGCGCTGCCGGCGCTCGCCGGCAAAAGCGCGGCGATTGGGGAAATTGCCGCCGGGCTGGGCAGCGATGTGCCCTTTTTTCTTGAGGGCGGCACGGCGCTCGCCATCGGGCGCGGAACGGAATTTTACAGCCTTCCGGACATCGCCGAGCAGCCCGTCCTGGTCGCCTCCGGCGGGGTTCATGTGTCCACGGCGGAGGCGTACCGGGCGCTGGACCGGAGTTTGACATTCACCGGATCGTCATATAGAATTAGTGGTTTCCAGTCCTTCGTGCGGGCGCTGGGCGATTTGCGCCGCGCGGACCTGGCGAGTGCGTCGAGCGAAAACGACTTCGAGGCGGTCGTCTTTCGGCGGTTTCCCAAGCTAAAAACGATCCGGGAAAAGTTGTCGGAAGGCGGCGCCGTCGCGAGAATGACCGGTAGCGGTTCGGCCATTTTTGCCATCTATGCTTCGGAACGCGACCGCGAGCGCGCGCGAAAGAGTTTCCACGGGGAGCGGGCCGTCGGGCAATGCGAGTTGCTGTCAGCTCGCCTGGTGAGCCGGCGGAGTTATCAGCGGATGTGGCGACGCCAGCTCGCCGCTCACCTCGCTCCGGAGAGCAGGATATGGCCGCCGCCAAGCCGGTACGCGCGATGAGGTTCAATCACTTCAAGGTGTTCACGGGCAGCGCCAACCCGGCGCTGGCCGCCGAGATTTGTTATGAGCTCGGCTGCTCGCTGGCCGCCGCCACCGTGCGCCAGTTTTCCGACGGCGAAGTCCACTTGCAGATCCAGGAAAACGTGCGCGGCGCCGATGTGTTCGTGGTGCAGCCGACCTGCACGCCGGTGGACCGCCATCTGATGGAGCTGCTGCTGATGATGGACGCCCTCAAACGGGCGTCAGCCGAGCGCATCACCGCGGTGCTACCCTATTATGGGTACGCGCGGCAGGACCGCAAGGACCGGCCGCGCATGCCGATTTCGGCGCGCCTGGTGGCCAATCTGCTGGAACGCGCCGGAGCCAATCGGATTTTAGCGCTCGATCTGCACGCCGCGCAGATTCAGGGATTTTTTGACGTCCCGGTGGACCATCTGTTCGCCTCGCCGGTGATGGTGGAGTATTTCGATGAGTATCGCGGCGCGGGCTTGACGGTGGTTTCGCCCGACGCCGGCGGCGTGGAGCGGGCGCGGGCGTTTGCCAAGCGGCTGGATTCGCCGCTGGCGATCATCGACAAGCGGCGCACGGAGGTGAATGTCGCCGAGGTGATGCACATCATCGGCGATGTGGAAGGGCAGGATTGCCTGATCGTGGACGACCTGATCGATACGGCAGGAACGCTGGTGAAAGCGGCCGAGGCGCTGCTCAAGCGGGGCGCCAAGAGCGTGCGGGCCTGCGCCACGCACGCCGTGCTGTCGGGTCCGGCGGTGGAGCGGATTGAAAGTTCGGAGATTGAAGAAGTGGTGGTCACCAATTCGATTCCGTTGAACGAGGAAGCCGACAACTGCTCGCGGATCAAGCAGCTTTCGGTGGCGCCGCTGCTGGCCAAGGCCATCCAGTCCATCCACGAGGACGGATCGGTGAGCACGTTGTTTGTTTAAGGGTTAGGAAAGCGAGCATGAGAAAAGATATTACAATTCAAGCGCGGCCGCGGAGCCAGCGCGGCAAGAATGAAGCGCGCCGGCTGCGCGCCACCGGCGCGGCTCCGGCCGTGCTCTACGGCGCCGGCGGCGGCAGCGTGCCGGTGGCGGTCAGCCCCAAGGAGTTGACGAAAATTCTCAACTCCCCCACCGGGCACAACACGATTTTTAATCTGGCGGTGGAGGGCGGCGAGACGGTTCCCGTCATGATCGTCGACTGGCAGAACGATCCCATCAAGGAAACCCTGCTGCACATCGATCTGAAGCGGATCGACCTCAACCGGCGCCTGCGCGTCAAAGTTCCGATCCATCATGTCGGCGAGCCGAAAGGCGTGAAGCTGCAAGGCGGGCTGCACGAGCTGATCACGCGCGAGGTGGAGATCGAGTGCCTGCCGGATCAGATCCCGGAAGAGTTCACCGTGGACGTGAGCGAGCTGATGATCGGACAGAGCATTCGCGCCGGCGATCTGAAGCTGGAAGAGGGCGTGCGGCTGGTGAGCGCCCCGGATTCGGTGATTTCGCACGTGGTGGCGCTGAAGGCGGAAGAGGCGGCGGCTCCGGCGGCCGAGGGCGCGGCTCCGGCGGCTCCGGCCGAGCCGGAGGTGATCAAGAAGGGCAAGAAGGAAGAGGAGGGTGCGGCCCCGGCGGAAGAAAAGAAGGGGAAGAAGTAAGTGGCCGGCCGGCGCGGGGCGGGCGGCTAAGCCGGAATGGATTTTCTCATCGTGGGCCTCGGCAACCCCGGCGAGCGGTATGCCAACACGCCGCATAACCTGGGCTTCATGGTGATCGACCGGCTGGCGGAATTGCACGCGATCCGGGTGAACCGCAAGGAGAACATGGCGCTGGTCGGGGTGGGGGCCATTGGCGAAAAACAGGTGGCTCTCGCCAAGCCGCAGACGTTTATGAATCTGAGCGGCCCATCCGTGCGCGGGCTGCTGGAGCGGTACCAGTTGCAACCGGACCGCCTGATTGTGGTTTACGACGAGCTGGATCTGGCCTGGGGCACGATGAAGATCAAGCCCGCCGGATCGGCCGCCGGTCATAAGGGCGCGCAAAGCGTGATCGGCGCGCTGGGGACCGGAGACTTTACGCGGGTGCGGCTGGGCATTCATCCGGACCATCCGGTGAAGGGCGAAGAGTTTGTGCTGCGGCCGTTTGCCAAGTCGCAGTTGCGGGAAGTGGAGGAGGTGGTCGGGCGGGGCTGCGCGGCCGTCGAATCCATACTTGCCGAGGGCGTCGAAAAGTCCATGACGGTTTTTAATCGCCGCGCCCAAGGCTCAAAGGAAGAGGAAGAATGAGAGTCTACGAAGAGCTGTTTATCGTGAAGCCGGACGCGCCGGACGAGGAGGTGGAGGCGTTCCTCGAACAGATCCGCCAGGTGATCGTCAACGGCAAGGGCACCCTGGACAAGGTCGATCACTGGGGCGTGCGCAAGCTGGCCTACCGCGTTTCCAAGTACAACGAAGGGCGCTATGTGCTGCTGGTGTTTTCGAGCTCGCCCGAGCTGGTGCGCGAGGTGGAGCGCCGCATGCGCGTCTCCGATCTGGTGATCAAATTCCTCACCGTGCGCATCGACGAGAAGCAGAAAAGGATTGAAAAGCGCAGGAAAAAGCGCGAAAAACGCGCCGCGCGGCGCCCGGCTCCGCAAGTTGCCGCGCCGGCCGCGCCCGCGGCTCCGGCGCCGGCCGCGCCGGAACACGCCGCGCCCGGGGTTCCCGCCGGCGCCGCGGCCCATCCGGGAGAAAAGGAGTAAAACATGGCGGACGAGAGAAAGGGCGGAAGACCGATCAGCGGTTCCATGCGTCCCACCGGGGGCGACAAGGCGATCGCCGGCAAGAAACAGTATTTCCGGCGCAAAAAAGTGTGCCGCTTCTGCGTGGACCGGATCGACGACATCGACTACAAAGACGTGCGGCTGCTTTCCAGCTTTATCAGCGAGCGCGGAAAGATCACGCCGCGGCGCATCTCCGGCGTATGCACGCCGCACCAGAGGCGGCTGGCGGAGGCGATCAAGCAGGCGCGCAACATCGCGCTCATGCCCTTCGCCACGTCGATTTAAGAGGAAACCATGGAAGTCATACTTCGGGAAGATATCGAAAAATTGGGTTCGCGCGGGCAGGTGGTCAAGGTCGCGCCGGGCTTTGCGCGCAATTTTCTTCTGCCGCGGCGCCTGGCGGTGGAGGCCACCGACGCCAACAAAAAGATCGTCGAACAGGAGCGGCAGGCGCATCTGCGCAAGGAAGCCAAGCTTCAGGCCGACGCCTCCGAACTGGCCAGGCTGATGGCCTCGGTGGAGGTGACCATCCGGCAAAAGGCCGGCGAGAACGATCAGTTGTTCGGATCGGTCACGGCCAACGACATCGCGGTCGCCCTGGAAAAGCTGGGCTATTCGATCGACCGGAAGAAGGTGCATCTGGAGGAGCCGATCAAGACGCTGGGCGACTTCACCGTGAGCATCCGGCTGCACAAGGAAGTGTCCGTCGATCTGCCGGTCCACGTGGTCCGGGAAGAGTAAAGGAGACGAAGGACGGGCGCGCCGGGCTTCCGGCGCCCGGCTTGCTCCGCTCATGCCGGTAGAAGAACTGCTCCACTCCGCGGCGATGGGCCGGGCCGGTGTCGACCGGCGCCTGCTCCGCCAGATTCTCGAGGACCCGGATGCCGTGAGCGGCTTGGTTCGATTCGCGCAATCCCCGCGCCAGGGCGAACGGCTCGATCTCGAACCTCTGCTGGTGGACCTGTTCCGGCACTTTCAGCCGCCGGAGGCGCTGGATTTTTATCTGGAGGCGATCCGCCGGTCGCCGGAGGAGGTCTCCGACCAACTGGTGGAGGCGATTCTTCCCCTCGGCGGGAAGGCGGTCGATCCGCTGCTGGCGCTTTATCAGGAATTGGGCGAGGAACGCGGCGGCGAGATCGCCTTCCTGCTGGCCGGACTGGGTGTGCGCGATCCGCGCATTCTGGAGCTGCTGCTGGAGCGTCTGGAGTACGACGCCGCCGACGGCGCCTTCACCTTGGGCATTTACGGCGATCCGGCGGCGCGTCCGGCGCTGGAAAAGATGCTGGCCGAGATTCCGGAGCAAGACGTCCAACTGCGGCGCGAGTTGAAGCACGCCCTGGATTCGCTGAGCGAAACGCCGGCGCGCGATCCCGGCCAGACCTTCGACATTTTTAAGGAGTATCCCGAGCACGATCTTCCCGCCTTTGACGTTCTGCCGGAAGCGGAGCGGCTGGAGCTGCTGCGGTCCGATGATGCGGCGGCGCGGGCCGGGGCGGCGCACAGTTTTTTCAATACGGCTCTGAACGCGAAGTCGCGCGAGGCTCTGCTGGAGACCGCGCGGGGCGACGCGGAGCCGGCAGTGCGGGCGCGCGCCTGGGAGTCGCTGGCGGACGCCATCGGCGACGCGGCGATCCGCCGGGAGATGATCGCGGTGATGAACGACGAATCGCGCCCGCTGGAGGAACGCGGCGGCGCGGCGGTGGGCTTATACGGCGCCGCCGAGGACGCCCAGGTCCGGCCGGGGATCGAAAAACTGTACCAGATCCCGGAAGCGCGCGCCAAGGCTCTGGAGGCGATGTGGCGGTCGCTGTGGGCAGGGTTCGCGAAGTTTTTCCCGGCGCATCTGGAGGATCGCGATCCGAAAGTGGTGCGCGAGGCGCTGCGCGGCGCGGGCTATTTCGAGCTCAGCGGCTGCCTCGACAAAATCGCCCGATATTTCGACGCCGAGCCGCCGTTTGACCGCCTGCGCGACGACGCGCTGTTCGCCTACGCGCTGGCGATGCCCGGCGAGACCACCCGCGGGCGCGTCCGCGGGATGCTGCGCAAGCTGGATTCGATCACCCCGCTCAGCAGCGACGAGACGGCGCTGGTGGAGTTCGCCCTGGATGAGCGGCTGCGCCTGCACGGCCTGGCGCCGGTGTTCAGCGAGGACGACGGGGAGGTCGAAGCCGAGCCGGAGCCTCCGCCGAAAAAGACCGGCCGCAACGATCCGTGCCCCTGCGGCAGCGGCAGGAAGTATAAGAAATGCTGCGGAGCAAACGCCTGACCTTTGCCGCGCGGCGCTGCGGGTAAGATGAGAAGGTGGCCGAGAAAATATTTGACGATCCGCGGCTGGCGCTGAACCGGATCTACACGCGCCGCGGCGATTCCGGCGAAACCAGCCTGGCCGGGGGCCAGCGCGTCGCCAAGGATTCCGCGCGCATCGAGTCCTATGGCACCGTCGATGAGCTGAACGCGTTTCTGGGCGCGGCCGCGGTTTCCTGCCAGGAGCTGGCCGGCCGCGATCCGCGCATCGGCTTGCTGGGCGGAATGATTCGCCGCGTGCAGCACGAGCTGTTCAATCTGGGCTCGATTCTCGCCACCCGGCCCGAAGACATCCATCCCCGGCAGGCGCGAATCACCTCCGCCGAAATCGAGCAACTGGAGCGCGAAATCGACGCCATGAATGAAGATCTGCCCGCCTTGCGCAGCTTCGTTTTACCCGGCGGGTCGAGGCTGAACACGGAGCTGCACATCGCCCGCACGGTGTGCCGGCGCGCCGAACGCCTGCTGGTCGCGCTGGCGCGCCAGGAACAGGTTCCCCCCGAAGCGGTGCGGTATCTGAACCGCCTGAGCGACGCCCTGTTTGTCTGGAGCCGCTGGGCGAACTTCGTGCTGCGCGTGCCGGAGCTGTTGTGGGACCCCAATCAATCCGCCTCCGCGCACCCGCCGGCCTGAGAGGCCCGCGCGACTCCGGGATTTCCGCGGTCTCTTACGCTTTTACAAAATCGATGTAGCCGCGGCCGGGGTCGGCCTGGATCAGCTTCACCCGAACGCGGTCGCCCACATCCGCGCCAGCGGCGTGAAGCAGGATTCCCTCCGCCGGCGGATTCAGGATCCGCACGAAGGTCCCCTTGGGGGTCACGCCCGTGATCACGCCGGAGAAAACTTCGCCAAGGCGATGCGACAGAGCGGCCGCCGCCAGGCGCTTGGCCATCTTTCGCTCCACCTTGCGGGCGGCGTCTTCTTTTTGGGTGCAGTTGGCGGCGATCGCTTCCAGCTCGCCGTCCGAGTACGGAGCGGGTTGGCCGTCGAGCACCGCCTTGATCAGCCGCTGCGTCACCAGATCGGAGAAGCGCCGGTTGGGCGCGGTTGAATGGGTGTAGTCGAGTACGGCCAGCGCAAAATGGCCGGGCTGCTGGTTGGGGCGGGCGAAGACATATTCTCCCGGCCCGAGGAGTTTGATGACGGCGAGCGAAACGTCCGGGTAATGATCGGAGTCGGTCTCCCGCAGATGTTTCAAAAATCCGTTCAGCGCCGCGGCATCGGGCTCCGCCGGCAGTTTCACGCCGTGCCCGGCGGCGAGCGCGACGATGCGCGGCCAGCGTTCCGGAGTCTTCACCACGCGCCGGATGCTGGCCGATCCGGCGCGCGAAAGCGTCTGCGCCATCGCTTCATTGGCCGCGATCATAAAATCTTCAATCAGCCGCGTGGCGCTGTTGCGGCGCCGGATCTTCAGATCGCGGACGTCGCCATTGGAAAAAACGGCTTCCGCCTCCACCCGGTCGAAATCGAGCGCGCCGCGCTTATGCCGCGCCTCGCAAAGCTGGCGGGCGGCTTCATTTTGCAGCCGGAGCTGGTCCTGCAACTCCGGCGAGCGGGCGATCTTGGCCGGAGGATCGGCCTGGCCGTCGAGCCAGGCTCCGGTAGCGTTGTAGGCAAGCTGCGCGTGATTCCGGATCAGCGCGCGGTAGATCGCCGGCTGCGTCACCGTTCCATCCCCGGCGGCGACAAATTCAACGACGACCGCATAGCGGTCCTGATCTTCGTTGAGCGAGGTGAGATCGGTCGACAACTCCTCCGGGAGCATGGAAAAATTTTTCACGCCCGTATACACCGTCGTCGTCTGCTGGCAGGCGTGGCGGTCAATGGGCGTTCCCGGATTCACGGCGCAAGCGACGTCGGCGATCGCCACCCGCACCCGGATCCCGCCGGCGGCGCGCTCGGCCCATTCGCACTGGTCGAGATCGCGCGAGGTGTCGTTATCGATCGAGGACCACGGCAACTGCCGCAGGTCGCGGGCGCCGTCGCGCGCCGGATGCGCCCGGATTTGGGCGATCTGCTCCTGGGTCCCTTTCGGAAAATCCGGATCGAAGCCATGGTCGATCATCTCCTGGCGAGCGGCGGCGAGGAGATTCATTGGACGGTGAAGGGAACTGTGGCGATCGTCTTTTCCCACTCGCAGCGCAGCGTTCCTTTGTTGCCGCCCGCGCCCGCCAGCGTCATTGTCCAGGCCTCGACCGGTTGCGGCGATGGCGAAAGATCCATGGCCACGCGCCCGAGATCCTGGTTCTGGTGATATTCCAGACCCCACTGCCCGGTCTGCTTGTTCACAATGAGCTGCCAGGAGTTCTGGGTGGGAAGAATGAACAGGGTGTAATCGCCCTTGGGCACGCGCAGGCTTTTGATTTGGAGATCCGCGTCCGTGTGCAGCGCGGTCGCTTCATTGGCGCCGGCGCGCCAGACCTGGCCGTACGGAACAAGGTCCCCGAAAATTTTGCGGCCGTGCATGCGCGGCGAATGATAGGAAATCGAAATTTTCTTGCCGTTGATCGTCACCGAAGTTTCCGCGGGCGGGCTGGTGTACTGCGCCAGCGCAAGCGGAATTACGAGCGCGGCGGCAAATAACAGTTTCATCAAGATGAGTATAGCTTTCCGCCGGCGCGGTTAGGATATCATCGCACCCCGGCCTCGAAGGCCCAGGCCGGCCAGGCGCAATTGAGCGAGGTGGTCGGTCAGGGCGGAGCTTCCACTCCGCGCGGCCCGGCTGCTGCGGCTAAGAAACGACTTCGATCGCCACCGGCGGCAGCTTCCTGCGCCCGATGCGCAGCTCCAGCCATCGCGTGCCGGCCTCGATCGCCTCCGGCAGCCGGCAATTCACCTCGAATCGCTGCGGACGCGGATCGGTGCAGAAATACTCGAGATCGGTAACCGGCAGCCCGTCCACCAGGACCTGGATCTCGTGCGGCCGCTGGATCTCTTCGAGCACCATTTTTATATGCCGCGTCTCGATCCGGTGATCGGCCACCAGGTTGACTCCGTCGGTAATCATCCGGATGCGCGGCACGGACGGCCCCGGCGGGATCACGCGCAACGTCGCCGGCGGGGAGATTTTTTGCCCCAGCCATAAAATCTCCACTGGCAGCAATCCGGTCGCTTCCAGCTCCGGCAGGATCACGTTGATCTGCTGGAGCCCGGCGCGGTCCGGCGGGCCGATATAACAGACGGTTCCGAACGAGCTCCCCACCGTAACCTGCAAATGATGCAGGCCCGCGTCGGGCGGCAGATTCTCCACCCAGATCGAAATGGAAGCGAATCGTCCACGCGATGGCGCCACCGGCTCCGAGCTGTTCGCATTGGTAATGCGGCGGATGGCGAGCGAGGCTTCCGCCTTCCGGCCCTCCTGCGCGGCCATCCATCCGGCGGGCTGCTTGCGCCAGGTGGTCCACAGATACTGCGTGCCGGCGCCTTCGAGCGCGAGCACCTGAAAATCGTGGAAGCGCGCGAATTCCATCAGTTCCAGGGAAGTGAAGCGCGCTCCGGCCCAGGTGTCGAACTCCGCGCCGGCGCGCGGCAGACCGTTGAACTGCAATCGCGCCAGCGCCCCGGTTTTCATCACCCGATGCGTCTCGCGCAGATATTGGAGGACCACTTCCCGCGAGGGGATGTGCTGGAAGACGGCGTAGGAATAAACGAAATCGAATGTTTCGGCCTCGAACATCTTGAGGCTCGATCCGTCGCCCAGGTGCGGATACGCGTTGGGGATGCCGCTCAGCTTCTGGCGGGCGCGGGCGATCATCTCATCCGATACATCGACGCCGTGAAGTTCGAGAAAATGCCGGCTCATGGGGCGCATCAGCCGTCCCGGGCCGCAGCCGATTTCAAGCGCCTTCCACGCGCCCCGTTGTTCGAGGGGAACGCGTTTCAGCTCCCATTCCAGGCCGTTGATGACTTCGGTGGCGGTGGCGAAGAACTCGGCATCGCCGGAATCGCGGCGGCCGAAGGCGACGTAGTAGCCGGCATCCTCGCGGGCGCGCGCGTTCCAATCCTCGCGCATCCGGGTGGAGATGTCGTCGGCCATGGTTCCCGCGCTCCGGAGATCCTGGAAGCCTACTTCCGGCTGGAGTACTTATTCAGGTTGGCCTCCAGCGCGGCGGCCGCGGCGGGAGGCTCCACGCCGCCGGTTAAAATTTCGCGATTGGTCACCTCGCGCCCGTACAACTCCTTGTTCCAGTCCTCGTCGGGACGCAGCGTCGCGCCCTGCAGGGAGATCCCCGCAAACAGGCCCTTGGCGCGCGACCAGGTGAGGATCTCCGCGGTCATGGCCGCGTCGGTTTGCGCCTGCGCTTCCCGGCCCACCGGTCCGGCCGCGGCGGAGGCGTCGCCGCCCAGCGTGAATTTGGTCGAAAGCAGCCGGTTCATGCCCGAATCGTTCATCACCAGCATGAACAGGTCCGTGGAAGTTCCGCCGATCTGGAAGCCGAAGCTGCCGCCTTCCACGCGGACCGCGGCCGGTGCGGTCCAGCCGACGCCAGTGGCCTTCCGGCACGCCGCGAATCCCTTGCCGTATTTTCCGCCGACGATGAAAGCTCCCGTCTTCAGGCCGGGGATGATGACGATGCAGTGCGCCTTATTGAGAAGATCCTGGGGGATGGTCTTGTCCGGCACGTCCATCACTTCCTTGAACGCCTGCGCGGCCGCCCGGAGGCGTTTGCCGGCGTCGGTTTCCGCGCTGGCCAGCATCGCCGCGGCCGAAAAGAGAGCAAGCAGTTTAACGGTCATTCAAAATCCTCCAAGATCCGATGATACAAGACGAGGCCTGTCATTCGTATTAACATCACGGAAGGAGCGCACGGCGCCTTGCGCGTTGTTCGCCGATGAAACGATGCCCTACAGCACGCAAACGTTACTGGCCGGCAAGGTCGCGGTGGTGACCGGCGGCGGCACCGGAATTGGACGCGCCATCTCGACTCTGTTCGCCCGGGAGGGCGCGCGGGTCGTCGTCAATTACAGCCGGTCCAGGCAGGAGGCCGAGGAGACCGCCGCTGAAATTCAATCCCAGGGCGGCACGGCGATCGCCGTTCAGGCCGACGTAAGCAGGCAATCCGATGCCGATGCGCTGATGAACGCGGCCGCTTCCCGTTTCGGGCGGCTCGATTATCTGATCAACAACGCCGGCTGGTCCAAACGCGTCCCGCATGAAAGATTCGACGAGTTGACCGACGAAATCTGGGATCGCGTGTTCGCCACCAATCTGCGCGGCGCGTTTTATTGCGTCCGCGCGGCGGCGCCGCTGCTCAAGCAGCAGAGCGGTTCGGCCATTGTCAACATCGCCTCCGTCGCGGCGCTGCTGGGACAGGGAAGTTCGATGGCCTATGCGGCATCGAAGGGCGGGATGGTGACGTTGACCAAGTCGCTGGCGCGCGCGCTCGCCCCCGGCATCCGCGTCAACGCGGTGCTGCCGGGATTTGTGCGCACGCGCTTCGCCGATTGGCCGCAATCGGCCTTCGATGAAGCGGAAAAGATCACGCCGCTGCGGCGTTTGGCGACCGTTGAAGATGTGGCGGAGGCCACTTTGTTTTTCGCGGCCCGCGCGCTGGGCACCACGGGCGAAACGCTGGTGATCGACGGCGGGGCGACGACCCTCGGTCCCAGCACGTCGGAGTTCGCGCCGCCCAGGATATAATTCCAGAATCCCTGGTTTCGGATCACCGCTGGTGCCGGAGACGATGAAGACCAACAAACAATGGCGGCTGGCCGCGCGGCCCGCGGGGCTCTTCAAGGAGTCCGATTTTTCCTGGCGCGAGGAGCCTGTGCCGGAAATTTCAGACGGCTCCGTGCTCGTCCGCGTCATTTATCTCTCGCTGGACCCGACTCAGAAGGTCTGGGCCACGACGGATTCCTATCTTCCCGCGGTCCCGCTGGGCGAGGTGATGCGCGGCGGCGGAGTCGGCGTGGTCGAGCGGTCGCGCCATCCATCGTTTGCGCCAGGCGATATCGTGCAAGGCATGTTCGGATGGCAGCTTTATGCCGCCGTTCCCGCGCAGACGGTCAATAAGCTGCCGAAAGGGATTCCGCTCGGCGCCTTCCTGGGCGTGCTCGGGCACATCGGATTGACCGCGTATTTCGGCCTGCTCGACGTCGGTCAACCGAAGGAAGGCGATACGCTGGTGGTTTCCGCGGCGGCCGGAGCGGTGGGATCGCTGGCCGGCCAGATCGGAAAAATTAAAGGATGCCGCGTCGTCGGGATTGCGGGAGGCGACGAGAAATGCCGCTGGATTCGCGAAGAGCTCGGCTTTGATGCGGCGATCAATTATCGCGCGGAAAAAGTTGCCGACGCGCTCAAGCGGGAGTGCCCTGAAGGCATCGATATTTATTTCGACAACGTCGGCGGGGAGATTCTTGAAGCCGCGCTCGGCTGGCTCAAGCTGCACGCCCGCATCCCGATGTGCGGCGCGATTTCGCAGTACACCGCGGCGGAGATGCGCGGCCCCCGCAATTTGTCCAACCTGATTTCGCGCCGCGCAAAGATCGAGGGGTTTCTGGTCAGCGATTATATGCCGCGAGCGGCGGAGGCGATTCCGAAGCTTCTGGAGTGGATGAACTCCGGCCGCCTGAAATTCCGCCTCGACATCGTCGATGGCCTGGAGCAGGCCCCGCGCGCGGTGAACAAACTTTTTGAGGGAACCAACCTGGGCAAGCTGGCGGTGAAAGTCTCCCCCGAGCCGTAGCCGGCACGCTACCGTTTTGCCGGACCGTACAAAATTCTGCCCGGGCGCGCATCGGTGAGCTTCCCGTTGTCGATCACGATTTGGCCGTTCACGATGACGTATTTCACCCCGGCGGCGTAGGAATGCGGTTTTTCGAACGTCGCCGTATCCGCGACCGTCGCCGGATCGAAAATCGCCAGGTCCGCCTTCATGCCCGGACGGATCAGGCCGCGGTCGTACAGCTTCAGGCGCTGCGCCGGCAGCCCCGACATCTTATGCACCGCGTCCTCAAGCGTGATTGTATGCAGCTCGCGAACGTAGCGGCCCAGCACGCGGACGTTGGTGCCGTAGCTGCGCGGATGCGGAGCGCCCTGGCCGAACGTGGGGATTTCGCCGTCGGAAGCGATCATCGTGAACGGATATTTCATGATCCGCTGCACGTCCTCTTCGCTGATGGCGTGAAACACCGCCTGGCAGCCGCCGCTTTTCTGGATCTCCATCAGCGTCTCCGCCGCGTTTTCGAAATTCACTTCGCGGCCCCGGTCCTTGGTGATCTGCGCCAGGCTCTTTCCGTCGAGCGAGTGATTCCACGCGCAGCTCGCCATCACCACATTGGCCGGATCCCCGCCGCCGCGGTCGAACTTGATCCGTTCGATGATCCCGGCCTTGATCCGCGCGCGCGTTTCCACCGTGTTTAAACGTTCCACCAGCGCTTTCTGGCCGCCTTCCTGGAAATTCTGCGGGATCAGGCTGGCGGTGCCGGTGCTCGATGCGGTGTAAGGATACTGATCGATGGTCACATCGACGCCGCGCGCCCGCGCTTCCTCCACCAGCCGCAGCGTATCAGCGCTCTTGCCCCAATTCTCCTTTCCGATGATCTTGTGATGCGTGATCTGGGTCGGCAGATGGCCCTCCTCGCCGATGCGGATCGTTTCGCGGACGCTGTCGAGCACGTGCGAAGCTTCTTCCCTCATGTGCGAATGATGCATCCCGCCCAGTTCCCCGGCGACTTTTTCGATTTCGATCACTTCTTCGGTCGGCGTGAAGTTGCCCGGAACGTAAAACAATCCGGTGGTGACGCCGAACGCGCCGTCGAGCATCGCCTGGCGGGTAATTTGGCGCATTTTTTCGAGCTCCTGGGGGGTCGCCGGACGGTTCACCAGCCCCATCACCGCCTGGCGGATGCTGCCCTGTCCGGCGAAAGTTCCAAAATTGGGAGCCGGATGCGCGGCGGCTACGCGATCCAGAAACGGCTTGATCGGCAGCGGCGAACTGCCGTCGGGACCCTCAAAGATGGTCGTCACGCCCTGCCGGATGTAGTTTTCAGCGGCCGGGTGCTCAAAGATCCCGCGCCGGGAGTGGGTATGGATGTCGATGAAGCCGGGCGCGACCACCAGCCCGCGGCCGTCGATCCGGCGGGCGGCCGATGCTGTGCTCAGGTTCCCGAGCACGGCGATGGTATCCCCCCGGACGCCAAGATCGGAGAAAAACCAGGGGTCGCCGGAGCCGTCGACGATCCTGGCTCCGGTGACGATCAGGTCCAGTTGCTGGGAACAGGCCGGAACAAGCGCGCAAAGTGTCAGCAAGGCAGCTCGCATAGCTGCCATTTTGACACGCCTGTTGTGTCAGGGCGTCACTTTTTTGGCGCTGCCGGCTTAGTTTTTCGGCGTCCGCTGGCGCTCCTGGCGCGGCTTGGGCGAGGAGGCGAGCATCTCGAAAAACAAGGAAACGATCAACAATCCGGCGATTGCGGCTCCGATAATCATTGGCGACCCCACTTCCATTCCTGCCTTCTACTCTGCACGCTCGATTCCACTGCCCTGAGGAAATCGGCTGTTCCGCTTATCGGCAGGTTCGCGTCATCTCTTTCTCGAGTTTCTTGTGACTCACAGTGGAACTACGTTTCAACAGATGCTTCCGGATGCGCGGCTGTTGCACCTTCCACGGTAAATTTGTTGTGAATGTCTCTTCATCTGAAGGCAGCCGAGCAAGCCCGCCGGAACATCGCCGGAATCGCCCTCCGAACGCCCCTGATCAAACTCAACTCCGACCATCCGGTGTACCTGAAACTCGAAAATCTTCAGCCGATCGGGTCGTTCAAGATCCGGGGAGCGGCCAACGCGATGATCCGGGCCGGGCGGGAACGGATCGCCCGCGGAGTGCTGACCGCATCGGCCGGCAATATGGCGCAGGGAGTGGCGTATTGCGCCCGCCGAATGGGAGTGCCGGCCACGGTGATCACGCCGGAAACGGCTCCGGAAACCAAGCTGCGGGCGGTCGAGCGGCTGGGCGGGCGGATCATTAAAGTTCCTTTCGATACCTGGTGGCGAACCTTCGAGGAACGTTCCTTCCCAGGAGTGGAGGCGACGTTCATCCACGCCTTTGACGATCCGGACGTCATGGCCGGCAACGGGACCATCGGGCTGGAGCTGATCGAGGATCTTCCGGATCTGGAAGCGGTCGTAGTACCGTGGGGCGGCGGCGGATTATGCTGCGGGATCGCGGCGGTCGTAAGGGAGCTGCGGCCTCAGGTCCGGGTTTACGCCGTCGAGTGTGAAACCGGCGCGCCGCTTTCGGCCTCCCTTGCCGCCGGACGGGCGGTGACCGTCGATTACCGGCCGTCGTTCGTGGACGGCATCGCCAGCAAAACCGTCCTTCCGGGAATGCTGGATCTGGCGCGGGAGCGTGTGGACGGCGCGCGGGTGGTCACGTTAGATCAGGCGGCCGCGGCCATGCGGTTCGCCGCCGAGCGCAACCGGGTGATCTGCGAAGGCGCCGCGGCGTGCGCCGTCGCGGCGGCCATGGAAATGAAGGAAAAGACCGCCGCCATCGTCTCCGGAGGCAATATCGACCTGGCGAAGTTCGCCGCAATCGTGGCGGCATAATGCGGCTGCAGGCGCCCGGCGCGATAAGATGAATCGATGCCAAAACAATATCCGGCTGCTCCGGCGATGTCCATCGATCCGGCCAAGAAATATTCCGCCACGTTTCATACGACCCGCGGGGAAATCGTCTGCGATCTGTTTGCCAAGGATGCGCCAAAGACCGTGAACAATTTTGTCTTTCTCGCGCGGGAAAAATTCTATGACGGCACGCTGTTTCATCGGGTCATCGAGAACTTCATGATTCAGGGCGGCGACCCGACCGGCACCGGCCGTGGAGGTCCGGGTTATCGATTCGAGGATGAAACCAAGGGCAACCCGAACAAGCACCAGGCCGGCACGCTGTCGATGGCCAACGCGGGTCCGAATACCAACGGCAGCCAGTTTTTCATCACCCACGTGGTCACCGACTGGCTGGACGGAAAACACACCGTCTTCGGCCAGGTTCGCAAGGGCCAGGATGTGGTGAACGCGATCAAACAGGGCGATACGCTCAAAAGCGTCACGATTTCGGAGGAGTAGCGCCTCACAACCCAAAAAATACCGTGCAGCCATAAAGCACGATCGCGCCGTAGACGCCGGCCATCGCGTCATCGGCGACGATTCCGAAACCGCCCGGCAGCTTTTCAAGCTGGCGCACCGGCGGCGGCTTCCAGATGTCGAACAAGCGAAATAACACAAAAGCGATCAGGAGGGATTGCCAGTTCAGATGGGCCGCCCCGGCCAGCGTGATCCATTGGCCGGTTACTTCATCCACTACGACGATGCCCGGGTCGGGGCGGCCGAGCTCGCGCGCGGTCACGCCGGCGGCCCAGATTCCAGGGATCGCCAGCGCCAGTCCGAAGATCGCGAACGCCCACGGCGGCGCGGGGATAAACCACGCAATCGCGATGGCGGCGAGCGATCCGGCGGTGCCCGGCGCTTTCGGGGCGTATCCGCAGTAAAACCACGTCGAGAGGACTCGCGCGGTTTGCTTCAATCCTCGCCGTCCTCTTCGATCGCGGCCGATTGCCCGGGAATAACGTACTTCTCCGAGGCCCAGTTGCCCAGATCGATCAGGCGGCAGCGCTCGCTGCAAAACGGCATCTCGGGATCGGTGAAGGCGACGGGTTTTCCGCAGATCGGACACTTCATAGCGCAAGCTGAATGAGGCTCGGCCGCGGCGCGTCGATCAACTCGCCGGTGAGGTCGTAATCGTGGGCCCGGGTGATCCGCATCTTGCGGATCTCGCCGGCCCGCGGGGGATGCTCGCCGGGGTCGGAGATGTAGCAGACGCCGTCGATCTCGGGAGCCTGCGTGGCCAGGCGCGCCTGCCACACCAGCTCGGAATCGGCCGTGGGGCCTTCCACCAGCACCGGAAACTCCCGGTCCACCAGCTCGCGGTTGCGCCGCCGCGAAATTTTCCGTTGCAGCGCCATCAGGCGGCGCTTGCGGTTATAGATCGTTCGCGCGTCCACTTTCTGGTCGAGATGAAAGCTCGCGCTGGTGTCCTCGTCGGAGTAGGAAAACACGCCGAGCCGGTCGAACTGCGCGGCCTCGGCGAACTGGCAAAGCGTTTCGAAATCGGCCTCCGATTCGCCGGGGAATCCGACGATCATGCTGGTGCGGATGGCGACGCCGGGGATGGTGGCGCGAATGCGTTCGAGGAGTTTCAGGAAAATGTCGGCGTGCCCGCCGCGCTTCATCCGCTTCAGCACCGGCGCGCTGGCGTGCTGGAGCGGCATGTCGATGTAGGGGACCAGCGCGGCGTGCCCGGCGATCGTGTCGAGAAGTTTTTGCGTGATTTTATTGGGGTAGGCGTACAGGAACCGCACCCATTTTTCCTCCGGCGTTTCGATTTGCGCCAGCCGGGCCAGCAGCGCCGCCAGACCGTCCTTCATCCCAAGATCCTCGCCGTAGCAGGTGGTGTCCTGGCCGATCAAATTAATTTCGCGAACGCCCTGCGCAAACAGCCGCTCCGCTTCTTTGACCACCGATTCGAAGCGCCGGCTGCGGAATTTTCCGCGATACTGCGGGATGACGCAGAACGTGCAGGGATGGTCGCAGCCTTCGGCGATCTTGATGTAGGCGAAATGCCGCGGGGTCGACAGCACGCGCGGCGTGGCCTCGTGGTAGAGATACGCCTCGAACGGATTCGGCGCGGGCTCGACCCCTTCGCACAGGCGCGTGATCTGCTCCAGTTCGTTGGTGCCGAGCACGGCGTCGACTTCCGGGATCTGGGCCCGGATCTCGGCGCGGTAACGTTCCACCAGGCATCCGGCGACAACCAGACGGCGCGCCCGTCCGGTCTTCTTGTATTCGGCCATTTCCAGAATGGCGTCGACCGATTCCTGCTTGGCGGGATCAATGAAGCTGCACGTATTCACCACGATGACGTCGGCCTCGCCGGGATCGGGCGTGAGCTGGTGGCCGCTCTGAACAAGCTGGCCCATCATCACCTCGCTATCGACGAGGTTTTTGGGGCATCCGAGACTGACAAAACCGATTTTCAAGGGGGAAATTTCAGGATAACAGGCGCGCCCGCCGCCCTTAGAGATGGCAATGGGCCAGCCCGCGTTTTTCCAGGTATTGCTGATGGTACTCCTCGGCCCGGTAAAACTCGGATGCGGGAACGATCTGCGTCACGATCGGGCGGGGGAAGCGCTTTTGCGCCTCCGCAAGCGACGCCCGCGCTTCTTTTTCCTGTTCCGGAGAATGGAAAAAGATCGCGCTGCGGTATTGCGTGCCGATGTCCGGGCCCTGGCGGTCCTTGGTGGTCGGATCATGGCTGTCCCAAAAAACCCGCAGCAGATCGTGGTAGCGGATCACTTGCGGATCGAAAGTGATCTCGACGGCTTCGGCGTGCCCGGTCCGGTCCGTGCAGACTTCTTCGTAGGTGGGATTCGGCAGGTGGCCGCCGGTGTAGCCCACCTGTGTGTCCGTCACTCCGGGGAGGCGGCGAAAAGTGGCTTCCACGCCCCAAAAACAGCCCGCGGCAAATGTGGCCTTCTCCATGCTTCAATTGTAGTTTGTCCAGGCTGCGGGTGACCAATTCGCGGGGCGCGGTGCTGGCCGACCGGGCCGACATCGCCGACACCAGCGCCAAGCGCCGGACCGGGCTGCTCAAGCGCGCCCGCCTCGAAGCCGGCGAGGGGCTGTGGATCTCGCCGTGCGAAGGCGTGCACACCTTTTTCATGAAATTCCCCATCGACGTCCTGTTCCTGAGCAAACAGAAAAAGGTCCTGAAGGTGCGGCATCGGATGCCCGCCTGGAAAATCGCCTTAAGCTTTCGCGCGCATTCGGTGCTGGAGCTTCCGGCCGGAACCGCGGAGTCGACCGGCACGGAGGTAGGGGACGTGCTGAGTTTCGAAAACTACCAGAGTTGAGCGCGCCTACGCCCGCAGCAGCTTGCGGTGTTCTTTCAGGATGCACTTATCCATGACCACCGACAGCCCGGCCTGGCGCGCCCGCTCCGCGGCGTCCGCATGGATCACGCCCTCCTGTAGCCAGAGTGATTTGGCGCCGATGCGAATCGCCGATTCGACGATAGCCGGAACGAACTGCGGCCGGCGAAACACGTTGACGCAGTCGATTTTTTCCGGAACGTCCTCCAGCCGCGCGTAGGATTTTTCGCCCAGCACTTGTTGCTCGTTCGGATTCACCGGAATGATGCGGTAGCCGGCGCGCTGCATGTAGGCGCTGACCCCGTTGCTGGGGCGCATCGGATTCGACGACAGTCCGACCACCGCGATGGTGCGGGTGGTTTTAAGTATCTCCGCTATGGTCATTCAGTTTCAGTATCCGGCGGAATTTTTCAATCTCCTTGGGCGTGAGATGGCGGTAGCGGCCCGGCGGCAGGTCCAGAGCGAAAAAGCCGATCTTCACGCGCCGCAGCTTCTCCACCAGCAGGCCGAAGTGCTTGAACATTTCGCGGATCTGGTTCTGGCGGCCCTCGGCGATCTTCACTTCATACCAGGGATTGGCGCCGGGCTTGATCCGCTTCAGTTCGGCGGGCGAGGTCTTGCGGCCGTGCAGGGGGATGCCCTCGCGAAACTCTCTCTCCTGCTCCTCGCTCAGATGGCCGTTGGTTTTCACCAGGTAGGTTTTGATGACGTGGCTTGCGGGCGCGGTGATGCGGTGTGCGAATTCGCCGTCGTTGGTCAGCAGCAGCAGGCCTTCGCTGTGATAATCCAGCCGCCCGACCGGATAAACCCGCTCCTTGACGCCGCGCAGCAGGTGCATGACGGTCTGGCGGCCCTCCGGATCGCTGACCGTGGTCACCACGCCCTTGGGTTTGTGCAGGGCGATGTAAACGTGGCGCTTCGGTTTTTTAAGAAGACGGCCGTCGACTTTGATATGGTCGCGATCGAGGTCCGCCTTGGAGCCGAGTTGCGTGACCGTCCGGCCGTTGACGGTGACGCGGCCTTCGGCGATCATCTGCTCGGCTTTCCGCCGGCTGGCGATGCCGGCCTGCGACAGGATTTTTTGGAGGCGCTCCTCAGCCATCGCGTTTCCGGGTGTGTGTCCCCGCCGCCTCAGTCCGGCGATTCGTCATTTTCGGTTGAAGATTCCGCTTCGGGCCGCGGCTCCGCCTGCGCCGGGGCAGGTTCGGGTTCGGCGACTTCCATTCTGGCGAGCTCCTCGAATTCCTTGAGCGTCGGCAGCTCGCTCAAATCCTTCAGCCCGAACTGCACAAGAAACTCCTTGGTGGTTTTGTAGAGAATCGGTTTGCCGACCACCTGCTTGCGGCCCGCTTCGGCGATCAGTTTGCGATCGAGCAGCGTTTTTAGAACGCTGGCGCCCTGCACGCCGCGAATCTCCATGATCTCCGGAGCGGTCACCGGCTGCTTGTAGGCGATCACCGCCAGCGTCTCCAGCGCGGCCAGCGAAAGCTTCAGCGGCGGCGTCAGCTTCTTGACAAAGGCGCGGACCGCCTCGTGGTGCTCGGGCTTGGTCGCCATCTTGTAGCCGCCGGCGACTTCGCGGATCGAAAGGCCGTGCTCCGGCTTGGCGAACTCGGCCACGATTTCATCGAGCAGGCGTTTTACTTTATCGATCGGCTGGGACAGCGCCGAGGCGATCTGCTGGAGCGACAGCGGCTCGTCGGTGATGTAGACAATCGCTTCGAGAATCGCCTTGAGCCGCGCATCGTCGCCGGAAGCGGGGCGCTCTTCGGTGAGTTGACTGAGGTCGAATTCTTCCATGGATCTTTCGCGGAACCGGAGCGGCGCGGTCTTCTATCAGTTATACCCTTGGTGGATGGCCGCCATCACCTGCTCGGAGGCGAACGCCGATTCGAAGCCGGGCAGGCGCTTCAGGACGATCTCGCCGAACAAATCCTTCTGCGCCAGGCCCACCGCTTGCAGCTTCACCAGCTCCAAAACCGCCAGAAACAGGCAGATCATCGCGCGGCGCGTGCGCTGGCGCTCAAACAGCTCGCGCGCCGAGATGCTGGGTTCCTGTTCGAGGACCTGGCGCAGGTAGCCGATCATGCCGGGAACCGAGACGTCCTCGCCGGCGATTTCATAAACGGGGCGTTGCCGGGCGCGCTCCAGAACGGCCTGAAACGTCTTCACCAGATCGTGCAGCGTCACCGCCAGGCCGGGATCCTCGGCGTCGGCGAACTGGGCGATCTGCGGATTGGACCACACCGCTTCCTCGATCACGCGCTTCTGATGCAGCATTTCGGCGGCGGCCTTGAAGCGCTCGTGCTCCAGCAGCCGGTCCACCAGTTCCTTGCGCGGATCTTCTTCCGGCAGCAGCTTTTCGAGCTCGGGATCGCGCGGCAGCAGCATTTTCGATTTGATGTGGATCAGAGTCGCGGCCATGTAGACGAATTCGGCGCTCAGCTCGATGCTGAGCTCGGCCGCGCGCTGCATGTATTCGATGTACTGCGCGGTGATCTGGGCGATGGGGATGTCGTAAATATTGATTTCCTGCTTGCGGATCAGGTCCAGCAGCAGGTCGAGCGGGCCGTCGTAGTGCTCCAGGTGAAAATTCAGGGGCGAGGACACTTCAATTCAGGATACGACATGAGAGAATGAGTCCTCATGCGGAAATCGCCCTGGTATCGGCAGATGAATCGTTATCACTGGCTGGTGCTGCTGGTCGCCTCCGGCGGGTGGCTGCTGGACTGCATGGATCAGCAGTTTTTCGGGCTGGCGCGGCGGCCGGCCATGCTCGACCTGCTGCGCGTGCGGCCGGGCGATGCGGCGATGGCGGGCACGGTCACCGAATACGCCGGCTACGCGACCATGATTTTCATGATCGGATGGGCCGCCGGAGGCGTGCTGTTCGGCATCATGGGCGACCGCTTAGGACGCGTCAAAACGATGATGTGGAGCATCGTTTTTTACTCTCTGTTCACCGGTTTGAGCGTGTTTTCCACGTCCGTTTGGGACTTTTCGCTGTACCGGTTTTTGACCGGTTTGGGAGTCGGCGGCGAGTTCGCGGTCGGCGTCGCGCTGGTGGCCGAAGTGATTCCGGCCCCGGCGCGCCCGTTTGCCCTGGGCGCGCTGCAATCGTGTTCGGGAGCGGGCAACGTGATCGCGGCGCTGATCGGCATCGGGCTCGGAAATTTGCAGGAGGCGCACATCATTGAAAGCTCCTGGCGGGCCATGTTTGTGATCGGCGCGCTGCCGGCGCTGCTGGTGATCGTGGTCATGCGGCGGCTGGAAGAGCCGGAGGCCTGGCGCAAGGCCAAAGCGGAGGGAGCCGCGCACAAAGTGCGGCTCGGCTCCATGGCGGAGCTGTTTTCCGACGCGCGGTGGAGGCGAAACGCGCTGGTCGGGCTGGCGCTGGCGTTTTCGGGCGTGGTGGCGATCTGGGGCATCGGATATTTCAGCTACGATCTGCTGAGTTCGGTGATCGATAAAACCTTCCGCGCGCAAGGGCTCTCTGAAAGCGTGATCGCCGGAAAGAAGACAATCTGGACCGGAATTACGTCATTAATGCAGAATTCCGGCGCTTTTTTGGGTGTTTACGCGTTCACCTATTTCACCCAGTGGACCTCGCGGCGGCGCGCCTTCGCGGTTTCGCTGATCCTGGCCATGCTCACGACGGCGTTTTTATTCTGGAGATTGAACCGGTTCAGCGACGTATTCTGGATGCCGCCGCTGATGGGATTCTTCCAGCTCGCCTTATTCGCGGGATACGCGATTTATTTTCCGGAGCTGTTTCCGACGCGGCTGCGGAGCACCGGAACGTCGTTCTGTTATAACGTAGGGCGGGCGGTGGCGGCAGTGGGTCCGCTGGGGCTGGGATTGTTGACGAGCCGCGTTTATTCGGGTCCGGACGCGCTGCGCTACGCCGGCGTGACGATGTGCCTGGTGTTCCTCATCGGCCTGGCGGCGCTGCCGTTTGCGCCGGAGACCAAGGGGCAGCCGCTGCCGGAGTAGGAATACACTTCAGCGGCACGAGCCTGACGGCTGGTCGCGGGTCCTACGAAGATTTCAGGGTTGCGGCCGCTCTGCCCGATCTCCACAGGACAGCAAGGGGCTGATTTAAGCCAACACAGCTTAAGCCAGGGCATCGTACGTTGCGAGCGGGGTTGCCCGGGTGCTTCCGCCGCGCGGTTGACTGGGAGCTGCCTGAGGCGCCAGCCATCTGCATCCAACGTATTCGACGTGCGAAAAATTCCCACGCTTTGGAGAGGCCATGTCGCTGAAACTTCAGCCATTGGGGCGGTGAACCCGCCGGCGACCGAGGTGATACACTTCGATTTATGGCCATCAGCAAGGATCTGCTGGAAATTCTCGTCTGCCCGCTGTGCAAGGCGCCGGTGGAATTAAAGCAGGACGAAAACGGCCTGAAATGCGTACAGTGCAAACGCGTCTATCCGATTCGCGACGACATCCCGGTGATGCTGGTCGATGAAGCGCGGATCGAAGAGTAGCCGTGAAGTCGACTTTCGCCGGTGCGCGCGTTTGAGAGGAGCGTGACGAATCTACTGGAGCGTTTGCCCTCCGGCGCGCGGGTCGCGGTGATCCGGCTGCGGTCGCTGGGGGACTGCGTTCTGACCACCCCGGCGCTGGCGCTGTTGAAGGCCCACCGGCCGGATTTGAAGATCAGCGTGCTGGTGGAACCGCGCTTCCGCGCCGTGTTCGAGGGGAATCCGGACGTCGACGAGATCCGCGAATCGGCGTGCGCGGCGGATCTGGCGATCAATTTTCACGGCGGCCCCCGCGCCATGCTGCTGACCGCGGCGACGCGCGCCAGGATCCGCTGCGGCTTCCGCCATCACCGCTACAGTTTTCTTTATTCGCACAAAATTCCGCGGGCGCAGGAGATTCTGGGCGTCGAGCGGACGGTGCATACGGCGGAACATTTGGCCTCGGCGATGTTCTGGCTGGGGGTGCCGCGCGCGGAGATCCCGCGGGCCCGGCTGTTTGCGCCGCCTTGCGAGCTCAGCGGCGCTTATTTCGTCATTCATCCCTTCGCCTCGATTCCGGAGAAGACGTGGCCGGCCGAGCGGTTCCTTGAGATCGCCCGGCGCGCGCGCTGCGTTTTTCTGGCGGGCCCGGGAGACGACGTCCGGCCGTTCGCCGGCTTTGAGGTGTGGAAGAACGCGCCGCTGGCGCGGGTGAAGAGCCTGATTTCGGGCGCGCAGTTGTTCCTGGGCAACGACAGCGGGCCGGCGCACATCGCGGCGGCCTTCGGAGTTCCCGTCGTGGCGCTGTTCGGCTCCTCCGATCCGGCGATCTGGGGCCCGTGGCGGACCGAAGCGCAGGTGCTGGCCTCGCCCGAAGGCATCCGCGGCATCTCGGTGGAGGACGTGGCGGCCGCGATCGAGGCATTGAAGGTGCGGGCATGAAGGAGCTGGTCCGGCTGCTGCGCTATTCGCGGCCCTATGCGCCGCATCTGCTGGCGTCGGTGATCCTGATGATTCTGGTCGGGGCGGCGCAGGGGCTGACCGCGCTGTTAATCGGGCCGGTTTTCGACCGCGTGCTCAATCCCGCCTCGGCCGACGTGCCGGTGGTGTTGTGGAAGAACCCGCCGCTGCTGCACCGGCCGGTGGCTCTGGCCGGCGTGGTTCCGCTTCCGCTGCACAATGTCTGGTCGCTGGTGGCGGCGGCCATCCTGATGGTGTTTTTCCTCAAGGGCCTGTGCGATTACCTGGGCAATTACCTGATCAACTATGTCGGCTTTTCGGCGGTGACCGATCTGCGGCAGGCGGTCTTCGACCGGGTGCTGCACCAGGACGCGCACTTTTTTGAAAAGAATTCGACCGCCCGGGTGATGTCGTCGATCATGAATGATCTCGAAAAAATTCAGGTGGCGACCTCGCATATTCTGGCCGATTTTCTGCGGCAGAGCTTTTCGGCGGCGTTCCTGCTTGCGGTGGTGATCGGGACCGACGGGAAGCTGGCGCTGGCGAGTTTAACCGTCCTGCCGTTCGTGGTGATTCCGACGGTGCGGCTGGGCCGCCGCATCCGGCGCACCACGCGGCGCGCGCAGGACGACGCGGCCGAGCTCAATCAGCTCTTGCAGGAAACCCTCAGCGGCAACCAGGTGGTGAAGTCCTTCGGCGCCGAGGAGATCGAATCCAACCGCTTTCGCGACCGCGCCGGAAAGCTGCGGCGCAGCAATCTGCGCTACGTCGCGCAGCAGGCCATCGCCTCGCCGCTGATCGAGTTTTTCGGCGCGATCACCATCGTCGGCCTGCTGAGCTACGCGCGCGGGCAGATCAAGGCGGGCGTGATGACGGCCGGCGACTTCACCAGCTTCGTCATCGCGCTGCTGATGCTGTACGAACCCATGAAGCGGCTGGCCGGCATTCACAACATCTTCCAGCAGGCGCTGGGTGCCTCGCAGAAGGTGTTCGAGTACCTGGACCGGGACCAGACCATCAAGGACGGCGCGTTCAAGCTGGCGCGCTTTGAGAAGTCCATCGCCTTTGAAAATGTGACGTTCCGCTATCCCGGCGCTCCGGACGGCTTCGTGCTCGATTCGGTTTCGCTGGAGGTGAAGGCCGGCGAGATCGTGGCGCTGGTCGGCCCCAGCGGGGCGGGGAAGACGACGCTGGCCAATCTGGTCCCGCGATTTTACGATGTGGAAAAAGGCGCGTTGAAGATCGACGGACGCGATGTGCGCGAGCTGCGCCTGGCGTCGCTGCGCGAAAAGATTTCCATCGTCGCGCAGGACACGTTTTTGTTCAACGACACGGTGGCCAGCAATATCGGCTACGGGCGGGCCGGGGCGACGCGCGAGCAGATCCGCCAGGCGGCCCGCACGGCGCTCGCCGAGGAGTTCATTCTGCGGATGCCGGAAGGCTACGAAACGCGGATCGGCGAGCGCGGCCACAAGCTGAGCGGCGGGCAGCGGCAGCGGCTGGCGATCGCGCGGGCGCTGCTGAAAAACGCGCCGATTCTGATCCTGGACGAGGCCACTTCGCATCTGGACAGCGAATCGGAGATGCTGGTGCAGCGCGCGCTGCAAATCCTGATGGAGCGGCGCACGGTGATCGTGATCGCGCACCGGCTGGCGACGGTGCGGCGCGCCGACAAGATCGCGGTGCTCGACCGCGGGCGGATCGTGGAGACCGGAACGCACCAGCAGTTGATCAAGTCGGGCGGCGTCTACCAGCGCCTGCACGAGTTACAATTTCTGGTTTCATGAAGCCGCTGCGATCGATGACCGGATTCGCGCGCGTGCGCCATCCGCTGGGCGAAGGCGAGCTGGTGGTCAGCGTGAAGAGCCTGAATCACCGCGGGCTGGATATCCAGATCCACGCGCCGGCCGCCGCCGATCCGTTCGAGAATATCATCCGCGCGATGGTCAAGGAGCGGGTGCTGCGCGGGCACGTGGAGGTCCGGGTTTCGCTGCCGCCGGCGCCGGCCAACGGCCGGGCCCCGGCGCTGAATCACGCGCTGCTGGAGGAATATCTGAGGGCGTTTGACGAAGCGGCCCGGCGGCATGGGATCGATGCCAAGCCGGATTTGAACGCGGCGCTGCGGCTGCCGGGCATGTTCGCCGAAACCGGCGAAGCCGAGCCGCCGCCGGAGGCCGAGCCGGCGCTGCGCGAGGCGCTGTCGCAAGCCCTCGACGAGCTGAACTGCTTCCGGGCGCGCGAGGGCGCGGAGATCGCGCGGGAGCTGCGGTCCCACAACGCGCGGGTGGCGGAAGCGGCGGAGCAGATCGAAAAAATCCGGGACCGCGCGGCCGCCGCGTTTCAGAGCCGGCTGGCGGAGCGCCTGCAGGAGCTGCTGAAGGGCGCGCCGCTGGACCCGCAGAGGCTGGCGCAGGAGGCGGCCATTCTGGCCGACCGCAGCGACATCGGCGAGGAGCTGGCGAGGTTGAAAATTCACTCGGCGCAGCTCGCCGCGCTGCTGGACGGCGGCGGCGAGGCGGGCAAAAAGCTCGATTTCCTGTTGCAGGAGATGAACCGCGAGACCAACACGATTCTCTCGAAAACCAACGGGATGGGAGACGCGGGGCTGAAGATTACGGAGCTGGCGCTGGAGGCCAAATCGGCGATCGAGAAGATCCGGGAGCAGTCGTTGAATCTGGAGTAGCCGCCGGCGCGCGACCATGACCACCGTTTTTATCATTTCGGCGCCCTCCGGATCTGGCAAATCGACGCTCACGCGCGAACTGCTGCGGCGCGTGCCCGGCCTGCGCTTCTCGGTTTCCTATACCACCCGGCCTCCCCGCGGGCAGGAGCAAGACGGGCAGGACTATTTTTTCATTTCGCGGGCGGAGTTTGAGGACCGGCTGGCCCGGGGGGAGTTCCTGGAGCACGCCGAGGTGTTCGGCCACTACTATGGGACTCACACGAGCGAGCTGGAGCGGGCGGCGGAGGCGGGCGCCGATCTGGTGCTCGACATCGACGTCCAGGGTGCGCGACAATTGAAGCAGAAGATCCCCGGCGCGGTGTCGGTCTTTATTTTGGCTCCCAGCCGGCGGGTTCTGGAAGAACGGCTGCGGGCGCGGTCGCAGGATTCCGACGAAGTGATCGCCCGGCGCCTGCGCGACGCGGCGGAAGAAATTCGCAATTATTCTTTGTACGATTATGTGCTGGTGAACCGCGAGGTGGCTTCCTCGGTGGAAACGCTGGTGGCCATCGTCCGCGCGACGCGGAGCCGGCGCGACCGGATGGAGAACGAAATCCGGCCCATCTTGGAGACGTTTTTGTAGGCTCTTAAAAACAATCGCCCGGCGGGCGAGGATCGAGCTTTGAATGGAGCAAACGAATCAACATGGCTGAGTCCAATTTCCGACAGACCGCGGCGAGCGTGATTCCGGACGATCCGGAAGCGAGCGTGTACCGTTTCATCATCGTCGCCGCCAAGCGCGCGCGCCAGCTCCAGAACGGAGCCCGCAGCTATCTGCCGACCACCTCGAAAAAGCCGACGGTCGCCGCCATGGAGGAGGTGCGCCGCGGGCTGGTGCAGTACGAGGATCCGGCGCTGAAGCGCCCGCAGCCGGCGCCGCCGGGAGAATGACAGCCATGCCGCGGCCGGCCGGGCGCGGGGCAGGGGCGGGCCGCCCTCCGCGCTCCAGGACCAAGCCATGAACGTGGCTCTGGGGGTGTGCGGCGGCATCGCCGCGTACAAATCCGCGGAGCTGGCGCGCGCGCTGATGGAGCGCGGCTTTTCCGTGCAAGTTATCCTGACGGCGCCGGCGGCGGAGTTCGTGCGGCCGCTGACCTTCGCCGCGCTCACCGGACGGAAGGCCATCACCGGGCTTTTCGCCGCCGAAGACAACCTGGCGGGCGCGATCGAGCATATTCGGGTCGCACGGGAAAGCGACGTTCTGGTGGTCGCGCCCGCCACCGCCGATATCCTGGCGAAATTCGCGCACGGACTCGCCGATGATTTTCTGACCACGATGTATCTGGCCTTCACCGGGCGGGTGGTGCTGGCGCCGGCGATGAACGCCCAAATGTGGAATCATCCGGCGACGCGCGAAAATGTGCGGCTGCTGCGGGAGCGCGGCCATGAGCTGATCGAGCCGGAGGAGGGAATCCTGGCCTGCGGCGAGAGCGGGCCCGGACGGCTGGCTGATCCGGCGCGCATCGCCGAGCTGGTGGCTTCCGGCGCCGCGCCCGCGCCGCGCGATCTGGAAGGCGAAGTGGTGCTGATCACCGCCGGCCCCACCCAGGAACCGATCGACGCGGTGCGCTACATCTCCAACCGGTCCAGCGGGAAGATGGGCTACGCGCTGGCCGAGGAAGCCGCTGCGCGGGGGGCGCGCGTGACGCTGGTTTCCGGTCCGGTGCATCTGGCCGAGCCGCGCGGCGCGCGGACCATCCGGGTGCGGACCGCGGGCGAGATGCGCGCGGCCGTCCTGGAGCACCTGGAGGAATCAACAATCATCATCAAGGCGGCGGCCGTCGCCGATTACCACCGCGCCGATGCTCCACGCACCAAGGAAAAAAAGACCGCCGCGCGGCTTTCGCTTGAACTGGATCCGACGCCCGACATTCTGGCCGAGGTGGGAAACCAGAAAGGCGGCCGGCTGCTGGTGGGGTTCGCGGCGGAGACGGACCGTCTGGTGGAAGAGGCGCGGCGGAAGCTGGAAAGCAAAAATTGCGACATGGTGGTGGCCAATCTGGTTTCCATGGAGGGCGCCGGGTTCGAATCGGATGAGAACGAGGTGGTGCTGGTTTTGCGCACCGGCGAGGCGATTCCGGTAAAGCGCGCGGCCAAGCGCGTGATCGCGCGCCGCATTCTCGATCAGGTGGCGAAGCTGCGGCTGGCGCTGCACTCCTCGCCATGAATCGGGAACAATTGCGGAGCCGGCTCGCCTTTTACCGCGATCTGGGGGTGAAGGAGATTTTCCGCCGGGGTGCAGCCATCGGGGAAAACGCGGTGCGGCCGGAGGAAGCCGCCGCGATCCCCATCCCGCCGATCGCTCCCGCGGGCGACACGCTGCTCAAAATTATCGAAGACATCGGCGATTGCCGGCGCTGCCGTTTATCGGAGCGGCGCTCGAAGATCGTCTTCGGATCGGGCAATGAGAAGGCGCGGCTGGTGTTCGTCGGCGAAGGGCCGGGGGCCGAGGAAGACGAACAGGGACTGCCGTTTGTCGGCCGCGCCGGGCAACTGCTCACCCAGATGATCGACAACACCGCGGCGAAGGAAGGCATCCCGATCCGCCGCGCCGACGTGTACATCTGCAACGTGGTGAAGTGCCGCCCTCCGGAGAATCGGACGCCGCTGCCGGACGAGATGGAAATCTGCGGCGAGTTTCTGTTTCGCCAGTTGATGGCCATCGGCCCGAAGGCGATTTGCGCGCTGGGGTCCACGGCGGCCAAGGCGCTGCTGAACACCAAGGACGGCGTCACACGGCTGCGCGGGCGCTGGCACAAATGGCGCGACCTTCCGGTGATGGTGACCTATCATCCGTCGTATCTTTTGCGGCCGTACAATCAGAACGCCAAGCGCGAAGCCTGGGAAGACCTGAAGAAGGTCCTGCACTTTGTCTATGACTGAGCGGCGGGCGGATGGGGCGCGGCGGCGGAGCGTGTAGTGCGCGGGAAATTTATCACCTTCGAAGGTCCCGAGGGAAGCGGCAAATCGACGCAGCTTCGCCTCCTGGCCCGGCGCCTGCGCCAGGCCGGACATCGCGTGTTGGAAACGGCCGAGCCCGGCGGTACGCCGATCGGCGTGCAGATCCGGCGCGTGCTGCTCGACGCGCAAAACGCCGAGATGCGTCCCACGACGGAACTGTTGCTGATGTTCGCCTGCCGCGCGCAGAACGTGGAGCAGTGGATTCTGCCGGCGCTGGCCGACGGGCAGATCGTTTTGTCGGACCGTTTCACCGACTCCAGCGTCGTCTATCAGGGCATCGCCCGCGGATTGGGAACGGAGCTGGTTTACGAAGTGGACCGCATCGCCTGCCGCGGCCTGGTCCCGGATCTGACCCTGGTCATCGATATCGACACCGAAACCGGACTGCGCCGGGCGCGCGCCCGCAACCAGCGGATGCAAGGCGTGGAGACGCGGATCGACGAGCAGGCCGTCGAGTTTCATCGAAAGGTTCGCGAGGCGTATCACCAGCTCGCCGGCGAGGAGCCGCGCCGCCTGCGATGGATCGACGGCGGCCGCGCCGAGGCCGCCGTGGCGCAGGACGTCTGGTCGGCCGTGGCCGGAATCCTATAGGCTGTTAGCAGCGGCCGCAATTCTGGAGGATGCGGGGTGAAGGTTTTCACGGCTCAGCAGATGCGCGAAGCGGACCGGATCACCATCGCGCGCGGCACGCCCGGCGAAGTGCTGATGGAAAACGCCGGACGCTGTGTGGCCGAGGCGATCGAGCGGCGCTTCTCCCCGCTGCACGCGCAGCGCATTCTGGTGGTCTGCGGAAAGGGCAACAACGGCGGCGACGGGCGCGTCGCGGCGAGGCTGCTGCGGGACCGCGCCGCCCAGTTGCAGGAAATCAGCATCGATCAGCCTCCGCAGACCGCCTTTCCGCCAACCGTGATCGTGGACGCCATCCTCGGCACCGGGCTGTCCGGTCCGGCGCGCGGAGCCGCGCTCGATTGGATCCGCAAGATTAACTCGCTGCGCCCGCCGGCCCAGGTGGTCGCCGTCGATGTCCCGAGCGGGCTCGGCGGGGGAGGGGAATTCGTTCGCGCCGACCTCACCGTGACGTTCGCCGCCTACAAAGTGGAGCATTTTTTCGCCCCGGGCGCCGAGGAAGCCGTGGGAGAACTTCTGCTGGGCGATATCGGCGTCGACACCGCCGCGGTGGCCTGCGATCTGGAAACCTCCGAAGCGCGGCATTTCGCGCCGCTGGCGGCGCCGCGCAAGCCCGCTTCGCACAAGGGAAACTTCGGGCACGTGCTGGTGGTCGGCGGTGCGCCGGGGAAGTCCGGCGCCGCGGCCATGGCGGGACTGGCGGCGGCGCGCATCGGCGCGGGCCTGACCACCGTCGCCTGTTCCGATCCCTCGCGCCTGGCGCCGGAGCTGATGTCGGCTCCGCTTGAGAATTTTTCGCTGGAAAAAATCACCGTGATCGCCGTCGGACCGGGGCTCGGCCCCAATCGCCCGCTGATGCAGCGGCTGCTTGGCGAGGCGAAGACGCCGATGGTGATCGACGCCGACGGGCTCAACTCCATCGCCGGTTCCGATTTTCGGGGGCGAGGCGTGGAGACGATTCTCACGCCGCATCCCGGCGAGATGGCGCGGCTGATCGGCGCGAAATTCACCGATCGATTATCCACCGCGCGAGATTTCGCCAGAAGCCGCAACTGCTGCGTCGTGCTCAAAGGGCATCGCACGCTGATCGCTTTGCCGGATGGGCGGGTTTGGATCAACACCAGCGGCTCGCCCGCCATGGCCAAGGGCGGCAGCGGCGACATCCTGACGGGAATGATCGCGGGCATGGCCGCGCAGTTCCCCGGCGATCTCGCGCTGGCGGTGCGCGGCGCCGTCTTCCTGCACGGCCGGTGCGGCGAACTCGCCGCACAGGCGCTCACCGACAAGTGCGTCCTCGCCACGGATTTGCTGGACTATCTGCCGGGGGCCTTTCGTGAGTGTCTTTAAAACCCGGTCGGCGGAGGAGACCATCGAGTTGGGGCGGCGCATCGCCGCCCGGCTGCCGGCGCGCGCCGTCGTGCTTCTGATCGGCAATCTGGGCGCGGGCAAGACCACGCTGGCCAAGGGCATCGTTGCGGGATTGGGCGCGGCCTCGCCCGAAGATGTCACCAGCCCCACCTTTACGCTGATTCACGAATATTCGCCCCGCGTTTATCATATTGACCTGTACCGGCTGGATACCGCCGGGCAGGTTGCGGCGCTCGGCCTGGAGGAGATTTTCGACCGCGACGCGGTGGTGCTGATTGAGTGGGGCGAGCGCTTTCCGCAACTGCTGCCCCGCCGGCGGGTGGAAATCCGGTTGCGCGCGGCGCCCCGGGAGGCGCGCGAAATTGAGCTCAGCTTCCGGAGTGAGGGTCCGGATAGCGAATAAAAAAGCATTGAAATTGCAGTCACTTACAAAAAACTATTGTCACTCTTCGGCGGAGTGTGCTAATAATATGGCGTGGATCGCAGCGCTCGGGCCGCGACCCCGCAATCAGCCTAAATACATTTTTTAGGGAGGATGATTTATGCACATTCGGCCGCTCTACGACCGCATCGTGGTCAAGCGAATCGAAGAAAAAGAGACGAAAGTCGGCGGATTGTTTATCCCCGATTCGGCTAAGGAAAAACCGCAGGAAGGCGAGGTGATCGCCGTCGGACAGGGCAAGCGCAACGAGGATGGGAAGCTGATCCCGCTGGATGTCAAGGCGGGCGACCGCATTCTGTTTGGAAAGTATTCCGGCTCGGACATCAAGCTGGACGGCGAAGAGTACCTGATCATGCGCGAGGACGAGGTGCTGGGGATTCTGGAGAGCACGGAAAAGCTGGCGAAGAAGACCGCCTAGGGAGGATTTGAGGAAAAATGGCTGCGAAACAGATTGTTTATAGCGAGAATTCTCGGCAGGCGATCCTGCGGGGCGTCAATCAACTGGCCGACGCGGTGAAGGTTACGCTGGGGCCCAAGGGCCGCAACGTGGTGCTGGAAAAGAAGTTCGGCGGCCCCACCATCACCAAGGACGGCGTGACGGTGGCCAAAGAGGTGGAGCTGAAGGATCCGCTGGAAAATATGGGCGCGCAGATGGTGCGCGAGGTGGCCTCCAAGACCAGCGACGTCGCCGGCGACGGCACCACCACCGCCACGATTCTGGCGCAGTCCATCTTCCGCGAGGGTGTGAAGAGCGTGGCCGCGGGCGCCAACCCCATGGCGCTGAAGAGGGGTATTGAGAAGGCCGTGGATGCGGTGGTGGAGGAAGTCAAGAAGCTCTCCAAGCCGGTGAGCGGCGACATGATCGCGCAGGTCGGCACCATTTCGGCCAACGGCGACACCACCATCGGCAACACCATTGCGGAAGCGATGAAGAAGGTGGGCAAGGACGGCGTCATCACGGTGGAAGAGTCCAAGACCATGTCCACCGAGTTGCAGACCGTCGACGGCATGCAGTTCGACCGGGGCTACCTTTCGCCGTATTTCATCACCGATCCGGACCGGATGGAGTGCGTGCTCGAAGATCCCTACATCCTGATCCATGAGAAGAAGATCAGCAACATGAAGGATCTGCTGCCGCTGCTGGAGCAGATCGCGCGCAGCGGCAAGCCGCTGCTGGTGATCGCCGAGGAGGTGGAAGGCGAAGCGCTGGCGACGCTGGTGGTCAACAAGCTGCGCGGAACGCTGAACGCCTGCGCGGTGAAGGCTCCCGGCTTTGGCGACCGCCGCAAGGCCATGCTCGAAGACATCGCCATCCTGACCGGCGGCAAGGCCATCTTCGAGGAGACCGGGATCAAGCTCGAAGGCGTGCGCCTGGACGACCTCGGCAGGGCCAAGCGCGTCACCGTGGATAAGGACAACACCACCATCATCGACGGCGCCGGGCAGCAGAAGCAGATCGAGGGCCGCATCAAGCAGCTCCGCACGCAGATCGAGGAGACCACTTCGGATTACGACCGCGAGAAGCTTCAGGAGCGGCTGGCCAAGCTCGCCGGCGGTGTGGCGGTGATCAAAGTCGGCGCCGCGACCGAGACCGAGATGAAGGAGAAGAAGGCCCGCGTGGAGGACGCTCTGCACGCCACTCGCGCCGCGGTCGAGGAGGGCATCGTTCCGGGCGGCGGCGTGGCGCTGCTGCGCGCGGCCTCGGTGCTCGATTCGCTCAAGGCCGAAGGCGACGAGCGCATTGGCGTGGACATCATCCGCCGCGCCTGCGAAGAGCCGGTGCGCCAGATTGTCGGCAACGCCGGCTATGAGGGCGCGATCGTGATCGAAAAGATCCGCGCCAACAAGGATCACAACTACGGCTTCAACGCCGCCACCGCCCAGTATGAAGACCTGGTCAAGAGCGGCGTCATCGATCCGACCAAGGTGACCCGGTCGGCGTTGCAGAACGCGGCTTCGATCAGCGCGCTGATGTTGACCACCGAAGCGATGATCGCCGAGATTCCGGAAAAGAAGCCGGCGGCTCCGGGGCCGGGCGGCGAGCATGGCCCGGGGATGGATTACTAATCCCCGGATCCAACCCACGATTTGAACATGGCCGCCCGGGCGACCGGGCGGCCGCTTTTTTTGGGGGCCCGCCCGCGGCGAAGGACGAGGCAATCCCGGCGCCGCGCGCCTCTTTATAATTTTTTAAAGTTTCCCGCCGATTTTTTTGATAGGATTTTGTCGATTGCCGCCATTTCGCCGCCCTCGGAGACGACCATGAAATTGAAACTCTTGTTTGCCGGCGCCTGTGCCGGAGCGCTCTCGGCCGCCACGCCGACTTTCAGCAAGGACGTCGCGCCCATCTTGTATCAGCGCTGCCTGGAATGCCACCGGCCGGGCGAGGCCGCGCCGATGTCCTTCCGCAACTATCAGGAGGTCCGGCCCTGGGCCAAAGCGATCAAACAGCAGGTGGCGACGCGCGCCATGCCGCCCTGGGACGCCGATCCCTCCGTCGGCAAATTCTCCAATAACCGCCGCCTGACCGACGCTCAGGTGGCGACCATCGTCCAGTGGGCCGACAGCGGCGCGCCGGAAGGCGATCCCGCCGATCTGCCGGCGATGCCGCATTTCACCGACGGATGGGTGATCGGCCAGCCCGACCTGGTCTTCGATACGGGCAAGGATTTTAAGATTCCCGCCGAGGGTGTGGTGCCCTATCAGTATTTCAAGGTCGATCCCGGCTTCAAGGAAGACACCTGGGTGCAGGCCGCCGAGGTGCGCCCGCAGCAACGCTCGCAGGTGCATCATATCCTGGTGCTGGTGCAGCAGGGCAATCAGCCGGCCATGCGCGGCGGCGAGCAGTTCAGCAACATGCTGATCGGCTACGCGCCCGGCGTTCCCAGCATCACCTGGGATCCCGACACGGCCTATCTGGTCAAGGCCGGATCGACGCTGCTGTTCCAGGTCCACTACACGGTGAACGGCAAGGAAGCCACCGACCGCAGCGTGCTGGGCCTCAAAATCCGCAAGGACAAGCCCAAGTTCCGCGCGCTGTCCGGATCGGCCACGCAGTTCCGGCTGAACATCCCGCCCAACGACCCCAACTACATGGCGCAAGCCACGCACGTTTTTAAAGAAGATGTGACGCTGCTCGATCTGACGCCGCACATGCATCTGCGCGGGAAGGCGTTCAAGTACGTCCTGACCTATCCCGACGGCCGCAGCGAAGAGCTGCTCCGCGTTCCGCATTACGACTTCAACTGGCAGTTGAGCTACATTCTGGCCGAGCCGCGCCAGATCCCCGCCGGCTCGAAGATCGAAGCGACGGCGTGGTACGACAACTCGCCGAACAATAAATTCAATCCCGATCCGTCGCAGACCGTGCACTGGGGGGACCAGACGTTCCAGGAGATGATGATCGGATTTTTCAACTACAAGATCCCGGTGGACCGGCCCGATCCGCCTCCGCAGCACCCCTCGGCCCCGCGGTAATTTCAGCGCCGCTCGTGGCGTTCGTGCCGCTCGATGCGGCGCTCGCCCGGATGCCTTTCGACGTGCTCGTAGGGATGCACGTAGACGGCGCGGTTGTCCCACCGCCGCTCCCAGGGATGATTGTTGATGATGACCCGCCGCGCGCCCCAGTCGAAGTAGTTATGGCCCCAGCCCCAGGGAGCGAAGGCCGCGCCGAGCGTCACGCCGCCGAAGGTAATCGCCCCGCCGACGAAGAACCCCGGACGCGGCCGCACAAACACGACCGAGGGGTTGTAGACCGGCACGGGAATAAACGCCGGATTCACCGGCAGGATGGTCACATACCCTCCGCTGCTGGTCACCACGATCTGTCCGTTTGATTGCAGATATCCGTAGCTCATGGCCTCCTGCCGGCGGCGCTGCACGGCGTCCATGACGCCGTTCGGATCGGCCAGGAAGGCGTTTCCGATCGCGGTGGTCCATCCCATATCGCCCACCATCATGTTCAGCACGGAGGGAAACGGCAGCAGCGCCTGCACCGCCGGGTCCCACGGCAAGCGATCTTCCCGAATCGCCGCGGCCAGCGCGTCGCCGTGCAGATAGCTGTGCTGGTTCGACCACGCCGCCGCGTCGGGAATCTCATTCGGATAACCCGCCGCGGCCAGCACCTGCGACAGCAGGGGATCGGGATACAGCGCGATCCGCGAGACCAGATTGTCCAACTCCTGCGGCGGATAGGGCGGAGGGGGAGGCTGAGGCAGCGCCAGCCTTGCGACCAGTCCAGTAAATATTAATAATTTCTTCATCTTGCGTCTCCTCCCTCTGCTAGGAAGACGGCCTTTTCGAGCCCGGCGTTTCAAAGCGGCGCAAAAGGCGCGGCCGGACTTGCAGTTCGGTGCGAATCCGGAAACGATGATTCGCGCCGGCGGGTTGGTTCGGCCCGTCCGGGCGCATCGGATAAACTAAATATGCGAAATGGATCATCCCGCGCGCGTGGGCAAGTATCAGATCGACCAGTTCCTGGGTGGAGGGATGTCCCATGTCTATCGCGCCACCGACACGGTGCTTGGCCGCCGCGTCGCGCTCAAAATTCTCACCGAGGAAGGCGCCGCCGACGAGGAATCCAAAGCCCGTTTTCTGATGGAGGCGCGCGTGGCCTCCAACGTGCGGCATGACAACATCATCGCCGTTTACGATTTTGGAGAAGAGCGCGGCCGGCCCTTCATCGTGATGGAATATCTGGAGGGCGAGAGCCTGCGCGCGGCGATTCGCAATCATCATTTGGGCGATTTCCGGCGCCGCATGAACATCGCCCTGCAAGTGGCGCGCGCGGTCGATTTTATTCATTCCCAGAAAGTCATTCATCGCGACATCAAGCCGGAAAACATCAACATCGACGCCGCGGGAAAGATCAAGCTGATGGATTTCGGCATCGCCAAGGCCGCCGGAATGCAGCTCACCAAGGCCGGATTCACGCTCGGCACGCCGTGTTATATGGCTCCGGAACAGGTTCTCGGCCGCCAGCTCGGGCCGCAGGCCGACGTCTATGCTTTCGGCGCGCTGCTGTTTGAGCTCTTGACCGGCGAAAAGATTGTGGGCGGCAGCAGCGTCGATAAAATTTTTGAAAACATTCTTTATCAACCCGTCGATCTGACCCCGCTGCAGGCCGCCAGGGTTCCGCCGGCGCTGGTGGATCTGATCGCGCGGATGCTCGATAAACAACCGGCGCAGCGCCCGGCGAGCCTGGGGCTGGTGGCGGATGAGATCGAGCGGATTCTGGCCGCCCGCGGCTCATCCCCGGCGCCGCCGCCGCGGCTGCCCGGGGAACCCGAACCGCTTCCCCGCCTGTTGGAGCGCCTTCCCGGCTGGCTGCGCAGCGAAACGGGGCTGATGGCTCTGAGCTGCGCGGCGGTGACGCTGGTGATCGTCGCGCTGTATCTGGCCTGGTCCTGGCGTTAGCTTCTTGGGGAACCTTGGCCTGCCGAACTGCGGAAAGCAATGCCCGCCGCGGCGCGGCCGCCATCCCGGCGGCCCGCGGCTTGAGCGGCTTAAGATGAAGAGATGGCGGGCGTCGCTTCTTCGGTGGCCGATCTGGAACAGCGGTTCCTTTTGCAGAACTACGCGCGGTATCCTCTGACTCTGCGCCGCGGCAAGGGCTGCTATGTATACGACACCGCGGGCAAGCGCTATCTCGACCTGATCGCGGGCATCGGGGTGAACGCGCTGGGCTACGCCCATCCGCGGCTGACGCGGGTGATCCGGGAGCAGGCGGCGCTTCTGCTCCACACGTCGAATCTTTATTACCACGAATATCAGGGCCCGCTGGCCGAACGGCTGGCCAAGGCGAGCGGCCTGAACCGGGTGTTCTTCTGCAATTCGGGAGCGGAAGCCATGGAGGCCGCGCTCAAAATGGCGCGCTCGCACGGCCGGAAAATTTCGCCGGAAAAGATCGAGGTGATCGCCCTGGAGAATTCCTTTCACGGCCGCACCTTTGGCGCGCTTTCCATCACCGGGCAGGAAAAATACCGCCGGGACTTTGAGCCGCTGGTTCCCGGCGCGCGCTTCGTTCCGCGCAACGATATTGCCGCGCTGGAGCAGGCCGCCGGGGGAAAAACCGCGGCGATCGTGTGCGAGCTGGTGCAGGGCGAAGGCGGAATCTATCCGGTGACGGGCGAGTACGCGCGCAAGGCCCGCGAGCTGGCGGACCGCTACAACGCGCTGCTGATTTTCGACGAGATCCAGTGCGGCGTGGGGCGGCCGGGCACGTATTTTTCCTATCAGAGGCTCGATCCGGTGGTGACGCCGGACGTGATGGTGGCGGCGAAACCCCTGGCCTGCGGCATCCCGCTGGGGGTGGCGGTGGCCAACGAGAAGGCCGCTGCGGCGATCGGAGCCGGAATGCACGGCTCGACGTTCGGAGGCGGGCCGCTGGCCTGCCGCGTCGCGCTGGAATTTTTCGACATTCTCGATCCGCTGCTGCCGCACATCGCCCATATCGGCGCATATTTCCGGATGCGGCTGAATGAGCTGGCAAAGCACCACTCCTTCATCAAAGAGGTTCGCGGCTGCGGGCTGATGATCGGCGTGGAACTGGACATCGCCGGCAAGCCGATCGTGCTCGAGGCGATGGAAAAGGGAGTGCTGCTCAACTGCACCCACGAGACCGTGCTGCGAATGCTGCCGCCCTATATCCTGACGGAGAAGGACGTCGACCGCGCGGTTTCCCTGCTGAAGAAAATCTTCAAGAACGCCCGCGCCTAGCCGGGATGGTTTTCGCGCGGGCGGGTAACTCCTGGAGCGCGCGCGTCGTCAAGCCAATTTAGCGGCTTTTCGCGCTCCGGGATTTGACACTGCTTCCCGCGCCAAAAGACAATTCTCTAGAGGTGTGCATGTCCTTTATAAACCGGGTCTTGCTGCTGTTTCTGCCCCTTTCCTTCGCGGCGGGCGCTCCGCAGCAGGGCGAAGCCGGAAACGGCAATGTCATGAACGGCTTCTCGCAAAGTTTTCTGAACAGCATCAGCCGGGGCACCAGGGCGGTTCCGGATTTCTGGCGTCCCTATACGCAGCGGCGGGTCCCGCTGCCGATGCTGGAAAATTCGCCCCGGCTGCAAAGCCTCATCCATGACGGCAAACTGGAGCTTTCTCTGTCCGACGCGTTGAGCCTGGCGCTGGAAAACAATCTGGATATCGTGGTTCAACGCTACGTGGTGCCGATCGCGGCGACCGATATTCTGCGCACCAAATCCGGGCAGGCTTCGCGCGGATTCACGGGCGCGCAAAATCCCGGCGAGCTGAACTCGGGCGCCATCGGAGCGGGCGTCAGCAGCGCCGGCGGGACCGGAGGAACCGGCAACGCGGGCGGCATTACCGGCGGCGGCGGCGCGGTCAGCGTCGGCCCGGCCGGAGCCTTCGATCCCACGTTCAACTATAACTTCAGTTGGGAACAGGTCACCAGCCCCCTGAATTCGATCGTGGTCTCGGGCATTCCCACCACTACCAGCCACGGCACCGCCAATTCGTTTTCCTACGCGCAGATGTTCACCGAAGGCACCAGCTACTCGGTTTCGCTGAGCACTCTGCGGCAGAGCACGACGCAGCAGAACACGCTGTTCAATCCGGACGTGACCTCGCGGCTGTCGATCGGCGTCAACCAGCCGCTGCTTGCCGGCTTCGGCAAGATGGCCAACGAGCGGTTCATCATCGTCGCGCGCAACAACCAGTCGACCGCCCGTGAAGTGTTCCGGCAGCAGGTGATCGCCAGCATCGTTCAAGTCGAAAACGCCTACTACGATCTGCTGCAATTCCAGCAGAACGTGCAGGTGGCGCGGAAGGAGCTGGACGCGGCCAAGGATCTGCTGGCGGAAACCGAGAAGGAGAAGGATATCGGGATTTTGTCGAATCTCGACGTGGTGACGGCGCAGTCGCAGGTGGCCGCGAGCCAGCGGGATCTGATCGTCGCCGAAACCAACGAGCAGCAGCAGGAGGCGGTGCTGAAGCAGTTGATCAGCAAGCAGGGCAATCCGCAACTGGACCAGGCGGCGATCGTGCTCACCGATCCGATGCCCTCGCCGGGGGAAAACGACGTGCCCGATGCGGCGGCGGCCTTCCGCACCGCGCTGGCCAACCGGCCGGAGCTGCGCGAGGACTCCAACAATCTGGCCAACCAGGAAGTGGCCATCAAGTACGCCAACAGCAATCTGCGTCCGAATCTGGCCGTCTTTGGCCTGTACGCCGGATCGGGCTTGGAAGGCAACACGCCCAAGAGCAGGGGGGGCGCGGCCGGCTCGCTGTCCCAGGCGCTGAACGGGTCCTATCCGCAGTATGCCTACGGCCTGAGTTTCAGCGCCGCGATTCGCAACCGCGCGGCGCAGGCCGACGCGATCCGCGCGCAACTGGAGCGCAACCAGCAGGAGATCGCCGTTCAGAACACCCGGAACCAGATCCAGCTTCAGGTGCAACAGGCTCGCGTGGCGCTGATCCAGGGCAAGGAGCAGGTGGCGGCGGCGCATGAGGCCACGCGGCTGGCGCAGGTCACCCTCGACGCAGAGCGCGTCCGGCTGCGCAACGGGCTGTCCACCGCCTACAATGTCGTGCTGCGCGAACGCGACCTGGCCACGGCGCAGTACGCCGAGGTGCAGACGCTCGACGCCTATGCCAAGGCGCTGGTGGCGCTGGATCAGGCGCTGGGCACGACGCTCGAACAGAATCGGATTCAGCTTGACGAGGCCCTGACCGGAAACGTGGTGGAGCGGCCGGCGCCGCCCTACCATTTTCCGGCGCGGACGCCGGGGCAGGTGCGATGAGGGTTGGTCGGCATCCCGGGAGCGGATGGCGCTGTCTGCTCCTGCTCAGCCTGCTTTGCGCGGCGGCTCGCGCGCAAGCGCCGGAAACCAATCTCGCGCGGCCTGATTACAGCCGCGCCGCTCGGGCCTGGCCCTGGATCTGGAAACCATACCTGAGGCGCTCCATCCCCGAGGCGCGGCTGAGCAACGCCGAGCCGCTCCAGGTGCGCGACGGGAAACTGGAGCTGTCCATCGAGCAAGTGGTCGATCTGGTGCTGGCCAATAATTTGAATGTGGCCGCTGCGCGGCTTTATCCGTCGATGGCGCGGGTGGATCTGCTGCGCGCCAGATCCGGAAGTTCGCCGCGCGGCGTCGATCAGGCGGTGGTGCCCGGCATTGTGTTCGCCGGCGCGGTCGGCGGCAGCATTCTCGGCGGCGGCGGCAACGTGGGCGGAACCTCGTTCAGCGCCGGCGGCATCACCGGCAACGCCAGCGCCGTGGTGGTGCGGCCGGCGGGCCTGTTCGATCCCACCGTCACCGTCAACTTCAGCGTCGACCACACCGCCAGCCCGCTGAACAGCGTCGTGGTTTCCGGCATTCCCGCGGTGACCACCTCCACGCGGGCGTTTTCCTTCGGCTACACGCAGGCGTTTTCCACCGGGCTGAGCATCAGCGCCTCCTATGGCGTGAACCGGCAGAAGTCGACGCAGCTCCACCTGCTCTACAATCCGTATTACACGCCGGGCTTTAACGTCAGCGTCGCGCAGCAGTTGCTGAACGGCTTCGGCAGGGCGGTGAACCTGGCGTTGATTCACGTCGCCGAAAACGAGCTGAACATCGAACGGGAGTCCTTCCGCGCCACCGCGGTCGCCGCGATCGCCGCCGCGCAGAACGCCTACTGGGACCTGATCGCGGCCAAGGAAGCGGTGCTGGCGGCGGAGGAGGAGGTCAAGGCGGCCGAACAACTGGTGGAGAACAACCGCAAGGAGTTCGAGGCGGGTGTCATGTCGCGGCTGGACATCGCCACCGCTGAATCGCAGGCGGCCAGCAGCCGGCGCGACCTGATTGTGGCCCGCACCAACGAGCAGAACGCCGAGCTCCAGCTCAAAACCCTGCTCAGCAAGAATCTGGACGAGCCGCTGGCCTCGGCCTCAATCCAGACCGTGGACGCCTTCCCCGAGCTCGACGAGCGCCCCCTGCCGAAGCTGGAGGAAGCGGTCGAGATCGCGCGGAAAAACCGCCCGGAGGTGTCCATCGCCGAAGGCAACATCAAAAGCCAGCGCGACGTGCAGCCGTTTGTGCGCAACTCCCTGCTGCCGAGCATGAATCTTTTCGCCATGATGACCACCGACGCGCTGAGCAACGTGTTCGGCACGGCCTGGGTGGAGGCGGTCCAGTTCAAATATCCGCTGTACGCCTTCGGGATCAATATTTCGTTCCCCTTCCGCAACCGCCAGGCGCAGGCGGATAATATCCGCTCCCAGCTCGAGCTCCGCCAGTCCGAGGATACTCTGCTGCACACCCGGAACCAGATCGAACTCGATGTGCAGAACGGGCTGACGGCGTCGCGGCAGGCGCGCCAGCAGGTGATCGCAGCCCGCGAGGCGCTGCGGCTGGCCGAGGCCCAGCTCGACGCCGAGCAGAAGCGGCTGGCGGCCGGCGTATCCAATGCTTATAACGTGGTGCTCCGGCAGCGCGACGTGTTTACGGCGAGGCTCGCTCTGGTGCAGGCGCAGGACGCCTACGCCAAGGCCCGGGTGACGCTCGATCAGGCCATGGGCACGACGTTTGAGGCCAATCACCTGAACCTGGATCAGGTGCTGGCCCGGCCCTGAAGAGGCGGGCTGGGCGGCCCTACAGGAAACCGCCGGCGGAGCCGATAGAGGAGGCATGGAAACCCGCGCGGAACTCGCCGCCCCCCAGAACCTGCAATTCCTGCTGAGCCTGCTGCGAATCGCCCATCCGGGCCAGCCGCCGTCCCGGCAGACCCGGTCGCTGGAAGAACTGCTCGGCGCTGCCTCCCGATAACGTTCCAGAAAGGTGGAACGGCTCCCGCCGGAGCTCCCGCGGCTCCGCTAACATCGAAGCATGAGGATCGTCAGCCTGATCGCCAGCGCGACCGAGATGGTGCACGCGCTGGGGCTGGGCGAGTTTCAGGTGGGCCGCTCGCATGAATGCGACTACCCGGCCTCGGCCGCCGCGCTGCCGGTCTGCACCAAACCGAAATTCGACGTCTCCGGCGACAGCCGCGAGATCGACCGCCGCGTCCGGGAGACGCTAAAAAGCGCCTTCAGCGTCTACGACGTTTTCGAGGATGAGCTGGAGCGCCTCCGGCCCACCCACATCGTCACGCAGACGCAGTGCGAAGTCTGCGCGGTGAGCCTGAAGGACGTCGAGAGCGCGCTTTCGCAAAAATTTTCCACCCGCCCGGTGGTGATCGCGCTCGAACCCCACGCCCTTTCCGGCATCTTCCAGGACATCCTGCGCCTGGCCCGCGCCTGCGGGGTCGAGGAGCGCGGAAACGCTCTGGTCGATTCGATGAAGGAGCGGATGTCGGCCATCGCGGCGCGTGCGAAATCCACCGGCCGCCATCCCCGGGTCGCGGCGGTCGAATGGCCGGAGCCGCTGATGGCCGCCGGCAACTGGGTTCCCGAGCTGATCGCGCTGCTCGGCGCGGAAAATCTGTTTGGCGAGCCGGGCGCGCACTCCCCGTGGATGAACTGGGAAGATCTGATCGCCGCCGATCCGGACGCGATCATCTCCATGCCCTGCGGCTACGATCTGGAGCGCGCGCGGCGCGAGATGCACTGGCTCAGCGGCCGGCCCGGCTGGGACGGGCTGCGCGCGGTCCGGGAAGGCCGCGTTTTTGTGGCGGACGGCAATCAGTATTTCAACCGGCCGGGGCCGCGGGTGGTCGAGTCGCTGCGGATGCTGGCCGAGATGCTGTTCCCGGAAGCGTTCGAGGCGCGGCACGAGGGAGTGGGATGGGCCCGGCAGCGCAGCGTCGCGGCGTTCCGCTGACGGGGGCGCGGCGCGGGCTCCGGCGCCGCCCGGCCGCGAGTCCTGTATAATTCGACAAGGGAAGCTGTATGCCGTTACGGGTCATTTCGCTGGCCTGCTGTCTGTTGATTTTCGCGGCGGGCTACGCCCAGCAGCCGCCGAATGCGCAGCAGACGCCGGCCTCGGCCGGACAGGGCGCCATCAAGGTATCGGTCAACGAAGTGGTGGTGCCGGTCACCGTCACCGACGAAAAGGGCCGCTTCGTCTCCAACCTGGAACAGAAGGATTTTCACATCTTCGACGAAGGACGCGAGCAGGCGATCGAGTATTTCACCCGGGAGCGCAACCAGCCCGTGGTGGTCGGCTTTTTGCTGGACCTGAGCAACGGCAGCCGCACCAACTGGAAGAACTGGGAGCAGGCGGCCGAGGAGCTGGTGCTGCAAATGCTGCCCGATCAGGAAAGCGCCATTGAGAAGAAGAAATTCGGCGGTTACCTGATCGGATTCTCCGACGAAGCGCACCTGCTGGTGGATACCACCAGCGATCCGCAGCCGATTCTGGAGCGGCTGCGCAAGCTGAAGCCGGGCGGCGGATCGGCGCTGTACGACGCCATCTATGAAGCCTGCACGGACCGCAAGCTGATTCAGGGCGAGCCGGTCGAGCCGCGCCGCGTGATCATCGTCATCGGCGACGGCAACGACAATCACTCCAGCAAGACGCTGGACCAGGTCATTGAGATCGCCCAGCGCAATCTGGTCACCATCTACGGCCTGTCGACCCTGTACTCCGGCTTCACCAACGAGGGCTCCGACGCCCTGGAGCGGCTGGCCCAGGAAACCGGCGGGCGCGTCGAGTACCCGCTGGCCAATCCCTATAAGGATATCAGCGGCTATCTGTCGCAGCCGCGCGATGAAGGCAACTACGCCATCCAACCCGGCACCGGAGGATATGCCGCGGCGGTCTCTTCGGCGATCTTCGGAGCCGTGGCCGCGGTGGTCGGCGAAGTGACCACGCAGTACATCCTGCGCTACATTCCGGACGTGCCGCCGGAGGATTCGGCCAAGCAGTTCCGGAACATCGTGGTAAAAGTGAACCTGCCCGCGGTGAAGGTTCGCGCGCGCCGCGGCTACTATCCCTTCGGCGTAAATTGACCCTCCTTGCCACCACAGCCGCGCGGTACTGGATCCTGGAAGCCGATTTGCCCTCAACCGGCGTGGTGGCCGCCGGCGTGATCCTGGAGGATCCGGAACAGGACCGCCTGTGGATCCGCCTGCGCCGCGACTGGGACCAGATCGCGGGAGAGGAAGCCGAGGTCTTCGGCGCTCTGGCGGCGGATCTGGAGCAGAAGGCCGCCGCCGGAGCGCGGCGCCTGATCGAGTACTTCGAGCAAACGCTTTCCAACGTGCTGCGCATCTCCGAGCCGCGCGAAACCGCCGTCGGCGACTTCGAACGGGCCCTGGCGCGGCTTTACCGCGAGCACGTCCATGCCAGCGTCCGCCCGTATGAAACCCATCTGCCGCGCTACTCTCTGGCGGTCGCCGCGGGCAAGTTTCTGGAAAACAGGGAAGTGACCGCGGAGGGTTGGGAGGAAGCCCCCGCCGGCCTGAAGCTGGCCCCGGAGATGTTCGTCGCCCGGATCGCCGGCCGCTCGATGGAACCCAAAATTCCCGATGGCAGCCTTTGCGTGTTTCGCTTCGGCGTCGCCGGATCGCGGCAGGGGCGGCTGGTGCTGGTGGAGCAGGCCGGCGGAGGCGCAAACGACCGCTATACCGTCAAACGCTATCGCAGCGAAAAGCGCCCGAATCGCGATGGAAGCTGGTCGCACGATCGTATCCGGCTGGAATCGCTCAATCCGGAATTTCCGAGCTGGGATCTCGATCCCGACCAGGACCGCTACCGCATCATCGCCGAATTTGTCGCCGTTCTGCACGAAAATGGCTGACAAACGCTGAAAAATACGGCAAAAGATCGGGTTTTTGCGCGATTTCAGCCACCGGCGGCTGCTCGTAAAGCACCGTTGCGGCCGATCCGGCGCAAAAGCCCCCGCGAGGGCTCAAGGAACCTGGTTGGGTAGGGATTCGAGGATTTTTCTTAGAGGGACAGGGGTTTGGGATACTGCTCGGGGAGACTGCTGAGAGGGGCAACCGAGGTTCCTTGAGCTCTCACCTTTTTCATACCGCCGGTATTTGAGCAATCCGCGTGCCAGCCTTGCCGATCGGCTAAGTCTAAGAAATCGCACGGCGCATCGGGGGGCGTTGCCGCGTGACGTTCCAATCCGGATTCCCATTGCGGAAAGAGTTACCGGCCAGGGCGACCCTGCTTCCGCCGCGATTCGCTAACATTGATTCGATGGATACGCCGACCCACGCCGCCACGCTTGACCGTTTCCGCCGCACGGGCGCCTATCTGACCGGGCATTTCCGGCTGACCAGCGGGCTTCATTCGGGCGAATATCTGCAATCTGCGCTGGTTTTGCAGTACCCGGCGATGGCGGAAGAGTTGGGGCGCGAGCTGGCCGGAGCGCTGCCGCGGGCGTCCCTGGTGGTGTCGCCGGCGCTGGGCGGGCTGATCATCGGCCATGAAGTCGCGCGCGCCATGGGCGCCCGCTTTATCTTCGCCGAACGCGACGGTTCCGGGAAGATGGCGCTCCGCCGCGGCTTTGGCGTGGCGCCGGGGGAGCGGGCGGTGGTGATCGAGGACGTGGTGACCACCGGAGGAACCACGCGCGAGGTGATCGACCTGCTCGGACAGGCGGGCGCGCGCGTGATTGCCGCCGGCTCGATCATCGACCGCGGCGGCGGCAAGGTGGATTTAGGCGTGCCGCGGGCGGCGCTGGCCATCCTGGACGTCGTCGCCTACCCGCCCGAGGACTGCCCGCTGTGCCAGAAAGGGCTGGCGGTCGAAAAACCCGGCTCCCGGCAGATCCGCTGACCGGATTGGAAGCGATGAGGCGCATCCGCGTCACTCTGAGCTACGACGGAACCGAGTATCACGGCTGGCAGGCGCAGCCCGGCCTCCGGACCATTCAGGCCGCCGTCGAGGAAGCGGTGTCGAGGATCGAAGGATCCCCGGTGCGGGTGGCGGCCTCCGGACGGACCGACGCGGGCGTGCACGCCCTGGCCCAGGTGGCCGCCTTCTCGCTTGAAAACCCGATTCCGGTGGAGAATCTGGTGAAGGCCGTGAACCGTCTGCTGCCGCGCGACATTCGCGTGCTCGAGGCGGCGGAGGCTCCGGCCGATTTTCACCCCCGCTATCAGGCCTCCGCCAAGACCTACGAATATCGCATCCTCCGCGCCGAGATTTGTTCTCCCTTCGCGCGCCGCTACGTGTACCATCATCCCTATCCGCTCGATGAGCGGTCCATGATCGATCTTGCGCCGGTCTATGAAGGGGAACACGACTTTTCCTGCTTCGCCGCCTCCGATGACCGCGATGCGTTAAATCTCTCGAAAGTGCGGCGCGTCTTTTCCTCGCGTCTTGAAAAATGCGAGGATCGCCTCATCTTTCGCGTCCGCGGGAGCGGATTTTTGAAGCACATGGTGCGCAATATGGTCGGGGTCCTGCTGGAGGCGGGCAAAGGGAATCTGACCGCCGCCGATCTCGCCGCGCGTTTGCAGCCGGGCGCCCGGTTCGCCCCGGGCCCGTCGGCCCCCGCGCGGGGACTGTTCCTGGTGGGCGTCGAGTATGGGGAGCCGCCGCGGGACCCGGTCAGGCGCGCCGGTTGACCACTCCCACGCAGCCGACCGGCTGGCCTTTGGTGATCGGCGGCGTGGCGACGATGTATAAAACCTTGCCCTTCACCGGAGATTTCACCTGCGCGATGCGCCGGCCGAAGAAGTCGGTGATTTCGGCCAGCACCGCGCCGCGGTTCACCATCTCGTCCCGCTTCACCTTGGGATAAAGAATCCCCGTCTCCGGGCTGGTGATCACCGGCGCGGGATCCAGGTATATCGGATTTCTTACGCGCCTGGCCGCGCCCTCCATCATCCCCAGAAAGCGCAGGACGTTTTCCGCGCAGTTCAGAATCAGCCGGGCCGATTTTTCATCCGGCACGCCCAGAAATCCCGCCTCCACGGTGACCGCGGGTTTGCCGCGCGTGATCGCGGTATTGGCGCAGTAGACCGAAGCCGCCGGATCGCGCGGCCGGCCGCGATCGATCACAATATGGTCGAATCCGCAGTACGCCGCCAGGCCGCCGATGCGGTCGTCGAGTGCGGGATCGCCCGTTTCGATCTGATAGACATAGGGCCGCAGGGATTCGTTTCCGTCGCCGCCGTGCAGGTCGAGCAGATAGTCGCAGCGCTCGATCACCTGCCCGGTGATGGCGAAGGCGATGCGCTCGGACACGCTGCCGCCGGCCTTGCCGGGATAGACGCGATTCAGGTTTTTTTGATCGATGGGGCTGAAGTAAACCGTGCGCCCCAAAAACGACGGCATGTTGGCCACGTGAACCAGGATGAGCGCGCCGGCCAGCTTCTTCGGATTGATTTTCGCCCGCAGCATCTGCAAGGCGAGAATCGGCGGGTATTCGTAGCCGTGATTGCCGGCGATCAGCGCCAGCACCGGCCCATCCTTGATTCCGTTGAAAACCGTCACCGGTATCGTCGTGTCGCCGAGATCGATCGATCCTGAAGCCATTTTGCCCGGCGCGGCGGTGAGGGGACCCACTTCGAAAGCAGAGTTCATCGGCAACATCGTAGCAGCCTGGGCGGTTGCCCAGTCCCGATCCATCTTTTACTAGGCTAAATAAGGAAGATGAATCCCCTGCTTGAAGTTCAGTTCCGCGTTCCTTTTGACAAGATCCAGCCCTCCGACGTCGAGCCCGCCATCGACCATCTGCTGGCGGAGGCGCAGCAGCGGCTTCAGGACACCATTCTCAGCGACCGCCCGCTGCACCGCCTCGACACCCTGACCGAGAAGCTCGATTACGCCATGAGCGTGGTGCGCCACCTCGAGGCGGTGGCCACCACGCCCGAGCTGCGGGCGGCCTTCAACGCGGTGCAGCCCAAGGTCAGCGCGTTTTATGCCAGCCTGCCGCTCAACGAAGAACTGTGGAAGGCGATCCGGCGCTACGCGGCGGGCGAGGAGGCCAGATCGCTCACCGGAACGCTGCGGCGCTATCTCACCAAGACCATCGACGCCTTCAAGCGGCACGGCGCCGAGCTCGATCCGGCGGGGAAGGCCAGGCTGAAGGAGATCGACGTGGCGCTCGCCGAGGCCACCACGAAGTTTTCCGAAAATGTTCTGGATTCGACCAACGCCTGGGATTTAACCGTTACCGACGAGGCGAAACTGGCGGGCCTGCCGCCCTCGGCCATCGCCGCCGCGCGCGCTTCGGCGGCCGCGAAAGGCCGCGAGGGTTGGCGCTTCACCCTGCAAGCGCCCAGCTATCTGGCGCTGATGACCTATCTCGACGACGGGGAGATCCGCGAGGCCGCCTGGCGCGCCTATAATACGCGCGCCGCTTCCGGGCAATATGATAATCGCGGGTTGATCCGCAAGATTCTGGCGCTGCGCAAGGAGAAGGCGCAGCTTCTGGGATTCAAGGATTTCGCCGATCTGGTGCTGGAAGACCGCATGGCGCACAGCGGCGAGCGCGCGCAAAACTTCATCGAGGATCTGCGCCGGAAAACCGAAAAACGTTTCCGCGAGGAAAACCAGGAGCTGGCCGCCTTCGCCAATTGCGAGCTCCAGCCGTGGGACATCGGATATTGGGCCGAAAAACAGAGGGCCGCGCTGTACGCCTTCGACGAGGAAGCGCTGCGCCCGTACTTCCCGCTGGAGCGCGTGGTCTCCGGCATGTTCGAAATCTTCGGGCGCCTGCTGGGCATCCGCGTCACGCCCGAACCGGGCGTCCCGGTCTGGCATCCTGAGGTGCGCTGCTACTCGGTTCACGACAGCGGAAGCGGCCAGCATTTGGGCTCCTTTTACGCCGACTGGTTCCCGCGGGAAAACAAACGCGGCGGCGCGTGGATGGATTCGCTGATCACCGGCAATCCGGCCAAATCGGAGCCGCATCTCGGGCTGATCTGCGGCAACCTGACGCCGCCGGTCGGCGATCAGCCGGCGCTGCTCACGCACCGCGAGGTGGAGACGATCTTTCACGAGTTCGGGCATTTATTGCATCACCTGTTGAGCCGGGTGGAAGTGCGCAGCCTTTCAGGAACCAACGTGGCCTGGGACTTCGTCGAGTTGCCGTCGCAAATCATGGAGAACTGGTGCTGGGAGCGCGAATCGCTGGACCTGCTGGCGCGCCACTACCAGACCGGCGAGCCGATTCCGGAGGAGCTGTTCCAGAAGATGAGGCGCGCCAGAACGTTCCGCGCCGCCAACGCGCAGATGCGCCAGTTGGGCTTCGGCTTCCTCGATCTGGCGCTGCATCGGGAATGGGACGGCCAGACCGATGTCCTGGAATATTCGCGGCGCATCTTGCAGGAATTCGCTCCCGCGCCGCTGCCGGAAGATTACGCGATGGTCGCCGGATTCACTCATCTGTTCGGCAGCCCGGTGGGTTATGGAGCCGGCTATTACTCGTATAAATGGGCCGAAGTGCTGGACGCCGACGCGTTCACGCGTTTCCGCAAGGAAGGCGTGTTCAACGAAAGGACCGGCCGCGAGTACCGGGAAAAAATTCTGGCGCGCGGCGATTCGGAAGATCCGGCGGTGCTCTACCGCGAATTCATGGGCCGCGATCCCGACCCCGGCGCGCTGCTCCAACGCGCCGGCCTCCAGGGCCCGGAATAAATCCCTTCAGTCTTCGATGGTGATGGTGGGAGCGGCGGACTGCGATTCGTGGACTCGGGCTTCCACGCGCCCGGCGAGGGCGTGGAATGGCGCCGAGTGCGGGTCGGAGGCGGGGAGGGTCGCAACGGGCTTGCCGCTGTCGCCGCCGATGCGGACCTGGGGGTCCAGCGCCAGCTCGCCCAGAAAGGCGACGTTCATTTTTTCGGCGGTGCGCTTTCCGCCACCCTGGCCGAAAACATCGATGCGCTCGCCCGATTGGGGGGCGATCAGGTAGCTCATGTTTTCGACGATGCCGAGAAGCGGGATGCGCACCTGATAAAACATATTCACGGCTTTTCGCGCGTCCTCGAGCGAAACGTCGCTGGGCGTGGTGACCACGATGGCCCCGGTGATCGGCACGGTCTGGGCCAGCGAGAGCGCGACGTCGCCGGTGCCGGGAGGAAGATCGATGACCAGATAGTCGAGATCGCCCCAATCCACGTTGCGCAGGAACTGCTGGATGGCGCTGTGCAGCATGGGTCCGCGCCAGACCAGCGGCTTGTCGCCGGGATTGATGAAGCCCATGGACATGAGCTTCACGCCGTAGTTTTCCAGCGGCTCGATGCGGTCCTGGCTGGCGCGCGGCGGGCGATTGATCCCCATCATCAGGGGAATGTTGGGGCCGTAGACGTCGGCGTCGAGCAGGCCGACTTTGCGTCCGGCCGCGCGCAGGGCGAGCGCGAGATTGACGCTGACGGTGGTTTTTCCGACTCCTCCCTTGCCCGATCCCACGGCGATGATGTTGCGGACGCCTTCGATCGGCAGTTTCGGCGGGGCTTGAGGGTGCACGCTTCAAGAATAGCGAATGTAGACTTGAGGAATGAAGATCGCGCTGGTGTTGCTGTGTTCCGTAGCCTGGGCTCAGGGGCCCGAGTTCACCAAAGACGGAAAGTTGATGCCTCCGGCGGATTATCGCGAGTGGATTTTTGTGAGCTCCGGCCTGGGCATGACGTACGGGTCGGAGGGGCCGGCCGAGCCGCGCTTCGATAACGTTTTTGTGAATCGTGCGGCGTACAAGGAGTTTTTGAAGACCGGCTCGTGGCCGGACAAAACGATGTTCGTGCTGGAGGTGCGCCAGGCGGCTTCGAAGGGTTCGATTAATCTGGCCGGGCATTATCAGTCGGAGGATTTCCGGCTGTCGGCGGAAGTGAAGGACTCCTCGCGGTTTAAAGACAAGTGGGAGTACTTTGCGTTTCCCGCCTCAGGCGAGCCGGCGCAGCCGCTGCCGAGGACGGCGGGATGTTTTGCGTGTCATTCGCAGCATGGGGCCGTGGAGAATACGTTTGTGCAGTTCTATCCGACGCTGCTGAAGGTGGCGCGGGAGAAGGGAACCCTCAAGAAGTAGGCGGGCCATCGATTTTGTCCTCCGCGCTCCGGCTCTGTAAACGGCGGGGCCGCCGGAACCGTCTAAGAGCCGGAGGCGTCCTGCTGTGATGATTTCGCGCCGCGAGTGGCTGGCGGGCATCGTGTTGGCGGCAAGGGCGCGGGCGCAGGAACCGGCTCCTCCCAAAATCACCGCCGATGTGAACGTCGTCAACGTCCTGGTGACGGTGCGCGACAAGAAGGGCGAGTTGATCCGCGGCCTGAACAAAGAGGACTTCACGGTGGAGGAGGACGGGCGCCCGGTCGAGGTGAAGTATTTTTCGCGCGAAACGGATTTGCCGTTAACGCTCGGGCTGCTGGTGGATACCAGCGGCAGCATGAGCCGCTACATCGATCAGGAGCGGCTGGCGAGCCACAAGTTTTTCGATCAGGTGCTGCGCGAAGATAAAGATCAGGCGTTCCTGATCCATTTCGATTATGAAGTGGAGCTGCTGCGCGATTTAACGTCCTCGAAAAAGCTGCTGCATCAGGCGCTGGAGGAGCTGGCTCCGGCGCCGCCGCCGCGCTTGCAGCGGCGGGAGGCGGGCGATCCGGGCCGGCCGAGGATGCATGGCGGGACGCTGCTTTTCGACGCGGTTCTGCTGGCCTCCGACGAACTGATGAAGAAGCAGCAGGGGCGCAAGGCGCTGATCGTATTTTCCGACGGCGAAGACACCGGCAGCCGGACCAGCCTGGCGGAGGCGATCGCGGCGGCGCAGCGGGCCGATACGCTCGTCTACACCGTCCTTTACTCGCCGGGCGATTTCGGCCGGGGCGGATTCGGCGGGCGCGGAATGGGCCGGCGCGGCCGCTATCCGATGGCGGATCGAAACGACGGCAAAAAGGCGATGGAGCGGCTGGCCCGGGAGACCGGCGGCGGCTTCTTTGAGGTGAAGGACAAGCCGCTCGATGAAATTTACCGCCAGATCGAGGATGAGCTGCGCAGCGAATACAGCCTGGGCTACACGCCGCCGAATCTAGGTCCGGGATTCCGGGCGATCAACGTCAAGGTGAACGGCAAATCCTACGTGGTGCAGGCGCGAAACGGCTACTACGCGGCGAAATAGGGCGGGGGAACCGGATTATACTGAAAGTTTCCCGATTCGCCGCGGAGCATTCCTGTTGCGCCTCATTTTGGCTTTAGTCCCGGCCGCGGCGGCGCCGCCGGCCGCCACCGCCATCTACGGCGGCAACCTGGCCGAGGTGCGCCCGGGCGGGCTGATTCCGAACGCGGCCATTTTGTGATGAAGGAAGGGCGGGTCTATCGCGACAAGGAAACCCATCATCATTGCCATTGACGGACCCGCCGGCGCGGGCAAAAGCACCATCGCGCGATCGTTGGCCCGCAAGCTCGGCTTCACTTACATTGATACGGGAGCGATGTACCGCGCGGTCGCGTTGTGGGCCTTGCGCGCGGGAATCGATCCGGACGACGCGCACCGTCTGGGGCCGCTCGCGCGCGCCGCGCGCATCGAATTCCGCGGCGGCGCGGTGCTGTTGAACGGCGAGGACGTCAGCGCCGAAATCCGCAGGCCTGAAGTGACCGAGGCCGCGTCCAAGGTTTCGGCCTCACCGGGCGTCCGCCAGGCGATGCGCGAGGAGCAGCGCCGTATCGGCCTGGAAAACTCGGTGGTGATGGAGGGCCGCGACATCGGCACGGTGGTTTTCCCGGAGGCGCAGGTGAAGATCTATCTCGACGCCGAGGCCGGGGAGCGGGCCCGCCGGCGCGCCGCGGAGACCGGCGCCTCCACCGCCGCGATCGCCGCGGAGCTGGCCCGGCGCGATCATCGCGACCGCTCCCGGCGCGAAGCTCCGCTGACGCAGGCCCCCGACGCCGAGTATATCGATTCCACCCACCTGTCGCCGGAGCAGGTGGAGGAAGCCATTCTGAAAATTATCCGCGCCAGGATATCGAATTGAGAAATCCCAGTTTCCGGTACCGGTCTTTATGAGTCTTCTGGTGATGAAATTCGGCGGGACCAGCATGGGTTCGGCCGAGCGTATCAAAATCGCCGCGCGCCTGTCGCTGGAACAGCACGCCAGGCGTCCGGTGGCGGTGGTGGTATCGGCGATGTCCAAGGTCACCGATCTTTTGCTGGACTCGCTGCGCAAGGCCGAAGCGGGCGACCAGGCGGATCTCGACTCCAATCTGAAACTTCTCAACACCCGCCATTTCGAGTGCTGCCGCGAGCTGCTTCCCGCCAATCGCCAGGAAGCGGCGCTGGCCGGGGTGCACGCGCTGATCGGGGAATTTTCGCGGATCGCCAAGGGGGTGATGATGCTGGGCGAGCGCCCGCCGCGCTCGATCGATGAAGCCGTCGCCATCGGCGAGCGGCTCTCGGCGTTTTTGATGCGCGAATACCTGGAATCACAGGGAGTCCGCGCCCGCGCCATCAGCGGCAGCGAGGTGATCGCCACCGACGCCGTGTTCGGCAACGCGACGCCGTTAATGGAGCAGACCCGGGAGCGCGCCACGCGCGTGATCCGCCCGCTGCTGGCCGAGGGCGTTTTGCCGATCGTCACCGGTTTTAACGGATCGACGCTGGACGGCCGGCCCACCACGCTGGGGCGCGGCGGCTCCGATTTTTCCGCCTCCATTCTGGCGGCCGCGCTCGATGCGACGGAACTTTGGATCTGGACCGACGTGGACGGCATCATGACCGGCGATCCGCGGCTGGTTCCCGATGCGCGCGTGCTGGAGGAGGTCACCTACAGCGAAGCGGCCGAGCTGGCCTATAACGGCGCCAAGGTTCTGCACCCGCGCACGCTGGCGCCGCTGATCGAACGCCAGATCCCGGTGTGGAGCAAGAACAGCTTCGCTCCGGAAAAACCGGGGACGCGCATCGTTGCGAAGATCGAAGGCGCGCGCGGCCCGCACGCGGTTACCTCCATGAGCGACGTGGCGCTGCTGTCGATCGAGCCGGCCAACTCCGTTTTGAGCGGGACCAAGATCATGGCGCGGGCGCTCGGCGCGCTGGCCCGCGCCAACGTCGAGGTGCTGGCCATCACCAGCTCCAGCTACCGCCAGAACTTCTGTTTCCTGGTCCGGCAATCCGAGCTGGAGCGCGTCACCGAATCTCTGGAAGAGAGCCTGTCGCTGGAGTTCGCGCACGGATATTTGAAGCCGGTGGAGGTGAACCGCAGCGTGGGGCTGATCGCCGTGGTCGGCGAGGGAATGCGCGGCACGCCGGGCCTGGCCGGCAGGATCTTCACCGCGATCTCGCGCCAGAACATCAATATCATCGCCATCGCGCAGGGGTCGAGCGAGTTGACCATCGCCATCGTGGTGCACCAGGACGGGCTGAACGCAGCGGTCAGGGCGATTCACCAGGAGTGCGGGCTGGGCGGCGCAGGACACTGAGCAGCCCGCGGCCCGCGCGCCGCTGCTACCCTACATATTTATGTCTGATCGCATCGAAGAACTGCGGCGGCGCCACGCCGTCGCCGAAGCCGGCGGAGGCGAAGAGCGCCGGGCGCGCCAGCACCAGGAAGGGAAACTCAACGCGCGCGAACGCATCGACCTGCTGCTGGATGAAGGCACCTTTGAGGAGATCGACAAACTGGTGCGCCACCGCTGCCGCGACTTCGACATGCAGGACCAGGTGATCGACGGCGACGGCTTCGTGACCGGCCACGGCCTCATCCACGGCCGGCCGGCGTACGTCTTCGCACAGGACTTCACCGTGTTCGGCGGCTCGCTTTCGGAGATGAACGCCAAGAAGATCGTCAAGCTGATGGATCTGGCGCTCAAGACCGGAACGCCGGTGATCGGCCTGAACGATTCCGGCGGGGCGCGCATTCAGGAAGGCGTCGTTTCGCTCGCCGGCTACGCCGATATCTTTCTGCGCAACACGCTGGCCAGCGGCGTGGTGCCGCAGATTTCGGCGATCATGGGACCCTGCGCCGGAGGAGCCGTCTATTCGCCCGCCATGACGGACTTCATCTTCATGGTCGACAAAACCAGCTATATGTTCGTCACCGGGCCGGACGTCATCAAGACGGTCACCCACGAGGACGTCACCAAGGAAGCGCTGGGCGGCGCCGCCACGCACAACTCCACCAGCGGCGTGGCGCACTTTTTGGCCCGCGAAGACGCCGATTGCCTGCGTATGATCCGCGAATTGATGACGTATCTTCCGCAGAACAACCGCGAAGATCCGCCGCGCCGGCCGACGTCCGATCCGGCGGACCGCGAAGACGCCGCGTTGGACTCGATCGTGCCCGCCGCCTCCAATCAGCCCTACGACATCAAGGATGTGATCCGCCGGGTGATCGACGACGGCAACTTCTTCGAGGTGCAAGAACACTGGGCGCGCAACATCGTCATCGGCTTTGCGCGCATGGACGGGCGCCCCATCGGGATCGTCGCCAATCAGCCCGCCTTTCTGGCCGGATGCCTCGATATCGACTCCTCCACAAAGGGGGCGCGTTTTGTCCGCTTCTGCGACGCGTTTAATATTCCCATCCTGACCTTCGAGGACGTGCCCGGGTTCCTGCCCGGAACCGCGCAGGAGTTCGGCGGGATCATCCGCCACGGCGCCAAGCTGCTGTACGCCTTCGCCGAAGCGACCGTTCCGAAAATCACGATCATCACGCGCAAAGCTTACGGCGGAGCGTATTGCGTGATGGGATCCAAGCACCTGCGCACCGACTTCAACTTCGCCTGGCCCACCGCCGAGATCGCGGTGATGGGCGCCGACGGAGCGGTCAATATCGTGTACCGCCGCGAACTTGCCGCGGCCAAGTCGCCGGAGGCCCAGCAGATCGTCCGCAAAGCGAAGATCGAAGAGTTTCAGGAGCGCTTCGCCAATCCCTTCGTCGCCGCCGAGCACGGATTCGTGGACGATGTGATCGAACCTCGCCTGACGCGCGGGCGCGTCATCCGCGCCTTGCGCCTGCTGGAAACGAAAGTGGACACCGTTCCCAAGAAAAAACACGGAAATATTCCGCTTTAGCGGAGAGTTTTTTGTCCAGCGGGCTACTCAATTAGTGGAGTCGCGTGGACTTCTTTCGCCAGTTCTTCTCTTCGGATTACCCGCCGCAGGCGAGCTGTTATATGTGGCGGACCGATATTGTCTGGCTGAATGCAATCTCGGACGCTCTTGTCGCGCTGGCATACTACTCCATCCCGTTCACCCTGCTTTATATTCTTCACCGGCGTCCCTCTCTGCGCCTTCGCGGGCTGATGGGAATGTTTGCGGCGTTTATTCTGTCTTGTGGGACCAGCCGGCTGATTTCGGTGTGGAACGTCTGGCATGGGACCTACGGCTTGGAGGGATTGGTTAAGGCGGTCACCGCGGTGCTTTCGATCGCGACCGCGATCATGACGGTCAAGCTCGCGCCGGTGGCGCTGCGCATCCCCTCTCCGGAGGAACTCGAACGCGCCAACGAGCATCTGCTGGGGGAAATGCGCGCTCGCGCGGAAGCGGAGGAGAAGCTGCGGAAGGCGGCCGAAGCGGCGCGCCTGTCGAGCGAGGCGCGGATGCGATCCTTTCTCGAGGCGGCCGCGCAGGGGTTCCTTGCCATTGGCGCCGACGGCCGCATTCTGCTGGTCAACCGGCGCATCGAGGAGATGTTCGGCTACAGGCGCGAGGAGCTGATCGGCCAGGATGTGGAAATTCTCCTGCCGGAGCGCTACCGCGGCTCGCACGTGCTTCACCGCCGGGAATTTTTCCAGGAACCGCGAATCCGGGACATGGGTCCCGGCATGGATCTGGCGGCGCGGCGAAAGGACGGAACGGAGTTTCCGGTCGAGGTCGGCTTGAGTTATACGCCGGGCGAGAACGGCGTGATCGCGCTGGGTGTGGTCAACGACATCACGGAGCGGAAAAGGCACGAGGACCAGCTCAGCAGGGCTCATGCCGAGCTGCGGGCAAGCGAGGCCACGCTGCGGCGCGCCAACGCCGAACTGGAGCAGTTCGCCTCTTTGGCCTCCCACGACATGCAGGAACCGCTGCGCATGATCACCGGCTATCTGGATCTGCTCCAGCGACGTTACGCCGATCAGTTGGACCCGGACGCGCGGGAGTTCATCCGCTACGCGGTGGAAGGTTCGCAGCGGATGAAGAATCTGATTCGCGACGTGCTCAGCCTTTCGCGCGCCGGAACGCGCCCGCTCAGCAAGCGGCGCATCGCGGCGCAGGAGGTGCTGGGTTCCGCGCTCGCCAATTTGAACACGGCCATTTCCGAGCGCCGCGCCGTGATCACCGCCTCCGATCTGCCGCAAATCGTCGCCGATCCCGGGCTTTTGGCGCAGGTTTTTCAGAATTTGATCGCCAACGCGATCAAATTCACGCGGAACGAAACGCCGCGTGTGCACATCTCCGCGGAGCGGCGCGCGGGCGAGTGGCTGTTTTCGGTGCGCGACAACGGCATTGGAATCGATCCCGCCCATCGCGAGCGGGTCTTTCGAATTTTTGAGCGTCTGGACGCCTCCGAGGAGTTTCCCGGCTCGGGCGTGGGCCTGGCGATTTGCCAGAAGATTATTGAACGGCACGGCGGGCGCATCTGGGTCGATTCGGCTCCCGGCCAGGGCTCTGTTTTCCACTTCACGATTCCGGAGGATTGAGGACTTTGGTCAGATAATTCTGAACTCGGCGCGGCTTTTCCCGCGAGTCTGTTGCGACGATAGTAGAAGTGATGTGTGATTACCCTTCATCCGCTCCGGCGGAAATATTAATTGTTGACGACAACGCGTGCGATGTCCGGCTGATAAAGGAGGCCTTCAGGGAGGGCGGCATCGCTTCAAAATTTCATGTCACCCGCGATGGGGAACAGGCGCTGGCGTTTCTGCGGCGGGAAGGACCGTATTCCGGCAGCCCGCGGCCGTCGTTGATTCTTCTGGACCTGAATTTACCGCGCAAGAGCGGGCGGGAAGTGCTGGCTGAGATCAAAGCCGAGCAGTCCCTGCGCCGCATTCCGGTGGTGGTGCTGAGCGCTTCCACCAGCCGCGAGGACGTGTGCCGCGCCTATGAACTGCAAGCCAACTGCTATGTTCCCAAGCCCAGTGATCTGGCCGGCCTGATCGATCTGGGGCGGTTGCTTCAGAAATTGTGGTTGAATCCGGCCTTGCTTTCCGGATAACCGGCTAGCTTGCGGCGAGTTTCTCGAAAAACCGCTGGATCATCGACTTCGCGGCGCCTTCGATCAGCCTCTGGCCCACGGCGGCGATGGTGCCGCCGACCTGCACGTCGCCGTCGTAGTGGACCATGGTTTCCGCCTCCGACGGCTCCAGTTTTAAGACGCCGCCGCCTTTGACGAAACCGATTTTTCCGGAGCCTTCCACCTCCAGGCGAAAGCTGGAGGGCGGCTGCTGCTCGCTGATCCGCACCTGGCCTTCGAAGGCGCCGGAAAAAGCGGCCAGCGCCATTTTCATTTTCATACGGTACTCGTTTTCGCCGGTCCGCTCCAGCGATTGGCAGCCGGGGATGGCGCGCGCCAGCACCGCCGGATCCTGCATCAACGCGTAGCTCTGTTCGGGCGGAAACGGCAGCCTTTGCGATCCGGAAATCTTCAAGCCGTCCTCGCCAGAGCGGCGGTGATGGCGCGCGCCGCAGAGACGGCCGCCAGGTGACGGCGGTAGTCGGCGGAGGCATGCAGATCGGCGTTTGCCTCCACGCCTTCGGCGATCCTTGACGCTGCCATTTGAATGTCGGCGGCCGTGCCCGGGGTTCCTTCCAGCGCCTTTTCCGCGGAGGCGGCGCGGTAGGCGTGGGGGGCAAGACCGGTGACGCCGAGCCGCGCCAGCACGATCGTTCCGCCGGACCGGCGCAGGCGCGCGGCGACGCCGACCAGAGCGAATCCGCTGGCCGGCTGCGCCATCTTCTGATAGCTTGTGCCGGCGCCCGCGTCCTCGACGGGAACGATGATTTCGCTCACGATCTCGCCCGGCTCAAGCGCGGTGGCGAAGGTGTCCAGGAAAAAGCCGGACGCCGCCACCGTTCTCTGCGATTTTGCGCCGCGCAGCACGATCTGGGCTTCGAGCGCCAGCAGGGCCGCCGGATAATCGGCCGCCGGATCGGCGTGCGCGACGCTGCCGCCGATGGTTCCCATGTTGCGCACCTGCACGTCGCCGATGCGCGCGGCGGTCTCGGAAAGCAGCGGGCATTTTCCCCGCAACAGCGGCGAGGTTTCGACTTCGTAGTGGGTGCAGCCGGCGCCCAGGCGGAGCACGCCGGCGTCGTCGCGGATATAGCGCAGCTCCGGGAGCCGGCCGATATCCACCAGATGCTCCGGCGAAGCGAGCCGCAGCTTCATCATCGGGATCAGGCTCATGCCGCCGGCCAGCGGTTTGGCGCCCTGCGCGATCAGCCCCAGGGCCTGATCGAGCGTGGACGGCGCGGTGTAGTCGAATGTTTGTGGAATCATTGCGCGCTCCTGATGAGTTTCCAGATTTTTTCCGGCGTCATCGGCATATCGATGTGCCGCACGCCGAGCGGCGAAAGAGCATCGACCACCGAATTGACCACCGCCGGCGAGCATCCGATGGTGCCGGCCTCGCCCACTCCCTTCACGCCCAGCGGATTGACCGGCGTCGGCGTGACGGTATGATCCGATTCGATCCAGGGCATCATGTGCGCTTTGGGCACGGCGTAGTCCATCAATTCGCCGGTGATCAACTGGCCGTTTTCGTCGTAGACGGCCTGCTCGTAGAGCGCCTGCCCGATGCCCTGCGCCACGCCGCCGTGCACCTGCCCGGTGACGATCAGCGGATTCAAAATATTTCCGCAGTCGTCGACGGCGACATAGCGGAGCACCTTCACTGCGCCGGTGTCGCGGTCGATCTCGGTGACCACCAGGTGCGCGCCGAAGGGAAAGGTGAAGTTCGGCGGCTCCCAGAAGTGCGTCGAAACCATTCCCGGCTCGGTGTTAGGCGGGAGCTGCATGGCGCGGTAGGAGGCGGCGGCGATCTCCTGCACCGATTTGGAGGCGCCGGTTTTATTGTCGATGCATTGGCCGTTGGCCAGCGTGACGTCGTCGGAGTTAAGCAGCAGGGCGCCGAACTTTTTGATCTTCGCCTTGAGATCTTGCAGCGCGAAGTAGACGGCCGTGCCGCCGACCGCGGTGGCGCGGCTGCCAAAGGTGCCGATGCCGTATTGCACCAGCGCCGTATCGCCATGCACGACCAGCACGTCGTCGATGTCGACGCCGAGCTCGTCGGCGGCGATCTGCGCAAAGGTCGTCTCCTCGCCCTGGCCGTGCGGCGAGGCGCCGGTCAGCACGGTCACCTTGCCGGAAGGCTCGATCTTCACGGTGGCGCTCTCCCAGCCGCCGGCCGGGGTCGCCGGCGAGGGGCCGAAGGCGCAGATCTCGCCGTAGGTCGACATGCCGATGCCCATCAGCCTGCCTTGCTTGCGGGCTTCGGCCTGTTCGCGGCGCAGATTCTGGTAATCGACGATGTCCAGCGCTTTCCGGAGCGGAGCGGCGTAATCGCCGGAGTCGTAGATCAGGCCGGTGGCGGTGGGGAACGGAAATTCGCTGGGCTGCACGAAATTTTTCAGGCGGATTTCGGCCGGATCCATTTTCAGTTCGGCGGCGAGAATATCCACCATGCGCTCGATTCCATGAGTCGCTTCCGGACGGCCGGCGCCGCGGTAGGCGTCGGTCGGAACGCAGTTGGTGAAGACGCCGACGATATCGGCGCAGATGTTCTGGGTCCGATAAAGGCCCGGCATCATCAGCACGCTGAGCGTCGGGATGGCGGGCGTGAGCAACTGATGATATGCGCCGAGGTCCTGAATGATCCGCAGTTTAATTCCGGTGATGATGCCGTCGCGGGTGGCCGCAAGCTCGTAGTCGTCGACGTGGCCGCGGCCGTGAATGGTGGCGAGATAATTTTCGCGCCGCGTCTCGATCCACTTCACCGGTTTATTGATCTTCATCGCCACGAAGCCCATCAGCGCTTCTTCGGCGTAGACGTTGAGCTTGCATCCGAAGCCGCCGCCGACCTCGGGCGCGACCACTCTCAGGCGGTTCTCTTCGAGGCCCAGCATCTGCGCCACCATGCTGCGCAGCAGGTGCGGAATCTGCGTCGAGGAGTAAAGATTCAGCGCGCGGTCGGCCGCCCGCCATTCGGCCACCACGCCGCGCGTCTCCATGGGCGTCGGGATGAGGCGCTGGCTCAGGATCCGCTGCTTCACGATCACGTCCGCCTCGGCGAAGGCTTTTTCGACGTCGCCGTGCTCCTGGTGAAAATCGAAAGCCTTGTTGTCGGGCCACTCCGGATGCACCGCCGGCGCGCCGGGTTCGAGCGCCTTCACCGGATCGGCGACGGCCTTCAAAACCTCCCAATCGATCTCCACATCGTCGGCGGCGTCGGCGGCGATGTAGCGGTCGGTGGCCACCACCACTGCAACCGGATGGCCGGCGTAATAAACGCGATCGGTGGCCAGAATGGTGTGATGCGGCACGCGCAGGCCGGGCAGCGACGCCCCGCAGGGCACCGGGCCGACGTTCGATACATCCCGGCCGGTGAAGACCGCCACCACTCCCGGACGCGACGCGGCCTTGCTGGTGTCGATCGAACGGATCCTGGCGGCGGCGTGCGGGCTGCGCACCACCACGGCGTAGTGCATGCCGGGCATCTTGATATCTTCGACGTAGGTCGCCGTGCCGGTGATCAGCCGCGGATCCTCGCGCCGGCGGATGGCTTTGCCGATCAGGGTCTTCGTTTTGGTGATGGTGGTGGCCATGGTTATGCTCCTACAGCCTTGGCGGCCGCCTTCACCGCGTTGACGATGTGCTGATAGCCGGTGCAGCGGCACAGGTTGCCTTCCAGGCCGTGGCGGATCTCCTCCTCGGTCGGGTTCGGGTTGCGGTCGAGAATCTGTTTGGAAGCCATGATCATGCCGGGCGTGCAGAAGCCGCATTGCAGGCCGTGTTCATTCCAGAACGCTTCCTGCACCGGATGGAGTTTGCCGTTGGCGGCCAGCCCCTCGATGGTGGTGATGTTTGCGCCGTCGGCCTGAACGGCGAACATGGTGCAGCTCTTGACCGCCTTGCCGTTCAGTTCGATGGTGCAGGCGCCGCACAAAGAGGTTTCGCAGCCGATGTGCGGTCCGGTGAGTCCGACCACCTCCCGCAGGTAGTGGATGAGGAGCAGTCGCGGCTCGACATCGTTCGAATAACGTTTCCCGTTGATGTTGACAGTGATCTTCATCTCGTCCTCGGCGTTTTTGAAGATATCAGAAATCGGCGGCACAAAAAAGCGCCGCGGCGCGCTGCCTGATCTGGACCCGCCGGTGCTCCGCAGCAGGCGTCCTCGCTTCTCCGGTAAGAGATCCTTCCCAGGCGCGGCCGCTTTTGAGCCGGAACCGGGCCGGCTCCGGATGATGATCCCTAAATTTATCAAAAATTTATATTTAGCGGCCCGCGATGCGGTAAAATAAGAGATGGCATGTCGAGCACCAGTCTTCCGACTCCGGCGCCCGAACCTTCGCCCATCTCCCCGATAACCCTGAATGAACCTCGGCTTTATCTCGACCGCGAGTTGAGCCTGCTGGCGTTTCAACGGCGGGTGCTCGAAGAAGCGCGCGATCCGGAGAACCCGCTGCTGGAGCGAGTGAAGTTTCTCGCGATCCTTTCCTCCAATCTGGATGAATTTTTCATGGTGCGCGTGGCGGTGCTGCGGCGGAAGGCCGCAAGCAATACCGGCGACGGCGTTTTGGCCGAGCAGCTTGCGCGCATCCGCGCCGAGGTCCGCGACCTGGTGGCCGAGGCGTACGAAACCTGGCGCGAACTCGACCGGGAACTGGCCGCGGCGGGCATCGAGATTCGCGGCTACGCCCAGCTCACCACGCGCGAGCGCGCGGCGATGGAGGCGTATTTTCGCGACGTCGTATTTCCGGTGCTGACGCCGCTGGCTTTCGATCCGGGCCGGCCGTTTCCGCATATCTCCAACTTGAGCCTGAATCTTGCGGTCGCGGTTCGCGATAAGGACGGCGTGGAGCGTTTTGCGCGGGTCAAGGTTCCCGATACCTTGCCGCAGTTGGTGCCGGTGGAGGGCGGCGGCGCCGCCCGCGCGGCGTTTGTCTGGCTGGAGGAACTGATCCAGGAAAACCTTCAGATGCTGTTCCCGGGGCTGGAAGTAATCGAGGCCTATCCGTTCCGGGTCACGCGCGACGCCGAGGTGGAGATTCAGGAGCTGGAAAGCGACGATCTGCTGGAAACCATCGAGGAGGCGGTGTGGCAGCGCCGGTTCCGGGCGGTGGTGCGCTTGCAGGTCGGCTCCAATCTCCCCGAGCATATTCTGGAAACGCTGGTGGCGAATCTGGAACTGGATCCGCGCGAGGTTTATCCCGTGGATGGTCCCCTGGATCTGGGACGGCTCCGGCAGTTGCTTTCCCTCGAGCGGCCGGATCTCAAGGACGCGCCGTTTTTACCCTACACGCCGCCGGAGCTGAACCCCAAAAGCGAGGAGGATATTTTCGCCGTGCTGCGGCGCGGCGACGTGCTGCTGCATCATCCGTTCGACTCGTTTCAGCCGGTGGTGGAGTTTTTGCGGCGGGCGGCGGAGGATCCCGAGGTGCTGGCCATCAAGATTACGCTCTATCGCGTGGGCCGCAACTCTCCGGTGGTGGAAAGCCTGCTGAGCGCGATCGAAAACGGCAAGCAGGTGGCGGTGCTGTTGGAGTTGAAGGCGCGCTTTGACGAAGAGAGCAACATCGAGTGGGCCAAGGCGCTGGAAGCGGCGGGCGTTCACGTGGTCTACGGCCTGGTGGGATTGAAGGTCCATTGCAAGGTCGCGATGGTGGTGCGCAAGGAAGGCGAATCGATTCGCCGCTACGTCCACATGGGCACCGGAAATTACAACCCGGCGACCGCCCGGCTCTACACCGACCTGAGTTTTTTCACGGCCGACGAGCAGATCGGCGCGGACGTGACGGATCTGTTCAACTACGTAACCGGTTATTCGGCCAAAACCGATTTTCATAAGCTGCTGGTGGCGCCCATCAATCTGCGGCGCAAGATGGAAGCGCTGATCCGCCGCGAGATCGAGCACGCCCGGCGCGGCCGCGACGCGCGGCTGATCTTCAAGATGAACGCGCTCGAGGATCCGGAGATGATCCGGCTGCTTTATCAGGCGTCGCAGGCGGGGGTGCGCTGCGATCTGCTGGTGCGGGGCATCTGCTGCCTTCGTCCGGGCCTGGAGGGGGTCAGCGAAAACATCCGCGTGACCAGCATCGTGGGAAGATTCCTCGAACACAGCCGGATTTACTGGTTCGCCAACGGCGGCCGGGAGGAGGTTTATCTGGGCAGCGCGGATCTGATGGGGCGCAATCTGAACCACCGCGTGGAGCTGCTGTTTCCGGTCGAAAACAAGAAGCTCCAGAAGCGGCTGCGCGAGGATATTCTGGCCACCTATCTGGCCGACAACCGCAACGCGCGGCGCATGCAGCCGGACGGGACCTTCCGTTGGGACAAATCGGAGCAGCCGGCGGTCGACAGCCAGGCCAGGTTCCTTGCGCCGCCGCCGGTGGTTCGTCCAGCGCTGCGGAGACGCAAGGCGAAGTAGCGGCGCCGCGTCAGAACGCCAGCAGTTCCTCGATCTTGGCGGCGATCTGATCCACGCCCGGCAGCACCGCGTTCATCAGGCCGATATTGTAGGGCAGCGGAACGTCCGGAACCGCGAGCCTGGTCACCGGCGCGTCCAGACTTAAGAACGCCTGCTCGGCGACGACCGCGGCCACCTCCGCGCCGAAACCCGCCGTCAGCGTATCCTCGTGAACAATCAGGCAGCGGCGCGTTTTTCGCACCGAGGCCAACACGGCTTCCCGGTCCCAGGGAATGATCGTCCGCAAGTCGAGCACGTCGGCCGCGGCGCCGGTTTTTTCCGCCGCGCGAACCGAGCGCTCCACCATCGCTCCCCAGGTCACGATGGTCAGCGCGGTTCCCTCCAGCACGCGCCGGGCAACGCCGGGACGAATCAGGAAGTCGTCACCCGGATACGGCCGCCGGGCCCAGGAGGCATCGAGCATCGCGCGATGCTCAAAGAAAATTGTCGGATTGGCGCTGCGCAGGGCGGCGCGCAACAGGCCCACGGCGTCCTCGGCGTTGGACGGCATCATCACCTGCCAGCCGATGGCGTGGGCGAAGGCGGCTTCGTTGGAAACGCTGTGCCAGGGATCGCCGCAGCGGGCAAAGCCGCCGGGAATGCGCACCACCACCGGCGCCGCGAAGCGGTTCGCCGTGCGCCAGCGGATGGTTCCACAGTCGTTCAGTTGTTCCGTTCCCGGATCGGCGTACTTGCGGAACTGAATCTCGGCGACCGGACGGAGCCCGGCCAGGGCCATGCCCACCGCGTTGCCGATGATGCCTTCCTCGGAAAGACTGGTATCGAAGACGCGGTCGGCGCCAAAGGTTTCCTGCAATCCCATGGTCGCCCCGTGAACGCCGCCCTTGGGCCCGACGTCTTCGCCGAACACGACCACCTTGGGGTTGATCCTGAGCTCGTGCTCCAGCGTGCGGCGGATGGCGGTCAGCATGTTCAATCGCGCCGGCTCGGCGGCCGCGGCGGGCGCCGCTTCAAAGCGATCCTCGGCGAAGACATAGCGGCGAACCGCGGAGGCGTCCGGCTCCGGCCGCGCCAGGGCGTTCTCCAGAGCGGCGTCGATCTCCGCGAGAACCGAATGCTCCAGCTCCGACCATTCGCGCTCGGAAAAGACCGCCGGGATCAGATGCGCCTTGAAGGCGATCAGCGGATCGCGCGCTCGCTCGCGCGCCACCAGTTCGGCGCTCTTGTAGGCTTGCGTGTCCTGCCCGGAATGCCCGCACAAGCGCGGCACGGTGAGGCGGACCAGCGCGGGACCGCCGCCGCCGCGCACCCGGGCGACGGCGTCGCGCAGGCGCCGCGCCGCGTCCACCGGATCGGACCCGTCGCCTTCGCTGACGTAGAGGCCGCCAAACGAGGCGAGATTGGCGGCAATGTCGCCTCCCGGCGTCTGCACCGTAGAGGGTACTGATAATCCGAAGCCGTTGTCTTCGATGTAGAACAGCATCGGCAGGCGCTGCGTGGCCGCGATATTCAGCGCGGACCAGAAGCCGTTGGTGGCCACCGATCCGTCGCCGCCGAGCGCCACCGCGATCGAGGAGCGCCACGACGGATCGCGCAAGGTGTCGCGGTGATAAACGATGGCGCGCGCCCATCCCGCCGTGGTCGTGTACTGCGTGCCCACCCCGCCGGCCATCGGCAGCACAACCGGCCCGGAGGGATTCGGCAGATTGTAGACCGCGCCGATATCGCGCCCGTCGCTGACGCCGCCGCTTTTGGCCATGCCGCCGGCCAGCGCGTCGGCCGCGCTCAAACCAAGCGTCAGAAGCAGCGGCCGCGAGCGGTAATAACCGGCCGCGGCGTCGTGCGCATCATTTAAAAGCGTGCCAAGCAGAATCTGGCCCAGTTCGTGCCCGCGCGCGGAAAACTGATACAGGATCTTCTTTTCCGGCATCAGGCGCGACTCTTCAAGATCGTCCAGAAAGCGCGAAGTGAGGAACAGGCGCGCGATGTGGCGCCAGTTAAATGCGGGGTCAAGATCGCTCGCCGGCGGGGCGAGGGTGGATGAAGGATTCATAAAAACGACACGAAATGCGCGTCGTTCTCATTTTACTTCGACCCGCGTCACCACCGGGGAGTGGTGTTTGAAAGACGCGGCGCGATCAGAGAATCACGCGGCTCTCGCCCTCGCGGCGCGTCATCTTCTCCCGGTCGAGAAACTCCAGCAGCGGGATGGCGTACTTGCGGGAGACTCCGGTCCAGTCCTTGAACTCGGGGACGGTGAACTTTGAGCCTCTGCGGGAGGCCAGCAGTTTTCTCAGTTCATCGATGGCCGAGCGGTGATAGATCAGATCTTCGCCGACCCGGATCAGTCTGCCGTCTTTCAGCAAAATTTGCAGCAGCGTCCGCGCGCGCCGCGGATCGACTCCCGACTTGCCGAGAACCTCGCCGGTGGAGGGGACCGCCAGACCGGCGGCGCGGAACGCGGATTCGATCTTTTCGAGCGCCTGCGATTCGTCCTCCTGCAAGGCGACGCGATGCGAAGCCAGGCGGACGAGTTCGCCTTCGCTGACCAGATCCGGCGCGCGGGCCAGAAGCCGATCGAGAAGAAATGCCGGCGCGCCGCGCGGCTTGAGGGCTTCCTTGGGAATTCCCGGCTGTAGCGGATTCTTCCGGTGAAACTCGGCGACGGCGCGGCGTGTCTCGGCCAGGAGCTGCTCGACTGCGGCATCGGAGACGAACCAGTCGTCTTCGCCGATCTGCTCGGGTAACAGACCCGTACGCGCGATCAGGGCGGACCGGCTGATGCCGAATTTCGATTCGGCGATGAGGAGCGGGACGTGATCGCCTGCTTCGATCTGCGCCAGGCGGCGGTCGAGCTCGGCACGCTTCATCCGCCGCGGAGCGTTGATATCCAGAACCACTCCGCCGCCGATGGTGGCCGCCGGCGAAAACATCCGGACGATGAAACGGTCGCCGGGCAGAACCAGCAGCGGATCGCGCAGGGAAAAGCGGACGTGCGCGGAGGCGCCGGGCTGGAGCGGCTCGAGCGAGGAAAGCAGGTGCAGGCGGGCTTCGGTTTCCGCGGTTCCGGCGTGGAAATGAACCGGCGCGCGGTGCTTGAGCGGATGCGCCGCGGGCAAAAGGTCGAAACGCGCGTCGATCTGGCGCGTGGGTTCGAAGATGCCGGGCGGCGCCAGAACCATGCCGCGCCGCGCGGCGGCCGGTTCAATTCCGCTGAGATTAGCGGCGGTGCGCTCGCCGGCGCGGGCCTGACCGACGCTGCGATTGTGAACTTCCAGGCCGCGGATTCTGGTGCGCTTGCCGGCCGGATAGAGCTCGACTTCATCGTGCAGCTTGAGGAGGCCGGAGATGAGGGTGCCGGTGACCACCGTGCCGTGGCCCTTGATCGAAAAGCTGCGGTCGATGGGCAGGCGCGGCCAGGCCGCCGTTCTTTTCCCCGGAATCTTTTCGGCGGCCTGTTCAAGCGCGGCCCGCAGTTGGTCGAGCCCGGCGCCGGTGGCTGCGCTGACCGGGATGATCGGCGCGGACTCGAGAAATGACCCCGCGGCAAACTCCTCCACCTCCAGGCGGACCAGATCGATGAGATCGGGATCGACAAGATCGGACTTGGTCAGCGCCACCACGCCGTGCTGGACGCCGAGCAGGCGGCAAATGTCAAAATGCTCGCGGGTCTGCGGCTTGATCGACTCATCGGCGGCGACTACGAAAAGCACCAGGTCGATTCCGGCCGCGCCGGCGAGCATGTTCTTGATAAACCTTTCATGGCCGGGGACGTCGACGAAGCCGAACCGGCCCAGATGAGCGAAGCCGAGATCGATGGAGATGCCGCGGCGTTTTTCTTCCGCCAGGCGGTCGGTGTCGATGCCCGTCAGGGCTCGAATGAGGGAGGTCTTGCCGTGATCGATGTGGCCGGCGGTGCCGACAATGATCGGATGCGTCGTCAAAACTTATTTTACGGGTTGCAGTTGGGTCCAGCCGCCGCCGAGGGCGATGTTGGGATTAAAGTTGGGATTATCGGTCAGGATGTATTCGTTTCCCTTGCCCCAGGCGTGATTGTATTGATAGCTGAGTTCGACCTGTTCGCCGGTGTCGGGATTGCGGTAGGTTTGCACGCCGCGGATATATTGATCAAACTGCCGCGCGGTCTGATCCTGGATGCGCTGGCGCTCATTGTAGCCCTGGGTGATGATGCGGTTGGTTTCCTGGCCGGCCTCGGCGATGATGCGGGAACGGTCCCGCGCGCCCTTAAGTTCGGTGGCTTGAATGTTGAGGATGGCTTGCGTCACGCGGGCCTGCCACTGGGGATCGACCGTAATGGTGGAAAGGACCAGGCGAAAGAAGCGCTCGGACTCGGCCAGCTTGCCGGCGGGCATTTTGAGGGCGAAGATTTTGAGCGCCTGGTTGCTGTAATTCCGGCCCATTCCGCCGATGTTCGGAGTGGAGCGGGCCAGAGTAATGGCCGTGATCCACTCTTCGGCGCCGGGTTCGGCCAGGCGGGCGCGCGCCACGTCCGCTTTGATGGCCAGCAGAACGCCCACCTGGCGGTAAGCGGCTTCAAAGCGCGGGATCGCTTTTTGCAGCGCCTCGGCGACATCGGGGACCGGCTCGATGGCGGCGATGCGGGCGCCCGGCCGGATTTTCGGGATCTCCCAGCGGCGCAGGAAGTCCGCCGCCGACATCGGCGCGGCGATCTGGCAGGGCGGGCGGCCGAAGGCCATCTGCTGGCGGTTCACCATGGCCTGCGCCTGCTGCATCGCGGGCGCATCGTTCCATTGCCAGTTGACCACCGGAAACATCTCGATGGCGGCGCCGCCGTCGGGACTGGCGGCTTTGAACGTGGCTTGAAGAATCTCGCCGCTGCATCCGCCCATTTTGTACACGACGTCGGATTGGAACGTCCAGTCGGTCGGGATAAGCATGGTCATCGCGGTGAGGGGCCGCTCAAAGCCGTGCTGGTCGATGACCTTGACAAGCTTCATGCGGTAGTAGGGGGAGTCCGCGGCGGAGAGGCTGGCGAGAGTGAGGAAAAATACAACGGCGCGCATACCGTGACAATCTATCAAAGCCGCCGGCGTTTTAGTCGATCCAGATGCTCAGGCCCGGCTGCGTTGAGGCGCCGCCCACGGTCACCACCACCGGCATCTTCCCTGTGCCGATGTAGCCGGCGGGAACGGTCGCGTTGATTTGCAGCAGGCCGGGGTAGCCAGTGACCGGCCCGGCGTAAAGGACGCCGGCCGGATAGCCGCCGATAGTGACCCCGACCGGCTGAGCGCTGACGCCTTGACCGGTTCCGAACATCACCACGATCGAACCGCGGGGCGCCGGGTTGGAGGGCGAGTTGAGGCTGCCGTCCTGATTCATCGCGATCAGACGGCCCGTGGAATCGGTGTACAGCGCCGGGGCGGCCTCAACCACGGTTTCGGGAATCTGCGCCAGCAGGCTGCCCTGGCTGAAAAGCTGGATTTGGACGCTCTGCATTCCTTCGATCTCGGGCGGAACTTCGGCGAGCAGGCTCGATCCGCTGAGTGCGAGGAAGGGAGAGGCGATGCCGCCGAAGCTCACCTGAACGCCGCTGGTGGAGGTGAGGCCGGAGCCGTTTAGAGCCACCAGCATGCCGGGCGCAATCGGCCCGGGCTGAAGGCTGGCGGCGTTCACCGCGGTAACGATCAGGACCGGAGCGATGGTGGGCGCCGCGGCCGGCGTAAGCTGGCGGATTCGGTTGTTCAGAAGATCGGCGATGTAAACAGATCCGCCGGGGCCGAGAGCAACATCCCAGGGGTAATTCAGCTCGGCGGCGAGCGCGGCGGACCCGTCGCCCAAAAATCCCGCGGTGCCGTTGCCGGCGATGACGTTCACCGCGCCGGCCGGGCTCACTTCAACGATTTGCTGCAAGCCGGTGTCGGCGACGAAGATGTTGCCGGAAGAATCGGCGGCGATTCCCCGCGGCGTGTTCCAGGAGCCTTCCGCGATGAGAGTAATGTCGCCGGCGACGCCGAGCCGCTTCACGTGCGGTCCGCCGGCTTCGGTGAAGTAGAGGTTCCCCGCGGTGTCCAGAAAGAGGCCGCGCGGATGCTTGAGGTTGGTGAGAATCGGCTTGACCGCGCCGCTGGGCAGCGCCTGGTAAATCGCGCCGCTGTCGTCGGCGACGTAAACGTTGCCTTTGCCGTCGGGGATGGCGTAGACGGGCGAGATGAGGCCGACGCTGGTGAACGGAAGAATTTCACCGGCCGGGGAGACGACGCGAATCCGATGATTGCCGGTATCGGCGATGTAAAGGTTGCCGTTGGCGTCGAGCGTGACGGAAGAGGGCGCATTGAGCTGCGCGTGGACGGCGAGCTGATCATCGGGAGAATCGCCGGCGGCTCCGGTTCCGGCAACCGTCGTGATGGTGCCATCGGGCGCCACGCGGCGGATGCGGTTGTTGTCGCGGTCGGCGATGTAGAGATCCCCCCGCGTGCCGGCCGCCACGCCGGCGGGGTGTTGTAGCAGCGCCGACACCGCCGGTCCGCCGTCGCCCGAGGCGGTGTCTCCCCCGCCTGCCACCACTTTGGTCCCGCTGGTGAACGAGATGCGCTGCGCGGTGGTGACATTGGCGGAGTAAAGATAGCCGTCGGCGCGGAAGCAGATATCGTGTGCCGTGATCGGATACGCCGAGATTTTGCCGGACGGCGGAATGACGACAATTTGCCCGCCGCCCGGATCGGCGACGTAAACCGTGCCGATGGCGTCGACCGCCATGCCCGTCGGCAGATCCACGTTGACCACCGAGGAGATCGTGCCGTTGGTCACCTTGCGGACCACATGATTCTGCGTGTCGCCGATCCACAGCGTGCCGGCGCGGTCAACGGCGATCGCGGCCGGGTAGGCGAGCCTGGCGTTGATCGCCGCCCATCCATCGCCGGAAAAACCCGCCACTCCGTCGCCGGCCGCGGTGGTGAGCGCGCCGCTCGGATCCAGGCGGTAGACGCGCTGGCCGGTGAAGTCGGCGATGTACAGATTGCCGTTTCCATCCCAGGCTAAATTCCGCGGCGCCGAAAGAGCCAGCAGCACCGCCGGGCTTCCCTCGTTCGCTCCGCCAGCGGGAAGCGATCCGCCGCCGGCCACCGTGGAGATATGGCCGTCGAGATCGACGCAGCGCACGCGCGCGTTGCCGAGATCGGCGATGTAGAGCCGGCCGATGCCATCCACGGCGAGCCCATAAGGCGAGTTGAGTTGCGCGGCCGCGGCGGGTCCCCCATCCCCGGAGAATCCCGCCACCCCGGTTCCGGCCACCGTGCTGATCACGCCCGCCGGCGTTACCTTTCGCACGCGATGGCCGGCGGCGTCGGAGATGTAGAGATTGCCTTTGGCGTCGGAGGCGATTCCTTCCGCCTGATAGAGAATCGCCAGGGTGGCGGGGCCGCCGTCGCCGTCCCAACTGCTTCCGGCGGCGGTGGCGATCTGATAGAAAACACCCGCCGCCGCGAACTCCGCAAGAAGGCTGAAGGCGAACAAGATGCGCATGGGGTTAAGCGCAAGACCTTACGTAATTCAGTGCGAATTCCACCGAATTTTTCTCATTTTTCCGCGATAAGCGCAGTGTGAACTCCGTTGTGCGCCGCCTGGCCGCGGCAACTTTCTGGGCCGGTCTGGTCTTCGCGCAGCCGGCCGTCCATTTCAAAACGCGAACGCTCCGCCCGGCGCAAGGCCCGGTGAGCATCGCCGCCCCGCTCCACGGCCGGCCGCAGCATCTGATCCTGCAGTTCGAAGCCCCCCCGGCGGCGGAGACCATCGCCCAGTTGCGGAAACGCGGCGCCGTGGTGTTGCAGCATGTGCCGGAAAACGCATTGCTCGTCTTTGTGGATCGGCCCGTGCAGGTCGCGGGACTGGGCGTGCGTGCGATGTTCCCCATCGATCCGGCGGATAAGATCAGCCCGCTGGTCAAGCACGCGGGCCGGGTGTTGGTGGAATTTCATCCGGACGTCGACAGGAACGCGGCGCGCGGGATCGTGCTGCAAACCGGCGCGACGCTTGAGGAAAATCCGGATCTCAATCCGCAGCATCTGCTGGTGGATGCGTCGCCGCCGCAAATTGCGGAGCTGGCGAGGCGCGATGAGACCGCCTATATCTTTCCGGCCTCGCCCGCGCTGCTTAGCGGGCGTCCGACGCAGCCTTGTCTGGGCGCGGTCACTTCGCTCGGCGCGACGGCACAGTCGATTCCAACCTACGGAAGCTGGAATCCGGGCGGCGCGGCGACGATCGGCTATGTGTTCAGCCAGTTGGCCGGCGAGCTGAGCGCCAGCCAGCAGGAGTCCGAGATCGAGCGCGCCATGGCGCAGTGGGCCGCGGTGGTTCAAGTCAACTGGCAGCAGGGAACCAGCGCCGAGGCGGCGCAGACGGTCAATATTTTGTTCACCACCGGCGACCATGGCGACGGCTACCCGTTCGGCCCGGCGGGCGGCGTGCTGGCGCATACCTTCTATCCGTCGCCGCCGAATCCGGAGCCGATCGCCGGCGATATGCACTTCAACAACGCCAACACCTTCCGCGTGGGAGCCAACGTGGACGTGTTCAGCGTCGCGCTGCATGAGCTGGGCCACGCCCTGGGGCTGGGACACTCCGACGATCCCACCGCGGTGATGTATCCCTATTACTCCATCCACAGCGGATTGTCGCCGCTGGACGTGGCGGCGGTGCAAACGCTCTATGCGGCGCGAACGGCGCCTGCGCCCACACCCACGCCTGCGCCCACACCCACACCACCCCCGCCAGCGGCGCCGTTGACGCTATACGTGGCCCCGCCGCCTGCGACCACCGCGGCGGGCGCGGTGAGTCTTACGGGAACCACGGCGGGGGGCAAAGCACCGGCGACGGTGACCTGGTCGAGCGGCCTGGGCTCGGGGACGGCGCAGGGCTCGGCGGCGTGGACCATCCCGGGGATCCCGCTGGCGGCCGGCCCGAATTCGATTGTGGTCAGCGCGACCGACGGCGTAAGCCGGGTGTCTCAAACCGTGAGCATCACGCGGCAGGCGGCCCCGGCGCCCGCTCCGCCGAGTGCGCCGGGGAGAACGGCGCCGCCTTCGCTGGCCATCACCACGCCGTCGGCCACCTCGATTTCGACGGCGGCCTCCTCGATGGTCTTCGCCGGGATCGCCAGCGCGGGCGTGACCTCGGTCACCTGGTCGACCAACACGGGACACTCCGGCTCCGCCAGCGGAACCACGCGGTGGAGCGCGACGATTCCGCTGCTGGCCGGCTCCAACACGGTGATCGTCGAGGCGCACAACGCGGCCGGACAATCGGCCTGGCGAAGCGTGGTCGTCACACGGCAATAGGCTCCGCGGAAACCCCGCCGTCCGATCCGTTTTGATAGGATAAATCTAACCCTCGATATGATCGGGAACGCAACCATCGTCCTCCAGCGGGCCGCGCTTGCGGCCGTGCGGAATTGCGTTTCGAACGGCGACAATAATTGATCGCGCCACTGGGCAACCAGCACGGCGCGGATCCCACGACAAATGAGAGACACATGGAATCCGTATCTTTAGACTTCCTGGGCGAGCTTCGCCGCACTCATTTCTGCGGAGAACTGCGCGCGGCCGACGCCGGCAAACGCGCGCTGCTCATGGGATGGGTGCACCGGCGGCGCGATCTGGGCGGCGTCATCTTTATCCATCTGCGGGACCGCGAAGGCGTCACCCAGCTTGTTTTTCGCGCGGGCGAAAACCGCGAGCTGCACGAGAAGGTGAACCAGCTTGGTTCGGAGTACGTGATCGCGGTGGAGGGGGTGGTGGCGCGGCGCACGCCGGAGACCGTCAATCCCGCCATTCCCACCGGCGAAATCGAACTGGTCGCGGAGAAGCTTTGGATCCTGAACACGTCGCGCACGCCGCCGTTTCCCATGGAAGATTCGGTGGACGTGAAGGAGGACGTGCGCCTCAAGTACCGCTATGTGGACCTGCGGCGGCCGCGCATGCAGCGAAACGTGATGCTGCGGTCGAGGGTCTCCTTTGCCATCCGCCAGACGCTGTACGGGATGGGCTTTCTGGAGATCGAGACGCCGTTCATGACCCGTTCGACTCCGGAGGGCGCGCGCGATTATCTGGTGCCGGCGCGCGTTTATCCGGGAAATTTTTATGCGCTGCCGCAGTCGCCGCAGATTTTCAAACAGCTCTTAATGGTCAGCGGGTTCGATAAATATTTTCAGATCGTGCGCTGCTTCCGCGACGAAGATTTTCGCGCCGACCGCCAGGCGGAGTTTACGCAAATCGATCTGGAGATGTCGTTTCCGCAGCAGGAGACGATCTTCCAGGTGATCGAGCCGCTGCTGGTTTCGGCCTGGGAGGTTGCCGGATACCAGATCAAGCAGCCGTTTCCGCGGCTGACCTACGCCCAAGCGATGCGCTCCTACGGAATCGACAAGCCGGACTTGCGTATCCCGCCGTTTTATTGCGTCGAAGATTTGCTGCCGGAGCTGGCAAGCCATGGGCTGCCGCTGGTGGCCATTCGCATCCCCAAGGTCGGCGCCATCAGCCGCTCCGAGCGCGACGCGCTGAAGGACTTCGGCAAGGAGCGCGGGCTCCGCGTCTTCGAGGATCTCAAGCGCCTGGACCGCGACTATCCGGAGCCGATGGCGAAGCTGCGTTCGCGCCTCCACGCCGCCGAGGACGACCTTTTGCTGGTCGCCGGATGGGGCGGCGAACCGAAAGGCCATCGTCCGGAGGAAACGGTTTTGCAGGCCGCCGGACAACTGCGGCTGCACGCGGCGCAAAAGTACGCGGAGCGGCACGGGCTGCTCGATCCGAAGAATTTTCAGTTCCTGTGGGTGACCGATTTTCCCATGTTTGAATGGGACGAGGAGGAACGGCGCTGGAACGCGGCGCATCATCCGTTCACCTCGGTTCACGACGAGGATATCGAAAAGCTGACGGCGGATCCGGCGCGCTGCCGCGCCAAGTCCTACGATCTTGTGCTCAACGGCACCGAACTCGGTTCGGGCTCGATCCGCATTCACCGGCGCGACGTGCAGTCGAAGGTTTTCGCCGCGCTCGGATTCAGCGAGGAAGAAGCCCGGCGGCGCTTCGGATTTTTGCTGGACGCGCTGGAGTACGGCGCTCCGCCGCACGGCGGGATCGCGCTCGGGCTGGACCGGCTGGTGATGATTCTGGCGGGCGAGTCCTCGATCCGCGAGGTGATCCCGTTCCCGAAGACAGCGAAGGGGCAGGACCTGATGTGCGAAGCGCCTTCGGAGGTGCCGGAGCGGCAGTTGCGCGAGCTGGGGATCAGCATTCGAAAACCTAATCGATAATGCGGCCGTCCTTCATGTGCACGATGCGGTCGCCATAGGCCGCCGCATCGGCATCGTGCGTGATCATCAGGATGGTTTGATGAAACTCGTGATTCAGGCGGCGCAGCAGATCCAGCACGATGCGCGAATTTTCGCTGTCTAAATTCCCGGTCGGCTCATCGGCCAGAAGAAGCGCGGGGTGGTTCACGATCGCGCGCGCGATGGCCACGCGCTGCTGCTCGCCGCCCGACAACGCCCGAGGCTTGTGCCGCAGCCGGCCGGCGATGCCAAGCAGGTTCAGCACCTCGTTGAAATGAGGATCGGCCTGGCGGCGGCCCGCGATATCGCGGGCGATGTCGATGTTTTCCTGCGCGGTGAGCGTGGGCAGAAGATTGTATTTTTGAAAAACGAATCCGACCGTGGTTTTGCGGAAATCGGTGCGCTCGGCCTCGGTCATTTTCCGCAGGTCGCGGCCCTCGATCCGAATCTCCCCGGAGGTCGGCGGGGTGAGGCCGCCGAGAATATGAAACAGCGTCGACTTTCCCGATCCGCTGGGGCCGACCACGCACAAAAATTCCCCGCGCTGGACCGAAAGATTCACGCCGCGCAAGGCGTGCACATCGACCTCGCCGGCGTGGTAGGTCTTCTTCAGATCGCGGATCTCAATCATAGCTGAGAGCCTCGATCGCGTCCTGGCGCGCGGCTTTGAGCCCGGGATAAATGGCGCCGATCAGAGAGCCGAGGATGGCCAGAACCGCCGCCCAGGGCCACCAGGAATAGACGATCTCCATGGTGAAGCTGGGCACGAAGGCGCCGAGCAGGGCCCGCACGCCATACGACATCAGGATGCCGGCAAGGGTGCCGAACAGCGAAAGCAGAATCGTTTCGCGCATCAGGATATTCAGGACGTAGCCGGGTCCCGCGCCGAGCGCTTTCAAAATGCCGATTTCGCGCGTCCGCTCCAGCACCGCCGTATACAGCGAGAGAAAGACGACCAGAAATCCGATGGCCAGCCCCACGCCGATGATGACCTCGGTGAACTGCCGCAGCATGGGCACGTTATTGACGGACATGAGCGAGACCAGCTCTTCCATCCGATAGACGCCGTAGGCGGGCAATCTCTGCTGCAATTCGGATTGAACCGCGGCGATGTTGGCGGAATTATCGGCTTTCACGTAAATTCTGCTGATCTGCCCGGTGGCCGAATACCGCTCCTGAACCGTTTTCAGCTCGGCGAACGTGCGGGAAAGCTTGCCGGGCACAACGATCCCGCAAACATGCCAGGGTTTGCCCAGATTCACCGTGTCGCCGACGCGGATTTTGGCGCCGCGCGCGTACACTTCATCGACGATCATGTCATCCGGCTGTTCAAAGGGGCCGCCGGCGAGATATTCGAAACCGCCGCTCATCTGGTTAAACTCACTCAGATGGATTCCGGTGATGTAATTGATCCCGCCGATCGGCTGCATCAGGATTCCGGTGGCCAGCGCGACGTGCGGCAGCTCGCGGACCTTGTTTACAATGCCTTCGGCCATGGTCTGCGAAAAACCGATGATGGAGGCGTCCGGCGGCAAGACTACCAGGTCCGCTCCGGTCCCTTCGGTGCGCCGGGCGATGTCGTTGAGCATTCCGAAACTCAAGCCGACCAGCGTCAGGATCAGGGTGACCTGAATTCCGATGGCCAGCGCGGTAAGCAAGGTTCGCACCGGACGGTGCTTAAGGTTTTCCAAAACCAGACGGTTGATCAACTTAGAGTCTAACGAAGATCCCAGGCGGCGCGCAGGATGGCGAGCGCGGCCACGGCGGCGGTCTCCGCGCGGAGAATGCGCGGGCCGAGAGAAACGCGCGTCCAGGAGGCGAAGCATTCGCGCTCAGGATCGCTCCAGCCGCCTTCGGGTCCGAGGAGAACGGCGATGGTGTCGGAGTTCCGGCGCGATTCGGGCAGCGCGCGAATCAGCGGCGGAGCTTCCGGATCTTCGTCAAGAACGAAGCGGCGATCGGCCGGGGCTGCCAGCACGTCCTCGAATCGGGCGGGAGCTTCGATGGCCGGCACGCGGGCCCGGCGCGACTGCTGGCTTGCCTCGAGCGCGATTCTGCGCCAGCGTTCGGCGCGTTTTCGCGCGGCGGCATCCAGCCCGCGCTCGCTGCGGGCGGCGGCAAATGGCACGATGGCGTCCACTCCCAGCTCGGTGGCCTTCTCGATCATCCATTCGAAACGGTCGAACTTGACCAGCGCCGCGGCCAGCACCAGGCGGGCTTCCTCGGCCGGCGGGGGAAGCTTTTCGAGCGTGCGGAAGACGACCTGGCGCGGGCCCGATGTTTCGATCTCGGCCAGGTAGACGTCGCCGTTGTCGGAGATCTCATAGCGCTGCCCGGCTTCGGCGCGCAGCGCGCGCGTCAGGTGCCGCGCCTGGTCGCCGGCGATCTCGGCGCGGCCGTTGCGGATCTGGTCCACGAAAAATCTGCGGCGCATTTGGTTATTCTGGATGCTTGCTTCGATGATCGCGCATCTTCGCGGGACGCTGCTCGAAAAGAGTCCGAATACGGTGATCGTCGACGTGCAGGGCGTCGGCTATGAGGTCGCCATTCCGGTCTCGGCCTTTTCCTCGCTGCCCGAAAAAGGAGAGACGGTGGCGCTGTTCATTCATACGCACGTGCGCGAGGATGCGCTGGCGCTGTTCGGATTCCGGACGGCCGCCGACAAGGCGCTGTTTGAAAAGCTGATCGGAGTGAGCGGCATCGGCCCCAGCGTGGCGATTAAGACGCTGGGCGGCATCAGTGGCGCGGATCTGGTGAACGCCATCCGCGGCGGCGCCGTCGAGCAACTGGTGCGGATTCCCGGAATCGGAAAAAAGACCGCGGAACGAATGGTGCTGGAGCTGCGGGACAAACTCGATCTGGCGGGCGTGGCGGATCGTGCAATGGCCGCGGCGGCGCCCAAGAGCACCTTCAGCTCCACTGAGGAAGATGTCATTTCCGCGCTGATGAACTTCGGAGCCACCCGCGCCTCGGCGGAGGCGGCGGTGAACAAGGCGCGCTCGGCGAGCGAGCCCAACGATTTCGATCCGCTGTTCCGGCGCGCGCTGAAACTGGTAAGGTGACCGGGATGAGGCGGGGGTAACGGGAGCTTCATGCGCGATCAGGGCATCGTTTCCGCTTCGCTGCGCGAGGAAGACCGCCAGTTCGAGGCGGCGCTGCGTCCCAATCTGCTGGCCGATTTCGCCGGGCAGGCCAAGGTGAAAGAGAATCTGCAAATCGCCATCGAGGCGGCGCGGCGGCGCGGGGAGGCGATGGATCACGTGCTGCTCTACGGCCCGCCGGGGCTGGGAAAAACAACGCTGGCGGGCATCATCGCCAGCGAGCTCGGCGTGGGTTTGCAGCAAACCTCCGGGCCGGTGCTGCAAAAGAAGCTGGATCTGGTCGGGATTTTGAGCAATATCAAGGAGCGCGAAGTTTTCTTTGTCGACGAGATTCACCGCCTGCAGCCGGACGTCGAAGAGATGATTTATTCGGCGCTCGAAGATTTTCGCATGGACATTCTGATCGGCACCGGCCCAGGCGCGCGCACGGTGGCGATGGAGATCAAGCGCTTCACCGCCATCGGCGCGACCACGCGTCAAGGCTTGATCAGCGCGCCGCTGCGCGGCCGATTCGGGCTGGTGCTGCGGCTGAATCCCTACCCGTTCGCGGAACTGTCGAGCATCGTGCGGCGATCGGCCGGGCTGCTGAATGTGGAGATCGACGCGGCGGGCGCCGAAGAGATCGCGCGGCGGGCGCGGGGAACCCCCCGCATCGCCAATCGTCTGCTGCGGCGGGTGCGGGATTACGCGCAGGTGCGCGCCTCCGGGCGCATCGATCTGGAAGTGGCGCGGCGCGCGCTTGATCTGCTGGAAGTGGACCGCTTCGGGCTGGATGAGATCGACCAGAAAATCATGATGACGGTGCTGGAAAAATACGCGGGTGGTCCGGTGGGATTAAGCACCATCGCCGCATCCATCGATGAGGAGCCCGACACCATCGAAGAAGTGTATGAGCCGTATCTGATGCAGTTGGGATTCCTCAATCGCACCGCGCGCGGTCGCGTGGCGACGGATCAGGCCTGGGAATATTTCCAGGTGCCGCGGCGGGCTCGCGGCACGCAAAATACACTGTTTTGAAGCGGGTCTATTTATCGCTGGGATCGAACGTGGGCGAGCGCGAGGCGAATCTGCGCCGCGCGATCCAGGCCCTGGCGGCGAATGAGGTTCGCCTGCTCCGCGAATCTTCCGTGTATGAAACCGCGCCGCGCGATCTCCCCGGCCAGCCGTGGTTCTTGAATCAGGTCGTCGAAGCCGAGACGGAGTTGTTCCCGCGGCAATTGCTGAAGCGCGCTCAAAAGATCGAACGCGAGATGGGGCGGCACCGGGGCGTGGCCAAGGGGCCGCGCGTGATCGATATCGACATCGTGCTGTTCGGCGCCTCCATTGTGCTCGCGCCGGATCTGGAGATCCCGCACCCCCGCATGAGTGAGCGGCGGTTCGTCCTGGAGCCGCTGGCGGAACTGTGCCCCGAACTGCGGCATCCGGCCACCGGCAGGACCGTCGGCCAGATGCTCGAAGACGTGCGCGACCAGCCGGTGCGAAAGCGCTAGCGCGCCGAGTTCACACGGCTCGCGGCCGCGCAAACAAAACGACCAGCCGAACAGGCAGCAGAATCCGCGATCACGCGCGGTTCATCGTTCAGTGCGCGCACGCGGAGTGCCCGCAGTTGCACTGAATGTCGGCCGTTTTGGCTTCCCCTTCGCAGTAGGTGCTGCAATAATCGCTACCGGGTCGCGCCTGGCAGTGGCACGCCGGATGGGCGCATTTTTTGTTGTGTTGTGCCGCCATCGAGCCTCCTGCGGATTGGACCGCGCCCGGTTGCCGGCGTTTCGCGGATTTTCGCTGCGTACAATGAATCTTGGTGACCGTTAAAGTGAGCCGCAAGGGCGCGGATCGTGTGGCGAGCGGCCATCCGTGGGTGTTTGTCAGCGATATTGTGGACGCAACCGGCGCCGCGCCGGGCGATGCGGTGCGCGTGGTCGATCTCCGCGGGAAAACCATCGGCGCGGCTCATTACAGCTCGGCATCGCAGATCGCGCTCCGGATGCTGTCGGATCTGGCGGAGCCGCCCGACCGCGCGTTTTTTCTGCGGCGGCTGCGCGCGGCGATCCTGCACCGCGAGCGGGTGGTGGAAAACTCCACGGCGTGCCGCCTGGTTTTTTCCGAAGCCGATCTGCTGCCGGGCTTGATCGTGGACCGTTACGGCTCCTATCTCGCGATTCAGACGCTGACGCAGGGTATGGACCGGGCGCGCGATCTGATCGTGCACTGCCTCGGCGAGCTTTTGGCGCCCTTGGGAATTCTTGCGCGCAACGACGCCAGCGTGCGCCGGCGGGAGGGACTGCCGCTTGAGACGGCCGTGCTTGGCGGCGAAGTGCCCGACCGGGTCCTGGTGGAAATGAACGGCCTGACCCTGGAAGCGGATCTGCCGCGCGGGCAAAAGACGGGAATTTATCTCGACCAGCGCGAGAATTATGTGGCGGCGGCGGCTTACGCGCGAGGCCGCGTGCTGGACTGTTTCACTTCGACCGGAGGCTTTGCCCTCCACGCGGCGGCGCGGGCCGAATCCGTGGAGGCGGTCGATTCCTCGGCGGCCGCGCTGGCCATCGCCCGCGCGAACGCGTCGCGGAACGGCATCGCGAACATCCAGTTTCGCGCCGCCGACGTGTTCGAGTTTTTAGGCGGAATCGGGCGGCGTTATTCAATGATCGTGCTCGATCCGCCGGCGTTCGCAAAGTCGCGAAAGTCGGTGGAGGATGCGGCGCGCGGCTATAAGGAGATCAATTTGCGCGCGCTGCGGCTGCTGGAGGCCGGAGGAATTCTGGTGACCTGCTCCTGCTCGCATCACTTCAGCGAGGCGATGCTGCTGGACGTCGTGGCGCGGGCGGCGCTGGAGGCGAAAAGGACGCTGCGGGTGATCGAACGGCGAACCCAGGCGCGGGATCATCCGGTGCTGTTGACCGTGCCGGAGACGCATTATTTGAAATGCCTCATCCTGGAGGTGATGGATACTTAAGCGATGCAGATGATCGAAGAGATCGGGATCACCGGCTGGGAGGAGGCCGCGCCGCGCGTCACCGAGGCGCTGGAGGCGGGGAAAGTGGTGCTCGCTCCGCATCTGCATTTCGAATTGGCGGAGCCGGAGCGGCGCTTTTTGTCGCCGGCGTGCCTGGACGGGAAATCGAAAAACGTGAGCTATCGTCCCGCCACGGGCGCCCTGGGCGGAGCATCGCCGGACGCCGACCGCGCGGCGCTTACCGCCATGCTCAAACGCTATTTCGAACGGGCGTCCACGCTGCTCGGCGCGCTGTGCCCGGAATACCGCGGGAAGTTGTCGCCGGGATTTACCAGTTTCCGTCCCGCCGAGATCGCCGGCCGGGCGACCTCATGGCGCAAAGACGACACGCGATTGCACGTCGATGCGTTTCCTTCGCGCCCTCTGCAAGGCTTGCGGATTCTTCGTGTTTTTTCCAATGTCAACCCGTCGGCTCCGCGGATGTGGCGCCTGGGCGAGGCGTTTGAGAACGTCGCCAGGACATTCTTGCCGAAGATCGCGAAGCCGCTGCCGGGATCGGCGTGGCTGCTGCACATCCTGCGAATTACGAAAACCCGGCGGACGGCTTACGATCACCTCATGCTCGGCATCCACGATGCGATGAAGGCGGACGAACGGTACCAGCGCGAGTGCCCGCAGGTTTCCGTCGCGATTCCGCCGGGTGCGACCTGGATGTGTTTCACCGATTCGGTCTCGCACGCCGCCATGAGCGGGCAGTTTGCCCTGGAACAGACATTCTACTTGCCGGTGGAGGCGATGCGCGATCCGTCGCGGTCGCCGCTGCGGGTCCTGGAACGGCTCACCGGGAAAGCCCTCCTGACTTGATCCTGGATCGCGCCGGTGCGCCGCGGCCGGCGCCGGGCGCAGGTTGCGGCGATGGCGCCGGCAGTGTACCATTGATCGATTCCTCGCGGACCCGGCGGTGGCGCCGGATGGTTTCGCGGCCGCTGTTCATGCAAGCCCGCTCCTGGAAAACCGCGCCGCTTCTGCTGTATGGCGTCCTTTTTTTTCTTTGCGGATTCGCGGCATGCCTGATCGGCACCGCCTTTCTGCTGGCTTCCCATGTCCTGCCCCACGCCGCCGGATTCGCGCTCGGCCTGAAGATCGTCTCCGCGAGCGGATTTTGCCTGTGGCTCGGCGTGGTTCTGGGGAGTGTGGATCTGTTCGTCCTGCTCCGCTACAAGAGGTCCGAGCGCCGGGTTGGCCTCAACTATCCGGACGTCTGGGATCTGACCGTCGTGCTCACCGCCTATAACGATGAGCTGAGCATCGGACAGGCCGTTGCCGATTTCCGCGGCCATCCGCGGGTGCGGCGCGTGATCGTGGTGGACAACAACAGCATCGACGGAACCAAGAAAAACGCCGCCAGCGCGGGCGCCACGGTGGTGTTTGAGGCACGGCAGGGTTATGGTCATTGCGTCTATCGCGCGCTCCAGGAGGCGTCGGCGTTTGAAGACACCGAACTGACGCTGCTGTGCGAAGGCGATAGGACCTTCCGCGCCTACGATATCGATAAATTTCTCGCCTATCTGCCGCACGCCGATATCGTCAACGGGACGCGAATTGTCGAGCAGTTGCGCTCGCGCGACACGCAACTGACGACATTTATGTATTACGGCAATTTTTTCGTGGGCAAGCTGCTGGAGGTGAAGTACATCGGCAAGGGAACCTTCACCGACGTGGGGACGACATATAAACTGTGCCGGAACTCGGCGCTGCGCGCGCTTCTGCCCGCGCTGGATCCGCGGGTGAATCTGGAGTTTAACGCGCATTTTCTCGATCGCGCGCTGGCCAGCGGCCTGCGCCTGGTGGAATGCCCGGTGACCTTTCACGACCGGGTGGGCGTAAGCAAGGGCGGCAACAGCAGTAACTGGCGCGCGGTGCGCGTGGGATTGCGGATGATGGCCGGAATCCTCTTTGGATGGCGCTGCATCGCGGAACGATAAGGGAATGATTTTCCGCGCGGGTGCGCGCCGGAGGTCAACGCACTTGCCAGCTCGCCAAAAGGGCCGGCCTGCTTGCCGGACGTCTGCGCTCAGCCGGGCCGGTGAACAGGTGGTTCAAGCCGCACCGCCGCGGCGCGGGCCGCGCAGATCTCTTCGAAGCGGGCGATGGAGGCCAGTCCCGCCCGTAGCTGATCCAGGCCGAGTTGTTTTTCGAAGTCGCGCTGCAGCCGATCCAGGGTTCGAATGACGCGCATCGCTGCACTGCGGCCCGCCGGGCGCAGAAAGAGATTCAGCGCGCGGGCGTCGGCGGGATCGATGCGCCTCCGCAGCAGCCCCCGGCTTTCCAGCGCGGAGATGCAGTGGCTCACGTTTCCGCGCGTGGTCCGCAGAGTCATGGCCAGATCGGAGGGCTTGATCGGCCGCGGCTCCTCAAAAAAGATGGAAACCAGCACGAGGGCTTCCAGAAAGCTGACGCCGGAAGCATGAAGAATGCGCGCCAAATCCGCTTCGAGGCGCTGCGCGGCGCGGCGTACGGCGAAGGCCGGGCTGTGCTCCAGGAAGGTTTGAATCCGCATCAATAATTGATTATAGAAATTATTTTATTGGAAACTAAAACATCCTTGACCTGTCCCGGATAACAAGCGCATTCTGGTGCCGATGCCGGAATACGCCGCCCGCGCGCGGGAGCTGTACCACCTGCCGATTTTCGATCTGCTGTTTGAAGCGCACTCGATTCACCGGAAATTTCACCGCGTGGATGACGTGCAGCGCTGTGCGTTGCTCTCGATCAAGACCGGGGCCTGCCCGGAGGATTGCGCCTACTGCGGCCAGTCCGCGCATTATCGAACGGGCGTCGAGCGCGAGCCGCTGCTCTCCGTTCCGCGCGTCCGCGAGGCGGCGCAAGCGGCCAAGGATCGCGGGGCGCAGCGATTTTGCCTGGGCGCGGCGTGGCGCCAGGCGCCGGACGGGGAGCCGTTCGCGCGGGTGCTTCAGATGGTCCGGGAAGTGAAGGCGCTCGGGTTGGAGGCCTGCGCGACGTTAGGAATGCTCACGCCGGAACAGGCATCGGCGCTGAAGGACGCCGGCCTGGACGCCTACAACCACAACCTCGACACCAGCCGCGAATTTTACCCGGCCATCATCACGACACGCACCTACGAGGACCGGTTGTCGACGATCCGCGCGGCGCGCCAGGCCGGCCTGACGATTTGCAGCGGCGGAATTTTGGGGTTGGGCGAGACGCCGGAAGACCGGTGCGCGATGCTGGCGGAGCTGGCGTCGCTCGACCCGCAGCCGGAATCGGTTCCCATCAATCTTCTGATGCCGATGCCCGGGACGCCGCTGGAGAACGCCAAGCCGATTGAAACACTGGATCTGATCCGCACGGTTGCGGTCGCGCGGCTGCTGATGCCGAAAAGCCGCGTGCGCCTGGCCGCCGGGCGCGTCCGCCTTTCGCCGGAGGCGCAGTTGATGGCCTTTTTCGCCGGCGCGAACTCGATCTTCATCGGCGACAAACTCCTCACCGCGCCGAACCCGGCGGCTGCCGAGGATGAGCCTCTGCTGGCAGCGATCGGAGCCTCGTGCCGGGCATGACGGAGTTCACGGGCGGGGCTCCTGGCTCCCGCGGCGGCCAGTGCGCTTCAGAGGCGGGAACCTGCCTGGATCTGCGCCGGCGCATCGCGGCGCGAATGGCCGAGCTTGCCGCGGCGGGACTGTTGCGGACGCTTCAATCGCCGCGCGGGATCGACCTGTGCTCGAACGACTATCTGGGGCTTTCGCGGCATCCCGAAGTGAAGCGCCGCATGGCCGAGGCGGTGTTGCGCGAAGGGTGCGGATCCACCGGTTCGCGCCTGCTGCGCGGCGAGCGGTCCGCATTCCGCGCGATCGAAAAACGTTTCGCGCGTTTCAAGGGAACCGAGGCTGCGCTGTACTTCTCAAGCGGCTATGCGGCGAACCTCGCCGTACTAGCGGCCTTCCTGGAAAAGGATGACGTCGTGTTTTCCGACGAGCGGAATCACGCGAGCCTGATCGATGGAATGAGGCTTGGACGCGCGCGCAAGAGCATCTTTCCGCATTCAGACAGCGCGGCGCTCAAAGAGAATATTGAGCGCGAATCCTGTCTGGGAAAGCGGTTTATCGTCGCCGAGTCGGTGTTCAGCATGGATGGAGACATCGCGCCTTTAAGAGACTACGCGGCGCTGGCGGCAAGCGCGGGCGCGGCGCTGATTTTAGATGAAGCGCATGCCGCCGGAATCTTCGGCGAGCGCGGCTCCGGCTGTATCGAGGCGGAAAATATTGGCTCCGCCGTGCTGCTTTCCATCAATCCGATGGGCAAAGCTTTCGGATGCGCCGGCGCATTTGTCTGCGGACCGGCGTGGGCCATCGACTACCTCGCGCAGCGCGGGCGGCCGTTTGTCTTCTCCACGGCTCCGCCGCCATCAATCGCCGCGGCGCTGGAGGCGGCGCTCGATCTGGTCGAAGAAAGCGGTGAGCGGCGGGAACGTGTCTTATGGCTCGCGCGTTATCTGCGGGCGCTGCTGGCCGGGCGCGGATTCGACGTGGCGCCGGAAGGATCGCAAATTATCCCGATTCTGATCGGCGGAAATGCCCAAACGATGAGCGTGGCCGCCGCCCTTCAGAACGCGGGATTCGACGTGCGCGCGATCCGTCCTCCCACGGTGCCGGAAGGCACGGCCCGGCTGCGGGTCTCCGTCCATGCGGACCTCAGCGAAGCCACTCTTCGCAGCTTTGCCGATGCTCTATGCGCGGCCATGCGGGGCGTGGCGGCATGAAACGCGCGGGGCTGCGCGGCATCTTCGTCACCGGAACGGATACCAATATCGGGAAAACGGTTCTCTCCGCCGCGCTGATGTGCCGCTACCGTCCGGTGATGCCGGTGCGCTATTGGAAGCCGGTCCAGACCGGTTCTCCCGAGGATGACGACACGGCGGTGGTGCGGCAACTTGCCGCCTGCTCGGACGCCGAGATTCACGGCCGCGGGATCCGGCTGCCGCGCCCCTTGTCGCCGCATCTTTCGGCGCGGCTGGCCAATGTTCGCGTGGAGATTGCAAAGGTGCGGGAAATGGCCGTTCCCGGCAGCGGATGGATTGTCGAGGGCGCTGGTGGAGTGCTGGTCCCGCTGAATGAACAAGAGCTGATGATCGATCTGATCGCGGATCTGGGCCTGGCCGCCGTCGTCGCCGCACGGTCCAGCCTGGGCACCATCAACCACACGCTGCTTACGGTGGAGGCGCTGCGCGCCCGGTCGATTCCCGTCGCCGGAGTGGTCATGATCGGCGAGCCCAATGCCGAAAACCGCCGCGCGATTGAGGACCGTGCGCGGGTGACGGTCCTCGGCGAAATGCCCCGCTTCCCCGTCTTGTCGAGCGATGCGCTGAACGATTGGGCGCAACGCGATCTCGATCCGAATTCGATGCTCCAAGGCTTTCTGCAATGACCATTCAAGAACTTGATCGCGCGCGCGTCTGGCATCCCTACACGCAAATGCAGACCGCGCCGCCGCCTTTGCCCATCGTCCGCGCCGAGGGAGTTTATCTTTACACCGAAGACGGCCGCCGCCTTCTGGATGGAATCTCATCCTGGTGGGTGAACATTCACGGCCACAGCCATCCCCGGCTGAATGAGGCGCTGGCGCGGCAGGCGCGCGAGCTGGAGCACGTCATGTTCGCCGGGTTTACACATCGCCCGGCCGCCGAGCTGGCTGATCGCCTGGCTGCGCTGCTGCCGCGCGGTCTCACCCGGATTTTTTATTCGGATAACGGATCTACCGCCGTCGAAGTCGCGCTCAAGATGAGCTTCCAATACTGGCAGAATCTCGGACAGCCGCAGCGGCGCGAATTCATCGCGCTCGATCACGCCTATCACGGCGACACCGTGGGCGCGATGTCGGCCAGCGCGGCGTCGCTCTTCACCGATCCCTTCCGGCCGCTTCTGTTTCCGGTCGAGCGCGCTCACGCGCCTTACTGTTTCCGCTGTCCGGCGGGACGCGAACGGGCGGCCTGCTCCATCGATTGCCTGCGCCGTTTGGAGTCGATTCTCGCCGCCCGCGGCGATTCGATCGCGGCCGTGCTGGTCGAGCCGATGTTGCAGGCGGCTGGCGGGATGATCGTTTGGCCGGCCGAATTTCTCACCGGAGTGCGGCGGCTGTGCGACCGCTACGGCGCGCTCATGATCGCCGACGAGGTGCTCACCGGATTCGGACGCACCGGAAAGATGTTCGCCTGCGAGCACGGTCCGGTGCGGCCGGACATCGCCTGCCTTTCCAAGGCGCTTACCGGCGGCTATCTCCCCTTGGGCGTTACCGCGGCGACCGAGGAGATCTACGAATCCTTCCTAAGCCAGGACCGCCGCAAAACTTTCTTTCACGGACATTCGTTCACCGCGAATCCGCTGGCTTGCGCGGTGGCGCTGGCCAGCCTGGATCTGCTCGAAGAAAACCGCTGCCTGGACCGCATCGCGCGCCTGGAAGCGCTGCTCCGTTCGCGTTTCGCCGCGCTGCGCTCGCTGCCGGCCGTTGCCGACACGCGGATCCTCGGCGGAGTCGCCGCGCTGGAGCTGCGCGCCGGCGAGGGCGGATACCTGGAGCCGATCGGCACGCGGCTCGCGGCGGAGTTTCTCCGGCGCGGCCTGTTGCTGCGCCCGCTGGGCAACATTGTGTACTTCATGCCGCCGTATGTGATCACCGATTCCGAAGCTCACTGGGCGATCGGCCAGATGGAAGAAGTGCTGGCCGGAATCAGGGCCGATTAAAACACGAATCGGTCTTGATTCTCCCTCACGATCGCCGGATTGAGATTCGGCACTTTTTCCAGATCGTCGATGCTCTTGAACCCGCCGTGTTCCTGGCGGTAGCGCACGATCGCGGAGGCGGTGTCCAAGGTGATTGGCAGATCGAGCTGCAGCTCCGCCGCGCTCTCGCTGTTCACGTGGATTTTTGTCGGAGCATAGTTCGCGGCGAGATAGTCGACGATCGTTTGCACGTCGCCGCCGGAGGCTCGCGCTCCGCGGCGGACCATCTGCTGCACCGTCTGCTGCCATAGCTCGCGGCGGTAGTGCTTACCCTCGATCATCTCCATGCCGTGGCAGTCGATGCACACCCTTTGAAACACCTGCTTTGGAGTTTCCTCGTCGGATTGCGGCCGCGCGATCGGCGGAAGAACAAGATAAAGCAGGCCGGCAGCCGGGAGGAAGGCGCCAGGGATCCGAAACCTCATACGCTTCCTCACAGCGTATCGTACTTCCGCGGCCGGGCGCGCGCGGCGGGGCCGGAGCCAGGCCGCCGGAACCGCCTTACTTACAGCCGGGAATGGCGAAGGAGGCGATCCGGGTGGTGGAAGACGCGGCGCCTTTTTTCAAGTAATTGCCCACGAACCAGAACGTGCAGTCGTCGGAGGGATCCACCGCGATATTGGTGTAATCCTCCCAGCGCAGGCTGCCGGTCTGCGGAGCCTGTCCCTCCGCCAGCACGGTTTCATGAAATGTCAACTGCCCTTTCGGATCCTTTGCCCGCCGCGCCGCGACGCGCTGGCCGGGATAATTTGGAGCTCCTCCGAAGGAGTAGCCCATGGCGATGTTGCCCTGGCGGTCCATCGCCATGCTCGCAAGCCAGCGATAGAATCCATCCGGCGCATAGGTCCCTTGCTGAAATAAGAACGGTTCGTGCTCGCGGTTGAGGCGGAATTCGTACCAGCGGATTCCGCCGCCGCCCGCGGCGGTGGCGATCGAATGCTCGGCCAGCAGCGATTCGTGATCGCCGAAGTTGCGATACACCAGCCGCTGCATCAGCTTGTCGCCCTGCGAATCCAGGCGGCGCGCGGTGTCGGGCTGCGAAACGCAACTGCTCAACTGGCCATCGCACAGGTAATGATACGGCGCGACCGCGATCTTTTTCGGCGCGGAAACCGTGGTCTTGGACGGATCGGACCAATTCACACGCACCTGGTAGTAATAGATTCCGTCATCGTCGAAGATTTTCAAAAGCTGCGTTCCGCCGGTGGACATCATGATATTCGGCGCGCCGGGCGGCGGCGGGCGGCGTCCATCGACATCGGAGTTCAACAGGAACACGCCGCCGTCGATCACGATGCACTGCTCGGCCGCCGGCAGCCCCTGGAGCATTTTGTTGCGCTCGGCGATGCATTCGTGTTTTTGCGTGATCACTTCGGGAAGAAGGTTGTCGCTGGTGCTGGTCGGATTGTAATAGCCGTCTGGCCAAACCGCGGGACGCGGATAATCGGGGAAAAGCGGCCGCTGAAACTCGTAGCGGTAGTACGGGCCCAAGGGATCGGGCGTTGCGCTCACGGCGTAGCACATGGCGTAGGGCGGTGTGAAAACCGGGACGACAATCAGCCAGCGGCCGGCGAGCTGATCGTAGCGAACCACCGAATCGCTGTTGTTGCTCACGCCGCAGCGCACGCCGAATCCGGCGAAGACGGTATTGTTCGGCGCCGGTCCAAAGAGAAGTTTGCCGGATTTGGAAAATACCGCCATGTTGCCGTTGAGAATTTCGAAGATATGATGCGGACCGGCCGCGATGCTGAGATCGATGCCGCCGCGCCCGCTGACGCCTTCACCCAGCCCGTCGAAACTCGCGAGCAGCTTGAGCGGCGGACGCTTTCCCTGTGCGGTTTGCTCGATCGCGGCGGCCGCCGCGCTGATTTCGGGAGCGGCGGGCGGGGGCGGAATCGGCGGCGGTCCATCGGTTCGGCCGGCGCGGCCGCCTCGACCCGGGGGTATTCTTCCGGGAGGCGCCGTCCCCAGGCTGGGGCTTTTTCTCTCGCCCTGATCTTCAGACTTGCTGATCACGGCGGCGTGAATGATCACCGGTTTGCCCGGGATAAATTGCGCCGCCGCGCTGAACAGGGAAGTGGCGATCAGTCCCGCGATCCAGAGGGTCATTCCAAATCTCCTTGGGAAAAGGCGACGATAGCATATTCCGCGCGGAGCGGAAATATTTCAGATACCATGGTCGCCGATGAACCGGCGGCGGAGTTCGGATCAGGAACACCGGGTCCCATCCCGGGGATCGGGAGACGGCGCCCGCCTCATCACTGCGTAATTTTTGTGACTCCGGGCGCCCAGTTTTGCGTTTGGCCCTTTCGTTTCCGCCTTATGGCGAAGGAACCCGTAGTGTTTCCGCCAGCTAAGGCAGGCAATGTGCTGCGCGGCGCCTTCGGTTCGATTTTCCGTAAACTGGCGTGCGCGCCGGAGTGCCAGAGCGCCGCCCGCTGCGAAATCGCCGAAGCGTGCCCCTATTCCGCGATTTTCGAGCCGCGCCGGCGGATCAACCAGTCCGGGCCCAGCGGATTCGCCGAGCGCCCGCGCCCCTTCGTGTTCCGCGCTTGGCATCTGGACGGAGCGAAAATCGACCGCGGCAAGGAGTTTTCTTTCGATCTGATTTTGTTCGAATCTCCCGAAAAAGCGCTGCCTTACTTCGTGCAGTCCTTCCGGGATCTGGCGCGCTCCGGGATCGGCCCCGGGCGCGGGCGGGCGCTTCTGTCTGCGGTGGAAACTCTTCCAGACGGCGGGACTCTGTACGACGGACGCCGTCTTCACGGTGGGATGCCAGAGGGGCTGCGCTTTGCCTTCAACGGGCATTTTTCCGAAAAGATTGGCCGCCTCGCGATCCGGTTTTTATCGCCCACCGAGTTGAAGTTCCAGGGCCAAGTGGTGAACCGCCCGGAGTTCTCGGTTCTGCTGCGCCGGCTTCGCGACCGGATCTCGAATCTGCGCAGTTTTTATCAGGGTGGTCCTCTGGATCTGGACTTTGAAGCTCTTGGGCGGGAGGCGGAGAAGGTACGGATCGTGAAGAGTTGCTTGCGGCAGGTGGAAACACACCGCCTCAGCTCGCGAACCGGGCAGCGGCATCCGTTAAGCGGTTTTGTGGGGGAAATCGAATACGCGGGAGAGATTGCCCAGTTCCTTCCGTTCCTGAAGGCCGGCGAATGGACGGGCGTCGGACGGCAGACGGTGTGGGGAAAGGGAAGTTTTTGCGTTCAGCCGGTGATGGAGCCGCGGCATCGCCCGATACGTCCTCATTCAGACCCGCCCTAGCGCTCCTGTCCTGTGGATTGCTTGTTATAATGCAATCACTTGCTGGCGTAGCTCAGTTGGTAGAGCATCTGATTTGTAATCAGACGGTCGGGGGTTCAATTCCCTCCGCCAGCTCCACAATTTCAATTGAGCCATTTTGCGAGAGCGATGGTTACCATCAGCCGCTCGCAGCAGCTCATAACTATCTGCAATAGTGAGAGCAAGGTTGTTCGCGTCTCTGTTGTGGGTTCCATGACATCCTACCGGCCGCCGCCGGAGTACGGCGCCGCTGCCCGTGGGGTACGCTGACCGGACTAACGCTTCGGCCCTTGTTCCCGACGCCGTTTCGGCGGATTCCTACTTTGGGCCGCGCCACCGGCTCAACGCCGCTGATGTTTCTTTGAAGTAGTCTGACGTCAGACCATATTCGCTCCCGCCGTACTGTAGGAACCACTGGTCCCGCCAGATTCCGCATCAGATCAATGTGGCAGGCCTCGATGGCGGCATCGATTCTGTCCGGGTCCACCGGGCCGATCCGCGACATCAATTGCGCCAGGACCCCGGCGGTGTTTAACCGCAGATCCTCGTAACGCACGACATAAGGTCTACCCGACCGCATCCACTCGATCGAGCAAGCCAGACCCCAGGAGAACGGTGCGCCGACTCGCGCGGGTATCACGTCCGTGCGCGGAAAATCCTCCAGTAGCATTTTGCGCAGAACGCCTGGGTCGACGGAGTCCTTCTGGAATTTGTGAATGTGGTGGTAAAGCGAAATCAGGGTATCCGCCGGGTGCCGGATGGTGGTGATCAGAAATATCGAATTATCGTTGATCCAATCCAATAACGCCTTCGACGGGGGATAGTGATGATGAGTGATCCAACGGGGGCCGGCGTCTGCAAAAGCCGCCGGATCGAAGGGCCAGGCAGTCAAAACGATTTGCGGAAGGCGGTAGATACAGGAAAGAAGATTGCGGAGCCATGTGTTGCCGGTCTTCGCCGTGCTCAGGATCAGGATCTTGAGGTCGTCCATAGAGAAACGAATCGCGCTGGAAGTGAACAGGAGTTTCCCTTGACGGTCCGGGGGTAATCCCCTCCCCCGGCTTCATTGGACAGAGCGTTCCAGTGGCCAGTGGAGGTGCAAGCGCGGGAATCTAGCCGAACAGTTCGTTCACCGGAACCCAGTAATTGGGTCCGTTCGATTGGGGAACGTATTCAAATCCGCGATGGAACGGATCGTTATAGCATACGTTGGTCCAGTTGATGCCCATGGCCGAATAGATGGTGGCCTCGATGTCTTCCGGGTTCACCGGGCGCCCCTGCGACCAGCCGGGATCGACGATGTTCGCGCCGGTGGAGTCCGTCGCGCCGAGCACCGTGCCTCCCTTGACGCCGCCGCCGGCCAGCATCGCGAACTGATTCAGGTAATGATCGCGGCCGTTGGCGGCGGTGATCTGCGGGGTGCGGCCGAACTCGCCCATGGCGATCACCAGCGTTTCCTGAAGCAGCCCGGAGCTTTTCAGATCCCCCAGCAGCGCGCCCATGGCGCTGTCAAACTGCTTGCCCAGTGTGAAAATATTGGTTCCCGACGAAATATTGCCGTTGGGGCCGTAAATATTGACGTGCATGTCCCATCCGCCGACGGTCACCTGCACGAAGCGCGTTCCCATATTGGCGGCCAAAGCCTGCTTGGCGATGATCAGCGCGTTTCCGAAGCTGGTGCCGCCGTAGCGCGCGCTGTCGGAGGAAGAATATTGAAAAACCTGGCTCACGGCCGGGTTGTACATCATTTGCTGCGCCGATTGATAGAAGTTGTTCATGTCGTCGGCCGCCTGCCCCAGCGGCGAGTTATTGCGCAGCGACCCGTCGATCGAATACAGCACGTTGAGCATCTCGCCCCAGCGCGCCGAGCCGAAGGAGTTGGTGGTATCCGGAAGCCCGGAGGCGGTGGGATCGTACTTGAAGGGCGCGTAGGTGGCGTTCAGATATCCCTGGCCCACGCCGCCGTCGGAGTTGAGCGCCAGAAACGTGGGGAGAACGTCGGTCGGCTTGCGCTCCGCTGCCTTCTCCAGCGCCACGATGCTGCCGATATTCGGCGCGATGTTGCCCAGCGCCGCGGCGGGATTGCGCCCGATCTGCACCCAGGTCTGCCCCAGCGAATGCACCAGCGCGTGAGCCTGAAGCGAGCGGATGATGGCGATATCCCCCAGATGAGTTCCGATGTTCGGCAAAATTCCGGTGGGCCATTGCAGCCCGTTGATCGTCTCGGCGGCGATCTGCGACGGCGTGGCCGGATTGGGCTTGTAATCGAAGGTATCCCAGGGGCTCGGCGCGCCGGCCATCAGCACGAAGATCACATTCCGGGCGGTGTTCAGAGTCGTGACCTGCTGGGAGGTGCAGACGCCGGATTGCGCGCGCGCCTCCTTGGCGAAGCAGGAAGCCACCAGACCCGCGCCGAACACCCGGAAAAAGTTGCGGCGCGTCCAGTCCGGGCGGCGGAACATTCCGGGCCGGACCGCTTGAGGATTCGTTTTCAGGAATTCGTGAAATTTCTTTTGATCTTTGTCCATGGCGCGTCTCCTCAGTAGTTGAACAGGAAGTCGACCTTGTTAAACAAGGTCCACATCAATTCCTGGATTCGCTGCGAGCGCGTCCCGCCCGTAATCAGCGCCAGTGACTGGCTCATCTCCGTTGCGCTCGGATGCCGCGAAAGGATCGTCATGTAGAGCATATCGATCATCGCGTTGTTATCGCTGACCGCCAGCGCCTGATTGAGCAGGCTCGCCGTCGCGCCCGAGCCGGAAGCCGCCAGCTTGTTCATCAGCGCCGGATCGTTCATCATGACCAGCGCTTGCTGGATCGCGCCATCGGGGCGTCGCGGATTCAGATCGCGGTCCCCCGGCAGGAAGGCTTGCAAAAACGGCCGCGGTTCGATCGCCGTCTCCGGCCACTGCATCGCCGCGCTGAACGTCACCCCGTTGCTGGTGTAGCTGTTCGGGATGTTGCTGGCCAGCGCGATCGAATCGGCCACTTCCTCTCCCCACAGCCGCCGCACCAGCTTGCGCGCAAACAGCGAGTCCCAGTTCGGATTCCACGCCGCCGGATCGTACTGCGATTCAAGCTGATAAGTGTTGGAGTTGACGATCAGCCGCATCAGGTGCTTGAGATCGTAGTTATTGCGGATGAAATCTTCGGTCAGCGCTTCGAGCAGTTGCGGATTGGACGGCTGCAGCGTCCACCCCGCCGGCGGAGGATTATTGGGGTCCAGGCGCGCCGGGTCGAACTGGTCCGGCGGATCGACGATGCCCATGGTGAAGAACGCGGCCCAGATATAATTCACCGTGGCCCGCGCGAACTGCTCGTCGCTGGTTACCAGGCGCGCCAGCGCCTGCCGGTAGCCTTCTCCCTTGTTCGGACCCTGGCCGTTGAAAATGTACTGCGGCGCGACGGTCTTCTGCGTTCCGCCGATCGGCTGCCGCGGCGGGCGGTTGCCGGTGGTGGTGTTCAGCGGATAGTCCGTGGTGAAGGCGTTGTCGGTGATGTACCACAACGCCGCGTTGGTCGCCGGATCCGTCGGGTTCAGCATCCTGGTGTGCGCCAGAAACGCCGACATGCCCCAGGCCTGCTGCCGCGTCATGCTCTGGCCCCACAGGCTCAGCCCGGTCAAGTGGCCGATCCCGTTGTGGCAGAGCAGGCAGTTCAGATGGGAAATGCCCAGGAACGTATCGGCGATGTTGGCGGTCTGCTGATCCCAAGTATCCTGAATCGGTATGCCCGTCCCGCGCACCGTTCCTCCCACGATCCAGTTCAGCTCACCTTGGGTGAAGTTGTTGGTGCCCTGCGAAGCGATCAGCGCGTAGGCTATCTGGTTGTACGGCGTATTCTTGGTGAGCGAGGTTCTGATGAAGGTATTGAACGCGTCGCGGCCCCTGGTGCCGATCGAAACTCCCAGACTCGGCCAGTTGGAGGCGTTCTTGAACAGATCTCCGAAAAACATGGTCCAGCGATCCACCCACTGCGGCGAGGCGAGCAGAGTTTCCACCAGATTCGCGCGCTTGTTCGCGGTCGTGTCGGCCACGAACGCGGAAACCTGCGCCGCCGTCGGGATGCGGCCGGTCAGATCGAGGTAAACGCGGCGGATAAATTCATAATCCGTGGTCCGCGCCGCCGGCGTTACATTATTTTCCTTGAAGGATTGCCAGACGTAATAATCGATCAGATTGGTGTTCTTGTCGCCGGCCATGTGCGGCGGCGGCGCGCCGTGCGTCAACGGGGCGCCCGCGTTTCCCAGCATGGCCGTCACCTGCGCGGTCATCTCGGCGCGGAGATGACCGCTGGAGCCGCGTAGGAAACGCTCGCGCTGCGGGCCGAAAAACGTGCATTCGGCGTGCGCGGTCACCGATGCGCCGGAGTCCTGGGCCTTGATCATCCACCAGCCGCCGCCGGCGGCCGCCAGTCCGAAAAACACCGCCAGGAACCGTTGTTTCATCCCTGTTGCCCTCGTGTAGCCATTATGCGTGAATAAACACGCATTGACAATGAGAGTTGCTAGGGGTAAGGCGCTTTCCGAACCGGGTTCAGGCCCAAATCGCCGTCACTTGACAAATATCGTAGTACCAGGGGGGCTACTGGACGATCCCACGGTCAGCACCACGGGAGCGGCGCCGGTCGATGCATTGGCCGGAACGATCGCTTCCACGACCAGCAAGCCCGCGACCCCGCCCGGCACCGACCCGGCATAGACCACCGTCGCCGGCTGGCCGCCGATCGAAAGGGATACCTGCGCGGCCGGTGTCCGCAAAAATTCGCCCGTGATCAACCCATCGACCCCCGGCGGATCCGTCTGGCCTTCGCCGGTGGCGTAGAGCAGAACCGGCGTGCCGCGCGCGGCGGCATTGGAACTTCCGTTGACCGAACCGTCGGAATTGATGGCCACCACCTCGCCGCTACCGCTTTCATTTAAGGTGAATAAGCCGGGCGCGGTTGGCGCGACGTTCACGGTGAAGGCGCTGGTTGGGGTTCCGTTGCGGGTGACCACCACGCTCGCCGTGCTCGATCCGGCGACTTCGTACGGCACGATCACGCTGGTGGCCGAGGCGGATGCGTAGAGAATCGGCGCCGCCGTCCCGTTGAAAGTGACGCTGGTGCCGCCCTGGACGGGAATGCTGGTGCCGATCGCCCCGCTGCTGGGAATCGATGCCGCCGACAGCGGCACCGGGCCGATGCTGAATCCCGTCAGCACCACAATTTCGCCAGGGGCAATGGCGTTTCCGGACATGCTGGCTGCGTTCACGATGCTGGTGATCTGCGCCGGCGGGGCGATCGCGGCCAACAAGCCGTGACTGGCATTATTTGGATTAATATTGGCGACGATGTACAACGTGTTGGCGTCGGCGGAGCGGCCGTTCCCAAACAAAATACCCCACAAACCATTGTTGACGATGGGGTTTCCACTGGCATCCTGAAGCGTGCCCAGCGGCGCGCCGGTGCTCAGGTTGAAGGCGTTGATCTTTCCGTCCCCAAAGTTACCCACCAGCAGCGCTCCTCCGAAAGCGCCCCAGTTGGCCGGAGCAATCGCCACCCCCCAGGGCGAATTGAGCGGCCCGTTGGAGACGATCCGTTGCAGAAGATTGCCGTTGGCGTCAAAGACGTTCACGAATCCGTTGCCCGCGCCGGCAACGCTATCCACTTTATTGGGCGAGAGTTTCGCGTAGGTGACATACACTTTGCCGCTGAGCGTCCAGACGTTGTAGGGATTGAATCCGGCCGGCAGATTGGGATCCTTGAATCCGCCCGCGACCGTCACCGGATTAAAATTCGCATCGAAGACATCGATATTGCCGGCACTGAAGTTGGCCGCGTAAAGCAGGGGCGTGGCGCCGGCAGGACTGGTGGCAATCCCGGTATAAACCGCGCCGGAACTGGAGTTGTTCACGACGATGACGGCCTTGGTCCCCGCGCCTGAGTTCCAGGCGGAAATCGTACCGTCCTCGGTCGCGAAAAGAAACGACGCGGGTCTTCCATTGGGCGCCGGAAGGGTCCAGTTGGTTCCATTGCCGGCCACCTGACCGGTGGGCACGCCTTGACCGGTCCCGTTGGCGGCGGGAATGGTGACCACAAGAGTCGAAGGGGTTCCTGCCCCGGCGTAGACGGTGGTATTGCCCTTATCGTGATTGGAAACCCAGAAGGGGCTCGTGGCGGTCTGCGAAATCCCCCACGGATTCACCAGGTTAGGATCGGTGAAGGCGGCCAGGCCGGGGACGTCTGAAACCAGGTTGGTCTGAACGTAGACGTTCTTGTTCTGTCCGGCCGCGACCGAGGCCGCCAGTGCGGCGAGCGTGAGCGTAATTCGGGGTCTCATGTCGTACTCCCTAACAACAACCGATTATAGGGTCGGAGGTCGAAACTTGATTAGGAAAATGGTTACTTTCATGGTAAGTTCCGTTCGTGTGGGGATATGATGTCCTGGGGCGGTGAACCATGGCGAATTGAGAAGAAGAGCCGCCCCTGCCTTATCCTGCGCGCGCCGGTGTCAAGGATGCTTCACAGCACGTTGACGGCGCGGGCGGCGATGATGGCGACCGTGCCCAGCGAGATCATGGACTGCACCATCATCAGGCCCTTGGCCCAGCGCGAAAGCACCGGAACATCGGTCGGCGAAAAGGCGGTGCTGGCGGTGAACGCCAGAAACAGATAGTCGACGAAGCCCGGCCGCCACTGCTCCTCGCCCATCTCGCGCCGCAAGGTGCGGTCGAGCATCATCTGCGGAAACAGGAAAGCGCCGTCGGTATGGGACCGTTTCAAATCGCGCTGGTGCGGGCCGCCGGCGTCCAGGCGCCAATACCAGCAGGCGAACACCAGGACATTGCAGGTCCACAAAGCGGCGGCCGAAAGCAGCAGCTCGCGCGGGCTCTCCCGGTGCGAGGGCAGGCGCTGCACCAGCAGGGAAAGCGATACGATCAGCGCGGCGGTGACGATCCCGCTCACCGCGTATCCGAAAATTTGCGCGATTTGCGGATAGCCGTATCGGGTCGAAATTATGGCCGGGGTCGCCAGCGCGATCACTAAGGCGAGCAGCAGCCAGTCCGGACCAAGAGTCAGGTCGGAGGGCAGCGCATAATGCAGCGCGCCGATGGAAAGCAGCGCAATCAGGGCCGGCCATCGCGGCTCGGACCGCCGGGGCAAGTCGGGCATGTACTCATTCTGTACCGTGCGGGCAGCCCGCTCCGCCACCGCCCGGCGCGAATCTTGCCGGGACCGCCGGATCTATTCGGTTCCGTAGTTGATTTCCAGAAGGCGGGCCCGGCGGGCGGCCAACACCAGCACGGCGGCCGCCACGGCGAACAGCCCCGCCACCGCGAACACGGTGGACGCCGGTTCGGAGGAGGAAATCAGCAGCGCCAGCAGCGGATTGATCTCGCGGTCCGGCGGCGCCGCCACCGGGCACAGCGACTGCAAATAGTAAATCACGCTGATCTTCTTCAGCGCGGACGGCAGAAACGGATTCGCGCTTTCCCAAACCAAAACGCCGGCGGCCGGAAGCAGCGGATTGCGGAAGAACAGCCCCGCCGCCAGAAATACGCTGCCGTAGCCCAGGCACGCCAGCGCCGCGACTCCCAGATACGCCGCGATTTCGCGGCCGGGCAGCGAGGAGTCGTAAGGCATCGACAGCAGCCAAAGCTGGAGTGCCGCGCTGGAGGTGAAGATGGCGGCCGCGGCGATCAGACCCGCGGCGTATTTGCCGGCCAGCAGAACCTCCCGCCGCATCGGCGCGAGCAAATAGTAGTGAAGGCTCTTCTCGATCAGCTCGCCGCGGAACAGATTGGTGAAAATTCCCACGCAGCCGAAAAAGATGGCGAGCCGCAGATAGAAGAACTGAAAGACGGTGGCGAAGATGACGCGGTCCTGCGCGAGCGTTTCCTCCGGACGAACCGTGATGCTCTGTAATTGGCCGTCGGCGAAACCGAAAACATAACGGCTCTGCCCGTCGGTGTAGCTCAGCAACTCCCGCCGGACGCGGCCGCCTGCGAAGCGGATCTGCCGCGCATCGAGGTTCGGCTGGCCGAGCCGCGCGGTCACCTCCTCGCGCGTCATTCCCGGCTGGACCGCCAGCAGCGCCCCGGCCGGAACCGGATGCGCGGCGGCGATCGCCCGCCGTTCCTCGCGCGTGCGCATCATCGACAGGTCGTGCCCGGCAAACATCAGGACCGGAGCGAGCGCGATCAGATAAACCCATAAACCGCGCCGCGATAAAAACGTTTTCTTCATTTCCAGCCGGATCACGGCGCGCATCTGCGCCCAATATCTGCGGATCATCTTCCGGCCTCCTCCCCGCCGATCAGGTATTCGTAGACCGAGTTGACGTTATCGTCGGCCGGCGCCACGCTTTCGATCTCGATGCCCTCGAGCGCAATGCGGTTCAGCAGCCGGTAAAAGCGGCCGGCGTCGCGCGTTTTGACCAGCAATCCGCCGCCGTCGGCGTGAAGCCGCGCTTCGACTATGCTATCCAGCTCGAAAACCCGGGCCGCCAGCGCGGCCGGGCGGTCGCAGCGGATCAGGATCTGCATCGGATGGTCGCGGATTTCACTGCGCACGCCCTGGATCTTTCCTTCGGCCACCACGTAGCCGTTGCTCAACAGGATCACCTGGTCTGAAATCAGATCGACCTCGTGCAGAACGTGGCTCGACACGATGACGTGGCGGCCTTCGGCGGCAAGCTCGCGAAACAGCGCGATGGTTTCGGCGCGCACCAGCGGATCGAGCCCGTTGAGCGGCTCATCGAGCACCAGCACGCGCGGATCGTGGGCCAGGGCCTGCGCCAGCTTGATCCTCTGCCGCATCCCTTTGCTGTAGCCGGCGATTTTACGGTGCGCGGCGCCGTTCAGGCGGACCCGCCCGATCGCCCGCCAGGCAAGCTGTTCGCATTGGGCGTGCGGCCAGCCAAACAGGCGCAGAAAGGAATAAATGAATTGAAAGCCGCTCAAACCCCTCGGAAAGGCGTCGAACTGCGTCGAATATCCGACCAGCGTGAACAACTTCTCGGGGTCCTCCGGCGCGACCCCCAGGACGCGCACCGATCCGCGCGTGGGACGGATGAGGCCGGTCATCAGGTTCATCAGCGTCGTCTTTCCCGAACCGTTTGGACCCACCAGGCTGGTGATGCCGGGAGGAATCGCCAGCGTGACCCGGTTGACGCCCAGCACTTCGCCGTAGAACCGCGATACGTTTTCCAAGCGAACCAGGCTTTCCTCAAGCGGCGGCGGCGTCATTTCACCACCTCGAAGGGGCGAATTTTCTTGAACAGCAGCCAGAGGCAGACGAGGCAGGCCGCGGCGATCGCGTTGGCCGCCTCCAGCGGATCCAGATCCCGCCCCGCGCCGGGCAGGCGAAACAGCGCCGACCAGAGAGTGAAGCTATCCTGCTCCAGATCGAGCATGGTGCCGCCGCGGATGCGCAGCACCGCGTTCAAGGCGCGGCCGAAACCCGCGCCGGCGAAGATCACTCCCAGAATCAACGCGCCCGCCGCGATCCGCCACTTCACCCACGCCGACATCGCCAGGGCGATCAGCGAAAGCACCACGATCCAGATCAGCGACCCCACAACGATGGCCTGCGCGATCCACCAGTTCGCCGCCATCCAGCTCCGGCCGGCCAGGCTCGCTTGAATCAGAAATAAGATCAGGCCGGGAATCCAGGTGACCAGCGACAGAAGGCCAATCAGCACGCTCATCTTGCCGGCGGCGTATTCGAAGCGCGAAAACGGCCGGCAAAAGTAGAGCGCAAGCGCGTGATTGGCCACATCGGGGGAAACCAGCCCCGGACCGACCAGCGCCGTCAGCAGGCTCGCCATGGTGGCCTGAACCGTGCAGTAAATGTAGAAGAAGTTCGCGTTGATCTCCAAAAAATTCGCGGCCTGGATGTTGAAGACCCGCAAAAACGACAAATGGTGGCTCAGATAGATGAAGACCGCGCATCCGGCGGGATAGAAGAAGCAGGCCATCAGGAACAGCACCAGGAACTTCGACGGAAACAGCCGTCCCAGGCTGTAGCGCGGCAGAATCAGAAAACGGGACCACGCCGGGGTGGCCGCGCCGGAGTAGCCCTGGTATGTCCGTTTATAAACCGCCATCGCCGCTCCCTCCCGCCGTTCTCAAGTCGCCGTTTCCATGGCCTTGAGAAAAATATCTTCGAGCGAATCCCGGCGGTAACTGAGGCGGCGCAGTTGCAGATCGCGCTCGGCCGCCAGGCGGAAGATGTCGCGCGTATCGAAGCCCGCCGGCAGGACCATCTTCAGGCGGCCCGCACCGGAGGCCGAACATTGGCATCCCCTGGCCGCCAGCGCCTGGGCGAAACCGGCGTCATCGCCGGAGGTTTCGATCTCCACGAAGCGCTTGTTGGCGCGCCGCTCCTCTTCGAGATTCGCGCAGTGCACGATCCGGCCGTCCTTGAGAATCAGCACCTCATCGCAGGTTTCTTCCACGTCGCGCAGCAGATGCGAGCACAGCAGCAGATGCATCTGGCCGGCGTCCTTCATTTCGCGGATCAGCCGGATCATGCGCTGCCGCGCCGGCGGATCCAGGCCGTTGGTGGGCTCGTCGAGGATCACCAGCTTGGGGCCGTGCACAATGGCCTGCGCCAGCTTGGCCAACTGCCTCATCCCCAGCGAGTAGGTCCCCAGCGGGCGGTAGCGCGCCTCGCCCAGGCCGACATAAAACAAAACCTCATGCGCGCGTTCGAGAGCGGCGTCGCGCGGCAGGCCGGAAAGCTCGCCCATCATGCGGACGAAGGAAACCGCGCTCATGTCGGCGATGAAGGACTCGTCCTCCGGCATGTACCCGGCCAGGGCGCGGATCTCCCGCCGCGCGCCTCCGATATCGCGGCCGTAGACGCGCGCCGTCCCCGCCCAAGGCTGGCAGAAGCCGAGCAGCGTCCGGATCAGCGTCGATTTGCCCGCGCCATTCGGCCCCAGAAGCCCCACCGCGCGCCCGGAAACCGAGCCGCGCAAATCGTTCAGGACCGTTCGATTCCCGAATCGCACGCTGAGCCCGTCCAGCTCGATCACCGGCGACATTTGACTCGATGCTAGCAAACGTTGGGCCCGGGGCAGCGCGCCGGCCGCCACTAAGCTTGGGATACGCGATCAACGCCCGGTTTGTTCCCTCGCGCTACAATGGCGGATTGCGATTCTCCAGCCTCATCACGGCCGTGGACGCGCACGCCTGCGGGGAGCATGGACGCGTGATCACCGGCGGCGTGCTGGACGTGCCCGGCGCCAGCATGTTCGAAAAAAAACGCTGGCTGGAGACCCACGCCGATCATCTCCGCAAGCGCATGCTGCGCGAGCCGCGCGGCTATCCGGCGGCCAACTGCAATCTGCTCCTGCCGCCGACGCACCCGGAAGCCGACGCCGGATTCGTCATCATGGAGCAGGTCGAATATCCGCCGATGTCCGGATCCAACACCATCTGCGTGGCCACCGTGCTGATCGAAACCGGAATGGTGCGGGTGACCGAGCCGGTGACCCGGCTGAAGCTCGAAACGCCCGCCGGATTGATCGCGGTGGAGGCCGAGGTTCGCGCCGGCAAGGTGAAGCGGGTTACGTTCCGCAACGTGCCGGCGTTCGCCACCCATCTGGACGCGCGCGTGGAAGTGCCCCATCTGGGGACCGTAACGGTGGATGTCGCCTATGGCGGCATGTTTTACGTGATCGCCGATGCCGAGCCGCTCGGGTTGCGGCTTTCCCCCGACGAGGCCAAAGATATTGCGCGCGTGGCGGAGATGATCAAGGCCGCGGCGCGCGAACAGTTGCCGGTATCGCATCCGGACAATCCGGACATTCGCGGCATCACCATCGCCCAGCTTTCCGCTCCGCCCTCGCGCGCGGGCGCGGACCGCAAAAACGCGGTCGTCGTCTCCACCGGAACACTCGACTGGTCGCGGCCGGCGACCTGGACCGGAGCGCTCGACCGTTCCCCCTGCGGCACCGGCACCTGCGCCAAGATGGCCGCGCTCTACGCCAAGGGGAAGCTGCCGCTCGGCGCCGATTTCGTACACGAGGGAATTTTGGGAACCACCTTCACCGGCCGCTTGATCGGGCGGACGCGCGCCGGCGATTACGAGGCCGTGGTGCCGGAACTTTCCGGAACCGCCTGGATCACCGGCTTCGCGCAGTATGTGCTGGATCCGGAGGATCCCTTCCCGGAGGGTTATACCGTCGGCGATATTTGGGGCTGAGGACTACTGGACCGGCAAAACCACCGCCGTGCTATTGATGCCGTTCACGTTCAGAGTGATATTTACATTCGAAGATGACGGAAAATCGCCGGTGATGGTCAACTGAACCACCTGCACGCCCACCAGTCCGGCGGCGGCGCCGGCCCAATCCGGCTGCACCTGCGCCGTGTCGGTATTGATGGTGACCGGATCGAGCAGGGTGTACGTACTGGTGGCCAGGATCGGGAAGCCGTCCACCGCGGGTTGCGCAAAAGGTCCCAGACCGGTGGCATAGATGGTGATCTGTTCGCCGTGCCGCGCCGGATTGTCAAAACTCACCACGCTGCCGTCGGGCCGCAAGGCCAGAATCAGCGGAAGGTTCTGCGGATTGGCCTGCGTGAAGGCGCCCGGCGCGTCGCGCGAAACCGTGAAGCTGCCGGAGATGTCCGGCTGGCCGGCCTGATGGACCACCAGCGTATAGTTGCCCGGCGCAAGCTCCCATGGGACCTGCGCGCCGATCTGCGACGGCGATACGAACACCAAAGGCAGCAGCATGTTGTTGACGCTCACCGTCACGTTGTTAATCGTCTGCGACAACGGATTGGTGGGGCCGATCTGGAAAGACGGCGCCAGGTTCTGCCCGTAGATCGAAATGAGAGAGCCGGGCGCGACGGCGCCGCTCGGCGTCGGACCGGTGACGCTTTGAATGCCAGCCGGCGGGATGTAGGGAACCGCCGCGAAATCGGCCTGCACCGTGTGCGGGCTGGACATGGTCAGGTATCCGCTGGGCAAAGTCCCGGAAAGATCGCCTTCCCAGTGCGCGAATTTATATCCGTTGTTGGCGCTGGCCGTGATCGCCACCGGCGTTCCGCTCAGATAATAGCCGTCGGGCGACGGCGGCACTGCGGCGAACCCTCCGCCGGCGGGCGGATTCGACACCGCCGTGAGCAGGAACGCGATCTGATAGTTGGCCGTCAGCGTGATCGTGTTCTGGCTGAAGGTGACCGTGCGCGAGGGCGTGGTGACGCCATCGGACCAGGAAACGAACTGGAAGCGCGAGCCCGGGCCGGCCGGGATATTGGCCGGAGCCACGATCTGCGACGACGATCCGCCGGCCTTGCTGATCGAGCACGGCGTCGTGCAGGGATTGCCGTCGACGGTGAAGTTCAAACCGGTGGTGGAGCTGGTGACGATGACCTGCGCCAGCTCCGCGTAGCTCGCCGTCAAGGCGAAGTTCCTGGCCCCGGCCGGAACGGTGATGGTGTGGGTCTGCGCGCCGCCATCGCTCCATCCGGTGAACGTCCAGACGCGGCCATGGGCGTCGGTCTGCGGCGATTCGGCGCTGAGGGTATGGGTGGTGCCCGCGCCCCAATAGAAGTTATACCCAGGCCAGTTGTCGCGCCCGTCGATCATCACCTTCAACCCCTGCGGATTGGTCAGGATCGTGGTGTCGGTGCCGGAAACGAATTCGGCCGTGATGGTGTCGGGATAGCTGGTGGTCCAGGGCGCGGTGTAGGCGGCGTTCTGCCCCAGGCCGTTATCGAACTGGCTGAAATCCCAGTAGTTGCCCACGGTGTCGAGCTGGTAAACCGGAGCTCCGATGTGATGCACCGAGCCCGGCAGAAAATCGAACTGGCCAAGGCACAGCGGCGTGAATCCGGGGGGAGCGTTGGGGGGAAGGCGCGAATAATCGGGTTGGCAGCTTACCCCATCGCTCGCCGCGGCATTGCTGTTCGGCGTGGGAACGATCGATCCATCGACAATAATATTCAAACCCAGCGGATTGGTAATGAAATTGACCCGTTTCGCCACCGAAAACTCTGGTGTTATCGTCGCCGGAGCCTCAATATCCACGGTCGCGCCGGGCGGGGCCTGGAACGAGTTCACCAGGGTCGCGTAATACACCCAGCCCGGATATGGATACCCGGTTACGGTGTGGGTGCCGGCAGGGACAAAAATGGCTGTGCTTTGGCCATAGCACTGGCCGTCCAGATAAAACAGCCCCTGCGTCCCCGACACGGGACTTGCCGGCGCCCCCGCGCAGGGGTTGTTGGCCCCGTTCGTGCCGTTCGGGAAGTTGATCGAAACCAGGAAGCTGGTAGTGACATTCGCCACGATGGAGGTCAACGACGGACCGGCCGTCACCGTAATGTAATTGCTGTTGGTAAGCGGATCCACGGTGCCCGGGATCGGGCCCAAACTGGAGGTCCAGCCGTTGAAGCTATAGCGGACGTTTCCGTTCAGCGCGCCTTGATAGGTCACCGGGTTGCCGTTCTGATCAAAGGAAAGCGGAAACTGCACAATGTGTTTGCTTCCCGCCGGCCAGGGGAAGACCTGCGGCGTGATGTAGGAGTTGCCGTCGACCAGAAACTGCGCTCCGGGCGGATTAACGCTGATGTCGACCGTCGAGATGGTCTGGGCAATACCCCCCGCGCAGGCCAGCAGCAACCCGATGATCAACCAGATAGTGCGTTTCATGAGCCGATTTGTTTCCTCCCGCGCATAGGACTAAGCGATACATAGTCCCAAGGGGTAATCGGCAGGCGTGAAACGAAGCTTTAGCGCCTTCAGGGGGTGTCTGGACCCGCTGCTGTTGCGGCGGCGGATGCCGGTTATACGGCCGCATCTGCCTGTACAGCGAGAAAAACAATCTTTCCCAATCGCCTGGGTCCGGTCCGGACAATTCAGGAACTGGTGAGCCGGGCGGGAATCGAACCCGCGACCACCGCATTAAAAGTGCGATGCTCTACCAACTGAGCTACCGGCCCGCTTTCAACGATTCTAGCATTTGCGGCCGGCGCGGCCGCTTTCAGACGCCCCAGCAGTAATCCTCGACCACCCGCTCGATGGCCGGGTCTTGTTCGGCCAGCCGCATCAATTCGAGCCGCAGCGCGTCCACCAGCGCAAACCAACTGGCCTCGATGGTGTTCTCGGAGATGCCGACGGTGGTCCAGCTTCGCCGGTGGTCGCTCCACTCCACCAGCGCGCGGGCCCGCGCCGCCGTTCCTTTGCGGGCATCCAGCATCCGCACCTTGTAATCGGTGAGCCGCACCTTGGCGATCTCCGGGTAAAGGCTGGACAGGCAATTCCGCAGCGCCAGGTCCAGCGCGTTGACCGGACCGTTGCCCGCCGCGGTCGCGGTGTGGACCCCGTCGCCCGCCTTGAGCGTGACCGTGGCGGTCGAGCCGAGCGCCGTCGTTTTCACCTCATAGCTGAGCACCTCGAAAAACTTCAACCCCGGATTGAGCGCCTCGCGCACCACCAGCTCGAAGGTGCCTTCAGCCGCTTCCAGTTCGTAGCCCTGCATCTCCATCTGCCGGATGCGGTCCAGCAGCTCGCGCCGCCCCGCCTCGTCGAGCTTGTCTTCCAGGCCGTGCTGCTTGAGCCGGTAAAGCACGCCGCCGCGCCCGGAAAGATCGCTGAGCAGCACGCGCTGCCGGTTGCCCACCGCCTTGGGATCGATGTGCCCGCCGGCGGCCCGCTTTAAAACCGCGCTCACGTGCATGCCGCCCTTGTGGGCGAAAGCGCTGTGGCCGACGTAGGGCTGATCGCCGCGCAGCGGCAGGTTCGCCAGTTCGGCCACCAGGCGCGCCGCGCCGGTGAGATGCTGGAGCCGCTCCCTGCCGATGGTCTGGTGCCCCATTTTGAGTTCGAGATTGGCCACCACCGAAATCAGATTGGCGTTGCCGCAGCGTTCCCCGTAACCGTTGACGCAGCCCTGCACGTGCGTGAATCCCTGCTCGACCGCCGCCAGCGTATTGGCCACCGCCAGATCGGCGTCGTTATGCGCCTGGATGCCCAGCACGCCGCTGAACCTCCGCCGCACCTCCGCGCAGACCGCCGCAACACGGCTGGTGAGCGTGCCGCCATGGGTGTCGCACAACACCAGCAGATCCGCTCCGGCGTCTTTGGCGGCTTCGAGCGTGCGCAGCGCGAACTCCCGGTCCGCCGCATAGCCGTCGAAGAAGTGCCCGGCGTCGTAGATAACCTCCTTGCCGCGCGATTTGAGATAACGCACGGTATCGGCGATCCGGGCCAGGCTATCCTCCTCGCCTGCGCCGCCCGCGGCCAGCGTTGAGCCGAAGACCGAAACCACCGGCGTATCCGCTGCGAGCAGGGCTTGAATACCAGGGTCGTCTTCGGCGCGCTTGCCCGGCGCGCGGAGGGCGCCGAAGGCCGCCAACCGGGCGTGCTTAAGATTCAAATCGCGCGCGGCCGCGAAAAACTCCGCATCGCGAACGCTGGATCCGGGCCATCCGCCTTCGACGTAATCGATGCCCAGCTCATCCAGCTTGCCCGCGATCAGCAGCTTGTCCTCTGTCGAAAAGCTGACATTTTCCCCTTGGGTTCCGCTGCGCAAGGTCGTGTCGAGCGTGAAAACCTTCATCGGATGCTCCTCAAAAAATCGCAATCCGGCGGCGCCGGGCCGCCTCGGGACGGCTCATGCTCCCGCCGGGATGCCCGTTCCCTGCTTCCTGTTCAGGAAGGACATCATCTGCCGCAGCTCCGCGCCGACGCGCTCGAGCGGCTGATTTTTGGCCTCTTCCCGCATCTTCAGAAAATTGGGGCGGCCGGTCTTGTTTTCGTTGATCCACTGGCGGGCGAACTCGCCCGACTGCACTTCGCTCAGGATTTTTTTCATCTCCTGCCGGGTCTGGGCGTTTACCACCCGTTTGCCGCAGGTGTAGTCGCCATATTCGGCCGTGTCGGAGACCGAAAAGCGCATGTAGCCGAGCCCGCCTTCCTGAATCAGATCGACAATCAGCTTCAATTCGTGGAGACACTCGAAATAGGCGATCTCCGGAGCGTAGCCGGCCTCGACCAGCGTCTCGAACCCGGCGCGGATCAGCTCACTGACGCCGCCGCACAGCACCGCCTGCTCGCCGAACAGATCGCTTTCGGTTTCTTCCTTGAAGGTCGTCTCAATCACGCCGGCCTTGAGGCATCCCAGCGCCAGAGCGTAGGCCAGCGCCTGCTCCAGCGCGCGTCCCGACGGGTTCTGATGCACGGCGACCAGCGCCGGCACGCCGATGCCTTCGCTGAACAGCTCGCGCACCCGGTGGCCCGGCGCCTTGGGCGCGATCATGGAGACGTCCACGTTCGGCGCGGGTTTAATCTGCCCGTAATGAATGTTGAAGCCGTGCGCGAACATCAGCGTTTTTCCCGCCGCCAGATGTGGCGCGATGTCGTGGTGATAGATATCGGCCTGAACGTGATCCGGCGTCACCACCATAATCACGCTCGCGGCTTGGGCGGCCTCGGAGGTGGAAAGCACGCGCAGACCGGCCGATTCGGCCTTGGCCCGGCTGGCGCTGGCCGCGTGCAGCCCGACCACGACCTCCAGCCCGGAGTCGCGCAGGTTGAGCGCGTGCGCGTGCCCCTGGCTGCCGTAGCCGATGATCGCGATGGTCTTTCCTTTTAAAAGCGATAAATCGCCGTCTTTTTCGTAAAATCTTCTAGCCATGTCTTTTCTCCCGGGCGCTTGCTCTACGCATTCTGCGCGATTCCTTCTTCCTTCAACACCGGCGGCGACAGGCGCGGCTTCTTCGCCTCCAGCGACACCGCCACCAATCCCGACCTGGTCACTTCGATTTCGCCGTAAGCGCCCATGACGGCGATAAATTCGTCGATTTTTTCCGGATCGCCGGTGACCTCCAGCGCGAACCCGTCGAGGGAGGAATCCACCGGCCGCGCGCCGAAAATTTCCGCTTCCTTCAAGATCACGGTGCGATTTTCGCGGCTCACCCGCACGCGCACCAGCGCCAGCTCGCGGCGCACCGCCGCGGCTTCGGTCAGATCCACGGCTTGCAGCACATTGATCAGCTTGTTCATCTGCTTGATCAACTGCGCGCGCTGCGGCGGCTCGACCTCGACGACGATGCTCATCCGGGAAAGCTCCGGATCAAGCGTCCGCGCCACCGTCAGGCTTTCGATGTTGTAGCCGCGCGCCGTCAGCAGTCCGGTGACGCGCATCAACGCGCCCGGCTTGTTTTCCATCAACAACGAAATCAGTTGCAGCATCTCAGGTCGCCTCCACCGGCTGCGGCGGGGCGAGCACCATTTCCGTGATCGCCGCGCCGGCCGGCACCATGGGATACACATTTTCAAAAGGCGACACGCGAACATTCAGCAGATACGGACCGGGCTCCTCCACGCACTCCCGCAAGGCGCGCCGCAGCTCGCCCGGAGCTTCGACCATCCGGCCGGGGAGGCCATAAGCGCCCGCCAGTTTCTCCGGATCGGGAAACCCTTCGAGCGTCACCTGCGACAGCCGGTTGTGATAAAACAGCGCCTGCCACTGCCGGACCATCCCCAGATGACCGTTGTTCATGACGATGATCTTCACCGGAAGCCGCTCGTTGGCGATGGTGGCCAGCTCCGGAATCGACATCTGGAATCCGCCGTCGCCCAGCAGCGCGAACACCAGCGCATCGGGCCGCGCCATCTGCGCGCCGATCGCCGCCGGCAGTCCGAAGCCCATCGATCCCAGCCCGCCCGAATTGATCCACAGGCGCGGATGATTGAAGCGCATTAACTGCGCGGCCCACATCTGATGCTGGCCCACGTCGCTCGCCACGATCGCCTCGCCGCCCGAAATCCGGTCCATCTCGGAAATCAGGTGCTGGGGTTTGATCTCCTCGCTGGAAAATTCCGGCTCCAGCGGATGCCGGCGTTTCCATTCCCCGACGCGTTCCCGCCAGGCCGCGCGCGCCGCTTCGTTCAGCGGTTTCAACTCGGCGGAATCGGCCAGCGCCTGATTCAGCTTCCTGAGCACGCGCTTGGCATCGCCCACGATGGGCAGATCCGCCGCGCGATTCTTTCCGATCTCCGCCGGATCGATATCGACATGAATCACTTTGGCGTGAGGCGCAAAGCCGCTGAGTTTTCCCGTCACCCGATCATCGAAGCGCGTCCCGAGCGCGATCAGCAGGTCGGCCTCGCTCATGCTCATATTGGCCGCGTAGCTGCCGTGCATCCCCGGCATGCTCACGAAATTCGGATGCGAGCCGGGCAGCGCGCCCAGCGCCATCAGCGTGCACACCGCGGGCGCGTCGACCTGTTCGACAAACGCCCGCAGCTCCTCCGAAGCGCCGGCGGCGATGATCCCGCCGCCCGCGTAAACCAAGGGTCGTTTCGCTTCCCAGATCATCTGCGCCGCGCGCCGGATCTGGCCGGCATGGCCTTCGGTGACAACCTTGTACCCCGGCAGGTGAATCGATGACACCGGAGCGTACCGGCCCCGCGCCTGGAAAACATCCTTGGGAATATCCACCAGCACCGGCCCGGGCCGTCCGGTCGCCGCAATGTGAAACGCTTCGTGGATCGCCTGCGGCAGATCGGCCAGCGTCTTCACCAAGAAATTGTGTTTGGTGCAGGAGCGCGTGATGCCGAAGGTGTCCGCCTCCTGAAAGGCGTCGCTGCCGATCAGCCGCGTCGGCACCTGCCCGGTAATCGCCACCACCGGAATCGAGTCCATCATCGCGTCCACCAGGCCGGTGACCAGATTGGTCGCGCCCGGACCCGAGGTCGCGCAGCACACGCCCACCCGCCCGGTCGCGCGCGCCCATCCTTCGGCCGCAAAGCAGGCATTCTGCTCATGCCGCACCAGCACGTGGCGGATCGGCGAGTCGTACATCGCGTCGTAGAGCGGCAGCGTCACTCCGCCCGGATATCCGAAAATGCACTCGACTTTTTCCCGCCTCAGACATTCCAGCACGATTTGTGCGCCGTTCAGCATCATTTCTCCTAAATAAAAAGGCCACTGTAGGAGGCTTGTTCACCCCCGCCAGTGGCCAAGATTCCGTTAAAATCGGGCCGTTCAGGCGGGGCCGGATACACCGACCCCAATAATAAGAATGAGCCCGAGAATTTCGCTTGCACGCCCGCCACGGGCGCTGGCCCGCGCGCGATGGAAAATTGCGGTCGAGAGGCCGATGCGGCGCCGGAATGCCTGGTTGGGTTCCGAAAAGGTCATCGTTCTCTCGCCACTCAGAATACAGAAATAAAATTCTAAATGCAATACATTTTATAGATAAATAATATTAATATTTACATTTCAAACCGGGCGCCCCATCCGTGCTATCATCACCTAATTGGTTGAGCCTCCATCCACTTAGTCTTTGGTTACCGCTGGCGGCCGGCATCGGGATCTGTGGAACTTCCCTCCTGGCTCTCAGGCGTTATCGGGCGATTCCGAAGCTTCAACCGCTGCCTCCCGGCGAGCCGGCGCCGGATTGCATGGTGGTGATTCCCGCCCGCGACGAGGAGGATTTCATCGCGCGCGCGGTTTCCAGCCTGCCCCACGATACCGTCATCGTGGTCGACGATCACTCCTCGGACCGGACGGCGGAAGCGGCGCGCAAGGCGGGCGCGGGAGTTCTGCCGGCTCCGGCGTTGCCGCGCGGCGCCCTCGGCAAGGCCAATGCATGCCTGGCCGGGGCGCGCCTGGTCACCTCGCGCTGGATCCTTTTTGCCGACGCCGACCTGCGTTTCGCACCCGGCTTTCTGGAATCCGCCATCGCCTCGGCGGAGGCGGGCAAGGTGGCCTTCCTGTCCATCCTTCCGCGCCCGGAGCTGGCGCGGTGGCCCGAAACCATTCTGTTTCCCTACGCGCAGATGCTGTTTTTCAGCGCGGTCGCCCCGCGCCGCGATCCGGCCGCCGCGTTCAACGGGCAATGCCTGCTTGCCCGGCGCGATGCTTATGAGTTTTTGGGCGGGCATGCGGCCGTGATGAACAGCCTGGTGGACGATCTGAAGATCGCGGCGCTGGCCCGGCGTCACCGGCTGGCTTTCGGCATCGCCCGCGCGGAGATGCTGGCCCATGCGCGCTTCCGTGAACCCCAGGCGGCCTTCCGGCGGGCCGCCCGCCGGTTTCTGCTGCTGAACTTCGCCCTCGGCGCGATGCTGCTTTTGGCCGCATCGGTATGGGCTTTGTGGCTCCCCGTGCTGCTTTGGCTGATCGTGATCCACGAATCGGCCGCCGCGTGGATTTTTGGGTTTGCGCCGATGCTCGCGATGCTGGTCTGGTACAGGAATGTGTGGCGCGCGATTCAGGCGCCGCTTGCGGTTTACCTGATGCTCCCCATCGTCTACCGCTCCGCCGCCGCGGCCCTCCTCGGCCGTCCGGTGCGATGGAAGGGCCGCGCGATCTAGGTTGCGCGCTTCAACTCAATCCCCTCCGCCCGTCAATCCCCTCCGCCGGGTGCGGGTGTACACTGAGGCATATGCGGCTGGCGTTCTTTGCGTTGGCGGTTTCGGCGTGTTTTGCCGCTTCCGACGGCTCCTCAAGCGAGGCTGCGCCGGCCTGGAGCGGCAAATCCGCGGCGGCCTATCTCGATTACCGGGCCGATTGGTGGTCCACCTGGTCCCGCTCGCAGCGCGATCACGGGACGTTCTGCACTTCCTGCCACACCTCCGTTCCCTACGCGCTGGCGCGCCCGGCGCTGTGGAACGCCCTCGGTGAAACCGGGCCCGGCGAGCAGGAGCGCAAGATGATCGCCAACATCACCACCCGCGTTCGCGGCTGGAGCCAGATGGAGCCGTTCTACAGCGATAAATCCGGACCCGGCAAGGCCGCCGAGTCGCGCGGCGTGGAGGCGGTGCTGAATGCGCTGGTGCTGGCCAGCTACGACGCCCGCGCCGGACGCTTCGGCGCCGACGCCCGGCTGGCGCTCGAAAATATGTGGTCCTTGCAAAAGCCGGACGGGTCCTGGCCGTGGTTCGATTTTCATAACGCGCCGTGGGAAAACGAAAGATCGCCGTATTGGGGCGCGACGCTCGCTGTTTACGCGGCAAGTTTTGCCCCGGCCGAATACCGCCGGCAGGTGCAGGACAAACTGCGGCTGGCGATCGATTATTTGAAAAAAAATCGCGATTCGCAGATCGATTTCAACAAAATTTTCCTGCTGTACGCCGCCGCGCGAATGCCGGAGCTGCTGAGCGCCGCCGAAACGAAATCGATTCTCGCGGAGTTGCGCGGCAAGCAGCAGGCCGACGGCGGCTGGACGCTCTCGGCTCTCATCGGCGATTGGACGCGCAATGACAAAACGCCGCTGGAAACGCGCAGCGACGGCTACGCGACGGGCCTGGTCAGCTATGCGTTCGAGCAATCCGGCGTGCGGCGCGACGATGCGTCGCTCAAACGCGGCCTGGCTTGGCTCGCGAGCCATCAGGACGCGGCCGGAGGGTTTTGGCCGGCCTGGTCGGTGAACAAGCAGCGCGATCCGGCAAGCGATATCGGCCGTTTCATGGCGGATGCCGCTACATCCTACGCGGTTCTGGCCCTGACCTCGAAATAACGCAGCGGTCGCTGCGGTTAGGAACGGCCGGGTTCCGGCTCGGCCCACTCGCGTTCGAGCATCCGCGAATACTCGCCCGAGGCGTAAATCTCAAACTCAAAGCCGATCTGGGAAATATCGGCGAAGGGGGTCTCGCTCTGCCGGCAGGCGAACATCTGATCCGCGTAGCGATAATAATTCCGGATAAAGTGATCGGACAGCAGCTCGCGCCGCGGCACGTCGGCCAGGATCGCGTTCAGCCCCAGCGCGCGCATGAAGATTGCCTGGTAATCGGCCACGCCCCACTTCCGCAGCTTGGCCTGCACGGCGGGCGGCGTATGATGGACCAGATACGCCGCGAAGCTCTGATACTTGATCCCCGGATTGCGCTCCTCCGGCTGGCGGCCGATATGCTCCAGGCACTGCTCGATCCAGCGCAGCAGATCCTTGCCGACGTAGAACAACATGCGGATTTCGCAGTATCGTCCTTCAAGCAGCGCGCGGTCGAGCTCGTCCGCGCTCCGCTCGCCGGAGGGCAGCAGCCCTTGCAGCATCAGGCTGGCGCGCGAGCTTTCGACCAGTTTGTCCGGTCCGGTCGAATCCGCGAACGGGTGAAGAATCAACGGCGGAAGCGTCTTCGATGGGGTCATAACGGTTGGCTGTCTGCCCAAGTATCGCAGATCACCGCCGTTGCGTAAGCAGTACTTTCGCCTCAATTATTTGCGACCCGCGAATCACCTTGACTAGTACCAGATCCCCAGGCTTGTGGGCGCGCAGGGCGTAAGTGAAATCATATAGATTGCCGATCTCCTTGCCGTCGAATTCGATCAGAATATCGCCCGCTTTGAGCCCGGCTCTGGCTGCCGGCGTGCCGTCGCGCACGTCGGCGAAGCGGACGCCCTTGGGCGGCTCATTGAAGTCGGGAATGCTGCCGAACTCCGGCCCATAGCCCGATCCTCCGCCGGAGTTCATCGATGAGGGAGCCGGCTCGGCGACGCGCTCGAATTTCGGCCGCGCCGGGTCGCTTTCCAGCCGATCCGTCAAATCGGCGATGTAGTCGAGCAGCGCGGCCGCGGCCGGCGCGTCGATTTTATCCGCCGTGTCGCTCGGCTTGTGGTAGTCGCCGTGCAGGCCGGAGAAGAAAAACAGCACGGGCACCTGCTTCGAGGTGAACGAGGTGTGGTCGCTTGAGCCGTAGCCGGTCTTTTCCGACAGCTCCAGGTGCAGCGAGGCCGGCGCCTGGACTTCCCCGAACAGCCGGGCGAAGGTCGATCCCGTGCCGCTTCCGCCGACATAAACCTTGCCGTCGCGGATGCGGCCGATCATGTCCATGTTGATCATGGCTACGGCGTTGTGAAGCGGCAGCGCCGGGTGATTCACATACCACTCGCTGCCGAGCAGGCCCAGTTCCTCGCCCGCGAAGGCTAAAAACAAAATACCGCGGCGATGTTTCGGTTGTCCGGAAAACCACCGCGCCAGCTCGATCACGCCCGCGGTTCCGGAGGCGTTGTCGTCCGCGCCGGGATGGACGCGCCCGATCAGCGACGGCGCGAGCGAATGCTCGTCGCCCAGCCCCAGATGGTCGTAGTGCGCGCCGATCACCACGTACTCCGCGGTCTGGCCGGGAAGATACGCCGCAACATTGTGGACCATTTTTGTTTCGCGGTGAATGTCCGCCGAAATGGACGCCGCCACCCCGGTCGGAAACGAGTACGGTTTGCCGTCGCGCCGGATCGCTTCCTCGGCGGCGCGCAGATTCTTGACGATTTTCTCCGCATCGGCGGCGTGCATCTGCGCGAAAATGATTCCCGCGTCGGCCGGCCCCGCGGCCGCGCCGAATTTCTCGAAATCGTCGGAGGAGCCGGGATGCGCCGCCATATCGTTGATGAGAATCACCGCTTTTGCGCCGTGCATTTTGGCGTTCGACGCCTTGAACGCAAAGGTCGCGTTATCGGAAAGATCCTTCGACTCTTTCGGCTCATGCCGCAGGATCAGCACGATCTTGCCGCGGACGTCGATGCCGGAATAATCGTCGTAGTGCGCCTGCGGGTCGGTGATGCCGTAGCCGGCGAAGACCACCTCGGCCGCGGCCGTCCCGCTGGAGGAAAAGCGGAACGGCTGAACCGCTTCCTCTTCGCCGCCCCAGCGAAGATGATTGTTCGCGCCCAGCGTGGCGCCCATGGTCACCGGGAACGCCAGCTCGAACGATTTTCCGCCCGCCGGCTCCAGTCCAAAGGATTTGAATTTGGCGGCGAGATACTCGGCCGCTTTTTCGAGCTCCGGCGATCCCGTCGCGCGGCCTTTCATCTCCGGCGAGGCGAGAAATTTCACCTCCTCGAGATAAGTTTGCGGGTTGATTTCCGCCGCCGGGAGGCTTGCGGCGAACAGGAAAACAAGAAACGCCCGCCGCCGGCGCATTATTGCTTCACGACCTTCGGAATGCCCACTTCGCAGCACTTGTCCGCTTCCGCCATCTTGGCCAGATGATCCAATTCGATGTTGATCAGCGTTTCCAGCGTCTGCCACGGCACCCCGCCTTCCAGCTTCCTGCCGTTGAGGAAAATGGTCGGCGTCGCCTGAATCTGAAGCGAGCGTCCCTCGTCCAGTTCCGCGGCCACCTCCTGTTCGCCCGCCTTGCCCGCCACGCAGGCGCCGAGCGCCATCCCGTCCAGGCCCTTATCGCTGGCGAAGGTCTGGAATTTGCTGCTGAAATTATCCAGCCCGATGGACTGCTGGTTTTCGTAGACCCAATCGAAGTAATCCCAGAACTTCGCCGCGTCCTGCTTGTAGACGCAGCGGCCGGCGACGGCCGCCTGCCGGGCCCAGGGATGAATCTGTTCCAGCGGGAAATCGGTGAACACCACGCGGACCTTGTCTTTAAACTCGGTGGCCACGTTCTGGCGCAGCACCGTTGCTTCCTCCTTGCATACCGGGCATTGGAAATCGCTGAACACCACCATGGTCACCGGAGCGGCGGCGGGCCCGAAGCTGGGGCGCGAGGCGGTCTTCAACTTGTCCAGATTGGCTTGAAACGGGCTCTGGTTGACGTCGTAAACCTCGCCTTTCACGATCTTTTTGCCGTCTTTTGAGACGAAATAGCGCAGATCCTGGCTGGCGCCCTTGTAGCTTAAATGAACGCCGACCTCGAACAAGCCGGGAATCTCCGCCGACGGCTTGGCGTTGTCGATCTTCACCTCGACGCCGGGATTCCAAAGCTCGACGTTGCGCAGATAGGCCTCCAGCGTCGCCTTATCGAAGGCCGACTTCTCCGGCGCCTTCACGCCCTGCGCCAGTAAAGAAACGGTGGCAGCAAACCAAATCGCGATCCGCATTCTGACTCCTGAATTCCGCTTATCCGACTTCTCCAACTACAACACCGGCCCGATCCGCCACGGCACGAACTCGTGATGGCCCAGGCGTTCGCTGGCGGTGCGTTCGCCGGAGGCGACGCGCAGCAGCAGCGCGAAAATTTCCCGGCCGACTTCGCTCACCGTCGCCGCTCCATCGGCGATGCGCCCGGCGTTCACGTCCATATTGTCGCGCATGCGGGCGAAGGTGTTCGAATTGCTCGCGATCTTAATCACCGGAACGGTAGCAAAGCCGATGGCGCTTCCCCGGCCGGTGGTGAACGCGATCAGGTTGGCGCCGCCGGCCGCCAGTCCGGTGAGCGATACCGGATCGTAGCCCGGCGTGTTCATGAAAACAAAGCCGGGCGTGCTCACGCGCTCGGCGTAATCGACGACATCGTTCAGCGTGGTGGTTCCCGCCTTGGCCACCGCGCCCAGCGATTTTTCCAGAATGTTCGACAGTCCGCCTTCTTTATTTCCCGGCGTGGGATTATCGTCGAAGCTGCTGCCGGCAAAGCGGCTCAAATACGCCTGGTACTGGCGGATGCATCCGAGCAGCTTTTCGGCGACCGCGCGATTGCGCGCGCGCCGCACCAGCAGGTGCTCGGCGCCGAAAATTTCGGTGGTCTCGGCCAGCACGGCCGATCCGCCCGCCTGCGCGATCAGATCCGAGCAGACGCCCAGCGCCGGATTGGCGGTGATGCCGCTGAAGGAATCCGATCCGCCGCAGTTCAGCCCCAGAACAATTTTCGATGCCGGCGTTTCGACGCGCTTTTCCTTCGACGCCAGACCGATCATCCGGTCGATCTCGCGCCGCGCCGCGTCGACCGTCGCGCGCGTGCCGCCGCTTGCTTGCAGCGTCAGGGCCACGGGAGCCTTGTAGTGGCCGATCTGGTTGACCTCGCATCCCAGGCCCAGCAGCACCGCCGAAAAAACATTGGGATGGTCCAGCACCCCGGCGAGCGTCCTCTGCAACTGCCGCGTATCCGGACCGATCGTGTGGCCGCAGCCTTCCCCATGGGGGAACGCCACCACGCCGTCGACATTTTCCGGCATGGTCTGGGCCGCATAACTCGCCGCGATCAATTCCGCCGTGTGCGCGGCGCAGTTGCTGGCCGCGACCACCGCGATATAATTCCGCGTTCCCGCGCGTCCATCCGCGCGTGCATACCCCATAAACGTGGGCGCGTCGGCGGGCGGCGCGGGGATCGGAATTTCCTCGGCGGGAAATTCGTAGTCAAGCGCCAGCTCCTCAAAGCCGAGATTGTGGGTGTGGACATGATCGCCCGGCTCGATCTGCGTCTTGGCGCGGCCGATGATCTGGCCGTAGCGGATCACCTTTTCGCCGGGCGCGATGGGGCGCAGCGCGATTTTGTGTCCGGCCGGAATTGGCGCGCGCGAGGTGACGCCGCGCACCGCCGCGCCGGGCCCCAGGGGCACCCGGGCGATGGCGACGTTATCGCGGGGATGCAGATGGATCGTCGAATTTTCCGACGTCGCCAGCGTGATCATCGGCGGGTTCCTCCACATTATACGGCCTGCGGCGAGGCGCGGGCGTTATCTGCGGCGGGTCCGGATCACCAGAGGAGTGCCTTGGAAGCCGAAGCGCTCGCGCAGGCGGTTGATGAGATAGCGCTCGGCGGAAAAATGCAGATCGCCGGCGCGGTCGGTGAAAACAAGAAACGACGGCGGGCGCACGGAAACCTGGGTCATATAGTAGATCTTCATGTCGTATTCCCAATGCAGGGATTCCACGAAGCGGTTCAGTTCGCCGGTGGGGATCCGCCGGGAAGCCGATTCCCAGGCGCGGCGGATCATTCCGAAAACAGCGCGCAAACCGGTGCGTTTTTGCGCGGAAACGAACGCAATTTCGGCGTAATCGAGGAATTTTAGCGAATCCCGCAGATCCTCCAGAAATTTGCGTTTTCCGGTGTTCGCCGCGTCCCATTTGTTGACCACGATCACCATCGCGCGGCCCTCTTGCTGGGCGTATCCGGCGATGGTGGCGTCGAGCGCGAGCACGCCTTCGGTGGCGTCGAGCACCAGCAGCGCGACGTTGGCCATGCGCAGATGGCGGCGCGCCATTACCACGCTCAGTTTTTCCGCCATCAACTTTGTTTTGCCCTTGCGGCGGATTCCCGCGGTATCGACGAAGACGTATTCGAGGCCGTTGTGCTGGACGGTTTCATCGACGGCGTCGCGCGTGGTGCCGGCGACCGGGGAAACGATGGCGCGCTCGGCGCCGGCGAAGGCGTTGAGCAGGGTCGATTTGCCGACGTTGGGGCGGCCGATGATGGCCACTTTGATTCTGTTTTCGGGCGCGGCCGGCGCGGCTTCTTCGGGCTCTTGCGAGGGGAAATCGCGGGTGAGGTGATCCAGCAGCGGGTCCAGGCCCAGATGATGCTCGGCCGAGATCGGGAAAATGTCGTGGAAGCCCAGTTCATGGAACTGGTGGGCGAGATGTTCACGGTGGGGAGCGTCGATCTTATTGACGGCCAGCGCGACGGGCTTGCCGAGGCGGCGAAGCAGGGTTGCCAGCTCGCGGTCGGCGGCGGTGATTTCGGCGCGCCCGTCGATGAGAAAGATCACGTGCGCCGCGCGCTGGAGGGCGGCCAGCGCCTGCTTGAAAATTTCCGAGGGGATGAGATCGGCGTCGTTGGCGACGATGCCGCCGGTATCGATCAGCTCGAAGCGCCGGCCGTGGTAATCGGCCTGGCCGTGGATGCGGTCGCGCGTGATGCCGGGCTCGTCGCCGACGATCGACCGGCGCGAGCCTAAGATGGCGTTAAACAAGGTCGATTTGCCCACATTGGGGCGTCCGACGATGACCACTGAGGGAAGATCGGGCACTGGTTCGATTGTGGCATGGCGCGCCCGCAGGAAGCGGCCGGGCGGGAGAGCGTCGGAGGTTTCTCTCCCGCCTGCCGCGAGGTGAGCCAATTAATCCGTACGTCGGCGGATTGCCCGCCGCGATTAGAGTCGTAAGGCGAAATTCCGGGCGGCATATCCCGTTTCCCGTCTGCCCGCAGTGACGGCCGCAGGCGCGCCAGGAGGAAGGATAGGCGGGCCGGTGACGGAAATCCAGATGATAGCCGTGCGAACATGGAAGTTCACTCATGCATCGCAACCCCTTCATCCGGAATGTGGCGATTATTGCGCACGTCGATCACGGCAAGACGACGCTGGTCGACGCGATGTTCCGCCAGTCCGGAATTTTCCGCGCCAACGAACAGGTGGCCGAGCGCGCGATGGATTCGAACGAACTCGAGCGCGAGCGCGGCATCACCATTCTGGCCAAAGCGACCGGCGTGCGTTATGGCGACATCAAAATCAACATCGTCGACACGCCCGGCCACAGCGATTTCGGAGGCGAAGTGGAGCGCGCGCTGAAGCTGGTGGATGGCGTGATGCTGCTGGTGGACGCCAGCGAAGGCCCGCTGCCGCAGACGCGCTACGTGCTGATGAAAGCGCTTGAAGCAAAATTGCCGCAGATCGTGGTGATCAATAAAATCGACCGGCCGGACGCGCGGATCAAGGAAGTTTTAAACGAGATTTACGACTTGTTCATTGACCTGGACGCGACCGAGGATCAGCTCGGCTTTCCGGTGATTTACACCAACGCGAAGCTGGGCATCGCGCGGCGCGATCCGGAGGGCGGCGAGACGGATTTGCGGGCGTTATTTGAAGCGATCGCCGAGCATATTCCGGCTCCGGCGGGCGATCCCGCGGGCGTCCTGCAACTGCTGGTGGCGAATCTGGATTACTCCGATTATCTGGGGCGGCTGGCGATCGGCCGCGTGTTCAACGGCACGCTTCGCCATGGGGAGGAAGTGGGCATCGCCAAACTGGACGGCTCGCTTCACCGGACCAGGATCACCAAGCTTTATTCCTTTGAAGGCTTGAAGCGCGTGGACGAGACCATCGGCAGGCCGGGCGACATCCTCGCCATCGCCGGCGTGGAGGGCATCACCATCGGCGAAACGGTGACCAGCGCGGAGGATCCCGCGCCTTTGCCCAAGATTCAAATCGACGAGCCGACCATCGCCATGACCTTCACGATCAACACCTCGCCCTTTTCCGGCAGGGAAGGAACCTACGTCACCTCCCGGAATTTGCGCGAGCGGCTGGAGAAGGAGCTGCTCACCAACGTGTCGATTCGCGTGGAGGAAGCGGGCGGGCCGGATTCGTTCAAGGTCATGGGCCGGGGCGAGCTCCAGCTTGCCATTCTGATCGAGATGATGCGGCGGGAAGGCTACGAGCTGGCCGTCGGCAAGCCCGAGATTCTGACGAAAATGATCGGCGGAAAGTTATCGGAGCCGGTGGAGTTGCTGGTCATCGACTGCCCGGAAGCGTTTGTCGGCGTGGTGATCGAAAAGCTGGGGCAGCGCAAGGGCAAGATGGCGAAAATGATCAATCACGGCTCCGGGCGCGTGCGGCTGGAGTTTCGGGTGCCCTCGCGGGGACTCATCGGCCTGCGCAGCGAAATGTTGACGGACACGCGCGGCACCGCGATCATGAACTCGCTGTTTGACGGATACATCGAGTGGCAGGGGGAGATTGCGACGCGGCCCACCGGGTCGCTGGTGGCCGACCGGCCGGGCAAGGCGACCGGCCATGCGATCTTCAATTTGCAGGAGCGCGGGGAGATGTTCATCGAGCCGGGAACGGAAGTTTACGAAGGCATGATTGTCGGCGAGAACGCGCGCGGCGCCGATCTGAACGTGAACATCGTGAAGGAAAAGAAGCTGACGAATATGCGCGCCTCCACCGCCGACGAGGCGATCCGGCTGGTGCCTCCGCGGATTTTGAATCTGGAGCAGGCCATCGAATTTATTCGCGAGGACGAGCTGGTGGAAGTCACGCCGAAGTCGATCCGGCTGCGGAAAAAGATCCTAAAGGCGAATCAGCGATAACGTGCGCCCGGGGCCGGGAGGAGGCTCAGAAGCCCGCCGGGGGGAGGCCTTGTTCGGACCGCAAAGGCACAATAAATCTATTATTTTCAATAAAATGAGGGAGATTCTTGAAGCTCCATCCCTTTTCAATTCCGTAGAAGCCGTGCGATACTGTCGGTTAGAACACACATGAACCAGGTGAGCGAGGCGATCGCCCGTTACCACAAATTGATCGAGAGCGAGCCGTACATCGACCTGGCCTGGGCCAAGGCATTACAGGATCGCATGAAGGCGGGCAAGCTGGGGAACCGGCCGATCTCGCCGGTGTTGCGGCCGCATTTTATCACGAATCGGCAGTACCGGGGTCTGGTAAAGGCGGCGGAGGCTTTATTGTCGGCGATCGCGCGGGTTCAGCAGATGGCGCTGGCGACGCCGGCGCTGCTGGCGCGCATGCAGCTTTTACCGGCGGAGCGGATGCTGGCGCAGGTGGATCCGGGCTACGCGGCTTTCAGCGTGACCGGGCTGCTGGACGCCAATCTGAACAACGGATCGGTCCGCTTTGTCGCGCATCACTCCGACGCGCCGGCCGGCGTGGTCTACGGGGAGGCGCTGGCGGATCTGTACTACGACGCGCCGCCGATGAAGGAATTCCGCAAAAAATATAAGCTGACCAAGCTGCCGGGAACCAAGTATCTGCTGAGCGCGCTGCTGAAGTCGTATAAGGAATTCGGCGGCAAGAACAAGCCGCGCATCGCCATTGTGGAGTTCCGGCCGCCGTTCCAGCCCGCGGATTTGAGCGATTACGCGCTGCTGGCGGAGTTTTTCACGCGCGAGGGATATCCCACCGAAATTGTCTCGCCCGATCAGTTGGAATATCGCGCGGGGGTTCTGCGCCGGGGGGATTTCGCCATCGATCTGGTCTACCGGCGCCTCCGGCTGCAAGAATTTCTGGTGCGGTTTGATTTGTCGCATCCGCTGGTGCGGGCCTACAAAGACCGCGCGGTGTGCGTGGTGAACAGTTTCCGCTCGGAGCTGGGGACCAAGAAGGCGGTTTTCGATCTGCTGACGGACGACGCGGTGACCGCGAATTTTCCGGCGGCGGAGAAGCGCGCGATCCGCGAATTCATTCCCTGGACGCGGCTGGTGCAGGCCACCAAGACGACCTTTCGAGGCCACACCGTCGATCTGCCGGACTTTGTGATGAAGCACCGCGAGAAGCTGGTGCTGAAGCCCAATGACGATTCGGCGGAGTTGGGCCCGGTGCTGGGCGCGGCCACCGACGAGCTGGGCTGGGAGAAAGCGCTGCGGCAGGCCATGCGGATTCCCTACGTGGTGCAGGAAGTGGCCGAGCCGGCGCGCAGCGTGTTCCCGCTGCTGCAGTACGGCAGCCTGATGATGAAGGAGATGCAGATCGACGTGCATCCGCACTCCTTCCTGGGCAAGGTGCATGGCTGCTCGAGCTGGCTGAGCGTGGCCGGATCGAGCGGATTTTCCACGCTGACCGGCCTGGCTCCGACGTTTCTGCTGGAAGGAAAATAAAAGCTTTCACAATTTCACCAGGATCGCCATGATGAGGCGGTTCTCGTGCCTGGTCAGATCGGGAACCCAGCCCGGAATGAGCTGGCCCGGATTGCCGGTGTCGCCGCCGGGAGGCGTTACGCCTCCGGGGCCGGTGAAGTAGGGAACGCTCGAGCCGCGGTGGTTATATTCAAACCGCCAGGTGAGGAACTGCTTGGGCATATAGTCGAAGGTGAAGGACGCATCCCAGGCCTTGAAGGGGTCGCCGGGATTTTCGGTGAAGTAGGGCGTGCCGGTGATGGCGGTGGCGCCGTTGATTGGCGGCAGAAGAACTAAATAGCGGCCGGGATTGTTGATGGCGCCGCCGCCGAGCGTGGCGGCGAAGCGGTCGCGGTCGAACCAGAACCGCTGATAACTCATGAATCCGAGGAAATACTGCGATGGTTTGAGCGCATTGCCGCCGCGGCAGCTCACGCCGCTGGTTGAGCCGAACTCGCATCCGGCGTCCACGGTGAAGCTCATGGCGGCTTTATCGAGCCCGCGGCCCGGCCGGTCGAAGTACTTGAGCTGAATGCTGTCGTCGGTGTGGACGCGATGCCGTCCCGGTACGCCGAGGGTATCGGCGCCCTCGTACTGATTGCCAACCAGGGAGAGCCAGCCGTTGGGGCGGTAAAGAATCTGAACGCCGAGTCCGGGCTGCTTATTGAACACGCCGTAGGACTGCCAGCCGTTGACGAACCACGGCTCGATCTTCAATTTTTCGGTGGGGAAGATTTGAACGCGCACGCCGTTGAAGAACCAGGGCGTGTTGGAGGAAACATAGGAGGGCTGATAGGCCCAGTTGTCGAACTGATAGTAGCTGAACAGGCCGACGTAGGACATGAAAATTCCGGCGTCGACATTGATGCCGTGCAGCGCGTTGAAGTGATAACCGCCGTAGGCTTCGGAGATGTAGCGGTAGGCGGTGGTCAGATCCCAGTTGCCGCGGGCGGGGCTGGCGTCGTTGCGCGGCGTGGTTGCGGCATACATGCCGAACTGGGTCATCAGGCGGGCGCGGACGTTGTTCCAGTGAAAATCGCCGCCGACGCCCATCTGCGTAAGCTGCACTTCGCCGGCGCGGAAGACCTCGCTTGATCCGCCGATGGTGTGGTCGGCGGGATGATTGGTGTCGTAGACGTAATCGACGTCGACGCGAATTTCCGGGGTGAAGAACGCGTTATCGAAGGGGGTTTCCGTGTTGCGCGGGTTGCCGGTGAGCCAGGAAAAATCGGCGAAGGCGAACGGTTCGGCGGGCTGCGGATTTTCCGGGGCCGCTGGCGGCGCCGGGGCGGGGGATTTGGCGGGCTCCGCGGCCGCCGGCTGCGCTTGCGCGGCTTTGAGTTGCGCCTCCAGTTGATCGATTCGCTTGCGCATCGATTCCAGTTCCTGAAGGAGAGCCGCGTTATCCGGCGGCGGAGTGTTCTGTCCGGCGGCGGCGGCCGAAAGCAGCGTGATGGCGAACGCCAGGCCGGCGATCGACTTTGACATGGAGCATTTCCTTTCCATCGGCAGGCAAGTTCAGGGGCAGGCATTATTTTAATCTGGGGGCGGGTCACCGCGCCGTGTGCCGCGAAAACCCTCCTGTTTTCACGGCCGAAGCGCGCCTGCGCGGCCGGGCGCGAGGGCTGGCGCGATATAGCTCATCGGGGGGCGAAGATGATTCTCCGGACGATTCTGTTGGTCGCGGTCTGCCTGCTGCTGCGCGGACAAGGAAACGATGCCGAGGCGCGGGCCGTGCTTGGAGTGGAGCAAACAGGGGCGAGCGCGGCCGATCCGGCGCAGAAGCTGTTTTTCGATTTTTTCATCGACCGGGAAATGAGCGCGCCGTGGATTTCGGTGTGGGGCGATGTGGAAGTGGCGAGCTTCCCGCGGCAGGTCTCCACGCCGGCCGCGCAGTTGAATCTGGCGGGCACGATCGCCGATCTACAGGTGAACCGGCTGGCCGAATCCGGCGCATTTTCTACGGGCGTGGATGTGCATCCGTTCCGGAGCTGGACGGCCGGCGGCGGCACGCGAAGGCTCGGTTTTGTTGTGGGCGTGGGAGCCACCGGACCGTTTCCGCCGCGGAGCCAATTGAGCCTGTTCACCGCGCCGGCACCCGGCTCGCCGCAATATGCGGGCTTCGTCGCGGCGTTTCCGCAGGCCGCCAATGCTACCTACATCGGTTTTCTTCCGCCGGACCGCTCGTTGTTTTACCGGAGTTGGGGCGCGGGAGTGCGCATCACCACGCGCTATGGCGACCGACCCTCGTCGACCTACAGCATCACCATCGGCCAGGACGAGCAGGTGAGCGGAGGAAGCTTACAGGGCGCCGCGGCGAAGTTCGATGTGTTCTATCCTTTGCCGGTGCGCCTGCGCGGCTACAACTACCTTTATCTGTTCGGAACCGGCGAGGTGAGGCTGGCGCGCGCGACAAATATCGTGCCTTTTGTTCTGGCGCCGGCGCCCTCCGGAGTGACGGGGACGGAGGCGTCGGTGGCGATCGCCACGGTGGCCAGCGACCGCGACCTCTACCGCATCGGCGTGGGGTTCGACGCGGTGGGGATTCTGTGCGCGGTTTTTCAAGGCGCGTGCAAGTGAGCGTGGAGGAGGGTGGAATTTATCTGGCCTCCACGATCATGCGCATGCCGTATTTCGGGCGCAGGGTGATGAGGGCTTTGGTTTCCACGGGGTGATCCGGCTCCAGCCGCAGCTTCCATTTTTGGGCGAGCACGGCCAGCAGCAGCACTCCTTCCATCCAGGCGAAGCGTTCGCCGATGCAGACGCGGGCGCCGCCGCCGAAGGGAAAATAGGAGAATTTGGGACGCCGCGCGGCGTTTTCCGGCAGCCAGCGGTCCGGATCGAAGCGCAGAGGATCGGGATACCAGCGCGGGTCGCGGTGGACGACGTAGGGGCTCATCAGGAGGACGGAGCGCGGCGGGATCGAGTACTCGCCCAGGCGATATTCGGCCAAGTTGCGGCGGCCGATGCTCCAGGCGGGGGGAAACAGGCGCAGGGCTTCGGCGAAGACCATCTCGACGTATTTCAGACGGGCCAGATCGTCGAAGGCGGGCAGCCGGCCGCCGAGCGCATCGATTTCGGCGTGGAATTTGCGTTCGATCTCCGGATGCTGCGACAGCAGGTACCAGGTCCAGGTGAGCGCGTTGGCGGTGGTCTCATGTCCGGCGAGAAACAGTGTGAGGGCCTCGTCGCGGACCTGTTTGTCGTCCATGCCGCCGCCCTCCTCTCGCGCCAGCAGCAGCATGGATAAGAGGTCGCCTTCATCGCGGCCGCTGGCGCGGCGGGCGGCGATGAGGCGGTAGATGATGCGGTCCAGCACGGCGCGGGCCCGCTCGAAGCGCCGCACCGAGGGCAGCGGGAGTTTTTCGAGCCACTCGGAAAAGGGCAGGAGCACGGTTTCAAACAGACCCAGCACTTCGGTCAGCGCGGCGCCGATTTCATCGGCTTCGGAGGAAACATCGGCGCTGAATAATGTTTTGGCGACGATGGCAAGCGCCAGCCGGTTCATTTCGCGCGCGATGTCCAGGCGGGCGCCGTGGGACCATTGCCGCCGGCACTGCGCCGCGGCCTCCACCATGGAGGCGCCATAGCCGATCAGCCGCTCGCGATGGAAGGCGGGCTGGACCAGGCGGCGCTGGCGCTTGTGAAATTCGCCCTCGCTGGTGAGCAAGCCTTCGCCCAGCAGAACTTTGGCGCGCTCCAGCATCCGGCTCTTGATGAACTGGGTCTGGTGAGTGACCAGAATGTCCCGGATCCAATCGGGATTGCTGACCAGGAACACGGGCTGCGGTCCCAGGCGCAGGAAGACGAGGTCGCCGTGGCTGCGCGCGGCGTTCCGCAGGAACTCGGGCGGGTTTTTGCGGAAATCGCCAAGCACGCCGAGCCAGGGGCGTCCTTTGAGCGCGGGCGGCCTCGGTTTGGGAATGGTCGCGATCACCTACGATTGCCAGTATAGCTACGGGCGCGCCCGCCGCCGCAGCGCGGCGCGGGCTTCCTGCTTCATTTCGCGCTCGCGTTCGGCTTCGCGCTTATCGTGCAGTTTTTTGCCGCGGCCGATGGCGATTTCCAGCTTCACCAGGCCATTTTTGAGATAAAGCCGGGTGGGCACCAGGGTCAGGCCTTTTTCCCGGGTCGCGCCGGCGAGTTTCTCGATTTCCTTGCGATGCAGCAACAGCTTGCGGCGGCGCGCCGGCTCGTGATTCATGATGTTGCCGTGCGAATACTGGCCGATGTGGGCGTTCACCAGCCAGACCTCGTTGCCGGAAACTTCGGCGAAGGCCTCCTTGAGTTGAACCTTGCCGTCGCGGGCGGATTTGACTTCGGTGCCGGTGAGGACCAGGCCGGCTTCGGTCCGTTCCGAGAGGTGATAATGATGGCCGGCCGAACGGTTCTCGCTGAGGATTTTGATTTTGCCTTCCACGCCTGGAACCCGCGCCGCGTCAGTCTTTTCGGAGGTCTTTCGCCTCAGTTTATCACGATTTTGTAACCTGATGAAGCAGAACCATTTACGTATCATCGTGGGGGCCTTGGCGGTCATTTTCGGGGTGGCTGGAAGGCTGGAAGCCAAGAGCAAGGCGGATAAGTTGTTTGCGCAGGGGCAGGCGGCGGAGGCCAGGCAGGACTGGGACGGCGCGCTGGAGGATTACCTTCAGGCGCTCGATTTCAAGCCCAACGATCCGCAGTACACCATGGCGATGCGGCGGGCGCGGTTTCAAGCCGGGGCGATGCACGTCAATCGCGGGCTGAAGCTGCGGCAGGAGGGCAAGCTGGAGGATGCGCTGGGGGAGTTTGAGAAGGCGCTGATTGCCGATCCTTCGTCCCCGATCGCGGTGGAAGAGATCAAGCGCACGCAGGGGATGATCGAGACCGCCAAGCCGGGCGAATCGGCGGCGGAGCGGGGGCTTACGCCGGCCGAAAGGATGCGGCGCGAAAGCGAGCAGCGCATCGAATCGATTCAAGGCCCGCCGGAGTTGAAGCCGGTGCTGCGGAGCATCGGCCCGCTGAAGATGAACAATCAGCCGCCGAAGGTCCTGTATGAAACAGTCGGAAAGCTGGCGGGAGTGAATGTGCTGTTCGATTCGCAGTACACGGCGCCGGCGCGCGGCTTCAACGCGGAGATGCCCGCGGTGACGCCGGAGGAGGCGTTCAATTATCTGGCGGTGCTGACGCATACGTTCTGGAAGCCGATCTCGGCGACGGCGATTTTCGTCACCGAAGACAACCCCACCAAGCATCGCGATTACGACGATGAAGTGGTGAAGACGTTCTACATCACCAATGCGACCACCCCGCAGGAATTTCAGGAGATCGCCACCGCGATCCGCACGGTGGCCGACATCCGCCGCGTGTTCACCTACAACGCGCAGAGGGCGATGGTCGTGCGGGGGCCGGTGGATGCGGTGGCGCTGGCGGAGAAGCTGGTTCACGATCTGGATAAGCCGAAGGCGGAGGTGGTGGTGGACGTGATCGTGATGTCGGCGAGCAGTTCGCGCACCAAGGCGCTGGGGGCCAGCCTGGTGAACGCCAGCGGGGCGGGCGGGCTCAGCCTTCCGGTGGCCTTCGCGCCGGCCAATCCGGTGGCGGCGGCCACCGGCTCGACGGGAACCGGCACCGCCACGGGCACCGGTTCGACGACCAGCACCACCACCACGCCGACCACGGGCACCACCGGATCGAGCGGGACCTCCGGCAGCTTAGTGGCGCTGAATCAACTCGGCCATCTGAGGACGGGGGATTGGGCCACTTCGCTTCCCGGCGCGCTGTTGAACCTGATGCTCACCGACAGCAAAACCAGAGTGCTCGATTCGCCGACGGTGCGTATGTCCGATGGGATGAAGGCGGATCTGAAAGTCGGCCAGCGCATCCCGTATGCGACGGGAAGTTATCAGCCGGGCGTGGGCACGGTCGGCGTGAGCCCGCTGGTTTCCACGCAGTTCAGCTACATCGATACCGGAGTGGAACTGACGATACAGCCCACGGTTCATTCGAGCGACGAAGTGACGATGCACGTCGAGGTGAACGTGTCGAGCGTCGCCTCCTACAACAACCTCGGGGGCATTTCCCAGCCGGTGATCGCGCAAAACAAGAACACCGCCGATCTGCGGCTGCGCAACGGCGAAGTGAGCATTTTGGGAGGAGTGACGCAGACTTCGGATTCACGCTCGCTCAGCGGCATTCCGGGGATCACCAGCATCCCGGTGCTGGGCGGCATTCTGGGCGGCTCGACCAACACCGATAAGGAATCGAGCGACCTGCTGATCGCCATCATCCCGCACATCGTGCGGACGCCGAATTACACGGCGGAGAACTACCGCGGCGTTTACGCGGGCAACGATCAGAACGTGAAGCTGTACTATGCTCCGGCGCCGGAGCCGGCGGCGCCGCCCGCACCCGAGCCGGCCAAGCCGGGAACGCAGGCTTCCGGACCGCGCCTCGATTTCGTGCCTTCCGCGGTGAGCGTGGCGCAAGGAAGCCCGCTGGCGGTGACGGTTGAGGTTCGTGACGCGAACGGCCTGGTTGCGGCCGCGCCGATCCGCGTCAAGTACGATCCGGCGCATCTGCGCCTAAACGATATGGCTCCGGGAGCGCTGCTGGCGCAGGGCGGCGTCACCCCGTCGGCGACGAAGGATATTCGGAACGACACGGGCGAAGGGACGATCATGATCACGCTCCCGCCGGGATCGTCCGGGGTAAGCGGATCGGGCGTGGTGGCGACGCTGAGCTTTGTCGGAGTGGCCAAGGGTCCGACCACGGTGACGCTGGATGCCTCGGCGCTCAAGGACTCCAAGGGCGGCGTGATTCCGGCCAGCCTGGGGTCGCTGACCGTGACGGTACAGTGAAGGTAGGGTATGAAACGCGGCGAACAGGGACTGACTCTGGTGGAGTTGATCGTGGCCTTCACGATCCTGTCTCTGCTGACGACAATGGCGGTGCCGCTGGCGCGCTATCGCGTGCGGATTGAGAAAGAACGCGAGCTGCGCTACGCGCTGAAACAGATCCGTGACGCGATCGACGCCTATAAAGACGCGGCCACGCAGGGTAAGATCGAGGTGAAGCTGGGCACGGACGGCTATCCGGAGTCGCTCCAGCAACTGGTGGACGGCGTGAAGCTGCTGCAATCGGCGGAAGGAAAGAAGATCAAATTTCTGCGGCGCATTCCCACCGATCCGATGACCAACAGCAAGGACTGGGGACTGCACAGCACCCAGGACGACCCTGATGCGCAAAGCTGGGGCGGGCAGAACGTCTTCGACGTCTATACGAAGAGTCCGGAGAAAGCGCGCGATGGAACTCCTTATTCCCAGTGGTAACGGCCCTGCGCCGCGCCGGACCCGCGCCGGCCGCGGCTACACGCTGATCGAATTGATGATCGTGATGGCGATCATCTCCATTCTGGTTTCGATCGCCGTGCCGCTGTATCAAAAATCGCTCATCCGCAGCAAGGAGAGTATCCTCAAGAACAATCTGTTCACGCTGCGCACGGTGATCGACGAGTACACCTTCGATAAAAAGAAGGCGCCGCAGACGCTTCAGGATCTGGTGGATCAGGGCTACCTGCGCGAGATTCCCTACGACCCCATCACCGGCAGCAACACCACTTGGAGGATCGTGACCGAAGATGCGCTGACCGCGGTGGATCAGACCGATCCGGGCATTTGGGACGTGCACAGCGGGTCCGACCAGAAGAGCCTGGATGGTTCGCTCTATTCGGACTGGTGATGGCGGCGGACGGTCACGCCGGCTTGCCGTTGATGAGAACGTTGCGCAGTTCCAGGCCTTCGACGTGCTCGATCAGGTTCGGCTTTTTCACGTTGTCGAACTTGCAATCGATGACGCGCACGCCGCGGATCGGCGAGCTCGCGTAGCCGCGCAGATTTAACGCGTCATTGGCGCGGCCGCAGGTGACATCGCGAATTTCGATATTGCGCGCCACCGGAAGGAACGGCCCGCCTTCGCCTTCTTCATAGAAAAAATCGATCTGAATCGCGTCGGCGGCGACTTCGCCGATTTCCACGCCGCGGAAGGAGACGTTTTCGATGAAGCCGCCGCGGTAGGAGTTGGTTTTCAGCCGCAGCGCGCGTTCCAGGCGCGGGCTGCTCATCCGGCAGTTGCGGACGAAGACGTTGCGGACGCCGCCGGAAATTTCGCTGCCGATGCTCACGCCGCCGTGGCCATCCTCCATCCGGCAACCGGCGACGATGAGGTTTTCACAAGGCACGTTGACGCGGCGGCCATCGGAGTTGCGGCCGGATTTGATGGCGATGCAATCGTCGCCGGTGGAAAAAACGCAGCCCTCGATCAGCACGTCGGCGCACGATTCCGGGTCGCAGCCGTCGTTGTTGGGGCCGTGGCTGTCGATTTTCACGCCGCGCACGGTGACGTTGCGGCACAGCACCGGATGAATCTCCCACATCGGCGAATTGCGGATGGTGACGCCTTCGATGAGAACGTCGTGGCAGCGATAGGGCTGGATGAACTGCGGGCGGAGATAGTGTCCCTCGCCGAAGACGCGGTCGCTTACGGGCGTTCCCGCCTCGCCCATTTTTTGAAGCGCGGGCCGGTCGGTGGAGCGCGCGCGGTCCCGCCAATCCCACCAGTGTTCGTGATCGGCCTGGCCGTCGAGCGTGCCGGCGCCGGTGATGGCGATGCCGCTCTGGTCCAGCGCGTAGATGAAGGGCGAGTAGTTCATGCACTCGATGCCTTCCCAACGCGAGAACACGGCGGGCAGATAATGTTTGGGATCGCGGGAGAAGCGCAGCGTGGCGCCGCTTTCCAGATGCAGCGCGACGCGGGATTTCAGGTGAATCGCTCCAGTGAGGAAATCGCCGGGCGGGACGACGACGCGCCCGCCGCCCGCGGCGGCGCAAGCCTCGATGGCGCGGGCGATGCTTGCGGAAGCCAGCGTGCGTCCGTCGCCGCGCGCGCCGTAGCGGGTGATGTCGAAGTCCCGCGCGGGGAACTGTGGAGGCTTGATGCGCGCGCGGATCTCCGATTCCGGATCGGCGGCGGGCAGCATCGCGGCGGCGGAAGCGGCGAGAAAAGTCCGGCGGTTCATGGAATCCGAAGTCCTCCTCAAGCGGCGTCTCCAAACAGATGGGCCGCCAGCCAGCGGATGTAAGCGGCATTGCGGCGGCGCGTTTCTTCGACAATTGCGGAGGGCAGGCGGTCCAGTTTGTCCTTGAAGAACGCGCCATCCTCATCGCGGCAGCCGACCATGTTGCCGAGCCAGAACACCAGAAACAGGTTTCCATCGACGCGCCCGCGCGATGCGTCGCCGAGCGAGGCGCCGTGCGTGGCATGATACCGCGCGGCGAGGGCGCTTTCTTCGCCAAAGGCGTTCCGCGCCGCGAATTTTTCGCAGGCGGCCACCATCCTCTCAAACAGAGCGCGTTCGGGCGAGCCTTCCGGCTGCTCGGCGAGCACATCGAATAATTGCAGTTGCAGCTCGCCGGAGATTTTGTAGTTGAGGCGGCCGCGCGTCGCTTCGCCGATACTGGCCAGCACGGCGGGCTGCTTGCCGCTGCCGGAGTGAATGCTGAGGGTTCCGTTGAAAAAGCGCGCCACCGATGCCAGCGCGGCGACGCGCGACTGAAGCTCAGTGAGCGGGCTGGCGACCGAGGAAAGCTCCGGCCACATTTTGTGCGCGGCGTAGCGCTCCAGCTCCGCGCTGGTTTCCGGATAGGCCTGGCGCTTTTTGAAGCCCAAGTTGGGGGGGACGAGCTGCGCCGGCCGGCCGCGCTCGCGCAGCCAGTGCATGTAGAAGATCAGCTCGAGCGGGGTGGTCAGCGTTTCGGCTTCATCAAGCGACGGCTCGAAATCGAACGGCGCTCCCTGCTTGGCGCGGGAAATCGCGTCAAACAGTTCCTCGTTGAGCTTCAGGCTGGGGCCGAACTTCACGGCCAGGCGGCGGATGGCGGCGGGCGGGAAGCGATATTCGCGATCCTCGCAGGGGAACGGCTTCGCGAACGCGTCCAGGACCCAGGCGCGCTCTTCCGCGGTCAGGCGGCGGGCGAAGAGATCGTCGATTTCCGCATCGGAATAGGGCTGCGGATGACGCGGGTCGGCGCGCAGGTCGAAGAGGCGCGAAGTGTCGGTAGTGAACTTGGTGTAGCCGTCCGCCTGGCGGATCGCCTCCTTGACCGCTTCGACCGACCGCGCGATGGCGCGATCGTCAGCGCCGCTGACGATGAAATGATCGGCTTCGGCGCTATAGCCGTGTCGATAGCCGGCGCGGATCGCGGCCCATAACCCGGCGTGATAAAGATGACGGATGCTCACCCGGGTGTGCCCCGGCGCGGTGGGGTCCGATCCATCGCGCGCGGCGATCTGTTCCTCGGTGGCCATCTCGCGCGTGGCGGAAAGCTGCACCGTGGAGGCGAGATTGCGGCCGGTGGAGTCCAGAATCGACTGGAAAGCCTCGAATACGGCGGGCAGGCTGATTTCCGGATGGCGGTTGCCGGCGGCGATCGCGGGCTGATCGCGCTGCGGGCGGGGAAGAAAGGAAGGGTCGATCTCGGCGGCGAATTTCCGGAGGTTGTCATGATCGGCGGGGCCGAAGGCATATAAATAATGATCGCCTTCACGCCACAGCGGAGCCGCGAAATTGGGCGATCCGCCGATTTGCAGCAGTCCGGCGTCAGTGGCGAGGTAGGCCGCGCCGCCGCGGCGCGTCAGCGATCGCGTGAAGACGCCCGGGATCTTCGCCGCGCGGAATGCTTCATCGCCGCGCGCAAGCTGCGCTTCAATCGCGGCGATCTCGTGGAGAGCGGCCGGCGTGCTCATGCGCGGCGGATCCAGCGCTCGAAATTGGTCCGGAACATTCGCCTGACGTCCTGTTCGATATCGGCTGCCGTGACGGCCCGCCCGTCCTCGGCCAGCAGGGAATAGGCGTTGGTGAGGATAGGCGCGAGCGTGCGGCGCGTGTTGCGCCATTTGTAAATCACCTGTTCGAGCACGCGGGCGTCGCTATGCTGGGGGATGAAGCTGGTCCCGATCATTTCAATGCGCTCCCGCGTGATCTCCTCGACGATGCTGGGGTTGTTGAGGAACCACCAGCATCCGAAGGGCATGAGGTTGGCGAATTTGCGGCAGTAGACGCACAGCTCGTGTTGATTTTCGCGGCTGAGGACGCTGATGAAATATCGATTCTCGGGATAATCGGCGGCCAGGCGCTCCACCGCGCGGAGATCGGCCTTGCCCACGCCGTCGCCGGCCAGCTTCAAGCGGGGATTGACCTGATAGCGCGGGCCGATCATGGTGGACAGCGGCAGATCGAATTCGCGGCAGGCGGGCAGAACCGCCTCAGCCAGCAGCCGGCCGCGCAGCGAGTTTTCCGGGAACTGGAACGTATCGGGAAGCGAGACGGCCATGTAGACCGGCTTCATCCGCCGGCACCAATCGGCGAGGAAGCGGCGGACCTCGGCGATGGCGCCGCCGGAGGCTTCGGCATCCACGCGGTAGCCCTGCGATTGGAGAATCTGCCAATGGTCGGGCCACTTGTTCAGGATGCGGTCCAGGCGCAGCACGGGATGAAAGCGGCGGTCTGCGGCGGCGTGTTCCCACAGCGGAGCTTCTTCCGGGTCCAGAGGATCGTTGGTCATCACCACCTCGCTGACGCCGGCGAGCTTCAGGACGTGATCGATGTGCGAATCCAGTTGCCGCGATGCGAAAAAGGCGCGCGCCTCGCGCAGGTCGGGCGAGGAGGTGGGCAGATCGAAGGCCTGGAGCACGGCGACGACGCCGCGGGTCGATTCCGATACCGGAGGATTCTCCACGAACAAGGCTTGCCAGATCGCGTCGGCTTTCTCCCGTTTGCTCATCGCGAAATATTTTTCCGGAGTCAGCGTGGAGGAGCGGAACAGCTCGGCTTCGAGATAGTGATACGTGATCAGCTCGTCGATGCCCCACAGCCCGAGCCGCCCCAGCGCGGGCATGAACAGGTGGGTGTGAATATCGATGAACGGGATGGAATGAAGCGCGTGCTCGACATGGGCGGCGATCCCGGAGGCGGCGGCCGCGCGGTCCTGAGTCAGACTGGCCATGCTCAAGAATCTATCGCAAACGGCCGGGCCGCGGTCAAAGCAGATTCGCCAAATTTAGTTTTTAGCGAAACGCGCGGCGTGAGATTTAGTTTTTCTAAATCTATCGTTCAGAGAATCCGGTTTGATCCGGAGCGGCCTGGCGTGTACATTTGACCTATCGCATTGGGAGGGGCAGTCTATGAAACGCAGCCTTGTCGCTGTGGTGGTTTTCCTGCTGGGTGGCGCGGCCCGGGGGCAGGAGTTTCGCGGCGCCATCAGCGGATCGGTGGCCGATCCGGCCGGCGCCGCGGTCCCCAACGTCACGGTGGTGGCGACGGAAACCGCGACCGGAAGCAAATCGCAAACCATTTCCGATAGCGCCGGCGCCTACACGATTCCGTTTCTCGCGCCGGGGACTTACGACCTCACCGCGCAGGCGTCCGGATTCAAACGATACGAGCGCAAGGGCATTCATATCGGCGCGGGAGATCATCCGGTGATCGATATCCGGATGGAGGTGGGCGAGCTCACGCAATCGATCGACGTGACGGAAACCGCGCCGCTGGCCAACACCGAGAACGCATCGGTGGGGCAGGCGATCACCACCGCGCAGGTGGAGGATTTTCCGCTGAACGGGCGCACGCCGATGATGCTGGCGCAACTGTCGATCGGGGTGATTGCGACGGCGCAGCCGACCCTGGTGCATCCCTTCGATAACGCCGGGGCGGCCGCCTGGAGCATCGGAGGAATGCCGTCGCAGACCAGCGAACTGCTGCTCGATGGCTCGCCAGACGCGACCTGGGATAACCGGCTGGCCTACAGCCCGCCGCAGGACGCGGTGCAGGAAGTGCGGGTGAAGGCGTTCGACAACGACGCGGCCTACGGGCACACCGGAGCGGGCACCGCCAACCAGATCCTCAAGACGGGCACCAACTCCTTTCACGGATCGATGTACGAATTCACGCAGGCGTCGCGCCTGGACGCCGTGAATTTTTTCACGAACCGGGCCGGCGCGGCGGTTCCGGTGACGCATTTCAATCAATATGGGCTGACGGCCGGCGGACCGGTGCTGCTTCCGAAAATCTTCAACGGCCGCAACCGGCTGTTCTGGTTTTTCGCCTTCGAAAAGCTGAACGACGCGCAGCCCAACAACAGCACTCTGGGCAACTCGACGTCGAATTACACCACCGTTCCCACCGATGCCGAGCGCAAAGGCGATTTTTCGGCCCTGAATTACACGCTTTATAATCCCTACAGCGCGGTGCTGAACGGCAGCACGGTGACCCGCCAGCCGTTCGCCAACAACGTGATTCCGGCGACCCTGCTGAATCCGGTCGCGATCGCGTATTTGAAATATTACCCGGAGCCGAACACCACGCCGCTCGGGGCCAACGGATTTGACAATTACGTCAGCAACTTTCTGTCCACCGACGCCTACGATAACGAGCTGGGCCGCGCGGATTACAACATGTCGGACCGCAGCCGCCTGTTCTTCGACATTCGCCACAACAACCGCGTTCAGGCGAAAAACAACTACTTCAACAACATCGCCACGGGAACCGATCTGGCGCGCGAAAACTGGGGCGCGACGGTGGATGAGGTGTACACCATTACGCCCACGGCCATCGCCGATGTGCGCGCGAACTTCACGCGGATGAACGAAGTGCACTATGAGCCGAGTCAGGGCTTCGATCCGACGCAGCTCGGTTTTCCTTCCTACATCGCGGCGGCTTCCGAGTACGCCGTCATGCCTTTCGTTCAATTTGGAAGCTGCGGCAGCCAGACCAGCTTCCAGTGCCTGGGTGACAACAGCGCCTCCAAGGACCCTTCGCAGTCGTATCAGCTTTTCGGCGACGTGGCGAAGTCGGTGGGGACGCACATGCTGAAATTCGGCGTCGATATCCGGCAATATCGTCTGAATACGTACATCACGGGAAATTCGGCGGGATCCTACACCTTCGGCAACGGATGGGTGCGGCAGGCGAGCAACAGCTCCTCGACCACGGTGGTCGGCCAGGACTTTGCTTCCTTCCTGATGGGCCTTCCGACGGCGGGGCAGATCGATCTGAATTCGTACGGCTCGTACTCGTCCTATTACTACGCCGGTTTCGTGCAGGACGACTGGCGCATCACCCGGACCCTGACGTTGAATCTCGGCCTGCGCTTCGATCACGACACGCCTTACGCGGAAAAGTTCGGGCGCACCGTGGATGGGTTCGCGTTTAACCAGCCCAGCCCGATCGCCGCGGCGGCCATGGCGGCCTACGCGAAAAATCCGATCCCGCAACTGGCTCCGAATGCCTTCGCGGTGAACGGCGGGCTGACGTTTCCGGCCGCGGGCGGCGGAGCGCCGTATCAAAATACGTCGCACCTGTTCAGCCCCCGCCTCGGATTCGCCTGGAGCCCGCGGGCGCTCGGTGGGGCCACCGTGTTCCGCGGCGGATTCGCGATGTTCGTGGCCCCCATCACGGTGGCGAATCTGGCGATCAACGGCACCTATTCGTCCAATCCGATCGTCGATCAGGAAGGTTTCAGCCAGACCACCACCATGGTGGTGCCGTCGAATTTTCTTTCGCCCGCGGCGACGCTTTCCGACCCGTTTCCGGGCGGCATCCAGCGTCCGGTGGGGTCGTCGCAGGGGCTGGCGACGTTTTTAGGGCAGACCGTCAGCTTCTTCAATCCGTCCATGGCCAGCCCCTACGCGATGCGCTGGAACTTCGGCGTCGAGCACACCTTCGGCAAGGATTTGCTGGTCGAGGTGATGTATGAAGGCAATCACGCGGTTCATCTGCCGATCGCGGTGACCCAGCTCAACGTCATCCCGCGGCAGTTTCTGAGCACGCTGCCGGTCCGCGATCAAACCCTGATCAACAGCTTGACCGCGACGGTGCCGAATCCGTTCGCGGGCCTGGAGCCGGGCACCAGCCTGAACACCTCCACCACCACCGCCGCGCAGCTTCTTTCGAAATATCCGGAGTTCCCCGCCGGAGAAGCGAGCGGCAGCACGGGCGTGATCGAGCAGAATCTCACGCAGGGACGGTCGTATTTTGAAAGCCTGAACGCGCGCGTGGAAAAACGGCTTTCCCACGGCCTGTCGCTGATCGGCGCCTATATTTTCTCCAAGCTGATCGAGCAGGATTCCTGGCTGAACGATACCGATCCGGTGCCCGAAAAGAGAATCTCTCCGTTTGATCATCCCGAGCACTTCGTCGTCGGGGCGACCTACATGCTGCCGATCGGAAAAGGGAAGCTGGTGAATCTGCAATCGCGCTGGATGAACATGCTACTGGGCGGCTGGAACTTGAACGGCATCTACACCTATCAGACCGGCGCCCCGCTGCTGTGGACCAACGGCAGCTCCACCAGCCCCGGCGACTATGTTTATCTGGGAACGCCGCTTACGGTGAATCCGCGGCAGGTGAATGGCGACGCCTTCAACGTATCCGCGTTCGACACCAAAAGCGCGGATCAGTTTCAATACCACATCCGCACCTTCGCCACCGCGTACAGCAATCTGCGGCAGGACGCCATCAATAATTTGGACGCGTCGCTGCTGAAAAGCTTCTATTTCACCGAGAAAGCATATTTCCAGCTCCGCTTCGAGGCCTTCAATGTGCTGAATCATCCGGCGTTTTCGGCCCCGAACACGACGGCGAGCAGCACCAGCTTCGGCTTGATCACCGCGCAGGCGAACCTGCCGCGGCAGATCCAGTTAGGCGCGCGCCTGGTCTGGTAGGAGTTCCTTACACAAGGTTCTGCATCAGCGCGCGGCGGCGATTGCGGTTACGGCTTCCCAAAACAGGCGGAGGTGTTTGTAGGCGGCTTCCTCAAGCAGGCGCTCCTGATCGCTGTGAATGCCGAAGCCTCGCGGACCATCCTCTTCATCCACCATCGGCCCGATTCCGTAACACGGCACGCCCTTGGCCCGGACCTGCGCCATGTCGGTCGCGCCGGTCTGCATCAGCGGCAGCACGGGCACGTTGTAAACCTTCTGAAAGGCGCCCTCCAGCGCGTGATATTCCTCCGACGTGATGCTCGATGGCGGCGGAATCGGACGCTCCGCGCGCCCGCCGGGGACCACCTGCACCGCCGGGTCATTGATCACGTTTTTCATCAGCGCGTAAAACGCGTTCATGTCCTCGTCCGGCAAAGCGCGGATATCCAGCGTCGCCGTGGCTTCCGACGGAATCACATTGGTCTGGTAGCCGCCCTGAATGATATTCGGAGAAATCGAGGTGTGCAGCATCGAATAAAACGCCGGCTCATGCTCGGCGAAGTACTCGCGCGCTTCGGCCGATTTCGCCGGATTCAACAGATCGCGGAAGCGCTGGGCCTCGGCCGGCTCGCTGATCTGCGCCAGTTTTTCGAAATACGTTCTGGTGGTGTCGTTCAGCCGCATCGGCGGGTCCCACATGGCGATTTTTTCGACCGCCCGCGAAAGATGAACGATCGCGTTGCTGCGCATCGGCCGGGACCCGTGCCCGGAAACGCCGGTGGCCACCAGCCGCGCGCCTCGCGGAACTTTTTCGGTGGTTTCAATCGTCGCGAAAACGGCTCTGCTGCCGCGCCGGGTCACGCCGCCGGCCTCTGCCAGACAGACTCCCGGTTCAATTTGCGGCCAGTGCTCGCTCACCAGATAGCCGATTCCAAATCCCGAGGCGCCTTCCTCTCCGGATTCGCTGACAAAGATCACGTCGCGGTCGAGCTTCACGCCGGTGCGCTTCAGCAGGATGGTGGTCATCATCGCCGCGAACAGGTCGCTTTTATCGTCGATCACGCCGCGGCCATAAATGTAGCCGCCGCTGAGCGTTCCGCTGAACGGGCCGAAGTTGATCCACTTGGCCGGGTCCACTTTCACCGTGTCGCTGTGTCCCATAATCAGCAGCGGCTTCTTCGAACCGTTGCCCTTGATGCGCGCGATGAGGTTTGCGCGGTTCGGATCTTTCGCCACGATGATGGACGGAATGCCTTCGGCGTCGAGCGCTTTTTTGACGTACTCGACGACGCGAGTCTCCATTCCGTTGCTGGAGTCGATCTGTACCAGCGCCTGAAGATGGTGAAGACCTTCGGCGTCGATCTTGTTCCAGTCCATTTGTTGCGCCTGGCAGGAGGCTGCCAGGGCGACGGCGAACAGCAGGCGGGCGCTTTTCATCGCGAACAGTTTACCGCACTCCGGGGCAAGCGGCGGCGCATCGCGGCGAGGGGATTTTGAATGCGCGCAAAGAGAGGAAATCACGCGAAATTTTGCAGAATCCGCGCGTTTTTCTGCCCTTTTAGCACCAATTCCGCGGCCAGCAGCGCCGCCGCCTGGTCCTGCGCCGTGTGCGTGCGATTCACGATATCGGCGGCGAATTGCGAACCAAACGGAAGCGGCAATTTCTTGCAGTCGATGTAGCGCGTTCCCTTGCCGTTCACGATAAATAAATGATCGCCGCCGGGGCGTCCCGCGATGTCGATCGTCTTGCGCGTTTCCATATAGCCTTCGGTGCCGAGAATGAACGTTCTCTCGTCGCCGAACACGCCGAGCGTTTCCGGCGTGAACCAATCGACCCGAAAATAGCCGAGGCCGCCGCTGCCCTGCACCATCATGTCGCCGAAATCCTGAAATTTCGGCCGGTGCGGATGATTCACGTTGGCCACCCGCGACATGGTCACTGCGGCTGACGTGGAACCGGTGAAATACACGAACTCGTCGGCCTGGTGCGAGCCGAGGTCGCACAGCGTTCCGCCGTACAGCGCCGGATCCCAGAACCAATCCGGCCGCGTCTTTTCGTTGACCAGGTGCGGCGCAAGCTGGATGGTCTGCACGATCTTTCCGATCTCCCCGTTTCTGGCCAGCTCGCCCGCGTGCAGCGTGGCGCGCGACTCCAGGCGCCCGTAGAAAATCGCGAACATGCGGCTGGTTTCCTTTACCGCGCGCCGCACTTCGGCGAGCTGCTCCAAGGAAGTGACCGCCGGCTTATCGCACAAGAAATCCTTGCCGCGGCGCATCACGCGAACCCCCAGCGGGGCGCGCAGATTGGGCACCGCCGCCGAACAGACGAGCTGAATCGAAGGATCGTTCAAAATTTCCTCTTCGCCGCGGGCGAGCTTCACATCCCCGTAGCGCTTTTGGAACGCCGCGAGCGCCGGCGCGTTGTCCGAATACACCCAGACCAACTCTCCGCCGGCGCGCCGCATGGTATCGGTGATGCCGTCGATGTGGGGGTGATCCAGGCCGATGACGGCGAAGCGAATCTTGTGCCTGGGCGTTTCCTCCTGCGCCGGCGCCGGGGCCTGTTCGTACGCGGCCGGACCCGCGTTCAGAAATCCGCCGATCATTGCCGCCGATCCGGCGGCTTTCAAGATGGAGCGCCGGCTGAAGTCGTCGATCGTCATGCGCGTAGTGTATCTCGTTCCCCGGTTGCGTGCGATTCGTGATAGCGTATGTCCCATGCGCCCGTTTGTGCTGCTTGCGTTCTGTTCTTTTTCGATGCTCGCCCAACTGGCCCCGCCGAACTCCGCGGGGGTGTCGATGGGCCACGTTCATCTGATGGTCAGCGATCCGGAGGCGCAGAAAAAGCTGTGGGTCGGCGTGTTCGGCGCGGAGGTGACCAACGCCGGATCGCTCGAGCTGCTGCGCCTGCCGGGGATTTTCGTCGTGGTGCAGAAATCGCGCAATCCGCCGAGCGGCGGCTCCGATGGCTCCACGGTGAATCATTTCGGCTTTCTGGTGAAGAGCTATGCCGACACCAAGGCCAAGCTGGCCGCCGCCAATGTTCCGTTCACGGATAATGCGGCGAAGAAGCAGGTGATGGCGGAGTTTCCGGAAAAGGTTCGCGTGGAATTTACCGAGGGCGAGAACCTGCAAAAGCCGATCGTCTTCCATCACATGCATCTGGTCTCCACCGATCCGGAAAAACTGCGCGACTGGTATGTGAAAACATTCAGCGGCAAGGCCGGAAAGCGCGAACAGTGGCTTTCGGCGGAATTTCCCGGCGGCGAGCTCGATTTCCGCAAGGCCGACGCGCCGCAGGCGCCCACCAAGGGCCGCGCGCTCGATCACATTGGTTTTGAAGTCGCCGGCCTGGAGGCGTTTTCAAAGAAACTGGCCGCCGAGGGAATGCCGTTCGATTTTCCCTATCGTGTTTTGCCCCAGCTCGGAGGGCTGCAAATTGCCTTCATTCTGGATCCGGAAGGCACGCGCATCGAACTGACCGACGGATTCATGGCGAAGTCGCATTAGGCGTTTCCATGGGGCAAAATAAAGAGCGCGCCAGGAGAAGTCAGGAGAAGGAAGATGAGCCGTCACAGCCGCCGTGAATTTTTGGGGATCGCCGGTGCGGGAGTGGCCGCCGTGCGCCGGCTGGCCGCCGAGCCCCGCGATCCGGATCTGATCGTCTTCAACGCCAGAGTCTATACGGTCGATTCCAGCGCGCCGCGGGCGGAGGCCTTCGCGGTGAAGAACGGCCGCTTCCTTGCCGTGGGCGCAAGCGATGAAATCAAAGGCCTGGCGGGCAAGAGCACGCGGATGTTCGACGCAAAACAGATGACCATCGTGCCCGGCTTCATCGATTGTCACAATCACGCCACCGGCAACGTGCTGCTCTATGAGGTCTTGGTGGGCAATCCTTACGTGGTCGAGTTCGTGACCATTCAGAGCATCATCGACAAGCTTCGCGCCAAGGCCCGGCAGACGCCGCCCGGAATGTGGGTGGAGGGATTCTTCTTCGACGATACCAAGGTCAAGGACAATCGCCTGCTGAATATTCACGATCTGGATCAGGTTTCGCGCGACCACCCCGTAGCGGTGCATCATCGCGGCGGGCATACGACCTTCTATAACAGCAAAGCTTTCGAAATGGCGGATATTAATAAGAACACGCCCAATCCGCCGGGCGGCACCTTCGACCGCGACGCCGACGGCAACCTGAACGGCCGCGTCACCGACCGCGCCACGGCCAGGCTGAACCGCGTGGGCAAGCGCCCCACCTACACGCCGGCGGAAACCGAACGTCGCAACCGCGACGGGCTCGCTTACATCTCCAAGCAGTTCGTGCGCTATGGCCTCACCAGCGTCCATCACGAATCCGGCGACCTGTTCGCATTGCAGCAGGTCCGCGCGCGCGGCGATCTTCTGCACCGGGTGAGCTACGAAGCCAACGGCAAGGTTCTGGAGGCGATGATCGCGGGGGGAATCGAGACCGGCTTCGGCGATGAATGGCTCCGCTTCGGGGCCACTTCCGAGCACACCATCGACGGATCTTTTTCCGAGCGCACCATGGCCCTGAGCACGCCCTATGAGGGGACGACGTACAAGGGCAACGTCACCGAAACGCAGGATTCGTTGAACGAATGGATCGAACGCGTGCATCGCGCCGGCATCCAGGTGAACTGCCACGCCAACGGCGATGTGGCCATCGACATGTTTCTCACCGCGGTGGAGCGCGCGCAAAAATTATTCCCGCGCGCCGATGCGCGCCCCAAGATCACGCACTGCACGTTAATCAACGATGAAATCATCCGCCGTATGAAAGCGCTGGACGCGGTTCCCGCGGCGTTCACCTCCTACGCCTATTACAACGCCGACAAGTTTCATTTCTACGGCGAGGAGCGAATGAAGCACGCCATGGCGTTTCGCACGTTTCTCGACGCCGGCATTCGCGCCGCCGCCGGTTCCGATTTCAGCCCCGGCCCGTTCGATCCGCGCATGGGAATTCAGGGCATGGTGACGCGCACCGGCTGGAACGGGGAAACCTGGGGCGCGAATCAGCGCGTGAGCGTCGATGAAGCGATCCGCATCAACACGCTCAACGGAGCCTACAATTCGCACGAGGAGCCGATCAAGGGATCGATTACGCCGGGCAAGCTCGCCGATTTTGTGGTCCTGGCCGAGGATCCGCACACGATCGCGCCGGACAAGATCAAGGATATCGAGATCGTCCAGACCGTGGTGGGTGGAAACACCGTTTATCAGGCGTGAAGCGCGGCGGATTCGCGATTCACGGATTCCCGCGCGCCATCGATCGCGCCAGCCGCGCCGCCTCGCCCATGGCGAGAAGGCCAACCATCAGCGCGAGCGAAAGAATCGCCGCCGGCGGCGCAAAACACACCGCCGCAAGCCCGTGCGCGACCTGAGACGGGCGGCGGTAAAGCTGGATCAGCGCCGGAAGCGTGGCGCGCGCCTCGAATCCGCTGTACAGCGGGATCAGCTTGGCCCAGTAGGTCGCCATCAGAACGTAGCCGGACAGCGCCACTATCAGGCTTGCGATCCATTTTCCGGCCGCCCCGGCGCGCGCGGCGCCCAGAAAGGCCAGCGATAAGAGGGGGACCAGAAGCGGCTGCGCGTACCACGGCGCCGGATTGACGTTCGCGCCATGAGAGACGGCGTCGTTAAGGGCCGCATCGTAGAGCAGGGCGGCGAAAAACGCGCCCGAATAGAGAAGCGTGATCCATTCCACCGCACGATGGCGCTGCGCGATCCACAGCAGCAGCGCGGCCGCCCAGAGGACCAGCAAAACGCGCAGCGTCGCTTTGGAAAATGCGCGGAAGCTGTTGTTGCCGGTCCACAGGGCCGAGCGCGCCGCGGCCTCGGCCGCGGCCGGAACGCGCGCCGGGCGCAGATCCTTTACCGCCGCCATTGGATGCGCGCCCTGCCGGATCTCCTGAATCGCGGTCAGGCTCGAATAGCGCGCGACATTTCGCGCGTACCATGGTCCGGCCACCGCCGCGATGATCGCCGCCGCAACCGCCAGATCCCGCCAGCGTCTGCGAAACGCGCAGACCGCGGCCAGCACAGGAACCCACGCCAGCAGGTACGCCTTGGCGAGCAGGCCGAGCGCGAGAACCGCACCGGCAACCGCGATGCTTCGCGCCGCCGGCTGGTTGTAGTAATCGATGGTGAGCACGATCAGCCACAGCGCCAGCGGCACAGCCAGCCAGTCATTCGCCACATGAGCCAGCGCCGCCCACAGCATCTGCGAGGATAGCGCCGCGAACATTACCGCTTCATCAAACGGCGGAGCGATTCCAAGCTGCCGCGTCAATCGCCCGGCCGCCGCGATCAGCAGAACCACCCCGATCGCCGCGCCGCTCACCCGCAGCGCGAGCACGCGGTAGGGCAGCGGGATGCGCGCCAGCGCGGTTTCCGGCAGCGCCAGGATGGCGTAGGCAAGCGGCGGCTGGTGCGCTTCGTAGTTAAGAAATGGCGATGGCTGCGTGCGCAGTTTCGGATCGATGCGCAGCAGCTCGCCATGCACGCGGGCGCGCTCGGAGTCCGGCGCGCGAAAAAAATCATCGTAGGAGTCCACCGCCGGAAGATTCGTCTTCACGGAAATGCTGGCCGGCGCGAGCAGCACCGCCCGGGCCGCCTCGGCGGACAGCGTGGACGACCGCGGATCGGGAAAACCGTCGCGGTTTGCCAGCGTCTGCACGTAGGCGAAGTGAAACGGCTCGTCAAAGCCTTCCCACAGCGGCAGCAGCAAGCTGTACGCCAGCGCGTTCAGCAGCGCGTACGCGAAAATCACGCCGCGCCGGCTCATTTCCGGCGCGCGCCGTAAAGGCCCCGGTCGAAAATATAATCCGCCACGCTTTCGGGAAGCTCCGGCGGCGTCATGCCGCGCCGCAGCGCCTGCCGGATCTGCGAGGAGGACACCGGCAGCGCCACGGTTTCCAGGCGATGCACGCGCGCGCCATCCGGACAAGTGTAGCCGTGCCCCGGCCGCGTTACGACGATGAAAGCAACCGCCTTGACCACGTCCTTCCAGCGGTGCCAGCCGCGAATTTCGGCGAAGGCGTCGGCGCCGATGATGAAAAAAACCTCGCCGTTCATCGCTTTCACCCGCTCGATGGTATGAATCGAGTAGCTTTTTTCCCTGCCTTCTTCCAGACGCGACGGCACGAAGCGCGGGTCGGCGGCGCAGGCCAGCTCCACCATGCGATAGCGATCCTCATAGCTGGCGGCGGCTTTTTTCAGCGGAGGATTCGCCGCCGGAACAAACAAAACGCGGTCGAGTGAGAAGGCATCGGCCGCCTCGCGCGCCACCACCAGATGCGCGTTGTGGATGGGATCGAAGGTGCCTCCGAAAATCGCCGTCCTCATAAAATGCGCTTCAGGAATTCGTCTTCCCTTTCGATCTCTATTGCGATTTCCAGCCAATACAGCCGGGCCGGCGCGATCGCCCGCGCCGCTTCGTCCGGCAGATTGGCCGCGTCCTTTTCCGTGGTCAAAAGCGTATCGACGCCGGAGGCGAGCCGCGCCAGTTCCTGCGCGGAATAGCGGTGATGATCCGGAAACGCCTCCCGCCGGAGGACGCGAACGCCCAACTGTTCCAGTGTGCGCCAAAACGACCGCGGCGTGCCGAGCCCGCAAAACGCCGCTGCGCGTTTGAAATCGGCCGGCGGTTCGCCATCGAGCGCCACCCATCTCCGCGGCGCCACCCGGGAGCGGAAAACCGGCGCGCTCGTGTATCGGGCGATCATCCGCTCCAGCCCGCGGGTGGATTGAAGCGGCTCGCAGCGCGTCAGAAGAATCTCCGTCGCCCGGCGCAGCGCTTGAAACGGCTCGCGCAGCCGGCCCAGGGGGAAGACGCCGCCGGCGCAGGGATCGAGGGCATCGATCAGTACGATGTCATGCTGCCGCGCCAGCCGCCGGTGCTGAAAACCGTCGTCGAGAAGAAAGACATCCGCGCTCATGCGCTGCGCGACGGCGTAGCGATCCGCGCCGATGCCGACGGCCGCGTCGCCGCGCCGGATGAAAATTCGCGCTTCATCGCCGGTTTGCGCGTGATCGGCCTGCTCCCCGCGCGGCACGATGACGGGCCGGCGCGACCGCCGCTTGTAGCCGCGCGTTAAAATCGCCGGATGGCGGCCGCGTTCGCGCAAACGCGCGGCGAGATGAGCCACCAGGGGCGTTTTGCCCGCGCCGCCCATCGCCAGCGCGCCGACGCTGATCACCGGCGCAGCGAGAGCGCGCGCCGGCCGCAGCGCGTGGATCGCATTGCCCGCGCGCCAAATCCAGGACAGCGGCGCGAGCACGATTCGAGCCGGAAGCGCCCGCGGCGGATTGGGAACCGCGTCGGCCGCCGCGTCGATGATGCGCGCCACCGCGCGAGTGGAGGCCCCGCGCCTGGCCATGGCCAGCTCGCGCGCCTTCGATCCGATGCGCTCCCGCCGCGCCGGATCGGCGATCAGCCTGGCTACGGCGCCCGCCAGATCCGGCGGCCCGGCGATTCTCTCCATCGCCCCGGCGCGCTCGAACTCGCCGGCGATGGCCGCGAAATTTTCCAGGTGCGGCCCGGCGATCACGGGCTTGCCGAAAAAGGCCGGCTCCAGAATATTGTGCCCGCCGCGATCGGCCAGCGTCCCGCCCATGAAGACCACGTCGGCGCGGGCGAATAGAGCCGCCAGTTCGCCGATCGAATCGAGCAGCAGCACGCGCGCCGGGCCGTCCAGCCCGCGGCTGCGCCGCGCAAACGGGATTTTCGCGCGCTCCAATTTTTCCGCGGCCAGATCGAAGCGCTCCGGCTTCCGCGGAGCCAGGATCAGAAAGACGCCGGGCAGCGACCGCAGTGCGTCGATGACCACGTCGTCTTCATCGACGGCGCCGTCGGTCATGGTGCTGGCGGCGATCCAGACGTATTTCGGACGTATTCTGCCGATAAAAGCGTCAATTTCACGCGAAACTGAGCAAGAAGGCGTAAAATCGTACTTCAAATTTCCGGCCGCCGTCACGCGTTCGGCGGGCGCGCCCGCCAGGATGAACCGCCGGCGGTCCTCTTCGCTCTGCGCCAGGATCGCGTCCGCCTGGCGCAGAACATGCGAAAAAAATCCGCGCCACCGGCGGTAGCGGGGCAGCGCGGCATCGGAAATCCGCCCGTTCACGATCAGCACCGACGCGCCGGCCCGCTTCGCCTCCCGGTACAAGTTCGGCCAGATCTCGGTTTCGAGGACGGCCAGAACCGACGGCCGCAGGCGCCGCAACACGCGCCGGACGGCGGAGCGGTAATCGAGCGGCGCGAAAAAGACCGCGTCGGCCAGTCCGGCCATCTTCTGGTCCGCCGCCGCACGCCCGGCCAGTGTCGCCGTCGAAACATAAACGCGCCAATCCGGCCGCTCCTGCCGCAGCCGCCGGATCAGTTCGACGGCCGAAATCACCTCGCCCACCGACACCGCGTGAAACCAGACCGCAGTCGTGCCCGTCGTTTCCGTAGGCGAGGGAAGAAGACCGAATCGCTCCTTCAGCCCGGCGAAATACGCGCGATTCCGGCATCCCCGGTAAAGTAGATAAAGAGCGACCGCCGGGCTCAGGACGATTTCGGCAAGCTGATAGAGGAAATAAATGAGACCAGTCGCGTTAATGGTTCTTTTGAGTATAGCCGCGGCCAGCGCCGCCGACAAGGACAAACCCTTCAAGCCCGGGCCGGCTTCATCGTATCCCAATCATCAGACGATGGACAAAATTACCATCGCGGCGATCCCCTACGTCACCGAAGAACAGGAGAAAAGCGCGTTCGGCAAGGCGGAGCCGTACAAGCACGGCGTGCTGCCCGTGCTGGTGGTGATGCAAAACGATACGGGCAAGACGCTGCGGCTGGATCTGCGGGCCGAGTATGTTGATCCCGGCGGCCGGCACGTGGAGGCCACTCCGCCGTCTGATGTCATCTACATCGACTCCAACGTCAAGCGCCCGAAGATGCCCGGTACGTCGCCCTATCCGAATCCGTTCCCGCGCAAGCCGAAGGGCGGGCCGTTGAATACCTGGGAGATCGAGGGGCGCGCTTTTGCGCCGAAACTGCTGCCGCCGGGCGAGAATGCTTACGGGTTCTTCTATTTTCAAACGCAAAACATCCCCGGATCGAAGCTGTATCTGACCGGAATTAAAGACGCGCAGTCCGGCAAAGACTATTTTTATTTCGAAGTTCCGTTCGAGGCGGAAAAATAGTTCGCATAGAGCAATAAGGCGGCGTTTCCGGAGGCGCGAAACAGATCCTTCATTCTGGCGCCGCGATCGAGCATTTGAACCTGGTACAGCCACTCCTGGGGATGCTCGGTCTGGGCCGGGGACGAGGCCAGGAAATCCGCGCAATACGCCATCAGCCGGTTCCGCTCTTCGCCGGAGGCTGGGCCATCCAGCAAAGCGCGCAAAATGGTCGCCTGCTGATGAAATTCGTCGATCCCGGAACTGCTCCAGAAGGAGAGATCGCGCAGCAGATCTTCGAACGACGGCCGCCATCGCGGATCGTCGTGGGGGAGGTTTCGCAGCGCGATGAACTCGTCCGCGATTCGTTTCGAATCTCCGGATTGGAAATAAACCAAGGAGGGAACAAACGCCGGGCCGCAGCGGGCCGCCTCGGTTTGCGCTTCTTCATACCGCGCCAGCGCGGGCGTCAATTCCGGGGCGACGCGGCCGAGTTCCAGTTTCAGATCGTTGTAGCTGACCGCAAACGCCCGGTCGTCCGTGCCGATGGAAACCAGCTTGGCGGCGAAGGAATGGATCAGCAGCTCCCGCTGCGGGCGGGTGAGCGCCATGGTGGTCAACAGCCGCAGGAAAGCCGGCAGCTCAGCCGGGGAGCGCGCCCCATCGAGCACCGCTTGCAGAAATTGGACATGCGCGCCGGTCTCTCTTTCCGCCGGCGTGAAGGCCGACTGCGCGATGGTCCCCGCCATTTCGTAATACGCCGACACATCCGGGATCAGAGGATCTTGGCACGGCCGCGGGTCCAGAAGCGGGCGTGCGATCTCCTCAAACATCGCCCGCGCCCGCGCCGGATCGAGTCGGACCATTTCCTTGACGACCGCCGCTTCGAGCGACAGCTCGTCCAGCTTCAACTCCGCCGCCTTGGCGCGGTGCAGTTCCCGGGTATCCGGCGGCGTCGCCGGGATGGCGATCACGGCAAAAGGCTCCTTCGCGCTTTGCGCGGCGGTGAACGCTTCTTCGAGGAAATCGATGCGGGATTCGCGGTCGGGAATCGCGCCGCGCCGCACCAGATCCGTAACCGCCCGGGAAAAAAACTCGGGCGCCGCCGCCCGAGCCAGGCTGACGATCTCCCGCGCCGCGGCCGGCAACTCCGGCTCGCGCTTTTTCTCCTCCGCCGCGGAAACCAGCAGTGCGGCGGCCAGCAGCGCGGCGGCTCGCTTCATTGGTAATGCACGATCGCCGCGAACGTTGCCGCGTCCAGGCTCGCGCCGCCGACCAGGGCGCCATCGATATCGGGCTGCGACATCAAGCCCTTGATGTTATCCGGCTTAACGCTGCCGCCATAGAGGATGCGGCAGGCGCCGGCCGCCTCCGGACCGAAGCGCGCGCGAATCTCGCGCCGCAGGAAATGATGCGCCGCCTGCGCGATCCCGGGCGTGGCGGTTTTGCCGGTGCCGATGGCCCATACCGGCTCATAAGCGATCACCACGCGGGCGAACTGTTCCGCGGTCAGCTCCGCGATGCCGGCCGTGAACTGTGCCTCCAGCACCGTTTCGGTCGCGCCCGCCTCGCGCTCTTCCAGGCGCTCGCCCAGGCAGACGATCGGTGTCAATCCCGCGTCGAGCGCGGCGATCGTTTTCTTGAACACCGTTTCGTCGGTCTCGTTGAAGTATTGCCGGCGTTCGCTATGCCCGATGATCACCCAGCGGCAGCCGATGGCGGCGAGCATCGGCGCGGAGACTTCGCCGGTGTAGGCGCCTTCCTTCAGCCAAAAAACATCCTGCGCGCCGATGCCGATGCCGCCGCCCGCTGCAACCGCCGCGGGCAGATTCACGAAGGGCGGGCAGATCACGATCTCGGCATGGTCCGCGCCGGCCACCAGCGGCGCGAAGATTTCGAAAAAGCGCGCCGTCTCGGCCGCGGTCTTGTGCATCTTCCAGTTGCCCGCCATCACCGGCTTGCGCATTCTGCTTCCCAGGATGCCACAATTGAATCAAATGCCGAATCCGCTTTCCTATCTGACGGATCAGCTTGAAGATTGGCGCCGGGCGGGGACCTACCAGCGTCTTCGCGTGCTGGAATCGGCGTGCCTGCCGGTGGCGAATTTCGACGGCCGGGAGGTGATCAATCTCGCCTCCAATAACTATCTCGGGCTGGCCGGCCATCCCAAGCTGGTCGAAGCCGAATGCGAGGCCGCGCGCAAATATGGCGCCGGATCGGGCGCGGTGCGCACCATTTCCGGGACCATGAGCCTGCACCTGGAGCTGGAGCGCCGCATCGCCGCTTTCAAAAACGTTGAAGCCTGCGTCGTTTTTCAATCCGGATTCGCGGCCAACGCCGGCACTGTCGCCGCGATCCTGACGCCGGAGGATCACATCATCTCCGACGAGCTGAATCATGCCAGCATCATCGACGGGTGCCGTCTTTCCAAGGCGAAAATCCACGTTTTCCGGCACCGGGACGCCGCGCACGCCGAAGAGAAGCTCGCCGCGCTGGCCGATACGCCCGGCCGCAAACTGCTGATCACCGACGGCGTATTTTCGATGGACGGCGACATCGGCGCCCTGCCTCAACTCACCGAGCTGGCCGAGCGTTACGGCGCGATCATGATGGTCGATGACGCGCACGCCTCCGGTGTTCTGGGGCGGAACGGGCGGGGCACGGTCGATCATTTCAACCTGCACGGACGCGTGCATATCCAGGTGGGGACGTTGTCGAAAGCGGTGGGCGTGCTGGGCGGATATGTTTGCGGCAGCCGCGACCTGATCGACTTTCTGTATCACCGCGCGCGGCCGTTTCTGTTTTCCACCTCGCATCCGCCGGCCGTCGCCGCCGCCTGCATCGCGGCCTTCGAAATTCTCGAAAAAGAGCCGGAACGGATCGAAAAGCTGTGGTCCAACACGCGATTTTTCCAGACAGGGCTGCACGAAAACGGCCTCTCGACGGGCGCCAGCGAGACGCCAATTACGCCGATTATGGTCGGCGAGGCGGCGCTGGCGCACGAGTTTTCGCGCGCGCTGTTCGAGGAGGGGCTGTATGCGACCGGCATCGGCTACCCGACCGTGCCGCAAGGCAAAGCGCGCATCCGCACCATCGTCACCGCGGCGCACACCGAAGATGTGCTCTCGCGAGCCATCGAGATCATCACGCGCGTGGCCCGGCGCATGGGCATCGCCGCGCGCATGACGGCGCAATAAAACAGGGCGGCCGGGCGCGGAATTTCTCCCCGCTCCGCTCAGGCCTCCGGCGGCATCGAAGGGAGTTTCCGAAGCGGCGCGCCGGGTCTTTGCCTGAGGCCGGCCGATATTACATAAGTCTTACAATCCATGGACGAAATCGGGTTTAACTTGGTGTTTGAGGACCGCATTGAACCCTGAAATCATCACCCTGCCCCGCCATGGCCTGAACTGGGCCACTACGCTGATTATGGCGGCTTTTCATGCCGGCGCCATCGCCGCGCTGTTCTTTTTTAGCTGGAAGGTATTCTTCGCCACGGTGTTTCTATATTGGATGTGCACCGGGCTGGGCATCAGCCTGGGATATCACCGGCTGCACACCCACCGGTCGTATGTGGTGCCCAAACCGCTCGAGTATTTTTTCGCGATCTGCGGCACGACCACGCTTGAAGGCGGGCCGATCTCCTGGGTGGCCACCCATCGTGTGCATCATCAGAACTCGGACAAACCGGGCGATCCGCACTCCCCGCGCGACGGAGCGTGGTGGGCGCACGTCGGATGGCTGCTGTGGGGCGAGACGATGCACAACAACACGCGCGTCATGTCCAAATACGCGCCGGATCTGGCCAAGGACCGCTTCTACGTATGGCTCAACAACTATCATTGGGTCCCGCTGGTGGCGATGAGCGGGATTTTGTACGCCATCGGCGGCCTGCCGCTGTTGTTGTGGGGCACGTTTGTTCGGGTGGTCTTCGGTCTGCACGCCACCTGGCTGGTGAACTCCGCCACGCATCTGTGGGGCAGGCGCCGCTTCAACACGCGCGACGATTCGCGGAATAACTGGTGGGTGGCGCTGATCACCTTCGGCGAAGGATGGCACAACAACCATCACGCGCATCCGACCTCGGCCCGGCACGGGCTGGCGTGGTACGAATTCGATCCCTCCTGGATCACCCTGAAGGTTCTGAAATTTTTCGGCATCGCGCGGGCGGTGCGGGTCGCCAAGCTGACCACCGCGGTTGCCGAGCGGGAAGCGGCGTAGCGGCGCGGCCTTCCTGCTCCTATCCGCGCGCCGGCCGGAGGAGCTTCGAAGAGTTTCTGAACTCCGGGTTGTTATTCTGGAGCTATGGTTGTCGCCGCGGGGCGCCGCAAGACGATCGCGTTCTTCATCGCGCTCGGCGCGGGCCTGATCCTGGTCACGCTGCTGCTCTATATCGGCTGGGTGCAGCTCAACTGGCGGCACGGCGTGCTGCTGTTTCTGGGGCTGCTTCTGCTGGCCGTGCTGATCAGCGGGGTGGTGCTGAACACAATATTTCTGGTGCGTGAGATCCGCCGCAACGCGCAGCACGATGCGTTCATCAACGCGGTGACGCATGAACTCAAGACGCCGGTCGCCTCCATCCGGCTGTATCTGGAGACGCTGCAGTCGCGGCCGGTCGAGGAAGCCAAGCGCCAGGAATTCTATAAAATCATGCTGAGCGACAGCGAGCGGCTGCTGGCCACCATCGAGCAGGTGCTGCGGACCGGCCGCGTGGGCCATGCCCGCCGCGCGGTAAATATGCCGCTCGATCTGGATGCGCTGATCGGGGACTGCCTGGCGCGGGCCCGCAAGCTCCATCACGTTGAAGGCGAGGCGCTGGCGTTTCGTCCCGGGCCAAAAGCGACCATCATGGGGGACCCGGACGAGGTGCGCGCGGCGGTTTCGAATCTGATCGATAACGCCGTGAAGTATTCCGGCGCGGAGGTCAAGGTGACGGTGGAGACGGCGACGGTCGACGGGCGATTCGCGGCGGTCCGCGTCACCGACCGCGGGCCGGGCATCCCCAAGACGGAGCTGAAGCAGATTTTCAAGCGTTTCTATCGCGTTCCGGGGCCGCTGGCGGCGCGCGTGAAAGGCACCGGGCTCGGATTGTACATCGTCCGCTCGGTGGCCAAGCGTCATGGCGGGAAAGCGTGGGCCGAAAGCGAAGGGCCGGGCCGCGGCAGCACCTTCGTGGTTCAGTTCCCGTTGGCGAAATGAGCCGCGTATTGGTGGTAGAGGACGAACAGCACCTGGCCGACGGCTTGCGGTTCAACCTGGAAGCGGAAGGATACACGGTCCAGGTGGTCGAAAGCGGGGAGGCGGCGCTGGAGCTGCTGGCGAATTCGGCGGCGGCTTTCGATGTGATGGTGCTGGACGTGATGCTGCCCGGAAAGGACGGATTCACCGTGATGAGCGAGCTGCGCAGCGCCGGGCAGTTCGTTCCCACGCTGATGCTGACCGCGCGCAGCCATCCCGAGGACGTGCTGAAGGGATTCGCCGCGGGCGCCGACGACTATCTGACCAAGCCGTTTGAATTGAGCATCCTGATTGCGCGGATCGGCGGGCTGCTGCGGCGGCGGGACTGGCTGAAGTCGCCGGTAAAGGCGCCGCCCAGGGATGTTTTCGCTTTCGGGGAAAAATCCGTGGATTTCACGGCTCTCGAGCTGCGGGTGCGCGGGCAGGTGTTTCCGCTGACCCTGATGGAGGCGAATCTGCTGCGTTACCTGATCGAGCGCGAAGGGCAGCCGGTTTCGCGTAAAAAGATGCTCGAAGAGGTTTGGGGGCTGCACGAGGACACCGACACGCGGGCCATCGACAATTTTATTGTGCGGCTCAGGCGTTATCTGGAAGACGACCCGGCGCGCCCGCGGCACGTGCTGACGGTGCGCGGCGTGGGCTACCGGTTTGTCGCCAGGCCGGTAACGTAACGGGGATTCACGGCGCCCCTCCCGGCTTTCGCCGCGATTCTGTATTCTTGAGATATGGCGGCGGCGGGAAATCAGGAAGTGCTTCGCCAGCGCGGCGTGCGTCTGACGCGGCAGCGGCGGATTCTTCTGGATCTGATCGACCAATCCGGCCGGCACCTGGACGCGGAGAGCCTGTATCAACTGGCCAAGGAAAAGGACCCCAAGCTGAACCGCGTGACGGTCTATCGAACCCTGAAGCTGCTGAAAGAGGGCGGCCTGGTGGACGAGCTGGACCTGATGCATTACGGGGGCGATCAGCACTACTATGAAACGCGGCTCAAGCAGGAACACGCGCACATCATCTGCCTGCGCTGCGGAAAAGTAGAGGAGTTTTTCGGCGAGCCGCTTCACAAACTGCGCAAGCAGGTGGAAGCTCACTTCGGATTCGAGATCATTCTGGCGCGGACGGAGATCGGCGGCTACTGCCCGCACTGCCAATCGCTGCGGGCGCAGGAGATGGCGGATGCCGCTGGGCGCGCCGCACCGAGGCTGCGGCGCTGATGTCCACGGCGGGCCCAGAGGGCTCCCCGCCCGGCGCGCGGCGCGATGTGCCGTCGGCGGCCCTGCTGGTGTTGAATCCCTCCGGACAGCGCGAGCGCGTGGCGCTCAGCCCACTCCCGTTCCTGATCGGCCGCCACGCCGACAACCACCTGATCATCCGCGATAACCGGGCTTCCCGCAGCCACGCGCGAATCACCGCGGAAAACGGCAGCTACGTGATCGAGGACCTGAACAGCCGCCACGGCACCTGGGTCAACGGGCAACGCATCGCCCGGCATGTTTTGAGAAACTCCGACCGCATCGATTTCGGAGTGCGCGACTCCTATCAACTGACCTTTACGCTGGAGCCGGCCGAGATTCACCGCATCCTGGATCAGATCTCTTCCTCCTCTGGCGGCCAGCAGCAGGGGGATCTGGCCAAGCTGAAATCGCTGGTGGAAGTGGCGCGGGCGCTGCAAAATTCGCTTTCGACGCAGGAAGTGCTGACGGCGGTGGTGGACGCCAGCCTGGCTGTCACCGGATGCGAGCGCGGCTTTCTGATGCTCCGGGGCCCGGCGGAAAGCGGCGGCGACCTCGATATTTTCGTCGCCCGCGACCGCCACGGGCGCGCGCTGGAGCCGGGCGAGCTGCGCGTGCCGCGGTCGGTGATCAAACGCGCGCTGAACAGCCGCCGCGATCTGTTGTCGATGCATTTCGATCCGTTCGCCGAGCAAGGTGTGCGCGCCGAGATGAGCGTGGCCGCGCTGGAGCTTCGCAGCGTCATCTGCGTTCCGCTGATCCGCGTGCGCAGCGGCAGTTCCCAGGAGACCCAGTTGGTGTCCACCGTCGAGGACACCATCGGGCTGCTGTACATGGATTCGCGCCGCTCCCCGGCGGATCTTTCCTCGGGCAATCGCGAGCTGCTGCAAACGCTGGCCATCGAGGCCTCCACGATTCTGGAAAACGCGCGTCTGCTGGAGGAAGAGCGGGTCAAGATCCGCATGGAGGACGAGCTGAAAATTGCCCGCGAGATCCAGCAGGGGCTGCTGCCGCCTTCCCTGCCGTCGGCGGGCTGGTTCCGCGCGGCCGGCTCGAGCATTCCCTCCACCCAGGTGGGCGGCGACTATTTCGACGTGCGGCAGATCTCCGAAAATATGTGGGCCGCCGTGGCCGCCGACGTTTCCGGAAAAGGCGTCAGCTCGGCGCTGCTGGCGAGTTTGCTGCAAGGCTCCTTTCTGATGGCGTCGGACCGCATTGAGGCGATCCTTACTCGGCTGAACGCGTTTTTGCTGGAGCGGACGCGCGGGGAAAAGTACGCCACCGTGTTTTATTGCACGCTCGACTCCTCCGGCAGGCTGCAATACGTCAACGCCGGGCATCCCGCTCCGTTTCTGGTGGGCGCCGATGGGCGTTTGCGCAAACTGCACACCTCGGGCATGCCGGTCGGCATGATTGAGGACGCGCCCTTTCAGAAAGTGGAGGCCCGGCTTTCCCCCGGCGACAAGATCGTCATCTTCAGCGACGGCCTCACCGAGGCCGAAAATGCCGAAGGAGCCTTTTTCGACACCGAGCGGCTGCGGGTTTGCCTGCGCGACAACGCGGCGCGCGACGCGGCGGGGATGCATGCCGCCCTGCTGGCGGCGGTCGACCGCTTCACCGAGGGCGGCGTGGTGCGCGACGATATCACCGCGCTGGTGATCGAGTACGCCGGCCCGTGAAGCTCCGCTCAGGTTGCCTTTGGCTGGGAGGCAGGGACTCGAACCCCGATACGCAGATCCAGAGTCTGCAGTCTTACCATTAGACGACCTCCCAGCGTAGCCGACGTTCTTATTTTATCGGATTGCTACTGGGGTTGCCACGGCTTCAGGGCCAGGGCGATGTGCAGGCGGATGCTGTAGATCATCACCGGGCCGCGGGCGTGGTTGTACGCCGGGTTGGCGTCGCGCTGCGCGTCAAGGCTGGCGTAAAAACCCGGCGCCAGGCGCGCCGAGTAGTAGCTCTCCCAAACATATTCGGGCTGGTAGAGAAGCGCGCCGTCGCCGATCAGAAAATCCAGGCCGCCGCGCGCCAGATATTGGGCGTGCACGGCGGAGATTCCGGAAGCCGTAAAGGACGTGGCGGCCACGTCGTCTTTGCGGCGCCAGCGGGTCCCCTTCACCTGGACGCCGCCGCTGGCCAGGCGGTCGATGGCCGTGAAGGCGAAACTCTCGGTTTTCCCATCGTTCCAGCCGAGCCTTGCGAAGACGCCGACGTCCGGCGAGATGGCCTGCTGGACGTTGATTCCCAGGCCGTATTTGAGCGTGCCTACTTTTCGCGTCGCCACCACGCTGGGAGCGGTTCCCGTCTGCTGGGCCAGCCGCAGCGCCTCGCCATAGTTTCCCGCCTGGGCGCGATTCCAGTAGGGCATGAAGCGAATCGCGCCGCCGCGGCGCCGGATCGAGTAACGCCGCTCCAGCTCGGCCTGCTGGCCATGATCGCGAAACAGGCGCCGGTCGAACTGCGAACCGTTGGCAATCTTCGGCTCCGCCGCGATTCCATAGCGGAGGCTCCAATTTCTGGTGTGGAACTCCTGCACCAGGCCCCAGGTGTAGCCGCGGGTATCAGCGGCGTAATCCCAGGCGCCGTTGTACATGACGGCCCAGGCTTCAAACTGCGTGCGGGGGTCGTGGGAATAGTCGTTGTTATCGAAAAAATCGGTCAGGCTGAAGCGGCCGGCGTAGACAGAGTAGCGGGTCATGGGCCGGCTGCCCGCGAGCTGATTGAGGTCACTTTGCTGGCGTTCGGTTTCGGCGCCAAATCCGAAGTCGTGCTGAAGATACAGCCGAGCGATGTACGGTTTGGGCGTTGCCCCGGCCACGCGCGGAAGCTCGCCATTGGGCGGATTGGCCAGGCCGTTTACGCCGCTGAAGCCCTTGCCCCCCGCGATTTCCGGATCAAACACGAGAATCGTATTTTGTTCCAGGCGCGCGGCGAAGAACAGCGTGGTGGTAAGGGAAACGTCGCGCTCCGGGTAATCCTGGAGGCTCAGAGGGCCGGTATAGGGCGCCCGGAACGTGCCGTGGTAATCGCCGATCGAAGTCGCCTGATAGTAAAGGTTCCAATTTTCCGGCGAGTCGGCCGGCGGGTCCGCGGGCGCGGCTGGCGGCTGCCCGAACGCGGCCAGCGCAAGCGGGAAAAGCGCCGCGAACCTCAGCAGAACAGTGCACTCCTCCAGCTTATCTGTTCGTCATTGTCCGGCGCATGAAAATTCGGTGACGATTGGGCCAGATGGGGGAGAAAGCGCGCCAACCGCGGCGGGCTGGTGCGAAGTTGTTGTGGTTCTGCGCGCGGGATTTTCAAAGTTTCAGCAGCGCCCGCAGCCGTTTGGTCTGGACCCGGCTCACCGGAATTTCGGTCTGCTTCTTATCGTCCATGCGGAGCTGGAAGCTCGATTTGAACCACGGGATCACTTCCTTGATGCGGTGGATATTCACCAAATACGAGCGGTGGACGCGCCAGAACATATCCGGATCGAGGTTCGATTGCAGCTCCTCAATGGTGCGGTAATTCGACTGGCCTTCCATGGTGGTGGCCACCACGGTGATCAAGCCGTCATTGATGGTCGCGTAGACCACCTCCTGCGCGTCGACGATGAAGTTGCGCTGGTTGCTCTTGATGAGCAGTTTGGTGCGTTGCAGGGACGGCTTGGGAGGAGGCGGCTCTGGCTGCGCGCTCTTCAGCCGGTCGGCGATCGATTTGCGGGCGCGCTCCACGGCCACCGCCAGCCGGTCCTTTTCGACGGGCTTTAAGACGTAGTCGAGCGCTTCCCAGCGGAACGCCTCCACGGCGTACTGATCGTAGGCCGTTGCCATGATGAAGTGCGGCAGCGGGATCTTCTTCTCCCGCAGCTTGCGGATGACGGACAGGCCGTCGAGGCCGGGCATCTGGACGTCCAAAAACACCAGATCCGGCTCCAGATCCTCGATCAACTTGACCGCCTCCAGTCCATTGCCGGCGGTCGCCACGATTTCGATATCCGGGAATTCGCGCAATTGATAAGCGAGTTCCTCGGAAGCGAGCTTTTCATCATCCACCAGAATGGCGCTGATGACAAGCTGGGGGCTCGAGCCAGTCGCACGATGGAGCATAAAGTGTTAGTATATATTAGTCAGAAAAACCCCCTGCTGTTCGGAGTTACAAAGAGCCCCGCGCTTTCGCGCCAAGGTGCTGCAAATGACGTTTTAGGAGCAAAACCGTCTTGCCCTCAGAAGATAAGGTTCAGATTGAGCCCGCCAACGGCAAACTCGGGGTTTTAATCCCGGGAATTGGCGCCGTGACCACGACATTTATCGCGGGCGTGGAGGCGGTCCGGCGCGGCATGGCCGTGCCGGTGGGATCGCTGACGCAACTCGCCACCATCCGGCTGGGCAAGCGCACCGAGAACCGCACGCCGAAGATCAAGGACTTCGTTCCGCTGGCCTCGCTCGACGATCTGGTGTTCGGCGGCTGGGATATTTACGAAGACAGCGCTTACGAGGCCGCGCTCAAAGCCGCCGTGCTCGATCGCGCGCAGATCGAGCAGTTCAAGGATTCGCTCTCGGCGATCCGGCCGATGAAGGCGGTTTTCGACCGCGATTATGTGCGGCGCATCGATGGTCCCAACGTCAAGCAGGCCGCGACGAAGATGGAAAAGGCGGAGATGCTCATGGAGGACATCGCCCAGTTCCGCAGGCAAAGCGGCGCGTCGCGGCTGGTGATGATCTGGTGCGCGTCGACGGAAGTCTTTCACCGTCCCGCGGCGGTTCACCAGACGATCAAGGATTTCGAGTGCGGCCTGATGAAAAACGATCCGGAGATCGCCCCGAGCCAGATCTACGCTTATGCCGCGCTGAAATCCGGCGTGCCCTTCGCCAACGGTGCTCCGAATCTGACCACCGATACTCCTGCGCTGCTCGAACTGGCGCGGGAGCGCCACGTCCCGATTTGCGGCAAGGACTTCAAGACCGGCCAGACGTTCATGAAGACGCTGCTGGCGCCGGGCTTGAAGATGCGGATGCTGGGCCTCAACGGCTGGTTTTCGACCAACATTCTGGGCAACCGCGACGGGGAGGTGCTGGAGGACCCAGGTTCGTTCAAATCCAAGGAAGAGAGCAAGCTTGGCGCGCTGGAGCACATTCTCCAGCCCCAGCTTTATCCGGAATTATACGGACATTTCTATCATGCCGTGCGCATTAATTATTATCCGCCGCGCGGCGACGCCAAGGAAGGCTGGGATAACATCGATATTTTCGGCTGGCTCGGCTATCCCATGCAGATCAAGATCGACTTTCTGTGCCGGGACTCCATTTTGGCCGCGCCGCTGGTTCTGGATCTGGTTCTTTTTCTGGACCTTGCCCAGCGCTGCGGGATGCGCGGCATTCAGGAATGGCTGTCGTTTTATTTCAAGTCGCCGATGACGGCGCCGGGGCTTTATCCGGAGCACGACATTTTTATCCAGCTCATGAAGCTGAAAAATACGCTTCGCTGGATGCGCGGCGAGGATTTAATTACGCATCTCGGCCTGGAATACTACGACTAGTTTGTAAATCTGCGCATGAATTGCCTGGTCATCGGAGGGACTCAGTTCATCGGCCGTCTGCTGGTGGCGGAGCTGCTCAAGCAGGATCACTCGGTCACGGTTCTGCACCGCAAGGCCAAGCATAACCTGGGGCGGCGGGTGAAGAATCTCGCCGCCGACCGCAACGATCCCGCGGCGATGAAGGCGGTTCTGGCCGGAAAGAACTTCGACGTCGTCTTCGATAACGTCTACGATTGGGAGCGCGGCACCAGTGCGGCGCAGGTGGAGGGCACGGTGCGCGCCGTCGCCAACCACCTTCACCGCTACATTTTTATGTCGAGCGTGGCGGCCTACGGCGACGGGCTGAATCATCACGAAGGCGACGCGCTCGCCCCGGACGATGCGCCCGATCTGTACGTGCGCAACAAGGCGATGAGCGAGCGCGCCCTGTTCCGCCTGCACCAGCGCATCGGCCTGCCGGTGGTGACGCTGCGGCCGCCCTATATTTACGGTCCCGGCAATCCCTTCTACCGGGAAGCCTATTTTTGGGACCGCCTGCGCGCGAACCGGCCGATTATTCTGCCGGGCGACGGCCGCCGCCTGATGCAGTTCGTCTACGTGAAAGATCTGGTCGCCGCCGCAATCCAATCCATGCAGGAGCCCAACGCGGTGGGCCACGCCTTCAACGTCGCCAACGCGCGGCCGCTTTCGCAGATGGAAGCCGTGGAAGCGTTCGCCAGAGCCGCCAAAAAGCCGGTGAAATTCGTCCGCATTCCCCGCGAGTTTATCTTGCGGGCCGGCGGCCATCCTATGGGCCCCAAGCTGTACTTCGGCTACTACATGGACAATCCGCCGATCACGCAGGTGACCGCGAAGGCGCAGCGTGTGTTGAAGTTCAAGCCGGTGGATTTTCTGGCCGGATTGCAGGAAACCTATCGCTGGTACCTGCGGCACAGTCCGTTTCCCAAGCAGGATTACGAATTTGAAGACAAGCTGCTGGCCAATGCTCCCGCGATGATTCCAGCCAAGGTGTGAGACGGTGGATCCGGTGGGGTCCGCGCCGGCTATACTGCCGCGCGCATCTTCAGCGGCTCCCGCGCCGGCTGCGGGCGCAATGCCGCACGCCCGCGCTGCGTCTCCCGCATGCGTTCCGCCGCCAGGGAGGCTGCTTCCTCGATCGGCTCCCCGCTCACTTCCACTCCGCCCCAACTGAACGCCACCGGCAGCGTTCCCAGGGAGCGAAGTTGAAAATCCCACAACTGCTGGGCGATGCGGTTCAAGCGCCGCTGCGACGCCGCGCCGCGCTCGCCGGGGCAGATCAGCAGGAACTCATCCTCGCCGCAGGCGCAGGCCCACTCTTCCGGCCGGATCAGGGAACGAATCAAACCGATCACGGCTTCGGCGGTTGGGCCGCCGTCCGGCCGCGCGCCGCTCACGCCGATGGAAACGACCAGGCCGCTGACGCGCATCCGTTGCGCGATCAGCCCCTCCAGCGACGAACGGTCGTGATAGCCTTGCGGCAGTTCCGCGCCTTGCGATCTGCGGACGATCGCGATTTTCCTCTCCGCCGGGACCTTCTTCCCGCTCGCTCTGGCGAGCAGACCGCCCCAGTCCTTTTTCGGAGGCTCCACTGCCGGCGAAACCGGCTCCGGATGCGGCTTGAGCGCGAGCTCGATCCGCGGGGCTGCTTTCACCCCCGGCGGCTGCGATCCCGCGGGCGGACGCGGGCGGGCCGGCGGCGCGGTTCGCGGCTCCCGCGCTGGCAAGGCCGCGCGCTTGGCCGCGGTCCCGGCGTCCTCGGCCATGCGCGGAAGCCTTAGCTCCTCTTCCCGGCGGGCGCTCAACTGGATCACCAGTTCGCGAAGCTGTTCATTGTTTCCCTTGAGATAGTCGCAGATCAGGGCGACGAAGGCCGCGCCCATGATCACCACCAGGCTGATTAAAATTTGCAGCTCGTATTGGCCGAATCCCATGGCAGACCAATTTTAGGGTGGCCCGGCCGAAAGAGGGAATAGTCCGGACGGCATCGGACGGATCGTTTTGGTTCTAGAACCGCGGGGCCACGGGCGGCGGACTGGAACGGCGCGCCCGATCGCCCGCGCTTCCTTCGCCAGCCCCAGAGGATCGATCATGAGCATCCGGCGCGTCGCAGGCGATCCATGACTCAAAGCAGAATGGAGACCGTTTTGGCTCGCAACACTTATAATAAAACTATGTGGCGAATTCTGCTTTTATCCGCGCTGCTGTTCGCGCAGCAGACGGCCACCACCCCGCCGCCGGCCCAAACCGCCACCGAAGACGACGTCGAGTGGATGTGCCCGATGGATAAGGACGTCCGCTCCAAGACTCCGGGCAAGTGCCCGCGCTGCGGCATGACGCTGGTGGCCGGCATTCCGGATCCGAAAGAGTTTCCAGTGCGCATCGTGACCCGGCCGAGCGTGCTCGACGCCGGCAAGGACGTCGATCTGGAGTTCCACATTGAAGATCCCGAGACCCACCAGCCGGTGAAGGACTTCGTCATCATGCATGAGCGTCTTTTTCACCTGTTCGTGGTGAGCCAGGACACGAATTTTTTCCGCCACGTGCATCCGCAAATCCAACCCGATGGCAGCTTCAGGCTCCATCTGAATTTCCCGCACGCCGGCGAATATCGCGTGCTCAGCGACTTCTATCCGCAGGGCGCGACGCCGCAGCTCATCTCCGATACTTTGTTCGTTCGCGGCGCCGACTTCAAGCTCCAGCCGGCCAAGCTCACGCCCGACGTGAGTCCGAAGAAGACGGATAATCTTGAGATCGAGCTGTCGACCGATCCCCCGCAGCCGCTGGCCGGATTCAAGACGCTGCTGTTTTTCAAGCTCAAACCGAACGACGGGATCGAGCCGTACATCGGAGCCTGGGGCCACATGCTCGCCGCCAGCTCCGACCTGATCGATTTGATTCACACCCATCCTTTTCTGGTCACCGATCCGGAAAACGGCGCTTACAAACAAATCCAGTTCAATTTGATTTTTCCGCGCGCGGGCGTTTACCGCCTGTGGACCCAGTTCCAGCGGAAGGGCGTGGTGAACACGGTGGTGTTCAACATTCCGGTCAAGAACCTGGACTGATGTTCCGGCTCGCCGTCGCCATCATCGCCGGCGCGATTTTCACCTCCGTGATTGCTTTCTGCGCGGACGCGGTGGCGGCCGACCTGCTGCGCGTTTTTCCGTACCTCGATCTGGCCCTGGCTTTCCCGTACGGAATCTGCGGCGGCCTGCTGGCGGCGCGCCTGGCGCCGGAGAAGGGAATCGGGGCGGGCTCGGGAGTCGCGGCGCTCACCGTGCTGGTGGGTCTGGTTTCCTATCGCATGAACGGCTCGCCGGAAGCGGCATGGTTCTGGATCGCGATGAGCTCGTCTTTGGCGGGTGGCGCGATGTTCGGCGGTCATCTCGGGGCGATGCGCGCCGCGCGGGCGCGGGCTCTCCAGAAACGGCCGGCGAAGGTTCGCAAAGCGCGGTAGGGAATCCGAAGGCGGCCTTTAGGCCTGCGATTCGTGCGGGGTTGAACTTCCGTGCGGGATAAATCCTCCAAAATTCACCCGAGGAGGGCCAGCCATTCCTTGGTTCGCCGGCCGATGCGGCCGTCTTCGGGAAAAAGATCACTGATAACGGCCACCGAATTCGCGCCGGCTTCGATTACGGCGCGGGCGTTTTCGCGTGTGATGCCGCCAATCGCGACCAACGGCTGTGCGGTTAACGCTCGCAAACGCCGCAGCTCGCCGACACCGACCGCTGGATCGGGATTTTGTTTCGTGCGGGTGCCGAAGATGGGTCCCAGGGCGAGATAGTCCGCGGGCTCGCTCATTGCGGTCCGAAGCTGAGCCTCGTTGTGCGTGGAGAATCCGATGATCGCGCTTTCGCCCACGATGCGCCGGCCCTCGCGCGGAGGCAGATCGTCCTGGCCGAGATGCAGCGCGGCGCCGAGCAGACGCGCGATATCGGCGCGGTCGTTGATGACGAAGATCGCGCCGGCGCGCCGGCAAAGCGCGGCGATGCGCTCGGCTTCGGCCAGCATGTGGCGGGAGAAAAATCCCTTGTCGCGGAGTTGCAAAATCCGCGCGCCGGCATCGAGGATCTGTTGCGCGGCGGCCGCGGGACTGACGCCGCGGCGTTGGGCCGTTTCCACATCGAGAATCGGATAGAAGCGGGGAATTGTCATTTTGCGGCGCGGCTAGGCCGTGGAATCCGGCGGCGCGGGCGGATCGAGGCTACTTTGCCTCGGCTGGCGGATCTTTGACGTCGAGCAACTCGACATCGAAGATCAAGTCCGCGCGCGGCGGAATTTTTCCGCGGCCCTTTTCCCCGTACGCGAGCTGATAAGGAATGAGCAGCCGCCGCTTGCCGCCGACGCGCATTCCCTCGAATCCGGCGTCCCAGCCGGGGATTACTTTTCTCTTGCCCTGCTCGAAGCTGAACGGCTCGCCGCGATCGTAGGAGGAATCGAATTTCGTTCCATCGGCCAGCCAGCCGGTGTACTGCACCACGTACAGCTTGCCCGGCTCGGCGGGCTTGCCCGTCCCCGCGGCGATTTCGATGTATTTCATCGAATACTGCGTGACCACCTCGCCTTTGACGGGCGGGATCTGCGCCCACGCCGCCGGTAACCAAAGGACCGCGAGTGCGTATTTCATTCTTAGAATTGTACACGGATGTTATTCTGAGACTTCCGTCATGATCGTTCTCCGGAATATCGAGAAGTACTTCGAACACGGCCCCACCAAGACCTTCGTACTGCGGCGCATCAACATCGACATCAAAGAAGGCGAATTCGTCAGCATCATGGGGCCGTCGGGCGCGGGCAAATCGACCCTGCTGCATCTGATCGGCATGCACGACAGCGCCTGGACCGGCGAGTATTACTTTCTGGACCATCCGATTCACAAGCTCAAGAAAAAGGAACGCGACGAGATCTACAAAAAATACTTCGGCTTCGTTTTCCAGAGCTATCACCTGCTCGATTCTCTGACGGTGTACGAAAATCTGGACATCCCGCTGTCCTACCGGAATTTCAAAAAATCCGAGCGCGACAGCATTGTGTGCGACATGTTGGATCGTTTCCAGATGGTGGGCAAAAAGGACCTGTTTCCGAATCAGCTTTCCGGCGGGCAGCAGCAGCTTGTGGCGATCGCGCGGGCCATTATCGCCAGTCCCAAGGTGATCCTGGCCGACGAGCCGACCGGAAATCTTCATTCCAGCCAGGCGCGGGAAATTATGGAGGTGTTCAAGCGCCTGAACCAATCCGGTACGACCATCGTTCAGGTGACGCACTCCGAGGCGAACGCCGCCTACGGCGACCGCGTCATCAAAATCATCGACGGCTGGATCAGTACGGATTAACCGGCGTTGGTGGATGCGGGGCCGGTGAGTTAGGATCGTAGGGAATGCGCGTGGTCCTGCTGGCGGCGGCCCTGGCGGCGTCGGTGAGCGCCCGGCCCCTGGAGATTTTTTTCATCGACGTGGAGGGCGGGCAATCGACGCTGATCGTCGCGCCGTCCGGGCAGTCGCTGCTGATCGACGCCGGATACGCCGATTACAGCGGCCGCGACGCCGACCGCATCGCGGACGCGGCTCAGGCCGCGGGGATCAAGCGGATCGGCGCGGTGTTGATCACCCATCATCACTCCGATCACGAGGGCGGCGTGCCGAATTTATTGCAGCGGCTCGACGCCGGAGCATTCTTCGATCCGGGGCCAAGCGTCGAAACTTCGCCCGATCAGTTGCGCGCCTATAAAGCGTACGAACAGGCGGTGGCGAACCGGCGCCGAACCGTGGTGAAACCGGGAGATACGATTCCGGTGAAAGGCCTGACCGTGACCGTGGTGGCCGCCGCCGGAGCGCATATCGACAGACATGGCGAGGCGAATCCGTTTTGCGAAGGGATCGCGCCGGAGCAGAATGAGCTGGCCGAAAATGCCCGCTCGGCGGGAGTGGTGATCGAGTACGGCAAGTTCCGGTTCGCCGATTTGGGCGATCTGACTCCCAATAAAGAGACGGCGCTGCTGTGTCCGGAAAATCGCGTGGGCAAGCTGGATCTGTTCCTGGCGGATCATCACGGCGGCGTGACTTCGAAGGCGATCTACGGCATGGCGCCCCGCGCCGTCATCATGAATAACGGCCCGCGCAAGGGAGCGGATCCGCAAGGATGGAAGACGGTAAAGGCGTCGCCGGGGCTGGAGGATTTGTGGCAGCTTCATTACGCGGCGGCCAATGGCGAAGCGGCCAATGTTCCCGATACCTTCATCGCCAATCTGGAGGAGCACTGTTCCGGCAATTACTTGAAAGTTACAGCGGAGCCGGACGGAACGTTCATCATTTATAATCCGCGGAACAAATTTTCGAAAAAGTACGGGCCGAAGTAGCGGCGATTTAATGCAACCCGACGGTGTGATTCACGGACTTGATCAGCTTCTCCGGATCGTAGCCGGCGCCGTTTTTAAACACCATCCGCACATTGCGAACGTCTGAGATCCTGGTCGAGGGGTCGCCCCGGATGACCACCAGATCGGCCTGCTTGCCCTTTTCAATGGACCCGATTCGGGAATCGGCGCCCAGCCACTTGGCTCCGTTCAGCGTTGCAATCTTCACCGCTTCGGCCGGGGAAAAACCCGCTTCCGCCAGCAGCTCCAGATTGCGCAGGTCGCCGAATCCGGCCATGGCGCCGCCGTTTCCGGTGGGATCGACCCCGCTCATCAGCAATCCGCCGGCCCTGGCGAACGCGTATTCAAACTGCTCTTCTTTCTTGAGCGATTCGAGCGCGGCGGTGCTCGCTGAATCCGTCGCGCGGGTGCGCGCTTCGAGATAACTGATCGCGCCCTGCGGCGTCAGAACATCCACAATTCGCGGATCGAATGGCGGGCGGTGCGGCGCGCCGGCGTCGAACACGGCGAGCGTGGAGGTGATGGCGACGTTATGCCGCACCAGATCGCGAATCATCTCCTGAACCGGCGCGGATTGGATATCGAGCTTGACCAGCGTATCCCGCGTCAGCGTCTGCGAAGGGCAGACGTCGGGCCGCTTGCCCGGATCGAACTCCGTATCCACCTCGATTCCGTGTTCCAGGTTGTCAATGCCGATCGCCGCCGCTTCGCGAAATCCGATCGAGCAGAGATGACCGGTGACCTTGATTCCCAGCTTATGCGCCGCCTCGACGGCCGCCGCAAGCTCGGCGCGCGTGATGTGCATGTAGGCTTTAAAGGAAGTCACACCCTCGGCGGCCCAGTACTCCACCGTGCGCCGGGCGTCGTCTGGCCCGCTCAATTGGTGAAGCTGCTCGATCGGCGATCCGGCGCCCTCCAGATACGGCCCGGTGATATAAAAATCCGGACCGGGATCGCGGCCCGAATCGATTCGGGCTTTCACGTTCAGATCCGTGTACGGCTCCATGCTGCCGCCGGTGCGGGCGGTGGTGACGCCGCTGGCCAGATAGAGCCGCGGAAAACTGTAGGCCTGTTCGTTGTAAATCGGGATGCCTTCGCCGGAGGGATAGAACAGATGCTCGTGCATGCCGACCAGTCCGGGAATCACGGTATGGCCGGAAAGATCCATGCGCCGCGCGCCTGCGGGCACGGCCGCCGATGCCGCGCTCTCGATCGCCGCGATTTTTCCGTGATCGATCACGATCGTCTGATCGCTCTTCACCGCCGCGCCGGTGCCGTCGATGATGCGGACGTGCTCCAGCGCGATCACCGGATCGCTGATGCTGATGAAGGACTGCTGCGCCATCGCGCACGCGGCCGCGCCAAGAAAGAGAACAATCCGCATTCCCGTTCAGTGTATCCAAGCCTTGCGGGCCGGGGCACGGCCGGGATCTCAGGCTTGGTTATAATGCGGGGTGAAGTTTTTTGCGATCCTGGTGGCCGCGGCGTCGCTGATGAGCGCGCAACGGCGAATGCCCGTCATCTTCGATACCGATATTGGCGACGATATCGATGACGCGCTGGCGCTGGCGTTCGCGCTTCAATCGCCTGAGTTGGACGTGCGCGCCGTCACCACCGTCGCCGATGACGTCGAAAGCCGCGCCCGGCTTGCCTGGAAAGAGCTGGGAGTTTTCAACCGCCGTGATATCGCGCTCGCCATCGGCGCGCCGGAGCCGCTCGCAGATCCGGTGCGCATCCGCCATTCCGCGCAATTCAATATCCTCACCGGGGCGGAGGTCATCCCGGCGGCGGCGCGCGTTCCGGCGGCCGCCTTCATCGTGACGACGCTCAAAGCCTCGGCCCAGAACATGACCGTGATCGCCGCCGGGCCGCTGACCAACATCGCGCTGGCGCTGAAACTCGATCCGTCGATCAAAGCGAAAATCGAACGGATCGTCCTGATGGGCGGCGCCTACGCGAGCGCAAAGCCGGAGTACAACATCGGCCGCGACCGTGTTGCGGCGCGGATCGTCTTCGATTCCGGCGTTCCCATCACCGCGGTCGGGCTCGATGTCACCGGGCAATGCCAGATGCGGCAGCAGGACATGAACCGGTTACGGGCCGCCGGCGATCCGCGAGCGATGTTCCTGCTGCGGCTGATTTCGCTCTGGAAGAGCGAAACGCGTCAGGAGTTCCCGGTCCTGGGCGACGTGCTGGCCGTAGCCGTAGCGGCGCGGCCCGATCTCATCAAGACCGAATCGGGCCGCGTTGCGGTGGAGGACGGAATTACGAAATTCACCGAAGCCGGCGACGCCAAAACGCGGATTGCGAAAGAAGTGCGCGCGGCGGACTTTTTTGAGCTGTTTGACAAGCGAATTGCCGAAGAATAGACAATTTTGCGGGTGGTGATCAGATGATCCAGCGAAGTCATTGCGCCGCATCCCCGAAGCTATGGTCGCCGCTGATGACATTTTCGATGGAGGAAGTATATATCCTCATCGCGACTCTCACCCTGCTCGTCGTGAAAAATTGAACCTCTCGGATCATTGGCGCAAGGGGTTGAGAGTCGCTGCTTTTTGCTATTACCGGGAAGCGATCATTGTCTCCAGTCGCCCACTGCCGGGAATTGCAGGCGTCCGATGCGGGTGATCACCAAGCCCGGATCGGTTTCCATCGCTTGAAATTCCGTGTTGGTATTGTCGAGCACGAAGAAGACGTCAACGGGTACGGTTCCAATCCCGCTCGCGGGGGGGAAGGTTGCCTGGAGCGAGAAAGTGCCGGTGCAATCCGGATTTACGGTGTAGGTGCCCGTGATGGTCAGTTGAAATATGGTTCCGTTGGCGGTCAACGTTGCCGTGGCGGTGGTTTTGCCATTGCCGTCGAAGGTCTGGGTGCCGACTTCGGCGAGAGGCCCCACCGGTCCGGCGGAAGCCGCCGTAATGAAACCGGTGGATGTGTATGCGAAGGTGCCTCTCAGGCTAGCGTTAGAACATCCTTTGTCGGCCGCGTCAGCGGTGGGCGATATGCCGAGAGCGAGGGCCGTAACTGCGGCGACTAAAAAATGAGTGGTTCTGCTTTTCATGATCATCTCCTTTCGGGTGGCGGCCGGTGTGTCAATCCGGCTCACCCCGAATAAGGAAACGGGGGCTGAAAGTTACAGCCGCTCGCGCGAAAGGCATAAAATGTTTGCTGCGGCGTCCAGATGCCAAACTGCCCTCAATGCGGAGTGGAATTGGATTCCGGCGATCCTGCGGGATTGTGCCCGCAGTGCCTGATCCAAGGCGCTTTCGATAGTTCACTGGGCGCAGCTTCCCCAAGCCAAACAAATAGTACAGCGACGGCTTTAGCGGGTGAGGACGACTTCGGCCGATACCACATCCTTCGAACTCTGGGCGAGGGTGGCATGGGTACTGTTTATCTGGCTGAACAGCGCGAACCCATTCGCCGCCTTGTCGCCCTGAAGGTAGTGAAGCTCGGGATGGACACCAGCCAGGTGCTGGCTCGCTTCGCCCACGAGCGGCAGGCGCTGGCCCTGATGGAGCACCCGAATATCGCGCGAATCCTCGACGCAGGCGCGACGCCCAAGGGCCGGCCCTACTTCGTGATGGAGTATATCGATGGGGCGCCGATCACGCAGTACTGCGACAACCACCGGATGCCAATCCGCCGGCGGTTGGAGTTGTTCCTTGCCGTGTGCTATGCCGTTCAGCACGCTCATCACAAAGGCGTGATCCACCGCGATCTCAAACCGTCGAACGTGCTGGTGATGGAACAGGATGGCGCGCCCGTTCCCAAAGTGATTGATTTCGGAATCGCCAAAGCGACCGATCAGTGGGGCGTTCAAAACACGCTCCTCACCGAGTTCGGCCAGATGCTCGGCACACCGGAGTACGCCGGTCCTGAGCAGGCCGAAGTCACGACCGGGGATGTCGACCATAGCTCCGATGTGTATTCGCTCGGCGTGCTTCTCTACGAGACGCTGATCGGCGCCGTTCCTTTCGATCCGGCTCGACTGCGGCAGGCGGGCCTCAGCGAGATGCTCCGCATCATCCGGGAAGAAGAAGCGCCGCCGCTTTCTCGAAGGCTTACGGAAGCGGGCGGCGTTGTGGCCGATATCGCCGCGCGCCGGCAAACCGATGCGGCCTCGCTGCGCCGCCTGGTGGATGGCGATCTCAACTGGATCACGCACAAGGCCTTGGAAAAAATACGGGAGCGGCGATACGCTTCGGCTGCCGAACTGGCCGCCGACATTCAGCGCTTTCTGGAGCATCGACCGGTGCTGGCGTCGCCGCCGAGCGCGCCGTACCGCGCGCGGAAATTTCTTCGCCGCCACAAGCCGGGCGTTCTCGGCGCGGCCGCGGGGCTCTTATTCCTGTTATTAAGCGGAGTGGCGGCCTGGTCGCTGATCCATCGCGATTTCGCGCCTATTCCCAAGCTGACCGACAAAGACACGATTGTTCTGGCGGAGTTCGCGAATACGACGGGCGATCCGATCTTCGACGGCACGCTGCGCCAGGGCTTAGCCATCCAGCTCGAACAATCGCCATTTCTCAAAATCATGGACGAGCAGGAGATGCAGCGCGGTCTGCGCCTGATGGATCTTCCGCCTGGCGCCCGCATCACCTATCAAACCGCGCGCGAAATCTGTGTCCGCGAAGGAGCCGCGGCCACCGTCGGCGGCACGATCGCGAGCCTTGGAAAAAGCTACGTCATCACGCTTCAGGCGATTGCTTGCCAAGACGGCGCAAGGCTCGCCAACCAGCAGATCCAGGCCGAAGACAAAGAGCACGTTTTGCATGCACTGGGGACCGCCGCGACGGCTCTACGCAGCCAATTGGGAGAATCGCACGATTCGATCCAGAAGTTCAGCCGCCCGGTCGAAGAGCAGGTCACGACGCCCTCGCTTGAGGCCCTCCAGAGCTTTACCGAGGCCATGTCGGTGATGGATCAAGGTCATTTTCTGGAATCCGTACCGTTCCTCGAGCGCGCGGTGGCCCTCGACCCGAAATTCGCCGCGGCTTACGAATACCTGGCCGTCGCGTACGAACAGGCGGGGGATTCGGCCAAGATGCGGGAATACGAAAGTAAAGCCTTCACCTTGAGCGACCGCGTGTCCGCATGGGAACGTGATGAGATCGCCACGTCGCACTACCAAAGTACGGGCGAACTAGACAAGGTGATTGATTTCAACCAATCGGGCATCCGCAACTATCCGCGCTTCTGGGGATTCCATAATGGCCTTGGACAATCTTATGTCGAGATCGGCCAGTACGAAGAGGGGCTCAAAGAGGGCCTCGAAGCGAGTCGCTTGGAGCCGAACGTCGAACCTCCTTACCGCCGCCAACTGGACGCCTACATGTGCCTGGATCGGATTGCCGAGGCCAGACAGCTAACAGAGAAATTGCGGGCGCGCGGCCTTGGCGGGGCGAGAATTCACCAGCGCTTTCTCGAACTTGCTTACCTCGAAGGCGATCGGGCCGCGATTGATCGCGAGATTCAATGGTTCGCAGGCAAGCCGGAGGAGTACCTGAGCCTTGGGCTGCAGGCCGCCGACGGGAATGTTCACGGCCAGCGCCGCGAGTCGCACGAACTGTATCAACGGGCCGCGGAGACAGCGCGGCGCAACGGATTCAAGAGCGTCGCTTCCGAACTCGAAGAGGCCGATGCCCTGGTGGGCGCGCTCGAGGGCAACTGCCGGACCGCGCGTCGCCTGAAGCGCCCGGCTTTGGCGCTGGCGATCTGCGGCGATACGGTCCAGGCGGAAAAGCTCGCCGCGGAAACCTCGAGGGTTTTTCCAAATGGAACGATCTGGAACGCCGTGCAGCTACCTTCAATTCGTGCCGCGATTGCCCTTAGCCGCGATCAGCCGGCGAAAAGCATCGAACTGCTCGCATCGGCCGCACCGTACGATCGCGCCTATCTCGAACCGGTTTACTTGCGCGGATTGGCTTATCTTCGTTTGCATAAAGGCGCGGATGCAGCGGCGGAGTTCCGAAAAATCGCGGACCACAAAGGCATCAGTTGGGGCGCTACCTGGGCTCACCCGTATTGGGCAGAATTCTATTCGATCTCCTGGCTGGGAATCGCGCGCGCCTTAGCCCTGGCGGGCGATACCGTGAACTCTAAAGAGGCATTCCAGCACTTCTTTGAATTGTGGCGGAACGCTGACGCCGATATCCCAATTCTTCGGCAAGCGAGAGCGGAATACGCCGGGGCGGGCGTCGCGAAGTAATTTACCGTTGTAACCTTGTTCCGCGCGTTTCCTTATCCTGTTTAGCGGAATCGTTGTGAGGCGAAAACGATGACCAACGGCCAGACCATGCACGCGCTGCCGGGATCGGGGTTTCCGGCGACACGCTGGACGCTTGTGCTCGCCGCGGGCGACCCTAAACGGAAAGAAGCCCGATCCGCTCTGGTTTCGCTCTGTGAGAATTACTGGTATCCGTTGTATGCCTATCTGCGCCGCCGGGGATATCCCGCCGATCAGGCGCAGGATCTTACGCAGGAGTTCTTCGTGCGAGTGCTCGAAGGCCGATATCTTGATCGCGCTGATCCTGAAAAGGGCCGGTTCCGGTCTTTTCTGCTGACCTCTTTGAAATTCTTTATCGCCGATGAAAAGGATCGGCAGAGCGCTCAGAAGCGCGGCGGCGGAATGGTGGCGCCCCTTGAATTTTCATCCGGCGAGGAACGCTACCAACGCGAGCCCGCGCATGGGGAAACGCCGGAGCGGATCTTCGAGCGCCGTTGGGCTCTTTCCGTGATCGATCGGGTCCTGGGCAAATTGCGGGAAGAGTTCGTACGACAGGGGCGGCCAGAGCATTTCGAGCGCTTGAAGGTGTTCCTTCTCGGGCAGGCCGACGCGCCATACACGGCGCTGGCTCGCGAATGGAAAACATCGGAAGGGGCGCTCAAAGTGGCAATTCACCGGCTTCGCAAGCGCTATCGCGACCTCTTCCGCCAGGAAATCGCGGATACAGTGGCGGATCCTGCCGAAGTGGAATCCGAACTTCGCTATCTTGCCGCCGTGCTCACAAGGCGGTAGCCGCATCCTCCGCATCGCTACCTTTCGAGCGCGCGCAGCGCCGCTTCGCCGCGGAAATTAGCCGCCGCGCGGCGTCGCGGTTTCCGCCCTGATGTAGAATGTTATCCGTGCAACCCGACACCGCTCTCCAACTCGCGACCAGCCAATTGAACCGGGTTCGTTCGGAAATCGGAAAAATCATCGTCGGCCAGCAGGATGTGGTCGATGGCGTTCTCATTTGCCTGCTGGCCGGCGGGCACGTCCTGCTGGAGGGCGTCCCCGGGCTGGGAAAGACCACTCTTTTGCGCACGCTTTCGCGCGTGCTGCGCCTCAAATATTCGCGAATCCAGTTCACTCCGGATCTCATGCCGGCCGATATCGTTGGCAGCATGATTATCGATACCGAAGGCGGCTCGAAGTCGCTGCGCTTCCAGCCCGGACCGATTTTCGCGCACCTGGTGCTGGCCGACGAAATTAACCGGGCCACGCCCAAGACGCAGTCCGCGCTGCTGGAGGCGATGCAGGAACATACCGTCACCAGCGGCACCGCCACGCACGAGCTGGAAGCGCCGTTTCTGGTCATGGCCACCCAGAATCCGATCGAGATGGAAGGCACCTATCCGTTGCCGGAAGCGCAACTGGACCGGTTTTTGATGAAGATCCTGGTGCGCTATCCCTCGCGCAGCGACTTGAACACGATCGTCGAGCGCACCATCCAGCGCGACGACATCAGTGTTGAGCCGGTGCTGGACCGGGACGAGATCCTCGGCCTGCGCGACGTTTGCCATCACGTTCTGGTGGCCCCGCACGTGCAAGAACACGCCATCGATCTGGTGATGGCGACGCAGCCGGGCGCGCCGCAGGCCCATGAGATGGCCAACAAGTTCGTGCGCTACGGGAGCTCGCCGCGGGGAGCGCAGGCGCTGGTGGAATGCGGCCGGGTGCTGGCGCTGATGCGGGGCCGCCTGCATCTTTCAACCGAGGATATCGACGCGGTGGCGCCGGCCGTGCTGCGCCACCGCATCATTTTGAATTTCGACGCTCACGCCGAGGGCCTGACTCCGGAAACCATTCTGGCCCGGATCATTCCCAACGCCGGCGTGGCGGCGGTGCGGTAACGTGGCCGGGCAGCTTCTGGAAACCGCCCTGCTCGAAAAGCTCGAGCGGCTGACGATTCATTGGCAGAAATCGCTCCCCGGGCTGGTCGGCGGCCATAACACGTCGCGGTTCGCCGGACCGGGCCAGGAATTTCTCGATCATCGCCATTTCCATCACGGCGACGATCTCCGCGCCGTGAATTGGCGGGTTTTTCTGCGCCTGGAAAAGCTGTTTCTGAAGATGTTTCAACTGGAGCCGCGCATCCCGGTCCGCCTGCTGTTTGACGCCAGCGATTCGATGAAGACCGGGCATCCGCCCAAGTTCGATTACGCGCGCCAGTTGGCCGGCGCGCTGTGCTATGTCGGCCTGGTGCGCCTGGATTCGATCTGCCTCCAGCCGTTTGCCAGCAAGCTCGGCGACGCGTTCGTGGCCAGCGGCGGCCGCCACCGCTTCCAGCCGGCCGTGAATTTTCTGAGCGCGGCCAAGACCGGCGGGCGGACCAGCTTCTTCGATGTGGCGCGCGATTTCGTCTCCACCTATCCGCAGCGCGGCCTGGTGATCGTCATCTCCGATTTTTTAGACGACGGCGACTGCGAACGGCCGCTGCAATATCTCTCCGATTTCGGCCATGAGCTGATCCTGGTTCACGTCTGGTCGCCGGAGGACCGCGAGCCGCCATGGGAGGGCGAGCTGGAGCTGGAAGACGCCGAAACCGGCCGGCACGTCGAACTGTCTTTCGACGCGGAAGCGCGCCGCATCTATACGCAGGCGTTCGACGACTACGCGCAGTCGCTGCGGCGGGTGGCCTTGCGCAACAATGGCCGTTACGTAGGCGTGCCGAGCAACGTCCCAGTGGATGAGGCGATTTTCGGCCCCCTGGTCCGCGCCGGAGCGTTAGAATGAACCGGTAGCCTGTGCCGGCGGGCCGGGGCTGCCGGAAGGATCATGTCGTTTCTCAATCTCAGTCTCGGCGAACTGCTCGGCCTGGCTGGCGCGATCTCGGCGGGGATCGTGGCGCTTTATCTGCTGGACCGTTCCAGGCGCCGCCAGTTGGTCGCCACGCTGCGCTTCTGGACGCAGGCCGACGTCCGCACGGAGCTGAAGCATCGCCGCCGCATCCAGCAGCCCTGGAGCCTGCTGCTGCAAGTCCTCAGCATGGTTCTTCTGCTTCTGGCGATCGCGGGGCCGCATTTCGGCGGCGATGAATCCGCGTTCCGCGATCACGTGGTGCTGCTGGATACTTCGGCGTGGATGGGGGCGCGGACCCGCACCGGCACGCTGATGGACGAGGCTCGCGCCGCGGCCCGCGCCTATATCCGCTCGCTGCCGGCCCGCGATCGCGTGATGATCGTCCGCGCCGACGCGCTTGCGACCCCGGTCACGCCGTTTGAAGCGGACCGGGCCGTGCTCGAACGGGCGATCCGCGAATCGCAGCCGGGCGCTTCGGCCTTGAATCTCCAACAGGCGATCGAGTTCGCGCAGCGCGCCCAGCGCCTGCAATCGCAGCGCGCCGGCGAGATCGTCTATGCCGGCGCCGCGCGCGTGCCCGGAGAAGAAGCGGCGCCGGTGCAGGCGCCGCCCAATCTGCGCGTGCTCGCGGTAAACGCGCCGCAGGAAAACACCGGGCTGCGAAAGATCGGCCTGCGCCGCTCGCCCGCCGACCCCGATACCTGGAACATATTCGTCTCGGTGAAGAACTACGGATTGCGGCCGCATGACGTCCAGCTTGCGCTGCAATTCGGCGGCGCGCCGGCCGGTTCTAAAGCGATGACGCTTAAGCCCGGCGCCGAGGAGCAGGCGACATTCGAGTACAAAACCAAGGTCGCCGGTTATCTGGAAGCGCGCCTTTTGCCGGAAGACTCTTTTCCCCAGGACAACCGCGCGCTGATCGAGCTACCCGCGCGGCAGGCGTTGCGCGTGGTCGTGTATTCGGCCGAGCCGCGCTTGCTGCGCGCGCTGATCGCCTCCAATCCGCAAGTCAGCGCCCGCTTTGAGCCGCCCGAGCGGTTCGATCCGCAGGCCAAAGCCGATATCTTCGTGCTGGACCGCTTCATTCCTCCCGCGCGCCCGCGCGCCGATTCCATCTGGATCGAGCCTCCGGCCCTCGGATCGCCCATCCCGGTGCGGGAGACGAAGACCGGCATCACGCTGGAGCATTGGCGTCCGGAAACGCAGCTCGGCGCCGGGCTGCACACTCGAAACGCGCGCATCGAGTCGGGCGAAATCCTCAGCGCCGCGCCCGGCGATATTGTGGTCGCCGAGGCCGCCGGCGGGCCGCTGGTTGTCGCCCGGCCGTCGGAGCCCAAGATCGCCGTCCTCGGATTCGAACCGCTGCGCTCCTCGATGAAGTACGAGCTGGCGACGCCGCTGCTGATGGGCAACCTGATGCGTTGGATGGCGCCGGAAACATTCCGGCGCTGGGATGTTCAGGCGGGCACGGTGGGCACCGTCACCGTCGCGCTCGATCCGGCCGCCGATCGTTCCAGCGTCCGCGTGGTGACCGAGGACCAGCGCGCGCTGCCTTTCACCATCGAGGGCGACACCCTTCGCTTCTTCGCGGGCTCGCCCGGAACGGTTCGCGTATTGGCCGGCGACCGCGAAACGGTCTACTCCCTCACGCTGCCCGACGTCGGAGAAGCGGCCTGGAAGCCGCCGCCCGGCGTCCGCCGCGGAATCCCCCGCGCGGCCGAGGCGAGCGACACCGGAATCGACGTGTGGCCCTGGCTGGCTCTGGGCGGGGGCGCCGGCCTGCTCATCGACTGGCTGCTGTTCGGGCGCAGCCGGGCGCTGCGGCTTCGCGCCGCCCGCCTCGCCGCCGGCGCGGCGCGCTTTAACGCCTGGAGAAAAGCGTCATGACGTTTGAACGGAGCTGGGTTCTCGCCGCCGCCGCGCTGCCGCTGGTCTGGATGCTGCTTGAGTGGCGGCGCACCACGCGCCGCTTCGGCCTCGCGCTCAAAGCTCTCTGTTTTGCCGCGATTCTCGTCGCGCTCGCCGAGCCGCGCCTCAACGTCTTTGAAACCAAAGTCGCCGTCGCGGTTCTGGTGGATACTTCGGCCAGCGTCACGCCCGCCGATCTGGAGCGCGCCTCGCGCCTCGCCGCCCAGCTCGCCAGCGAGCGCGGCCGCCACTGGATGCGCGTCATCCCCTTTGCCCGCTCCACCCGCCCGCTCAGCCGCAACGAGGATCAAAAGCCGTGGAAGTTTCTTCCCACCGCTGGAGAAAACGGCCGCGCCACCGACCTGGAAGCCGCCATCCGGGAAGCCGCCGCCGCGCTTCCCGCCGGCATGGTCCCGCGCATCGTGCTGATCTCCGACGGCAGGCAGAACAAGGGCAGCGTGGCGCGGGCGGCCTGGCAGGCGCAACAGTTGGGGATCCCGATCGATACCTACCCGCTCGCCGGACGCCCCCAGCCGGCCATGCGTCTGGAGTCCGTCAGCCTGCCTTCGATCGCCTTCACCGGCGAACCGTTTCCCATCGACGCCGTGGTCTCCACGCCGAAAGCGGGACCCGCCGAAGTGGAGCTCGCCGCCGAAGGCCGCACGCTGGGAAAGAGCCAGGTGCAGCTCGCCGCCGGGGAAAATTCGCTGCGCCTGCACGCCAGCCTGAACACGCCGGGCGCCCTTGATCTGGCCATCTCGGTGCGCGGCGAAAGCGCCGGCCAGGGCGAAGTGCATTTCGATCAGGCGGTGACCCTCCGCCGGCCCAGGGTTCTCTACGTCAGCGGCGACGCGCCGGGCGCGAATTCCCATCTCAGCTCCACCCTGGAGGCGGCGCAGTTCAGCGTCGATCGCGCCGAAGCATTCAGCGCGGGCAATCTCGCCGATTATCAGCTCATCATCTTCGACAACTGGGATCTGGAGAGCATCCCCGCCGCGCGCAAGGCGGAGCTGGAAACCTACGTCAAGCAGGGCGGCGGCCTGCTGGTGATCGGCGGCGAGCGTAACGTTTACGCCGAGGACAAGGCCAAGGTCGAGGACGCGCTCGACCGCGCTCTGCCCGCCAAACTCGCTCCGCCGCGCTCGCCCGAGGGGACCGCGGTGGTGCTCATCATCGACAAGTCTTCGTCGATGGAGGGCCGTAAGATCGAGCTGGCGCGCCTGGCCGCCATCGGCGTGGTCGATAATCTTCGGCCCATCGACCTGGTCGGCGTCCTCATCTTCGATAATTCGTTCCAATGGGCCGTGCCGCTGCGCCGCGCCGAGGACCGAACTTTGATCAAGCGCCTGATTTCGGGAATCACCCCCGACGGCGGCACGCAGATCGCGCCCGCGCTCAACGAGGCGTACCGCAAAATCCAGCCCACCAACGCCGCCTACAAACACATCGTTCTTTTGACCGACGGAATCTCCGAGGAGGGCGACAGCCTGGACCTCTCGCGGGAGGCGCAGGCCAAGCGCGTCACCATTTCGACTGTCGGCCTGGGCCAGGACGTGAACCGGTCCTATCTGGAAAAAATCGCGCAACTGGCCGGCGGCAAATCGTATTTCCTGAACGAGCCCGCCGGCCTCGAGCAGATTCTTCTGCGCGACGTGATGGAGCATACCGGCAGCACCGCCATCGAAAAACCGGCGCTCGCCGTCAAAGTCGCCCGGCCCGCCGGAATTCTGGACGGCCTCGACATGAACGCCGCGCCGCCGCTCAAAGGCTACGTCAAATTCACGCCCAAGCCGGGCGCCGATACGATCCTGGAGATCGATCGCGATCCCCTGCTGAGCGTGTGGCAATATGGACTGGGCCGCTCCGCCGTTTTCACCTCCGACGCCAAAGCCCGCTGGGCCGCCGATTGGATCACCTGGAAAGGCTACGACAAGTTCTGGGCCAATCTCACGCGCGATCTCCTCCCGCACGCGCAAGCCGGCGAAGCGACGCTGGAATATGACAGCGCCAACGGCGAACTGGTGGTCGATTATCGCCTGGGCCGCAGCGTCGAGGAGCCCGCCACCATTCCCGAGATTTTTGTTTTCGGCCCCGATAACTTCCAGCGCCCGATTCCGGTGAAGAAAATCGCCGACGGCACCTTCCGCGGCCGCCTTCCCATCGGCCAGCGGGAGGGCCTGTTCCGCGTCCGCCCGCTGGCCGACTCGCAAGCCTTCCCGGAAGCCGGCCTCTACCGCCCCGAAGCCGAGCTGGCCGACTACGGCTCCGATCCCGCGCTGCTCAAACAAGTCTCCGAATTCACCGGCGGACGCTTCCAGCCGAGCCCCAAAGCGGTTTTCGACGCCGGAAACCGCAGCATCCCCTCCACCATGCAGCTCTGGCCCGGTTTTCTCGCGCTGGCGATCCTGTTGAATCTCGCCGAGCTGATCCTGCGCAAATGGAAAGGCGTCCTCGGCCGGTCCTGAGCGCCGCCGCTAGTGCCTGGCGAACATCTCCATCACGTCCTTGCGCAGCGCGGCCTGGCTGTCCGGACGGCTGTAGAACATGTGCCCGCCCGGATACTCCCGCACCGCGACGCGCGACGCGTCTCCCATCACCGGCATCTGATCCACCGTGAGCACGGACCCCATGAACGGGCACGACAGATCGTTCCATCCGTGCGCGATCATCACCCGCAGCTTGGGATCGGCCGCAACCGCCTCCCGCAGATCGCCGGCCGCGCCGTTGCGCAGCGCCCGGCTCTCGTGATCCCATTGCGAGTTGACCGAATAGCTCAGCGCGTGATAGCGCGCCTCCGTTTTCCAGCCCACCACGCGGGTCACGAAATCGACCATGGCGGTGGTGGTCGGCGCGATGATGCTTTCCAGCAGCGGATCGTTGCCGCGCGGATAGGGCGAGTAGGGGAACGGATCGAAGGAGGTCACGTTGGAGTCGTAGATGCTGCCGATCTTGCCCTGCTCGCGGAACACCTCGCGCAGATACGCCCCGATCTCCAGCCGCGCTCCGCTGCGCCGGACAAACTCCTCCTCCAGCCCGGTCATCTCGGTGACCTTCTTGACCAGCCGGGTCATCGCCGCCGGATCGGAACGGCCCTTGAGCAGATCCGTGACGTATTCTCCGCGCGTATAGGCGATCACCTGGGCCATCGCCTCCGGCGTGAGCTTGTGCGTCCGCTCCAGGTGCGCCGCCGCGATCGACGGCAGCGTCATCATCCACCGCATCGGCGAGACGTCGGGATTTTCGTCGAGCGTCGGGTTCAGATACGGCGACACCAGCACCAGGCCGTTCATCGCCACCCCCATCTGCGATTGCAGATAGTGCGTCACCCGCGGCCCGCGATAGCCCCCGTAGCTCTCGCCGACCAGATATTTCCGCGAACCCATCCGTCCGTTCTTCACCAGCCAGTCGTAGATCACCCGCGACAGGTAATGAATATCGTTCTCGGTGGAATAAAACAGCTTCTTGGTCTCCTCGGCGGAGACCAGCGAGCGGCTGAAGCCGGTGCCGATCGGGTCGATGAACACCAGGTCCGTAAAATCGAGCCAGGTCCCCGGATTATCGGTCAGCACCGCCGGATCGGAGGGGCTGTCGCCCGGATCGCCGAACTTCACGTGTTTGGGGCCGATCGCCCCCAGATTCAGATAGACCGAAGCGGCGCCCGGTCCGCCATTGAGCGCGAACGTCACCGGCCGGTCCTTGCCCTCCACGATGTAAGCCGTATAAACCACCTCGCCGGTTTTCTTTTCATTCTCGAAAACCGGCAAGGTCCCCACCGTCACCTGATAGGCCAGCGTCCTGCCGTTAAACTGGATGCTCTGCGCGGCGTGAGCGTCGGGCGGCAGCGGAGGTTCTTTCTCCGCCGCGTCCTTGGCCGCGGCCGGAGCCGCCGGCTTGGGCTCCTGCGCGTAGGCGTACAGGCCAAAGGACACCATCAGGACGGAAATGATCTGGAGTTTTCTCATAGGCGCTTGTTTCCAGGCTACCGCGCGGAAGGCTTTCCCGTCCCGGGCGCGGGCGGGCGAATCAACACGCGCCGCGGACCTTGAGCGCCTCGTCGATGATCGACAACAGTTGTTTGCGCGTGATCTCGATCTTCTCGCCTGCTTCCGGCAGATCCTCGGCCGTCAGCGGCGCGCCCGGCTCGAATCTATTGCGCGACTTCACGCCATACCGTGCGCGCGAATCAAACAGCTTCTGCACCTCCACCCGCGGCAGCGCCTGGGCTCCTCCGAGCAGTTCCGCCACCAGCGTGATGCGCGCGAAGTGCTCCACCATTTCCATCCGGAAATAGGCCTGCCAAACGTCCTCGCCGTAAGCGACGGCGCCGTGGTTTGCCATCAGCAGCGCGTCGAAATTGGGAATATAAGGAAGCATGCCCGCGGTGAGCGCCGGCGTGCCCGGTAATCCGTAGCCGGCCAGCGGAACCGAGCCGAGCGAAATCACGACTTCCGGCAGCAGCGCCAGGTTCAACGCGCGGCCCGCCGCCGCAAACCCGGTGGCCACCGGCGGATGCGCATGCACCACGCCCCCTACATCCGGACGCATGCGATAGATGGTCAGATGCATGCCCATCTCCGAGGTCCGCTCCCGCTCGCCGGAAAGCTTGCCGCCGTCCAGATCGCAGACGATCAGATCCTCCGGCTTCATCATGCCCTTGCACACCCCGGTGGGCGTCGCCAGCAGGCGCCGCTCGTCCAGCCGCAAAGTGATGTTTCCATCGTTTGCGGCCACCCAACCCTTTTCGAACACGAGCCGCCCCACCCGGATCACGTCGTCGCGAAGCTGATCTTCGGTCTTGGTCATCGCCGGCCGTGCTCTTGATTGTAGCAGCGAATCGCCGGCGCCGTAGACCGGCCGGGCGCGCGTTTGGCCGCGCTATTCGTAGCGCAGCGCTTCGGTCGGATTCAGCCTGGCGGCGCGGTTGGCCGGCAGAATGCCAAACACCAGACCGACCAGCAGGGAAACCGAAAAGGACACCGCAATCGACAGCGGAGAGATGGGAATCTGGAGCTCGTCGGTGAAAAACTGCACGCTCAGCGGGATCGCCACGCCGATCAGCGTTCCCGCCAGCCCGCCGCTCAGGCTGATGAGCACCGCTTCGGCCAAAAACTGCTCCAGGATGTCGCGCCGCGCCGCCCCCACCGCCATGCGCAGGCCGATCTCGCGCGTGCGCTCGGTCACCGTGACCAGCATGATGTTCATGATCCCGATGCCGGAAATGATCAGCGCGATGGCCGAAACCACCACCAGCACCACCGTCAGGATGTCGCCGATGGTGCGCGCCGCCGCCAGAATCGCGCTCAGATTGGCCACCGAATAATGCGCCCCCGGACGGTGGCGCCCTTCCAGCAGTACGCGGACCGCGTTGGTCAGCGGCTCCACGTCGCTCACGCTCCGCGCCTGTATATACAGAGGATCGATGCGCTCAATCTGGGCGAAGTAGCGGAGCACGGTGATGGGGATCATGGCGTTCTCCCCGGTCAGTTCGGTCAGGCTGAAGGTGTCGATGCGTTCGCGGAACACGCCGATTACCGTGAATTGCAGCCCGTGCAGCTTGATGGTTCTGCCGATCGCCGCCTCGGCGCCGCCGAACAGCTTTACCGCCAGCTTCTGCATCAACAGCGCGACATGATGGCGCTGGGCGACGTCGCTGGCGTCCAGATACCGCCCGGAAAGGAGCTGGAGGTTGCGCACCACCGGATAAAATTCGTCGGTGCCGATGATGGCGACGTCCTGTTCGCGGCCGTTCACCCACATGCGGTCCATGCTGTTCATGACTCCGGTGGCGGCCACGATCCGCGAGGCGAACTTTTCGCGCACCGCCTCCACGTCGGCGAGCTTGACGAAATCGGCATCGGCCGTGGCGATCGCGCCGTTGTTGCCCGATTCGTACTGCGCGTAAATCAGATTGGAGCCGACGCGCTGGATCTCTTCCAGGATCCGGTTCTTCCCCACCAGCGAAATGGTCACCACCAGAATCACGCTGGCGTTGCCGATCACCAGACCCAGCCCGGTCAGGAAGGCCCGGATTTTGTTCGCGCGCAGCGCCTCGATGCTGGAGCGCAGCGCTTCGCGGTGAAACATCAGCGGCTGCCCCGGCTCTCCCTCACGACCCGGCTCCGATCTTCCGCAGAAGCGCTTCGGCCTGCTCGCGCGGCGGATCGTCGGGCGTCAGCGGCGCCCGCAGATATCTTTCCAGAAGCTCCCGCGCCTGGCCCAGATTGCGCCGCGCCTTCACGTATACGCTCGCCCGCTCAAACAAAAGCTGGGGGTCATCCGGAGCCAGATGCGCGGCCTTGTCGAACATCGCCTCGCTCTCTTTATAGCGGCCGCGCTTGGCCAGATATTTCCCGAGGGCGATGAACCGCCCCACCTGCTTCGGCGCCAGCTCCGCCGCCCGCCGCAACTGGTCCTCGGCCGCGTCGTACTGCTTGCGCTTGTCGTCGATGAGGGCGCGCGCGTAGTGGCCCTCGGCCGGATCGGTTTTGGAGATGAGATCGGCCAGGGCCTCCGCCTTCTGCATCCCTCCGCCCAGGAAGTTCGGCGCATCCAGATAGTAATCGAGCAGATCGCCGGTGGCGTCTCGATTCGCCGGATCGAGCTGCACGCTCCGCTCCAGCGCCTGCCGGGACTTGTTGGCGTAGCCCGGCGCGGTGAACGGATTGGCCGTCTCCGCCCGCCGGCCGTAGGCCCGGCCCAGCCAGTGCAGAATCCGGGCATTGTCCGGATCGAGCGCTAAAGCCCTTTCCAGCGCCTCGGTGGACTTTTTGTAATCCCCCAGCATGAAGTAATTCTGCCCCATCAGTTGCAATGCGGCGGCGCTTTTGTGGGACTCCGAAGCCAACACGGCCAGCGACTCGCGGTATTGCGTGCGCTGGAACAGCTCGCGCGCCTGATCCTCCACCGAACCGCCCGCGGCCAGCCCTGCCGCCACCGTCAGAATACAGACAAGCCTCATCGGTAAACGCAACAAAAACCTAGTCTACTATCTTCGATGCGCGGCGGGAAAGAAGGGATACGGAAAATCCCGTCCGAATCCGCTTCCCATACCGCGCCGGAGCAACGCCGTTGCCCTAATTGGGCAGTTTCGATAACTTTTTGCGGATTTCTGCGGCGTTTTTGGCGCCGGGCGAGAGCTCCAGATATTTTGCGTACGCCTGGCGCGCGCCTTTGCCGTCGTGCAGCTTCTCATCGGCCTCAGCCAGCTTTAAAAACGCCTCTGCCGAGCCCGGATCCCACTTGGTCGCTTCCAGGTAACGCGAGCGCGCCGCCTGAAGCTTTCCCTTCTTGAAGTAGTAATCTCCGGCGACGACGTTCTTTTGCGCTTCGATCGGATTGAGCGTGTACTCTTTCGGTTTGACGGATTCGTCTTCTTCGGGCGGCTCCTGTTGCTGCTGCTGCGCCGGCGGAGTCTTGGGGGGAGCAGGCGGCTGTTGCGCCGACAGCGCCGTGCCCAGCAGCGCCAACGCCCAGCGGATCCTCGCCACAATTTCAGTATACGCATCTTCAGTTTACGCATCCGGGCGGCTCCGGCCGGCGGGCGCCGCTGCGCTACACTTTGTAGGCGTGACCCGGTACTGGGTGGTGCTGCTGCTGCTGGTGGCTTCCGGTCTGCTGAACTACGCCGACCGCGCCAATCTCTCGGCCGGCGCCACCGACATCCAGCGCGAGCTGCAACTGAGCAATGATCATCTCGGCCTGCTGCTTTCCGCGTTTTTCTGGACCTACGCGCTGGCGCAGCTCTGCTACGTCGCCGGATGGCTGGCCGACCGCCTGCATGTCTGCCTGGTGCTGGCCTGCGGCGTCGCTCTGTGGTCGGCGGCAACGGCGGCGACGGGACTGGCCGGATCATTCGCCGCGTTGTTCTCGCTGCGGCTGGTGCTGGGGACAGGGGAATCGGTGGCCTATCCATCGTATTCGCGGATTCTGGTGAGCTGTTTTCCGGAGCATCGCCGCGGGCTGTCGAACGCGGCCATCGACGCCGGCACCAAGCTCGGACCGGCGGCAGGAACCCTGCTCGGCGGATTGCTGATCCCCGCCTTTGGATGGCGCGTGTTTTTTCTGGCCCTGGGGACCGCGGGATTGATGTGGGTGGTCCCCTGGCTTGTGTTTATGCCGCGCGGCAAAAAGGTCTCTTCGGCCCACGATCCCAACTCCCCGCATTTGGCGCGGATTCTCTGCTGCCCCAAGGTTTGGGTGACCGCCGCGGGGCTGTTCTGCTCCAACTATTTCTGGTACTTCCTCATCACCTGGCTGCCGCCCTATCTTGAAAAAGAGCGGAACTTCCCGAAAGCCCGGATGGCGGTAGCGAGCTCGGCGTCATTTCTGGCGATCGCGCTTTCCGCGTTGATTTCCGGATGGCTCTCCGACCATCTGATTCTGCGCGGCAGCGCCGCCACGCGGGTGCGCAAGGGCTTTGCCGGATGCGGCCTGATTCTTTCCACGCTGCTGCTGCCGGTAGCCGTCATCGACAACGTGAATCTTGCCATGACGCTGCTGCTTGCCGCCTGCATTGCCTTCGGGATGTATACCGGAAATGTTTATGCGATCACCCAGACGCTCGCCGGCCCGTCCGCCGCGGGGCGATGGACCAGCATTCAGAATGGCGTTGGTAATCTTGCCGGAGTCGCGGCGCCGTGGTTCACCGGCTGGGTGGTCGACCGCACCGGACACTTCCTCCCCGCGTTTCTAGCCGCGGCGTGCCTGGCGCTGGCCGCGGCGGCGCTGTTCACCCTCGCTCTCGGCAAGCTGGAGCCGGTGGATTTTCAAGCCGAAAAAGTTCTCAGTTCCTAGCCGGCCGCTTCTCACTTCGCCGGGTGAAACGAATCCGTCCAGCGGACCTCCACCGGCTGTTCCTCGCTCTCGATACTCAGGTTTACGACCACCGGCTCCTGCCCGCTGCGCACCACGACGGCTTCCACGGGCATCTGGGGGCTGGCGTTCATTTCCTGGTGTGGAACCATTGGCGGAACATAAATAAAATCGCCGGGGCCGGCCTCGGCGAAGTACTCCAGGCGCTCGCCCCAGCGGAAGCGCGCGCGCCCGCGGACGATGTAGAGCACCGTCTCCAGTTCGCCGTGATGATGGGCGCCGGTTTTCGCGTTGGGCTCGACCACCACGGTTCCCGCCCATAGTTTCTGGGCTCCGGTGCGGGCGTAGGTGATGGCGGCCTCGCGCGTCATGCCGGGAGTTTGCGGCGTGTTCCTGTCCAGCTCGCCGGCGCGGATGACGCGAATGCCGTGGGTCTTCCAATCCGTCATTTCGCCGCCGAGCCTTCGACGGGGTAGCCTTTATCCACCCAGTCCGTGCCGAAGTTGGTGGGGATTTCCACCACCTTGATCCTGGAGTAGCCCAGATTTTTGAGCAGCGTGTAGGCGGGCTTCATGTTGGGACAGTGATCCCAGGGGCAGCAGCCGCAGTACAGCACAATCAGCCGGTCCTTGGGAACGCCGGCCACCGCCTTCTTGAGCGGCTCCAGATCGCGCGAAGCCGGTCCGGCGTACACCGACCCGGGAATATGTTTTACCGCGTAAAGTTTTTCGAATCCGACCTGGAGAATGAGCGCGTCCATTCCCTTGAACTGCTTTGCCAGATCGCCGGGCGAGACGACCTGGGAGGGCGGCCAGGGGGGATTCACCCCGGCGCCGTTGGGCTGCTGGGCCAGGACCGCGGCGGCGAAGAATCCGCAGAGAGCGAGCGAAAAACGGTTCATAGATCCAACTTACCTTGTTTGCTTCGCGGCCGGTCAATCCGCCGTCTGCGCCCGCCCGCTGATCAGAAACACGGCGACCTCCGCCGTCAGGTTCGGGAAGGCGCGGCGCTCGCGTTGGCCGGATAAAAATATCCTCCGCTCCACCAGCCACTTCTCCTTGACGGCCAGCGCCTCGAAATCGAGCACGGTCAGAAAATGGATATTCGGCGAATCATACCATTCGTAGGGAAACAGCTTCGTCTTCGGCGCGCGGCCGCTCCACAGATGGGCGAGGCGGACGCGCCAGTGGCCGAAGTTCGGGAACGCCACGATGCCGCGCTTGCCCACCCGCAGCATGCCGCGGAGGACGCGCAGCGGGTCGCGCGTTTCCTGAAGCGTCTGGCTGAGGACCACGTAATCGAACGCGCCGCCGGGATAGTCGTCAAGCGCGGATTCAAGATCGCCCTGATAGACGGAGACGCCGCGCGCGATGGCTTTTTGCGCCCGGGCGGCGGTGATTTCCACCCCGCGCCCGTCCACCTGTTTATGTTCCCGCAGCCAGGCCAGCAGCTCTCCCTCGCCGCAGCCCAGATCCAGCACGCGCGTGCCGGGCGCGATCAGCTCGCCGATGATGGCGAAGTCGCGGCGCCCGTAAACCTCAAGCATGAGTGCTCTCGAGGAAGCCGCGGATCAGCTCCGTCTGCTCTTCGGCCTCCACCAGAAACGCGTCGTGGCCGTAGTGCGACTCCAGGTTGCAGTAGGCGACGTCGCAGTTGCGGCTGCGCAGCGCGCGCACGATCTCCTGCGACTGATAGCTGGGATAGAGCCAGTCGGAAGTGAAGCTGATCACCAGAAAACGGGTCTTGATTCCGTCGAACAGCGAGGAGAGCGGGCCGCGCTCGGTCAGGTCGAAGGAGTCCATCGCGCGGGTGATGTAGATGTAGGAGTTCGCGTCGAAGCGGTCGACGAACCGGCTGCCGCGGTATTGCAGATAGCTTTCCACCTCGAACTGGTCCGGCGCGCGCAGGCGGCGCCCGAATTTCTGGCGCATGCTCTCATCGCTCATGTAGGTGATGTGGCCGATCATGCGGGCCACCGCCAGGCCGCGCGCCGGCGGGCGGCCGGAGTAATAATCGCCGTGGTTCCAATCCGGATCGGCCATGATCGCCTGGCGGCCCACCTCGTTGAAGGCGATCTGCTGCGCGCTGTGGCGCGCGGTGGCCGCGATGGGCAGCGCGGCCGCCACCTGATCCGGATAGGAAACCGCCCATTCCAGCGCCTGCATTCCGCCCATCGATCCGCCCGCCACGGCGAGCAGCCGGGAGATGCCCATCGAATCGATCAGCATCTTCTGCACGCGAACCATGTCGGCGATGGTGATCGCGGGAAACCGCATTCCCCACGGGCAGCCGGTTTGCGGATTGATCGAGCCCGGTCCCGTGCTTCCGCGGCAGCCGCCGAGCACGTTGGAGCAGATCACGAAATAGCGGTCCGTATCGAAGGCCTTGCCCGGTCCGATCATCTTCTCCCACCAGCCGCCTTCGCCGGCCGCGTGGGCGTCGCCCGAAAAGGCGTGCAGCGTGAGAATCGCGTTGCTTCTGGCGGCGTTGAGCTCGCCGTAGGTTTCATAGGCGATCTCGACGTTTTCCAGCGTGGTTCCGCAATCCAGCGCAACACGTTCGAACGTGGCCGTAGCGGCGTGAGTGATCATGGAATGAAATTTAAGTGTACAGCTTCATCCGTAACGGATTCGCAGCCTCGCAACAGGCCGCTGGCGGCGGGGCTCCGGATGTGTTGAAATAGAAGTTACCCCGCTCACCTGGAGGCTTTAGCCGCTTGAATCCGGCAGTCCTGGCCCTGGAAGACGGTACGGTCTTCGAGGGGATCAGCTTTGGCGCGCCCGCCGAACGCGCGGGTGAAGTTGTTTTCAACACCGCGATTACCGGCTACCAGGAAATTTTCACTGATCCGTCTTACGCCGGCCAGATCGTCGTGCTGACCAATCCCGAAATCGGCAACTACGGCGCGAACGGCTCCGATAACGAAGCCGCGAAACCGCACATCGAAGGACTCGTTGTCCGCGAGTTTTCGCCGCTGGCGAGCAACTGGCGCGCGGAGGAGACCGCTCAGCAATTCTTAATCAGCCACAACGTTCCGGTGATCGCGGGAATCGATACACGGGCCCTGGTGCGGCGCCTGCGGTCGCGCGGCGTCATGCGCGGCGTGCTGTCGGCGGCGAGGACGGACGCAAGCGTCCTGATCGAGCGCGCGAAAAATTCTCCATCCATGGCGGGACTCGAGCTGGCGACCCGCGTTTCGACGCCGGAACCCTACCAATGGCTGGAGCCGGCCGAGCCGTGCTCGCCTTCGGATCTGGAGGGCGAAGCCGCCGAGCCGCGTTTTCACGTGGTCGCCTACGACTTCGGGATCAAGAGAAATATTCTGCGGCGTCTGCGCCAGTGCGGGTGCCGGCTCACGGTGGTCCCGGCAAGAACCACAGCGGAAGAGACGCTGGCGCTGAAGCCGGACGGGATTTTTTTATCGAACGGTCCGGGCGATCCCGAGCCGCTCCAGTTTCAGGCCGCGCAGGTGCGCAAGCTGATCGGCCGCGCGCCGATTTTCGGGATCTGCCTGGGGCATCAGATTCTCGGGCTGGCGCTGGGGGCCAAAACGTACAAGCTGAAATTCGGGCATCGCGGCGCCAACCACCCGGTGCTGAATCAAATCACCGGAAAAGTGGAAATTACGTCTCATAATCACGGTTTTGCGGTCGATCCGGATTCGCTCGACGCCGCCAAAATCGAGATCACGCACACGAATTTGAACGACGGCACGCTGGAGGGATTCCGCCATCGCGAATATCCCGTGTTTTGCGTCCAGTATCATCCTGAAGCCGCCCCCGGCCCGCACGATTCGCGCTATCTTTTCGACGATTTTGTGAAGCTCATGGAGCAGCATGCCCCGGCGAAATGATCTGCGCCGCATCCTGATCGTCGGCAGCGGCCCCATTGTCATCGGCCAGGCCTGCGAATTCGATTATTCCGGCGCGCAGGCGTGCAAGGCGCTCCGCGCGGAAGGCTACGAAGTGGTGCTGATCAATTCCAATCCGGCCACCATCATGACCGATCCGAATCTGGCCGACCGCACCTACGTCGAGCCGCTGAGCGTCGAGTTCGCCGAAGAAGTGATCCGCCGCGAGCGCCCCGACGCGCTGCTTTCCACCGTCGGCGGCCAGACCGGGCTGAATCTGTCGGTGGCGCTGGCCGAAGCCGGCGTGCTCGACCGCTACGGCGTGGAGCTGATCGGGGCCAAAATCGATTCCATCAAAAAGGCCGAGGATCGCCTCCTGTTTAAAGACGCGATGCGGAAGATCGGGCTCGATCTGCCGCAGTCGCAACTGGTCAATTCGGTCGAAAAAGGACTGGAGTTCGCCGCGCGCATCGGTTATCCGGTGATCCTGCGGCCAAGCTTCACTTTGGGCGGAACCGGCGGCGGGATCGCCTATCACCAGGAAGACCTCAAGGAAATTCTGGAGCGCGGCCTGGAGCTTTCCCCCGTTCACGAGGTTTTGATCGAGGAAAACGTCCTGGGATGGAAGGAGTTCGAGCTGGAGGTGATGCGCGATCTGGCCGACAACGCCATCATCGTTTGCTCCATCGAAAATTTCGATCCCATGGGCGTGCACACCGGTGATTCGATCACGGTCGCGCCGGCGCAGACGCTGACCGACCGCGAATATCAGATGATGCGCGACGCCGCGCTGGCGTGCCTGCGCGAGATCGGCGTCGATACCGGCGGCTCCAACGTGCAGTTCGCCATCGATCCCAAAACCGGCCGCATGGTGATCGTGGAGATGAACCCGCGCGTTTCGCGCAGTTCCGCGCTGGCGTCGAAGGCGACCGGGTTCCCGATCGCAAAGATCGCGGCGAAGCTGGCGGTGGGCTACCGCCTGGACGAAATCAAAAACGACATCACCCGCAGGACGCCGGCCTGTTTTGAGCCGTCGATCGACTACGTGGTGGTGAAAATTCCGCGCTGGCAGTTTGAGAAATTTCCCGGAGCGCAGCCCGTGCTGGGCACGCAAATGAAGAGCGTCGGGGAGGTGATGGCGATCGGACGCACCTTCAAGCAGGCGCTCGGCAAGGGCATGCGCAGCCTGGAGACCGGCAAACCGGAAACGGCGGCGAAATACCGCGCCGATCTGATTGAGCCGCGCCTGATCACGCCCAATCCGGAGCGGCTGGGCTACATTCGCTTCGCTTTCGAAGCGGGATACACGGAAGAACAGGTTCACGCGCTCACGTCGATCGATCCGTGGTTCTTGCGCCAGATCCGGGAGATGGTCGATCTGGAAAGATCGGGCGGCTCGCTGGCTTCCGCCACGCGGGAGCAGTTGCTCCGGTTCAAGCGCGACGGGCTTTCCGACGCGCGGATCGCGCGGATGTGGAACACCGACGCGCTGGCGGTCCGCGACAAGCGGAAGCAGCTTGGCGTGAAGGCGGTGTTCAACCGGGTGGACACCTGCGCCGCGGAGTTTGAGAGCTTCACTCCGTATCTTTATTCGAGCTACGAATCGGAGTGCGAAGCGAATCCGGCGCAGAGGAAAAAAGTGGTGATCCTGGGCAGCGGGCCGAACCGCATCGGCCAGGGCATCGAATTCGACTACTGCTGCTGCCATGCCTCCTTCGCGCTGCAGGAGTTTGGCGTCGAATCGATCATGGTGAACTGCAATCCGGAGACGGTTTCGACCGATTACGACACCAGCGATCGCCTGTATTTCGAGCCGCTCACGCTGGAGGAAGTTCTAAATATTTGCGACACCGAAAATCCGGACGGGGTCATCGTGCAGTTCGGCGGGCAGACCCCGCTCACCCTGGCGCTGCCGTTGAAAGCGGCCGGCGTGCCGATTCTTGGGACCGATCCGGAAAACATCGATCTGGCGGAGGATCGCAAGCGCTTCGGCAAGCTCCTGGACGATTTGAAAATTCCCGCGCCGGCCAACGGTTCGGCGACCACTGTGGAGGAAGCGTGCGCCATCGCCCGCTCGATCGGCTTCCCGGTGCTGGTGCGGCCGAGCTATGTGCTGGGCGGGCGCGCCATGGTGATCGCCTACGACGAGGATACGGTGCGCCGCTATATGCAGGAAGCGGTGGTGTTCTCGCAGGACCGTCCGGTGCTGATCGACCGCTTCCTGGAAGACGCGATCGAGGTCGACGTGGACGCGATCGCCGATTCCTCCGGGACGGTGCTGGTGGCCGGAATCATGGAGCATATCGAAGAGGCCGGCGTGCACTCCGGCGATTCGAGCTGCGTTCTTCCGGCGACTTCTCTTTCCACCGAGGTGCTGGCGGCGATCCGGTCCTACACCGAGCGCCTGGCCCGCGCGCTGCGCGTCATCGGGTTGATGAACGTTCAATACGCGGTGAAGGACGGCGTCGTCTACGTGCTCGAAGTGAATCCGCGCGCCTCGCGGACGGTTCCCTATGTCAGCAAGGCGACCGGCGTGGCGCTGCCCAGAATTGCCGTGGGCGTGATGCTGGGAGGGCGGATCGCGGACTTCACCGCCGCCCGGGGCGTGCTCCCCGTCCCGCAGTTTTTCGTGAAGTCGCCCGTGTTTCCGTTCAACAAATTTCCGGGCGTGGATCCGGCGCTCGGGCCGGAGATGCGATCGACGGGGGAAGTGATGGGCGTCGGGGAAAATTTCGGCGAGGCCTTCGCCAAGGCGCAATTGAGCGCCGGAACGCCGCTGCCGGATAAAGGCCGCGTATTTTTGAGCGTGAACGACCGCGATAAAGCGGCCGCGGCGGCGCTGGCGAAACGTTTCCACGAGTTGGGATTCGAGATCACGGCGACGCGCGGCACCGCCGCGGCGATTCGCGCGGCGGGTGTGCCGGTGAAGACCGTTTTCAAGGTGAACGAAGGGCGGCCCAACTCCGTGGACTTGATGAAATCGGGAGCCGTGGATCTGGTGATCTACACCCCCACCAGCGGCGCGCACGCGTTTTCCGACGAGAAGGCGATCCGCAGAACAGCGCTGACCCACCGCCTGCCGTGCATCACCACCATGAGCGGCGCGCGGGCGGCCCTGGAAGCGATCGCCTCCCGCCGCCGCGATCCCGTTCGGGTGTGGAGCTTGCAGGAAATCCACGGCGCGGCACGCGTATCGGCGGGCTGACGCCGGGGCGGCTTTCGAGCGATCCACTCCACTATCATGGAAATGTGGGGCGCTCCGAGCCCCGCGCCTGATGCCCGAAACGCGACGCCGCGACACCCAAAAAAGAGAGCAGCCGGTCGAAACGGCCGAAATCCCGCAGGAACCGCAGGAAGAGATCGTCGAACCGCGGGTTTCGGCGATTCTGGTCGGCTACAACCAGGCCGCCGCGCTGCGCCGCGCCATCGCCGCCCTGGAAGCCTCCACGGACCGCGAGCGGCTGGAAATTATCGTCATCGATTGCGGCAGCCATGACGAAAGCCCGCAGCTCGATGCGGAGTTTGAAAAGATCACGCTGCTGCGCCTGCCGATGCATTTAGGCGCGACCAAAGCCATGAATATCGGCGTGCGCACCGCCAAGGCGGAAACTGTGTTTTTTCTTTCGCCCAACGTGGAAGTGGCGCCCGATACGGTGATGCAGCTCGCCGCGAAGCTCGAAGACGAGACCGGCGATGCAGCCGCGGTATGCCCGCTGCTGGTCGATCCGGCGGGGCGGATCGTTTCGAAGGACCACGACATCTCGGCGGCGATCGCGGGCAGGGATGAGGGCCGGCTGGTCGACGGGTCCGCGGAAAGCGTCGAGATGGCGTATCCCGGCCTGGACGCGCTGATGATCCGCAAGTCGTTTTTGAAGGGCATGAATTATTTCGATGAGCGCTTCGGCAACTCCTGGGCCGACGCGGATCTGGCGATGCAGATCCGGCGCGCGCAGCGAAAAATCCGGCTGTTTTCGGCGATCCGCGCGACCTATTACGACGAGCCCGATCCGGCCGCCTCCGATCCGCTGTACGCCGCCGACCGCGCGCTCGGCGCGGCGGCGTTTGTCGGAAAATACCGGGGGTTCGTTGCGGGCCTGCTGTTCCGTATGGCGGCCATTTTTCGCGCGCTCGGCCGGTTTGACCTGAAGCAGGCCGGCGCGCTGATCCGCGGCCAGAAGCTCGACGGAACGCAGGCGATGTGACCGCGCCGCCTCAGGCCGGAGCGAGGAAGGCGCCGGTAATCTGGCTCACCGAGCGGGCGCCGCACTGGCGCATGGTCAAGGTCAGCTCTGCTTGAAAGATTTCCAGGACGCGCTCGACTCCCGCCTGGCCGAAGGCCCCGAGCCCCCACAAATATGGCCGGCCGATGCCGACCGCGGCCGCGCCCAGCGCCAGCGCCTTGAACACGTCCGTGCCCCGGCGGAAACCGCCATCGATCAGCACCGGGATCCGGCCGTGCACGGCCTCCACGACCTCGGGCAAAATTTCGATGGTCCCGCGGCCGGTCTCCTCGGCGCGGCCGCCGTGATTGGAGACGACGATGGCGTCAACGCCGTGATCGCAGGCGAGCGCGGCGTCCTCGCGCGTTTCCAGCCCTTTTAATACCAGCTTCATCTTCGTCGATTTCCTGAGTTGATCGACGAATTCCCAGTTCATTGAAGGCGAATTGATCCCGCCCGCGTCCAGCCCGGAAAGCATCGGCCGGTTCAACCCATCGGCCGGGCTCGGCTGGTGGCAGGAGGTGCATTGCCGGGTGTCGGCCGCGCTGAGGCGTCTCTGCGTCTCGGTGTTGCGGCCGCCATTCTGATCGACGGTGAGCACCAGCACCGTGCAGCCTGCGGCTTCGACCCGCCGCAGCATTTGTTGGACGGCGTCCCACTTGCGCGGCGCATACATCTGAAACCACGGCGGGCGGCCCAGCGCGCCGGCGACGGCCTCATAGGAGTAGGAGGAAACGGTGGAGAGCATCTGCGCCGCGTTCTTCGCCTTGGCCGCCCGCGCCGTGGCCAGCTCGCCTTCGGGGTGGAACGCGCGCTGGCTTCCGCAAGCGCTGATATAGACGGGCGACGCCCACCGGGTTCCGAACAGATCGATGCTGGTATCGACGCGGCTCACGTCGATCAGCCGCCGCGGCCGCAGCGCGAACTTCCGGAACGCTTCCCGGTTGGCGCGCAGCGTCAGATCGTCATCGACGCCGGTGGCCATGTAGGCCCAATGCGCGGGCGGCAAGGCGCGGCGCGCCGCCGCCTCGAAATCCATCACGCTGAGCGCGCTTTTCGGATCCTGCGGACCCTCCTGCTGAGCGAAGATCCATGGGCTGGCGGCGGCAAAACTCAGGAACTCACGGCGGGAATGCATAAATCGTATCCTAACTCAGTTTTTTGTCCTACAACCCTAACTTTCTTCCCATCGGCCGCCGATAGACTATCCGCAGGGTTTCGACTTCGACTATGCACATGGACGCGTTTCTTTGGATGTTTCTTCCGGTGTTCGTGGCCGGGGGAAGCGCTCTGTTGTCGTTCTACATCATGCAGGCCCGGATGGAGGTCGCCCTCGCCAAGGAACGGGAATCGCTCGCCGAGGCGCGGGCCACCATCAGCTCCCAGAAGATCACCATGGAGGAGCGGATCAAGGCCACCGAAGAAGCGGTCCGGCGCCGTTCGCTCGACGAGTTCATGCAGGACTTCCGGGTCGAGGAGCGGAGCTATGTCCGCGAAAACAAATCGCTCCACGCTTTGCGCCGCACCATGGTGATGCAGGAGAGGCTGTTTTTCCGCAACATCCCGCTATCCAACTGGATCGAGCACGAGATGATCGTCGAAGACGGCCGCGATCTGGATGAGCTGCCCAAGGAATCGGTCTTTTCGGCTCCCGCGCTTGCCGCCGAGGAGCGCCTGCCGGTTTCCAAGTTCCTGGACGAAGTGGAATGGCCGCGGGAAATGCCGCCGGAGAGCGCTTCTCTGGCCAACGCCCGCATCCCGGCCTTTGGGGCGCAGTAGGCCGGAGCTTACTGACGGCCCGGCGCCAGCACGTAGGGCACGGGCACGGAGGAGGCCGGACTGCTCAGATAAACGTGCGTGGCGCCGCTGGCCGTATCATAGGTTTGCATCGACGCCGAGATGGCGCACGGCGTTCCGGCAGTCTGGGTCACCTGGATCGAGCCCAGCACGACGGCCTGTCCGGTGGTCGCCAGCGTGTTCCCGGCGAGGCTCGCCGAAGCGATTTCTCCTGAAGCTAAGGTGAATTTCACCGGCGCCGGCTGCGTTTTGGCGTTCGCCACCGTGAAGGTGATGGTCCCGCTACAGGAAGCTGCGGCGTTTGCTCCATTGGAAGCGGTGTTTGCGACGCTCATCTGAACCGTCTCGGTCGTGCCCACTCCGAGGGGTGTGAAGTTCAGGTTCCGGGTGAAACTGGCCGGCGTAGGCAGCGATTGCGCCGCGGCGACTCCGGCAACTCCAAGCAAGCAAAGAAAAAAATTAAACCGCATCAAATCCTCCGGATTCTTAGACGCCGTTAGCCGTTACCGGATTACATCCGGGACGACCGCCGGGCGCTGGTCCTAAAGCGCGTTTTTTCAGGATCCTAGCCTGTAATCCAGCCTCCCGCCGATCCGTCTAGGAAACAGATGATTGAGGTGGTGGAGCCTCTGTCGGCCGAGAGAACCGGATCGCCCGCCCCGGCGGCTCTGTTGCGCGATTTCGGCGCGTGGATGAGCTCGGAGCAGCGCCGGATCTATGCGCTTTGCCAGCGTTTTTTGCAGGATCGGGACGAGGCCGACTCCGCCACTCAGGACGTCTTCCTCAAGGCTTACCAGGCATTATCGCGGGACAATGCGCAGCAGTTGGACGATCCGGCCCGCTGGGTGACGCGCATCGCCGTAAACACCTGCCTTGACCGGCTGCGGTCGCGCAAATGGCAGTTCTGGCGGCGTCGCCCGGCGCCGGAGGACGAGCAGGCGATCCTGGCGCTGGCGCCGTCCCGCTCGCCGGAAGGCGAGGACTGTTATTTCGCCGGGCAGATCGGGGCGCGGCTGCTGGCGGCGCTCGAAAAATTGTCGCCCCGGCAACGGGCCGTGTTTTCTCTCCGCCATTTTGAGGAGATGAGCCTGGAGGAGATCAGCCGGACGCTCGAGCTGGATGTCGGCACCGTAAAAGCTCACATGTTTCGCGCCGTCGCCCGGCTGCGCCAGGAGCTGCGCGATTTGTACGGAGGCGCTCGATGAACCGCCATCTCACCACCGATGAGTTAATCGATTGTGTTTACGGCCTGAACGAGGACGCTCATCTTTCGGCCCACTTGGAGGAATGCAGGGAGTGCGCCGCGCGGATGGAGGCGGCCGGGCGGAGACGGCGCGCGGCGGCGCAGGCGGCGCCGGTGTCCAGCGAATTTCTGGCGGCGCAGCGGCGGGCGATCTATGCGCGGATCGATCAGCCGGCGGCGCGGCGGCTGCACTGGCTTCCGGCGCTGGCGGCCGCGGCGGCGCTGGCCGTGGTCGCTCTGGTCTACAAGGCCCCGGCTCCCCAGCCGTCGCATCCCGATTCAGCTTTAAGCGATGCGCAACTGTTCAGCGAAGTATACTCGATGGAGCAGTCGACGGAGCCGGCGGCGGCGGCGCCGATTCATCAGCTTTTTGAGGACAGCGGGCAATGATTCGCTGGTTTGCATTTCTGCTCGGGCCGGCGCTGCTTCTGGCGCAGCCGCCGGCGCGGGATCTTCCTCCGTGGTGGGAAGCCGGCCTGGCCCGGAATCTGAATCTCAGCGACGCGCAGATGAAGCAGTTGCTGCAAATCCGCGACGACTTCCGCCCCCGCATGAGGGATGCCCGCGCCGCGGTGCTGCGCGCCGAAAAAGAGGTCGAAGCGGCCTTCAACGAAGATCCGGTGGACGAGGCCAAGGCCATGGAAGCCATCGCCCGGCTGGCCGCGGCCCGCGCTGAGGCGACCAGGGCGGTTTCGGAAATGGACCTGAAGTTCCGGATGGTCCTGACGGCGCAGCAGTGGCAGGAGTTGAAGGACCGGCAGCATCCGCGGCCCGGAGGCCGGGGCCGGCGGGGCCCTCCTACGCCTCCGACCAATCAGAAATAACGACTGGCGATTTGACTTTGTCCCCGCGGCGGAGTATCCCTGAAAGAGAGCCGGCGCGGTAGCCAAGTGGTAAGGCAGAGGTCTGCAAAACCTTTATTCGGGGGTTCGATTCCCCCCCGCGCCTCCAGCCAATCCACCTAGACCAAGCGAGGATTGCTCCGGTTCTGGTAAAATCTCCCTTTGCGGATTTTGTTCCTCTTGAACTGCCTGGCCCTGTTTGCCTGCGGATTGCTGACCGCCCAGACGTCTACCTCGCCGCAAAAGAAAGCCGCCAGGAAGAAGACCACCAGACATCGCGCCTCCAGCAGCACAACGGCTGCCGCGCACACCACGCATAAGACCACCGGGGCTGCGCCGGGCAAATCGCGTCGCGCGGCGGCGAAAAAATCGAAGACCGCCGTGGCGCGGCGATCCGTACAGAGCCAGCCCACTCCGGAGCGATATAAGGAAATTCAGGAAGCGCTGGCCAGCCGCGGATATTTCCAGGGTACGCCCGACGGCAACTGGGGTCCGGAATCGGTGGATGCGCTCAAGCGGTTTCAGCGCGACCAAAATCTCACCGACGACGGGAAAATCGGCTCTCTTTCGCTGATTGCGCTGGGGCTCGGCCCCAAGCGGGCGGCCGCAGCCGAACCCGCGTCCGAAAATAAGGTTCAACAATGATCATTGGAGTTCCCAAGGAAGTCAAAGACCATGAAGCGCGTGTCGGGCTGCTGCCGAGCGGCGCGAAAGCCCTGATTGAAGCCGGCCATCGCGTGCTGGCGCAAGCCGGAGCCGGCGTCGGCAGCTCGATCGCCGACCAGGAATACGCGGAGGCGGGCGCCGAAATCGTCCCCACGGCGGCGGAGCTGTGGAAACGCAGCGATCTGGTCGTGAAAGTCAAGGAACCGCAGCCCTCCGAATACGGATTTCTGCGGCCGGGGCTGGTTCTGTTCACCTATCTTCATCTGGCGCCGCTGCCGGAGCTCACCGACAAGCTGCTGGAGGCGCGCGTCAGCGGAGTCGCCTATGAGACCATTCGCGAAAGCGACGGTTCGCTGCCGCTGCTGACGCCCATGAGCGAGGTGGCCGGGCGTCTGGCCACGCAGGTCGGCGCACAGTATCTGGAAGCGCCGATGGGCGGGCGGGGAATCATGCTCGGCGGCGTGCCGGGCGTGGCGCCGGCCAACGTGGTGATCATCGGCGGCGGCGTGGTGGGCCATCAGGCGGCCAAGGTGGCCGTCGGCATGGGCGCGCACGTGATCATCATCGACCGCAATCTGGACCGGCTTCGCCAGCTCGACGACATCTATTCGAGCCAGGTGGTGACGCTGGCCTCCAACGAGTACACCATTCGCGAATCGCTGCGCCTGGCGGACCTGGTGATCGGCGCGGTGCTGATCCCCGGCGCGTCGGCTCCCAAACTGGTCCGCCGCGACATGCTTCCGGCGATGCGGAAAGGCGCGGTGATGGTGGACGTGGCCATCGATCAGGGCGGCTGCTTTGAAACCTCGCACGCGACCACGCACACCAATCCGATCTACTTCGTGGACGGAGTGCTGCACTATTGCGTGTCGAACATGCCGGCCGCGGTGCCGCACACCTCGACGTTCGCGCTGAACAACGCCACGTTTCCCTATTTGATGGAGCTGGCCAATCGCGGCCTGGAAGGCGCCTGCGAGCACAGCGCGGCGATTCGCGAGGGGGTGAACACGTATCAGGGCCACGTCGTCTATCCGGCGGTCGCCGAGTCGCAGGGGAAGAAGTGGAAAGAGATGAGGGCGGTGGTTTAGCCCGCGCGTTGGGCCCAGGAAACCCCGCCATCGCCGGCCGGGCGGAGTTGCCGGCGTCTTATCACATGGAAACGGGCACGGGGAGGATTTGAGGGTCCAGGCCGAAACAGGCCTGCATCTCGCGGCGGCCGCGGGGAGTCAAGGCGAGCGCGCGGCTGTCGGCGTCCCGCACCAGCCAGCTTCGCGCCAGAGCGAGCTGGAGGAGCTCCCATCCGAGCGCTCCTGCCAGATGCGAGCGGCGTTCGGTCCAATCCAGACAGGCGAACGCGAACCGGCGCCGCGCCCGGCGGGCCCGCGCCAGATCGACGCCCAGCTTTTCCAATGCGAGCTCGCCTTTGGCCGTGACCGCGTATCGGGAGTTCAACCATTCTAATCGCCGCAAACGGTCGTGCAGCGCGACTCCCAGGATCCCGGCGATGTGGTCATAGCAGGTTCGGGCGGCGCGCAGCCGGTCCGGCGCCCGCGCCGCGGACCGCGGGTGCGGCGCGCCGGCCAGCACGCTCAACCGCTCCAGCGCGCGGGCGGCATCGGCTCCGGCGAGCCGATAATAGCGGTGCCGCCCCTCGGTTTGTAATTTGACAAGCCGCGCCCGGGTCAGGCGATTCAGGTGCGCGCTCGCGGTGGAGGCGGCGATTTCCGCGGCCGCGGCCAGCTCGGTCGCGCTCCGCGCGCGGCCGTCCAGCAGGGAGTAGAGAATGCAGGCCCGGGACGGCTCGCCGATGGCGGCGGCGATGGCCGCGACCGCGCGGTTGGCGTCATTCATACTTCGACATTAAACGAAGTATGGGTATGGAGCAAGCGCTAAATTCCGGATATGAAATTGACGCGCCGCAGGGCAATCGCGGGAGCCGCACTCGGCCTCCTGTCGCGCGCCGAGAACAAGTCCATGACCATCGCCTGCTTCATCCGCTATCAGATCGATCCCGATCAGAAAGACGCCTTCCGCCAATACGCCGAGGCCTGGGGCCGCATCATTCCCCGCTGCGGCGGGCATCTGATCGGGTATTTTCTGCCTTGGGAAGGAACCAACGATGTGGCCTGGGGGGTGATCGCCTTCGACAGCCTGGCGTCCTATGAGCGCTACAAAGCCCGGCTGCGGGAGGACGCCGAGGCGCGCCGCAACTTCGCCCTGGCCCAGAGCCGGAAGTTGATTCTTCGCGAAGAACGAAATTTCCTGGAGGCCGTCAACGGCGCTTTTGAGATTCCGGCGAAAATCGCGGACCATCCCTGAGCCGCTTCAGGCCGGTAATCGAAAAACATCGGCCGGCCGGAAACGCATCACACTGCGGCGGGATCTAAGAACCGACTGGAAGACCGATGCGCCTGCGCGGTTTTTCATTCGAGTCACAGTTACGGGAGATCCTGATGAAAACCTGGGAACAAAACCTTCGATTCGCGATCGGCTCGGCCGCCGCGGGTGCGGCGATTTTCGCGCCGCTCAGCTATAAGTGGAAAGGCGTTTTGACCGCGATCGCCGCGGACGCGATTTTGACCGGGATTTACCGGGTTTCGCCGCTGCGCCGCCTCATCCGGGCGTGAGCGGGCGGAGGCCCGGCCGCGCGCATCCACAGCGCCGGCGGAAATGCCCGCGCTAGCGGAAGGTTCGCAGGCTGGCGTGGGAAAGGTGAGGCACATTGTTCAGGCTGAACAGGCGGAGTTCGTTGGAACGGACGCGAAATGAGGTGAAGCTCGCATTGTGCAGGACGCCGGCGATCTGCATGGCCCGGCCGTCGGCCAGGCCCAGCGTCCAGGCGGCGCTCACGCCGATCGGCGTGGCGCTGGTGAAGACGATCGCGTTGCCCGCTTGGCGCCGCACGCGCTCCAGCGCCGCGTGGATCCGCGCAACGAAGGCCGGCCACGATTCGCCGGAGTAGTCGAACCGGCCGGCGATCCAGGCCTGAATCACTTTCTTGTCGCACTCGTTCCAGCGGCGATGAACCGGATGCTCGTGCGCGCCGCCGCTTTCGGCGAGCGCGGCTTGCATGGCCTGGTAGTCGCGGCGGAAATCATCGTCGAGCGCGGCCAGGCGCGGAGCGTATTCGGCGAAGACCTGGGCCAGGTCGAATTCGTTCCAGCCTTCGTCGACCAGGAGGTCCGCGCCGGGAAAGGCCTCGCGCGCCGTGTCCTGCTGCCGCCGAAGCCCGCCCGAGTAGACCCGCTCGAACTCGATCTGCTGCTCGCGGAAATATTGGCCCAGCAGTTGCGCCTGGCGCCGGCCGAGCGGCGAGAGCGCGTCGTAGTTTTCCCGCGTGCCGGCCTGGCCGTGGCGGACGAGGTAAAGGACGCTCACCAGTGTTTTGACGCGCGGGCGCGCACCCCCCTCGGTTTCATTGGGACGAGATCATCGCCGCGGCGCGGGCGATGAGCGATTGGACGCGCCGGTCGAAGTGGCGGAAGCGTTCGTCGGCGGTCTGGCCGCGCACGAAGCGGAAATAGATCTGTTGAAGAATGACCGCCAGCTTGAAGACGCCGAACACTTCATGCCAGGGCAAAGCGCTCAGATCGCGGCCGGTTCTTTCGGCGTAGTGGCGGACCAACTGATCGCGCGTCCACCATCCCGGGCCCGCGCTGATGGCCCGCTCGGCGGTGCCGGGAATCTCGGCCGAGGACCAGTAGCACAGCGTCAGGCCGAGATCGCAGAGCGGGTCGCCGACCGTGGCCATCTCCCAGTCCAGCACGGCTTCGATGCGGTCCGGCGAGCGCTCGTCGAGCATCACGTTGTCCAGCTTGAAATCGTTGTGGATCAGAGCCGGCGCGGGCGACGGCGGGAGGGTCTGCGACAGCCAGGCCATGACGCGATCCATTGCGGGCGATGCAGCCGTCTGCGCGCGCATCCAGCGCTCCGACCATCCCTTCACCTGGCGCGCCAGAAAGCCTTCGGGCTTGCCCAGCCCGGCCAGGCCGTGTTTTTCCACGTCGATGGAATGAAGCTGGATCAGGCAATCGGCGAAGGCGCGGCTGATCCGCGCCGCGTAATCGGGATGGCGCGAAACTTCCTCCGGAATACGATCGCGCAGCACGATGCCGCACCGGCGCTCCATCAGGAAAAACGGCGAACCGAGGATGCCCGGATCCTCGCACACCAGGTACACCTGCGGCGCCGGCGGGAAGTGAGGATGAACCGCTTCGAGCACCCGCGCTTCGCGCACCATGTCGTGGGCTTTGGGAGCCACCGGCCCGGCCGGGGCCCGGCGCAGCACGTACTCGCGCCCTCCGATGGTGAGCAGATAGGTGAGATTGGAGTGGCCGCCGGGGAACTGCCGGACGTCCAGGGGGCCGTCTATCTTGCCGCGAAGATATTGGCCGAGCGCGCCGGTGTCTAGCTCTTCGCCGCGCCGCACCGCGGCCGTGTCCGGGGACATGAGATTTTATTTTAGGCTGCGCGCCTACAATAAAGGAATGCCTCGCGAGATGGCGTCGGTGGTGATCGCCGGCGCGGGAATCATCGGATCGTCGATCGCCTATCATCTTTCGGCGCGCGGATGCCGGGATGTCGTGGTCGTCGAAAAAAACGGCGCCGAAGCCTCCGGAAGCACGGCTCGATCGGCGGCCGGCGTGCGCCATCAGTTCGCCGCCGAAGTGAACATCCGGCTGTCCATTTACAGCATCGAACGTTTAAAACATTTTGAGGAAGAAGTGGGCGGATTCTCGGGCTTGAAGCAGATCGGGTATCTGCTGCTGGTTTCCGGCCCGGAAACGTGGTCCCAGTACCGGCGCAACGTCGCGCTTCAGCGGTCGCTGGGGGTGCGGAGCCGGCTGCTCACCCCCGCCGAGGCCGCGGATCTTCTGCCGGCCGGCCGGTTTGAGGATCTTCTCGGCGCGACCTTTTGCCCCGATGACGGCCACTGCGATCCTCATGGAATCGCCACCGGCTATCTTAACGCCGCGCGGCGGGCGGGCGTCGAGGTCCGGCGCTCGACGCGCGTCACCGGCTTTCAGCGGAGCGGCCGGCGCCTGACGGCGGTGGAAACCACCAACGGAACCATCGCCTGCGAAACGGTGATCAACGCCGCCGGGCCGTGGGCCGGGCAGGTGGCCGCGCTGGCGGGACTGAGGGTTCCTGTGCTGCCCTATCGGCGGTGCGTGTATATGACGGAAGACGTCCGGCTCCCGCCGTTCCCGTTCGTCATCGACACCGCGACCGGATTCTACATGCGGCCGGAGGGAGGAAAGCTCCTGATCGGCGCCACCAACGAAGCCGAACCTCCCGGGGAAAACCTGGCGGTCGATTGGGAGTGGCTTGAACGCGTGCTCGAAATGGGCGCGCGGCGCTTTCCATTCCTGGCCCGGACCGGAATCGTCCGGCGCAACTGCTGGGCCGGGTTGTACGAGGTCACGCCCGACGACTGCCCGATTCTCGGCCGCCATCCGGAGCTGGACAACTACATCGACGCAAGCGGATTTAGCGGGCACGGCGTGATGCATGCGCCGGCGGCGGGGATGCTGATGGCGGAAGAAGTCCTGGACGGCCGCGCGCGCACCATCAACATCGACGATCTGCGGATCACGCGGTTTGCGGAGGCGTGCCAGGCGGTGGAGACCAACGTCTACTAAACCGGCCTTTTCCGGCTAAAAATGACGGCATTTCGGCCATTTTTTGGCCGTTTTTGCCCGCTTTTGCCCGCTTTTGCCCGCGGAACGCGAAATCTGTTCTGAATCAGCAATTTAGCGGCGGCATGGCGATTGTAACGGGCTGCGGCCGGGTGCCATACCGTCAATCCGGGATCAAGAATACCCTTTCGCGGCGGTCCAGCTTAGCCGGAGGGCTCTATGGGCCAAAATGCGCGCCCGGCCTAATCTGTAAGCGAGGTGGCAAAACAATGAGAAATTTTCTGGTGACATCTTTCCGGTCGCACCGAATGTTAGCGGCGGTCTCCGCCGGCGCATTGCTGGTTGTGGGTGGCATAATCGGAGCCGCGACGCTTCCCGGCACCAATCCGCCGGCGACGATCAAGACGGCCCCCCGTTCGGCAGAATCGGCGCGCCGCGGATATTCCGCCGTGGTGAAGAAAGTGGTTCCTGCGGTGGTCAATATCTCTTCCTCGCGGGTGGTGAAAAACGACGCGCGGGGCATGCAGGGCCTGGGGATGGATCCGTTTTTCCGGCAATTTTTCGGCGACAACTTCCCCGGCTTCAACATTCCCAAAGAGCAGCGCGAAAAGAGCCTGGGCTCGGGCGTGATCGTCAGTCCGGAGGGTTACATTCTGACTAACAATCATGTGGTGGATCACGCCACCGACGTGACCGTGACGCTGCATGACAAGCGTGTTTTTAAGGCGCGCGTCATCGGCACCGATCCGCGGACCGATATTGCGGTTTTGAAGATCGACGGGTCCAACTTCCCGTCGCTGGTGCTCGGCGATTCGAGCCAGGTCGAGGTGGGTGATATCGTTCTGGCGGTCGGCGATCCGTTCGGTGTGGGCCAGACGGTGACGGCGGGAATCGTCAGCGCCACCGGACGCAGCGGCTTGGGCATCGAAGACGTGGAGGATTTCATTCAAACCGACGCTCCGATCAATCCCGGCAATTCGGGCGGCGCGCTGGTGGACGACGAAGGCCACCTGATCGGGATCAACACGGCGATTCTGGCCGGCAACTCCGGCGGCAATCAGGGCATCGGCTTCGCGGTTCCGATCAATCTGGCGCGGCACGATCTGGACCAGATCCTGGCGCACGGCAAAGTCGAGCGCGGCTATCTGGGAATTCTGCCGGAGGACATGACCCCGGCGCTGGCCAAGGCGTTTCACACTAGCGCGAGCGGCGCACTGGTGGGCGATGTGACGCCCGACAGCCCGTCGGCCAAGGCCGGATTGCAGAAAGGCGACATTATCACGGCCGTGAACGGGAAGCCGGTGGCCGACGCCAACCAGTTGCGGCTGATGATCGGCGAAATGAGCCCGAATACGACCGCCAATCTTACGGTATGGCGCAACGGCAAGACCGAACAGATCGCGGTGAAGCTGGGCGAATTTCCGTCAAATGATACGGAGGCGTTCCATCGCGGCGGCGAGAAAGAGAACGCGGCGCTGGAAGGCGTGCAGGTGGAGACTCTGACTCCGGATACGGCGCAGGAGCTGAAGCTGCCGGCGGCGACCAAGGGTGTGGTTGTCGACCAGGTGAGTCCGGACAGCAAGGCGGCCGATGCCGGTTTGCAGCGCGGCGACGTGATCCTGGAAGTGAATCACAAGCCGGTCAGCAGTGTGAGTGAGTTCAAGCAGGCGGTGTCGGGCACGCCCAAAGATGCTCCGGTGCTCCTGCTGGTGAATCGCGGGGGAACCACCCTCTACCTCGCGATTTAATTCCGTTGCCCCGCCACCTTGTAAGGGGGGCGCCGGCCGGGCCAGGGCGGTTCCGGATCCTCCGCGGAGCCGCCGGACCCGGCCGTCTTTTTTTGTTCCGGTTTTGTTCCTGCGCCGCGGTTGCGCGCCGCCCGGCCGGCGCCTGGATCATTGATATAATCGCCGCATGCATCCCAAGTTCAACACGGACGCTCACCGGCGGCGCTTTCTCGCTTATTTTTCCGGCATCGGATTGGGCTCCAGCCTTTTGCCCGGCGTGCTGTGGGCGCAGGCGCAGGAAGGCGGCGGCGAACCGCGGATCAATGAGCAGATGATCAAGGACGCGCTGGCTATCGCCGGTTTGACCTTCAGTGAAGAAGACGTCAAGGCCATGGTGCAGGGGGTCAATCGCGCGCTTTCCGGATATGAGGAAGTCCGCAAGCTGGAAATTCCCAACGACGTGCAGCCGCCGTTTTATTTCAGCCCCATCACGCCGGGCATGAAGGTGAACCGGGTGAAGGAGCCCGTCCACTTCAGCGCGCCTCCGGTGAAGCGCCCCTCCAGCATCGAGGATCTGGCATTCGCGCCGGTGATCCAGCTTGCGCAGTTATTGAAGACCCGGCAGGTGACCTCGGTGGAGCTGACCCGCATGTACCTGGACCGGCTGCATCGCTTCAATCCGAAGCTGAACTGCGTGGTGACTTTTCTGGATGACCTGGCGATGGAGCAGGCCCGGCGGGCCGACGCGGAGATCGCCGCCGGCCATTACCGGGGTCCGCTGCACGGGATTCCCTGGGGGGCCAAAGACATCATCGCGGTGAAGGGATACAAGACGACCTGGGGTTCGGGCGCTTACAAAGATCAAGTGATCAATGAGGACGCCAGTGTGGTGGAAATGCTGCGCGAGGCGGGCGCGGTGCTGCTGGCCAAATTGACCTCGGGCGAGCTGGCCCAGGGCGACCAGTGGTTCGGCGGCCGGACCAACAATCCGTGGAATTTGAGCGAGGGTTCAAGCGGCTCCTCGGCCGGTCCGGGAGCGGCCACCGCCGGCGGCTGTGTGGCCTTCGCCATCGGAACCGAGACCAGCGGGTCGATTTTGAGCCCCTCGGGCCGCTGCGGCGTGACCGGCCTGCGGCCCACCTTCGGGCGCATCAGCCGCTATGGCGTGATGGCGCTGAGCTGGACCCAGGACCGTTTGGGTCCGATGTGCCGCTACGCGGAGGACTGCGCGGTGGTGATGAGCGTGATTGCCCGCCCGGACGGCCGCGATCTGAGCGTGTCCGAAATTCCGTTCAATTGGAACGCCAAGGCGGATCTGAAAAAGATCCGCGTCGGGATTTTACAGGCGGCCTTCGACGAAGTGCGCGATCCGGAGCTGAAGGCGATGAATGAAAGGGCGATCGCCGCGGTGGAAGGGCTCGGATTCAAACTGACTCCGGTGAAGCTGCCGGATTGGACCATCGACGGGTCGGCGTACGGGGTCGAATCCGCCGTATTTTTCGATGAACTGATTCGCACCAATGGCGACAAGCGCATGACCAATCCGGGACGGGCCAGCGGTTTCCGGACGGCGCGGGTGGTTCCGGCGGTGGAGTATCTGCAATCGCAGCGGGCGCGGGCCATGATGATGGAGAAGCTCGCCGAATCCACCGCGGAGGTGGATGTGTATCTGGTTCCGGCCAACATGGGCGGCGGCGGCGGACGGGGCCGCGGCGGAGCCGGCGCCGCCGGCGGGGGAGGAGGCCGCGGCGGATTCGACTTCGCGGCGGCGCGGCGCAGCGCAATCCAGCGGCACTTCGCGATGGCCAACACGGCCGGCTATCCGGCCATCAATGTCCCGCACGGATTTCTGCAATCCGGCTCGCCGGGCGCCTTTACCTTCTACGCGCGCCCGTTCGGCGAGGCGGAACTGCTCGCGGTGGCCAAAGCGTATCAGGACGCCACCGGATTTCATCTGAAACATCCGCCGTTGACGGCGTAATTCCCGCCGGAGCCCGCCAGGCCGTCCTGCTGCGGCGGCCGCGGCGCATCCGGGCGAAGAAGAAGCGGCTGTTCGCGGGGTCTGCGGGATTTTTCAGCCACAGCGGGAAAACCGCGGAGGGGTGTAACCACCCGGACGGAAACAGAAGTCTTATCAATGTCTCAGGCACGTTGTAGTCGGTTCGGGCGTCAGGATATCTATGAGCGGCGGTAGGAAGTGGAGATTCGCGTTGGCGGCGGCGGTGCTGGCCGGCGCCTGGGTGCAGGCGCAGACCGCGCCGGTCCGGCAGCAGGGAGTGGTGAGCAAGGTCGATGCGGCAGCCAATGAGCTGATCCTGAAGACCGACTCCGGCGAGGTCGAGGTGAAGCTGCAACCCAAAAGCAGCGTGCGGCGGGTGGCTCCGGGCGAAACGAGCCTGGCCAACGCGGCGACGATCCCGCTGAGCGAGGTGAATCCGGGCGACCGGGTGCTGGCGGTGGGGAAAACGGGCGGCGATCCCAAGACGATCGCGGCGACGCTGGTTGTCGTGATCTCGCAGAGCGATATCGCCAAAAAACAGGCCGCCGAGCGCGCCGATTGGGACAAGCGCGGAGTCATCGGCGTGGTCACCGCGGTGAATCCCGACAGCATTGTGATCAGCGTGCGCAGCCAGACGCCGGGGCCGCCGAAATCGATGACCATCACGCCGGAGGCCAAGGCGGTGATCAAGCGGTACGCGCCCGATTCGATCAAATTTTCCGACGCCAAGCCGTCGACGCTGGCGGAGATCAAGGTTGGCGATCAGGTTCGCGCGCTCGGGAATAAGAGCGAGGACGGCGCGAAGATGAGCGCCGAGGAGATCGTCTCCGGAAGCTTTCGCGAGATCGCGGCGACCATCGTGTCGATCGACGCCGCCGAACACTTGATGCAGGTGAAGGATCTGGCGACGAAGAAGACGGTGACGGTGAAGCTCGGCGCGGACGCGAAGCTGAAGAAGCTGCCTCCGCAGATGGCGCAGATGCTGGCGGCGCGCAACCGGCCGCCGGAAGAAGGAGGGCGCGGGCCGGATGCCGCCGACGGGCGCGGCGGCCGCGGATCGGGCGGAGGACGCGGCGCGGGGGGCGATTTGACGCCGCTGCTGGATCGCGTCCCGGACGTGACTCTGGCCGACCTTAAACCCGGCGACGCGGTGATCGTCCTGAGCAGTGTCGGCGCGCAGCCGGATCAATTGAACGCGATCACCATGCTGGCCGGCGTGGAGCCGATTCTCACCCGTCCGGGCACCCGCCAGATGGAGCTCGGATCGTGGAGCCTGGGCGGCGGCATGGGCGAAGGCGAACCATAAATCAAGGAATCTTCGAGAATGAATTTTTGGAAAACGATTTTCTTGGCCGCGGTGTTCGCGGCGGCGGCTGCGGCGCAGGGCGCGGGCGTAATCCGCGGATCGGTGTTCGATCCTTCCGGCGCGGCGGTGCCCAAGGCGACGGTGACGGCCAGCGGCCCGAATAACGTCCTGAAGGTCGCGCAGAGCGACGAAAACGGCGCGTACTCCATCGCCGGGCTGCCGCCGGGCAAATACACGATCCGGGTGATCGCGGCCGGCTTCAACGTTTTTGAAAAAGCCGACGTGGACGTCTCCGCCGGCCGCCCGCTGCAACTGGACGCCAAGCTGGTTCTGGAAGCCTCGAAGCAGGAAGTGACGGTGGCCGATACCCAGCAGGTGGAGCTGGATCCGGCCAAGAACGCCGGCGCGCTGGTGTTAAAACAGGAAGATTTGGATATGTTGTCGGACGATCCCGACGACCTCGAAGCGGATCTGCTCGCGCTGGCCGGGCCGGCGGCGGGTCCCAACGGCGGCCAGTTCTTCATTGACGGCTTTTCGAGCGGCCAGCTTCCGCCCAAAGACTCCATCCGCGAGATCCGCATCAACTCCAATCCGTTTTCGGCCGAGTACGACACCTCCGGCCGCGGGCGGATCGAAATTTTCACCAAACCGGGGACGGAAAAGTTCCACGGATCGGTCAATTTGATTTACAGCGATCATATCTGGGACGCGCGCAATCCGTTCATTACTTACGGCGGCGTGGCGCTGCCGGCTTCCGACACCAAGAATCTGATGGCGAACCTGAGCGGTCCGGTCATCAAGGGCAAAATGTCGTTCTTCGTCGATTTTTCCCGCCGGCAGCAGCGCGAGGATCAACTGGTCACGGCGCAGTTATTGGATCCGGGCTGCGCGAACCTGCCGTTTCTGACGCCCTGCACGCCGCTGTCGCAGTCTTACGGCGTGCTCCAGCCCAATACGTTCAACAACGTCAGCCCGCGGGTCACCTATCAGCTCACTCCCAACATCACCCTCGATTTTCGCTACCGCTGGCAGGGCAGCGAGCTTGATAACGGGGGCGTCAGCGGATTCAACCTGCCCGACAGCGGCTATACGCAGCACGGCAAGAACCAGACGGTGCAGCTCACCGAGACGCAGGTGGTGAGCGCGTCGGTGATCAACGAATCGCATTTTCAGTATTTCCAGCAGAACAACACGCAGACGGGCGTGAATCCGGTGCTGAACATCTCCGTCGCCGAGGCGTTCACCGAAGGCAGCAGCTTTCCGGAAAATTACACCCACAACAAGAACTACGAATTTCAGAATTACACGTCGATCACGCACGGCACGCACTTTTTCAAGTTTGGCGCGCGCATCCGCGGAGCCCAGCTCGGCAGTTACAACACCAGCAATTTCGACGGGCAGTTCAACTTCGATTCGCTGGCCTCCTACGCCATCATGCAGCAGGGGATTGCGCAGGGAGTTCCGCTGCCGCAAATTATCGCCGCCGGCGGCGGGCCGTCTCAATATATTTTCGCGGCCGGCCAGCCGCTGATCAACGCCAGCCAGGTGGACGCGGGCCTGTTCTATCAGGACGACTGGAAGCTGAAGCCGAACTTCACGCTCAGCCTGGGGCTGCGCTACGAGGTGCAGAACAACATTCCCGATCACGGCGACTGGGCGCCGCGCATCGGCATCGCCTGGGGCATCGGGCCGTCGCAGGGGCGCATGCGCAATCCCAAGACGGTGCTGCGCGCCGGCTACGGATTTTTCTACGACCGGTTCAGCCTGAACAATACTCTGAACACGATCCGCTACAACGGGGTCAACGACGTCGCCTACACCATTCCGAATCCGCAGTTTTACCCCGCGGCGGGCGTGCCGATTCCGCCGCTGGCGCAGTTTGAAACGCCGCAGTACGCGGGCTTGCTGCAAACCGACCATCTGATCGGAAATTATCAATCGCCGCGGATGCAGCAGTTCGCGGTGGGCATCGACCGGCAGCTCCCCAAGAACGTGACGGTTTCGGTGAATTACATCAACTCCATCGGCGAGCACGTGCTGCGCATGGTGGATATCAACACGCCGCTACCGGGTACCTGGAATCCGCTGAATCCGGCCGCCAGCGTTTATCCGCTCGGCTACGGGGCCGGCTACTTCGATCTGTACGAATCCAGCGGCCTGTACAAGCAGAACCAGCTCATCTTCAACGCCAACGCGCGCATCAACTCGAAAATTTCCGTCTTCGGTTTTTATGCTTACGGACACGTCAACACCAACGTGCCGAATCCGGGCGGAGCCCCCTCGAACCCCTATAACTTCAACCAAGACTGGGGGCGCGCCAACTACGACATCCGCCACCGCGTCAACGTCAACGGCAGCCTTCTGCTGCCCTTCGGGCTGCGCCTGTCGCCCAACATTCTGTTCAACTCGGCGCCGCCGCTGAACGTCGTCGAGGGAATCGATCCGATAGGCGACGGCCTGTTGACCACGGCCCGTCCGGCGTTTGCGCCGGCGGGTTTTGCGGCGCCGGTATGCACGCCGCAACTGGCGCGCAACCTGACCACCTGCCTGATTTCCGGAACCAGATTCGGGAGCTTCGTCATCAATCCTCCGGCGGGCCTGTCCGAAATTCCGAGCAATGCTTTCAGCGCCTATGATCAATTCAACTTCAACGTCCGGCTCAGCCGGACCTGGGGCTTCGGCGAATCGACCACGGCGCAGAGCAACGGGCGGCGCGGCGGAGGCGGTCCGGGCGGACCCGGAGGCTTCGGGCGCGCGGTGGGCGGCGGCGGCCGCGGCGGTCCCGGCGGCGGCGGTCCAGGCGGATTCGGCGGGATGTTCGGCGACTCCAGCGGCCGCAAATACACGCTGACCGCCAGCGTGATGTTCCATAATCTGTTCAACACCGTCAATCCGGGGCAGATTGAAAACGATCTGCTCTCGCCGCGGTTCGGCACGCCGCTGGCGCTGGCCAATATCGGCGGATTCGGCAATCAGAATTCTCAGGCGTTCAACCGGCGGATCGATTTCAGCCTGCGGTTTGCCTTCTAAGTCCCGGCGCTTGTCCGGCAGAGCGGCGCGGGCTGGTGTAAACTCAACCAGGAAAGGATTTTTCATGTCCTCGGAAAACCGCCCGTTCGACCGCCGCGATTTCCTGCGCCAGGCCGGAGCCCTGAGCGCAACTGTTACGGCTGCCTTGGCGAAATCCTCCGGGCGATCCTCGGGGCGCGTGCTGGGCGCCAATGACCGCATCAATATCGGCATCATCGGCTGCGGCGACCGCGGCTACGGCGTCAGCACGGTTTGGGCCAAGATCGGCAAGGAAAACAACTCCTGCCAGGTGGTCGCCGTGGCCGACTGCTATCAGCGGCGCGTCAACAAAGCCAAGGATTATCATCGCTGCGACGGCTATCTGGACTACCGCGAGGTGATCGCCCGCCGCGATGTGGACGCGGTGTATATCGCGACCGCTGATCATTGGCACGCCAAGGTCGCGCTGGACGCGATGGATCAGGGCAAGGACGTTTATCTCGAAAAACCCATGTGCCACACGCTGGAGGAAGTGCGGCAACTGGTGGCGACGGTGCGGGAAACGGGGCGGGTGTTGCAGGTCGGCTCGCAGACCACCTCGGCGGATCAGTGGTGGAAGGCCAAACAGGCCATCGCCGACGGCATGATCGGCAAGATGATCATGAGCCAGGGCTCCTATCATCGCAATTCGGTGATCGGGGAATGGAACTACTACAAGATCGACGACGACGCCGGCCCGGATAAGACGGGCGAGCAGTTCGTCGATTGGAAAACCTGGCTCGGGCCGGCGCCCAAGCGCGCCTGGGACCCGGACCGCTTCTTCCGCTTCCGTAAATACTGGGATTATTCCGGCGGAATCGCGACGGACCTGTTCTATCATGTCGTCGCGCCGTTGAATATCTGCTGGGATAAACCGCAATATCCGCACAAGGTGATGGCCTCCGGAGGAATTTACGGCGGGCCGGCCTTCGAGGAAAAACGCGAGGTGCCGGATACGTTCCATCTGCTGGCCGAGTACAGCGAAGGGCATTCCCTGGTGCTCAGCTCCTCGATGGCCAACAGCCAGCACATCCCGGGGCTGATCCGCGGCCACGAAGGAACGATCATCATGGTGGAGCACGGCCGCTTCGAAGGCGCGACCCCCAACATCACCGTCAAGCCGGAGGTCAGAGGCATCAAGGGGGAGGACGGAAAAACGATCTTCAAGCCGCTCTACGACACCTATAAATTCGGCATCGAGGAGCGGAAAATTCCGGTCGATCAGTACGATCCGCTGATCGCGCACATGAACAACTTCCTCGATTGCATGCGGACGCGAAAGAAGCCGCGTCTCGACGTGGAGACGGGCGCCTGCGCGCAGGTGGTGATTACGGCGGCCGTCGAATCCTACCGGCAGGGGAAAGTCCTCTATTTCGACGAAAAAAAGTGGAAATTCACCGATAAACCGCCGAAAGCATAAGCGGCGGAGCCGTCCGAGCCGGTGTTTCCGCCGGATCGCGACTTTGCCACAATAGAGGCTTGCCCTTCGAGCATCATCTGAAGCTGCGCGTGGCGCGCAAGCACGCCGACGGCGTGACCCTGCATTTTTCCGTGTCGCCGGAGTATCTCAATTCGAGCGGCAATCTGCACGGCGGCATCACCGCCTCCATCGCCGATGAGGCAGCCTGGCATGCTCTCGAAAATCACTGGGGATACGGCACCAAGAAATCCACCACGACGGAGTTGAAGGTGAATTATCTGCGCCCGATCACCGGCAAGAAAGTGATCGCGCGGGCGCACCTGGTGCGCGCCGGCAAAACCCTGTGCGTTTCGCGCGTGGATATTTTCGATGAGAAAAAAGCCCTCAGCGCGATCGCCATCGTGACGTATATGCTCCTGTGAAACCGCGGCTTACCGGGCCGGATCGTATAGCGGCGACAGCTCCCGCAATTTCTTTACAACCTCGATCACCCGGGCGGCGACGTATTCAATCTCCTCGCGCGTGTTGAATCTTCCCAGCCCGAAACGGATCGAAGAGTGCGCCAGATCGTCTCCCAGGCCCAGCGCCTTTAAAACATAACTGGGTTCCATTGTCGCCGAGGTGCAAGCCGAGCCGCTGGACACCGCGATGTCGCTCAGGCCCATCAGCAGCGCTTCGCCTTCGACGCCGGCGAAGCTGAGATTCAGATTATTCGGCAGCCGCCGCTCCATGGAGCCGTTGATCGAAACCCCGTCGAGCCCGGCCAGAATGCGATCCTTCAACAGATCGCGCAGCGCCGCCACCCGCGCCGATTCCTCCGCCATTTCGCGCCGGGCGATGGCGCAGGCCTCGCCCAGACCCACGATCCCGGCGACGTTCAACGTCCCGCTGCGCATCCCGCGCTCGTGGCCGCCGCCGTCCATCTGCGCCTCCAGCCGCACCCGCGGATCGCGGCTGCGCACGTAAAGCGCGCCCACTCCTTTGGGGCCGTAAATTTTATGCCCGCTGATGGACAGCAGATCGATGTTGTCGCGCTGCACGTCGATGGCGATTTTGCCCGCCGCCTGCGCGGCATCGGAATGCAGCAGCACCCCGCGCTCCCGGGCGATCGCGCCTATCCGCCGCAGATCCTGCACCACGCCGATCTCGTTGTGGGCGTACATCACGCTGATCAGCCCGGTATCGTCCGTGATCGCATCGCGCAGTTGATCAGGGTCGATCAGGCCATCGCGCCGCACCGGCAGATACGTCACGTTCCCCAGGCGCCGGCAGGGATCGAGGACGGCTTTATGCTCGGTCGCAACCGTAATAATGTGCTTGGCCTGGACGCCTTTAAGAGCCAGATTGTCGGATTCGGTGGCGCCGCTGGTGAAAATAATTTCTTTCGGGGCCGCGCCGATCAGCTCCGCCACCTGCCTGCGCGCCTTTTCGACGGCATCGGCGGCCTGCCAGCCGAAGCTGTGATTGCGGCTGGCGGGGTTGCCGTAAATCTCACAAAAATAAGGACGCATCGCCTCGAACACGCGCGGATCCACCGGCGTGGTGGCGTGATGATCCAGGTAGATGGGCAGTTTCACCAGGCCTCAGCCCGAGTATAACCCGTTTTTCATCAAACATTTTTCACCAAAAATGTCATTTGACACCATGCCCGGCCGCACCCTATCCTTAAGGCGAAGAAAAGGCGTAAATGTATGGCTGCTCCTTTCCCCTTAGGCTGGCGAATCGATCCCCAGCCGGAAACGCTCGGCCTGGCGGAGTGCCCGCGCGGCCGGATCAGTGAAATTGTCGGCGCGCGCTCCAGCGGGCGCACCAGTCTGCTGCACTCGATTCTGGCCGATTCCACCCGTCTGGGCGAATGCGCCGCCCTGATCGATGCCACCGATTCCTTCGATCCCGGTTCGGCCGCGGCCGCCGGCGCCGATCTCGCGAAAATTTATTGGGTCCGCTGCGGCGGCAACGTCGAGCACGCCATGCGCGCCGCGGACCTGGTCCTGCACGCCGGCGGATTCGGCGTGGTCGCGCTCGATCTGGCCGATGCCCGTGACCGCGAGCTTCAGCGCATCCCGCCCTCGGTCTGGTTCCGCTGGCGGCGCGCCATCGAGCCGGCGCGGACCATTCTGGCCGTCCTCGCGCGGCGGCCGCTGGCCAAAACGTGCTCGTCGCTGGTGCTGGAAATGAATCGCCGCCGGGCCGATTTTCAAGGCAATCTGCTGCGCGCCGCCGAATTTGAAATCGTCCCGCGCAAACCGATCGGCAAAGAAAGGACGGCGCTGCATGTTCGCCTGCATCCATGCGCCTGAAGCCGCCAGGCTCGCCGAATCCTTTTCGCCATTCGTCGAAGTTTTAGACGATCAAACCGCCGTCTTCTCCATTACGCCGCGGCAGATCGAGAGGATCCGGCAAATTCCCGGCGCGGCGGTGGCCCCCACCATTGAAGCCGCGGTGATCGCCGCGCGCCATCCGGGCCGGTCTCCGGCGGATCTGCCCATGGAAGTTCTTCCCCCCGATCCGGAAATTTTTCAAATCCTCGATCTGTGGGGCATCCGCACGCTTGGCGATCTGGCGCGGCTGCCGGAATCGGGCATCGCCGAGCGGCTGGGCGAGCGCGGCCTCCGGCTGCAACAACTGGCGCGCGGCACGCTCGGCCGGCCGCTTAACCCCGCGCCGGCGCAAACCATTTACGAGCAGCAGGTGGAGCTCGATTACCCGATTACCGAAATCGAGCCGCTGCTGTTTTTGATCCATCGGTTCTTAACCGGACTGTGCGCCCGCGTCGAGGCGGCCGGCGCGCTGCGCTTCACGTTGAACCAGGAAGAACGGCTGCTGCGCCTGCCGTTTCCCACCCGCGATGTGAAATTTTTATTGAAGCTGGCGCGGCACGAACTGGAGTCGCATCCGCCCGCCGAGCCGCCGCAAAAAATCAGGCTCGAAGTGCTGCCCGCCGCGCCGCGGCGCGTTCAGCACGGCTTATTCACGCCCGCCGCGCCGGAACCGGAAAAACTGGAACTGACTCTGGAGAAAATCCGCGCGCTGGTGGGCTCGAAAAACGTCAAAATTCCCCAGTTGCGCAACTCTTATCGCCCGGGATGGTCCATGCCCGATTCGCCGCTGGCGTTCCGTTATTTCCGTCCGGCGATTCCGGCGCGGGTGGAAACAGAAAATGGCATCCCGCGGCGATTATTCGGGGAAAAAATCGTCAACGCCGCCGGACCCTGGCGGTCGAGCGGCGAATGGTGGCGGCCGGATGGATGGAATCGCGATGAGTGGGATTTGAAGCTCGCCGATGGGACGCTTGTCCGCATTTATCGCGCGGCGGCGGAGTGGTTTTTGGAAGGGGAATATGACTGATCCGCCAAGCCTCGGCACTCATGCCGGGGCAACTCATATGTACACCGACTTTCATACGCGCTCCGCCTTCAGTTTTCTGCAAGCCGCTTCGCTTCCCGAGGACCTGGTGCAGCGCTGCGCCGATCTCGGCCACCAATCCGCCGCGCTCATGGACCGGGACAACGTCAGCGGCGCGCCGCGGTTTTACATGGCCGCCAAGAAAATCGGCATGACCGCGCATCTGGGCGCGGAGATCACCGGCGCCGACGGCGATCTTTATCCTCTGCTGGCGGAAACGCGCGCCGGTTATCAAAATCTCTGCCGCCTGATCACTTCCATGAAGCTGCGCGCGAAAAAAGGCCAGGCCGCGGCATCGGAAGACGAACTCCGCGAATTTTCCGGAGGCCTGATCTGCCTCACCGGCGAAGGGCCGCCGGTGCGCGCGCGATTCGAAAAGCTGATGAGCATCTACGGCCCGCGCAACGTTTACGCCGAGATCCAGCGCCACTTTCATCGCGATGAGGAGGCGCGCAATCAGGCCGTCGCCGATCTGGCGCGGTCTCTGAAGCTGCCGCTGCTGGCCACCAACGGCGTCCGCCACGCGGCGCCGGAAGAGCGGGAGCTCTTTGACGCGCTCACCGCGGTCCGCCATAAGACGACGGTCATGGAAGCCGGACGCCTGCTGGCGCGGAACGCCGAGCGCCATCTCAAGCCGCCCAAGGCGATGGCGCGGCTTTTTCCCGATTTTCCCCAGGCCATCGCCGAAACCGGGGAGCTGGCGCGCCGGCTGCAATTCACGCTCGCCGATCTGGGCTACCAGTTCCCCCAATATCCGCTGCCGCCCGGCGAGACGGTTCATTCTTTCCTTCGCAAGCGCACCGAGGAAGGCGCGCGGCAGCGTTACCGCCCCTATCATGACCGCGCGCGGCGGCAGATCGAAAAAGAGCTGGCGCTGATCGAAAAATTGAACTTGAGCGGATATTTTCTGATCGTCTGGGACCTGGTCCAGTTCTGCCGCCGCGAGGGTATTTTGGTGCAAGGGCGCGGTTCGGCGGCCAACAGCGCGGTGTGCTACTCGCTGGGCATCACCGCGGTGGATCCGGTGGCGATGGATCTGCTGTTTGAGCGGTTTCTCTCGGAAGAACGCGGCGAGTGGCCCGATATCGATCTCGATCTGCCCAGCGGGGAGCAGCGCGAGCGCGTCATTCAATATGTTTACCAGCGCTACGGCCCGCGCGGCGCGGCCATGACGGCCAACGTCATCACCTATCGCGGCCGGTCCGCGGCGCGCGATATCGGCAAAGCGTTGGGCTTCGACGAAGCGTCGCTCGCACGGCTTGCGTCGCTGGTGGCGCGATGGGAATGGAAAGATCCAAAGGACAATCCCGCGTCGCAATTCCGGCAGGCCGGCTTCGATTTGCGCGATCCGCGCATCCGGAAATTTCTGTCGCTCTACAGCGCCGCGCAGAATCTGCCGCGTCATCTGGGCCAGCATTCCGGCGGAATGGTGATCTGCCAGGGGCAGCTCGACTCGGTGGTGCCGCTCGAGCCGGCGACCATGCCCGGCCGCGTCGTCATTCAATGGGACAAGGACGATTGCGCGGATCTGGGGCTGGTGAAGGTCGATCTGCTCGGCTTGGGAATGATGGCGGTGCTTGAAGAGTCGCTGGAGCTGATCCGCCGGCACCATCGCGAAGAGGTCGATCTGGCGCATCTGCCCAAGGACGATCCCGCGGTTTATGACGCGCTCCAGCGCGCCGACACGATCGGCTTGTTTCAGGTGGAAAGCCGCGCGCAGATGTCCTGCCTGCCGCGGCTGAAACCCAAAAAATTTTATGACATCGTGGTGCAGGTGGCCATCATCCGTCCGGGGCCGATCGTCGGAAAAATGATGCACCCGTACTTGAATCGCCGCCAGGGATTGGAGGAAGCGGCGTGTCTGCACCCCTCGCTTCACGACGTGCTGGACCGCACGCTCGGCGTGCCGCTGTTTCAGGAGCAGCTTCTGCGCATCGCCATGATCGCGGCGAACTTCACCGGCGGAGAAGCGGAAGAATTGCGCCGGGCCATGGGATTCAAGCGATCCGAAGCGCGCATGCGGCAGATCGAGGCGAAACTGCGCGCGGGCATGGCGGCCAACGGAATCACCGGCGAAACGCAGGAGCGCATCGTGCAGTCGATCACCTCTTTCGCGCTTTATGGATTTCCCGAATCGCACGCCGCCAGCTTCGCCCTGATCGCCTACGCGAGCGCATATCTGAAATGCCACTATCCCGCCGCGTTCACCGCTGCGATTCTCAACAACCAGCCGATGGGCTTTTATCATCCGGCGACGGTGATCAAAGACGCGCAGCGCCACGGCCTGCATTTCCGCCCGGTGGACGTTCTTCATTCGCACTGGAAATGCACGGTGGAAGACGGTGAAGTGCGGCTGGGCTTCAACTATGTCCGCGGCCTGCGGAAAGAGGCGGCCGAGGCGATCATTGCAGCACGGCCTTTTTCCTCGATCGACGATCTGGCGCATCGCGTGCCGGAGTTGCGCAAGGACGAGCTGCGGATGCTCGCCCAAATCGGCGCGTTGAATGGATTGGCGGCGCATCGAAGAGCGGCGTTGTGGGAATCCGAGAGCGCGGCGCGTCCGGCGGGGCCCTTGTTCGCGCCCGGAGGGAAATTCGAAGGAGAGCCCCGGCGCGTTCCCCTGGCTCCCATGACCGCGCCGGAGCGCATTCATTCCGATTTTTACGGAACCGGCGTCACCATCGGCGCGCATCCGATGAAACTGTATCGCGGCCGGATGCGCGGCGTTTGCACTGCGGCCGATCTGTATCGCGCGCGTCCGAATCAAATGGTGAAGGTCGCCGGATGCGTCATCTGCCGCCAGCGCCCCGGCACGGCCAACGGATTCATGTTTTTGAGCATCGAAGACGAGACCGGAATCGCCAATGCGATTGTGGAACCGAAAAAATTCGACCAGTTCCGCGAAACGCTGGTCCGCGCCCCCTATTTGATCGTCACGGGAATTCTGCAAAACCAGCAAGGCGCGATTTCGATCAAGCTGCGGCATGTGGAGCCGCTCGAACTAAACGCCGCCGCCGTTCCGCCCCACGATTTCCGCTGACGCGGCGCTGGAGCGGCGATAGACGCCGCCTCCTGGTTTTGGTTAAGTTGAGGGACGTGGAAACCTTGCATCCTGCCGAAGTGCGCGTCCTCGGTTGTCTGGTCGAAAAGGATATGGCCACGCCGGAGTATTACCCGCTGACGCTGCATGCACTACAGAACGCGTGCAATCAAAAGTCGAGCCGGGACCCGGTGGTGAATTACGACGAAACCGCCGTGGAGCAGGCGCTTGCGCGGCTCCAGGACCGGGGATTGGTCCTGCGCGTGAGCGGCGCGGGCCATCGCGTGGAAAAATTCGCGCACCGGCTGGGGGAAAAATTGAACCTGGGACGGCGGGAGCTGGCGCTGGTCTGCGTGTTAATGTTGCGCGGTCCGCAAACCGTGGGCGAGCTGCGCGGCCGGACCGAACGGATGCATCCATTCACCGATCTTGAGGAAGTGGAGCGGGTGCTCGAATCGCTGGCGTCGCGGGAGCCGGAGCCGCTGGTGGCGCGATTGCCTCGCGGGCGCTGGGCGCATCTGCTGGGCGGCCTGGTGGAGGCGAGCGCTGAACCGGCCGTCCCGCCGCCGCCATCCTCATTTGACGCGCGGATCGAAGCGCTGGAACGCGAGGTGGACGAATTGAAGCGGCAGTTCGCCGAATTCCGCAAGCAATTCGAGTAGACGCGCTTAGTCGTTCACGTCCACGTGCTCGACGAAGCAGCTATGAAACGCGCGATCCAGCACTTCTTCGGTAAGAAACATTTCTCGCCGCTCGAAATTGAGAATGTCGATGGCGTGCGTCACCACGTCGCGCGGATGACAGCGGCGGAAGCGCCGGCCGCCGGCGGCGTAATGCTTCTCGACGAAGCGCTCGATCAACCCGGGCTCGTATTCGAGCTGGCGGGATTCGCAAAAGCGCGCAAAAATCTCGATAAACTCGGGAGCTTTCGGGCTGCGCAGAAACATTTTATACTGAATTCTCCGCAGAAAAGCTTCATCGCCCAGGCTTTCCGGCCGTAAATTCGTCGAAAAAATCAGGAAGGCTTCAAACGGCACGGTCATCTTTCCGCCGGTGCGGAAAGAGAGATAATCGACCTGGCGCTCCATCGGCACAATCCAGCGGTTCAGGATTTCGGCCGGGGTCGCCTTCTGGCGGCCGAAGTCGTCGATCAGGTAAATCCCGTTGTTGGCCTTCAATTGAAACGGCGCATCGTACACTTTCGAGTGCTGGTTGAAGCTCAAATCGAGCATGTCAAGCGCCAGCTCGCCGCCGGTGATAATAAACGGCCGTTTGCAGCGGAACCAGCGCCCGTCATGCGGCAGATCGCTTGAAAGCGCCGAGATCTGGGCCGTTTCATCCTCGATCTTCTGATGATAAATCGGATCGTAAATCTGGATAATATTGCCCTGGCATTCGATTGCGTAGGGCATGAAAATCGGCTCGGTTTCGATGCGGAATAAGGCTTCCGCCAGCGCCGTTTTTCCGTTTCCCGGCTGGCCGTAGATCAGAAACGATTTGCCGGCGTTGACCGCCGGCCCGATCTGCGCCAGAATATCGGGCTCCACCACCAGATGGCGAAACGCCTGCCGCAGCGACTCCGGCGTGAGCCAGTCCGGCGGCAGCTTCTGCCAGCGGACCACCTGAGTGTATTGATACAGCGGCACCGGCGCCGGCCCGGCGTACTGATTATTTTCCAGATGCTCGCGCGCCAGATTGCGTCCGGCCTCGGTGAGCGTGAAAATCGCCGACATATCGCCCATGCCGAGCGACTTCTTCACCGCGACGAAGTGCTGCCGCTTCAGCGCCTCCAGCAGGTCGGCGGCGACGCTGAACTGAAAACCGAGCGAGCCGGCGATCTCGCGCCCCAGCAGCTCGCCGCGAAAATACAGGTACTTCAGGATGAGAGACTCGACCATGGATGCGGGAATGCCGGTTTCCTCTATGGTTTCAGGAACCGGCGGGACCACCGCCCGCCGCACGGCTGGCTGGCCGGCTGACCCGGCGCGGAAGGATACAGCTTCAGCAGGAGCACTCATGGAGTCTTTCTCGAGATTCATCGGATGCGGCGGTGAGATTCTGCACTTGCGGCTTTCGCTTAGTACGGCTGCGCTTCCCGTACCTGCTTATCGGCCGCGCGCGAAATTGGTTGAGACCCGGCGCGAGGATCAATACAGGCGTACGCCGCGCCGACCCGGCTCGCGGAACATGTGGACCGTATCCACGAAGCGGACCTTGCGCGAGGCGTAGGTCATCATCAGGGTGTGGGTGCGGCAGCCGTCGCCGAAGAAGCGCACGCCGTGCAGCAGCGCGCCGTCGGTGACTCCGGCGGCCGCGAAAATAATCTGCTGGCCTGGCGCCAGATCGCGCGCGGTGTAAATCCGTTTGGGATCGCGGATCCCCATCCGCTCCACGCGCTCCTCCAGCTCCGGCGTGTTCACCACCAGGCGCGCCACCATTTCGCCGGAAAGACAACGCATCGCCGCCGCGGTGATCACTCCCTCCGGCGCGCCGCCGATTCCCATCACCGCGTCCACGCCCGCGCCGCGCACCGCCGCCGCGATACCGGCCGAAAGATCGCCGTCCGGAATCAGCCGGATGCGCGCGCCCGCGGCGCGGATCTGCTTGATCAACTCGGCGTGGCGCGGCCGGTCGAGCACCATGATCACCAAATCCTGCACCTGCCGGTCGAGCGAATGCGCGATCGCCTTCAGGTTGTACTTCACCGGAGCGTCGATGTCCAAGGCGTCCCGGCACGCCGGACCCGCGATAATTTTTTCCATGTAGCAGTCCGGCGCGTGCAATAATCCGCCGGGCTCGGAGGCGGCCAGCACCGCAATGGAATTCGCCGTTCCGGTGGCGCAAAGATTGGTCCCTTCCAGCGGATCGACCGCGATATCGACCTTGGGATACTCCACTCCCGGCGGAGGTGTGGCGCCGACCCGTTCGCCGATGTACAGCATCGGGGCTTCGTCGCGCTCGCCTTCGCCGATCACGATATTGCCGTCGATCTGCACTTCCTCGAAGGCGCGCCGCATCGCCTGCACGGCGGCCTGATCCGAGCCTTGCCGGTCGCCCTGGCCCATGGTGCGGGCCGCGGCGATGGCGGCTTCCTCCACCACCTGAACAATATCCCCGGCAAGGTCGCGCTCGATGGTGTTGATGCTGGCAACGTGCGTAGGTGCGATCACGCGCACATCTTACCATTTGCGGGCGCGCCTGCTCCAGGCCGCGCGCCGCCCTATTCGAGCTGCTTGTGAAAGCGCGATACGCTCAAGCCCAGAATGGTGACGCCAAAAACCGCCAGCGCGGCCATCTGCGGCCACAGCGCCTCGACCCCCGAGCCCTGCAAAAACACGCCGCGCACGATCTCCATGAAATAACGAACGGGATTTAAAAACGTCAGCCACTGCGCCAGCGGAGGCATGTTGCGGATGGGAAAGGTGAATCCGCTCAGCATGAAAAACGGCTGGAAGAACAGGCTGGTGGCCATCATGGCCTGCTGCTGCGTCCGCGAAACGGTGGAGATGAACAATCCCGCGCCCAGCGAGGACAGCAGAAACAGCAGCGTCGAGGCGAACAGCAGCCAGAAATTTCCGCGGAACGGGATGTGGAAGACCAGCAGCGCCGCGCCCATCACCAGCAGCATGTCCCAGACGCCCACCAGCACGAACGGCAGCGTCTTGCCGATGATCAGTTCGCTGGGACGGATCGGCGTCACCATCAACTGCTCCATGGTGCCGATCTCTTTTTCGCGCACGATGGCCATGGCCGTCAGCGACAGCGTCACCAGCGTGATGATGTTGACGATCACGCCCGGGATGAAATAATTGCGGCTCTTCAGATCGGGATTGAACCAGACCCGCGTCCGCGAGGCGATCTGCGGAGCGGCGGTTGGCACCGCGCCGCCCGCCTCCTGGCTGCTTTCAACCAGCATCCCGCTGCGCGCGTGTTCGGCGGCCCGGCTCGCATAGCGCTGAACGCACGCCGTTGCGTATCCGCTCACAATGGAGGCCGTGTTCGAATTGGTTCCGTCCACCAGCACCTGGACGCTGGTCGCGCGCCCGCGCTTGACGTCGCGGCCGAAGCCGGGCAGAACCCGAATCACCGCGTCCACCTGGCCGCGGTCCATCATGAGCTGCATGGAGCGCTCATTGTCCGGCAGGCCCGCCAGAATGAAGCGGCCGGAGCCCTCAAACTCCGACAGCAGCTCGCGGCTTTCCGGCGTGCGGTCCTGATCCATCCAGGCGATTCTGGCGTTGTCGATATCCAGGCTCGCCGCGTAGCCGAAAATCAGAAGCTGGATGAGCGGCGGAAGGAACAGCATGGACCGCATGCGCGGATCGCGCAGCGCCTGGATCAGCTCTTTGCGGATAATCCGCCGCAGCCGTTGTCTCATCACGCCACCTTCTGCCGCAGCTTGCGGGTCGCCAGATAAAATACCAACACGCCGTAGCCCACCAGCAGCAGGAAATTGAACCACAGCAGCTCCAGCCCCACGCCTTTTAAAAAAATTCCCCGCGCGATCTCCATGAAGTAGCGCGCCGGAACGATCAGCGACACCAACTGGATCACGCGCGGCATGTTGCTCAGCGGATAAATAAATCCGGACAGCAGAAACGCCGGCAGAAACGAAAGCAGCGTACCCATCTGATAGGCCATCAACTGCGAGCGGAACATGGCCGAAACCATGATGCCGAGCCCCAGCGCGCCGAACAGAAAAACCGCGCTGGAAACCAGCAGAAACACCGCGCTGCCTTGCAGCGGCACATGGAAAACGTAGATGCCGATCAACAGCGCGATCAGCATGTCGGCGGTGCCCACCACGAAATACGCGGCCAGCTTGCCCAAGGCCAGCTCGATGGGCCGCGCCGGGGTGGAGAGCAACTGCTCCATGGTCCCGTTTTCCCACTCGCGCGCGATGGTCAGCGATCCGAGATTGGCGGCGATGATCATCACGATCACGGCGATCAGGCCGGGCACGATGAAGTTCTGGGAAAGCAGATTGGGGTTGTACCACACCCGCACCTGGGCGTCGACGCCAGGCGCGTTGACCCGCGCCGTCTGGATGCTCGCCTGAAGCTGCGCCGAGCGGAGCGCCACCACCGCTTCGGCGTAATTGATGGCGATCGCCGCCGTGTTGGAGTCGCTGCCGTCGACTAAAAGCTGCACCTGCGCGGCCTTGTTCAGCGCCAGATCTCGCGCGAAATCCCGCGGGATCACCACGCCGAGCAGGCATTGCCGCTTGTTGATGGCCTGCTCGATCGGCGCGTAGCTGTGCACCTGCCCGGCCACCTGAAAGTACCGCGAGCCTTGAAAATCGCGGATCAGCTCGCGGCTCTGGGGCGTCTGGTCGGCGTCGTACACATAGGTCGGGATGCGGTCCACGTCCAGGCTGAGCGCCCACCCGAAAATCAGCAGCATGATCAGCGGCTGGAGCAGCGCCGCCACCAGGCTGCGCGGATCGCGCAAAATATGCAAAAATTCCTTGCGGAAAATGGCGCGCGTTCTGCGGAAATTCATGCCGCTTTTTCCTCTTTCTCGATCAGCCCCACGAAGACGTCCTCCATCGACGGCACGATGGCGTCCAGCGCCCGCACCGCGATTCCCTTTTCCTGAAGAATCTGATAAATCCGCGGAATCGCCAGGTCCGGATCGGCCACCTTCACGTGCAGCCCGCCGCCGAAAACGGCGACGTCGAGAATCCCCGGCTGGCCCTCCAGGGCGGCCATGCTTGCCAGAAAATCCGAGGTCTCCAGATTCAGCAGCGTGCCGGCGCCAAGCGACATTTTCAGCTCCGCCGGCGATCCCAGCGCGATCACCCGGCCGCCGTACATCAGCGCCACCCGGTGGCAGTACTCGGCTTCATCCATATAGTGCGTGGTGACGAAGATGGTGTGGCCGGCGGCCGAAAGCTGATAGATCAACTGCCAGAAATTCCGCCGCGCGATGGGATCCACGCCGCTGGTCGGCTCGTCCAAAAACAAAATCGGCGGTTCATGTAAGATCGCGCAGCCAAGCGCCAGCCGCTGCTTCCACCCTCCGGCGAGCAGCCGCGTCATCGTCGTCCGTTTCTCCTCCAGACCCGCCATGCGGAGAACGTAATCGCGCCGCGCAGGCAGTTTTTCCGGCGAAACGCCGTAAACTCCGCCGAAAAATTCGATATTTTCCTGCACCGTCAGGTCGTCGTAAAGAGAAAACTTCTGCGACATGTAACCGATGTTATGTTTCACCTCCTCCGGCTGCGCGGCGACGTCGAATCCGCCCACCGTGGCTCTCCCGGAGGTCGGCGGCAGCAGCCCGCAGAGGATTCGGATGGTGGTCGATTTCCCGGCGCCGTTGGGGCCGAGAAAGCCGAAAATCTCGCCCGGCGCGACGTCGAGCGAAACATGATCGACCGCGGTGAACTCCCCGAAGCGTTTCACCAGGTTTTCGATGTGGACCGCGGAGGCCTCAGGCGGCATGCCGCGCTCCTTGCTCCCGGGTCAGGGCGATGAAAACGTCCTCCAGCGACGGCGTCACCGGGCGGAAACCGAAGGGAACCGCCGAGGCCAGTTTTTCCGGGCTCGTCACGGCCGGATCGAGGAACAGGTGAAGATCCGCCCCCGCCGGCTGCACGGTCAACACCCCCGGCTGTTGCTCCAGCTCGCGAATGGTCTCCCGCGGCGTTTCGGACTGGATCCGGAAAACCTGCCCCGCCAAAGTTTGTTTGAGCGCCGCCGGCGTGTCGCAGCGGATCATTTTGCCGTGATGCAGAAAGCCCACACGGTTGGCCCGCTCGGCTTCGTCCAGATAGGCGGTGGCGACGAACACGGTCAATCCCTCGCGCACCAGTTGATAAAGAATCGCCCAAAAATCGCGCCGCGAAACGGGATCGACGCCGTTGGTGGGCTCATCCAGAAACAGCACGCGCGGCTTGTGCAGCAGGGTGCACATCAGCGCCAGCTTCTGCTTCATCCCGCCCGATAATTTTCCCGCCGGCCGTTTGGTGAATGGATCCATGCGGGTCATGCGCAGCAGGCGTGCGCTCAACTGCTGGCGCTCGCTTCCGGTGATGCCGAACAGATCGGCATAAAACGCCATGTTTTCGGCCACCGTCAAGTCGGTATAAAGGCCGAAACGCTGCGCCATGTAGCCGATCTGATCCTTCATCGAATCCACCTCGCGGCTGACGTCGTGCCCGGCGACCACGGCCCGGCCCTCGCTCGGCTCCATCAGCCCGCACAGCAGCCGCATCGTCGTGGTTTTGCCCGCGCCGTCCGGGCCCACCAGGCCGAAGATTTCGCCTTCCCGGACGTCCAGATTCAGATGATCCACCGCGGTCAACTCGCCGAAGCGGCGGGTGAGATTTTCGGCGTGAATGATGGCGCTCATGGATTCCCTGCTGCGCGGTTTTTTAGAGCAGAATCTCGGCGTCCACCGGCATATTGTTTTTCAATTCATGGCTGGAGTTATCGACGTCTACCTTGATGCGATACACCAGCTTCACGCGTTCTTCCTTGGTCTGAATCTGCTTGGGCGTGAACTCCGCCACCGAGGAGATGAACGAGATCTTTCCCCAATAAACTTTGCCGGGATAGGAGTCGGTGGTCAATTTCACTTTCTGGCCCAGCTTCACCCGGCCCAGATCGGTTTCATTGATGTAGGCGCGGAGCCAGGGGTGCTCCAGATCGCCGATGGTCACCACCGTGGTTCCCGCCGCCAGCACCTCGCCCGGCTCGGCCGATTTCACCAGCACCACGCCGCTGATCGGAGACCGGGCCTCGGTATCGGCTAACTGTGCTTCAGAGATTTGCACCTGCGCCTTGGAGCGGCGGATCTCGTCCAGGCCGCCGGCCATCGCCTCTTCCTTCCGCCGCAGCTCCAGCCGCTGCGCTTCGGCGTTGGCCAGCGCCGCTTTGGCCGCGGCAACCTGCGCGCGGGCCTGCGCGATATCCTCCGGCCGCGGGCCTTCCTTCACCAGCGAATATCTCTCCTCGGCCTGCCGCAGCATCGCCTGCGCGCTGTCGAGCTTGGTCCGGTATTGATCGTACTGCTGCCGGGAAATGTCTTCGTTCTTGAAAAGCTGCTGCGCGCGGTCCCAATCGGCCTGCGCCAGATCCAACTGGGCTTTCGCGTCGCGGACGCCGGCTTCGGCCTGCTCGACATCCTGCCGCCGGCTGCCGTTGAGCAGCTCTTCCAGGCTGGCGGTGGCGCGATTCAAGTCCGCCTGCTTGGAGGCGATGTCGCTCTCCAGCGTCGCCTTCTGATAGGCCACCGCCGCGGCAAGCTGCTTATAATTCGACTCCGCGCTGGCCACGCTGGCCTCGTCGCGCGACTTCTGATGGCGGTAAATCACCGGATCGAGGACCGCCACCAGATCGCCCTGCTTGACCCAATCGCCTTCGTCCACTTTGCGCTCGATCATGCGGCCGGCCATCTTGAAGGAAATATCCACCTGGGTCAGCTCCAGGTTGCCGGAGACGAAGATGCGGTTGTTGTTGGCCGCCTGCCGGGTGGTCCACCACCAGTAGGCGCCGGCGCCGGCGGCGATCAGAATCAGAAGGATGGGGATTCTCTTTTTCATTGATTCACGTACTCCCGGATGCGTCCCGTGGCGGTCGCCAGATCGATGCGAGCCACGTTGTAGTCATAGAGCGCGGCGATCTCGTTTTCCTGGGCGCGCGCCAGGCGGTTTTGCGCGTCGGTGACTTCGATCCCGCTGGCGACCCCGGCGGCGTACCTGCGCTGGGCCTGCGCCAGCTCCTGCCGCGCCAGTTGCAAACCGTCCTCGGCCGCTTTGATCTCGCTTTCGGCGGCATGCACGCTGTCGAAGGCCAGGCGGACGTCCAACTCCACCTGCTGCTCCAGATCGCGCATGCGGGCCTGCTCCTGGCGATACTGCGAAAACGTCTCTTCGCGGCGGTAATCGCGCTTCCCTCCGTCGAACACCGGCACGCGCACGCTGAAGCCGTAGGTGTAGGTCGGCTGATTGCCGATGAGCCCGGTGCCGATGGTTCCGTAATTGGCGTCGGCCGCCATCGACGGCAGGCGCTCGTCCTTCACCGAACGGTAGTTGAAGCGCGCCGCAACCTCCCGCTGTTTCTGGGCTTTCAACTCCGCGCGCATCTCCCGCGCCGCGGCCAGCGCGGAGTTGAGATCGCCGATGTCCGCGGTTTTATAGGAAAGCGAATCGGTCAGCTCGATCGGGGTATCCAGCTTCAGGCCCATCGCGCGCAGCAGATTCAGCGCCGCGCGGCGGCGGTCATCGGTGGCGGCCACCAGGCGCTGCTGATCGTTGGCGAGCTGCACCTCGGCGCGTGTCACCTCGATCCCGGTTCCGGTTCCGGCGTCCTTCAGGCGCCGCGCCTGATCGAGCAGCGCTTGCGAAAGCTCAACATTGGCGCGCGCCGTCGCCAGCGCCGCGTCCGCCCGAAGCGTGGTCAGATAGGCGCGCGCCACCTGATCGCTGATCTGGTTTTTGGCCGCATCGAAGTCGGATTTTGCGGCGTTTTCGTTCACTTTTGATGCCTGATAACGCCGAATTGCCGCAAAATCGAGCACCGTCTGTTGCGCGGTGGCGCGCGCATCGAATACCGAGAACGGGCCGACGATGGAGGGAATCGCAAAACTGAACCCGTTGATTGTCGGGAAGTTGAAGTTGAAGCCGAACGCTTTCAAATTCACCGTTTCGCGATGATCACTGACCGAGGAATCCAGATGGGGCAACAGGTCGCCGCGCGTTTCCAGGCGCCGCGCCTCGGCCTGCCGCATGGTCTCTTGCGCGATGGCCATCTTCGGGCTGCCTTCCGGCGCCAGTGCGATCTCGACGGCCTGCTTCAGGCTGACGCGCATGGTCGTCTCGGGCTGCGCAGCGATTAAAACAAAGCCAATCAGTTCCAGCATCATGCCGCTTCTCCACCCAAACCGGCCGCGCCGCCCCAGGCATCGGCGCGAAAACCAGCGGCGGCAAAGGTCACCAGCCGAGCCAATACCGCGGACCGATCCGAGGGATCGCAGAGTCCTTCGCTGATTTCCGGCAGCACCGGCCCGCGGGCCATCAGGTGAGCCATCGAACCGGCGGTAAAATGCAGGCGCCACATGACTTCGGTCCGCGTGAGATTGGGCAAGGCCTGCTGAAGGGCGTCGACGAAGCGCTGCGCCACGCCCGCCAGATGTTTTTTGAAGAGCTGGCGGACAAAGCTATCCGGCGTGGCCAGGATCTGGCTCATAAGGCCAATTGCCTCATTGGGATGGCGGAAGAACAGGGGACTTAAAAACGCCAGGAGAATCTGCTCCAGCGTGGGATTCGGCCCCGCCGCGTCCAAAAGCTCGATCCGTTTGCGGTTCACTGGCTCCATGCGCCGCGCAATCGCCGCTTCAAAAAGGCTTTCTTTGGTTTGGAAATGATAATTTACAGCCGCCAGGTTGACCCCGGCTTCGGCGGTAATGTCGCGCAACGACGTGGCAGTGAAGCCATTCTGCCCGAACAGCTTCTCGGCGGCATCGAGGATGCGTTCCTTGGTATCCGGTACGCGTTGGGGGGTATTGCTCATACGTTTGTTTCAATCATACGTACGATTGTTATCTGTGTCAAGCCAAAATACCCGCGGCGGCGTCTTTGTCTCTGTTTCATGAGGCGATTTTAGGCCGGGCGGGCGCGGCTTGCGAGTGGAAGCCGGCGAACTCCAGGATTTTTGGGGCGAACTGCGCCGCAATCTTACGGGCGGGCGGTGGCGGCGCCGATAATCTTCCGCGTCGCGCGATCCTGCGCGAACCATACCAGCCGCACGTTCTCGCGCGGCCATTTCGGGTTGATGGCGATCCGCGCGTCGGCGGAATAAGACGCGGTTTTTCTGGCGTCGAAGTGGCCCACGCTGGTCAGACTGCGGACCACGCCGGCGTGGCGAAGCGTGCGGCCGCTATTTTCTCCTCCGCGCGGCACGGTTTCGAGATTGGTTTCCGTTACCGCCAGGAACAGATCGACCTGGCGGACGCCTTGCGGAACGTCGGAGACCTGCAAATGCGCGACGTCGCCCATGGAGATGGCCAGCGTGGCCCGGGGCTCGCCCGCAGCCTTGAGGATCGCATCGCGGGCGCGCATCCAATCCGAGCCGTTGAACTCCACTTCGCCGTTGACCACCATTTCCGGCGTATAGACGTTTTCGAGATGGAAGAGGCGGCCGTAGTCCTGCTGCCGCGCCGAAAAGAGCGGGGAAGAGAAGCGATCCGTCCAGCCCAGGTGATTCCAGTAATCGACATGCTCGCTGAGCGGGATCACTTCGATGCCGGAGAAAGCCCGTGGCAGGCGGATTAAAAGCTGATCGGCCGGAGGGCAGCTCGAGCAGCCTTCGGAAGTAAACAGTTCGACCAGCACCGGAGGCCGGCTCTGCGCGGCCGCCAGCAGTGCCCCCATCAGGAAAGCCGCCAGGCGCATCATTATTTAAAACATAGACGATTCCGGGCGCGCGCGGCGGCCGGTGTCCGGAGGGCCTGCCATACCGATCGTTTAACATGGGGAGAAGCCAATGCCTTCTCCGGCGATTGAGGTTCGGGATTTGCGCAAGATTTACGGCGATAAGGCGGCGGTGGACGGCCTCAGCTTCAGCGTGCCGCGCGGCTGTTTTTTCGGCTTTCTGGGGCCGAACGGCGCGGGAAAGACCACCACGATCAAGATGCTGATGGGGCTGGCTCCGGCGAGCTCGGGAAGCATTGAGCTGCTGGGTTTGCCGATGCCGGAACGCGCGCTGGAGATCAAACAGCAGATCGGTCTGGTGCCCGATGAGTCGCTGTTGTTCGATCATCTGACGGGCGGGGAGTTCATCGAATTTGTCGGGCGGCTGTACGGGCTGGAGCGCGGGGTGGCGCGGCGGCGCGCGGGCGAGCTGCTGGAGCTGTTCGAGCTCACCGACAGCCGGCGCAAGCTGATCCATGAATATTCGAAAGGCATGCGCAAGCGCGTGGCGATGGCGGCGGCGCTGATCCACCGGCCGCAGCTCTATCTGATGGACGAGCCGTTTGAAGGCGTGGACGCGGTGGGCGCGCGGCTGATGAAGGAAATTCTGCTCGAGCAGGTGCGGCAGGGGGCGACGATTTTTCTGACTTCTCACGTGCTCGAAGTGGTGGAGCGGCTGTGCCACCGGGTGGCGATTATCCATCAGGGCAAGCTGGTTCTGGAGGGGCCGATGGAGGAGCTGCGCCGCGCCTCGGAAACGCTGGAAGATGCCTTTGTGCGCGCGGTGGGCATGGAGCGGACTGCGGAAACGCTGGACTGGCTGTGATATGAAGCGGGCGCGCGCGATTCTCTGGGCGCACTGGCGCACGCTGCTCAATTTTTACCCGCGGGCGGGCCTTGCCTGGACGGCGATCGCCGCGTTTCTGTGGTACGGATTCTGGCTCTTTGCGGCGGCCGCGGCGGGGCGCTTCGCGGCCGGCGGGGAGAACGTTGCGTTTCTCCGGCTGGCGCTGCCGGGCGGGCTGTTGCTGGTCTTTCTCTACTGGCAGATCGTGCCGCTGCTGATGGCGGCGACCGGTGCGTCGCTGGATCTGCGCAAGCTGAAAGCGTATCCGATCCCGGCGGGCGAACTGTTCGCGATCGAGGCGCTGCTGCGGGTCACGGCGGCGATCGAGATGATGGCGGTGGTGTGCGGGGTGGCGGCCGGCATCGCGCGGAATCCGGCGCTGCCCTGGTGGTGCGCGGCGGGACTGGCGCCTTATGTGTTGTTCAATCTGTTTTTAGCCGTTGGCCTGCGCGATCTGCTGATGCGGGCGATGGCTCGGCGGCGCATTCGCGAAATCGTGGTGTTTCTGCTGGTGATGTGCGCGGCGCTGCCGCAGATTCTGCTGACGCGGGGCCCGGCCCGGGAGCGTTTCGCCGCGCTTTTGAAAAAAGATGTGTGGATCGGGTGGCCGTGGTCGGCGGCCGCGGCGGTCGCCGATGGAAGCAACGCGCTGGCCGGAGCGGCGATTTCGCTGGCGTGGATGGCGGCGGCGGCATGGTTCGGCCGGTGGCAGTTTGGCCGCACCCTTGCCTTCGACAAGGAAGCGGCAGGCGCCGGCGGCGCCCGCCTGCCGCCGGCGGCGCGGATCCGGGAGGCTTTTTTCCGGCTGCCTTCAATGATTCTGGCCGATCCGCTGGCGGCGCTGGTCGAAAAAGAGATTCGCTTTCTGGCGCGCTCACCCCGCTTCCGTTTAGTTTTCCTGATGGGATTCACCTTCGGCATCGTAATTCTGACGGTATCGTTCGGCCGGAGGACCTTCTTTGGAGCCGACTATCTGACGGCGGTCAGCGTGTACTCGCTGCTTCTGCTGAGCGAATCGTGTTTCTGGAACTCGTTCGGCTTCGACCGCGGCGCGGCGCAGATCTACTTTCTGGCTCCGGTGCCGTTTTCGCGGGTGCTGCTGGGGAAAAATCTCAGCGCGGTTTTCTTTATCGTACTGGAGATTTCCGCGGTCGCGCTGGTTTGCAAGGCTCTGGGCTTGCCGATGGACGCGCGGCGCGTTTTGGACGCCTTCGCGGTGGCGGCGGTGATGACGATCTTTCTGCTGTGCGCGGGGAATCTGCTGTCGGTTCATCAGGCGCGGGGCGTCGATCCATCGACCCAGTTCCGCGCCCATGCGGCCGGGCGGGTGCAGGCGATGCTGGCGGTCATCTATCCGGTGGCGTTTATTCCCGTGGCTCTGGCGTATCTGGCGCGATGGGCGTTGGCCGGGGAGTGGGCGGCGTGGGGATTTTTCGGCGTGCTGGCGCTGGACGCGGCGGCGGGAGCGGTGGTGTACCGGATCGCGCTCCAGTCGGCGGTGCAGGCGGCTGAGCGGAGCAAAGAGCAGATGATCGCGGCGCTGGCGGCGGGCGACGGTCCGATCGCCGGTTAACGCTTAGTTCGCCGAGCGCGGGCGCTCGAACTTGGATGGATCGATGGGCACGTTGATCCTGACTTCGTTCAACTGGATGGCGTCCCGGCCGTCGAGCCAGGCGAAGGTCAAACGGAAAGGCAATTTGATGCCGTCGACGTCGCGATAATCGGAATAATCGATCTGCGTCGGCACTCGCCCGATGGGCGTGCGGCCGTAGCGCACCATGCGCAGCAGCAGTCCGGACTTCTGATCGAAATAGAGCGTGGCCAGCATGCCGTGCGGGCCATTGCCCTGCACCACGTTGACCGGCCGGTCCTGGCCGATTCCTTCCTTGGTTTCGCTGGCGGTCTGGCTGGAGGGGCCGGGCAGATCGCTGATGGAGGCCGGCAGTCCCACGCGCATCTGGGTCAGGACCTGTTTGATCTGCGCCGGGAAAGAAAGTTCGGCGTCCAGGCGGGCGCCGTCGAGCTCGCTGCCGGTCAGTTCGTAATCGGTCAGGACGGCGAGAGGGGTTTTGATCCAGCCGGTTTTGCCGTTATAGACGCGGTCGCTGTCGCCGCGTCCGGTTTCCTTTTTAAATTTGATGAGAGTGGCGCGCTGATCCGGGAATTTTGCGTAAATTTCCACCTGCCCACCGCCGCCGAAGCCTCCGAAGCCCACGCTGGTTCCGGTGGCGGCGAAGCTTTTGAGCGTGGCCAGTTTCTGGGGGCCGCCGAGGGCCTGGAGGTACTTATCGATGATCTGATCGGCCGGCGGCTGGCCGGGCATTTGCGTCAAGACGTCGTCGGTTTCCTGCGACGGCGGGCCGTAGACGATTTCGAGCGTGGGCGAGGTGGCCGGGCGGTCGCGGCCGTGGTGGCAGCTCCAGCAGGTCACCATCTGGCGTCCCGAAAAGTTTTCGCGATTGATGTTGGCGACCATGGTCACCATCCGGCGGGCGACGATTTTTTTCTGCGTGTCGGCGGCCCAATCGACTTTATCCGTGCCCGCGCCGATGTGGCACTCCGAACAGTCGAAGCCCACGGCGGCCGACATAATACCCATGGTTCCCAAGAAATCGTCCACCGAGATGCCTTTGAGGACCTGGACGTTTTTAAAAACTTCCTCGGCCATTTTGGGCTTGTCCTGCGCGGCGGCGGGCGCCGGCAGGAATGCCGCAAGGCCGGCGGCGAAAACGGCTCGCATTGAGATCTGCATGACTGTTCTGTTATTTTACTTGACCGGCAAGTTTCCGCGTCTTTGCCTAGGCCGGGCCGGGGGAGGAGGACGCCGATTCCCGGCGCGCGGACCAATGTTAAAGTAAATAATCGAATCTGCTTTAGGAGCGACTCTTGAGCTTTCGACCCCGCTGGCTGATTTTCGTGGCATCTTTGTTGCTTTTGACGCTGGCCGCTCTGGAAATTTACGCCCAGGACGGGCAGTATCGGGCGGCGCTGATCGGAGGGCTGGTATGGCGCGAGGTGGGGCCGATGCGCGGCGGGCGCACGTTTGCCGTGGCCGGCTCGGCTGATCAGCCGGATACGTTCTATATGGGCTCGGTGGGCGGCGGCGTGTGGAAGACGGAAAATTCCGGCCGCACCTGGTTTCCGATCTCCGATGAGGGCATTCCGATCGGCTCCATCGGCGCGATCGCCGTTGCTCCTTCCGACCACAACGTGATTTACGTGGGGACGGGCGAGCCGGATATTCGCAGCCAGAACTCCTACGGGATCGGCATGTTCAAGTCGACCGACGGGGGAAAGACGTGGTCGCATATCGGGCTGGAGGAGACGCGGCAGATCGGCCGGGTAGCGGTGGATCCCACCAATCCGAACCGCGTCTACGTGGCGGCGCTTGGGCATATTTACGAGCCGAATGCGTATCGCGGCCTGTATCGCAGCACCGACGGCGGCGCGACATGGAAGAAAGTATTGTTTAAAGCAGACGATCCTGAAAATGTCGGGGCGATCGATGTGGCGCTGGATCCGCGGAATCCGCAGATTGTTTACGCGACGTTGTGGGCCACGCGGCGGCCGCCGTGGTCGGTCTATGCGCCGTCCTACATGCCGGGCAGCGGGCTTTACAAATCGACCGACGGCGGCGAGACTTGGGTGAAGCTGTCCAACGGGCTGCCGAACGATCCGTTTGTGGGAAAGATCGGCATTGCGGTCGCGCCCAGCAATCCGGACCGGCTGTGGGCGGTGGTGGATGACGTCGGCTCCGGCGTAGCTCCGCGGCTGGGCGGCGGCGGGCGCGGCACGGCGTCGGCCAACACCGGCGGGGGAGTATATATTTCCGACGACGCCGGAGCGAGCTGGCGGCTGGTGAATCGCGAGCAGCGGCTGTGGGGGCGGGGCTGGTATTTCTGCGGCATCGCGGTGGATCCGAAAAATCCCGATAAAGCCTACGTGATGAATACCGCGACCTACGTCACCACGGACGCCGGCAGAACGTTCACCCCGATCAAGGGCGCTCCGGGCGGCGACGACTATCACCAGTTGTGGATCAATCCGAACGATCCCAACCGGATGGTGCTTTCAAGCGATCAGGGCACGGTGGTCAGCGTCGATGGCGGCAAGACCTGGAGCACGTGGTACAACCAGCCCACCGCGCAGATCTATCACATCGCGGCCGACAACCGGTTTCCTTACTGGCTCTACGGCGCGCAGCAGGACAGCGGCGGGGTTGGCGTCAGCACCTGGTCGCCGGAGGGCGTGCTGAATTTCCGCAACTGGATTCCGACCTGCGAAGCGGGCGAATCGATGACGGTGGTGCCCGATCCCAAGGATGGCAACATTTTGTACGGCAACGGCAACGGCAAATGCGATCAGAGGCTGAACATCGCTCTGCCGGCGGGCGAACTGCCGCCGGCCGATCCCAACGATCCCAACCGCAGGACCTGGTCGCTGCCTGAAGTTTTTTCGCCGGCCGATGAAGCGTTGTATTATTCGAACCAGTTTGTGTTCCGGTCGCGGGACCGCGGCAGGAGCTGGCAGAAGATCAGTCCGGATCTGGCGCGGCTCCGGCCGGGCGCGCCGCCGAATCTGGACGCGGTGACCGCGGTCGATATCGATCAACCGATGCTGGACCGCTTCGGCGTCGTTTATACGCTGTCGCCCTCGCCGCTGTCGGCGACGATGGTGTGGGCCGGCACCGACGACGGGCTGATCTGGGTGACGCGCGATGACGGCAAGAACTGGAGCGACGTCACGCCCAAGGCGATGACCGCCTGGAGCAAGGTTTCGCAGGTGGAGGCCGGCCATTTCGATCCGCAGACGGCGTACGCCTCGGTGGATCGCCACCGGCTGGGGGACATGAAACCGTATATCTACCGCACGCACGACGGCGGCAAGACCTGGCGCAACGTGGTGGCGGGCATTCCCGAAGGCGCCTACGTGAATTCGGTGAAGGAAGATCCCAAACAGCGGGGGCTGCTGTACGCCGCGACGGAACTGCGGGTGTATGTTTCCTTCAATGACGGCGTGCAGTGGCAACCGCTGCAAAACAACATGCCGGTCACTTCGATTCGCGACATTCTGGTGCATGGCGACGATCTGGCCATCGCCACGCACGGCCGCGGCTTTTGGGTGATGGATCAGATGACGCCTCTGCGGGAGATCGTGGCGCGGGGCGGCGAAATCGAATCTTCGGCGGCGTATCTGTTCAAGCCGGGCGAGACGTTCGCGATCCGCCAGGGAGGCCAAAATGGAACTCCGCTGCCGCACGAAGAGCCCCAGGAGCAGAATCCGCCGGGCGGGGTGGTGGCGTATTACTGGCTGCGCACACCGGCGGCGCAGCCGCTCAAGATCGAGCTGGTCGATGCGGGGGGCGCCGTGCGTGCCTGCGCCGCCAGCGACACGCCGGTTCGTCCGGTGGATACCGAGTCGATTAACGTTCAGGCCTATTGGGAGACGCAGCCGCCTCCGCCATCGGCGGGCGTGGGGATGCATCGCGTGACGCTCGGCGCGCCGGGTGGGCGCGGCGGATTCGGCGGCGGGCGCGGCAATGCTCCACCGCCTCCGCGCGACGCCTGCACCGGAGCGGTGCAGCAGGCGCAAACCGGGCGCGGCCGGGGTGGACGCGGCGCGGCGGCGCTTGAGCCGGGCAATTATACGGTCCGCCTGACGGTGGACGGAAGAACCTACACGCAGCCGGTGGCGGTCAAGCCGGACCCGCGAGGGATTCCGGACCGGTAACCGCGCCGCGCTCCGCGGTCAGGGCGCGGCGGGACGGGGAGCCAGCAGCTTCTCGACGTGTTTGGCGATCACGTCGGCTTCCAGATTCAGGCGGCTGCCCGCGGCCGCCGAGGCCAGCGTCGTATTCGCAAAAGTATGCGGAATGATGGCGATACTCACCACGCCGGCTTCGATCGCGGCGATGGTGAGGCTGATTCCGTCTATGGCGATCGATCCCTTTTCGACCAGATAGCGGTCCAGCGCCGGCGGGACGCGGACGCGCAGCCAGTAATTGCCGCCGGGCAGCGGCTCCAGCGACAGCAGTTCGCCGGTGGCGTCGACGTGGCCTTGGACCAGGTGTCCGGATAAGCGCGTGGCGGGGGTGACGGGGCGTTCCAGATTCACGCGCGAGCCGGCCCGCAGATCGCCCAGATTGCTGCGGCGCAAGGTCTCCGGCGCGAGGTCCGCGGTGAAGGAATCGGCCGAAATTTCGACGGCGGTGAGGCAAACTCCGTTGACGGCGATGCTGGCGCCTTCCCGCAGATCCTCCAAAACGGTCTTGCAGCCCACGCGCAGCCGCGGCGCCGGCGCGATCACGGCGCCCAACTCCTCGATGATTCCTGTAAACATTATTTTTCGAGATACGCCTCCACCGCGAACTCATCCGGCGTGATCGAGTGGATTTTCAAATCTCGGAAGCGGATGGCATCCACGCGCCGCCGCCTGCCGATGCCGCCGGCCACCGGCAGGGACTGCATGCCGCCCAAAATCTTCGGCGCATAATAGAAAAAGATTTTATCCGCCGCTCCCGATTCGAGCGCGGTCCAGTTCACCCGGCTGCCCGCCTCGATCATCAGGGACAGATATTGTTCGCGGCCGAGCAGCTCGATGGTTGCGTTCAGATCCGCGCGCCCGTCCGGCCCTTCCAGCACCTCGACGCGCACTCCTTTCGACTCCAGCGTGCGCCGCCGTTCGGCGGAAGCGGCCGAAGTCGTGATCACTAGCACATCGCTCGCGCAGGATTGGACCATTTTCGAATCCGCCGGCAGCCGGAGCTGCGAATCGAGCACGATGCGCAGCAGGGGCCGCGCGCGTTCGCAGCCGCTGCGGTCCGTCAGGCGGCAGTCGTCGGCCAGCACGGTGCCGATTCCGGTGAGAATCGCGTCGGATTCATGCCGCAGCGTCTGCACATGCGCCCGCGCCTGTTCGCTGGTGATCCAACCCTGATTATCCTCGGGCGCGGCGATCTTTCCATCGAGCGTGACGGCCGCCTTCACCGTCACCAGCGGACGGCCGGTTCGCATGAAATGAACGAAGGCCTCGTTCAACGCCGCGGCGCGCCCGGCGTATTCTGCGGCGATCTCCACCTCGACGCCGCCCGCGCGCAACTCGTCGAACCCGCGGCCGCTCACCCGCGGATTGGGATCCTCCATCGCCGCGACCACTTTTTTGAGGCCGGCGCGGAGGATGGCGGTGGTGCAGGGCGGGGTGCGCCCCTCAAAGCAGTGCGGCTCCAGCGTCACGTACATGGTGGCCCCGCGCGCGAGCTCGCCCGCCTCTTCGATCGCGAGCACCTCCGCGTGCCGCACCCCGCGCGCGGTGTAAAATCCCCGCCCGACGATTTGGGACCCGCGGACGATCACCGCGCCGACCGCGGGACCCGGCGATACGCGGCCCCGGCCGCGCGCGGCAAGCGCCAGTGCTTCCTCCATGTAGTCCTGCTTCATCAATCTCGGACGCGGCCGAAGCGGGCTCAATCAAACAGCGAGGCCACGAACTCTTCCGGGTCGAACGGCAGCAGATCGTCCATCTGCTCGCCCACGCCGACGTAGCGGATCGGGAGATTCAACTCGCGCGAGATCGCCACCACGACGCCGCCCTTGGCGGTCCCGTCGAGCTTGGTCAGGATGATGCCCGTCACCGCGCTGGTCTCGGTAAATTTGCGCGCCTGTTCCAGGCCGTTCTGGCCGGTGGTCGCCTCGATCACCAGCAGCACTTCGTGCGGCGCCGAGGGGATCACCCGCGCCGCCGTCCGCCGCATCTTTTCGAGCTCGGCCATCAGGTTGGTTTTAGTATGCAGCCGGCCCGCCGTGTCCACGATCACGCAGTCGATTTTGCGCGCGCGCGCCGCCTGCAAGGCGTCGAACACCACCGCGCTGGGATCGGCGCCCTGCTGCTGTTTGATGAGATCCGCGCCGGTGCGCTGCGCCCATATTTCAAGCTGCTCGATGGCCGCCGCGCGGAAAGTATCCGCCGCGCACAGCATCACCGTGCGGCCTTCGGCTTGAATCCGCCGCGCCAGCTTGCCGATGGAGGTTGTCTTTCCCGCGCCGTTGACGCCGACCACCAGGATCACCGCCGGCGGTTCGGGAACCTCGGCCGGCGGGCGATCCGCCGCCTGCAAAATTTCCAGCAGATGCTGGCGGATGAGCTTTTTCAGCTCGCCGGCATCGCCCAGGGCCTGGCGCGAGACCTGCTGCCGGATGCGCTCTAAAATTTCCTCGCTGGTCCTGGCTCCGATGTCGGCCGTTACCAGCGCGTATTCGAGCTCTTCGAGAACGCCGGCGTGGATTTCCTTGCGCCCGCCGACGGCGTCCTCGATCCTTTCCAACAGCCCGGCGCGGGTTTTCTGAATACCGGCCTTGAGGCGTTCTAAAAGATTCGGTTCGCTGGCAGGCTCGGAGCCGAACAGGGACTTGATCATGGAGGCGCTGAAACTCCAGTGTATCAGCGCCGCGCGCGGGCTACGGAAGCTGAAACTGGACGTGCCGGTCGCGGTTGATCTGCTCGCTGAAGCGCCGGTCCACGGAAGAGAGCGGCGCCGTCTTCTCTTCGTGTTGCAGGGTCGTATAGTGCAGTGTGTCGCCTTCGACGTAGTAGGACAGCGCGGCCTGGATGCTGTGATCGTTGAAAGCGATCAGATAATAATCGGCGGCGCGGTAGTAGGACGAGCCGTTGGGCGAATTCGGGGAAATCTGCTGATTGATTACAACCGGCGGCTGCGAAGATCCGCCGCTGGCCGATCCGGAAGCCGGATACGACGCGGTCCCATAATATCCGTCGTAATAGTATCCGCCGGCCGGGTACGCGTAGCCGTATCCATAAAATGCGGAGCAATCGAAAACCCAGGGATCGCACGCATACGGGCCCCACCCGTAATACGGCCAGCCCCAACCCCATCCCCAATATGGCCAGCCGAAGCCGATCCCGACTCCGAATCCGAAGCGGCCGTAGCCGAAGCGGTCATAGCCAAAGCGGCCGCCATAGAAGCCGCGGTTAAATCCGCCGCCCACGAATCCGCGATTGGTGGTGAATCCGCCGGTTCCCCCGCGGAAGCCGCCGATCGAGCCGCCGCGGAATCCGCCGATCGAGCCGCCGCGAAAGCCGCCGCCCCCGGCATGTCCTCCGCCGCCTCTTTGCGCAAAACTCAACGCGGGAGCCATCGCCAGGACGAAAGCTAAACTCAGGACTTTCATAGAACCACCGCCCCTAACCTCAACTTACTGCCATCCCTGCGGACAAGCAAGCGTCTTAATATTCCGGCGCAAAGCGGCTAAAGTGATTCACCGTGCGGAAGATGCAAGGACATCAGAATGAGGTCGCCGTTGATTTCGCGGAACCCGTGCGGCGTATTTCGGGAACGAAAAGAAAATCGCCTTTGGCGGCCGCCTGCGCCTGGACGCCCTCGATCGCGGGTTGCCGCTCATCGGCGGCGAAGCCGGTCGATCTGGCGGCGGTCGCGTTTGGACGGCCGGCCCTGGCGGGAATCTTCGATCCGCGGCGTGTTCCTTCGCTGCTCGGCAATTTTCTGGCGCTGCTCGCGGCTTTGTTCGGTTTCGCGATACAGGGTTTGGGCGACCGGCGCCGGCCCGCGGATTTCGCTAAGGCCGAGCACCTCGACCTCGAAGACGCCGGCGGGATTTTTGATGCGCAGCAGCTCGCCGATACGGATCTCGCGGGCGGGCTTGCAGGATTGGCCGTTGGCCTCGACGCGGCCGAGTTCGCAGGCGCGCGCGGCAAGGGACCGTGTTTTGAAAAACCGCGCGGCCCACAGCCATTTGTCGATGCGGACGCCGTCCATAATTCATTCTTACCCGCCCTTGACCGCGGCAACGGCCGGGCAGATACTCTTATTGGGAGTTATCATGATGAGGACCGGGTCCGCGCTTTTCACCTTTGCGTCCATCTTAGCCGGCGCGATTCCCGCTTCGGCTCAATCCGTGGTTTCCACCCATTCCGGCGTCGTTTATTATTTCGACGGCGCGGTTTTTCTGGGCGATCAGCCTTTGCAGGCGCGGCTTGGAACGTTTCCCAGCGTGCCCGTGGGCTGGGAGCTGCGGACCGAAAAGGGAAAGGCGGAGGTTCTGCTGACGCCGGGAGTGTTTTTGCGGATGGGCGAAAACAGTTCCATCCGGATGGTGGCCAATGATCTGGCGAACACACGGGTGGAGTTGCTGGAAGGCTCGGCGATCATCGACGCTCCGCAGCAGGCCTCGGGAACTTCGGTCACGCTGCTGTTCCGGAATTGGGAGATCCGGCCGGGCCGGAGCGGCTCCTGCCGGCTGGATTCGAATCCGCCGCGGCTGTGGGTGAGCAGGGGGGAAGCGGAAGTGAGCGGGGCTGACGGCCAGCCGGTGAAGGTCGAGCAGGGGATGGATCTGCCGCTGGCCAAGGTGCTGGTGCCGGATCAGGCCGCGCCGCAGCCGCTCGACGATTTGAGCGTGTGGGATCAGGGACGCAGCGATTCGATCGCCGCCGATAACGCCATTACCCAGCAAATCGATCAGGACCCGGCATCGCATCCGGCCGACGTGGATGCGTTCACCTATTTCCCGATGCTGGGTGTTCCGGCGCCGGGGCTTTATTCGAGCCCATATCCATCCGTGATGCCCGCGCAGCCGGGCTTTTATTCGATGTACCTGCCGGGCTACACCTATCCGCCGCTGCTTTTGGGGATCATCGGACGGGGAAGCCTGACCTCGTTTCCGCTCTCGCCGCTCCGGCTCGGGACGATGCCGGGGATGCCGGGAATCGGCGTGGGCCGGCCGGGGCACATGGGCGCCATCGGCGGCGGAATCGGAAGCGGCGGCATATCGACTCGTCCGACGCCGCGTCCGGTGATTCCGGCGCGGCCGATGATATCGCCACGCCCGATGACGGCGCCGGCGGCCCGGCCGCTGGCTCATCCGGGAATCCGCAGATAACCGCCTAGGGTTGCGGCGCGTAATAGCCGAGCCGCCAATGCGCCTTAAGCGCGGAGACGCCAGGCGGCTGCACGACTTTCACTTCCACTTTGCGGTATTTTCCGTCGTGCGTTTGGTCTTTGGGGTAATACCCGAGCACGTATTGATTCCGCAGTTCGACGGCGATGCGCGCGGCGACGCTCGGCAGATCGCTGGTGAGCGCGGCGGCGAAGGCGCGGCCTCCGGTTTGCGTCGCGATTTCCGAGAGAAGACGCGGGCCGGAGATCTCCTCGGGTGTGAGGCCGAAGGAGAGCGTCGGCTCGAAGACTCCCATGGCGTAAACCTGGACGTCGGCCTCGCGCACCAGCGCGGTGATCTGATCGGCGGTGTATTTGCTGTTGTTGTCGCCGCCGTCGGAGATGATGACGATCGCCTTGCGCGAATTTTTCGCGGTTTTCATTTCGCGGAGCGCGAGATGGACCGCATCGAGCAGCGCGGTCAGCCCGCCGGGGCGGATCCCGGCCAGGGCGTTCTGAATTTCCTGGGCCTGGGCGGTGAAGGGAACCGCCATCTTGGCGGAGTCGCTGAACTCGACCAGAAACGCTTCATCGCCGGCGTTCATGGTTTTGAGCAACTGCGCCACGGCGGCCTGCGAGGTGCGGAGTTTATAGTCCATGCTGCCGCTTTCGTCGAACACCAGGCCGACGGAGAGCGGCGCGTCCTCGCCGGAGAAATGGGCGACGTTTTGTTCGACGCCGTCTTCGAATACGTGAAAATCGCCTTTTTGCAGGCCCAGCACGAAGCGATTGGAGGAATCGGTGACCGCGACCGGGATCTCCACCAGTGTGGTTTCGACGCGCAGATTCAGGCCGCTCTCCGGATTCTGGCCGCCAACAGGAACGCAGCAGATGAGGAGGGGGAGAAAAAACCACCGCCTGGCGGGCATGGGCACTCCGAGCGCGATTCGAGTTTAACACATCGCGGGTTTTCGCGCCGCCCGCGTTGCGCGCCGGCCGCGCGGGCGCGGTTTGTTAAACTAACCGGTAACAGGATGCTTCTCGCACGCGAGTTTGTCGACTACATATCCCGGCAGATGATCAAGAAGCTGACGCCGCAGTGGATCGAGACGACGGACCCGCAGGTGGCGGCCGATTTTATTTCCGGGGTGATTGAAGAGGACCTGGCGGTGGAGGACCGCCTGAATGACGAGGTGCGCGACCTGCTCAGCCAGTACAGCGAATACATGCGCAAGGAAGGCGTGAGCTACCAGGAGATGTTCCGGCGCATCAAGAACACGCTGATCACGCAACGCAAGGTGATCCGCGCCTCGGGTCGGGACTCGGGCGATCACATGAAGCTGTCGCGCGACAAGATCAACGATCTTTCCCACAAAATTGTGGCTTCCCTGCGCAAGAGCCGCGAGTTCCGCCTGAAACGCGATCCGAACGACGTCCGGCTGGAGCTGGTGAAGGTCATCACCGAGCTGCTGCAGACCGAAGAGCGGGTGGACCGGGCCGCGCGCACCAAGATCCGCTCGCAGAAACGGGAAATCGCCGAGGGAACCGAGGAGTGGGATCTGCTGCATAAGCGCTACTACGCGGAAGAGCTGAAGAAGCTCGGCATCGATCTCACCCGCTAGCCTCCCCGCCGGCCCGGAGAATCCCGGCTGCGGGTTAGCGGAGTTTTTTCGCCGCGGCGGCGTACTTGCTTGCGGCGGAATTTTGCTCGTTCCACTTCGGCGGAGCAGCGTCGGAAGCGAGCTCTATCAGCCCGGCCGCGACCATGCGGTCGATTTTCGCCATGTTCGCATAGTCGATTTTGGGCCATTCATCGCCGACGCCGTGATAGTCGGGATAGTCGAACGCCACGCAAAGCGTGTGCGCGGGAACGCCCAGGTCGGCCAGGGCCTGATTGTCGCTGCGGGCGAAATAGGCGTCGCTGGCTTTTTCGTTCTTATATACTTTGACGCCGGTGAGCTTTCCGGCCTCGATCAGAACTTTGGTCACATCGGAAAAATCGAAGCCGGTGAGCGTCGCCGTTCCCTGCTGCGGGCCTTCGCTGTCGTCGGTGCGGCCCACCTGTTCCAGGTTCAGATCGGCGACGGTCTTGGCGAGCGGCTCCAGCGGATGGCGGCCGTAGTAGCGCGACCCGACCAGGCCGATCTCTTCTCCGAAGAAGGTTACGAACAAAATGCTGCGCTTGGGACGCGGATTCATGGCGGCCAGGGCGTTGGCGATTTCGATGACGGAGACGGTTCCGCTGCCGTCGTCGTTGGCGCCGTTGTAGATGCGGTCCTCCCCGGTTTCGCGCATGCCCACGTGGTCGTAATGGGCGGTGAGCATCACGTAAGTGTCGCGCAGCGCGGGATCGGAGCCGCGCAAAATTCCGGCGACGTTCCGCACCTTGGCCGAATGTTCGAGCGACGCCTCGACGCGCAGGCTCATGCGCGCGTCTTTTGCGCCTTTGATCAGCGCGATCGCGTCGGCCGAGGCGAGGGTGTTGAAAAACGCGCGCGAGGATCTCGTCTCCGGATCGAAAACGGAGGCGGCGAACAGGACGAGCACGGCGCTTCCGGGAAGGTTCGGGCGGTGGCCGCGGCCGGTCCAAAGGATCACCTTTCCGGCGGCTTGATCGGCGGAGATTTCGTGGTCGGCGGCGATGACGGGAACATTTTCAAGCGAAATTGCTTTATCCGTCAGGATGGAGGATTCCGCCGCCGGGACCTTGATCGCCCGGCCTCCGGCGGCGACCGTCATTTCGAATCCGCTGGGATTCTGCTCGCGGATGGTGAGCGCGGCGGTCTGGAAATAACCGTCGTCGCCGGCCGGTTCGAGTCCCGCGGCGCGAAAGCGGGAGGCGATGAATTCGGCGGCGAGATCGAGCCCGCGCGACGGCGTGGCGCGCCCCTCGAGCAGATCGGAAGAGAGAAACGACAAGTTGCCGCGCAGCGAATCCGGCGAGATGCGCTGGAGCGCCGCCTGCTCATCCGGGGTCAATTGCCCGGCGGCAAGGGTCAGGGTTGCGGCGAAAATAACGAGGCTCCGCATGATTTCCAGTATACGCGCTCAGGCCCGGCGCTCCGGCCCCGCCCGCAACGTGTTATAAGCAGACATGCGAAAACTCCTGATCGCATTCCTGTTTCCGGCCCTGGCCTTTTCCGCCCCGCGCCCGCGGATTCGCGCCATTACGGTTTTCATCGACGTCGACCGCGAGCATTACGCCGCGCAGATCGCCGATGCGCAAAAATTTCTGGCGGAGGCCAAGGAAGCGTTCAACGGAGCGGGATTTGAGGGCGCCAACGGCCGGATCACCACGCAGCCGTTTCCTGTCTGGAGCAAGGGCCTGAGCCGGGAGGAAGCGGTCGCCTTCGCGCGCAAACTGCGGGAAGCCGCCTTGCAAGGGCATAGCGCGCTCAACATCGGTCCGGCGATGACCCGCGATGATGACGATCCCGCAAACGCCGCGCTGCTCGCCGACATCATGAGCGCGGTCAGCGTAAACGCGAATCTCATCGTCGCCGGCGAGGATGGAATCCATTGGCGCGCGCTGAAGCAGGCCGCGCGGCTGATGAAGACTCTCGCCGAGCGCAGCCCCCACGGCGACGCGAACTTCGGATTTGCCGCCATCGCCATGATGAAGCCGTACGGCCCGTATTATCCGGGCTCCTATCATCTGGGGAAAAGCCGCGCGTTCGCGGTCGCCATGGAAGGCGCGAATGTGGTCGGCGACGTCTTCACGAAGGATCACGATCCGGCCGCGGCGGAACACGATCTGGCCGCGGCGTTCTCCCGGTACACCAAGGAAGCCGAGGCGATCGCCACTCGTCTGGCGAAGAAAGACGGCTGGACCTATGAAGGAATCGACGCCACGCCCGCGCCGGGCGCGCAAAACTCGATCGCCGCCGCCATTGAATCCTTCACCGGCGCGCCGTTCGGTTCGCCCGGCACCATGACCGCCGCCGGAATCATCACTCGCGCGGTGCAATCGACACCGGTCAAGCGCACCGGCTATTCCGGATTGATGATTCCGGTGATGGAGGATAAACTTCTGGCGCAAAGATGGGCCGAAGGAACCTACAATCTGGATTCCATTCTGGCGTACTCGGCGGTGTGCGCGGCCGGGGTGGATACAGTTCCGCTGGCGGGCGACACCGGCGTGGAACAGATCGAGCGGATTCTTTCCGACGTCGCGTGGCTGGCCTGGAGGTGGAACAAGCCGCTGGGCGTGCGCCTGATGATCGCGCCGGCGAAGCATCCGGGCGACAAAACCGGGTTCAGCGGCGGGGCCATCATCAATACGTCGGTGCAGCCGCTGCCGGGAACCGCGCGCTGAATATAATCGTAAGCAGGTGGCCACGCTTGTTCGCGCGATTCTCTCCCTGCTCGCCCTTTTCGCCGCGGTTTACTGCGCCGATTATCTTGCCGCGCGCTCCTATCCGCTCGGCTCGGTTCAAGTGCAGCCCTATTACGCCATTCATCTCAAGAACAAGAAGGTCGAATTCGATTTCAACGTTCCGCCGGAGACCGATCCGTGCGTGCAGTCGATCGCGCCGCATCTCGGCTACCCGGCGTGCTGGTATTTGAAGCGCCACGCGAACAAGCGGATCGACGAATAGCGCGCACGGCTCTCAGCTTGGCGCGTCAAAGCCATAGCGGAAGGCATTTTCGCGAAGCTCCTCGATTTCGGCGTCCGTGAAACCGAGACATTTTCGCGCAATCTCGTACTCGCCGGCGAGCGTACATCCGAACAGCGCCGGATCATCGGTGTTCAGCACGATCGGCACTCCCGCATCAAACAGCCGCCGGACCGGATGCCCGGCGAGCGAGGCGGCGGCTCGCGTCCGCACGTTGCTGGTGATGCAGATTTCGAGCGGAATCTTCTTTTCGCGGAGATGAGCGATCAGCGCGGGATCTTCGATTGCGCGAATGCCGTGGCCGATCCGCTCGGCTCCGATCGCCAGCGCGTCCCAGACGTCGCGCGCATCGGTGATCTCGCCGGCGTGACAGACTGTGCGGAGCCCGTGATCGCGCGCGCGGCGGTACAGGCCGGCGAACTCGGTTGCGCGCGCGCCGCGCTCGAAGCCGCCCAGCCCGAAGGCGGCCACGCCCTCTTTCGCCCGCTCGATGGCCAGATCCAGCACCGGCTCCGCCGCGCCGGCGCCAAAATGGCGGACCGCGTCAACGATCCATCGCACGCGAAGCGGCGCCAGCGAAGCCTCGCGCTGCACCGCGTCGAAGATCGCGGCGAAGTTCTGCTCCTTCCACAGCATCACCCCCGCCGACAGAGTCACTTCCGCGTACACCACTCCTTCGCCATGCAGCTTTTCAAACAAACGCCGCGCGGCGATGGCGTAATCCCCCGGCGATTTCAGCCTCCGGTTGACCCAGATGTAGCTTTGGATGAAGCCGTCGAAATCCCCGAAGGCGGTGTTCTCGGCGATCTCCTGAAGCGTCAGCGACGGGTCAATTTCCCGGAGCGTTTCGGCCTCGATCGATCCCTCCAGGTGCAGGTGCAGTTCGGCGAAACCGCGGCTCATCTTGCCATAATAGCGGTCGTGCCGACTCAAGCGAGCCCCGAACAGATCCAAGCCGTCATCGAAGGCCGCCACTGCGATCCCTTCAGCATCCTCGGCCCGCATGAGAACGAAATTCGCGCCTGGCTGCCGGCAACGCAGACGGCATCGGTGGTCATCGGCGATCGTTCGATCGAGATGGAATTGGCGCATCCGGCGGGATTTTTCGTTGCCGAGGTCGAAAACGCGCCGCGGAATTATCGCTTGCGCTCCGGCGGATACGAGTTCGACGATCCCTACCGTTTCCCGCCCCTGCTCACTCCATTCGAGCTGTACCTGCACGCCGAAGGCACCAATCATGAAAGCTACCGGACGCTGGGCGCGCACCTGATGGAGGTCGAAGGCGTCGCCGGCGTGCGATTTGCCGTATGGGCGCCGAACGCGGAAGTGGTTAGCGTCATCGGCGATTTCAACCGCTGGGATCGCCGCTTTCATCCCATGCGGCTGCGCGAGGGCGGCGTCTGGGAAATTTTTGTTCCCGGCCTCGGCGAGGGCGCCAACTACAAATATTCCGTCCTTTCGCGCGACGGGCAGGAGCGGCAGAAAGCCGATCCCTACGCTTTTTACGCGGAAGTTCCGCCGAAAACCGCTTCGCGCGTCTGGCGTCTTTCCAACTACGCCTGGCGCGATGAAGAATGGATGCGGTCCCGTGCACAGCGGCAGTGGCTGCGCGAGCCCATCTCGATCTACGAAGTACATCTGGAGTCGTGGATGCGCGGCCCCGGCAATTCGCTGCTCAGCTACCGCGAGCTGGCGCGGCGGCTGGTCGAATACGTGAGGCGCATGGGTTACACCCATGTCGAGCTGCTGCCGGTCATGGAGCATCCTTTTTCCGGATCGTGGGGCTATCAGGTTACCGGATATTACGCGCCGACCTCGCGCTTCGGCAGCCCCGACGATTTTCGTTACTTCATCGACGAGTGCCACCAGGCCGGCATCGGCGTGATCCTCGATTGGGTCCCCGGCCATTTCCCGCGCGACGCGCACGGTCTATATCGCTTCGATGGGACGGCCTGCTATGAGCATGAAGACCCGCGCCAGGGCGAGCATCGCCAATGGGGCACGATGGTGTTTAATTACGGCCGCAACGAGGTGAAAACCTTTCTCCTCTCCAACGCCTTATATTGGCTGCGCGAGTTTCACGCCGACGGCCTGCGGGTCGACGCCGTCGCCTCCATGCTGTATCTGGACTACGCGCGCCAGCCCGGAGAATGGATTCCCAACCGCTACGGCGGCAAGGAAAACCTGGAAGCGCTGGATTTCCTCCGCCGCTTCAACGAGCTGGCGCACCGCGAGCCTGGCGCGGTCACCATCGCCGAAGAGTCGACCTCCTGGCCCGGCGTGTCGCGGCCGACGTATTTGAACGGCCTCGGATTCACCATGAAGTGGAACATGGGGTGGATGCACGACATGCTGCATTACTTCTCGCTGGATCCGATTTTCCGGAAATATCATCAGAACAACATCACCTTCAGCCTGCTGTACGCCTTCAGCGAAAACTTCGTGCTGCCGGTTTCGCACGACGAGGTGGTGCACCTGAAACGCTCCCTGCTTTCCAAAATGCCCGGCGATGAGTGGCGGCGCTTCGCCAACGCGCGCGCGTTCCTCGGCTACATGTTCGGCCATCCCGGCAAAAAGCTGCTGTTCATGGGCTGCGATATCGGCCAGACCGAGGAGTGGAATCACGACGAATCGCTGCCCTGGCACTTGCTGGAATGGCCGGTGCATCACCGGTTCCAAACTTTCGTCCAGGAATTAAACTGGCTGTACCGGCGGGAAGCTTCGCTGCACCAGGTGGATGACGACTACGCGGGCTTTGAATGGATCGATTTCCGCGACGCCGAGTCGTCGGTGATCTCGTTTGTCCGCTACGCGCGTGATCGCGGGGATTTTTTAGTTTTCGCGTGCAACTTCACTCCGGTCGTCCGCTACGACTACCGCATCGGCGTGCCGCGCGAGGGCTTTTATCGCGAAATTTTCAACTCCGACGCGGAGATGTTCGGCGGCTCCAACGCCGGCAACGCGGGCGGCGTAACCGCGCAGCCGCTTGCATCGCACGGCCGTCCGGCGAGCATCTCGATCACGCTTCCGCCGCTGGGCGTAGTGGTGTTCAAGCCCGCGGCTGGCCAGGCCACTCCCGTCTGAGGCGGCGCCGCCGGTGGGGCAAGCGGCGCCGGATCGCCGGAGGAGTTACCATAAGACCCGTTCCAGGGCCTCGCAGAAAAAATACTCGCCCCACATCACCGATTCGTCCACGCCCAAGCCTTTGTGGACGTGATACACGCCGCCGCGCAGGATGCCTTCCCACTTCGGGTCGGATTTGGCCAGGTGCTTTTCGCACAGCGTGGTCAGGATCTGCACCGCCGAGGACCAGTAGAGATGAGCCTTCAACGGGTCCGGCTCCAGGCGGCACAGGCGCAGCAGCCCGGAAGCGCAGATCGCCGCCGAAGAGGTATCAAGCAGCGTGCGGTTTTCCGCCGGCGCGTTGAAATCCCAGGGCGGGACGCCGTCGGCGGGCGAATGCGAGATGTAATAGTCGGCGCAGGCGCCGGCGGTTTGCAGAAAATGCGGATCGCGGCTGTACTCGTAGGCGGTGGTGAACCCGTACAGCGCCCAGCTCAGCCCGCGCGACCAGCAGGAATCGCCGCGGTAGCCCTGGTGCGTGGCCTGGCGCAGGAATTCGCCGGTGTCGGTGTCGAAGATGCCTTCGTGCGCGGTGGATCCGTCGCCGCGCACCAGCGTCCGCCGGGTGGTCAGGCAATGGCGCACGGCGATATCGCGCAGCCGGCGGTCGCCGGTTTCCCGCGCCGCGTAAAAAACGATCCCGACGTTCATCATGATATCGATGAACAGCGAGTTGTCGCCGACGAATGATTTCAGATACTGTCCCTTTTCCTTGTAGCGCAGCGCCATGGTGCGCCCGGCTTCGATGAGCACCTCGCGCAGCGCCGCTTCGCGGGTCAACCGATACCAGCGATAGTACGTGGACAGAAACAAAAAGCCCAGGTCATGGATTTCCTTGTCGTGCTTGCGCGGCTCCAGCGGCCTGGTGTACTTGATCGCGTTCTCCAGCCAGAACTTCGAGTCGGCCGAATCCGGGGCGGCGTGCTTATGGAAGATCCACATCATGCCCGGCAAAAAGCCGTCGCACCAATGCGTCCAGGCCGGGCCTTCGTGCTTCCACGCTCCGTTCTTGGTGTACAGCGGATAATAGCCGGGATATTTTTCGATCAATCGCCGGACCTGCTTTTGCGCGAAGGCGTACGCCTGCGTGAACAGCTCCCCGGATTCGTTGGACAGATGAATCAAAATATCGTTCTCCAGAACCTCAAAGGCCCGCGCCGGAAACGATGCGAAGTTGCGCAAAAACGGCCGCCGCGCACGCAAAAAGCACCGCAAAAGACAGCATAAATGTTCTATTATAGGCGAACCGCGCGACTCCCGATCCGAACGCGCGCCGTAGCGCGGCCGCCGATCTGCTAGCATCGGGTTGATGGCAGCGAAAGTCACCATTTCCAACAACGGCCCCATCCGCATCGAAGGCGATTTCACTCTTCACGACGCCGAGGGCAAAGCTTTTGGCCTTGCCGGGAGGACGAGTATCAGCCTGTGCCGCTGCGGCCACTCCGAAAACAAGCCGTTCTGCGACGGCTCCCACAAGCGCATGGGATTTGCCTCGGTGTGCCCGGCGCGCGATCTGCCGCCGCCGCAGCCGAAACTATAAACAGAGGCGTTTATGCGTGCGGTGATCGCCGCGCTGGGCTTTGGCGCCGCGCTGATGGCGCAGCAGGCGGACATCCGCATCGAGGTGGGCGCGGTCAACGTCGCCTGCGAGGTAACCGACCGCCGCGGCGCGCCGGTGAAAAATCTCACGGCGGCGGATTTCGAGCTGCGCGACAACGGGCGCCTGCAAGCGATCGATCATCTCTGGCAGGAGGACGATCTTCCGCTCACCATCGGGCTGGTGGTTGACGTGAGCGGGAGCCAGAGCGCTTTCATCCAGTCGCATCGCGATGCCGTCACGCAATTTCTGAAGCAGGTGATGCGAGCGCGGGACCGCGCGTTCATCGTCACGGTGGGGCCGGAGGCGAAGCTGCTCGCCGATCTGACCTCGTCGGTGGAGGAGCTGCGGCGCCGGATCGAGCTGATCGACGTTCTCGACACGCCCGGCGCGCAGTTCGGCGAATCGTGCGAGGCGGTGCTGCCGCTGGCCGGCTGCGGCGGAACGGCGCTGTGGAACGGCATCTACGCCTCCGCGCGGCAGAAGATGAAATGGGTGCAAGGGCGGAAGGCGCTGATCGTTCTTTCCGACGGGCTCGACACCGGGAGCATGCACTCGCTGGCCGAAGCGATCGAGGCCGCGCAGGAGACGGAGACCGTGGCCTACGCGATTCAATACATCGATCCGGGGATTTCGCCCGCGCAGGCCGGAGTCTCCGGGCGCAGGCCGAACCGCGGGCTGGAGCGGCTGACGGAGGAAACCGGCGGCTGGACTTTTCCCAATCCTCAGGATCAACTCCCCGCGATTTTTTCGAAGATCGAGGCGGATCTGCGCAATCAGTACGTGCTCGGATTCACGCCGCCGCCGGAGGCCCGCGACGGGCGATTTCATAAACTGGAAGTTCGGATGCATCCGGGCTCTGCCCGTTTCAAGGACATAACTGTTCGCGCCCGGGCGGGCTATTTTGCGCCCGCGAAATGAGAAGGGGTTACTCTTCTCCGCGGATCAGGTCTTCGTACGATTCGCGGCGGCGGATGATGCGCCACTGGCTGCCCTCCACCAGAATCTCCGCGGCGCGGGGCCGCGAATTGTAGTTGGACGACTGGGCGAATCCATAGGCTCCTGCCGCGAGCACGGCGAGGACGTCTCCGGGGAAAACTTGCGGGATTTCACGATCGCGCGCGAGAAAATCGCCGGTTTCGCAGACCGGCCCGACGATGTCGGCGCGCAGCATCGGCGCTTGGGTTTGCCGCACCGGCAGGATGTGGTGATAGGCGCCGTAAAGGGCGGGACGAATCAGATCGTTCATGGCCGCGTCCACCACGACAAACTCCTTCTCTCCGGTCCTTTTCCGGTACAGCACGCGGGTGAGCAGGACGCCGGCGTTTCCGGCGATGGAGCGGCCGGGCTCGATCAGGATGTGCAGGCCGCGGCCGGCGGCTCGTTCCCGCACCTGCTTCACAAATCCGGCAATGTCCGGCTCGGCATCCTCCGGCTGGTAGGCGATGCCGACTCCTCCGCCAAGGTCGGCGTGGCGAATGTCGAATCCCTGCGCGCGCAGCCGGTCGATCAGCAGCATCAGGCGATCGAGCGCGGCAAGCAGCGGCGCGGAATCGAGGAGCTGCGATCCGATGTGGCAGCTTACGCCTTCGAGCGAGAGATTTTTCAGCTCGCGCGCCCGCAGATAAACGGCTTCCGCCTCGCCGATATCGACGCCGAATTTGTGCGCCAGGCGGCCGGTGGAGATGTAGGCGTGGGTGGCGGTGTCCACATCGGGATTGACGCGCAGAGCGACGCGGGCCTTCCGGCCGCGGCGATGAGCGAGAGCGTCGATCAGGGCCAGCTCCGGCTCGGATTCGGCGTTGAAGACGAAGATGCCGGCCTCCAGCGCCTGATCGATCTCCGCGGCGGTCTTTCCGACGCCCGAAAACACGACGCGCGCCGGATCGCCGCCCGCCTTCCTCACGCGATAGAGCTCGCCGCCGGAGACGATATCGAATCCAGCGCCGGCGCGGGCCAGCAGCCGAAGAATCGAAAGATTGCTGTTGGCCTTAACCGAGTAACAAATCGAATGGGGGTCCGGGCCGAAGGCGGCGTCGTAGGCGCGGAAATTTCGCCCGATCGCGGCCGAGGAATAGACGTAGGCGGGCGTGCCGGCCCGCGCGGCGATTTCGGCCAGCGGAGCTTCTTCCAGATATAAAACGCGGTCGCGATAGGTCATCAGCAGATCCGGATGACGACCACCGATTGATCGTCGGTGATCGGCGTATCGTCGCGGAATTGGTCCAGATGATCGAAGAGCGCGGCGGCGATCGATTGAGGAGGCTCGGCGCCGTGCTTGTGGAGCAGGCGCAGGACGCGGAGGCGCGAGAACTCCTCGCCGCGGGCGTTGAGCTGATCCTCGACGCCGTCGGAATAGAACACGATCACGTCGCCGGGCATCATGCCGACGGGGACCTCTTCGTATTCGCGGTCCTCCAGCAGGCCCACGGGCACGCCCTCCACCTTGGGCCGGATCACTTCTCCCTGGCGGAAGATCAGCGGGGGCTCGCCGCCGGCGTTGCAGAGCGTGAGGCGGCGCTCGCGGGGCTCCCACAGGGCGACCAGCAGGGTGGCGTACTGCGCGTCCACCTTGCGTTCGAGCAAAGTTTCGTTGAGCGCGCGCATCAACACCGCCGGGCTGCGGCGGCGCGGGGCGAGGATGCGAAGAAGGCCGCTGATCAGCGCGCCGTAGAGCGCAGCGGCGGCGCCCTTGCCGCTCACGTCGCCGAAGACGATCACCGCGTAGTCGTCCCCGTGATCGAAGAAATCGTAGACGTCGCCCGAAATTTCCCGCGCCGGACGCGCGCGCAGCGCGATTTCCAGGCCGCGGATCTCGGGCGGCGTGCGCGGCAAGAGCACCGATTGCAGTTTGCGCGCCGCCTTGAGGTCCTGCTCCATGCGCTGCTCGCGCTGCGCCAGCTCCTCGTACAGCCGGGCGTTTTCGACCGAGCTGGCGATCTGCGGCGCCAGCAGCGACAGCGTTCTTTGATGATCCTCGGTGAAAAACGCGACGCGGTCGCTTTCCACATCGAGCACGCCGATGACGCGGTCCTGCAAGATGAGCGGCACCGCGAGCTCCGAACGGATATCCTCGTGTGAGGCGATATAGCGCGGATCCTCGGCGGTGTTGGAGACGCGAATCACCTCACGCGATTCGGCCGCGGCGCCGGTGATGCCCTTGCCCAGCGGAATGTTATCGAGATGGACGCGCTGGTCGTAGCGGACGCTGAAGCGGTGGCGCAGCACCTTCTTTTCCGCGTCGAGCAGGAAGATGCTGAAGGAGTCGTAATTGATCAGCGCGCGGATGGTCGCGGCGATTTTGCCGAGCAGCTCGTCCAGGTCGAGAATGGAGCTGAACTCTTGGGACAGGTGGGCCAGCGTGCGCAGCGTGCGGTTCTGCCGCTCCGCGCGGCGGTAGAGGCGCGCATTGTCGATGGAGGCGGCCACGCGCTGCGCGATCAGCCGGATCAGGGCGCGGTCCTGTTCCGAATAGGCCCGGACGCGCGTCGATTGCAGGTCGATGACGCCCACCAGTTTGCCGCGCGCCGTCATGGGCACGGCCAACTCGCTGCGCACCGCGTCGAGCGCGTTGAGGTAACGCGGATCATCGCGTACATCGTCGACCATCACCGGCGTGAGGGTCGCGGCGGCCACGCCGGTGATGCCTTCGTTCAGGGGAACGATCAGGTTCCGGACCAGCTCGTCCCGGTGCCCGATCGAGTAGCGGATGCGCAGCCCCCCGCGCGCCTCGCTGTAGAGCAGAATGGCGAACAGGTCGTAGGGAACCACCGTTTTGACGATGGCCGCGACATTTTCGAGCAACTGATCGAGGTCCAGCGTTTCGGAGGTGATGCGCGAGACCTCCAGGAGAAAATCGAGCAACTCGGCGCGCTCGCGGAACACGGCGGACTTGCGCGGCGCGGCCATCGTCAATAGGCGGAGTCGGCGGAGCCGGCGGGGGCTTGCGACGCTTCGACGATCTGCACGCCGGCGCTCGTGCCGATGCGCGTGGCACCCGCCGCGATCATTTTGCGCGCGTCTTCGAGCGTGCGGATTCCGCCGGAAGCCTTGACGCCCATGGCGTCCCCGGCGGCGCGGCGCAGCAGCTCGACGTCGCCAACGGCGGCTCCGCCGGCGGCGAATCCGGTGGAAGTTTTGACGAAATCCGCGCCGGCCTCGCGGGCGATGGCGCAGGCGGCGAGCTTCCGCGCGTCGTCGAGCAGCGCGGTTTCCAGGATCACTTTCACCAGGGCGCCGCGCGCGTGCGCCGTTTTCACCACCGCGCGGATATCCTCGAGCACCGCGGCGGTATTGCCGCCGAGCAGTTCGCCGATATTCAGGACCATGTCGATTTCGCGCGCGCCGTCGCCGAGCGCGATTTCGGTTTCGGCCACCTTGACCGCGGTGGTGTTTGCGCCCAGGGGGAATCCGACGACGGTGCAGACCTTCACCGCCGATCCAGCCAGCTCGGCGGCGGCGAGGGGAACCCAATAGGGGTTGACGCAAACGCTGGCGAAGCCGTATTTACGGGCCTCCGCGCACAATTTGCGAATGTCCGCCGCGGCCGCGCCGGGGCGAAGCAAGGTGTGGTCAATCAAGTGCGCAATATTTTCCATGAAGACAGCGGATGGGGTCGTTGCTGGTTCATCGTAGCACGCGGCGGAGGGTGAATTTTGAATCCGCTGCGGGCTCCGCGGGTGGAAGCTCCGCGCCGGACCGGCCCGGGCGGGTCAGCGCTTGGCCAGCTTCCGGGCGAAGAAGTCTTCGGCGGCGTGATAGGCGCGGAGCCAGTCCTGCTCCAGCAGAAAATCGTGAATTTCGTCGGGGAAGATCAGTTCCTCGAAATCGACGCCCTGCGCGCGCAGCGCGGCGACCAGATTCACGGTCTGGCTGAAATCGACGTTGCGGTCGTCGTCGCCGTGAATCAGAAGAACCGGCGAGCGCCAGGTCTTGATGCTGGCCATGGGTGAGGATTCGAACGCCAGGCGGATCTGATCCTGCTGTTTGAGCGGATCGAGATTGGGATTGGCCACGCTGCCGCCGCGGGCGCTCCAGTCGTGGACGCCGTGCATATCCACGCCGGCGGCGAACATGCCGCTCGCCCGCGACAAAGCCAGCGCCGTGAGATAGCCGCCGTAGGATCCGCCCCAGACGCCGATGCGCGAGCTGTCCACGTCGGAACGGGAGCGCAGATAGAGGCCCGCGCCGATCACGTCGTTATATTCGCTGGCGCCGGTGGCCCCGTAGTTTTCCGCTTCGCGGAAATTCAGGCCGTAGCCGATCCCGCTGCGGTAATTCACGCTGAGCACGACGTAACCCTTGCTCGCCATGTACTGATTCATGCCGTAGGCGTTGGAGTAGTAATACATGTAGTGCCAGCCGAGCAGCATCTGCCGCCGCGATCCGCCGTGGAAGAAGACCAGCGCGGGATGTCTTCCGCCGCCCTTGGGCAGAAAAAGCTGGCCGTGGATGCTCAAGCCGTCAGCGGCGGGGAAGATCACCTGCTGCGGAACCACCTGTTCGGCTTGCGAATAATCGGAGGGGATCGAATCGGGCGCCAGATCGCGCGGCGCGCTGCTGGCGGGCTTGACCGCGGCGCGAATCGTTTCGGTGGCGCTCGAACGAAGGTAGGCGACGTCGCCGTTGCCGGCGTCCTCGGGTTCGAGCTCGATGCCGTCGCCGTTGCGGGCGAGAACCGGCCGGGGGACGCCGCCCGCCACCGGAACGCGCCAGTTGTGGCGGCGGTCGATATCGTCCTGGTTGGAGGAGAACAGCACTTCGCGGCGATTGGCGGTCAAGGAAACGTGCTCGATTTCGAAGTCGCCGGGTGTGAGCAGCACCGCCGGGCCGCCTTCGGCGGAAACCGAGTAGAGATGCAGCCAGCCGGTTTTCTCCCAGGGAAAAACGAGGCGGTCGCCGGCGGCCCAGAAAAGCTGATCGGAGGCGACCATGGGATGGAATGCGCTGCCGGGGCCCTGATCGGCGCGCCAGACTTCGCGGCCCTGGCCGGTAGCAAGGTCGGCGATGCGAATCGACCAGGGAGTGAGAGCCTCGCGCACGGGGCCGGCGCCGCCGGGGCGGTTGACGCTGGCGATGCGGATGAAGGCGAGGCGGCGGCCGTCGATGCTCCAGGCGGGCGATTCGTCGCGATCCGAGGACGGATCAAGGTATTTGAGCGATTTATCGGCGGTCGAATAAACCTCGATCAGGGCGTGATCGCCGCGGTTGGACACGAAGGCCAGATGGGAGCCATCGGGAGACCAGCGGAGCGTGCTGGGATTGGCTTTGGTCTGGACAATCTCGACGGGTTTATCCATGCCGTCGATGGCGGTGAGATAAATCTGGCGGTTGCGGATGAAGGCCACGCGGCCGTCGTGAGAGACTGCGGGCGAGTGGCCGTCGGCGAGCTTGCGCGGCGCGCCGCCGTCGAAGGCAATGACGTAGATCGCCTGCTCCGGCGTCATCGCCGCGCTGCGCGGGTTGGGGTTGTCGCGCCCGATGTGCTCCAGATCGCCGCCCCGCACGTAGACGATCGATTTGCCGTCGGCGCTCCACTGGATCATGCCAATATCCTGGCCGTCGTCTTCTTTATAAGAAGTGAGCCGCCGACCTTTGTAGTCGGGCGCGGAAGCGACCCACAGATTGCGCGCGCCGCGTTCGTTCAGAATCCAGACCAGCTTTCCTCCGCCGGGAGCGGCATGAATTTCGGAGGCGAACGGAGCTGAGAGATATTGTTCGAGCGTCGCGGCGGAGCAGCTCAGGATGGAGAAAAGCAGGAGGATCGAACGCATGATCAGATTTTATAGCAGGCGCGGCAACGCGCAAGCGCGGAAGCCGGTGCCGCGCGGCTCCGGCTGATAGAATTTCCGAGATGGCCAGCTATGCCCGCGGTCCCGACCTGGAGCTCACCAGCTTGACGACTCATCAGATCTTCCGGCAAACCGTGGAGCGGTTTCCGGAGCGCGACGCCTTGCTTGTCCGGCATCAGAACATCCGGCTGAAGTGGCGCGAATTGGCGGAGGAAGTCGAGCGCACCGCGCGCGGGTTGATCGGGCTGGGGCTGGAGCCCGGCGACCGGGTCGGCGTCTGGGCGGCGAATTGCGCGGAGTGGATTTATCTCCAGCTCGGCTGTGCGCGCGCGGGATTGGTGCAGGTCAACGTCAATCCCGCCTATCGCGCGCATGAGTTGAAGTACGTTCTAAAAAAATCCGGGATGAAGGCGCTGATGCTTCGCTCCGGGGATGCGCGGGCTGATTACCGGGCGATTCTCGAGGAGGCCCGCCGGGGTCAGGATCTGGCGCTGCGGCACATCATTTATCTCGGCGAAGATTCGTGGGCGCGAATGATCGAGGCCGGAGTTGAGGCAGGGGCCGGGCCGCGGGATTGCCACGACGTAGTCAATATCCAATACACCTCCGGCACCACGGGAGCTCCCAAAGGGGTGCTGCTCACCCATCACAATTTAGTGAACAACGGGCGCATTATCGCGGAGAGCCTGCGGATTACCGAAGCCGACCGCATCTGCGTTCCCGTGCCGATGTATCACTGCTTCGGCTGCGTCGGCGGCACTATGGTTTCGATCAATACCGGCGCGGCGATGATTCTCCCTGCGCCGTCGTTCGATCCGCTGTGCACCATGGAGGCCATTCAGGAGGATCGCGCGACCACTATCTATGGCGTGCCGACCATGTTTATCGCGCAGCTCCAGCATCCCGAGTTCTCCCGCTTCGATTTTTCCAGCTTGCGGACCGGCATCATGGCCGGCGCGCCCTGCCCCATCGAGGTGATGAAGCGCGTGGTCGCCGATATGCACTGCCCGCAGATGACGATCATTTACGGCCAGACCGAATCGTCGCCGACGATCACCGCCGCCAGCGTCGACGATTCGCTGGAGCGGCGCACTTCAACGGTGGGCAAAGCGTGCCCGGCCACGGAAGTGAAGATCGTTTCGCTCACTGGCGAGACCGTGCCCATCGGCGAACAGGGCGAGCTCTGTACACGCGGGTACCTGGTGATGAAAGGCTACGATCAGGAGCCGGAGGCGACCGCGCGCGCCATCGACCCGGAGGGCTGGCTGCACACCGGAGATCTGGCCACCATGCGGCCGGACGGCTATTTTCGCATCACCGGGCGATTGAAAGACCTGATTATTCGCGGCGGCGAAAATATTTATCCGCGCGAAGTGGAGGAGTTTTTGTACACGCATCCCAAAATTGCGGAGGTACAGGTGGTCGGTGTGCCGGATGAAAAGATGGGCGAAGCCGTCGCGGCGTGGGTCAAACTGAAGTCCGGCGCAACGATGACCGCGGACGAACTGCGCGATTTCTGCAAGGGGCGGATCGCGCACTTCAAAATCCCCCAGTATATAAGGTTCGTCGAAGCGTTTCCGATGACGGTGACCGGAAAGATTCAGAAATTCGTGATGCGGGAAACCGAGATCCGCGAGCGGCATCTGGAAAACGCGGCCAATATCGAGACGGCCTAACGGGGGACTCCGCCCCGTCGGGCCCTAAGCGGCCTTGAGGCGGATGTCCACGATCGCCGAGGTGACGATCGGACCGCGATAGGCGGGATGGCGGTATTCCAGGTGCATCCCGCGGCCTAAATACGAAGTCTTGAGCATGGACCCGCCCCAGTTCGATCCGCTGATGCTCACCTCGACCGGTTCCGGGCAGAACTCGGGATGGCCCCAAATGAGCGCGCGGCCATCGCGGCGGACCACCAGCGTGTACCAGCGGTTCTGGGTTTCCACCTCGATGGTGCTTTCCTCCGGCAGATCGTTCAAATAAACCCCGCCTTCAATCTCGCTGCGGATAATGTTCGCGTTGATCTGATCGCTCAGATTCCGGTGGGGAATGAACAAGTTTGTATTGCGCACCCAGTCTTATTTTATAACCTGAGATTTCGCCAGGCGGCTGGCCAGGTGAAACGGTCAAGGTACAGATGGCGGCCGGCTTCGCCGAGCGACCGGCGGCGCGCCGCGTCGGCGAGCAGACCCTCAATGGCGAGGACAAATTCTTCCGCGGTATCGGCGATCAGAAGATGTTCGCCCGGCCGCGCGCCGAGGCCTTCGGCGCCCAGCGAAGTCGAAACGACGGCGCGCGCGGCGGCCCACGCTTCCAGAATCTTGAAGCGCGTCCCGCTGCCGGACCGCAGCGGGACCACGCAGACTTTGGCGCGCGCCAGTTCGGCGACGGCGTCTTGCACCGGACCGGTGAGCGTGATCCGGGAGGCGCCCCGCAGCAGCGGGCGCACGGCGTGCTCATTGCGCCCGATCAGCCGCCACTCTGAGGCGCCGCGCAGCCGCGGCCAGATTTCTTGCGCGAACCAGCGCACCGCTTCGATGTTGGGATGATACTCGAGATTGCCGCTGAAGGCGATGCAATCTTCCTCCTCCACCTGCGGACATTCCATCACCGGCAGCGCGTTCGGGTAGACGCAGATGTCGGGATGGCGGAGCCGGCGCGCGTCGTCGCCGGAGGCCACCAGCAACTGATCGAACTGCGGCAGCCACTCGGCCTCCCAGCGCTCGGAAGCGCGGGCGAAGCGGCGGAGCGCGAGGCGTTGCAGTCCGCGGCTCGCCTCGGCGTGGGTGCGCGCGAGCCGGCTTTCGATGTTGTGCAAGTCGAGGATGAGGCGGCGGCAGTGCGGGCGCAGCGTGCGGGCGTAGGGCGCGCACCAGAAATGCTCGATGATGGCGAGATCGTAACGGCGGCCGTCCAGCAGCGGCGCCAGTTGTGCTTCGAATCCCGCGAAGCGGTCGATCAGCGGAGGGACGCCGCGCAGGAACCGCCATCCGTTGCGCCACACCCGCGGCAGAAGCGATTTGGAGTGATGCGGCAGCACGAATCGGGCCACCTCCACCTGGTAATGCTGGCGCAGATATTCGAGCAGCGACGCCGATCGAAGGCCGCCTCCGCCCAAGCCGGCGGCGGGTTCCTCGGGGGAAAGAAACAGCGCGCTGGGCCTCGCCATCCGATTCATTCCGGCGCTTCAGTCCCGGCCGCGGGCGCTTCGGCGCCTGCGGAACCAGTTTCGGGCGGTGTCATAGACTTGACGGGTTTCTTTCGCGGCGCGGCTCCAGGAAAATTCGCGCGCGCGGGCGATGGCCCGCCGCCGCAGATCGCCGAAGCGGTCCGGCGAGTCGAGCGCGGCCGCGAGCGCCGCGATCCATCCCCGGGCGTCCCCGGCGTCGACGTGCACCGCCGCGCCGCCGGAGACCTCCATCACCGCGGGATCGCGGGAAGCGATCACCAGCGCTCCGCACTGCATGGCTTCGAGCACCGGCAGACCGAAGCCTTCGTAAAACGTCGGATAGACCACGGCGGCGGCGCCGGAATAGAGGCGGGGAAGCTCCGCGTCGGGGACCGCGCCGAGCAGCTCGAGCCCGGGCTCGGGCGGGATCGGCGTGAAATCGGACCGCGCGCGGCCGGCGATCTTCAGGCGCACGCCGCGGGATTTGTGCAACTCCCTCCACGCTTCGATGAGCATCGAAAGATTCTTGCGCGGCTCGAGGGTGCCGGCGAAGAAAAAATAGTCGCGTGTTCCGGCCGCGGCGGCCGGCTGGAACAACTCCGAAGCCGCCAGCGGGACGGCGATCACCCGGCTGGCGCGAAGACCGAAGCGGTCGATCACCGCGCGGCGGATGGCCTGGCTCGGCGTAATCACCATGGTGGCCAGCCCGGCCCGCAGCAGCAGCGGCGTCCGGCGGCGGATCCGCTCCGCGCCGGGCTGCCAGGCCGGAAAGAGCCACGGCGAAAGATCGTGGACCGTCATCACCCCGGGACGCAAGGGCAGATAGGGAACGGAAAAGTCCGTGCCGTGAAACAGGTCCGCCCCGCGCCGCATCATTTCCTGTTGCAGTCCCCAAAGCCACCACTTCCGGGCCAGCGGAGTGCGCGGCGGCTCGCCGTACTTCAGGTTTCCGGATGCGCCGTGAAGCTTGGGGAAAGGCTGATCGGAAAGCAGCCAGAATTCGTCCTCCGGAAATCGCGCCGCCATAGCCCTGGCCAGTTCCGCCGTGTAGCGCGCGACTCCGCCTGTCGGTACCGTCAACGGAGTGGCATCCAGGGCGATGATCACCTATTCTTTGAAGTGTAGGATAACATCGTGGGCGCACAGAACCAGAATCCGCTCGAGGAGTTGAAGTATCTCGATCAGCAGGTCGAGCTTGTCACCGAATTGGCCGACCTGAAGCCGATTTTTGCGCGGCTGGACGAGATCGCCAAGCAAAATCCGGATGACTTCGAGGTACAACTGGTGGCCGGGGATGTGAAGCAGCATCTGGTGAATCGCGGGACCAAGATCAAGGAAGCGGCCCGGGAGCAGCGGCCGGCGGGACCGCCGCCCATTCCTGGCGCCATGGCGGACATCCGAGGTCCGGCCGCTCCGCCCGCGCCGCCGGCCGGCGCGCCGCCGCTGGCCGATACGCGTCCGCTGGCTCCGACCGTGAAAGTCCCGCGCGTTCCGCCGCCGATCCCCGGCCCGGCCGCCGAACCCAGGATTCCTGCGGGAGCAATGCCTCCGCCTCCCGAAGCGGCGCAGAAGGGCCCGCCGGTTTCCGCCACAGAGCTGATGGGGCCGGCCGCGGCGGCGCCTCCTTCGCCTCCGGTTCCTCCGATGCGGCTGATGTCCTCGGGCCAGTTCGCGCATCCCGGCGCGCCTGGCCCGCCGCGTCCTCCCGCCCTTCCGAAGCAGGACGCCGGGCGGCTGCCCAACACCACCACGCAGGCTTACGTCCCGCGGACGCCGGGCAGTCCCGCTTCGGCCGAACCCTTGAACACCGGCCAGCAATCCCCGGTGATGGCGGGCGCCGGGATGATCGGAGCGGGCGCTCCGCCGCGGGTGCCTCCTCCGGGGGCGCCGCAGCCGCAATCCCCGCGGTCCGCATCTCGGCAAGGCTCGCCGGTGAACTGGAAACGGTCGCTGCTGGTGGGCGCGCTGATCGGGGCCGTGGCGACCATCGCCATCATCGCGCTGCTGGTCAATCAGGCGCGCAAGCGCTTCCGGGACAAGGAAACCGCGTCCTCCACCGTGCTGGTGAATTTCACCACCACGCCGGCGCAGGCCTCCATCCGCATCGATGGCGAGGCCAAATGCACTTCGCCGTGCTCGGTGCAACTGGCTCCTGGAACCTATCAGGTGACGGCGTTTCTCGATGGCTATGATCCGGCGGCAAGCTCGCTCAACGTCGCCGCGGGCCAGCCGGCTAACGTGCAGCTCGCCTTGAGCGCGCTGCCGCAGTCGGTGCGCATTATCACTGATCTGGAGCAGGGAAAAATCGCTCTCGACGAGGCTCCCGCCGTGGATCTTCAGGAGGGGCAATACACGTTTGAAAAGATCGCGCCGGGAGCCCACACCATCAAGTTGACGTCAAAAACGGGCGAAGCGTCCTTTTCCTTCTCGGTGGCCGAAGCCAGGCCGCCGGAGATCACCGGCACGGTGGCCGCGCGCAATCTGGTCGCGGTGCTGGTGTCGAGCCTGGGCAGCCAGGCCCGCGTGTTTACGAATTCGGGGCCGTTGAAGCTGGCCGTCAACGGCCAGCCGGAAGGCGACGCCGGCCCGGCCGGCGTGGATCTCAGGAATTTTCGTCCGGGGGCGGATGAGATCGTCGTCGGCGAGGGGAAAAATCAGCATACGCTGAACGAAACCTTTACGCCGGCGCCGACGCTGACGGCGTTCTTCAAGTCCGACGTGAACCTCGGAACGCTGGTGGTGGTCACCGGAGAGGACGACGTGAAGGTGTTCGTGAACGGGAAGGAATACCGGCGGCGGACGCAGAAGGGTCAGGTTCGGATTCCGGCGATCGGCACCGTCGCGGTGCGCGTCGCCAAGGACGGATTTGAGTTCGCCCCGGCGCAAACCGCGGAGGTGAAGAAGGGCTCGGAGGTGCGGCTGGAGTTCAAGATGAAGCCGCTGCCGCGCATGTCCACGCTACAGATTCGCGGGGCCACGCCCGGCGCCGAAGTCCTGCTTGATCAGAACAGCATCGGCACCATCGGCGCGGATGGAAATTTCACTTCCACCAGCATTCCGCCCGGCGATCACACCATCGATCTGCGGCGGGATCAGTTCACGCCGAAGCGTATGCTGCGCAGCTTCAGCGCGGGCCAGACGGTGGTGATCTCGGGATCCGACGCGGTGCTGGCCGCGGCGGCGGCCAACGGAACGATCCGCCTGGCGCGCACGCCGCCGGACGCCTCGGTGACCTATCGGCGGGCGGATGAGGCGCAGCCGCACGAGCTGCGGTCACCGCAGATCGAGCTGCCCGCAGGAACTTACGTGTTCACCGCCCGCGCGCCCGGTTACACCGAGAAATCGGAGCGCGTGCAGATCGCCGCCGGCGAGACCAAGACGGTGGAGCTGGCGCTGGCGCGTATCGCAACGCCGGTGGTCAAGCCGGGCACCATGGCGGATTTCGAGGATCCCTCCGCCTGGCGGCGCGAAGGCGAGTTGTGGACGCATCGCGGCGGCGGATTTATTCCGTACAGGCTCGGTCCGAAAGGTGTGTACACGTTCACGGTGGAGCTGGTCCACGGCGGCAATCTGTTCAAGGGCGGGCGGATCCGCTGGGCTGTCCAGTATGTCGACAGCCGGAATTATCTGCTCTACGAGCTCGATCACAAGAATTTTTGGGCCGAAGTGGTGCAGAACGGCAAGAAATTCGAACGGGAAAAAATGCAGCACGATCTGGAAAAGCAAAAGGCGTTCACGCTTCAGGTCGAGATTACTCCGGAGCGCTGCGTGCACCGCATCCGCAACGCCAGCGGCCAATGGATGGTGCTCGATTCCTTCTCCGAGCCCGGGCGCGATTTTACCAAAGGGAAATTTGGTTTTTTGATCCAGGGCAAGGACGAAATCGGCGTGTCCGATTTTTCGTTCACTCCGAAGTAGGCCGGAGGGCGGGATTGCTCCCCGCCAGCCAGCCGTTCAACCCTTGACGTCGATATAGCTGGTCCGTAGCGACAGCCGCATCCGCCCCTCCACCGGCTGGCCGAATCGCGTGGCCGGAACGAAGCGCGTCAGCAGCAGGGTGCCTTCGATGCTGCGGCGCAGAGTCTCGTTGTCGGAGACGTTGCCGCTGACCACCTTGTAGTCGATCATCCGGCCTTCGGCGTCGATGGTGACATCGACGATGACGTCGCCCGGCGCGGCGGCGATGGGAGCCGTCACCAGCAGTTCCGCGTCGGTGTGCAGGCTGGTGGGCACGTCCAGGGTGCTGGAGGCGTGCACCGAATACATCGGCATCACGCACATACTGAACAACAAAACAGTGGAAAACAGGCCGCCGGCCAGGGGCAGCGCCAGCGGACGCATCAGGTTGTCGAAAAACAGGCGCAAGCGGTCCGCGAAAACGATGTTCTGGCCCATGGCGCGCATCCTCTCGCGCGAGGCCACCACACGCAGCCGGGAGCGCAGATCGGCCGGCGGCATGCGCCGCGGCAGCCTCCGCAAAGCCCTCCCCAGCATCTCCTCGCTGATGAATTCGTCTTCCTGTTGGCTTCTCATACCACTCGTATCGCCCTTTCGGTTACTCCGCCAGTTGCGCGGACCACTCACCCGCCGAATTCGGCTCGAGCCGTTCCGCGAGACATTTCTTCAGTGCCTCCCGGCCGCGCAGAATTCTCGATTTCACCGTTCCCAGCGAAACCTCCAGAACCTCGGCAATCTCCTCGTAGCTCAACCCCTCGATTTCCCGCAGCACCAGCGCCGCGCGGAACTTGGGATTCACCTCCAGCAGCGCGGCCTCGATCATCTCCTGCGTCTCCCGGTCCAGGGCCAGCTCAAACGGCGACCGGCCGGGGTCTGGCAGCCACTGGTTCGGGGCTCGCTCGTCCGGCTCCCCGCGCGCATCCGTCTCCAGGCCGATCTCCTGGCGCCGATGCCGGCTGAACCACCGCCGGTGGTTTTTCGCTTCATTCACCGCGATGCGGTAAATCCAGGTCTTCAGCGAAGAGTCCTGCCGGAAGGAGCCGATGTTGCGGAAAATCTTCAAAAAGACCTCCTGAACCACATCGGCGGCGTCGCCCGGATCGTCCAACAAGCGGCTCACGATGTTGTACACCGGCTGCTCAAACCGCAGAATCAATTTTTCGTAGGCCGATTCGATGCCCGAGCGCAGATCCAGAACCAGCGCGGATTCGTCTTCACGCAGCGCCGGCGCGAAACCTTCGGGACAGCGGTCGAATTCGAACCCAACCGTAGTATCTGCCATGCCCGGCCACTATTTTAGCGCTTCTTGCCTGCCGCGGCCGGACCCATTCCTACCGAATCGCGGCCTGCCCCGTTTTCCTCCGCCGCGCGGTGATCCCGCGGCTCTTCAGTAAAGACACCGCCCGCGCCGAAGTTGTTCCCGTCAGCGCCGCGCCTCCGCAACTGGTGAAGCCGCTGGTATCGATGGCGATGAAGACCGGTGGAAAGATCGTATTGCCGGCGGAGATCGTGAACTCGTTGCCCCCGTTCTGGTCCGGGCGCCCGGTGACGATCTGGGCTTCGAAGGTGCCGGAGATGTCCCCGATGGGGGCTACGCTGACCACCTGCGCCCGCGCGTTCGCGGTAGTGACCGTGGGAGCCGCCGCCGGCTCAAACGGCAGCCCCACAGCGTCCAAAATCCGGAAATCGATGGCGTCGGAGCAGCCCGACGGATCCACGCCGGGGTTATACAAAACCAGCAGATTCGCCGCGCTGGAGCCTGCCACGCCGTACCAGTAGGGAATCCGCAGCGGTGTTTGGCCCTGCGTGCCCTCAATCCACAGAAAACCGTGGTACTGGCCGGAGGCCAGTTGCGCGGCCCCGGGGATCGAGACGTTGATGGTTTGCGATGCGCCCGGCGCCAGAGGGAACGAGGATTGGTCCACGGCCGGAACCGCGATCCCATCGATCGACGTCACGGTCACGGCGAACGTGTCGGCGTTGGGTCCGGTGTTGGTGATGGTCACCGCTTCGCTGGCGTTGGCCGGCGCCGCTCGGGGCGTGGCCAGACGCGCCCGGGCCGGACTAATCGCGTCCGCGCCGCCCGATCCCGCCGGGGTTGCGGCCGGAGCGAAATTGAGCGAGATGGAGGACGCGGCCAGGCCGGACCCCAGCGCGTTGCTCAAGTCCAGACGCCCGGCGCCGGCGCTCTGCGGCGCGGCCATCGCGCCGTTGGGATACAGATCCAGCTCGCCGGCGCTGTTGACGATTAAGGACCGGTACTGCGCCCCGTTGAGGCCGGGAAACTGTGCCATGGCCACCGCCACCGCGCCGGTAACCATGGGAGCCGCAAAACTGGTTCCCGCCGCATCGTCGAAATATTGCCCGTAGGAAAGCCCGTAAGACGATTCAGCCTGGAACGGGCTGTCGAGAAAACTGTACACCGGGTAGCAGCCGTTGTTGAGATCGAGAACGAACGGCGCGGCGCAGCCGGCGGCCTCGCCTTGCGTAGTCACCGGAGCCACCAGATTATCCCCCACCGCGACGATGTCAGGTTTCACATTGGCGAGCGGCGTCGGGCCCAGGCTCGAAAAATCGGCGATGGTGTTGGAGGGATAGGCAAACGCGGTCTTGCCGTCGAAATCGAGATCCACCTGCGCGTTGGCGTTCGCTGCTGCGAGCTGCTTGATCGCTGCGCCGTCGTTCTGGCTCACCAGCAGCGCCGGAAGAGTCGCCGCGCCCATGGACCAGCCGAAAATCTCGGCGTTGCCGCTGGCGTCGGCGGGGGCGGTGCCGAACAGCAGATATCCCGCGTAATCGACTCCGGAAAGCGCTTCATCCACCAGGTTTTCCGGTTTGTTGTCGTAGAGAATCGCCCCGATCGCGCCGGCCCGCTGCGCATTATTGAGCTTGGTGGCGAAGGTGCATGCGGCGCCGTTCGGTCCGCCGCGCTGGATCAAGGCGATCGAGTTGCTCAGGCTGCCGGCGGGAAGGGGACTGCAAGCATAGCCGCCCGCGTCCGGGCCGATCGCCGCCACATCCACCAGCGGGCCCACGGTATCGCCGGAGACCGTGCCCAACTCCTCGCGGGCGGGCGTCGCCAGGAACGTGCCGAGCGGGCCGAAATTCGCCGAAAACCAGAACCAGCGCTGATTCTCGATCGCGCCGACCGCGATCGCCGCCGGACTGGCCGCCGGTGCGGCGACCGTGCCCGGCCCGGGACCCGCGTTTCCCGCGGCTCCGACGAATACCATCCCGCCCGCCACCGCGTTGGCGATGGCCTGCGCGTCCGGACCATCTTCATCCGAGTAGTTGTAGAGCAGATAGCCGGAGCTGTAGTTCACCACCTGCATGCCATCGTTGAAGGCGTCGTTCAAGCCGGCCAGAAACGTCAGATCGTCGCTTCGGCCGAAATCATCGGCGACCTTGTAGTTGCCGATCCAGGCGCCGGGAGCGACGCCTTGGATCGTCCCGATTCCGTTGAACACGGGCGAGGTAGGCAAGCCGGCGGCGATGCCGGCCACCGTGGTCCCGTGGTCGCAGTAATCGAGACCATCGCTGAAACTGTTATCGACTCCGTTCTCCGGATCCGAGTACACCCGCGCGACGATCACTTTGTTGTTCACATTGGAGGCGGTGGCGGTTCCCGACGTGATCGGAAATCCGGACGGCATCGGCGTCTGAAAATTCTGAAATGCGGGATGATTGACGTCGACGCCGCAGTCGAGAATGCCGATCTTCACCCCCGCCCCGGCGTTGGAGGCCCCGCCGGAAATCATCTGATATGCCTGGTTGAACCGATGCACCACCGCCGCCTGATCCATCAGGATGTGATGACGCATCACCGGATAAACCCCCGCCACGCGCCCATCCCGGCGCAGCCGCTCCGCCGCGGTTTCGTCCATCCTCGCGCCCAAGGCGTTGAGCAGAGTGTCGAAGCGGTGGGTGACCACGCCGCCCGCTTCACCAATGGCGGCTTCGATGGCGGCGTGTTCGGCATGAATCTGCTTCTTGCGCTCGGCCACCTCGCGATCGGCCGCGGAGTAGCGGGTCTTGTTGTGAATGGAAACGGCTGCGGCGGGCTCGGTCTTCAGGACGACGATGTAGCGGCCGGGAATCGGTTGAGCCGCGACACAAGCGGCGGAGGCGAGGATAAGGACCATGCTCTTCATTCTGAAAGAAGAACTCCTTTGAACTGCGTTGACGCAGCTCTGCATAGAATCGGTCGGACGCGGCGGCAAACATCTTTAGGACGTAAGCTCCCGGCCCGGGATGACCCGGAAATCCGCCCTGCTCTGCGGCCCTTTCGGCTTTTGTTACAATGAATTGAGGCATTCATGGCCAATAAACCCGCCTTTTCGCAGGGTGCGCAAGTCGAACACCCCAAATTCGGACTGGGCAGTGTGCTGTCCTGCAACGAGGAGTATATCGTGATCAAGTTCGACGATCACGGAGAAAAGAAGTTCGTTCTTCCCATCGTTTTGCCAAATTTGAAGAAGAGCGACCGGCAGCCGCCGGTGGAAAAGCGGCGCAGCTCGAAGAAGAAAGCCCCGGTCCCGGCGGCGGGCTGAGCCCGGCGGCGCTTATCTTTTCATCGTACAAACGAAATTGCGGCTCCCTCCGCTAACGGAGAAGGTCCTCCAGTTGGACGCGCGCGTCGGTTTTTTCGTCGCGGTATTTCACGATCACCGGAGTGTAAAGCGAAATGCCCCAGTCCTTTCCGCGTCCATGGGAAACGGCTCGCGAGCCGGGCACCACCACCGCCCCTTCCGGCAAAATCAGCGGCGTCTCGCCCGAGGCGGCATACACCTGGCCGCGGACGATGTCATAGACAGGCGTCGACCGGGTGAGAATCGTGCCGCTGCCCAGAACACAGCGCCGCTTGATCACGGCGCCTTCATAAACGCCGCAATTTCCGCCGACCAGAACTTCGTCCTCGATAATCACCGGCAGCGCCCCGACCGGCTCAAGAACGCCCCCGATCTGCGCGGCGGCGGAAATATGGCAGTTGCGCCCGATCTGCGCGCAACTGCCCACCAGAGCGTGCGAATCGATCATGGTGCCGTCGCCGACCCAGCTCGCCGTGTTGATGTACATCGGAGGCATGCAGGTGACGCCCTTGCCGATATAGGCGCCGTCGCGGATGCTGGAGCCTCCGGGAACAATGCGGACGCCGCTTTCCGCTGTCAGATGCTTCACCGGCCAGGTGGATTTGTCGAACATCGGCTGGCGGGCCCGATCGACCGACATATCGACCACCATCCCCATGCGGAATCCGACCAGCACACCTTTTTTGACCCATTCGTTCACCCGCCATCCGGTGGGCGCGGACGGGTCGGGTTCGGCCGCGCGGATCTGGCCCTGGTTCAGCGCCTGCTTGAAGCGCTGGAAAAGAGCGAAGTGAAAATCGGTGTAATTTGCGGGTTTTTGATCGAATAATGCTTCAATTTCAGTCCGCATGCGTGCCCCGCGCGCCCGCCAGCAGGCCGCTCGATCTCAGCACCGCTTCGATTTTGGCCTGATTCGCCGCCGACGGAGCGCACATCGGCAGCCGCCAGACCGGCTCCAGCAGGCCCATGAGAGCCATCGCGGCTTTGACCGGGATGGGATTCGATTCGACGAAGTTCACTTCCATCAGCGGCAGCCATTTGCGCTGCAGTTCCCGCGCCTGAGCGAACTGGCCGCTCATTGCGAGCTGCGCCAGGCGCGTCATTTCGGCTGGAATTTCGTTGGAGACCACCGACACGATGCCGCGGCCGCCGAGGGCGATCAGCGGAATGGTGATGGAGTCGTCCCCGCTGAGGACGTAGAATCGTTCGGGCACCTCGTGAACCACGCGCGCCATCTGGCTGATATTTCCCGAGGCTTCCTTGACCCCTACGATGTTGTCGATTTCGGCCAGGCGTTTCAGCGTGGCGGGCTCGACGTTGACTCCCGTCCGGCCTTGCACGCTATAGACCACGATCGGCAGCGGAACGGCCGCGGCGATGGCTTTATAGTGCTGATAGAGACCTTCCTGGGTCGGCTTGTTGTAGTAAGGCGTGACGGAGAGAATCCCGTCGACGCCGATTTCCCGGAGCTCTTTGGCGAGCTCGATCACTTCGGCGGTGTTGTATCCGCCGGCCCCGCCCAGGACGGGAACTTTGCCCTTGGCCTCCTCGACCGTGATTTCGATGACGCGCAGATGTTCGGCCCGCGTGAGCGTGGGGCTTTCGCCGGTGGTGCCGCAGGGGACCAGGAAATCGATTCCGGCGTCGATCTGGCGGCGAATCAGGCGCCGCAGCGCGGATTCGTCGATGCGCAGATCTTTTTGAAAGGGGGTGACCAGGGCCGTGCCGCATCCTGTGAACATGATGTTTGCCTCTTTCTCTATTTTGCGCCGCCGGAGGGCGTCAAGCGCCTCGCGTCTGGCCGAATAACACGTCCTCGAATTTGTAGACGCCGCGCTTGCCGGGAATCCATTGCGCCGCTTTGAGGGCGCCCCGCGCGAATCCCTCGCGGCTGCGCGCGGCATGGCGCAGCGTGATCGTGTCGGCCGCCGAATCGAAGCCGATTTCGTGGGTGCCGGGGTGCGCGCCGGCGCGATTGGAGCTGGTATCGATCGGGCGGGCGTAGCCGGCCCGCTTCATATCCTCGACCAGCTTGACCAGCGTGCCGCTGGGGGCGTCCTTTTTCGTGTGGTGATGAATCTCCCAGGCCCAGGCGCCGTACTGCGGCTCGTTGGCGAGCAGGCGCGCGGCCTCGCTTACCAGGCGGGCGAAGACGTTGACGCCGATTGAGAAATTCGGGCTCCAGACCAGCGCGGAGCCGTGGTTTTCTATGGCGGCGCGGACCCGTTCGAAGTCCTGGAACCATCCGGTGGTGCCGACGACGGCGGGTATCTTCAACTCCGCCAGCTTTTCGACGTTGGCGGCGACGGCCCGCGGCTCGGTGAACTCGACGGCCACGTCGGCGCCGCGGGCCTGTTCGATCTGCTGGCCGAGATCGATGCGCGCGTGGACGGAAAAATCGTACTCCGGAGCGAGCTGCTCGAGGAAACGCCCCATTTTGCCGTAACCGATGATCGCCAGTTTCATTCAAACGCCGCCGGATCGGGATTGCGGAAAAACTCCGCGTGCAGCGATTCTACCGCGCGGCGCAGGTCCGCTGCCGCGACCACCAGGCTGAAGTTCAGCAGCGAGGCTCCCTGGGAAACCATCCGCACGTTGACGTCTTTGAGCGCGCCGAAAATCCGGGCGGCGACGCCGGGCGTGTGGCGGAGGTTATCGCCCACCAGGCAGACGATGGACTGATCGGTTTCGACCGACACTTCGGAAAACGTTTCCAGCTCGGCGCGAATGGAAGCCAGCGCGCGGATATTATCGATGGTCATCGAGACGCTGACTTCAGAGGTGGCCAGCATATCGACGGGGGTTTCGAAGCGGTCGAAGACCTCGAAGATCCGGCGCAGGAAGCCGTGGGCCATCAACATGCGCGTGCTGACGATATTGACCAGCGTGATATTCCGCTTGCAGGCGATGGAGCGGATCGCGTTGTTGCAGGGCGGCGCTTCGGCGACGATCAGCGTTCCCGCCACTTCCGGCCGGCGGGAGTTAAGAATGCGCACCGGAATATTCTTTTCGATGGCCGGCAGAACCGTGGCCGGATGCAGAACCTTGGCGCCGAAGTAGGCCAGCTCGGCCGCTTCGGCGAAGGAACAGGTTTTCACGCGGTAGCCGCCGGGCAGGATTCCGGGATCGGCGGTCAGCATGCCGTCGACGTCGGTCCAGATCTGAATTTCGCTCGCCCCGATGCCCGCGCCGACGATGGCGGCGGTGTAATCCGATCCGCCGCGGCCGAGTGTGGTGGTGACGCCGTCTTCGGTGGAGGCGATGAATCCGCCCATCACCACCACCTGATTGCGGGCCAGCGGCGGAATGGCGGCCGCAAGCCGGGCGTACGTCTCGGCGAACAGCGGCGCGGCCTGGGTGTGGCGGCGGTCGGTGACGATCAATTTTCGCGAGTCCAGGTGGACGGCGTTCAACCCCCGCCGGCAGAAGGCGGCGGTTACGATGAGGCTTGAAAGGCGCTCGCCGAAGGCGGAGATGGCGTCGGTGGCGCGCGGCGTGAGCTCGCCCATCACCGCCAGGCCGCGGACCAGCTCGCCCAGCTCGGAAAAATGGGCGTCGATTTCCGCCTCCGCGTCCCAGGATTCGCGGCGATGAAATTCGCGGAGCTGAGCCAGTTGGTCGAGCGCCTCCTGGCGCCGTCCGGCGGCGGCCAAGGAAGCGATCGCCAGGAGCTGGTTGGTGGTCTTGCCCATGGCCGAGACAACCACCACCGGCCGCTGTGCGATGCGCGCTTCGACGATGCCTGCCACCCGCGCGATGGCCTCTCTGGATTCGACGGAGGTGCCGCCGAATTTCATCACGATCATCGCGCCAGCCAGCCCTCCGAGTGCATTAGCTCCGCGTTCAGCACCGCCGCCCCGGCCGCGCCGCGGACGGTGTTATGGCCCAGCGCCACGAACTTGTAGTCGAGCACCGGGCAGGGCCGCAGGCGGCCGACGAATACGGCCATGCCGTTTTCCCGCTCCACGTCGCGGCGCGGCTGCGGGCGGTCGGGTTCTTCCATATAGATCACCGGACAGGGTGGAGCGCTGGGCAGGCCTTTCCGCTGCGGCACGCCTTGCCAGCCGCGCAGTGCGGCGATGATTTCGGCCGCGCTGGGCTTGTGTTCAAACTCCACGGATACGCACAGCGTGTGGCCGTCGACCACCGGCACGCGGTTGCACTGCGCGCTGACCCGGGCGGCGAGCGGCTCCACGCGGTGGTCGCGGAATTCGCCGAGAATCTTTTGCGTTTCCCGCTCCATCTTGTCTTCTTCTCCGCCGATGAAGGGGATGACGTTGGCGTTGATGTCCAGGGAGGCCACGCCGGGGTAGCCCGCTCCGGAAATGGCCTGCATGGTGGTCACCATCACGCGGCGAATCCCGAACCGCTTCAGCGGCGCCAGAGCCATGACCAGAACCACGGTCGAGCAGTTGGGGTTGGTGACGATCTGGCCCTTCCAGCCGCGCCGTTTCTGCTGTTCCGGAATCAGTTGCAGGTGGTCGGCGTTGATTTCGGGAACCAGCAGCGGCACGTCTTCCTCCATGCGGTGGTTGCGCGAATTGGAAACGACGACGTGGCCGGCCTGCGCAAAGGCGCGCTCGATTTCGGTGGCCACGGAGGCGTCCATGGCGGAAAAGACCAGCCGCGGCGTATCCTTGGACGGCTTGCATTCGTTGACCATCAGATCGCGCGCATGCTGCGGCGTCACGCCGCCGAGCCGCCAGGAAGCCGCCTCGCGATAGGGTTTCCCGGCCGACCGGTCGCTCGCGCCCAGCCAGGCCAGATCGAACCATGGATGATCGCGCAGGAAGCTGACAAACTCCTGGCCGACCATGCCGGTCGCGCCCAACACACCCACCTGAATTTTTTCGCTCATTTGAGTAACTGCCTCACCATGTTTTGGTAGATCCGCACTGCCTCGGCGATCTCCTTTTTTGGCACACGCTCCTCGGCGGTGTGCGCAAGATGAATACTGCCGGGACCGAGCAGGAACGGCTCGCCCCAGGCGCCGTTGAATGTCGGAATGTCGGTGGCGAACGATACGACGCTGGTTTCGAATCCGTCGAGCCGGCCGAATTTTTGCGCGGGAAGGCACAAAACTTCGGTGAGCTCGGCCTGGCCGTTCACAACCTCCGCCATGGCGGATCGGGTGGATGCGCCATCGTCCACCAGGCGGAAGAAAATCTCGGCCTTTGCGAAATCCGGAATGACGTTCGGCGCGCGGCCGCCTTCGATGGTGCCGATGTTGACGGTGCTGGGGCCAAACATCTCATCCACGGGAAGCTTCATGCGCCGCAGGCGCTCCAGGACGTCAAGCAGTTTCTCGATCGCCGATTCGCCCAGATGCGGATAGGCGGAGTGGGCCATCCGGCCGCGCGCGGCGATCTCAAAGCGCAGCGCGCCCTTGGAACCGAGCGCGAGCTTATTTTCGGTCGGCTCGCCGTTGATCAGAAAACGCGTGCCGCGCGGGTCTTTTGCGGCCGCCTTTGCGCCCGCGCTGTTCCGCTCCTCGCCGACCACGAACAGCAGCGCGGCCCGGCGTTCGCCGGAGGCGAGCAGATCCTGAACGGCGAAGATCATCGACGCGATGATGCCCTTGGTGTCGCAGGCGCCGCGGCCCCAGATGAACTGATCGTCCTCGCGCGAGGCGAAAAAAGGCGGGACGGTGTCGATATGGGTGGAAAGGGCGACCACCGGCGGATCCCAGCGCGCGAAGACGTTGAAGCGGCCCGGCTCGACCGGCATGCGCTCGACGCGCGCGCCGGGGATCTTCGAAAGATAGTCGAACAGAAACTCCCCCACGCGCTCCTCGCAGGGAGTGACGGAGTCGATATCGACCAGCGCTCTGGTGAGCTCAAACAGATTCATAAATGTAGAGATGGAGCGAAAGGGGAGGTCCCGATAGCGCTCCATTCGCTGTTGCCACGAATGACAGTGAGCAGGTGTTAGCCTTGCTCACCAACCGCCGCGCGGCGGGACGATGCGGCGATTTCGGCGAGGCTGCCCCTTTCGCCAGCCGCTCCGTGCCCGCCGGAACCGCGCGCCTGGCTACTGATGGCCCCCGCTCCTCTATCGAACCGCCCCGGCGGACCGGGGCGAACCTCCTCAGGATAGCACGGATGACGTATGATCAAATCGCGGCGTCCGCGCATGCTGAGGAAGACGGCCGAGCCGAATCTGCATATCATCCAGCACGGATACTGGTCGCGGTTTTGGCCGCTGCTGCGCGCCGCCTCTGCCGCGCTTTATAAAGACGGCTGCCTGGGCATCGCCAAGGGAGTCGCCTATTCGGGACTGCTGGCGTTCTTTCCGATGCTGACCACACTCGCCGCGATCCTGGTGCAGGCGCGGGCCGAAGCCGTCTCGCGCACCGTCGCGCGGCTGCTTTACGACGTCGTGCCGCCGGGCAGCGAAGATGTCGTGCGGCAGTTGTTCATCGTCCACGGGGAGCGGCCGGCCGGCCTGCTGATTGTGGCGACGGTACTGGCGTTGTGGGCGGCGTCCGGGGCCATGATGAGCCTGATGGAGGGCTTCCGCGCCGCGTATCGGATCCCGCGCGGGCGGTCCTTTGCGCGGGAGCGCGGCATGGCGATGCTGCTGGTGGCCACCTCGGCGCTGCCGGTGATCGGAGCTTCGGCGCTGATCGTCTTCGGCCATCGCAGCGAGCGCGCCGTGGTCGAGTGGCTCGGGATGTCGCCGGAGGGCCGCGGCTGGGTATTGCTGGCGGGCCAGGCGCTGCGTTTCCTGCTGGCCACCGGCTCCATCGTCCTCGCCACGGCCCTGGTTTATTATTGGGGTCCGAACCGGCGGCAGAGATTCCGGCGGGTGTTTCCGGGCGCGATTCTGGCCACGATTCTGTGGCTGGCGGCGACGCTCGGCTTTGGATGGTACGTGCGGCACGTCTCCAACTACAACCTGATGTACGGCAGCGTCGGCGCGGGGCTCGCGCTGCTGGTGTGGCTGTACGTGTTGTCGGTCATCGTTTTGCTCGGATGCGAGTTCAACGCCGCCGGCGAGGCTGAATCGCCGTTGGCCGGTTCGGATCCGCAGCCCGGGCGGGACTGAAGCCCAGCCCTCGCCGCGCGCGGATCGAAATCCTCGGAATTTTAACGCTGCAGGATTTCCCGCCCTCGCCGATAAGCTTAGTGTGAAATTTTTTACCATCCTACTGCTGGCGGCGGCGTCCGTTTCGGCGGCGAACCGGCTGGACTCCGAACATTCTCGAACGCCCAAGCGGGTTTGGGTCCGCCGTCTTACTCTGGCCGCCGGATGCGCGGCGAGCCTCGCCTTCGACACCTGGAGCACCCATCGGGCGGTGAGCGCGGGCGCGCTGGAGGCCAATGGCCTGTTCGCCAATCCTCAGGGGCGGCCGCAGTGGGGCCGGATGTTTTCGATCAAGGCGGGGATTTGCGGAAGCTCGGCCCTTCTCCAGGAGACGCACCTGTTCGGAAGCTGGGAATCCCCCGCCGCCGATTGGACGTGGACGGGCATCAACGCCGGCGCCGCGGGACTTTACTCCTGGGCGGGCTGGCACAATTTAAGCCTCGCTTCGCGGAAATAATTAAAAGCGGAAACGCAGCCCGCCCCAGACTCCGATGGGCGCGCCGGGAGCGAAAAACGTCGTGGTGCGGATCGGGTAATTGCCATTCACCGCCGGGAACGGCCGCGCGACGAAATTTCCCTGATTGTCGAACGGCGTCGGCCCCAACTGCGCCGCCGTGTAATAGCGGTGATCGAGCAGGTTGTCGATCTGAAAATAGAGCTGAACGCCCTTTCGCATCTGGTAATGCCCGCCCAGATTCACCACGCCGTAGCCGGGCGAATAACCCGGACCCAGATAGTAGACGCCGTCCGGCGCATCCAGATTGTTTTCATTGCCGCGCGCGAACGATCTGCCCACGGCGACGAAATCGAGGTCGAGGGCGATTTTTGAAACCGGCTCGTACTCCAGGTAGCTCTTGAAAATATTTTTCGGCATCTGCGAAATCTCATCGCCGGGCTGCACGGTGATGTTCCCGTCGAGCCCGCGTCCGGCGTCGTTGGCGCTATTGCTGCCGCCGTCGATGGTCTGCGAGCTTTGGTAAGTCGCGCTGAGGAAGGTATAGTTGCCGCCCAGGGTGAGATGGGGCAGGCGGCCGCTCAAGCTCACCTCGGCGCCTTCGCGGCGCGTCTGCCCGAAATTGGTGAAGTACCCGAATCCGGTCTGTTCGGAGGCGACGAACAGGATGTCATTGTCGTTTGCGCCGCGGAACCAGCCGGCGCTCCAGCGGAGATGGTCCTCGCCCAGTTTGCCGCGTATTCCGGCTTCAAACGTCCGCGTCACGACTTGTTTTAGGGGCGGATCGCTGACCAGCGCGTTCGGCAGATTGCAGGGCTCGTTCGGATCGGCGCAGCCGAGCTCGATCGCCGTGGGTGCGCGGCTGGCTTCGCTGTAGCTGAAATAGAGCCCGGCCAGCCGCCAGGGGCTGTAGGTCAAGCCGGCGGCGGGATTGAAGCGCTGGAACACATACTGCCCGTTTAGCGATCCCCGCGCGCCCGGCGCCGTTTCGGGCGGAAGGCGGTCGATGTTCTCGATGGGCGTCCGGTTATAGCGCCCGGACAGGGTCAGGGCGAAGGCCCTTCCCAGCGTGATCGTGTCGCTGGCAAAGACGCTGCAGGTGTGAAGCAGGCCGCGCAGATTCACCCGGGTGTCCACCGGGACGCCGTCTTGGTTCGTGCTGCCGTCGGCGAAGGCGTTGATGGGGGTAAAGGTGATGCGGTCCGGATTCAAATAGGCGAACTGCGAGCCCTGTTGAAACGTGATGCTGCTCTGGTCCCACGCCGCGCCCGCCTGAAGATGATGGCGCGGCGCATTCCAGGCCAGTTGCCCCGACAAGCCGTAGTTGTGCTGCTTGGCGTATGTGTTGGTCAGGATCCCGTCGCATTTCTCGACCGGCTCGTCCTTTTCGAGCCCCTGCGCGATGCAGCGCCACTTGGGAAAAGGTTCGGTGGCGGCGTTGCCAGTGATGGGGAAGCCGCTGTATCCGGCGGCGGTCAGGGCCGCGATGTCGGATGGGCTCAGATTGTAGAGGGATTGGTCAAAGGAGTTGGAGTTGATGTCGCCGTTGGTGGTGTCGGCGCGGATGTAGCGGAAGTAAGCGTTGCCGGAGAGTGTGAGGCGGCTGTTGAAGTCGTGGCGGCCGCTCAGATTGAATGAAGGCGAATGGTTCCAGGTGACGTCGGGAATGCTGTAGACGCTCGAATAATTCTGCTGAAGGAAGCGGAAGTCCTGAAGGCCGTTCCCGGTGAGCCAGTTGTCGGCGTAGGCGAAGCTCAGGCTCAGCGCGGTGCGGGCGCCCCTCCAGCCGGTCTTGGCAAAGCTCTGCCGCACCTCGGAGGGCGAGTGCTGCCGCCAGCCGTCCTCGCGAAACAGATTGCCGGCGGCATACCAGTGAAACCCCCGGGCCGTCGAGCCGCCGTTTTCGAATTCGCCCTGCCGCCTCCCGAAGCTTCCGCCGCTGAGGGAAAGCATCGTTTTCGGGGCGGTGTAGCCGTCCTTGGTTTGGACCGCCAGCGCGCCGCCCAGCGTGTTCAATCCAAACAGCGGGTTCGATCCCGGCATCAGGGCCATTTCGGAGATGGCGATTTCCGGAATCAGGTCCCAGGCGACAACATCGCCAAAGGGCTGATTCTGGCGGACTCCATCAACATAGACCGAGATTCCCTCCGGCGTGCCCAGCAGGGGCGAGGCCGTATAGCCGCGATAGTTCACGTCGGGCTGGAACGGGTTTTCCTGGTTCTGATTGATGTGGACGCCGTCGAGCCGCTTGTTCAGAAAATCGGACAGGTCCAGCGCGCCGCTTCGTTCGAGATCGCCTGCGGTGGCGGTTTGCACTGGCGCGGGAATTTGATCGAGCGCCAGATCCGTGCCCGGCAGAGGAGTGGGAGCGACCACCTCCACCCGCGAGGCCTGCGCCGCGATTTGCAGCACGACCCGGCGCACCACCGGCGAACCCGGCTGCACGTCGATGGAAAACGATTGCGGGGCAAAGCCGTCCTTAGAAATCGTCACCCGATAGCGGCCCGGCGCGGGATTCTCCAGGGAATATACGCCGGTCGAATCGGTCTGGAACGGACGGCGTTCGCCGCCGGCGGCGCTCTCGATCGTTCCCGCTGCCGGGAGTGCGGCGCCGGAGGAATCCCGCACTTCGATGGTGATTTGCGCCCGCGCAGCCGCGCCGGACCACAAACAGAGAGCGGCCACCAGCACGCCGCGGCAGAGTTGCATATCGGTATATCCGGCGCCGCCGCCGTTTGTTCACCAAAAAGTTGAACAAACCGGCGCCGGATGGAATATCTTGATAGGAAGATCTTGGCGGACGTTTTCCAGGCCGGTGTTCTGACCTTAACGGGCGGCGCGGCGCGTCCGGCGTGTTCCGCCGTCGAAGACGAGGTGGTGGCGCTGTTTGATGAGTATCGCGAGCCGCTGCTGCGCTACCTGACGACGTTCGGCGTGTGCGCCGCCGACGCCGAAGAACTGCTTCAGGACGTTTTTCTGGCGCTGTTCCTCCATCTGCGCGGCGGAAAGTCGCGCGCGAATCTACGTGGCTGGCTGTTCCGGGTCGCGCACAATCTGGCGTTGAAGCGCCGGCAGCGCGACCGCGGCGGCGCGGTCGCCGGTCTGCCCGCGCCGGCGCAGACGCCGGATCCCGCTCCGAATCCCGAGGATCAGCTTCTGCACGGGCAGTTGCAAAAACGTCTCGCGGCGGCCTACCGGGCGCTTCCCGAGCGCGACCGCCGCTGCCTCTGGCTGCGCGCCGAAGGGTTGAACTACCGCGAAATCGCCGCGGTTCTGGAAATTTCTTTGGGAGCAGTGGCCCTTTCTCTGGCGCGGTCGCTGGCGCGCCTGGAGCGCTGCGCGGAGCGGTGATGCCATGGCGCGCGATCCCCATCTCTCGGATCCGCAACTGCTGATGGAGCTGGAAGGCGAGCTTTCCCGGCGCGCGGCGACCAAGATCGGGCGTCATCTCGCCGCCTGCGGGAAGTGCCGCGCGCGCCGCCGCGCGCTGGAAGCGATGATCGCGGATTGGACCCGCCTTCAGCGGACGGCGGTCGCCCTGCCGTCCGGCGACGGCCCGCGCGCGCTGCTGAGAGCGCGGATCGGACGGCTCGGGCCGCCGCCGGCCGGGCCGGCCCGCGGCGCGCTGGCGCACGGGAAACTGACGTTGGCCGCATGCGCCCTGATCGTGCTGGCCGCGGCGATGGTGAAGCATTCGTCCCCGCGCCCCGTCTGGGCGGCCGCGGTTCCCGATGCGCGTCTCACTCCGGGCGCGACGCTGCGCGCCACGCGCGAATCGGTGTGCGCCCAGCCCAACACGAAGAACCGCGCGGTTCCGGTCGCGCTGCGGAGGAAGGTTTTTGAGTCCTACGGTCTGCGTGATGCCTCGCCGCGCGACTTCGAGGTGGATTACCTGATCACGCCGGCTTTGGGCGGCGCCGACGACATTCACAATCTGTGGCCGCAGCCGTACCGTTCGACGGTGTGGAACGCGGAGGTCAAGGACGCGCTGGAGGACCGTCTGCGCGATCTGGTTTGCGGCGGCGCGCTCGATCTGTCGGAAGCGCAGCGGGAAATCGCCGCGGACTGGATCGCGGCATATAAAAAATATTTCCATACGGACCGGCCGCTCGAGCCGCGGTAAGCGCTCCGCTTTCTTTTCTTGACAAATTCTCAGATTAGATTTAATCTAAACTTTTCATGGACGCGCGCGACGAGGTGAAGCGGTTCCTGGAGGCCGGCGGGCTGCGCTGCACTCCGCAGCGCTATGCGGTCATGGCCTTCCTGATGGGACACGCCGGCCATCCCACGGCCTCGGAGATCTTTGAGGCCGTCAACCGGGCCGATCCGCGCTGTTCCCGGGCCACCACCTATAACAATCTGCGCGATCTGGTGCGGGCGGGTCTGGTCCGGGAAGTGGCCGCGGAGGGGCGCGCCGCCCGCTTCGACGCGAAAAATCAACGGCATCATCACTTCATCTGCGACCACTGCGGCGCCGTCGAGGACCTGGCCTGGTGCAAGGTGCCTCGTCCGGCTGCGCGGTCGCTTGGCGGACGGGTTCTTCGCGATTGCGAGTTGATTTTCCGCGGGCTGTGCGCGCGCTGCGCTCCGCGGAAGGATTCGCGCGCGCAACGATTTTGATGAATTGGAAGGAAGCAGAACACATGGAACAGCAACTCAGCACCTCGGCGGGGGCCGGTGCCCCCGGCATTCAAGAGCAAGTCCCGGCGGAAAGAAAATGTCCGGCCGCCCGCCTGCACACCGCGGCCGGCGGCCGCAGCAATGCGGACTGGTGGCCGGAACAACTCAATCTCCGGATCCTTCACCAGCACTCTCCGGCCTCTAACCCGATGGGCCAGGAGTTCAATTACAGGGAGGAGTTCAAGAGCCTCGACCTGAACGCGGTGATCCAGGATCTCCACGCCTTGATGACGGATTCCCAGGACTGGTGGCCGGCCGATCACGGCCACTACGGGCCCTTTTTCATCCGCATGGCGTGGCACAGCGCCGGCACTTACCGCATCGGCGACGGCCGCGGCGGAGCCGGCTCGGGCGCGCAGCGCTTTGCGCCGCTCAACAGTTGGCCGGACAACGCGAACCTTGATAAGGCGCGCCGCCTGCTGTGGCCGATCAAGCAGAAGTACGGACGAAAGATCTCCTGGGCGGATCTGATGATTCTGGCCGGCAATGTCGCGCTCGAATCGATGGGGCTGAAAACCTTCGGCTTCGGCGGCGGCCGCGAGGACATCTGGGAGCCGCCGGAAGACGTTTTCTGGGGACCCGAGGACAAGTGGCTCGGCGAGCAGCGTTACAGCGGCGATCGCGAGCTGGCAAACCCGCTCGCCGCGGTTCAGATGGGGCTGATTTATGTGAATCCGGAAGGACCCGACGGAAAACCGGACCCGCTCGCCGCGGCGCGCGATATTCGCGAAACCTTCGCGCGCATGGCCATGAACGACGAAGAGACGGTGGCGCTGATTGCCGGCGGCCACACCTTCGGAAAGACGCACGGCGCCGCCGAGCCGGCCAAGTACGTCGGCCCCGAACCGGAGGGAGCGCCCATCGAGATGCAGGGCCTGGGCTGGAACAACACTTACGGGAACGGCTGCGGGCCCCACACCATCACCAGTGGGATCGAGGTCACCTGGACCAAGACGCCGACCAAATGGAGCAACCACTACCTGGAAAATCTCTTCAACTACGAATGGGAACTCTGCAAGAGCCCGGCCGGCGCCTATCAGTGGACTCCCAAAAACGGGGCCGCCGCGGGCACCGTCCCCGACGCGCACGATCCGAACAAGCGGCACGCTCCCGGCATGCTGACCACCGATCTCGCGCTCAAGATGGACCCCATTTACGCGCCCATCGCCAGGCGTTTTCTCGATCACCCCGACGTATTCGCCGACGCGTTCGCCCGGGCGTGGTTTAAGCTGACGCACCGCGACATGGGACCCGTTTCGCGGTACCTGGGGCCGCTGGTTCCCAAGGAAACGCTGATCTGGCAGGACCCCGTTCCCCCGGTCGATCATGAATTGATCGACGAGCGGGACATCGCCGCTCTGAAGGAAAAGATCCTGGCCTCGGGCCTGACTATCCCGCAACTGGTCACCACCGCGTGGGCGTCGGCATCCACCTTCCGCGGCTCGGATAAGCGCGGCGGAGCCAACGGCGCACGCATCCGCCTGGCGCCGCAAAAAGACTGGGAAGTGAATCAGCCGGCCGAGCTGGCGCGGATCCTTCAAAAACTGGAGAGCATTCAGGTCGAGTTCCAGCGCGCGCAGTCCAACGGCAAGCGGGTGTCGCTGGCGGACCTGATCGTTCTGGGCGGCTGTGCCGCCGTGGAAGCGGCCGCCAAAAAGGCGGGACACGAGGTGAAGGTCCCCTTCTTGCCGGGCCGCACCGACGCTTCGCAGGAGCAGACCGATGCGCACTCCTTCGCGGTGCTGGAGCCGCTGGCCGACGGCTTCCGGAACTATGTCCGGAAGGGAGAACAACGCCGGCCGGAGGAGCTGCTGGTTGACCGCGCGCAGTTGCTGACGCTGACGGCTCCCGAGATGACCGTTCTGGTGGGCGGCATGCGCGTGCTCAACGGGAATTTTGCGCGCTCCCCCCACGGCGTCTTCACCAATCGGCCGGAGACGCTGACCAACGATTTCTTCGTCAATCTGCTGGACATGAAAACCAGGTGGCAGCCGTCGGCGGAGGAAGGGGTGTACGAAGGCCGTGACCGCGCTACCGGCGAACGGAAATGGACGGCGACCCGCGTCGACTTGATCTTCGGCTCCAACTCCCAGCTCCGGGCCATCGCCGAAGTCTACGCGTGCCGCGACGCGGAAGCGAAGTTCGTGAAGGACTTCGTGGCGGCCTGGAACAAGGTGATGAACCTTGACCGGTTCGATCTGGCCTGAGTTTCCGGAAGAGGCGTGCGCTTGCCGGAGCGTTCCGGCAGGCGCGCGGCGCTAGGCGCAACTCGCCAATTGCAGTTGGCAGCCCTCCGCGGGGCGGGCCAACTGCCGTTCCAGCCGCTCAATGCTGCGCTCCAAATCGCGGACCCGCCGGCGCAGTCCGTCGCGCTCTTCCGGGCCGATCCCGCCCAGCAGCGGAAGCAAACGGGCCGCTTCGAGATAAGCCCTTTGGGCCTTCGCCCAGGCCTCTGACGGTTCGGCGGCGGAACCGGCGGATGCACAAAGCGCGAAGCCGGAATCCAGCTTTCGGTTGAGCAGATTCACAATCTCCCGGTCGGTTTTCCGCCGGAGCTCATCGAATTTCGAGAGTCCTTCCATGCCAACGTGCGCTCCTGATTCATAAGACGCTCGAATGCGCGGGTTGGTTGGTGAATCTCCGATGAAAGAAATCCGCTTTGGCAAGCGCGGCCAGGCGCGGAGACGGGCGCTCGCATCACTATGTTAGTCTGAATCTTTCATGCAACCCGCTCCGCTCAGGACCACTCCGCTTCACGCGATCCACCGGCGCATGGGCGCCAGAATGGTCGATTTCGGCGGCTGGGAGATGCCGGTTCAATACTCCGGAATCGTCGAGGAGCACATGGCGGTGCGCCGGAGCGTTGGCGTGTTTGACGTCAGCCACATGGGCGAGATCGAAGTCCGCGGGCCGGAGGCGCTGAAGCTGGTGGATTACGTGGCGACCAATGCCGCCTCCAGACTGAAGATCGGCCAGGCGCATTATTCCGCGCTGCTTTACGAGCACGGCGGTTTCGTCGACGACATTCTGGTGCACCGCGTCGGCGAGGATCACTTCTTCCTGTGCGTCAACGCCTCCAACCAGGAGAAGGATTACGAGCACATCGCCGCGCACAATAAATTCGACTGCACCGTGGAAAACGCCGGCTCCCGCTATGCGCAGATCGCAATTCAGGGGCCGCGCGCGCTCGAAACTCTGCAAAAACTCACGGCGATCGAACTTGCGCCGATCAAGTATTACTGGTTCACCGACGGCGAGGTTTGCGGAGCGAAGGCCCGCATCGCGCGCACCGGCTACACCGGCGAAGACGGGTTCGAGATTTATGTTGATCCGGGCGAATCGCCGCGGATCTGGGATGAAATTCTCTCGGCGGGCGCCGAATTCGGCATCAAGCCATGCGGCCTGGGAGCGCGTAACACGCTGCGCCTGGAAGCAAAAATGGCGCTGTACGGCCATGAGATTACGGCTTCGATCACGCCGTGGGAAGCCGATCTGGCCTGGATTGTGAAGCTCGACAAGGGCGATTTTATCGGCCGCCAGGCGCTGGTCAAGCAAAAAGAGCAGGGCATCACGCGCAAGCTGGTGGGATTCGAGATGCGTGGCCGGGGAATCGGCCGCGATGGATACGAGGTCTATGTGAACGGGTCGCCGGCGGGCTGGGTGACCAGCGGAGGACCGGCGCCGTATTTAAACAAAAACATCGGTTTGTGTTATTTGCCGCTGAGCCAGGCCGAGCCGGGCCGCGCGATGGAAGTGATGATCCGCAATCAGCCGGTGGCGGCGGTCACGGTTCCCACACCTTTCTACAAACGAGCGAAATAAAATGTACCCACAGAATTTCCGCTACACCAAAGAGCACGAATGGGTGAACGTTGAAGGCGAAACGGGCACCATCGGCATCACGCATCATGCCCAAAAAGAGCTCGGCGATATCGTTTACGTGGATCTGCCGAAGGTCGGGACGATGGCCGAAAAAGGAAAGGCGATCGGTTCGGTGGAATCGGTGAAGGCGGTCAGCGACATCTATTCGCCGGTCTCGGGCGAAGTGGTGGCGGTGAATGAGCTGCTGTCGGCGTCGCCCGAAAAACTCAATGAGGACCCGCACGGGGCGGCGTGGCTGGTCAAGATCAAGCTGGCCGCGCCCGCCGATCTGGCCGATCTGATGAGCGCGGCGGACTATCAGCGGTACGCCGGGGAAGAACAGTAGCCGCGGGCGCGCATCCGGACACCGGAGGGCTGGATGCCGCGCTTGGCCGGCCCGCTCCGGGCGGTTTGCTTTAAACCGCCCGGGAATCCAGAAAACAGAACCCCGCCTTCTTAATTTAGAAGATTAAAATTCTTCACCAAACAAGCAAAAATCGAATCCCAACCGGGCGCTGGCGCGTCTGCTGTTATAGAACTCGCAGTTACTGAATTTTGGTGGAGATTATGACAACACGAAAGTATCTTGTGTTAACGCTACTTGTTTCCGGGGCGGCCGCGATGGCCCAGGAGACCGCGGTGCCGAAGGCAGAAGTGGGTTTGAATTATTCATTCAACCGCATCAATCCGAACGGAGGTCTTTCGGCATATAGCGCCAACGGCGGCTTTGCCGATTTGGAGTATAATGTCACCAGAAACTTGGGAATTGTTGCCGATCTTGGTTCGAATTATGTCGGAACCGCGAACGGAATTTCTGTAAAGGATACGACATTTGAGTATCTTTTCGGGCCTCGCTACAACATTCGCCAGGGCCGGTGGAATCCCTACCTCCAGGCGCTATTCGGAGGGGAAAGGTTCTCCAACGGCTTCGCGCCCGGCTCTCCGCTGAGCTATACCGGCGCCGCGCAGACCAACTTCGCCATGGCCCTGGGCGGCGGAGTCGACTTTGCGGTCAACCACGTTCTGTCGATCCGGCCGGTTGAAGTCGACTATATGCCGGTGCAGATCCCGCGCGGAAGTCTGCGCTACGACCAGAACGATTTTCGCTACGCCGCCGGCGTTGTTCTCCGCCTGGGCGCCAAGTAACACCCGCCCGTGTGGTGGTGACGGAAAAGGGCGTGGCTGGATAGCGGCGTCCGCTGGGGTTGCCAGCGGGCGCTGCTTTCGCCTTGCCGAGGTAATCATTGAACCCGCAGGCCGGCGCCGGATGCACTCCGGCAGGTGTTTGACACAGCGCCGGCGTCCGCGGTAAAAACATTCTTGCGACCGCCTACGTCTTCTGGCGCGCTCACGCGCCGCGAACTTTTCGCCGCCGGCGCCGCTGCGGCGACGCGACTTGCCATGGCCGACACTTCCCCCGATGTGTCCACCCTGACCCTGAAGCAAGCCTCCGGCGAGGTTCGGGCCAAACGCGTCTCGCCCGTTGAGCTGACGCGGCAATGCCTGGAGCGCATCGCGCTGTTTAATCCGAAGATCAACGCCTGGATCACGGTGATGCGGGAAAAGGCGCTCGAGCAGGCCCGCGTGCTGGAGCAGGAACAGCTCGCCGGGCGCCTGCGGGGCCCGCTGCACGGCATCCCGGTCGGCATCAAGGATTCGATCGATGTCGCCGCGGTGCGCACCACGGCTGCCAGCGCCGTTTACGAATACCGCTTCGCCTCCGAGGACGCCGAAGTGGTGCGGCGTCTGCGCGCGGCGGGCGCGGTGCTCGTCGGTAAATGCAACATGCATGAGTTCGACGCCGGAGCGAGTTCCGCGGTCAGCTATTGGGGCCCGGTGCGCAACCCCTGGAATCTGGAGCGCGTGGCGGGCGGGCCTTCCGGCGGATCGGCCGCCGCCGTGGCGATGGCCAACTGTTTCGCTGCGCTGGGGACCGATACCGCCGGCGGCATCCGCATTCCCGCCGCTTACTGCGGCGTGGTGGGCCTGAAGCCGACGTTCGGACGGGTTAGCATGCGCGGAATCGTGCCGATGGCCTGGTCGCTCGATCACTGCGGCCCGCTGGCGCGAACCGTGGAGGACGCCGCGCTGGTTCTTCAGGCGATCGCGGGTTACGATTATCAGGATATCGACAGCGCGGACCGCGCCGTGCCCGACTACCCCGCGGCCATTGGCGCGCCGGTGGCGCAGTTCCGCCTGGGCGTGCCGGTCGAGTTTTTCGATCATCTGGACGAGGACATCGCCCAAGCGATGGACGCCGCGCTGGAGGTGCTCCAGAAATTGACGAAAGGGACCCATGAAGTTGGCCTGCCGCCGCTGCTGCACGCGCAGGTGAACGCGGAAATTATCGCCGCGCACGAGAATGTCCGCGGCGTCAACGGCGGCGTTTTCGAACCGAGCACCGCCCGCGCTTTCTCCGCCTCGCCCGATTCGGCGCGGGCGGTGGATTACATTCGCGGCTGGCGGAATCTGGAGCTGGTGCGGCGCACCGTGGATGAGAGTGTATTCCGGAAACAGAACGTGGATCTGCTGATCGCTCCGGCCGCGCGCCACATGCCGCCGTCGATCGAGATGGATCTGGTCCCCGCCCCGGCGCCCGGGGGCGGGCGCGGGAATGCGGCGCCGCGAAAGCCCGATCTGGAGTCGGCGACGCGCGCTTTCAACGGCTACGGCCTGCCGGTGATCACCGTTCCGTGCGGATTTTCAAAGGACGGCCTGCCGATCGGGATGCAGATCGCCGGCCCGCACTTTGCGGAAACGCAAGTTCTGGCGCTCGCGCATGCTTATCAACAGGCGACCGAGTGGCATCTGCGGCGCCCGCCGCTGGCCCCCGATACGAAGGTTCCTGTTCTATCCAAGGCCGCCGCCGAGCAGACGGGAAGCTAGATGGAAACGACCCGCCGCGATTTTCTCGCCCTCACCGCCGCCGCGGGCATGCTGGCCGCCGCCCCGCACGACGATCTCGCCGCGATGACGCTGAAGCAAGCCTCCCAAGCGATCCGCTCGCGCAAAGTCTCTCCGGTCGAACTCACTGAAGCCTGCCTGGAACGGATCGCGGCCTATAATCCCAAGATCAATGCCTGGATCACGGTGATGCGCGAGCAGGCGATGGAACAGGCGCGCGCGCTCGAAAAGGAGCAGGTTGCCGGGCGCTTTCGCGGCCCTCTGCACGGCATCCCGATCGGGCTCAAGGACAACATCGACTGCGCCGGCGTGCGCACCACCGCGGGCAGCCGTACGCTGGCCGGCAACGTCGCCTCCGAGGACGCTGAGGTCACCCGCCGGCTCAAAGCGGCGGGCGCGGTGATTGTGGGCAAGTGCAACATGCACATCTTCGCCGCAGGGGCGACGTCGGCGGTTAGCTACTTCGGGCCGGTGCGCAATCCCTGGAATCTGGAGCTCATCGCCGGCGGATCGAGCGGCGGATCGGCCGCCGCCGTCGCAATGGACAATTGCTACGCGGCGCTCGGCACCGATACAGGCGGATCGATCCGCACGCCCTCGGCCATGTGCGGCGTCACCGGATTCAAGCCGACCTACGGGCGCGTCAGCATTCGCGGAATCGTGCCGCTCACCTGGTCGCTGGATCACTGCGGCCCGATTGCGCGAACTGTGGAAGACACGGCGGCGGTCCTGCAAGTGCTCGCGGGATACGATCCTCTGGACGTTCAGAGCATCGATTATCCCGTGCCCGATTATTCGCAGGGCATCGGCGCTCCGGTGGCGCAGTTCCGCCTCGGCATCCCGCCGCAGTTTTATGACGGCCTGGAGGAGCCGGTGGCGCGCGCGATGGACGAGGCCATGACGCTGCTTAAGAAGATGACCCGGGGAGCGCGCGAGGTGGAGCTGCCGTCGATCCTCGACACCGGCGCGGGGAGCGAAGGCGCCGTTTTCCGCCAGATGCTCGGCGGCGAGTTCGTGGTCGGCGAAGAGGCATCAACTCCGCCGCCGGGCGCCGGAGCCGGCGGACCTCCGGCCGGGCGCGCCGTCGATTACATCCGCCAGTGGCGCAACCTGCGCCTGGTGCGCCGCATCGTCGGTGAGGAAGTTTTCAAAAAACAGAACGTCGATTTTCTGATCACGCCCACCATTCGTGAGCTTCCCTGGCCGATTGAAGAGGAACTCGACCGGCTGGCCAACGCGCATCCGCGCAACCCGAAGCCGGGAAACACGCGCTCGCTTGACGATTATGGCCTGCCCACGATCACGGTGCCGTGCGGAATTTCGAGCAGCGGGTTGCCGATCGGATTGCAGATCAGCGGGCCGCCGCTGGGCGAGGTGAACGTCCTGGCGCTGGCCTACGCCTACCAAAGCGCGACGGACTGGCATACACGCAAACCGCCGCTCAAGCCGGACGCGAAGGTCCCCGTGCTGTCGAAAACCGCCGCCAGCCAGACCGGAGAATCCGTCACTCGCTAGAGGGGAGCGGTTTCGGCCTGCGCGACGCGACAAGGTAATAAACCGGAAGGCCCGCCGCCACCAGCAGCAACCCGACCGCCGACTCGCGCGGATCGGCCACCAGTTGATTGACCACCACCACCGCGCATCCGGCCAGGAACAGCAGCGGCGCGGCCGCCACCTGCTTCCGCAGGCGCATCAGGCCGATGGCCATCAGCGCGAAGAACAGAAACTCGGTGTAGACGACGCGCGTAAACAAGGTCCGGTACGTGCCGGTGGCGACCAGCGCGCAAGCCCACACGCCCTGCGCCGCGATGGCGGTGTGCGGCGTCCGGAACCGCGGATGGGTCTGGCCGAGCACCCGCCATGCGTATCCATCCCGGGCCAGCGCATAATAGACGCGCGGCCCGGCGAGCACGGTCCCGCTCAATCCGCCGAACGCGGAAACGATCACCAGAATCGCGACCAGCTCCGCCGCGCGCGGTCCGGCCAGCACGTCCGCCGCGTCCGCCGCGATGTGCTGGGAATGGAGCACGGTGGAAAGCGGCAGCACGCGCAGATATGCCGCGTTCAGGGAAAGGTAGGAGACCGTCACGATGGCCATTCCGATGAGCAGCGCCCGCGGAATTGTTTTTTCGGCGTGATGCGTCTCTCCTGCTGTGTACGTCACCTGATGCCATCCGCCGAAGGCGAACAGGCCCGCGCTGATGCCGAGCAGAAACTCGCGCGCGCCCCGCGGGGCGCCAGGGCTTATTCCCGCTTCCGGCCGCGGACCCGCAAGCACGGCGGCCGCCACCAGGATCGCCGCAATCGCCGCCACTTTCGCCATGGTGAACGCCGTCTGCACGCTGCTGCCGGCACGCACGCCGGCGTAATTGACCGCCGAAAGCAGCACAATGCAGCCGATCGCCACCACCCTGATCCCGGCGTCGTTCAGCGGCGCCAGAACCGCGACGTACCGCGCCAGCACCACCGCGATGGCCGCGATGATTCCGGACTGCGCGCTCCAAAACATCGCCCACACCCACAGGAATCCCACCGCGGGAGAGACCGTCTCTTTCAGATAAATGTAGACGCCGCCGGTTTGGGGAAACGCCGCGGCAAGCGAGGCGGCGACCATCGCTCCGGCGATCGAAACAATGCCCGCGGCGGTCCACACCCCGAACATCGCGCCGATGCTCGAAACATGCCGGCTGACTTCGGAGGGCTGGACGAAAATCGACGCGCCGATGATGATCCCCACCACCATCGCCGTGGCTCGCACCAAACCCATGGACCGGCGAAGCAAGAATTCAGTTTACGACTTCTTCACGAAGCGCTCGATGCCGCGCCGCGCGTCCTCGGTCATGCGCGCGAGGGCGTTGGTCTGCACCCCCGCCTCCAGCGCCGCCTCAAAGCTCATTCCATCCATGTGATACAGCAGATTCTTGCCCAGGCTCACCGCCGACGCCGATTTCGCGGCCAGCGCCTGGACGTAATCCTCCACGCCGCGCTCGAACTCGCCATCGGGGAACACGCGGTTGATCAGCCCGTCGGCGCGCGCCCGTTCTGCGCCGATCACTTCCCCGCTGGCGATCAGCTCGAAGGCGCGCTTTTCCCCCACCGACCGCCGCAGAATCGCCATCACCATCGCCGGAACGAATCCGATCTTCACTTCCGGATAACCGAACTGGGCCGATTCCGCGGCGAGCACCACATCGCAGGCGGTGGCCAGGCCGCAGCCGCCGGCCAGCGCGCGGCCCCGGACCGCCGCCACAATGGGCCGCCGATGGTGCCGCATGGCCAGAAAGACCTCGGCCAGTTGCCGGGCCGTGGCCAGGTGCTCCAGCACTCCCGCGTCCGCGTTCTGTTCAAAGCCGCTCAGGTCCGCGCCGGAACAAAAATCCGGACCCGCGCCGCCGAGCAATACCACGCGAACCGTTTCCTCCCGCTCCGCCGCCGCCAGCGCCTCGCCCAGCGCCGCGATCAGGGCCGCGTTCAGCGCGTTGCGCTTCTCCGGCCGGTTCAGCGTGATCCGGGCCACGCCCGCCGCGACGCGCAGATCAATCAACGTCGATCTCCATGCGGAGCAGCGCGCTCGAATACGTCTTGCCCTGCGGATCGGCTTTCAGCGCCAGCGTTCCCCCGCCGTCCAGGCTGCGATGGAGCAGAAAATTCAGCGCGCCCAGATTCGGGATTTCGAACCGCTCCACCTCGCCCAGGCAAACGCCTTCGAAGTGTTTTTTGACGCGCTCCGCCGTCACCTCGCGCACCAGGATCGGATAATATTCCGGCCGGCGCGCGATAATGCCGACGTTGGCGGTATCGCCTTTATCGCCCGAGCGCGCGTGCGCCAGCTCGATCAATTTTCGCTTGGCCAAATGGAAACCTCCGGCTTCACTTCCGTTTTCGGGATCAGCGCCGGCCAGTAGGCCACGACTTCTTCCACGCGCGGCCGCCCGCTGCCCAGCCCGGTCACCACCGGCGGACCGTTCAGCGCCAGCGGCGCGATCTCTTTCGTGAATCGCTCCACCGCCGCGCGATCGTTCGATCGCACGCCCACGCGCAGCACCACCTCGGCGAGCCGCGGCTCCATATCCGGCGCCGGCTCCGCCGACGGAATGCCGTGACAGGCGTTGGCGCCCAGAAACTCGGTGCGGATCGCGTCGAATTTCAATCCGAGCCGGTCCAATCTTTGCCGCAGAATCTGATCGGCCGCGCGGGCTTTCCGGTAGGCGTCCGGCCAGGCGTAGACCAAACTGCCGACCGCCTTGAATCCCGCCGAATAACTCACCGAAACTTTGTAAAACGGGGTCGCCGGACGGCCGCGGATCCCGCTGAATCGCACCCGGTCCGGCCCGCACTGCTCCAGATGAATCGTGGTGAAGTCGGCGATGCAGTCCGGCGTGATATATTCCCGCGGATCGCCCATCTCATAAAGAAGCTGCTCCTTCACCGAAGCGACAGTCACCCGCCCGCCGGTGCCGGCGTGCTTGGTGATGGTGAACGTCCCGTCGGGCTCCGCCTCGATGATCGGATAGCCGATGTCGGCCATGTTCGGGATCTCCGCCCAATCCACCTGGCAGTTCCCGCCGGTGCATTGCGCGCCGCATTCGACGGTGTGTCCCGCAATGGTGCCCGCGGCGAGCTTGTTCCAGTCGTCGGCTCTCCATTGAAACTCGTGAATCATCGGAGCCAGCGCGAGTCCGGTGTCGGTGACGCGCCCGGTGATCACGATTTGCGCGCCGCGCGCCAGCGCCCCGGCCACGGGAAACGCGCCGAAGTACACGTTGGCGCTCTGCACCCGGTCGCGAATGGCCGAAAGCGGCTCGCCCGTTTCCATGTTTTTGAGCTCGATGCCGCGCGCCAGCAGATCGTCCAGCCGGTCCAGGATATCGTCGCCGGCCACGGTGGCGACCCTGACCTCGATCCCCCGCCGTTTGGCCACCTCGAGCACGGCATCGCGGCACGCCGCCGGATTTACGCCGCCCGCGTTGGCGATGACGCGCACGCGCCGCGCGATTAAATCCGGCAGAACGTCCGCGATCATGTCCACGAAGTCGCGCGCATAGCCCGCCTTGGGATCCCGCGACCGCTGCTTTTGCAGGATCGACATGGTGATCTCGGCCAGATAATCGAGCGTCAGATAATCGATGGGGCCGCGCCGCACCTGCGCGGCCGGCGCCTCCAGCGAGTCGCCCCAGAACCCCTGCCCATTCGCAATTCGGATCAAGCTTGTATTTTAACGGGTTCCCGCCCGCGATATTGAGCCGCGGTCATTGCCGCGCGCTTCGCGATAGACTTCTTGGTGCGCTACCGTCCGGCCAATCCGGCGATCGGAAGCGCCGGAACGAACAGCGTGACCCTCTGCGCGCCAAGCCCCATGTCGTTTGCGATCCGCGGGCTGGTCTTCGCCGCAGCAGGAAATCAGTCCGTTCCCGCGGCCCGCTGCCTCACCACGGCGGGCGGCAGCGTAAAGCAGAACTTCGATCCCTTGCCGAACGTCGACTCCACCCAGATCCGCCCGCCGTAGCGTTCCACGATTCGCTGGCAGATCGCCAGGCCGATCCCGGTTCCGGGATAAGTGTGGCCGTGCAGCCGCTTGAAGATTCCGAAAACCTGCTGCGAATATTCCGGGCGGATGCCGATGCCGTTATCTTCGACGGAAAACAGCCAGTCCGACTCGCGCTGCCGCGCGGTGATGCGAATCCGCGGAGGCTCCTTGCTGCGGTATTTGATCGCGTTTCCGATCAGATTCTGAAAAAGCTGGACCATCCGGATCTCGTCGGCCTCCACCACCGGCAGTTCCTCCCAGCTCACCTCCGCCTGATTCTCTTCAATCGACGCGCGCAGATTCAGCAGGACCTTTTCGAGCACGGCCGCGCAGCTCACCGGCGCCGCCGGCCCCGCCGCCGATCCGGCCTGGGAATACGCCAGCAGATCCTTGAGCAGCATCTCCATGCGATGCGCTCCGTTAATCACAAAGCGGATGTAGCGGTCCGCCTCCGGGTCGAGCTTGCCGGCGTACTGCCGCTCGAGCATCTCGCTGTAGAGCGCGATCATGCGCAGCGGCTCCTGCAAGTCGTGGCTGGCGGCGTAGGCGAACTGATTCAGGTCTTCGTTCGATTGCATCAAGGCCTGGTTCACCTGCAACAGCTCGCGCGTGCGCTCGGCCACCCGCTGCTCCAGCCGCGCGTTCAATTCCCGGATCTCTTCGTCGCGCTTCACGCGTTCGGTCACGTCGCGGATCGCCGAGGTGATCAGCAATCCTTCTTCGGTTTGCAGCGGGCTTACCGTCATCTCCGCCGGGAAAAAAGTGCCGTCCTTGCGCCGCGCCTTCACCTGCTGATGCACTCCCGGCGAGGAGAGATCCCGGTCCGGCACCAGCAGCTCGATCCCGCGTCCGATCACTTCCTCGCGGCGGAACCCGAACATCGCCTCCACCTGCGAGTTCACCAGGCTGATCTCGCCGTCCGCCGTGCTGATGATCATCGCGTCCGGCGCCGCTTCCAGCAGCGAGCGGAACTTCTGCTCCGTCTTTTTGAGCGCTTCCGTCTGCCTCCGCAGCAGCGCGTTGTTGCGGCTCAGGTCGACGAATACCGAAACCTTGGACCGCAAAATCTCCGGCACGATGGGCTTGAACAGAAAATCCACCGCGCCCATGTCGTAACCGCGAAACAGATGCTCGTCGCTTTTATAAGCAGTGAGAAACAGGATGGGCGTGTGGCGCGACCGCCGCCGCGCGCGGATCAGCTCCGCCGTCTGGAAGCCGTCCAACTCCGGCATCTTCACGTCCAGAAGAATCGCGGCGAAATCGTCCTCCAGCAGCCGCCGCAGCGCTTCCGTGCCCGAGCGCGCCAGCACCAGCTCCTGCCCCAGGCTTTCCAGCGCGGCTTCGAGCGAAACCAGGTTCTCCGGCGAGTCGTCCACCAGCAGGATTTTGACCCGGTCGTGCGCGCAATCGGCCACTGTGGCGCTACCGAATGCTGTCGTCATCGTAACCACCCGCGCTGGCTCACCACTCCAGATTTCGCTGTACTGGGAGTATAGCCAACGCCCCTCCATGAGTCAATTGCCGGAACCAGTTCAAGCGGGATCATTCAGAGATCGGTGGCCGCCATCTGCGCGGTTTCCGGATCGCGCGCCATCCACACCCGCAGCACGGAAAAAAGCTGCTCCAGATCCACCGGCTTGGTGATGTAATCGTTGGCTCCCGCTTCCATGCACTTGGCGCGGTCGCCCTTCATCGCCTTGGCCGTCAGCGCGATGATGGGAAGCGACCGGAACCGGGGCTCCTGGCGGATGGCGCGCATGGTTTCGTAGCCGTCCATTTCCGGCATCATGATGTCCATCAGAACCAGATCGACCGCCGGCGTGCGCTTCAGCAGCTCGATGCCGGCGCGCCCGTTCTCGGCGTGGATGACTTTCAAATGATGATCCTCCAGCAGGCTGGTCAGCGCGAAGATGTTGCGCACATCGTCGTCCACCACCAGCACCGTCTTGCCCGCCAGCTCCGGATCGTTCTCGCGCAGCAGATCCAGCGTCCGGCGTTGATCGGGGCGTAGCTGCGCTTCGTCGCGGTGCAGCAGCAGAACCGATTCATCCAGCAGCCGCTCCAACGAGGTCGCCACCCGGACCACGCCATTGCGCGTCAGTCGGGCCAGCTCCATCTCCTCGCCTTTCCAGCAGGCCCGGTCCGCCAGCAGGATCGCCGGCGGCGGGTTCGGCCCGTCGAGGATGTTCTCCTGAATCTCCGCCAGCAGTTGCAGCGGCGCGATATCTTCCAGGTCCGCGTGAATCGCAATGCCATCCAGAAACTGCTGCCGCGCCACCGCCAGGGCTTCGCCGCCGGTGGCCGCGCCGGAAATCTCCAGGTCCGGACCACCCAGCATGTTGGCCATCGCCGCCCGCTGCTCCGGATCGGCGCACACCACCAGCATCTTCTTCACCCGCTTCCGCGTGGATTGCTCGATGCGCGTGAACGCCTCGGCCAGGGAGTCGTTGGCGGCCGCTTTCTCCAGATAGGTCATCGCGCCCAGCGCCAGCCCGCGCCGCCGGTTTTCATCGCCGGAAATGATGTGAACGGGAATGTGCCGGGTCGCCGGATCGTGCTTGAGGCGGTCCAAAATGGTCCAGCCCACCATGTCCGGAAGCGAGATATCCAGGGTGATCGCCCCTGGCTTGAACTCGCGCGCCAGCGGAATCGCGCTCGATCCGCGCAGAGCCACCAGCGCCTTCAATCCGCGCTCATGCGCCAGATCGACCAGAATGCGCGCGAACGTCACGTCGTCTTCGATCACCAGCAGCACCGGATCACCTGGCTCGATCCGGTTGCGGTCGTCGTCGAGCACCAGATCTTCCGCCAGCTCGTCGTCGTTCAAGGGCGCCGAAGGCAGGATGAGATCCACGGCTTGTTGCGTTCCGTTGGAAGGCGCCGCGCTCTGCTCGAGCAGGGCCGGCGCCGCGCCCAGCGCCTCGTTTTTGGGCAGTTGCGGCTGCGAGACATACATCTGCGGCAGATACAGCGTGAAGGTGCTGCCCGCGCCCGGCGCGCTTTGCAGGCGGATCTCGCCGCCCAGCAGCCGGGCCAGCTCGCGGCTGATCGACAGTCCCAACCCCGTGCCGCCGTACTTGCGGCTGGTGGTCCCGTCGGCCTGCTGGAAGGCCTCGAAGATGATCTTCTGTTTGTCCGGCGGAATGCCGATGCCGGTGTCGGTCACCGAAAACGCGATCACGCTCTTGGCCCGCGAAAGAATGGAGTGGCTCGGCGTCCACCCGCCGGCCGCGCGGCCGATCCGCAGCCGCACGCTGCCATGCTCGGTGAACTTCAGCGCGTTCGACAGCAGATTCTTCAAAACCTGTTGCAGCCGTTTCGCGTCGGTATGCATCACCTCCGCGGACAATTCGCCGTCCAGCTCGATGCTGAACTCCAGGCCCTTGCCGTCGGCCACGTGGCGGAACGTCTTCGAGCAGTAGTCCTGAAGCTCGGTCAAGCGGACCCCGCCGATTTCCACGTCCATCTTGCCCGATTCGATCTTGCTCAAGTCCAGAATGTCGTTGATCAGCGCCAGCAGATCCGAGCCGGAGGTGTGAATCGTTTCGGCAAACTTCACCTGTTTCGGAGTCAGGTTCCCTTCCGAATTTTCCGACAGCATGCGCGCCAGAATCAGCAGGTTGTTGAGCGGCGTCCGCAGCTCATGGCTCATGTTGGCCAGAAACTCGCTCTTGTACTTGGAGGTGAGCGAAAGCTGTTCGGCCTTTTCTTCCAGCGCCTTCTTGGCCTGCTCCACCTCCTGGTTCTTGGCCTCCACTTCCGTCTTCTGCTCGGCTAAAAGGTGCGCTTTTTCCTGCAACTCTTCGTTCGTTTTCTGAAGCTGGAGCTGCTGGCTTTGCAGCTCCTCGGCGAGCGCCTGGCTTTGCTTCAGCAACTGCTCGGTCCGCATGGTCGCCGCGATGGTATTGAGCACGATGCCGATCGATTGCGTGAGCTGATCGAGGAACGCCAGGTGGACGTCGCTGAACTTGCCGAACGAGGACAGCTCCAGCACCGCCTTGACGTCTCCTTCAAACAGCACCGGCAGAACCACGATGCTCAGCGGCACACTGGAGCCCACGCTGGAGCGGATGCGGATGTGGCCGCCGGGAGCGTCGGTGATGAGGATGCGGCGGCGGTCCTTGGCGCACTGGCCGATCAGACCCTCGCCCATCAGGAATTCCCGCCGCAGTTCGCTGTCCAGCTCGCTGGTGGCGTATCCCGCCAGCAGCTTGAGCACGGTCTGGCCGTTCTGTGACTCGGCGATATAAAAGGTCCCGTGCTGCGCGCCGATCAGCGGCGTCAGCTCGCTCAGCAGCAGCTCGGAGACGGTCAATAGATCGCGCTGGCCCTGCATCATGCCGGTGAACTTGGCGATGTTGGTCTTCAGCCAGTCCTGTTCGTTGTTCTTGCGTGTCGTTTCGGCGAGATTGAGGATCATCTCGTTGATGTTGTCCTTGAGCGCCGCCATCTCGCCCTGCGCTTCGAGCGCGATCGATTGCGTCAGGTCGCCCTTGGTCACCGCGGTCGCCACGTCGGCGATCGCCCGCACCTGCGTCGTCAGATTCTGCGCGAGCTGGTTCACGTTGTCCGTCAAATCGCGCCAGATGCCGGCGGCGCCCGGAACGCGAGCCTGCCCGCCCAGTTTTCCTTCAATGCCCACCTCGCGCGCCACCGTCGTCACCTGATCGGCGAACGTCGCCAGCGTGTCGATCATGCCGTTGATGGTATCGGCCAGCTCGGCGATCTCGCCCTTGGTTTCCAGCACCAGCTTGCGCTTCAGATCGCCGTTGGCGACCGCCGTCACCACCTTGGCGATGCCGCGCACCTGCGTGGTCAGATTCGCCGCCATGAAGTTGACGTTGTCGGTCAGGTCCTTCCAGATTCCCGCCACGCCCTTCACTTCCGCCTGCCCGCCCAGCTTGCCGTCGGTGCCCACCTCGCGCGCCACCCGTGTCACCTCGCTGGCGAAGGAGTTGAGCTGATCCACCATGGTGTTGACCGTGTTCTTCAGCTCCAGAATCTCGCCGCGAACATCCACCGTGATCTTCCGCGACAAATTCCCGTTGGCCACGGCCGTCGTTACTTCCGCGATGTTCCGAACCTGGGCCGTCAGGTTGCGCGCCATGGAGTTCACCGAATCGGTCAGATCCTTCCACGTTCCCGCCACGCCCTTCACTTCCGCCTGCCCGCCCAGTTTGCCTTCGGTTTCGATTTCGCGCGCCACCCGCGTCACTTCCGATACGAAGGAGCTCAACTGATCCACCATGGTGTTGATGGTGTTCTTCAGCTCCAGAATTTCCCCCCGCACGTCCACCGTGATCTTGCGCGACAGATCGCCGTTGGCCACCGCGGTGGTCACTTCCGCGATGTTGCGGACCTGAGCCGTCAGGTTACCCGCCATGGAGTTGACCGAATCGGTCAGATCCTTCCAGATGCCGGCGACGCCTTTCACCACCGCCTGCCCGCCCAGCTTGCCTTCGGTGCCCACCTCGCGCGCCACGCGCGTCACCTCGCTGGCGAACGAGCTCAACTGATCCACCATGGTGTTGATGGTGTTCTTCAGCTCCAGAATCTCGCCGCGCGCATCCACCGTGATCTTGGTGGTCAGATCGCCGCGGGCCACCGCCGTGGTCACGCCGGCGATGTTGCGAACCTGGTTGGTCAGATTCGACGCCATGGAGTTGACCGAATCGGTCAGATCCTTCCACGTTCCCGCCACGCCGCGGACATCCGCCTGCCCGCCCAGCTTGCCTTCGGTGCCCACCTCGCGCGCCACCCGCGTCACCTCGCTGGCGAAGGCGTTGAGCTGATCCACCATCGTATTAATGGTGTTCTTCAGCTCCAGAATCTCGCCGCGCGCATCCACCGTGATCTTGGTGGTCAGATCGCCGTTGGCCACCGCGGTGGTCACCTCCGCGATATTCCGCACCTGCGCCGTCAGGTTGCCCGCCATGGAGTTCACCGAATCGGTCAGATCCTTCCACACCCCGCCCACGCCGCGCACCTGCGCCTGCCCGCCCAGCTTGCCGTCGGTGCCCACCTCGCGCGCCACCCGCGTCACTTCGCTGGCGAAGGAGTTGAGCTGATCCACCATGGTGTTGATGGTGTTCTTCAACTCCAGAATTTCCCCCCGCACGTCCACCGTGATCTTGCGCGACAGATCGCCGTTGGCCACCGCGGTGGTCACCTCCGCGATATTCCGCACCTGCGCCGTCAGGTTACCCGCCATGGAGTTGACCGAATCGGTCAGATCCTTCCACACCCCGCCGACGTCTTTCACCTGCGCCTGCCCGCCCAGCTTGCCTTCCGTGCCCACCTCGCGCGCCACGCGCGTTACTTCACTGGCAAACGAGCTCAACTGATCCACCATGGTGTTGATGGTGTTCTTCAACTCCAGAATTTCCCCGCGCGCGTCGACGGTAATCTTGGTGGAAAGATCGCCCTTGGCCACCGCCGTGGTTACGCCCGCGATGTTGCGCACCTGGTTGGTCAGATTGCCGGCCATGGAGTTGACCGATTCCGTCAGATCCCGCCAGACGCCGGCCACGCCTTCCACCTTCGCCTGCCCGCCGAGTTTTCCCTCGGTTCCCACCTCGCGCGCCACCCGAGTCACTTCGCTGGCGAATGAGTTGAGCTGCTCCACCATGGTGTTGATGGTGTTCTTCAGCTCCAGAATTTCCCCGCGGACAATGACCGTGATCTTCCGCGAAAGGTCTCCTTTGGCGACCGCCGTCGTCACCTCCGCGATGTTCCGTACCTGGGCCGTCAGGTTGCCCGCCATGGAGTTGACCGAATCGGTCAGATCCTTCCACGTTCCCGCCACGCCCGGCACATCCGCCTCGCCGCCCAGCAACCCCTCGGTGCCCACTTCGCGCGCCACGCGCGTCACCTCGGCGGCGAACGAGCTCAACTGATCCACCATGGTGTTGATCGTGTTCTTAAGCTGAAGAATTTCCCCGCGCGCATCCACGGTGATCCGCGTCGAAAGATCGCCTTTTGCCACCGCGGTGGTCACCTCCGCGATATTCCGCACCTGCGCCGTCAGGTTACCCGCCATGGAGTTGACCGAATCCGTCAGATCCTTCCACACGCCGGCGACGCCTTTCACCTCCGCCTGCCCGCCCAGCCTTCCCTCGGTGCCGACCTCGCGCGCCACCCGCGTCACTTCGGCGGCGAACGAGCTCAACTGATCCACCATGGTGTTGATGGTGTTCTTCAGCTCCAGAATCTCGCCCTGCGCGTCCACCGTGATTCGCGTCGTCAGATTGCCGCGCGCCACCGCCGTCGTCACCTCGGCGATATTTCGAACCTGATTGGTCAGGTTGCTCGCCATCGAATTTACCGATTCGGTGAGATCCTTCCAGGTGCCCGCCACGCCGCGCACCACCGCCTGCCCGCCCAGCTTTCCTTCCGTGCCCACCTCGCGCGCCACCCGCGTCACTTCGCTCGCAAACGAATTGAGCTGATCCACCATGGTGTTGACCACCCGCGCGGTGTGCAAAAATTCGCCGCGCAGCGGGCGCCCGTCCACCTCCAGCGCCATGGTCTGGGAAAGATCCCCTTTGGCCACCGCGCCAATCACCCGCGCCACTTCGGTGGAAGGCTGCACCAGATCGCCGATCAGGCTGTTCACCGAATCGATGCACGCCGCCCACCCGCCGGCCGCCGCGCCCAGCGAAGCGCGCTGCGCGATCTTGCCTTCTTTCCCCACCAACCGGCTGATCCGGTCAAACTCCTGGCAAAGCTTCTGGTTTAATTCGATGACGTCATTCAGCGCGTCGGCGATCTTTCCTTCCATCCCCACCCGGTCCACCGGCATGCGGACCGAAAAATCCCCCTTTTTGAGCGCAATCAGCGTCTTCAGCAGCAGGTTCGGTTCGCTTTCCGCCGCCGCGGCGCGGCGGTGCGTCCGAATAGACCCTTTGCGGGCCGTGCCAGTTTTCATGGAATACTCCTCGTTTGAGTCATCGGGAGCCGCGCCGGAAAATTGGCGCGAAACAACTCCCGAATTAGATCGGGCTGGGTCAATCCTGTTTCAGAATTTTTCCCATCTGACGGTTACCGTTCCATGGGTGAAAAGTGCAGTTTTTGCGCCTCTCGCCGCTTCGCCTGGCCATTTTTTCCCCATCCTCGCGCGCCGCCTGCTTTAAAGTCAATGCGCGTCCGTGGTGGCCGGCGATTTGCCAGAACAAAACCGCCGGCGCCCGGGGCCGGCAAAATCCAAAATCAGGTGGAATCTTATGAACTGGGATCAAGTCGCAGGACAGTGGAAGCAGATGAAAGGCGCGGTCAAGGAAAAATGGGGGAAGCTGACCGACGACGATCTGAATCAGATCAACGGCCGGCGCGATCAACTGGTCGGCAAGCTTCAGGAGCGTTACGGAATCGCCCGCGAGGAGGCCCAGCGGCGGGCCGATGAGTGGCTGAAAATGCACGCGCTCGATGCGGAGGCGCGCCAGGCCGGCGTCAAGCCATCCCGGCTGTAAAAACACAAAAAAACAGCGCGGTGGCGTTCCGGCCGCCGCGCTGCTCTTCAAAACTACCAGCGAAAACCGAACGTCACCGGAATGTAAGCCGTGCGAACGCGCGTATTCATCTCGTTATACCGGGCCTCGGCGAAAAACTTGGCGTGCCCGTGTCCCAGCCCGAAATTCAGACCGGCGCCGCCGTTCCATCCGAACTTCGTCGTCGAATAGGAAAGCACCACCTGGTTCACCGGGACCGCTACCGGATAGAAGAAGCCGAAGAACGGGTCAAAACCGGTAAAGGTCGCCAGCGTCGGCTCGGTGAAATCGACCGTTCGATGATAGACTCCGGGACCGCCGATCAAATAGAAACTCAACCGCGACTGCGGCCGGAAACGCACCACCGGATCCGCCGAGATGTCCCACAGATAGGTGCTTCCGCCGGGAAATCCCACGCCCTGAAGGGTCGTCGAATTGATTCCCAGATCGTTGAAATTGAAGTCTCCGACCAGGCTCAGGTGGGCGTCAAAGAGGTTGATTCCCGCCTGCGCCTCTACATTCCAGCCGTTATCAAGCTGCCTGCCCGCATGATAAACCGGCGTGGTGAATCCCGCGCCTATCGCGCCGGTGAAGAAGGAATTTTCCGTTTCCTGGGCCGCTGCTGGAAGGCCCACCAGACCACCCAGGCAAGCAAAGAGCGCACAGCCATTCAAGAATTTCTTCATAAACGCCACCTCTTTATTTATGGGTTTCGGGGGGATTTTCGTATTGCGCGACCGGTTCCCCTCTACTCACGTTGGATCGTTTCTGAACCGCGCAGGTTTCACAAGAAAATAGCCGGTTACCTGCCTTCCAGGCTGTAGGTGTGGTCCCAGAACGGGAGTGTCCCAATGGGGTCCCCGGAGATCACGATTTCCACGCATTGATTGGCTTCCCGCCCCGCTGCGGTGGTGCTGGCCGCGATCGGCCGCGTGTTCCCCAAGCCGCGCGCGCTCACCGAACCGGCCGCCACTCCGTGGCTTACCAGCGCGGCCCGCACCGCTTCGGCCCGGCGCAGAGAGAACGGTTCGCTGCCGTCCCCCTCCGCGTGTCCTTCCACTTCGACCCGCAGTCCCGGATGCGCGGCGATCAGCGCCGCGATTCGCGCCACCTGCGCCCGCGCCGATTCACGCAGCTCGGTTCCCGAAAATTCCGCATTCCCCACCGTTACAATCAGACCGCGCGGCGTATCGCGGGAGGGCAGCGCGCCGTTCAACTGTTCGAACAGCCGCATCCGCAGCGCCGATTGGCCGGCTTGCCGGTTGGGAGCTGGCGGCGCTGCCGGCGGCGCGCTTTGCGCCCGCGCCGCGGCGGCTTCCGCCTCGGCCCGCTGCCGCGCCGCGCGTTCCGCCTCGGCCCGGGCTTTGGCCGCTTCGGCTTCACTTTGCGCGGCCTGCGCCTGCTCCCGAACCCGCTCCAACTCCGCCTGCGCCTGTGCCTGGGCCTGCTCGGCCGCGCGGATCTGTTCCTGCGCCTGTTCGATCTGGACCTGCTGCCGCCGCCGCTCGGCGATCAGCCGCGCATCCTCGGCCGTCTCCGTGGCTTCGCGCGCGTCCTGGATGATGCGGCTCGAATCCCCCTTGCTGTGCTCAAGCTGCTGGGCGTTGGCCAGAAGCTGCCGGGCTTTGGCGAACGTATTCGGAGCATATTGTTCGGCGCCCGCCGCCTGGGCGATGCCCACCGCGTTTTGCGCCTGATAGATTTCGAGCAGTTCTTCATACTTGCGCATCGATACCTTGGGGCCGCCGGCGGGCTCGCCTTCCGGCTTTTGCCAGGCATACTGGCCGCGCGGCAGCAGCTCGTAGCGCGCCTCCACCTGCTCGATCGTCCCCACCGTGTCGGGGCGGACCGCGTTTTCGAGAACCACCACATCGCTCGGCTGCCGCACCGCCGAGTACGGCTCCGCCGTCACGATCAGCGCAAAAGCCTGCATCTCGGTGGTCACGCGCAGATGCGACTTGTCGGAATGGCCCCGCAGCACCTCGCCTAAATTGTGGGGCCGCCCGTCCGGCGTCAGCGCCCACAACACGTAAGTGAGATATTCACGCCCGAACTGCTGCGGATCGCCGAGATTTTCCAGGCGCGCGTCAATCTCGGTTCGCCCGGCTTTCGAATCCACCCAGGCGCTGCCCTTCGCTTTCGGCATCAGCACCGTGCCCCGGAAATCGATGAGCGTCGGCCCGTTTCGATATTGATAATTGATCGCCTTCACCGTGCGTTCCGTCACCGTCACGCGATAGATCGGCGAGGGCGCGTTTTGCTGGCAGAAAACGGGAGAACAAATAAGCAAAACTGCTGGAATGGCCGCCTTCATTTGTAACCTCCTGAACTTCACCAGGTTCAGGATGTGCAAGAAGATGGCCAGCGATAAGTTGCTGAAATTGGGCGGCTTCGGCCGCCGCCGTCCGGTAGAATTTTCAAGGGAGCTCTTTCTTTCTGGCCGGCAGACCCGCCTTTCACAAGTGCCGGTACGGCTCCTCCGCTTCCACCGGAATTTTATTGGCCTCCCGCTCCAGCGACCGGCTCACCAGCTCCTTCGATCCCAGCCCCACCGCCAGCGCCAGGGCCAGCACGATGCCGCCGAACAGGATTCCGAAGGCGATATAAACAATGCTCCCGCCGATCGCCAGATGCTCCAGCGCCATCGCCACCGCCAGCACCAGGATCATCCACTTCACTCCCAGGCTCACCAGCCGCGCGTATTGCAGATTCATGTTGACTGCGCCGATCAGCACGCTGCGCGCCACAAATCGGGCGATAATGTTGCCGGCAATCAGCACCACCACCGCGGCGACGACATTGGGCAGGTAGGTAAAAAGCTGGAGCACAAGCTGCGAGGTCAGCGTCGAATCGAACGCCGCGACGCCGATCAGGAATCCCACCAGCACCACCGCCCAGAAGACCACCCGCGCCACCAGCAGCGTCGGGCTGTTGCCGGGAGCCCAGTCCTTCAGCGTCTGCAAACCCCAGCGGCCCAGCCGCTCGTCGAAATGAAGGCCGCTCAAGCTCCGCCGCAGCACGAAATACAGAACGCCGGCCACCAGCGCCGAAAACACCACGGCGATCACCAGCGCCACCATTCCGGGCACCAGGCTGGCCAGCTCATTCAACACCCGGATCATCGATTGATTTAACGCCTGCTGCACCTGTTCCCACATAAAAACTCCTCTTTCCGCCGGGATCGGCTTCACGGATTGAACCGGTCCGGCCACCGCCACCGCGAAACCAGATAAGGTTTGGCCGCCTCGAAGGCGAGAGCCAGATCTTCCACGCGCTGCGCGGCCGCGCTCTCGCCGGCCGCCGCCACGTCCAAAGTGAAGGAGGCCACCCAGGCCAGATACAGCGGCGTCATCGCCCGCAGCAAATGATCGGGATTGATCAGCCGCAGGCGGTGGCCCAGGGCGAAATCGTAAATGATGCGCGCCCAGATCCGGTCGGGCATGTGAAAATGCTCGCGCGGCTGCTTCGCCATTTTGGATAGCTCCAGCAGCGTGCCAGGCGGCAGCGCCACGCTCCAGACCTCCTGCAAATTGCGAAACCCCAGTTGAAAGGAGTCGATCAGCCGCCGCACATCGACGGGATCGCCCTCCACCGCCGCCCCGCCCCCCGCCTCGCCGAAGGTCGAAACCGGCTGCGATCCGCGGATCCTCTGCCAGCGCGCCGCGTGATAGTCGGCCTCGGCAAACAGCGGCCCCAGAACCTGCGCCAGCACCGAACTTTGATTGGCCCAGTCCGCGGGCGGATAACGGCGGACGCCCACGTGGGCCTGGCAAATCTCAAATCCTTCGCAGATCGCGTCCACGGCGATCGACGCCAGCGACCGCGTATGCGCGCGCTCGCCCGCCGCGTTCCGCAGCCGCTCGGCGAACTTCGCGGAAAAGCCGAAATCCGGCCCCAGCGGATGCTGGATTCTCCGTCCATACAGCGCACGGGTGAAGGGCGCGATCACGCCCGCGTTCAGCAGCCCTTCGCCAGGCGCGTGCGCGTAGCAGGGCGTCACCAGATCGAAGCCGAGCTCCAGAATCGGGCGCGCCAGCCCGTAGATCCACTGCGGCGTGATCGATTCCACTCCGGAAACCAGCATCACGATGGCCCGCGCGTTCAGATTCCTCGCCACCGAGAACACCGCGCGATAGGCTTCGGCGATGCCCTTCAAAGGATCCGCCTCGCGCAGCGCCGGCATGGCCAGCGTGCGCACCGCCTCGCCCTGCACGATCTCCGGAGCCGCCTCCCCGGAGTGAATCAGCAGGGTTCGCACCGGCGAATACAACTTCCCCAGGGCTTCCCGCGTATGCGCGGCGATCCGCGGCAGCTCGCTGGCATCGGCGCGCGCCGCCGCCAGCACCAGATCCGCCGCTCCGATCTCTTCGAGCCGCTCCCGCGTTTGCGCCGGAATGTCCGCCAGTTCAATCATGCGCAAGATCGAGAAGGCCCATCAGCGGGATGCGTACCCACGACGGGCGGTTGTTCAGTTCATACAGCACTTCGTATAGGGCCTTGCTCAGGCGAAACCCGCCCAGCAGAATGCGGAACGACGCCGCATCCGGCGGGAGAAAGTCCGCGCCCGAGGTAGCCTCCCGGTAGCCGCGCAAAAACTCCGCCGCCGAATAGCGGTCCCACAGCCGGGCCCACCCCTCCAGCCGCCCCGCGTCCTCGCCGCGCCGGGCCGACCAGTTGGCCAGCGTCGCATACGCCGCGTAACTGAACGACCGCAGCATCCCTGCCACATCCTTGAGCGGGGACTGCTTGGCCCGGCGCTCCTCCAGCGGGCGCGACGGCTCCCCTTCAAAGTCCAGAATCACGTAATCCGTTTTCACCCGTAAAATCTGCCCCAGATGATAGTCGCCGTGAATCCGGATCCGCATCCCCAGCCCGCCGCCGCCCGGCCAAATTCGCAGGCGGCTCAGAAATTCCCGCCGCCGCCCCAGCACCAGCGCGGCCTGATCCACGGCATCGTCCGGCAATCGCGACACGCTTTCTTTCAGGATTCGAAACGCCTCCACGGCCTGCTCGCGCCAGCCTTCCATCAGATCGCGGACGTTTTGTTCGGTGAGCGGCTCCGGCGCGAAGGCCGGATCGCCGGCGCCCGCCGCCAGCGCCCGGTGCAGCTCGCCGGTGCGCCGGCCAAGCGTGGCCGCCGACTCCAGGTACAACCCCACGTGATCGCGCGCAAATTGCGGCGTGGGGTGCTCGGAAAGCGTTACGGAATCCCGCGCATCGTGGAGGGCTTCGGCCGGCAACGCCGCCGGCGCGTTGGTCTCATAGTATCGCTCCAGCTCCTCGATCGTCCATTTCCAGGCGTCGCCCTCGTTTTCCACCAGCCCCTCCAGCACGCCCAGCGTGGCCGGCTCCGGCGCGCCCGGCTCGTATTCGATCGCTCCCGCAAACGGCGGCACGCGGTCGAAATGGGCCTTCTCGGTCAGAAATCTTTCCACCTCCGAGTCGGGGTTGGGACCCGGCTGGAAGCGCCGGAACAGCTTTAAAATCCACTTGTCGCCATAGACGACCGAGGAGTTGCTCTGCTCGCCCGATCCGCGCCGGACCGCCACGCCGCCGTCGCGGGCCCCCTCCAGCAACGCGCTCGGAATGCCGCGAATCCTGCCCCGGCGCGTTCCCAGCTCGCGCCCCTGCTCGATCAGCCCCAGCAGCGTCAAGCACGCCTCGTCGTCGTACAGCCCGTCGTGCAGAACGCCCGGCCCCTCCGGAGTAACCACGCCGGCGATCACCGCGCCGGCGGCGGACTCGCGAATCTGATCCGCCGCGCGGTTCAGCGCAATGGCGATCGGCACGAAATAGGTTTCCGGCGGCCCCTGTTCGTACTCCACCTCCACCAGCGCCAGCGCCGCGTGCGGGTGGTCTACGCCGGTCCAATCCCTGACCTGCGCGGCGCGGATGGCCCGCGATTTGCCCCCGAACCAGCGCTGTTTCGGCAGATACTCCGGCAGCGCCACGGTCTCCAGGCGGTGCCGCGCCGCGCCTTCAAACAGGCTGGCCCAGCCGGCGCCGACGGTCAGGATCGCCGGTTCGCCCGACCCGCGCGCCTCCTCCATCCGCCGCGGGGCTCCCTGCAGCTCCAGCCACAGAAATCCGTACGCGCCCAGCGTGAACCGGTAGGGCTGCCGCGTGATCGCCGGAAATTCGACATAGCCCAGCATCTCCACCGGCGCCATGCCTTCAAACTCGCTCAAATCCAGATCCACCGGCTGCGCGAAACGCGACAGATTCGCGATGCACAACACCTGCTCGTCGCCGTAGCGCCGCACATAGGCCAGAATCTTGCGGTTGTCCGGATTCAAAAACTCCAGCCTGCCCCGCCCGAACACCCGGAACAGCTTGCGCAGCGCGATCATGTTGCGCATCCAGTTCAACAGCGACGAGGGATCGCTCTGCTGCGCCTCGACGTTCACCGCCTGGTAGCCCCACACCGGATCCATGATCACCGGGCTGTATAACTTGGCCGGCGTCGCGCGCGAGAACCCGGCGTTGCGGTCGCTGTTCCACTGCATCGGAGTCCGCACGCCGTTGCGGTCGCCCAGATAGATGTTGTCGCCCATCCCGATCTCGTCGCCGTAGTAAATGACCGGCGTTCCTGGAAAGGAGAGCAGCAGGCTGTTGAGCAGCTCGATCCGACGCCGGTTGTTGTCCATCAGCGGAGCCAGCCGCCGCCGGATGCCCAGATTGATGCGCATCCGCGGATCGGCGCTGTAGGCCAGATACATATAGTCGCGCTCGTCATTCGTCACCATTTCCAGCGTCAACTCATCGTGATTGCGGAGAAACAGCGCCCACTGGCAGTTCTCCGGAATCTCCGGCGTCTGCGCCATGATGTCGGTGATCGGCAGCCGGTCCTCCTGCCGCAGCGCCATGTAGATCCGCGGCATCAGCGGGAAATGAAAGGCCATATGGCACTCGTCCCCGTCGCCGAAATAGGGGCGCACGTCGCTCGGCCACTGGTTGGCTTCGGCCAGAATCATGCGGTTGGCGTAGCTCTCATCCATCTCCCGCCGGAATCGCTTGATCAACTTGTGAGTCTCGGGAAGGTTCTCGCAGCTGGTTCCGTCGCGCTCGAATAAATAAGGAATCGCGTCCATCCGCAGGCCGTCCACGCCCAGATCGAGCCAGAAGCGCAGCACCGTGAGCATCTCTTCCACCACCCGCGGATGATCGTAGTTCAGGTCCGGCTGATGCGAAAAAAAACGGTGCCAGTAATACTGTTTCGCCACCGGATCCCAGGTCCAGTTGGACTTTTCCGTGTCGGTGAAAATGATCCGCGCCTGGCCATACTTCTGGTCCGTGTCGCTCCAGACGTAATAATTGCGCTCCGGCGATCCCGGCGGAGCCGTCCGCGCCCGCTGAAACCAGGGATGCTGGTCGGAGGTGTGGTTCATCACCAGCTCGATGATCACCTGCAAGCCGCGGCCGTGCGCCGCCGCCAGAAACTCCTGAAAATCCTCCATCGTCCCGTAATGGGGGTGAACGCTGAAGTAGTCCGAGATGTCGTAGCCGTCGTCCTTGAGCGGCGACGGGAAGAAGGGAAGCAGCCACAGGCAGGTCACTCCCAGGTCCTGGAGATAATCGAGCTTCTGAAGCAATCCCTGGAAATCGCCGACGCCGTCGTTGTTGCCATCCGCGAAGGCCCGCACGTGTAATTCGTAAATGATCGCGTCCTTGTACCACAGCGGATCGGAAGCGCTGCCTTGCCGTTTCATTTACGCTCCGCCCAGCCGCAGAATGTGCGCCGGTTTCAACTCCGGCGTCAGTTCGACATAATTCCGTGGCCCGCGCCAGGTGTAGGTCTCGCCATTCAGCAGGTCGGCCGCCTGATAGGGATGATCTTCGGCGATGCGCAATGCCGCCAGGTCCAGATTCACAAATCCCCACTGCTTATGCGCGGGATCAAGATTCACCACCACCGCGATGACATTCGAAGAATCGCCGGAGTGCTTGGTATAACACAGCAGATTCGGATTGTCGGCCGGATGAAACTGCAAGCGGTTCCGGTGCAAGGCCGGATTCGCACGCCGGATCGCGTTCAGGCGCGCCATCAGGCCGCGCAGGCTCGCCGCATTCTCCAGATCCCACTGCTTCTTTTCGTATTTTTCCGAGTTCAAATACTCTTCGCTTCCCGGCTCGCGCGCCCGATGGTCCGCCAGCTCGAACGCGGGGCCGTAAATTCCCCAGCTCGCGCCCAAAGTAGCCGCCAGAATGGCCCGGATCATGAACGCCGGGCGCCCGCCGGTCTGGAGCGCGGCGGTCAGAATATCGGGAGTGTTCGGCCACAGATTCGGCCGGAAAAAATCGGAGAGCCCCGCCAGTTCCGTAAAATACGCGGTCAGTTCTTCCTTGGTGTTTCTCCAGGCGAAGTACGTGTAGGACTGCGAAAAGCCCAGCTTCGACAGCCGGTACATCACTTTCGGCCGCGTGAAGGCTTCCGCCAGAAAGATGACTTCCGGATGCCGCGCCCGCACGCCCCCAATCAGCCACTCCCAGAACGCGAAGGGCTTGGTGTGCGGATTATCCACGCGGAAGATGCGGATTCCCTCGCCGATCCAAAAATCAGCGATGCTTTTCAGCTCCGCCCACAACTGGCGCCAGTGCGCGGTTTCGAAATCGAACGGATAAATATCCTCATATTTCTTTGGAGGATTTTCCGCGTACTGAATCGTGCCGTCCGGGCGCGCGCGAAACCACTCCGGATGCTGCGCCAGGTAGGGATGATCCGCCGAGCACTGATAGGCCAGATCCATGGCGACCTCCAGCCCGTAATCCCTGGCTTGCGCGATCAGCCGCCGGAAGTCCTCCAAATCGCCCAATTCCGGATGGATCGCCTTGTGCCCGCCCTCGGCCGCGCCGATCGCCCACGGGCTGCCCACGTCGCCCGGCCCAGCCGAAACCGCGTTGTTCCTGCCCTTGCGAAATTTCCGTCCGATGGGATGAACGGGCGGAAGATAGAGGACATCAAAACCCATCGAGGCGACATAGGGCAGCCATTTCTCAGCATCGCGAAATGTACCAAAAGAGCGCGGAAACAACTCATACCACGCCGAAAAAACCGCTTTTTCGCGCTCCACCGTCACCTGAAGCTCTTTTTCAAAGCGCGTCGCCGATTCCCAATCCGGATAGCGCCGCGCCAGCTCGATCGCCTCGTCCTCCAGCGCCAGGGCGATGCGCCGGTCCCTATCGCCGGAATCGCGCAGCATTTCCACGGCGGCCCACAACTTTTCGGCATCTGCGCCGCTGGCGCGCCGCGCGGCCTGCTCCATCAGCTTCGCGCCGATCTGTAAATCGACGCTGACGTCCTGTCCCGCTTCCACTCGTTTTCGCAGATCCCGCCGCCAGGTCTGGATGGGATCGATCCAGCCTTCCACGGTGTAGCGATAGCCGCCCAGATGGGAAACCACGAACTCCGCCCGCCACCGGTCGTTTCCCAGCGGCTGCATTGGCGCGCAAGCCCACTCCGGCTCGCCCTCCCGCCGGTACCGCAGCCGGCAGCAGACCGCGTCGTACCCGTCGGCGAACACGTCGGCTTCGACCGCCACCGAATCGCCCACCACGCGCTTTATCGCGAAGCGCCCGCCGTCGATCTGGGGAGTAACCTGCTCGATCGCCACGCGCTGGCGTCCGGAGATCTCGGGAACCGCTTCGGCCGCGCGCGGCGGATCTGCCACAACCTGCATCGATCCTCCTTGCATTGCACTCGCACTGCCACCTCCCAAATGCAGGCGCCGCCCGCGGTTGCGGCCCTTGCGGGAAGCGGTTACCGCTTCAAAAATTCGGGTAAGGCAAAATTTTCCTGCACGATCGCCACCGAATCCGGAGGCAGCAGCAGGCCCCCCGTGACACGTTTCACCTCCGCCGTGGAGCGGAGCACGATCTCCCCCTCCACCGGCACGCTCACCGCGCGCGGGCGCTCCGCCAGATTGAATGCCAGCGCGACCGGACCTCGCCGCATGACCATCCACTTCTCCCCCTCGTCGAACTCCACACCCACCCGGTCCAGCCTGCCGTCGGTCAATCCGCTCAGGCCCCGGCGCAGCGCGATCAATTTCCTGTACCAGTCGAGCAGGCCCGCGTGCGGCGCGCGATCCGCTTCGCTCCAGTCGAGCTTGGAGCGCGTGAACGCCGCCGGGTCCTGCGGGTCGGGAATCTCCTCGGGATTCCAGCCAAACGCCGCGAATTCGCGCCGCCGTCCCGCGGAAACCGCCCGCGCCAGCTCCGGATCCTCATGTTGACTGAAGTACAAAAACGGAGAGGATGCCGCAAACTCCTCGCCTTGAAACAGCATCGGAAGGAACGGCGCGCAGATCACCAGCGCCGCGCCGATCTTCAATCGGCCCATGCTCATCAACTGCCAGGCGCGCTCTCCCCTGGCGCGATTCCCCACCTGATCGTGAGTTTGCAAATAGCCAAGAAACCGCGATCCCGAAAGTTGCACGGGTTTGGCGCCGTGATTCCGCTTGCGAAAGGACGAATAGCGGCCGTCGTAAACGAAGGCATTGGTCAACGCCTTCGCCACATCGCCCAGCGAACCGAAATCGGCGTAGTATCCGGAACGTTCCCCGGTCAAAACGGCGTGCAGGGCGTGATGAAAATCATCGCTCCACTGCGCGTCCATTCCGTAACCGCCCGCTTCAAGCGGCATCACCACCCGCGGATCGTTCAGATCGCTTTCCGCGATCAGCGCCAGCTCCCGGCCCAGGTGCGCGGCCAGTTGCTTCACCTCGCGCGAGAGCTGCGCCAGAAAATGGTCCGCCGAGGCGTCGAAAATGGCGTGGACCGCGTCCAGCCGCAGTCCGTCGGCATGATAGTCCCGCAGCCACAGCAGCGCGTTATCGCAAAAAAACCGCCGCACCTCCGCGCTGCCGGCCGAATCGAAGTTCACCGCCGGACCCCACGGCGTCGAGTAGCGATCCGTAAAATACGGGCCGAAGCGCGAAAGATAATTTCCCGCCGGCCCCAGATGGTTGTAAACCACGTCGAGCAATACCGCCAGGCCGCGCTGATGACAGGCGTCGATCAGCCGTTTCAGCCCGTCCGGACCGCCGTAGGCATGATGAGGAGCAAACAGGTCTACGCTGTCATAGCCCCAGCCCCAGTTGCCGGAAAACTCCTGCACCGGCATCAGCTCGACGTGAGTCACCCCCAGACGAACCAGGTGATCCAATCGCGCAATCGCGCTTTCAAACGTTCCTTCCGGCGTGAACGTGCCGACGTGCAGCTCGTAAATCACGGCGGAGGAAAGTGGCGGCGCCTTCCATCCGCGGTCCGACCAGCGGAACCGCGAGTGATCGTAAAAACGCGAGGCTCCATGCACTCCGTAGGGCTGCCACGGCGAGCGCGGATCAGGAAGCGGGCCGCCGTCATCCAGGAGAAAGGCATAATCGGCGCCGTGCACCGCCGGCGCGTCGGCGCGCCACCAGCCCTCGCGCGTCCCATACGCGATCGGCTCCATCGGAAGAACCGCGCCGCCGATTTTCAGGCGCGCGGATCTGGCATAGGGCGCCCATACATGAACGGGGCGCGCATCGCTAGGATTCATGGGTTAAGAGCGCGACGGGAAATTTCTCAAACAGCGCGGCGATCTCCAGTTTGCCGCCATTCAGCAACTCTCCCGTAAACTGGTTGCGCCAGTGCCCGCCGGGAATTTCGAGCACCGTCGCGCCCCACTCGCCGACGCTTGCCAGCAGCCGCGGCGTGATAGTGATCACGTCCGTTCCCCGCTGGAACGCGATCACGTGCGACGCTTTGGGGCCGCTCGCCCAGAGCGGTTCATAGCTGGACTCCGCGCCGAAGCTCTCCGGCCGCGCGTTTCGCGCGCGAAGGGCCTGGCGGATCACCCACAGCTTAGGAAGACCCTCCTCCGCGCGCGCCAGAATGCGATCCGCGCACATCCGGTCCAGCTCGCCGAGCAGCTTCCGCCGCAGCGCGTAATCCACCGGGCGCCGGTTGTCGGGATCCACCAGGCTGAAGTCCCACAGCTCTGTTCCCTGATAAATATCGGGAATGCCGGGCGCCGTGAGCTTCAACAATGTCAGCGAAAGCGAACTGATCCGCGCCGGCCGCTGCAGCGGCGCCAGGAAGGCTTCCAGATCCGCGATAAATGCTTCGTCGCCCAATACGCCGCCAATGAATTTTTCGAGCGCCGCCTCGAAGGGCGCGTTCGGATTCACCCACGATGTCTGTTCCTTGGCCTCGCGGACGGCCTTCCGCATGTAGTTCCACAGGCGCTCTTCAGAGATCGGCCACGCGCCGGCCAGCGTCTGGTAGAGAAAATACTCCGTCTTTCGGTCCGGAGCCTCGCCGCTGCGGTGCTTCGCGTTCGCCGCCGACCAGCGGCGCACCGCTTCCGCCCAGCATCCCGGAAGCTCGCTCAGCAAGTTGATCCGGCTGCGAACATCCTCGCTGCGCTTGGTGTCGTGAGTCGAAGTGGCGAGCATGGTGTGGGGCTTGGTTTTCTGCGTCTCCGCGCAGGCGCGATGAAAATCGTCCACCGAAACGCCGAACCTTCCCGGATCGCCGCCCACTTCGTTGAGCGACACCAGCCGCGGGAAGCAATAAAACGCCGTATCCTCCACGCCCTTGGCCATGGCCGCCGCGCACACCTGCTGGAAGCGCATGACGAACTCGCTTTCCCGCCGCCCGCCGACGCGCAGCAGCAGCACATCGCGGAAGAATTCAAACAGCCGGCCTTCCAGATCCGGGCGCGCCGCTTGGGCCGCCTCGATCGCTTCGGAAATGTAGCGGGCGTCGGATTCGGAAATGACGCCCGCGCCCGCGCGAACATACGTCCGGTAGACGGGGAATCCCGCGATAATTTCGCGGATCGCTTCATGAATTTCGTGACGCGTGTAGTCGCGCTGCTCGCGATGGTCCTCGCAGATCTGCAAAAACAGCGCGGTGAGGCGGTTGACGTCGCTGCCCAGAATGTCGCGCAGCACCTGGTTGCGCTTCTCGCGCGCGATGGCCGCGAAGTCCACCGCCTCCCCGGTGAACTCGCGGTACAACTCGTTGAGCGGCGCCTCGCCATGCGGGTCCACGAACAGCCCGCCGGCCAGATTCAGAAAGTCGTAGCCGGTGGTGCCGTCGATGTCCCAGGATTCCGGCAGCCGCTCCCCGCGCCCCAGGATCTTTTCCGCGATAATCCAGGCCCGCGGCGCCGCGTCCCGCAGCCGGCGGAAATACTGCGCCGGATCGCGCAAGCCGTCGGGATGATCCACACGGACGCCGTCGATTTCGCCGCGCTGGAGCCACTGAATCACCCGCCGGTGCGTGTCCTCGAACACGCGCTGATCCTCGGTGCGCACGCCGACCAGCGTATTGATGTCGAAAAACCGGCGGTAGACCAGCTCCCGCTCCGCCGTGCGCCAGCGCGACAGACGGTAGTTCTGGCGCGAAAGCAGGGCATCCAGCGCGTCGGCGTTATGATTGGTTTCCTCGATCACTTCATCGATGCGTGCCGCCACCTCGGGCTGTTCCCGCACCAGCCGGGTCAGCAGTTCCCGGATCACTTCCTTATCGCGATGATGCTCTTCAAGCGAGCGCCAATCCGAGTCCACCGGCCCCGGCAGGCGCGCAAGCGAATCCGCCAGGAAGGCGAGCTGCGCCGAGCCGCAGCGTTCCGCCGCCGCCAGCAGCAGCGCCGCCATCGACTCCGGGGCGACGGGAAAAACATGCTCCAAATAGCGGATGACGAAACTGCCCTGGCGGCGCTCCAGCTTCAGGTCTCCCGCGGCAAGCACCAGCCCGTAGTGATCGCCCAGCAGCGGCAGCAAAATCTTGTTCCGCAAGCGCTCCTCCGGCGCGTTCCATTCAATGTCGAAATAGGGCGCGTAGCGGCTGGCGGCTCCGTTTTCCAGCGTGTCCCACCACCAGGCATTCTGCTCGCCGGCGATCGCCATGTGGTTCGGCACAATGTCCAGGATCTGGCCGAGGCCGCACTCTCCCAGCGCGCGGCAGAAGTTCCGGCGCGCCGCCTCGCCGCCCAATTCGGCGTTCACCTGAAGATAATCGACCACGTCGTAGCCGTGCGTGCTGCCCCGCGCGGCTTGCAGATACGGCGAGCAGTACACGTGCGAGATTCCCAGATCCCGCAAATATCCGGCAATCTCGCCCGCCGCGTCGAATCCGAAGCCGGAGTGAAGCTGCAAGCGATAAGTCGACGAAGGAACGCTCATGGCGGCCGCCGATCAATAGATCCCGGGATGAACCGCCGCGTTTCCCCGCACGGCACGCCGATTGCAAACACGCCGCCGCTTTCCCTCGGTGACCCGCTCGCTCGCCGCGGTCCGGGAAATCTTCGCCGAGGGCGCTCAGGCTCACCCTCCGGAAACTTCCGCCCGGATTCGGTAGAGTGGTCCAGTAGAAAGTTCGCGCGCCCGGCGCCGCCTGGTTTTAAGTTTCGAGAAATGAGCAACCGCAGCGGTGGAACGCGGCGTGCTTAACGTTTCGCATCATGTGGAATAAAGATCAAGCCTCCAATGCTCCATCCGCGCCCGCTCCCGCCGCGAGTCCGGCGCGCGCCGCCTCGCCTGGACCGGCCGCGTCGTCCGGCGGAGCGCGAATCGGCTCGACCATGAAAATTAAAGGCGACGTCATCAGCAAGGAAGATATGACCGTGGACGGCGAAGTCGAGGGAAAGCTGGAAGCTCGCGACCGGTTGACCATCGGCCCCACCGGCAAGGTGGACGCGGCCATCAAGGCCAGCGAAGTGGTCGTCGGCGGCACGGTGAAGGGCAACGTCGATGCCAGCCAGCGTATCGTGCTGCGCAAGGGCGCCAACCTGGTCGGCGACGTGAAGACCGCGGGCATCGTGATCGAGGACGGCGCGTATTTCCGCGGCGGCATCGACATCGCCCGGCCGGAAAACAGCCGCTAAATTCCGGCTCTCGCCTGGGGGATCCGCCCGCCGGGTGCGCCCCGCGATTGTGGAGCCTCGCCCATCCACTGGCGCCCGCCGGCGCGGATAGAGCTGCCTGGCTCGCCGGCGTGCGGGTAGGTGCGGGCGGCGGGCAACCGCGGGGTAAGATAGGTTAAGCTGCGGAATTTGCCCTCTGGAAACGCGGAAATCGCGCGTTGCCAATCAGTTTGCGCTGCGCTATCGTAGCCTTTTAGGCTCCCGCCTGCGGGAACGGGCGGGATTCTTCATCGGCACGCATCGTTTTCTGAACAAACCGGCGCGTGCGGAGTCTAAGGTATCAAACTGGAGGGATTTTCGAGGATGCTCACGAACGCGTTATCCGCCGCTTGCCGGCGCGCGCTCCCCATCTTGATTTTGATTTTTCTGGCGGCGGTCCTGTCCACGCCGCTGCTCGCTCAGCAGGGCGGAGAAGCCGAGCTGAGGCTGCCGCCGCTCGACCAGCCGTTCGTCGGCGGAATGACCGGCAGCGCCGTGCTCTACATCGGCCTGGGCGTGAGCCTGCTGGGATTCGTCTTCGCGCTGCTGATGTACACCAACGTTCGCAACCTGCCGGTGCACGAGTCGATGCTCGAAATCTCCGAGCTGATTTACGAAACCTGCAAAACCTATCTGATCACGCAAGGGAAGTTTTTGGCGATTCTGGAAATTTTCATCGGCGTCGTCATCGTCCTGTACTTCGGCGTGCTCAGCGGGATGGAAGCCGGCCGCGTGCTGATCATCCTGGCGTTCAGCGTCATCGGGATCTGCGGCAGCTACGGCGTCGCCTGGTTTGGCATCCGCGTCAACACCTTCGCCAATTCGCGAACCGCCTTCGCCAGCCTTCGCGGCAAACCCTTCCCCTGCTACGCCATTCCGCTGAAGGCCGGGATGAGCATCGGCATGCTGCTCATCAGCGTGGAGCTGTTCCTGATGCTCTGCATCCTGCTGTTCGTTCCCGGCGATTACGCCGGACCCTGCTTCATCGGATTCGCCATCGGTGAATCGCTGGGCGCGGCGGCGCTGCGCGTGGCCGGCGGCATCTTCACCAAAATCGCCGATATCGGCGCGGATTTGATGAAGATCGTTTTCAAAATTAAAGAAGATGACGCGCGCAACCCGGGCGTGATCGCCGATTGCACCGGCGACAACGCCGGCGACTCGGTGGGGCCCTCCGCCGACGGATTCGAGACCTACGGCGTCACCGGCGTCGCGCTGATCACCTTCATTCTGCTGGCGGTGACCAACGATATCGTCAAAGTGGATCTGCTCGTCTGGATCTTCGCCATGCGCGTGGTCATGCTGATCGCCAGCGGCCTTTCCTACTTCATCAACGACGCCTTCGCCCGCTCCAAGTACGCCAACGCCGACAAAATGAACTACGAGCATCCGCTGACCACGCTGGTATGGCTCACCTCGTTTGTTTCCATCGGCCTGACCTATCTGCTGTCGTATCTGACCATCTCCGATGTCGGCAACGATCCGAGCCTGTGGTGGAAACTTTCCACCATCATTACTTGCGGGACGCTGGCCGGCGCGGTGATTCCGGAGCTGGTCAAGGTCTTCACCTCCATGGATTCGCGCCACGTCCGCGAAGTGGTGACCAGCTCGCGCGAAGGCGGCGCGTCGCTGAACATTCTCTCCGGCTTCGTCGCCGGCAACTTCAGCGCCTACTGGCTGGGCCTGGTGATGATGGGGCTGATGACCTTCGGCTACGCGGTCAGCACTTACGGGCTGGAGAACATCATGAAAGCCCCGGCGGTGTTCGCCTTCGGCCTGGTCGCCTTCGGATTCCTGGGCATGGGCCCGGTGACCATCGCGGTGGACTCCTACGGCCCGGTGACCGACAACGCGCAGTCGGTTTATGAGCTGAGCGTGATTGAAAGCCTCCCCGGAATCCCCAAGCAGATCAAGGAAAAGTACGGTTTCGACGTCGATTTCGACAAGGCCAAGCATCATCTGGAGGAAAACGACGGCGCGGGCAATACCTTCAAGGCCACGGCCAAACCGGTGCTGATCGGAACTGCGGTGGTCGGCGCGACCACCATGATCTTCTCCATCATCATGAGCCTGACCCATCAGCTCACCCAAAATCTGGACCGCCTGTCGCTGCTCTATCCGCCGTTCCTGCTGGGACTGATCACCGGCGGCGCGGTGATCTATTGGTTCACCGGCGCCTCCACCCAGGCCGTGACTACCGGCGCCTACCGCGCTGTCGAGTTCATCAAGGCCAATATCAAACTGGAGGGATCGGCGAAAGCCTCGGTCACCGATTCCAAGAAGGTGGTGGAAATCTGCACACAATACGCGCAAAAAGGCATGTTTAACATCTTTTTGACGGTGTTTTTCGCCACTTTGGCGTTCGCCTTCTTTGAGCCGTATTTCTTTATCGGCTACCTGATCTCCATTGCCCTGTTCGGTCTGTTCCAGGCGATCTTCATGGCCAACGCCGGCGGCGCCTGGGATAACGCCAAGAAGATCGTGGAAGTGGAGCTGAAGGCCAAGGGCACGCCGCTGCACGACGCCACCGTGGTGGGCGATACGGTGGGCGATCCGTTCAAGGATACCTCGAGCGTGGCGCTGAACCCGATCATCAAATTCACCACGCTGTTCGGCTTGCTCGCCGTCGAGCTGGCGGTCTCCTTGTCGGAAAAGCAGGGCTCGTCGCTCAGCACCGGACTGGCCGTGGCCTTCCTGCTGGTGTCGCTGTATTTCGTCTGGAAGTCTTTCTACGGGATGCGCATCGAGGGCAAGAAACTGTAACGGCCGGCCTACGCCGTCAAGTGGACGGCGGCCGGAGGCGATTCCTCGCCGCGGCAGGCTACCGTCACCAGATACTCGCGCGGCTCCAGTTGCGGCGGGAGCAGGGCATTGATCTGGCGCAGCCCGCGGCCGTCGGGCGCGGAAAGATAAGTCGCCGGCAGATCCGCGCCATCGAGACGGATTGACACATCGGCTCTGTCTACCTCCGGCGCCAGGCCCGCGGCCCACACCGACATGCAGCTATCGGGGCCCGTTCTGACGCGGTTGGGCTCGTAGGTTTTGCCGTCGGTCGCGCCGGCGATGGCCAGATGCGGGGAGATTTTGGGCTGCGCGCGGCGCTCGGCCAGGGAAAGATCCACCGGGATGCGCGCCGGATTGCTCCAGGCGCCATCGTCCACCGCGACGCGGACCTCGTACCAGTTGTGAAACAGGCCGGGCGGGAGTTTGCAGTTGGCCTGCCAGCCTTCGCCCGCGTAATTGCGCACGCCGACCGGCCGGCAGGCGTAGGGGCCCACTTCAACGAACACGTTATCGCAGTGCAAATCGGTGCGCGGGCTGGTGAACCAGGCGGTGAAGTAATGATCGCGGTCGCTGCGGAAATGGTGATCCCTGGTCCAGGTGTTTTCCACGCAGACCAGCGACGGCGCCGGGCCGGACCGTTCCCGCTGCGGCCACTGGCGGTAGCCCACCGCCTGCGCGCGGCAGTCCGACGAACCGAGCAGGCGCACATTGACGAAGCCGGCGGTGCGCAGAAACGCCATCAGGCAGGCGGTATTGGGTCCGCACCAGTTATCGAACTGCCCGGCAAGCTCGGTGGTCTCGTAAAACTCCAGCAGCGGAATGGCGCCGGGCTGCGGCGGATCGTCGATGACCAGAGTTTCGATGCAGGCCATGCCGGTTGCCAGCGCGCAGACCCGTTCGAGTGCGAGCAGCGGATGTTTCAGATGATATAAAACGCCGAAAAACAGGACGATATCGAAGTAGCCGAGGTCGCGCGGCGACAGATGGCAGACATCCTCGACGACGTACTCCACTTTGGAATTGAGCAGTCTTCTGGCCTCGAAAAATGTCTGCTGCCGCGCGGAGTCCACCGCCACCACTTCGGCGCCGCGCCGCTCCATTTCGAAACTGAACCAGCCGTCCCAGGCGCCGATGTCGAGCACCCGTTTGCCGCGCAGGTCCTGCGGAATCGGGTACTGCGCGATGCGGGCGCGAAGCTGCTCGAGGGACTGGATGCCGGCGATGACGCCGCCGCCGGGCAGGTCGATGCTGTGATACCAGCCCAGCTCGCCGAGCCGGCCGATCAAACGGCTGACGCCGTCGGTGGTTTCCTGATTGCGCGCGCGCTGCATCTCTAGGAAATTATAGCGGCCGCTTTCTCAAGGGCTGGACACCAGCTTGGACTCGGCCTGGAATTTGCGGTAGTTGGTCCAGACGACTTCCTGCTCCTGGCGGAGCTTTTTGACCAATCCCAGCCGCCCGGATCCGGCGGTGCGCATGGTTTTCGGCAGCCAGATTTCGTCGTTCACCCGGGCCTGCTCGAAGACCAGCGACGCTCCTGGATCGAGCCGCGCCAGAAACCATCCCCAGGAGATCACGCCGGTGGTCCGGGCTTCGATGCGGACCCATTGGAACTCTTCCTGATCGATCCAGATGCGTCCTTCGATCTGGCGAAACGCTTTGGCGTCGGAATGTTTCGGGCGGAAGGCGGGATCCGGCTCCGCCGAGATGACCCAGGTGCTGCGGCCATCGATATTTTCCTGCCCCTCGAGGCGGAAGCGGAACGCCTCAGGCAGTTCTTTCAGGAATTCGCGCTCCTTGAGGCGTTCTTTTTCTTCCCGGGCCAGGCGGGCGGCGCGCTGGTCCGGCGATTCGCGCTCCCACTGCTGCACCGCGCGGTCGATCCGGTCCTGTTCCCTTTGCTGCTCGGCGGCGCTGAGCGGCTTGCCGTTGCGGGCGGTGATTTTGCGGTAGGGTCTTCCGAACAGGATCACGGTCTCCCATTGCTCGGTTTCGGTGCTCCTCACCGCGCCCGCGGAATCGAGGCGCCGCGTGGTTTCGCGCGCGGTCCAGGTGTAATTTCGCATGCGCGCCCAGTTGGCCTGATCCAGATCGACCGAGCGTGCGACGATTTCCCGCGCATCCGGCGCGCCGGCGAAAACCGGATTCGCCAAAATCAGGGCGAGCACCAACCGCACGATTCCATTATGCGCGGCGGGGCGGCGGAAAAAAGAGACGCTCGAAGTTGGCGGTGGTGGTTGCGGCGATTTCTTCGTAACTTACGCCGCGCAGCCCGGCGAGTTTGCGGGCGGTTTCGACGATAAAAGCCGGTTCATTGCGCTTGCCGCGCCTGGGAACCGGGGCCAGATAGGGCGCGTCGGTTTCCATCAAGATTCGATCGGAGGGAGCGATGCGCGCCGCTTCCTGAACATCGGCCGCCTTCGGAAACGTGACGATCCCGCCGAAGCTCAAATAGAAGCCCAGCGCCAGCGCCTGTTCCGCCTCGGCGGGTCCGCCGGAGAAACAGTGCAGGATGCCGGAGCCGCGCCAGTTTTCCCGCAGGGCCTCCAGGGTGGCCTGCCACGCCTGGCGGGTGTGGATGACCACCGGCTTTCCCGTCTCGGCGGCGATACGCATCTGCTCGAGGAACACCGTTTTCTGCGTCTGGGGCGGGGAAAAATCGTAGTGGTAATCGAGGCCGGTCTCGCCGATGGCGATCACCTTGGGGTGCTGCGCCAGATCGCGCAGGCGGGCGAAGGTTTCCGGCGTCGCCTTGGCGGCGTCGTGCGGATGAACGCCGACGGTGGCGTAAATACATTCGTGCCGCTCGGCCAGTCGGATGCCGGCTTCAAGATCGGGCGGACCCTCGCCGGTGCCGATGGCGACCATGCGCGCGACGCCGGCGGCGAGGGCGCGTTCAATAACGGCGTCGCGATCCGCGTCGAACCGGCTGTCGTCAAGATGGCAGTGAGAATCGACGAGCATGGCCGCACCGCCGGATCAGCGCAGCCGCGCGCCGACGGGGGTTTCTTCGAGGAAACTCACCAGCGCCGGCGGGCTATTCTCCAGCGAGGCGGCGATGATCATGCCTTGCGATACGAGCCCCTTGAGCTTGCGCGGCTGGAGATTGGCGACGATGGCGACCTTGCGGCCGATCAGCGCCTCCGGTTTGTAAGCTCCGGCGATTCCCGCCACGATGCTGCGCGGTTTAGCCTCGCCGATGTCCACTTGCAGGTGCAGCAGTTTGTCGGAGCCCTTCACCGCGGCGGCTTCCTTCACCAACCCGACGCGCATATCGACTTTCAAAAAATCGTCGAGGGAAATCTGGCTGGCCCCCGCCTCCGGGGCCGGGGCCGGCGCAGGCTTGCCGAGCAGCGCCTGCTGCCGGGCGTACTCCTCGGCTTCGAGCGCGCGCATTCTCTCGATCGAAGTTTTGGCGTCAGCGCGCGGGAAAACACCGCTGACCGCGCCGAGCAACTGGCCGTGCGCCAGCCGGCCCCAGTTGAGATCGCGCGTGCGGATTTCGGAAACCGGGTGCGTGTAGCCGAGCTGCCACCAGATCTTTTCGGCCGATTCGGGAATCACCGGATACAGCAGCGCGGTGATGATGCGCAGGGCTTCCGCCGCGCTGTACAGGGTCTCCTCGAGCTGTTTCCGGGCCTCCCCGCCGGCGCGGGCCAGCTTCCAGGGCGCGCGCTCGACCAGAAATTTATCCACGGCGGCGATGAGGCCCCAGATTGCTTCGAGCGCCCGGGAAAAATCGAGCTTTTCGAAGTAATCCAGCGCCAGGGCGGCGGTTTTGCTGGCCGCCTCGGCGATGTGCGAGGCGCCGCCGGAGGCGGGGACCGCGCCGCCGCAATACTGATGAATCATGTTCAGAGTCCGGCTGGCGAGGTTGCCCAGGCCGTTGGCCAGATCCGCGTTGTAGCGGCCCACCAGCGCGTCGTAGGAAAAACTGCCGTCCTGGCCGAAGACGACCTCGCGCAGCAGAAAATAACGCAGCGCGTCGGCGCCCAGCACTTTGCGGATCGGCGTGGCGCGCACAATGTTGCCGCGCGACTTGCTCATCTTGTCGTTTTCAAACAGCAGCCAGCCGTGCGCGAAGATTTTCTTGGGCAGGGGCAGATCGGCGGCCATCAGGAACGCCGGCCAGTAGACGGCGTGAAAGCGCACGATTTCCTTGCCGATCAGGTGCAGATCCGCGGGCCACAGATTTTCGCCCTGCACGGCGGAAATATAGGTGGCGAGCGCGTCGAACCAGACGTAGAAGACGTGCTGCGGCTCGCCGGGAACCCCGATGCCCCACTGGATGCTGGTGCGGGTGATGGAAAGATCCTGCAAGCCCTGCTTGACGAAGGCGATGACTTCGTTGCGCCGCGTATCGGGCTGGATGAAATCGGGGCGGTCGTGGTACAGATCCAGCAGCTTGTCCTGGAACCTGGAGAGCCGGAAAAAGTAGTTCTCCTCGGTGACCGTTTCGGTCGGGCGGCCGCACTCCGGGCAGGGATCGCCGGGTTTGGCTTCGTTGACGTACAGATTATCGAAGACGCAGTACTGGCCCTGATACTGGCCCTTATAGACGTAGCCGCGGTCGCGGCAGCGGAGGAACAGATCCTGCACGGTGCGCGCGTGGCGGTCGCTGGTGGTGCGCTCGAAGCGGTCGATGGCCAAGCCCAGCGTCCTCCATTGCTCGCGGAACTCTTCGGCGATGACGTCGCAGTATTCCTGCGGGGTTTTGCCTTGGGCCCGCGCGGCGCGCTCGACGTTGACGCCGTGCTCGTCGGTGCCGGTGGCGAGCACCGCATGCAGGCCCTGCATGCCCTTAAAACGCCGGATGGCGTCGGCGGCGATGGTGGTGTAGGCGTGGCCGAGGTGCGGCGCGGCGTTGGTGTAATAGATCGGGGTGGTCAAGTAGTAGCTGTGGGCGGATTTCATTTCTTTTGCTTTCGCCGGCGGCGGGTGAAGAGCGCGGGGGCGTCGGCGCGCCAGGCTTGCGGCCGCGCCGCGCCGTCTTGGTTCACCGACTGGAACGCCATCCTCACTCCCCCGGCTGTCTCATGTTCCGGTATGCATCGCTGGCCGCCGCGATCACCTGGCGCAGCGGCTTTCCGGCGGCGCGGGCGATGGCCCGGCAGTCTTCAAATTCTGGGGCGAAGGCGCCCTGGCCGGAAACTTTCACTCTAATCTTACCGAAGGCGGTTTCGACCTCGACGATCCTGCGCTCCTCCAGGCGCCGCTCGGCGGATTGGATTCGCAGCCCGAGTGTGGAGGTTTCGGCGAAGATAATCTGCGCCAGCCGTTCCTGATCCTCCGGGCGGGCGATCACGCGCAGCAGCGACCCGGGGCGGTTTTTTTTCATCTGGAGCGGGGACAGCGAGGCGTCCAGCGCGCCGGCTTCCATCAGCCGTTCGAGCGTGTAGCCGAGAATCTGCGGGCTGGAGTCGTCGATGTTGGCTTCCAGCACGCTGACCAGCGTCGATTCGGAGGCGCGCGAAGCCTCCCCGGTAAGCACGCGCAGGACGTTGGCCTGTTCGGCGAAATCGCGGTCGCCGGCGCCGTAGCCGGTCGATTTCAGATTCATCGCGGGAAGCGCGCCGAAGTTTTTTGCGAGCGTGGCGGCGATGGCGGCGCCGGTCGGCGTGGTCAACTCCATCGCCGGGCCGCGCGCGTAGACCGGTTTGCCTTCGAGCAGGACCGCGGTGGCCGGCGCGGGCACCGGCAACAGGCCGTGCTCGGTCATGACCGAGCCGCTGCCGGTGTTGACCGGCGAGCAGTAAATCTCCTCGATGCCGAGCAGGTCGAAAGCGATCGCCGCTCCGGCGATATCGGCGATGGAGTCGACGGCGCCGACTTCATGGAAGTGAACCTTCTCGACGGGGACGCCGTGCACGCGGGCTTCGGCCTGGCCGAGCCGGCAAAACACGGCGGACGCGTTTTGTTTGGCGCGTTTGGAAAGAGAGGACCGCTCGATCAGCTCGAGAATGTGATGGAGATGGCGGTGCGATCCGGTTTCCCTGGCGCTGACCTGAAACTTCGAAGCGGCGATGCCGCGGCGCGATGTTTTTTCGATGCGGAAATCGGCTTCCAGATGCAGCCCGCGCAGCGCGTCGAGGAGTTCGCCGGCGTCCAGGCCGGCATCGGCCAGCGCGCCGACGGTCATATCGCCGCTGATGCCGGAGAACGCGTCGAGATAGCAGATTTTCATCGGTATTCTGTACTGTAGCAGGCCCGCCGGCCGGCTCTGGGGATTGCTGTCAAGCGGTTCAGGCCTGGACGTCGATGACGATGCGGCCGCGCGTTTTTCCGGCCAGGATCTGCCCGCCGAGCTCGAATATTTTCTCGAGCGGCGCCACGGTGGTCATGCGGTCCAGCAGGTCGAGCGGCAGATCGCGGTGGATCCGGGACCAGATCTCCCGCCTCCGCGCGTTTGGCACGCGGGAGGAGTCGATGCCGAGCAGGTTCACGCCGCGCAGGATGAAGGGGAACACGGTGGTGTTCAGGGTGGCGCCGCCGGCCAGGCCGCAGGAGGCGATGCTGCCGCCGAGGGCCATGGTGCGCAGCATGCCTGCCAGGGTGTCGCCGCCGGCGTTGTCGATTCCCGCCGCCCAGCGCTCCGCTTCGAGGGGTTTTTTGGGCGGCGCGGCGAGCACTTCGCGGCCGAGGATCTCCGCCGCGCCGAGCGACCGCAGATAGGAAGCCAGCTCCGGGCGGCCGGTGGAGGCTGCGACCTGGTAGCCGAGTTTTCCGAGGATGGCAATGGCGATGCTCCCCACGCCGCCGGCCGCGCCGCTCACCACCACCGGGCGGCCGCCCGGCTGCAATCCGTGGCGCTCCAGCTCCATCACCGATTGCATGGCGGTGAAGCCGGCGGTGCCGATCGCCATGGCCTGTTTGAGCGAGATTCCCTGGGGCAGCGGCACGATGAACTCGGAATCGATTCGGGCGTATTGGGCATAGCCGCCCCACAGATGCTCGGAGGTTCCGCAGCCGGTGACCACGACTTCATCGCCGGGCCGGAATTGGGGCGACGCCGATTCCTGCACAGTTCCCGCGAAATCGATGCCGGGCACCATGGGGAACCGCCGGATCACACCGGGTTTTCCGGTTACGGCGAGCCCGTCCTTGTAGTTGAGGCTGGAGTAGGCCACGCGCACCAGCACTTCGCCGGGCGGCAGGGCCGCCTGCTCGATTTCCTGAAAAGAGGCGCGGAATTTTCCGTCTTGCTGATCCGCGATCAGGGCTTTGAATTTGTCCATTGTTTTCATGGTAGACCGGCGGCGCGGCCCGCCGTGGATGGGTCGCAGGCGGGCTGGATTATAATGGAATTGTTCCAGGTCCTTCTCTCCTCTGAACGCGGCGAATGACTGGTGTGCTCACACTCAACTGGGGTTTTTCCTTTCGCGATCTTTATGAGCGCGGCGGGCTGGCGCGGCTGGACCAGCGTTTTCTCCAACATCTGGCCGAAGCCGATGCGGCGCTCCATGCCCGTTTGATCGCGGCCCGCGCCAACCCGCCGGGCCGCAAGGACAACGCCGCTCTGCTGGTCGATCTGGCGCCGCATCTGGAGGATTTTATCGGTGCGCTGTTCGGAATCCAGGCCGAGGTGCGCCAGTTGCAGGCGCGGCATCAGGCGCTGGAGCCGCTCTATGCGCTGAAGCGGAAATTCGTTCAGAAGAAGGCGATCAGCGGAGTTTCCCCCGAACAGGCCGCCGCCCTTGACGGTCCGGCGCTGGCGGCGGAGCTCGAATCACTGTTCGGCGAGCCGCTCAGCGAGGCGAGCTTCACCGCGCACGTTTCGCGCTGGCTCGAGGAGGAAGCCGCGCACGCCCGCGAGCTTTCGGTCGCGCAGCGCTACGCCGCCTGGGCGGCGCTTTCTCCCGCCGGGCGAAAGAAACATCAGGGCGGCGTTCTGTTTCGCGTCCCGCACAAGCTGGATCCCCAGCGTTTGATCGACGTTGAGATTTCCGAGATCGGCGGCGTTCCGAAAATGGCCTTGCCGGCGGACCGGCTGCGCCATCGGGAGGGATTCAAACTCACCGATCCGGGCATGGATCTGGCCGCCGCGCTGGACCAGGCGCATTACTGCATCAAGTGCCACAACCAGGGTAAGGACTCCTGCTCGACAGGGCTGAGGGAGAAAGGCGGCGGGTTTAAATCCAGCCCCTTCGGCGTCACTCTGGCCGGATGCCCGCTGGACGAAAAAATTTCGGAGATGAACCTGCTCAAGCAGCGCGGCAACGCGATCGGCGCGCTGGCGGTGGCCGCGGTGGACAATCCGATGCTGGCGGGCACCGGCCATCGCATTTGCAATGACTGCATGAAGGCCTGCATCTTTCAGAAGCAGGATCCGGTGGACATTCCGCAGGTGGAAACAAGAACGCTCAAGGATGTTCTGGAGCTTCCCTGGGGGTTTGAAATTTACAGCCTGTTGACGCGCTGGAATCCTTTGAACTTCGCCCGCCCGCTGCCCAGGCCGGATTCCGGCTACAAGGTGCTGGTGGTCGGGCTCGGCCCGGCGGGATTCACGCTGGCCCACCATCTGTTGAACGAAGGCCACGCGGTGACCGCCGTGGACGGGTTGAAGATCGAGCCGCTCGAGGAGGAGCTTTCCGGCGTGACTCCGCTCGGCGAGCGGGTGGATTTCCGGCCGATCCGCGAGGTGAACGAGTTGTTTGAACCGCTGGACGACCGCGTGATGGCGGGTTTCGGAGGCGTGGCCGAATACGGCATCACGGTCCGCTGGAACAAAAATTTTCTGAAGATTCTCCGCCTCCTGCTGGAACGCCGCGCGCAGTTTTCGATGTTCGGGGGCGTGCGTTTTGGCGGCACCATGAGCATCGATACGGCCTTCGAGATGGGCTTCGATCACATCGCGCTGTGCGCCGGAGCGGGCCGTCCCACGGTGATCCCGATGAAGAACGGACTGGCGCGCGGGGTTCGCCAGGCCTCCGATTTTCTGATGGCGCTGCAGTTGACCGGCGCGGCCAAGCACGACTCCGTCGCCAATCTTCAGCTCCGCATGCCGGTCGTGGTGATTGGCGGCGGGTTGACGGCTATCGACACGGCCACCGAATCGCTCGCCTATTATCCGGTCCAGGTCGAAAAATTTCTGGAGCGGTACGAGATCCTGGTGCGCGAAGGCTGGGATCCGCGGGGGCAATGGAGCGCGGAAGAGAACGAAACCGCCGAGGAGTTTTTGCGCCATGCCCGCGCCATCCGCGCCGAGCGCGCCGCCGCGGCGGCGGAGGGCCGCGAGCCGGATCTGAGAAAGCTGCTCGATTCCTGGGGCGGAGTGACCATCGCCTACCGCCGCCGGCTGAGCGATTCGCCGAGCTACACGCTCAATCACGAAGAGGTGGCCAAGGCGCTCGAAGAGGGAATCCGCTTCGCCGAATGCCTCACGCCGGAGTCCGTTGAGGTCGACCAGCACGGACACGCGGCCGCGCTGATCGCCAAAAACGCCGCGGGCGAGGCGGTGCGGCTGCCGGCCAAGGCCATTCTGGTGGCCGCCGGCACACAGCCGAATACGGTGCTGGCGCGCGAGGACCCGCACAACGTCTTTCTCGACGGCAAATGGTTTCAGGCTGTGGATGAAGACGGCAACGTGGTCCAGCCGGAGCGCGTCGCCAAGCCGGCGGCCCCGCGCGTGCTCCTGTCGGTGCGCCAGGACGGCCGCGCCATCAGCTTTTTCGGCGACCTTCATCCTTCCTTCGCCGGCAACGTGGTCAAGGCGATGGCCAGCGCAAAACAGGGCTATCCGGTGATCTCGCGCGTGCTTGCGCGCCGCGCCCCCGCCGCCCTGCCGGTCGATCTGAACCGGGAGCTGCGCGCGGTCGTGCACCAGGTGACGCGGCTCACGCCGGCCATCGTCGAGGTGGTGATTCAAGCTCCCATGGCCGCGCGGGCCTTCCGCCCCGGCCAGTTCTATCGCTTGCAGAATTACGAACGATTCGCGCCGCGCGCCGACGGAACGATTCTGGCGATGGAGGGGCTGGCGCTCACCGGCGCTGCGGTGGACCGCGAAAAGGGGCTGCTTTCAACCATCGTTCTTGAAATGGGCGGCTCCTCGGATCTGTGCGCGCTGCTCCAGCCCGGCGAGCCGGTGATCCTGATGGGCCCCACCGGCGCTCCCACCGAAACGCCGGCCAAGGAAACTGTTTTATTGGCGGGCGGCGGGCTCGGCAACGCGGTGCTGTTTTCGATCGGCCAGCAGTTGCGCGCGCAGGGCTCGCGCACTCTTTATTTCGCCGGCTACAAGAAAATCGTCGATCGCTATAAAGTAGAGGAGATCGAAAAGGCGGCGGACGTGGTGATCTGGTGCTGCGATGAAGCGCCCGGGTTCACGCCCCGCCGGGTTCAAGATAAAGCCTTCGTCGGAAACATCGTGGAAGCGATGGTCGCCTACGGCCGCGGCGATCTGCGCGGGCCGGACGGCGCCGGCGAGACGGAAATTCCGCTGCACGCCGTGGACCGGCTCGTGGTCATCGGCTCGGACGCCATGATGGCCGCGGTCGCGCGGGCGCGGCACGGGGTGCTGGCGCCCTATTTAAACCCTGCTCACAAGGCCATCGGCTCCATCAACTCGCCGATGCAGTGCATGATGAAGGAGATTTGCGCGCAGTGCCTGCAACTGCATAAAGATCCGGCCACCGGCCAGGAAACGGTGGTCTTCTCCTGCTTCAATCAGGACCAGTCTCTCGATCACGTCGACTGGTCGAATCTGCGCACGCGCCTTTCGCAAAACGGCGCGGCCGAGAAGCTGACCAGGCAATGGATAGACCGTTGCTTGCGGCGGATCGGCGCGCGCCAGGAGCTGGTGGCGCAGTAGCCGTTAAAATAAGAATAAAAAATCGTAAATTTTTTCCGATTTGGCGACACGGGAAGCACCGCGGCCAGCGCAAAAGAGCCCGCCGACCTTAATTCGTTTGGATTCAAACCAGTTGCGGGGAGCACGCGGGCCCGGGCGCACGCGTTTGCAGAGCTTAAATCTTCCAATTCCTGAATTTCCGGACCGCCCGGGCTTCCGATTTGTGGATAAAATCTCCTGCAACCCTTTGTTAAGAAAATACTTCTTGACACACCTAAGGCGGGGATTCTAGAATACCGATTAATCGTACTTGAACGGGAATGGGTCGAATTGCGGAGATATTGGGGTCTTGCCCGCGCGGCCAGTTCCCGGTGGGAACTGAAATTTTGCATCCATCGAAGCTGAGGAAAGGGTCTTTTTTGGAACACTCAAAATCTGAAGGAGGTAGTGTCATGGCGACGAGCGTCAAGCTCGGAGTATCTTCGGCCATTTTTGCCCTTGTGCTCGCATTGTGTATCGGCTTGAGCGCGGTGCCGGCGATGGCGCAGAGCGCCACTGGGACGGTGGTGGGGCAGGTGACGGACCAGCAGAATGCGGTGATTGCGGGCGCGGACGTGAAACTGGTCAATACCGCCACCAGTTCGACGTTCTCGACGAGCACCAACGAAGTGGGCCGGTACACGATTCCGAACGTACCGCCGGGAATCTACGATCTGACGGTGAGCAAGACGGGATTCACCGCGGCGAAATTGAGCGCGCAAAAAGTTGACGTGGGCCAGACGCTGACGTTGAATGTGGCATTGCAGGTCGGCGCGACCACGACCACGGTCGAAGTTCAGGCGGCGGCGGGCGCCGAATTGCAGACGCTCAATTCGACCGTCGGGGAGACCATCACCAATGAGCAGTTGAACCTGATGCCGAATCTGAGCCGCGACGTTTCGACCCTTTCGGTGCTTCAGGTCGGCGTCTCGTTAACCGGCAACGTGGCCGGAGCGGCGTCGGATCAGAACGCGTTCCAGCTCGATGGCGGCTTCAACAGCGACGACATGTCCGGCAACAATACGACCTATACGCCCGGCAACGGCTATCAGGGTTCGGGTTCGACCGGCGGCACGCCGACGGGGGTGATGCCGACGCCGGTGGAGAGCATCGAAGAGTTCAAGGTCGGCACCACCGGCCAGACGGCGGACTTCAACGGCGCCGCCGGCAGCCAGGTGCAGATGGTGACCAAACGCGGAACGAATCAGTTCCATGGCGCGGCCTACGAATATTATTTCGGCAGCACGGTAGGTGGGGCGAATCTGTGGCGGAACAACCATACGTTGATCGCCGGTCCCAACTGCGCGCCCGGCGTGAGGTGCGACGCGACGCCTCTTCCCGACACTCACCGCAACCGCTTTGGCGGCGCTCTGGGCGGCCCGCTGACGCCGAAGTTCTGGGGCGGCAAGACGTATTTCTTTGTGAACTACGAAGGGATGCGCTTCCCCAACTCGGTCACCTACGAAAAAGGCGTTCCGACGGCTTTGATGCGAGCCGGCGTGCTGACGCTGCCGAGTTCGAGCGGCGGCAACGCGACGTTCAACCTGAATCCGGGTCCGGTGACGGTCAATGGCGTCACGTATCAGCCGGCGCAATGCGTGATCAACGGCGCGGCGGGGGCTTGCGATCCGCGCGGGCTGGGGATCAATCCGAATGTCCAGAAGATCTGGAGCACGCTCCCTCTTCCGAATGATCCGACGTTCACCATCAGCAGCTCTACCACGGGTCTGGTGGATGGCGTCAATGCGCAGGGCTTCAACGGCCCTCTGAGTCTGCCGCAGACCTCGAACTTCGTGGTGGGGCGCATCGACCATGACTTCGGGGAAAAATGGAAGTTCATGTCGAGCTATCGTTATTACGATTACAGCCAGCTCGTCAACGTACAGACCGACATCGGCGGCCAGCTTCCTGGAGCGACCCCGGGTCAGTACAAGGCTTACGGCATCCGCCCGCAGAAGCCCAGCTTTTTTGTGGCGGGCCTGACGACGACGATCAATCCCAACGTGACCAGCGACTTCCGGTTCAGCTATTTGCGCAACTTCTGGCAGTGGTCGGACCAGGCCGGTCCGCCGCAGAGCAAGCTGATCCCGGGCCTGGGCGGAGCGCTCGAAATTGGCGGGGAAAGCTCGACCGGTGCGCTGATTCCCTATAACGTGGACTCCCAGGACGTCCGCCAGCGCTTCTGGGATGGCCATGACTACGACTTTGTCGAGAACCTCAGCCAGCTTCACGGGAATCACCTGTTCCAGTACGGGGCTTCCTATCTGCGGATCTTCGATTATCACGGCCGCAACGACAACGGCGTGGGAATCGACACGTCGGTGACCTACTGGTCCTCGGGCGCGAATCTGAGCACCTCTGCTTACACGCTGCCGCAGGGCGCGGCGGCGAGCGCGCTCAGCAACTACGCGATCATGTTCAACGAGTTGACGGGCATCGTGAATCAGACCCAGGTGATGTACACGCGCGCCGGCGCAAACCTGGCGCTTCAGCCGCTCGGCACGCCCGGATTCGATCAGAGCATACTGCCGACGTACGACGTATATTTCAGCGACACCTGGCATATCAAACCGAGCCTCACGCTGTCTTATGGGCTGGCGTGGGCCCTGGAGATGCCGCCTTATGAGATAAACGGCAAGCAAGTTCAGATGGTCGATCAAGCCGGCAATCCGATCGGGATCAAGTCGTTTCTGAATGACCGGGCCAAGGCGGCGCTTCAGGGGCAGGTCTTCAACCCGGTGATCGGTTTTGAAAACATCCGCAACGTGGGCCAGAACAAATATCCGTTCAATCCGTTCTACGGCGGATTCAGCCCGCACGTTTCGCTGGCCTGGAATCCGGACATGGGCAGCGACGGGATGATGGGCAAGCTGTTTGGCGGCAACAAGACGGTGATCCGCGGCGGGTACGCGAGAATCTACGGCCGTTTGAACGGCGTCAATCTGCTGCTGGTTCCGCTGCTGGGCCCGGGCCTGCTCCAGGCCACCTCCTGCGTGGAGCCGCTGATGAACGGCACCTGCACCGGACCGGGCGGCGCGACCCCGGCCAATGCCTGGCGCGTGGGAGCGGACGGCCTGGTGGCTCCTCTGCCGGGTCCGAACAATCCTTCGGCTTTCGTGACGCCGACGTTCCCGCAGCCTTACTTCCCGGGACAGGTTCAGAATGGCCAGACCAACGCCGCCGCGGCGGACGGTTCGCAGCTTGATCCGAACCTGCGCCCGAACGTCTCCGACGAATTCAACTTTTCCATCCAGCGCGCGATCAATCCGAAGGTCCTGGTGGAAGTGGGCTACATCGGGCGCCTGATCCATGACGAGTTCCAGGAAATCAACCTGAACGCGGTCCCCTGGATGACGACGCTCAACGGGCAAAGCTTCGCGCAAGCCTATGCCAAGATGTATCTGCAAATGTGCGGCGGCGACAACAGCCCGGTTTGCACTCCGAACGCGGCGGCGGTACAGGCACAGCCGTTCATTGAGGCGTTCATGGGCGGCAGCGGCTCCAGCTACTGCGCGGGATTTTCAAGCTGCACGGCGGCGGTGATCAGCCACGAAGGCTCGAACATCGCCAAGACGCTGGCCTATCAGGTGTGGCAGGATCTTGCGCCGAAGTCCACGCTGGGGCGCTCGATGTACGATACCGGCGGCGCAGGGCAGCAGCTTACCGGGGCGTTCGATTTCATCAACTCCCTGGGACACAGCAACTATAACGCCGGATACGTTTCGTTGACCACGCGCGACTGGCATGGCTTCACGACGCGCTCCAACTTTACCTACGGCAAAGCGCTGGGCACGGGCAGCGTGATCCAGGCCAGCAGCTCCATCACGGTTCCGAATCCCTACAACTTCAACGACTTCGGCACGTACGGGGTGCAGCCGTTTGACTACAAGTACACCTACAGCCTGCTGATGCTTTATAATCCGCCGTGGTTCCGGACGCAGCAGGGTCTGCTGGGCCACGTTCTGGGCGGCTGGACGATCGCTCCGCTGTTCACCGCCCGCAGCGGAGCTCCGTTGCGGATCAGCACTTCGACCAACGGCGAATCGTTCGGCGAAATCTACTCCGGACAAACCGCCAACTACGACGCGGGCTTCGGTTCGGCTCCGTTCACTGGCGGGAATTCCTATCACTACCATGTCCCGATCGTTACGGGCAGCTCAAATCCGAACGGCGTGGCCACCAGCGGCGGCGCCTCGGCCACCGGAGTGAACCTGTTTGCCAATCCGGTGGGGATTTTTAACGAGTTCGCGCGCCCGGTGCTGGGATACGATTACGACGCCGGCGGCGCGGGCCAGGTTCGCGGGTTCGGATTCTGGGATCTGGACGCGACCCTGTCGCGCGACTTCCGGATTCGCGAAAGCATCCACGCGACGCTGACGGTTCAGGTGATCAACCTGCTGAATCACTTCGTCCCGGCGGATCCCGCGCTGAACATCGACAGCCCGTCGACCTTCGGCGTGGTCTCCAATCAGTACACGCAGCCCAACGGCGCGCTTTCAAGAAGCATGGAGTTCGGTCTCCGGCTGGGCTTCTAGCTCGAAAACACGCAGTTTCGATGAAAGGGCCGGTTCCCTACCGGCCCTTTTTATTTTCCGCCGGCTCCCGCCCGGACCGGCACGCGGATCAGCAGATAGGCAAGGCTTAAAAAAGCGGCCAGCGACAGCCAGCCGCCGGCCCGGTTCAGCCACGGGAATTGATCCACTCCGGCCACGGCGCGCGTGAGGGAGGGCACACCCGCCAGGAACATCGCGGCCAGCAGGATTCCGACTATGGCCTCTCCGGCGATCAGGCCGGATGCGATCAAAGTTCCGTTGTCTTCGGCGCGCCGCCGCGCGCTCTCGCCGCGCCGCGCGGCGATCGAATCGGCCAGCCACTTCATCATTCCGCCGAGGAAAATCGCCGAGGAGGTGTCGAACGGAAGATACATCCCCACGGCGATCAGCATGGGAGCGCGCGCGCCGCTCAAAATCAACACCACACCAAGCGCCACGCCGATTCCCAGCAGCCCCCAGGCCATCTCGCCTCCGACGATTCCCTTGGCGAGCTGCGCCATCAGCCCGGCCTGCGGGGCCGGAAGCGCCCGCCCACCGATTCCGCCCGTGGCCAGGTTGGCTTCGTGCAGCGCGATCATCGGCAGCATGAGAAACACCGCCAGCAGAGCGACCGCCAGCATCTCTACCAACTGCATCTTCCAGGGCGTTCCGCCCAGCAGATGGCCGGCTTTCAAATCCTGAATCAGCGATCCGGAAACCGAGGCCGCGATGGAAACGATGGCCGCGACGCCGAGCACCGCCGCCACCCCCGCCGCGCCGGTTTCGCGCATCGCCACCATCAGCAGCGCCGCCAGAATCAGCGCGCCGAGCACCAGCCCGGAAAGCGGCTGATTGGACACGCCGACCAGCCCGACAAGGTAGCCTCCCACCGCGGTCAGAAAGAATCCGCTGACGGACATCACCAGGGCCGCGCCGACCGCGGCCGCCCAGCCGTGCGTGAATCCGTAATAAATGCCGGTAATCGGCACTAAAAGCGCGAAAATTGCGCCAATAACGCCGCGAATCGGCAAATCGCGCTCCCGCGAATCCGGATCTTGCCCGTCCGGGGTCCCCGCGCCGCTCTTCAGCGCACCGCGGACCGATTCGATCAGCGACGCGCGCATGGAAAACAAAGTGTAGGCCGCCGCGGTGAGCATCGCGCCCACCGCGATCGGCCGCACCACATTTCGCCACAGCGCGAAGGCGTCGCCGGGCGAAGCGTGCGTGGCGGAGAAGAATTGAATCAGCGGGATCAGAATCCACCAGGCGAGGAATCCGCCGGCGAGCGTCACCGAAGCCAGTTGCGGGCCGATAATGTAGCCGATTCCCAGCAGCGCCGGCGAAAGTGCGGGTGTGGTCCAGTTGATCCCGCCGCCGTGTTCCACCGGAGGCTGGCCGGGCGCGTAGGAGATTCTCGCCCGCGGGAATGCCAGGAAGCCGGACAGCGCGTCGCGAAAGATGGTGAGACCCTTGTCGTCGCGCAGAACCTCGATGAATCCGCCGAAGGCCATGGACCCGAAGATCAGGCGCGGCGCGTTGGATCTTCCGGCGGTCTCGCCCGCGCGCAGCACCTCGACGCTGGCCACGCTTTCCGGCCAGGGCAGGGTGCGGTCGGAGAACAGCGGCCGGCGGATCAGCACGGTAAACATCACGCCGAGCATGCCGCCGGTGACCAGCAGCATCGATGCCTCCCAATAATGCGAGCGCAAGTCGGACCACAACGGGTGGCCGTTCATGTCGACCATGAGGAACGACGGGATCACGAAGATCGCGCCGCTCACCAGCGCCTCGCCCACCGAACCGGCGGTGCGCGCGATATTCTGCTCGAGCAACCCGCCGCGCATCCAGGGAATTTTGAAAACCGTCATGGCGATGACCGCGGCCGGAATGGTGGCCGCGACGGTCTGGCCGGCCTTCATCCCGAGATAAGCGTTGGCGGCTCCGAAAATAAAGGCCAGCAAGAGGCCAAGCAGCACTGCTTTGGGAGTAAGTTCGCGTTGCGGGGCGTTCATCAGGCCGACCATTCTAGCAGGAGCGGTTCCGGGTCCGTGCCGTCCGCGCGTTGCGCTACAGGGGTGCGCTACAGTGGTTAAACCAGGGAGGGAGGTTCCATGGACATTTCTCCTGCCGTGATCGCCGTGATCCTCATCGCGGTATATCTTCTCTCCAGCATCAAAATTCTGGCAGAGTACGAACGAGGTGTGATTTTCCGACTGGGCCGCCTGCTGGCCAATCCGAAGGGCCCCGGCGTGATTCTCGTCTTCCGTCCCATCGACCGGCTGGTGCGGCTTTCCCTGCGGGTGGAGGCCATGGAGGTGCCGCCGCAGGACGTGGTCACGCGCGACAACGTCACGGTCAAGGTGAACGCCGTGATTTACTTCCGCATTGTCGACCCGCGCAAGGCGGTGCTGGAGGTTTCCAATTATCTGTACGCGACGTCGCAGCTTTCGCAGACCACGCTGCGCAGCGTGCTCGGCGAAGTGGATCTCGACGAGCTGCTCAGCCAGCGGGAGAAGTTGAACCTCAAGCTGCAATCCGCCCTCGATCAGCACACCGGGCCGTGGGGCGTCAAGGTGTCGCTGGTGGAGGTGAAGCAGGTTGATCTGCCGGATCAGATGATCCGCGCCATCGCCCGGCAGGCCGAGGCCGAGCGCGAGCGCCGCGCGAAAATCATCAATGCCGAAGGCGAGATGGCCGCCGCGGTGAATCTGGAAAAGGCGGCGCAAACGCTGGCGCGGCAGCCCATGTCCATCCAGCTCCGCTACCTCGAAACACTGCTTCAGATCGGCGCGGAGAAGAACACCACCATCGTTTTTCCGCTGCCGGTGGATATACTAAATTCATTGGGAAATGTTTTAAGGAATCTGGCGGCGGAAAACTCCGGTGGCGGCGCACCCGCCGCCGGCGCGGCCGAATCCAGATAAGCTGGCATGGCGAAGAACGAAGACGGGGAGTTTGAATTAGTCCTGGGGAACCGCCAGTTACTGAGCGTGTTCTTCATCGTCGTGGTTTTGCTCGGCGTCTTTTTCACCATGGGTTACATCGTCGGGCGAAATTCCGCGCCGGCGGTTTCGGCCGAGGCGGCGCCGCCGCGCAGGGAGGCTAAGCCCATGGTGGTGGACACCGCCGCGCCGGCGCCCGCGCCGTCCTCCCCGGCCGAGGCCGCCTCCGCTCCGGTTCCGGCTGCGGAGCCGAAAGAAGAATCGCCGAAGCCCGCCGTGGAAACCGCCGCTCCGAAGCCGCCGCAGGCGGCCGAAACCCCCGCTTCCGGACAAACGTATTTGCAGCTTGCCGCGACCACCCGGCGGGAGGCGGACATCGAGGTGGACGTGCTGCGGAAGAAAGGCTTCAAGGCGATGGCCGCGGAAATTCCGGAAAAACCGGGGATGTTCCGGGTTCTGGTTGGCCCGATTCCGGAGGGCGAGGTAAATAAAACCAAGACCGATCTGAACTCCGCCGGTTTTCCGGGAGACAAGGCGATTCGCCGAACATTTTAATGGATGCGCTGGTTCAGATCGATGCGCCGCGGCCGCGCCTGCCGGAATGGCTGCGCAAGCCCCGCACGCATTTCCAATCGGTGCACGATTTGAAGGCGGATCTGCGCCGGCTGAATCTGCATACGGTTTGTGAATCGGCGCGCTGTCCCAATCTTCACGAATGTTTTCACCGCGGCGCGGCGACGTTCATGATTTTGGGCGACCGGTGCACGCGCGGCTGCAGGTTCTGCGCGGTGCCTAAGAGCCGTCATCCCGGCGTGCCGGATCCGAACGAGCCGGCCAACGTGGCGCGCATGGCGCAGCGGATGAAGCTGCGTTACGTGGTCATCACCAGCGTCAATCGCGACGATCTTCCGGACGGCGGTTCGCGGCACTTCGCGCAGACCGTTTGCGAGGTGAAGCGCGCGCTGCCGGAAGCCCGGGTGGAAGTGCTCACGCCCGATTTTTGCGGCGATCTGGCGGCGGTCGCGCGGGTCCTCGACGCGGCGCCGCACGTCTTCAATCACAATATGGAAACGGTCCCGCGTTTGTACAAGCGCGTGCGGCCGCAGGCGGACTACCGGCAGTCGCTCGGGGTTCTGCAATTCGCCAAGCAATACCGGCCGGAGTCGCTGACCAAGTCGGGATTGATGGTCGGGTTGGGAGAAAAGCCGGGCGAAGTGGAGGAACTGCTGCGCGATCTGCGCCAGGCGCGCTGCGATGTGGCCACCATCGGCCAGTATCTTCAGCCCACCCGGCGGAATCTGCGCGTGGCCGAATACGTCGCTCCCGCGCAATTTGACGCCTATCGCGATTTCGGCTTGTCGCTGGGCTTTAAGATGGTGTTTAGCGGTCCGCTGGTTCGCAGTTCGTACATGGCGGATCGGATCAGCCATCAGGCGGATCCCCAAACGCCGCAGTGATCCTCTTTCTTCTCTCCGCGTTTCTTTTGATCGCGATATTTCCCAACTTCAACTGGACCTGGCTCGCTCCGATCGCGCTTGCGCCGATGCTGGTCGCCTGCGCGCGAACCACAAGCTGGAGGCGGCGCTTCCTTTTCGGATGGCTCGCCGGGTTCATTTTTTGGTTCGGCGTCTGCGTCTGGATTGAATACGTGCTGGAAGTGCATGGCGGCCTCGGATTCTGGCTGGGCTGGCTTACGTTTCTGCTGTTCGCTGCGCTCAAGGGACTGCACATGGCGGCCTTCGCCGCCCTCGCCGGATGGCTGATGCCGCGCGCCTGGGCGATCCCGGCCGTTGCGGCGCTGTGGGCGGGGCTGGAGCGGACGCACGGCCCGCTCGGTTTCGCGTGGCTGCAACTCGGCAACGCGGGCATCGATATGCCGCTGCCGATGCGCGCGGCGCCGGTTCTGGGCGTGTTCGGATTGTCCTTCATCTTCGCGATGACGGCGTGCGCGCTCGCGCTGCTGGTGCTCCGCCGTCGGCGCGTCGAACTCGCCTGGCTGCTCGTTCTTCCGCTGCTCTTCGCCTTGCCCGCACAGCCGCCGCCGCAGGCCGGCGATCAGCGTGCGTTACTGGTTCAACCCAACATCGATCCGGAAATGGAGTGGTCGCCGGCGGCGTTGATGCGGGAGGAGCGCGATCTGTCGATTCTTTCGCATTCCTCAAATGGTTCTCTGATCATCTGGCCCGAAGCGCCCGCGCCTTTTTATCCAAGCGACGCCGCGTTTCGCGAATACGTTGCGGCGCTGGCGCGCGCCGAGCACGCCTATCTTCTTTTCGGCGGCGTCGGCTACAACCCGGATCGCCAGCCGCTCAATTCGGCGTTCCTTTTCTCTCCGGACGGCGAAATGCTCGGCCGTTACGACAAAATCAATCTGGTGCCGTTCGGCGAGTTTGTGCCGAAGGTGTTTTTCTGGGTGAATCGCATCACCAAAGAAGCGGGCGATTTCGCGCCGGGCACGCGCATCGTGGAATTTCCGGTGGATCATCACAAGCTTGGCGCGTTTATATGTTATGAATCGGCGTTTCCGGATTTCGTCCGGCAATTCGCGCGCGGCGGAGCGGAGGTGCTGGTGAACATCTCCAACGACGGCTACTTCGGCCACAGCGCCGCGCGCGAGCAGCACCTGGAACTGGTGCGGATGCGGGCGGCCGAAAACCGGCGCTGGATTCTGCGCGCCACCAACGACGGAATCACCGCGACCGCCGATCCGGCGGGAAGAATCCGTTATCGCATGCCGCCGTATCGGGAAATGGCGGGGGAGGTGACGTACCAGTTCGAATCGACTCTGACGCCGTATACCCGATACGGCGACTGGTTCGCCTGGTCCTGCCTGGCCGCCGGGCTGGCTTGCGTACTGCTTGCCTGGCGCCGGAACACGCCGGAGGCGCCTCCAGCGGCCGGCGAAATCCGGGTGGGGAAGTAAGTGGCCCGCCGCGCCGAAGCCGGCGGCGCGCAAACCCCGGGCGTGGCTGGCGCGGCGTTACCCATGGCGGATGACGAGGACGTCGCCATCCTTGACGATGTACTCTTTCCCTTCGAGCCGGAGCAGTCCTTTTTCCCGCACGCCAGCATAGCCGTTCAGATCCACCAGTGATTTCCAGTTCACCACTTCGGCGCGGATAAACTTCTTTTCAAAATCGCTGTGAATCGCGCCGGCCGCTTTCTGCGCGGTGCTGTTGCCCGGGATCGTCCAGGCCCGCACTTCGGTTTCACCCGCCGTCAGGAACGACATCAGCCCGAGCAGCGAGTAAGTCGCCGAAATCAACCGCTCCAGGCCGGATTCCTGCAATCCGTAGCTTTTGAGATATTCCCCGGCGTCTTCCCCGGACAGTTCGGCCAGCTCCGCCTCGATCTTGCCGCAGATGGCGGTCACCGCGGTTTTCCTTCTTGCTGCGAACGCGCCGGCGCGGTACCGCTCTTCGATCTCCCGCATGCGGGGCGCGTCGTTTTCGCCGAGGTTCAGCACCGCCAGCATCGGTTTTTGAGACAGAAACTGAAACCCGCGGATGCGCTTTTCCTCCTCGGCGGAAAACTCCAGGCCGCGCAGCGGGCGGTTGGCCTCCAGCTCTGCTTTCAGCCTTGCGAGCAGCGCGAACTCGGCGTCCAGATCCGGGCTTTTCATGCGCTTGCGATCCTTGTCCACGCGCTCCATTCGTTTTTCGATCACTACCAGATCGCTGAGGATCAGCTCCATCTCGACGTCTTCAAAATCGCGCAGCGGATCGACCGAGCCCTTTTCGTGCGGCACCGTGTCGCTTTCAAAAACGCGCAGCACGTGCGCCATTGCATCCACCACGCGCAGGCTGGCCAGATAGCTGGGATCGCGCAGCGCCTCTTTGGAGATGGCGGGAAAGTCCAGGTATTCCACGGTCGCGTGGGTAACCTTGGGCGGGTGGAAAATCTTCGCCAGTGCGTCCAGGCGCGGGTCCGGAACCTTGGCCACTCCGACGCGCGCTTCGAGCGCGCCGACGCGCGCCGCTTCATGCACTCCGGTCAGGATCGTAAACAGGCTTGTCTTGCCCACCATCGGCAGGCCAACGATTGCGGTTTTCATGGGTCGGATCGGGGCAGCGGACACCGGCGGTGCGATCCCGCGGCCCGCTTCTTACAAAGGCACGTCCACCAGCGTGAGGATTTCGGCCAGGATTTTTTCCGCCGCCTCCGCCGATCTCTGCGCGACGGCCGCCCGCGCGTTCACCACCACGCGGTGCGCAAACACCGGAACCGCCAGGCGCTTGACGTCGTCCGGCGTGACGTAATCGCGGCCCTCCACTGCGGCGTAGGCCTGGGAGGCGCGATACAAGGCCTGGGCGCCGCGCGGGCTTACGCCCATCGCCAGCGATTCGTGGGCGCGCGTTTTCTCGACGATCGCCAGCATGTAGTCCACCAGGGCCTCGTCGACGTTGACTTGCGCCGCGGCATCCTGCAACGCGATCAATTCGTCGCCGGAGATCACCGGAGGTACGATCCCGGAAGCCGGAGCCGCTCCCTGCCGCAGAATCTGCCGTTCGGCCTTCAAATCCGGATAGCCGATCCGGATCCGCATCAGAAACCGGTCCAGTTGCGACTCCGGCAGCGGATACGTTCCGTGATGCTCCACCGGGTTCTGCGTGGCGATGACCATGAATGGCTGCGCCAGCGGCCAGGAGCGCCCGTCGATGGTCACCTGCAATTCGTTCATCGCCTCCAGCAGGGCCGACTGCGTCTTGGGCGTGGCGCGATTGATTTCATCGGCCAGCAGAAAATTGGTGAAGATGGGGCCCTGCTTGAATTCGAACTCCTGGCTGTGGGCGTTGTAAATGGTGACGCCGAGCACGTCGCTCGGCAGCATGTCGGAGGTGAATTGCAGGCGCTGGAAATTCGAGCGCACCGCGCGCGCCATGGCCTGGGCCAGCGTGGTTTTGCCGACCCCCGGCACGTCCTCGATCAGCAGGTGCCCGCGCGCCAGCAGGCACGCCAAAGACAGGCGCAAAACCTCCGCCTTGCCGCGAAGCGCTTCGCCCAACGCCGATTCAATTTCAGATAACCTGGAGAGCGAAACGGGCGGGGAATATACGGAGTCCCGCTGAACCATCATGCCCATCATATCGAAAACAGTGCTGTTTTTCGCGGCCGCCGCGGCAGCCGCGCAGAGCCGTCCTCAGGCGGCCAAGACGGCGGGGCCGGAAGCGGAGATCCGGGCCGTCCTGTTCCGCCAGGAAGCCGCCTGGAACCGCGGCGACACCGAAACTTTCCTGCAAGGATATGCCGCCAACACGACGTTCGTCGGCGACCGCATCACGCGCGGCCTGAACGAACTGCGCGTGCGCTACCAGTCGCATTACCCCACCGCCGCATCCATGGGGCGGCTGACTTTTGCCGACTTAGAGGTCCACATGATGGGCGCCGACTACGCCTACGCGATCGGCCACTGGCGCCTGGACCGGACCGCGGAAGGCGGCGGAAATGCCGGAGGCTATTTTTCTCTCGTGTTCAAAAAAACCGAAAAAGGCTGGAAGATTATTCTCGACCACACGACTTGAGCGGCCTTCAATCCAGACTCATGTTCACGACTTCAACGGCGAAGCGTTCCGGCGGGAACGCCGATACCGGCGCGGGACTCAGGTTCGCCCAGGTGGAATACGCCGTAGTCGCCACCGAGGAGTTCAGATAGAAAAGGAACTGATTCGAAAAACAGCGCAGCGGCGGAGGCTGCCGGAACGTCAATCGCATCCCCACCGCTTTCTCGATGCCCACGCCGCCGGTCTCCACATCTTTATCTTCAAGCAGGGTCACGAAGCTCGACCGGCCGGCGTGCGGCCATACGTCGGCGCGCAGCAGGTTCCGTAGATCCACGCGCGCCTCAAAAGTCGTCTCGCACTGGCGGATCCATTCGAGGATGCTGTCGCCCCACTGCCAATGCCGCACGAATTCCAGATACTGCTCCACCAGGTTGATCGCCAGATCCATTTTGCGGCGCTCGATGTCCCGCTGCGCCTCGCCGGTGACCGGCTCCAGATGGATCATATCTTCCGTCTCAATCAAGGTGTTTGCCATCTCCATCACCTTGTCGAGCCGTTTTACGCCGGGTGTCATACGAACCAGCAGCGGTGGCAGTTCGTGGGTCTTCGACCCTGGCACTTCGACGAACTTTCGATCACCCACTATCATAACGGTCCTTCGTAACTGTTATCGGCTGGTGGCGTTGAAAACCTGACCACTCCTTATCGCCGACCATTATAGTCGACGTTCCAAAACTCTTGCACGTTACGTGCCGCCGGTTTAAGCCACTCGATTTACGGAGTTTTCCCGAGCCGGGCGCGAAGGCCGGCCACGGTCTGCCGCCATCCGGGATCGGGGCGGAGATGTAACGCGGCTTCAAGCTCCGCCAAAGCCTCCTCTGCACGATTCAGTTGAAGATACGCGCCGCCGAGCCCGTAATGCGCTTCCGGGTAATCCGGACGCGCCCGCAAAGCGGCCCGGTACTCGGCGGCCGCATCCTGCCAGCGGTCCTGCCGGGCATAAATCACCGCGAGATTGTAGTGCGCTTCGGCGAAATCCGGCTTGATCTGGATCGCCGCTTGCCATTGCGCGGCGGCCTCCGGGATGCGCGAAGCGCGGGCCAGTGCGGCTCCATAGTTATAATGCGCCTCGGCGAAGTTCGGATCCTGAGCGAGCGCGGCCTGATAGTGCGCGATCGCCTCCTCCAGACGTCCGGGAATTTTCGCCAGCGCATCGGCCAGTCCCGCCTGCGCGTGAGCGGAGTCCGGCCGGATCCGCAGCGCCGCCTCGAACTCGGCGGCGGCCGTCTCCGGTTGGGACTGAGCAAGCCAGGCTTGGCCCAGATTGTAATGCGCGCGGGCGCAGTCCGGATACGCGCGGGCCGCGCTTGACCAGAAGCCGATGCTGTCGCGCCAATCGAAGTTTCGGGCGTAGGCGCGGGCGCCAAACGCGGCGCAGATCGCGGCTAAGGCAGCGTATCGAAGCCCGCCGCGGCCGCCCATCTTCTCAAGCGCAATGGCCGCGCATCCGCACAAGCCGATGGCGGGCAGATACATGAAGCGTTCCGCCATGATCGCGCCGATCGGGAAAAGCAGGTTCGACGTCGGCAGGATCGCCAGGGCAAAAAGTCCGGCGAAAAACAGAATCCGGCGATCGCGGCGAAGAAGAAATATTAAGCCGATCAGCGCAACACACGCCAGCAATGCGGCGAGCGCCGCCCAATCCAACGGATGCCAGGTGAACAACGGAATGGCGTTGAAGGAATAGTCGCCTGACAGACGCGCCGGCCACACGAACAGCCACAGCAGCTTGCCCAGAACTTTAATTGCCGTCATCCGGCCGGCGAAAAAACCGGCGGAGGCGATTGGATTCACCGCCGGCAGGATCTCCAGGCGCGTTTCGATCCGCGACCGCAAATAGAAATACGCCGCCAGCGGGATCAGCGCCGCGGCGTAATTCCAGGCGCGCTTTCGCCATCCGTTTCGCGCCCACAGGACATCGTAAAGAACCATCGCGCCGGGCAAAATCGCCGCGCTTTCCTTCGAAAAAATACCAATCCCCTGCGCGGCGGCCAGCGCCATCCGCCACGCCGTCCGTTTGCGTCCCGAAGCCGCGGCCGCGCGGATGTGGCACAGCAGCCCGGCCAGGACTCCAAAGGCCGCCAGCAGATCCGCGCGCCCGACGATGTTGGTCACCGATTCGGTAAGCAGCGGATGAACCGACCAGATCGCCGCCATCGCGAACGCCGGCGCGGCCTCGGCGAAGATGGCCAGCCCCAGGAGGTAGACCAGCGCGGCGTTTCCGGCGTGCAGCGCCAGGTTGACCGCGTGATAGCCGGGCGGATCGGTCCCTTCATCCAGAATCGCGTTGTTGAACAGGTAAGAGAGTGTCGCCAGCGGGCGATACAGCCCCGAATTGACCGCCGGATACCAATATTCCTTGGCGAAGATCAGCCCGACGTTTTCCGCGGTCGCGGCGCGGATGCGCGGGTCCCGCCCGATGATCGCCGCGTTGTCAAACACCAGCCCGCCCTCGAACGAGTTCGAATAGACCAGGAAAACCGCCGCCCCAAGCACGGCGATCCGGGCGGCATGGCGCGAAAAGCTTTGCGGCGCGCGGCCCGGGGCGGATTGCTTCTTGTTGGCCGGCACGAGCGACCCTTAATTATAACTTGCTCCCCTACCGGATCAGCCGCAAGCTCCGCCCCAGCCGCGTCCATTTCGCCCGGTTCAGGCGCTCCAGCTCCGCCTGGGCTTGCCTGAGCTCCTGCGCCAGCGTTTCCACCGCGCCCCAGGCCTTTTTCTCGGATGCTTCTGCGCGGCGGAAGTCCTCCACCGCCTGCTTTCGAGCCGCCTCCGATTCGAGGGCCCACTCGGTCCGCTCCCGCCAGTCGGACTCCACGCGGCGGATCCAGGCGATGCGCTGCTCCGTTTCGGCCACCCACTGCTGATGCGCCATTTCGTGATGCGCGCTGTGGCGCTCATATTCCGCGGTGATGGCTTCCAGATCGCGAATCTTGCGCGCGGCCAGGCGGCAAGCCTCGCGATATTCGTTGGCCAGCTCCGCCACCGGCGGCTGAAATTTGCCTTTGCGCGCCACCACCGGAAGCGACCACGATACGGCGTGATCGATGCCGTGCTCCGGCCGGTTCTCGCCCGCAAAACGCACCTCGTTGAAACCGGCCTTGAGCAGATGATCGCGCAGGCTCGATTCAGTAAACGTCCGCATCTCCAGCGTTGATCCGTGCCCTCCATGAAAGACCAGATCCTCGAACGTCTCGATCGATCCGTCGCGCCGGCGGTTCACCAGAACCAGTTGTTCGCCCAGGCGCGCCAGCGTGTATTCGTGCAGCTCCGGGAAATGCTCTTCCGTGTTGCCGCCGATGTTGTAGGGCGTGGTCATCAGCAGGAGTCCATCCGGTTTGAGCAGCGAGTGCAGCGCGGCGAAGGCGCGCTCCACCGGCGGCGGAACGTGCTCCATCACTTCGCTGGAAAGAATGAAGTCGTACCGCCCGGCGTCCCGCGGATCGGGATTGGTAACGTCAAAGCGCGGCGATTGATGATAAAACGTGTTCGTATAATCGAACTTCCTCCCGAGCAAATCGGCGATTTGGGGCGTGTCGCTCATGCCGAGGCCGCGGATGCCTTTGAGGACGGGGAACTCGGGCACCGCCAGCACGATGCCAAAAATCTCTTCCGACAGCAGCGCGATCAGCGCGCGCAGCCGCAGCGAGGATCCGCACGCCGTGCAGCTTTGGCCCTCGCGCGTCATCTCCCCGGCCGAGAACGCGGAAGCCGAGCCGCACACATTGCAGACGAAGGACATCCTCCGTTATGCTAGACGATTTCCCGATCCCGGTTCGGCCCGCAGCAGCGGTCCAATGCCGTCCGCTCCGCGATAAGCTGAAGTTGGCTTGCCTGTTCTTTCCGTGAAAGGTCTCACCAAGGTGTATGGCGCCGCCGCCGCCGTCGATCACATTTCCTTCGAGGTCGGCAGCGGCGAGATCGTCGGATTATTGGGGCCCAACGGCGCCGGGAAAACGACCACCATCAATATGATTCTCGGTGTGCTCCGGCCGAGTGCGGGCAGCATCCGGATCGAAGATGTCGATCTTTCGCTCCACCGTTCGCGCGCGCTGGACTGCACGAATTTCGCCGCGGTCTACGCCCCGCTGCCCGGCAATCTGACGGTGGAGCAGAATCTGCGGATCTTCGGGATGCTGTACGGCGTCGCGAATCTGTCCCAGCGCATCGAAACTCTGCTGCGCCAGTTCGCCCTGCTCCGTTTCCGCCATGCCAAATGCGGCGTTCTTTCCTCCGGCGAGCAGACGCGCGTCTGCCTGGCCAAGGCGCTGCTCAACCGCCCGCGCCTTCTTCTGCTGGATGAGCCGACGGCCTCGCTCGATCCGGCGGTCGCCGCCGATATTCGCAAAATGATTCTGGAATTCACCGCGGAAAGCGCCGGCGGAGTTCTGTGGACTTCGCACAATATGTACGAAGTTCAGGAAGTCTGCGACCGGGTGCTGTTTTTATCGCACGGAAAAATTCTGCTGGAGGGCAATCCCAAAACATTGCCTCGCGAACACGGCAAATCGACGCTTGAGGAGCTGTTTATCGCCGTCGCGCGCGAGCCTCTGGCGCTCGAAAAGCTATGACCGCCAGCCGGATCTTGGCCATCACGCTGCGGCAGTTCTATCTCTTTCGCGGCAGCCCGGCGCGGGTCTTGCCGCTGTTTGCCTGGGTCGCCATCGACATCGTTTTGTGGGGATTCATCACCAAATACTTAAACGCGGTCACTCACACCGGATTGAACTTCGTGCCGCTGCTGCTCGGGGCGGTGCTGCTGTGGGATTTCCTGACGCGCGTCATGCAGGGCGTGACCACTGCGTTTTTCGAGGACGTGTGGACGCGAAATTTTCTGAACCTGTTCTCCACGCCGCTGACGCTCGCCGAGTACATCACGGGCCTGGTCCTGACCGGCGTTTTGACCAGCGCGTTCGGGCTGGCGGCGATGGTCGTTCTGGCGTCGCTGGCGTTCGGCCTGTCGTTTCTGATTTACGGCGCGATGCTGGCGCCGTTCCTGCTGATCCTGTTCGTGTGGGGAGTCGCGCTGGGCGTGGCGGCCAGCGGCATCGTGCTCCGCTTCGGCCCGGCGGCGGAATGGTTCATCTGGCCGATTCCCGCCCTGCTTTCGCCGTTCGCCGGCGTGTTCTATCCGCTCTCGACGCTTCCCGCTTGGATGCGGGTCATCGCGCGAACCCTTCCGGCTTCCTATGTCTTTGAAGGAATGCGCGCAGGGATCGCCCATCAGAGTGTATCCGCGGCCATGCTCCTCTCCGGAGCTTGTCTGGCCGCCGTCTATCTGGCCGCGGCAAGTTGGATCTTCACAAGCATCTATCGCCATGCGCTGCGCACCGGCCTGATCGCCAGATACAGCGCCGAATCGGTTTCCTGACGGTTACAGCACACGCAGGGCGTCGCAGGGGAACTCGATCAGCCACTGCTCGTTCGCGCGCTGCGTTTCATAGTCGGCGTGCGGGAGATCGACCGCCAGTCCGTCGAATTGCAGCCGCACTCCCCGCACCCGCTCCACTACCCGCTTTAATTCCGCCGGAATCTGATTCGGGCCGGGGCGGCCATCTCGCGGAAGCGCCCGCAACTGCTCCGGACGGACGCAAACCGTCACGCGGTCTCCTTTTAGATGTCCGGGAAAATAAGGACCCTCGATTTCAAATTCGCCGATCTGAAGCCGGCTGCGATTGCGGCCCGGATCGAGCACCCGGATTTCGGCGGGAATCAGATTGAATGCGCCGAGCAGCCGCGCCACCTCGAGGTTCGCGGGCTGATCGAGAATCCTGCGGGGCGGCCCGCTCTGCGCGATGCGGCCTTCGTGCAAAACGATCATCTCCTCGCCCAGCTCGAAACATTCCTCAAGATCGTGGGTCACCAGCAGCATCGGGGTCTTGAATTCGGACCGAACCTGGCGGAGGATTTCGTAGAATTCGGCGCGCAGCGGCGCGTCCAGCCCCTGCGCAGGCTCGTCGAGCAGCAAAATTTTCGGCGATCCGATCAGCGCCCGCGCAATCGAGCATCGCTGTTTCTGGCCGCCGGAAATTTCATGCGGCCGGCGCCCGGCGATATCCTGCAAGCGGAATTTTTCCAGCAGCTCATTCACCCGGCGATGGCGCTCCAGGCGCGGGCGCCGCTCCGCCGCGAACGCCAGATTTTCGCGCAGCGTCATGTGCGGGAACAGCGCGTAGTTTTGAAACACGTAGCCGCAGCGGCGGGCCTGCGGCGGCAGGTGGACGCCGGTGGCGGCGTCGAACAGGATGGCGTCGTCGAGCATGATCCGGCCTTCCTCCGGCCGCACGAATCCCGCGATCGCATCAAGCGTCAGGGTCTTGCCGGAGCCGCTGGGTCCGAACAGCGCGGTTACGCCGCCGCCGGCGGAAAACTCCAGGTTGAGGGAAAAACCGGCCGCGTCCGGACGGGCCGGAAATGTTTTTTTGATCCGGGCTTTGATCATCGCGACTTTACGATGGCGGGCGCCAGCCGGTTGGCGAACGTTAAAATTACCAGCGCGATCGCCGAAATCACCAGCACCAGCACGCGCGCGGCCAATCCGTTGCCGGACTCCACCGCGTCATAAATCGCCAGCGCCATGGTTTGCGTGCGGCCGGGAATGTTTCCGGCGACCATCAGCGTCGCGCCGAAATCGCCCAGGGCCTGCGCGAAGGCCAGCGCGGAGGCGGCGTAAATCGGCCGGCGCGCCAGCGGCAACGTCACGCGCCAGAACAGCTTCCATTCCGAGGCGCCCAGCGTCCGCGCCGCGCGCTCGTAGCTGCGGTCGATGTTTTCCAGGGCCGCGCGCGAGGACTTCACCAGCAGCGGGAAGGAGTGCAAAAACGCCGCCGCCACCGCCGCTTTCCAGGTGAACACCAGCGGCGATCCGAACATTTTTTCCCAAATTTGTCCGATGGGGCTTTCGCGGCCGATCACCACCAGCAGATAATATCCGAGCACCGTCGGCGGCAAAACCAGCGGCAGCGTGACCGCAGCGTCCAGCGCTTCTTTGCCGCGGAAATCGCGGTTGGCGAGCAGGTAGGCGATCGCCACGCCCACCGCGATTCCCAGCGCGGTCGCCGCCAGCGCGACGCGCAGGCTGAGCCACAACGGGAACCAGTCGATCGGCATGGCCTATTTTAGCGTTTGCGCCCGTACCGCCGGCTACTCACTCTCGCCGCCGACCTTCAGGACCGCCAGAAACGCCTCCTGCGGAATCTCCACCCGGCCCACGCGCTTCATCCGGCGCTTGCCCTCTTTTTGCTTTTCAAGCAGCTTGCGCTTGCGCGTGATGTCGCCGCCGTAGCACTTGGCCAGCACGTTTTTCCGCATCGCCGGGATATTTTCCCGCGCGATCACTTTATTGCCGATGGCCGCTTGCAGCGCGACTTCAAACATCTGCCGCGGGATCAGCTTGCGCAGCCGCTCAATGAGGTGTTTCCCGCGTTCGTAGGCGAAATCGCGGTGCACGATCATGGACAGCGCGTCGACCGGCTCGCCCGCCACCAGCACGTCCAGCTTCACCATCGGCGAGACGCGATGTCCGGCGAAGTGATAATCGAGCGACGCGTATCCGCGCGAAGCCGACTTGAGCCGGTCGTAGAAATCCAGCACGATCTCATTCAGCGGCAATTCATAAACCAGCAGCACGCGCCCGGCGCCGATGTACTCGAATTTCTTCTGCGTCCCGCGCTTTTCCTCGAGCAGTTTTAAAATCTCGCCGAGGAACTCCTCGCGCGTGATCACCGTCGCGTCGATGATCGGCTCCTCGATTTGCCTGATTTCGGCGGGATTGGGAAATTTCGTGGGATTGTCCACCTCGAACACGCCTCCGTCGAGGGTGGTGACTTTGTAGCGGACGCCCGGCGCGGTGGTGATCAGGTCGATTTGAAATTCGCGCTCCAGCCGCTCCTGCACAATCTCCAGATGCAGCAGCCCCAGAAAGCCGCAGCGGAAGCCGAAGCCCAGCGCGGCGGAGTTTTCCGGCTCGAAGCTGAACGCGGAGTCGTTCAATCGCAGTTTTTCCAGCGCGTCGCGAAGCAGGCCGTGCTCGTGCGACTCCACCGGATACAATCCGGCGAACACCATCGGCTTCATCGGCTCGAATCCCGGCAGCGGCTCGGCGGCGGGATGGGCGTGATCGGTAATCGTGTCGCCGATCTGCGCGTCGGAAACGGTTTTGATGTTGGCGAACAAAAAACCCACTTCGCCGGCCGACAGCTCATCACAGGGCACGGGCTTGGGCGACTGATAGCCGAGCCCCTCCACTTCATACACCGTGTTGGTCGCCCACAAGCGGATCTTCTGGCCGACCTTCAGGCGCCCGGAAAACACGCGCGCCAGAATCATCACCCCGCGATAGGGATCGAACCAGGAGTCGAAAATCAGCGCGCGCAGCGGATCCTCGGGCGAGCCCTTCGGCGGCGGCACCAGATGCACCACCGCTTCCAGCACTTCCGGAATGCCGACGCCGTTTTTGGCGCTGGCCAGAATCGCGCCGCTGGCGTCCAGGCCGATGACGTGCTCAATCTGCTCGCGGACGCGGTCCGGCTCGGCCGAGGGCAGATCGATTTTATTGATTACCGGAATAATTTCCAGATTGTGATGCAGCGCCAGATACGTGTTGGCCAGCGTCTGCGCCTCCACCCCTTGCGAGGCGTCCACCACCAGCAGCGCGCCTTCGCAGGCTTGCAGGCTGCGGGAAACCTCGTAGGTGAAATCGACGTGGCCCGGCGTGTCGATCAGATTGAGCTGATATAAATTTCCGTCGGAGGCGCGGTAGTTCAGGCGCACGGCGTGAGCTTTGATGGTGATGCCGCGCTCCCGCTCCAGATCCATCGAATCCAGCACCTGATCCATCATTTCGCGCTGCGATAAGGCTCCCGTGGCTTCCAGCAGGCGGTCGGCCAGCGTCGATTTGCCGTGGTCGATGTGTGCAATAATGCTGAAATTCCGGATGTAGTCGGGGAGCATGCGGTAAACTTGGTGCTGGAATCCCTATTATCCCACGATGTCGAATCAGCCGATCGAATGGGCACACGACGGACGAGGCTTGCGCCTGGCGATCGTGGTGTCGCGTTTCAACCGCCGCGTCACCGATAAGCTGCTGGAGGAGGCGCAAGCGGCCTTGCAGCGGGCCGGCGCCGGGCGCGCCCCCGTCTTCTACGTCCCCGGCGCGTTCGAGCTGCCCTTGGCCGCCAAGCTCCTGGCCCACACGCACGCCTATCACGGCATCGTGGCCCTGGGCGCGGTCATCCGTGGCGAAACGCCGCATTTCGACTACGTCGCGGCCGAAGCCGCCCGCGGATTGCAGCAGGTGATGCTCGAAACCGGCGTGCCGGTGTCCTTCGGAGTGCTCACCACGGAAAATCTGGAGCAGGCCGAGGCGCGCGTGACCAAAGGCGCCGACGCCGCCCTGACCGCCATCGAGATGGCCCGCTTCAGCGCCTCGGTCGCGCAAGCCGCGCGGAGCTGACCGATGCCCGCCCGCCACCGTTCCCGCCAGCGCGCTCTCCAGGTCCTGTTCCTATGGGACCAGCGGCGGCAAACCATCGAGGACGCCATCTCCGCGTTTTACGAAACCCTGTCGGCGGAGGAGGACTCCCCGCGCGCCGCCCCCGACGAGTTTATGGAAGCGCTGGTGCGCGGGGCCAGCGAAAACGCGCCGTCCATCGACCGGCGCATCGCCGAAAAATCGGAAAACTGGCGGCTGGAGCGGATGCCCGCGGTGGACCGCAACATCCTGCGGCTGGCCGTTTATGAAATGAGCGAGCTGAAAACTCCGGCGCCGGTGGTGATCGACGAGGCGCTGGAGCTGGCGCGCCAGTTTTCCGGCGACGAATCGGTGTCTTTCATCAACGGCGTGCTCGACGCGGTGCACAAGGGCGGGAGCTGAAGCCGGATTCACCGGCCGCGCCGCGCAGTGGCTCGCCACGCGCCGCCGCCCTATTTTTTCTCGATCGCCAGAACCGCCGCCTGCGTTCCCGCCTTCGCCCGGACGATCGTGAGGGTGACGCTGCGCTTCTTGTCCGCGCTCACCGCGCTGAGCAGGCCGCCTGCCTCGCTCATCATCGGCCGGACCGCAAATCCGTTTTTCGTGAGCCGGTCCTGAAAAAACGCGGCAACGCCGGCAGGCGCCTCCGCCGTCTTGAACGAGTAGGTGTGGCGCGACTCCCCGCCTCCCGCGGAGTGGTGGACTCCTTCCGCCGGAGCCGGGTACAGCGGCAGCCAAGCCGGCATTTTCGCCATCGCCGCGGCCGGATCGAAACTGAAACTTCCTTCCGAGGACTTCAGCGTCAGACGGCCTTCGCCAGCGGCCGGCGAATGGCGCTCCAGGCCGGCCACGGCCAGCGCGAGCGCCGCCGCCGCCGCGCCACCCAGAATCGCGATCCTTGGGCCCATGCCCGGATCATCGTCGGAATGGCGCCCAAACGTTACAATAGGTCGGCATGACACACAAATTCCATAGCTGGGATTCGGTTCCGCTGGAGACCCTGAGCGACGTGATCTCGCGCAAGGTGATCAGCGGGGAAAAGGCGATGGTCGCGCAGGTGTTTTTGAAAAAAGACGCCGTCGTTCCCGAGCACCACCACGAAAGCGAGCAGATCACATACATTGTTGAAGGCGCTCTGAAGTTCGATATTGAAGGCCGCCAGGTGATCGTCCGCGCGGGCGAAGTTCTGCACATTCCCTCTAATGTTCCGCATCGCGCCGTGGCGCTTGAGGACACCGTAGATCTGGACATTTTTTCGCCCATCCGCGCCGACTGGTTGAGCAAGGATGACGCTTATCTCCGGCGCGGCGATCGCCAGAGGACCTGAGCCGATGGACCTGGAATTGAAGGACCGCGTCGCGCTGGTGGCCGCCTCCAGCCAGGGATTGGGCAAAGCGGTCGCCTTGGGGCTGGCGCGGGAAGGCGCCAAGCTCGCCTTGTGCTCGCGGAAGGCCGACGCCGTGGAAGCGGCCGCGCGGGAAATTCGCGGCGCAACCGGAGCCGACGTGTTCGCCGCCGCCGCTGACGTAACCGATGAGCACCAGGTCGGCGCTTTCGTCCAACGCGTGAATGAGCGGTTCGGACGCATCGATATTTGCGTCGCCAACGCGGGCGGCCCGCCGGCCAAGCCCTTCGACGCCACCACCGCCGAGGACTGGCGCCGCGCCATCGATTTGAATCTGATGAGCACGCTGTTTCTGGCCAGCCGGGTTTTGCCGGGCATGAGGGCGCGCAAGTGGGGCCGTCTGGTGGCCATCACCTCGCTCAGCGTCAAGCAGCCGGTGGAGGGATTGATCCTCTCCAATTCCGTGCGCGCCGCGGTGGTGGGACTGGTCAAAACCCTGTCGAACGAGTACGCGCCGGATAACGTGCTGGTGAATAACGTGTGCCCCGGCTACACCGCCACCGATCGCCTGGGCGAGCTGGCGGCGGCCCTGGCCAAGACAGCGGGCGTTTCCCCGGCCGAGATTGAAAAGCGCTGGACCAGCCAGATCCCGATGGGGCGCCTGGGCCGACCCGAGGAGTTCGCCGACGTGGTGGTCTTTTTATGCTCGGCGCGGGCCAGCTATGTCACCGGCCAGTCGATCCTGGTCGACGGCGGCTGCGTGAAGGCGCTGATGTAGCCCGCCCCGTCGCATTTTTGCGGAATCAGTGTTATCTTCGCCAAAAGGGAATTTGACATGCCTACACAGAAAACGCTCCTCGCAATCGGCGTCGCCGCGGCCGGCCTGGTCGCTTCGGCGCAGTGGAAGCCCAAGGACACCGAATGGCCCACTTATACCGCGGATCTGGCCGGATCAAAATACCGGCCCCTGGATCAAATCAATGCGTCCAATTTCAGCAAGCTGGAAATCGCCTGGCGCCTGAAGACCGATAATTTCGGCACCAAGCCCGAATATAAGCTCGAAGGCACGCCGTTGATGGTCAACGGCGTCATCTACGCCACGGCGGGAACGCGCCGCGATGTGGTCGCCCTCGACGCCAAAACCGGCGAGATCAACTGGGTCCACAGCCTTCGCGAGGGACAGCGCGCCGCGCTTTCCCCGCGCCAGCTCTCCGGACGCGGCCTGGCCTTCTGGAGCGACGGCCACGGCGACGACCGCGTGATTTACGTCACCACCGGATATAGGCTGGTCGCGCTGAACGCCAAGACCGGCATGATGATCCCCTCCTTCGGCGAAAACGGCATGATCGACTTGAAGAAAGGGATGTACACCGGCACCGGCCAGCCGATCGATCTGGAAACGGGGGAAGCGGGCCTGCACGCCGCGCCGACGGTGGTCAACGACACGGTCATCGTCGGCTCCGCGTTCAAGGAAGGCATGACCGTGAGGACGCACAATAACACCAAGGGCCTGGTCCGCGCCTTCGACGTCCGCACCGGAAAACTCCTGTGGACGTTTCACACCATCCCCAAAAAGGGCGAGTTCGGCTATGACACCTGGGAAAACGGCTCGGCCGACGTCAACGGCAACACCGGCGTCTGGACCCAGATCACGGTCGATCCCCAGCTCGGCCTGGTGTATCTGCCGGTGGAATCGCCCACCTCGGATTACTACGGCGGCGAGCGTCCCGGCGACAATCTTTTCGGCGAGAGCCTGGTCTGCGTCGATCTGAAGACCGGCCAGCGCAAATGGTATTTCCAGATCGTGCATCACCCCATCTGGGATTACGATCTGTCCTCGGCGCCCCTGCTGGTGGACATCAACGTGGACGGCAAGCCGATCAAGGCCGTGGCGCTTCCGACCAAGGAAGCGTTTCTCTATGTATTCGACCGCGTGACCGGGAAACCGGTGTGGCCCATCGAGGAGCGGCCGGTGCCGCAGTCCGACGTGCCCGGCGAAAAAACCTCCAAGACCCAGCCGTTCCCCACCAAACCGCCGGCTTACGCGCGGAATTACATCAAAGTTCCCGACGATCTGATCGATTTCACGCCCGAAATGCGGGCCGACGCGATCGACCGCTTGAAAAGCTATCGCGTGGAAGGGATGTTTACGCCGCCGGTGATCGGAGATCCCGCGCACTGGCTGGGGGGCATCAATCTGGGCAACGCCAGCGGCGGCACCAATTGGCCGGGCGCCGGTTTCGATCCGGTCACGCACATCGTTTACGCGCAGGCCGCGCAGTCCTATGTGACGCCGATTTCCCTGCGCACGCCGCCGCCCGGATTTTCCGATATTCGCTACGTCTCCGGCCGCAATGATCAGGAATTCCGCGTCGCGGAAGGTCCCGGCTACGGCAGCGCGGCGGATTATCCGGTGCAGCGCGCCGCCCGCGGAACCGGTCGCGGAGCCGGCGCAGGCTCGGTTGCGGGCGCGGGAGGACGCGGCGCGGCTCGCGGTGGCGGCGGCGGAGGCGGTCTGCTGATTCAGGGCTTGCCGATTGTGAAGCCGCCTTACGGCGTCATCTCGGCGATTGATCTCGATCAAGGCACGCTCAAATGGCAGGTGCCCTACGGCGAGACTCCGGATAACGTCCGCAATCATCCCGCCTTGAAAGGACGCGACATCGGCAACACCGGCATGAATGGCAGCGTCGGCGTGCTGATCACCAAGACGCTGGTCATCGTCGGCGACAGCCAGGTCACCTCCGTCACGCATCCGCGCGGAGCGATGCTCCGCGCCTATGACAAGGCCACGGGAAAGGAAGTCGGCGCGGTGTGGATGCCGGCCCCCGTCTCCGGTTCGCCCATGACCTATATGTGGCAGGGCAAGCAGTATATCGTGGTCGCCATCGGCGGCGGATCTTATTCGGGAGAATACCTCGCCTTCGCTCTTCCCGACAGCGAAGACTCCACCGGCCAGAGATAGAAAAGACTCTGCGGAGGGCGGACCTCAGTCCGCCCCCGCCCGGCGGGCCGTCCAGCTTGCTTTCAGAAAATCGCGGTTCATCCGGCTGATCACTTCCACACGGATCCCTTTGGGACACACCGCCTCGCACTCCCCGATGTTGGTGCATTGCCCGAAGCCTTCCTCGTTCATCCGCGCCACCATGCGCAGCGCGCGCCGGGCGCGTTCGGGCTGACCCTGCGGCAGCAGGCCCAGGTGCGCAATCTTGGCGCCGGTGAACAGTGACGCGCTGGCGTTGGGGCAGGCCGCCACGCACGCTCCGCAGCCGATGCAGGCGGCGGCGTCCATGGCTCTTTCGGCGGCCTCCTTGGAAACCGGAATCGCGTTGCCGTCCGGAGCGCTTCCGGCGGGAGTGCTGATGTAGCCGCCGCTGGCGATAATCCGGTCCAGCGCGCTGCGGTCCACCATCAGATCGCGCAGAATCGGGAACGCCTTGGCCCGCCAGGGCTCCAGATAAAGCTCCGCGCCGTTGTCAAAGTGGCGCAGCGTGAGCTGGCAGACGGTGGTCTTCGACAACGGACCATGAGCGACGCCGTTGATCATGAACCCGCAGGAGCCGCAGATGCCTTCGCGGCAATCATGCTCGAAAACCACCGGATCCTCGCCTTTCAGAATGAGCTCTTCGTTCAACACGTCGAGCGCTTCGAGCATGGACATGTCCGGATTCAACCCGTCTTGTTCATAGCGGACCATGCGGCCCGGCGATCGGCCGTCGCGCTGGCGCCAGATGTGGAAGATCAGCTTCATGGTGGCCCGGGCGCCGCCGCGGTTACTTGTAACTCCTTTGCGACGGATGCACGTACTCGAACCTCAGCGGCTCCTTATTGAGAAGCGGCGGATCGCCGCCGTTGTACTGCCACGCCGCGACGTAGCTGAAGCGGGCGTCGTCGCGCAGCGCCTCCCCGTCGGGAGTCTGGTGCTCCTCGCGGAAATGCGCGCCGCAGGATTCGTCGCGGTGCAGCGCGTCGATGCACATCAGCTCGGCCAGTTCAAAGAAATCGGCGACGCGGCCGGCCTTTTCCAAAGATTGATTGATCTCCTTGGCCGCGCCGGGAACCTTCACCTCGCGCCAGTATTCCTCGCCAAGCTCGCGGATTTTCCCGATGGCGTGCTCCAGCCCGCCGGCATTGCGCGACATCCCGCAGTAATCCCACACGAGTTTTCCCAATTCACGGTGGAAGGAATCCACCGTGCGCCTGCCGCGGGCTTCCAGCAGCCGGCGCGTGCGCTCCGCCACCGCGTCCTGCGCCTCGCGGAACTCCGGGCTCAACGGATCGGCTTTTTCGAATTTCTCGCCCGCCAGATAGTTTCCAAGGGTATAGGGCAGGATGAAATAGCCGTCCGATAAGCCCTGCATCAGCGCGCTGGCGCCCAGGCGATTGGCCCCGTGATCGGAAAAATTCGCCTCGCCGATAACGAAGAGCCCGGGGATGGTGGACATCAACTGATAATCCACCCACAGGCCGCCCATGGTGTAGTGGATCGCCGGATAGATGCGCATGGGGGTCTGATAGGGATTCTCGCCGGTGATGCGCTGGTACATCTCAAACAGGTTGCCGTAGCGCTCCTCGATCACCGCGCGGCCCAGGCGCGCGATCGCGTCGGCGAAATCGAGATAAACCCCCAGGCCGTGCTCGCCCACGCCCCGGCCTTCATCGCACACCGCCTTGGCGTTGCGGCTGGCGACGTCGCGGGGGACCAGGTTGCCGAAGCTCGGATAGCGGCGCTCCAGATAATAATCGCGCTCGGCTTCCGGGATCTCATTCGGCGCGCGCTTGTCTCCCTTGTTTAAAGGAACCCAGATGCGCCCGTCGTTGCGCAGCGATTCGCTCATCAGCGTGAGTTTCGATTGATAATGGCCGCTGACCGGAATGCAGGTCGGATGGATCTGCGTGAAGCAGGGGTTGGCGAACGCCGCGCCCCGTTTATAAGCGCGCCAGATGGCCGTGCAGTTGGAGCCCTTGGCGTTGGTCGAAAGATAATAGACGTTGCCGTATCCCCCGGTGGCCAGGACGACGGCGTCGGCCGCGTGCGATTCGATCGCCCCGCTGACCAGATCGCGCGTGACGATGCCGCGCGCCCTGCCGTCTACCACCACCAGATCCAGCATCTCCGTGCGCGGAAACATCTTCACGCGCCCGGCATCCACCTGCCTCTCCAGCGCCTGGTAAGCCCCCAGAAGAAGCTGCTGGCCGGTCTGGCCGCGGGCGTAAAACGTCCGCGACACCTGCGCGCCGCCGAAGCTCCGGTTGGCCAGCGTCCCGCCGTATTCGCGCGCGAACGGCACGCCTTGCGCGACGCACTGATCGATAATCTGGACGCTGATCTGCGCCAGCCGGTACACGTTGGCTTCCCGCGACCGGAAATCGCCGCCCTTCACCGTGTCATAGAACAGCCGGTAGACGCTGTCGCCGTCGTTGTGGTAATTCTTGGCCGCGTTGATTCCGCCCTGCGCCGCGATAGAGTGCGCCCGCCGCGGCGAATCCTGGAAGCAGAAGCACTTCACGTTGTAGCCGAGCTCGGCCAGTGTCGCCGCCGCCGAGGCGCCCGCCAGCCCGCTGCCCACCACGATGATCTCGTGCTTGCGCTTGTTGGCCGGGCTCACCAGCTTCATCTCGAACCGGGCTTTGTCCCACGCCCGTTCGATCGGCCCGCCGGGCGCGCGGGCGTCCAGGGAAAGCGAGCCCGCCCGCCACCGCCCGGCCGCTTCGATGTTCCCGGCAATTGGCATCCCTGGGTTAGGACTCTCCTGGACCAAAGGCGCGCATCCTCACAATACCGGCGGGATCACGCCCAGCATCACCGCCACCGGTATCGAGATAAATCCGAAAAAAATGAACAGCGCGATCAGCCAGGCGGCGCGATGAATCCGCGGCGTGTGGCGCGGATGATAGAAGCCCAGCGTCTGGAAAAGGCTCCACAGCCCGTGCCGCAGATGCAGGCACAGCAGCGCCATGGCGAAAATGTAGAACAGCGAGACGGCCGGCACGCGGAAGCCGCTGATCACGTTGCCGTAGGGGTCCAGGCGGTTGTACGGCGTGCCGCCCACGCCAAAGGTGAACTGCATCAGGTGATAAGCCACAAACGCCGCGACGATCGGCCCGCTCCAGTACATGGTGCGCGAGGCGTACGCGGATCCCGCCGGCTTCCATCGCCGGTAGCCGGCCGGCCGCGCTTCCGATTTCACCACCGCCAGCTCGATCGAACTCCAGATGTGCAGCAGCACGCTGATCAAAAGAAGGACGCGCACCGGCCAAACCAGTTCGGGAAGATGGCGCAGCGCGCGGGCGTAGCCGTTGAACTGATCCGGACCCAGGAAGATTTGCAGATTTCCGATCAGGTGGGCGAGCACAAACAGCGCCAGAATCGCGCCGGTGGCGGCCATCACGGCTTTTTTCCCTAACGTGGTTTCCCAGAAGCGAAGAAGGCGCGGCTTCGGGATGCCCTCCTGGGCGGCGGTGGCGCTCATTCTGCAAGCTTTCTCTCATTATGATACCAGCCGCCGCGGCCATACCCGGCACGCGCACCGGATCAGTCCGCCCGCCAATACGGCGGCAGATGGGGTTTGGTGTCGCGGACGATTTCCATAATGGCGCGGCGGTCTTCGGCGGAGAGGCGGTCGAACGGCTTGTTTTGATCCTTGCCGCTGAGAATTTCGTACAGCCGCTGGTAAACCCGCTCGCGCACGATCCCCGGCAGGGCGTCGAAGGCGCCGCTATAGATCATGTAGGAGAGCGGATATTTGAACAGGCGCTTCCGCAGATCGAAGTCGCGCAGAGACCGGCCCCGGCGGTCCCGCGGGCCGCGCGCGGCGAACGTCCGCGCAAAGGAGGAAACACCGGCGACCGGCCCGGAAAGCGGCGCTTCGTCGGCGAATAGCATGTACGCCAGCATCTGTTCGATCTCCTCATCGATTTCCCGCCGCGCATCGTCATCCAACTTCCCGCCGTGCGAGTGGTCGTGCAGCGCGATCCGCGCGTCCCAGCCGATTCTCGTCATCAGATTGGTCATGCGGACCTGATGCTCCAGCGTCATCAACGCCACCACGTCGCTGGTCGGCGCCAAATAGCGTGAGGTGTCGAAAAACTTCGCCAGATCCGTGATGTTTTGCGTACCCTCCCTCGGCCCGCCGGGGTGGACGGGATCGACCAAATTGGTATTGTTCCCCAGATGCGCCTGCGATCCGGTCGTCCCCGTGACGTACCACCCGCCCCAGCGATCCGCCAGACTCACGCGGTCGTCGGTCACGTACGAGCTGCCGTGGCCTTCCGAGCCTTCGCTTCGCGGCCGGATGGAGCTGACCATCAGGCCCGGCACGCCCAGCGTCGGCGGACCCTGATGACACCGCAGGCAGCTATCGTCCCGGCCGAATCGCGGATGTTCCGCCGCCTCCGGGTCGAGCGTGTAGAAAACAACGCCCTGCTCCGGATCGACCCCGCTCAGCTCCAGCATTCCCCCCTGCACAAAGCCAACCGCGGCGTCGTCGCTGAAGTAAATCGCACGCGGCGTCGCGGGGCCGATGCGCTCGCTCTGGATGCTCGTCTTGGAAAACACCAGCACCTGGGAATCGGCGCGGATGCCCAGCTCTTTGAGAATCGAAGGCAGATAGCCCCAGCCGTTCGGCGCGCGTTGCAGCTTCACCTGGCCTTTATCCAGCCTCTGCTGGAGCAGAGCCACCGGATCGCGCGCAGGCCGCACGTCATATTGAATCGCGGGATGGCCGGGCGGGACATAGAAAATCTCCTCCAGCCGCCCTCCGAGCAGCGCCGCGCCGGCGGCGCACCAGGCGATCAGCAGCGTCCGGCCCACCTCCTTCACTATACTGCTTAGAATCCGAACGCCGCGGGATTGCGGGCGATGATCATGGCCGCGATCACCTTCGGAACGTAGTCGCGGGTTTCCGCCGGCAAGGCCCGGGTGCGGTAAAGATACCAGAAGTCGCGCTGGCGGATCGGATCGCTCACCCGCCGGATCGCCTGTTTCACCTTGGCCGGACCAAGATCGTAGGCCGCCAGCGCCAGCATCACCGAGCTGCCCGCGCCAAAGTCGAGAATCAGTTCGCGGATGTACTTGGCGGCGGCCAGCGTCGATTTCCTTACATCGCGGCGTTCGTCGGTCCGCCCATCAATTCTCAACCCGAAGTGCTTCGCCGTGGCGGCCGTGAACTGCCACCAGCCCACCGCGCCGGAATCGCTGGCTTCCCCGGCGCGCATTCCGCTTTCGGCTACCGCCATGTAGGCCAGATCGGCGGGAAGGTTCTCCTGCTCGAACACGCGCCGCATGGTTTCTATGTTGGGCCGCGCATCGCCCAGGGCGCGCTCCGTCGTCGCCCGGTCCGGCCCCGTATACCGGGCGATGAAGCGGTTCACCGCGTCCAGAAACTCCGGCGGGATGCTGTAAGTCTCCGCGCCAAACTCCGCCATCAGCGAGCGAATGCCGCCCGCCACCGGGTCCTCGCGCCGCCCCGGCCCCAGCCGGTACAGCATGGTCTTTTCCAGGGCCTTCTCCTCGCCTTGAAACGCGTCCAGACGGGCCAGGAGCCGTTGCGTCTCCGCCGGATCCTGATTGGACTCCAGCCGCAGTTCGATCTTCCGCATCTGAGCGTCCAGCGCCTGTTTTTCGGACCCAAGCTTGCGGATCTCCAGCGCCCCGTAAACGCTCACGCCGGCCAGCACACCCGCCAGAATCGCGATCGCGAGCTTGAACTTCCGGCTGGAGCGATGCAGAGCCTCGCCGAGCATGACCCGCATAATCATTCCCGTCTGATCGAAGGCTCCGCTGCGCCGGGCCCGGCGCGCGCGGGCCACCGCCCGCGACAACAGCTTCTCCTCCTCTTTCGAAATCGGCGGCACGCTGTTGTGCCCCGCTAACGGAGGAAGATCCGGCGCGGCCAGGGTTTGATTGGCGTCCGGCAGCGCGTCCTCGATCACGAATTGCAGCTCCGGCCCGAAGCTGCCCAACTGGAACACGGCGCGCGGCGCTAAAACCGTTTCCGTCACCCGTTGCCCGGCCACATACGTCCCGTTGGTGCTGTTGAGATCGCAAAGCCGGTAAACGCCGTCCACCCGCCGGATCTCCACATGGTGCGAAGAGACGCGCGGATCGTCCAGGACAATATCGTTATCCGGGCTTCGCCCCAGGCGCGTAAGCTCACCGCGGATCGCATACCGGGTGGCCGCTTCTTCCGATTTTTGAACCAGCCAGGCGGTTTTCTCAGCCATACCTCAATGGACGGAGCGGGCCAGCCGCGCGCCCGCAAATATATCAAAGAAACCTACCCGGTCGGTCAAGGCGCGGCTCGCGCCGCCGCGGATTCGCCGACCGGCTCGTTCCCCTGGAGCAGTGTCCTGATAGGTGCGTTGCGGTGATCCGCTCGCAAGACGGGCGATTTTCTCACAACGCAGATACGAGGACAGTACCTTCCCCTGTAACGTTTTCTCGCGGTGCTAAACTCGAAGAATTATGCGGAAAATCAGCGATCCCGCGCAACTGGCCGCCATCGCCAGGCAGATGCGCCGCGAAGTGATCCAGATGATCACCGAGGCGAAATCCGGCCACCCCGGCGGATCGCTGTCGGCGGCCGAAATCGTCGTCACCCTGTTTTTCGACGTGCTGCGGCACGATCCGGCCAATCCGAAATGGAGCGATCGCGACCGCTTCATTCTCTCCAAGGGCCACTGCTGCCCCGTCCTCTACGCCGTCATGGCCGAGTGCGGCTACTGCCCCAAGGACCGGCTCAACACGCTGCGCAAGCTCGGATCGGTTTACCAGGGCCACCCCGACGTGCGCTTTTTGCCGGCGCTCGAAGCCTCCACCGGATCGCTGGGCCAGGGCTTATCCCTGGCCATCGGCATGGCGCTTGCCGCGCGGCTCGATCACAGCCCCGCCCGCGCTTACGTGGTGCTCGGCGACGGCGAGATTCAGGAGGGCCAGATCTGGGAGGCGGCCATGTTCGGGGCCAAATACGGCCTGGATAACGTCTGCGCCATCGTCGATAACAACCGCATCCAACTGGACGGCTTCGTCAAGGACATCATGCCCCTCGATCCGCTGCCCGAGAAGTGGCGCAGCTTCGGCTGGCACGCGATCGAAGTCGACGGCCATGACGTCGCCGCCCTCCAGCACGCCTTCGCCGAAGCCGCCGCGGTCAAAGGAAAGCCCTCAGTGCTCATCGCCCACACGATCAAGGGCAAGGGCGTCTCTTTTATGGAAAATAATCCCAAATTTCACGGCGCCGCGCCCACCCCCGAGGAATGCGCCCGCGCGCTGGAGGAGCTGCGATAATGGCCACCCAGCAGATTCGCACCAAATTCGAAGTGAAGCTAGGCGCGGCGACGCGCGAGGCCTTCGGCAAGGCGCTGGCCGAACTCGGCGCGGCCAACCCGAATGTGGTGGTGCTGGACGCCGATCTTTCCAAATCCACCTATACGGCCGAGTTCGGAAAAAAATTCCCCGCGCGCTTCTTTGAATGCGGCATCGCCGAGGCCAACATGATCGCCATCGCCGCGGGCCTGGCATCCTCCGGAAAAATTCCGTTCGCGTCGAGTTTTTCCGCGTTCCTCCTCAATAAAGGATTCGAGCAGTTGCGGGTCACCGCCGCCTTCCCGCGCGTCAATTTGAAGATTGTCGGCACCCATAGCGGGATCTCCATCGGCGAAGACGGCCCGTCGCAGATGAGCATCGAGGACATCAGCCTGGCCTGCTCGCTGGCCGGGTTCACGGTGATCTGCCCGGCCGATGAAGTGGCCATGGCCGCGCTGGTGAAGGCCGCGGCTGAGTACGACGGCCCGGTGTTCATCCGCGCCGGCCGCGCCAAGGCGCCCCTCGTCTACCCCGCCGGCCATGAATTCGCCATCGGCCGCGCGATTCAGATCGCCGAAGGCGCCGACGTGACGCTGATCGCCACCGGATTGCTGGTCGCCGAATCGCTGCTCGCCGCGGACCTCCTCGCCGCCGAGGGAGTTTCGGCGCGCGTCCTCGATGTCCACACCATCAAGCCGATCGACCGGGAGACCATCGCCCGCGCGGCGGCGGAAACCGGCGCCATCGTGGTCGCCGAAGAACATCTGGTGGATTGCGGGCTCGGCGTGCGCGTCGCGCAGGTGGTTTCGCAAACCCATCCGGCCGCCATGGAGTTTGTCGGCATCGGGAACACCTACGCCGAATCCGGCGCCCCCGATGAACTGCTCGATAAGTACGGCCTCCGCGCCGGCAATGTCGCCGAAGCGGCGCGCCGCGCCCTGAAGCGGAAGAAGTGATGGATCCGAGAATCGAGCGCGCCGGAAAAATTCTGCACGACGAGATCGGCCCTCTGCTTTCCGCCGCCGGCCTGCGGCTGCAACTCATCAAAATGGATTTTCCCCAAACCGAGGACCGCGTCCGCGAGGTGACCGAGGCGCTCGACCAGGCCATCGACCGTGTCCGCGCCCTTAGCCAGGAATTGCGGCCATTCCCCGGATGAACAACGGCAGCAATGCGCCAGCGGCGGTCCCCGGCCTGCGCGGAGGCCTGCGCATCCGCAAGGGATGGTGAGCGCGGAAGGAATCGAACCTTCAACCTACTGATTAAGAGTCAGTTGCTCTGCCAGTTGAGCTACGCGCCCGGGTCGGCTTTTTCACGATTGTAGCACGAACTCCGCGCCCGATCCGGCCCCCGCTTCGCGGCGGAAAATCACCCCGCCGCGGTATCATGTACTTATCGCGACTTGTCCACAGGAGGATGAATGAGCACGACCGTTGCGGCCGACTTCAAAGTGGCCGACATGACCCTGGCCGATTGGGGCCGTAAGGAAATTCGGGTGGCCGAGCATGAAATGCCCGGCCTGATGGCGATCCGCCGCAAGTACGCCCCGCAGAAACCGCTGCGCGGCGTGCGCGTCAGCGGATCGCTGCATATGACCATTCAGACCGCCGTGCTCATCGAGACCTTGGTCGATCTCGGCGCCGAGGTTCGCTGGGCCAGTTGCAATATCTTTTCCACCCAGGACCACGCGGCCGCGGCCATCGCCGCCGCCGGCGTCCCGGTCTTCGCCTGGAAAGGCGAAACCCTGGAGGAATACTGGTGGTGCACCTACCAGGCGCTCAGCCACCCCAACGGAAAAGGGCCGCAGTTGATCGTCGATGACGGCGGGGACGCAACCCTCCTGATCCATAAGGGATACGAGTTCGAGGAGGGCTCGGATTGGGTCCATTCCCCCGCCCAGAGCCAGGAAGAGAAGGTCATCAAGGATCTGTTGAAGGACGTCCACCGCGAAAATCCGCGGCGCTGGCATGACATCGCCAGGGAATGGCGCGGCGTTTCCGAAGAAACCACCACCGGCGTGCACCGCCTCTATAAAATGCACCAGCAGGGCAAGCTGCTGGTTCCCGCCATCAACGTCAACGACTCGGTAACCAAGTCCAAATTCGATAATCTCTACGGCTGCCGCGAATCGTTGAGCGATGGCATCAAGCGCGCCACCGGCGTCATGATGGCCGGCAAGGTCGCCGTGGTGTGCGGATACGGCGACGTCGGCAAGGGATCCGCGCAGTCGCTGCGCGGCTTCGGCGCGCGCGTCATCGTCACCGAAATCGATCCCATCAACGCCCTGCAAGCGGCCATGGAGGGCTATCAGGTCTCCACCGTCGAGGATACGCTCGGCATGGCCGATCTCTATGTCACCTGCACCGGCAACTGCGACATCATCACCCTGGAGCACATGATGCGCATGAAGGACCAGGCCATCGTCTGCAACATCGGCCACTTCGACAACGAGATCCAGATGGACCGGCTGAACTCGGCTCCGGGCGTGAAAAAAACCAACATCAAGCCGCAGGTCGATCTGTACACTTTCCCCGACGGCCACAGCATCTTCGTGCTCGCCGAGGGCCGCCTGGTCAACCTGGGTTGCGCCAACGGCCATCCCAGCTTCGTCATGAGCAACAGCTTCTCCAATCAGGTGCTGGCCCAGATCGATCTGTGGACGAATCGCGATGCCTACCGGCCCGGCGTCTACACGCTGCCCAAAAAACTCGATGAGGAGGTCGCGCGGCTGCACCTGGAGCGCATCGGCGCCAAGCTCACCCGCTTGAGTGAAAAGCAGGCCGAGTATCTGGGCGTGCCCGTCGACGGCCCGTATAAGCCGGATCACTACCGCTATTAGAAGGCTGCTCATCCGCCCCGGCGCGATCGGCGACGTCATCCTCTCGCTGCCCGAACTGGAGCGCGCCCGCGTCGGCTACACCGAAGTCTGGGTTCCGCGCGCAACCGTTCCCCTGGTCCGCTTCGCCGACCGCGCGCGCGCCATCGCCGACACCGGAATCGACCGGCTCGGCGTGATCGACGGCGCGCGCGTCCCCGCGCTTGAGCAGTTCGACTCCATTTACTCCTGGTACGGAACGAAAAACGAAAATTTTCGCGAGGCAGTGCGCCACCTGCCGTTTACCTTCTTCCCGGCCTTTCCGGTGCAGACGCACTCGGCCCCGCGCATCGCCGTGCCGAGCGCCAAGGTCGAAAATTTCGCCGTCTTCCATCCCTTTTCCGGCAGCCCGCGCAAGAACTGGCCGCTCGAAAATTTTCGCGAGCTTGCCGCGGCCATCGGGATGCCGGTGAAGTGGTGCGCCGGACCGGAGGATGTTCTCGACGGCGCCGTCCGCATCGAGAATCTCTATGAGCTAGGCTGCTGGATCGCCTCCGCCCGCGTCTACGTCGGCAACGACTCCGGCATCACCCATCTCGCCGCCGCCGTCGGTTGTCCAGTGGTGGCGATTTTCCTCTCCACCGATCCCAAAATCTGGTCCCCCCGCGGCGAGCGCGTGGCCGTGCTGGAAAATCCCTCCGTCGCCAGGGCGGCCCAGGCGGTGCGCGGCACGGCGCGGGAAGCGGATCAGTGAGTGTTGGTGTCTTCCGCCGTCGTGTCGGCCTTCAAGGGAAAATGCGCGCCGTGCGGGATCGGCACCAGCATCTGTTCCTTGCGGTAGATCAGCGTCGATGTGTTGTAGCTGGCGATTTCAAAACCGTGGCCGTGCGTGATGGCGTCGGTGGGGCAGGCTTCCACACAGAATCCGCAAAAAATGCAGCGGTTGTAATCGATGTTGTAAACCTTGGCGTAGCGCTCGCCGCCGCTGATGCGCAGCTCGCCCGTGTTTTCCGCCGCTTCAATATAAATGCAGTCGGCCGGGCAGGCGGCGGCGCACAGAAAGCAGGCCACGCACTTCTCCAGGCCGTTCTCGTCGCGCTGCAACTGATGCACGCCCCGGTAGCGCTCCTGAAATTTCGGCGGAGCGTCGGGATAGTCCTCGGTGATGGTCGGATTGAGCATCTCCTTGAAGGTGATGCCCATCCCTTTCACGATCGCGGCCGTGCTGTCGACGACATCGGAGATCTTCGCCATGTCTAAACTCCAGATTACCGCATCGCCGGCCGGCGCTGCGCATCGGCCAGCGCGATCTCAAACTGCTGCGCCGCCGGCTTCGCCTTCACCACAATCGGGACCGCCACCGCCGGAATCGGCGGATACTGGATCCGGTAGGCGGGATCCAGCTTCTTCGGATACGCATAAATCGTATAATCGCCGGGGCGCAGGCGGAAGACCGCTCCAATGTCCCGTCCCAGAACGACCCGATGCGCGCCGGGCGGGCGCGCCAGCAGCAGCCGGTTCACTTCATGGCCGGGCGCGACAAAAATATCGGCGTGCGTCACCTCCAGATCGCCCGCGCGCGGAATCATGCCCGCCAGCGTCCACGTCTCCGGCCGTGGAATCTCTTCCGCCGTGATCCATTTTCCGTCGCGCTGCATGGCCAGAAACAGCTCGCAGCCGGCGCAGGGAATTTCGGGGTCCATCGGCGCGCGCCCCATCAGCGCCTGGCGCGCTTTCCGGATCCTTTCCGACTGGAGTACGGCCTCCAGCCCCTCCTCGAACGCGTTCCCTCCGAAATCGCCCCAAAAATTCCGGCAGCAGCCCATCAGCCGGCCGTCCCAGTTGAGCACCGGCGCCATCCAGAGCTGGTAGCAGATCCCGCGCGCATAGTCCACCCCGTGCGCTCGCCGGAACTCCTGGCGGGTGGCGGGCATCCCCGTGCGCAGTTGCACCAGGCCGGGATTCCGAACCGGAGAAAAATCGTCGTCCCAGGAGATTTTCGGCTTGAACGCCATCCCCAGCTCGCGCGCCATCGCCCGGGCCGCTTCAATCTCGTCTTCGTTATGCCCGAATACGATGAACTGCCAGGTAAGCAGCGGAAACACCGAACCGCGCTCTTGTTGGATCCGGTTCAGTTCGCCAATGTGTGCAATTACGCGCTCAAAATCCCCTTTTTGGCGGTATTTTGCGTAGCTTTCGGCGGATGCGCCATCGATCGATACCGTCATGCTTGCGACGCGATAACGCACCAGGGCTTCGATCATTTCCGGCGTCGCATGGTTGAAGTTGACGCCATTATCGGCGTGAATCACCACCTCGCGCTCAAAGGCGATCCGCAAGAGCTCGGCGAGCTTCGGATTCAGGAACATTTCCCCGTAGTTGGACAACTCGACTTCGCGGATTGCCGGATTTGCATCCAGCAGGGCTTGCCAGGCTTCTGGCTGTAAATGCCCAGCTTTCATAAATTTATGCGTCAATCCCGAGGCTGTCGGACAGCTCGGGCAGGCGAGCTGGCAATGCGCCGACGCGTCGATTTGAATCCGCATATGGGATGTAGCGTATTGTAATCTGCACCCGGTTGGAGTACAATCGGGTGCTGTCGGAGGTTAAACTTTGAATTCTCTAAGTCGCGCCAAGCAATTCTTAGCGAAGAAAGCCTCGAAGTTGGCCCTCAGCGTGGTCCCGCTGGCGGCCCTCGCTTTGGTCCCGAACGCGCGCGCGGGTGCGGTCTATGCGGGTGGGACCCTGGAAACCGGCGCCTGCAGCGTCTCGCCGAGTGGGGCTGGCTCTTGCTCTACCACCCAGGCTTCGGCCACGGGCGGAAATACGAATCTGAACTGGATTCAAATGTACGGCAGCGGCAGCGTCAGCGGCGGCGGCTCGCTCTACTTTTTTGCGTCGGGCAGCGGCTTCGGATCGATATCGGCCGGAGTCGTTCCGGTTTCTTGGGATTTCAAGATCCAGAACGTTCAAAGCTCCGTGGATTGGAGCTTACGCTTCGACATCTTCTTAACAAATTCCGGTAGTGGATCGTTCAGCCAAAGCGGATCGATGAGCAGCGACGGCTCTGTGACCGGCTCGTCGCAGTTCAACGTTCCGAGCGGCAGCGTCAGCGGCTGGGATATACGGCTGAATACAAGCAGCCAGAGTGGTTCCTATTCGGTGACGATTCCCTCCGGGTCCACGCTCGATTTGAACTCCCCGGCGCCGGAACCCTCCACCATCCTGCTGACATCGCTGGGCGGTGCGGCGCTGCTGTTGCGCCGCCGCAAAAGGAAAGCATAGACGCTAAAATCAACTGGTGAGCCTTAGCGGAGCACGCCTGCTGCTGGTCCTGCCGCAACTTCCGCAGGACCCGGCCAGCGGAGCGGCGCGCTCGACGCGCACCATGTGTGAAATGCTCGCTTCGGCGGGGGCGGAAGTGCGCGCCGTCGCCACCACCGCGTCGGAGCGGGCCGGGCACGCCGACGCGGTCGGATTCCTGCGCGGCCTGAACATCGAGCCCGAGATTCATCCCGGACGGCAAAAGGGATCGGAGCGGCCGGTTCTGGAGTTCATCGACCGCGGCGTGCACTACCTGCTTCTCGACGTCGGGCGCCGCAATATGCACGCCTGGCAGAAAGTGATCGGGACGCAGTTCGACGAGATCTTCGACCGCGAGCTGCACTCTTTCCGGCCGGATCTGCTGCTCGCCTTCGGCGGCCTGCCGGGCGACCTGCGGCGCTACGAGCGCGCCCGGCGGCAAGGCGCGCGGTTCGTCTTCTCGCTGCGCAATGAAGGTTACCTGAACGAGGCCGGACGCGCGCTTTTGTCATCCGCCGACGGAGTGCTGACGCCCAGCCAATACCTGACCGGCCTGTACCGCACCGCCCTTCAAGTCGACGGCACCCCGCTGCCGCTGCCCATGGATCTGGAGGACGTGGTCGCCGCCGAGCACGATCCCATTTTTTTCACCATGATCAACCCCTCGCCGGAAAAAGGATTGATGATCATGGCCCGGCTGGCCGAGGAGATCGGTTTGCGCTGCCCGTCGATCCCGCTGCTGGTGATCGAATCGCGGGGCTCAGCCGGAAAACTGGTGCAGGCGGGAATGCTGGCCGGATACGATTTGCGGCGCCATGAAAACCTGATGATGTCGCCGCCGCTGGAGCAGCCCAAGGAAATTTATCTGGCCACGCGGGCGCTGCTGGCGCCTTCGCTGTGGCAGGAGCCCGCCGGACGCGTGGCGGCCGAGGCGCTGCTGAACGGAATTCCGCCGCTGGTGAGCGACCGCGGCGGATTGCCGGAAACCTGCAACGGCGCGGGATTTTATCTTCCGATTCCGCCCCACATCACGCCGCGCTATCCGCGGCCGGTGGAGGCCGAAGTGGTCGAGCCGTGGATCGAATTGATCGAGCGTTTGGAACACGACGCCGGGTTTTACCAGGAAGAATCGCGCCGCGCGCGCGAGGCGGGCCAGATCTACCGGCCGGAGAATCTCGCGCCGCGCTATGTGGAGTACTTCGAATCGGTGCTGGCTGCCAAATAAAGCCGCAGGATCTGCCCCGGCATCCCGCCGCGCGGATCCGCCGGATCAGCAGTGATGATGCCGGATGTGTTGCAGAAGCGCGGCGCGCGCCAGTTCACTGGTGTAGCGCGCTTCCTCGGTTGCCAGAAACGAGCGTTCATAATCGAGCTTCGGCAGGCCCTCCTGAAGCTCGCGGATGCTGGCCGCGTAGGCTCGGGCGGCGGCTTCGTAGCGCTGGATCAACTTGCTCTTTTCGTCGCAGATTTTCATACAGCTAAAAAAAGGCCCGGTGAGCAAGCCCACCGGGCCGCACGAGGGAAGAAGAAGCTTTATTGGCGATGGCCCCCATGACCGCTGCTTCGCGATCCGCCTCCGCCGCGAGGCGCACTGCCGCCTCCACGGGGCGCGCCGCCGCCGCGGGGAACGCTGAACGGCGCCCGCGAGTATCCGCCGCGGCCCTGCGATCCCGGATTCTGGACGATCGACGGATTGATGCGCACCTGCGGCTGCGGTGCGTAGCGCGGCGCGGGGCGATTTTCCCCGGCGGGGAAACGCTGCCAGCCGGCGCCGCCGCCCGCTGGGTTCATCCGCTGCCATCCGCCGGGATTGGCGCGGGCGGGACCCGCCTCTGCGCCGCGGACTCCGCCCGCCCTCATCGCGCCGCCCGTTCGAAAGGCCGCGCTCGAGAAGAACCGCGTGTTTTCCGCCGTGCGCGGGATGCCGGCGGTATTGGGCCGCGCGCTGGAAAACTGGCGGCTCTCCCGGGCCACCGGGAACGGCAAGCGCCCGTTCACCGCGCCGGCCCGGGCCAGATCGCTCGCGCTGGCGCGGACCATGGTCGCCGGCGTCACGCCCGCGCGCCCAAACTCCGCGGCGCGAATGCTGGTCACGCCGTTGGCCACGCGGGCGTTGCGATAAAGACTGACGACGTTCACGTTGACGACCGCGCCGCCATAGCCCGCCGGTCCCCACCACGGCCGGAACCGCTCATAGGGGGCCAGCGGCACCCATCCGATGTTGGCGAATCCCCAGCCGAATCCCACGCTCACGCCGAATCCCGGCGCGCCCCAGCCGAAAAATCCCACCAGCGCCGGCCGCCAGAACACTCCTCCGTAAACCGGACCGGGCCACCACGCCCATCCGAACGCTCCGAAATACCAGCGCCCGAAGTGATACGGCGCCCAGGCCCACGGCTCGCATCCCAACCACGTCCAGCCATAGTAGTCGATCCACACCCAGCGGCCGCAGGCATACGGCGCCCACCCGGGACCCACCGCGGGAACCCAAACCGGGCCGTAGACGCCGTCGTTCACCCAGCGGCCGTAGGGATCCAGGTCTTCGGTTCCGTAAATATCGCGATTGACCCGCCCCGGCGAGGCCGCGCGCAGCAACGTCTGATCCCGGGACGCGCTCCAGCGCTCGAAATCGTCCTCTGCCGCCGGCGTGGTCATCTGGAACTCGGGATCGTCCGCGGAGCCGCGCACCATCATGGCGCTGTTGTTATGAATCGGCTCGGACCCGCGCGGACCGAAAACTTCGCCCTCGGCGCCGTTGCGCAAGGTGATCTCGGTGATTCCATCCGGATGCAAGTCGACGCGGTACACGCCGGTGCGCAGCGGGCGGAGCGAGATGCTCGGCGTGCTGATCTCCACCTGCGCGTTCGAATCGCGCAGCACGCGATAAACAATGCTGCCCGCCGCGATCTGGATCTGATAACGGCCGCGCTGCAATTCGCCCAGCCGCACTTCGCTGGACGGAGCGAGGCGGAAGAAGTTCGCGTAATCGAGCTGCACTTCGGCGCGGCCGCCGTCTCCGGTGACCACCCGGTCGCCGGCCGTAAGCGGCGCGTTGACCACGGCCGCGCTCAGGTCCGCCGAATCGCCGCGGCGCACGGAAACGTTTCCGGTGATGAAGCTGATCCGCGCCACGCCGTGCTCAGCCGCGCCCGGATCGCTATCCGGCGGCGGCTGATTCGGACCGCCGGGCTGTCCGGCCAAAGGAGGCTGTTCCGACCACGGACCTTGTTGTGGCTGGGCAAAGGCGGCGAATCCGACCATCGCGATCGCGGCCAGGACTTGCTTCATATCCGCCGCAAGATTGGCAATTGGCCCGCCAAACGCCAAGCCAATAAAAATAAATAATTTAATTTAATCGGCCGCGAACGTTAAAGTGGCTGAAAACCACCACTCTGATGCAAATGAGCTAATCGCTTCGTCACGGGCGCGTGCGATACAGCATTCTGGGAAATGCGATTGTCTCGCGGATGTGCTCCAGGCCGCACATCCAGGCGACGAAGCGTTCGACGCCCATGCCGAACCCGGCGTGCGGGACCGAGCCGAATTTCCGCAGATCGATGTACCAGTCGAAAGCTTCGCGCGGCAGCTTGTGCTCATCCAGACGCTTGAGCAGAAGATCGAGGTCGTGAATGCGCTGGCCCCCGCCGATCACCTCGCCATATCCTTCCGGCGCAATGAAATCGACGCCGAGGGCGAGCTCGGGCCGCTCCGGGTCGGGCTGGAAGTAGAACGCCTTCACGCTCGCCGGATAACGATCCACCATGATCGGGCGATCGACGTCATCGGTGAGCAGCGTCTCGTCGGTGTTGCCGAAGTCGCCGCCCCACTGGATCCCGCTGCCTTTCGATTGCAGCTTCTTCACCGCATCGTCATAGCTCATGCGGTGGAACGGAGCCTTTACGGCTTCGAGTTTGGCGGCGTCGCGTTCCAGCACCTTCAACTCCTCACGGCGGCGTTCGAGCACCCGCCCGATGACGAAACAGATCAGCTCCTCGCCCACGCGCTTGACGTCTTCGAGAGTAGCGTAGGCCATCTCCGGCTCCACCATCCAGAACTCGGTCAGATGGCGGCGCGTCTTGGACCGCTCGGCGCGGAACGTCGGGCCGAAGCAGTAGGTCTTGCCGAAGGCGGCGCAGGTCGCTTCGTTGTAGAGCTGGCCGGACTGCGTCAGATAAACTTTTTCGTCGTCGAAATAGTTCACCTCAAACAGCGTCGAGGTCCCCTCGCAGGCGGCGGGCGTAAAAATCGGCGTATCCACCAGCACGAATCCGTTCGAATCGAAATAATCGCGGATGCCCCGGATCACCTCATGGCGGACCGCCAGCGCGGCGTGCTGGCGGCGGCTGCGCAGCCACAGATGGCGGTGATCCATCAGAAAATCGATGCCGTGCTCCTTGGGCGTGATCGGATAGGGATCGGATTCGGGAACGCGCTGCACCACCTCGGCGTCCTCAACGTCCATTTCGTAGCCGCCCGGCGCGCGCTGCTCGGCGCGAATCCTGCCGCGCACAATCAGCGACGACTCCTGCGTCAGATCCTTCAGCGTCTCAAACAGCGCTTCCGGCAGCGCGCTCTTCACCGCGACGCATTGCAAAATGCCGGTGCCATCGCGAAGCTGCGGGAAGCAGATTTTTCCGCCGCGCCGCAGATTATACAGCCAGCCCGCGATCTCCACTGATTCGCCGGCGTGCCGGCCCGCCTCGCGGATGGCGATTCGCGGCGGCTTTCCTTCAGGACTCGTGAGTGGACTTGACATTTTCCAGACGCTCGAACGACTCGCGCACCGCCTCCAGCGGATGCGCCATATCGGAAACCTCGCGCAACTCAAGCAGCAGCGGGCAATCGCCGCCTAGCGAACGCAGCAGCTCCATCGCCCGCGGCCAGTCGATTGTTCCGCCGGGAACGATCAGCGGGAACAGGTGCGAGTCCTCTACACCATTATTGTCATGCACGTGAGTGGAGCGGATGCGGCCGGCCAGCGCGCGGAACGCCGCTTCCACGCCTTCATTCATGTTGGCGTGGCCCACATCAAAGCAGATGTCCAGGTCCAGGTGCGTCATTTCCAGAAACATCAGCAGCCGCTCTGCGCTGGAGAGCGCGTTGGGAGTGTTTTCCAGCAGAACCTGGACGCCGCGCTGGCCGGCGAACACGCTGATCTCCTCCAGCGAGGAAAACGCCGTGTCGATCTTGCGCGGATCGTACTCTTCGCCGCTCGCGCCCAGATGCTGGATCAGATAGCGGAACGGCACCGTTTCGGCGATTTCCAGCGCGCGCTTGATCTCATCCACCATCTGGATCCGCTTCCTCTTCACCGGCTCGCAGATATTGATCACCGCATCCGGACCCGAGCGGCCCCAGTATTCGTCGGCATACATCGGCGAATGCAGCGAATGAAGCTTCAGCTCCGAATCGCGGAACCAATGGCCCAGCTCGGCGATCTGCGCCTTATTGCGGTAATCCAGATGCTGGCGGGCGCAGAAAATTTCCACCAGCGGGATCCCCGCTTTCCAGATCCGCTCCAGCCACACCGTGGTCAGGCGGTGGTTGACGAACAGATGCGTCGAAAGGGCGCGCTGCATTAAAACGGACGCCCCCCGCGCGCGGCGAGCTCCGCCCTCCGGGGATGGGCAGCCAGTTCCAGCGGCACGATGTCAGTATCCCGCCACCTTGCCCGAACCGCGCCCGTCGGTGCCGCCCTCCAGCCACTCGCCGCGGACCACGATGGCCTCCACCCGCGATCCGGCGCGCGGATGCGTATCCACGTCGTAGCCCATCTTTTGCAGAATCGCGGCCGTATCCGGGGAGATCCCTGGCTCCAGCTCCAGCTTGTCCGGCTTCCACTGATGATGGAAGCGCGGAAAATCGACGGCGTCCTGCGCGTTCATTCCGAAGTCGATCACGTTCAGCACCGCTTCGGTGACCCCGGTGATGATGTGCGATCCTCCGGGCGCGCCGATCACCAGAAACAGCTTGCCGTCCTTAAGCAGCATGGTCGGCATCATCGAGGACAGCGGCCGCTTCATGGGCTGGATCGCGTTGGCTTCCCCCTGCACCAGCCCGAACATGTTCGGTGTGCCGGGCTTGGCCGCGAAATCGTCCATCTCGTTGTTCATCAGGAAGCCGGCGCCCGGAATCGTGACGCCGCAGCCGAAGCCGCCGTTCAAGGTGTAGGTCACCGCCACCGCGTTGCCTTCGCCGTCGACAACCTCGAAGTGCGTCGTTTCGGTGCTCTCGGCGCCCTTGGGATGGCCGGGATTGACCTGATCGCTGGGCGTGGCGCGCTGGGGATCGAAGCTGGCGAAGCGCTTTTTCAGGTACTCCGGATCCAGCAGTCCCGCCACCGGGTTCTTGATGAAATCGGGATCGCCCAGGTAGGTGTTGCGGTCGGCGTAGTAGCGGCGCTCGGCCTCGGCCACGTAATGAATCGCGGCCGCCGATCCGGCGCCCGACTTTTCGTAACCGGTGCCTTCAAGCATCCCCATGATCTGCAGGATGCCGATCCCGCCGGAGCTGGGCGGCGGCGAAGTAATCACCTGGTAGCCCTTGTATTTTCCGGTGAGCGGCGTGCGCTCGACCGCGGTCATCTTCTTGAGGTCGTCCAGGGTGATCAGGCCGCCGTTTTCCGCCTCCGCTTGCGCGATCTTTTTCGCGATCTCGCCTTCATAGAAAACCCTGCCGCCGCCTTTGGCGATCAGCTCCAGGGTATGGGCCAGTTCCGGCTGCGGGAAGTTTTCTCCGGGCTCATAGAATTTTCCGTCGCGCTGGAAGATGCGCCGCGATTCGGGATATTTGGCGAGATTGCGCGCGTTCTTCATCGATTCGGCCTCGGCGTAGCTCAGCGGATGGCTCCGGGCCAGCGCGATGGCCGGCGCCAGATCGTCGGCCCACTTCTCGCGGCCGAATTTCTTCTGCGCGTATTCCAGGCCGCGCACCGTGCCGGGAACGCCGGAGGCCCGCCAGCCGTCGATCGAATCGCGCGTGGGTTTGCCGCTGGCGTCCAGGTACATGTCGTGCGAGGATTTTTCGGGGGCGCGCTCGCGAAAATCGATGAAGGTGGTGCGCCCGTCGGCCAGGCGGATCAGCATGAATCCGCCGCCGCCCAGGTTCCCCGCGCTCGGATGGGTCGCCGCCAGCGCGAAGCCCACCGCAACCGCGGCGTCGACGGCGTTGCCGCCGCGCTTTAACACCTCCAGGCCGGCGTCGGCCGCCAGCGGCTCCTGCGCCACCACCATGGCGTGCCGCGCCCGCACCGGCTGCCGGGCGCTCAGGTCCAGACATAGGACGAAGGCGAGCAGAATCGTAAAGCGTCGCATGACTGTGATTGTACAAGAGGAAATCCGGCCTCGCAGCCCGTTCCCGGAACTGTCCTGCTCCTTACTTCTTGCCGTAGTCCGGCCGATACCGGCGATGGCACGCCACACAGGATTGGGTCAATGCGTCGCTCTGCGCCAGAATGCCGGCCATATCCTTGGCCAGCGCCGCCTTGTATGCCGCGCGCGCCGCCGCCATCATCATCTTGGCGTCCTTGGTCCAGTCGCCCGAATCGGGCGCGCGCCCGGGGAGCAGGAGCAGATTGCCCGATTCGGCCAGCGTCAGCGCCTGATTGCGGATGGCGTTCCACTCCACCTCGGTCTTGGGCGGCGACCGCTCGATGTAAAACAGCGCGTCCGAGCTCGGATAGATGATGCGGATCATCACCTGGCTGACGCTTCCGGTCAGCTCATAAGCCGGCGCCTGCGCCAGCCCCGCGCCAGCCAGCAGAACGGCCAAAACCGGCAGTATCGTTCGCATTCCGAGCAGTCTATCACGTACGCTTCCGGGCCTGCGGCGGCGACCCACCCCTTCGTTTTATTCTGAATTTTTATGATCGCCCGCTATACGCGTCCGGAAATGGGCGCCATCTTCTCCGACCACAACCGCTTCTCGCAATGGCTTGAAGTCGAGCTCGCCGCAAGCGAAGCCCTGGCCGAGCTCGGCGAGATCCCACAGGACGCCGCGCGGGCTCTCCGCGCGCACGCCGCCTTCGATGTCGCCCGCATCCACGAGATCGAGCGAGAGGTCAGGCACGACGTGATCGCTTTCACCACCGCGGTGGCCGAAAAGATGGCCGCCGCCGGCGCCGCCTCCGCTTCCCGCTGGCTGCATTACGGCCTCACTTCCAACGACATCGTCGATACCGCGCAGGCGCTGGTGCTGAAACAGGCCTCCGCGCTGCTGGCCCGGGAAACCGAAGCCCTGCTGGAGTCTCTGCGCCGGCGCGCCTTCGAATTTCAACATACCCCTCAAATCGGCCGCACCCACGGGGTCCACGCCGAGCCCATCACCTTCGGCCTCAAGTTCGCGCTGTGGTACGACGAGCTCGCGCGCAACCTCGCGCGCTTCAAAGCCGCCGCTGAAGAGCTTCGCGTCGGAAAAATTTCGGGCGCCGTCGGCACCTTCGGCCACATCGGACCCCGGGCCGAAGAGAAAATCTGCGAGCGCCTGGGCCTCAAGCCCGCCCCCATCGCCTCCCAAGTCCTCTCCCGCGACCGGCACGCAGCCTGGGTGTCCGCGCTGGCCCTCATCGCCGCGACGCTCGAAAAAATCTCCCTCGAGCTCCGCCACTTGCAGCGCACCGAGGTGCGCGAAGCCGAGGAGCCCTTCAGCGAAGGACAAAAAGGCTCCTCCGCCATGCCGCACAAGCGCAATCCCGTCACCGCCGAGCAGATCTGCGGCCTGGCCCGCCTGGTCCGTTCCAACGCCCAGGCCGCCTTTGAGAACATCGCCCTGTGGCATGAGCGCGATATCTCCCACTCCTCGGTCGAACGCGTCATCCTCCCCGACTCCGCCATCCTTGTCGATTACATGCTCGCCAAATCGCGCTGGCTGGTCGATGGCATGCGCGTCTATCCGGACCGGATGCGCCGCAATCTGGAGAACACCCGCGGCCTCATCTTCTCCGGCCAGCTCCTGCTCGATCTGGCCGCCGCGGGAATGCTCCGCGAAAACGCTTACCGGCTGGTGCAGCGTCACGCTATGCAAGCTTGGGAAAATGAAGGGGATTTCGAAAAAGCTATCGCCGCCGACCCGGAAGTGCTTTCCTATCTGTCCGTTGACAAAATCCGCCGCGCCTTTTCCCTCGAGCGCTACCTGACTCACGTTGATCAGATATTTAATCGCGTATTTTCAGGTACTTAGACCTCCGCTTAACCATTTGAGCAAATCCAGGGATCGGATTCGGCCGGTTCTGGGTTAAACTGAGTTTGGCCGTTTGTAAGCGGCCGGTTCACAGCAGGCAGGCCAGTGGAATGAGTCAGGCACGGAATATCGAGTTCGATCTTGCGCGTGTTCTTCTGGTGGACGACGATCCAACCTCCCGCCTAACGCTGAAAACCGTTTTAGAAGCAGGAGGTTACACCGTCGATTCGGCCGCCAGCGCCGCCGAGGCGGTCGGCAAGCTCGATGCGGGCGAATATGAACTGGTCCTTACGGATTTAAACATGGAATCCCCCGACGCCGGCCGTAAGGTGATCGCCCATGCCCGGATTAAGGACTACAAACCCGCCACCGCCCTGATCACCACCTACCAGAACGCCAAACCCGTCGCTTCGCGCAGCTCGGTGTTGATCAAGCCGGAGGACGTCCCCGGCCTGCTCAGCAAGGTCGCGGACATGATCAGCGAGCGCGCCACCCGAAGGCTGGAGCGGGAGCTGCGCCTGGCCGGCGTTTAGTCTTTTATTTTATTTTTAAACCGTCCGCGGCGTCGGAAGCGTGGGAAAAGGCCCGCTGCGCACCGCCACCGCCAGCATGATTCTCGACAACCCCATAAACAGCAGGTGGATGCCGACAAACAGGCCTAAAACCCAGAACGCGGTGGCCGGCCACCCGCCCCAGATCACAATCCCCAGGGCCAGCGATAAAAGCCCGCTGAACACCAGCCATCCCCAGTTCGGCATCCGCAGCGTGAAAGCGGCGGCGATGCGGAAAATTCCGCTGAAGATAAAATAAGCCGCCAGCAGCAAGGTGATCACCAGCGCTCCCTCAGCCGGACTCCGCAGCAGCAGAAATCCGGCCGCCACCGCCAGCATCGCCTCCACGATGTACCACACCGCGTGCCGCCGGTGATGGCGGAACGCATGAATCGCCTCCAGCACGCCGCCAATGATCAGCAGCCAGGCCACGGCGAAAACCGAAACGGCGGTGAAGAAAACCGAGTAGGCGATGGCGAACAGACCCCACAGCGCCAGCACCACGCCGAAGGCCAGCATCCATCCCCAGTTGCTGCGCACAGACTCCAGTGGTTCGCTCATACCAGTTAGATTCTAACCCGAGGCCTTACTCGATAACCTGGCGCGAGACAAAATCAACCGTTTCAACTCTCCTTCAACCTCTCGCCGAGGATGGACGTCCAAGGATTTCCGGTTACTGTGAATAAAATTCACGGCGATGGGCGCCCTGAAGGTCAAAAAAAATCGGCCGAAGAGGGTAAAGATACAATATAGGTGTTATAGGTGTTCGACTTTATTTATTGTTTCTTGCAAAAGGAGGAATATGCTGCGGGGAGACCCTGCTATTTCCGAAACTGGTATGCCGCTATCTCATGGGCGCGTTTTCCAATGGGTTGCCGACCTCGAAAACTGCGTAATCTCTTCCCGCGCAGTAGGCAAAATGGCGACCCAGCTTCTGCTGGAAAGCTATGCCACCAAGGGATTCCACAACAAGGCGAAGAGTTGCCCCTGGGGACCAATGGCCGGCTTCGTCATGGCTGATCCTCGCTTCACCAAGAACCCCGATGTCTCCGGCCAACGCACGGATCTGTACAAAGCGGCGCAGTCCGGCGCTTCGGAAACCCCGCTTTATATCACCGAAGAACGGCGCCGGACCCTTGAAGAGCTCCACTGCATGACTGCCGCGGGCGGGACCATCAATGAGAAAATCTACACTGCCAGATCGCCCAAAGGGGACACGATGAAATTCGTGCTGAAGCGAACCCTGGATGCGCCCGGCGCCGATGGCAAACAGCTCTGGGCTGTCTTCTACCACCAGGAAGAGGTGCGTCTTTCCAATTCGCTCACCGCGCCCAACCGCGGAGGACCTTCCAACCTGCTGCCCGTGATGGCAATGGTCGATCCTGCGTGTCCGAGCGCGGTGCGGCGCACTTACCGCGCCGCAACCACCGGCGATTACGATTTGTTCGCCGTCTTTCCTCCGCGCACGGGCAAGGGCAGATACAATCCTAAAGACGATCGGCGTATGGTCCCCGGCAGCGACCGCTTCAAGGTCCCTCTCAGCGAATACGAGGCGCATGAAGACCCCCATCGAGGAAACCTCACGGGACGAATTATTAAGATTCGCGGTCTCATCAATGACCGCGTGCGGGCCATCGGCTACAAAGGCGGCGACGTCGTCCACCACAGCGATGAAGCCGGCCGTCCCAAGGTCTCCAGCATCGATTTCCCGTTCATCGCTTTCGTTCCCAAGCAATCGCCTTACTGCGTGCAGAACGTCAGCGATTTTAAGAAGTTCATTATGGGATTGCAATGGAACTGGGTCATCACCTTGAACCCGGGGTGGCATCGAGAGCTAGGCATCAGCGTCTCCGCGGGCGGAAGTTATACGGTCTGACGATTCGCAACCGCCGCGGCAAGAACCTGGTGGCGTGGCAGGCTGCAGCGCCCACCAGTCGGGTCGTCAAGGCGGTCTACGGGATGCATCGGCCGCGAAAAAGAGGATCCAAAAACCGAGCCGCCGTCTTTCAGGACGGAAACGTGACTTCGCGCGCCGGCTTATCCTCCCGCAATCCGAGAAAGACCGGCTGGCGAAGCTTGCCGTCGCTGGTCCACTCCTGATATGCGATCTGCGCCACCAGCTTGGGAGCGAGCCAGGTGACCGATTTATCCCGCGGCGGATCGGCCAGCGCCGGCCTTGCGCGGATCAGCGGCTGAAATTTGCGGTAAAGTTCCTCCAGGCTCCGGCGGGTGAAGCCGGTTCCGACCTTTCCGGCATAGCGCAGCTCGCCGCCCTCATGCGCACCGAGCAGGAGCGATCCGAAATGCTCGCGCGATCCGGCGGGCGCGGTGTATCCCGCGATGACAAACTCGTCTTCCTGATGAACTTTGAATTTCCGCCAACGCGCGCTGCGGCCCTCGATGTAGGGAGACGAAAGGTCCTTGGCGACCACGCCCTCCAATCCCCGGCGCCGCGCGACTCGATAAGCCTCCAGTCCGTTTTCGGCGAGAATGCGCGAGACCAGCAGGACACCCTCCCGGATCAGCCGCTCCACCGCGCCCCGCCGTTCCGCCAGCGGAGCGCCGCGCAGATCGCGTCCATCCACATAAAGGCAATCGAACACCGCCGCTTGCGGCTCCTTGCGGATATTTTGCAGAAGCTGGAAGCGGGAAACATTTTTGGAATCGAAAACCACCACTTCGGTGTCGAGCAGCAGCGTGCGCGGCGCCAGCGATCCGATCGCGCGCGCGATGCCGGGATAACTCCCCGTCCGCTCGATTCCATTCCGCGAGACCAGCCTCACGCGCCGGCCCTCCTTGTAGGCGAGAATGCGGTAGCCGTCGTACTTCTCTTCGTAGATCCAGCCCGGCTGGTGAAAAGGTTCGCGCACCAGCGTGGGCAGCATCGGGCGGGCGCGGAATGGAACGCGGTCCATCACGCCGCCGGGTCGCCTTTGGCGGCCTTCTCCACGTCGCCGCGATTCTGTTGCGCGATCTCGCCCAGCAGTCTGTTCGAAACGGCCGAGCGCGGCTGCGCCGCCAGCACATCCTCCTTCGATGCGTACTCGTCGCGGTGCTTGATCAGCAGCCACCCGCGAGCCGTTCGCACCAGCACCCAGGAGCCTTTGAGTTTTTTCCCGTGCAGGGTGAATTTCAAATCGCCGCGCGCCAGCGCCTCATCGACGTCCGGCACTTCCGGCTCCCAACTGCCGCGGTCCCACACCATCACCGTGCCGCCGCCGTATTCGCCCTCCGGAATCACGCCTTCGAATTTCGCATATTCAATCGGATGATCTTCCACTTTCAGCGCCAGCCGCTTCACGGAAGGATCGGTCGATGGCCCCTTGGGCACGGCCCACGACAGCAGGACGCCGTTCCACTCCAGCCGAAAATCGTAGTGCAAACGGCTGGCCTGATGTTTTTGAATCACGTAGATCAACTTCTTCGTTCGCGGCGCGCGTTGCCCTTGGGGCTCGGCGGTGACTTTGAAGTCGCGTTTCCGGCGATATTCTTCGAGGCTCATTTGTCCACCGATGCTCTGAGCAACTAGGATTCCACGTACATGATAAACTGCGATCCGAGGCTCCTCCTATGCGCCGATTCCGCTACTTTGCCCTTCTGTTGACCGTCAGTTTCGCCTTTGCCCAGCGCCGCGGCGCGCAAGCCGACGCGGGCGATGCCTTCCGCTTCCGTTTTGTCGGACCACTGGCCGGAAATCGAGTGGCATCGGTCGCCGGCGTGCCAGGCGACGTGAACACATACTACGCCGGCGCGGCGTCGGGAGGAGTTTTTAAATCCGTCGACGGCGGCCACGCCTGGACGCCGGTCTTCGACAGCCAGCCGGTCGCCGCCATCGGAGCTCTCGCCGTGGCGCCCTCCAACCCCAGCATCGTATGGGCCGGCACCGGCGAAGCCTGGGCCATCCGCGATGTGGACGTGATGGGCAACGGAATCTACAGATCCATCGATGCCGGCCGCACCTGGCAGCACATGGGACTCGATGAAACCGGCCGTATCGGCCGCATCGTCATCCACCCCTCCAACCCCGATATCGTTTACGCCTGCGCGCTCGGCCGCATGACCGGACCGCAGCAGGAGCGCGGCGTCTATCGCACCCGCGACGGCGGCGCGCATTGGGAGCGAGTCCTGTTCGTCGACGAAAACACCGGCTGCTCCGGCCTGACCATGGACGCCCACAATCCCGAAAAACTCTTCGCCGGAACCTGGCAGGCCGAGATGCACACTTACGGCGAGTACAGCGGCGGGCCTGGCAGCGGCGTCTATGTGACCCGCGACGGCGGCGATCACTGGACGCGCGTGACCTCGCCCGGCCTGCCCCGTTCCCCGCTCGGAAAAATAGATGTCGCCGTGGCGCCATCCAACTCCGACCGCGTCTACGCGCTGATCCAGACCGCCAATCAGGGATCAATGTGGCGCTCCGATGACGGCGGCGTCAACTGGCGCGTGGTCAACTGGGACCGCGCGCTGATCGGCCGCGCCGGATATTACATTCATCTCGCGGTTTCGCCCGTCAACGAGAACGAAGTGCTGGTCGCCAACAGCTCCTTTCACCAGTCCCTCGACGGCGGCGAGACCTTCCGGCCGGTGCCCTGGGGAGGCGACAATCACGACATCTGGTGGGATCCGTCCAATCCCGACCGCTTCGTGATCACCCACGACGGCGGTTTGAACATCACCACCTCCCACGGCCGCGGCTTCAATCGCGTCACCCTCCCCATCGGGCAGATGTATCACGTCGCCGTCGATAATCAGGTGCCCTACTACTTTTACAGCAATATGCAGGACAGCACCACCATGCGCGGACCCGCCATTCAGGTCGGCTTCGGCGGCTTCGGACGCGCGGCCGAGCCGGGCTGGGACCGCGGCATGGGCGGCTGCGAATCCGGCTTCACCTATCCCGATCCGGCGGACCCCAATATCGTCTGGGCCACCTGTTACGGCGACGAAGTGACCCGTTGGGACGCGCGCACCAAACTGGCGCGCTCCGTCAGCCCCTGGCTGCACACCCTCGATTCGCCGCCGGAGGACACCAAGTACCGCTGCCACTGGACCGCGCCGCTGGCCATCGACCCCTTCGATCACAACACCGTTTATTACGGCTGCCAGGTCATCTTCCGCACCACCAACGGCGGGCAAAGCTGGAGCGTGATCAGCCCGGATTTATCGACCCAGGACCCCAAATACCTGAAGTCTTCCGGTGGAATTGTAGGCGATAATTTAGGCCAGTTTTACGGTGAAGTGGTGTTCGCGATCGCGCCGTCTGCCGTGCAAAAAGGCCTCATCTGGGCCGGAACCAACGACGGCAAAATCTGGTACACCAAGGACGCCGGCGCGCACTGGAACGACGTGACCAAAAACGTCGGAATGAAGCCCTGGGGCACCATCACCAGCATCCAGCCGTCGTTTTTTGACGCGGGCACGGCTTATATTTCCGTCGACTACCATTTGATGGACGATCGCAATCCGTTTATTTATAAAACCACCGATTTCGGCCAGACCTGGACCAAAATCACCGGCGGCCTGCCCAGCCACCAACTCTCCTATGTGCGCGTAGTGGCCGAAGATCCCAACTGCAAGGGGCTGCTGTTTGCCGGGACCGGAAACGCCTTGTTCTATTCCCTCGACGACGGCGCCCACTGGACCAATCTGCAAAACGGCCTGCCGCATTCCCCCGTCTCTTGGGCCGTCGTACAAAAACAGTTCCACGATCTGGTGGTTTCCACCTACGGCCGCGGGATCTATATTCTGGACGACATCACCCCGCTGGAGCAGATGGCCAAGGGAGCCGGCGCCGATGCCTCCGTAACTCTCTTTGCGCCGCGCCCGGTCATACGCATCCTGGGCGGCGGCCGCGGCTATGTGAATTTCCAATTGAAGAATCCGCCCAAAGGACCGGTGCGGGCGCAGATTGTGGACGCCGCGGGAAATCTCGTCCGCGATCTGCGCGTCAATCAGCCGCGCGCGGGCTTGAATCGCACCGTTTGGGATCTGCATTACGACCCGCCTAAGCTGGTGGAGCTGCGCACCACGCCGGAAGATAACCCCCATATCTGGGAAGAGCCCCGCTTCCGAGGACGCGACTGGCGGCCCATCACGCATTGGGGCGCGGATCAGGCCGAGGTCGGTCCCGTCGCGGCGCCCGGCAAATACACGGTGAAACTGACGGTGGACGGCGAAACCTACACGCAGCCGATGGAGATTGTGCGCGATCCCAGCTCGCACGCCTCCGACGCGGAAATTCAGGCGGCGGTGAAGCTGCAACTGCGGATTCGCGACGATATTAATGCCACCTCGGGCATGATCAATAACATCGAATTCATGCGCAAGCAGATGGAAGACCTCGAAAAAATGCTGCGCGCCGATTCCTCCAAAAGCCAGCTCTTAAAGTCGGTTCTGGACATGGATCAGAAGATGCAAAGCGTCGAATACAAGCTGGTTTCCAAGGCTCTGACCACCAGCGATGATAAATATTTCATCGCCGCCTACAAAATTTATTTCAACCTGATCTGGCTCAACGGCGAGGTCGGCACCGGCGCCGGAGACGTGGCCGGAGGCGCCGATTACGGCCCCACCGACACCGCGCTGAATCTCATCGACATGATCGAAAAGGATCTGGCGGCCGCCAGGACCGACTATCGCACCCTGATGGATAAGGATGTGCCGGCGTTTAATAAATCGCTGGTGTCCAACGGCGTGACGCCGCTTTCGCCCAATAACGAATAGCCCGGTGGATCCGCCCGCGGCCGGATTGCCCGGGCGTTACGTCTTTTTGTTAACGTTTCAAACCGCCGCCGCCCGGATATTCCGGCCGGGCGCGTGCATCGAAACGGTAGATGGAATCCCAATCGCTGGACGCGCTGCGCCAGCAGGTCCGCCGCCTGGAAGAGGAACGCGAGAGGCTCCGCGAGCGCGTCCGGACGGTTCCCGGCGCTTCCGTCCAAACGCCGCCCGCTCTGCCGGAGCAGGAGATCAAACCGGAGCCGGTTCGGCTCAAACCGCCGCCGAAACCGCGCGCCCGCGGCTTCGCCAAACGCTATCTCCGGGGCCTGGGGATCGCCGCGGCCGCCGTTCTGATCCTGGTCCCCTGCGGCTATTTTCTCTGGAACTATCTGAACTCCTACGAATCGACCGACGACGCTTTTATCGACGGCAATCTGGACCCCATCGGCGCGCGCATCTCGGGAACCGTGATCGGCGTCTACGTCCAGAACGATCAGTTCGTCAAAAAAGGACAGGTGCTGGTGGACCTGGATCCTCAGGATTACCAGGTGGAAGTCGAGCAGGCGCGCGCCGCCTATAATCAGGCGCTGGCGCAGGTCAACGCCGCCAGCCCTAACGTTCCGATCACCGCCACCGCCACGCAATCGCTGGTTTCCACCTCGCAGGCCGAGGTGATCGCGGCGCAGGCGGCCCTGGATGCCGCGCAGCAGGATTACCAGGCCCGACAGGCCGAGGTGCGCCAGGCGGAGGCGCAAAATACCAATGCGCAAGCCAATCTGGAGCGCTATCGGACGCTGGTGGCGCGCGATGAAATTTCCCGGCAGCAATATGACGCCGCGGTCGCCGCGGCCGCTTCCGAGGCGGCCGCGGTGCAGGCGGCACGCGCGGCTGAAGCCGCCTCACGGCGGGTGCTCGACCAGCGCCGCGCGCAACTGGAGCAGGCGCGGGCACGCCTCGCCGAAGCGCAAACCAACGCGCCTCGCCGGATCTCGGTCGAGCGCTACGATCTCGCCACCCGGATGGCGAATGCCGCCGCCGCCAAAGCGCAGCTCGACCGCGTGCGGTTGAACCTCTCCTACACCAAAATCGTCGCGCCGGTGGACGGCGTGGTGATGAGCAGAGCGGCGGAGGTCGGCCAGCACGTGCAGCCCGGCCAGGATCTTTTATCGATCAGCGAAATCGAAAACGTCTGGGTGACCGCGAATTTCAAGGAAACGCAGCTCGCCCGGATGCGCCCCGGCCAGCCCGTCCAGATCCACGTGGACGCCTTCGACCGCAATTATCAGGGCTATGTCGCCGATATGCCCGGAGCTTCCGGCGCGGCCACCAGCCTGCTGCCTCCGGAAAACGCCACCGGCAACTTCGTGAAGGTCGTCCAGCGCCTTCCGGTGCGCATTCTGCTTAAGCCCGGGCAAAACGAGGATCATCGCCTGCGCATCGGCATGTCCTGCGAGCCCAAGGTCTGGCTGAACGGAAAGTAATTTCCCGCCTGAAGAGGATCCGCCCGGCGGCGTTGGCCGTGCCGGTTGCGCCCGGCCCGCGCAAATTGGCGATCTCTTTCCGGCTCCGCCGGAGCAATGCCTGCCGACCTTCAGAACCCCTGCCGCTAAACCTCTTCGTCGGATTCGGCCGCCGGCAGCACGTCATGCTCGCCGGCCACCCACACATACAGCGCCGGCAGCAAAAAGATGCTCATCAGCAACGCCGCCAGCAGCCCGCCCACAATCACGATGGCGAACGGCCGCTGCGAGTCCGACCCGATGCCGTGCGAGGTCGCCGCCGGCAGCAGCCCCAGCGAGGCCACCAGCATGGTCATCATGATCGGCCGCAGCCGCAGCGTCGCCCCTTCTTCGGCCGCCGCCACCACCGTGCGGCCGCGCACCCGAAGCTGATTGATGTACTCCACCATGATCACACCCACCTGCACGGAAACGCCGAACAGCGCCAGAAACCCCACCCCGCTCGACACGCTGAAGTTGGTGTGCGTCAGCCACAGCGCGATCACCCCGCCTACCGGCGCCACCGCCACGTTCATCAAAATCAGGCCGGCCCACTTCATCGACTGGAACATCGAATACAGGATCAGGAAGATCAGCAGCAGCGTGAAGGGAATGATGATGGCCAGGCGGCGCTGCGCCCGCTGCTGCGATTCGTACTCTCCGGCCCAGTCGATGTGATAGCCCGCCGGCAGCTTCACCTGCCGCCCCACCTTGGCGATCGCTTCCTCCACCGCACCGCCCAGATCGCGCCCGCGGACGCTGTACTTGATCGCCACGTAGCGCTGGTTCTGCTCGCGGTAAATCTCCGAGGCTCCGTCGATGGTCTGCACGTCGCAAAGCTGGGCCAGCGAGACGCGCTCCCCGGAGGGGGAAAGCAGTCGGATATTTTTGATGGCCTCGATCGTCGTCCGGTACTGCGGCAGATAGCGCAGCACCAGATCGTAGCGCTGCTCGCCTTGCAGAACCTGCGTCAGCGCGTTGCCGCCCACCGCCGTTTGGATGGCGTCCTGCACGTCGCTGGCGTTGATCTGATAGCGCGCGCACTTGTCCCGGTTGACCACGAAGTTCAGATTCGGCTGGCCGATCACCCGGAACAGGCCCAGATCCTGGATGCCCTTGACCGTCCGCATCACCTTGACAATCTCGTCGCCCTTCTCTTCCAGCGTCCGCAGATCGTCGCCGAACACCTTGATCGCCAGCTCGCCCTTGACGCCGCTGACCGCCTCTTCCATGTTGTCGGCAATCGGCTGCGAAAAATTCCAGATGACCCCGGGAATCTTTTCCAGCTCGCGGTTCATCGCCGCGATGAGTTCATCTTTGTTTTGATGAAACACCGGACGCCACTCCTCTTTCGGCTTCAGATCGACGAAATACTCGGTGTTGAAGAAGCCGGTGGTGTCGGTGCCGTCATCCGGGCGGCCGACCTGGCTGGTGCACTGCGTCACCTCCGGGAAGCTGCACAACAGCACCCGGGCCCGGTTGGCGACCGAGATCCCCAACTCCTGATTGGTGCTCGGCGCCAGCGTCCCGCGCACCCAGATCGCTCCTTCATCCAGGTGCGGCAAAAACTCCGAGCCGATCTGCGTGCCCGCCAGAAACAGCGCCAGGGCGCACCCGCCCAGCGCCACCGACAGCGTCACCCAGCGGTAGCGGATCGCTTTGTCCAGCGCCCGCTGATAGCGCGCCGTCAGAAACGCCATCACCGGATTGCGCCATTCGCGCGCGCCTTTGCGGAAAAACAGGCTCGAAAGCACCGGAGCCAGCAGCATGGAGAACATCAGCGCCCCCAGCAGCGCGAACGCCACCGTCCAGGCCATCGGCTTGAACAGGCGCCCTTCCACGCGCTGCAAGGTGAAGATCGGGATGTAGGCCGTGATGATGATGCCGATGGCGTAAAAAACCGGGCGCTGCACTTCATGCGCCGCCGCGCGGATCTTCTCCATCGGCGTTCGATGATCGTCGGCGCGCGCATGCCCCAGGTGGCGGATGATATTTTCCACCATCACCACCGCGCCGTCCACCACCATGCCGAAATCCAGCGCGCCGAGCGACAGCAGGTTCGCCGGAATATGGCGCAAGCTGAGGCAAGTCGCCGCGAAGAGCAGCGAAAACGGAATCGTCAGCGCGACGATCAGCGCGCCGCGCACGTTGCCCAGGAAGGCGAACAGAATAATGACCACCAGAATGATGCCTTCCGTCAGGTTGTGCAGAACCGTGTGCGTGGTGTAATGCACCAGGTCGCTGCGGTCCAGAAACGGAACCACTTTTACACCCGGCGGCAGGATGCCGTTGTTCAGCTCCTCCACCTTCTTGTGAATGCCTTCCAGCGTCGAATCCGAATCGGCGCCCTTGCGCAGCAGCACGATCCCGCTCACCACGTCGTCGTTGTCGATGATCCGCCCGTCGGGAAGATGCGTGGCGCGCGCAAACTGCCCCAGCCGGATCTTGGGACCCTGCTCCACTGTGGCGATATCCTTGACCCGCAGCGGCGTGCCGTTCTTGGCGACAATCACCGTGTTCTCGATGTCGTGAACGTCCCCCACCAGGCCCACCTCGCGCACGTTCACCTGCTGCAAGCCTTCGTTGATGAAGCTCCCGCCCGCGTTCACGTTGTTATTGCTGAGCTGCTGCTCCACCTGCGCGATGCTCAGGCCGTAGGCCACCAGCTTCTCCGGATCGATCCGCACCTGATACTCGCGCGTGGGCCCCCCGAAGCTCGCCACATCCACCACGTTGGGCACCGATTTGAACTGCTTTTCCACCACCCAGTCCTCCAGCGACTTGAGCTCCATCACGTCGTACTTGGGATTGGTCGAATGCAGGGTGAAAAAGTAGATCTGCCCCACCGGGCTCCAGTCGGTGCCCATCTGCGGCTGAACGTTGGGCGGCAGCGTCACCTGGCTGAGCCGCTCCAGAACCTTTTCCCGGTTCCAGTCGTTTTCCGATTCGTCGTCAAAGGTCAGCTTCAAATCCGAAAGGCCGAACAGCGAGAACGACCGCAGCGCGGTCAGATGCGGGATGCCGTTCATGACGATCTCCAGCGGAATGGTCACCTGCTGCTCGATCTGCTCGGCGGAGATTCCCGGCCACTGCGTGATGATCTCGACGTAATTATTGGCGACGTCCGGATAGGCTTCCACGGGAAGCTGATGAAAGGAAATCGCCCCGGCGATGAACAGCAGCGCCGCCAGCGCCAGCACCAGCAGCCGGTTGTTCAGCGCGAAATTCAGCAGGCCCGAGATCATTGCGATTGGCCCGCCCGCGGCCCCGGACCCCTCACTGCTCCACCGTGCTCTGCAGCGTCAGCGCGTTGGCCACCACCCGCGCGCCCGGTGCCAGGCCGGAAACAATTTCCTGCATATTGTTTGCGAGCATTTTGCCGCTCACCACCTCCACCCGCCGGAAATGCCCCGCCTCGCCGGGCGTGTACACCCATTCGCGGTCGTGCAGGTGCAGAATCGCCGCCGCCGGAACCGCCGCCCGCACTTCCTCCCGCAGCCCGTGGAACGTCGCGGTGACAAACATGCCGATGCGCAGCAGCCCCGGATTTTCCACCTCCAGCCGCACCTTCGCCGTGCGGATCGAAGGATCGAGAATCGGCGCGATATACCCGATCCTCGCCTTCAGCACCCGGTCCGGATACGCGGCCAGATGGATGTCGGCGTACTCGCCCACGTGCACCTGCGCCAGATCGTTTTCGTAAACGTCGCAGATGATCCAGACATGCGACAGATCGGAGATGGTGAACGGGCTCGGCGCGCTCAGCGCCTGCACCCCGGAGGCGTTGGTGATCTGCTGGTCGGTGATGACCCCCGAAACCGGCGCCGTCACCTCGATCACCGCCGTCGGATGATCCGGATCCGACCCCAGCAGCCGCAGATGCTCGATCGCCGTTTCCACGTCCACCTTGGCGTTGTCTTCAGCGTTCTGCGCCACCTCGACGCTGCTCTTGGGCACCGCACCATGCTCGTACAGCAGCTTCTGCCGCTCCAGCGTCACCCGCGCCAGTTGCTCGTTGGCCACCGCCTTGCGGTAGTCCGAGTAGGCCCCGCTCACATCCGTGCTGCGGACCTTGAAAAGAAGCTGTCCCCGCCGCACCGTCTGGCCCAACTGCGCGTCGACCTCCACCACCCGCCCCGTCGCCAGCGAGGGCACCGGCACGTTGCGCGAAACGTCCGGATTCACCACCCCGGTCACATTCAACTCCGGCGCCGTGCGGTACTCCTCGGCCGTCACCAGCGGAAACTGCTCCGGATGATCGACCTTGAAATTGCTCGGATCCAGATCCTTTTCCACCACCGCCGCCGGCGGAGCTTCCGCCGAAGGATCCGCTTTCACCTTCGTCTCGCATCCCACCAGCATCAGCACCCCGGACGCCCCCGCCGCCATCATCACCACAAACTTCCCTGTCATGGAATCACCTCGCGCCCCGCCGCCAGATTCAACTGCGCGGCCGCGGTCAGGTAGGAGCCGATCAAGTTTAAATACGCCAGCCGCGTGTCGCGGTACGACTTCTCCGCATCCAGATAATCCAGCAGCGACGCGCCCCCGTGCTGATAGGAAAAGGAAAGCTTGTCGCGCTGCGTGGTGGCCAGCTTCAGATATTTGTCCCGGTACGGCTTCAGCAGATTCAGCGCGCTTTCCAGCGTCACCCACGCCGAATCCACATCGCTGAACACCTGCGCCTGCGCCGCCTCGCGCAACCTTTCGTTGCGCCCGATGTCGATCTCGGTTCGCGCCTTCTCTCCCTGGTTGCGGTCGAAAATGCGCAGCGGAATGCTCACGCTGCCCCCAATCGTGTTGTAATCGTACGGATTGTTGAACGAGGCGTTGTGCGTCCACCACAGGCTGAACGTCGGATCCGTCGAGCCGTTGGCCACCGCAAGCTGGTGGTTCAGCCTCGCCAGCTCCACATTCTGGACCGCCGATTTTAAATCCGGCCGCGCCTCCAGCGCGATCGCCCGCACCTGTTCGAGCGTCGGAATCTGTTCGCGAAACTCGTACGCTCCGGTGACGTCGAAGTTCTCCACCGGCGTCCTGCTGTTCAGCAGCATCAGTAGCTGAATCTTGCTGGTCCGCAGGTTCACCAGCGCGTTTTGATAGTCGGATTCAAACTGCACCCGCTGCAACTCCAGCCGGTCCAGATCCACTTCGGCCAGATCGCCGGCCTGAAAGCGCTGCCGGTTCACCTCCAGCTCGCGATCCCAGTACTCCAGGTTCTGCCGCGCGTTTTCCAGCACCGCTTTGGCCTGCAAGGTCTCCACAAACGCCGAGCGCAGCGCAAACAGCAGCGTTCGCGCCTGATCCTGATAGCCCGATTCCGCGATCGCCGTCGACTGCCGCGCCGAATCGCGCCGCAGCTCGCGCTTGTGATCCCGCTCATGCAGGTAGCTCACCGACGGCGACAGATCGGTGCCCGCAAACGGCCGGTATACCCCCAGATGCGGCGCAAGCTGGGTGCCGTCGGCCGTCAGCGTGAAATCCGGATTCGGCCGCAGATACGCCGTAATCTCCGCCGCCCGCGCTTCCTCGATGCTGCTTTGCGCCGCCAGCAGCGTCGGATTCGTCGCCAGAAACTTCTCCTTTACCTGTTCCCAGCTCAGCGCCTGCGATCGCGCCATTCCCCCCGCCAGCGCCAGCACCAGAACGGCGCGCCAGATCCGGCCGCGGCTCGGCTCTCGCCGCCCGGCACTAGAAAACATCATTTTCATGCTCTGGAGTGGTCCTATAAAGGACTAGACTGCGAATGTAGCCCGCCCGGTTGGCCCAAACCACAGCCGCAAGGCTGTCCTTCAATTATCTTTCGATCACCGGACCAGGTAATCTTAGCTTACCCCGGCCGCCACGCCGCCACGCCCTGTGCAAAGGCATAATCCTTACGGCGAGGTGCTCTATCGAATGGATAATCTTTCGATTATCACGCTAAAGCTTGTCCCTGTAACGCTCTAGCGCGACCCGCACGAGCTGGCTGCGCGTCCGGACCCCGATCTTGGCAAAAAGCTGCTGAAACGTGTTCTTCACCGTGCTCTCGGAAATATCCATCTTCGCGGCGATCTCCTTGTTCGCCAGACCCTGCACCAGGTACCGCAGCACCTCCGTCTCGCGCGCCGTTAACGGATTGCGCCCCTCCGGATCCCCGGGCGCCGCCGCCATGGCCGCCGCCCCATCCTCGGTCACCCCGATAATCGCCGCCAGCTTCGGAATCGACGCCTCCTTGTAGGTCGAGAACCAGACCTCGGCCATGAACGGCTGTCCATCGTCCCGCTGGCCCCGGCACTGCATCGACGCCCGGAACTGAGGGCCTTCTTCCCGCCGGACCGCATGGTGCAGCTCCGGCAGAAACGCCGCAATCGGATGCCCGATCAGCACGCCATCGCGCGGCGCCATCAGCTCCGCCGCCGCGCGGTTGGCTAACTCGATGAAACCGCGGTCGTCAATGGTCACGATCGCGGCCGGGCTGGTCTCCACCAGAATCCGCAGCCTCTCCTGCGCCTCCAGGCTCAGCCGCCGGTTCCTCACCAGCTCCGCCACAAACAGCCCGCATCCGGCCAGCGCCAGCGTTTCAAACGTAAGCCGCACAAAGGACCGGTCCAGCGAGCTGAACACTTCGCTGAGCACCGCGCAGCCGGCGCCGATCAGCCCAATCGCCCAGCGCGGCAGAACCCCCGCCGCCAGCATGATCGGGAACAGGTAAAGAAAACCAAGCGACACATACGGTTCCGTCCACCAATCGATGAGGGCGATGGCCAGAATCATCGCGCCGCTAGCCACCAGGACGGGGACGCGGTTGCGCTCATCCCACATCCATTCCAATTGAGGCATGGGTTTTAGCTACATTATCCCATCCCCGCCGCGGCCGCCGCGGGAAAATCCGCCGTCAGAAGCTGTAGCGGAACCCCAGAGAGGCATAGGAGTTCCGCCGGAACTGCCCGATAAAGTCCGTCGCCTCGCCGCGAATCCATGTATAACCCGCCGTCGCGCGCCAGTGCTGGCCGTAGGCCTGCGAAAACTCCCAACGCGTAAACGACCCGCCGCCGCGCACCGCCGCCTCCATCGTCAGGCTGCGGTTCGGATCGATGGTCCAGGCGGCGTGTCCCACGAACGATTTCGCAAAACCCTCCTCCGGCTCGAACTCCAGCGGATTTCCCGCGCGCGTCCGCGCCTCGCCCGCGTATCCGCCGGCGAAGGTCCACTCCTTCCACTGCCGCTCGAGCTGGATCACATAAAGCGCGAACTCATCCGTATCCGGCGTGGTGGAGCTGAAGTACGCGCCCTCGCCTTTCAGCGTGAACCAGCGCAGCGGCGCCGCCGCGGAGGCTCCGTAAAGCCGCAGCTCCGGATAGGTCCGCTCAATTCCAGCGGCGTTCGCGGCCGGATTGAATTCGGCCTGAAACAGCGGCAGCGAGTTGAATCCATCGAAATAAATCAGCGAAAATTCGTAGCCGGAAGCGATGTGATTCCAGCGCGCCCCGAACTGCGATCTGCCGGGATAGCGCGCGCCCAGGTCCTCGATCGCGATCCCTTGCGCCGCCGCCGGGATCACCGTCCAGCGCTGGTCAAGCAGCGGCGTCCTCGCCGGCGTGAAATAGGGCTGCCAGACCATCTCCACGCTGTCGTTTCCGAACTCAACCACGCCGCGCGCCGCGATCACTCCCAAAAAGTCCGGATCGGTCACGCTCCTGGAATAATCCTTCGGCGCGAAGCGGTCCACCGGGTTCAAAATATCCGTCTTGCCCCAGCGGATGAACTGACGACCCAGCTCCGCCGTAAATCGGCCCTTATGCAAGGTCGCGCTGTAGCGGCGAAACGAGAAAGCCGGCCGCTTGATCCCGCGATCCGCCCCATCGAGCCGCAATGCGCGCTCCACTTCCTGATGCGTGTCGGTCTCGGCATCGAAGGCGCCGTTCAACTGAAACCACGGCGCGATTTTATAGGAAACCTCCCAGCGGAAAAGCGTATCGTTCACCACCTGCGCGGGATCGTTCGGCGCGCTCTCCGGATAAACAAATGTGCTGTTTTCGAGAAAGCCGCGCTGCTCGAAATTTTGCGCCAAAAACAACGCCAGCAGCGGGATCATGACTCCCGCCGCAGCGCTTCCACCGTGAACAGATCCTCTTTGAGCGGAACATCGTATTCCAGCTTGTCGAATTTGAGGATCGTCCGGCTCTTGCGCTTCACATCGAGCACTTCGGTGGTGCGCGCGGTCCAGATGCCGCGCACCTGCTCGAAATCGCGGTAATCGATCACGCGCGCCAGGCCCGCTTTGTTGTACATTTCCGCCCTGGTGATCGTGTAATTGCTCTTATCGATCCACAAATACGAATAAGTATATTGCGACGGCTTGCGCGGCCGTGATTCGATCTTCCACTGGCCGCCCTCATCGGGCAACAGTTTGTAATCGAACTGGTTCACATCGCGCTCCTCCAGATCCTCGAAGCTGAAATCGGTGCCGAAAAAGCGCGTGGAGCGGTCCTGCAGCGCGATTCGCTGCTCGCGTCCGATCGCCGGACGCCACATCCATTGGTCGCTGGCGCGATCCGGATGATTCACGATCAGCAGCGCGACTCCCTTCACCTCCGGCGGCGCCGTGAAGCGGAGCAGAGCCTTGCTCTGCCCAAACGAGCCGAGCCGTTCAAACACCCAGCGCTTCGTCGCAATGCGGTTTTCCGCGCCGATCACCTGCAAGGTCCCCTCGTAGCGCTGCGAGGCCGATTGCGCCCGCTTCTGCGCCTCTTCCACAATCCGCCGCGCATCCTCGGCCCGGGCCGCAACTGCGGCAACCAGCGCCGCGATCGCCAGGCGTTGCGCCATCCATCGGTTATTCATATTCCAAAGCCTCCACCAGCGATCCCCGCACCGCGCTTTCTCCCGGCGCCAGCGCCGCCAGAAATGCGGCGCCCAGAATCGCCGGAACCAGCGCCAGCGCCACCGGAAACGGATACGCGTAGCCGATATCGATGCCGATCAGGTCCCGCCGCGCGATCTCCAGGGTGTAATAAAGCTGCGCCGCGCCCAGCGAAAGCCCCAACACCAGGCCGATGGCGCCGATGCCGAGCGCTTCCATCCACACCGTCTGCCGGATCTGGCGGCGCATGCCGCCGGCCGCCCGCAGCACGCCGATCTCGCGGCGCCGGTCGAGGATCGATACCGTCAGCGCGTTCACGATTCCCAGCACCGCCACCAGCACCGCCACCGCGATCTGGATGTAGGTCAATCCGAACCACTGGTCGGTCACGCGGATCACGTAGCTCCGCAGATCGCTGTTGGTCAATACGAACAGCCGCCGCTGCGCGCCGTAGGCCGCCAGGATTCTCTGCCGCACCGCCGCGCCGCTTGCCCCCGGCTTCAGATAAATGCGGAACACATTCGCCGCGTCGTCGTGCCAATAGCGGGAGAACATCTCCCGCGACAGCAGAATGCTGCCCTGTTGATCGGAAAAATCGCGCACCACCCCCACCACCGGCAGCCGCAGTATCCCCTCCGGCGCGGCAATCTCGATCATCTCGCCGTATCGCACGCCGTGCAGACGGGCGTAGTTTTCGCTCAGAATCACGCCTTCGCCCGCCGCCGCCCGGCGGTACATCCGCTCCGCATCGCCGGCCACCGCCGGCAGCCGCGCCCGCCGCGCCAGCGATTCGATATCGGCCGCCACCAGCATCACCGGCGCGTTCTTCACCATCACCCGCACGCTGCGCATCGGCTGCACCTCGGCCACCCCTTCGATCTTCCGCAATCCGCCGGCCAGCGACGCCGGAAAAACAAAACTGCGCGCAGTCGCGCTCTCCGCCGTCGTCACGAACAGATCCGGGTTTAAAGCGATGCGCATCCATTCGGAAATCGAGCGGTAGCTGGACCGCGCCAGCCCGCCCAGCGAAATCACCAGCGCCAGCGACAACATCAGCGCCGCCACCGTCCCCGAACTGCGCCGCGGGCTTTGAATCAGGCTGTCGGCCGCCAGCGCGCCTTCCACCGGCCGGATCCGCTTCCACACCGGCCGCAGCCATTTCGAAACCCGAAGCGAAAGCGACGGCGCCAGCAGCACCGCGGCCATCACCGCCAGCAAATATCCCGCGTAAAAAACCGGCGTGTAGCGGTTGAGCATCAGCGCCAGAATCGAGAGCGCCGCGCACGCCATCGCCCATTTTCTTCTGGTTCGATTTTCACCCTCGCCGGGCGAAAGATAGCTCCCCTTTTGCAGCGCCTTCACCGGATCCACCATCGCCGCCGCCCGCGCCGGAATCAGCCCGGCGGTCAAGCTGGTGGCCAGGCCCATCACGATCGCTGCGCCGGCGATCCACGGCGCCACTTCGATGCTCGCGGCGCTTTGCGCCACTCCGTAAACTTCTTCAAGCAGCCCTCCGATGTAGCCGGTCATGGCCCGCGCCGTCAGCGCTCCGAAAACCAACCCGGCCAGCGTTCCGGCCAGGCCGGTAATCGCACTCTCGCCTAAAAACAGCGCGCCAATCTGCCCGCGCGTGGCGCCCAGCGCGCGCAGAATGCCGATCTCCGCGCGCCGCTGCGTCACCGCCGTCGCAAACGTGTTGTAGATGATGAACATCCCGATGAACAGCGCGAACACGCTGGTGATGTCGGAGCCTAATTCGTAGATCCGCGAGGTCGCCTCGAACTCCTCGCCGCGCGAGCTGGGCGGCTCGATCTGAAACCCCGGCCCGAGGGCGGCGCGCAGCTTGGCGATCCCTTCAGCCAGCGTTACGCCCTCCCGCAGCGCGACGTCGATCCGGTCGAACTTCCGCCCCCGTCCGAAAACTTTCTGCGCCGCGTAAATATCCATAATCGCGATGTTGCCGCCGAAGGCGCTGGCCAGCCCGCCCGGCTTCATGATCCCCCGCACCACGAAAACACGCTCGCCCTCCATGGTCCGCAGCGGGATGCGGCTGTTGATCGTCAGATTGCGCTCCGCCGCGAACGTCTTGGTCACCATCAGCGAATCCGGCTGCGCCAGAAACACCAGCGGATCGTCGATCGATTCGTCGGCGCCCTCCAGGTCGTAATTGCGCAGATTGCGGTCCCCCAGCATGTCCACGCCTAAAATCAGCAGGTTGCCCCGGTCCGTGGACACCGCCGCCTCGATCACCGGCGCCGCCGCCCGCACCTCCGCCACGTTCTGCACCCGCTCCAGCACCTCTTCGTCGAAGCCCGGCTCCCCCGCCGAGATCTGAAGCTGCGTCCGGCCGGCGATGCGGTCGATGGTCGAACGGAACGCGGCGAGCACGCTCTGGTTGGCCGTGTGCATCGCCACAAATACGCCCACGCCGAGCATGATCCCGGCGGTGGTCAACAAAATCCGCGACAAATGTTTCCGGGCGTACGGCCAACTGATCAGACGCAGCAGAATCACCGGCGCACATCCTCTACGATGCGGCCGTCGCGGATGTGAATCGTCCGCGCGCAGCTCCCGGCCACCGCCGCGTCGTGCGTCACAATCAGAATCGTCGAGCCCAGCCGCTCGTGCAGATCCCGGATCAGCCGCAGAATCTCGCCGCCGGTGGCGCTGTCCAGATTCCCGGTCGGCTCGTCGGCCAGCAGAACCGGCGGAAATACGCTCAGCGCCCGCGCGATCGCCACCCGCTGCCGCTCACCCCCGGAGAGCTCGTCCGGCAGGTGGTCCAGCCGCCCGCCCAGCTTCACCAGATCCAGCAGCTCGCGCGCCCGCTGCTCCGTCTTCTTCCGCGGCCACCCCCGCAGATGCAGCGGAAGCGAGACGTTTTCCAGGCAGGTGAGCGTCGGCAGCAGATGGAAAAACTGAAAAATGAATCCGATCTTGTCCCGGCGCACCCGCGTCAGGCCGTCGTCGTCCAACTGCGACAGCGCCGCCCCGTCGATCTCGATCTCGCCCGCGCTGGGGCGGTCCAGCCCCCCGATCAGGTTCAGCAAGGTGGATTTGCCCGAGCCCGATGGCCCCACGATCGAAACCATCTCCCCGCGCCCGATCGAAAGATCCACCCCCTCCAGCGCCGTCACCCGGCGCTTGCCGTCAAACTGCTTACTAACTCCCCGGAGTTGGATCACCGCCCTAAGTTCCATCATGCGTCATTCCGGACCGGCCTCGCGCGCCGGAGCTCCCCGCACGGCAATCCGGCTCAGGTGCTCACCCTCGTTACAAATCCCATCTCCCTCCAAATCTGTGACTTGCCCGCTAAGGTAACAAGCGCGGGCGGCTAGGGCCCTTTCCCGATTCAGAGTACCCGCCTGAATCGCTACCATCGACCCTGTGACTTAAACGCGCGCCGCTGTTGCTCGCCGTAGTTGTTGTGGTTGCTGTTCCCTTCTTCAGAAGTTCCTGAGCACCCCCGGACGCGGCGATCCGGCGAATCATTTTTCAGTTCGGACGGTAACTCGAAAATCTCGCGGCTCGGCCTCGCACGGCATTGGTGTGTCGGGACGGCGGGCATCGCGCGCGCGGACTTTTCCATTCACGAGGTGCATCACAGGTGTTTCCTAAAGGACTGATCTTCCGCTCTCTGCTCCTGCTGGCCGGCGCGCTGCCCATGTTCGCGCAAAGTGGACCGGCGGTGTGGACCGTGCCCAGCCTGCGCCGCGTCGGCATGTTCGACGCCCCCGGCTACGCCCCCCAGGCGCAGCTTTACTCCGCCCAGAACGCCTACACCGCGTTTCAGATCGCGGTAAACGGCGGACCCGGCGGCCTGGCCAACGTCAACCTCGCACTCTCCGATCTGCAAGGACCCGGCATCATTTCCGCCTCCAGCTATAACCCCTACGTCGAAGGCTATGTCTACGTCAACCAGAGCAGCCCCAACTGGGGCGGATCCAATCAGCCCCTCGGCGCGGGCTGGTACGCCGATTCCCTCATCCCCTTCAAGGATCCGGCCACCGGCGCGCCGCTCAACAACCAGGCCGCCGGCGGAGTGCCCATCACCGTTCCTCCCGGCCAAAACCGCGTCTTTTGGGTGGACCTGCTGGTCCCGCAAGGCGCACCGCCCGGACAATATTCCGGCACGTTCACCGTCACCAGCAGCCAGGGCGCCTTCACCGGCAACATCTCGCTCACCGTCTGGAATTTCGCCCTGCCGGCCACCCCCAGCTTCAAATCCGCGTTCCTGTTCTGGACCTCCGGAAATTTGGCCTCCCAGGAAGAACTCATCCGCCATCGCCTGATGCCCGCCACCGTCAGCCCCGCCGATGAGCAAACGCTCATGGCCATGGGTCTCAACGCCGCCGGCGTCGGTCCCTTCAGCGGCGCCAGCGCCGGCGACTGCAATATGTCTGCCCCCCCGTCGGTCGAACAGTTCCGCGCCTCCGCCGCAGCCCAGCAGCCCGGCCTGTTCCTCTACGATTACAGTGCCGACGAGATCACCGGCTGCACCAATCTCTTCGGATCCATCGTGGCCTGGGCCCGGAATATGCACGCCGCCGGAATCAATAACCTGGTCACCATGGCCCCCACTCCGGCCCTGTTCAACGACGGCACCGGCACCGGCCGCAGCGCCGTGGACATCTGGGTGATGCTGCCGCTCGAATACGACGCCAACCTCGGAAACGTGCAGCAGGCCCTCGCCAAGGGCGATCAGGCCTGGTCCTATAACACCCTGGTGCAGGACTCCTACTCGCCCAAATGGGAGATCGACTTCGATCCCATCAACTTCCGCATCCAGCCCGGTTTCCTCAGCCAGAGCCTCGGCTTGACCGGTTTGCTTTACTGGCGGGTCGACGATTTCACCTCTAATCCATGGTCGAATCCGAATAACCAGGGATGGTTCAGCTCCAACAATTATCCCGGCGAAGGCATGCTCGTCTATCCCGGCGCCAACGTCGGACTCAACCAAGTTGTTCCCTCCATGCGCCTCAAGTGGATTCGCGACGGCGTTGAGGATTATGAATACCTGCAAATCCTGAAGCAATCGAATCCCGCGCTGGCGACGCAGATCGCCAATTCGGTGGGCGCGAGCTGGTCCAACTGGACGCGCGACGCCAACGCCATCGAACAGGCTCGCATTCAAGCCGGCAACGCCATCCAGGCCGCAGTCGGCGCACCCGCCGCCGCGCCGGCGCCCACCCCGGTTTCCACCCCGGCTCCCACCGCGCCCCCCACGCCGGTTCCCGCACCGGCCCCGCCGCCCTCCTGCACCACCTTGTTGTGGATCCTCGGCCGCTGCGTCCCTTAAACCGCCGCCGCCCGGTCCGCGCGGGGCCAAAGACCGGGAGCTCCGCGCGGGCCTGCCGCGGATTCACCCCGCGCGGCTCCGGCCTTCCCCACCTACACAAGCGCCACCTGCGCTTCGCTGGGCTCCGCTCAACAATACCAGGGCTCATCCAGATAAGGAACCGCGGCGCGCGGCGTCAGATCGAAGTTGTCCAGCGGCATCGACACCAGCGACGCGACCTCCCGGAAAATTTCGGCCCGCGAACGATTCTCCTTCTGGAGCCTCGCCACCGTTTCAAACGCCCGCCTGCCCAGCGCGTCCACCTCTGCATCGCGATGCTTCCACGGATACACCAGCGACTTTGCGTCGAACGGCCCCACCTCCAGATCCGGCAGCTCCAATAACCTCGACCCCGGCGTCACCAGCAGCCGCAAAACCAACTGCACCGGGGCCACGTTCTCCACCAGTCCCAACTCCGCGATGGTGCGCAGGAAATCGCGGTAGCCTTCGATCGTCGTCCACGGTGTGAAGGCGATGAACGTCGGCTGAAGCGTCAGGCCGGCGGCGCGCGTCAGCGCCACGGCTTCCAGAAAATCGCGGCGCGTGTGATTTTTTTCCAGCCGCGCCAGCACCTCGTCGTCCAGCGATTCGGCCGCGCTGGTGACGAACGCGCATCCGGTCTCGCGCAGCGTATCCAGCAGCTTGCGGTGCCGCAGCAGATGCTCGATCTTGATCGTGGCGTCGTAGCTCACGCCGGGAAACTCCCGGTGCAGCGCGGTCACGATGCGGATCGCGTGAGCCGGACCGTTGAAAAAGTCCGGATCGCCGAACGTCACATGCCCGGCGCCCCCGGCCACCTGCTGGCGGATATCGGCCAGCACCACCTCCGCGTCCACCACGCGGAATCTCCCCTGATATACCGGTACGACCGGGCAGTGCCGGCACAGATGTTTGCAGCCGCGCGAAGCCTCGGTGTAGGCCGCCCGCTTCTTCTCGCCGCCACTCACCAGCATCGCGTAGCGCCCTCTCCGGTCCCTCCGCTCCGGCGTCCGGAAGCGCAGCCGGTCCAGGCAAATCCTTTCCGCCGCTTCTCCGCGCGCCAGCTTCACCAGCGAGGACTCAAATTCGCCGCCCGCCACCGCCTCCACCCCCAACTCCCGCAGCAGCGCTTCATTCAGCGGCGCGTACAAACCATAGGCCACCAGCCGCGCGCCCGGATTCAGCCCCTTCACGCGCCCGATCACCGGCGCCGCCAGCCGCGTCGCCGTGTGCATCGGCAGATAAAACGCGATCATCTCCGCCTCGCGGATCGCCCCTTCCTCCATCCCTTCCACCGCCAGATCCAGCACGCGCACCTGGTGCCCTTCCTCTTCCAGCCAGGCGCGCGGCGACGCCAGCCCGAACGGATCGTGCCCCAGCTCGTAGGTGGAAATCAGAACGATCTTCATTGCCCCGCTCCACTCCAGGCTACCCTTAAGGAATGCGGCGTGTCGCCTCCTGGCTCGGGCCCACCTTGCGCTACTGGATGCAGACCGAGGTCCACGTCTACGCCTTTTCCGTCGCCGCCAACGTGCTGCTCTCGTTCTACCCCTTCCTGATCGTCCTGATGTCGCTTTCCCGCCTGTTCTTCGATGAGCGAACCACCATCGCCACCATCCAGCTCGCCTTGCGCGACTATTTCCCCGACTCCTTCACCAATTTCCTCTATACCAAGGGCCAGCACGAAAACCTCCCGCCTCACCGCTCCGTCGAGCTCGCCTCCATCGTCCTGCTGCTGTTCACCGCCAACGGAATCTTCGAGCCGCTCGAAGTCGCCCTCAACCGCGTCTGGGGCATCCGCCAGAACCGCAGCTTCTTCCGCAACCAGCTCGTCAGCCTGGCCCTCATCTTCGCCTGCGGAACCCTGGCCCTGGCCTCCATGGCCCTCACTGCCCTCAATCGCCCCTGGGCCGGACGCTTCCTCGCGCTCGACTCGCTGTTCTTTAAGATGGCCGCCCTGCCCATGGCCGTGCTGGTTCTGTTCCTGGTCTACTATTTCCTGCCCAACGGCCGTCCGCCGCTGCACCGCGTCGTCGCCGCCGCCGCCGCCGTCGGCATCCTGCTGGAAGTCATGAAATATTTCAATAAGCTTTGGTGGCCGTGGTTCCAGCGCAAACTGGAAGCCGAATACCGCGTCTTTCAATACTCCGTCGCGCTCATCTTCCTCGGATTCCTCGCCGCCATGCTGGTGCTCGCCGGCGCCGAATGGGCCGCCCGCGGCCAATCCCTCCCCGGACGCCAGGACAAGGACAACGCCCATGTCTGAGCGCCCGCTGGCCGTCATCACCGGAGCTTCCGCCGGCATCGGCGCGGCCTTCGCCCGCAAGCTCGCCCAGCGCGGCTACGACCTGCTGCTGATCGCCCGCCGCCAGGATCGCCTCCGCGCCCTCGCCGCCGAGCTCGCCGAATCCTATCACATCGGCGCCTCTGCCATGCCGGCCGATCTCTCCACCGATGACGATCTGGAGCGCATCGCCGGGTGCGTTCAAAACGCGCCGCGCCTTCGCCTCCTCGTCAATAACGCCGGTTTCGGCACCATGGGTTTCTTCCACGAAGCCAGCGTGCAAAGCCAGATGCAGATGCACCGCCTCCACGTCCTGGCCATCGCCCGCCTGACCCACGCCGCACTGGCGAATATGACGGAGCGCCGCGCCGGCGCCGTCATCAACGTATCCTCGGTCGCCGCTTTCATGATCGGCGCCGGAAACGTCAGCTATTGCGCCACCAAAGCCTGGATCAACGCCTTCACCCAGGGGCTCGCCCTGGAGCTGCGCGCCAGAAAATCCCCCGTCAAAGTCCAGGCCCTCTGCCCCGGCTTCACGCTCTCGGAATTTCACGACGTCCTCGGCATGGACCGCGCCGGCGTGCCAGAATCGTTCTGGCTCACCGCCGATTTCGTCGCCGAGCAGTCCCTGCTCGGCTTGGAAGCCGGCCGCCTCTTCGTCATCCCCGGCCTGCGCTATAAAATCACCGTCCTCGCCCTGCGCTGGCTCCCGGATCCGGCTCTTCGCCGCCTGGCCCTGCTGCTGTCCCGCCGCCGGCGCCCCCGCACTCCAGCACCTTAAACCCGGTCCAAACGAATCGGCGAAAGATGATTTAATAGAGAACTATGCGAAGAACCACTTCCACGCTCCTTTTGCTCCTGCCCGCGCTGGCCCTCGCCCAGCAGACCGAAAAAATCGACCGCAGCGTCATCCATAAAATCAAGATCGCCGAATTCGGCGAAGGCGGCGGCTTCGGAGGCGGCGGCCGTGGAAACGCCCGCGAGGCCTCCCAGGTGATGAACATCATGTTCAACCTCACCGACCGCTACGGCCCACGCCTCACCAACTCTCCCCAGTTCCGCCGCGCCGGCGAGTGGGCCGTCAGCCAGCTCAAAGAATGGGGACTCAGCAACGTCCACCTGGAAAAATGGTCCACCGCCGGCGCCCGCGGCGGCGCCATCCCCAGTTGGGAGTTCACCCACTACGACGGCGCCATGGTCGAGCCTACCTATATGCCCCTCATCGGCTATCCCCAGGCCTGGAGCGGCAGCACCAACGGGCCCCTCACCGGCGAAGTCGTCCTCGCCGAAATCCAGCAGCCCTCGGATTTCGATAAATGGCACGGAAAATTGAAGGGCAAAATCGTCTTTACCGCCGCCCCGCCCGAACTGCCCTTCCCCGATACCCCCCTCGGCCACCGCTACGATGAGCAGGAACTCCAGGCCCTGGTCCCCGAAATTATCCCCACCGGACGCGGCGGCCGCGGAGGACGCGGCGGCAATCCCCTCTTCAATATGAGCCCCGAGGAGCGCCAGAAGTTCCAGGACCGCCAGCGCACCTACTTCAAGGACGAAGGCGCCCTGATGACCGTCACCGCCAGCGAACGCGGCCAAAGCGGCACCGTCTTCGCCAGCAACGGCTCGCCCCGCACCGGCGACCCCACCCAGAACCTGCCCTCCGTCGCCATCACCGCCGAAAACTACAACCGCATCGCCCGCCTGGTCGAACATCACGTCCCGGTCAAACTCAGCTTCGATATCAAGACCGTCTTCGACACCAGCAACACCGACTCCTTCAACGTCATCGCCGAAATCCCCGGCGCCACCAAACCCAATGAGCTGGTGATGGTCGGCGGGCACTTCGACTCCTGGCACATGGGCACCGGCGCCACCGACAACGCCGCCGGCAGCACCGTGGCCATGGAAGTCATGCGCATCCTCAAATCGCTCAACCTCAAAATGGATCGCACCGTGCGCATGGCCCTGTGGGGCGGGGAAGAGGAAGGCTTGCTCGGATCCCAGGCCTACGTCAAGGAGCACTTCGCCGACCCCGCCACCATGAAAACCACCCCCGAGCACGACGGCTTCTCCGCTTACTTCAACGTCGATAACGGCACCGGACGCATTCGCGGCATCTACCTCCAGCAGAACGAAATGGTGCGGCCCATCTTCGAGCAGTGGTTTGCCGCGCTCAAGGACCTCACCCCCGGCGTCATCACCATCCGCAACACCGGCGGCACCGATCATCAGTCCTTCGACCGCGTTGGCCTGCCCGGCTTCCAGTTCATCCAGGACCCCATGGATTACAACACCCGCACCCATCACTCCAACATGGATGTCTACGACCGCATCCAGCAGGCGGACCTGGAGCAGATGGCCGTCATCGAAGCGGTCTTCGTCTACAACGCAGCGACGCGGCCGGAAAAACTGCCGCGCAAGGAGCTGCCTCCCCCCACGCCGCCCGAGGGCCGCGGCGGCCGCGGCGCCAACCGCTAGACCGTCCCACGGAACGCGCTCCGTACCCGGCTTCCCCCAGGCCGGCTGCGGAGCGGGTCACCCCCGCCCTGCAAGCTCGATCGCTCCTGTTCTCCGCAACTTCCCGTTCCGGTCGCGCCTTGCCCGCACGCCTTCGCGCTACGTTGTGGCCGAGGAAATCGCACGCTCGCCATGAGAGAGTCGGTTCGACAGCATCCGGTCATCCTAGGCCGCCGGATTCGTCTGCGGATCATGGCTGTCCGCCGGAACACGATCCGGCCCCTCGCCGTTGCGGGTCAAGAAACGGCCGTGTCGCCGAAGCCGTCACCTGTTTGGCTCGAGGAGCTCCTCTAAAAGAAAACTAAACCAAAACCAAAGAAAACCAGCAGAAACCCGGCGCCGCGGGCGTTTTGCTCGCCGCCAGCCAAACTTCACCATCCCGCCGTGCGGCCGTGGTGCGTCTGCCCGCGCTCTTGCTAACCTGAAATCCAGTGGCTCTGTGGCGGAATTGGCAGACGCGCCAGACTTAGGATCTGGTGCCCGAAAGGGCGTTCCGGTTCAACCCCGGACAGAGCCACCAGCCAAAAACGAAAGCTACCGGTTGCCTGCGCCGCTCGTCGCCGGCATGCCTTCATGCGGATAGCTCGAATCGATGAAATGATCGATATCGTTGTGCAGCTTCTCCCGCGCCTTCTTGTCGATATACATCATGTGCCCGGCTTCGTAATACGTAAACGACACGTTCTTGCGAATCTCCGGCTCCAGCATCATGTGCGAAACCGTCTGCTCGATGCCGTTGAACGGCGTGGCGAAATCGTAATACCCGCACACTACCAGAACCTTTAGATATCTCTCCTGCGTCATCGCCGACCGCAGCGCTTCGGCCACCGACCCCGGCTGCCCGTTGTCCCACGGACGCACGTTCGCCGTCACCGTGTAGTACATGTCGGTGTTCCACTTCAGCTCGCGGCGCACGTAATCCTGGAACATCGCCACGTAGGCGCCTTCATACGATGCCTCGCTCGGATCGTATTCCTCGCGCTCGCCCGCCGCGTCCACGTCGCGCCCGGTGAACCGGGCGTCCAGCCGCCCCACCGTCTCGCGCTTGTCGCGCAGCAACTGCTTGAACCAGCGCTGCGGGCTCACCCGCAGATTCGCCTCTTCGATGTATTTCGCCGGAAGTCCGGTAAAGCGCGACAGATCGGCGACCACTTTCTTGTATTCCTCCGGCGGAATCTGATCGCCTTTCTCCAGCGCCTGCGCGTACTCGCCGTGCGCGAACTCCCGCGCCTTCTGCGCCACCTGCTCGATCGGCAGCTTTTGCAGATCCGGCGGCAGCAGGTGATGATACCAGGCCGCGCAAACCATGCTCGGCAGGAAGAACCGCGTCCGGTCGTCCGCCCCCCAGTTGCCGAACGCCACCGAGGAGATCAGCGCGATGCCGTTCAGGTAAATCTCGTGGCGGTGCTGCAACACCTGCGAAAGCTGCGCCGACCGCGTGGTGCCGTAGCTTTCCCCCAGCAGAAACTTCGGCGACGCCCACCGCTCGTTGCGCACCAGATACTGATAAATAAAGTCGGAGAAGATCGTCGCGTCGTTCACCACCCCGTAAAACTGCGTCGGATTCTCGCCCGGCATCGCGCGGCTGTAGCCCGTGCTCACCGCGTCGATGAACACCAGATCCGTCGCGTCCAGGAAGGAATCGTTGTTGTCCACGATCGAGTACGGCGCGGCCATCGCGTGCCCGTCGTCGGTCAGCGCGATCCGCCGCGGCCCCAGCCCCATGTGCGTGAACAGCGAAGCCGAGCCCGGCCCGCCGTTGTAGACGAAGGAAATCGGCCGTTTGCTGCGGTCCGGCACATCGTCCTTCACGTAGGAGACGAAAAAGATCGAGGCCTTCGGCTCGCCGTCGTCGGATTTAATAATGTAATTCGCCGCCGTCGCCGTATAGCTGATCTCCTGCCCGCCGATGCGCGCCTTATGATGCGTCACCGAGGATCTTTCCTCCGGCGCCGGCCCGCGCCGCACCTGATTGGCCGGCCCCGGTTCGCCCGGCGCCGGCGGGCGCTGCTGCTGTCCCCGGCCCTGCGCCAGCGCGACCGCCGCCGCGATCGCCCCTGCGAGTAACAGTCTTTCCAACCTCATCGGAATCTCCTTTGTCTTGCGGCCCAAGCCGGTCCGGCTTGCGGCCAGCGTTAATTCACTTTGTTTCCGGCGATATAAACCGCCCGAATCGTACGTGTATTCTTAATATCTTCCAGCGGATTCTTTTCGAGCACAATCAGATCCGCCCACTTGCCGCGCTCCAGCGTCCCCAGATCTTTCGCGCCCAGAAACTCCGCCCCGTTCCGCGTCGAATCGACGATCACCTGCATCGGCGTCAGTCCCGATTTCACCATCAGCTCCATCTCCAGATGCTCGAAAAATCCCTGAAACCGCGCCGGCGGGCCGCTGTCGGTCCCCATGGCGATCTTCACTCCCGCGTCCGACTCCCGCTTGAGATTCTTCTCGGCCATCTCCAGCAGCTCATGATTGCGCGCGTAATCCCGGCTGGACCGCACCGCCAAGGCGTACTTTTCGCTCCCCACCGTCTGCAGCACCGCCGGCGATACGCTGCGCGTCAGAAACGGATCGTTCAAAAACGCCGGCGATTCCCCAAACACGTAAGTCGAAAGCTCGCGCGTCAGGGTCGCGATCTGCCACGCGTTGTGCTTCTTGATATCGTCGATCAACGCTTGGTCCACCTCGCGGTCGCGCACGCTATGCGCCAGAGCGTACGCGCCCTCATCGATCACGTTCCGGGCGTCCTGATAATCGACAATGTGCACCGCCGTGCGCAGCCCGCGTTTCTTCGCCCCGGAGATAATGACGCTGGAAATCTCCGGCGGGACCTTCTTGCCGCGCCCGAAATTATCATCCACCCAGATCTTCACCATGTCGACCTTTTGCCGCGCCAGCTTGTCCAGAATCGGACCCACTTCCTCCGGGCTGGCCACCGCGTAGCGCATTCCCTGATCCGGCGGATTGCCGCCCTTCAGCGTGAACCCGCGCCCGGCCGTGTAAACCCGCGCGAACTTCGGCCGCCCCGTCGCCCGCTCCTCGGAGCGCACCTCGAACACCGGATCCATATCCGTGCCCAGGCTCATCACCGTGGTCACTCCGTAGGAGGCGTAAACGCCAAGCTGCTTTTCGACGTTTTCCTTGGTGTAAAACTTCGGCCCCTGCTCCAGATCGAGCGTCGAACCCACGTGCCCGTGCGAGTTGATGATCCCCGGCATCACAAATTTGCCGGAGCAGTCAATCGTCTCCGCCCCGGCCGGCGCTTTGATCCGCGCCGCCGGGCCGATCGCCTGAATTTTTCCGTCCACCACGATCATCGACATCCCCGCCGCCGCCGGTTTCCCCGTCCCGTCGATCAGCGTGAAGTTCGTGAAAACCTTGGTCTCGGCGAACAGGGGCAGGGCCAGCACAATCAGGGCAGCCGCGCGCGGAGCTCGCATGTGTCGGATTATATCGCGCTCCGGTCCCCGCCAAAGCGCCGCTCTCCCGCCGCCGGCGCGGAAAGTTATTCTGAAGGACACCGGTGAACCCGCTTTGCGTCGTGCTCGTCGCCCCTCGGAACCCGTTAAACATCGGCGCCGCCGCGCGCGCCATGAGCAACTTCGGATTCACCGATCTGCGCCTGGTCAATCCCTATGAAGTCGCCTTCCGCGAGGCCAGATCGGCGGTAAAATCGCAAAAAATCCTGGAAAACGCGCGCGAATTTCCAACCCTCGCCGAAGCCGTCGCCGATTGCAGCCTGATCGTCGGCACCACCTCCAAAGGCCACCGGGCGCTGGAGCATCCGCTGCGCCGGCTCGAACTCGGCGCAAGACTCCTCAAAAAACACGCCGGACCCGCCGCGCTGCTGTTCGGCTCGGAAAAATTCGGTTTGTCGAATGAGGACCTGTCGCACTGCCATTGGCTGCTGCGCATTCCCACGCGCGAGGAGCACGAGTCCATGAACCTCGGCCAATCCGTCGCGGTTTGCCTGTACGAGCTGATCCGCAATCCCGCCGCCGCCAAAGCCGCGCCCCCAGCCAAGCGCGCCGCGCGCGCCGCCGACCTCGACCGCCTCACGGAACTGCTCGGCCAGGCGCTCGATCAGGCCGGCTACGTTCACCGCCAGCCATCCACGCGGCTGAAGCTCCGCCGCCTGATCCGGCGCATGAATCTCAACGCCCATGACGCCGAAGTCTGGCTCGGAATGCTGCGCCAGATTTTATGGAAATTCTCAGCGGCTTCGGACACGCCGCGAAAGTGAGCCGGCCAGCCGTTCCTCGCAAAAACGGCGCGTCCAGGCGTGAGCGTGCCGCCAGGACTCCCACACCGCCGCGCACCATTGCTTCAGCGCGGCGTCGCGCTCATCGCCCGGCTCCGCGTTCAACACATCGCGAGCGGTGACCGGCGCCGATTCGCGCGGCAGCTCGAACCGCGGCCACGCCACCTTCTCCCGCGCCAGCGCCATGTGCGCCCGCTGCACCTGCAAGCCGGTCCATCCGCGCTCGCTCGCCAGGTACAGCCCGATGAGCGAAAACGCGATCGTGATTCCGCTCGCGCCGGGGTCGGCGTGCTGCGCCTGATAGGCGTCGACGCCGTACTGATGCAGGAAACCGCGCCCGCGCGCCAGGGTGTAAGCGGCCAGTTCGCCATATAATTCCCAACACGCTTGCGAGGCCCTCATCCGCTCCGCCGCGCCGCGGTCCGGCAGCTCGACCCCGCATCCGGGACATTTCGCCGCGCTCATTGCTATCCTGATTTTCTCCCATGACGAAAGTGACTGTGCACTACGATCTCCTGCGCCCGCTCACCGGCGACGATCTTCCCAACATCGCCAGCGCGCATTCCACCTACGGGATCGCGCGCGTGCAGGTCGCCCCCTCGCTCGACCGGATCACCGTCGATTACGACGCCTCGCGCCTGAGCAAACTGGACGTCGAGGCTGTCCTGGCCCGCCACGGGATTCCTATACGCACCACCGCGCAGGCGGTCGCGTAAATGAAATCCGCTATACATTAACTCCCGGTGAAGCCGGCAACGTTCCGTGTCCCGGCCGCTTCTTATCTATCGGGAGGACAAACTATGAAGCGTTTTTTTCTGGCTGCGGTGTTCGCCGCCGTGACCACCGTGGGATGCGGCGGAGCCGTTTTCTACGCCACCACGCCGCCGCCGCCGGTCCGCGTCGAAGCCTACGGCGTCGCGCCCGGACCCGGATTCGTGTGGGTCAGCGGATACTGGGGCTGGCGCGGCAACGCCTATGTGTGGATCCCCGGCCGGTGGGTGCGCCCGCCTCGCGGCCGCACGGTTTGGGTGCAGCCCTACTGGGAGCCCTACCGCGGCCGCTACCGCTTCCACGAAGGTCACTGGCGGTGAGCCCGCGCTAAAATCGAGGAGTGCTGTTTCTTCTCGCCGCGCGCCAGGCGGGAACGCGGCGCGCCCGGCAAGGCGGGCGGTCCGGGGATCGCCTCCGCCTCACCCCGGCGATGCCGCTCCGCCGCCGGCTCCCGCTGCTGGTGGCCGCCGCCCTGCTGGCGCGCGCGCAGGATTTCGCCCATCTGCGCGTCGAACAGATCGCCAGTCATCTCCACTACGCCGAGGGTCCGGCGTGGTCGCCCGAGGGATTTCTTCTGTTCAGCGATGCGGTGGAGAACAAAATCTATAAGTTCACGCCAGGACAGCCCGTCGCCGAATTCGCCGCCGCCGCCGGCGGGCCTCTCGGCAACGCCTTCGACGCGCAGGGACGGCGCTATACCTGCGAATTCCGCCAGCGGCGGTTGACCCGCACGGCCAAAAACGGCAAAACCGAGGTGCTCGCCGAGCGCTACGAATCCAAGCGGCTCAACGCCCCCAACGATGTGGCGGTCCGGCAGGATGGGCAGATCTATTTTACCGATCCCGCCTTCGGCGACCAGCAGGATCACCGCGAACTCGACTTCTACGGCGTGTTTCATGAAAATCCGCGCGGCGCGCTGGAAGCCGTCGCCAAGCTGCAAACCCGGCCCAACGGCATCGCGCTGTCGCCCAACGGCCGCATCCTCTATGTGGCCGACTCCGACGCGCGGCTGATCCGCGCCTGGGATCTGGACCACTCCGGCGCCGCCTCCAACCCCCGCATCTTCGCCGATAAAATCAGCGGCGTTCCCGATGGCCTGCGCACCGACGACAAGGGAAACGTCTATGTCGCCGCCCGGCAAATCTACGTCTATAGCCCGCAGGGCGAACCCCTCGCCACGATCCCCATGCCGGACCGGCCCACCAATCTCGCCTTCGGCGACGCGGACCGGCAAACCTTGTTTGTGACCACCAGGACCGGCCTGTTTCGCCTTCGCCTGAAGTAGCAACAGTTAGCTCCCGGCCTTGCCCTCGCTTTGGCGTCCGGTTTGCTCCGGACACTACCGCGTCCACCAAAACAAGGCGCGTATGTATCGCTGAATGAAGGGGATCTTTGGGCCAAATTTACCGGGAGCAGAAACGTGAATACCACCAGTGTGCAGTCCTGTTCCACTGCTCAGGACATCCGGGACCAACTTCGGAAAATCGTCAAGGACCACGCCGGCTTAAGCCTGCCGCTCGACAAGATCGAGGACTCCACCGATCTTTACCGCGCCGGCATGTCGTCGCAAGGCAGCGTGGTGTTGATGATCGCGGTGGAGGCGCAGTTCGGGATCGAATTTCCCGACGCCATGTTAAGCCGTGACGTTTTCCGCAGCATTGAAACGATCGCGGGCGCCATCGAGACAATACAACGGGAAGAATCATGATCCCCAAACTCAAACCGGCCGGGGCGGAGCTGCTCGAGCACCCCTCCTTTCTGCAAGCCTTGAGCCTGGCCAGCGAGCACGCCGCCGACGTCGACCGCAACGCCCGCTTTCCGGCCGAAGCCATCGCGGCGCTGCGCGCGGCCGGCGCCATGAGCTGGCTGGTTCCGCGCGAATTGGGCGGAGCCGGAGCGTCCCTGGCCGAGGCCGCTCGCGCGGTGTTCGAGTTGTCCCGCCGCTGCGCGTCGACGGGAATGATCTTCGCCATGCACCAGATCCAGATCGGCTGCATCGCCCGCCACGCCGCGGCATCGCCGTGGTTTGCCCAGTACCTGAAACGGGTGGCCCGCGAACAGCGCCTGATCGCTTCCGCCACTTCCGAGCTGGGGACCGGAGGCGACATCCGCCGCAGCATCGCCGCCATCCATCCGGCGCCGGACGCCGAACCGCTTTTGCGTTTCGAAAAGAAAGCCACCACCATCTCCTACGGCGCCAGCGCCGACGATCTGCTGACCACCGTGCGCCGCTCGCCCGGCTCCGAGCCCGGCGATCAGGTCCTGGTCCTCACCCACCTGTCCCAGACCCAGATGCAGCAGACCGATCCGTGGGACACGCTGGGCATGCGCGGAACGTGCAGCCCCGGCTTTGCCCTGCAAGCCACGTTTCCGCCGGAGCAGATCCTGCCCGCGCCGTTCGCCACGATCTCGGCGGAAACGATGGTGCCTTTTTCGCACATCCTGTGGTCCCACGTCTGGCTCGGGCTGGCCAGCGAGGCCTTCGACCGCGCCCAGAGTTTCGTGCGCAAGCAGGCGCGCCAGACGCCGGGAGCCACCCCGCCTTCGGCTCTCCGCCTGGCCGAGCTTTCGGTTCGCATGGCGCAGTTCCGCGCCATGGTCGAATCGGCGCTTGAGGACTACGCCGGGCTCACCGCCCGCGGCGACCGCGCCGCGCTGTCCACCGTGGGCTTCGCGGTGCGCATCAACAATCTGAAGATTTCGGCTTCGGAAGCTGCTCTGGAGGCGTGCCTGGGCGCGCTGCGCGTCTGCGGCGTCGCCGGCTACAAAAACGACGGACCCTTTTCCATCGGCCGCAATCTGCGCGACGCCCACTCGGCGGCCCTGATGATCGCCAACGATCGCCTTTATTCGACCAACGCGTCGCTGCTGCTGGTTCACCGGGAGGGAAAATGACCACGGCCGCGCCGCTCAGCACCGAATCGCGGTTTCTCGGCGATCTGATCGCGCACGGCCACTTTTTGCCCACCGGGGAGCCCGGCCTGTACGGCCGCGGCATGGTCTTCGAAGACGTTCGCGCCCGTCTGGACGCGCTGGTGACGCGCATTCACGCCGCGGACCGCCCGGAGACTCCGCGCTTTCCCCCGCTGATCCCGCGGCGCACGCTGGAACGGGCGGGCTATTTAAACTCCTTCCCTCATCTTTGCGGCGTGGTCTTCAGCTTCGAGGGCGACGCGCCGGCGGCGCTCAAGCTGGCCGAGCAAGCCAAAAACGGCGGCGACTGGACCGGTCTTCTTTCGGCCACCGGCCTGGCGCTGGTGCCCGCCGCCTGCTACCCCAGCTATCCCGCCATCGCCGCGCGCGGCCCGCTGCCGCCCGAGGGCGTGACGCTCGATCTGGGCGGCTGCTACGTCTTCCGCCACGAACCCTCCGGCGATCCGGCGCGCTTGCAGATGTTTCACCAGCGCGAACTGGTGCGCATCGGCGCGCCCGATCAGGTGGCCGCCTGGCGCGAGACGTGGATGAACCGCGCGCGGAAAATTTTTGAGATGGCCGGACTGGAGGCGGCGCTGGCGCCCGCCTCCGATCCGTTCTTCGGCCGCGCCGGCAAGCTTCTCGCCAGCAGCCAGCGCGAGCAGGGCCTCAAGTTCGAGGCCCTGGTCTCCATCGCCTCGGAACAGCCCACGGCGGCCGCTTCCTTCAATCTTCATCAGGAGCACTTCGGCTCCGCCTTCGGCATCCGGCGCCACGACGGGAGCGTGGCCCACAGCTCCTGCGTCGGTTTCGGCCTGGAGCGGATCACACTGGCACTGTTCCGCGCCCACGGCATGGATCCGGGCAAGTGGCCGCAAAGCGTGCGCCGGAATCTTTGGCCCGAGTGATCCGCGATGCTGCAACTGTTCGGCCTCGATCCGGCTTCCTACCACCCGAGCCCGCTGCACGATCCCAACCGCGCGTTTCGCGAAACCAACTGCTACGTCGATCTGTGGATCGAGCTGCTGCACGCCCGCGGCATCCCCCCCGAAAGCGCGCTGGCCGCGGCCTGCACCGTCGATTTCGAGGGAGATCAGTGGACCTTTTTCAAGCCGTCGCCGGAAGATCTGCTGCGCCTGCACGGCATCGATGTGCATGAGATGCAGCTCTACCGGCCTACCGCCGATCATCTGGCCGAACAGCTCGCCGCCGGCCGCACCATGACCCTGGAGGTGGATTCGTTTTATCTGCCGGACACCTGCGCCACCGCCTACCGGCGCGCGCACGTGAAATCCTCGATTGCGGTGGAAGCGATCGATCCTAAGGGCGAGCGCCTGCGCTATTTCCACGGCTCCGGCTATTACGAGCTTGCAGGCGAAGATTATCGCGGCGTGTTCCGTCTGGGCCGCGCGTTTTCCGACGACGTACTGCCTCCCTACGTCGAGTTGGTGAACTTCGACGCCGGCCCGCGCCTGCAAGGCGACGATCTTCGCCGCGAGGTTTCGCTCTCGCTTGCGCGGCAGCTTGCTTTTAAGCCAAAGCGGAATCCGTGGCTGGCCTTCGGAGAGCGGCTGGAGCGCGATCTTCCGCTGCTGCTCGGCGGCTCCGACGGCGACTATCACGCCTACGCCTTCGCGACGGTGCGGCAGTGCGGCGCCGCGTTCGAAATCGCCAGAAGTTTCGTCGAATGGCTCGCGCCGGCGTCGGCGCCCGCCTCCGATGCCGCCGCCGCGCTCTCGCGCCAGGTGAACGGGGCCAAAACGCTTCTGTTCAAGCTCGCGCGGCGCCGCGCGTTCGATCCCAGACCGGCGATCGAGGATCTGGCGGCGGATTGGAGCCTGGCCATGAACGCGCTCGATCGCGTTGCGCTGGCGGCGGAGGGCCGCGCGGCATGACCGCCTCCTGCACCACATCGGCGCCGCTGGCGGTCGGCAACGGGACAGACGCGCTGCTCCGCGTCCCGCTGGAGCAATGGGAGCTGGCGATCGCGGAGGAGCCCTGCCATCCGGATCGCGTTCACACTCTGCGCTTTCGCCCGGCGCGCGTGCCCGGCACAGTGGCCTCCGCGCTCGCTCCGGAATACAGAGGCGACCTCGACCGCGGCGAATATTGGTTCCGCTGCCAGTTCCCCTGCGAGACGCCGCAGCCCGGCGAGGAAGTTCTGCTGGAGCTGGGCGGCATCGCCACGATCAGCGAAACGTGGCTCAACGGGCGGCATATTCTTTCGAGCGAGTCGATGTTCGCCTCGCATGGCGTGGATGTTTCCGCGATTTTGCGCGAAACAAACGAGCTTCTGATCGTCTGCCGTCCGCTTTCGGCCGCCCTCCGCGCCCGCCGCGGGCGCCCGCCCGCCGCGCGCTGGCGGACCCGCGTGGTGGCTGAGCAGCAGCTTCGCTGGTTTCGCACCACCTTGCTCGGACGCGCTCCCGGATTCGCTCCCGGGCCCGCTCCGGTCGGCCCCTGGCGTCCGGTTTCGCTGCTGCGCCGCCGCCGCATCGCCCTGGAAAACTGGTCGCGCGAGGTGGTTCTCGACGGCGGCGCGGGAATCCTCCGCGCGGCCTTCGAAATTCGCGCCCTGCAATCCGGTGTGTTTCCGGGCGCGGGATGGCTGCACTGCGGCGATTTCAGCGCTCCCGTCGATTTCGGCGCGGGGCGGGCCGAGCTCCGCATCCCCGAAGCCCGCCGCTGGTTCCCGCACACCCACGGCGATCCCCATCTCTATCCGGTCAGCCTGGAGCTGCGCCTGCCCGATCATTCCACGCTGTTTTTCCAGGACGCCCCCGCCGGCTTCCGTTCCCTCCGCTTCGAGCGCGGCGAGCTCCGCGTCAACGGCGTTGCGGTCTTCTGCCGCGGCGTGGTCTGGACGCCGGCCGATCCGGTGGGCTTCGGGGAAACCTCGCTGCGCGACCGGCTGGTTCTTCTGCGCGACGGCGGCTTCAACCTGATTCGCGTTCCCGGCACGATGACGTATGAATCGGAGGCGTTCCACCGCGCCTGCGACGAACTCGGCCTGCTGGTCTGGCAGGACCTGATGTTCGCCAACATGGATTATCCTTTCGCCGATCCCGAATTTTGGGAAACCGTGCGGGGCGAGGCCGAATCGCAGCTTTCGCGGATTGCGCGCCACGCGAGCACTGCTTTTATCTGCGGAAATTCGGAGATCGAGCAGCAGGTGGGCATGCTCGGCCTGGACGCGTCGATGGGCCGCGGGCCCTTTTTCGGCGAGGAGCTGCCGCGCATCGCCGCGCGCCGCTGTCCCGGCGTTCCCTACATTCCCTCCGCGCCCAGCGGCGGCGATCTGCCGTTTCGGACGCACACCGGCGTGGCCAATTATTTCGGCGTCGGCGCCTATCTTCGCCCGATCGAGGACGCCCGGCGCGCGGCGGTGCCCTTCGCCTCCGAGTGCCTGGCGCTGGCCAACGTTCCCGAGCCGGAGCTGATCGAAAAGATGGCCCTGGCGCATCCCGGCGGAATCTCTCCGGTGCATCCGGCGTGGAAGCGCGGCGTTCCGCGCGATGCCGGCGTCGGCTGGGACTTCGAGGATGTGCGCGACCACTATCTGAAGCTGCTCTACGGCGTCGATCCTGCGGCGCTGCGCTACTCGGATCTCCATCGCTACTGGGAGCTGTCGCGAATGGTGCCGGCCGAGCTGATGGCCGAAGTTTTCGGCGAGTGGCGGCGCGCCGGATCGGGCTGCGGCGGCGGGATCATTCTGTGGGCCGCCGATCTGGAGCCCGGCGCCGGCTGGGGCATCCTCGATTCCGAGGGCCGCCCCAAGGCGCCTTACTGGTTCCTGAAGCGCGCCCTCGCTCCTTGCGCCATCTGGACCACCGAGGAGGGGCTGAACGGAGTCGATATTCACGCCGCCAACGACCGGCCGCAACCGCTCCAGGCGCGGCTGCGCGTGGCCTTGTACAAAAACGGCGAGCAGAAGATACAGGAAGCCGAGCGCGAGATCGCCATCGCGGCGCGCGGCGCGGTCCGGATCGGAGTCGAGGAAGTTTTGGGGAAGTTCGTTGACGCTTCCTACGCCTACCGTTTCGGGCCGCCCGGGTGCGATCTGATCGCCGCCAGCCTTCACCGCGAGCCCGGCGATGCTCCCTTCGCGCAAACGTTTCGATGTCCGGCGGGCCGGGCCGCGGCGCGCGTCCCCATCGCGGAGCTGGGCATCTCCGGCCAACTGCGGCCGGCCGGCGGAGGCTCCTTTGAGCTGCTTCTCTGCTCGCGAAAATTCGCGCAGGGCGTCCGCGTGAGCGCGGCGGGCGCCACCTTCAGCGATTGCTATTTCGGCCTGGAGCCGGGCATCGCGCGGCGGATCACGCTGCGCTGGAGCTCCGCCGCGCCGCCGGGCCCGCTCACCCTCACCGCGGTGAACGCGGAGGGCCGGCTTACGATTCAGGGGGCGGCATGAGCGCGCACTTCTGGTTCCGCTCCGGAAATTATTCCTTGCTCGGGCATCTCGATTGCCCGCGCCAGAGCCGGAGCCTGGGAGTGATCCTGGTGGCTCCCTTCGGCTGGGAAGACGTCTGCGCCTACCGGCCGCTGCGGTTCATGGCGCAAAGCTTCGCCGCGCTCGGACTTCCCACGCTGCGCTACGACCTTCCCGGAACCGGCGACAGCTCCGGCGGCGCGCAGGACGCCGGGCTGTGGGAATCCTGGATCCGTTCGGTGTCCGACGCCGCGGCCGAGCTAAGGCGGATGACCGGAGTCGGGGAGGTCGCCGCGGTGGGCATTCACCTGGGCGGCACGCTGGCGCTGGCCGCCGCGGCGCGTTCCGATCAGATCCAGCACCTGGTGCTGTGGGGCGCCGCCGCGCGCGGGCGATCCGTTCTGCGCGAGCTGCGCGCCGCGGCCAATGTCGAAAAAATCGAGTATCTGGCCGGTCCCGGCGCGCCGCCGCAGCCGCTGCCGGGACTGGAATCCGGCGGGTTTCTGCTCTCTCCGGAAAGCGTGAGCGCGCTGGAAACGTGGGACGCCAGCCGCTGGCGCCCCCGCTGCCGGCGCGCGCTGCTGCTCAGCCGCGACGATCTTCCGCACGACGCCCGGCTCGCCGCGGCGCTGCAAAATCTCTTTCCGGTCGAGCTGGCGCAGGGCCGCGGATACTCGGCGATGCTGGCGCAGCCGCAGGAAGCCGCGTTTCCGAGGGAGACCAGCCTGCGGATCGCGGATTTTCTGACGCGCGATCTTTCCGGCGCCGCCGCGCCGCGCGGCGCTTGCGGGGCTCCGCGCTCGGCCGTTTTGGGCGAGTCGGCCGAATCGATTTGGACCATAGAACATTCGGGATCGGAAATGTTTGGAATCCTTTCCGACCCGCGCCGCGGGCCGGACGCCGCCGATTTCTGCCTCCTGTTTCTGAACGCGGGCGGCGTCCGGCGCATCGGCCCCAACCGCATGTGGCTCGAAGCGGCGCGGCGCTGGAGCGCGCGGGGGGTGCGGTCGTTCCGGCTCGATCTGCTGGGCATCGGCGAAAGCGGCGGCGAGGAGTGCCTCAATATTCCGGCGCTCTATCGGGAGTGCCTGATGGAGCAGATCGCCGCGGCGATGGACGCCTTGCGGCACCAGGCCGGCATCCGGCGCTTCGTGCCCATCGGCCTGTGCGCGGGAGCGTGCTGGGGATTTCATGCCGCGCTTCGCGACCCCGATGTGTGCGGCGCGATCCTGCTCAATCCCAGCCTGCTCTACTGGGACCCGTCCATCGACCGGCGGCGCATGGTGAAGCTGTTCGCCGGCGGATTCAACGCCTGGACCGGCTACGGAAAAATGATTCTCGGCGGCCTGCAACCCGGCGAGATCCGCCGCGGAGCGCGGCGCGTGGTGGAACGGCTGCGCCGGAAACGCGCGCGGCCGGGTTTGCATCTCGAACTCGGATTCGACAGCGTTGCCCAGGCGTGGTCCGCGCTGGAGCGGGCCGGAAAGCGGGTGACCCTGGTGTTCCGGGAAGGAGAAGCCTTGCTGAGCGAACTGGAGGCGTCCGGGCAGCTTCCGCCGCGCCAGAGCGCGTTGCTGCGATGCATCCGCGTTCCCAACGGCGGCCATACCTTCCGCCCGCTGTGGGCCCAGGAGCTGGTGCACGGGATCCTGGACGGCGAGATCGCCGCGCTGGCCTCGGCGGCGCGGCGCGTTCCGGCCACGGCATAAAGGCCATGCGCTTCCAGGCCTTCGCCGCCGGGTCCCGCGGGCCGGACGAAGTCAACCGCGCCGTCTACTTCTCCGCCGCGGTGCCCTGGTATTACCGGCGAAGGTCGATGCTGCCGGCCGAAACCGCGTGTTTATCCAAGTACGAAGCGCACTGGCGGGGGCGCGACGTGCTCGATATCGGCGCCGGTACGGGACGCACCACGCGCTTTCTGGCCCCGCGGGCGCGGCGCTACGCCGCCATCGACTATTCGCCGGTGATGGTGAAGTATCTGCACCGGCGCATGCCGGAGATCGATGTGCGCCAGATGGATTTCCGCGATCTCGGCGTGTTCCCGGACGGCTCCTTCGACTTCGTGCTGGCCAGCGCCAACGTGATCGACGCCCTTCCGCACCAGGGCCGGATGCGGGCCCTCGCCGAATCGCGCCGCGTGCTGCGCGCCGGCGGCGTTTTGGCCTTCTCCTCGCACAATCTGAACTACAAGTGGGCGTTCTCCGGGCCGCGGATGCGCTGGTGCTGGAATCCGGCGCGGCTCGCCTTCCGGGCGGTGCAGTACGCGCTGGGATTCTGGAATCATCGCCGGATCGGGCCGCTGCGCACGCGCACCGCCGAGTACGCCCTGCTCAACGACCCCGGTCATTTCTACGCCTGCCTTCACTACTACGCCGCTCCGGCGACGGTGCGCGATCAACTGGAACGCGCGGGTATGCGGCTCATTGACGTTTTCGACCCCGCCGGCCGCGCCCTTGCCCAACCCGACGAGGACCGCGAAAATCCGTGGCTGTTCTACGCCGCCCGCACCCTCCCGGAGTAAGGCCGCGGGTTTACCGCGCCGCAACCCGGCGCGGAGACAACGCCCGGGCGGAGCGGCCGCTTTGGCCGGAAGCCAGATTGGAAAACCACTCCCGCCAGTATCGCCCCAGCCGGCGGCGGTTGTAGTAGCTGCCCGTCCAGAAGCTCGACCAGAATACCGCCTTCGACGGCCGAAGCGGCTCGAAGAACTGATCCCGGCGGTCGCGCAGAAAACTCAAATAGCAGTAAATCCATTGGAGCGGAATATAGCCGTAGTGCCGGCGCAGCAGCCCGATGGTTTCCTCGAACGCTTCGCGCCGCTGCCGGAGCGTGATATTGGAGCGATGCATCCGCGACATCGCCAGCAGATCGTCCACGGCGGCGAAGCGGGCGAAGCGGGATACCCGGATCCACAGATCGTAGTCGAAGCAAAATTCGAGCCGCGGATTGAGCAGGCCGGCCCGCTCGAACGTCTCGCGGCGCAGGAAGCAGGCGGGCTGGCAGATGACGCATTCCTGCTGGAGGAACTCGGCCTGAAACGGCGCCCGGGTGGGATAGCGCCCCAGAACGCCATCCTGTTCGTCGATCCAGGCGGCCCCGCCGTAGACCGCTCCGGCGCCGGGATCGGCGGCCAGACGCTCTACCGCCTTGCGGACCGCGCCGGGCAAATACAGATCATCGGCGCTCAGCCACGCAAAAATCGATCCGCGCGATTGCAGAAAACCGCGGTTGATTGCGTCCGCCACGCCCGCGTCGGGCGCGGAAATATACTTCAGGCGCGCGCCGTATTTCCCGAGGATTTCCAGCGTCCGGTCGCTCGATCCGCCGTCCATCACGATGTATTCCAGGCGCGGATAATCCTGGCTGAAAACGCTGTGGATCGTCCTTTCGAGGAAGCGGCCGGCATTAAGACAGGGCGTGACAACACTGACCAGGGGCTCGCTCATCGGGGACGGCCGTACATCGTTTCCCCAACTGTAGCGGACTCGCCACGGCCGCTGCAAGCCGGCCGCATTGCGCGGTGGTGGGCGCGACAGGACTCGAACCTGTGACCTCCTGCGTGTGAAGCAGGCGCTCTAACCAACTGAGCTACGCGCCCAAACGTGCTGAAATTTTGAACTACCTCCGAATTTTACCAAATGTCGCGGCTGCCTCAATCCGCCTCGACGCGTCCCGACCGCGGCAAAACAGTGACAAACACCATTTCAAACAGTTTGAGCACGACGCCTCGCCACCGCCGGTTGCCGCGGAGGAGCAGCGGAGGAACCGTCCACTTGCGCCAATCGTCTATTGAATGGTGAGTTTTACGCCCGCCTGCGTCTGCTGGCCGCTGAAGGTCGCCAGAAGCGCCGCATCGCCGCTTGGGGCCGATGCCGGGACCGTCACGTTGAACTGAAAAAGACCGGGTGAAATCAGCCCCGCGAATCCTACCACCGCGGGAGATCCTCCGATGGTCACCACCGGAAACGCCGGCAGATTCCCCGATTGCGTCTCCGATCCGCTGACCACGGCCGCCGACGTCGGGCCGAAGCCGTTTCCGTAAAGGATCACGGTCTCGCCGGCTTTGGCGGGCGTGGTCAGTCCCGGATACAGCGTGGCCGGACCAAGATCGCTACCGTTCAGATGAGTGCCCACCACATGGACGCCGTCGAACACGAAAAAAGATGGCGCAATTGATGCGCCCGGGACCGTCATCGTATTGCTCACAACGCCGTTCACCGATGTTTGCACCTGAACCGGACCGGAAAGCGCATCGGGGGGAGTGAGAATGTTCAATTGCCCCGGGCTGATGTAGTAAATGAACGCGGGCTTGCCGTTGACCGTCGCGCTCACTCCGTCGAGCTGCGCCGGAAGCTGATTGTTGGCGAAATCCGCCGCCGTCCAGATGCGGGAATCGTTCGGCGGAGCCAGGTTTGTTCCCTTAATCGCGACCCACATATTGGGGGCGATGGTTGTGCCGCCCCCGAACGCGTTGGTGACCGAGGTGATCGCCGGCGGGCTCGGCGGCGGGGCGGAAACTTTGCGAATCCGGCCATTATTGCTGTCGGCGATGTACACGTTTCCGGCGCTGTCTACGGCGACATCGCCGGCGCCATTCACATAGGCGGAGGTCGCGGGTCCGCCATCGCCGCAACAACTGGTAAGGAAAGCGCCGCCGGCGTAAATCGTGAGTTTGCCGGAGGCATCGCGCTTGTGAATGCAGCCGGGCTCGCTGATGAACAAATCGCCGGCCGCGTCGAAGGCCAGCCCGGTGACCGTATCGAGCACGGTGGGCGTCACAGGCGAGCAGGCCGATCCCAACGGCTGGGTGTTATAGAGCGTCGTAATGATGCCGTTGGAGACTTTTCGCAGCGCATTATTCGCGAAATCGGAAATATAAAGATTGCCGGCGCTGTCGACAGCCACCGTGATCGGCTGGAACTTCGTTCCGGTGGCCGGACCGCCGTCGCCAAGCACGAACCCGGTGCCGCTCCCGGCGACCGTGGTGATGGTGCCGCTGGCGTCCACTTTTCGAATCCGCCCGTTCGATTGATCCGCAATATACAAATTTCCTGCGCTATCCAATGCGACCCCGGAAGGCGAGCTCAATTGAGCGCTGGCCGCCGGGCCGCCGTCGCCGGAAAACCCGAATACGCCGGTTCCGGCAAAGGTGGTGATCATTCCGCTCGTATCCACTTTGCGGATGCGATTGTGAGAAGTGTCCGCGATATACATATTGCCCTGCGGGTCGAGCGCGATGCCCGTATGCAGCGCGGTTCCCACAAAGCTAAGCGAGGCGCTGGTGGCCGGTCCGCCATCGCCGATATTGCCGGTCAGGCTGAATCCCCCGCCGGCGTACGCCGAAATCGTCTCCGAGGTGTCAACCTTCCGCACGTTGCCGAACAGCGCGTCCGCGAAGTACACGTTGCCCGCCGAATCGACGGCGACGCCTTTTGGTTCGCCGATGGCGGCTTTGATCGCCGGTCCACCGTTGCCGCTGGACTGGGTGATGGTGCCGTTGCCGGCAATGGTCGTGATGATCTGCGCGCCGGCCGGGCAGGCTAGCGCCGCCGCAAGCACCGGAAAAGTCAATTTCGAAGACATCCATCTCCTCCTTGGGAATTATTGGATCGCGATGTTCTTGCTATAGCCGGAATCGCTGACAAATGCGCCCAGATCGATCTGTCCGCCGGCGGTGAGCGGAGCCGTAAAGGGATTCGACACCTGCCCTTCGAGAGCGATCGAGCCGAAGCTCGATCCCGAGGCCGGTACGGGGGGCAGGTAAGCAAGGGCGGCCGGCGGAATCGTGAATGTCCCGGGCGCCGCCGGCACAACGCAGTTCATCGTCACAATGTGCCGCGTCGATCCCGTCGTCGTTAAGGAATTGACCTGAATGTAGACGCTGCTGAATCCCGAGCCCGTCCAGGTGAACGTCAACGGTTGGGACCGGTTCACGGCCGCGATCGAATTCCAGTTGGTCCCGGTGAAACTGCCGGGGAACGTCGTTGTGGCGGTGAAAGCGCCGACGGCCGTTCCACCGGCGCCGCTCATCGTATAAGTGGTCGGCGTGATGGTGCCGGCCGCGGGCAGGATCGAATACGCCGGCCCGAGCGCCGAGATCGTCGCCGTCAACGCCGATCCCGCCGCAAAGTTCAGACCCGAAATAGAGAGGCGCCCGCCCGCATCGAGAAACCCATCCGGGCTCGACGGATCGAGTTCTGTGGCCGGAAACGTCCGGTCGTAAATTTCACAGCCGTTGAATTTCGGAGCGATCCGCGGCAAGGCAAGCTCGACCGGCTTGTAGCTGCCGAAAAATCCGCTGCCGCTCTCCTCGGTAACGCCAGAACCGCCGCTGATCTTGGCGAGAGCGAACGCGCCGACCACCAGGTTCCGGCCGGAGTCCATTGCGCTCAGTACCGATAGCGGGAATTGGGAGTCCGAGCAATTCGCCGCGCCCGGCGCCGCAATCGCGATCGAAGCCAGGTTTCCGGTGTTTCCTCCTGCGGTGACCTGCACCGGCGCGAAACAATCGGGTTGAATATCGTCGGGAAGATGAACATTGATCTGCCACAGCCCGGGATATCCCGAAACCGTGCCCGCATAATCCGGAACGATCTGCCGCGTTCCGACCGTCACCACAAAGTTCCCGGCCTTTGTCTGATCGCCGGACGATCCCGAAGAGGGACCGGGATCGTTCGCCGTGTCCGCGCCGCCGCCGGTTCCCCAGAGCACCACCTCATCGCCGGGATGAGCCGGACCGAGGACCCAGTTCAGGCCGCTGTAATTGAGATTCCCGCTGGTCAGCCGGACCAGGCTCACGCCGCCATTGACATTGGCGATCGTCGCCTGCGCAAATCCGGTTCCCAGGCCGTTCGAGGTCCCGATTCCCATGCTGCGGGCGGCCACCGTGACGCTCTGTGGCGCGCTTGTCTGGCCGTTATAGGTGACGGTGACGTTGTAGTTGCCCGGCGCGGCCGAAGAGGGAAGAAATCCGCCGACTTGCGTGCTCAGGGCATACCAAATCTTCGCCTGAAGGGCGGATCCGCCGGAAACCGGCGTGAAGGTCACGGATGTTCCGCTCACCGAAGCCGGATAATCCGGGCCCGTTGCCGTGGCGATCGCTGCGGGTCCCAGATGGTTGCCGTAGATGACCCATACGGCGCCGGGGGCCAGCACGGGCTGATCCCCGCTGGTGTTCAGAATTCGGCCGGCGGCGATGGTAGGCTGCGCTCCTGCGATGCCCGCCGAAGCGATTGCCAACGGCAAGTAAAACCACTTCATTCAGGTCTCCTTTAAGCGCGTGTTAAAATTCCTAGGTCACCCGGCAATACGCAATCCACAAGCGCGAAGAGTCATGCGGCTTGAAAATTTTCAGCGCGAAGATCTGGATTACCTGTTCAGCGTCACTTACGAGGAGCTGAAGCGGCTGGCCTCGTCGATTCGCGCTGGTTCGGCAACGCTTAATCCCACCGCGCTGGTCAATGAGGCGTGGATCAAGCTGTCGCGGTCGCCAAAGTTTTCCGCCGACTCGCCGCTGCATTTCAAGCGAATCGCGGCGCGGGCCATGAGGCAGGTCCTGGTCGACGCGGCCCGCCGCCGCGCGTCTGAAAAACGGGCCGGCGGCGCTCAATTCGTCATCTTCGATGAGGCCACGGACATCGCCGCCAAAGAACGCGATCTGCTGGGATTGGATGCCGCGCTCGACGAGCTTGCCAAAGTCGCGCCCCGCCAGGCCATGATCGTCGAGGGCCGCTTTTTTGGCGGCCTCGAAATCCAGGAAATCGCCGAGCTGATGCGTCTTTCGCCCGCCACGATCGTCCGCGACTGGCGCTCCGCTCGCGCGTGGCTGGCCCTGAAGGTCCGCGGGTAATCCCATGGACCAGGATCGCTGGCAGCGAATCCGGACTCTGTTTGACTCGGCGGCCGAGCTTTCGCGCGATCAATGGCGGCCCTATCTTGAGCGCGCCTGCGGCGGAGATTCGTCGCTGGCTCACGATGTCCTGGGCATGCTCGAGGAGGATTCCCGCGGCTCGTCGATCCTCGATGCCGGCGTCGAACAACTGGCCGCAAACATGTTCCGGATGCCGCCGTGTCCGCCGTTCCAGGAGATCGGCCCCTATCGGATCAAGAGGCTGCTGGGCGAAGGCGGGATGGGCGCCGTTTTTCTCGCCGAGCGCGTCGATCTTGGAAATCAGGTCGCGATCAAAGTGCTGCGGGATGCGCACCTGTCGCCGGCGCGCCTGCGCCGTTTTGCCGCCGAACAGCGAACACTGGCTCAACTGAACCATCCTTCGATCGCGCGGCTTTACGATGCGAATACGCATACGGACGGCACTCCGTGGTTCGTCATGGAGTATGTTGACGGCGCGCCGCTCGATCAGTATTGCGCCGGACACAAATGCTCGATCGAGGAGCGTCTGAAGCTGTTTCGAACGGTTTGCGAAGCGGTGGACTACGCGCATCAGCATGGCGTGGTCCATCGGGATCTGAAGCCGTCCAACATTCTGGTGAAGCCGGACGGGTCGGTGCGGCTGCTGGACTTCGGAATCGCGCAACGTCACGGCGGCGACGGCGGGATCCTTGATCGCACGCGTACCGGTCTGCGCCTGCTGACCCCGGCCTACGCCGCTCCGGAACAGATCCGCGGCGACCCGACCGGCATTTACACGGACGTGTATGCGCTGGGCGTGATTCTGTACCGCTTGCTCACATCACGCCTCCCGTACGATCTTTCCTCGAAGAGCCCGCTGGAGGCCGCGGCTGCGATCGCCACGGAAACGCCGAAAAAGCCGTCCTTCTATGCTGAAACGGGAACGGCATCGTGGGCGGATCTTGATGTTCTTGTCCTCCGCGCGATGCACAAGGAAGCGCAACGCCGATACCCGTCGGTGGCCTCGCTGATCGGCGACATCGATCATTACTTGAATCATGAACCGCTCCAAGCCCGGCCCGATTCGCTGATGTATAAGACGGGAAAATTCGCCAGGCGAAATGCGCAGACCATCACGGCGATTGCGCTCACGGCGGCGGTGTTGCTCTTTGCGTTCGCTCTCGCGCCTCTGCTGCGCTCCAGGACGGCGCCGCGGCACCGGAAATCCAGAACGGTGGCCGTGCTCCCCTTTTCGAAGTCCGCGGCCGACCCCGGTTTGGACTACCTCGCGCTGGCCGTTCCCGAAGAAATCGCGCGCGTGCTGGGCTACGCGGAATCACTTTCGGTGCGCTCGTTCGAGAACACCCGCCGCTACGCCGATTTTCGCGGCGGTCCGCAAGAGGCGGGGCGGGAACTGCATGTCGGGACAGTGGTCACCGGCAGTTACGCCAAGGGTGTCGATCAGCTCCAGCTTGTGCTTACGGCCATGGACGTCGAAACCGGACGATACTTCTGGCGCGAGACATTTCGCGTACCCGCTCGCAATAGTATCCAATTGCAGGCGCAAATCGCGGCCAAAACGCGCGAAAGCCTCGGTCCGCTTCTCGGAGCGGCGGAGTTTAAGGAATCGGCGCAGCCGAAAAATGAGGCCGCTTACGATTTGTTCCTGAGGGCCACCGCGCTCGGTTCGAATCCACCCGACGTGAAACAGGCCATTCAGCTCCTTCGGAAATCGCTCGATCTGGACGCGAACTATTCCCCGGCATGGTCGTGGCTCGCCGTCCACTATCGGCTGGAGGGCTGGTATTCCAAGGGCGGCGCGGCGAGTCTCGATCGCGCCGAGGCCGCTGCCGAACGTGCTTTTGCGCTAGACCGCAATAACATCGACGCCGCCCGCGGGCTGATCGTGAGTCGCACCGGGCGCGGCAAGACATGGGCGGCCTACCAGGAAGCGGCCGATTTGCTGAAGCGCCGCCCGGATAACGACCAGGCGCACTTCGCCTTGAGCTACGTGTTTCGCTACGCCGGCTTGCTCCAGGATGCCGAGCGCGAGTGCGACGCCGCTTTCGAGCTCGATTCTCTCGATGCGGGCAATCGCTCCTGCGGCACTCCATTTATCCTGGATGGTAAATTCCGGCGCGCCATGGATTTTATTAACCTCGACGCCGGGACGGACTGGGCCCGGAGCTTTACGCTGGAAAATCTTCTTCGTCAGGGCCAGGGGAGGGAAGCGTTATTGGCGGGGCCGAAGTACGTTCCGCGGTGGGCTGCCTACGACGTCTTGTATGCCGCTCTACAGGGCGAGCCCGAATGGAAAATCGACGCCCTGGCGCGCGATGCCCAACCGGAAGGCGATGCGGAAGCCAACTATCTCGCGGCCGCTCACCTGGCTTACGCGGGCCGGAGGGAAGCCGCGCTAAAACTGCTGAGCAGCGCGATTCAGGGAGGATACTGCTCCTATCCGGCGATGGACTCCGATCCGCTCTTCCTGAACCTGCGCAACCATCGCGAGTTTGCGCGCATTCGTTCAAAGGCAATCGAGTGTCAACGCGATTTTCTGGCTCGCCGCGCGCAGTGAGAGCCTGCTTCCCCCTCCGGCGGGTCATAATGAAAGGGTGAGGGCCGCGGCGGCACTGTTTGTTCTCTCTTTCGCCGCCGGAGCTCAGGATTCCTCGACGATTTCGCTCGACAACGGCGTGCGCATCCGGATCGAGGCGAAGTTCGGAAATCCCACCGGGCAGGAAACGCTCAGCGTACAGATGGTCCGCGCGACGGGGAACAGTTTTTACCGCATCTTCCGCGATCAGAATGCGCTTGCCGTCTACGCTTATGAGCTCTTTTTTGATCTCTCCGGAGGCGGCGCGAGCGTCGCGGCCAGCGCGCGGCCTTACGGGCCGGCGTTTGTCGATCAGTTCCCGCTCGCCGATGGAGGGAAACCGACGCCGACGCTCGCCCAGGAACGGGCGATCGGGCCGCTGGCGTCGGGCCAATCGGCGGCGCTCGACCTATTCGAAATTCCCGGCATGGGGCTGCATGTTGTCGAAACAATTTCGGTGGAAATTGATTCAAAGCGTTCCGGCGGACCTCTGCGCCTGGCCGATTTGCAGATCGCGATTAACGGCAAGCCGCTTCCGGTCACGCAACAGCAGCCGGTGTCCGGCCGGTTCGTGATGTTCTATCTTCCCGGACGCGGCGCCTATATTCTCGCCGCAGCCGACCCCGGCCATGGATTCCTGAAGGCCGGCGTCATTGACGGCAACCGCGCGAAGTTTTTCGTTGACAACGAGCAGTATGATTGTTCCACTTCCCAGCCGATCCTGACGAATCCGGAGAGCGGGCAGCTCTGGGTGCTGCATCTATCCGATTACAAACCCGCCGGCACCTGGACCACCCATCCTCGCTCCGGCCAAGCGCGGCCGGCCGCTGAGGATTTTTTCGCCGCCGCGTCGGATTCGCTCAACTGGTGGCTGCCCTGAGCGGGGCTGCGGTCTGGCGGCCAGACGGCTCCGGACTTTCCGGAAAGACGTCCGAAAAAAGTGGCGCCCGTAACGATACCTGTGGCATACTGATGTGGTTCTTTAAAGACTGGCAGTAGCAGGGCGCGGGAAACCCTGCGCGCGTCCGGCGGATGCTCGCGCCGCGTTTGCCGCCTCGCCGTTTGAGGTGCATCGATGCAGCGACGTGCCGCCATGCTGGGGATGTTCGGCTTGCCATTGGCCGCAAAGATCCGCGCCTCCCCTGTCTTGCCCTCCGCCGAGGATCTGTTTCTTGAAGATCTCTGCCGGCGCGCCGCACGCTATTTCATCGAGCAGTCCAATCCGCGGACCGGGCTGGTGCTGGACCGCGCCCGCTGCTGGGGCGAGCCGGTTTACGGATCGGCCGCCAACATCGCCAGCATCGCGGCGACCGGCTTCGGATTGAGCGCCCTGGCCATCGCTGCCGACCGCAACTGGCTCCCGGAATGGGAGGCGCGCGAACGGGCCCGCGCCGCGCTGCGGTTCTTGGCCGGCGAAGCGCCGCATCAGCGCGGCTGGTTTTATCATTTTCTGGACGCCGCCACCGGCGAGCGCGCCTGGAACTGCGAAGTCTCCTCCATCGATACCGCGCTGCTGCTGGCCGGCGTCCTGACAGTGCGGGCGCGCTTCGCCGATGCGGAGATTTCCGCGCTGGCCTCGCGCATCTATGAGCGCGTCGATTTTCCCTGGATGCTGGCCGGCGATGCCCATCTGCTCTCGCACGGCTGGACGCCGGAAGCCGGATTCCTCAAAGCGCGGTGGGACCGGTTCTCCGAACTGCCGCTGCTGTACTTTCTGGCGATCGCCTCGCCGTCGGCTCCCATTCCGCCGGCGGCCTGGTATGCCTGGCGGCGGCCGAGCGTGCGCTATGCCGGGTTTACCTTCAACTCCGCGCCGGCGCTGTTCTGCCAGCAGTACCCGCAGGCCTGGCTCGATCTGCGGGCCCTGCGCGACGCCGATCCGTCGGGGATCGATTACTTTGAAAATTCCGCGGCCGCCACGCGCGCGCACCGCGCGTTCTGCCTGGAGCAGGCCTCCCGGTTTCCGCGCAGTTATTCGGAAAACGTGTGGGGGATCACCGCCTCCGACAGCGCGCGCGGCTACGTCGCCTGGGGAGAATCGCCGGCCCGCGTTGAAGTGGATGGAACCGTGGTGCCCTGCGCGGCCGGCGGATCGCTGATGTTCGCTCCCGATATCTGCGTGCCCGCGCTTATGACCATGCACGGGCGCTTCGGCGAACGCATCTGGGGGCGCTACGGCTTCTGCGACGCCTTCAATCCCACCACCGGCTGGGTGGACACCGATGTGCTCGGCATCGATCAGGGCATCATGCTGCTGAGCGCGGAGAACCTGCGCGGCGCCGGCGTCTGGCGCTGGTTCATGCGCAATCCCGAGGTGCCGAAGACGCTGGCGCTTTGCCGCTTTGAGCGGGACTATGACAGGAAGGCGATGCTGGCGCGGCGCGACATGCTGCGCCAGTTTCTCGCCGGCCGCGCCAGATGAATCCCGGCGCGCGGGCCGGCCCGGTTACAATGATCGTTCATGGGCCGCATCCGGATTCTCTCCGACGCCGTCGCCAACCAGATCGCGGCCGGCGAGGTGGTGGAGCGTCCGGCCAGCGTGGTCAAGGAGCTGCTTGAAAATTCCCTGGACGCCGGCGCAAATGCGCTTCGCCTGGAGGTGGAAGCCGGCGGGCGGCGCCTGATCCGGCTGGCCGACGACGGCTGCGGCATGATGCGCGACGACGCGCTTCTGGCCTTTGAGCGCCACGCCACCAGCAAGCTTTCCGACGTCAAGGATCTGGCCTCCATCGCCACGCTCGGCTTCCGCGGCGAGGCGCTGCCCTCGATCGCTTCCGTTTCGCGGCTGGTGCTGGAAACCAAGACCGGCGAAGAGCAAATCGGCACGCGGGTGGAGCTGGCCGGCGGAAAAATTCTCAAGTGCGAGGACGCGGTGCTGGCGCCCGGCACCGTGATCACCGTCCGCGACCTCTTCTACAACGTCCCGGCGCGCAAAAAATTTCTGCGGAGCGAGCAGACCGAGACCGCGCACATCGCCTCGCTGGTCACCCATTACAGCCTGGCCCATCCGGACAAAGCCTTTTCGCTGCGCCATAACCGCGCCGAGCTGCTCTCGGTGACGCCGGCCGCCACGCTGCGCGAGCGCGTCTTTCAGGTGTTCGGCGGCCAGACGCTGGAAGAGCTGATCGATCTCGGCGATCCTGCGCGCGAGCTGAAGCTGCCCGCCGGGGACAAGGAATCGAGCGAGCGCCGCTTCCGCCTGCGCGGCTTCGTCAGCGGACCCCAGGTGCAGAAGCTCAACCGCAATTCGATTTATCTGTTCGTCAACGGGCGGCTGATCCGCGACCGCCTGCTGCTGCACGCCATCTCCTCGGCCTATCACAACCTGATCCCGCCGGCCTGCTATCCCTTCGCGCTGCTGTTCCTTGAATGCGACGCCGAGGAGGTGGACGTCAATGTTCATCCGGCCAAAACCGAGGTGCGCTTTCATCATGGACCGCTGGTGCACGACTTCGTCCGCGACGCCATTCGCCAGGCGTTGATGGACCAGCGTCCGGCCCCGCGCCTGGCGCCCCCTACCCCGCCGCAGCCCGCCGCCGTGCTTCCCTACTCCGAGTTCACCCAGCGCATGGAGAACCTGCGTCTGGACGGCGCGGCCGGCGGCTACGCAGAAGCGCCGCCGGATCCCGCCGCGCTCCCCGAATTTGCGTTGCGCCCGCGGCCCTCTCCCGCGCCGCGGCTGGATTTTTCCGATCCCGCCGCCAGCGCCTCCGCGCCGCGCCTGGCGGTTCCCGATACGCATGGCCCTTTGGCCGCCGGCTCCTTCGCGCCGGAACCGGAGAGCCTGGAAGCGCTGAAGGATCTGCGCCCGCTGGGCCAGATCCACGACAGCTTCATCATCGCCGCCGGGCGCGACGGGCTGTGGATCATCGATCAGCACGTGGCTCACGAACGCATCCTGTTCGAGCAGGTGCTGGCGGCGCGGTCCAACGGCGGGGTGGCCTCGCAGCGCCTGCTGGTTCCTGCCATCCTCAGCCTCACCGCCGCGCAGCAACTGGAATATGCCAGGATCGCCGGGGAGCTGCACGCGCTCGGCTTTGAAACCGAACCGTTCGGCAACCGCACCATCGCGCTCAAGGCGGCGCCGGCCGGCCTGGCTGCGGCCGATCTCGAAAAGGTGGTGGTGGAGATTCTGGAAATTTCGGAAAGCCGGATGCGCCGCGCCACGCTCGACGATCTGCGCCGCGCCATGGCGGCGTCCATCGCCTGCCGCGCCGCCATCAAAATCCACATGCGGCTGGAGCCCGCCAAAATGGACTGGCTGCTGCGTTCGCTGGCGGCCACTTCCTGCCCCATGAGCTGCCCGCACGGCCGCCCCATCGCGCTGCGCTACGCCACGCGCGACATCCTGAAAAGCTTTCACCGCATTTAGGAAGCGGCCCTCACATCTCCCGGCGGTTTTCCAGGGATTTGGACATGGTCACTTCGTCGGCGAACTCCAGATCGCTGCCCACGGGAATGCCCATGGCGATGCGGGTCACCTTCAAGCCCAGCGGCTTGAGCAGGCGCGATAGATACACCGCGGTGGCCTCGCCTTCCACCGTCGGATTGGTGGCCAGAATGATCTCCCGGACCTCGCCCCGCCCGACGCGGCCGAGCAGGCCCTGAATCCGCAGTTGCTCCGGGCCCACGCCGCGCAGCGGGCTGAGGGCGCCGTTCAGCACGTGATACAGGCCGGCGTAGCTGCGGGTGGTTTCGATGGGCAGGATATTATGCGGCTCCTCCACCACGCAGATCGCGGAGCGGTCGCGGTGCGGATCGCGGCAATAGGGGCACAGCTCCCCGTCGCTGATGTTGTTGCATTCGGCGCAGACGCCCAGATTGTCCTTGACCTCCAGCAGCGCGGCCGAAAGGCGGGCGGCGTCCTCGCGCGGCGAGCGCAGCACGTGAAAGGCCAGCCGCTGCGCCGACTTCTGCCCGATGCCGGGAAGGCGCTTGAACTCCTCAATGAGGCGCTGCAACGGCTCGGCGAAATCGGGCATGGACTAGATCAGCCCCGGCGGCAGGCCCATTCCGCCCAGCATGCCGCCCACCTTCTTCTGCGTCTCATCGTCGACTTTTTTCGCGGCTTCGTTGCAGGCGGCCATGAACAGGTCTTGCAGCATCTCCACGTCGCCGGCGACTTCCGGATCGATCTTCACTCCGGTGACGTTCTTGTGGCCGTCCATGGCCACCGTGACCATGCCGCCGCCGGAGGAGGCTTCCACCCTGATCTGCGCGATCTCTTCCTGCATCTTCTGCTGCATCTTCTGCGCCTGCTGCATCATCTGCTGCATGTTTCCGGGCAATTTCATAATTTTCCGTCTTTCTACGCTTCGTTCTCCCGCAGATTGCGGACCGCGCGAACCTGGCTGCCGGGGAACTCCTCCTGAAATCTTCGCACTTCGGGATGGGACAAGGCGCGTTCCCGCAGCGCGTCCTCGCCGGCGGGCGCGGAGGAAAGGGGAGCGGCGGCGGCCTCGCCGGCCCGGACGGTAATCCGCACCGGCCTTCCCAGAACGCGCCGCGCGGCCGCCTCGAAGTCCGGCTGTTTCAGATAAAGCACGTACATCTTGGGAGTGGTTACGATCAGCTCCTGGCCGGATTCGGAGATTTCGGAGTGTTCCACCGCGTCGGCGATGTGCATCTGGCGGGCTTCGAGGAGCGCGGCGTGGAGCCGCGACCGCAGGTCGCCGGAAAGAGCCGGCGCCGGGGAAGCGGCAGGCGGGGGAGCGGCAGGCGGCGGCGCGGCCGGGGCGGGCGCGCTCCTGGCCGGCGCGCCGCCGGAAGGGGAAAGCGAAGCCAGCGCTTCCTCGATCGGCCGCAATCGCCCGGCGTGCACCATGCGCAGCAAGCCGATTTCAAGATGCAGCCGCGGCTGGAGCGAGCTTTGCAGATCCCGGAACAGATCGAGCGCCAGTTGCAGGTAGCGCGTCAGATCCTCCTCGCTGAACTTCGCCGCCGTTTCCAAAAGCCGCTGCTGTTCGTTGGCGGAGGCGGCCACCAGGCGGGTGGGCCCGCCGGCGATTTTCACGACCAGCAGATTGCGGAAATAGCGCGCCAGCTCGCGCGAAAAATGCTGCAAACCGCGCCCGTTTGCCTCCAATTCCGCGACGATTTCCATCATTTTTCGGGAATCGGATGCGGCCAGCGCCGTTGCCACCTGCTCCAGCGACTCCAGCGAAAAAACCCCCAGCAGCTCGCGGATTTCCCCGGCGTCGAGCGTGGTTCCGCAGCAGGCGATGGCCTGATCCATGGCTGAAAGCGAATCGCGGACGCTGCCTTCGCCGGCGCGCGCCAGCACGCTCAGCGCCTCGGGGCTGGCGGCGATGCCTTCCTGCCTGGCGATCCACTCGATCCGCGCCACCAGCTCGTCGAAATCCACCGAGCGGAAGCTGAACTGCTGGCAGCGCGACGCGATGGTGGAAGGAATCTTGTGCGCTTCCGTGGTGCACAGAAGGAACGCCACCCATTCCGGCGGCTCTTCCAGCGTTTTGAGCAGCGCGTTGAAAGCTTCCGGGGTGATCTGGTGCGCTTCGTCGATGATGAAAATCTTGTAGCGGTCGCGCGCCGGGCGGAAGCGGACCGCCTCGCGCAGTTCGCGCATTTCGTTGATGCCGCGGTTGGACGCCGCGTCGATTTCGATCACATCCAGGCTGGAGCCGGCGGCGATCTCCAGGCAACTGGGGCATTTCCCGCAGGGATCCGCGGTGGGGCCCTGCTCGCAGTTCAGGCACCGCGCCAGGATGCGCGCCACTGTGGTTTTCCCGGTCCCGCGCTGGCCGGAAAAGATATATCCGTGGGCGATGCGGCGCTGCGCGATCGCGTTTTCAAGCGTGGTCTTGACGTGCTCCTGGCCGATCAGCTCCGCAAAGCTCTGCGGCCGGTATTTTCGCGCGATGACCTGATACATTGGGGCGGGGAAAACAGCCGATCATGCCAGACCCCGGGTGATCCGCGGCACACGGGTTAAACCGCTACCGTTGCTTCCTTCCGGACCTGGCGGGGTTCGCAGCCGCCCGTTGCACGAAGCCCGGAGCCTGACAACCATTTATGTTAGCAAAGGCGCCGGACCGCCCGGCCCGGGTGCGGATGCGGGGCATCGGCGCTTACTGGCCCCGCACCAGGCCCAGCGCGCGGATTCGCTTATGCAGGTTGGTGCGCTCCATTCCCAGCACCCGCGCCGCGCTGGAGACGTTCCATTTGCTCTCCTCGAGCGCGCGCAGGATATGCTCCCGCTCGGCCGATTCCCTGGCTTCGCGCAGATTCCCCTTGGGCGAGACCGAGCGGGCGATGCGGATCTCCACCGGCACCGCGGCGGCTTCCAGGGTGTCGCCGCGGGTCAGAATGGCCATCCGCTCCACGGTGTTGCGCAGCTCGCGGATGTTGCCGGGCCAGGCATAGTCCTCCAGCACTTCGAACACGCCGGGTCCGAACTGTTTGGGCTTGAAGTTATTGCGCGCGCAGAATTCGCTCAGGAAATACTCCGCCAGCGGCCGCACATCCTCGCGCCGTTCGCGCAGCGAGGGCATGCGCACCGGCACCACGCACAGCCGGTAGTAAAGATCCTCGCGGAACTTCTGCTGCTGGACCAGTTCGCTTAAGTCGCGATTGGTGGCCGAGATGACCCGCACCGAAACGCGGATCGGCTGCTCGCCGCCGACGCGGTGGAATTCGCCCTCCTGCAAGACGCGCAGCAGCTTGGCCTGCGAGGAGGCGTGCAGATCGCCCACTTCGTCCAGAAACAGGGTGCCGCCGTCGGCCAGCTCGAATTTGCCGCGCCGCGCCGCGGTGGCGCCGGTGAAGGCGCCCTTCTCGTGGCCGAACAGCTCGCTTTCGATCAATTCGGTGGGGATGGCCGCGCAGTTCACCTTCACGAAGGGGCCGCCGGCGAAGGGGCTCTCGGCGTGAATATGGGCGGCCAGCAGCTCCTTGCCGGTGCCCGATTCGCCCTCGATCAGCACCCGCGCGTCGCTGCGCGCGGCCATGGTCGCCTGATCGAGCACCCGTTCGAAGGCCGCGCTGCGCCCGATCATGCGCGCCCCGCCGACCATCTCGCGCAGCCGGCGGTTCTCCTCGCGCAGCTTGGACTCGTCCAGGGCGTGCTTGAGCGCCAGCAGAACCTTTTCCCGCCCCAGCGGCTTTTCCAGGAAATCGAAGGCGCCGGCCCGCGTCGCCTCCACCGCGTCGGCGATGGTTCCATGGCCGGAGATCATCAGCACCGGCGCGTCGTAGTCGCTTGCGCGCATCCAGCGCAGCAGATCGATGCCGCTGCCGTCGGGCAGGCGCACGTCGATCAGACAGGCGTCGGCGCGCTGCGGCTGCGCCTTGGCCTGCGCCGCGTTCAGGCACAGGGTCACCGCGTAGCCTTCGCGCTCCAGGATCAGGCGCAGGCTGCGCCCGATGTTTTCTTCGTCGTCAACGATGAGAATTCGCCGCTGCGCCATTCCGCACCCCGCGGAGGATCACGCGAAAGCCCGCGCCCCCCAGTTCGCCCTCCACTGTTTCCAGATCGCCGCCGCACAGCAGCGCGCTGCGCCGGGCGATGGACAATCCCAAGCCCATGCCGCCCTTTTTAAACGAAATGGTCGGCTCAAACAGGCTGGCCCGCGCCTGCGCGCTGAGGCCCGGCCCGGAGTCGTGCACCTCGATGCTCAGCCGATCCTGCCCGGCGGAGGTCGCCGCCAGCACCACGCCGCCGGGCTGCGCCGCCTCCGCCGCGTTTTCGAGCAGATTGGTCAGCACCCCCTTGATCAGATCCGGATCGGCGACGGCCGGGGGCAGGCACGGCGCCAGGCGCAGCCGGTAGGTCACCTCCGGATGCGCCGACTTGAGGAAGCAGACCCGCTCCTCCACCAGCGCGTTCACGTCGATCTCGCCGGGGGCCACCGGCGGCTCGGCAGCGAACTGGGAGAAGGCTCGGACCCGTTTTTCCAGCGTTTGCACTTCGTCGGCCACGATCTGCGCGGCCTGCTCCAGAAAGGCCGGGTCGGCCGGTCCGCCGCGGCTGACCATCTCCTCCATGGTCAGGCGGATGGGGGTGAGGGAGTTTTTCACCTCGTGCGCCATCTTGCGCGCCAGCGCCTGCCAACTGGCCAGGCGCGTCACCTGGATCAGCCGCTCGCGCGCCTGCTGAAGCTGCGCCGCCATGTGATTGAAGGCCTCCACGGCCGCGCCGATCTCATCCGATCCGCCGGCCTCGACGCGCGCCGCCAGATCCCCGGAGGCCACCCGTTCGAGCGCGTGCGTCAACTGCTGCACCGGCCGGCTGATGCGGTGGGCCAAAAAAACCAGCGCGGAAACCGCCGCCAGCCACAGCGCCGAGGCCACCAGCAGCAGCGTGGCGCTGAAGCCGCGCCGCAGGTCGCGGGCCTGGCTGCGCTCCAGGGCCCGGTGGGCCCGCGCGATCTGCTCGGTCAGATCGTCCATGGCCACGCCCATGGGCCGCGAGTACACCCAGACCTCGCCGCCGCGCCGCACCAGATAGTCGAGGCGCGATCCGCGCTCGCCGGCCAGCTCGAACTGCGAGGCCGCGCCGCGGTCCCAGAAAGCCTGCGCTTGCGCCGGCGCCAGTTTGCGCGGCTCGATCCGGCCCTGCTCGGCGTCGCGCCGCAAGGCGTCGCAGGATTCCTTATAGAGCTCGCGCCCGGTCCGCTCCAGCGCCGCCGCCACCGAGTTCAGCTCCGCCAGCGGGGCCAGGCCGAGGCTGCGCTCGATCAGATTCAGCGTGGTCCACAGCGTCAGGACCAGCGTCGGCAGCGTGGCGATCACGAAGACGAAAATCAGCCGGTTGCGAAGCCTGTTCATGCGCGCGCGGCATCCGCCGCCCGGTGGCGGCTCATCCTGCTACTAATTTACGACCCCCGGCGCGGGCTGCGCTTCAGCTCCTCCAGCGTGAACGGTCCGGCTTCATACGGGCCCCAGTGCGACTGCGCGGCGCGCGCCGGCCGGCTGAAGACCTCGATCAGGCTGGTGAGGCTCAGGCCCGAATCGCCGATGCTGCCGCGGCCGAACAGCGGGCCTTCCCGGCCGTCCTCGGCGCGAATCTCAAAGCGGGCCCACAGCGGCGTCTCCGGCGCCAGCCGCGGCAGATCTATGGCCATCTGGTCGAGGCACCACTTTTCGGCTTCCTGCGCGCTCAGGTGCTCCTGCTCGCGCCGCGGCGGCTGCATCTTGACCACTTTGAAATCTTCCTCCCACAGCGCGTAGCTGACCACGAATTGATCGGTGATCTGCCGCAGCACGTGATCGCGGGAGCCGGAATAGACCGTCATCTGGAAATCGAAGGGCACCGGCGCGGCGTTGTGCAGCATCTCCAGCGGCTTGCCTCCGCCCAGGAAGTGCACGTGCGAAAGCGAAAACTCCAGCCGGTCGTTGCGCCAGTTGACGATCAGTTCCTCGGCCATCATCGCCAGGGCGAATCCGGAGAGAAACGCGACCACCACCCACCAGAATTTGATCGCGCTCACAAGCGGTCCTTCAGAAACTCATTCCAGCATAAAAAATCGGGTCGGCCCGCCCGGAGCCCAGCGGGAAGGCGACGGCGAGCTGGAAACACTCCTTTTTAAAGCCGATGCCCAGCGACTGCCGGGGCTTTTTCTCTCCCGGCGCGTCCCAAACCGCGCCGCTGTCGTAGAAGGTCTCCAGGATTCCGTACTGATATCCCGCCGAGCCGTAGAGCAGGCGCGTTCCTCCCACCGGATCCAGATCGAAGCGGCTCCAGCCGCGCAGCATCTCGGAATCGCCCAGCACGAACCGCTCATAGAGCGGCGCCGCGCCGCTCAGCCGCCCCGCCGCGAACTCGGTATGCACCGTGTGGCGGCCGCGCCGGAACAGATAAAAGGCCCGCGCCAGATGCCGCGTGAACGCGCGGTCGGAGTCGAGCAGCCCGGTGCCCGCCCGCACCAGATACGACGCGCTGATTTCCTGCTCCCGCCGGCTGTGCGCCGATCCCCAACGCTGGTGGTAGCGCAGAGTATTTACCACCGCGTTGGAGGACTCGGTCTTCGCCGCCGCAGCCCCGCCCACCGTTGCCGATGAAAAGGGTACCCCTAAGCGGTCGAAACTGGCGCCGAAGCTCCACTCCAGCGGCGGCAGGATCACCACCGTGGCCTCCGGCATAAAAACCTGCCGCGTTCTGTAGATCTCCGACAGCGGCGCCGCGGCCAGCGTCGCTTCGTTCCACTGCGTGTGAAAGCTGGCGAACTCAAAGCGCAGCCGCAGGCGGTCCGTTCCCACGCTTTTGCGCTCGAATTGGGCGCGGATTCCGGCGTAGCGCTCCACCAGTGTGTCGTTATCGCTCACCAGTCCGAAGGTCACCGCGTTCTGGCGCAGGTTGACCGTCGCCGCGCCGTCCCCGTTCCAGCCTTCCTTGGAGCCGTAGACGAACTTGGCGACGTTGAGATCGAATGTCCTCTGCGGCTGCCGGGCCTCCAGATTGACGATGACGTGATCCGGCGTGGTGCCCCGCGTCACGCTGATCTTGATGTCGGCCAGGTGCAGCTCCGATTTGATGTGGTCCGCCAGATCCTCGATCGCCGAAAGATCGTATTTGGCGCCCACAATGCGGTCCACTTCCCGCCGCAGGGCATTGCTGATCTTCAGGTCCGCGCCGAGCAGCCGCACGCTCTCCACGGTGTAGCGCGAGTTGACGTTCAACTCCTGTGAGGCTTTCTCCTCCCCGTCCGGCGATTTGCACGCCGCCAGCGGCGCCGCCAAAACCAGGGCCGCCAACCACAACTTCAGCCGCTTCATACGTGCCTTTTTTAGACGCACGAGCGGGTCCGAACGGTTGCTCTTTTCTTTTCCGCTACTTAGGTTCGGGAAAGGTGTGCGGGAGATTCACACTGGGAAAGCGGTTGAGTGCGGAAATCGGGCCGCTCCTAGGCCCGGGCGGTTAGAGCAGCCGGAAGTTGACTTCGATCGTCGCGATCACCGGCACCGGCTTGCCGTCTTTCATGCCCGGACGGAAGCGCCACTTGCTCACCGCTTCGATGGCCTTTTGATCCAGGCCCAAGCCGAGTGACCGCGTCACCCGCATCTGCTGCGGAAGGCCGTGCTCGTCCACCACCAACTGAAGGATCACCGTGCCTTGCCACTTGGCCTTGCGCGCTTCCTCGGAGTATTCCGGCTCGACCTTGGAAAGGACCGCGGGCGGAGTGACGCCGCCGCCGATGCGGTAAGCGCCGCCGCCGAATCCGCCGCCGGAGCCGGGTCCGACGCCCGCGCCTTTGCCCGATCCGACGCCGCCACCGGTTCCCACGCCAATCCCGCCGCCCAGCCCAGTGCCGTTGGAGGGAACTCCCAGATGGCTCATCGGATCGCCCAGATTGGGCAGATTCACGTCCGGAGGCTGCACTTCCGAGACGATCGTCGGAACCATCGGCAGCTTCGGATTTTCCACCGGATCCACGCGGGGAGGCGTGAACTGCCGCGGCGCGATCTTGGGCAGCTTGCCCTTGCTGGCATCCAGCGGAGCGCGCGTTCCGCCGCCGCCGCCGCCGTGCATGGTGTCCTTCTTTTCCGGAAGATACGGCTTCAGGTCGGGCGCGATCAGCGTCACCGTCTGCTGCACCGCCTTCTGTACCGGTTTCAGCGTGCCCAAAAAGAAAATCAGCCCCACCACGGCGGCGTGGATCAGCAGCGAGGAGAGCCCCGCCTTCTTTTCATTGCCGCCGTAAAATCCCCACACGCTGGGAACCTCGATCGGCTTCGATGTGAGCTCCAGCGGCGGAAGCTCCGGAGGGTGGATCATCTCCTTGATGCGGCTGACCAGGTCCTTATACCATGGCGTGTCGATGGAAGCCGGAGCAAGCAAATGCTCCAGATGGCTGTCAGGACTGTCTTGGGGTAATCCGCTCATCGTCTCGTGAGGCACTGCGTTTCCCTCGAAGTAAGACGCTTCCCAGCCGTGAGACGAGATCCGCTCACCGCCGGTTTCAGTTTTTGGAATCCACGGCCGTAGCCAAGATCCGAGACGATTCTAACATATAGGGCGGAAGGCGGCTATCCCGTCTTACCGGAATTGGAAGAAAGAAACCGGGCCGTCTCCGACCACAGCAGATCCAACACGTCGGTCAGCTCATGGCCGGAGGGAACGATCTTCAGCTCCACGTTGGGATGCCGGGAGGCGAACTGCCGGGAAACCTCTACCGGAACCACCTCGTCGCGCGAGCCGTGCAGGATCAGCGCCGGCTGCTCGAATTCGGGCTCGTTTTCATATTGAAGAGCGTCTTCGACGAACGGAAAACCTAGCGGCCGGTCGGCTTTTTCGCCGTAGTGGTAGAACAGGCGCGCGCCGGTTCGCCGCCACTCGTCGAATTCGGCGGTGGAAAAGCGGTTCCGCCAGCGCGCGGGGAACTGAAGCGCCGGCGCCAGCAGCACCATTCGCTCGACATTCTTGTGCCGCGCGGCATATAACGCGGCGAGATACCCGCCCAGGCTCGATCCCACCAGCGTCACCGCTTCGCCGCGAACCGCCTGGCTGATCACCTGGAGCTGGCCGGTGATGGTCAGCGACCGGAAATCGCCGCCATCGAGGCGGAGGATGTCGCAGGCGACTCCCTGTTCGGCGAACCGCCGCTTGAAATACTGCGCCTTGGACGAGGCCGGGCTGGAGGCGAAGCCGTGCAGATACACCACCCGCATTCAGAGGTTGGATCCCGCCTGCCGCCTCCGGGATTCACTTGGCGTCAAATTGAATCTCGCTGGAGGCGCCGAATTTGTGGAAACCGGTGTAGGTAAAGTTGTTCTGCGCCACGATCTGGCCGTTGCGGAGCTCGCGATGCTCGGTGGAGACCGGCAGCAGCGCGCCGTACCGGCTCATGGCGTAGGTGACGGCGGCTTCCTCGCGCAGCGAGTGGGGCGCGTCGCCTTCCCCCACCGTCATGGTGATTTGCAGCGGCAAAAAATCCTCCGCCCGCACCCGGACTTCGCCCTGCATGCGCAGCCGCTGAGCGCGCCCGCCGCTTTTCTCCTCAAACAGCGTCAGCGCCTCCGGGCCGTCGATCTGCTGGTAGGAAAACACCAGGGCCCGGTCGTAGCCGATCATGCGCGCGCCGCGCGGGGTAAACTCGTAGCGCTCGATCTCGTGGGGCGTGAACAGCAGCAGCAACTGGCCGAAATCGGTGACGGCGCCGCGCAATCCCAACTTTTCAAACTGCCGGAGCAGTTCCCGCTTCTGGCCGTCATCGGAGGCGAGAATCGCGCGGGCCAGCGCATCCTGCGCCTTCCGGGCATCGGAGACCTTGCGGCCGTCGACGGAGATCACCTGGCGGAGCTCGTGAATCGCGCCGGACTGGCCGGAAAACGAAGCAAAAGCGTATTCGGAGACCACCTCGCGGTCCCGCCACTCCGGCTGTTCCGGTGTTGCGCCATGGGGATGGATCCGCCGGGGAGGCTGGATCGCGCTTTGGTGCAGCTTTTCGATCCCCAGAACTTGCGGAGCGATTTTGCGAAACGCTTCCGCTTCCTCGGAAAGCCGGGCGGCCATCTTCTGGGTCAACTCGTCGGCGTGAAGCGCCGGGATCAGCAGGAGCAAGAACACCGCCCGCATTCTTCCAGCTTAGATCAGGCGGCCAGGCCCCGCGCGCGCCGGCCGCAAACCGGGGAATCAGCCGCCGATGGAATACATCGGCCGCGGCGGCGGAACGAAGCGCGCGGAGTTGATCTCGTGGCCCAGCCACTTCGCCGCCACGGTGCTGCGGATGGCGGCGCGCAGATCCTCATCGCTGCCGCCGCGCAGGATGGAGCGGACGTCGGTCTCCTCGATCGCGAACAGGCAGTAGCGCAGCTTTCCGTCGGCGGTGAGGCGGATGCGGTTGCAGTTCAGGCAGAACGGCCGGCTCACGCTGGCGATGAATCCCACCCGCCCGATGCCGTCGGCGAAGCGGTACTCGGCGGCCGGCGCGCGCGGATCCTCTCCGGGGATCTCCTCCAGCGGCCCGATTTCGCGCTGGAGCATCGCCAGGATGTCCTGGGCCAGCAGGACGCGGCCGCGGTCCCACAGATTCTGCGCGTCCAGGGGCATGAACTCGATGTAGCGAATCTCGATGCCGCGCTCGCGCCCGAAGCGGGCCAGCGGCACGATATCGTCCTCCACCAGATTTTTCACCGCGACCGCGTTGATTTTGATCGGCGCGTAGCCCAGCCGGCGGCAGGTTTCGATTCCCTCCAGGACCCGGGCCAGCTCGTCGCGGCGGGTGATCTGTTGAAAACGTTCGCGGTCGAGCGTGTCCAGATGAACGTTGATCCGGCGCAGGCCGGCCTCATACAGGGCCTGGGCCTGCTCGGCGAGCAGCACGCCGTTGGTGGTGAGCGCCAGATCCTGGACGCCTTCGATGGCGGCCAGCTTGCGGATCAGGACCGGAAGATCCTTGCGCACCAGCGGCTCGCCCCCGGTGAGGCGCACTTTGCGCACGCCCAGCGTGACGGCGACGCGGACGAAGCGCTCGATCTCCTCAAAGCGCAGGATCTGCTCGTGCGGCTGGAACTTCACGCCGGCTTCCGGCATGCAGTAAAAACAGCGGATATTGCAGCGGTCGGTGACGGAGATGCGGAGATTGTCGTGCAGGCGGCCGAAGCGGTCGAGGAGATTCATGGGACCGCCAGCATGCGATCGAGAGGCCGGCGCGCGCGCTCCATCAGCTCCGGCGGAAGATCGACGCGCGGGGCCAGATCCCGCAGCGCGTCGCGCAGCTTTTCAAGCGTGTTGCGCTTCATGTAAGGGCATTCGCTGCAATTGCACTGCTCGTTGGGGATGAAGTGGAACGTTTTTTGCGGCGCGACTTTTTCAAGCGAATGCCGCACGCCGCTTTCGGTCATGATGATGAACTCAGAGGCCTGCTGGGCGGCGCACCAGTCGATGATGGCCGAAGTCGAGCCGATAAAATCGGCCATGGCCAGCACGTCGCGCGGGCATTCCGGATGGGCGGCGACCAGCGCTGCGGGATGCTCCGAGCGCGCCCGGGCAAGCTTGCGCGCGGCGAAGGTCGCGTGCACGATGCAGGCGCCCGGCCAGATCTTCATGTCGGCGCGGCCGGTCTGCTGGCGGACGTAGTTGCCCAGGTTGAGATCGGGGACGAACAGAATCGGCTGCCCGGCTGGAATCGAGTTGACGATCTTCACGGCGTTGCGCGAAGTGCAGAGGATGTCGCTTTCGGCTTTCACCTCGATCGAGGTGTTGATGTAGCTGACGATCGTATAACCGGGATTTTTCGCCTTCCACTCGCGCAGTTTTCCGGCCGGGCAGGAATCGACCAGGCTGCATCCGGCGTCGCGGTCGGGGACGATCACGGTCCGCTCCGGATTGAGGACTTTGGCCGTTTCGGCCATGAACCAGACGCCGCAAAAGGCGATCACGCTGCCGTCGAAAGCGCGGGCTTTCCGCGCCAGCTCCAGGCTGTCGCCGACCGCGTCGGCCAGCTCCTGGATTTCCGGATCCTGATAATGATGCGCGAGAATGATGGCGCGGCGCGCGCGCTTGAGCTCGGCGATCTCCTCGGTGATGGAAGCTGTGGCGAGCATGTTCGCCCTCCGCGGGGGAGGCTCGTTTCTCTTATTATACGGGTAATTGATTCAGGATTCGCCGTTTTGGTTGCGGCGCCGGCTTCAAAACGCCGGCCCGGCGCCGCGCTTTGCCGCCGAACGGGCCGCTCCGTACAAGCCGGCGAACAGCGCGATCGCCGCCAGGCCGAACAGCCAGAGGTGCGCCTGAACCCACGGCCAGCTTTTTTCGCCCAGCGTGGAGCCCAGATAGGCGAGGCCAAAATAGCGGGGCAGGCGTCCGGCGAGAATCACCAGGAGGAATCGCGTGCGTCCGACGCGCATGGCGCCGGCCGAGGCGGCGAAGAGTTTGAACGGCAAAACCGGAATGGGCAGCAGCGCGGGAATAAAAACGGTGATCAGGCCATAGCGGATGAACCAGGCGCGAAGGCGCAGGCCCCGGCCCGACGACGTGTAGCGGCTGAGTAAACGCTCTCCGCCGCGGCTGAAAATTTCATAGAAGATCGCGCTGCCCGCAAGCGCCCCCAGCACCGCCAGGCCGGCCGCCACCAGCATCGATGAAGGCTGCGCGACGGTGGCCGCGATCAGCAGCAGGTCCGTTCCGCCCGGATTGGGCACGCCGGCTCCGTCGATCACGGCGAACAGAAAGATCCCGGCGGGTCCCCAGGAGACCAAAGCGTTTTTGAGATGACCCATTCAGGATCCGATCAGCCGGAGCAGCGCCGCTTCGTCGAGGACGGGAATCCCCAGCTCCCGCGCCTTGTCCAGCTTGGAGCCGGCGTCGGCGCCGGCGACCACGTAATCGGTCTTTTTGCTGACCGATCCGGTGACTTTTCCGCCGGCGGCTTCGATCCGCGATTTGGCCTCCTGGCGCGCCAGCGAGGGCAGGGTGCCGGTGAGCACGAAGGTGCGCCCGGCCAGCGGCCCGCCGGTTTTGGGCCTGGCGGCGTAGGTGAAATCGAAGCCGGCGGCGCGCAGGCGCTCCACCAGTTCGCGGTTGCGCGGCTCGGAAAAGAAGCGGTGAATGCTTTCGGCGACCCGCGGGCCCACTTCCTCGGCCCGCTGCAATTGGTCAACGCTGGCGGCGGCGATCGCGTCCAGATCGCCGAACTCCTCAGCCAGAAATTGCGCGGTGCGCTCGCCGACGAAGGGAATGCCGAGGCCGTTCAAAATTCGCGGCAGCGGCGCGCGGCGCGAGCGGTCGATATGGGCCATCAGTTTTTCCGCCGATTTGCGGCCCATTCGCTCCAGCCCGATGAGCTGATCCGTTTTCAGGCTGTACAGATCGGCGATGTTTTTCACCAGCCGCTGATCGACGAGCTGATGGACCAGCGCTTCGCCCAGGCCGTCGATATCCATGACGCCGCGCGCGGCGAAATGCAGGATGGACTCCTTCAATCGCGCCGGGCAGTTGGTATTGATGCAGCGGCTGGCCGCCTCGCCTTCGGCGCGGACCACTTCGCCGCCGCACACCGGGCAGTGGTCCGGCATGCGAAACTGGCGGCGGCCGCTGCCCTCCTTGACCACGCGGACCACCTTCGGAATCACGTCGCCGCTGCGCTCGATCAGCACGGTATCGCCGATTTGCAGGCCCAGCCGCGCGATTTCGTCCTCGTTGTGCAGCGTCGCGCGGGATACGGTGACTCCGCCGACGTTCACCGGTCTTAAATGCGCCACGGGGGTGAGCGCGCCGGTCCGCCCCACCTGCACCTCGATGTTTTCGACCACCGTTTCCTTCTGCTGCGCGGCGAACTTATACGCGATGGCCCAGCGCGGGGCCTTGGCGGTCCAGCCCAGGCGCGCCTGCTGACCGGCGGAATCGATTTTGGCGACGACGCCGTCGATTTCATAGGGCAGCGTTTCGCGCTTCTCCGCCCATTCGCGGCAAAATGCCAGCAGCGCGTCGATATCCGGGCACAGCTTGCGCTGCGGATTCACTTTGAAGCCGAGCTGCTCCAGCTTTTCAAGCGACTCCCACTGGCTGGCGCAGGCCGGCTTGCCTTCGGAAAGCAGAAAATAGCTGAAAAACTCCAGGCTGCGCGACGCGGTGATGGATGGATCGAGCACCCGCAGCGATCCCGCCGCGGCGTTTCTCGGATTGGCGAAGCGGGGCAAGCCCTCGGCGTCGCGCTGCGCGTTGGCTTTTTCAAATGCGCGGCGGGTGAGCACCACTTCGCCGCGCACTTCGTAGCTGGCATGGCTCGAGTTGAGGCGCAGCGGCAGGCTGCGGATGGTTTTGGCGTTTTCAGTGACCTCCTCGCCGATAACGCCATCGCCGCGCGTGACCGCCTGCGCCAGCAGCCCGTCTTTGTAATGCACGGCGAGGGAAAGGCCGTCGAGCTTCAATTCCGCGACATACAAGTATTTCTCTTCGCCTAAAAGCGAGCGGACGCGGCGGTCGAAATCGCGCAGCTCGCCTTCATCAAGCGCGTTGTCCAGGCTGAGCATGGGCGTAGAGTGCGCGACTTTGACGAATCCCTCGCGCGGCTTTCCGCCGACCCGGCGGGTGGGCGAATCGGGAGTGATCAGCTCCGGATGCGCGTCTTCGAGCCGCTTGAGCTCGCGCATCATCTCGTCGTATTCGGCGTCGGAGATTGCGGGCTGATCGAGGACGTAATAGAGATATTCGTGATGGCGCAGCTCATCGCGCAGGGCGCCGATCCGCGCGGCGATATCGTTCGGAGTGGAGGTCACGCTAGGAGTCTATTTCATTCTAGCCGCCGGGCACTGGCGCTTCGGGGGCGGGAGAAAACAGCGCTTGGCTATACTGAGAACATCGCACCGTATCGGCAGCCGGTTCTCATTTATAATCCCACAGCCGGCAGATTCCGGAAGAATCCGGCGCGTGCCTTAAAGCGGGCCCTGGCGGCGCTGGAGCGGAGCAAGCTGCGGGCCGAGGCGGTGGCGACGAAAGGGCCCGGCGACGCGACGGCCATCGCCCGCGCGGCGGCCGCCTCCGGCGCGGATCTGATCCTGGTGCTGGGCGGCGACGGAACGATCAACGAAGCGGTGAACGGCATGATTCATTCCAAGGCCGCGCTGGCGGTCCTGCCCGGCGGCACGGCCAACGTGCTGGCGATGGAGCTGGGGCTTGGCTGGCGGCTGGGGGCGGCGGTGGAAAGGCTTTCGCGGTGCGAGGAGCAGCGGGTCGCGGTCGGACGGCTGTGCGGCGGCCAGCAGTGCCGCTACTTTCTGGCGATGGGCGGCGCCGGGCTGGACGCCAAGATCGTCTATGATCTGAGTCCCACGCTCAAAAGGCGCGCCGGCAAGCTCGCCTATTGGATGTGCGGATTGGCCCACATCGCCGAACGGGTGGGGCAGTTTGAAGCGCGCCTCAACGGCGGCGTTTACCGCTGCGGATTCGCGCTGGCCAGCCGCGTGCGGAATTACGGCGGGGATCTGGAGATCGCGCGCGGCGCCTCGCTTCGCCGCGACGATTTCGAAGTGGTTCTGTTTGAAGGCTCCCATCCGCTGCGCTACCTGGCCTACATGATGGCGGCCGGGGCCCGCTGCGTCCAGAAGATGCCGGGCGTGCGGACCGTCCGCGCCTCAACGGTGGAGCTTACCGGTGATGTTCACGTTCAGGTGGACGGCGAATATGCCGGACGCGCGCCGGCGCGGTTTGAAATCGTTCCGGCCGCACTCACGCTGCTGATCCCGCCCGCGTATGGATAACCTGACGCACTCCCTGGTCGGGCTGATGATGTCGCGAAGCGGAATCGACCGGAAGATCCCGCGGGCGGCGCCGCTGATGATCGTCGCCGCGAACCTGCCGGACGCCGACGTGGTTTCGCTCGCCGGCGGAACGCTGTCTTATTTAAGCTGGCATCGCGGCTATACCCACTCGTTTGCGTTCGCGCCGCTGATGGCGCTGATCGCGGCGCTGATCGTTCTGGGGCGGCGCATCTGCTGGCGGGCCTATTTGTTTTCGCTGGCCGGCGTGCTGAGCCATCTTCTGCTCGACTGGACCAACGTATACGGCATCCGCCTGCTGCTGCCGTTTTCCGCGCGCTGGCTGCGGCTGGATCAAACCCCGGTGGTGGATCCGTGGATTTGGGGGATTTTGCTGCTGGCGGTGGCGGCGCCCGCGCTGGCGCGCCTGGTCGGCGGCGAAATCGGAGCCAGGTCGCGCGGCCCCAAGCGCGGATGGGCCTGGTGCGCGCTGATCGTGCTGGCGGCGTATGAAGGCGCGCGGTCGGCGGCCCATCAACGCGCGCTGGCGGAGATGGAAGCGCACCTGTTCAACGGATCGGTTCCGCAAAGGGTGGCCGCGCTCGCCGAGGGCGCGATCTGGCGCTGGCGCGGCGTCGCCGAAGGTCCAGGTTGGATTGACGAGGTCCCCATCGATCTGCGCGGAAGCTTCGATCCGGAGGCGGGCCGCATCGATTACGCGGCCGAGCCGTCGCCCGCCATCGAAGCGGCGCGCGCCACTCCGGTGTTTGAGGAATTCGCCAAATTCGATCAACTGCCGTTCTGGAAGATCACGCCCGCCCTGGACGGAACCGTGGTCGAGCTGATCGATCTGCGCTTCGGCACGCCCCGCGAGCCGGGGCTGGAAGCGCGGGCCTTGGTGGATGCCGCCGGACGCGTGACCGAATCGTCGGCCAGCTTTTTCCGTCCCGCCCGGCCGCGCCCCGGCGGCGATGTGCTATTCGATCCTCACCCGCCGCGGCCACTGCGAGTTGTCTTCGCGGTTGCTGACGCGCAGCTTCGCCATCTCCTCGCGCGTGGGCTGAATCTCGCCGCGGGCATTGACAGCCCGCGAAACGATCACGTGCTCGCCCGCTGCGGCCTCCGGCCAGCGCATCGACCACAGAACCCAAGCCTCATCGCCGGCGCGCTCATCGATCCTGGCGCCGCGCCATTCTCCGCCGTCGATCCGCACTTCGATCCGGTCGATTCGCGCGGACCCTCCCCAGGCCGCGCCGGCGATCTTATATTCGAAATTCGGGCCGGCACGCCGCCTGGTGACCCTCGCCACCACCGACTTCAACCGGTTGCGGGAGATCGAGCTATCCAGCCATAGGCCGCCGTCCAGCGCGCGCAGGCTCTGATAGTTTCGCGCCATGTGCCGGCCTTCGTAATGCCAGTCGATCAGTTCGATGCGCGTGAGCCATTTGATCTGCGACATGCCGTACCAGCCCGGCATCACCAGCCGCAGCGGAAAGCCATGTTCAGGCGCCAGCGGCCGGCCGTTCATCTCCCAGGCCAGCAGATTGCCGGGAGCCATGGCGTCCTGGATGAACAGGCTCCAGCCGTGCGGCGAAACATAGGGTGCGCCCCCGGCCTCGAATTTCGGATCCGGTTCGACATCGGCGCCGAGAAAGACCGCCTCGCGGGCTTCCGGCAGCAGGCCGCACTCGTTCAGCACCGCCGCCAGGCTGGCGCCGGACCACACCGCGGTGCTCACCAATCCGTTCATGATTCGCGGATCGCCGGTGTTGCCGGAGCATTCGATGGTGACCGGCATCTGGAGGCGATCGTGCTTGAGAAGATCGGAAAGCGCCAGTTCGGCCGGCCGCTTCACCAATCCGCCGATTCGCAGCCGCCAGGCTTCGGCGTCCAACTGGAGCGTGCTGGTCTGATGAAAAGTGAAAAAATCGCTGGCGGGAGTGATCGGCGAATCCAGCCGGCGCAGGTCGAACGATTTTACGCGCGGATGATCGTCCTGCGCGTCGGCGCGATACTCCGGATCGTAATCGGCGAAGGGAACCAGCTCCTCATCCGCCGCCAGCGCCGCCAGCGGGAACGCCAGGCCCGCGCCGAGGAACGCCCGGCGGGTGGAACGCGCGCCCTCTTTGCCCGGCCACGCCTTCAATCCTATCTCAGAACGACAGCCGCAGACTGAGCTGGAGCAGCCGGTTGGGATTCACTTTGACGGACTGCGCGTTCTGATCGGCGGTGGTGATCTGGCCGAACTGCGCATCGCCGAAGGTGGTGTCGGGCAGATCGAACTCCGGCGTGTTGGTCAAATTGAAGGCTTCGGCGCGGAACGCCAGTTTGAACCGCTCGGTGAGGCTGAACTGCCGGGTCAGCGAGGCGTTAATCGAAAACAGGTTCGGACCGTACAGAATATCGCGGCCAACGTTTCCGATCGTCCCCGCCGGCGGAGCCGCGAACGAGCTGGCGGTGAACCAATACTGCCCCGGCCCCTCATGGCCCAGAATCTGAACCGGCGCGATTTGTTGCGGCTTTTGTGCATTTCCGGGAGCGTTGAGCGGCGTGGACAGATTGGAGCCCGCGCCGGTGACAAAGTTCAAGGGCAGCCCGCTCTCCCAAGTCCACAGCGCGGCGATCTGCCAGTCGCCGAGGATGTATTTTCCGGGACCGCTGGTCAGATACTTCCGGCCGGTCCCAAACGGCAGCAGCCAGGTGGCGGTGTAGGTAAACGTATTGGCGCGATTATATCTGGTCAGGCCCGGCAGAGACGCGTAACCAAGCAAGTTATACGGAGAATAGTCGATCCCTTTGCCGAAGGTATACGCCGTCGTCATCATAAACCCGTTGGCAAAGCGGCGGTTCAACTTCACTTGAAGGGCCTCGTAATGGGAGCCTTCAAAGAACGGATAATTGGTGGTGGCGGTGCGGCCGAAGGCGATATTTTCCGGCTCGCTGGCCGCGCCCTTTCCGGCAACGGTCGCCGCGTTGATGTTGATCCCGCTGTTGATCACGTTCGAATTGGAGATAAACAGACCGTGGTTGCCCACATAGGCCACCTCAAGAGTAAGAGCGGCGGGCAGCGTGCGCTGGATGGTGAAGTTCCAGCTTTCGGTGTAAGGCACCGGGATTCTGGGAGGAGTCACCGAATAGTTCTGGTTGGGCGCGTTGGGGATGATGCCGTTCTGCGGGATGACGAAGAACTGCGGGGTGGGGAATCCGGTGGCCATCGATCCGGCGGCGACAAATGAGTTGGCCGCGACCAACTGCTGGTTCTGCTTCACCGGCCCCTGCCAGTTGGCGATATAGCGATAGACGCTGCTCATCCCGAACCCGGCGCGGATCACGGTCTTCTCATTCAACCGGTAGGCGAGCCCTTCCCGCGGATAAACGTTTTTCGGATAATTTTTCACGCCGAGATCCATGGGGATGTTGCCGTATCCCGCTGCGAGCAAGCTGTTGGTGTTGGGGTCGTAATTAAACTGCCCGCCGGGAAACTGCGGGTGCGACGCCGGCCAGTATTCCCACCTGGCGCCCAGATCGAGCGTCAGTTTCGGCGTCGCCTGCCACTTATCGTGCACGTACAGCGCCTCCACGGTGTCGTTGCGGACCGGTTCGATTCCCGCCAGATCGCGGCCGATGCCGGTGGGCTGATCGAGTTCAAACGACGCCAGCGCGTTGGCGTAACCGTTGGCGATGCCCGGCGCGTTGAGCGTGGTCGGCCCGGCGGTGAAGGTGAAGCGCCCGCGCGGGCTGAATGTGGCGGTTTGCAGCAGGAAATAATTTTCATGCCGCCAATCGCCACCCCAGCTAATCACGTGCGTGCCCTTCGTTTTGGTCCAGTTGTTCGCCGCTTCGTAATTGGTATTGGCGCGCCGCCAGGGCAGGCAGCCATTGACGCCCACCATCGGCGTATCGTATCCGTTGACGAAAACCTCGGCCAGGCCTTCGTACCAGAATCCGCCGATATTCCCGTTCGGAATGCCGAATTTTTGCGAGAGATTCAACCCGGTGTCCACGTTGGTCGCGTCATTGCGGTTGCGAACCGCGCCCAGGCGGACTTCGGTCACCAGCGTGGGGCTGAAGATGTGGCTGTAATTCAAGCCGGGGCTCTGATTGAGCGCCGGACCCGTGGCGTCGAATCCGTTGTTGGACGGCCCGCCGTAGATTCCCAGTCCGGGGCCGTAGAGGCCGGGATTGGTCACGTTCAGGTGGGCGAAGCTGTAGCGGACGAACATGGTGTTCTTGGCGTCGATCACCCAGTCGATCTTGGTGTCGAAGGAATAGATCTGTTTGGTCTGGTCGGTCGCGATTCCGATGTTATTCGACTGCCCGGGTAGCGTCGGCTCCGGCAGCAGGCTCATGTAGTCCTGGAAAATGGGGCTGATGCGGTTGGCCGGAATCTGCTGATTGGGGAACGGAGTGCGCCCGGCGCCGGTCGCCGTATTGCCGGTCAGCGGATCGTAAATCACCGTCGGCGAGGCGCTGAAATCGCCGGTTCGCATGGCCGCGGTAGGGATGGTCGGCGTGGCGATCTGCCCGACAATATCGTTGGTCCCCTGAAAATCGGCGAAGTAGAACAGCTTGTCGCGAATGATATGCCCGCCGGCTGAGCCGCCATACTGGTTGTGCACTCCGTGCGGCACCTTGGGCGGCGTATAGGAAAAGAAGTTGCGCGCCTGAAAGTCGCTGTTATTGTGGTATTCAAACAGCGTTCCGTGGAAGTCGTTGGTGCCGGACTTCATGATCACGTTCACCGCCGCCGCTCCGGCGCGCCCGAACTCCGGATCGTAAGCGGTGGTGCTGACGCTGACCGTCTGGATCGCGTCCGGAGGCAGAACCACAGCGGTTAAGTTGTTATCCTGCTCGATGTTGTTATCCAGACCCTCGATCATGAAGTTGTTCTGCCGGTCCAGGCCGTTTACCGGCACCTGCAAGGACTCCTGCGAATTAAAAAACGGCGAATTGGACCGGTAGGCCGCCGTCGCGCCGGGCAAAATCACCAGCGTGGCCTGATAGTTCCGCTGGTTGGCGATGGTGAGATCGCGGATCTGGCCGGCCTCCACCTGCCCGCCGGTGTCGGCGCGGTCGGTTTGCAGCACCGGCGCTTCGCTGGTGACGTCCACCACCTGGGTTACGTCGCCGGGCGACAATTCGAAGTCGGTGCGGATGGTCTGGTTCACCTCCAGCGCGATGCCCTCGCGCTTGGCCTCCTTGAATCCGGCCTGCTTGATGCTAATCCGGTAAATGCCGGGGTCCAGGTTCGCGAACGCGAAGAATCCGGCGTCGTTGGTGGTTTCGGTCCGCTGGTAGTTGGTGTTGACCTCGGTCAACTGCACCGGAACCATGGGCATGACCGCATGGCTCTGGTCCGTGACGCTGCCCAGGATCGTTCCTTTAAGAAGCTGCCCGTAGGAAGGGACAGATGCCATCATCGCCGCGGCACACGCCAAGCTCAAAGACCTCGCGGACATGAACCCACCCCCTGTCTTGATGAGACTACGCGGCTCAACCACCCGGCCATGTTCCCGAGATTGTCGCCTGCCGTCCGGGGGCAACCGCAAGTGTCATGGGGTATGTTGCCGTTGTTACGGCCGCGTAACACCCGCGCATGTTCAAGAAAAAAAGCGGACTACGGAATGCGGCGGCCGGAGCCCTCAATAAGCTTGATCTCGGCATCGACGCGCACATTGGTCCACTCTTCCCGGATCCCGCTGGGCCATTCGATCCGGATGGAGACGGCCGTGGCGTCCCCCACTCCGAAGTGGATACGGGGGTCGTTCGAACTCAGATAGCTGCCGCCGGTGTGGACTTCGGCGACCAGCGGCGGATGTCCCGTCCTTTGCGCCACAACTCGCGCGCCGATCGCATCGCGATTCGACTTAACTCCACCAAGCCGCAGCGCCAGCCAATGGTTCGGCGATTTCGTTTCGTTCAGCAGCAGGCGCGCCGGACCATTATTATTGGCGACCACAATATCCACCGTGCCGTTGTTATCGATGTCCCCGAAGGCGGCGCCGCGGCCGACCTCAGACAGGGCGAACGGCGCGCCGGCTTCCGCGCTCACGTCGCGAAACCGCGCGCCTTCGTTATGCAGCAGCAGATTGCGCTGATGATAGGGGTAGGGCTCGCCGCGCAAGGCCTCCACCATGGTCACCGCGCCGTTGGCGATAAATAAATCCGGGCGGCCGTCGTTGTCGTAGTCGAACCACTCGGTTCCGAATCCGGTGAACGGGACCGTCGGCAGATAAAGCCCGAACTGCATGGTCGAATCGCTGAATTGCGCGTTGCCCGAGTTTCGATAGAGCGTCGCGCCTTCCCGCGTAAGATTGGTGACGAAAATGCTCTGGTTTCCGCTGGCGTCGAAATCGCCGACCGCCAGGCCCATCCCCGCCCGCGCTACCCCATCGGCCGAGTAGGCCGCGCCTGCCAGCAGCGCCGCTTCGCGAAATGTGCCGCCGCCGCTGTTCAGCCACAGAAGATTTGCTTCGCCGTCGTTGGCGACATAGAGATCCGGGCGGCCGTCGCCGTTGAAATCCGCCGCGCGGACGCCCAGCCCCGGCGCGGACACGGCTCCCACTCCCGTGATTTGCGTCACGTCTTCGAACTTGCCGTTTCCCAGATTCCGGTAGAGCTTTCCGGCGAGACCTTTGTAAGCTTTCGGCGAGCAGTAATCGCGCTCGCCGGCGGGCGTGAAGCAGTCCTTGTTTCCGCGCACGGTGAAGTCCAGATAACGCGCGACATAAAGATCGAGCAGGCCGTCCTGATCGTAATCGAACCAGCTTGCGCTGGTGCTCCATCCGCCGGCGGCGAGGCCCGCGTCGCTGGTGACGTCGGTAAAGGTGCCGTTGCCGTTATTCCGATATAAAACATTGGATCCGAAGTTTGTTACATAGAGATCGGGATGGCCGTCATTGTTGTAATCGGCCACGGCGACGCCCATGCCGTAGCCGGTCGAGGCGAGCCCGGCCTGTTCGGTGACATCGACGAAACGCAGCTTGCCGGTCTCCTTCAGCAGGTTGCGAAAAAGACGGTTGCCCGGCTTGAATCCGGCAGGCGGCGGAAACACCAGCGGAGCGCCGGGATCAAGCGGGGCGCCCTGCACGAAGAAAACGTCCAGGTCGCCGTCGCCGTCATAGTCGAGCAGCGCCACGCCCGATCCCATGATCTCCGGCAGATAAAATTTTCCCGTCGCGCCGGTGAAGTGATGAAAGTCGAGTCCGGTTTCTGCGGCGGCTTCGCGGAAGCGCGGACCTGGCGCTTCGCCCGCGCGAGGAGAGCACGCCGCCAGAAGGCAGGCGAGCGCGACCGCCGCGGCCCTCATTTTCCGCCGCTCTGCTCCAGACGCCCGAGCACGCCTTGAATCCGCGAGGCCAGCTCATCCTGGCCCAGCGCCTGGGCCTGCGAGGCGCCGCGCCGCAGGTAATCCCGCGCGGAGGCGAAATCGTGCACTTCCGCGCAGGCCACGCCGAGCGCGTACAGGAATTGCGGCGTCGCCTCGTCGGACGGCTCAAGTGTCTGGCGCAACTCCTCGATCGCCTGCGCCGGCTTGTGGTCCATCAGCAGCAATCGGCCGAGCTGATAATGCGCCTGGCGGAAATTGGGCTTGTCCTCGATCGCCGCGCGATACTCCCGCGCCGCCTCGTTCATCCTGCCGCGGCGCTCCAGCATCGCGCCCAGATTGCTGTGCGCTTCCGCGTAATGCGGGCTGGATTCGATGGCCTTGCGAAAGGCGGCTTCCGCCTCCGCGAACCGCGCACGGCTCACCAGAAATACGCCGTAATCGTAGTGGCTCTGCGGAAGATTGGGATTGACGGCGAGCACGGCGCGGTAGGCCTGCTCGGCTTTTTCGGGTTCGCCGGCGCGGGCGTAAAGCGAAATGAGATTGGCCTGCGCCTGCACCAGGTTCGGATCCTGGCGCGCCGCTTCTTCATCCTCGGCGATCGCCTGCCGCAACTGGCCGGCGTTTTCCAGATCCACCGCCCTCATCAGATGCGCGATCGCCGAATTATCCAGCGCGCGCACCGCTTCGAGCTTGGGATCTTCCGGCTGCGGATCGCCGTTGGCCTGATACTTCTGATACGCGGACATATGCTGCTGCGCCTCGGCGGTCTGGCCGGTTTTCTGATAGGCCAGCGCGAGCGCGTAATGCGCGGTCCCGTAGCTGGGCCACTGCTCGCAGGCTTGCGCGTACCACTGCTCGGCCTGGCGCAGATCGCCGCGCGCCGCCGCCGCGCGCCCCAGCCAATAATACGCCGGCGCGATACGCGGATCTTCCCGGACCAGGGCTTCCGAGATTTGCCGGCTTTCCTCCAGCCGTCCTAAAATCAGCAGCACTTCGGCCAGTTTGATTTTCGCCGGGACGTATCCCGGATCGATGCGGATCGCGCCGGCCAGATTTTTCGCCGCTTCGGCGTTTTCACCGTTCTGCGACTGCACCAGCCCGAGATAATAGGCCCAGTCGAATCGTCCCGGATCGAAAGCGCGGGCGCGGCGGTAGCAGGCCTCGGCCGATTCCAGTTGTTCGAAGGCCTGAAGCAGCATCCCCAGCCCGCCGTTGGCGGCGGCGTCGTCCGGCCGGGCCAGCGCCGCGCGATAAGCTTCCTCGATCCGCGCGCGGATTTGCGGCTTAAAGCGCTCGATTTGCAGTTTGGGAAGGGGCGGCGGATTTTCAGAACCGGGCTTGGAGCAAGCCGCCAGAAAGGCCGCCGCGGCGACAAAGCAGGCGCGATTCAAGACGCGATTGTAACGCAAAATCCCGGCGGCCAAGCCGCGCCATCGCGTACCATGGTTCGTGCGCATGAGCCCGATCCCGCGTTCTTACCTGTTCGTTCCCGCCACCCGGCCGGATCGCTTCGCAAAAGCGCTGGCCTGCGGCGCGCACGCCGTCATCGCCGATCTGGAAGACGCCGTTCCGCCGGCGGAAAAGAGCGCCGCGCGGCAGGCCTTGAAAAACCTTCCGCCGGGCATGATGGTGCGGGTCAACGCGGCCGGAAGCGAATGGTTCCGGGAGGACATGGCGCTGTGCGGGGGCTGCGCGGCGATCGTCCTGCCCAAAACGGAAAGCCCCGATCATGTTCTGAGCGCGGCCGGACAATGTTCCGCGGAGACCGCTCTGCTGCCGCTCATCGAGACCGCCCGGGGGATCGCCAACGCTGCCGAAATCGCCCGCTGCCCGCGCGTCCAGCGGCTGGTGTTCGGTCATCTCGACTTGCAGCTCGATCTCGGCGTCTCCGATGACGAGCTGCTGTTCTTCCGCTCCACCGTGGTCCTCGCTTCCCGCCTCGCCGGACTTCTTCCGCCCATCGACGGCATCACCACCGCGACCGATTCGCCCGATCAGATCCGCGCCGATACCGAGCGCGCCATCCGCCTGGGCTTCGGCGGAAAACTGTGCATCCATCCGCGGCAGGTCCCGATCGTGAATGAATGCTTTCGCCCGCGTCCGGCCGAAATCGCCTGGGCCGAGGAGATCCTCGAAGCCGCCCGGCGTTCGGCCGGCGGTCCGATTCTGGTGCGCGGCAAGATGGTCGACCGCCCGGTGATCACCCGCGCCGAACGCATCCTGAGCGAAGCTTCGCGGGCGATGTCGTAACATTCATCTTTATGCCATCGCTGCCGCTCGACGGAATCGTCGTCCTCAGCCTGGAGCACGCCGTGTCCGCTCCGCTGGCGAGCAGGCATCTGGCGGATTTGGGCGCGCGCGTCATCAAAATCGAGCGGCCCGGCGGCGGCGATTTCGCCCGCGGCTACGACCGCCGCGCGCGCGGCCTTTCCTCGCACTTCGTCTGGGCCAACCGCTCGAAAGAAAGCGTCACGCTCGATCTGAAACATGCCGAGGCGAGCCAAATCTTGTTCAAATTGGTGGAAAAAGCCGACGTTTTGGTGCAAAATCTTGCGCCCGGAGCGGCGGCGCGGCTGGGTCTCGGCTTCGCCTCGCTTCAGGCGCGCTATCCGCGGCTGATTCTCTGCGACATCTCCGGCTACGGCGCGACAGGGCCTTTTGCCTCGAAAAAAGCCTATGATCTTTTGATCCAGGCCGAGGCCGGCCTGCTGTCGATCACCGGCACGCCGGAGGAGCCGGTGAAGTGTGGAATCTCCATCGCCGATATTTCCGCCGCGATGTACGCGGTGACGAATATTCTGGCCGCGCTCCTGCAACGGGAACGGACCGGACGGGGCGGCCACATCGATGTGTCGCTATTGGAATCGCTGGGGGAGTGGATGGGCTATCCGCTTTACTACACAACCGGCGGCGCGCCGCCGCCGGCGCGCACCGGCGCCTTTCACGCCACCGTGTTTCCTTACGGTCCCTTTCCGGCGGGCGATGGCAACAAGGTTTTCTTCGGACTGCAAAACGAGCGGGAATGGCCGGCTTTTTGCGAAATGGTCCTGGAGCGCCCGGAACTGGCTGCGGACGCGCGTTTCGCGACGAACGTCCTGCGCTCGGAAAACCGCGCCGCGCTCACCCGGATCATTTGCGAGGCGTTTGCCGCGCTGAGCGCCGGCGAAGTTCTGGCGCGGCTGGAGCGGGCCGGCATCGCCAGCGCGCGGATGAACGACATGGCCGGGGTGTGGTCGCATCCGCAACTGAAGGCGCGCGGGCGCTGGCGGAACGTGGCGACGCCGGCCGGCGCGATCCCCATGCTGTTGCCGCCGGGCCGGGTGGACGCGCAAATGGCCGCGGTTCCCGCTCTCGGCGAGCACACCGAAGCGGTTTTAAAGGAGCTGGGTTATTCCGACTCCGAAATCGCGCGGCTGCGGGAATCCGGCGCAATTTGAAGGATAAGGCGCGCGAAAGCCCGCTTTGCCGCCGTGTTGCGGAAAAATTTCCCTTGTGAAAAAGCACTTTCGAGCGTATAGTAGTCCGAAGCCGTAACGAGGATGTTGTATTTGAGGCGATTTTGTTTTACCGCGCGGGTCGTACTAGCGTTCGGCGGAGTTTCGCTGGCGCCGTTGACAGCGCAAACATCGCTGGCTCCGGATTCGCAGTCTCAGGATGCGCAAGCTCCGCCGGACGCCGCCTTGACTCCCGCGCCCGCTCCGGTGTCGCCGCTGACGCTCGGCGAAAAATATCTGTTCACGGCCAACAAGATTTTTTCGCCGGGATCGATCGCCCTCTACAACCTCCACTCGGGCGCGGATGTGCTGCTGCGCAAGCGGATGCCGTGGGGCGTGGAGGACTCCTATAGCGTCCGGGCTGCGTCGTTCCTCGGAAGAAGTTTTCTGCGCCAGAACCTGGCTTTCGGCGTGCGCGCCTTCGATCATGAAGATCCGCGCTACTTCGCGCTGGGCAAGGGCACGGCCTGGACGCGCGTCAAGTACGCGGTCACCCGAACATTTCTGGTGCGAAATGATTCGGGCGGAGCGATGCCCGCCTACAGCCTTTTTGCCGCCGCCTACGGTACGCCGCTGCTGGCCGACCGCTGGGGATTGCAGCATTTCCTGAGCCCGCGGCCGCTGCGCGCCGGAACGGTGGGGCTGGGCATCGCCGCCGGTTCGGATGTGGCGCAGGAGTTCTGGCCGGATCTGAAGAAGAAGCTGAAGCTCGATTCGCGGCTGCATCCCTGGCGGCATTAGTGTCCGCCGCCTTTCCCGGCGGGGCTCCCGCGGAGCGCGGCCGGTCCGCGGCGCCCGCGGTCTCAGGCCGGTTTTCGCAGATCCCGGCCGGTCATCTCCTGCGGCGGCGCGACCCCGAACATTCCTAAAATCGTCGGCGCGATGTCCTGCAAGGACCCTCCCGCGCGCAGCGGGCGGCGCTCCTCATCCACCACGAGGAAGGGCACCGGATTGGTGGTGTGATAGGTATGCGGGCCGTGCGTTTCCGGGTCGATCATCATCTCCGCGTTGCCGTGATCGGCGGTGATGATCCAACGGCCGCCCTTTCTCTTCAACGCGCCGTAAATTCGCCCCAAGCCCGCATCGACGGCCTCCACCGCCTGCACCGTCGCTTCGATCTTCCCCGAATGCCCGACCATGTCGGCGTTGGCGTAGTTCATCACGATCACGTCGAAATCCCGCTTTTCAATCGCGCCCACCACCACGTCGGTGACTCCTTCGGCGCTCATCTCCGGCTTGAGGTCATAGGTCGCCACCTTGGGCGAGGCCACCAGCTCGCGCTCCTCGCCGGGGTACGGTTTTTCGTTTCCGCCGTTAAAAAAATAGGTCACATGCGCGTACTTCTCCGTTTCGGCGACGCGCAGATTTTTCCAGTTCAGTTGGGCCATCACGTTGGCCAGGATGTTCGAGGGATGCTCGCGCGGCAGAACAAACGGAACATTGAATGTTTTATCGTACTGGGTCATGGTCGCCAGGTGCAGCTTCAGCGGAGACTCGACCAGCGCTTTCGTCATCTGCCGGCCGCGGTCGGCGCGGTAGTTGAAGAAGATGCAGGCGTCTTCCGGGCGGATGCGGCCCACCGGCTCCTGCCGCGCATCGACGATGGTGACCGGTTCGACGAACTCATCGGTGACGCCGCGCTCATAGGACCGTTTCACGGCGGCGACCGGATCGGCGGCCTTTTCACCGGCGCCTTCGACCATGGCGTTTTTGGCCCGCTCGATGCGGTCCCAGCGCTGATCCCGGTCCATGGCGTAGTAGCGACCGCAGACGGTGGCGATGCGTCCGGCGCCGATCCGCCGCATCTCTTTTTGCAGCGCCTCGAGGAATCCCGCGCCGCTTTCCGGCGGCGTGTCGCGGCCATCCAGGAAGCAGTGGACGCAGACGTCGCTCACGCCTTCGCGCCGGGCCATCTCCAGCAGGGCGTAAAGATGGGTGTTCATCGAATGCACGCCGCCGTCGCTGAGCAAACCCATCAGGTGCAGACGCCGGCCGCGCGCGTGATGCATCGCCGCCAGCAACACCGGATTGGAGAAGAATTCTCCGGAGGCGATCATCCGGTCGATGCGGGTCACATCCATGTGAATCACCCGGCCGGCGCCGATATTCAGATGCCCCACCTCGCTGTTGCCCATCTGCCCTTCGGGCAATCCCACGTACGGACCCGACGTGTACACCAGGGTGTTGGGATATTCGCGCAGCAGGCGGTCGAAGGTGGGCTTGCGCGCCAGGGCGATCGCGTTGCCTTCGGTGGCCGCCGAATATCCCCAGCCGTCCAGAATGGTGAGAACCAGCGGGCGGCCGTTTAACATCTGCGGAAGGCCTTTCTGCCGGCGAAGCGTGCGGCGGCGCCCAGTTCCTCTTCGATCCGCAGAAGCTGGTTATATTTGGCGATGCGGTCGGTGCGGCTGAGCGAGCCGGTCTTGATCTGCCCGGCGCCGGAGGCCACCGCGAAATCGGCGATGAAGGCGTCTTCGGTCTCGCCCGAACGGTGGGAAATCACGGACGTGTAGCCCGCCTCCGCCGCCATCCTGACGGCTTCCAAGGTTTCGGTCACGCTGCCGATCTGATTCAGCTTGATCAGGATCGAATTGGCGACGCCGCGCTCGATGCCCTGCGCCAGGCGGGAGGTGTTGGTCACAAACAGATCGTCGCCCACCAGTTGAATCTTCTGGCCGAGCGAGCCGGTCAGGGCCTTCCATCCCTCCCAGTCGTCCTCCGCCATGCCGTCCTCCAGCGAAACGATGGGGTACTGCCGCACCCAGTCCGACCAGAACTCGACCATCTGCTCGGACGACCGCTCGCTGTTGTCCGATTTCTTGAAAACGTACTTTTTGCGCGCCGGATCGTAAAACTCGCTGGCCGCCGGGTCGAGCGCGATGCCGATCTGCCCGCCGGGCTGATAGCCGGCCTGCGAAATCGCCTCCAGCACCACTTCAATCGCCTCGACATTCGACTTGAGATTGGGAGCAAAGCCCCCTTCATCGCCGACCGAAGTTGAATATCCGCGCTTTTTGAGCACGCTTTTCAGCGTGTGAAACACCTCGGCGCCCCAGCGCAGGGCTTCCGAGAAGGTTTCGGCGCCGTAGGGCACGATCATGAACTCCTGCGGGTCCACGCTGTTATCGGCGTGCGCTCCGCCGTTGAGGATGTTCATCATCGGCACCGGCAGCAGGCAGGCTCCGGCTCCGCCGAGATAGCGGTACAAGGGCAGATGGTGAGACGCCGCGGCGGCGCGGGCGGCCGCCATGGAAACCGCCAGGATGGCGTTGGCGCCGAGCCTGGATTTGTTGGGGGTGCCATCGAGCCGGATCATGTGCCGGTCGATCTCGATCTGCCGGTCGGCGTCAAGCCCCACCAGCGCGGGCGCGATATGCCCCATGATATTTGCCGCGGCGGTTCTGGTTCCCTTTCCCAGGTAGCGCGAGGGGTCGCCGTCCCGCAGCTCCACCGCCTCGTGTTCGCCGGTGGATGCGCCGGAAGGGACCGCGGCCCGGCCGAAGGAGCCGCCGGCCAGATGAACGTCCGCCTCGACGGTGGGATTTCCGCGTGAATCGAGGATCTCACGCCCGATAATTTTGACTATTTCCATGAATCTACAGAGTAGAATGGCGGCCGTGGCGGGGGCAAGAGCAGCGGCCCGGATCCGCCGCTTAAGCCACCCGGCATAGCGCGGGGTTGGCGGGCGGTTTCGCCCCTTTCGGCGTTCAATTATGGTAAAACCAACTTGGGGACCGCTGAGGACTCAGGTTGACAAGGACTATGGCCTCGGCTATAGTTCTGAAGTACTGATTCTTCAACGGTTTCGCCGGAGATTGGAATGGCCAGCAGCGCAGATGAACGGGATGCGGACGTCAACTTCCTTGCGGAAGATGACCTCGAACATCTCATCGAAGATTACAGTCATCTCGCCCCGCCTTCGGAAGGGGAGCTGTTGCAGGGCCATGTGGTCAAGATCACGCCGCAGGAAGTTATCGTTGACGTTGGCTACAAACTGGAAGGCGTAGTTCCGATCGAACAGCTCCGGCAGCCGGACGGCAGTGTGGCGGTTCGCGTCGGCGACACGATTGACGTGATGGTTGATCGTCACGGCGCCCAGCCGGAAGGCTACGTGCTGCTGTCCTATTCCAAGGCGAGCCGGCTGCGGGTGTGGGATACGCTGGAGCGGGCCCTGCGCGAGCAGCTTCTGGTGTCCGGGCGTGTGATCGAGCGCACCAAGGGCGGCCTGATGGTGGATGTGGGTGTGCCGGCGTTCATGCCGGGCTCGCAGGTGGATGTGCGGCCGGTTCACGATCTGGATCAGTTCATCGGGCAGGACATTCCGGTGAAGGTTCTCAAGGTCAACCGGCGGCGCGGGAACGTGGTGGTCTCGCGCAAGATGGCGGTCGAGGAGGATTTGAAGGCGCGCAAGCAGAACGCGCTCCAGCATCTTTTTGAAGGCGCGGTGGTCACCGGGGTGGTGAAGAACCTGACCGACTACGGGGCTTTCGTGGATCTGGGCGGGGTGGACGGATTGCTGCACGTCAGCGACATGTCGCACGGCCGGGTGAATCATCCGAGCGAGGTGGTGCACGTCGGCGAAGAGATCACGGTCAAGGTGTTGAAGTTCGACCGCGAGCGGGAGCGGATTTCGCTGGGCCTGCGCCAGTTGACGCCGGATCCGTGGGAGACGCTGCCCGAGCGCTGCCCGCCGGGAAGCCGGGTGATCGGGCGGGTCATGAGCATCACCGATTACGGGGCTTTTGTCGAGATCGAACCCGGCGTGGAAGGCCTGATCCACGTTTCGGAAATGACCTGGAGCCGGCGGATGAAGCATCCGAGCAAGGTGGTGAAGGTGGGCGATCAGGTGGAGGCCGTGGTGCTCGACGTCAAGCCCAAGGAGCGGCGCGTTTCACTCGGCATCAAGCAACTGGAGCCCGATCCGTGGACCACGGTGGCCGAGCGCTACAGCATTGGCAGCGTGGTGGAAGGGCGGGTGCGGAAGCTGGCCGATTTCGGCGCGTTTTTGGAGATCGAGGAAGGCGTGGACGGGCTGGTTCACGTCTCCGATCTTTCCTGGACCAAGCACGTCAAACATCCCTCGGAGGTTTTGAAAAAGGGCCAGGTGATGCAGGCGGTGATTTTAAATATCGACGCGCCCAACCGCCGCCTCTCGCTGGGGATCAAGCAGCTCCAGCCGGATGCGTGGGAGAGCTTTTTCCGGTCGCATGAAGTGGGCGACATGGTTCGCGGGCGGGTGTGCCGCGCCTGCGCGTTCGGGGTGTTCGTGGAGCTGGCGCCGGGCGTCGAAGCGCTGTGCCATAAATCCGAGATTCCGCCGATGCCCGCGGCGGGGGAAGGCGAATCGCCGCTGCCGATCGGCGAAGAATACGACTTCAAGATCATCAAGATGAACGAAGCGGAGAAGAAAATCGGTTTAAGCCTGCGCGCGGTGGCCGAGGAGGAAGAGCGCACGCGCCTGGAAGATTATCAGCGCCAGGCCGCCGCGGCGACCATGACCATCGAGGAAGCTATGAGCTTACGAGGAAAAGGGGAACGATGACCAAAGCGGAACTGATCGAAGAAGTCTCGCGGGTGGTGGAGATGACGCGCAAGGATTCGGAGGTGATCGTGGAGGCGATCTTTGACAGCGTGGTGCGCGCCCTGAGGACCGGAGACAAGATCGAGATCCGCGGGTTTGGCAGTTTCCGCACGCGCCAGCGCCAGCCCCGCGTGGGGCGCAATCCGAAGACCGGAGCGCGGGTGGAGGTTCCGGCCAAACGGATCCCTTATTTCAAGCCCAGCAAAGAACTCAAGGATCTGGTCAACAACAACAACAGCGGGGAAGGCGCGCCGGCGGCCGGCGGCCCGCCTCCGGAAACGCACGCCTGAAGGCGTCAGGTTTTTTTACAAGCAAGATGGATTATCTGTGGAGCCCGTGGCGCTACCGCTATGTCTCGAAGGCTTCGCCCGCCGAAGGATGTCTGTTCTGCCGCGCGGCGGGCTCGGCCAACGACCGCGAGAATTACGTGCTGCGGCGGGCGGCCAAGAATTTCGTCATGCTGAATGCGTTTCCCTACACCAGCGGGCATCTGATGATCGCCCCGTATGCGCACGCCGCCTCGCTTGCCGAGGCCGATCCGGAGGCGCTGCGGGAGATGACCGGGCTGGCTCAGATGGCGGAGTCCGCGCTGCGCCGCCTGTACCGCCCGGACGGCTTCAACGTGGGAATGAATATCGGCGCGAGCGCGGGGGCCGGCGTGGCCGGGCATATTCATCTGCATCTGCTGCCGCGCTGGTCGGGCGACGTGAATTTCATGACCACGATCGGCGAAACGCGGGTGCTGCCGGAGGCGCTGGAGGTGACCTATGAGCGGTTATCGCGGGAATTCGCGGCAAATTCCGCATGAACGCGGGCCGCGTTCTGCCCGCCGGAGAGATCCGCCCGGCGGCCGGAGATGCTTTCCGGGCGCCCTCCCGCCGCGGCAGGCCCGGATGCTATGCTGGAAGGAATTCCTCTTCGAAAGCGAGGTGATTGGGATTGGCGGAGGTCCATGTTCAGGAAGGAGAAACGCTTGAAAGCGCGCTGCGGCGGTTTAAGCGCAAGGTGCAGCAGGAAGACATCATTAAAGAGATCAAGCGGCACTCGTTCTATCTAAAACCTGGCGAGAAGAAGAGAACCAAGGAAGCGCTGGCCCGCAAGCGCAACCGCAAGAAGCGCACGCGCGAAACCGAATGAGCGTTTTGCGGGCGGGACTCATCCCGCCCCTGCGCCGCCCTCCGGACGCACGCCGCTCCAGGCGGGCCCCGGCTTTTCACAGAGCAAAGCGATAAACTCCTGCGCGGCCTTGCGGAACTTTTTTTTCCGGCGGTGAATAATTCCCAGCGGGCGGTACAGCTCCGAGGCGCCGATGGGAATCGCCACCAGCCGCCCCTGGGCCAGCTCCTCCAGCATGATGCGCGCGGGCATGATGCTCACTCCCACGCGATGCGCCACGGCTTCCTTGATCATTTGCAGATTGTCGAAGTGCAGGATCTGGTTCACCTGGACGCCGTGCTCGCGCAAAAAGCGGTCGATCTCGCGCTGGATGGGCAGATCCTCGTCGAAGCCGACGAACTCGATGCCGTTCAATGCGGCCAGCGGCACCGGCGCGAGCCCGGCCAGCGGATGATAGGGCGAGGCCGCCAGCACCATCTCCTCGCGCCGCCAGGGAATCACCTGGATTTCGCGGGTCGCCTCGGGGTAGCTGACCAGGCCGATATCGGCCTCATCGGCCAGCACGGCCTCATACACTTTTTCCGGCCGCAGATATTCGACCTCTAAAGTCGCCTCCGGATGGCGGGCAGAAAACTCCTGTTCCAGGTCCACCATCTCGCCCAGTCCCACCGAATAGATCGAGGCGACGCGCACCCGGGCGTCGGTTTCCTGGCGGACCCGCGCCAGTTCGGCCAGAAAATCCTCGCGGCGGCGGAGAACGTCGCGGCAAAACTGGGCATAGATCTGTCCGGCCTCGGTCAGGGCCAGGGGGCGGCGGGAGCGGTCCAAGAGCTCCGTGGCGAAGGATTTTTCCAGATCCTGAATCTGCTGCGTCGCGGCGGACTGGCTGATGCCATTCATCGCCGCGGCGCGGCTCATGCTGCGCGTCTGTGCGATGTCGCGGAAAAGTTTATGGTTTTCGTAAGCCATGGAGCTGGGCCGGAACCATATTACATTAGTATTACTAATAATGCAAGCAAATAAAATCCATTGACCTAATACTAATAATCCTCTACCATAGGCCATGGCTTTCCCTGCGCAAGGCCTCTACGATCCGGCCCAGGAACACGATGCCTGCGGCATGGGTTTTATCGTGAACCTGTCCGGGGCGCGATCCCAGCAGATCATCCGCAGCGGCCTGGAGATTCTGATCCATCTGGCGCACCGCGGCGCCTGCGGCTGCGATCCGGAAACGGGCGACGGCGCGGGCATTCTGATCCAGATCCCGCACGAGTTTTTTGTGCGGGAGCTGCCCTTTGCCCTGCCCGAGCGGGGGCGCTACGGGGCTGGGATGATGTTTTTACCGGTGGACGCGCGCGAGCGGCTGGTCTGCGAAGGAATCGTGGAAGCGGCGGCTCGCGAGCAGGGGTTGAAGGTGCTGGGCTGGCGCGACACTCCGGTGCGCGCCGACGCGATTGGGCGGCAGGCGCGGGCGACGCAGCCGTATATCGAGCAGCTTTTCCTGGCGGGAGAAGAAGATTGGTCCACGGATGAGCTGGAACGCCGGTTGTACGTGGCGCGCCGCGCCGCCGAGGCTGCGGTGGCCCGCTCGCAAATTCGTCAAAAAGAGTTTTTTTACGTCCCCTCGCTTTCGGCGCGGACCATGGTGTACAAGGGCTTGCTGCTGGCGCCGCAGATCGCCGATTTTTACGGCGAGCTGCGCGATCCGGACACGCGCAGCGCCTTCTGCCTGGTGCACCAGCGTTTTTCGACGAACACGTTTCCGAGCTGGCAGCTTGCGCATCCGTACCGGCTGCTGTGCCACAACGGCGAGATCAACACGGTTCGCGGCAATATCAACTGGATGAACGCGCGCCAGTCGGTTCTCGCCTCGGACCGCTTCGGCGACGATATCCGGAAGATTTTCCCGGTCATCGCGGCGGGCGGCAGCGACACTGCGGCGCTGGATAACGCCGTCGAGATGCTGACGCTGGCCGGGCGGAGCCTGCCGCATGTGATCGCGATGCTGATTCCGGAGGCCTGGGACCACGACTCCGCGATGAGTCCGGAAAAGCGGGCGTTTTACGAGTATCACGCCTCGCTGATGGAGCCCTGGGACGGTCCGGCGGCGGTGGCGTTCACCGACGGCAAATGGATCGGCGCCACGCTGGACCGGATGGGGCTGCGGCCGGCGCGCTATCTGGTGACCGATGACGATCATTTGATTCTCGCCTCGGAGACGGGAGTGCTGGCGGTGGCGCCGGAAAAGGTACGCCACAAGGGGAGGCTCCAGCCGGGCAAGATGCTGCTGGTGAATCTGGAGGAGGGGCGTATGGTGCCGGACGAGGAGATCAAGCAGCAGCTCGCCGGGCGGCGGCCCTACGCGCAATGGCTGAAGGAAAACACCATCCGGCTGGACGATCTGCCCGAGCCGCCGCGGGTCTACGGCTTTGATCCGAAGACGATCGTGGCGCGGCAGCGCGCCTTCGGCTACACCGAGGAAGATCTGAAGATGATTCTGGCGCCGATGGCGGCCGGCGGCGAGGAGCCGGTCGGCTCGATGGGCGTGGACACGCCGCTGGCCTGCCTGTCGGACCGCCCGCAACTGCTGTTTCATTACTTCAAGCAGCTCTTCGCGCAGGTCACCAATCCGCCGATCGATCCGATCCGCGAGGAGATGATGATGTCGCTCACCAGCTACATCGGCACCGAGCGCAACATCCTGGAGGAAACGCCCCGGCACTGCCACACGCTGAAGCTGCCGCATCCGATTCTGACCAATCTCGATCTGGAGAAACTGCGGCGGCTGAGCTGGGGCGATTTTCTGGCCGCCACGCTGCCGGCCATCTTCCACGCCGAAGGCGGGGAGCGGGAGCTGGAACGGTCCCTGGACGAGCTGTGCCGCCGCGCCTCGCTGGCCATCCGCGACGGATACCGGCTGCTGATCCTCTCCGACCGGGGCATCGACGGCGAATACGCGCCGATTCCCAGCCTGCTGGCCCTGGCCGCGGTCCACCATCATCTGGTCCGGGAGGAGACGCGCACGCAGGTGGCGCTGATTGTCGAATCGGGCGAGCCGCGCGAGGTGATGCACTTTGCCCTGCTGATCGGCTATGGCGCCAGCGCGGTGAATCCGTATCTGGCGATCGAAACGCTGGAAGATCTGGCGCAGCGCGGCCAGTTGGGCGGGGTTCCGTTTGAAACCGCGCTCAAGAATTTCAAGAAGGCGATCCACAAAGGGCTGCTCAAGGTTTTTTCCAAGATGGGGATCTCCACGCTGCAAAGCTATCGCGGCGCGCAGTGTTTTGAAGCGGTCGGGCTGAGCCGGGCCCTGGTGGACCGCTACTTCACCGGCACCGCGTCGCGCATCGGGGGCGTTGGCCTGGATGTTCTGGCGCGGGAGGCGCGCATGAAGCACGAGCACGCGCGGACGCCGCCGCGGCCCTCCGAGCCGCTGCTGGCGCCGGGCGGCGAGTATCAATACCGGGCCGGCGGCGAGTATCACCTGCTGAATCCGCTCACGGTGAGCAAGCTTCAGCACGCCGTGCGCGCCAACAATGCGAAGACCTTTCAGGAATACAGCGATTTGATCGATGGGCAAAACCGCCAGATGTGCACCCTGCGCGGGCTGATGGAATGGAAGCCGGCGGCGCGCCCGGTGCCGCTGGAGGAGGTGGAGCCGGCGGCGGAGATCGTCAAGCGCTTCCGCACCGGCGCCATGTCGTTTGGCTCCATCAGCAAGGAGGCGCACGAAACGCTGGCCATCGCCATGAACACCATCGGCGGGCAGTCCAACACCGGCGAAGGCGGCGAGGACGAGGAACGCTTCCGGGATCTGCGCCGCAGCGCGGTCAAGCAGGTGGCTTCGGGGCGTTTTGGCGTCACGGTGAATTATCTGGTCAACGCCGACGAGTTGCAGATCAAGGTGGCGCAGGGGGCCAAGCCGGGCGAAGGCGGCCAGCTTCCCGGCCACAAGGTGGACGAGGCGATCGCGCGGCTGCGGCACGCCATCGCCGGCGTGCCGCTCATTTCGCCGCCGCCGCATCACGATATCTATTCCATCGAGGATCTGGCCCAGCTCATTTACGACTTGAAGAACGTCAACCCGCGGGCCCGGATTTCGGTCAAGCTGGTGGCCGAAACCGGCGTGGGGACGGTGGCCGCCGGAGTCGCCAAGGCGCACGCCGATGTGATTTTAATCAGCGGGCACGATGGAGGGACCGGCGCTTCGCCGCTCACCTCGATCCGCCACGCCGGAGTTCCCTGGGAGCTGGGGCTGGCCGAAACGCAGCAGGTGCTGGTGCTGAACGATCTGCGCAGCCGGGTGGTGTTGCAGACCGACGGAAAATTGCAGACCGGCCGGGATGTGGTGATCGCGGCGCTGCTGGGTGCCGAGGAGTTCGGTTTTTCCACCGCTCCGCTGATCGCCATGGGCTGCGTGATGATGCGGAAATGCCATCTGAACACCTGCCCGGTGGGCATCGCCACGCAGGATCCGGTGCTTCGGAAGCGATTCGCGGGCGCGCCGGAGCACGTGATTCAGTATTTTTTCTTTGTCGCCGAACAGGTCCGGCGATGGATGGCGGAGCTGGGCTTCCGGCGGATGGAGGAGATGATCGGAGAAACCGGCCGTCTGGAGATGCGGCCGGCGATCGAGCACTGGAAGGCCCACGGCCTGGATTTTTCGCAGATCCTGGACTCGCCGCGGACGCCGGCGCGCGTGCTGCGCCGGTGCGGCGCCGATGCGGGCATCCGCCAGGACCACGGCATCGACCGCGCCTTCGACCTTCCGCTGCTGAAGATGATCGACGAGGCTCCGGCCGAAATCGAGATGCCGGTGCGCAATGTGGACCGGAGCGTGGGCGCCATGCTCTCCGGGGAGATCGCGCGCCGCTACGGGTCGCAGGGCCTGGAGCCCGATTCGATCCGCATCAAGCTGCGCGGATCGGCCGGGCAGAGCCTGGGAGCGTTCCTGGCGCGCGGCGTCACGCTGGAACTGGAGGGCGACGCCAACGATTACACCGGCAAGGGATTGTCCGGCGGGCGGCTGATTGTCTATCCGCCGCGGGCCTCGCGCTTTGCTCCGGAAGAAAACGTTGTGGTGGGAAACGTGGCGCTGTACGGGGCCACCTCGGGCGAGGCGTTTTTCAACGGCCGGGCCGGCGAACGGTTCGCCGTGCGCAACTCCGGCGCGGTAGCCGTCGTGGAGGGGCTGGGCGATCACGGCTGCGAGTATATGACCAACGGCCTGGTGATCGTGCTGGGGGAGACGGGGCGGAACTTCGCCGCGGGCATGACCGGCGGTATCGCCTATGTGTTCGATCCGGAGGGCAAATTCAGAACCTCCCGCTGCAACCCGGCCAGCGTCGATCTGGAGGTTCCCGAGGGAAGCGACCTGGGGGATCTGCGCTACTGGATCGCTCGCCACGCCGAGGAAACCGGCAGCCCGCTGGCCAACCGGATCCTGGAGGATTGGGCCGCCGCGGCGGCCCGGTTCGTCAAAGTGTTTCCGCGCGAGTACAAGCGCGTGCTGCGCTCGCGCCTTCCGGCGGGAGTGGCGCATGGGTAAGACGACGGGTTTTCTCGAATACGAGCGGGAAACTCCGGCCCGCCGCCCGGTGTCCGAGCGGGTCAACGACTGGTTGGAGATCTATCAGGATTTTCCCGCGGAGAAGGTGCGGACGCAGAGCGCGCGCTGCATGGACTGCGGCATCCCCTTCTGCCACGACGGATGCCCGCTGCACAACGCGATTCCCGACTGGAACGATCTGGCCTGGGGCGGACGCTGGCGCGACGCGATTCGCGCGCTGCACGCCACCAATAATTTTCCGGAGTTCACCGGGCGGATCTGCCCGGCGCCGTGCGAAGCGGCCTGCGTGCTGGGGATCAATTCGAAACCGGTGGCGATTAAGGCGATCGAGTGCTCGATTGTGGATCGCGCCTTCGAGGAGGGATGGATTGTGCCGGAACCGCCCCCGAAAAAGTCGGGCAAGCGCGCCGCGGTGATCGGATCCGGCCCGGCGGGTCTGGCGGCGGCGCAGCAGTTGGCCCGCGCCGGGCACGCGGTGACGGTGTTTGAAAAAAACGACCGGCCCGGCGGCTTATTGCGCTACGGGATTCCCGATTTCAAGCTGGAAAAGCGCTGGATCGACCGGCGCATCGAGCAGATGCGCCAGGAAGGCGTGGTGTTTGTGACCAACCAGGCCGGAGACGCCATCGCGCTGCGGCGCGAGTTTGACGCGGTGCTGCTGGCCATCGGAGCCGAGGTGCCGCGCGATATGAAAATTCCCGGCCGCGAGCTGAACGGCATTCATTTCGCCATGGAGTTTCTGACGCAGCAGAACCGCGTCAACGCGGGCGACGCGGTGAAGGATCAAATTCTGGCCACCGGCAAGCGCGTGGTGATTCTCGGCGGCGGGGACACCGGCGCGGACTGCCTGGGCACCTGCCACCGGCAGAAAGCGGCGTCGGTCCATCAGTTTGAGATCCTGCCCGCGCCGCCGGCCGAGCGCGCGGCCTCGACGCCCTGGCCGCTGTGGCCGCTGCAACTGCGCAGCGAAAGCTCGCACGAGGAAGGCGGGGTGCGCCAATGGTCCATCGCCACGACGCGCTTCTCCGGTGACGGATCGGTGCGGCGCGTGCATTACGTTCGCGCTGGTGATTCGAGCGGAGCGGAATTCGCCGTGGAGGCGGATCTGGTCTTGCTGGCGATCGGATTCACGGGTCCGCAGCGGACCCCGCTGCGCCACGACGCCCGCGGCAACATCGCGACGGAGAATTATCACACCTCCGAGCCGGGAATCTTCGCGGCCGGCGACGCGCGGCGGGGACAGTCGCTGGTGGTGTGGGCCATCGCCGAGGGACGGCGGGCGGCGGCGGCGATGCATGAGTTCCTGCTGCGGGGCTGACCGGCGGCGGACGCGCGCCCGCGGGCGGGACTTCCCGTAAAATCGAGGATTGCGAATCGGAATCCACACCTCCATCGCCGGCGCGCTGGAAAGATCGGCTCTCAAGGCGGCCGAGCTGGGCGCCAACACGTTTCAAATCTTTTCCTCCAGCCCTCGCCAATGGAAAGCCTCGCCGCTTTCCGAATCCGGAATCAAGCGGCTTCAAGCCGCGCGCGAAAAATACAGCCTCGCCCCGCTCGTGATCCATGACAATTACCTGATTAATCTTGCCTCCGCGCAGGAATCGATCCGCGCGCTGTCGATCGAGGCGTTTCGCGGCGAGCTCATGCGCGCCATCGCGATCGGCGCGGAATACTTAGTCGCGCATCCGGGGAATTACCGGGGCCAGGCCCTGGAGCAAGGCCTCCGGCGCTTCATCGAAGGGGTTGCCGCGGCCGCCGCGGGACTCAAATTCGGAAAGCTGATGCTGTTGATCGAAAACACCGTGGGCGCGGGGGCGCAGCTCGGCGGCCGCTTCGAAGAGCTGCGCGTGATGCGCGACTTCGGCGGACAAATGACGGATCTCCCCATCGGCTTCTGCCTGGACACCTGCCATCTGCTGGGCGCCGGTTACGACGTCGCCACCGCCGCCGGGCTCAAGAAAACGATGGCCGAAGCCGGCGAGATTCTGGGCCTTGAGAACGTGCGGGTGATTCACTCCAACGACTCCAAGACGCCGCTCGGCTCGCAGGTGGACCGCCACCAGCACATCGGTGAAGGTTATATTGGATTAGACGGATTTCGCCGCATCCTGGCCCACCCGAGACTTCGCTCCAAAGCCTTCATTCTCGAAACGCCGGTGGACAAAGACGGCGACGACCGCCGGAATCTCGATACGCTGAAATCTCTATGCCCGAAATCGTCTACGACCACAACGCAATCGAGTTGAAATGGCAGCGGCGCAACGAATCGGCCGGCCTCTACCACGCCGATCCGGACTCGCCGGCGCCCAAGTATTACGTGGTCGAAATGCTCCCCTATCCCAGCGGGCGGCTGCACATGGGCCACGTGCGCAACTACGCCATCGGCGACGCCCTGGCGCGGTACATGTGGATGCGCGGCTACAACGTTCGGCATCCGATGGGCTGGGACGCCTTCGGCTTGCCTGCCGAAAACGCGGCCATCCAGCGCAATCGCCATCCCCGCGAATGGACCCTTTCCAACATCGCGGAGATGAAGCGCCAGATGAAGCGGATGGGCTTCGCCTACGACTGGTCGCTGGAAGTCACCACCTGCGAGCCCGAGTATTACCGCTGGAACCAGTGGTTTTTCCTGAAAATGCTGGAGCGCGGCCTGGCCTACCGCAAAAAGGCGCTGCTCAACTGGTGCCCGGAATGCGCCACCGTGCTGGCCAACGAACAGGTGGTGGAGGGCTGCTGCTGGCGCCACGAATCGACCCCGGTCCAGCAGCGCGAAATCGAGCAGTGGTTCTGGAAAATCACCGCCTACGCCGAGGAGCTGCTGCGCGACATCGACGAAAAACTGGAAGGCAAGTGGCCGGAGCGCGTGCTTTCCATGCAGCGCAACTGGATCGGCCGCAGCGAAGGCTCGGAAGTCGATTTTCATCTGGAAGCGACCGGCGAACCGGTCCGCGTCTTCACCACCCGCATCGACACCATCTACGGCGCCACCTGCCTGATTCTTGCGCCGGAGCATCCGTTGGCTCAAAAACTTCTGGACGAGCCGGGGCGGGCCAAAGCCAAGCAGATGATTGACGCGCGGGCGCAGAAAGGCCCCGGCGACATCGAAAAGGAAGGCATCCCCACCGGCAGCTACGCCGTCAATCCCTTCAATCAGGCGCGCCTGCCGGTGTGGATCGGCAACTTCGTGTTAATGGACTACGGCACCGGCGCAATCATGGCCGTGCCCGCCCACGACCCGCGGGATTTCGAGTTTTGCAGACAGTACAAGCTGCCGGTGATCCCGGTGATTCGTCCGTTGGACGGGGAGCTGGACGCGAATCCGAAGGCGGCCTTCACCGAAGACGGCATCCTCGAAAATTCGGGCGAGTTTTCCGGTTTGACCAGCGGGGAGGCCCGCCGCGTGATGAATGAGCGCGCCGAGCGGGACGGCTTCGGCAAAGCGGCCATCACCTACCGCCTGAAGGATTGGGGCATTTCGCGCCAGCGCTATTGGGGCACGCCGATTCCGGTGATCCATTGCCCGGGCTGCGGCGCCGTTCCGGTGCCGGAAAAGGATCTGCCGGTGATCCTTCCCCTGGACGTGAAGATCACGGGGAAGGGACGGTCGCCGCTGGAAGAGGTCCCCTCGTTTGTCAACGTGAAGTGTCCAAAATGTTCCGGCCCGGCGCGCCGCGAAACCGACACCATGGACACCTTCGTCGATTCGTCCTGGTATTTCTACCGCTACTGCGATCCGCAAAACCACAGCGCGCCGTTCCACCGCCAGGCCATCGCGAAGTGGTTCCCGATGGATCAATACATCGGCGGCGTCACCCACGCCATTCTCCATCTTCTTTATTCGCGCTTTTTCACCAAATTTATGCGCGATATCGGGCTGGTTTCCAACGACGAGCCGGCCGCGAACCTGTTCACCCAGGGGATGGTGCTCGGCGCCGACGGCACCGCCATGTCCAAGTCCAAGGGCAACACCGTCGATCCGGAGGAGATGATCGCCCGGTACGGCGCCGACACCTGCCGCCTGTTCGTGCTGTTTGCCGCGCCGCCGGAAAAGGACATGCCCTGGAACGAATCGAGCGTCGCCGGCCAGCGCCGCTTTTTGGAGCGCGTGTTCCGGTTTGTCCTCCGCAACCTCCACCGCGCGGCCGCGCCGTCCGACCCCGCCGCGGACCGCCGCGCCTTGCGGAAATTGCATCAAACCATCCGCAAAGTCACCGAAGATTTCAACAACCGCTGGCACTTCAACACTTCCATCGCCGCCCTGATGGAGCTGCTCAACACCTTGCAGGAGGAAGAAGCGAATCTTTCCCGCGAAGCGACCGAGCAAATCCTGCCTGCGCTGGTTTTAATGCTCGGGCCATTCGCGCCCTATATCGCCGAAGAGCTCTGGGAGCAGCTTGGCCGTCAGGGTCCGGTGTTCCGCCAGCAGTGGCCCCGCTATGATCCCGAACTGGCCCGGGAAGACCGCGCCGAGATCGTCGTGCAGGTAAACGGAAAGGTGCGCGGGCGCCTGGCGGTCCCCTTCGGCGCCTCGCAACAGGAGCTGGAAAAACTTGCTCTGGCCGATCCGAAAACCCAGCCGTTCCTGGCTGGCCGGCAGGTCGTCAAAGCGATCGTGGTGCCCGATAAATTGGTGAACCTGGTCGTCAAGTGAGCCCCGCGGCGAGTCGCAGTCCGGGCCTGAAGATTTTAGGGGCGGGGTCCTTCGCAGCAGGAAGGACCGCCGCCTGGAAAGCCACACGGAAGCGGGAGCTTCCAATCGCTACTGCACGGCGACCGTGGCCGTCGTCTGGGTCGTCACGCCGTCGATGGTGATCACCACCGGCAGCGCCGGGCCGTGGACGCCCTGCGGGACCTGCAGATTGATCTGCACCACGCCGGTAATCAGCGTCGGCGCCGCGCCGGCGTACAGCACCGGCGCCGGCTGGCCGCCGATAGTCGCCGTCACCGTTCCCGATCCGGGGGTCCAGCCCGCCAGCGGGACCGCCGCCGGAGGATTGATGGTGCCGGTGACGCTCGGCGGGCTGGTCAGGCCGCCGCCGGTCAGATAGAGCGCGATCGCCGTTCCGGCCGCCGCCGGCGCCATGGCCACGTTGGTGCCCGGAAACACCTGTCCGGCGGGACCGTTGTAGATGCTGGCCGCCGCCGGGCTCAGATTCACCGCGGCCGCCTGTCCGGCTCCCGTCGCGTTCTGGGTGTAGATTCCCGGCGCCACCGGAACCACCTGTTCCGGGATCGGCGTCGAAGAAACGTTGTTATACGACACCACGATGTTGGTCGATGTTCTTCCGGCGATCTCCCACGGCACGATCACGTTGATCTGGGTCGCCGAAACATAGGTCGGCGTACCGGGGTTTCCGTCGAACAACACCTGCACGCCGGCCAGCGTCGAGCTCACGGTATTGTTCGCGTTCACCGTAAACGTCGCCGCCGTCGCCGGGCCCAGGTTGGTCCCCTTGATGGTGATCAGCTCGCCCGGCGCGATCGGACCATAGCCGTTATTCACCGCGCTGGTGGAAATGGTGGAGGGCGCCGGCGCCGGCGCGGCCGAAATGTTCAAGGTGACCGCGACGGTGATCGGATTCGCCAGCACGCCCGGCGCGGTGATGCTGAGAGTGCCCGCCAGCGATTGGCCCGCCGTGGTGTTCGCCGGAAGATTCGCCGGATTGATCGACACCGCCACCGTCTGCGACCCCGACGATCCGGTCGATCCGCTGGCCGGCGACGCGCCGAGCCATCCGCCGGTGCTGTTGGCCGCCACGCTGAAATTCACCGGGCCGCCCGTGCTGGTCAGCGTCACATTCTGGGATGCCGGAGCCGGCCCGTTCAATTGATAACTGAACGTCAGCGATGTTGGGCTCGCGCTGAGACTCTGCGGCGGCCCGACGATCAACTGCACCGGAATCGTCGCCGACGGCGTCTCGGCGTTCACGAAGGTGATGTAGATCGATCCGTTATAGGTCTGCGCGGGCAGCGTGTTGTTGTTCACCGAAACCGAAATTTTTCCCAGGCTCGTATTTCCCGATGCCGGCGTCACCGTCAGCCAGTTGAAATTGGAGGAAGCCGTGGCCACGAACGCCGCGTTTCCGCCGGAGACCGTGAAGTTCAGCGTCTGCGGCGGCGGCTGCGCCCCGCCCTGCGACTCCGTAAACGTCAGGCTCTGCGGCGTGACCGATACCTGCACGGTCGAGGTGACCACCAGGTTCAGGCTCAGGTTCACCGGCGACGGCAAGCCCGGCGAGCTGATCTGGATTCCTCCCGGATAGGTCCCCGGGGTGGTCACGCAGCCCGGCAAAATCTGGATCTGGATCTGGGTGGGCGACGTGCCGGGATTGCTGCCGGTCGCCGGCGCCGCCGCCAGCCACGGGCAGGGCGCGCTCTGCGGCGTCACCGAATACTGGATCGCCGAGCCATCCGTGCTCCCGACGCCGATGACATGCTGGATGGGCGTGGCCGATCCGAGCGGGGCGGCGTCGTAGCCGAACCCGTAGGGAAGGTTGATGGTCAGCAGCGGCGAGGCGCTGACGAACAGCGTCACCTGAACATCCGTTTCCGCCGGCCCCGTCAGGCCGTTGTAGAAGACATGCACCACTCCATTGCAGGTGCCCGCGGTCATGCCGGTGGTGTTCACGCTGACGCTCAAGGTGTTCGGCGTCGCTTGCGGCGATTGCAGGGCCGCCGCCGAGAGCCATGCTCCGGAGCCGCAATTGGCCGCGCCGCTGCCCGTGGTGGTGACTGTGAAGGCCTGGCTGGGACCGGTGCTCAGCAGCTCCACCGTTTGCGCCGGCGGCTGCGCCTGCCCGATCTGGTAGCTGAACACAAGCTGGCTCGGCGCGGCGACGAGCGTAGAGTTCACGCCCACCGTCAGGGTCACCTGCACCACCAGCGAATACGGGTCGCCATTGGTCGGCGCGATGGTGATGGTTCCCTGATAGGATCCGATCGAAAGCGCGTTCAGCCCCGCCTGGCTTACGCCCACGGTAAGCTGCGCCGACTGCGTCCCGGTCAACCCGCCCGACGGGGATACGGTAAGCCACGCCGGACTGGACGAGGCGGTGGCCGTGAAGTTCAGCGGCCCGCCGGTGCTTCCCACCGTGAGCGTCTGAGTGGGCGGCGGCGTGCCCGCAAACGGCGCGCTGAAGGCGAGCTGGCTCGCGCTCACCGTCAGGAACGGATTCTGGCTCACCACCAGCGTCACGTTCACCGAGGCGCTGCTGTTCGGGCTGGTGAAATTCAGCGTCGCCGTATAGGGACCCGGCGTCATTCCCGGGCCCGGCGTCACGCTCACGGTCACGGTCGCCGGGTTGCTGCTGCTGGCGACGCCGCTGAGGATGCTCACCTTGAGCCAGCTCTGCGATCCCGCTGACTGGTTCACGTTAAATGCGATCGCGCCTCCGGTCGAGCTCACCGTCACCTGCTGCGCCGCCGGCGCGGCCCCGCCCGAGGTGTAGTAGAAATTCAGAGACGACGGCGTGGCCGTCAACGCCGCGTTGGCGGTCACGGTGAGCGTCACCGCGATGGTCACCGCATCGTTGGTGGTCTTGCTCTGCACGGTGATCTCCCCGGTGTAGACGCCGGGGCTCAGATTCGCCGGATTCACGCTGACGTTCATCGGCGCGCCGCTCGTCGATCCGCTGAACTGATCCGTAAGCAGCCAGGAGTTGGCCGGCGTCCAGCTCACGTTGTAGGCCAGGGCGCCCGCGCTGCTGGAGATCGCGATCTGGCAGCTTCCCGCAAAGTTCTGCTGCGCGCAGCCCTGCGGCGTGCCGAAACTCTGCCCGGCCTGCGCGGTGAAGCTCAGCGAGGCGGGCGAGGCCGACAGCGCCGAGGCGCCGGTGATCGTGGCGTTCACCAGAACCGTCTGCGCGCTCGCCGCGTTGTTGGAAATCTGCACGGTGAAATACCCGGCCTGCGTGCCCACCCCCAGAGAACCCGCGTTCACGCTGACCGAAATCTGCCCCGGCGTGCTGCCGATCACGCCCGGGGAAACGATCAGCCACGCCGCGTACTGCGGCGGCACCGTCACCGTCACCGTATTGCCGTTGTTGGGCGGAGTGCTCACGTTCAACGTTTGGCTCGCGCTCAGCGTCCCGGCCGCCGTGGTGAACGAAAGCGCTCCGCTGAGCGGCTGCCCGTTCTGCGTGATTGTGACGGTTTGTGCTCCCGCTGTGTCCAAAAAACCCAGCGCCGCCGCGCACAAAAAAATCCCGCCGAGCCAGCTCCGCCGCTTCCTCATCTCCCGCATGTTATTTCCTCTCATGGTGAAAACGTCGTGGACGCCGCGCCGCCAGGCGTCTTGTTGGTGTTTCCCCGCGCCTTCCGCGGCCCGTCGTGACAATGCCAAGCGAGCAATCGATTCGCCAGTGCCGGAGTCTTCTTTAACAGGCCTGCTTTTGCGGCGCTGGGAGATCCCGGTTAACGGGGAAATGCCGGAGAATAGGCTTCTAAATACTTCACGCCCGAGCCGGTGTTGTAGAGTACGATTCTTTCCTCTGGCTTCAAAAAGCCGTTGGCGAGCAGCTTGCGCGCCGCCGCCACGCAGGCCCCGCCTTCCGGAGCGGCGAAAATGCCTTCATCGCTCGCTAACTGAACTCCGGCCTCGATCATCTCCGGATCGCTGACCGCAATCGCCGTTCCGCCGCTTTCCCGCGCCGCCCGCAACACCAGAAAATCGCCCAGCGCCTTGGGCACGCGCAAACCGCTCGCCACTGTTTCTGCATTTTCGAAAAAATCGCTGCGCTCCTTGCCCTGCTCCCAGGCGCGCACCATCGGCGCGCAACCTTCGGCCTGCACCGCGATCATCTTGGGGCGCTTGGGGCCGATCCAGCCGAGCTCCTCCATCTCCGCGAAGGCCTTCCACATCCCGATCATCCCCACCCCGCCGCCGGCCGGATAGAAGATGGCGTCGGGCAGCTCCCAGCGGAACTGTTCGGCCAGTTCGTAGCCCATGGTCTTCTTGCCTTCGATGCGGTAGGGCTCCTTCAGGGTGGAGATTTCAAACCATCCCTCGGCGTCCTTTTTCGCGGCGACCATCTTGCCGCAGTCGCTGATCAGTCCGTTGACCAGCGTGACCTTGGCGCCGGTGGCCGAGCACTCGATGAAGTTGGCCTGGGGAACGTCGCGCGGCATGAAGATGTGGGCCTCGATTCCGGCGGCGGCGGCGTAGGCCGACAGCGCGCCCGCGGCGTTGCCCGCCGAGGGGATGGCCACCTTGGTGATGCCCAGCTCGACGCACATCGAAACCGCGCAGGAAAGCCCGCGCGCCTTGAAGGATCCGGTGGGGTTCACTCCTTCGTCCTTGATCCACAGATCCCGCGCGCCGAGCCTGGCCCCCAGCCGCCGCGCGTGGATCAGCGGCGTCATGCCCTCGCCCAGCGAAACAATGGAGGACGGCTTGGAAACCGGCAGCACGGGCGCGTATCGCCACATGCTCGAAGGACCGTTCGAAATCCAGTCGCGGTTCCAGCTTTCGCGCGCTTTTTTGAGGTCGTAGCGGACCAAAAGCGGCCCGCCGCACTCGCACAGATTGTGGATTTTTCCGGCCTCATGGCGCTTGGAGCAGACGCTGCATTCAAGGTGAGTGACAGTGGTCATGGTTGAAAATTCAGAATAGCGCAACGAACCGGCGCGCTCGCTTCAAGGAGCGTCCTAGAGTACGATCAGAAGCGTATGGCTACAGCGACCGGCGTGAAACGGATCCATCACTGGATTGGCGGCAGGCCCGTTGAGTCGAACTCGGGCCGCTGCGGCGCGGTCTGGAACCCGGCGGCGGGCGAGCCCCGCGCCACGGTCGATTTCGCTTCCCCCGCGGAGGTCGATCTGGCCGTGGCCGCGGCCCGCGGCGCCTTCCCCTCCTGGCGCGCCGCTCCGCTCTCGCGCCGCAGCGAAATCATGTTCAAGTTTCGCGAGTTGGTGGACGCCAACCGCCGCGCCATCGCCGAAACCATCACGCTCGAACACGGCAAGACCCTGCCGGACGCCCTGGGCGAGGTCGCCCGCGGATTGGAAAACATCGAGTTCGCCTGCGGCATCCCCAACCTGCTCAAGGGCTCCTTCAGCGAACAGGCCAGCGCCGGCGTGGATGTCTATCACATCCGCCAGCCGCTCGGCGTGGTGGCCGGCATCACCCCCTTCAATTTTCCGGCGATGGTTCCTCTTTGGATGCTGGCCAACGCCATTGCCTGCGGCAATACATTTGTCCTCAAGCCCAGCGAGCGCGATCCTTCGGCGAGCCTGCTGCTGGCCGATCTGCTGCGCCGGGCCGGGCTGCCCGATGGCGTGTTCAACGTGGTTCAGGGGGATCAGGCCGCGGTCGAGCGCTTGATCGAGCATCCCGATGTGAAAGCGGTCAGCTTCGTGGGCTCCACGCCGGTGGCCAAACGCGTCTATGAATCGGCCGCGCGCTGCGGCAAGCGCGTGCAGGCGCTGGGCGGGGCGAAGAACCACATGGTGGTGTTGCCCGACGCCGATATCGCGATGGCGGCCGACGCGGCCGTTTCGGCGGCCTATGGCTCGGCTGGCGAGCGCTGCATGGCGGTTTCCGTGGTGGTCGCCGTCGGCGGAATCGCCGATCCGCTCATCGCGGCCATTCGCGAGCGGATGGCCAGGATCAAAATCGGTCCCGGGCTCGAATCCGGCAGCGAAATGGGCCCCCTGATCACGCCCGAACACCGCAACCGCGTGGCCGGCTACGTCGCCGCGGCCGCCGGCGAAGGCGCCACCGTCGTCGTCGACGGGCGCGGCGATCCGGCAAGCGCGCGCGGCCCCAATTTTTTAGGCGCTTCGCTTCTCGACAACGTCAAGCCCGGAATGCGCTGCTATGACGACGAGATTTTCGGTCCCGTGCTGAGCGTGGCCCGCGTGTCCACCTACGCCGAAGCCGTCGAGCTGGTCAACCGCAATCCGTACGGCAACGGCGCGGCGATTTTCACCCGCGACGGCGGCGCGGCCCGCCAGTTTCAGTTCGATGTGGAAGCCGGAATGGTCGGCATTAACGTGCCCATCCCGGTGCCGGTTTCTTATTACAGCTTCGGAGGGTGGAAAGCCTCGTTGTTCGGCGATCTGCACATCTACGGGCCGGAAGGCGTGCAGTTTTATACGCGGGCCAAAGTTGTCACCAGCCGCTGGCCGGACCTGGCCGGCAGCCGCGTGGACCTGGGCTTTCCGCAACTGCGCTAGGCCGCGGGCGACGACGCGCCCACCGCCTGCGCCTGCGCCTCTTCCGCGGTCAGATAAAAGCCGAACAGCGGAGACGGATCGCCGCCGCCCCAGCGGCTCATCTTCCAGCTCGCGCGAAGATGGCGCACTTCGGGATGCTGCGCCAGATCCAGCAGCAGCGAATAAGTGCCGCAATAGAACTTCAGCGGGAAAACCTGGAGAAGCTTCCAGTCTTTGCGGTCCGCCGAGCCCCAGACCGCGATCTCCAGGCTCTCCTGCTCCATGCTGCGAGTGATGCCCAGCGTGATCCGCAACGGCTTGCCGCGGCCGGCTCCCAACGGGCAATCCGCGCCGGAACCATCCTGGCGGGCGACGTTCTCCGGAAGAAGAAACATCGGCATACCACCTCCATCCTGCCCGTCCATCCTTCCTCCCAAGGATGGTTCGCCTGCTGCGCAGTGGCGATTCTAAATTTTTCTTAACCGCTCCTGCGCCTCCCTCAGGGTCTCATATTTTTTGCAGAAACAGAAGCGGACCAGTTGCGAGCCGTCCTGGGGATTTTCAAAGAAACTGGATCCGGGCACGGCGGCGATGCCCACGTCTTCCACCAGGTGCCGGCAAAACGCCATGTCGTCGGGGTAGCCGAAGCCGGAAATGTCGCACAGCACATAATAGGCGCCGCGCGGAGCGAAGCTGCGGAATCCGGTTTCCTCCAGCACCTTGAGCATCGCATCGCGCCGCTCGCGATAATCCCTGGCCAGATTGGTGTAGTATTCCTCGGGCAGCCCGAGCGCCACCGCGCTGGCTTCCTGGAGCGGGGCCGACGAGCCCACCGTCAGAAAATCGTGGATCTTGCGGATCGAATCCGACAGATCCGGCGCCGCCAGCACCCAGCCGATGCGCCAGCCGGTGACCGCGTAGGTCTTGCTCATGCTGTTGATCAGAATGGTCCGGTTGCGCATGCCCGGCAGGGACATGATCGGGATGTGCTGGGCTCCGTCGTAGAGGATGTGCTCGTAAATTTCGTCGGTGATGGCCAGGCAATCGAACTCCTGGCACAACTGCGCGATATATTCGAGCTCGCCGCGGTCGAAGACGCGGCCAGTGGGATTATTGGGGGAGCACAAAATGATCGCCTTGGTGCGCGGCGAAAACGCGCGGCGCAGTTCCTCGCGGTCGAAGCGCCAATCGGGCGGATGCATTTTGACGAATTTGCGGTCGGCGCCGGCCAGCAGCGTGTCCGGCCCGTAGTTTTCGTAGTACGGCTCGAAGATCACCACTTCGTCGCCGGGATTGGTGACCGCCATCAGCGCCGCCATCATGCCTTCGGTGGCGCCGCAGCAGACCGTGATTTCGCGCTCCGGATCGAACTCCAAATTGTACGTTTTCCTGTACTTCGCCGCGATCGCGCCGCGCAGCGATTTCGATCCCCAGGTGATCGCGTATTGGTTGATATCCGCGTTGATGGCCTCGCAGGCGGCTTTGCGCAGAACTTCGGGCGAGCCGAAATCGGGAAAGCCTTGCGCCAGGTTGACCGCGTTATGCTGGGCGGCCAGCCGCGTCATTTCGCGGATGACGCTTTCGGTGAAGCGCGTGGTGCGCTGGCTGCGGAATCGGGGACGGCGCTCGCCGATATCGGGCGGCGAGAGAAGAGATTTTTCGGCGACAGATGCCATTTCCCGATTCTACTGCATCCGCTTACTTGGTCAGCAGCGCCTGATAGACCTCGAAAAACTTCGCGAAGTCCAGATCGAGCATGATCTGGACGGCAGTGGCCTCCGGCGCCAGTTCCCGGTCCAGCGGCTTCACCGTCCCGTAGTCCTTTCCAAACGTGGTTTCCACGTCGAGATAGGACGTTTCCTTCCGGGTCACCCAGCTCGGATCGATCAGGTAGGCCGCGGCGAGGCAGTCCCACAGCGGAACTTTCGCGCCGGGATCTTTCTTGAACCGCTTTTCCAGGTCGCTGCGGTAAAGATCGGTGACGGGAGTCCGTTTGGCGGCGATCCGCTCGTAATGCGCTTTATCGAGTTCCGCGCGGCTGCAAATCTCCAGGCCGAACATGATCTTTTGCGGGATCGCCGAGCGCAGCACGATCTGCGCGGCTTCCGGATCGAACCAGAAGTTGAACTCGCGGCCCTGCCGGGCCCCGCCCAAAAAGATCAGGCGCCTGACTTTCGCCGCGATTTCCGGATGCAGGCGCAGCGCGATGGCCAGGTTGGTCATGGGGCCCAGCTCCAGGATGGTCACCGGGCCGGGCTCCTGAAGGAGGGTGTCGGCGATGTAATCGACGGCATTTTTGTGCGAGGCGCGGTGCTCCACTTTCGGCTTGGGCTCCGGCAAATCCTGCGCGAAAGCGCCCAGGTAGTTGATTTCAGGCCACTGTTTTTGCTCTTTTTGGGCCATTTCGCGGGTGTGGACCAGCGGGAAGCGCGCGCCGAAGTGCAGCGGGATGCCGGGCTGGTTTCTGGCGTCGATCACGCGGAACAGGTAGCCGGCGGCTTCCGACGGCCAGAAATTGCCGGGGACCAGCGTGACGCCCAAAACCTGAGCCTTATCGGGTTCGGCCAGAACCATGGCCAGCGCGGCGCCGTCGTCGTTGAAAACCGCGCCATCGGTGTCGACAATGACGGGTTCGGGCTGCGCGCAGGCCGCCGCGGCGGCGGCCAGCAGGAGCAAAACTCGCACGCCGCCAGTTTAACAGCGTTCGTTACCGGAGCGGCAGGCGGTAAATCAGCGCCGTGGGGGACTGGTATTGAAGCCGGGCGCCGGGGATCGCATCGGCGATCCTGCCAAAGGCGCGGAGGTCGGCGGCGAAGGCCGCGTCGAGGTCGGATTCCATGATCACCAGCAGGCCGGTGGTGAAGCGGGCCGGGAGCCTGGCGGGGGATTCGCCCAGCGCCTTGGTCCCCGGATCCAGCGGCATGAGATAGACGAAAACGGGATGCGAGGCGGGCACCCCGGTGTAAAGATAGCTGACCGAGTCCTTCCAGGCGGCGACGACGTCGGCGGGCGCGGCGTGAGCCGCGATCCAGCGATAGGCGTCCAGGTCGGCGATACGCTGGGCGCGGGCCTGGGAGATCACCTGCGAGATGCGGGAGGAGACGCTGGCGGAGTTGCGCAGCGCAACCACCGCCGCCAGGCAGACGACCGCCAGCCGCAAGGCGCGGCCGCGCGGGCTCGCGCCGGAGGGCTGCGCGCCGGGCTTGCGCAGGTCCAGGATGTGGGAGGCTTCCTGGGAAATTCCGGCGACCAGGAACGGCCAGATGGGAGCCAGCATCCGAAACACGCCCTCGCCCCACCAGCACAGGATCATCGCCAGATAGAACGCCGAAAAGATCAGCGCGAGCGGCCAGCGCCGCCGGCGCGCCAGGCGGATGGAGCCGGCCAGAGCGGCGGCGAGGACCAGATGATGCAGCGGGATGCCGGCCAGAAGCGCGGTGAGCCCGGGAAAGAGATTTTCGGCGGAAGCCGTCGAGACGGCGTTGATCTGCTTGACGAAGTTCGCCCAAAATCCGGTGGCGTGGATGACGCGGAGATATTCGGCGAAGTATCCGGGCAAGGCCGCCTGCCGCGCGTGAAGCAGGCCCCAGGCGTGCCAGCAGGCCGCCAGCGGAACCGCCGGCGCGAAGAAAGAAACGATCTGGCGCGGCCGCTTGCGCAGAAACAGAAAAACCGGGACGGCGGCAAACAGCGGGAGCGCCGCGGTGCGGGTAAGATAAGCGCCGGCGGCGCAAAGCCCGGCGAGGGCGGCCTGCGTGTTTGTGGCCGCGTCGTCTTCCAGCAGCGCGACCGCGGCGAACAGGAAACAGCAGGCCGGCAGCTCGGAAAACAAAGAGTTGCTCAGCAGAACGAATTGAAAGGTCGCAATCGAGAGAGCGCAGACCAGCGCCGTGCGGCGCAGGCTGAAGCCGAGCTGGCGCAGCAGCCGCATCAGCAGCGCCAGATAAATGGGCAGGAGAGCGGCGTGCAGGGCCCAGGCGGTGGTGAGGTTCGCCGGAAAATCCGGACGCATCCGCCAGGCCAGCGAAAGGTAAAGAGGATAGACCGGCGGGTACTTGGTCTGATATGGCTCGCCCGGCAGATTGAGAACCCGGTATCCGCGGCCGGTGGCCAGGGACTTGGCGGTGACCCAGTAGATGCCGTCGTCATTGCCCTCGCCCCAGTGATCCTGGCGGCGCCCTTCCCACACCGGTTTGGCGATGAGGGCCAGCAGCAGAACCAGCAGGAGCGCGGCCGGCCAGCGGCGCCGGACAACCGGCGCGGAGGCGGTGCGGATTTCGGCGAGGGTCTCCGGGAGGGTCACTCCATGGAGAAATCGGCGGATACGGGCGGGAACGTTAATGAACCGCCGCCGGCTCAGGCGCCGATGTAGCGGGCGTACAGGCTGCGCGCCAGGCCGATATCGGTGGTGCCCTTGATAATGGCGCGGCCGTCGGGGAACACCGTCATTTCGTAGGGCTCGATCGCCACGCGCAAGGCGAATTCGTTGGCCCGCACCGGCGCGATGGCGCCCAGCCGCGCGGCCAGGTTTTTCAAATCGACCGGCCGGGCGTGTTCGTGGATCTGCACGGCGTTGCGCCCGCATAAGCTTACCGGCGCGCGGCGCGATCCATCCAGATAAACGAACTCGCGCCGGGCGCAGCAGGGGCAGCCGGGATCGCGCGCGGGCGGTCCGATCTGGCGGATTTCTCCGGACCAGACGTCGATGGTGGTCAGCCGCGCCTCCAGCGGCGCGCCGGCGAGAATCTTCAGCGCGGCGGCGGTTTGCAGCGCGGCGACGGCCGCGGTGGCCGGTCCGAGCACGCCGGCGGTTTCGCAGGTCGGCTGCGCGCCCGCCGGCGGCTCGGGATAGACGCAGCGGAAACACGCGGTCCGCTCCGGGACAACAGGCAGCGTCAATCCGTAGCTTCCGACGGCGGCGCCATAGATCCAGGGCACGCCGGCCCGCACCGCCGCGTCGTTGATCAGGTAGCGGGTCTCGAAGTTATCGCAGCCGTCCAGGATCAGATCGGCGTGCTCGAAAAGTTCGGCGGCGTTGGCCGGCGTGAGGTCGGCGACCACCGGCTCGAGCGCGACCTCCTGGTTGATCTCCCGCAAGCGCCGGGCCGCCGCGGCGGCTTTCGGCAAGGCCTCGCGCGCGTCGGATTCGGTGAAGAGAAATTGCCGCTGGAGATTGCTCCACTCGACGAAGTCGCGGTCGATCAGCCGCAGCGATCCCACCCCGGCGCGCGCCAGCAGCTCCGCCTGCGCGCTGCCCAGAGCGCCGCAGCCGGCAATGGCGACGCGCGCCGAGCGCAGCCGGCGCTGCCCTTCCTGGCCAAATGGGGCGAAGCGGATCTGGCGCGAATAGCGGGATTCCATATCCAACACGATGGTAACAGCAACTGCTGGGTTATCATTGGGAAGCGTGCGTTTGCCGGTGCTTGTAGTGGTCCTGGCCGGCGCCGGAGGAATCGCGCCGGCGCAGGATCCCGGCGTCGAACTGCAAGGCCGGACGATCACCCGCATCGTCTTCGATCCGGCCGAGCAGCCCTACCCTCCGGCGGCGCTTGAAAAAATTCTGCCGATTCATGCCGGGGACCGGCTGGAGCTGGAGGGGGTGCACGCCGCGATCGAGAAGTTGTATGCGACAGGACGGTATTCCAATGTTTCCATCGACGGCCGCGCCGACGGCGAGGGCGGGGTGGTCCTGACCGTCTCCACCGAGCAGGCGTATTTCATCAGCGGCGTGAGCATCGAGGGAGTCTCCGAGCCGCCCACGCGGGGGCAACTGGAAAGCGCGGCCAAGCTCGAACTGGGCGCGCGCTTTTCCGAAGGCGAACTGAAGCAGGCCACCGAACACATCGAGGAACGGCTCCGCGCCAACGGCCTGTACCAGGCCAAGGTGAGCTGGCGGGTGGACCGGTATCCAGCGACCGAGGAAGTTTTCATCCACTTCCATATCGACTCCGGCGAGCGCGCCCGCTTCGACGGAATCCAGCTCAGCGGCAACTTCAAAAAACCGGAGCGCAACATCGTCGACGACACGCACTGGCGGCGCGGCATCTGGCTGATCCATCTGCCCGGATGGCGGCAGGTGACCGAGGGGCTGGTGCAGCGCGGCGTCAACCGCGTGCTGGCCGATTTTCAAAAGGGCGATCATTTGCAGGCCACCGTGACCCTGCAAGGCCTGCACTATCATCCGGAGAGGAACACGGTGACGCCGTCGCTCGCCCTCGACAGCGGGCCGGTGCTGGAGGTCCGCACCAGCGGGCTCGGGGTTCCGAAAAGCAAGCTGCGCCAGTTGATTCCGGTCTATGAAGAACGCACCGTGGACCGCAGCCTGCTGCTGGAGGGCCGCCGCAACCTGATCGAGTATTTGCAGTCGCAGGGCTACTTCGAAGCGCAGGTGGATTTCCAGACGTCGGCGCCGGCGCCGGGCGTGCAGGTGGTCGATTATGCGATCGCTCCCCACCTCCGCCATAAACTCGAGTTCATCGGAATTTACGGGAACCGCTATTTCGACAGCGCGACGATCCGGCAGCGGCTGTCGATGGAGACGGCGCATTTTTTCACGCCGCGCTGGGGCCTTTTCTCGCAGAAAATGCTTGATCGGGATCTCCAGTCGATCCGCGATCTGTACCAATCCAACGGCTTCCGCGACGTGGAGGTGACGGGCCGCACCGCCGACGACTACCGGGGCGTTCCTGGCCATCTGTCGGTGCGGATCGAGGTGAAGGAGGGCCCGCAGTGGCGGGTGGGCCGGCTTGTTTTGCAGGGCTTTCCCGAAGCGGATCTTCCCTATATCCGTTCGGTTCTGCAATCGGGGGAAGGCGAACCGTTCAGCGAAGCCAATGTCGCCGCCGACCGCGATACGATTCTCAGCTATTACTTCAACAATGGCTACTCCAACGCGGCGTTCGACTGGAGCGAATCGCCCGGCCTCGCCGATCATAGCGTGGATCTCACCTACACGGTGCAGCCGGGGCGGCGCGAATATGTGCGGGCGGTGCTGGTGCGCGGCCTGCAAACCACGCGGCCGCCGCTGGTTCAAAAGAGGCTGCTGCTGAAGCCGGGCGATCCGCTCTCGCAAAACAGGATCGCCGAGACGCAGCAGAAGCTGTACGACCTGGGGATTTTCTCCAAGGTGCAGACGGCGGTGCAGAATCCGGAGGGAGACGAGGACCGCCGCTACGTGCTGCTGGACATGGATGAAGCCAACCGCTATTCGTTCAACGTGGGGGTGGGCGCGCAGTTGGGACGCATCGGCGGCGGGGTCACGACCTTCGACGAGCCGGCCGGCACCACCGGATTCAGCCCGCGGATTTCGCTCGGCGTCAGCCGCCTGAATCTGTTCGGCGAGGCGCAGACGCTGAGTTTGCAGACCCGCTTTTCCACCATCGAGCAGCGCGCGCTGCTCAGCTACACGGTTCCGCAGCCTTTTGACAACGAGGACCTCACGCTGACCCTATCCGGGCTGTTCGATAATTCGCGCGACATCCGGACGTTCGCGGCGCAGCGCGCGGAAGGTTCCATCCAACTGGCGCAGCGGCTCACGCGCGCCAACAGCCTTCAGTACCGCTACACGTTCCGCCACGTGGTCATCAGCAACGTGCTGATTTCGCCCGAGCTCATCCCGTTATTTTCCCAGCCCGAGCGGGTCGGCATCGTCTCCATGACGTTCATCGAGGACCGCCGCGACGATCCCCTCAACACGCACCGCGGAGTCTACAATACGATTGACGCCGGGATCGCCCTGCGCGGGCTCGGCTCGGAACCGGAGTTTACGCGGCTGCTGATGAGAAATTCGACCTATCATCCTTTGGGCCGGGGAGTGGTGCTGGCGCGGACGGTGCAGTTCGGCTGGATCCAGCGGCTGGCCGGGCCCGCGCAGATTCCGCTGGCGGAGCGGTTTTTTTCCGGCGGCGCCACCTCCAACCGGGCTTTCCCCGACAATCAGGCCGGCCCGCGGGACCTGGAAACCGGCTTCCCGCTGGGCGGCGACGCGCTGCTGATGCACTCCACCGAACTGCGGTTCCCGCTGATCGGAGACAATCTGGGCGGCGTGCTGTTCCACGATATGGGCAACGTCTATTCGGATCTGCGCACCATCAGTTTCCGCTTCAGCCAGCGCAACAATCAGGACTTCGACTACATGGTGCACGGCATCGGCTTCGGGCTGCGCTACCGGACGCCGGTAGGACCGGTGCGCGTCGATTTCAGCCTCAGCCCGAATCCGCCGCGGTTTTATGGTTTTCAGGGGACTTTCGATCAACTGCTGGCCAACCAGGGCGTGCTGACCAATCAGCGGATCAACGCGTTCCAGTTTCACTTCTCGCTGGGGCAGACTTTCTGATGAACGCGCGCCTGGCCATCTGCGTTTTCGCCGCGCTGGCTGCGCGGGGCGAGATGCTGGACCGCATCGCGGTGAGCGTCGGCAAGCGGGTGATCACCGAGCGCGACGTGCTGCGCGAGCTGCGCGTGGCCGCGTTTCTCGACCATCGCGAGCCCGTCGCCGGCCCCCAGCAAAAACGCGCGGCGGCCGACCGGCTGGTGGACCGCATGCTGATCCTGGAGGAAGCCGCGTTGACGCACGTGGCCCTGCCGGCGGAATCCGACGCGGCGAAACTGCTCGACGGCGTCAAAGCGCAGTACGGCGCCGGTTACGCGGCCGCGCTGGCGCGTTACGGAATCACCGAGCAGGATGTCGAGCAGCAGCTGGCCGCGGGGCTCCGCGCCATGCGCTTCAGCGAGCTCCGCTTCCGTCCCGAGGTGCAGCTTTCCGAGGAGGAACTGCGCGGCTTCTACAACACTTTGGCCGCGCAGTGGCGGGCCGCGGGCAAAACGGACATCCCCAGCTTCGAATCCAGCCGCCCGCAGGTGGAAAAGCTGCTGACCGATCAACGGACGGCGCAGGCGCTGGACCGCTGGCTCGGCGCCCGGCGGACGGAGACGGAAATTTTGTATCGCCCGCAGGTTTTTCAATGAGGCGATTCGGCCGCATCGTATGGCGAATGCTTCTGGCGGCGGGGGTGCTGCTGCTGGCGGCGCTGATCGCCGCCGTGTGGGTGGCGCGCAGCGGGTGGTTTCACGATCGAATCCGGGAGCGGATCGTCTCCGAGATCGAGAAAGCGACCGGCGGCCGCGCCGAGATCCGCGGTTTTTCGTTTCATTCGGAGGGGCTGGCGGCGACGCTTGACGGCCTCCTGCTGCACGGCCGCGAAAAGCCCGGCGATCCGCCGCTGCTGGCGGCGGAATCGATCACCATCGGGCTTCGCGTTGTCTCCATTTTCGAGCGGCGCATCGATCTTTCCTATTTACGCGTCCAGCGGCCGCGGGTGCACGTCATTTTTTATCCCGACGGCTCGAACAATCTGCCGGCGGCGCGGGGAAACTGGGCCCGCCAGATGCTCGATGTCGCCATCGGAAGGTATGAAATCGAGGACGGCGAGCTCGATTACGATCAGCGGCGGGTTGCTTTCAATCTTCAAGGCGAGCATCTGAGCGCGCGGATGAATTACGAAGCCGGCGGCCCGCGGTACAGCGGGGAACTGGCCTCCCGCGCGCTGCGCGTGGCGATGCCCGGCGCCGGCGCGCTGGAGGCGAATCTTTCCGCGGCCTTTGCCATCGATCCGGAGGGCATCGACGTACAGCGGCTGCGTCTGGACTGGCGCTCCTCCCGCGCCGAGTTGAGCGGCCGTCTTCACGATCCGCGCTCTTTACGGGGAACCTTGCGCGTCCAGGCGGCGCTGGCGGTCCGCGACGCCGCGGAGCTCCTCCACCTGCCCCTGGCCCGGACCGGAGCGGCAAGCTTCGAGGGCCAGCTTGCGTTTTCCCTGTCGGAGGCGTCGCTCGCCGGCCGGATCCAGGCGCGGGGGATCGGGTACACACGGGATCGGATCAAAATTGAGAACGCCGAGGCGGCCGCCGATTTGCGGCTCACCCGCGGCGGCGTATCGCTGCGCGGGATCTCGGCGCACCTCGCCGGCGGGACGATCGACGGCGCGGCGGTGATCACCAACTGGCGCCAGATCCATTTTGAGGGCAATCTCGGCGGCTGGACCGTTCAACAGGCCGCGGCGATGGCGTCCGGGCGGCAGATCCCCTGGAACGGCGCGCTGGCCGCGCAGATCTCGCTGGACGCAACGATGGGGCGGCGCGACTGCCGCCTGCACGCAACGGCGGCCATCACCCCGCTGAACGGCGGCGCGCCCATCGAGGGACGAATGGAGGCGAGCTACGATCAGGCGGCGAAGAAAATCGATCTGAAACGTTCGTTTTTGGCCACGCCCGCGACGCGGGTGGAGGCCGCGGGCGTGCTCGGGGAATCGCTTGAAGTTTCCGCGGATTCGACCAATCTCGACGATCTGCTGCCGGTGCTGGCGATGCTCCCGGGCGAGGCGCCGCGCCAGCTTCCGCTGAAGCTGGCCAACGGGCGCGCGACCTTCACCGGCCGGATCCGCGGACCGCTGGACGATCCGCAAGCGGCAGGGCAGCTCACCGTCGTTCACGCTTCGCTTGACGGGCACGCCTTCGACCGGTTTTCGGCGAGCATAAATGCGAATCGCGCGCGGGTGGAGTTCGACCGCGCGACGCTGGCCCGCGGCGAAATGGAAGTGACCGGCTCCGGCGCCGTGGCAAAAGATGCGATCGCCGCGCAGTTGAGTTTTCGCAACGCCCCACTGGCGGAGCTGGCCCGGGAAGCGGGGTTCCACGGGCTTTCCGGCGGGACCGCCTCGGGAACGGCGCGCCTGTCCGGATCGCTCCAGGCGCCGCAGGCCGAAGCGGCGGTGCGGATCGACAAACCGGCGGCTTTCGGCGAGCAACTGGACCGGTTGAACGCCGCGATTCGATACTCGCCGGAGGCGGTTGCGGTAAGCGGCGGGGAGGCCCGCGCCGGCCCGGCGAAGATCAGTTTCGAAGGCGAGTACCGCCACAGCGATTGGAAAAATGGCGAAGCGAGGATCGCCTTCGACGCGCAGCAGGTCGAGCTTTCCTCGTTGAAGATGTTCGCCAACCTCCGGAGCGGAGCGGACGCGACGATCCAGGCCGGCGGCGCTGTTACCGCGAGAATCGCCAACGGGGAAGTTCAGCTTCAGTCGGTCCATGCGCATCTGGCGGCCCGCGGCGCGCGATGGAACCGGCTGGCGCCCGGCGAGATCACGGCGGACGCCGAAACCCGCGGCTCCGAGCTGCTGCTGCGCGCCGCGGGCCGCACGCCGGAGATCACCATTCAGGCGCAAGGCGCCTGGAAGCTGGCCGGGGACATGCCGGGATCGGCTTCGTTCCAGATCTCCCGGCTGAGTCTCGCCACGCTTCATCAGCTTCTGCGGAGCGGCGGCGCGCTGGAGGCCGCAGAGCTGCCGTTTGATGGATTTCTGGACGGCATTGGGGGAAGTCTATCGATGGCGTTGGGCAAACCGCGGGAATTTCGGGCGGAACTGGCGGCGGCCGCGGTGGAAGTGCAACCCCGGCCGAACCAGATGCTGCGGCTGGGAGTGCAGGCGCAGGACATCGTGCTGCGCGCCGCCCGGCCGGTCGTGGTTGACATCACGGCGGCGGGCGCGCGGATCCGCTCGGCCCAGTTCGCCGCCCGCTCCACCAGCCTGGAAGTCTCCGGAGCGATTTCGTTCGACGGAAAAACGGGTTCCGATCTTGCGGTGCGCGGCTCGGTGAATCTGATCATTCTGCAACTGCTCAACCCGGATCTGGCGGCGCGCGGCAGCGCCTCGGTGCAGGCCTCCATCCGCGGATCGGTGCGCGATCCGCAGGTGAACGGCCGGATGGAACTGCGGAACGCCTCGCTCTATCTGGGCGATCTGCCCAACGGCGTCGACAACGCCAACGGCGCGGTGATTTTCGACCGCAACCGCGCGACCATCCAGACGTTGACCGCGGAAAGCGGAGGAGGCAAGGTCCATCTGGCCGGATTCATCGGTTTCGGCTCGCCTCTGGTGTACCGGCTGCAAGCTACCCTGGAGAAGGTCCGCGTGCGCTATCCCGAGGACGTCAGCGTCACCTTCGACGCGGCGCTGGCCTTGAACGGCACCTCCGAGGCCAGCACCGTTTCGGGCGCCGTCACGCTGACCCGCGCCGCGTTCACTCCGCGCGCGGATCTGGCGCGCGTGCTGGCGCAGACCGCGGCCACGCTGCCCGCGCCGGCCTCCCCCAGCGCCTACCTTCGCGGCATGCAGTTCGACGTGCGGATCGAAAGCGGCCCGGGATTCGCCCTGGAGACCTCGCTGACCCGCAATCTGGAGGCGGAAGTGGATCTGCGCCTGCGGGGCACGCCGCTGCGTCCCGCGCTGCTGGGAACGATTTCGGTGAACGAAGGCGAAGCGCAGATGTTCGGCAACCGCTACACGGTCAATCGCGGCGATATCCGGTTCGCCAACCCGGTAAAGATCGACCCGGTGTTCGATATCGAACTGGAAACCAGGGCGCGCGGCGTGACGGTGAACATCTCCATCGCCGGGACCATGCAGAAGTTGAACGTGAACTACAGCTCGGATCCTCCGATGCAGCCGCGGGAAATCATCGCGCTGCTGGCGGTGGGGCGCTCGCCTGAGGAGGCCGCGGGCTTGAATCCGGAGCAGTACTCCAGCAGCGGCAACAGCCTTTCCCAGGCCGGCGGCGGGCTGATTTCGGAGGCCATCACCGCGCAGCTCTCCAGCCGCCTGCAACGCTTCTTCGGATCGAGCCGCGTCAAAATCGATCCAACGCTCACCGGGGCCGAATATCTGCCGCAGGCGCGCTTGACCTTCGAGCAGCAGGTTTCGAGCGACATCACCCTCACCTACATCACCAATCTGAACCGCACGCAGGAGCAGATCGTGCAGATCGAGTACGACTTCAGCCGGCAGTGGTCGGCCATCGCCACGCGCGAGGCCAACGGATTGTTTGGAATCGACTTCCAATACAAACGAAGGTTCAAATGACCAGCGCCGCGGCGGCGGAAATGGTGGAAAAGCAACTGGCGGCGCGCGGCATCCGCGATCCGCGCGTGTTGCAGGCCATGCGCAAGATTCCGCGGGAGGAGTTCGTGCCGGCCGGGGTGTGCGAGCTGGCCTATTCCGACGCGCCGCTGCCAATCGGCTTCGGCCAGACCATCACCCAGCCCTACATGACCGCGCTGATGGCCGAATCACTCGAACTGCGCGGCGATGAAAATGTGCTCGATGTGGGAACCGGATCGGGTTATCACGCCGCGGTGCTGGGAGCGCTGGCGCGCCGCGTGATTTCCATCGAACGGATCCCCGAGCTGTGCGAGCTGGCGCGCGCCAATCTGCGGCGCACGGGCCTGGATTCCAACGTCACCGTGCTGTGCGGCGACGGCTCGCTGGGCGTGCCCGAACAGGCGCCGTTTCAGGGAATTTCGGTGGCCGCCGCGGCGCCTTCGGTCCCGCGCGCGCTGCTCGATCAGCTCGACGATCCGGGCATTCTGGTGATCCCGGTGGGCAGCCGGGCGGAGCAGGATTTGCAGGTGATTCGCAAGGAACATGGAAAAATAAGCACGCGCATCGCTTCCGGATGCAGGTTCGTTCCGCTCCTCGGACGCGAAGGCTGGCAGGAAAACGGATGAATGAAAAATTGGAACTTCCGCCCGCGCAGATGCGGGAGCTGGGATATCGTGTGGTCGATCGCATCGTCGATCACCTGGCTGGGTTGAACGGGAAAGCGGTGGGAGCCAAGGGCGATCCGGCGGCGCTGCGGCCGCGATTGAGCGAACCGCCGCCGCGCGGCGGGGTCCCGGCGGAGGAGATCTTCTCGCGCCTGGAGCGCGACGTGCTTCCCTACATCATGAACATCTGCCATCCGCGATTTTTCGCGTTTGTGCCGGGGCCATCGAATTTCGTGAGCGTGATGGCCGATGCGCTCGCGTCGGGATTCAACGTATTCAACGGATCCTGGCTGGGCGGCTCGGGTCCGGCGGCGCTGGAGCTGGCGGTGATCGACTGGTTTCGCGAATGGTGCGGCTTTCCCGAGCAAGCCGGCGGTCTGTTCGTCAGCGGCGGCTCGATGGCCAACCTGACGGCGCTCGCCGCCGCGCGCCACGCCCGGCTGAACGACCGGACCGCGGGCGCGGTGCTTTATTATTCCGATCAGACCCACTCCTCGATCGACCGCGCGCTGCGCGTCATCGGTTTTCTGCCGGAGCAGATCCGGCGCCTGCCCGCCGGCGGCGGTTTCCGCCTGCCCCTGGAGGCGCTGGCGCGCGCAGTGGCGGAGGACCGGCGCGCCGGCCTGCGGCCTTTCTGTGTGATCGCCAACGCGGGCACCACCAACACCGGCGCGATCGATCCGTTGGCGGAAACCGCCGCGTTCTGCCGCGCCGAGGATTTGTGGATGCACGTCGATGGAGCCTACGGCGCGGCCGCCATGATCAGCGGCCGCGGGAAAAAACTTCTGGCAGGCATCGAACTCGCCGATTCCTTGTCGTTTGATCCGCACAAGTGGCTTTTTCAGCCGGTCGAATGCGGATGCGTGCTGCTGCGCGAGGCGGATCTGCTGAAGGCGGCCTACCGGATCATGCCGGAGTATCTGGCGGACGTGCACCGCAATGTAGCGGAGCTGAATCCGTGCGATTACGGCATTCAGTTAACCCGCGGATTCCGCGCTCTGAAGGTCTGGATGTCCATGCAGTTTTTCGGGCTGGAGTCCTTTGCCGCGGCCGTGGAGCGCGGTTTTGCCCTCGCCGAGCGGGCCGAGGCGAAACTGCGGGCGATGCCCTGCTGGGAAGTGATCACTCCCGCGCAGATGGGCATCGTGACGTTTGCCCGCCGCGGCGCGGATCATCGCTTTTACGCACGATTGCATGAGGCGATGCTGCGCGATGGCTACGCCTTGGCGACATCGACGGTGCTGAATGGAAAAACCGTGCTGCGGCTGTGCACCATTAATCCGCGGACCAGCGATGAGGATATCGAGCGGACGCTCGATTGGCTGGACGCGCTGGCCGGGCTGGTTTCGCCATGAACAGCCCCCGAACGCGGCCGCCGTATCGATGGCGGAGAGAGAGGGATTCGAACCCTCGATAGAGTTTCCCCTATACACGCTTTCCAAGCGTGCGCCTTCAACCGCTCGGCCATCTCTCCTGAGCGTTGTTTCCTCCAGTCTAACGCATGTGGAACAGATAATCTCTCAGCCGCAGATAGGACTCCGGGTCGGCGGGGCGATTCTGGCAGTCCCCCAACCGCGACCGCAGCTCCGGTTCCGGCGCCAGGGCCGCCAGGGCGACGTCCTGCCCTTCGTTGCGCCGGCGCAGTTTTTCCAGATCGGTGACCGCCGGTTCGGCGGGTTGGCCGCACAGGAAGCTCCTCATCGAGGCCGGCGGCGCCCGATCCGGCACGCGCGCCTCCATCACCCGGATCTCCATGGGATAGACGACCCAGTCATCCCCCACATCGAGCTCCGGCTCGATCTTGACCCGGCGTACGACCGCGTTGCGGTCCGCAAACAGATCCAGCCAGAAAATCTGCGTTGCGTCGCCGTGGTAGGGCGAGGTTAACGGCTCCAGCCGCTCGCCGATTTCGCGGTACAAGGAAACCTTCACCGCGTTGTCGGGATTTTCCCCCACATACAGCCAGTATGGAGTGCCGCTTTTCACCTGAACCACGATTTGAAACGACGTGAAGCCGTTGCGTACGACCGCCGGCGAGAGGATTTCGCGCGGCTGCGCCGGCGCGGTCACGTTGCCGGATGCGTCGATGCGCGCCAGTTCAGAGTAGACGCGCAACTCCTGCGCCGCCGCCGGCGCCGCCAGGGCAATGCATAACAATTCCCAGGCCAGTGCGGCGCGCCAAATCGCCGCCCGGTCCGGCGCCCACCACTGCATCGGCCACGATTGTACTCAAAAATACACCGGTGGTGGCGCGCGCTGGAGGCCGTTGCTAGCATGTTTGAAAAGGGCGCGTAGCTCAGGTGGATAGAGCATCAGCCTTCTAAGCTGAGGGTCGCTGGTTCGAATCCAGCCGCGCCTGCCATGATTTCCCGTCCTTCACGGAACACGCCGTCAACCCCTTTCCGGCGCGGGGCGGTCGCCGGGCGGCGTCAGCGCGCGCCGGTTAAAAATTTTCTTCGAGAACTTCACCCAGCCGGGACGCGAAGAATTCCGCGTCTTGTTCCGAAAAAATTAACGGCGGGCGGATTTTGATCACGTTATGTCGCGGGCCGTCGGCGCCGGCCAGAATCCCGCGCTCGCGGAGGCGATTCACAACATAAGCGGCGTGCTCGCCGGTGGAAAGCTCAACGCCGAGAAATAAGCCGCGGCCGCGGACATCGGCGACGTCCAATTTTTGCAGCAACTGCATGAGCAACCGGCCAACGCGCGCGGCATTTTCCGGCAGCCGCTCCTCGCGCAGCGCCTCGAGCACCGCCAGGCCCGCCGCGCAGGCCACCGGATTCCCGCCAAAGGTGCTGAAAAACTCCATTCCGTTGTCGAACGCGGCGGCGATTTCGGGCGTGGTGACCACGCCCGCCAGCGGAAAGGCGTTGCCCATCGGTTTGCCCAGCACCACGATGTCCGGGGTTACGCCTTGCATCTGAAATCCCCAAAAATAGTCGCCCAATCGCCCGAAGCCGACCTGCACTTCGTCGGCGATGCAAACTCCGCCGGCCGCGCGCACGGCGCGATAAACTTCGCCGAGATAGCCGGGCGGAAAAACCACCTGGCCGCCGACGCTGGGCAGGCTTTCGGCGATGAACGCCGCCGGTCCATCGATGAGCTCCGCGGCGGCGCGGGCGTATTCGAGTCCCGCGGCGGGATCGCCGCGCCTGTGCGGATCGGGCAAAGGCGCGACGCGCACCCACGGCTTGCGGCCGCCCCCGCCCGGGCCGTTGAACTTATACGGACTGATATCGATCAGCGTGTTGGTGTGGCCGTGATAGGCGTGTTCGAGCACGATGGTTTCCTGGCGGCCCAGGCGGGCGCGGGCCAGGCGAAGCGCCAGCTCGTTGGCCTCGCTCGCCGAATTGAGGAAATAGCAAACACGCAGCGGCTCCGGCAGCAATTGCGTCAGTTTTGACGCGTATTCGACGATTTTGTCGTGCAAATAGCGCGTATTTGTGTTCAAAACCGAAATTTGGCGCGCGACGGCTTCCGCCACCCGCGGATGGCTGTGCCCCAGCAGCGGCACGTTGTTGTAAACATCCAGATAGGCGCGGCCGTTTTCGTCGTACAGATACTGGCGCCAGCCGCGCACGATTTTCAGCGGTTTTTCGTAGCTGACGCTCAGGTTGCGTCCCAGCAGAACCCGTCTGGCTTCCAGAGTTTCGCGGACGGAAGGCTCGCGGAAATCGGGCGCATCGGCGATCAGCCGCGGATCGGGCGAAAGGCTTTTCCAAACATCGCGCTGGGCGGCGAAGGCGACGCCGGGAAAATCGGTTCCCAGATCGAGGTCGTCGACGATGATTTGAAAATGCAGGTGCGGCGGCCAGCCGCCGTTTTCCGGCGGCGCGCCGATTTTGGCGAAGGCCTGACCCGCCTCGACCGGCTGGCCCACGCGCAAATTTTCGAGCGAATCGCGCGTCAGATGGCCGTACAAGGTGAAAAATCCCGCATCGTGGCGCAAGACGATCACCGGACCGTAATCGAGCCTGCGGCCGCGGTTGGCGAAGGCGTGAACCGTGCCGGCGAGCGGCGCGAAAACCGGAGTGCCGGGTTCGCAAAAAAGATCCAGGCCGATATGAATCGTGCGGTGGTCGTCGGTTTCGCGGGGGCCCGCGGCAAATTCGGGCGCGGTATAAATCGGCCGCGCTTCATCGTAGCGGCCGATGCCGATGGTGGCGCCGGCGCGGCGCATCTCCCGCCAGAGCGTTTCGGTGAGGGGCGCGGTCTGGTAGGATTTGGGATCGGCCGCCAGCAGGGTGCTTGAATAGCTCAGATCGAAGACGATCGTTTTTCCCGGCGGGACCAGCGGCGCGGGCCGGAGAGCGCGCAGGGCGGCGGCGACGGAGGGCGTGCGCGGCGACGGCTCCAGCCCGCAGGCGCCGCGCAGGCGGTAGTGAGCCAGCCGGGGATGGATCGCGCTGAGCTTTTCGATTGCTCGCCAGGCATCTTGCTCGCTCACGGTGACGTAAGGATCGGGGCGAATCGTGCTTAAATAGCTCGAATTGGTCACGCTGACGGCGAGCCGGGCCAGCAGCAGCGGAAACAGCAGCTCGATTTCGCGCTCCTCCAGCAGAAAAATGCGGGCATATCCGCGCAGCACGGCCAGGATCGAGTCCATGGGATCGCCGGGCCGGCAGGCCGCGTAGGCGCAGGCGATGGCGATTTCCGCGACCGTGACGGTGTAATGCACGTCGCCGAAGTCGATCAGACGGATGGCGCCGCGATCGGCCAGGACGTTGTGGTCGTTGGCGTCACCATGAATCACGCCGTGCCGCAGTTTGCTCAATTCCGGCGCGGCCTCGGCCTCGTAGCGCGCGAGAATTTTTTCGACCAGCGCGCGGCGGGCCGGATCGGCGATGAAGGACAGGTAATCGCGGATCCAGCCGGCCCGTTTCAGGTCCCATTTGAATTCGCGGAGCGCGGCGGGATGGGAAAAGCCGGACAGGCGCGAATCGATTTCGCCGAGCAGCCGGCCGAGCTGTTCGAGCATTTGCAGAGTGGGGCGGCGGAGGCTTGCCAGGGGCTGGCCGGGCAGCCATTCGAGCAGCCAGATGAAACGTCCGCCGCTGTTTGAGACGGGACCGGCGGGTTGCGGGACCGCGAGGCCCTGGAGGCGGGCGAGGACCTGCTCCTGCAAATCGAGAAAGGCGCGCTGGCAGCCCGGGCGCATGATCTTCAGGACGTACTGGCCGCGTGCGGCGATCAGGTGGAAGTTTTCGTCGAACTCGCCGGGCAGGGGGCTGGCCGAAGCCTCGATGCTGTAGAGTTGGCGGGCGATCCGGACCGCGTCCTGGGGAGAAAATTCGGGCCGCCTGCGCGCTTCAATGAGCAAGATCCATTTTAGATAAGATGCGCTCCATCTCGGCGACGCGCCGCGCTCCGATGGCGGCGGCGGCTTTCAGATTGCGCGTTTCGGCGTCGAGCTCGGCCACCTTCCCGCGCAGACGGTCGAGCGGCGGGACAGGGGGATCCGCGCCGGTGAAGCGCGCGGTTTCTCCGGCCAGGCGCACGGTGACATCGCCGGAGCGGCGGGCGTAGGTCAGACCGTTCAATCCGGCAATGCCGATGAACTGGCGCACTCCGCCGTCCACGATTTCAAGCATCGCGGGCGCGGGAACCGCCGATGGGTTCCAGGCGAGGCGGAGCGCGAAGTTTTCATCCTGAACAGTGAGGGCGACGGGCGGCGGCTGGGGCCGGAGGCGGGAGTGCGCGATGCCGAGCGAAGCCGCGACGGCGATCAGGGCGGGCGCGGCCAACGGTTTCCAATTCCAGGGAGAGGCGGGGGCGGACGGCTCCAGCGGTTCGTCCAGCGGAAATTCCAGATGGCTCTTGATCGATTGCAGCGATCCGTCCGGTTCATGAACGAAGAAGCCGGCGCGCGATCCGGCGATAACCAGGGCGACCACCGCGCCGCTTTCGATTTTCTCGAACCGCTCCAGATCGCGTTCGGTGAGAAATACCTCGCCGCGGGGGCGGGCGGAGAAGATTCCGATGGGGACGAAGCCGCCCAGGCTCGGATCGCCGGGGTCGGGGGCCGGCCGGGCCGCCACCACGCGGATGGCGCCGTTCTCGCGCCGCCCGTAGAGGACGCCCTCGGCGTCCCGGCGCGCCGATTGCGAGCGCGCCTGGCGCAACACCGCGGCCGAGTATTCGATCCGGCAGGGGGCGCCGGCCGGGGCCCAGACGCGGAACGGGCTTGTGTTCAGCTTGGGGAACCGGCTCACTCCGGTCCTGCCGGCGGCGGCGCGAAGATAAACCCGGCGGGGCTTGGTCATACTGCCCTCAAAATCCTTATCACCAATGGGAGTAGTGCGCTTGGCACGCCGATCCTCTCACCGCTTGCGTCACAAGCGGCCGCCCGCGCTAAGTTTTGCGATTTCTCCGCCCTAGCGCTTCCGGCAAAGGCGCATTTTGCGGGCGGGCCGGTACCTTGCGGCCATGAGACACAGAATCGGCCGCTACGGATGGATTCCCGATCTTCCGGACGCGCGGGACCGCTACTTCCGGGGGCCGCGGAAAGGCGCGGCGCTGCCCAAATCCACGGATCTGCGGGCGGGCTGCCCGCCGGTTTACGATCAGGGCGAGCTGGGGAGCTGCACCGCCAACGCCATTGCGGCGGCGATCGAATTCGATCAGAAGAAGCAAAAAATGCCGCAGCCGTTCACGCCGTCGCGCCTGTTCATTTATTACAACGAGCGGGCGATGGAAGGCACTATCGCGACCGACAGCGGGGCCATGCTGCGCGACGGCATCAAAAGCGTCGCTTCACAGGGAGCTTGTCCGGAGGCGATGTGGCCCTACGTCGAGCAGCGTTTCGCCGAGCGGCCTCCGGCGCCGTGCTACAAAGCGGGAAAGGCGCATCCGGCGGTGGCCTACAGCCGTCTGGCGCAGGATTTGCCGCGGATGAAGGCGTGCCTGGCGCAGGGTTATCCCTTTGTGTTCGGGTTCACGGTGTATGAAAGTTTTGAAAGCGACGAGGTGGCGCGTACGGGAGTTGCGCCGATGCCGTCGGCGGGAGAGACCGCGCTGGGCGGGCATGCGGTGATGGCGGTGGGCTACAACGACGCGTCCTCGACGGTGCTGGTGCGCAACTCCTGGGGAAGCGGATGGGGGATGGGCGGATACTTCACGCTGCCTTACGACTACATCACCGACGCGAATCTAGCGGCCGATTTCTGGACGGTACGGCTGGTGAAGTGACTACCAGGGCAGCGCGCCGATGGAACATTTCCGGGAGCCTGACCCTACCGCCGCAGCCATTGCTTGCTGAATTGGCGGAGACGGCTGGTCCAGCTTATTTTTGTTTCCGTGCCAGGCGGCGCGACGGGATCGAAGTTGTGCCCGGAGTGCACCTCAGGGATCGGCGGCCCGGGCTGATAGGGGATTTTCGAGACCATACGGACGCGGTAGCCGTTGAAGGCGTAGGTTTTCTGGTAGAGCTGGCCGTCTTTGTCGCGCAGCACGAGCGAGAAGGCTTTATCATCGGCGCCGGGGATGGCTTTGGTGAGGACGGGATAGTAGCCCTGGACGTTGCGCTCGATGTAGGCGGTTTCGTAGCGGTGACGCCGGATGCTCCAGACGAAGACGCGGAAGCTGTCGAACTCGTAGGGCAGGGCGTTGGCGGAAGCGGTGGTCCAGAGCCAGTTGGGCTTCCCCTGATTTCTTTCCTTATCGTAGACCTCGCCCAGGGTCATATAGGAGGTGATGCGATGTCCTTCGGCGTACTGGGCGACTTCGTCGGGAATGGACATGACCAGCATTCGCGACAGCACCCAGCCCACCTTGCCGTCATTGGTGCGCACCAGGCTCCAATCGTCCATGGGGGCGGGCTTGGAGACGGGCGGCTCGTATCCCGGCAGATCGGCGAGGCGCGGGCGCGAGAGCAGCTCCCAATTGGCGGGCGGTGGAGGGGGCTTAGGGGGATCGATGGCCAGGGGCGGCGGCTTGGAGGCTTTCTGATTTTTCCTGGGGGCGCTTGCGCGGTGCACAGGCGCGGGCGGCGGGGCGGCGGCGCGCGGGGCGACTTTGTGGCCGATCACGTCGACGCTGCCGGATTCGGGGATTTGGAAGAAACTGGGCGATTGGCGGCTCGGCTCTGCGTGCATGTTGAGCGCGTCGAAGACGGTGGCTTTGCCTTCGGAAGGAAGCTTGGCCGCGAAGGCCGCCAGACGGCTCAGATCCTCCATCTGGAGCGGGGTGAGCAGGACGTTGGCGTCGGTCCAGCCCTGGAGGGGAGGCGTGGTGTTGGTTCGCACCAGCACGAAGCGGCGGCGCGTTTCGAGCACGTCGAGCTTATCGCCGTGCTTGACGGCGCCGACCACGGCGGAGCGCATGGTAAGATCCTTGCGAAGATTGAGGGTGGCCGGGCCGACGTAGGCCACGCCGGTGGCGGGCGGCTGGGAGGGCTGGCTGGAGCAGGACGCCAGCAAGAGGATGGGCAGGGCGGCGAGCAGCGGGGCGCGGGGGCGCGCGGGCCGGCGAATCAGCCGATACCCAGCTCGTCGATCCGTTCGAGGGGCGTTCCGCAGCGGCGGCAGATCAGCGCCGCGCAGTCGCCGCACACCAGCGGATCGGCGGCCGTCTGGCGGCAGCGGGGGCAATAGAATTCGATGGTGGCTTGTTCCGGCATGCAGTCCGATGGAGTTCACTTACAGCTTGGGCACCTCACTGTTTGACGGCGGCGGCCGCCTCGGCGACGGAGTCCTCACGGGCTTTGACGAACAGGTCGTACTGGCTCATGAGATCGCGAAAGACGGCGTCGCCCAAGAGATGATAGCCGGGCGCGGTGAAATGGACATGATCGTTCTGCGCCATTCCGGCCAGCACCCATTGCCGCATGGATCCCTTGCCGCCCATTTTCGCGCGGAGATCCCAAAACGCGCAGCCGGTGGCGGCGGCGGCCTGGCGCTGCGCTTCGATAATCATGTCGATCTGGTCCATGGCGACCCAGCCCCTGCGGGTGTGGATATAGCGGTCCGGCGGGCCGACGACGAAAATGGAGGCGGTGGGGGCGGCGTCGCGAATCCGGCCGATCAGCTCCTCGAACATCCGGCGATAGGATTCAAGCGTCCACGCCTTCTGTCCGGCTTCATTGGTCCCGTAGGCGAGCACGATCAGCGACGGATTGCGGCGCGCGATATTCGATTTGAGCACCGGCTCATTCCAATCGAGCTGGATGGAGGCCTGCGCGCCGTTGATGCCCAGGGTCTCATAGGTCACGCCGGTGGAATTTTCGGCGACCCATCCGAACAATCGGACCGGGGCGCGGTCGAGGGTCTCCACTTCGAGCTTGTGCGCGCCGGGCACGGTGTCGTAATGAAAATATCCGGGCTCTTCTTCGCCGCTGGTGGAGATCCGCTCGACCAGCGCGCCGTTATCGTAGATTTGAATCGCGCCGCCGCCGGGCTGCTGGAGATAGAACAACTCGAACGATTGGCCTTCGGCCTGAAGATAGACGGCCTCGCGCGGCGCTTTGGTGGTCATGCTGACGCCGCCGAGCCCGTAGATGCCGTCGCCGGCGCGGCCGACTAATCCGTCGGTGTGCCAGCCTTTGGTCGATCCCGTGCGCACGTCCTCGCGCCTGTAACCGTTCCAGGGGCGTCCGGCGAAGGAGTATCCGCTGCCGCCGTCGCCGAATTTTTCCTGGAAGCGGGCGCGGAGGTCGCCGGTCCACTCGTCGGCCGCGGTGTGCGAATCGCCGTAGTGCAGGATGCGGACGGGGCCGGGGAGCTCGCCCTTCTGATGGCGGTAGAGCAGTTCAAAGAAGGGCACCAGCGCGGCGGAGTTTTCGATGGGGATCTCGGCGCCGCTGGCGATTTTCGCAAAGACGCCTTCATGCGCCTGGGCGCGGATTTTGGCGCTCACGGGCGGTCCTTTAGGAATAACCCGGCGGACTCGCTTGACGGAGGGCTTGCCCGCTGCCGCCGACGTCCTGGCCGCGCTCGACCGGTACTTCTTTTTGCGGGCCACTTTCGATTTGGAATCCGCGGCCACCGCTCCGAAGAGGGCGGTGCAGGCGAAGGACGGTAGAACGGTGAGCGCGATCGCGAGTTGGAGCGAAGTCCGCTTCATCTACTCACACCAGTTTTCAATTGTCGCAATTTATAGTCGTTATATCCATCGCGCAGCCCGCGGTAGAGGAGTTCGCCGACGATTTTGGCGCCGGCGGGCAGGGGATGGATGAAATCGGCGCTGACCAGGCGCGGCTCGGCGGCGTACCAGCGGCTCATGGTGCCCTCGCCGCCCATGGCTTCGAAGGTGTTGAAGAAGGCGGCGCCGGTTTGGCGGGCCGCTTCGGCTTCGAGCTGGACCAGCCGTGGCAGGACGGGGGTGGTTTGGATTTCGCCGCTCATTTTGCGCTCGCCGCGATCCATGGGGCTCATCAGAAGAACAGACGATTCCGGAAGCGCCGCGTGCAGGCGCCGCACGGTTTCGCGGACCTCGCCGGGCCAGGTGGTATCGACGAAGGCGGGGTAGCCGCTTTCGTTGGTGCCGTAGTTGACGATCACCAGATCGGGGTGGTAGTGGCGAAGCTCGGCGGTCCAGTGGCGCGGGTTGAAGGAGCGGGACAGCAGCGTGATGTTGGCGCCGTTGATGCCGAGGCTGGAATAGATGACGCCGGCGTTGTTGCGGCTGAACTCGGCTCCATAGAGACGCACCACGCCTTTGGTGACGCGCACGGAAAATATCCTGGCATCGGCGGGAACGTGGAAGGATGCGTAGCCGGGCGTTTTCGCTTCGGCGGCGGTGGACACGGTTCCCAGCGTCTGATCGCCGGCGTCGACCTGGAATTCTCCGCCGCCGGGCTGGGCGAGGTAGGCGATTTCGATGACTTCCTGCGGGGCGTTCCGGAGGCGCCAGCGGGCCGCCGCGCCGGGGGAGCCGATGAAGCTGACCCCGCCGAGCCCGTGCATTCCGTCCTTGGCCTGGGCGATTCCGGCGATGTCGATATTCCAGCCGGAGGCGTCCATCTCGACGCCGCGGTGATTGTACCAGGCCCAGGGCCGGGCGATGAGGACGAAGCCGGCGCCGGCGTCGCCGAAGTCGCGCTGAAACATCTGGCGCGCGTCGGCGGTGATCAGGTCGCCGGTGGTGGGGGAATCGCCGTAATGAAGGATTCGCACTGGTCCGCCCTGGAGGAGTGCGGCGTAGAAGTGGTCGAGCTCGTGTTGCGGATCGATGAGGTGCGAAGGGGCCCGCGCCGGAACCGCCCTGGGGACGGCGGCTTCGGGCGGGGACGCCGGTTTCGGCACCGGCAGATCGAGGACTTTGACGATGGTGTCCCGGTCCACGGTCTGGTAATTTTTGAGCGCCGGGGCGAGCTGGGGCAGAAACAGCAGCGCGACGAAGGTCAGCAGGGTCAAGGTCGTTTTCACCGGCATAGGTCCGTTTTGCGCGGCTTGCTCTCCTCAGAACCGGTTATAGATAAACGGCGTTGCGCCGGTCTTGGCCACGTATTGCAAGCCGGCCACCAGCAGCGCCAGCGCGGCGGCCTGCGCATAAAAGGGCGCGCGCGTGAACAGCGCGAGCCCGTAATCGTACCATCGCTTGGGAACGTAGTGCGCCAGAATCGCGATGGCGAGGATCAAAACGATGGAGGCCGTCACATTCGGCGCGGCCCAGGTGAGCGAGGCGATGCGCGCCAGCACCTCCCCAGCGGTCCGCAAATCCGGCGCGCGGAAAAAGATCCAGGCGAAGGCGACGAAATGGAAGGTGGCGAAGATGCTCACATAGCGCGCCCAGGGCGACGGCTGGATGTTTTTCCGGTACGCCTGCCAGGCGCGCACCACGGCCAGGCCGGCGCCGTGCAGCGCGCCCCAGATGGCGAAATTCCAGCTCGCGCCGTGCCACAGCCCGCCGATCACCATGGTGAGGATCAGGTTGAGATAGGGCATAAATTTCGATCGCTTGCCGGGGAGGGAAAAATAAAGATAATCGCGCAGCCAGTTGGATAAAGTGATGTGCCAGCGCCGCCAGAAATCGGCGACGTTGACGGCCGCATAGGGCCGGTTGAAATTCACCGGCAGGCGGATGCCCAGCAGCAGCGCCGAGCCGGTGGCGATATCGGTATAGCCGGAGAAATCGTAGTAAATTTGCAGCGCGTAAGCGTAGACGGCGATCAGCGTTTCGGCGCCGCTGTAGAGCTTGGGAAAATCGAAGACGCGGTTCACCAGGTTGGCGCCGAGAAAATCGGCGATCAGCAGCTTCTTCATCAATCCCAGGGCGATGAGGAACAGCGCGCGGCCGCCCCCGGCCGGATCGAGTTTTTTGGGTTTCTCAAACTGCTCGAGCAGCGTGGAGACGCGGGTGATCGGCCCGGCGAGCGTGGTCGGAAAGAACGAGACGGCGGAAAGATAGGCGAGATAGCTTTTGGCGCCCTTAGCGTCGCGGCGATAAAGGTCGATGGTGTAGGTCAGGGCCTGAAACACATAAAACGAGAGGCTCACCGGGAGGGTCCAGTTCCAGGCCGGCGCGGCGCGGCCGGTGGCGGCCGACCAGTTTTCGAGAAAGAACGGGACATATTTGATCGAGGCCAGCAGACCCACGTTCATCAGGATGCTGGCGCCGGCCAGGATGCGCCGCACGGGCGGGCTTTTTGAAGACTGCAAGCCGAGTCCCAGCAGGTAATCGCAGGTGGAAACCGTGGGAATGAGGATGAGATAGAAGAGGTCCCACTTGGCGTAGAAAAAATAGTTCGCAAACAGGATGACGCTGAGCGCCAGCAAGCGGATGCGCGACACCGGCCAATAGAGCGCGAAGACCGCGATGAGAAAGACGAAATAAGCGGGCGAGGAAAGCAGCAATCTTCAGGATAAAAAATAAAACCGGCCACTGCCGGATTGCCCCTCCTTGAAGCGCAGGGGAGGACGCGCGGCCGCATCCGGGATGGTAAATTACCAGAGATGAAAACAACGGCGCTCCTGCTTGTGGCGGCCGCGTTTGCGCTGGCCCAGGACGATATGGTCAACGACCCGGAAGGGCGGGATCAGGCCCGGTCGATGGTGATCACCAAATTCGGAATCGTCGCCACCAGCCAGACGCTGGCGTCGCAGGCGGGCGCGCGGGTGCTCGAAGAGGGCGGCAACGCGATTGATGCAGCGATTGCGGCCAATGCGACGCTCGGCGTGGTCGAGCCGGCCATGAACGGAATGGGCGGCGACCTGTTCGCGCTCGTCTATGAAGCCAAGAGCGGCAAGCTTTACGGGCTCAATTCAAGCGGCTGGGCTCCGGCGGGATTGACCGCGGAAATGGTTCGGGCCAAGGGCATCACCGACATGAACCGGGCCGGCGCCTATCGCGTGACGGTGCCGGGAGCGGTGGCGGGCTGGCAGGCGCTGCATGACAAGTTCGGCACGAGGAGTTTCGAGCGGCTGCTGGCGCCGGCGATTTACTACGCCGAAAACGGCTATCCCGTGACGGAGATTATTGCCTGGCAATCCTCGGAAAGAGCGCACGCCAAGACGCCGGGATTCGCCGAGACGTACATGCCGGGCGGGCACGCGCCGAAGGTGGGCGAGATGTTCCGCAATCCGGCGCTGGCCGGATCGTTGAAGCTGGTCGCCGAAAGAGGACGCGACGGTTTTTATCGCGGTGCGACCGCGGAAAAGATCGTCAAGTTTCTAAATGAACACGGCAATCCGATGACGCTGGCCGATCTGGCGGAGTTTCAGCCGGAGTGGGTCGAGCCGATCTCGACCACCTATCGCGGCTGGACCGTTTATGAAATCCCGCCGAACACGCAGGGCATCGCCGCGCTGGAAATGCTGAACATCATGGAGAAGTATCCGATCGCGGAATACGGGCACAACAGCGCCAAGGCGCTGCACGTGATGATCGAGGCGAAAAAATTAGCCTACGCCGACATGCTGCGCTATGTGGGCGATCCGCGGAGCGCGAAGATTCCGGTGGAGCAGCTCAAATCGAAAAGCTTCGCCGCCGGGCGCGCCGCGCGGATCGATCCGGCGCGCGCCAACTGCGATCCGCTGCCGGCGGAGCTGGCCGAGCGGGCGCGGGCGGGCAACGATACGATCTATCTTTCGGCGATCGATAAAGACGGCAACATGGTTTCGCTGATTCAGAGCAACTACAGCTCGTTCGGAACGGGGATGGTGGCGCCGGGCACCGGGTTTGCCCTGCAAAACCGGGGCGGGCTGTTTTCGCTGAAGCCGGACGAGCCGAACACGCTCGCGCCGCGCAAGCGGCCGCTGCATACGATCATCCCGGCGTTTATGCAGCGGGGCGAAACGCGGATCGCCTTCGGGATCATGGGCGGGTTCAATCAGGCGCAGGCGCACGCCCAGTATGTCGCCAATATTGTCGATTTCGGAATGAACATTCAGGCGGCGCTCGAAGCCGCGCGCTTCACCAAGGGCAGCTTCGGCGGCTGCGACGTGCAGATGGAGTCGCGGATTCCGGAGAGCGTGCGCGGCGAGCTGGCGGCTTTGGGGCACAAGATCACGGTCCGCGGGGCGTATTCGGGGACCATGGGTCGGGGAGAAGCGGTGGAGCGGATCGAAACGGGCGTGAATTTCGGCGCGTCCGATCCGCGCGGCGACGGAGAAGCGATTCCGGAAGGCCCGCCGCTGCTGCTGCCGGCGCCGGCTCGGAGATAGGCCGGGACGCGCCGTGTTACGCTGAGGGCGCGCATGCTCGTTCGGTTTTTCACCGCGGCGATGCTCGCCGCCGCGGCTGCCGCTCAAACCCCAGCCTCCTTGTTCGGCCAGGTGGACGAGATGGCTGGCGCGTTGTCGAAAATCACCGGCTGGAGCGTCAAGCGGCGGGTTCCCTCGGAGATGCTCAGCAAGGAAAAATTCCGCAAATACGTCGATTCGCGGATGAAGGAAAGCACGAGCAAGCAGGAGCTTCACGCCGAGGAGACGGTCCTCAAAATGTTCGGTTTCCTGCCGGGGGACTTCGATCTGGCCAAGGAAACGGTCGATCTGGTGAGCGAGCAGGCGGCGGCGTATTACGACTATTCGAAAAAGCGCCTGTTCATTCTCGACTCGACGCAGCAGGGCGCCGAGCAGCGGGTCGCGCTGGTGCATGAGCTGGCCCACGCGCTGGCCGATCAGCATCATCCGCTGGGGAAATTTTTGAAAAAAGGATCGCCCGACGACGATGCGGAGACGGCGCGCCAGGCGGTGATGGAAGGCCAGGCGACCTGGCTGACGTGGGCCTATATGTCGGAGCGCAACGGCGGCAAGGCGGAGGTCGCCCCCGAGCTGATCGCGGAGTTGACCAAATCGGCGGGGGCGGATGGCGCGGACTATCCGGTGTTCAGCAACGCGCCGCTGTACATGAAGGAGTCGCTGGTGTTTCCCTACAACGAAGGCTTGAAGTTCCAGGATGCGGTGTACCGCAAGCTGGGCCGGGCGGGATTCGACCAGGTGTTCGCGCGTGCGCCCTCAAGCACGCATCAGATTCTGCACCCGCAGGCGTATTTCGAGGACGAAAAACCCGCGGATCCCGATCCGCCGGAGATCGGCGACCTGCTTGGCAAGGCCCAGGCCCGGCGGTTTCGCGTTTTGATGGAAGGCAGCCTGGGGGAGTTCGATCATTCGGTCCTGCTGCGGCAATACATCGACGGCGAGCAGGGTGCGCGCGCGGCGAGCCACTGGCGCGGCGGCTCGTTCCGCCTTTACGAACACAAGCGCGAAAAATTTCCGGTGCTCGCCTACGTCTCCGAATGGGATTCGCCGGAATCGGCGCGGCGTTTTTTCGAGCTGTACCAGCGGGTGATGAAAGGGCGCTGGAAGAAGATGGTGGTGGAGCGCCGGGAGGAAGGCAGGATCGCCGGCTCGGGCGACGACGGCGGGTTTCAGCTTTGGGTGAGCGGGACGAAGGTGCAGTCCATTGAAGGGATGCGGGGCGATTCCCACTCCCGGCCGCCCTTGTTAAACTGAATTTATGCGAATTCTAGCCGCTTTGCTTTCGCTCAGCGCGGTGGCGCTGGCCGGAAACGCGCCTCCGGTCATCAAGGCATCGCCCGATTTCACGGTGACGGAGCCTTCGGGAAAACAGATCACGCTGGCCAGCCAGCGCGGCAAAGTGGTGGTGCTGACGTTTATGTTCACCACCTGCCCGCACTGCCAGGCCGAAGCGCAGATGCTGACGCGCCTGCTGAAGGACATGGGCCCGCGCGGGCTGTCGGTGCTGGGCGTGGCGTTCAACGATAACGCCGCGGTTCTGGTTCCCGGCTTCGTGCAGCAGTACAACGTGGGCTTCCCGGTGGGGGCCGCGGACCGCCAGACGGTGCTGAATTATCTGGGCATCAGCGAGATGGTGCGCTGGGTGGTTCCGCAGGTGGTGGTGATCGACCGCAAAGGCAACATCCGCGCGGAGAGCCCGGCGCAGGGTGATCCGAACCTGCAGACCGAATCCTACATGCGCGAGCTGTTGGACACGCTGTTGAAGGAGCCGGCCGGCGCGGCCGCGCGCAAAACTTCGCACCGCTGATGCGATTCGCCGCAGGATTCGCGCTGATCCTGGCCAGCGCCGCGGCGCTGGCGATGCCGCCGCTGCCGCGCAAAGCTCCGGAGTTCACCATCACCGAGCCTTCCGGCAAGGAGACGCTGCTTTCCAGCTACCGCGGCAAAGTGGTGGTGCTGGCGTTCGTGCACACCACCTGCCCGCATTGCCAGGCCTTCTCGGTGACGCTGGAAAACCTGTACAAGGAACTGGGGCCCAAAGGATTTCAGCCGATCGATGTGGCCTGGAATCCGAACGCGCAGCAACTGGCGCCGATGTTCGCCAAGGCGCTGAACCTGACCTTCCCGGTGGGCTACAGCAGCTACGATCCGATCATGGACTTCATGGGATTTTCGCTCATGGACCGTCCGGTGGTGCCGCTCGAAGTGGTCATCGACAGGCGCGGCATGATCCGGGCCGAAAGCCCGCCGGGCGGGGATCCGAATTTGCAGGATGAAGGCAAGCTGCGCGCGCTGATCGAGAGCCTGCTGAGCGCCAAAACCAGCGCAAAACGATAAATCGTCACTCCAGCGCGGATTTGCAGTAGGCGTACGATTTTTTCATCTCCGCCACGGTATCGGCGCCGTTGTATTCGTACTCGATCATGGCCGGAATCGGGTAATGCTTATTTTTGAGCACCTGAAGGACGCCCCTGATGTTGGTGTCGCCCTGGCCGAACGGCGTGAAGGCGGGCGGGTTTCGTCGAACGTCCTTGATGTGCAGCGTGAGGATGCGGTCGTGATGCTCCTCCAGGAACGCCACCGGATCGTAACCGGCCATGGTGAAGTGCCCGATATCCAGGTTGATCGCCAGATAGCGCGAGCGGCCGGCCAGGGCCTCCTCGAAATCTTCCGGGCGGGCGAATTCGTCCGGCTTGAGCAGCGAATGATTGTGAAAGCCGACGTAGATCCGGTTCTGTTCGGCGAGCGGGCTGAGCCGCCGGGCGGTGGAAACATTGGACGACGCGGTGATGTATTTGACGCCGAGAGCGCGGGCGATATCGAAGCCGCGCGCCAGTTCTTCGTCGCTCCAATCCTCGCGGAAGCTGTAGTTGAAGGCGTACAGGTCGATGCCGGCGCGGTCGAATTTTTGGCGGACGCCGCGCAGCTCCTCGAGCGGCGGATTTTTGCGCCAGGCGGGAAGGCGGGAGGCGTCCTTGGGCTGGACGTGGCCCTGGAACAGCTCCGCCGAGCCGAGCCCGATCTGTTTCATGGCGGCGATGCAGGCGTCCAGATCGCGGTCGCGGAAACTGTACGTCTGCGCGCCGATCTTCACGCCGTGGATCGTGGAGTTAATTTTCGCGAAGGCGGCGATCGCGAGCTGATGGAAGCTTCTGCGCGTCATCATGATTTTCCCTACAGAATTTTGGCGATCGCCTCGGCGATGATCCGGCCGTGAAAACGGCCGTTTTCGATGAAAATTTCATTGGTGTGCATTCCGGCGACCAGCACGCCGGCCAGATACATTCCGGCGCGGTCGCTTTCGAGCGTATCGGGGTTGGTATAGGGCCGCCCGGTTTCCGGATCGAAGCGGATGCCGTGCCGCTCCAGGAATTCGGTATCCGGGCGATAGCCGGTCATGGCGAAGACGAAGTCGTTGCGGATGGTGATCTCGCCCTCGGGCGTGCGGAGGGTCACCGAGGCCGGATCGATGCGGAGCACCCGGGTGCGGAACAGGCCGCGGATCTCCCCGCTTTTGATTCGATTTTCGATGTTGGGCTTGATCCAATATTTGACGCGGTCCGAGATGCCCTCGCCGCGATGGGCCAGCGTGACGCGGGCGCCGGTCCAGAACAGCTCCAGCGCGGCGATGGCGGCGGAGTTTTTCGCCCCCACCACCAGCACGTCGTGATTGTAGTAGGGATGCGCTTCCTTGTAGTAATGGATGACCTTGGGCAGATCCTCGCCGGGGACGTTCAACAGATTGGGCACGTCGTAGTAGCCGGTGGCGAGAATCACCTTTTTCGAAGCGTACTCGCGCGGGCAGCCGAGCCGGTCGGTGGCGTGCGTGACAAAGGCGCCGTCTTCACCGGAAATATGGCTGACGTGCTGGTATTGGCGGACATCCAGGCCGTAGTGCTCGCTCACGCGGCGGTAATATTTGAGGGCTTCGGCGCGCACCGGCTTTTCGTTCAGCGAGGTCATCGGAATATCGCCGATTTCGAGCAGCTCCGGCGTGGTGAAAAAGACCATGTTGGTCGGGTAGTGATAGAGGGAGTTGACCACGCAGCCCTTGTCGATGAGCACGGCGCGGACGCCGCGGCGCTTCAACTCGATTCCGCAGGCCAGGCCGGTGGGTCCGGCGCCGACGATCACCACATCAAACGATTCCACCGCGTCTCCTCCGGGCGCTGTCCCGTGCGCCCGCAGCCGGCGTGTTTTTGGCGGAGGGGGACACTACAGCATTTCCTCGACGCTCGAATAAACGCGGGCCAGCGCGGCGGCCAGCCGGGAGGGATCCTTTCCGCCCGCCTCGGCCATATCCGGCCGGCCGCCGCCCTTTCCGCCGACCGCTTCGGCCACCGCGCCCGCTAACTTTCCGGCATGGACCTTCGACGTTAAATCCTTGGTGACGCCGCTGACGATGGCCACGTTGGAATCCCGCGCCGTGGCGAGCACGATGACCGCGGTTTTGAATCGATTGCGCAGCGAATCGAGCAGGGCGCGAAGCTGTTCGCGGTCCAGGCCCTCCACCTCGGCGGCCAGGACCTTGACGCCCTTCAATTCGCGCGCCTTGGATTCGAGCGGGCCCGCCTGCGCCTGCGCCAGCCGCATTTTGGCGGCGTGCAGTTCCTGCTCCAGCGCCTTCTCGCGCGCCAGAACTTTTTCGAGCTGCTCGACCAGCTCCGCTTCGGGCGCGCGGATTGTGGCGGCGGCGCGCGACAGCTCCCGTTGCGCGTCCTGGAAGCGCCGCAGCGCGCCTTCGCCGGTGACGGCTTCGATGCGCCGCACGCCGGCGGAAATGGAGCCTTCGTAGAGGATCTTGCAGATGCCGATATCGCCGGTGCGGGCCACGTGCGTGCCGCCGCACAGCTCCTTGCTGAAGGAATCGATGGAGACCACCCGCACCTGGCCGCCGTATTTTTCTCCGAACAGCGCCATGGCGCCGGATTCGAGCGCGCGATCGAGGTCCATGATCTCGGTGCGGACTTCGATATTTTTGAGAATTTCTTCGTTCATCAGCCGTTCCACCTCGGCGAGTTCGTCGGGGTCGAGGGCGGCATAGTGAGTAAAGTCGAAGCGCAGGCGCGCCGGCTCGACCACGCTGCCGGCCTGCTTGACGTGCGTTCCGAGCACTTTGCGCAGCGCGGCGTGCAGCAGGTGCGTGCCGGTGTGATTGCGCATGGTGGCGTGGCGAGCCTCCGGGTTCACCCGCGCGACGACGCGATCGCCCGCGCGGATCGGGCGGAGCGTCTTTACGCGATGCAGCGTCTTTCCCGGCGCGCCGGAAACGGCCGATTCCACTTGGGCAACCACCTCGCCTGTCTCGGGTGCGATCAGCCATCCCTGGTCGCCCACCTGGCCGCCGGCTTCGGCGTAGAAAGGCGTCTGGTCGAGGATAATCTCGGTGTCCGAGGCAAACTGAACCGTGGCCGGCGCCTCCAGCGTTTCGCGGCCGACGAAGCGGGTTTGCGGAAGGCTTTCGAATTCGGGGCGCACCGCTCTTTTTTCCGCGCCTTTCCAGCTCGCGCGGGCGCGGGTCCGCTGCCTTTCCATTTCCGCCTGGAAGCCGGCGCGGTCGATGGTCAAGCCGGACTCGCGGGCCATCTCTTCCTGCTCGTCGAGCGCGAGGCCGTAGGTGTCGTACAGCTTGAAGGCGGCCGCGCCGGGCAACACGCCGTTGACGGCCGATCTGGCTTCGTCGTGAAAGAATTTTTCGGCGACCTGAAACGTTGTGGCGTAGCGGTGCTCTTCGTCCTTCACGACGCGCGCGACGCGCTGGATGCTTTCCATCATCTCCGGATAGGCGCCGCGCGCCTGCTCGGCGACGAAGCCGGTAAGCTTGTACAGATACGGCTGGTGGACGCCGATCATCCGCGCGTTGCGCATCGCGCGGCGCATGATCTTTCGGAGCACGTAGCCGCGGCCTTCATTGGAGGGCAGCACGCCGTCGTGAATCAAAAACGCCGCCGCGCGGGCGTGATCGGCGTTGATGCGCAGCACCACGTCGCTGCGCGGGTCTTCGCCGTACACTTTGCCGAACAGCTCGCCAGCGCGGTCGATGATGGGGCGGATCAAATCCGTGTCGTAATTGGAAAGCTTGCCCTGCAAAACGGCGGCGATGCGTTCCAGGCCCATGCCGGTGTCGATCGACGGGCGCGGCAGCGGGGTGAGCTTGCCGGAGGCGTCCCGGTCGAACTGCATGAAGACCAGATTCCAGATCTCCACGAAACGCTCTCCCGGCTCGTCGGGGAATTTTCCCTCGCCCGCTTCGGGGCCCAGGTCGTAGTGAATCTCCGAGCACGGCCCGCACGGTCCGGTTTCGCCCATCTGCCAGAAATTCTCTTTTTCGCCGCAGCGGAAGATGCGCGATGGGGAAACGCCGGTGACTTCCTGCCACAGCCGCCCGGCGTCGTCGTCCTCGCGGAAAACGGTGAAGTAAAGTTTTTCTTTGGGCAGGCCGTAATCTCTGGTGATCAGATCCCAGGCGTAGGCGATGGCCTCCTTCTTGAAATAATCGCCGAAGGAAAAATTGCCGAGCATCTCAAAGAAGGTGTGGTGGCGGCGGGTGTAGCCGACGTTTTCCAGGTCGTTGTGCTTGCCGCCGGCGCGCACGCATTTCTGCACCGTCACGGCGCGGTTATAATCGCGCTTTTCCAGGCCCAGGAAAACGTCCTTGAACTGGTTCATGCCGGCGTTGGTGAACAGCAGCGTCGGATCGTTGGCCGGAACCAGCGAAGAGCTGGGCACCACGCGATGGCCGCGCGCGGCGAAGAAGTCGAGAAATTTCTGGCGGGTTTCGGGACCGGTCATGCCTGTCTTTTCATTGTGGCATGAGCGGCGCGGCCTACTGCTGCTTCGGCGTATCGGCGATGGTGCCGCCCAGGCCGGCGTAGGTTTCCTTCACCTTGACGACCTTGGCGCCCTGAAACGTGACAAACATCACTTTGCCGGGGGGCGTTCCGTAAATCCAGTCTTCGGTTTCGACCCCGTCCTTGGTTTCGCGATCCTTGCGCAGCGGCTTGCCGACGGCCAGAATCACCTGGTCGCGGTCCATGCCGACGATCACGCGCTTTTCGGCTACGGCTTTTTTGACTTCGGGAGGAAGGGTTTCGGCGTACTGCTCGGTGGCGCTCTGCTGGTTGAAGTCGAGCACGGGTTTGAGCATCCTTTTCACGTCGGCCGAAGTGATTTCGCCGATCGGCTGATGGAAGCGCAGGGCGATGGTGGTGCCGCCGGGCGCGTTGGTGGGATTGCCGCCGTTGATCGGGTTCATGGCGCCGGGTCCGCCTATGCCGATGGAAATATGATCTTTCCAGGCGCCTTTCGCCCGCATTCCGCCGTTAATTTCCAGGATAATGGCGTCCTTTTGAATCTCGACCCTGGTCACCTGCACCAGGTCGCCGAGGCGGGCGGCCAGGCCGTACTGCTTGTTGGCGGCGGTCCACTCCCCGGTGTCGAAGGTGCCGTCGGTTTGCAGATTAAGCGCCCGTTTCGAGCGCGGCAGCGGGACTTTCGCCGTGGCGTATTCGGCGGTGAGGCCCCGCAGAAGTTCCATGTGCTCGTCGTTGGTGAGTTTTTTCTGGTCGCCGTAAACCGGCGCGATGACCGAAGCGGCGGCCACGCACGCCAGGATCGTCTTTAAAGCTTGCGACATGATCCTACCTCAATCAAGTCAGACGCTGAACGGCTTCGTTCCTTTCCGGGAACAGGCGATGAACGGCCAGGAACAGCGCCACGATGATCACCGTCGCCAGCACGCTGCCTTCCGGCCCGTACGCGCCGCCGCTCAACCACGGTGCAACCCTCCATTCGAGCGTATACCCGGTGACGCCCATTGTAAAGCCGCTGAGATTCACGCCGAACATGGGGATGGTGACGTTCCAGCCGAAGTGCAATCCGATCGGCAGCCACAGCGCGCGGGTGCGATAGTACGCGTAGCCGAGCAGAATTCCCCACAGCATGGTATTGCCGATGCCGATGTAAGTCGCGTTCTGGTTGTTGATGTGGGCCAGGCCGAACACGATTCCGGCGGGCAGAATGGTGGCGAAAGCCCCCAGTTTCCGGATCAGCAACTGGAACGCGTAGCCGTGAAAGAGCATCTCCTCGCCGACGGCGCCGAACAGCAGGACGATGGCGACGAAAGCGGCGCTGGCGGCGGGGTGTTCGGAGCGGGTGGTGCGCTGAAAATGAGCCGCACCGGCCGAAATCGCGCCGACCAGGATCACCATTGCCGCCAGGGAGGCGATGCCGGCCCCGGCCAGAAACTCGGTTGCCGAGGTGGGGCTGTGGCCCAGCCCCAGGTCGGCCAGCCGGCCGCGCTCATAGATCCGCACGGTGATGGCGTTGGCCAGCGCGGCGGCGGTGAAGGTGGCCAGCGCGGCGACCACGAAGTAGGTGTCGCGCGTGCCGAGAATCCAGAACATCAGCGGCGCCAGCAACAGCAGCGAAAGCCATCCGATGAGGATATACAGGCTGACGCGAAGCAGCACGCCAAGATTGCCGGGGGCGGGCGCGGGCGTCATTTGCGGCGGCCAGGCTGCTTGCCGGCCGCAGCCGGCGCCCTTCTTGTGGGTAACTTCGCTCGCTTCGGCATCCTTGCACCCGGAAGCCTCAGTATACTGAAGTCGATGAACCCCCAACCTTCCGCGCCAAAGATCCACCTTTCCAACACGGCCGAGTTTCGCGAGAGCTATGCCAACAGCGTGCAGGTGCGCGTGAGCTTGTGGGATTTTTACCTGATGTTCGGACGGATCTCGCAATCCTCGCCCGAGGCGGTTTCGATCCAGAACTTTCAGGGAATATTTTTGAGCCCGCAGCAGGCCAAGGCGCTGTCGAACGTGCTGAATCAGAACATCCAGCAGTATGAGGCCGCTTTCGGCGAGATCAAGCTGGAGCCGCATCCGGCCGGTCCGGTGATTCAATGACCGGTGCCGGTTGAAGTGAAATCGCGGGCGAAGGCGGCGGCGATTTTTTTTGCGGCGTTCGCCACGCTGCTGATTTTCGATCATTGGCCGTATCTGAAGCTGCCGTTTTTCTGGGATGAGCTGGGGCAGTTCGTTCCGGCCTCGCTCGATTTGTACCGATCCGGCGCGTGGGTGCCGCAATCGACGCTGCCGAACGTGCATCCGCCGGGAGTGATGGCGTATCTGGCGCTGGTCTGGAGAATTTTCGGATTTTCGATTCCGGCGGCGCGTGTGGCGATGCTGATTTTCGCCTCCTGCGGCGTGTTGTTTTCCTTTCTGCTGGCGATTCGGTTGTGCCGGAAAACGGAGGGCGCGCCGGCGCTGGCGGCGGTGGTGTTTCTGCTGGCCACGCCGATGTTTTACACCCAATCGATGATGGTGCAGCTCGATATGCCGGCGATGACGCTGACGGCGCTGGCGCTGCTGCTGTTCTTAGACGATCGCTTCGCCTGGTGCGCCGCCGCGTGCTCGGCGCTGGTGCTGGTGAAGGAGACCGGAATTTCGACGCCGTTTGTGTTCGCGGCGTGGCTGTGGCTGCGCGAGAAAAAGAGGCGCGAGGCGCTGTATTTCCTGGCTCCGGCGGTCGCGCTGGGGGCCTGGCTGATCGTGCTGCACCAGGCGACGGGGCACTGGCTGGGCAATGAGGAGTTCGCGAAATATAACGTCGGCGATTCGCTCAAGCCGGCGCATATTTTCGGAACGCTCGAACGAAGATTCTATTTTTTGTTTATTTCCGACGGCCTGTGGATCGGGGCGATCACTCTGTTGATCGGAGCGCGTCTGCTGCGCGGGCGGGAATGGTCGGTCGCGCTTTTGACCGGCGGCGCGCAGATTCTGCTGGTGAGCGTGTTGGGCGGCGCTTCGCTGGACCGCTATGCGACGCCGGTGTTCCCGATTCTCTACGCGGCGATCGCGGCGGCCGGATCGGTTTATCCGCGAAGCTGGCGATGGGCCGCGCAGGGAGCGATGACCTTCGGGCTGCTGCTTGGCTTGTTCTGGAATCCGCCGTATCCGTTTTCCTATGAAAACAACCTGGCGATGACCGATTTCGTCGCGCTGCAACAGGACGCGGCGAGCTGGCTGGAGGCTTGGGCGCCGGGCCAGCGCGTGGCGAGCTCCTGGCCGTTCACGGATGCCGTCCGGCGGCCGGAGATGGGCTATGTTCATCGCCCGATCAATGTGCAGGCGGCGCCCGATTTCCGGCTCGAGAGTCTGGCGGGTCTGAATCTTCGGCAGGTGGACGTGCTGGTTGTCTTTTCGAAAACGTGGGAGCCGCAGGGATTTCTCGATTGGGATTGGTTCCGCCGGTATTTGCGGCGCAACTGGGGCTTTTATCGGCAAGCGGCGCCGGAGGAGATCCGGCGTGGATTAGGATTTCATCCGGTGATGAAGCTTACGCGCCGGGGGCAGTGGATCGAGATTTATCTTCCGGACCGCGATTAAGCCTGGCGCGCCTGGAAGGGGACGGGTTGAAAATCGCCGACGCGGTTGACGTCGAGAATCATCCGGCCGTCGCCATCGACGCGGAAGGCGGGCTTGAATCTGGCGCCCCAGATCATTTCGTCATAGCGATAGGAATAGCGGGCGTTGACGGTCTGGCTGAAGGTGTCGTCGAAGCCTTTGATCAGGATCAGGACTTCGGCCTGGACGCGTTCCAGGTCGGCCGCGCTTTTGCCGTAGAACGGGCTCGATTCATCGATGGGATGGACGACGGTCCAGGTGAGCGGGAAGAAGTAGATGCGCTCCCGTTCGAGCGCGAGCGGGGTGTAGGCGCGCGCGTGGGCCGGACCTTCAACGGTCATCAGCATGGCGCTGGCCTGCAGCTCGATTAAGACATTGGAGCGAAGGTTCACGATGCGGAATTGCAGGCTGGTTTTGTCCTGATAGGGTGCGATGAGCGCGTTTTGGCTGAAGCCGATGCGGGCGGAGGGTTTTGATACGCGGCCGAACAGGAGCCCGGTGGCGAGGGCGAAGCCCATCAGGCCGACGATGGCCTCGCAGGCGGCGATGAAGTTCGCGGTGTTTGAAACAGGCGCGAGGTTGCCGTAGCCGACGGTGGTGAGGGTGTGGGCGCTGAAGAAAAAATCGTCGAGGAACGCCTGCCAGTAGGGAGCCTGGCGCGCGCCTTGAATCTCTCCGGCGGGAAGCGCGAAGTAGATCAGCGCGAAGACGGCGTTTACGACGAGGTAGCCGGCCAGAACGTAGCCGAAGAAGGCTGGCCAGGAGGCGTTGATCAGGTGCAGATAGGGATGAAACTGGCGCCAGGAAGCGCCGCGGCGCTCGACGTTGAAGCTGCCGTCCTTATTGATGGCGCGGCGAAGATTGCCGGTGTACTGCTGGGTTAAGCCGGGGTCGAAAGACGGTTGGGCCATGTTGGGTGACGTGGAGAAAGCGCCGGATCGCGCTTCCCGCCACTTCCCAATTCTATTCGTAGCGGAGGGCAACCAGAGGATCGACGGCCGTGGCGCGGCGCGACGGAATATAAGCGGCGGCCAGCGCGATGAACCACAGGACCGCGGTGGAAGCGGAATAAATCGGGAGGTCCCACGCTTTAAGGCCATAAAGAACCGGCTGGAGAAGCCGTCCGGCGGCGGCGGACGCGGCCAGGCCGGCGGCGGTGCCGATCAGAACCATCACCGCCACTTCGCGGATGACCAGGGCTCGAACGCGCCCCGCGCCGGCGCCGAGCGCCATGCGGATCCCGATCTCGCGCGTGCGGCGCGCGATGTTGTACGCGAGGACGCCATAAAGTCCGAGAGCGGCGAGAACGGTGGCCAGCGCGGCGAAAATGGCGGTGAGCGCGGAAAGGATGCGCTCGGCGAACAGGTCCTGGTCGATCTGATCGTCCATAGTTTCTATGGAACGGATGGGCAGGTTGGGATCGAGCGAAGCGACGGCGGCGCGGATGGCGGATTCGATCTGCCGCGGATCGATCGCGGTGCGGAGATAGAAATGCAGAGCCTCGACTTGCGCCTGGCGATAGGGGACATAGAAAACGCGCTGCGGAGATTCTTTAATCCCGGAGTACTTGGATTGCTTCGCCACCCCGACGATTTCGATATCCGCCGCCTGTCTGGCGCCCCCTCGCGCGAAGCGATGGCCGAGCGGGTTCTGGCCCGGGAAAAAATGCTTGGCGAACTCTTCATTGACGATGGCGACTTTGGGCGCGGTGGCGTTATCGGCGCGCGTGAAATCGCGGCCGGCGATGAGAGGAATGCCCATGGTGCGGAAGTAGTCCGCGCCGACGTGATCATAGTTGGAATCCGCGGCGTCGTCGGTCGGCGGAATGTAGCCGGGGACGGTGATGTTCTGGCTGTCGTCATTTCCGGAAACCGGCGGATTCATGCCGGCCGAAACGAGCTGCACGCCGGGAATGGAGGCGAGGCGATCGGTGAGCTGATCGTAAAAGGCGTACGCGGCTTGATCCGTGTAGCGGTTGAGCCGCGGATCGAGGGCGAACATCACCAGATGATCGGTGCGAAATCCCAGGTCGATGTTGCGGAGATTCAGCAGCGTGCGCGCAAGAAGTCCGGCCGAGACGAGCAGCAGCAGCGAAACGGCGACCTGCGCGGTGACCAGCGTTTTGCGAAATGCGTTGGAAGAGCCGGAGGCGGTGCTTTGGCCGGATTGATCCTTGAGCGAAGTGTTCAGATCGGGACGGGTCGATTGCAGGGCGGGAAACAGGCCGAAGAGAAATCCCGTCAGAATCGAAACCGCGAGACAGAACAGCAGCGCGCGGAGGTCGAGCGTCGAGGAAAGCACGCTTGAAAAATTCGAACCCGCAGGCAGCGCGGCGAGGATGGCCCGCATCGCCGCCCAGGCCGCGCCGAGGCCGAGCGCGCCTCCGCCGGCCGCCAGCAGGCCCGATTCGGCGAGCTGGCCGCGGATCAGTTGACCGCGCGAGGCGCCGAGCGCGAGCCGCACGGCGATCTCCCGCGCGCGCGAGGCGGCCCGGACCAACTGGAGATTGGCGACGTTGGCGCAGCAGATCAGCAGAACCAGCAGGGTCATGCCCATCAGCAGCAGGGTGGGTTCGCGGGCATTATTCCGCAGATCGCCGCGGCCGTATTCGCCCGGCTTCAAAATGATTTTTTTGGCGCGGAACTGAGCCAGCATCTCCGGCCGCGGCCGCGTAAGAAGCTGCGCGTCGATTTCGATCTGCGCGTGATAAGGAATATTGATCGCCGTTTCGGCCTGCTGGCGCGAGACGCCGGGCTTGAGGCGGGCCAACATTGTCACCCAGTAGTCCTTGCGATTGGCGAAGGCGTCCCAGCCGGGCTCCAGTTGTTTTCGCATCGTGATGGGGACGAAAACGTCGGGCGATTCGCCGGGCATCTCCCCGGTGAAGCCTTTTTGCGCGACGCCGACGATGGTGAACGGGTAGCCGTTGACCAGGAGTTTTTGGTTGAGGATCGCCGGGGAAGCGCCGAACCGGGAGAGCCAGTAGCCGTAGCTGAGGACGGCCACGGCGCGCTCGCCGATGGCTTGCTCGTCATCCTCGCTCAGCAGGCGTCCCAGCGCGGGCCGGACGCCGAGGACATCGAAATAGTTGCCGGAAACGGTGTTGACCGATCCGGGAGTGGCGCTGTTGTTATAAGCCAGGCTGGCGGGGGCGCGGCGCGCGCCGGCGATTCCGGTGAAGGGAGTTTGCTGTTTCTGAAGCTCGCGGAAAACGGGATAGCTGAAGGAGGGATGTCCCGATTCGTCGCTCGAATAATGGCCCTGGACCGGGCCGGGGCTGTACATCAACACCAGTTCGCCCGGATTTTTCACCGGGAGCGCACGGAGCAGCAGTTGATTGAGCAGGGAGAATACGGCGGTGTTGGCGCCGATTCCCAGCGCCAGCGAGCCGACCGCGGTGAGCGTAAAACCGGGCGTTTGCGCCAGGCCGCGGAGAGTGATGCGCAGAGCCGCCATGTACTTTCAGACGTATTCTACCGGCCGCGGTTGGGTCAGGTTACAGGGATTTGTAGCGGGAATGCTATCCTGACGCGAGTGCCGGGACCGCTGGTCAGCATTGTCACGCCGTCGTTGAATCAGGGGCGGTTTATCCGCCAGACCATCGAAAGCGTGCTCGCGCAGGATTATCCCCATATTGAATACGCCGTGATCGACGGCGGATCGACGGACGAAACGGCGGCGGTCGCGCGGGATTACGCCTCGCGCGTGCGGTTTGTCTGCGAGCCGGACCGCGGCCAGTCCCACGCCATCAATAAAGGATTCAAGATGGCGCGCGGATCGGTCCTGTTCTGGTTGAATTCCGACGATGTGATTCTGCCCGGCGCGGTCCGGCACGCGGTGAACGGGTTCGCCGAAAATCCGCGGGCGGGCGCGGTTTATGGCGAAGGGTATTTGATGGATGAGAGCGGCCGGATTACGCGCCGCTTTCCTTACACCGAGCCTTTCAATTTATGGAAGCTCGTCTATCTCTCCGATTACATTCTGCAACAGACGGCGTATTTCCGGCGCGAGGCGATCGAGCAGGTGGGATATCTGCGCGAGGACCTGCATTACGCAATGGATTGGGATTTGCTGATCCGGATCGGCAAAAAATTTCCGCTGCATTACGTCGCCGAGTACATGGGCGTGCTGCGGGAGTACGAAGCGGCGAAGACGTCCGCCGGAGGCGCGGCGAGGGCGGCGGAAATTGCCCGTCTGCTGCGCGAGCATACCGGTTTGAGGTTGCCGCCCGGCGCAATTATCTACGGTCTGGAGACGTATTTGCGCCGGTGGCGCAAGGGGATCGCGGAAAGCATTCCGCGGGCGCTCGCCTGGCCTTCACGCATGGCGGCGTCGCTGCTCTGCGGCGGCATCATCGCGCGAACGGTGGAGCGGGCGCAAGGCTGGTACGGCGATGGATGGGCGGCCCGGCGCGTCCGGTATATGGTTTCCCCGGGCGCGGGAAGGGTTCTGGTGGTCGCCGGATGGATCCCCGCCTCGCGCTGGCGGAATCAACGGCTGACGATTGTCGAAGGGCGGCGGACGCTGGGGCGCCGCGAGTTTTTCGGCGGCGATTTCAACTGGCGCGTCCCGCTGCCGGATGGCGGAGTGCTGGCGCTGGAGATCCGCGCCAGCCGGTCGGTTGTGCCCGCGCTGGGCGGGCGCGGCAGCGGGGACCGGCGCCGGCTGGCCTATTTTCTGCGCTCCGTCGGCGTCGAATACGGGGCGGCAGAGGCCGGCGCCGGAGATGCGCGCCGGCCGGCTCTGCTTTCCTCCGGTTTCTGCGAAGATGACAGTAATGACGGGCCGTCCGCGTCTGATCGTGGGGATTACCGGCGCCACGGGATCGATCTTCGGGATCCGGCTGCTGGAAATTTTAAAGCAAGCGGGCGTCGAGACGCATCTGGTGATCAGCAAATGGGGCGCGCGGACCATCGCGCATGAGACGCCCTACACGCTCGAACAGGTGCGGCGGCTGGCGTCGTTTTCTTATGCGGCCGGCGATCAGGGCGCGGCGATTTCCAGCGGATCGTTCCTGACGCAGGGCATGATCGTCGCCCCGTGCAGCATGCGGACCCTGGCGGCGATCGCCACCGGGCAGGGCGATCATCTGATTCACCGCGCCGCGGACGTGGTGCTCAAGGAGCGCCGCAAACTGGTGCTGGCCGTCCGGGAGACGCCGCTCCATGAGATCCATCTTGAGAACATGCTGAAGCTGTCGCGGATGGGCGTTTCGATTATGCCTCCGGTGCCCGCGTTTTATCATCGTCCGGCGACGCTGGAGGAAGTGGTCGATCATACCGCGATGCGGCTGCTCGATCAGTGCGGGATTCATGTGGATGCGGCGCCGCGCTGGTCCGGCGAGATGACGGCGGTGAAATAGGGTGGGCGAGGCCAACCGCGGGCAAGCTCTGCTCGAAGAGATCGAACAGACCATTTCGGCGACGCCGGCGCTGTGGTGGCTGGGGGGGAACGCCTTCATTTTCCGGTTCGCGACGATCACGTTTTATATCGATCCGCGGATGGACGGGCCGGTCGATCCGGCCGAGGTGCGGCACGCGGATCTGATTCTTGCCACGGGCCACGATCTGGATCTGGAGGCGGTGCGGGCGATGCTTGCCGCGTCGAAGCGGGCCAAAGTTGTGCTGCCGAAGAGCGCGGCGGAGGCGGCCGGCAGGGCGGGGATCGCCTACCACCGCATGACCACGACCAACGCGGATCTGCGCATCGAATATTTCAAGGACGGCGTTTATGGCAGGGTGTACGCGGTGCCGTCGGCGCGTCCGGAGCTGGACTGGTCGCCGGAGCAGGGATACCCGCATCTGGGATATCTGATCCGCTTTGGCCGGTGGACCGTTTATCATCCGGGGAACTGCCGTATGTATCCTTCCCTTGCGCAGCGGCTGCGGCCGTTCAACGTCAGCGTCGCTCTGCTGCCGGTTGGCGGCAAGAATTTTACCGCCGGCGAGGCCGCGCAGCTTGCCTCCGCCATCGGGGCGTCCTGGATCGTGCCGATGCCGGCTCACGGCGGGGACGAAAACGATTTCGTCGCGCATCTGCTGGGGCATCGGCCGGAGCTGGCGTTCAAAGTGTTCCGGCCCGGGGGGAAGTGGGTGGTGCCGGAGGATTAATGCGCCTCAGGCCGCGATTTCGGCGGCGAGGCGCGAGGCGGTCAGCGGTGTGAGCAAAATTCCGTTGCGGAAATGGCCGTAGGCCAGCCACACATTGCCGGACGCGGCGCGGCCGATGTACGGTTCGGGAGCAAAGGGGCGAAGCCCGGTCCAACATTTGGCGGGCTGGGCGGCGGCCAGCGGCGGGAACAGCTCCGCCGCCTGGCGATGAATTTCCCTGCACGTGTCCGGATTGACCTCGGTGTTGAATCCGGCGTCTTCTTCGGTCGAGCCGGCGACGGTGAATCCGTTCGAGCGCTGGAGGATGTAGGTGTGGCCGCGGCGGCGCATGGCGCCGAGAAGGCCGGGCGCCAGATCGAATCCGATCAGATGACCTTTGATCGGCTTGACGGGCGGCATCGCGACCGGCGCGCCGCAATGCGTCACGGCGATCTGCGCGGACCAGGCTCCGGCGGCGATGACCACGGCGTCGTAATCGGCGGACTCGATCCGGTTCACCGGCTGGTTTTCCACGATGGCGACGTTCCGCGATTCGCAGGCGCGGCGCAGGGCGCGCAGAAGATCCGCCGGATCGACGAAGGCGTCCTCGGGGTAGAAAAGTCCTTCGGGCTGGAACTCGACGCGGAGGCCGCGGGCGCATTGAAACCCGGCGCGCGCCCGGGCCTGTTCCGGACTGGCGAAGTGCATGCATCCGCATTGGGCGAAGTCGATGGGGATGCCGGTTTCCGCACGCAGTTCCTCGAGGAAAGCGGGATACATGCGCATGGCCTCCAGGCCGAGATCGAACCAGACGGATGGCTTGTCGAACTCGCCGCCGGGGGAGAGCATTCCGGCTCCGGCGGAGCTGGCGCCGGAGCCGAACGGTCCGGCGTCGGCGAGAGTGACGCGCGCGCCGCGCTGCGCAAGCCGCCAGGCGGCCGCCGCCCCGATGAGTCCTGCGCCGGCGATAAAGACCCGCATCGATTTTATTGTCGCAGGGCGGCGCGCGGCCCAATGCCCGGTGGATGCGGATGCGAAAATAAAGGTATCGGGCTTCGCCAGCGAGTTTCGGAACTGCCGCAGGCACCCGGAGTGTATCTCTACAAGGACGCGCAGGGGACCGTAATCTATGTGGGCAAAGCGAAGAATCTGCGGGCGCGAGTGCGGTCGTATTTCAACGACGAGCGTCTGGCGGACGCCAAAACCGGAACGCTGATCGCCGAGGCGCGGGATATCGATTTTATCCAGGTCGATAACGAAAAAGAGGCGCTGGCGCTGGAAAATAACCTGATCAAGCAGTGGAAGCCGCGCTACAACATCCTGCTGCGCGACGATAAGACCTATCCCTACATCAAGCTGACCCGCGAAACCTATCCGCGCGTTTACGTGACGCGGAGGCTCAAAAAGGACGGATCGACATACTACGGCCCGTATTTTCCGGGGAACCTGGCGCATCGCCTGGTGCATTTCATTCACCGCCACTTCAAAGTGCCGTCCTGCAACCTCGATTTGACGCGGCGGCATACGCATCCCTGCCTGGAGTTCCACATTCACCGCTGCCTGGGTCCGTGCGTCGAGGGATTGACCACGGATGCCGAATATCAGGAGGCGGTGCGGCGCGTCCGGCTGTTTCTGGAGGGCCGCCATAAGGATCTGGCCCGCGAGTTGCGCGCGCGGGTCGAGGCCCTCAGCGCGGAGACCCGCTACGAAGAGGCGGCGGCGCTGGCGGAGCTGCTGCGAACCGTCGAGGAGATGGGCGAAAAGCAGAAAATGGCCGCGGCCGAAGGCGACGACACCGATATTTTCGGCTGCTACGCCGAGCCTCCGCTGGTCGCCGTGAATCTGTTCCATTTGCGCGGCGGGCGCATCGTGGACCGGCGGGAGTTTTTCTGGGAAGACCAGATGAGCTTCGATCCGCCGGAGTTTTTTTCCTCCCTGCTCAAGCAGCTTTACCTGGATGATCCGTATATTCCCGCCTTCATTCACGTCCCGGTGGAGTTCGAGGATTGCGCGGTTCTGGAAGAACTGCTCTCGGAAAAGCGCGGCCGCAAGGTCGAAATTCATACGCCGCGGCGCGGGCAGAAGCGGGCCCTGATGGAGCTGGTGGAGTCCAACGCCAGGCACAGCTTTGAGCAGCGCTTCCGCGTCATGAAGCCGTCCTCGCCGGCGATCCAGGAAGCTTTGCGGGACGCGCTGGGCCTGGAGGAAGCGCCGAAACGAATCGAGTGCTTCGACATCTCGCACATTCAGGGGACGGACAAGGTCGCCAGCATGGTGGTGTGGGAGGACGGGCGGATGAAGAAATCCGATTACCGGAAATTTATCATTCGCAGCGTGGAAGGCAACGACGATTTCGCGTCGATGCGCGAGGTGATCACGCGCCGCTACGGCCGGCTGAAGCAGGAGGGCGGCCAGCGGCCCGGACTGGTGCTGGTGGATGGAGGGCTCGGCCAGTTGCACGCGGCGGCGGCGGCGCTGGAAGCGCTCGGCATCACGGATCAGCCGCTGGCCGCGATCGCCAAGCGCGAAGAATGGATCTACGTTTACGGCCAGGAAGACGAGCCGGTAATTCTGGACAAATTTTCACCGGTGCTGCACCTGGCCCAGATGGTCCGCGATGAGGCGCATCGTTTCGCGGTGACGTTCCATCGCGCGCGCCGCAACGCGAGCCGGCTGCGGAGCGAATTGGGCGGGATCCCGGGTGTCGGCGAGAAGACCGTGGCCAAGCTGCTGCGGCACTTCGGCAGCCTGGAGCGGGTCCGCCAGGCCCGCGAAACCGAGATCGCCGAAGTGATCGGCCGGGCCGCGGCCAAGCGCGTGGTGGCGGGCATTTCGGCGCCGGATCCGGCCGCAAATGCCTAGAAATTTCGCGAGGAGCGAGTTAAATCGGACAAAAAATCGATGCGAACCGGATCGTTGGCTTTGAATCCGAGGGCGTACTCGACTCCGGCCGAGAGCCCGAGCACGCGCGCCGAAGCGAGTTGCAAATCGAGATAATTTTTGTTGGCGATTTGCGTCGCGTGGCAGCGCATTACGGCTTCCCAGTCGCTGATGAATTCGCCGATGTCGATGACGATGTCCGGCGACCAGGCGGTGTGACGGGTGATGGTGTAGAAGTACAAAGCGGTGATGCGGTGCGCCGGCAGATCGCGCAACAGGCCGCCGTAGCGGGCCAGGCGGCAGGCGTCCCGCGCCAGTTTCCCCAAGGCGGCGTGGTCGGGATGCTGATTTTCCGCGGGATCGGGCGCCAGGACGATTTCCGGGCGGTAACGCCGGATTTCCGCGGCGATCTTGAGGCGGTTGGCCGGGGAGGGTTGCAGATGGCAGTCGCCGCCGAAATCCCAAAAATCGATGGAAGCGCCGATCAGGCGCGCGGCCTGGCGCGATTCGGCCTCGCGAATTTCCGGCGTTCCCGCCGATCCGGCTTCGCCGCGCGAGAAAACAATCATCCGCGCTTCATTGCCGCGGCGGATTTCCTTGATCAGCGCCGGCGCGCAGCCGAATTCGATATCGTCCGGGTGAGCTCCAAGCGCGAGAATTTTCACCCGATCACCCGCGCGTACATCCGTTCATAAATCGGAATAATTTTCGACGTGCAGTAGCGCGTCTCGGCGGTTCTCCGGGCGGCGGCGGAAATTCGCGCATAAAGGCCATCATCGGTGAGCAACTCGATGGCCCGCGCCGATTGAGCCGCGATGTCGCCGACGGGCTCGACATAGCCATCGACGCCGTGCGTGATCAGCTCCGCTACGCCGCCGGTTTGGGTCGCCACCGGCGGAACCGCGCAGGCCATCGCTTCGAGCGCGGCGAGCCCGAACGCTTCCATTTCGCTGGGCAGAAGCAGAACGTCGGCTTCGGGGATGAGCCGTTCGATATGATCGCGCTTGCCCAGAAATTCGACGTGCCCGGCGAGTCCCAGTTCGCAGGCCAGCGATTCGGCGGGGCCGCGCTCGGGACCATCGCCGGCCATCAGCAGCCGCGCATCCACGTGCTTGCGGACTTCCTTCAAAATCCGGATGCAATCGGCCACCCGCTTCACCGGCCGGAAGTTGGAGATGTGCAGGAGCGTGGCGCGCTTCGGCCGCGGCCGGCCGGGCTGGTAGAGATCGCAGTTGACGAAGTTGTGGATCACTTCGACTTCTTTTGAAATTCCGAAAAAATCCGCGGTCTTCTTGCGCAGATACTCGCTGATGGTGGTGACGGCGTCGGACTGCTCGATGGAAAATTTCGTGATCGGGAAATAGGAGCGGTCCATTCCCACCAGGGTGATGTCGGTGCCGTGCAGCGTGGTCACGAAGGGCAGGCGGCGATTCGCGGTCATCTGCTTGGCCAGCAGCGCGGCGATAGAATGCGGAATCGCGTAGTGGACGTGCAGCAGGTCAAGCCCATAGACAGCGGCGACCTCGGCCATGCGCGAGGCGAGCGCGAGACAGTACGGCGGGTAATGAAACAGCGGGTAATTGGAAACCTCGACTTCGTGATAATGAATGCGCGGAATGGCGGTATCCAGACGAATCGGGTTGGCGTAGCTGATGAAATGCACGTCATGGCCGCGCGCGGCCAGCTCCATGCCGAGCTCGGTGGCGACGATGCCGCTGCCGCCGTAGGTCGGATAGCAGGTGATTCCGATCTTCACGAATTCGATGCGCCGAAGCCGCCGCCGCTTTCGAACGCGCTCCACCGCCGCCGCACCTCATCGAAATGCCGCCGGCGGCCGGCTGAGGCGAGGTTAACGGCCGCTGACCCAATCCATTCCATCGGGACCCTTGCCGGTTTGGATGCGCCTGGCCAGCTCCAGGGTGCGAAGATCGACCACGCCGACAAAATTATCCGGAGTGGCGGCGACATACGCCTTGGAGCCGTCGGGCGAAATCAGAATTCCGGCGATTCCGCTGCCGATCTTGATCGTCTTGATCTCCTTGCGTGAAGCGGCGTCGAGGACCAGCAGATTGCCGGTGTTCAGGTCGGAGATGAGAACGCGCTTGCCATCCGGGGTGAATTTCAGGCGGTTGGAGCGCCTGGCGCTGACCGGAAAGGTGCGCGTGACGCGCTTTTCGGCGACGCTGACGGTCGAGACGGTCTGATCGCCGGCGTTGGCGGCCCAGAGCTCGCGTTCGTCCGGCGAAAGATCGAATCCCTCGGCGCCGCGGCCGACCGGCACCACGGTTTGGCGCCAGTCATTGGCGCCGCGCTCAAAGATCGAGATGCTGCCGGACTGGATGTTCGCCGTAAAAATTCGGCTGCCGTCTTTGCTGAGCGCGATCATGTGGGTGCCGTCCTGGCCGGTGCCCAGAATCCAGTCGACGCGATCGGCTGCGGGATCGTAGCGGCCGATGGTTTTGCTTCCCTCGCAGGTGAAATAAACCTTGCCGCCGGCGGCGAACAGGCCATGGGGCCGCGTTTGCGGCGAGAGATCGGCGCGATGCACTTCCTTGAAGGTCGCGATATCGATGACGGACAGAGTATGGCCGGGCTGCTGGCCGGTCCCGTAGTTGCTGGCCACGGCGTACTTGCCGTCGGTGGTTGAGACGACCTCGTGCGGGCCCTCGCCGGTCGGGCCGCGGCCCAGGACTTTACCGGTGGCGGGATCGACGACCGCGACGTTGCCTTCCTTATTGAGGACCAGCAGTTGGGCGGAGGCGGTGAGGGCGAAGCTGAGAATTGCGGTGAAAAATCCAGCGCGGTTCATGGTCACCTCTTATGCCCGGAGGCATCCACTAATCTATCAATCCGCGAATCAGGACGGCGGGATGCTGCGCCGCAAGGCCCGCCAGATCGGCGATCTGATGGCGGCAGGAGGTCCCGGGGGCAACGACGGCGTCGCGCTCGCCGTACGATTTCAAAGCGGGCAGCAGTTTGCGGTTCGCGATCGCGACGGAGACGTCGTAGTGCGATTTGGCGTAGCCGAACGAGCCAGCCATTCCGCAGCAGCCGGCGTCGAGGTCCACCACGCGGGCGCCGGGAATGCGCGAAAGCAGCGCGATCGAGTGTGGCAGAAGGCCCATTGATTTTTGATGACAGTGGCCATGCAGGAGAATTTTTCCGGGTCCGGGTCGGAGCTTCAGGCCGAGCGTGGCGGCGAACTCTTCAAACAGCATGCACGCTTGGCCGACGATTTGCCCGCGCTTTTGCTGGTCGCCGCGGACCAGCGACGGCGCGTCTTCCTTGACCGCGGAAAGACAGCTCGGCTCGCAGAACAGGATTTTTTCGCCGCGCTCGGCGGCCGGGAAAAGGCCATCGATCAGGCGAGCGGCTTGGGCGCGGGCTTGCTTGAGCAGTCCCTTGGAGATGAGCGGCCGCCCGCAGCAGGCGGGGCGAACCACCTTCACGCGGAGGCCGGCGCGCTCCAAAATTTCGACCGCGGCGATGCCGATCTCCGGTTCGAAGAAGTTGGTGAAGGTGTCGTTGAACAGCGCCAGATCGCCTTCCTGGCGCGCGCGGGCCCATTTCGCAAACGTGGACCGCTTCCACCGCGGGAGCTTTCTCCGCGGATCGACGCCCAGCAGATTTTTGTTCAGAGCGCTGTCGGCGATCCAGTTTGAAACCGGCGCGAACCGGCTGCCCCATTCGCTCAGCGCGGCGATGCCGCCCAGCGCGCGGTCGGCCAGCGGCGTGCCGTGGCGGGCGTGGTAATCGGCGAGAAATTCGCTCTTAAATCTGGCCATATCGACACCGACCGGGCACTCGGACTTGCAGGCGCGGCACTCCAGGCAGAGATCGAGGACGCTGTAGACGCCTTCATCGCCGAGGCCGGATTCGTTGAGCTTGCCGGAGATCGCCAGCCGCAGAACGTTGGCGCGCCCGCGCGTTGAATCGGCTTCCTCGCGGGTCGCCATATAAGAAGGACACATCGTTCCGGCGAGTTTTTTGCGGCAGGCGCCTACGCCGCTGCACATTTCGACCGCTCCGGCCAGGCCGCCGTATTCGGAAAAGTCGAAAAATGTTTCGGGATCCGCGGCGCGATAGCCCGGGCCGAAGCGGAGATTCGAGGCAAGCGGGGGCGCATCGACGATCTTTCCCGGATTGAACAGGCCGTGGGGATCGAAGGCGCGTTTGATTTCGCGAAAGGCTTCGTAGAGCGCGCCGCCGTACATGCGGCGCATGAAAGGACTGCGGACCAGCCCGTCGCCGTGCTCACCCGAAAGCGCGCCGCCGTATTCGCAGACCAGCTCGGCGACCTCGTTGGCGATGGCCTCAAATTTCGCCACGCCGCCGGCCGTCTTCATGTTGATGACGGGGCGCACGTGCAGGCATCCGACGCTGGCGTGGGCATAAACGCCGGCCGTCGTGCCGTGCGATTCGATGATTTTCAGAAAGCGGGCGATAAAGGGGCTGAGACGCTCCGGATCGACGGCGGTGTCCTCGACGAACGGAATCGATTTGGCGTCCTCCTTCATTGCCATCGACAGTCCGAGCGCGGATTCGCGAAGGCTCCACAGACGAAGCTGCCGCGCCGGATCGGTTTCCTGGCGATAGAAGGTGCCGAGCTTCCGGGCGCGCAGATCCGCTTCGAGGGCCGCCAGGCGGGGCGGAAGATCGGCTTCCTGGTCGGCGTAAAACTCGACGCAAAGCGTTGCGGCGGGATCGCCTTCAATGAACATCTTGCGGATTTGATCGAGCGCGGCGTTCTGGCGAGTGTTGTCGAGAATCGCCTTATCCATCACCTCAACGGCGGAGGGTTGATGGCGCAGAATCGCGGGCGTGGCCGCCAGCGATTCGAGCAGATCCGGGAATCCGATGACCATCACGGCTTTGGCCTTAGGCAGCGGAACCAGCTTCAGCTTCGCTTCGAGCACGGCGCCGAGCGTGCCTTCGCTGCCGACCATCATTCTGGCGAGGTTCACCGGCCCTTGGACAAAGCAGTTCAGGTTATAGCCGCCGACCCGGCGCACGATTTTGGGATAACGGCGCTCGATTTCTTCGGCATGCTCGCGCGCCAGCCGCAGCACGGTTTCATAGCAGCGGGCTTCAAGCGAATCGCCCTGCGGGACTTGATCGCGTCCGATTTCGCGGAAGTGGACGACGCTTGCGTCGGACAAGGCCACGGTTTGTTCGAGCACGTGATGAAGCGTGGTCCCGTACAGGACGCTGCGCGCGCCCGCGGAATTGTTGGCCATCATGCCGCCGATGGTGGCCCGGCTGGCGGTGGAGATATCGGGCGCGAAGCGAAGGCCGTGGGGAGCGAGCCGCGCGTTGAGCTCGTCGAGCACGATGCCGGGCTCGACGCGCGCCCATTGTTCTTCGGCGTTGAATTCGAGAAGGCGGTTAAAGTACTTGGAAGTGTCGAGGATGATCCCTTCGCCGATCGCCTGGCCGGCCTGCGAAGTGCCTCCGCCGCGCAGGGTGATGGAGCAGCGATGCTCGGCGCAGATTTTGATGGTATTCAGGATATCCTCGCGATGGCGCGGAATCACCACGCCGAGCGGCCGGATCTGATACACGCTGGCGTCGCTGGAGTACAGGGCCCGGGAGATTTCGTCGAAGCGGACTTCGCCGGCGACGGCCCGCTGGAGGTCGCGCCGGAGGGCGGAGATTTGCGTTGCTGAGGTCACGGGCGGAACCCTGTGAGCCAGTATGACCGAAGCGGAGCGGCCGGGCCATAATGGTTCGTGCTCCCTATATCGGAGGTGCCGACCCCGGCGCTGCTTCTCGACCTTGAGCTGTTTGAGAAAAACCTCGGGCGCATGGCGGCGCGGGCGCGGGAGTGCGGGAAAAATCTTCGCCCGCACGCCAAGGCGCACAAATGCCCCGAAATCGCCCGCCGCCAGACCGGCGCCGGCGCCTGCGGAATCTGTGTAGCCACCGTCGCCGAGGCGGAGGTGATGGCGAGGGCCGGGATCACGGATATGCTGCTCACTTCGCCGCTCGGCGAACCGGCCAAGGCGATTCGCGCGGCGCAAACCGGGGCGATGGTGGTGGTCGATCATCCGTGTCAGGTCGCCTGGTACGCGTCGTCGAAACGCCCGATCGACGTGCTGGTGGATTTGGATGTGGGCGATCACCGGACCGGAGCGCGTTCGGTCGGGCAGGCGCTGGAGATCGCGCGCGAAATCGATCGCGCGCCGAACCTGCGGCTGCGCGGCCTTCAGGCTTATTCCGTCAGCGGATCGCACGCGGGTCCCCGGGGGCGGCGGAAAAATTCGGAGGCCACGTTTGCGAAAGCGGCGGAGGCGCGCGATGCTTTTAAACGCAGCGGCTTTTCGACGGAAATTCTTTCCGGCGGCAGCACCGGGACCTGGGAAGTGGATCTCACTCTTGCCGGGCTGACGGAATTTCAAGCGGGATCGTACGCGCTGATGGATCTGGCGTATCGCAGGCTGGGGATCGATTTTGCAAACGCGCTGACGGTGCTGGCCACGGTAATCAGCGCGAACCATCGGGGATTTGCGACGGTGGATGCAGGCTACAAGGCGTTTTCGACCGACCGGCCGTTTCCACCCGAGCCCGTCAACCTCCCCGGCGCGAAATACCGGTTCGCCGGGGATGAGTTCGGAATCGTCGAGCAGGACGGCCTGCGGGCCGGCGACCGGATCGAGTTTCTTCCGCCGCACGTCGATCCGACGGTGAATCTCTACGACCGCATCTATGTCCGCCGCGGCGAACGGATCGAGGACGTCTGGCCGATTATGGATCGTGCGCGATGCTGAACCGGCCCACTCGAGTCCGCCATCTGGTCTTAGCGATGACCATCGCGGTGTACATGATCACCTACATGGACCGGGTGGTGATCTCCAACGCCGCGCCTGTGATCCGCAAGGATCTGGGATTTTCGCTGGTCACCATGGGCTGGATTCTGGCGAGCTTTCGCTGGAGCTACGCGCTGTTTCAAATCCCCGGCGGATGGCTGGGGGACCGCATCGGGCCGCGGCGCGCGCTGGCCCTGATCGTCACCTGGTGGAGCCTGTTTACTTCGGCGACCGCGCTGGCCTGGAGCGCGGCGTCCATGATCGCGATTCGCTTCTTGTTCGGTATCGGCGAGGCGGGCGCGTTCCCCATCGCCACGCGGTCGCTTTCGCGGTGGCTGCTGCCGGGCGAGCGCGGCTTCGCGCAGGGGATCACCCACGCCGGCTCGCGGCTGGGCGCAGCGCTGACGCCTCCGCTGGTGGTTTTCCTCATTGCCCGGTTCGGATGGCATGCCGCTTTCTACGCCTTTGGCGCCCTGGGGATCGCCTGGTCGGCGCAGTGGTTCGGCTGGTATCGGGATACGCCGGCGGAGCATAAAGGCGTGAACGCGGGCGAGCGCGAGCTGATTCAATCCGCGGTGGGCCCGCAGCGGCCCCGCGGCGCGCCGGTGCCCTGGCGCAAGATCCTGGCCAGCCCCGTGCTGTGGAATTTGAGCGCGATGTACTTCTGTTACAACTACGCCCAGGCCACCTATCTCGACTGGTTCCCGACCTATCTGCGCGAATATCGCCGGTATACGCTCGCGCAGATGGGATTTTACGCCATGCTGCCGCTGCTGGCGGCCACTCTCGGCGACCTGGCCGGCGGCTGGCTTTCCGATACTCTGTTGCGGCGCACGGGCCGGATCAATTTCTCGCGGCGCAGCGTGGCGATCGCCGGATTTTTAATCGGCGCTTTCTCCATTCTGCCGGCGGCGCTCACCAGCAATCCGCAACTGTCGGTGATCTTCAGTTGCTTCGCGTTTTTCGGGATCGAGGTCACCGTCGGCGTTTCCTGGGCGATCCCGCTGGATGTGGGCGGAGACTGCGCCGGATCGGTTTCCTCGGTCATGAATATGTGCGGTAATATAGGAGGCGCAATTTCGCCCACCGCGCTGGCGTATCTGGTGAAGGCGTACGGCTGGAACGCGCCGTTTCTGGTCACCTCGGCGCTGTGTGTGGCGGGCGCGGCGTTTTACGGGCGAATCGATGCCGGCAGGAGGATGAGTTTATGAGGATCAATCCTGACAAATGCGTGGCCTGTGGCAATTGCACCTATATCTGCCCGATGGGAGCGATCTACATCGACCCGCGGATCCAGCGTGCGACCATTAACCGCGAGGAGTGCGTGGAATGCTACTCCTGCTACAACGGCCTGAGCCAGGAGCATCTGAACCCGTCGTTTGTCCGCTTCGTTCGCAAGACATTTCAGATGATGCGCATCCGCTTCGATCCGGAGCCGGACGTTTGTCCCACCGGCGCCTTCGAACCGGACGAGCTGAGCTGGCCGCGCCTGGTGCGCCGCGCGTTTTCCGATCCCCGCGTGCCGCATGAATCCACCGGCGTGCACGGCCGCGGGACCGAAGAAGTCAAGACCAACGACGTGAGCGGGCGGGTGAAGCTGGGCGAGGTGGGATTCACCATCGAGTTCGGCCGCCCCGGCGTCGGCGTGCGTTTCCGCGATATTGAAAAGATGAGCACGGCGCTGGCGCGCGCCGGCGTGGCCTTTGAGAAGAGGAATCCGGTGACCTCGCTGATGAGCGACGAGAGCAAGGGCGAGATTCGCGCCGATATTCTCGACGAAAAGGTTCTCTCGGCGATCCTCGAAATTAAGGTTCCGGTTTCACGCACCGAGGAGATCATCCGCCTGGTGTGGGAGGTCGAAAAGCAGATCGACAGCCCGGTGGCGCTGGGCGTGGGCGCGCGGTGCGACGAGAACGGCGAGGAAAACGTGGTCGCTCCGATTCTCGAAAAGCTCGGCTACAAGCTGGAGCGCGCCAAAACGAACATCGGACTGGGCCGGGTCACGAATGTCCAGACTTCGGAGCAGCAGGCGCGGGAACCGGTGGGGGCGCGCTCATGACGAACACACTCCATCGATTCGGGCCGGCGGAAAGCTTTCGCGACGATTACGTGGTTTTCGCGATTTCCAGCCGCGGAAAAAACGATCAGGGCGCGCTGCCCAAGCTGCGGCGGTTTCTCGAAATGGCGCTGCCGTTCAATCCGGTGAACCTGGGCGACGCGGTCCACGGCGGCGCGCTCCGTCCCTGCAAGAATATGAAGCCGACTTCGCACTGGAGGCGCGAGGCCAAGCCCGATTTTCAGGCGGTGATCGACGGCCTTGATTCTCCGTGCACGGTCGCGGCGGTTTTCGACAATCGCGTGGCCGCCGAGGACTTCGTCAAGGCGGTTCGCCAAGCCGATCTTGGCCTGAGCATCAACATTTCGACCTCCATCGAAGGCGCCGAGCAGTGCTGTTTCGCGGCGGGGATTCCGCGCCACAGCGTGGGCTACTCGCTGGGCTTTGAAGGAAAGACGGAACGGCTTCCGGAAGCCAACGTGATGATGCTTTCCACCATGTGCGGCCACGGCATGGTGAGCCATTCGCTGGCCAAGAAGATGATCGATTGGGTGAAGGAAGGCCGGCGCACGCCGGAGCAGGCTGCGACGTATCTGACCCGCTTCTGTTCCTGCGGGATTTATAATCCCACGCGCGCCCGCCGGATCCTGGAAGCCGCCGCGCGCGGAGAACCGGCGTAAGCGCCGGGTTCGCCTCTAGGATCGCGTAAGAGGACGGCGCTCGGCCGCCGGCGGAAGCGTCTCTTTATAGCGCCGGCTGGCGCGAAAGACGAAAAGATAGCTGCCCAGAATGCCGCCGCAGAACAGCTTCACCACTTCCGCGCCGAAATAAACCTGCTGGAGCGCCCAATACCGCGCCAGGGCCCCGGCGTCCGCGCTGCCCGGCGGGAAATCGGTTTCCCGTCCCTGGTAGATCAGCTCGGGACCGATGCGCAGTTGGAACAGCACCACCAGCAACATGATCCCGCACAGCACCAGCGGCATCACCCGTTTTTGCGTCGCCAGGGCCAGGCACGCCAGCAGCGCCAGCGCCAGCGGGAGCTGCGCTTCCATCCAGCGCGTGGTGGCCAGGCGCGTCTGTTCGGCCGCCGCGTGGCGTAGCAGCGCGCTGGTCTGATCCCATCCGAGCTGCTGGAGGATCCTCGCCACCGGCGCGGCGGGCGACGTCATCACCAGCGCCGGCGTGCGAAGGTTCTCCACGGTGATAAAGGTCATCAGCAGACAGCCGGCCATCCAGGCGCCCAGCAGGAACGCAGAGATTCGGCGGGTGTGCACTTTAGGTTAGTGTCGCAGAAAAATAAGATCCGCGCCGCGCCCGGACTGGCGATGGGGCGCGCGCCTGCGCCGCTGAGCCTTCCCGCCCCCGCTGCTTCGCACATCGGCTAGCCTAGTAGGATGAAATTGGCGGAACTGGCGGCCGCCCTGGGATGCGAGCTGCGCGGAGCGGGCGAGCTGGAAATTTCCGGCGTGGGCGGAATCGAAACCGCCGGCTCAAATGAGCTCACCTTCTTGTCCAATCCGAAGTACGCGCACAAGTTGAAGCGGACGCGCGCCGGCGCGGTGCTGGTTCCGCGGGCGATGGAAGGGCTCGCCTCGGCCCAACTGATCTCCTCCAATCCTTATCTCGATTTTGCGCGCGCGCTGGCCATGTTTTACCAGCCTCCGCGCCCCCGCCCCGGAATTCATCCGCTGGCCAGCGTGGCCGGCTCGGCGCGCATCGGCGAAAACGCTTCGATCGGCGCCTTCGCGGTGGTCGGCGAAAACGTGGTGATCGGAAAGAACGCGGTGCTGCATCCCCATGTGGTGATTTACGAAGGCGCGCGCATCGGCGACGATTTCTACGCGCATGCCCACGCCGTGATTCGCGAATTCTGCCGCATCGGCGACCGGGTGACGCTGCAAAACGGAGTCATCATCGGCGGCGACGGATTCGGCTTCGCCCGGCGCGCCGACGGAAGCCACTTCAAAATTGTGCAAAGCGGCATCGCGGTGATCGAAGACGACGTCGAAATTCAAACCCTGACCTCGGTGGACCGCGCCACTTTCGGGGAAACGCGCGTGCGGCGCGGCGCGAAAATCGACAGCCTGGTGCAGGTGGGCCACGCCTGCGAGGTTGGCGAGGACAACATCATCTGCGCGCAAACCGGCCTGGCCGGCTCCACGATCCTGGAAAAGAACGTTCTGCTCGCCGGGCAGGTGGGCGTATCCGGCCATCTGACGATCCATCAGAACGCGGTGGTTTACGCGCAGAGCGGCGTGGGCGGCGACGTCGAGGCGGGAGCGGTGATGAGCGGGTCGCCGGCGTTCGCCGCGCGCGACTGGCTGCGCGCCGTAACCGCCTTCCCCAAACTGCCGGAAGTTTTAAAGACAATGCGACAATTGGAGCATCGATTGGCGGAGTTGGAAAAACAAACAAATGGACCCCATCAACCATGAAGATCGCGGCGGCCATCCGCTGCTGGCTTATAAGAATGAAAAGTTCCTGGACAGCCCCGACGCGCGTTCGCTGCGCATTTTAAGCGAATATTTGTATCCGTTGTCGCACTTCCGCCGCGAAAAAGTGCAGGATACGGTGGTGTTTTTTGGATCGGCGCGGACCCGCGAGGACGGCCCCAACGCCCGCTATTATCACGATGCGCGCGAACTGGCGCGGCGCGTGACGGAGTGGTCCAACGGCCTGGCCAACTCCGCGCGGCGGTTCGTGATTTGCAGCGGCGGCGGACCGGGGATCATGGAGGCGGCCAACCGCGGCGCGCACGACGCCGGCGGCAAGACCATCGGCCTGAACATCGGCCTGCCGTTCGAGCAGCGGCCGAATCCGTTCATCTCTCCGGAGCTGTGCTTCGAATTTCATTACTTCTTCATGCGCAAATTCTGGTTTGCCTATCTGGCCAAGGCGCTGGTTGTGTTTCCCGGCGGCTTCGGAACGCTGGACGAGCTGATGGAAATCCTCACCCTGGTGCAGACCCAGAAACTGCTGAAGAAGATGGTGGTGCTGCTTTACGGCTCCCCGTTTTGGAAGGAGATTTTGAACTTCGAGGCGCTGGCGCGCCACGGCATGATCGCTGCCGAGGATCTGACGCTGTTCCAGATGGCCGACGACGTGGATACCGCGTTTCAATTGCTGGAGGCCGGCTTGACCAAGTATTATCTGGAGCCGGACCGCGAAAAGGAGACGCCCGCCATCGCCAAATCGAGGGTGTAGGTGGCTGCCCGTCCGCCAGAAGCTGTCCGCGCCGTCCTCGACTGGACCGGCCGTATCGGCGTCGTCTTTCTGGTCCTGCTGATGGCCGAAGTGGTGGTTTCCTGGGCCGCGCCGTCCAGCGGCTGGGCGGTGATCATCGAGCTGGCGCTGGCCGCCGCCACCGTCTGGCTGGCGATTCGCGTTCTGCGGCGCGCCGCCGGATACGCGGTGTGGCGGCTGCGGAACCGGCTGCTGGTGACTTATCTGTTTATCGCCGCGGTGCCGATTCTGCTGATCGTCTCGCTGGCGGTCACCGGCGCGGAATTTCTGGCGCGGCAGATCGCCGTCTACCTGGTCACCAGCGAGCTGGACCGCCGCGTCGAAGCGCTCGAATCGGCGGCGCAAAGCGTGGTCCGCAGCCGTCCTCAGGACCGGCCCGCCGTGATCCAAGGCATGATCGATCTTTTCTATCAGGAACGCTATCCCGGAATCGAGCTGGTGATGCGCGATGCCGGACGGACGTTCCGCTATCCGCCCGGCGCGGCCCAGATCTCCCCGCCGGAGGGATGGCCCGCCGGCGGCGGGATCCTGCGGCGGGAGGACCGCTTCTATCTTTCTTCTTATACCCGGATGCCGCAGGGCGACATTCTGGTGACCGCTCCGCTGACCCGCGAAATTCTTGCCAGCCTGGCGCCCCATCTGGGGGCGATCGATTTCGTCGAGGAGGCGGGCCGGCGGGAGCGGCTGGTGGGAACCAGCGGCGGAGAACTCCCGCCGCCGGTCAACCGCCTGGACCGCGAAATCTCCTGGTTTGCGACGATTCCCATCACCGACTGGAACCAGCCGGGCGTGCGGCGCGCCGCCGTCATGCAGGTGCGCTCGCGCGTCTCGGCGGTGCTCGGCGCGGTCTTCAACCGGCGCGCCGACATTTCCCAGGGCTGGCTGGAAATTATGCTGATCATCGGCAGCATCGTTTTCCTGATCGTGGAAATCATCTCGGTCATCATCGGAATCACCATGACCCGGACCATCACCGGCGCGGTGCATCGGCTGTACGAAGGAACGCAGAAGATGATCCAGGGCGATTTTTCCTACCGCATCGAAGTGGACGGGAAGGATCAGCTTGCGGAGTTGAGCCGTTCGTTCAATTCGATGACGGAAAATTTGCAGCGACTGCTGGCCGTCGCCAAGGAAAAGGAACGGCTGCAATCGGAGATCGAAATCGCACGCGAGGTGCAGAGCCAGCTTTATCCGCGCGCGGTTCCGAAAACCGAAACGCTCCGCCTGATGGCGGTCTGCCAGCCGGCGCGCATGGTTTCCGGCGACTACTACGATTACGAAACGGTCTGCGGCAAACAGATCGCGCTGGCGGTGGGCGACGTGGCGGGCAAGGGGATCTCCGCGGCGCTGTTGATGGCCACGCTGCAAAGCTCGTTGAGGACTCAGCTTCAGAGCTGGGACTGGATGGCGCGGAACGGAGGCGCGCACCGGGTTTCGCCCTCGCGCCTGGTCAGCCGCCTGAACAATCAGCTCTACACCTACACGTCGCCGGAGAAGTATGCGACCCTCTGCCTGGGCGTCTTCGACCAGGCCAGCGGATCGTTTTCCTACACCAACGCCGGCCACTTGCCGCCGCTGCTGTTTCGCGGCGGCCAGGCGCGGCGGCTGGACGTGAACGGCACCGTGGTCGGCGCGTTTCCCTTCTCGACCTATGAAGAAAGCTGCATCGACCTGGAAACGGGCGATCTGCTGGTCTGTTACACCGACGGCATCACCGAGCCGGAAAACGAATACGGAGAGATGTTCGGCGAGGAGCGCTTAATCGATCTGATCACCAAAAATTCGCATCGCAGCGAGGAGCAGATCATCGAGCTGGTGCTCGAAAGCGTGCGCCAGTGGACCGCCTCCGAGGAGTTGCAGGACGACATGACCATCCTGATGGCGCGGCGGATCTAGATCAGGATCTTCGCGAGCCGGGCGGCTTGATCGGCGAACCGGTTGGCGGCGGCGAACTCGCGCGCCGCCCGCGACATCGCGCCGCGGCGCTCGCTGGCGAGCATGGCTTGAATGGCGGACCGCAGTTGATCCGGCGCGACGACCGCGCCGAACTCCTCCCGCATCACCGATCTCGCCCCGGGAGAATCGAGACAGACGGCCGGCACGCCCGCCGCCAGCGCTTCGAGGAGCGTCAAGCCGTAGCTTTCATAGCGCGACGGGAAAATGTAGAGATCGGCGAGAGCGAAGAAGGCCCGTTTCCGTTCGCCGGTGACGTGGCCGGGGAAAATTACGCGGGTATTGCGCAATCGCGCGGCGATTTTGCGCAATTTTTGCTCAAATTTGCGTCCTTGCATATATGCCGCGGCTCCACAGATGAACACCCACAGATCCGGCGGGTCCCAATCGAGCAGCGATTCAAGCAGCAGATCCTGGCCCTTTTCCGGCGAAATGCGGCTCAGCGTAAGCAACACTCGCGCGCCCTCGGGGATGCCGAACTCCTGGCGCAGAATACCGGCCGGCGGCGCGGGCGAATCCTCCCAGGCGCCCCACGGCAGCACGTGGATTTTTTCAGGCGCGCATTCCGGATAGCAGCGCAATAAAACATCGCGCATTCCCGCGGACGGGACGATCAGGCCGCGCGAGTGGCGGACGCTCGCCTCCTGTTTTTCCCAGATCAGGCGGGTGATTGGCGGAAGGAGCGGACGCAGGCGGCGGTACCAGCGAACCGTGGTTTCGGGCGCGATTCGATTGCGTCCGTAAATTGCCGCGACATAGGCTACCACATCGACGTGATAGATGGTGAAGACGCGAAAGCCGGCCCGGCCGAGCGCGGCGAAATCGGGTCCTTCCGAGATATCGTTGCTGAGGACGGTGGTGGCGGCGGGATCGTGCCTTAGAATTTCCCGGGTGGCCGCGCGCTCGAAGGCGCGGCAGAAATCGGCGTAATCGCGTTCTCCGAAGCGGACCAGATCGGCTCCGCGGGGCGCCGCCGGGCCGAGAATGGAGGGCGTGATCAGACGAAATTCGAACGGCCGCGTGCGCGACCATTCCTCCACCAACCGGTCGCAAACCGCCGCTCCGCCGCCCAACGGGACGGCTTCCCGCGCAAATCCCCCATGCGCGGCCGTGTACAGGATCGCCGGCCTGCCCGCGGCTTGCGGCATCTCTAGGCCCGGCGCGGCTTGGAGCGGCCGTTCACGCGATCGCCTCCAGCTCCGCCGACAACTCCTCCCACTCCGCCACGCGCGACTCCAGTTCGCCGCGCCGCGCCGCGACCAGCTCCGTCAGCCGCAGCGTTTCTTCCACGGTTTTGAACTCCGCCAGTTCCGCCTCATGCCGGGCGATCTCGGATTCCAGCGAGGCCACCTGCCGCTCCACTTCGCGCAACCGGTCCTGAAGTTTTTTCACCTTCATCGGATTGGCGCGCTTCTTGTTTCCCTCGGCAACCGGCGGAGCCGCCGCGGCAGGAGCCGCGCTTTGCGCCGCCGCGGCGGGAGCCTGCCCGCCCTGCTTGCGCCACAGATAATCCTCGTAATTTCCGGCGTAATCGTGAACGTGTCCGTCCTCGATCTCGAAGATCCGCGTCGCCAGATTGTCGATGAAATACCGGTCGTGGGAAACAAAGACCACCGTTCCCGAATATTTCTTCAGAGCCTCCAGCAGCACGTCCTTGGCGCGCATATCCAGGTGGTTTGTGGGTTCATCCAGCAGCAGAAAATTCGACGGCGCCAGCAGAATCTTGGCCAGCGCGTAGCGGTTCCTTTCCCCGCCGGACAGTACGCCGATTTTCTTAAACACCTCATCGTCGCTGAACAGGAAGCATCCGAGCAGCGTCCGCAGCTCGGTGGTCGTCGCCGACCGCGAGGCCCTGCCCAGATCGTCGATCAGGCGCGCGTTCGGATCGAGCTCCTTATATTGGTCCTGCGCGAAATAATCCGGCAGCGCATTGTGCCCCAGCGTATAGGAGCCGCTGGTCAACGGCTCCACTCCGGCCAGCAGCTTGATGAGGGTCGATTTTCCCGCGCCGTTCACGCCCACCAGCGCGATCCGGTCGCCGCGTTCAATGATAAAGCTGGCGCCGCTGAAAACCAGCTTGTCGCCGTAGCTTTTGGAAACGTCCTTGAACTCGGCGACAATCCTTCCGCTCGGCTTGGGCTGCGGAAAGGAAAAGTGAATGGTGTGTTCCTCGGGCGGGATCTCGATCCGCTCGATTTTTTCCAGTTCCTTGATTCGCGATTGCACCTGCCGCGCCTTGGTCGCCTGATAGCGGAAGCGGTTGATGAACGCCTCAAGCTGCTCGATCCGCTCCCGCTGATTGCGGTAGGCCGCCTCGAGCTGGCTGCGCCGCTCCGTTTTCTGGCGCAGATAGGAGTCGTAATTTCCCGAATAAAAATGGATCTGCTTGTTCCAGATCTCGACGGTTTTATTGACGGTGACGTCCAGGAAATAGCGGTCGTGCGAAATGAGCACGTAGGCGTACGGATAATTCGCCAGATACTGTTCCAGCCAGTTTCGAGCCTCCAGATCGAGATGATTGGTCGGCTCATCGAGCAGCAGCATGTTGGGCTTTTCGAGCAGCAATTTCGCCAGCGCGATGCGCATCTGCCAGCCGCCGGAAAAATGCTCGGTGCGGCGGGTCCAGTCCTCTTTCCGGAAGCCGAGGCCATCGAGCACCGTGCCCACCTGCGCCTCCCTCGCGTAGCCGTCGCGGTTCCGGAATTCGGTATCGATGTGATGCAGCCGGTCCGCCGCCGCGGCGTATTCCTCGCTCTCCGGGTCGAGCTTGGCGATGGCCTCGTGCAGCGACTCCATCTCGCGCTCCATCTCATGCAGGCCGGCAAAGACGCTCATGCACTCGTCGAATATGGTGCGTCCGGAAAGCGTCAACCCGTCCTGCGGCAGATATCCCTGCGTGATCCCTTTCATGAACGTGATCGTGCCGTAGTCGAGCGGCTCCATTCCGCCGATGATTTTGAGCAGCGTCGATTTTCCCGTGCCATTGGCCCCCACCAGGCCGGCGCGCTCCTTGGGCGTGATGAGCCAGTCGCAATTTTCAAAAAGAAGTTTATGGCCGAAACGTTTCCCGGCGCCGGAGAGTTGGATCATCGTGGATTCGAAGCCAGGCGGACCCAGGCGGATCCGCCCTCGCCCGCCGGCCTCATATTTCATCATCCCCGGTGGCGGGACTCTGGATCAAGCGCCGGTCATTCAGGGCGCGGGCTTGGGGCATCGGGGGGCGCGGCGCCCGCGCGGCGAGCCGCGGCGGCGGCTCCAGCCGCCTTCACTTCGCCGGCGGATAATAAGGGGCGTGCGACATCGGCGACGGAAGCCCGTCCGCCGTATCCGGCTCCATAAATTCCGAGCGGGTGCCGTCGGGATCGAAAAAGTTGCCCTGCCATTTATGATTCACACCGGTGTGCGCTTCCTGCTGCGCCGCGCGGGCATAATCCTTCCAGGCCGGCTTGGCCTTCACGAACTCGACCGCCTTCGCCATGTCGTCCACCAGCAGCGCGATGTGCCCGCCGCCCAACGCTGGGCCTTTCTGGCCCGCCGATGAGCCGTGTGACAGGCTCCACTCGATGTAATCGTCGCCTTCGGGCAGCTTGAGATTGGAAAGATTCGCGTACAGCGGGCCGGGCGGCGGAGCTTTCTTGGTCTTGGCCCCCAGGGCCGACATCGACGGATCCGCGCGCCAGAACTCGCGCAGCGAAAATCCTTTCAGATAAAAATCCGCAGTCTCCTGCTTGGTGATCGAAATTCCGACGTGCAGAATGCGGTGCGAGGCCCGCTGATCGCCCAGAAATTTCCCCACGGTCCGCACGCTCAGGCTTTCCGGCGTGTATTGCATGATTTCATACGAATTCCCGTCGGGATCTTTAACATGAAACGCCAGATCGTGGGTCGGCGTCCGCTCCGCTTTATCCGGCGCGGCGTAGCCGATCGAGCGCAGATACAGCCGCATCGCTTCCACGTCGTCGGTCTCAATGGCCGCGCCGACATAGCGCGGCTGATCCGGCGACGTCTCCGGCATCACGACAATGTACTGCCGGTTGTTCACCTTGAAAAAGACCGCGTTCACCTGGTCCTGAGGCAGCCCGCCTCCGATCACCGCCGTACGATCCTTGCGGACGGTGAACGCCTCCTGGTAGCCGAGCAGATCGCCGTAGAAGCGCCGCGCCGCGTTCAGGTCTTTCGTGCGCACGGCGATGTGCGAAATTCCCACCAGCCGCGGCCGCTGCTGCGCCTCCGCCGCGGCGCACAATAAAAGCGCGCTCACCAGGATCTTTGTCATTTCCCTATCCCCTCAACTCCGGCGGCGCACTCTACGGCGCCGGATCGTTCAATGCAAAGCAGTACAATCCGTCTCCCGCCGCCACCACCACATACTGCCTGCCGTCGAGCATGTAGCTGATCGGCCCCGCGCTCGGCGCCGCCATCAGCGAGGCGTGCCACAAAATTTTTCCGGTCGCCGCCTGGAACGCGATCAGGTTCAGTTGATTGCTGGTGAACAGCAGGTTGCCCGCCGTGCTCAGATTGCTCACCACGCCGTTTCCGCCGAACCAGTCATGCCTCCACACGACCTTCCCTGTGTGATAATCGAGCGCCAGCAGCGCATTGCCGTAATTGCCGACGGTATTATCGAGCCCCGCCCATCCTTCCGGCCGCTCATCGGTGTCGGTCAGATAATACATGCTCCAGGACCGGCTGGTGCCGACATAAAACAGTCCGGTTTGCGGGCTGAAACTCGGCGCGGGCCAGTTCGTCGCTCCGTTGGACGACGGCGAAACCAGCACGCCATCGGGCTTCGGGACCTTGGCCGGATCCGGAATCGGCTGCCCTTTCTCGTTCACTCCCTTGGCCCAGTTCAGCGTCTCGATATAGGGCGTGCTGACGATGCGCTTTCCCGTGGTGCGGTCCAGCACGAAGAAATATCCGTTGCGGCTCGCCTGCGCCACCAGCTTGCGCTTCTCGCCGTTGATCACCCCGTCGAACAGAACGGGCGTCTCGGCCGCATCCCAGTCGTGCGTATCGTGGGGCGACACCTGGAAATACCATTGGAGTTTCCCGGTATCCGGATTCAGCGCCACAATCGAGCACGTATAAAGGTTATCGCCCTTGCGGCTCTGCTCGGCCATCACCGGATTCGGATTGCCGGTCCCGACGATATACAGATTCTGCTCCGGATCGTAAGTGCCCGGCATCCACGGCTGCCCGGTCCCATGCGCCGCCGCGTATTCATCGGGCCAGGTCTCGATTCCCGGTTCGCCCTTGCGAGGCGTGGTGTTCCACTTCCATTGCAGCGCTCCCGTCTCCGGATCGCGCGCCTGAAGGAAACCCGGATTATCCAGATGATCGCCGCCGATGCCCACCACGATATGATTGCCGATCACCACCGGCGCCACCGTCGAGGTGTAATCCAGCTTCGGATCGGCGATCTCCACCTTCCATCGCTCGGCTCCGGTTCGCGCATCCAGGCTCACCAGATGGCTGTCGGGCGACTCGAAATAGAGCCAGTGCCCGTAAATACCAACGCCGCGATTGCCGATGGTGCTGCCGCTGTTGGGAGGATAGTGATAGTGCCACAGTTCCTGCCCGCTGCGCGCATCGACGGCCCAAACATTATTGGGCGAGGTGAAATAGAGAATGCCGTTCACCAGCAGCGGCGTCGATTTGATTACCACCCGGTCCGCCGCCGCGCCGGTAAACCGGCTGGCCCACACCAGGCTCAACTGATGAACATTCTTGTCGTTGATCTGGCTGAGCGGGCTGAAGCGCTGCCCCGAATAATCGCCGTTGTAGGTCGGCCACATATCGGCCGGAGGCTTCAGCAGCTCCCGCGAGGTCAAATCTTGCGCGAGCGCGCTCGCGGCCATCGTCAATACCAAAAAAAGGAATCGCGGCATCTTATTTAAGGCTGGCCAGGTAGGCCGTCACATTGTGTATATCGGCGTCGGTGTATTTGCTGAGCAAATCCGTGTGCGCCTTCAGCGGGTCGTGAACTTCCACCTTGGGATTGTCGCCCCGCCGGGTATAAGAGTGATAATCGCCCGCCGCGTCGCGCAGCGCGACGTTGAAATCGTCCAACCGCACCAGTTCGCCCGAAACCGTCTGCCCGGAGCCGAGGGTCACCGTCACGGTGATCGCCGCGCGCTTTGAAGTTTGAACAGCTTCGCCGCCGCGTGCTCCCCTTCCGCCGCCTCGCGGCTGAAGCCAGCGCCCCTGCAAAGTAAAGGGATCGTACCGCTTGCCGATTCCTCTTAAATCCCCCGCCGCGGAATGGCACCCGGCGCAGTTCGCATTGAAATAGACCTCGCCTTTTTTAGCGTCCCCGGTCAGCACATCCAGAAATTCATAGGTCGTCCGATGGTCGGCGGCGTAGGTTTGCACATGCAGCCAGGCCACGATGTCGGAAATCTGCTGCTCGGTGAGATTCAGTTTCGGCATTCCCGCGTCCGGACGCCCGTTCCGGATCACCGGCCCGATCAGAATCCCTTTTTCGTCGTCCAGCACCAGCAGCGAGCGAATCAGGTCCGGGGCGCCGACGTTCCCTCTCGCCTTCGGACCGTGGCATCCGGCGCAGTTGGCGGCATACGCCTTCGCACCCCGCTCCACCGCCTGCGGATCCTCTTTCGATCCCGCGATCGCCGCCGGGCTCGCCGCTTCGGGCTTCTTCTGAGCCAGAAGACAAATGGGTGAATAAACGAAAATCATGGCCGCCGCGGCAATTCGAATGTCGCGCATCATGACAGACTACAGTGTACGTCATTTTCGCCGGAATGCACGTTGAAAGCCGTGGCAGACCGGCGTTACCCGGCGTAACAGGCGGTTACATACGCTTTGACACTTGGTTCTAAAGCTTATCCTGCCGCAAGATTATCGGGATTTCCTGCGTGAGGACTCGTGGGAACCTCGCTGGAGGGGGGACCGTGAAGCTTAGTCTCTCAGATTGTGTCCTGTTCCTGATCTCTCCGCCTCTTCCTTCGCTCGTTTCCAGCCAGGATTATCCCGATCAGAAATACGGGAGTGGAAGCGGTTCTGGGCCTGCCTTCGCGAGGATAAATGCAAGAAGCCGCCATCGTCGCGCACACCAGGTGAGGGGGTCCGGCGGCCGTCAAGACGGGAATTTTGGGAAAAGGGGGTTTTGTGAAACAAGGTCTGTCTCATGTATCCCTTGCCGCCTCGATCGCGGCTTTACTGATAGCGGGCCACGTCTTTGGCCAAACCATCACCGCCGATATTGTCGGCACCGTAACTGACCAGGGCGGGGCGGTGGTGCCCAACGCCAAAGTGACGGCGCAAAACACCGCCACCGGAGAGATCCGCACCACAATCACTACGGGAGCGGGAGATTATGTTCTAAACTTGCTGCCGATCGGGCCCTATACGGTCAGCGTGGAGGCTCCGGCGTTCAAAAAATTTGTCACCAACCTCACGGTGGTGGCCGGCGATCGCGCCCGTGCCGACGCGCAGCTTCAGGTCGGCGAAACCAATCAGGTGGTTGAGGTGCAGGCGATCACGCCCGCGCTGCAAACTGATAGTTCAACCATGCGCGATACGGTTGCGGCGCAGTCGGTGCAGGATCTTCCGCTGAACGGCCGCAATTACATTACGCTGGTCGAAACGGCGCCCGGGGCGGCGGCCGGGCCCTCCAACTCGATCATCAGCGGCACCCGGCCCGACGACCGGCGGCAGACCTCGGCGGTGGTGGTCAACGGCCAGAATGAGACTTTCAACAACAATCTGGTGGACGGCCTGGATAACACCGAGCGCGAACAGCTATCGATTTTGTACCGCCCTTCGATTGACTCCATCGAAGAGGTGAAGATCGATACGAACAACTATCCGGCCGACGAAGGACGGGCGGGCGGCGCGGTGATCAACCTGATTACGAAATCCGGAACCAACGACTTTCACGGCGATGTGTTCGAGTATCTCCGCAACGATAAGCTGAACGCCAACGACTTTTTCGCCAACGGCGCCGGCATCCCGGTGCCTGAGTTCCGGCAGAACCAGTTCGGCGGCAGCCTCGGCGGCCCGATCAAGAAGAACAAGACGTTCTTCTTCGGCGATATAGAAGTTCTTCGTCTCATTCAAGGAAAGAACACGGGGCTGCTCGCCACCGCGACGGCTTATGAAAAAGCGCATCCCGGGGACTTTTCCGATGTCCGCAACTTCTTCCCCAACGCGCCCGTCATTCCGCCGACCCAACTGGATCCGGTGGCGGTGGAGTATCTCCAGCTTCTGCCGGCGGCCAATATCCCCAACGCGCCGCCGTCGGCCAATTACACCGGGAATGTCAACAACCAGTATTACAGCAAGGCGATCGATGGCCGCGTGGATCATCACTTCAACGAAGCCAACAGCATGTTCGGACGGTTTACTTATAACCCGACGACAACGGTGTATCCGACGCTGTTTCCACCGGTGAAGGTGGACAACATTCTGGTCAATCCAGGCAATGGAATCTATCCCGGCAACTCCACCGAGAACTCGCAGGCCTACATGATCGACTTCGTGCACATCTTCAGCCCGACGCTGGTGATGGAGTACAAGCAAGGGTTCATGCGGCTGAATATCGCGACGCTGTCGGCCAATCAGGGGACCAATCTGTCGAATATTTTCGGCATCCCCGGCGCGGACGTGAACAAGTACGTCTCCGGCCTGCTGAACGTGAATATCCAAGGGTATACCGGCACCGGGAGCTGCAACACGCTGGGCGACTGCACCTCCGTGCCCATCTATGAGATCGATAACAACTTTCAGGAGGAGGGCATTTTCACCTGGACGCACGGAACCCACAATGTGAAGTTCGGCGGCGGCGTCATCCGACGCCAGGAGAACTATTATCAGATCCAGAACGGCACGGGGCAATTCACCTGGAGCGCCGCGACAGTGATCAATCAATTCCCCGGCTCCAACGGCGGCCCTCCCTTCAGCCTGGCCAGCTTCCTTGAAGGCGTCCCGACCACCATCACCCGCCAGTACCCTTATCAGTTTCAATACTACCGGACCTGGGAGCCGCACTTTTTCTTGCAGGACGACTGGCATGTGCTGCGCAACCTGACCCTGAATCTCGGCGTGCGCTGGGATCATATCGGGCAACTCACCAGCGCCACCGGCCAGCGGTCCAATTATCAGATCGACACCAACACGTTCTGCATCGGCGGAGTGGCCTGCGTGCTGCCGAACTGGAAGCAGTGGCAGCCTCGCCTTGGTTACGCTTACAGCGCCGGCAGGGGGTTCGTGCTGCGCGGCGGCTTTGGCACGAGCTACTTCCAGCAGGATTACGCCGCCGGCTCGCTGAACTTGCCCAATCCGCCGTTTGTCACCGTCAACTTCACCTGCTCGCCGGCCGCGCTGACCGGATCGTCCGTGTGCCCGCCCGGGATCGGGCCGTTGAAGAACGGGCCTCCGCCGATCGTTCCCCCCAACATCCCGCAGCTTTTGGGACCCGTGGCCGGCGGATTAAACTCCTCGCTGAGCGCGAAGTCGGATTATTATCCCGGAGCCCGGCTCATCGAGTACAATTTCACGATCCAGAAGCAGATCGGCGCCAACGTGTTCACCGTGGCCTACGTCGGCGCGCTGGGCCGCCACCTGCAATACACGCAGAACGCCAATCTTCCGGTGCCCTCCGGTTCGGCCGTCACTCCGATGTATGTCCGCGCCAAGACGCTTCCGAACATCACCGGAATCTCGCTCTATGGCACCGGCGGAGCGAGCGAATACAACGCCGCGCAGTTCATCTTCGACCGGCGCTATTCGCGCGGCATCACCGTCAACGCCAGCTACGTCTTCAACCGCAACCTGACCAGCCTCACCGATATCGCCGAGACGCTGGACCAGGTGGTGAACAACCGCGGCTATGACTGGGGCCCGTCCAATATTCAGTTCAAGAACAAGGTCACCGGACGCATCAATTACGAGCTTCCCTTCGGCCAGAAGATGACCGGATGGCGGAAGCAAGTCATCGGGGGATGGCAGGCCAACAGCATCTTCTTCTGGCAGTCGGGCGAGCCCTATACCGTAATGGCGGGACAAAACCTGATCAATCTGCCTAACGTCAGTTCGGACCGGCCCAATATGGTCGCCGGGCAGTCCTGCCAGGTGCCCAATCCCACCATTCATCAATGGATCAATCTCAATGCATTCTACCAGCAGCCGATCGGCACTCCGGGCAACGAGCAGCGGGCCGGATGCTACGGCCCGCACTGGAGAGAGGTCGATATGTCGCTGTTCAAGGATTTCCCGATCAAAGAACGATACCGGTTGTCGTTCCGCGCCGAGGCTTACAATATCAGCAATACGCCGAACTTTTCGCTGCCGAATTCGACGATCTCCTCCTGGACGGCGCCCGACGCCAGCGGCCGCCCGACGACCGCCGGCGCTTTCGGCCAGATCACGGCGACCAACATCGGCTTTACGCCGCGCGTGATGCAGTTGGCATTGAAGCTGATTTTCTGAGGTTGGATGTGGACCGCCGTTTCCTTTTGCTGCCTGCGCCGTTGCGCCGCGAAGGCGCGCGGCGGTCCAACCCCGGCAAACGCGACGAATGCTTATGAGAGCCAAATTCTTCCCTTGGAGCGGGGCGTTTCTGCCCTGGCTCGGATTTCTTGGTCTGGCCCTGCCTCACGCCGCCGCACAGCAGCCGGCTGCCGGTGCGGCCGATGGCGCGGCGTTATTTCAGACCTACTGCGCCTACTGCCATGGCAGCCACGGCGAAGGCGGGCGCGGCGCCGATCTGACCACCGGCGAATATCAGCACGGCTCCTCCGACAACGATCTGTTTTCGACCATTCGCTACGGCATACGGGGCACGGAAATGCCCGCCACCGGCGTCAATGACGACGAGGCCTGGAAGCTGGTCGCCTTCGTCAAAAGCATCGGCTCGCAGGGAGCAAAAGAAATCGCGCCCGGAGACGCCGACGCGGGAAAACTGGTGTATGCCAAAAGCGGCTGCGCGAGCTGCCATTCCATCGACAAACAAGGCGGCGCGATCGGCCCGGATTTAAGCGACGTCGGCCGCCGGCGCAATTTGAAATATATTGAAGAGTCGATCGTCAAGCCCGAGGCCGATATTCCCGTTCAATACCGCGCGGTTCAGGTGGTGACCAAAAGCGGCCAGACCGTCAACGGGATTCGTCTCAACGAAGATGACATTTCCATCCAGATCCGCGATGTCGGCGATAATCTCCGGTCCTTCCTGAAAACCGATGTCCGCGAGATCCGCCACGATAAGCCGTCGCTCATGCCGAGCTACAGCTCCTTGTCCCGGAAAGATCTCGACGATCTGGTTTCCTATCTCCATTCCTTGCGGGGTGCACAATGAAGATGGCTCGAATGCTTTTGACGCTGGCGGCAGCGATCCCGCTCGGCGCCCAGACTCCCGGCTTGCCCGTCACTTATGAGCGGCTGCTCAAGGCCGATCAGGAGCCGGGCAACTGGCTGATGTATTCGAACACCTACAACGGATGGCGCTTCAGCCGTTTGAATCAAATTAACACCGAAAACGTCAAAAATTTGCGCGTAAAGTGGCTTTTTCAGGGCCGCCACGATCAGAAGTTCGAAACCACGCCTCTGGTGGTCAACGGCATCATGTATCTGACGCGCCCGGAAAACGATGTTTTTGCCGTCGACGCCGAAACCGGCCGCGTTCTGTGGGCCTATAGCTACAAGAATCCGGAGCGAACGTATAACTGCTGCGGCCGCGTGAATCGCGGGCTGGCGATTCTGGGCAACACACTGTTCATGAACACGCTGGACATGCACGTGGTCGCCATCGACGCCAAATCCGGCCGGGAAGTCTGGAAGACCAAGATGGGCCAGTACGACGAATCGGGCGGCTACGCGGCGACCGGCGCGCCATTGGTGGTCAAGGATAAAGTGATCGTCGGCATGGCCGGCGGCGAGCATCCGATTTCCGGCTTTCTGGACGCCTACGACGCCGCCACCGGCAAACGCCTGTGGCGCTTCCATACCATCCCGCAGCCGGGCGAGCCGAATTTCGGAACCTGGGCCGGCGATTCCTGGAAAACCGGCGGCGTGTCCACCTGGAACACCGGCTCTTACGATCCGGAGAGCAACACGCTGTTTTGGGGGACCAGCAATCCCTGGCCGGATTACAACAAGGATTTCCGCGCGGGAGATAATCTTTATTCCTGCTCGGTGCTCGCGCTCGATCCCGATACCGGCAAGCTCAAATGGTATTTTCAGTTCACGCCCAGCGACACTCACGACTGGGACGCGACGCAGATCCCGATCCTGCTCGACGCGCCGTATCGCGACGCCAACCGCCATCTGATCGCCTGGGCGGCGCGCAACGGCTTCTTTTATCTGCTCGACCGGGATAACGGCGGCTTCTATTTCGCCAAAAGCTTCGTGCGGCAGACCTGGGCCAAGGGATTCGATGACAAAGGCCGGCCTGAAGTAATCCCCGGCAACGATCCGACACCGGAGGGGATCGATACGGTGTTTCCCGGCGTCGACGGCGGGGCCAACTGGATGGCCCACAGCTATAGTCCGTTGACCAAACTGCTGTACATCTTCGCGCGCGACGAACGGCGCCGTTTCTCGAAGAATTCGGTGCGCCACGCGCCCGGCGACGAAGGGCCGCCGACCGAGGCCGGCGCGGCCACGGCGGCCGCCTCCACCAGTTCCGCGCGTCCCGATGCGGCGGGCGGCGGGCGCGGCGGCGCTCCTCCACCGCCGGGCAATGGCGTGTTCGGCGCGGGCGGAAACCTTCCCGGGGCGAATATGGGCGGCAATCCGCGGCAGCGCTTCGCTCCGGAAGAGAGCTGGGGCAAAGTGGTTGCGATGGATCCGCTGGCCGGCGTACCCAAGTGGGAGTATAAAGTGGTCACGCCTCCCTGGGGCGGCCTGATGGCTACGGCGGGAAATGTGGTGTTCGGCGGTACGCTGGAGGGTATGGTGTTCGCTCTGGACGCGCGGACCGGCGAGCGGCTGTGGTATTTCTCCGGAAACGACCGTGTCTACGCCGCGCCGGTCAGCTATCTCGTCAACGGCAAGCAGTATGTTTCGCTGGCGGTCGGCGACGTCATTATCACGTTTGGATTGTGATGCACGTTCCGCGCGGGATTCATCCCGTCCTGCTTGGCCTGGCCTGTGTTTTCCCGCTTGCGGCCCAGGATGCCGCGGCGGGAAAATCCATTTTCGAGGGAAAGGGCCAGTGCCTCACCTGCCACTCGATTGACAATCGCGGCGGCAGCCTCGGGCCCGAGCTTACCGAAATCGGCGTTCAGCGCACGCCCGAGTCGCTGCGGCAATCCCTGCTCGATCCGGATGCGGAAATCGCCAAAGCTTACCGCACCGCGGTCGTCATCACCAAGCAAGGCGAGCGAATCGAAGGAATCGTTCTCAATGAAGACGATCTTTCCGTGCAGATCCGCGACGCGGATGGCAATCCGCGGTCGTTTCTCAAGGATAATTTGACGGATCTGCACCGCGAAGAGCGCTCGCTGATGCCCTCCTATGCGCGGCGCTTGTCGGAGGCCGAAATCGCCGATGTGGTGGCGTATCTTGAAACGCTGCGCGGCGCCGCGGACCCGCATCCTTCCATGGCCCGGGAACGCGAGTCCAGCTCCTTTGCCGATTCCGCCGCCTGGCTCAACCGCGCCAATCGCGATAGCCAGGAGATGCCGGACACGCTGCTCGACAATCTGCCGATCAAGCCCGGCGACATCATCGCCGACGTCGGCGCGGGCACGGGATATTTCACCTGGCGGCTGGCGCGGCGCACCGGCGCGAACGGAAAAGTCATCGCGGTTGAAATTCGGCGGGAAATGCTCGATCAGATCGCGCAACGAAATTTGGAAAACGTGACGCTCGTGCTGGGCACGGAAACCGACCCGAAGCTTCCGCCCGCCAGTATCGATCTGGCGTTTGTGGCCAACGCGTATCATGAATTTTCGCATCCGCGCGAAATGATGGCGGCCATCCGCGGTTCGCTCAAACCGGGCGGGCGTCTGGTGGTGGTCGAGTACGCGAAGGAGCGGGAGGACGATGACCCCACCGCCGGCGTCGCCACGATGAGCGCCCAGGAGCTTCGCTCCGAGATCGAATCCTTCGGCTTCAAGCTGGAACGCGTGCTGGACGTTCTGCCGTCGCAGCACGCCATGATCTTCAGCGCCGGCGCGCGCTGAGCCGGAGCCTACTGGCAGCCGGTGGGACCCAGCACGCAGCCGGCGTCGATCTTGATCGATTCCACTTTGATCGTGTCGCCATCGAGCGTCCCGCTGACGATCACCTTGTGGCCGGCGTGCTCGACGACTTTGGCCTGATCGTCGAGCTTGTAAACTTTGGCCTCCGGCGTCAGCAGCACCGCGGGCGAGCCTTTCCTGATGCACTTGCGCGCGCACGCCTCGTTGCCCTTCATCGAGGCGTCGCCCGCGCAGGACTGATCGATAATGTATCCCTTGTAGTCCGCGCTGAACGCCATCCCGCACGCGATCGCCGCCGCCGCCAGCCACTTTATCGTTTTCATCGCTCCGCCTCCTGAATCATTATGCCGATACTTTGCGGATCAGCGCGCGCAGCTCCCTGGCGTATCCCGGCACCTGCGCTTCGGCCTCGTTCCCTTCATATTCGAGGCCCACGTAGCCCTTATATCCCGAATTGCCGATCATCGCCAGCAGCCGCGGCCAGTCAGCTTTTTCCTTTTTGCCGTCGCTGGCCGAAATCTCTGTCTTCAGATGAATACTTGTGGCGTAGGGCAGCATTGACTCGAATTTGGCGTAGCCATCGGCCTTCAGATTTCCCGAATCCGCGTTGATTCCCACCCAGGGCGAGTCGGCCTGCCTCACAATGGCGATCGTCGGCTCGGCCGCGATGGTCAAACCGGCGTCGTCTTCGACGCCGATGGTGATGCCGCGCGAGCCGGCGTACTCCGCGCCCCGCTTCAGCGTCTCCACAGCCCAGGCGATTGCCTGCTGCTCGCTCGCGCCCTTGGGAATCGGGCCTCCGAACACGCGTATCTGGTTCGCTCCGAGGCGGTCCGCTACGTCCACCCATTTTTTGATATCGTCCACCTGCGCCTGTTGAAGCTCCGGAGTGGGCTGGGAGAGCTGGACGCGGACGCCGGCATTGTAAATCTGAATGCCGTTTTTAAATGCCGTCTTGCGCAGCGATGCCAAAAATTGAGGCGACGTATCGGGAAACCAGTAAACGGTGCAATCCAGGCCATCCAGCCCCCAATCGGCCGCCATCCGAATCAGGTCTTCGTATTTTAGCGATTTGCCGGCAAGCTGCTTGCGGTAGGAGTAGGCGACCAGGCCCGGGCGCAGATGATATCCTGCCGCAGGCTGGGCCTGCATTTGACTTGCCAGCGGTAGCGTGGCCAGAGTTCGAACTGCGTTTCTACGGTTCATTTTACGATTTGCACCTTAAGACAGATTTTCGCCGCCCGGGCCGCGCGCGGCCAAGTATCAAGCTGATGTTACGCCTGTTGCGGCGGCGGGATTCGGGCCTGCCGGCCGGCGCGCCGGACGGATTTTTGTATCAATATGTTACGAGCAATTGGACGACCCTGTTACGCTTCCAAAAAAAAGATTGCTTTCGGCGCGCGGAGTGTCCTAACATAATCCAGAACTGGAGGGGTAAATGCTGACCCCGTTGGCGCGCCGTAGCGGGACCACGCCACATAAACACGACGATCTGTTGAAACAGATCGCGGAAAGCGACGTTTTCCGCGCCGCGCCGGTGATGCGCGCCCTCCTGATCTATCTGTGGAATAACCAGGGCCAGCCGATCAGCGAATACGCGATCGCCACCGAGGCGCTGGGCCGCCCGGCCGGCTTCGACCCCAAATCCGATTCGACGGTCCGCGTTCAGGTCGCCCGGCTCCGCGCCAAGCTCAAGGAGTTCTACGAAACTGCCGGAGAGTCGTTCCCGCTGCGTCTCAACGTCCCGCTGGGCGGGCACGAGTTGCAGTGGACGTACCGCGCGCCGGTGAAATCGTTCGCTTCGAAGTTCAGCGGGGTCCCGCGGCATTATCTTTGGGGCGCGGCCGCCTCCGGCGGAGTCCTGCTGGCGGCGTGCATCGGCCTGGCGGTCTATGTCCATGTGTTGAAGGAGCAGATTCCCGCGCCGCAGCCGCCGCTTCCGCGCTTCTGGCAATCGTTCATCGTGGGCAAAAAGCCGGTGGTGATCGTGCTGCCGAGCCCGGTTTATTTCTCCTGGCCGTCTCATCACGTTCTGGTGCGCGATTTGAACGTGGCCGAGTACACGCAGTGGGAGACATCGCCGTTCCTGAAGAGCACCGCGCAAAAGTGGGGACCGCCGGAGCTGGCTCAAACTTATGTCGGCGCCCAGGAAACCACGGCCGGAACGGATCTTCTGCAATACCTGGACCGGCAATCGCAGCCGGCGCGCCTGACCGAATCGCGCCGCTTCCCGGCCGAATCCTACGCCACGCAGAACACGATTTTTTTGGGAATGCCGAGGACGGCGACCTATCTGAACCACATTCTTGAAAAGACCAACTACTATATCGCCAGCGTCGAGCCGGACGTGGTCAAGAACCGCGCGCCACTGGCCGGCGAGCCCGCCGAATTCCGCGAGATCTCCTATTCGGCCGACCGCGTGACCGCGCCTTCCATCATCACCCTGCTGCCGACCCGGCCCGAGCACACCCGGGTGCTGCTTCTGTTCGGCCGCCATCTGACGGCGATGAGTTCCATGCTGGTGACGCCGGAAGGATTGCGCATGATCGACGAGGCCTGGACCAAGGCCGGTTCGCCGGAAGCCTGGGAGATGGTGGTCCAGGCCGAATTTTATCGGGATACGATCCTGAAATTCGAAGTCGCCGCCTGTCGACCAATCGCCACAACCTTTTGGAAGTAGAACGTAACAGAGCGTAACATACGGCTTGGCACTTTCTCCGGCCACGCCGCCTGTGTTGTTCTCGCTAGTTAGCTGAAGGTGTGCGAGGGGGCGCCGTGAACCGGAAAATCCCAAGACTGACGCTGTTTTTTTCGCTGCTTGGTTGCGTATTCGCGCAACCCGCGAAGTGGCACACGCGCGACGTCACCCGCCTCAGCCAGGTTCAAATTTCGGAGTATCTCAAACGAAGCGATGTGATCTTCGTGGCGGTCGGCGCGACGGAGTCGCAGGGCGCGTTTCCGAGCGATCTGGAGTATATCGGGCCGCTCGGCTCGGCTGCGCAAATGGCGGAGGAGGCCGACGCCGTGTACCTGCCGAACCTGTGCTATTTTTATCCGGGCTCGACCATCACCAGCTCGGCGACGGTGTATGTATCGATCCCGCTGGGGGAGCAGTATCTGAAGGCGATCGCGCATTCGCTTTTGCGGCAGGGATTTAAGACGCAAGTCTGGGTTTGGCACGGCCATGGCCCGTCGCCGCTCTATGTCGGCGCGATGGTGCGCGACTTCTTCGAGGAAACGCACGTTCCGATTCTCGCCCTCGACGCCGCGCAGGCCGAACGCGCGTATAAAGGCGAAAAGGATAAGCTGAATTACGGAAAATACGCGCTGGTTGGCCATATTGAGGATCTGCCGCTGGCCGGCGAGGTTCCCGCGGCGCCGGCGCGATCCGGCGGAGCGGCAGCTGAAGATCCCGGCCTCGGCACGCTTACCAAGATGGGTTTAGCCGGAAGCCTCGCGCTGGGATACTGGTGGGCCGATCCGGAAGGGCACAGCGCCGGCGGCAACCGGAAGCTCCCGGCGACGGCCGAGGAGCGCGCGGAGTGGGGCCGCATCGGCTTACAGCAGCTGGCGGCTGTGGTCAAAACAATGGACCTCAAAAATGTTGTATCCGCGCTGCGCCAGCACGCCGATTTTACACAGGAGAAAATCGTGCCGAAATTCAAATCGATGCTGCCGGAGTCGCAGAAATAGATCGTGAGCGCCCGGCACACAACCGCGCGGCTCCCCGCATTTTGCATTTTTGCGATGCTCATGCATGCTCAACCTGCCCAGGTTACCTGGAAGTTCGACAATATCGCGAAGATCGGCGGCCACCAAACCACCGTGCTCGGTCATCCCAAGGTGATCGACACGCCGGTGGGGAAGGCGATCGAGTTCAATGGCGTGGATGACGGGCTGATGCTCGACGTGCATCCGCTGGCCGGCGCGGAGGCGTTCACCTGGGAAGCGATTTTTCGCCCCGACGGCGGCAACACCGAGCAGCGCTGGTTTCATCTCGAAGCGAATCCCGCCACCGGAGACGATCACGATAATCGCATGCTGTTTGAAATTCGCGTCATCGACGGGCAGTCGTGTCTGGACACGTTCAACAAATCGGGAGACGTGCAGAAAGCGCTGTTGTTTCGCAACAAGCTGCACGCTCTGGGGGCCTGGTATCACGTGGCCGCGGTTTACGACGGCTCGGAATTTCGCAGCTACGTCAACGGCGTCGAGGAAGGCGCCGCGCGGATTCATTTGATCCCGCAAGGCGCGGGACGAACCTCGATCGGCGTTCGCATGAACAAGCTTTATTACTTTAAGGGCGCGATTCACCAGGCGCGCTTCACGCGGCGCGCGCTGGACCCGGCGGAATTTTTGCGCTTTCCGGGCGAGCCGAACTCGGATATATTCCAGTGAATTGCGGAGTTCATGCCGCAAGCGACTTTTGTTTGCAAGGAGATCCTCCATGTCGAAAAAGATTTTTCTCTTTTCCCTGTTGATCGCCGCCGCGGCCTCCGGGCAGGTCCGCAAGCTGCACACGCGCGACATGACCCGCCTCAGCCAGGTGCAGGTGGCCGATTATCTGAAACGCAGCGACATCATCTTTATCCCCGTGGGCGCGGTGGAGACCAACGGCATCATGCCCAGCGACCGCGATTACGTTTCGCCGCTGGCCTATTCGATGGCGATGGCCGATGAGCTGGACGCGTTGTACATGCCCGGCCTGGTGTGGTCCTATCCCGGCACGACGCTGATCGCGCAGGCGACGGTGAACATCTCGCCGACGCAGGGTCTGGAGTTTCTGCGCGCGGTGGCCGAATCGCTGCTGAAAGACGGATTCCGCCGGCAGGTGTACATCTCGGCGGGCCAGGGTCCGGCGCCGCTGACCGCGGGCACGCTGGTGCGCGAGTTTTTCGACAAGTATCACGTTCCGCTGCTGTACATCGACATGGACACATTCCTGCCCAAGTTGAAGCTTCCGCCGGAGGCGCGCAGCAAAGTGCTTTACGGCGCGCATTACATCACCGGACGCCTCATCGATCTGCCGCTGAAGGGCGACTACGGCGAAAAAGAATCGGAGCCGGCCGGGCCGGTTCCGGAAAATGAAGGGCTCAGCGGGCTGAATAAACTTGGTTATGGAGGCAGCCTGAGCGTCGGCTCGTGGCAGCCGGATGTCATGGCGCATGGCCGCCCGCCGGTGCTGGCCTCCAGCGCGGCCGAGCGAGAGGAGTGGGGCAGGCAGGGCGAAGCGCAGATCCGCGCCATCGTGAAGCAGATGAAGCTTGAGGAAGCCATGGAGGATCTGCGCAAGCACGACGAGTACACCAACAAAGTGCTGGTGCCCAAATACGGCAAGATTCTGCCGGGGTCGAACTGATGGCCGCGCCGGGCATCACCCTCGCCGCCGCACCGGCTGCGGGATAAATTCAGCCTTCCCATGGATCCGGCGGTGTTCGATTGGATGGAGCAGGAGGCGGGCGATCCTGAAGCCGTCTTCGATCGCATTGCCGAAATTGCGCGCCGCGAAAAAAATGATCATCTCCTGTTCGGTTCGAGGATGATGCGCCTGCGCCTGCGGCTCGGCTTGCCGCTGATCGATACGGAAGAACTGCCCCGGCTCAGCAAGGAGCAGCGTAGCGTCTATGAACAGGCGTTCGGCGAAGCCGCGCGCGAAGCGGGCGAACTGCTTCTGGCCGAAGGCGACATCGCCGGCGCCTGGCGGTACTTCGACGCGGTCGGAGAGCCCGCGCGTGTCGCCGCGGCCATCGATCGCGTGAATGAAGACGATCCAAACCTGGATCGGGTGATTCAGATCGCCTATCAGGAGGGCGTTCATCGCCTGAAGGGATTCGAGCTGTGCCTGAAGCATCACGGCATCTGCACGGCGATTACCTGGTTCGGCGCCAATCCCGATTCGGAAACGCGCGAGCAGTGTCTGGAAATGCTGGTGGCGAGCCTTTATGGCGCGGTCGCGGCCGCGATCCGGGAAACCATCGCGGCGGCCGAAGGCGCCGCGCCGGCCGGCGATTCGCTCGGCGCCATGATCGCCGGCCGCGCGTGGCTGTTTGAGGGAATCCGCAGCTACGTCGATGCGACGCATTTAACTTCCATTCTTCGCTTTGCGCCCGAGTTGCGCGATCAAAAATCGCTTCGCATGGCGGTCGAGCTCGCCGATTACGGCCAGCGGCTCAATCCCATGTATCACTTCCGCGGCGACCCGCCGTTTGAAGACACCTATCGTGATCATGCGATCTACTTGCGGGCTCTGGCCGGAGAGAATCCCGATGCCGCAGCCGCGCATTTTCGCGCGAAGATTCGCGGGCCGGGCGATTCGATGCCGGCTCGCGTGTTTATTGAACTGCTGCTGCGGCTGGGGCGGAAGCGCGAGGCGGTGGAGGCGGCGCTTGAATATCTGCCGCCGGCGGAGTCGGCTGAAAATTTCGCGCTGGCCGTCGAAGTTTGCCGCGCGGCCGGAGATTTCGAAAGCCTGCGGCGAATCGCCAGGGAGCGCGGTGATCTGTTAGCCTACGCCGCCGCCATCATTGAGGAGGAAAAAACCCATGCTTGAACGCAATTGCGGAATCCCATCCGGGGTGATGAAAATCATCGCCGCAGGGCTGTTGTTTGCGGCGTTTGGGTCCGCGCAGACGATGCGGACCCGCTACTTCACGAGCCTGACGAATCCCGAGATCGAGCAGTATCTCAAGCGCAATGATGTGATTTTTATCCCCGTGGGCACGGTCGAATCGATGGGCGCGTTTCCGACCGATCTCGAATACACGATGGCCGAAGCCTACGCGCTCAAAATGGCTGAGGAGGCCGACGGCCTGATCCTGCCGCACGTGATTTTTTTCTATCCCGGCGTGACGGTCACCGGCCGCGGCAGTATCTACATCCCGCAAGCCACCGGGCTTGAATACTTGAAAGCCATCGCGCGCTCCCTGCTGCGGCAGGGCTTCCGGCGGCAGATTTACATCTCCGCGCACGGCCCGTCCAACCAGTACGTTTCCGCGCTGGTGCGCGATTTCTTCGAAGAGACCCACGACCCGATTCTTTACATCGAAGCGAGCCGCTTGTTACGTAACGCGCAGGACACCGGAGCGGCTCCCAAGGCAGCGCAGGGGACGAATAATTTCCGGTCGGTCGGGTACGGGGCGTACCAGATCGTGGGGAGGCTGAATGACGTTCCGCTGAGCCTGGATATCCCGCCCGCCGCCGAAACGCCGCTGCCGCCGCCGCCGGCGAGCATCCGCAAACTTTCCAGCCTCGGCCCGGAAAGCGGAGCGGTGGGCAGTTATGAACCGGATGCCGAGCACTCCAGCGTCCGGCCGTTGAATACCAGAATCACCGCCGCCGAGCGCGAGCGTTTGGGCAAAGAAGGAGCGGCACTAATCGAGGACGCCGTAAAGGCGATGGACGTCAGATCCGTCATTCAGGCCCTCAGGGACGAGGATAAATACGTCAATGGGGTGATTGTGCCACGTTACCGGGAAATTTTACCGAAGTAATATTTTCAATATTTTAAGTATCCGTAACACGGCGCAACATACACCTTTAAACTTGGAAACGTGGCTGTGACTATGCCAATTTTTATAAAACACAGCCTGCTCTGCGTGGGCGAGAGCCAGGAGGGATAAACGGCAAATGAAGCTTCCCCGCACTTCGTTGGCGATTCTGATCGGAGCAGCCGGTTTTTCGATTCCGGCCAGTGCCCAGCGCGCGCCCCTTTTTAAGGACGAAATCCTGCCAATTTTCCAGAAGAGCTGCACTTCCTGCCACAACGCGGAGAAAAAGATGGCCGGACTGGATTTGAGCAGCTTCACCGGGATGATGGAGGGCAGCTCAAGCGGGCCGGTGATCGCTCCGGGCAAGCCGGATCACAGCCTGCTGTGGAAAATGATCGAGTCGGACCAGATGCCGCTCGGCGGGAAGCTCACGGCGGCCGAGAAACAGACGATCCGCGCTTATATCGAGCAGGGCCGCTTCCCGGCGGTGAATGGGCTTTCGGAGGCCGAAATCCTGAAGAAAGAAGCGGCGAAGATCACCCAGGAGGACCGCAACTGGTGGTCGTTCAAGACCCCCGTAAAGCCCCCGGTTCCGCAGGTGAAGAACAAAGATCAGGTCCGCACGCCGATCGATGCGTTCGTTCTGGCGGAGCTGGAAAAGAGAAACTGGAAGATGGAGCCGGAGGCGGATAAAGTAACATTGATCCGCCGCGCCTACTTCAATCTGGTGGGCCTGCCGCCTACCCCGGCGCAGGTGCGGGCGTTGGTGGACGACAAATCGCCGGACGCCTACGAGAAGGTGATCGACGAGTTGCTGGCTTCGCCGCACTTCGGCGAGCAGTGGGGCCGCCACTGGCTGGATGTGGCCGGATACTCGGATTCACGCGGCGATGCCGGCGATAGCGACCGCGAAGTTGCATGGAAGTATCGCGATTACGTGATTCATGCCATGAACCGGAACAAGCCGATCAATCGATTTCTGGTGGAGCAGATGGCCGGCGACCAACTGGTGAATTACAAGCCGGGAACCCAGCCCACGCCGGATCAGATCGAGCCGCTGACGGCGACCGGTTTCCTGCGCACCACGGCCGATATCACCGACAATCAGACGATTTACGAAGTTGACAAATATTTTGACGCGCAGAAGAAGGCCATGGAGACCAGCCTGAGCGCGGTGCTGGGCATCACCATCCAGTGCGCGCGGTGCCACGACCACAAATTCGACCCGATCCTGCAAAGCGATTACTACAAAATGATGGCGATCTATCAGGCTGTGTGGGATCCGGAAAACTGGCTGCCCGCCGACCTGAATCATGGCCCCTGGCCGAGCCGCGAGATCCTGGATATGAACGATCAGGAGCGCGCCGAGTGGATCAAGGATGTCACCAGCAACGACGCCAAGGCCATCCGCCGGCTGGACGATCTGCTGGAGGCGACCTATCAGAAGTACCGCGCCGAGCTGAAGGCCGGCCATGATCTTTCCAATCCGGCCACGCGCATGCAGCTCCGCAAAGACATCGAGAACGATCCGGATCTCGAAGTGGACCGCAACGCGATGAAGGATTTCATCACGGATCAGGAACTGGAAAAGCGCTATCCGGAGCTGGCGCAGTGGAAAGACCAGATCCAGGCGATGCGCTATAACCGCAAGAACCAGTCCAAGATCCCGCCCAATTATATCGAGGCGGCCTGGGACGTTTCCAAGACTCCGTCGCCGACCTACATCCTTCAGCGGGGCAACTATCTGGCGCCGGGAGCGGAAGTGCAGCCGGGCCTGCCGCTGGTGCTGGATAATCCGCAGCATCCGCTTGAATTCCCGGATCCGGCCAAACATCCGGAGTGGAACGGCACCAACCGGCGGCTGATCCTGGCCAACTGGATGGTTTCGCGGGAAAATCCGCTGGTGGCGCGCGTATTTGTGAACCGCGTGTGGCAGTGGAATTTCGGCGAGGGAATTGTCCGCTCCGTGGATGACTTCGGAACGCAGGGCGCCAAGCCGACCAATCAGGCTCTGCTCGATTATCTGGCGGTCAGCTTCGAGGATCACAACTGGGATCTGAAGTGGCTGATCAAGCAGATCATGATGTCGCAGGTTTACAGGCAGGGTTCGGCGGAGATTCCCGAATATCTGGCGGCCGATCCTTCTGACAAACTGATGTGGCGGAAGGCCCCGCTGCGGCTGGAAGCGGAGACCATCCGTGATTCGATGCTGGCGGTGAGCGGGCTGTTGGACACCAAAATGTTCGGCAAGCAGGAGCCGATCAAGCGCGGAGCCGACGGGCAGTGGATCGAGGATGACAAGCGCGGCAGCGGCGCGAACCGCCGCAGCATCTACATCGCGCAGACCCGCACCCGCTGGGTCAATTTCCTGCACGTATTCGACTGCCCGGACATGACCTCGGACAACCAGGCGGAGCGCTTCCGCGCGTCGCTGCCGACCCAGTCGCTGGCGCTGATGAACAATCCGCTGGTGATGAGAACCACCACGGCCTTCACGCAAAAACTGCTGGAACAGACCAAGAACAACACCGAGGAAGCGGTAAGGCTGGCGTTCGATCAGATGTACAATCGCGCGCCGACGGCCCAGGAAGAAGCGATCGCCCGGCAGGCGATCGCCGGCGAGAAGGATCCCAAGGAAGGGCTTCGCCTGTTTGTGCAGGCGATGTTCGGTGCGAACAACTTTTTGTATAGCTATTAGGGCATGGGCTCCGCTTGCCGCGGGGCCGTTGACGGGCAAGGCGAGTCCGGCCCCCGCCGTTTCCGGAGGGGGCCCGGAGGAAGGGAGAAAGCAAAGAGATGAGATTTCTATCGCGCAGGCAGATGCTGCAAAACGTTTCGGTCGGGTTCGGCGCCATGGTGGCCAACTCCATGCTGCAATGGGACAGGGCATTTGCGGCGGAGTCCGCTTCGGCCAAGGAGCGCACCTATGACCTGCTGCCGAAGAAACCGATGTTTCCGGCCCGCGCCAAGCGCGTGATTTTCATTTATATCGGCGGCGGGGCGAGCACCATCGATATGTTCGATCCCAAGCCGGTGCTGGCCAAGTACGATGGCAAGCCGGCGCCGTTTGAGATCAAGGGCCGCGCGCTGAACGGCTCGCAGCAGATCATGGCCAGCCCGTGGAAGTTCCAGGACTGCGGCGACAGCGGGCGCCAGATCTCCGAGCTGCTGCCCTACTTCCAGAAGGTCGTCGACAAGGTGACCTTCGTCCGCTCGATGACCACGGACCGCATCGATCATTCGACGGCGCAGTTCACCTTTGTCACCGGCCGCGGCTTCACCGGTTTTCCGGCCATCGGATCCTGGGTAAGCTACGCGCTGGGGACCGAGAATCAGAATCTGCCGGCCTACATCGCGCTGGGCGAAGGGGCGACGATCGGCGACCGCGCGCACTCCTCGGCGTGGCTGCCGCCGATCTTCAACGGCACCAGCATGCGCGCCGATCCGAAAGCGCCGATCTATGACATCAAGCGCCCGGATTCGATGAGCGTGGAGCAGCAGCGGCGGCTGTTGAACACCGTGGAGGCGCTCGACCGGGCGCAGAAGGCGGCCTATTATCCGCTCGATCAAGATCTGGAGTCGCGCATCGCCAACTACGAGCTGGCGGCGCGGATGCAGTTGGAAGCGCTGAAGGTGGCCAACCTCGATGAAGAGCCGGAGTCCATTAAGAAGCTGTACGGCATCGACCAGAAAGTCGCTGGCCCGTTCAGCAAGCTGTGCCTGATGGCGCGGCGGCTGGCGGAAAAAGACGTCCGTTTTGTGCAGATTTACGGCGGCGGCGGGGGCAACTGGGACACCCACAACAACATCGAGGGACAGCTTCCCGGCTTGTGCCAGTACATCGACCAGGGCATGAGCGCCCTGCTGATCGATCTGGAGCAGCGCGGGATGCTGAAGGACACGCTGGTGGTGTGGTCCAGCGAGTTCGGCCGGCTGCCGACCATCGAGGCCAAGAACTCCAAGCCGGGGCGCGACCACAATCCGTACGGATTCAGCATGTGGATGGCGGGGGCGGGCATGAAGCCCGGATTCGATTACGGCCAAACCGACGAGCTCGGCTATTCGGTGGTGCAGGACTTCAAGTGCACTCATAGCGATATTCACGCGACGGTGCAGCACATGCTGGGGATCGATTATCAGAAAAATACGTTCCCCTACGAAGGCCGCGACGAGTCGCTGGTCGGCGTGAACCCGGCCCGCGTGCTCAAGGAACTGTTCGTCTAAACAATCCGTTAAGAGCCGATTCGCGAGGAGCCGTCCCGATCGACGCCGGCGGGCCTCGCGATTGGTGCATAAGGAGGACCTATGACATCCCGACTTCTCCCGATGGCGGGCGGCGTTCTGTCCCTGGCTTTGATCTTGTGCCCGGACCGGGCCGTTCCCCAGCAGGTGACGTTTGATCGAGACGCCTCGGCGCGGGACTATATTCAGTTCCAGGTCGCGGAGATCGAACAGTGGGCCAGGGATCTTCCGCAGCGCTTCTACACCGCCGCGGCGCGCCCGCCGGTGGATGCCAGCAAGCTCTCCGAGGCGGTGAAGGCGAGTCCGGATGAGTTCGCCGCCGCGGTCAAGCAGCTTGTCTCGTTGAGCGCGGCGCAGGACGTATTAGCGGGCGGCGCGTTCAAACAACAACTCGACAAAACGCTGGCCGCCGCGGCGCGGGTCAATGAGGCCATGGGCAGCCAGCGGTTCCCCGAAGCACTTGAAAACGACTGGTCCCAGATCCGGACCAACCTGAATAATCTCGCCGGGATTTACAAGCTCACCGCGCTCGCCTATTTGAACCCGCCGGCGCCTGGAGGGGGACGCGGAGGCCGCGGCGGCGCAGTGGCGGCGAAAGCGCCTCCGCCGCCGGGAGCCATCGTCGGCTATATTGTCGATCAGCAATGCGCCACGCGAGGCAAAGGCATGTGGGTTAACGCGGAGTGCGTGGCGCGCTGCGTTCGCGACGGCGACAAAGTGGTGCTGGTGACCGAAGAAGGCAAGGTTTTCTCGATTGCGAATCCGGAGAAGATCGAGCCGGATACCTATGGCCAGAAGGTAACGGTCACGGGCAAGGCCGACGGCGACACGGTTACCGTCGCCACCATCACGATGTAGCCCGGGGTTTAGAGCGGCTCCTTCAGCGCGCTCCCTGCCGCCGCCGCGATGGAAGGCGGCGGGAGCGCTCTTTTTTTTGCCACGCCAGTTCGATGCGCCACCCGTGCGCACCCGCCCGGAGGAATTGACGCCTCCGCATCCGCGCGCCGTGAATCCGGGCCGCGTTGCACCCCCTCTCGGGCAGCCCTGCTTGCAACCGCCCCCCGCACCTGCCCATCTTCGTCAGTAATACTTCTGTGTAATTCGTGCTACGATGTCCGGAGCAGTAGCACGTTTTAAAATTTCGTATTACACAGAAAGGAGCCTATGCCCCGGTGCCCGGTCGTCATCACGTCCATCCTCTTCGCAACAATGTGGTGTGTCTGGGCCGCGGACGTGGTCGTTTCGGGAACTGTCGTCGATTCTTCCGGCGCCGCGATTGCCGGCGCTGGCGTGCAGGTTCAAAGCGCAAACCGCACCGTGCTCAGAATGACCGAGTCGGACGCCAACGGATCCTTCACGATCTCCGGGCTCCCGCCCGGCAACTACCGCCTGGTGGTATCGCACGCCGACTTCGAGACCAGGGAAATTCCCGTCGCCATCGGCGCCGAGCCGCCCGCCCCCTTCCGCGTCGTTCTGGCGCTGCGCCCGGTGAGCACCGCCGTGGACGTGCAGGGCCGCGCCGATGACCTTACCGGAATCGCGCAATCGGCCACCCAGGGAACCGTGGGCGCCGGCGAACTTGAGGACCGTCCCATCCTCCGCTCGGGCGAGGTCTTGGAGACCGTTCCGGGCGTCATCATCACGCAACACGCCGGCGGCGGAAAGGCCAACCAGTATTTTCTTCGCGGCTTCAATCTCGACCACGGCACCGATTTCGCCATTTTCCTCGACGATATGCCGCTGAATCTGCCATCGCATGCGCACGGCGAAGGATACGCGGACATGAACGGCGTCATCCCGGAGCTGGTCGAGCGCGTAAATTACGACAAGGGTCCCTATTACGCCGATGTCGGCGACTACGGCTCGGCCGGTTCGGCGCATCTGCAATTCTACAAAGCGCTGCCCGAAAACTTCTTCCAGATGGAAGGAGGCATGTACGGCTACGAGCGCGCTGTCTTCGGCGTCTCAGAGAAGGCCGGCCCGGGCAATCTGCTGTTCGGCGGAGAGTTCTATCACGACGACGGCCCCTGGACCCATTCCGATAACTACACCCGGCTGAACGGCCTGCTGACCTACAGCCAGGGCAGTGAAGCCAACGGGTTCAGTATTACGGCCCATGCCTATCACGGCAACTGGAATTCGAGCGATCAGATCCCCATCACCGCGGTGCCCCTGGTCGGCCTCTTCGGCACGCTGAATCCGACCGACGGCGGCAACTCGCAGCGCCACAGCTTGCAGGCGGAATGGCACCGCCAGAGCGATCGCTCCCGGACGCAGATCATGGCCTACGGATTTTATTACTATCTCAATCTGTTTTCCGATTTCACCTATTACCTGGACGACCCGGTCAAGGGCGATCAGTTCGAGCAGCAGGATAAGCGCTTCGTGCTGGGTACCGATGTCCGCCATACGCGGTTCGGCAACTGGTTCGGCCGCAAAGTGGAGAATACGCTCGGCCTGCAAATCCGCAACGACTGGGTCCATAACGGCCTGTATCGCACGGAAAACCGCGTCCGCACGGAAAAGAACGATATCAACGCCTGCAACGACGAGCCCATCGACGCCTGCAACAGCGATCCGAACCTGGTGGCCGTCCTGCCCGCCGATACGGATGTGAACCGGTTCACCGAGACGATGTTCGGCTTTTATGGGGAAAACAAAGTCCAGTGGGCCGAACACTTCCGCACGGTCCTGGCCTTCCGCGGCGACGAAGTATTCGACAACGTCACCAGCCTGACCCCTAGTTATACGGCGGCGGAACTACCCGGCGCTCCGGTGGTCAACTTTGCGGCCGCCAACTCCGGTTTGGCCGCCCAGTTCATGCCCCAGCCCAAGGCAAGTTTCATTTTCGGTCCGTGGCGCAAGACGGAGGTCTATATCCAGGGCGGCTTCAGTTTTCACAGCAACGACGCGCGCGGCGCCACGCAGCGCGAGGAACCGATCTCGCCGGATAACCCGTTTCCCACGCCCGTGGCGAGAATCCCCGCCCTCATCCAGACCAAGGGATCGGAAGCCGGCGTGCGAACCACGGCCGCTCCGCATCTGCAAAGCACGTTTTCGCTCTGGTATCTCCACAGCCAGTCGGAGCTCCTGCAAAACGGCGACACCGGAGGCACCGTCGCTTCCCTGTCGCCGAGCAACCGCTATGGCATCGAGTGGGCCAACTACTACACGCCGCGGGAACACTGGGCCTTTGATTTTGACTTGGCCGACTCGCGGGCTTTTTTTACCGAAATCGATCCGGGCGACGCCGCGCCCGGCAGTCCCGGCGGCAAGCGAGTGCCCGAAGCCGTGGGACTGGTGGCCTCGGCCGGCGCCACCCTGCACGATTACAAACGCCTCTCGGCGAGTCTGCGGCTGCGCGCCTTCGGCCCGCGCGACTTGACCTCCGACGGCATCTACCGCTCCAACGCGACCGTCCTGCTCAACGCCGAGGTCCGCTATCGCCTGACGCAAAAATGGAGCTTTATCGCCGAAGCCCTGAATCTGCTAAACCGCAAGGATCACGACATCGACTACGCCTATACCTCGCGGATCACGCCGCAGGCCGATGCGGCGTTCACCGACGTATTCCATCCCGTCGAACCGCTTCAGGTGCGGTTCGGGTTGAGAAGAACATTTTGACGGCCTGGCAAGCCGGCGCAGCGGCGGAGCGCGCCACATTACGGCCGCTCCACCATCAACCGGCGTTTGTTGCAGCCGCGCGCCTTACTTCCATCGATACTCGGCGCTCAGCCACAGAGAGGAAAACCGGACCGCGGCGCCGGCCGGAGGCAACTCCTGCCAGCTCTTCGCCGGCTCCAACCCTCCGCCCGATGTCCTGCCCGCCGCCATCCGGTCCAGAACTCGATCCAGCGAAAACGCGCCGGCGCCCCGGATCACCAGCGGCAACGCAAGGGCCAGCGCCAGCAGATGGTACTCAAAACCCTCGCCCGCCTTCGTGCCAAACCAGTTCATGAAAAAGCCGTTCTGAAGATGTACCAGCAGCATGGCGACCGCCATGTTGACTCCAATTCCCAGCGCGCAGATGCGGCCCAGCAGGCCCAGCATCAAACCCATGCCGCCAAGGAACTCCGCGGCGATGGCCAGAAGGCCAAGCGGCCTGGGAATTCCGAGCGTTCGCCCGAAATATTCCAGCGTCGGCTGCAAGCCGGCGCCGCCGAACCAGCCGAGCGCCTTTTGCGCCCCATGCGCGAACATAACCGCGCCCAGAACGACCCTCATTGCGAACAGCATGGGATCATCCGGCGTGTGCAGAGTCCGCTTCAGCGCGCTGGCAACCCAGCCGGCAATTTTTTTCACAGTTTGAGAGACAGCCCACATCTTTGATGACCTCCCTTTCATGACCTCAAGGTTGTGTTCGCAAGTTGCCGCCCAGAGGCCGGCGGCCGTGGAAACACTTTTTCTAGCGCCTCTGCCACTACGGATGCGCGACCGGCTCGGGAAGTTGCTGCTCCGGCGCGGCGCCGAGCAGCGCTTTCAGGTCGCTTTCCTCGATCGTCTCTTTCTCCATCAGAGCCTTCACGATCTGCTCCAGAACGTCTCGCCGGCGCTCCAGAATCTCTTTCACCCGCTGGTAGGAGGAGTCCATGATCCGCCGGATCTCCGCGTCGATCTCTTCGGCGGTGCGTTCGCTATAGTCGCGTTCTTCGCGCGCCAGCCAGGTTTTCAGATAGCGGGCCTCCCCCGGCTCTCCATAGGTCAAATTTCCGAGCCGGTCGCTCATCCCGAACCGCGTAACCATCTGCCGGGCCAGCGCCGTGGCGCGTTGTAAGTCGTCTCCTGCGCCCGTCGAAACCACGCCCTGATAAACCAGATCTTCGGCCGCGCGCCCGCCCAGCATCACCGCAATCTGGTCCTGAAGCTGCGGCTTCGTCATCAGGTAGCGCTCCTGCGTGGGCAACTGAAGCGTATGGCCCAGCGCGCCCATGGTGCGGGGAATGATGGACACTCGATGCACCGGATCGGCATTCGGCAAGGAGAGCGCGGCCAGCGCGTGGCCGCCTTCGTGGTAGGCGACGCGTTGTTTTTCTTCCGGCGTCATGACCCGGCTCTTCTTCTCAAGGCCGAGCATCACCCGGTCGATCGCGGCCTCCAGGTCCGATTGCGCGACCTGGGCCGCACCGCGCCGGGCCGCAAGCAGCGCGGCCTCGTTCACCACATTGGCCAGATCGGCTCCCACCATGCCCGGCGTCCTCGCCGCAATCGTCCGCAGATCCACCTCCGCCGACAGGGGAATCGCCTTGGCGTGCACCCGCAGAATCGCCAGCCGGCCTTCCAGATCCGGACGATCGACGATCACCTGGCGATCAAAGCGCCCGGGACGCAGCAGCGCCGGATCAAGCACCTCCGGCGTATTCGTCGCGGCCATGATGATCACATTCGTCGACCGGTCGAACCCGTCCATCTCCACCAGGAGCTGATTCAAGGTCTGCTCCCGCTCGTCATGACTCACGATCATTCCCCGGCCCGAGCTCCGCGACTTGCCGATGGCGTCCAGTTCGTCAATGAACACAATGCACGGCGATTTCTTCTTGGCTTCTTCAAACAGCTCCCTTACGCGCGCCGCGCCAACTCCCACGAACATTTCGACAAACTCCGAACCGGAGATGGAGAAGAACGGCACCTTGGCCTCGCCGGCGACGGCGCGCGCCAGCAGCGTCTTGCCCGTCCCCGGAGGCCCGATCAGCAGCACTCCTCTCGGAATCCGCCCGCCCAGGCGGCGATAACGGTCCGGACTTCGTAGAAATTCGACAATCTCCTGCAACTCGGCTTTCGCCTCGTCGATGCCCGCGACATCCGCGAACGTCACCGGCATCTGCTTGGAGCGGTCGTAGATTTTGGCGCGGCTTCCAAATTGCAGCGGTCCCATGGCCCGCCTTGTCCGCCAAGCTCCGTAGGCGCTCATCCCGATCAGCAGCAGAAAAGGAAGCCAGGCCAATAGCCCGGCAAGGAAAGGATGCGAGGCATCCATGTGCCCGGCCACCGTGACATGATGGGCTTCCATCTCTTTCAAAAGCGGCGTCTCGTCGATGCCCGGCAGCCGCGTCGCCGTGATGACTTGCCCGCCGGAGCGGTTTGGCGGCGCCTTCAGCATCCCGATGAACTCATTGGGGGTAATCTCGACCCGCTCCAGATGGTCCGCGCGCAGCTCGTTCACAAATTCGGTAAACGAGACGTTCCGCGAGGTCAGAGCCGGAAACCAACTCCCCACCGGCACCAGGGAGGGCAGGAAGAAGAAGATCACCGCGCCCAAAAGATAAGGCAGAAAGGCAAGCCAGGGATTGCGCTTAAAGTGCCGCGCCAGCTTGCGTTGGGTCGAGGAAATCCCGGACATCGCGCACCTCCTTAACGAGCCCCTGTCCCAAATTTGTCGAGATCCGGCGCTTCGCGCCCGGCGGGTGCGGCCTCGCGATCTTGTGCCTGAGCGGCTATACGGAAGGCAATCGATAAAACAACAGCAAGACAGTGACGCTGGATGTTCTTCGCACGCATTTCCCAAAGTTCTCCTCTTAGGATTAGGAGCACGCCGGGCGATGCCGACAAAGAAATTTTTTAACTCGTGTTAAGAGATGCGGGACCTCATCGATTGGTTACAAAAATAATATCATAAAATCTTCTATAATTAGACTAAGATATTATCTTGAGCCTTTGGAATCCACCCCGACTTCCGGCGCCGCCGGGCCGGCTTCCGCTTCGGGAAGATCCATTTTATTCGCCCGCAGCGCGATCCCCAATCCGGCGATGCCCGCCAGTTCTCCCAGACCGAAAATCGTCCAGGGAAAGGACCGCGGGAAGCCGCCGTTCACGATGTACCGCCAGTCCCAAATGAAGGACAGGAAGATCGCCGCCGCGCCGGCCGCCAGCAGCGCCCAGCTCCAGCCGGGGACGCGCTTGGGTTCGCGCGCCAGGCCAAGCGCGCCGCCCGCAATCAGCGACGCCGCCACAATCGACGGCGCGATCACCGGTCCCGCCCACGGCACCGGTAAAAGGAACAGCAGATCCCAGGTGCCGGGCGAAGCGGGCCAGCCGATCAAAACCTTCAGCCAAAGATAAAACGTCAGATCCCAAACGCCGAAGATCAGAGAAAATGCCGCCAGCCGGGACGGAAAACTTCGCGCGGCCGCCCAGGCCACGCCGGCGAGCATCAGGATGGTCGCGGCCTCGCGTCCCAGTTCGATTCGAGCCAGCAACAAAAAGGGGCCAAGAGCGCTCGTCGGAGCCAGAGGGAAAAGGGAGCCGCGCGGAAGACCCGCCGCGACGCGGATCGGCTCGGCGATGGTGCGGAGATAAACTACAACAGCCGCCTCTACAAAACCGAACGCCGCGCCGAATAGAACAAGGCCCGGGATTTTACCGCTTTGCTTCAGTTTTGACTTTGTTGATCGTTAGTGGTGGCCGCCCGCGCCGCCGGCATGCCCGCCACCGCCCGAGATTCCACCGAGTCCGCCGGCATGCCCGCCGCCCGAGATCCCGCCGAATCCGCCGGCATGCCCGCCGCCCGAGATCCCGCCGAATCCGCCGGTTTGCCCGCCTGCCCTTACGGCGGCAGCGCTGGAGGCTCCTGAATTGGGGACTCCACCGCCGCTCGGGCCGACCCCGCGCATTCCGCCCGCGCCGCGAACTCCGGCGCCGATGCCAGCTCGCGCCCCGGAATTCAACCCGCTGCGCGTCACACCGCCATAACCGGCCGGAACGCCGGCGTAGTAATAAGGAGATCCGGGCATGAACAGATACCCGACCGTATACGGGCTGTAGTAGCCGAAACCGAACGGGCTATAGTACATTCCGGTGTAGGGCATGAACGTGAACATGCCAAACCACGGATTCCACGCCCAGGTTCCCGCTCCCGCGTCGTCGCCGCTATAAGCGCCGCTCGAATAAAGACCGCTGCCGGAAGCGCCCGCGCTCCGCGCGGAAGTGATATTGGCCTGCGCGATGTACTCGTCGCGCCGCTCATTCCAGCGATAGAAGGCGTCCGTTTCTTTGGTGTCGAAATTCCGGGCTTCCAGCTTGTCGCTGTCGAAGACCACTTCGTGGCCTTTTTTAGCTTCCACCGGCTTCTTGTCTCCGGATGCGATCTTGGACTCGCCTTCGTATACTCGAAGCCGCGCCGCCGGATCGGAATCAAACCGGTACAGGCCGCGCTTTTTCAACTCGACCTCGGAGTTGTGAAACAGCACCGTGATCGCATTGTCCGGAAGCAGCTCGCCCACCTGAAGCATCGCCGTTCCCGATAACACTTCCACCCGCGTATCGGCCAGTTGATTGGAAACCATCTTGAAGGAGCTGTTTTCCGCCAGCCGCAGAAAAACACCCGGCGTCAACAGAACTTCCGCGTCGCCGTCCTTCGTCGTCAGGGTTTGGCCATTCTTGACGTCCTGGAATTGTCCGAACTTCGCCGGCGACTGAATCGCCTGGCCATCCAGCTCGACCGTCCCTTCGGTTAGTTGAATCACGCCGGAATGCGCGGAAATCACCGCTTGCGCCCAGACGGAGCCGCCAAAAGCCAGCGCGACAGCCACGACCGTTCTGCCCACCATGATGCGAGCCTCCTAGTCACTTCCAATTCTGCTCTTTTTTGATCGGCGAGTCAACAACTTTGTGTGCCCTATAATATTGAAAACGTGGTTCGTCAAGCGTTAATCGCCGCCGTCACGTTAGCCTGCCTGAAGGCCCGCCCGCCATCCTTCTACCCCGATGTGTTGCCTATCCTTCAGCGCCACTGCCAGCAGTGCCACCGCCCCGGCGAAGTGGCCCCGATGCCCTTGATCACCTATCCGGATGTCCGCCCATGGGCTAAGGCCATCCGCGACGCCGTAAGCGCCCGCAGCATGCCGCCGTGGTTTGCCGATCCCTGCTGCGGAAAATTCGCAAACGACCGCTCCTTGACCGCCGCCGAAATTTCAACCTTGGTGAGTTGGGCTCAGGCCGGCGCACCGGCCGGAGATCCGCGCGCCGCCCCGCCCCCCATTCCCTGGACGAACGGCTGGAACATCCCGCCTCCCGACGCCGTTTTCGAAATTCCGCCCTTCCGCGTCCCCGCCTCAGGCGCGATCGAGTATCAGTATTTCGCCGTTCCCACCGGTTTTCAACAAGACCGCTGGATTCAGGCGGTCGAGGTACGGCCCGGAGCCCGCAAAACCGTTCATCACGCGGTGGTGTACATCCGCGAGCCCGGCTCCAGGTGGACCAGCGGGCCGACCAAGGCCGATATCTTGCAGGTTTATGCTGCCGGCGCGGCGCCGGAGATCTGGCCGGAGGGAATGGCGAAGCTGGTCCCGGCCGGATCGGATCTGGTTTTCGAGATCCATTACACGCCGGACGGGAAGCCGGAAATCGATCACACCAAAATCGGCGTAATTTTCGCCAAAAAACCGCCGGAAAAGCGCGTTTTGACGCTGCAAATGGACCGTTCCGACTTCGCCATCCCGCCCGGCGATCCCGACTACCGCGTCAGCGTCTGGGGTACGCTGCCCAACGACGCCTTGCTGCTTAGCCTGTTTCCGCATATGCATCTGCGCGGGAAAGAGTTCGAATTTCTGCGGATCCTCGCCGATGGCCGGCCGGAGGCGATGCTGCGCGTCCGCCAGTATAATTTTTATTGGCAGCTCGACTACAAACTCGCCACTCCGCTGCCGCTGAAGAAGGGAACGCGGCTGGTCTGGACGGCGGTGTTCGACAACTCGGCGAATAATCCGCTGAATCCCGATCCGTCAAAAGAAGTCCGCTACGGCCATCAAAGCTGGGATGAGATGATGGTGGGCTTTTTCGACGTCGCGGTGGACGCCGGGGTGGATAAAGAACAGTTTTTCGTCCGCTAGCGAAGGCTTATTGGCCGACCTGCACGTCGGCGCGCAGATCCTGCCAATCGGGCAGCGCCGCCGGGTGGGCGAGCTTTTCGATCGGGCTGGTCATTTCCCTGGACTCGAACGGACCGAGCGCCGGCGCGCGGAAGGAGAACCGGCTCAGGGGAGGCTGGCCGGGCTTAGCCTCGGCCGTGCGCAGGGTCACATAGACCGTCATATCGGACAGCGGGGCGCTGGAATGATTCACCACCAGGTAGTGAATTTCGGATTTTTTATTGAGATCGACGACGATGCGGAAGCCGGTGACTTCAATCAAATCCGCCACCGAATGCGTCACCGGAACCGGCGCGCTGACCGCCGCCGCGGCGGCCGGCTCTGGCGCAGGAGTTTTCGCCTCGGAGCGCTCGACCGGCTGTAGATAGAACAGCAGCAGGCCTCCAGCCAATGGGATTCCCAGCACCAGCATGGCGCTGACGAACCAGCCCGGCAGCTTTCGCCGCGGCCTCTTGGGCGGGCCGATCACCGTGACCATCCCGGCGTCTTTGAACGATTGCAGGGCGGGCGGCAAGGCGGGACCGGGCAGCGTGACGCGCGGCGCGGCATCCTGGATCAGCACGCCGCCTCGCGGCGGCGCGGGGCGCATCCGCGCGGCCGCGGCGGCCGTGTAGTCCTGAAGGGGGGCCAGCCGGAGCCAGGATCCGGAGGGAAGGTCTTCCTGCGGCGGCTCCGTAATCACCGGCACCGTGCTGGAGGCCGCGACTGGCTGCGGTTTGGCGGGTTCCGCGGCCCGGGCGATGGCCGGCCCGAGCGGCACCGGCACCGGCGCCGCCGGTGAAGGCGCGGGTGGAAGTGTTTTCTCTTCGGCCGGAGGGGCCAACAGCGCGATGGCTTCCGTTTTGGGAAAAAATTGAGTGATCGAAACAGCCGCCGGCGCCGCCGCCACCGCGGCCGGCTCAGGTGTGGACGCCAGCGCGATTCCCGCCGCGGCTGGTTCCGGTTCCGGCGCCTGCTGCGCCTGCCGGATGTGCTCGGCCAGCGCCAGCAGCGGATCGGGCGCGGGTTCGGGAGCGGGGGCGGACAGGGGGGGCGCGGCGGGTTCCACCGGCGCCGCTTTTGCCTCCGGATCGCAGGCCGGGCACTCTTTCACCGCCGGCGGAATCTCGCGTCCGCACTCCGGGCAGATCCAGTGGAACATGGTACTAATTTAATGGGATTCCGGTTTTTTTCCGTTCAGGCACAAACCCTACCGGGAATTCCGAGGCGCCTTAAGTAGGGTAAGGATTCAATCTCAGGGGCGCCGCAGGATCCCGCTATGTTTTTCCCGGCGCCGGGCGGGGCGCGCCCCCTGTTTTCTTTCTTCGCCAGGAAAACCAGCAATAAATCGCGGCGGCGGCGGCCAAAGCGGCCGAAAAATACAGCAAATCCCGCTCGATCGCCTCGGAAATGCGCCGCCAATTTTCGCCTAAATAATATCCCAGCGCCAGAAATGTCGTAACCCACAACAGCCCGCCCGGCCAGGCGTAGGCCGCAAACGAGACAAAGCGCAGCTTGGAGGCTCCGGCGACGATCGCGGTAAAATGCCGCAGTCCGGCGATGTAATATCCGGCGAACAACGCCCAGTGCCCGATGCGGTCAAACCATCGATGGACTTGGTCCAGCCGCTCCTCGGTGATGTGGAGGTATTTTCCGAAGCGGCGCACGGCTCCTAAGCCGAGCGTGCGGCCGATGGTGTAGCTCAGCGTGATGCCGCACCAGCTTCCGGCCAGCGCCGCAAGCCAGGCCGGCAGCGGATGCATTCGTTCTTTGAAAATCAGGTATCCGCAAAAGACCAGCAGCGTTTCATCCGGCACCGGCAGTCCCACGACGCCGAGCAGCAGCAGCAGGAAGATCATCCCGTAGCCGTAGGTAGCGATCCACTGGAAGACGGACTCCATGGGGTGATGATAAAGGAGCCGGGGCGAAGAAGTCAGGAAGGAACGGCCGGGCTATTTTTCTCCCGGGGCTACGCGCGAGGGGACCGCGAAAAACTCCAGGAAGTTGCGCTTGCCGTCGCTCTGGGCGGCCGGGCGGCGCTCCTCCGCCAAGTCCGCCGCGAACTCGCCGAACAGCTTGCCCAGTTCCGAATTGGGGTCCAGAAAGGTTCCCGCGGTCATGGCGCGGGTGACCCCGATGTAGTCGTTGGGAAAGGTGCGCGCCACCGGCACGCCGAGAATTTCTTCCACCTGATCCTTGCTGAAGATCGCGCGCTTGCTGGTGCGGTTCAGGAGGATGGAGACGCGGCCGTCCAGATCGAAGCTCCGCAGATAGGCCAGCTTCTCGCGGGCCAGGTGAAGGGAGGGGATCTCCGGCGTGCAGACCAGCAGGACGCGCTTGCAATCCTGCATAATTTCCATCGAATAGCGTTCCAGGTTGCCGGACAGATCAAAGCACAGGGCCTGGTAGTTGCGCCGCAGGAACTCCATGAGGGCGCGAATCTGGGTGGCTTCGATCCGGAGGCTGGGATTGATGCGGCCGGCGTGCAGCACGTCGAGCGATCCCAGGGAGGTGACCAGTTGGGGCCACAGGTGCTCATCCATGTGCAGGGAGCGCTCGACCGCGTCCGTCACGGAGTATTCGTTTTGCAGCTTCAGCATGAAGCGCATCATCCCGCTGTTGAGGTCGAAATCCGCCAGCAGGGTGCGCGAGTCGGGCCGCCGGGCCAACGCTCCGGCGGTGTTCAGGGCGATGGTGGAGGTTCCTGCGCCGGCCTTGGAGGGCAGGAAGGCGAAGATCTGCGAAGTCGATTCAAAGGTGGGAGGCCGTTGTTGCACCAGCGCCTTCACCGTATGGACCGCCTCCAGAATGGCGTGCCGTTCGAAGGGGTCCGCCAGAAATTCGCGGACGCCGGCGCGCATGGTTTCCCGCAACAGGCGCGGGTCCATGTCCGAGTGCACCGCGACGATCTGAATTCCGGCGGCTTCCGATTCGAGCAGTTGTACGGTTTCCCGGGCCTTTTCGAGGGTTTCGAAACTCAAGAACACCGCCTCGGGCGCGTGGGCCCGCAGCGTGCGCACCAGGTCAATTGCCGTGGGATAGCGGTGCAGGGAGCGCCCGACCGACACTTCCCCGGTGGCTTCGAGCGCGCGTTCCAGGCGCGCCGCCATGTCCTGATCCGGGCAGATGATGATGCTGCGGAGCAAATTGGTCTCCTCTCTCAGCCTAGAAAGCTTATCGACGGCGGGCAATTGCATTGGTCCCTGAATTTAAGGCGGGATTGATCCTAGTCTGGCGGCGATTCCCCTTAGGACCCTCCCGGTGGTTGATCTCAAGCCGCTCAGGCGCATGCGGCCAGGACACGGGTCTGCTCGCCGGAGGCGCGCCGGTAAGATTCGGCGAAATGGGCGTGCATCGGCGCGCAGGCCGGATGGGGATGAATCTGCACGAAGAGCTGCCCGATCAATTTTCCGCGCAATCCCTTACAGCAGCGCGCCAATTGCGCGGCGGTTTCGCTGGTGCAGGCCTCGCAGTTGAGTCCGACTTCAAAGCAAACCTGAGGGTAGTTCTGGTTCATGGCCGAAAGGACATTATGCCTTCTACCGCATTGAGGATAAAGGTATTTGAGGAGGGTTTCCGGGCTCTCATTTGGGGGTGGGGCGCCACCCCCGTAATACCCCCTCGCCAGCAGGGCGGAAAGGCACGGCGCGGTTTTCCGCGGCGGGTGAGGGCTGCTGGCATGAAACCTGCATTAAAGTCACATCGTGGATACGGCTGGAATCGTCCTATGAGGAAGATGGGGAGCGTGTTAGTCCTGTTTTTACCGATGATCGCGCTGGCGGTGACTCCCGATTTCCATGTGGAACGGCTGGCGGTTCCGGGCGGATCGGAATTGATCACCGTGTTTGGCCCGATCGCGGGGGCTCAGGGTCCTGCCGACGTGCCGCTGCTCAGTGTTTTGCGCGACGATCTTGGCCAGGCCGATCCGGAAAGTTCCCGTCTGCGTTACGTTTGGGTGTTGACCTCGATGCCGCCGGGGCTGCTGCAGCGGGCCGCCGGATCGCTGCCGTTTTTCTACTGGCGCGCCGATGTGGGGCGCGATCCTGACAAGCGCCCGGCGCCGGTGATCGATCTTGGCTCGCCGGCGCGGCCGGTCTGGCATTCGATCGCCGGAGCCCTGACGCAGGTTTTGGCGCTGGATCCCAGCGGGGCGCTGATCCGCACGCCCACGCGCAGTTACCGGAATAATTTAGAGGATCAGCGCCGGGTTCGCCTGCTGGAGGGGCTGGCGATCCTGTCCGAACTCGAAGACGACCCGGAGGTAAACGCTTTGTTAAGCGACCCGGAGCTGACCGAGATCGAGACCCGCCTCGATTTGGGGGCGCAGATGCTGGGCGGCCTGCTCACCACCGAAAAGATACCCTCGGCGTATTTGAAGGAGCGCACGCGGGCCGAGGAGATGCGGGGCCACAACTGGGAGCTGTTGCGCCAGCGGGCCGAAGCCAACGGGTTATATTTCGAGCCGTTCGGGGTGAACGGGTCGGCCACGCACGCGCTGTTGTGGATCGCCGCCGGGGATGTGGATTCTCCGCATAAATTCGACGGGCAGTTTCTGGCCATCTCCAATCCCTATCAGGATCCGCGGCTGATGAACTGGAAGGGCTACCGGGAGGAGCGCCAGGGCCGGGAGATGATCCCGCTGGCGCTTTACGCGCTGGAATACCCAAAGGTTCCGCTGCTGCTGGTGGATTTCCGGGACACGCATTCGCCCAAGCGGCGCGAAATGATCCGCCACGCCGTCACTGACACGGTCAGCGGCGTTTTGGGGATCTCCAAATTCGGCAACTGGCCGTACCTGTTTGGCTCGACTGCGTTCAATTTCGTCCGCGTCCGGCACGGGGCGGCCAACAACCGCAACGCGCGGCTGAAAGCGTACGCGGAGGTGCGCCAATGGCTGGCGCTGGACGATTCGCTTCCGCCGGAGTTGAGCCGCCTGCTGCAACAGCGCCTGGACATGATGGGCGTCAATCCGATGGAGCAGAGCGTCCGGCGCCAAGCCGAGGTGGCGCGCCGCCAGTACGCGGCGCTGGTCCGCTACGCGACCGATCCCTATGGCCTGCCGGCGCGGATCGAGCACGACCGCAACCGGGAGTTGACCGCGTACCGGCACGGGGCGGCGGCGCGGTTTGGTTTCCGGATGGCGAGCATCGCCACGCTGGGCCTTGCCGATCACCGCGAGAAAGAAAGCGGAGCGGAGCTTGAAGCGCGCCTGGACCGGGAGCGGCGGGTGGCCAGCCAGACGCGTTTCCTGGAGATGGTGGCGCGCTCGGGGCCGCAAGCCGAGATTGTCTGGAACATGGAGGAGGTGCGCCGCGCCGTGGATGAGATCGCGGCGCTGGGCATTCCGCGGAGATCGGCGGGCCTGGTGGCGCGGATCATGCGGGAGACGCAGGATGAGGAAACGCGGGCGATCTGCGCGCGCGCTCTGGAATCGCTGGACGCTGGCGCGGCCGGCGGCGGGTTCGAGGAATGAGGCCGGCGCTGGTTCTGGTGTTGGCGTGCGGCGCGGCGGCGCAGGCCAAAGTCGACCGCGTGGTGATCCTCAAAGTCGACGGGCTGCCGGATTCGGTTTTAGAGCGCTACCTGGACGAACGCGCCGGCGGGGCGCGCCAGGGACACAGCCGGCTGCCGTGGATCGAGCATGTTTTTCACGACAACGGCGTGTGGATGGCGAATTTCTACGTGCGCGGGCTCAGCCTGTCCTCGCCGTCGTGGTCTCTGCTGGACACCGGCCGTCATCTGGAAATCCGGGGCAACGCCGAGTACGACCGCTATACGCTGCGGGTCTACGACTACATGAACTTTTTCCCGTTTTATTGGGGATATGCTCGGGACCGCCGCGCCGACATGCCGGGAGTCGCACTGCTGGATGAGAATCACATCCCGCTGCTGATCGACCACTTCGGCCGCGGCGAGCGCTACCAGAGTTTTCAACTCTATCAGCGTGGGGTGCGCTGGAAGACGCTGGAAGACAGCGCCGAAACGGCGTTCAAAAAGAACCCGCGCGATCTTCTGGACGAATGGCTCACCGGATTCGAGATCGGCGGAGCGCTGGGCCAGCAAACCGAGCAGGAGCTGATCCGCAAGCTGGCCGATCCGAAGGTTCGCTACCTGGACTATTTCACGGGCGACTACGACCACCTTGCGCACCTGGCCAAGGACCGCCTGGCGCAGCGCGGCGTGGTGGAGCGGCTGGATGGGCTGGTGGGGCGGATCTGGGCGGCCATCGAAACCAGCCCGCTGGCTTCCACCACGCTGCTGGTGATGGTTTCCGATCACGGCATGAACACGTCGGAGGACACCTATAGCCAGGGCTACAACCTGATCGACTGGTTCAACAGCGCCGAGGGCGGCGGCCACCACGTGCTCACCAACCGGCATCCGCTGACCGAGTTCAAGATCCGCGGCCTGGATCCGTTTGTGAGCGAGGTGATCTCGCCGAGCCCGCAGTCGTTTTATCTGGCGGGGCAGGCGCGCGAATATCCCACGGCGGTGATGGATCTGGACGGCAACGAGCGCGCCTCTATCAGCCTGCGCAACAATTCGCTGAACATCATCCACATCCTGCTGGACCAGCTTACGCGCAAGAAGCCGGCGGGGCGGCTACGCGCCGCCGAAATCGGCGCGCTATTTTCGACCCTGGACCGGGTGCGGCCGCAGTGGCGGCGGAACGTGGAGGAGTTGAGCCGGGAAATCGCGCAGTTGCGAACGCAGATCGAGCGGCAGGAAGCGCTGGTGGCGTCGCAGCCGAAGAAGTTCAGCGCGGCGCAGGTTGAGGCGGGGCTGGCCGAGCAGGCCAGGCGCGACGCGCAGCGGCTGGATCAGATGCGGCTGGAAGAGCGCGGTTACGCCGATTACATCGCGGCGATGCGGCGGCTGTTGTCGCTCGATCCGGCGGATTTCGATCCGGGGAAGTTCAACGCGCAGCAGTTGATCCCGCAGCGCTCGCTGGGGGAGGCCAATTCGCCGGGGGATCTGCAACGTTACGTGGTGGGGCCTTCGGAGGAGGGGATGGTCCTGGCGGCCGACGGTTCGCTCGATATGGAGCGCAGCTTCCGCCGCATCGACTACTTCGCGGCGCTTGGCGCGCTGGCGGTGCGCAACAACGTTCAACGGGGCGTTTCGCCGCGGCCGGTGGATTTCATCGCCACGCCGCTGGAAGACGCGGTGTGGCTGTGGCGGTCGCCCGAGCGCCAGGCGCGAATTGAGTGGCGGACGACCGCGGCCGGCGGAACCGAGTTGCGCTACGTCCCGGTCGCGCACCTGAGCCAGGACGATTCGGGCCGGCTGCGCTACGACCGCGTCCGGCTCGGCCCCGGCTTTCCGCTGGAATATTTCGAAGATACCCAGCTCGACGCGGCGCCGCAGTGGCTGGAGGACTGGCACACCGAGCGGGAGTGGCTGAAGGCGGTGCACCGGACGAAATATTCCAACGGCATCATCGGGATCGTTGAAGAGCTGCGGATCCCGCCCGTTTCCGATGCTTATCTGGAGCGCAAGCGCGAGCTGCGGCGCCCGGATTTTATCGTTTTTGCCAACAATCACTGGAATTTTAACGTCCGCGGCTTTAATCCGGGCGGGAATCACGGGTCGTTTTTCCGCGTTTCCACGCATTCGGTGCTGCTTTTCGCCGGAGGCGCGGACACCGGGATTCCTCGCGGCCTGCGGGTGGAGACGCCTTACGACAGCCTCAGCTTTATGCCGACGATTCTCGATCTGATGGGGAAAGGCGACGCGTCTTTGCCGGGCGAGCCGATTGGCGAGCTGGCGGGGGGCGGCGGGCGGTGAGGTGTTTGAAACAAAATCGGCCGCGGATGATCTAACCGGTTATGGATCCGGCTGGCCAAGGCGAGTTGCTGGTGGCCGGCGGCGCATCGGGCCGCGAGGAGGGCCCCGGGCTGGAGGCCGACGGCGGCGCGGCCGAGCGGCGGCGAATTGTGTCCCGGCACATGGCCGCGCTGGCCGAGCATGAGCGCCATCTGGCCGAGCTCGAGCGGGGAATCAAAGCTTGTTGCCGTTAAGCGCTTCCGCCGCGCCGGATTTTTCAAAAATTCAAGCAATATAATTTATTTTGAGAGAAGCGTGCATCCTGCGTCCTACGCGGAGTGGATTGCGTTGATCGAGCGCTACCGGCGCGCGGTGAGAGCCTACACCGAGGCCGTGCAGTCCCTGGCCCGCGCCACCGGCGGCGCCGGCGCCGATTACGAAGCCGCGTTGAAAAAGGTGGAACAAACGCATCAGGTCTGCGAAAAGCTGCGGGAGGCTTTGAAAGCGTACTCGCACAAGGACGCCACCAGCCCGTCTTTGAAATAAGAGCCGAAAAACAAATGGCGGAGGTTCCGCTCCGCCGCCCCCTCCGGTTGATTTCACAGAATTTGATGATTCCTTGTGTTATTTTGCGAGGGTCTGGAAAAAATTTGACGTAACAGATATCCTGTGGATGTCATCTAGATGGCAATAAGCAGACCGGAGGGTGGCATGCTGATCGACCCGGACCAGGTGCGGGAAAGCATGAGATCGGCCATCGAACGGGTACGCAAGAGATTCGCGGATCCCTTCTCGTCCGAGGCGGCGGGTGAGCCGGAGTCCCCGGGCGCGGAGGCGGAAGGGCCGCAGCCAGATCAGAACGGTCCGAAGCCCGGATCGAGCCCCTGCCAGCACTGATAGTAATCGTGTTGCAGCTCGCCGGACTCGAGGGCGAAGCGGGTGGGCCGCAGGATGTAGCGTGTTTCGAACATGAACGCCATGGTATCGTCGACTTTTTGCGGGACCAGGTTGGCGTTGACGGCGCGCTGGTAAGTGGCGGCGTCGGGGCCGTGGGCGCTCCAGCAGTTGTGCAGGCTGGCTCCGCCGGGCAGGAATCCCTCGGCTTTGGCGTCGTAGACGCCGTGAATCAGGCCCATAAACTCGGCCATGGCGTTGCGGTGGAACCAGGGCGGGCGGAAAGTATGCTCGGCCACCAGCCACCGGGGCGGAAAGACCACGAAATCGACGTTGGCCACGCCGGGGGTTGGCGAAGGCGAGGTCAAGACGGTGAAGATGGAGGGATCGGGATGGTCGAAGCTGATCGATCCGAGGGCCATGAAGTGGCGGAGGTTGTACTTATAAGGCGCCAGATTGCCGTGCCAGGCCACGACGTCCAGGGGTGAAGCCGGGGTCTCCAGGGCCCAGAGATTTCCGGCGAATTTGGCGACGATCTGGCAGGGCTGGCGGTCGTCCTCGAAGGCGGCCACGGGCGTGGAGAAGTCGCGGGGGTTGGCGAGGCCGTTGGCGCCGATGGGGCCCAGTTCCGGCAGGCGGAACATGGCGCCGTAATTTTCGCAGACATAACCGCGAACCGGGCCCCCGGGCAGTTCGACGCGGAAGCGCAGCCCGCGGGGGATCACGGCGATCTCCTGCGGGGCTACTTCCAGGATTCCCAGCTCGGTTGCCAGCCGCAGCGAGCCCTGCTGCGGGACGATCATCATTTCGCCGTCGGCGTTATAAAAAACTTTGCGCGACATCGAGCGATTGGCGGTGTAGATGTGCACCGCCATGCCGGCCTGGAGGCTGGCGTCGCCGTTGCCGGCGATGGTGATGAGGCCCTCGACGAAGTCGGTGGGCTCGGCGGGAATGGGAAGAGGACTCCAGCGCAGTTGGGTCGGCGGCGGATCGGCTTCCTGGAACGGCGTGGAGCGCAGCAGGCGGCTGCCGATGCGCTGAAAGGGCCGGTTGTGCGCGGCGGAGGGGCGGATGCGATAGACCCAGGTGCGGCGGTTTTCGGCGCGCGGCATGGTGAAGGACGTTCCGGAAAGCTGCTCGGCGTAGAGGCCGTAGGGCACCTTCTGCGGGCTGTTCTGGCCTTCCACCAGCACGCCGGGGCGGGCCTCGGAGACGAAGTGATTCCCGAAGCCGGCCTGATATTTCAAATCGCTTTTGACGGGGGGCGGAGCGGAAGCGGGATCAACCGTGGGAGTCATCGCAATCCCGTGGTAACACAGCAGGGAATCGCAGTCAACACTGCCGGGCAGCGGGCCTCGCTACACTGAAACGCATGGGTGCGTGGAGCCCGCGGCAGTATCAGAAATTTTCGGATTTGCGCAATCGCGCCTGCCGCGATCTGGCGGCGCATGTGGAGGTTGCCGAAGCGCGCCGGGTGGTGGATCTGGGCTGCGGGCCGGGCAATCTTGGCGGCATCGCACCGGACTACTGGCCGCGCGCCTCGATCAAGGGGATTGACAGCTCGCCGGAGATGATCGAAGCCGCGCGCCGGTCCTTTCCCGGCCATGAGTGGCTGCTGGGGGACATCGCCGAGTGGGCGGAGTCGGAAGAGCGCTGCGATATTGTGTTCTCCAACGCGGCGCTGCAATGGGTGCCCGATCATGGCGGGCTTTTTCCGAAGCTGTTCCGGCACGTCAATCCGGGCGGCGCACTGGCGGTGCAGATGCCCGCCTATGACGCTCCGCAGTACGAAATTTTGCGGGAGATGGCCGCGGCCGGGCGGTGGCGGCGCTGGTTCCCGGAAGGCCGGGCCCGGGAATGGCGCTGTCATGAGCTCGATTTTTATCACGATCTGTTAAAACCGCAGGCGGCGCGCCTGGATTTATGGGCCACCGAATACTGGCAGGTGATGGCGGACGTAAACGGCATTGTGGAGTTTTACAAAAGCACGGGCCTGCGCCCGTATCTGGATCCGATCGGGGACGCGGGCGAGCGGGAGCGTTTTTTGGAGGAGTATGCCGGCCGTCTGGACGGCGTGTTCCGGCACGCGGCCGGCGGCGGGGTGTTTTTTCCGATGCGGCGGATCTTCATCATCGCAGGCCGGGATTGAGCGGCGCGGGTCCGGTCACGGCTGCTCCGATTTTTTATTTCGTTTTCGGGCACCGCGTTAGGCGCGTTGCTGCGGGGGGCGGCCGGGGCCGCCGCCTAAAATTTCCGCGGAATGGATCCCCACGCGATTTCGCAGATTCTGGCCGCCTGGAGCGGCGCTCCGCGGGAAACCGATGCGGACTACTTTCGGGTGTGGCAGCGCGCGGCGGTCGGGCTGCAAAACGCGCTGCGCGTCTGGATTCCGGAGCTGTACTTTGCGCCGCTGGAGCGTTTTGAGGACCGGGCTGGTGCGTATTCGATGATCGTTTACGCCGCCAGCCGTCCCTGCTACGGCAAGCCGCGCACCGAGTTTACCTACTTCGTTCCCGATCCGGAGACGTTGAATCTGGCGCTGCGCTGCATTGGCAGCCGGACGCGCCGGGTGCTGGGGCCGGTTGAGAAGCGGCTGCGCGAAAGCGGCCGCGCCGATCTGGCCTTACGCTATCTTCCGGTGTGGCACGAAGATATTGTGCGCGCGGTGCGGAACAAGCCGGCTCGCCTGATCGATCTGCTGGCGGCCGACGCGCGTCTGGTGAACGCGGTGATCGATCTGGGCGCGACGGGAAACGTCCGGCGATTCCAGAGCGCGGCAGCTCTGGCGCTGCGTTCGGTGGCGGGTGTCGATATGCGCGGGCTGGCGATGCGCGCGCTGGAGCTGGCCACGGCGCTGGTGGCGCCGGAAGCGGCGGCGGTCCGGCAGTGACGGCACTGTTTCATGCGGCGCGCAAGCCGCGGATTATTCTGGGATTTTCTGACGAGCGCGGGAGGACCGGAGCGGCGCGGCTGGTTTTTGGACGTGCTTGTGCCGGATGGGCCTGTGCAAACTTGCGCGGCGGGTATATAATACTTGCCAAGTTAATATGTGGATCGGTCCGGATGCGTGGGCGCAGCGGGCGCGCCCGCCGCAAAACGGCGTTGGTAGCAATCTCTTAGGGAGGTAATGCTCAACATGTCAGAGAAGCCGGCAGATGACGTCAAAAATCCCAAGGACGCGATAAAAGCCGTCTCGCGAAGACGTTTTATTCAAGGAGTGATCGCCGGAGGGGCGGGGGTTTCCGCGGCGACTTATTTATTCCGCGCCTCGACTCCGAGCTCGGCGGCCTCCACCGGCGACCGTCTGATTACGATTAACGTGAACGGGCAGGACCGGCGGGTGGACGTGATGAAGCAGGAGACGCTGGCGATGACGTTGCGCTACAAGCTGGGCCTGACCGGGACCAAGATCGGCTGCGACCGGGCCGAGTGCGGCGCCTGCACGGTATTGATTGACGGCGTGCCGCGCTATTCCTGCTCGACGCTGACGCACACGGTGCGCAACGCCAAGGTGCTGACGGTGGAAGGGCTGGCGAGCGCGGACGGCAAGCTGCATCCGGTGCAGCAGGGCATTATCGAAGAGCAAGGTTTTCAGTGTGCGTTTTGTATGTCGGGATTCATCATGGCCACCGTGGCGTTTCTTGAAAAGAATCCGAATCCGACGCGGACGGAGCTGGCGCACGGCATTTCGGGCAACCTGTGCCGCTGCCAGGATTACGACAAGATCCTCACCGCGATGATGCGTGGAGCCGAGATCATGAGGGAGCAGAAACATGCCTAACAAAATGCAGTATGGCGGAAACCACAAGCTGATCGGCAAGGACTACACGACGCTCGATCTGCACGCCAAGGTCACCGGGCAGGCCAAGTACGCGGAGGATTACCGCGCCGAGGGCATGCTGTTCTGCAAGCTGGCGCTGAGTCCGGTGCCGCACGGGCGGGTGAGGAAGATCGACGCCTCGGAAGCGCTGGCGATGCCGGGCGTGAAGGGGATTCTGACGGCCGACGATCTGCCGGCGCCGGCGGACTCGATTGACGACAACGGCCGCGTGATCCGGGCCAACACGCGGGGCTTCCGGGGTCTGACCAATGAGCCGCTGTACCAGGGCGAGCCGATTTTGGCGGTGGCGGCGGTGGATGAGCTGACGGCGGCGGAGGCGATTGAAAGGATTCACATTGACATCGAGCCGCTGCCGTTCGTCATCGATCCCATCGAGACGCTGCGGCCGGGCTCGCCCAATCCGCGCACGGAAGGGAATATCTGGTATCGGCCGAAGGGGCAGCCGGGGCAGCCGCCTCCGCAGTTGGAGGTGCGGCCGCTCAAGTGGACGCAGGCCGATTTCGACGCGGCCAAGGACGGCGCGTTGCCGATGGGCGAGGTGCCGGAGGATTCGGGCGTGGTGTGGTCGTATGGCGACGTCGAGGCGGGCTTCAAGAACGCGGCGCTGGTATTGGACGAGACGTTCGTGACGCCGGACACCAGCCATCAGTGCCTGGAGACGCGCAGCGCGATGGCGTACTGGCAGAACGGGAAGGTGCACATCCACACCGGCACGCAGAGCCTGATTCAGACCGTGCCGGCGGTGGCCCGCTGGCTGAACATCCCGCCGGAGAACGTGGTGGTGGTGAGCGAGTATACCGGAGGCGGTTTCGGCAGCAAGATCACGGCGGACATTACGCTGATCATTCCGGCGCTGCTATCGAAGAAATGCAATGCTCCGGTGATGATGCGGGTGACGCGCGAGGAGGAGCATTTTATCGGGCGCGCGCGGCCGAGCATGATCGGGCGGGTGAAGGTTGGTTTTGGGAAAGACGGCCGGATTCTGGCGCTGGATATGTTCACGGTGTGCGATACGGGTCCGTATGACGCGGTGGGGGACGCGGCGTCGTCGGGCCGCATCGTTTCGCTGATCTTCCAGCCGCAGGCGATGCGCTTCAAGGGGCTGACGGTGATGACCAACACGCCGCCGCGAAGCGCGCAGAGCGCGCCGGGCGGAATGCAGGGCATTGTGTTCATGGAGCCGGTGCTGGCCAAGGCGGCGCGCAAGCTGAATATCGATCAGGTGGCGATCCGGCGGATCAACGCGCCGGAGGGGAAAGCGCCGCTCGGTCCGGAGATTCGCGGCAAGCGCGCTTATGCGACCAGCGCGTTCATCAAAGAGGCGCTCGACCGCGGGGCGGAAGAGTTCAAATGGAAAGAACGGATCGCCCGGCCGAAGCGCAGCGGCACGAAGGTCCGCGGCGTGGGGGTTGCGCTGGGCTGCTATGTGGGGGGCTCGACCGGCTTCGACGGGCTGCTGCTGATCAAGCCGGACGGCCATATCTGCTTCCAGTCCGGGATTGGCAATCTGGGGACCGAATCGGTGATCGATGTGCATCGGGTGGCCGCGGAGATGCTGGGGGTGCCGTGGGAGAAGTGCGATGTGTGCTGGGGGACGAACGCGAAGAATGTTCCGTGGTCGTGCCCGTCCGGCGGCAGCCAGACGACGCACGCGATGACGCGGGCGGCTTACGCGGTGGCCGAGGAGGCGAAGAAGCGGCTGTGCGAGATCGCGGCGAAGAAGCTGGGCGGCTCGCCGGAGAATTACGAAGTTGCCAATGAGCGGGTGTTCCGCAAGGGCGGGGGCGCCGGGTTGACGCTGGCGCAGGCCGCGCAGGAGGCCATCAAGATGGGCGGCATCTATGACGGCCACGAAGTCAATCCGGACGTCAACAAATTCACCAAGCAATCGGTGGCGGCGCTGGCGGGGCAGGGGTTTGTGGCCTCGGCGCGGGACAAATACGCGCACGACGGGCAGACGCACTCCTACGTGGCCAGCTTCGCCGAAGTGGAGGTGGATCTGGAGACGGGCAAGTATTATCTGACGGATTTTCTGGCCTACGCCGACGTGGGGACGGTGCTGCATCCGAAGGCGCTGGGCGGCCAGGTGTTGGGCCGCTCGACGCTGGGCATCGGCCACGCGATCTCGCAGAAGTGGATCATGGATCCGGAATACGGCGCGATGCTGTCGCGGCGGTTTCATCACAGCAAACCGCCGACGATACTGGATGTGCCGCAGAACATGCAGTGGGCGGCGCTGGATATACCCGATCCGGAGACGCCGGTTGGCTCGCGCGGGATCGGCGAGCCTCCGGTGGGCGGCGGATGCGCCGCGGTGTTGAACGCTCTTTCCGACGCGGTGGGGGATGAAGTGTTCCGCCGCGCTCCGGTGTACGCGGATACGATTCTCACGTCGCTGGAGGCGGGCAGGCCCATGCAGCAGCCGCTGACGGCGCACATATAAGGAGAAGACCATGGCTGTCATTCGCGATATCATGCCCGCTTTCGATCTGCTTCAGCCGAGTTCGGTGACTGAAGCGCGGCAGCTTCTCCAGCAACACGGGGCGGAAGCCTGGGTGCTCGCCGGGGGTCTGGACAGCTTCGACTGGCTGAAGGACCGCATCAAGCGGCCGAAATATGTTGTGGATCTGAGCGGCATCGGCGAGCTGCGCGGGATCCGCGAGACCTCGGACGGGGGCCTGGAGATCGGGGCGATGACCACGCTGACGGAAGTGGCCACCCATCCGGTGATCCGGGAGCGTTTCGGGGTGCTGGCGCAGGGGGCCGAGCTGGCCGCCTCGCCGCAGATCCGCAACCAGGGGACCATCGGCGGCAACGTTTCCCAGGACGCGCGCTGCCATTACTACCGCGCGGGCTGGCCGTGCTACCGCGCCGGCGGCAATATCTGCTACGCGGACACGCCCACCGGCCGCAACCGCGAGCACGCGATTTTAGGCGCGGACCGCTGCGTGGCGGTGAATCCGTCGGATTCGGCGCCGGCGCTGATCGCGCTGGACGCCAAGTTCGTGGTGCAGACGGCGGGCGGGGAAAAGGTGGTGGATGCCGAGGATTACTTCATCGGCCCGGATATCGACATCACGCGCCTGAATATTTTGCGGCCGGGGGACCTGCTCACGGCGATCCGCATTCCGGCGGCGTGGGCGGGCTCGCAGTTCTACTTTGAAAAAGTCCGCGACCGCAATGTGTGGGATTTCGCGCTGCTGAACGTCGCGGCGGCGATCAAGCTCAACGGCGGAAATATCGAGCAGATGCGGATTGCGGTGAACGGGGCGGCGGCGCGGCCGCTGCGGCTGAAAGCGGTCGAGCAACTGGCGGCGGGTAAACCGCGCAACGCTGCGACCGGGGAGATGGCGGGCAAGCTTGCCGTGGAAGGAGCGGTGCCATTGCAGTTCAACGCGTATAAAATTCCGCTGATGCGGAATCTGGTCAAGCGCGCCGTCGGCGGCGTGGAGGTGGCCTCGTGGGCATCATAACTTGGGCCAAGAGCCCGTGGGGGCAGGACATCCCTATCCATATCGCCTGGGGTTTGATTTATGTGTGCGCGGTGGGGGGAGTGCTGTTCCTGATTGTGCACGCGATCTGGGTGCGCTATTTCGCGGGCGAAGAGGAGTTCGCGGGATCGGGGGCGGGGGCGGCTGCGGCGAACATCCCTGAAAAGGTCGCACGGCATTCCTTCGCGGCGCGGGCCTTTCATTGGGTCATGGCCGCGGCGATGCTGACCCTTCTGGTGACGGCGTTTCTGCCCAAGGTCGGCTACCAGTTCGCCTGGGTGACCTATCACTGGATGGCGGGGATCGTGTTGACGGTCTCGATTGTCTATCACATTATTCACGCCACGTTTTTCATGGATTTTTGGTCGATCTGGCCGGATAAACAGGACCTGGTGGACGCGCGCAACCGGCTGAAACGCTCCCTGGGCGACAAGAGCGCGCCGCTGCCGCGGAGGTTTGCGAAGTATCCGATGGAAAACAAGATGTACCATGCGGTCATCGTGCTTACCGGCCTGGGCGTGACGCTCACCGGATTTTTCATGTTGTTCCGCGTGCGCTCCATCTTCCCGCGCAATCCGTACCTGTTTGGCGATATGACATGGGGCCTGATGTATGTGCTGCACGGGCTGTGCGGCGTGGGCCTGATCGCATTGATCATGGTCCATATCTACTTTGCTCTGCGGCCGGAAAAGTTCGTGATCACGAAATCGATGGTGTTCGGGTCGCTGCCCAGGGACTATTATCTGCGGCATCACGATCCGGAGCGCTGGGTCGTGGCGCCGAAGGGCGAATCGGCGCACGGCGACTGATGTTCACCGACGCGCACGCGCGCTGTGTAGCGATCGAAGAGTGTTACGAGTTCATGCTGGCGTATGCCGGCAAAGGACTCCTCTCGGACCAGGGCGGCGGAGGGCAGTTGCGGCACCTGCTGGCGCGGGCGTCGGAGGCGTTGGCCGGACTGGCTGACGCCTACACGGCGGAGGTGAAGGAGCAGGGTCTCCAGCCATGGGCTCCTTACGAAGCCTATCTGGCGATGCTTCGCCGCGACGCCGAAGATGCGCGGGTGGCGATCGAGATGGTTTCCTCGCTGCCGTCCATCAGCTCCCAGGTGATCGATAATCTGAACGCGCTGGTGCATTTGCGCTCGCTGCTAACGGATCTGTTTTTAATCGACGAGATTCTGCGCCCGCAGCGGGTTTCCGCGCTTCAGGAATAGGGAGCCGGGGCTGGGCGGGTGCACGTCCGGGCGGCCGAAAACGTCTAACATCTAAGTATGAGGCTGAACAGGCGCCGGCGCGGATTTTCGTTAATCGAGCTGCTGATCGTCATCTCGATCATTCTGATTATCGCGGCGATCGCCGTGCCGAAGATGAACAAGCAGTTGATGCTGGCGCGGGAGCAGGCCGCCATCCGCCAGATTGGCACCATTCACCAGGCTGAAACGCAATATTACTCGGAGTTTGGCAAGTATGCGGACAATCTTGCCGAGCTCGGCCCTCCGGCCAGCGGCGCGCCCGGACCGGCGGCGGCCGATCTCATCCCGAAGGATCTCGCCGAGGGCAAGAAATCCGGATACATTTTCACGGTGGCGGGATCGCCCACCGGCTACTCGGTGACCGCGGTGCCGGAGGCGTTCAACAACACCGGCAGCCGGTCATTTTATTCCGACCAGACGCTGGTGATCCGGCAGAGCACCACGGCGGAGCCGGCCAACGCCAACAGTCCCGAGATCCGCTAGCGCGCGGGCGGCGGGATGGTCCACAGCAGGATCTTTGCGCCGTCGATTTCTTCGATCTTCTCCGGCTTCCAATCGCCCATGCCGAATTCGTGCGAAACCACGCGCGCGCCGGGCTTCAGATCTTTGAGCAGCTTGGGACGAAGCTTCAGGTTGATGTGCGGAAGAAGATAAACCGCCACCACGGTAGCCTCGTGGATATCGGCGTCGAAGATGTCGCCCTGCTCAAATCTCACCAGCGATTCGACGCCTTGTTCCCTGGCTTGCTGCCGGGCCTGCGCGATGAGATCGGCGTTGTGATCGATTCCCACGCCGCGGGCGCCGTAGATTTTCGCTGCGGCGATCACGATGCGCCCGTCGCCGCAGCCGAGATCGTAAACCACGTCGCCCTTTTTCACCGCGGCGAGCTTGAGCATGGCCTCCACCACCTGTTCCGGTGAAGTGACGAATGGCGTTTCAATGAGGATCTCCTCCACCGGCTTCTGGGCGTCGAGCAGCAGCGGGGCGAAGGCAAACACGAGCAGCAGGCGCATCAGGACCAGGATGGCAGGTTCACATCCGCGCCAGCAAATCGTCGAACACCGGATCGGGGCCGGCGATGGAAAGCTCTTCGCGGATCAGCTCCGTCTCGTTTCGCTCCGCCGCGCGGGCTTCCGATGCGCTGACGGTGATCTCGGCCTGCGCGCAGGAGATGGAGATCGCTTGCACACCTTTCGCCGATGAGACGGGTTCGAGATCTACGCGAGCCGAGGGAGCCGCGCGCCGGATCCAGTGCTTCAAGTAATACGCGCAAGGCTCGGCGGCGCGGCCGTAGCGAATCGACGCGGAACGGATTCCGGCCGGGTCCGCCGCCTTGGCTTCCAGGCGATAGGCCAGAGCTTCGCGCCAGCCGGTAAGCCGCGTCCAGGAAAGGTCCGCGATTCGCCGGCGCGCGCGCATCCGCCTGATCGCGGCGAAAGCGAGCGCGGCATCCGGCGCCGAGCAGGAATCGACGATAATCTTGCGCGCCAGCGCGAACAGCGGTTCAAAATCGCTGCTGGAGAAGACGCGGGGTCCGCGGCACCACATCATCACCGGAAGATCCCGGGTGACCAGCGGGGCGGCCAGGCGCGCCAGTTCGCCGATGCGGGCGGCGCCCGCGGCAATCTCGATTCCTTCCGAGCAAATCTGCTGGTTTCCGCCCGGACCTTGGCGGCATTCGGCGAAGACGCGGCCTTCGAGACGGGCATCCGGGGCGAGTTCGATGACAATTACGCGCGAGGGATGCTCGCGCATAAGATTTCCGGCGATCCGGCGCGCGGCCGCCGTATCCTCGCCGTCCGCGGCGGTGATGAAAAGGGTCATGGAGCAGGCGCGCAGCAGGCCCTGCGGATTTTTTTCGCGCGCCAGCGAAGCCCACAGCTCGTGAAGCTCCTTGAGCAGCGTTTCAGGTTGCATCGTACCGCTGGTCAACTGTTTCTCCACTGATGCCCGCGCCGGGCGAGCATCTGGTCGGCTTCTTTCGGCCCCCACGATCCGGGCTCGTAGTTGGGGAAGTCGAATTTGCGGTGCGACCACTCGTCCAGAATCGGCTGCACCGCGCGCCAGCTTGCTTCCACCATGTCCTCGCGCGTGTAGAGGGTGGGATCGCCGGCCATGGCGTCGAGCAGCAGCGTTTCGTAGGCCGCCGGACCGCGCTCGCCGAAGCTTGCGCCGTAGTTAAAATCCATCGATACGGGCCGCAGCCGCATTCCGCTGCCCGGCTGTTTGGACAGGAAGCGCAGCGAGATTCCCTCTTCCGGCTGGATGCGGACGATCAGCAGATTGGGATGCGCGGTTTCGGCGGTTCCCGGGCCGAACATGGCCAGCGGTGCGTCGTTGAACTGGATGGCGATATCGGTGACGTGGCGCATCAATTTTTTCCCGGTCCGCAGATAAAAGGGCACGCCGGCCCAGCGCCAGTTTTCGATCTGGAGCGCGACCGCGGCGTAGGTTTCCGTCATGGAATCGGGCGGGACGTCTTTTTCCTGGCGGAATCCGCGGTATTGGCCGGCCACGGCGTTTTCGCGAACCTCGTCCGCCGTCATGATCTTTATCGCGCGAAGCAGGCGCGCGCGCTCATCCCGGACCGTTTCGGGATCGAACGCCGCCGGCGGCTCCATGGCGATGGTCGCCGTCACCTGAAGCAGGTGGCTCTGGATCATGTCGCGGAGAGCGCCGGCTTCCTGGTAATATCCGCCGCGCCCCTCGACGCCGATGGTCTCCGCCGCGGTAATCTGCACGTGATTCACAAAGCGCCGGTTCCACACCGGCTCGAAGATTCCATTGGCGAAACGGAAGGCCAGGATGTTCTGCACCGTTTCCTTGCCCAGATAATGATCGATGCGGTAAATCTGCGGCTCGGCGAAGACGCGGTGGACCGCCTGGTTGAGGCAGCGCGCGCTTTCGAGATCGCGGCCGAAGGGTTTTTCGATCACGATGCGCCGCCAGGCATGATCTTCTTCGCGCGCCAGGTTCGCCTCGCCGAGGCCGGCGACGATCGTTTCAAAGAAGCTCGGCGGAGTGGCCAGATAGAAGAGCAGATTGCGCTGCTTGAGCTCGTCGAGCTTTTGCGCGATCGATCCATAGAGCTGGCGGTCGTTGAAGTCGCCGCTGACGCAATAAAGATTGCGGGCGAAGTCTGGCCAGAGCTGCTCGTCGAGCGGGCTGTCCTCGAGAAACTGGGCCACGGCATCGTGCATCATCGACCGGAAGCGCTGGTCGGAGATGCCGTCGCGCGAGGTGCCGACGACGCAGAATCCGGGAGGCAATCGCCGCTGCGAAGCCAGCCGATAAAGCGAGGGCATCAACTTGCGGCGGGTCAGGTCGCCGGTGGCGCCGAAGATGACCGCGGCGCACTCCGGTACTCGCCGCTCAAAACGTAGAGGATCGTCGAAAGGACTGGATTGCCCCACGTCTTCACCTTATCGCAAGGCGCGTGCGGGCGCCGCCTTCAATTCGCCAAGGGATCAGGCCTCATTTGAAAATGAACCACCTTGGGATAGGTGCCCTTTCCGGTCTCGCTGTGGAAGGGGGTTCGCGTTCCCCATGTGGTCCACACGCCTTTGCCTTTCCAGCCGGCTTTTGGATCATCAATGCGGCCGTCCATTCCTTTGGCGAAAAATCCCAGCGGATACGGCACGCGAAGAACGACGAACTTTCCGTTGACCAGCGCGATCAGCGAATCGGAATCGTTGCCGGTGACAATCGGCGTATTCTTTCCGAGCCCGAGCGTATCGTACTGATCCACCCAATCGTAGTAGTGCGAATCGGCGCTGCCCGAATTGGCGACATTTTTAAACTTCGGGCCCGGCGTGGGATACAGCGTCCACCCTTCGGGACAATGCTGGCCGGTCGCTTTCGGACCGTTCAGCGGACCTTTGCACTTCCGCCGGTCGAAGCTGGCCAGATGCCCGCTGCCCAGCGCGACCCAGACTACGTTATTGCGGTCGATGTCCAATCCACGCGGCGAATATCCCCAAACCGGCGCCTTCGGATTATTGAAAGGAACTTCGTAATATTCGGTGAGCGCGGTTTCCGGCGGATTCGGTCCCGGATTGATCCGGGCGATTCCGCCCGGGAAGCCGAGCACGCTGCCCCAGATCATTCCATCGCTGCCGATCGCCAGACCGTAAAACGCGGCGTTGAGCCGCGTGTCTTTGGCCGGATCGACGGAGACGTTCAGCGCGGCGGAAATCCCCAGGCTTTCGCCGCTCGGCGCGGTCACCACGCGCTGCTCCGTTTCGACGTAGGCGTCGCGCCGGCCGTTGCCGTTGGTATCGAGGATCAGCGCCGTCCAGCCCTGCGATTTGGCGGCGTCATGCGTCTGATCCCACATTTTTGTGTTCAGCCAGCCGACTACGCCGCCGCCCCCGCCGCTGCTGGTCCACAACGTATTGTCGGCGTCTTCGGCGAACAGCAGGTGATGCGTGCTGAAACAGGTGTCGATCATTTCGGTCTTGCCGGTTTTTGGATCGTAGACGGCGAGCTGGCGGCCGCTGCGGTCCACCGGAGTGAGCTTCGCCGAAATCAGCGGCGAACCTGCCTTGCAAAACCCCGGATTGTTGGCGGCGCGGATGCGCGAGGTGTACCACACTCGCCCGCGCTGATCGAACATCGGATTGTGAACCGTGGTGTGGCTGTCCCAGATCGCTTCGTCGCCCCAAATGGGCGAGGGCATCAGCGGCTTGGGCTGCCCCGGCGTATCCGGATCGCGATAGGGAACCGTCACCCGGCTCAGTTTGCTGTGCACCGGATCGAGCACCGGCAGATAATCGCGGCTCTCCTCGGGCGATCCGTAGATCAGGCCGTAGGCGTTCACATGCGGGTCGCGTTTATCGGTGGAGATCTCATCGTGCAGGTACGCCTTGGGATCGGCCCAGTCCCATTGGGTGATCACCACGTTGCGTTCGATGCCTTGCGGTCGCGGCGGCGTTTCCGAGGGAAGCTCGCCGTGCGCGATGCGCGTGGTCCAGTCGGCGAACTCCGCGGCCGCGCGCTCGGCGCCGAGCTGATTCATCCCGCCGACCATGGCATTGCCCGCCTGCCCGGATTGAATCCGCCGCATCCACGCCCGCGCCGGCGAATCGAGATTGGCGAACATCGCCGGAATGGTCCGCGTGTACGCGTTGCCGAGCTGATGGCAGGATTCGCAGCTATCGGTTTTCACCAGATGAATCCATTGGCCCTGCGTCTTGATGTTGGGCGAAATGCCGTTGCCCTTGGGTCCGGTTCCCGGAAATTCGCTCTGGGCCGGAATCTTCAGCAGCGCGTACCAGTAATTGGCCGGATAATACTGCGCCGCGGTTTTGCGGTCGGGCGCGAGGGAGGGTTTGAGGTTCACCAATTTGCCCGGCTCGGTTTCGACCTTGGGCGAATCGACCAGGCCGTAGCCGCGCGCCCAAACAGTATATTTGGCGCGCGGCAGATCGGGGAGGAGAAAGCGCCCGCGGTCGTCGGTGACGACTTCCTTGATGTAGCGCGTCGGCAGATCGGTGGTTTCCGCGATCACCCAGACGCCGGCCTCGGGCCCTTTGCTGCTGGAGACGGTGCCGCCGATATCGTCCGGCTTTATCTTCACCGGCTGCGCGTTGAGAAACATCGCCGCCGCGGCGCAAACGAGAATTTTGAGATTCCGCATGATCGTGCTCCTAAGGCTTGCAGGTAGTATATACCCGCGAAAAGTTCACTTGAAATGAACGTTGGTGAAGGCCTGGAGCATCTCCGCGGCGGCCGGCGGATTCAGAATATGACGGGCGGCGAACTCGTCCGCGCCCGGATAATTCGTCGCGCGCACGCGCTCGGCCGCGCGCGACAGGTCATAATCGGTGTGCCGAAGCTGAACATCGCCGTCGATCCACAGCCAATCCGCCCCGGCCGAGCCGAACGGCATCCCGACGCTGCCTGCATTAACCACGCGCGTCTTGCCGATCCGCCGGTCGAACTGCATGTGCGTGTGGCCGCACACCACCAGCGGCGCATCGACGCCCGCGAACACCGGCAGCAGCAGATTCTCCGCCGTCAGATCCGTAAAGCATTCGTTTTCATCGCGAGGCGTCGCGTGGCAAAACAGCACATCGTTCAGCCGGATCACCTTGGGCCAGCTTCGCAGCTCGTTCTGTTGCGCGGGCGAAAGTTGCTCCGCGTTCCAGCGAATCACGGGACGGTACGCTTCGGGAACCTGCGCTGGATCGCGGCCATCCAACTGCTCCAGCACCGCGATTTCGCCGTTGCCGTAAAGGAATCGCGCCGGAATCTCCAGCGCCATTAGACAGTCAAGCGTCGCGGCGGGCATCGGGCCGGGAAGAACATCCCCGCCCACGACGATCTGATCGGCGCCGGTCTCGCGAATCTCGCCGAGCACGGCTTCGAGCGCGGGCAGGTTGCCGTGAATATCGTAGAGCGCCGCGATCCGCATTTTAAAGTCCGAATGCCCGAGCATAGCTGACCCGGCCAACCACATCATCGATCGCGCCCGGCGCGAGCTCCAGCGCCATGAATGCCTCGGGCGGGAACGGGCTCGCGATATTTCTCGCTTTTTCGGCGGAGAATCCGAAGCGCGGATAATAATGCTCGTGACCGAGGACCAGCACGATTCGCTCCCGCAGATTGCGCAACCTGCCCAGCCCGGCACGAATCAGTTGCCCGCCGATTCCGCGGCGCTGGTATTCCGGAACAACGCTCATCGGCGCAAGAGCAACGGCGGGAATCGCTCCGCCCTCGCAGTCGATCCACATCCGCGTAAATAAAATGTGACCCGCAACCGCGCCGTCGATCTCCGCGACCATGGAACAGAGGAACGCCCCTTCCTCGCGCAGCTCATCCACCAGGCGCGCTTCATCGGCTCCGGAGAAGGCGGCTTCATGGACGCGGCGAATCGAATCGCGATCGCGTGCGATCTCCTCACGAAGGATCACGATCCACCATGTTGGTCACCTCCGCCGATCGCACGCCGTAAATTTTCCTAATCTGCCGGCAAATCTCCGCTGCCAGACGCTCGGGCTGCTCTTTTTCGTCCACATTCAGCTCGACCTTCAGGTAAACATCCGTGCGCGGCATGGTCCGATGATACGATAAGGGTAAACCTCCAAGTGAACGTTCCGTGCAAAATTTGTTCCAAGCGGCGCGCGAAGCGTTACTGCCCCGGCGTGAGCGGCGAAATCTGCGCCGTCTGCTGCGGCACGGAACGCGAAAACACCGTGGATTGCCCGCCGGGCTGCGAACATCTGATCGCCGCGCGCCAGCATGAGCAGCTTGCTCCGCTTTCCCCGGAGGACGTTCCCAACCGCGATATTCGCGTCAGTGAGGAGTTCGTCCGCGAGCACGAGCATCTGGTGGTGTGGCTCAGCGCGGCGCTGGCGCGGGCCATGGAAAGAGCGCGCGCCGTCGACTTCGACGCACGAGAGGCCCTGGCGGCGATCATCCGTACCTATCGCACCCGTGAATCGGGATTGATTTACGAAACGCGCCCGGCCAATCCCTACGCGGCGGCCATCCAGGCGGCCTTGCAGGAATCCATCGGCGAGCTGGGCAGGCGCCTGGCGGAGGAGACCGGCATGGCCACGCTGCGCGATGCGGAAATTCTCGGCGCGCTGGTTTTTCTGGAGCGTCTGGAGCTGCAACACAACAACGGGCGCAAGCGAGGACGCGCATTTTTCGATTTTCTCCGCGGATCGTTCCCGGAGCCGCCAAGCTCCCGCGTCGCGCTATGACCGGCTATATCGTCTTCGCCCATGGATCGAGCCTCGAACCGGCCAACGAAGCCGTACGCGTGACGGCGCAGCGGGCCGCGCGCCGCGCCGGATGGGAAAAATTCGCCGCCGCGTTTCTCGGCGGTGGAGCGCCGGATCTTTTGTCCGCCGTCGAGCAGCTTGCCGAAGACGGCGCCAGCCGCATCGTCGTCGTTCCTTATTTCCTGACGCTCGGGCTGCATCTGGAGCGTGATCTGCCGGCGCTCGTCGAGCAGGCGCGCCGCGCGCGGCCCGATGTGGAAATCGATCTTGCGCCTCCGCTCGACGGGCATCCCGCGCTCATCGAAGCGCTGGTGGATCGCTCCAAAGAACGTTTATGCCGCGCGCGCTGACGCTGGCTTTGGCGGCGGCTTGTATTTTCACGGTGGCCGCGGCGGTCATGCTGAAGCTCATGCCGCAGCCGCTCAAGGATTCCGATTATATGATCGTCGGCTCGGTGGCGACGCTGCTCGCGCTGCTGGGATTATTTCTGGCGATGGTCGCAACATCCCGGTCATCCGATGTTTTTTTCAAAAAACGGAAAAAACCATGAGGGAGTGTGCCCTTTCTTCACGCCTGGTGGCGGTTTCTTCACATCCGAATCCGCTATCATATTGAATTCGTCCGGAGCCCTGCGAATCCAACCTGCTACCCGCGCGGAATGCAATCTTTGGAACCGGCGAAAACGCCGGCGCCGTCTAGTTCGCTAGGGCCTATTTGGAAAGGTAAGGTATGAAGATTCGAGGGGTTCTGTTTTCGCTCGCGCTCTTCTGCGCGGGCGTGGAGGCGCAGGCCGTGATCGGCTCGGGAACGATTCGCGGAACGGTCAAGGATTACACCGGCAGCGGCATTCCCGATACGACGATTGTCATCACCAACGACAAGCTGGGCATTCATCGCGAGCTGGACACTACCGACGACGGCGGCTTCAACGCCTCCGCTCTGCCGCCCGGCGATGGCTACAGCGTAAAGGTGACGCGCAAGGGTTTCCTCGATCTCGACCAGCCGAACCTGGAGCTTCTGGCCGGCCACACCATCAGTTTCGAGATCGTCATGGCGCAGGAACCCTCCTACCGGCGCAGCGGCGAGCAACAAAACGCCTCAATTACCTTTGAGGACGAGATCTTCGCCGCCGTCGAGAACACCTTTTCCGCGGTGGAGCTGGACGCGCTGCCGGCCGCCGGCCGCGATCCCGGCTCGCTGGTCCCGCTGGCGCCGGCCGCCGTCGAGAACTTCCAGAGCGGCGTTCTGGCGTTCCGCTCCGACTCGGGCACCACCGCGTATTACACCGACGGGATCCTGACCTCCAACCTGTTTTTCTACAACCAGCCGCCGGTTGCGCCCGCGGTTCCGCTGGATTCCCTGGCGGAGATGCAGGTGATCTCCGGACTGGCGCCCGCCGAGTTCACGCACGGCAAGGGCGGATTTGTCAATGCCGTTACGCAGAGCGGCGGCAACGCAACGCACGGCGCGCTGTTCGGCTACTTCAGCCCCAACTCCTGGAGCGCCGCGGATAAGTTCGGTCCGGGCTTTCATCCCAACGGGTCGCGCGTTGAAAGCGGCATCCATGCCGGCGGACCTGCCGGTTCGCAGAAGCTGTTCTGGTTCGCCAGCGCCGAGGATCTGAACCGGCACACCCAGGGATTGAACCTCGCCGATAATCCTCTGATCACGAATCCGGCGGGTACGGCGGTGAATCCGGCCAACTGCGGCGCGCCGGCCACCGCGGCCCAGTGCGCCTCCGCCATCGATTTTCTCAACCGCCAGCTCAATCGCGTGGTGAGCAGTTCGCAGACCTCGCTGTGGGGACTGGCGCGGCTCGACTGGCGTCCGAATTCTTTCAACAACGTCGATCTGGAGGCCGGCGCCATCCATCAAAAAGCGCCCAACGGAACGGACCTGGAGACCGTTTCCACCGACAACGGGCTGCTCGGCCAGAACGGCACCTGGTCCGCCGATACGCGGTACGGCAAGGCCGGATACACCGCCATCTGGAGCGGCAACGCGACCAATCAGGTCTTCGGCGCGTTTTTCCACCAGCGCTTTTCCGATTACGAGGATTCCGCGCTGCTTCCCTCCACCGGCGCTTTAGGCATCGACATCGCCGGAACGCCGTTTGGAGGAAACCCGCGGTTTCCGCAGTCGCTCAGCGAGAACCGTTATCAGATCGCCGATCATCTCAGCGGATCGATCGGCGCGCACTCACTCAAGTTTGGGATCGATTTCGATCTCGACCGCGACGTGAACCGGCAGATCCTCAACAGCGCGGGCTATTATTATTTCCCCACGCTCACCGCCTTCGCCCAGGATTTCACCGGCAACACCGCGGGCCGGAAAGACTACTCTCTGCTGAACCAGGGTTTCGGCATTCCGCTGATCACGCTGCCCACCAAGGCCGCCAGCGTTTACGCCCAGGACACCTGGACGCCCTTCCGCAAATTGACCGTCGTGCTCGGGCTGACCTGGGAAAAGCCGTTTCTGCCCAAACCACCCTATCAAAACACGACGTTCTTTCAGACCGGCACGCTGGCCTCGCCCGATATCGATTTTTCACCGCGTATCTCCGGCGCTTATCGTTTGACCGGACGCACGGTGATCCGCGCGGGCATCGGCACCTACTATCAGCCTTACTCCGGGCAGCTTCTGGAAGCGCTCTACAACGGCAACGCGATCAGCCAGCTTCAGGCGACCATCACCCCGCTGCTTTCCTCGCCTCCGGTGTTCCCGCACATTCTCGGCGCGCCGGGCAGCCTGCCCAAAGGCGCGACCGACGTGCTCTATGAGCGCAGCAAATTCCGGGTTCCGCTTTCGGCGCAGGGCACGTTCGGGATTGAACAGCATGTGAGCGGCGGCATCACCGTCTCGCTGAATTATCTCTACGCGCGCGGCATCGGTCTGTGGACGTATTACGACACCAACCTGAACTTCCCGTCAGTGTTTAAGACCTACGCCATCGACAACGCGGCGGGCCAGCAGGTGAGCTCCTTCGTGCTGCCGGTCTACAGCGCTAAAACCAACACCAATTTCGCGCAAGTGGACGCCATGGAAAACTCCGGCCGCTCCTCCTACCATGCCGGCGTGCTGCAATACCGGCAGCGCATGTCGCACGGCTTGAGCCTGCAGGCTTCCTTCACCTATTCCCACGCGATCGATGACGTCAGCGGACCGCCGGCGGTGGCCGGATTCGTGCCCGCGAACTTCAGTCCCGGCTACTACAGCTACGACCGCTTCAATTCCGCCTTCAACCAGCCGCTGCGGGGGACGGTTGTGTGGACCTGGCAGCCTCGGCCGCTTCATAACGACAGCTTCGCGGCGCGGTATCTGGTCAATGGATGGACGCTTTCCGGCGCCGCGATTCTCGCCTCCGGCCTGGGAGAAATTCCGCTGGTGGTGGTCAACGGGCAGCAGTTCGGCGGGACCAATATGGTCTATACGACCTCTCTCAACGGTTCAGGCGGCTGGTCGCGCGTGCCGTTCAACGCGGTTCAGCCGCTTCTGAACGTATCGGCTCCGAACCTGGTGGTCCCGCGCATCCTGCCGGAGGGCGCCGAGTACAATGTGGATGCCCGGCTCTCGCGCGATATCCCAATTTCGGAGCGCATGAAGGCCACGGTGATGTTTGAGGGTTTCAACGTGTTCAACACCCAGTTCAACACCAGCGTGAACACCATCGCCTACACCGCCACCAGCGGTGTTCTTCATCCGGTGCCTTATCTGGGATTGGGCAACAGCGCCGCGGGATATCCGTTCGGCGATAACGCGCGGCATCTTCAGGTTGCGCTGCGGATCGTCTTTTAGGTTTTTTGGCCGCCGGAACCGGTTACATTTCCGGAAACGCCCGCGAATGGATGCGAGTCCAACCCGTCAAGCGGAGGCGGAAGCGATGAAGCTGCCCTTTCTGATCGGCCGCGCGCTCTTCGGAGGATTTTTTCTCTACAGCGGCATCCACCATTTTTTGAAGTCGGACCAGCTCGCCCGGTACGCCGGCGCAAAGCACGTTCCCGCGCCGGACCTTGCGGTCAAGGCCAGCGGGATCGCGCTGATGGCCGGCGGCGCCAGTATTCTGCTCGGCCTGAAGCCGAGATACGGAACGGCGGCGGTCATCGCATTTCTGGCCGCCGCATCCGGGTCGATTCATAATTTCTGGGCGTCCCAAGATCCGGGCGAGCGGCAAAACGAGATCAGCCATTTCGCCAAAAATCTCGCGCTGGCCGGCGGCGCTCTGGCCCTGGCCGGAGTGGAAGAACCCTGGCCGGCAAGCGTCTCAGCATTGCGCTCCGACCGGGGCGCCAAAACCGTCTGGCGAGTCCTGGCCGCCTAAACGGCCGGCGATCGCGCCGCCTCTCTCCGGGGTTGTAGAATAAGTGTGAACAACCGCGGGAGAAGAAACATCCAAGTGAAGCCAACCCAAACTGGCGATCCCAGTTATTTTCACAAGGTCGTTGATTGCCAGTGGGCGTGTCCCGCCCATACCAATGTTCCTGAATACATTCGCCTGATCGCGCAGGGGCGTTTTACTGACGCTTACATGCTCAACCGGGAGTCAAACGTCTTTCCCGGCATCCTGGGCCGCACCTGCGACCGGCCGTGCGAGCCGGCTTGCCGCCGCGGGCGTATCGACGGGAAACCGGTGGCCATCTGCCGTCTGAAACGCGTCGCGGCGGACCATCGCGGCGAAATCGCCGCCCGGCTCCCGAAAATTCCAGCCAAAAAGAATGGCAAGCGCATCGCCTGCATCGGCGCCGGACCGGCATCGCTCACCGTCGCCAACGATCTGATGCCGCTCGGCTACCAGGTCACCATTTTTGAGAAGAATGACAAGCCCGGCGGCTTAATGCGGACCAATATTCCCTCCTTCCGCCTGCCGGCGAGCGTGCTCGATGAAGAGTGCCAGACGATTCTCGATTTTGGCGTCGATATCCGCTATAACTCGCCCGTCACGAGCATGCGCGCGCTGCTCCAGGAAGGCTACGACGCGATCTTCGTGGGCAGCGGCGCGCCGCGCGGCAAGGAACTCGATCTTCCCGGACGCCGCGAAACGGATCGCATCCACATCGGAATCGACTGGCTGGAATCGATCGCCTTCGGCCACACGGATTCGATCGGCGAAAAAGTTTTGATCATCGGCGTCGGCAACACGGCGATGGATTGCTGCCGCTCTTCCCGCCGGCTCGGCGCCAAAGATATCAAGGTGATGGCGCGCCGGCCGCGGCCCTATTTCAAAGCTTCGCCCTGGGAGCTGGAAGACGCCGAGGAGGAAGGCGTCGAGATCGTCATCAATCATTCGCCCAAGCGGTTCGTCGTCGAAAACGGAAAATTGACCGGCATGGAATTCGAGCGCCTGGAGTGGGACGCGAAAGCGAAAAATTCCAAGGTCCTCGACACCGTGTTTGTGCCGGCCGACGACGTCATTCTGGCCATCGGCCAGGAGAACGCGTTTCCCTGGTTTGAGCGCGATCTCGGCGCGCAGTTCGATAAATGGGACGCGCCGGTGGTCGACGAAAAAACGTACATGTCCACGCGGGAGGGGATCTTTTTCGGAGGCGATGCGGCCTGGGGTCCGAAAAATATCATCTGGGCGGTGGAACACGGGCATCAGGCGGCGATCTCCATCGATAACTACTGCCACCGGATCCCGGTCACGGACCGGCCCGCTTACGGCATGAATCTGATCTCCCAGAAGATGGGGCTTTCCGAGTGGAGCTATCACAACGACTACAACCCGGCGCCGCGCCAGAAAATGACCCATGTCGATCTGGCCGAGCGGTTCAAAAAACTGAACATCGAGGTGGAGCTCGGCTTCAGCCCGGAGCAGACGGCAAAGGAGGTTCAGCGCTGCCTCAACTGCGACGTCCAAACCGTATTCACCGCGGAAAAGTGCATTGAATGCGACGCCTGCGTGGATATTTGCCCGCTTTTATGCCTGACCATCACGCGCGACGGCAGCGAAGAGGATCTGCGCGGGCGGCTTTCGGCGCCGGCTCTGAATCTCACGCAGGAGTTGTACGTTTCCGCCCCGCTGCCCCAAACCAAACGGCTCATGATCAAAGACGAGGATCTGTGCGTGCACTGCGGCCTTTGCGCCGAGCGTTGTCCCACCGCGGCCTGGGACATGCAGAAATTTGAACTGATAACGCCGTACGCCGGGAGGACCGCATGCTGCGCGCAGGCGTAGAACAGGCCGTCCGCGTCAACGACTTCGCGATCAAGCTGGCCAACGTAAACGGCACCGGATCGGCCAGCGCCAATGGTCTGCTGATGCAGGCGATCTTTCGCATGGGCATTCCGGTTTCCGGAAAAAATCTCTTTCCGTCAAACATCCAGGGGCTGCCGACCTGGTATGAGATCCGCGTCAGTAAAGACGGGTACACGGCGCGCGCGCTCGATTACGATCTGATGGTGGCCATGAATGCGCAGACCTATGAGCGCGACATCCGGGAGGTCCGGCCGGGCGGGTATGTGCTGTACGATTCCACCTGGCCGCTGGATCCGCGACTGCACCGGCAGGACGTGACGTTTTTGGGCGTGCCGCTGGCGGAGATGTGCAACGCCCACTTCCGCGAATCGCGGGAGCGCATCCTGATGAAGAATATCGCTTACGCCGGCGCGCTCATCGCGGTTCTCGAGGTGGACATGGACGTGGTCGAGCAGCTTCTGGACGAAAAGTTCGCCAAAAAGAAAGCGCTGCGCGAATCCAATCACAAAGCCCTGCGGCTGGGTTTCGACTACGCCAGGAAACACTTCGATCCGCTGCCGTTCCGTCTGGAAAAGATGGACGCCAACAGCGGCAAGATCCTGATTGACGGCAACACCGCCACCGCGCTGGGCTGCCTGTACGCGGGCGCCACGGTGGCCGCCTGGTATCCCATCACGCCCTCCACTTCGGTGATGGACGCCTTCACCGATCTGTGCAGGAAGTACCGCAAGGATCCGGAAACCGGCGCGATGAACTGCTGCATCATTCAAGCCGAAGACGAGCTGGCGGCGATCGGCATGGTGATCGGGGCGGCCTGGAACGGCGCGCGCGCGTTCACCTCCACCTCCGGTCCGGGCATTTCGCTGATGAACGAACTGCTGGGCCTGGCCTATTACGCGGAAATTCCCGCGGTGGTCATGGATATCCAGCGCGTCGGCCCCTCGACGGGAATGCCGACGCGAACGCAGCAGGGCGACCTTCTTGAATGCGCCTACGCCTCGCACGGCGATACCAAGCACATCTGCCTGTATCCGGCCAATCCTTCGGAGTGCTTCGAGTTCGCCGTCAAATCCTTCGATCTGGCCGAGCGCTTCCAGACGCCCGTGTTCCTGCTCTCCGATCTGGATATCGGCATGAACGACTGGGTGGTGCCGCGCCTGAAATGGGACGACTCCTATCGCCCGGACCGCGGCCGCGTGCTCGATGCCGCGCAGCTCGAGCGGATCCAGAAATTTTTCCGCTACTGGCCCGAGGACGAGAACTTTGTCGCCGCGCGCACGCTGCCCGGCGTCAGCTCCAAGGGTGCGTACTTCACGCGCGGATCGGGCCACAGCCGCACCGGCGCTTACACGGAAATGCCCGAAGAGTATCAGGAGGTGGTCGACCGCCTGCTGCGCAAGCACCAGGCGGCGGCGAAGTGGGTGCCCGAGCCGGTAATCGAGCGGCGCACGGGCGCGCAGTTCGGCGTGGTGACGCTGGGCGGATGCGACGCGGCGGTCCGCGAGGCGCTGGACGTTCTGGATTCGCGCGGTATTCCCGCCGATTTTATGCGGATCCGCGCGTTTCCCTTCCCGGAAAGCGTGGAGGAGTTCCTCAACGATCACGAGTTCAACTTCATCGTCGAGCAGAACCGCGATGCGCAGATGAAATCGCTGCTGCTGCTGGAAACCGGAGTCGCCAAGGACAAGCTGCGCAGCATCTGCGTCTACGGCGGATTCCCGCTCAGCGCCAAGCGCGTCACCGATCGAATTGCCAGTCAATTGGGAGAGCTGACCGAACGTGCCGTCCATCGCTAAGCCGACCGCCATCCATCCCAGCCTGCATCGCAACGAGCTGGGTTTGACCATCCGCGATTACGAAGGCTCCATGTCGACGCTGTGCGCCGGCTGCGGGCACGATTCGATCACCGCCGCGATCATCCGCGCCTGCTGGGAAATTTCCCTGGCCCCGCATATGCTGGCCAAGATGAGCGGCATCGGCTGTTCTTCGAAAACGCCGACTTATTTTGTGAGCGGCGCGCACGGCTTCAATTCCGCGCACGGCCGCATGGCCGCCATCGCCACCGGCGCCAGCGCCGCCAACCGCGAGCTGACCTACATCGGCGTTTCCGGCGACGGCGACTCTCTCTCGATCGGCCTGGGCCACCTGTGCCACGCCATCCGCCGCAATCTGAAGATGCTGTACATCATCGAAAATAACGGCGTCTATGGATTAACCAAGGGCCAGTTTTCCGCCTCGGCCGATGTGGGCTCCAAGAGCAAGAAAGGCGAGCCCAACCGCATGGCTCCCATCGATCCGGTGGCGCTTGCGCTGAGCCTGGGCGCGACCTTCGTGGCGCGGAGTTTTTCCGGCGATAAAGACCAGCTCGTGCCGATCCTCAAGGCGGCGCTGTCGCATCGCGGCTTCGCCCTGGTGGACGTGATTTCGCCCTGCGTGACCTTTAACGATCACGCCGGGTCGACCAAAAGTTATCTCTACACCCGCAACAATATGCTGAAGGCGACGGAGACCGATTTCGTTCCGCCCGCTTCCGAAATCCTCGCCACCATCGGCCGGAACGGCGCCGTCAGCGTCACCATGCACGACGGCAGCGTGGTCCGGTTCAAAGGCGTTCCACCCGATTACGACCCGACCGACCGCAAAAAGGTGCTCGATTATCTCTCCGAGCACCACGGCAAAGGCGAGGTGGTCACGGGATTGCTCTACATCGACGAATCCGTCCCGGATATGCATGAGCTGAACAACACTCCGGCGCAGGCGCTGACGAAAATTCCGTTCGAAAAACTGTGCCCCGGCTCGGCGGCGCTGGACGCGCTTCAGGAAGAGTTCCGCTGATGCCGCGCGCGCCGTTTGCGGGACCACTGCGCTCTTGATCCCCTCCGCCTCAGGCGACGCTTACGCGGGCCGGCGGGCGTGGACGGCCGCCGTCGCAGCCCTGGCGGTGCTCGCGTTCCTCACGCTCGCCTATCCGGTCGCGCGCGCCTTCGCCGGTTACGAAATTAATTTCAACGAAGGCTGGAACGCGTATCGCCAGACCCTGGCGGCTCAGGGCGTTCCGCTTTACGGCTCCGTTCCGCGCTACACCGTGGTGAATTATCCGCCCGTTTCCTTTCATGTCATCGGATTTTTGGGCCGGTTTCTGGGCGGCGTTACCGCCGCCGGACGCTACGTTTCTCTGGCCTCGCTGGGGCTGATCGCAATTCTGGTGGCGGCCATCGTCCGGCGGTTCACGCGCGGGATGGCGGCAGGATTGTACGCGGCGCTCAGTTTTATCGTCTGGCTCGCCGTTTTTTCTCCGGACCGCATCGGCATGAACGACCCGCAGTTGTTCGCCACCGTTTTCGGGCTCGCCGGATTTTACGCGTTTTTGACGAATCCCGAATCGCCGCGCATCCTCAGCCTGTCCGCTGTTCTTTTTGCGTTGTGTCTGTTCACGAAACACAATCTTTTCGCGATTCCGCTGGCGGTGGGCGCGTATCTGCTGCTGGGCCGCGCATGGAGGCCTTTTTTGATCTGGGCGGGAGCGTGTCTGGCCGCCTCGCTCGCATTGTTTCTTGCCGCCCGGGCCGTGGATGGTCCGTATTTATTGGTTCACATGGCCAGCGCTCGAACATATTCGATCCGCGCCGCGGTGCTGCGCTCGGCGGCCTATGTCGGGATGTTCCAGATTCCCGTGGCGGTGCTGGTCCTGTGGTGCTGGAGGAACGCGGCATCGGCTCCGCGGCGGGTGCTGGTGCTGGGGGCCGCCGCGGCGCACGCGACCGCGTTTATCCTTTCCGGCGGCCACGGCGTCGATCGCAACATTTTTTTTGATGCGATGCTCCTGGACGCCGTCATTCTGGCCGTTGCCCTGGCCGATTACGAAAAATCGCCGTCCGGCATTTTTGCCGTGCTGCTGCTGGCGCCGTTGATTGCGCCCGCCGCGCTCGCGCCGCCGGTGCTCGCTGGGGAGGCCGCCGAATCCGCCGCCGCGCCGCGGCTCGAGCAGGAATTCCAGGAGACCATCGAATTTGTCGCGGATCACGCCGGCCGCGCCTTCTGCGCCAATCCGCTGGTTTGCTTCGCCGCCGGAAAGCCAGACGAGATTGACATGTTCTATGTTCCCGAGCAGATCGCCTTAGGCAAGCTCCCCGAATCCGAACTGGTGAACATGATCGAGACCTACCGCTTCTCGACCATCGAGATCGGCCTGCCCGGCGGCGAGCTGGTCCGTCCCGACAATTTTTCGATCAATCTGATGCACGCGATCGAGCGCCGCTACCGCATCGCGCTGCGGAACACGCGATATGCGATTCTGGTTCCCAAGCTGGATTGAACCGTGCGCATCCGCGTGCTGCTGCCGACCTTTAACGAGAACGCCAACATCGAAGCGATGGTGCGCGAGGTATTCAAGGCCGCGCCCGGCGTGGCCGTGCTGGTGATCGATGACAGCTCTCCCGACGGTACGGCGGCAACGGTGAAGCGCCTGCGCGCCGAGTTTCCGAAGCTCGATTTGCTCGTTCGGGCGCGCCGCGAAGGATTGGGCAAGGCGTACCTGGCGGGTTTCGCAGCCTCGATGGATCAGGCCGACGCGGTGATCACGATGGACGCCGATTTCTCGCACGATCCGGCGCACCTGGACGCGCTGATCGCCGCCGGCCAATCGCACGCCGTCGTGATCGGGTCGCGGTATACGCGCGGCGGCGGAGTCGCTGGTTGGGAATCCTGGCGGCGCGCCCTGAGCGGAGGCGGCAATCTCTACGCCCGGGCGATCACGAAACTGCCGGTTCGCGACTGCACCTCCGGTTTCATGCTGCTGCGCACCGAAGCTCTGCGCCGCATTGATCCTGACTGCGTCGCCGCGTCGGGCTACGCGTTCCTGATCGAGCTGAAGTACCGGCTGTGGCGGTCCGGTGCGAGCCTCGCCGAAGTGCCCATCACCTTTCGCGCGCGCCGCGGCGGAGAGTCGAAGCTGACCAGCCACATCGTGGCGGAAGGCATGGTGACGCCCTGGCGACTGCGCTTCGGAAAGGCCGGAGAGAGTTCCGCGCGCCACAAGAGCGCGCCGAAGACGCTATGATAGTTGGTGGTTCGCACCCGCCGGCCCCCTGCGGAAGAGCGCCGCGGTGGCGTTCCTCGAAAGGTCCCATCGAGTTTGGCACTCACGGTTGGCGTTCTCAAAGAAAATTTCCCGTCGGAGCGGCGCGTGGCGGCGACGCCGCGCGTGCTCGATCTGCTGAAAAAATCCGGGGTTGAAACTTGGATCGAATCCGGCGCGGGACTGGAATCCGGCTTCCCCGACGACGAATACATCGCCAAGGGCGGACGCGTGGCGCCCGCCGCCGCCGTGCGGGAAAATGCGCAGATCCTGCTGCACGTCCGGGTGCCGGCGGAGCCGCCCGGCCGCGATGCCATCGCCATCGGCTTCTGCGATCCGCTGAGCGATCCGGCGATCGCGGCGCGCTACGCGCAGGCCGGCGCGACCCTGTTTTCCATGGAGCTGGTGCCGCGCATCACGCGCGCGCAGTCCATGGATGCGCTTTCCTCGATGGCGTCCATCGCCGGCTACAAGGCGGTGCTGCTGGCGGCGGTGAATCTGCCGCGCATCTTCCCCATGATGACCACCGCGGCCGGAACCATGCCGCCGGCGCGGGTGCTGGTGATCGGCGCCGGCGTCGCCGGCTTGCAGGCCATCGCCACGGCCCGGCGGTTGGGCGCCGTGGTCAGCGGCTACGACGTGCGCGCGGCCGTCAAGGAGCAGATCGAAAGCCTCGGCGCTAAATTCGTCAATATCAAAATCGAAGAAAGCGGCGAAGGCGAGGGCGGCTACGCCAAGGCGCTCAGCGAGGCCGCCATCCGCAGCCAGCGCGAGCAGATGGCGCAGGTGATGAAGGAGCAGGACGTGGTGATCACCACCGCCGCGGTTCCCGGAAAGAAAGCGCCGCTGCTGGTCACGCGCGAGATGCTGCGCGCCATGGCCCCCGGATCCATCCTGGTGGATCTGGCGGCCGAGCGCGGCGGCAACTGCGAAGTCACCCGCGCCGGCGAAACGGTCGTCGAGCAGGGCGTCATGGTGCTCGGTCCGGTGAATGTGCCGGCCACGGTGCCGCGGCACGCCAGCGAAATGTACGCGCGCAATATCGTGACCTTCCTGAAGAACATGATTACCAAGGACGGCCAGTTGAACCTCGACCTGAACGATGAGATCACGCGCGAAACGCTGGTGGCGCGGGGCGGGGAAGTGGTGCATCCGAAAGTGCAGGCGCTGCTTGGAGTCAATGCCTAGGACTCCGGCGCCCGTTCCCATGAGATCCGTGTGAGTTTATGTCGAATGAATTAGAAGTCAGCTTGTACGTGTTGGTGCTGGCCGTCCCGCTGGGGCTGGAGCTGGTGCGCCGCGTCTCGCCGCTGCTGCACACGCCGCTGATGTCGCTGACCAACGCGATTTCGGCGATCTCGGTGGTCGGCGCGATCCTGATTTCAGGAGCGGGCGATTCGCCCACGCTCAGCCGGGTGCTCGGCTGCATCGCGGTGACCTCCTCGACGATCAACATCGTGGCCGGATTCCTGATCACCGACCGCATGCTCAAAATGTTCAAGAAAAAGGAGAACAAGTGACGCCGGGAGCAGAAGCGGCGCCGGGAATCTGGCAGGCCGCCTATATCGTCGCCGCCCTGACGATCGTCCTTTCCATCAAATGGCTGAGTTCGCCGGTCACCGCGCGGCGCGGCGTCATTTCCGGCGAATTTGGGCTGCTTTTCGCCATTGTTGGCACGCTTTTGCGGCAGGAAGTGGTCAGTTTCGAGTGGATTCTCGTCAGCATGGCGGCCGGAGCGGCAATCGGCGCGCCTCTGGCGTACCTGATGCCGATGACCGCCGTGCCGCAGTTGACCGCGCTTTCGCACGCCTTCGGAGCCTTCGCGGCCGCGCTGGTGGGGACGGCCGATTATTACAAAGCGATCGCCGAAGGCCATCGGCTGACCGGCGCGACGATGTCCGCCATCGTGATCGAGACCGTGCTCGGCTACCTCACCTGCACGGCCAGCGTGATGGCGTTCGGAAAACTGCAGGAAATCATCCCCACGCGCCCGATGACCTACAAGGGCCAGAACTTCGTCAACCTGACGCTGTTGGCGATCGCGGTCGCGCTGGGCGTGTGGATGATTTATGAGCCCGCGCCGGCCTGGGTTTTTCCGGCCTACACGGGATTATCGCTGCTGTTCGGCGTGCTGCTGATTCTGCCGATCGGCGGCGGCGACATGCCGACGGTGATCGCGCTGCTCAACTCCTACGCCGGCGCGGCGTGCTGCGCCATGGGATTCGCGCTGGGCAACCGCCTGCTGATCATCGCCGGCGCGGTGAACGCGTCGTCGGGCTTCATTCTTTCCGTGATCATGTGCAAGGCCATGAACCGCAGCTTCACCAACGTCCTGTTCGGCGCCTTCGGCCAGGTGCAGGAGGGCGGCGCGGCCAAGGCGGCGCAGAAACCGGTGCGTTCGGCGACGGCCGAGGACGCCGCGCAGATTTTGTCCAGCGCGCGCAAGGTGATCATCGTTCCCGGATACGGCATGGCGGTCGCGCAGGCGCAGCATAAATTACGCGAGCTGGCGGATTCGCTGGTCAGGCGCGGAGTGGACGTGCAGTTCGCCATTCATCCGGTGGCCGGCCGGATGCCGGGGCACATGAACGTGCTGCTGGCCGAAGCCGACATTCCCTACGACCGCCTGCATGAGATGGAAGATATCAATCAGGATTTCGCCGAGACCGACGTCGCGCTGGTGATCGGCGCCAACGACGTGGTCAATCCGGCGGCGCGGCACGACAAGACCAGCCCGATTTACGGGATGCCGATTCTGGACGTCGATAAGGCGCAGACCGTGATGGTGATCAAGCGCAGCATGAATCCGGGCTTCGCCGGCATTGACAACGAGCTGTACTATATGCCGCGGACCCTGATGCTGTTCGGCGACGCCAAGGCCGTGGTGGGCGAGATCGCCAAGGAGCTGCCGGTCCACGCCTAGCGGCGGGGCTGCGGCCTGCCGCCGCGGCGCGGCGTTATCATGACTACGTGATGGAAGCGGCGGTGGAAACCACGGCGGACATCGCGGTGCTCGACGACGATCTGGATTTCCGCACCTACATCGAGGATTTACTGAAAGACGAGCGCGTTTATTCGGTGCGCAGCTTCGCCACGCCCAGCGAATTATTTGAGGGCTGCGCCGAACGGCTGCCCGATATCGTCCTGCTGGACATGAAAATGGGCGAGGCGAGCGGCGATAAAGTGCTCGAACAACTGCTGGCGCGCTGGCCGGGGTTGTGCGTGATTGTGGTGACCGGTTATCCGTCGCTCGAGGACATGCGCGCGACGTTCAAGCTGAAGGTGTTCGATTATCTCGCGAAACCGTTTTCGCTGGCGCAGCTTAGGCAGGTGCTGAAGAACGCGATCGAGGCATTCGGCATCGGGCGCGCTCCGCAGGACCGCCTGCGGGAGCGGCTGGGCCACGCCATCAAGATGCTGCGCGTGGAGCGGGACTGGTCCTTGAAAGACCTGGCCGCGCAGACCAAATTGAGCGTCTCCCAGATCAGCGCGATCGAGCGGGGAACGAATCTGCCCAGCATCGAAAGCCTGTTATCGATTGCGAAAGCCTTCGACAAAAAACCCTCCGAGCTGCTGGGCGGCATCGATTTTTAGGCTCAAACGGGCGCGGAAATGGCGCCAGCGGCCCCCGGGCGATTGGCCGGAGGCCTGAGGGCCTTGCGCCCTAATGTACACTCGTAATTCAGACGATCCACTGTGCGGGAGAATCCAATCGCCATGCGTCTTATTGTCGCGGCCGTCATTTTGAGCCTTGGGAATCCGGTTTTCGCGGCCAGCCGCAAAGCGCAATGCAAGAACCGGTGCGACGCCAATTATCGGTTTTGCATGAATCGCGCCACCACCAAGCAGGCGAAGAAATCCTGCAAGGCGGACCGGAAGAACTGCAAATCCGGCTGCCGGTAGGGTGGTTTGGCAGAGCGGCGGAGGCCAATCGCCGGCGGAGCTCCAAGCGAGCGAAAGATCCCGCGCCGGAAGCGGCCGGAGCCGGCCAGGTCTACTCCTCGCGCAGGACCTCCAGCGGCTTCTGGCGCAGGATGCGGAAACTGGCGAGCCAGCCCGCGGCGTTGGCCAGCAGGGCCGAGAGCGCAACGCCCGCCAGCGCCGTCTTGGGATCGAATCGAAAGCTGGCGTCGAGCAGGCGCTTCATCACCAGATTGGAAAAAATCGTGGCCAGAATCGCGCCGAGCGCCCCCGCGGCCACGCCCAGCGTGAGAAACTCCACTGAAAAGACGCGGGCGATGTGCCGCCGCGTCGCGCCCAGCGTTTTCAGGATGACCACTTCGCGGATACGGCGGAACCGCGTTCCGGCGACGCTTGCGGCCAGGATCACCGCGCCGGCCAGAATGGCGAATCCCGACAGGAAACGGATCACCAGCGCGATCTGATCGATCACTTGCTGCACGATTTCGAGCGCGTCGGCGATGTTCACCACCGTGACCGTCGGGAATTTATCGAACGAGGCGCGCTGGAAGGCGGCGACCTGCGGCGGATCGATACGCACGGCGCCGTCAAAGGACACCGGCAGATCGGCGAGCGCGGGCGGGTTGAAAACCCAGTTGCTGGTGGGCATGAATCTGCGCTGCTCCCATTCATGCAGCGCCACCACGCGGGCGCGAATGGGGCGGCCGGAGGCTTCCATCTCGATCCAGCCGCCGACGGAAATGCCCAGCCGCCTGGCGGTTTCCACGCTCACCGAAACGACGGCGGGGGCATCCGGCGCCAGCGCGGCGCTGCTCCACCAGGATCCTTCCATCACGCGTAAATCGCGGGGCTGCGAATTTTCCCACATCAGCGTGGTCGCGCCGCGAAATCTGGCGCCGGCCGGGGAGCCGTTGATCGCATTCAGCCGGGCGGCGACCCGGGGAACGAATACCGGCGCGGTCCGGACCCCAGGCTGATGCGCCAGCAGCTCCTTCAACGGATCCACCTGCGCCCGCGTCACTCCCACCAGAAAAACATTGGGCGCGTCCGGCGGCGCGGTTTCGATAATCTGGCCCACCAGCGAGTCCTGCACCATGTAGACCGTCAGCGTGAACATCACTCCGAGCCCCAGCGCGACCAGAATCGCCTGCGCCTGATTCCCCTGCCGGTACAGATTCGCCATCCCCTGCCGGATCAGCGGCGGGATGCGCCACGGCGAGCGGTCGAGAAACGCGCGAATCGAGCGCAGCAGCAGCCAGGAAACCATCGAAAGAGCGATGAGGCTGGTGAACAGCCCGCCGGCGAAATATTCGCCGACCTTGGCCGAGCCCGCCAGCCAGGAGGCGATGAGTCCGATGCCGAGGAGAATGAATCCTCCGGCGGCCAGCGCGGCTCGCGCTTCGACGATGCGGCGCATCACCGGCAGCTTCGTTTCCGCCATCCCGCGGCGAAGAATCAACGCCGGGCGGATCCGGCGGATCGCCAGAAGCGGCGGGACCGTGAACAGCAGCGTGGTCAGCACGCCGATGCCGATGCCTTGCGCGGCCGCTTCCACGTGCCAGGCCATGGTGGAATTTATCGAAAAATATTTTTGGATCAGCAGCGGAAAAATCTGTTCGACGGCGCGCCCCACGGCGATTCCGACGAGCCCTCCCAAGATCCCGAGCATCAGCGTTTGTACGGTGTAGATCCGGATAATCTCGCGCGAGGTCGCGCCCAGCGACTTCATCACCGCGATGTGGTCCATTTTCTGCTGCAAGTGCGCGTGCATGGCCATAGCCACGCCGATGGCGCCGACGATCAGCGCGATCAGGCTGATCAAGCTGAGGAACGTCGTCGCCTGATCGAGCCCGCTGGTGACGATAGGATGAGACTGGCGGAAATCGGAGATCATCGCATCGGGCAGCGCGCGCCGGATTTCGCGCCGCACCTGTTCGACCGGTGGAGCGTTGGGCAGCAGCTTGAACAGATACCGCTGGGAGGCGCGGCTGCCGAGCTGCATCAGGCCGGTGCGCTCGAACGCCTGGCGCGACATCATCAGCCGCAGGCCGATGTTGAGGCTGGCCGACATGCGGTCGGGTTCGGAGACGATCGCCGCGGCGATGCGCAGATCGCTGTCGCCGACCTTGATGGTGTCGCCGACGTTCACATGCAGGCGCATCAGCAGATCCTCGCCCGCCACCGCCGTGTCCGGCCTCAGCGCCTGGCGCAGCGGCATCGCCGGGTTGAGTTTCATCTCCCCGTAGTAGGGATACTCTGCGGGATCGACGGCTTTCAGCGCGGCCAGCACCGGCGGCGCGCTGCTGTTTTTCGCCTCCGCCATGGAGACCGTTTCGGTGATCCAGGTATGTTCGACGCCGCGCGCCTCAAGCGAATCGAGCAGGGCGAGCTGACGGGACTCGGGCAGGTGAAACTGCCGCGCCGCCAGATCTGCCGCCATCACCGTCCGCGCTTCGCGCGTCAGCATGGCGTGGAAATTATCGCTGAAGCCGCGGACTCCGCTCAGCGCGCCGACGCCGGCGGCGACCGCCAGCACCACGAACAAAAATTTCGCCAGCGACGACCGCGTTTCGCGCCAGGCAATGCGAGCCGCCGTGCGCAGCGAAAGATTCACGGCGCGGCTCCGGAGGGAACTTCGGAAGCGCGCAACTGGTCGGCGACCACCATGCCGTCGCGCAGCGTGATAACGCGGTCGGCGTGGCGGGTGAGCGAAATATCGTGCGTCACCAGGACCAGCGTGGCGCCTTCGCGCCGGTTCAGCGTGATCAGCAGATCGAGCACGTGCGCGCCGTTGCCGCTGTCCAGATTGCCCGTCGGCTCGTCCGCCATCAGAATCGGCGGGCGGCCCATGAAGGCGCGCGCCAGAGCCACGCGCTGCTGCTCGCCGCCGGAAAGCTGCACCGGGTAGTGATCCAGCCGGCCGCTCAAGCCCACGCTTTCCAGCAGCTCGCGCGCCCGCGCCGTGCCCGCGGAAACGTCCCCGCCGGCGAGCTCGTAAGGCAGCAGAACGTTTTCTTCCGCGGTCAGCGTCGGGATCAGTTGGTAGGACTGGAACACGAATCCGATCTTGCGTCCGCGCACGATGGCGAGCTGGTCTTCGCTCAGTCCGGTGATGTCCTGGCCGTCGATGAAGATGCGGCCCGAGGTCGGCGCATCCAGCCCGGCCAGCAATCCGAGCAGGGTGCTCTTTCCGCTTCCGGAGGCGCCCATGATGGCCACGAACTGTCCGGCGGGAATCTGCAAATCGATGCCGCGCAAAATGTCCACGCGGTGCGTGCCCGTATCGATGCTCTTGCTTACCTGCCGCGCTTCCAGGATCACCGCGCTCACATTTATTATTATGAGGGCAGATGCGGTTCGTTTTGCTTTTCGCGCTGATTTTCCTGAGCGCGTGCTCGGCGCATCGCCAGGCGCCGGAGGAGGATCCGCGGCCGGCCCCGCCCGCTGCTTCCGCGCCTCCGCCGCCCCGGCCGGCCGACGATCGCAAGGTGCTGGCCGTGTTCGGCGATAGCATCAGCGCCGGGTTTGGCCTGGCGCCCGGACAAAGTTTCCCCGACGATTTACAGAAAAAGATCGACGCCGAGCACAAGCCGTGGCGCGTGGTGAATCTCGGAATCAGCGGCGATACGACGGAAGGCGGCGTGTCGCGGATCGATTCGGCGATCGCGCTGCATCCCTCTATCGTTTTGCTCGAACTGGGCGGCAACGACGGCCTGCGCGGGATGCCGCTGGAATCGACCAAGGCGAATCTGGAAAAAATGATCGTCGCGTTTCAGCAGGCGGGCGCGAAGGTGGTTCTCGCCGGCATGACGCTGCCGCCCAATTACGGACGCGATTATATCCGCGGCTTCGAGCAGATCTATAAAGATCTGGCTGCGAAGTACAAAGTGAAGCTGATTCCCTTTCTGATGGCGGATATTGTCACCCGGGATCTGCGCTACATTCAGGCGGATGGGATTCATCCCACCGCGCAAGGCGCCGAGATCATCGCCGGCACCGTGCTCCGCTCCGTTCAGCCGATGCTGTAGGCGGTTGCCGCGCCGCGGCGGGCATTGGTCCAGGTCCGGAAACGGCCAGTCGCAATGTCCGGCTTCGGCGATAATTCCAACAGATGGACATCCGGATTTATCGGCGCGCGCGTCTGGCGCGCGATCCGCGATTCGACGGGCGGTTCTTCATCGGCGTCGTCACCACCGGGATTTACTGCCGTCCGATCTGTCCCGCGCCCGCGCCGAAGGAAAAAAACGTCCGCTATTTTCCGAGCGCGGCCGCCGCGGCCGAAGCCGGATTCCGTCCGTGCCTGCGCTGCCGCCCGGAGGCGTCGCCCGGCACGCCCGCCTGGCTGGGAGCGAGCGCGACGGTTTCGCGCGCGCTCAAGCTGATCGGGGAAAGCGCGCTGGACGATTCCGGCGTCGAAGATTTAGCGGCGAGGCTCGGCATCGGCGCGCGCCATCTGCGGCGGCTGTTTGTCCGCTATCTGGGCGCGACGCCGGTCGCGGTGGCGCGGACGCGGCGCGTGCATTTCGCGAAAAAATTGATCGACGACACGAACCTGCCCATGACCCAGATCGCCATGGCCGCGGGATTCGGCAGCATCCGCCGCTTCAACGCGACCTTCCAGGAATTATACGGCCGCGCGCCGCGCGAGCTGCGCAAAGCGAAGGCGCAAAACGCTCATGAGCCGGGTGTTTATGAATTTCGTCTGGCCTACCGGCCGCCTTACGATTGGGATTCGCTGCTGGGATTTCTGGCGCCGCGGGCGATTCCCGGCGTCGAAGCGGTCACCGCGGACGAATATCGTAGAACGATATATCTGGACGGCCGCCCCGGCGCCATCTCGGTGCGGCCCGCCGGCAGGAATTCGCTCGAGCTGCGCATCCGCTATCCCCATCCCGCGCCGTTGTTTCGCATCGTGGAGCGCGTGCGGAAAATTTTCGACGCCGGCGCCGACCCCCGCGAAATTGCCGCGCGCCTCAAGCGCGATTCCCGCCTGAGGCCGCTGGTCCGCCGATTCGCCGGCCTGCGCGTGCCCGGCTGCTGGGACGGGTTCGAAGTGTCGGTCCGCACGATCCTCGGCCAGCAGGTGAGCGTCAAAGCAGCCTCCACGCTGGCCGGGCGTGTCGCCGCGGCCTTTGGCCAGCCCTTTGAGGGAGGTTTTCTCTTTCCCGGGCCGCAATCGCTCGCCGAGGCCGATCTGGCGCCGCTTGGCGTGACGCGCCAGCGCGCGCAATCCATCCGCGGCCTGGCCCGGGCCGCCGCGCTGGGCAAAATTCCCTTCGACGCCTCGCTGGCGCCCGAGGAGTTCGAGCGCGTGATCACCGAAATTCCGGGCATCGGATCCTGGACCGCGCAGTATATCGCGATGCGCCTGGGCGAGCCCGACGCGTTTCCCGCGGGCGACCTCTACCTGCGTCCCGTCGCGCGCGACGCCGAAGCGTGGCGTCCCTGGCGGGCCTACGCGGCCATGTATCTCTGGAGGAGCTGTCAATGAATTACACCTATCTCGAAACTCCCATCGGCACGCTGCTGATCGCCGGCGATGAGGAGGCCGTGCGGCGCATCGAATTTCCGAAAAACGGCAAGCCCGCGGCTCCGCAGCCGTCCTGGCGCTTGTCGCCGCGCGGGCCGGTCGGAGAAGCGGCGCGCCAGTTGCGCGAATATTTCGCCGGCAAACGCCAACGGTTCGACCTGCCCCTGGCGCCGGAGGGTACCGCCTTCCAGCGCGGCGTCTGGCGGCGTCTGCGGGAGATCCCCTACGGGCAGACAATCTCCTATGGCGAGTTAGCGAAACGCGTCGGCAATCCGAAAGCCTCGCGAGCCGTAGGCGCGGCCAACGGGCAGAACCCGATTCCCATCGTGATCCCCTGTCATCGGGTGATCGGCGCAAACGGCAAGCTGACCGGCTTCGGCGGCGGGCTGCCGGTCAAGGAAGCGCTGCTTCGGCTGGAGTCCGGGCAGGCGGGCCGGACCGCCGGCTGAAATTTTCCGCCGGTCTCGCCGCTATGCCCGCGCGGGCCGCGCGTGCTAAAGTGTTGATTTCGCCACGCGATGTCCGTGCAAATCTTCCTGCAAGGAAAAATCCTCGGGATCGGCGAATTTCTGTTCGCTCCGGCCGAGCGCGACCACGATCAGGTCTTCACCGGGCGCTCGCACTGGATCAGTCTCTTAAGCGAAGTGCTGCCGCGCGCCCTGCTGGCCGAATTGGGACTGGCGAAGATTCTGCTCGGATCGAGCGGCGGCGGCCAGTTTTTGGTGGTTCTTCCGGAGGAATCGCGCGCGGCGGCGGAGACGTTTCTGCAAGCGGCGGCGCGGGAGATCTCCGCGCTCAGCAACGGATTGCTGCGGCTGCTGTGGAGCGCCACCGAAAATCTGGGGGACTGGAGCGACGTGCGCCGCCGTCTGGCCGAGGAGTTGAACCATCGCCGGGGAACGCCTCTGGAAGCGGGCGGATTCGACGCAGAGCCGGCCGCCGCCAGCCCTGACGCTCAGGATTATTTCGCCGGACAACTGGGGATGAAGCTGCGCGACGCCGAGTCGGCCGGATGGTCGCCGGAGTCGCCGGGCCGCGTTCTTACCGGCGCCGGCAAGCACGTCTGGAGCCTGGCCGGATCGCAGGCCGACGCACTGCCGTTCGCCCGCCACGCCGCGCCAAGCGACGACGGCCGCGAGCCGGCTTCCACCTCCACGCTGGCCTCACGCGCCACCGGACTCCAGACCTGGGGAGTGCTGCGCGGCGACGTCGACAACTTCGGAATCCGGATTCGCCGCGCCCAGACCATCGAGGAACACATCCAGCTTTCGGTGATGTACAAGCAGTTCTTCGCCGGCGAGCTCGAAGTGCTGTGCTCGATGCCCGAATTTTGGCGCAAGGTCACCGTGATTTATTCCGGAGGTGACGATTTCGCGGTCTATGGCGCCTGGGACGCCCTGATCGGGCTCGCGCGTGAGATCGAGCGCCTTTTCCACCGCTTCGCCGAGACGAATCTCCAGGATTTCGCGGGACCGGAGGGCAAGACGATCAGCATGGCCCTGGCGCTCGCCCCGGCCGCCGACGCCTCGCTCGGCGCGGTGTTTGAAGAGGCCGGCGAACGGCTGGAAGCGGCCAAATCGGCGGACAAGGACTGCATCTGGCTGCTGGGCCGCACGCTCGAATGGAAACAGTTCGCCGAGGCGGCGGATCTGAAAGAATCGCTGATGCGCATGATCGCGGAGTTCGGCTGCTCGCCGCAGTATTTGCGGGACCTGTGCGGCATTTACCGGGAAACGCAGCCGAAGATGTCCCGCCGGCAGGCCCGCAGGATGGGCGGCGAGCGCCCGTGGCGCTATCATCGCCGTATCCGGCGCATTTTAGGCGCGGCCCGTCCGGAAGGCGCCTCCGAACGGGGAGATTTTCAAAAAGCGCGCGCCGGCTTGATCGCGGATTTGATCGGCCGCAGCGCGGTGACGGTGAAGTTGCGGCCCGCCGGCCGCGTGGCGCTAGAATGGGCGAGGTTGTCGGCGGAATAGCCAGTCCCGGCGCCGTCCGGGCAAGCCGCCCCCGAGGCGGCGAAAGAAACAGAGGATTTTTGCATGGCAGACGAAGAAGTTCAACAGGAAACGGCCGCGGCAGTCGAAAGGGAACCGGCGCAAAAGGAGCCCCCGCCGCCGGAGCCGCCTAAGAGCGAACCCGCGCCGCCGGAGCCTCCGCGCACCGAACCACCCAAGCAGGAGCAGAAGCGCCGCGAGGATCGCCCGGCGCGCCCGCCCGGCGAGCCGCGCAACGAGCGCCGCTCCGACCGGCCCGGCGGCGAACGCCGTGACGATCGTAGAGAGGAGCGCCGCGGCGGCGATCGCGGCGAGAAGCGCGAAGGCGGGCGTCCGGGAGGACGCCCCTTCGAGGGACCTCCTGAAATCGAGCTCGATAAGCTGATCTCCGACAGCCTGTATCTCGACAACCAGGCCCACGCCATCGTGGCGCGCATGCGCGACATGGATTCGGGCACCAAGAGCCAGTTGCGGCGGCTGTACAACGCCGTCCGGCGCGCGGTGCGGGCTCCGGAAAACGAGAAGCAGCATCAGTTTGTGATGCTGCGCGCCCGGCTCGCCTACACCATCGCGCGGCATTCGCTGCGCAGCCTGGACGCGCTCGAACGGCTGCTGTTGCAGGTCACCCGCAGAAACGACGCCAAAGGCTACGAGCGTTTTAAGGATTTGTTCGAAGCGATTGTCGCCTACAACGAATAACGAGGACCAATGAGCACACATACCGCTCAGACACGATTGCAGCTTCTGGGGAAACTGATCCTTTCCGGGGAGCTGCACTGCGAAACCGGGCTGCACATCGGCGCGGGCAAAGGCTCGCTTGAAATTGGCGGCGCCGATAATCCGGTGGTGAAGGACGCCTTCGGGCTGCCCTATATTCCGGGCAGCTCGCTGCGGGGAAAACTGCGTTCGCTGCTGGAAGTCGCGATGGGCCTGACTTCGCCGGACGAGCTGGTTTATCTTTCGCGCCGGCGCGGGCAGGAGGTCCGCATCCATCAGAGCGACCGGCCCGACGATGAGATCGGGCTGCTGTTCGGGCGCGCCCCCGGGCGCGTGGAGCGCGTTGAAGGCGAGGCTTTCGAGATGCGCGCCGCCAGCCCGGCGCGGCTGACGGTCTACGACGCGCCGCTCGATCCGGAGAGCATCACCCCGCAGATGCGCGAGAATCTGGACGACGAAATCACCGAGGTCAAAAGCGAGAACGCCATCGACCGCATCACCTCCCAGGCCAATCCGCGGACGCTGGAGCGCGTGCCGGCCGGCGCGCGTTTCAAAGTCCGCATGGTGCTCGATGTGCTTTGCGAGGAGGATAAAGCGCTGGCCGCGCGGCTGTTGGAGGGATTGCGGTTGCTCGAAGACGATGCGCTGGGCGGCGGAGGATCCCGCGGCAGCGGCCGCGTGCGCTTCGCCAACCTCCGGCTGGCGTGGCGAAATCGCGCGTTTTATTCCTCCGGAGGCGCCGAAACCGAGCTGGCCGCCGGCGGCGACCTGGGCGCGATTCAATCCGCCCTCGCCAACGGATTCGCCGAAAAGCTCGCAAACTGATGGATCTGCTGGTCGATCTGTTTCCTTCCACGCCCTGGCGCATCGGGCCGGACTCCGGCGACCGCGACCGCGTGGATCGCGTTTTCCATAGCGACTCCGTCTTCTCGGCGGTGTCCAACGCCATGGCCCGCTTGGGAATGCTCGAACCGTGGCTCGATGCGGCCGCGCGCGCCGCCCAACCCGCCGCGCGTTTCACCTCGTGCTTTCCGCTGCAAGGCGAGCATCGCTTCGTCGCGCCGCCGCGCAGCCATTGGCCGCCGCCCGCCTCGGCCAAGGTTCGATGGAAGGGAGCGCGATTCGTCCCGCTCGGCGTGGTGGGCGATCTGCTGCATGGGCGCCCGCTTTCCGAAGACGCCTGGATGGTGGACGGTCCCAGCGAATGCCTGGTGCCGCGCGGATCGCCGGGGCCGTTCCGGATCGCCGTGCGGTCCAGCGCGGCCGTGGACCGGCTGGGCCAGGCCGTGGCTCCGCATTCGACCGCGTGCCTGGAGTTCGCCCCCGGCGCGGGATTCTGGATGGGCGTCGCCTTCCGCGACGAGGAGGCGCGCGAAACCTGGCAGGGCCCGATCGAGGCCGCGCTGCGCCTGCTGGGAGACTCGGGATTCGGCGGGGAGCGATCCAACGGCTGGGGGCGCGCGGCGGTCTCGGTTTCGCCCGCCGCGGAGCTGTTGCCGGCGGTGGAAGCTTCCGAAACGGGCTGGTGGATGCTGTCGCTGTTTCATCCCGGCGCCTCCGACGCCATCGACTGGCAGCGCGGCAGCTACGCCCTGACCACCCGCGGCGGCCGCATCGAACTCTTCGGCGGCCCCAAACGGCCAACGCGCATGATCGCCGAGGGCTCCGTGCTCATCTCGGCCAGCGAGCCGCGCGGCGCCGTCCTGGATGTCGCGCCGGAAAATTTTCCGCATCCGGTCTACCGGGCGGGGTTCGCGGTCGCGGTCGCGATCCCCTGGAGGACGCCGTGAAATACCGCCTGGTCTGCCTCACTCCCACGCTCATCGGCGATGGCCAGAAGCTCGCTCCCATCGATTACATGGTCTGGAAAGATCATGTGAACGTGCTCGATCAGCGCCGGATCTTCCGGTTATTGGCCAAGGGCCCGCGCCTGGATGGGTATCTGGCGCAATTGAAAAAGGCGGAGAAGCTCGATTTCGGCTCCTGGGGCGGATTTGCGCAAAACTTCGCCGGCCGGCGCATTCCTTTCGAACATCCCTCGGCGATTCCGTACTGGGAGCGGGCGCGCGGCGAAAATTTATTCATCCCCACCTTCGCGGTCTCGCCTTCCGGAGCCTACGTTCCCGGCACCGCGATCAAGGGCGCGCTGCGCACCGGCGCGGTTTTTGATCTCTGGAGCGAGGCGACGATCCGCGATCTGGCCGGCCGGTTGTCCGACGATCGCCTTCCGCGCAACTTCGCCGCCAAGGCCGAGGATTCCGTGCTGGGAGGCCCGGGCGCCAGCCGCATGCGGTGCGTCGCGGCAGGCGACTCCTCGCCCGTCGCCCATTCGAACATGAAAGTCTATCTGCTGCGGGTCTCTACGCTGGTGACGCGCGGGGCCAGGCTCGAACTGGGCTGGAAATCCCCGCGCGGCGCGGCCGATTCCCGCCACATTGAGGACGCCACGCCGATTTTCGCCGAAATGGCCGCGCCGGGAACCGTCTTTGGCGGGGATTGGCGCGAACGCTCGGCGGCCGAGCGCGGGAAGTTATTTCAGGCGTGCAACCGGCACGCCGCCGCTCTGATCGCCCGGCACAAGCAATACGCGGCGGCCGCGGGACTGCCGTATCTTGCGGCGACGATGGCCGCGCTGGAGGCGCGCGCGGCCGAGATCGGCAGCCGCACCGATGTTTGCCTGCTCTCGATCGGATGGGGCGGCGGCCTGCTTGGCAAATCGGCGTACCTGAATACGCAGGACGAGTCGTATCGGAAGATTTTGCGGCATTTTCCGCTCTATCAGAAAGCGATTCAGAGCGGCTTGCCGTTTCCCAAAACGCGCCGGATCGTGTTCCAGCAGAACCAGCCCGCCAGTTTGCCGGGCTGGGTGATGCTGGAGTTGTCGGCTTAGCCGCATTATGTGCGCCGTTCCGCGCAAGTTGCTTTTCCTCATGGTCGTTCTTCAAGCGGCCTGTTCACGCCCGGCCGTCTCCACGCCCGCCATCGATCACGATCTTCTTGAAACCACCATTCCCGCGTTGCAGGAATTTTATCGCTCGCGCAAGTACACGGTCGAGCAGGTGGTCAACTGGCACGTCGCCCGGATCGAGAAATACAACGGGATCTATCGGGCCGTCCAGACGCTGGACCGCGCGGGCGCGCTCGAAACGGCGCGGCGCGAGGACGCCGATACCGGTTCCGCGCACGGGCCTTTATGGGGCGTGCCGATCCTGCTCAAGGCCAACACCAGCGTCAAAGGTCTGGTCACCACCGACGGATGGCAAGGATACAAAATTCCCGGGCACGAGCTGATCGCCCCCAAGGACGCCACCATCGTGGCCAAGCTTCGCGCCGCCGGCGCCGTGATTTTAGGACAGACGAACATGCCGGATTTCGCGGCGAGCGATACGAATCGAAGCACGGCCTTCGGCCGCACGGGAAACGCCTACGACGTGCGCTTCAGTCCGGGAGGCTCGTCGGGCGGAACGGTGACCGCGGTCACCTCCAACTTCGCCGTGGCCGGCACCGGGACCGATACCGGCAATTCCATCCGCATGCCGTCCTCGACCAGTTCGGTGGTTGGCGTGTTTCCGACGCGCGGCCTGGTCAGCATCGCGGGCATCGCGCCGCTGGACTGGCTGCTGGACAACACCGGCCCGATCGCGCGCGACGTCAGCGACGCGGCCATCGTTCTGGGGGTGATTGCGGGCGAAGATCCGCTCGATGAACGCACCATTGGCTCGGCGGCAAAGGCGCAGCCGGGCCCCTACACGCAATACCTCAAAGCCGATGCGCTCAAAGGGAAGCGCTTCGGCGTTCCGGCGTTTATCCTTCAGGGCGCCGGGATCCCGTTTCAGGGCGTGCCCTCCTCGGAATCGCCGGCGGAAGCCAAAAAGATTATCGGCGAATCGCGCGTTCCGCTGCGGCCGGAAACGCGCGACGCGTTCCTGAAAGCGTTGGATGGCCTGCGATCCGCCGGAGCAACGGTCGTCTTCGACGATGGCATTCTTTCGGGCGATTTCGCGGAAACGGTGGCGCGCGTTGCGACCATGCCCTACATCCGCGAAGGCACCGAGCGTTTTTTAGCCGAGTTTGGCCCGGCGCAGTATCACTCGGCCGAAGAGTATCGCAAAGCGGTCGGCTCGCCGCTGCCGGTGACCATCATGGGGGGAGCGAATCCGGACGATCCGGGGCGCCGGCGGACGGCCGTGCAGGCGATCTTCGAAAAAGACCCCAAAAGCGCGTCAAATGTCACGATTCCGCGTCAAAAATCGCTCGATTTGTACAATGAAACGCTGGACCGTTTTCACCTGGACGGCTTCGTGTATCCCGCCGCGCAGATGCCGCCGCCGGATGAAACCATGCCGCAAGATGGCAAGCTGAGCTCCGGCCCGCACAGCGATACCGGATGGGTGAATATGATCGGCGTTCCGGCCGTGGTGGTGCCTGGCGGATTTTACCCCGGCGGTTTGCCGTTCGGACTGGAGTTTTCGGCGCGGCCCTGGAAGGACGGTGATCTGCTCGGCTGGGCCTATGCTTACGAGCAGGCGACGCATCATCGCAAGCCTCCCACGCTGGTCGAGCGCGGATTGCTGCCGGAGGCGCGCTAATTTTCCAGCTTCAGATTGGAAACGGCGATTTTATTGCCCTGAACATCTCCGGTCACGACCACTTTCATGTCGTCTTTTTTAGCCGATTCCTGAAGCGCTTTGAGCGCTTTCTCGTTGCCCGCCTGGTCGAATTGAAAGAACCGGTTGTCCGGCGTAAGGACTCCGAATCCGGTTTTGGCGCAATTTGGCTTCAGATTGCAGGTTCTTTCATGTTTCACCGCGGCGTCCCCGCCCTCTTTCACCGCCTTGGCGGCGCACATGGTGGTCATGAGGATTCCGTCGATTTGCTCGGCGAAGGCCGTTCCGGCGAGGGCGCCGATCAGGGCGGCGGATCGAAGAAGATGGGTCCAGTTCATGGTGTATTCAGTTTACATGGCCGGCGCGCGAGCGTTCAGCCCGCGGAATTTTCGACCGTCAGGTCGTTTTTCACGCTGAAGACGCCTGGCACGGCGTTGGCCGCCATGCCGGCCATGGTTTTATCGGCCTGGCTGCCGACGACTCCGATCAGAGTGACGTTTCCATTTTTCACGATGATGTGAATCGGCGGGACGGCGCCCATTTCATAGCGTTGAAGCGCCGGCTTGGAAAAGATGGCGTGGTAGACGGCGATGCGCAGGCGGTCGTCGTTGGGGGATAAGGGCAGCACTTCGATCTCGTTGGTGACGCCGGTGACGCCCTCGATTTTTTTGACGGCGTTTTCGGCGTCGGATTTGAGGGTGGGGCGGGTGACTTGTCCGAACAGCGTCACGCGCGTGCCATCCACGCGATAGGCGAGGTTGTCGAAAACGCTATAGTAGGGAAGCATCACCAGTTCGTGGCGGACTTCTCTGGTGATTCGGTCGGTGGTTGAATCGGCCAGGCACAGGGCCAAGGGGAGCAGGAAAGTTGCGAGCTTCATGGAGCCTCCTAGGGAAAGTGTATATCACAAGAAAAATCAGCGACATTGGGCATGATTCCCTGTTTACGGCTTGCGCGGACTGTGGTAGCATGGGATTGCTTCCAATGGAGGCAATCCCCACCTCACCGAAAACGGAGTCGAAGATAATTTCCGAATGAGTTTTACCGTCTTTTTGGGCAACTTGCCCACCTGGGTTACGGCGGACGACATCAGGGGCTGGCTATCAGCCGAGAACCTGGTTGCGGACGCCATTAAAGTGATCCGCAATCCCGAGACGCAGGAATCCAAGGGATTCGCGTTCATTGATGCGCCGAACAGCGAAGAGATGAACGCCATCATCCGGCGCTTTGATCGGGCGCCGCTGGAGGATCGTCTGCTTCGCGCCAATCCGGCGCAGCCGCCGAAGCCGAAGGGGCAGGGGCGGCCGGGCACCGCGACGGGTCCGCATGGAGGGCATGCCGGCGCGCCATCTCAGGCCCGTCACGAGAGTCCTGCGGCGGGTGCGCAGGGCCAGGGCGAGCAGCGCCCGCCGCGGCGGGGTAAGCGCAGCGGCGGCAAGCGCAGCGGCAGCGGCGGCTCCAACAGCGCCTTCGCCGAAGAACTCGCCAAAGCCCTTTAATTCCCCTCTCGCCGGTCCGGTCCCGCCTGGAGTCTTTTCTTCGACGCCGTCCGTTGACAAGAATGATATACTGAACCGCTAAGCAACTTCAGCATTCAGGTGTTCCTGCCGGGGCGCGTTTTGCCCGCCGGTGGCGCGGTCGGAGGGGAGAAGTCCAGTGAGTGACCTGCTAATCATCCGCATCATCTTAATCGCGCTGCTTGCCTGCGCTTCTTATTTCCTGCGCCCCTTCGATCTTCCGCCGCCCATTGCGGCGGGCCTGGGCGTGGTGGTGGGCGCCGCGGTGGTGGTCTTCGAGATTCGCATCCAGCGGATCAGCCTGAAGCGTCTGATCGGCGCTGCCGCGGGCAGCGTGCTGGGGATTTTCGGCGCCTATCTGATTTCCCTGGTGCTGAACTCGCTTTCGCCGCGCTTTGCGACGATTCATTATCTGGATATTGTCGTGTTGCTGCTGATGAGCTACTGCGGCCTGGTCGTCGGCGGGGCCAAGGGCGACATGCTGAATCTTTCGGCGCTGGGCGGGCTGTTCGGCGGCGAAAAGCCGTCCAAAACCAGTTTCAAGATCCTCGACACCAGCGTGATTATCGACGGCCGCATTGCCGACATCGTTGAGACCGGATTTGTAGACGGCACGCTGGTGATCCCGCAGTTCGTCTTGCGCGAGCTCCAGCTTGTGGCCGATTCCTCGGATTCGATGAAGCGCAACCGCGGCCGCCGCGGCCTGGACATTTTGCAGCGCATCCAGAAGATGCCGCAACTGGAGGTTCAGATCCTGGAGGACGATTTTCCCAACATCCGCGAAGTGGATATGAAGCTGATCGAGCTGGCCAAGCTCTACAACTGCAAGATCGTCACCAACGATTTCAACCTGAACAAGGTGGCGCAGTTGCACGGCGTGGAGGTGCTGAACATCAACGAGCTGGCCAACGCGCTGAAGCCGGTGGTTCTGCCCGGGGAAGCGATGCGGGTCTTCATCCTGAAGGAAGGCAAGGAGTACAACCAGGGCGTGGCTTATCTGGACGACGGCACCATGGTGGTGGTTGACAATGCGCGCAAGATGATCTCCAAGACCATCGACATTTCGGTGACCAGCGTGTTGCAGACCACGGCGGGCAAGATGATCTTTGGCCGTTTCGACGAGCGCACGCACCTGGTCCACGAGAAGGAGCGGGCGCCGGCGCGGGAGCACATCACGGCGCCGGCGGCGGGCGCGGGCTCCTAAAAGCGCGGCGCGGAGGCGGGGCGCTGGAAAAATCCCGCTGCGTTCGCCTCAATCTGATAATCTTGCAATTTATGAGACGTTCAGCGCTCGTTTTCTCTCTCTTCGCCACTGTACTCTGCTTCACGGCTCTTGCTCAACGCGGTGGACGCGGTCAAATGGCCGAATCCGGCCCGCGCATTTCCGGGCCGTACAAAGATATCCGCTGGCGCCAGATCGGGCCGTTCCGCGGAGGGCGGGTGCTGGCGGTGGCGGGCGTAGATTCGCAGCCGCAGGTCTTTTATTTCGGCGCGACCGGCGGCGGTGTTTTTAAGACCACCGACGGCGGCGCGAGCTGGGTGCCGGTTTCCGACGGCCAGTTCAGCAACGGCGACGTCGGCGCGATCGCCGTGGCGCCCTCGGATCCGAATGTGATCTACGTCGGCATGGGCGAGGCTTGCATTCGCGGCAACACCTCGCCGGGCAACGGTGTGTATAAATCGACCGACGCGGGCAAGACGTGGAAGCACGTGGGGCTGGACGACACGCAGCAGATTGGCAGGGTGGTGATCGATCCGCGGGACGCCAATGTGGTCTACGTCGCGGCGCTCGGCCACGCCTGGGGGCCGAATGAGATGCGCGGGGTGTACAAGACCACCGACGGGGGCGCCACCTGGAAGCAGGTGCTCACGCGCGGGCCCAAGGCCGGCGCGGTGGATCTTTCGCTCGATCCTTCCAATCCCAACACGATTTACGCGGCCTTCTGGGAGGTTTACCGCAACGCCTACGATCTGGAGAGCGGCGGGCCGGGCAGCGGGCTGTGGAAGTCGACCGACGGCGGCGCGACGTGGAAGGATTTGACGCGCAATCCGGGGATGCCGAAGGGCGTCATCGGGCGCGTGGGCGTATCGGTTTCGCCGGCCAATCCGCAGCGGGTATACGCGCTGATCGAGGCCGAGGAAGGCGGCGCGTTCCGCTCCGATAACGGCGGCGATACCTGGATTCGCGTGAACTCGAGCAACGAGATCCGCCAGCGCGCCTGGTATTACACGCATGTGGTGGCGGACCCCAAGAACGCCGATGAAGTCTATTTTCTGAACGTGAATTTTTTCCGCTCCACCGACGGCGGGCGCTCCTTGCAGCCGATCCGGCCGCCGCATGGCGACAATCACGGCCTGTGGATCGCGCCGAGCGATCCCAACCGCATGATCGAATCGAACGACGGCGGCGCGACGGTGACGTTCAACGGCGGGCGTTCCTGGTCGAGCGAAGACAACCAGCCGACGGCGCAGTTTTATCGCGTCGCGCTCGATAACGATTTTCCGTATCACGCCTACGGCGCGCAGCAGGATAATTCGACGGTGCGCATCGCCACGCGCGGGGGCCGCGGCGGCATCACCGAGCGCGACTGGTACGATGTGGGCGGCGGCGAAAGCGGCTGGATCGCCCCAGACCCGCGCGACTCCGCCATCGTCTATGCGGGCAGCTACGGCAACCTGATCACGCGCTTCGACGCGCACACCGGCCTGCTGCGCAACGTCAATCCCTGGCCGGATAATCCCATGGGCCATCCCGCCTCCGATCTTAAGTACCGGTTCCAGTGGAGTTTTCCGATCATCATTTCGCCGCACGATCCGACGGTAATTTACGCGGGCGCGAACGTGATGTTCAAATCGACCGACGAAGGCCAGTCCTGGACGCCGATTTCCGGCGATTTAACGCGCAACGACAAATCGAAGCAGGGATCATCGGGCGGCCCGATCACCAAGGACAACACGTCGATCGAGTATTACGACACGATATTTACCATCAATGAATCGCCCATCACGAAGGGCCTGATTTGGGTGGGCTCCGACGACGGCCTGATCCATTTGACGCGGGACGGCGGAAAGACCTGGACCAACGTCACGCCGCCCAAAGACATCTTGCCGGAATGGGCGCAGATCAACGCGATCGATCCATCGCCGTACGATCCGGGCACGGCTTACGTGGCCGCGACCAAATACAAATTCGACGACTATCATCCCTATCTGTACAAGACCAGCGATTATGGCAAGACCTGGACGAAGATAACCAACGGCATTCCCGAAGATCACTTCACGCGCGTGGTCCGGGAGGATCCGAATCATAAAGGGATGCTGTTTGCGGGAACCGAATTCGGCATTTATGTTTCGTATGATTCCGGCGATCACTGGCAGTCGATTCAATTGAATCTGCCGGTGGTTCCGATCGCCGACCTGGCGTTCCAGAAGCGCGACGGCGAGCTGGTGGTGGCGACGCAGGGGCGCGCGTTCTGGGTGATGGATGATCTGGACCTGCTGTATCAGATTCGCGGCGAAACGCCCAGCGAAGAGGTGAAGCTGTACAAGCCGCGCGCGACGCTGCGGGCCGAGGGCGGCCGCGGGTTCGGCGGCGGCGGAGCGGTGGGCCAGAATCCGCCCAGCGGAGCGGTGATCGAATACTACCTCAAGGAGAAACCGCAGGGCGAGGTGACTCTTGAATTTCTGGACTCCTCCGGGAAGCTGGTGAACAAATACACCAGCCGTGCGCCGGAGCAGAACCCGGAAGACCGGGCCAGGGCGGAGGAGGAAGCGGAGTTCAATCCGTTCGCCAACCGCGGGCCGGCGCGCGTGCCGGCCAATCCGGGCATGAACCGCTTCATCTGGGACCTGCATTATCCCGACGCGACCACGTTTCCGCACATGATTCTGTGGGCCGGCTCGACGCGGGGGCCGATGGCGATTCCGGGGACCTATACGGTGAAGCTCACCGCCAATGGCAAGACCTTGACGCAGACGTTCGCGCTGGTGAAAGATCCGCGCCTGAAGACCACGCCGGAGCAGTATCAGCGGCAGCTCGCGCTGGCCTTGCAGATTCGCGATAAATTATCGCAGACGAATCAGGCGGTGATCGATATTCGCGAGGCGAAGAAGCAGCTTGGCGAGTACGTTTCGCTGTGGCATGACAATCCGGGCGCGAAGAAAGTGGTCGAGATGGCACAGGATCTGAGCAAAAAGCTGAGCGCGGTGGAGGAGGAGTTGTATCAGGTGAAGAATCAGGCGGCCGAAGATCCGCTGAACTATCCGATCAAACTGAATAACCGGATTGCCGCGCTGCTCGGCGTGGTGGAGCAGAACGACGCCGGCCCGACGCGCCAGTCCGAAGAGGTCAACGAAGAGCTGACCACGCAGGTCAACGCGCAGCTTCGCGCGGCGCGGCGCCTGCTTACCGATGAAATCGAGTCTTTCAACAAGCTGGTGAAGGAAGCCAACATTCCGGCGGTGGCGATCAAGCCGAAGTTCGGAGTCGAATAATGCGGCGGACGCCGGCCGGGCGCCTGGAGCACTTCTTATGGAACTGTATCTGCTGCGGCACGGGATCGCGGAGGACCGCGCGGCGAGCGGGCGCGATGCCGACCGGGCGCTTACGGAAGAAGGCAGGCGAAAGCTCGAAAAGGTTTTGCGGCGCGCGCGCAAGGCTGGCGTAGAGCCCGCGCTGATCCTTTCCAGCCCGTTGCGGCGCGCGATGGAAACCGCGCAGATGGCTGCGGGCGAGCTCGGCTGCAAATCCGCGATCGTTCGCTGCGACGCCCTGCTGCCCGATTCGACGCCGCGCCAGGCGTGGTCGGAGATCCGGGCGCATGGCGACGAGCCGTCGCTTCTGCTCACCGGCCACGAACCGCTGTTTTCCCAGACGGCGGCGTGGCTGCTGGGTTCGACGCGCGCCATGATCGATTTTCGGAAGGGCGCGCTGCTTTGCATTGATTGCGCGCCGGCGGGAGCCGAGCCCCGCGGCGTCCTGCAATGGATGCTGACGCCGAAGGTCTGTTAGGGTAAGGCACATTGTGGCGGTGGACGACCGACACCCGCCTCCCCCGCGTGCCTGGGGGATTTCCCGTCACTCGTTTTTAGGAAAAATGATGGGCAGGGCGACCTCAGAGGTGAACATGCACCGCGCGTTGTGCCCGCACAGCGGCACCACCGTTGCTTTCTGATTGCCGCCGAATTTTTGATTGACATACTTGACGAAAGACTGGCCGCGCGCCAGCCGCGTCGGACCTTGCGCCATCGCCGGGCAGGAGGAATCGAATCCGCCGAGCGGCAGAATATCAATCTCCCCCAGCAGATAGTCCACCGGACGGGAAACGAGCTGTTTCTTCAACTGGTCCTCCGGAATGCTTGCGGTGTAGCCGGTGCGGCCCTCTAATCCGTACGGCCAGTGATTGTAGGTGGTGCAGTTGCGCGCGTCGCGGAAGGGGCGGAACTGTGCGCCGTCCTCGCTGGGCCGCGTCGCGTCAAGATAGGCGTAGCTGGACGGATTCGAAACCACGTATTTCACCGGCAGGCCCAGGGTATCGTGGACCTTGTTCGCCATTTCGTAGCGCGTGACGAACTGGCCGCCGGCGGAATGGCCGGCGATCACGATGATCTTCAGGTTGGGGAAAGCGTCCTTGCGCGCCAGCCTGCGGAGCAGCTCGTCGGCGAAATCGAACGAAGTCAGGTCCTCATTGCTGGTGGAGGTTCCGCCGGAGCGCCAGCTATCCCCGTTGCAGCTCCAGTTCACTTCGTTGGCGGCCAGCGTGTCGCGGCAGCCGCGGCCGTCGTTGGAGGCAAAGCGCGGCGCGATGACCACCGTATCGTCCAGCGCGCCGCCCAAAAACGCGGCCGCGGCCGCGGTGCGGAAATAATTATCGGCGTCGCGGCCCGCGCCGTGGACCATGATCAGGGCGCGCGTGATGGCGGGGTTCTTTGCTTCGAGCGAATAGGTGCGGTAGATGAGGGAGCGCGCCGGGCCGCCGTGGAAGGTGATCCACTCGGTGCAGGCGGGGGATGCGGAAATACAGGCGGCGGCCTGCGCGGCCAGCGGCGCGAGCAGCAGGAAAGCGAATCGGACCATGCTCCTCAATATATCAAGCGGGGTTGACGCGCCGTCCCGGAACCGATGCGCCGCTTCAGGCATTGTGGACGCGGCGGTGGCCGGAGGCGGCCATCTCCGCGGCTTCTTCCGATTCACGTCCCTCCACGCCGGCGGAAGCGAGCTGTTCGGTGATGAACCACACCTGAAATTCGTTGGTGCGAAGAACGTTGCTGATCAGCAGGTCGTTGGTCCCGTGATCGCCGGCCTTGGCGGCCCACTCGGCGGCCTCGCGCGTCTCCGCGATGATCTGCTCGTGCGCTTGCAGCAGCCGGAACAACTGCGTGTTGGGATTTTCGCGGCCGCGCGGCGGGCGTTCGATGTGCGTTGTTTCGGCCACGTCGTGCGCCATGGCGATGGCGACGCCGCCGAGGGTCTGAATGCGCTCGGCCAGCTCATCGACCAGCTCGCTTTGCTCGCCAAAGTGCTTGTCGAAGAGCAGATGGAGCTGATAAAACGCCGGCCCGCTCACCTGCCAGTGGTGTTTTTTGTACATATCGCGCAGGGTGATGGTGTCGGCCAGGATCTGATTGAGCCGTTCGCAGGCGCTGGACCGTACCCGGTCATCGAGGGAAATGGCGCGGTGGACGACCGTGCCGTACGGCTGGAATTCCGCGGAGTGGCGGCCGTTATGGGCGGTTCGATCTTTTGGTTTCATACGGGGTTAGATTGCCCGCTTTTCGCCCGAGTTTCACGTTATCTGAAGCTGCCGGTGTAGACTATTCACCAGGAGAGAAGAGATGAAACACGTGGTTGCGGTAGCGGTTATGGGAATTTTCAGCGCGGCGGCGCTGCTGGCCGCCGAAAAACCGGTTAAGGTGACGCTCAAAGACGGGCAGGGCCGGGATGTGGGGACGGCGACGATCAGCGAAAAGGGCGGCGGCGTGGCGATCCGGCTGGATTTGAAAAATTTGCCGCCCGGCGAGCACGCCATCCACATTCATCAGAATGCGAAATGCGAGGGGCCGTCGTTCACCTCGGCGGGCGGACATTTCAACCCCGCGGGCAAGCACCATGGCCTGGATAATCCCGAGGGGCCGCACGCCGGCGACATGAAGAACTTCACGGTGAGCGCTAAGGGCACGGCCAAGACCACGGTGCTCGATCCGAACGTCACTCTGGGCGACGGGGCCAATTCCGTGTTTGCCAACGGCGGCACGGCGCTGGTGATTCACGCCAAGGCTGACGACATGAAAAGCGATCCAGCGGGCAATGCGGGCGATCGCATTGCCTGCGGCGTGATCACCCGATAAACGCCGCCCGAAACGGTGTTATGCTCGCGGTAGGTAGTCGAGGGCATGACTCTGCGCAACACTCTGGCCTGCGCGGTCGCCGGCGCCGGCCTGGTCGCGACGCTTTATGCGTTCCAGCGCCCCTTTCGGGTCTATCCGAGCATGGAAGCCTACGACGACATTCCGCTTCCGCCGGATTATCAGGAAAAAACGGAGTGGGTGCAGGCGCGCCTGATGTATCCGCAGCATCCCGACGCGCGTTTCGGCGGGCGGCGCTGGCGCTTCGGGATTTCCGACTGGCGCGAAGGCGGGACCAGTTGGACCCAGGATTATCCCCGCGCCGACCGCCACTTTGCCATGGCGCTCCGCCGGCTGACGCGCATCAGCGTTCGATCGGTGGAGCAGCCGGTGAATCTGGACGACGGCGACGACGTTTATAACTGGCCGTGGCTGGTGGCCGGCGAGATGGGCGACTGGCTGCTGACCGACGAGCAATGCGCCAAGCTGCGCGATTATCTGCTGCGCGGAGGCTTCCTGTACCTGGACGATTTTTGGGGCCCGCAGGAGTGGGAGCGCTTCGACGAGAGCATGCGCCGCGTTTTTCCGGACCGGGAAATCGTGGAGATCGATAATAAAGACGCGATTTTTCACACCGTCTACGATCTGGACGACCGCTATCAGATCCTGGGCCAGTGGGCTCTGGGGGGGCGCGGCGCGATGAGCTATCGGGTGGCCGGCACGGTGGCGCAGTGGAAAGGCATTTACGACGATCACGGCCGGCTGATGGTGGCCATGAGTTTCAACTCCGACGTCGGCGATTCCTGGGAGTGGGCCGACGATCCGCGCTATCCGGAAAAGTTCTCGGCGCTGGGAATGCGCATCGGCGTCAATTACGTCGTCTACGCGATGACGCACTGAAGCGGCGCGGCGCGCAGGCCGCGCTCCCTTGTACACTTTAGGACATGAATTCTCTCAATCTGTGCGGGAGAACCGCGGTGGTCATCGGAGGCACGTCGGGGCTCGGTCGCGCGATTGCGATTGGAATGGCGGAAGCCGGTGCGGACGTGATCGCGACGGGGCGGCGGCTGGATCTGGTGGAATCCGTCGCCGGGGAGATCGAGGCCCGGGGCCGGCGCACCATGCGGCGCGCGGCGGATGTGGTTTCGCGGCCGTCGCTCGATGAATTCCGCGCGGAAGTCATGCATCATTTCGGCGGAGCTGACGTCCTGGTCTACGCGGCGGGGCGGATCGCCAAACTGCCCACCCAAGAGATGAGCGAAGCCGATTGGAGCGCCATTCAGGACACCAACCTCACCGGCGCGCTGCGCTCGGCGCAGGCTTTTTACGAGATGCTGAAAGCCAGCGGGCGGGGGCGGATCATCCATATTTGCTCGCTCAATTCCTATGTGAGCCTGAACCAGGTGGCGGCCTATGCGGCGTCCAAGGCGGCGCTGCTGGCGTTGACGCGAAGCCTGGCGGTGGAGTGGGCGCGCGACGGGATCAATGTAAACGCCATCGCCCCGGGAGTTTTTTTGACCGACCTGAACCGGAATTTCTTGGAATCGAGCGACCGCGGCAAGGAACTGCTGATGCGCACTCCGATGGGCCGCTTCGGAAAATCGGAGGAGCTGGTGGGCGCCGCGGTCCTGCTCGCCTCCGACGCCGCGAGTTTTATCACCGGCCAGTGCATCGCCGTAGACGGCGGATTTCTGGCGTCGGGCGTAAACGCGGTGAGCTAAGCGGCCGCGGGCTTCGGATCCGGTGCAAAACGCCAGGGCGCCTGGCGGCGATCCCGCGCTATTTCCTCACCACGGTCAGCACCACCTGCGACGGATACTGAGCGGAATGGTGCACGGCATTGTGCGCCACCACTCCCTTAACCTCGTCATAATTGTTTCCGCCGGTGTTCATATTGCGGTCAAAGCGGGGAAAATTGCTGCTGGACACCTCGATGCGGATGCGGTGGCCGGCGGCGAAGTAGTTGCTGGTGGTCATCGGCGAGAGCGTCACTTTATACACCTTGCCGGGCTCCATCCACACGGGAGGCTTGTCGTAGCCTTCGCGGTAGCGGACGCGCTGGATGGTCTCATCGAGATTGTACGCGGTGCCGTCAGGAAGGACGTCGATGAGCTTCACGGTAAAGTCGGTGTCCTTGGCGTCGGAGGAAACGTACAGCGTCGCTTCAATCGGGCCGCTTACCTCGATTCCCTGGCGCAGCGGCTCGGAGGAATAGACCAGAATATCGGCGCGAGCCTCCATCTTGCGCTGGTCGAAAGCGCCGCCGGCGACGGCGTTGCCGGTGCAGCAGACGTTTCCGCCATAGGACGGCACCGGATTCATGGGATCGTAGACGAACTGATCGGGGTGATCCTGGGCGGGCGCTTCCCGCGCCAGCGCGCCGTCGCCGTTTAAGCTGTTGGCCATCCCGCCGCTGGCCAGATAGAGCGTCATCGGCTGCGCGCCCTGCGGGGGCCAGGTGTCCGAGGTCTGCCATTTGTTCAATCCCATGGTGTAGTAGCGGACGCGCGGCTGCTTCTCCAGCACGTGATTATCCTCGCCCTTCAGGAAGTGATCGAACCACTCGTATTGAATCTCGTTGTAGTTCAGGCGGGCGTCGCCCATATCGCGTTCGCCGACGATGGTGTGCTCGGTGGCGCGCGTGAAGGAGCAGTGCAGCGTCGGAGCGATCACCGCGTACTGTTCCCGGGCGATCTCCGGCTTTGCCGTCCTGCGGACGAAGTTATAGGCGGCAAGATTGGGTCCGATCGATACGTCGTACCAGGACATAAACCAGAAGCCCGGCACATTGATGGTTTTGTCGTCGTGCCATAATCCGCCGCGATACCAGGCCGGATCGTTCGGCGTGCGTTTGATCATGGCCCCGCCGGTCGGCGTCTCGGTGCGGTCGGCGAAGATGCCGTGCGGCCCGTCGACGGCTTTAAGAATGTCCATCTCCGGCAGATGCCGCAGCGCCTTGGACCAATCCACGGGGGGGAGCTGCGGGGCCAGATCAAACGCCTTGGAGAGGCGGATCAGATCCTCGCGCGAGGTGTCTGGAGGGAACATGGGCCGGATCTGGTTCTGTTCGCCGTAAAGCCAGGCGATGAACAGCATCTGCACGGCGCCGCCGCGATACCAGTTGCCCTGTTCGTAGTAAGGTCTCACGCGTCCGACGCCGGCGCCGAATCCTTGCGGGATCATGGCGGCGAAGTGCGGATTGCCCTGCGCGGCGACGCCCAGTTGCCACTCTGCCGTCGAGGAGCAGCCGATCGTCCCCACCTCTCCGTTAGACCAGGGTTGCGACGCCATCCAGTCGATCTCCTCGGTGCCGTCGCTCAGCGGCGGGCCCAGGATGTCGTAGGTTCCTTCGGAAAAGAAGTGGCCGCGCTCGTTCATTTCCACGTAGGCGTAGCCGCGTTTGACGGCCTCCAGTGGCGCGCTCATATCGGCCGGCGCGCCGAGCTTCACGTCCCAGTAATTGAAGTTGTAGGGCGTGCGCACGAAGATGATGGGCACCTTTTTCGAGGTGTCCTTGGGCCGGTAAATATCGGCGGCCATGCGCTTGCCGTCGGACATCTTGACCATCACCTTGCGGTCGATGATGGCGATGTCCTCCAGTTCCTTTTCCAGGCGATTGCGCGCCGCGATCAACTGCGCGTTGGGCGCCGGAGGCTGCGCCGCGAGACTGGCCGCCGTCATCGCCGAAGTGAAGACCAAGGCTGCGATTCGCAATAAAGGCTTCATGTGCAAGATGATTATACTCTCGATGCCGGGCGGCTGCGCATCGCCGGGACGGGGGAATTGGGCAGGACGCGGCTCCGGCGGATATTTGATATGATTTTAGTGGTCTCGTATGCAGTGGAAGCTGGTGGTTGCGCTGCTTGCCGCCGCGCCGGCATTCGCGCAGGTTTCCGGCGTCCCCAATTTTCACAAAGTCAACGATCTGGTTTACCGCGGCGGCCAGCCGTCGCGCGCCGGCTTTCACAACCTTGCCGCGCTCGGCGTCAAGACGGTGATCGACCTTCGGCAGGCAGGCGAGCATTCGCGGGCCGACGAGGAGTCCTGGGTGAAGGCCGGCGGCATGCGCTACGTGAACATCCCGCTGGCGGGACTATCGGCTCCACGCGACGCCGACGTGGCCAAGGCGCTGGCGATTCTGAACGACTCCGCCGCCGGGCCGGTGTTCATCCACTGCCGCCGCGGCGCGGACCGGACCGGCACCATCGTGGCGTGCTACCGCGTCTGGCACGATCATTGGCAAAATCGCCAGGCGCTTGAGGAAGCCCGGCGTCTGGGGATGAGCCGCCTGGAAGTGGCGATGCAGCATTATATTCTTCGCTTCAATCCCGAAACGGAAGTAAAAGCGCTGCTGTCCGGTCCCAATTAAACGGCGATTCCTTGGACAAATGAACCGCCAGTCTGCCGGCGCTGGCGCCTCCAAAAAAATGCTTGCCGCGGTGTGGGAGAAGGTGTAGCATACAAAATTTGCGGGTCTGGATTGGCGGGATTCCGGGCTGGAATTTTCGCCGAGGCCGGCGTGGCGAGCGGTTTGAATTCATAAAAACGAAACTCGCGGTTGTTAGAATTTTCGCGACGCACCGCAATTTTCTAAACCGAGGTGAGGAACCATGCGTTTTCAGGCTACCGCGGCTCTGGTTGTGCTTTTCAGCGCATCGTGTCTGGCGCAGTCGGCGGCGGGGGTGGCGGCGATTTCGGGAACTGTTCGCGACGCCTCCGGCGCGGTGGTGCCCGGCGCAAAAGTGACGATTTCGAATCCGGACCGCGGTGTGGAGCGCACGGTGGAGACGAATACGGCGGGTCTGTTTTCGGCGCCGGCGCTGCTGCCCGGACCGGGCTACAGCGTCAAGGTGACCGCCTCCGGCTTCGCCGAGTATGACGCCAAGGATCTGGTGCTTCAGGTCGGCGAGAATCTGGCGCTCACCATCAATCTGCAAGTGGGGCAGACGACGACATCGGTGAATGTGGAGACGGCCGCGCAGCTTCTGGACGACACCAAGACCGACGTTTCGCAGGTGGTGGGGACGCGGGAGATCATGGAATTGCCGATCAACGGCCGGCGCGTGGACGCCTTCGTTCTGAATACGCCGGGCGTGACCAACGACGGGACGTTCGGCCTGCTGACGTTCCGCGGCGTGGCCGGCAACAACTCTTTTCTGCTCGATGGCAACGACAATACCGAGCAGTTTTACGATGAGAACGCCGGGCGGACGCGCATCCAATCGCAGATCTCGGCCGACGCGGTGCAGGAGTTTCAGGTGGTCTCGACGAACTTCTCGGCCGAATTCGGCCGGGCTATGGGCGGCGTGGTGAATACGGTGACCAAGAGCGGCACCAACGATCTGCACGGCACCGCGTTTTACTTCCTGCGCAGCACCGGATTCGACGCGCATGATCCGTTTTCGAGTTTCAACCCCACCGAGCATCGCGTTCAGACCGGCGGCACGGTCGGCGGAGCGATCGTCAAGAACAAACTTTTTTACTTCCTGAGCACGGACATCACCCGCCGGAACTTTCCGTTCGTTGACAGCCAGGTGAAGGTTGGATTCATCGATGTGGCGACCAAAACCTGGATCGGCTGCGGCCCTCCCGCCACGCCGGCGCAGTGCAGCGCGATCAATACTCTGCTGCCGCGATTCTACGGGCAGATTCCGCGCACGGCGTCCAACGATCTGTACTTTGGCCGGATGGATTATAACCTCAACGAGAAGAACACCTTCAGCGCCAGCTTCAACTTCCTGCGCTGGAAGTCTCCCAATGGCATTCAGACCGGACTTTCCTCCACCACCGGCGCAGGGATCACCGGAAACGGCGACGACAGCGTCACTGTGCGCAACGGGAAGGCCACCTGGACGTTTGTTCCCAACGGGCGCTGGGTCAACGCGTTCCGCTATGGTCTGGATACCGACCGGCAAGCCGATACTTTCGATCAGGCGGAGCTGGGCGGCGGGCTGGGTTATCTCGACGTATCCGTCGCCGGCGTGCAGTTGGGGCCGGCGACGTATCTGCCGCGCGTGGAGCCCCTGGAAATCCGCAATGAGTTCGCCGACGACGTGAGCTGGTCCCGGGGAAAGCACGTGATCAAGTTCGGCGTTACTTTCGAACACGTGCGGGACGACGTGAATTATCTCAGCAACCGGTACGGCTCCTACACCTATCCGACGGTTACTTCTTTCGCGCTCGATTACACCGGCAACACGGCTGGGGCGCGGAATTACTCGGGGTTCAGCCAGGCGTTTGGGAATCCGGCGGTGACCTTCGCGGTCAAAGATATCGGGATGTACGCGATGGACACCTGGAAGGTGACCGACAAGCTAACCCTCACGCTGGGGCTTCGCTATGAATACACCGCGGCGCCTCCTCCGCCGCCGGCCAATCCGCTGTATCCGCTGACCGGGCAGCCGTTGCACACCGGGCCGCTGGATTTGTCGCCGCGCGTTGGCTTTGCCTACCGGCTTAATCCGAAGACGGTGATCCGCGGCGGGGCGGGGACCTTCTTTGCGCGCCTGGTCGGCGGTCTTTTGGATAATGTGCTGACCGGCAACGGCCTGTATCAGGTTTCCGATAACCTGAGCAACGCCGCGCTGATCGCGCAGGGCCCGGTGTTTCCGAATGTCCTGCCGGCCCCGCTTACGGGGCTGACGCAAGGCGTGTCGACGCTGGATGTGCTCTCGCCGAAGCTCAAAACGCCCTACTCCGAGCAGGCGACCATCGCGGTCGAGCGGGAGCTGGCGAAAGACATGGTGTTCACCATCTCCGGTGTTTTCAGCCGGGGAGTGAACCTGTGGGGCACCCAGGATATCAACGCGCCGGCTCTCGGCGCGCCGTTCACCTACATCATCGACAACGCCAGCGGCCAGCAGGTCGGGACCTATACCACGCGGGTTTATACCGGAGCCCGGCCGAACCCGAATTTCGGCGCGATTTACGAACAAACCAACGGCGTCAGCAGTTGGTATGACGGGCTTGTGCTCGAACTGAATAAGCGGTTTTCGCACGGATTCCAGTCGCAGGCGGCCTACACCTGGTCGCATGAAATCGACGACGGGCAAGGCGCGGCGACCAACGCGATCTTCGGATTCAGCGACTCATTATGGACCTATAACGGCCTGTACGGATTCGACAAAGGCAGCGGCCTGCTCGATCAGCGGCAGCGGTTCGTGTACTCGTTCGTGTGGGCGCCGACGTTCTCGCGCTCTTCGGGCGCGTTCGCCAAGTATGTGGTGAACAACTGGCAGCTTTCGAGCATCACCACCATCATGAGCGGCCGGCCCACCGGCAGCCTCACCATCCACATGAACGATACGCCGGTGGCGGGCATGCTCTACAGCGCGTCGGCGCTCGACGGATTCAATGGAAGCTTCCGGGTGCCGTTCTACCCGGTCAACAGCCTGTATACGCCGTGGGTGCAAAGGGAGGATTTCCGTCTGACCAAGAACATCCCGCTGCCGCGCGAGGGCATGCGTCTGAGCCTGAACTTCGAGGCGTTCAATATCGCCAATAACTGGTCGCCGACGGCGCTGGCGACCCAGGCCTACACCGAGGCCAAAGGCGTGCTGACCTACACCCCGGCGGCGTTCGGATTCGGCACCGCGGACGGAGGCTTCCCGGACGGGACGCAGGCGCGGCGCCTGCAAGTGAGCGCGCGGCTGGTGTTCTGAGGCCGCGCGCATGAAACATTTTGATGATAAAATGATTTCGTGCGCTCGGTCGAGGATTTCAAGGCGCAGACGCGCGAGAAGATCGGCGATCTGCGCTGCCCGGACCACCGCCAGGCGCCGCGCCTGAAGTTTCACGGATCTACGCTGCGCGAGGTGACCATCCAGATGAGCGCCTGCTGCGATAAGCTGGCCGAGCTGGCCAACCGGAAAATCGCCGCGCCGCGGGGGTGACGGGCTCAGCGCAGCGCCGCGCTCAGCCGCGCTTCGAGAGAAATCAGCAGCAGCAGCAGAAAAACCACCACCGACCCGGCCAGCGGCAGGCCCATCACCACGCCCAGGCCCCACCAGGAGGCGAAGTAGCCGAGCGTGCACGGCGCGAGCATTCCGCCGGCCATCGCGTAGGAAAAAATTCCGTTGTAAAAACCGGGATGATAATGCGGGAAGCGGTGGCCGATTTTTTCCACCACCAGAGGATAGATGGGCGCGAACGATCCGCCGACCATCAGGACCCCGCAGACGGCGCCGAAGCGGTTATCGGTGGCCAAAAGCAGGGTGCATCCGAATATCGATGCCAGCACGCTCATCGCCAGCAGGCGGGCGTGGCTCATGCGCGGCAAAATCCATTGCGCGGCCACGCGGCCCACCAGCAGCGAGAACCAATAAAGAGCGAGCATCATGAGCGAGGTGGCGGGGCTGATGCCCAGCCGCTGGCTTAAAAACAGGGCCAGCCATCCGGCGACGGCCCACTCGTTGCCGAGCTGGAAAAAGAGCAGCAGGCTGAACAGCACGGCTCCGGGGTTGCGCAGCTCCGCCAGCACCGATTTCGGCGATTGCGGCGCCGCCTCGGCGGCCGCGCCGGGCGGGCGGGCCAGGCGGGAACGGACATAAAACCATCCGAACAAGGCGGGGATGACGGCGATCCAGGTCTGAATCGCCGGCGCGGTGTAGACGTAGTAAATTCCGGAAACCAGCAGCGCGACGGTGAGGCAGCCGAGGCCAAAGAGAATGCCCGCGAGATTGATGGTGGCCACCGGATCGTGGCGGTACATCGGAGAAATGGCCTGAAAAATCGCGGTGTGCAGCACGCCCGCCGACAACCCCACCAGCGCGAGGCCGGCCACGCGCCACCACGGCGAATACGGCGGCGAAACGAACGCCAGATAAAGAAGCGCGCTCGACGCCGTGCCGCAGGCGAACGCCAGCGTCCAGGCGGACCCTTTGCGCCGGGTGAGCGGCGGGGAAACCCACGCGCTGGCCAGCATTCCCGCGATCAAACCGACGAAATACCAGGCGATGGTCGAATAATCGGAGGTGATGTGATGGCGCCAAGCCGGCAAAATCGCGCCCAAAAACGCCAGCAGCAGGCCCGATACAAAAAACCCGGTCAGCGCTTTGCGCGCTTCGCTGGAGGCGAGCGTGCCTTCCTCCGCACGCCGGCCCGCGCCTGCGGGTGCGGCCGAGCTCACCCCGATAGTATAGCCCGATAGCGGAAAAGCTTCAGCCGGCTGCTCACATCGGCTCATCCTGGGCTTCGCCGAGCTTCACCTTCACCTGGATCGAGCGGCCGTTGCGGTAGATGGTCAGGTCGAGAATATCGCCGGGGCGTTTGCGGGACGTCGCGCGGATGATCTGATCCGGCTCGGTGACCGGCTTGCCGTCCACCGCCGTCACAAAGTCGCCGCCGACGCCGAGCCGCGCGTTTCCCACGCGCACTTCATCGCGCGCGCCGCGGATGCCGGCCTGCTCGGCGGCCGATCCGCGGGCCACGGTTTGAACCAGCAGGCCGCCGCTGGAGGGGAGCTTGAGCGCTTCGGCCAGATCGCCGGCGATGAACACCGTAGTCACCCCCAGCCTCGCCGGTTTGAAGCTGCGCCCGGCGCGGAAATCCTCCAGCATCATCTTGGCCCGGTTGATCGGGCTGGCGAAGCCGATGCCGACGTTGCCTCCGTTGGGCCCGTAGATGGCGGTGTTGATCCCGATCACGCTGCCTTGGGAATCGAGCAAGGGGCCGCCGCTATTGCCCGAATTGATCGCCGCGTCGGTCTGGATCATCCCGTCCAGCTCGCGGTTATTTTCGCCCTGAATGCTGACGCCCAGCGAGCTGACCACGCCGACCGTCAGCGTTCCCTTGAACCCGAAAGGCTGGCCGATCGCGAGCACCTTCTGGCCGACCTGCAAACGATCCGAATCGCCCAGCGGCAGAGACGGCAGCTTTCTCCGCGGCTGGATCTGGATCAGCGCCAGATCGTCCTGGCGGTCCGGCACCAGCACCCGGGCCTTGTAGGTCTTCTGATCCGGCAAGGTGACCTCCACATCCTGGCCGCCTTCGATGACGTGATAGTTGGTCAGAATCTGGCCGTCCGGATTGATGATGAATCCCGAGCCGAGCGCGTGGCCGGTTTGCACGAAAAAGAACGTTTGCGTGTAGACCGTGCTGGTGATGTACACCACGCTGTCCTTCGCGGTTCTGTAGATATCGATGTTGTTCTGCTCATCCGCGCCGAGGCCGGCCGAGTGGGCGACCTGCGGGCCGCTCCACAGCGGCGTATCCGCCGCGCGCCGCCAGAACGAATTCGGACGCGCGGTGATATAAACGAATCCGCCAACGAAGATGGCGGCCAGTAACAGGGTCCTCGATCTCATGTGGAGATGCTCCGTAGCGATTCATAAACGGCTCGCGTCTGTTCGATGGTGTGCCCTTTGGAGCCGCTGGTGTCGATGATATAATCGGCGAGTTTCATTTTATCGGCCAGAGGCATCTGGCGGCGCATGCGTTGCTCGGCTTCCTGGCGGCTGATGTGGTCCCGCGCCATGGCGCGCGCGATCTGCTGCTGTTCGCTGGCGACGGCCACGATAAGGCGATCATACTGGCGGTACGAGCCCGTCTCTATCAGTATCGCAGCTTCGACGACGGCGATCCCCTGAGGCTGGCGCGCCGCGAACTCGGCCAGCAGTTTTTCGATCCGCGCGCGGACCCGCGGATGGACGATTTCGTTCAGTTTCCGCAGCCGTTCGGGGTCGCCGAAAACCTCCTGCGCCAGCCGCCGCCGGTCGATCTGGCGATCCGGAAGAAGAATCCCGGAGCCGAATTCGTCGAGGATTTCCTGGTACGCCTCGGCATCCTTCTGCTGCACCTGATGGCCGAGTTCATCGGCCTGGATCACAAAGCATCCGAGCGCGGCCAGTTGCCCGCCGACGAAACTCTTGCCGCTGGCCAGCCCGCCGGTGAGTCCGACCCTAAGCATTCCTGGCCGAGCCCCGGAGCAGGGAGCAGACCGGCCGTCGCTTGCCCTTCATCTGTGCCTCTCCGCCAGTTGGACGGTGTTGGCCATCAGCATCGCGATGGTCAGCGGACCCACGCCGCCCGGCACCGGCGTGTAAGCCGACGCCGTGCGCGCCACCTCCACTGGATGCACATCGCCCACCAGGGCGAAACCTTTGCGTTCGAACTCATCGCCGCGGCCCAGGCGGCCGGCCAGCGCGCGGTCGGCGATGCGATTCTGCCCGACGTCGATCACCACCGCGCCCGGCGCGATAAAATCCGCGGTCACCAGGCCCGGTTGCCCGATCGCCGCGACCAGAAGATCGGCGCGGCGGCACTCTTCGGCGAGGTTAGACGTCCTGGAGTGACAGATCGTGACGGTGGCGTTTTCCTGGAGCAGCATGATGGCGGCCGGCTTTCCCACGATATCGCTGCGGCCGATCACCACCGCGCGCCGTCCTTCCAGCGGCACATGGTAATACTTCAGCATTTCGATGATACCCGCCGGCGTGCACGGCCGCGGCCCCGGCCGCCCCGCCACCAGATGACCGACGTTGACCGGATGAAATCCGTCCACGTCCTTTTCCGGCGCGACCGCTTCGAGCACGCGCCGGGAATCGATCTGCTCCGGCAGCGGCATCTGCACCAGAATTCCGTCGATTTCCGGCCGCCGGTTCAGCTCCCCGATGAGGGCCAGCAGCTCGCCGGTCGAGGTGGATTCCGCCGGAGTGATCTTTTCGCTGTAAATCCCCAGCTCCAGGCAGGCTTTGATCTTTCCGCGCACATAAATCTCCGACGCCGGATTGTCTCCGACCAGAACAACCGCCAATCCGGGAGGCCGGCGAAGCTGGCGGATGCGCGGCTTCAGGCCGGCAAGGATCTCGGCGCGGACCACCGTGCCGTCAAGAATCTGCACAATTTTATTCTAAAAAGGACGGCCCTGGCGCCGCTGAGGGAGGGCCGCCTATTGGCCGATGTACTTCGTCACCCAGTCGATATTGCGGTGCATGATGTCGAGCACGAACTTAGGCTCCTGCGGCCCGTGCTGCGTCCGCGGGTAGACCACCATCTCCGCCGGCACGCCCCGGCGCTTGACGGCGTGATACATCTCATAACCCTGGGTTGTCGGCACGCGCGGATCGATCTCGCCGTGCAGGAACAGAGTCGGCGTGGTCACGTTGGCCACGTGCGCCAAAGGCGACATCTTGATGTACCGCTCCGGCTGCTCATACCACGGGCCGTCGAAGTAATCGTCCAGGGTGCTGGGAATGTCGTTGGTTCCCCACATGGAGATCAAATCCGACAAACCGGCGCCGCTGGAGGCGCACTTGAACCGGTTGGTCTGGGTGATCACCCAATCGGTCATGTATCCGCCGTAGCTCCAGCCCATCACCGCCAGCCGTTCGGGATCGGCCACGCCCATCTGAATGACGAAATCCACGCCGCTCATCAGATCCTGATAATCGCCGCCGCCCCAATCGTCGATGTTGGCCGAGCGAAACGGCAGCCCGTAGCTGGTCGAGCCGCGTGGATTCGGCCGCAGCACCGCCCAGCCATGCGCGGCGAACGAGGCGATGGGATATAAGCCGCTTGCGCCGATGAAGGTCTCATTGAAAGCGCCCGCCGGCCCGCCGTGGATGTTCAAAATCAGCGGATATTTTTTCGCTTTATCGTAGTTGACCGGCAGTGTAAGCAGGCCTTCGATCTCCTTGCCGTCCTTAGATTTCCAGCGGATGACGCGGGTTTCTCCGAGCGGCTCCCTGGGCAGATCCAGGTTGGCCGCGCTCACCCGCACCGGTTTCATCGAGGATACCGGCATGACGTAGGCTTCCACCGGCTCATCGGGCGATTGCATCGCCAGGCCGGCGTAGGTGCCGGTGCGATTAAAAACAACCTGTGGCGAAAATGTTCCGCGTGTCCTCGCAAACACCACCGCCGGCGGGCCGTCCACCGGCATGGCGTAAAGCGCCTCGCGCGTATGCACTCCCTCGCTGAAGTAGATCTTGGAGGAATCCGGCGCCCACGCATCGAGCACCGGAGACTCATCGGGCGTGGCGGGCAGCTCGCGCGGCCGCAAATTGGCGAGGTTCATCAGCACGATGCGGCTGCCGTCGATGCGCCGCGCCCCCTGCGCCGTCCGGACAAAGGCGAGATAATGCCCGTCGGGCGAATAGCGCGGCTCGGACTCGGTGGCCGGCGTGGCCGCAATGCTGCGGATCGCGCCGGTCTCCAAGGCCACTTCGAGAATGTCGGCCTTGCGCCCGTCGTCGGCGTCGGGCGTGGGGCGGACTTCGTAGGCGATGCGCGTCGAATCCGGCGACCAGTCGAATTGGCCGACATGATACGGCCCGGCGGCGATCTTTTTCACCTCGCGTTTGCCTTCAACGTTCGGTTCGACGGGAAGGATCCACAGCGAGTTGTTGTGCGGATTCTCGTCGATGACGCGGAAATCGAGCTTCTCGCGCCGCGCGCGCTCCTCCTCGCGATCCGGCTCGCGCCCGGCGAAGGCGATCCATTTGCCGTTGGGCGAAACCGAGAACGCCGCCATCGTGCCGTTCCAGTTGGTAAGCTGCTCGGCTTCACCGCCATCGGCCGGAATGCGATAAATATTGCGCTTTCCGCTGCGATCGGAGGCGAAAAAGATCCATTTCGAATCGGGCGAAAACGCGGGAGCATTCGAGCTGTTCTCGCCGCGCGTAAGCTGGATGCGGCGCGATCCATCCACGGCGGCGAGATAAATCTGCGTATTCGACTCGCTCTTTTCCCCGTCCATCACCGGATGCGTTTCCGTCCACACGGCGAGTTTGCCGTCTGGGGAGGGAATGGCGGCGCTGACGGTTTTGACTTTCATCGAAAGCTCCGGCGTCCATTGCCCCCAGGCGGCAACCGCCACCAACAGGAGCGGCCAGCATGATTTCGTCTTTGCGGGCCACCGGCCGTGCACCCGCTCGTCTTTAACGCACATATTTATCCACCCAGTCCAGATGTCGATTCATGATGTCCAGTATGAATTTCGGCTCCCGCGGGCTGTGCGGCTGCCGCGGATACACCACCATCTTCGTAATCACTCCCTCGCGTTTCAAGGAATGATAAAACTCGTAGCCTTGCGATGTGGGCACACGAATATCGGCTTCCCCGTGCAGCACCAGCGTCGGCGTGGTGACGTTCTTCACGTAAGTGATCGGCGAATGCTTGCGGTAATTGTCGAGCTGCCGCCAGGGCTCGCCGCCGAAATAATCGGGAAGGAAGCCCGGGATATCGCTGGTGCCGGTGAAACTCCACAGGTCCGTGACGCCGGCCCCGACCACGGCCGCTTTGAAGCGGTGGGTCTGCGTGATGGTCCATGAGGTCATGAATCCGCCATAGCTCCAGCCCATCACCGCCAGGCGGTCCGGATCGGCCACGCCCATTTCAATCACGTGATCCACGCCGCTTTGAATATCTTCGTAATCCTTGCCGCCCCAATCGTTGTAGTTGGCGAAGCGAAAAGTTTTGCCGTAGCCGCTCGAGCCGCGCGGATTGGCGCGAAGCACGGCGTAGCCGCGCGCCGCGAACGCCGCCAGCGGATACAGCGAGGCGCGGCCGATGAAGCCCTCCTGGAACACGCCCGTCGGCCCTCCGTGAATCACCACAATGAGCGGATATTTTTTCCCTGATTCGTAATTGACCGGGTAGGTGATCAATCCCTCGATATCCAGGCCGTCCTTCGCTTTCCAGTGAATCACTTCCGTCTTGCCGAGCGGCAACTTCGGCAGATCCGCATTGGCGCGGCTGACGCGTAGCGGAGTTTTCGCACTCACCGCCATCAGGTACGCCTCCGGCGGATCATCGGAGGATTCCATTGGCAATCCGAGCATCGTGCCCGCCGCATTCAGACGGGCGCCGTTTGCGCCGAGCGTCCCTTTGGGCTCAAACAACACTTGCGGCGGACCGTCGATGGACATTTCGTAAATGACATTGCGGGTGTGGCGCGCTTCGGTGAACACCAGGCGGTCGCCGGCGAAGCCGAGCAGTTCCGGCTGCTCGTCATAGGTGGCCGGCAGCGCGCGCGCTTCCCCGGTCGAGCGGTTGAGCAGCACGATGCCTCCGTCGAAAGCCCAGCGCGGCGGATCGGAGAGCGATTTGGTGTAGGCCAGATAGCGCCCGTCGCGCGAATAGAACATGTCCGGGCTGATGGTGCGCGTCGCGGCGATCGGTTTGATCGCGCCGCTTGAAACGTCAAGCTCGGAAAGCTCGGAGGTGGTCCAACTGTCAGCGTCCGGCGTGGCGGTATGGCTGAAGGCGATCTTCCGCGAATCGGGCGACCATTCGAGCCGATTCACGTCGCGCTTTCCGTCGGTCAACTTGCGCGCCGCCCGCCTGCCGTCGGGGTCGGCGTCGGCCGGAATCAGATAAATCGAATGATTGGCGGGATTGGAATCCAAGACGCGAAAATCGCGCTTTTCTTTGCGGTTTTTTTCAAGATCGGCCGGCGGCTCATATCCCGTGAAGGCGACCGTTTTCCCGTCGGGGGAAAGCTGGTAGCCGGAGATTTCGCCCTTGAAGTCGGTGATCTGCTCTGCTTCGCCGCCGGAAATCAGGATGCGGTAGACCTGATTCCTGCCGGATCGCGCCGATTCGAAATACACCATGCGGCCGTCTGGGGAAAAGGACGGGTTGGCCGAGCTTTTTTCCCCGCGCGTCAACTGCAGGAGATGAGATCCGTCGGCGTTGGCGAGAAAGATCTGTTCCCGCATTTCGCTGTGCTCGGCGTCCATCACCGCCTCGATTTGCGTCCAGACCACTCTGGATCCGTCCGGCGACGGGACAACCGAGCCGATGTTTTTAAATTGCATCGAAAATTCGGGTGTCCATCCGGAGGGCTGCGCGCCGGCGATGGCGGCAAAGCCCACAACAAAAAGGATCGCTTTCATAGGCGCAATTTAATATGCCACAGTTCCGCGGCGCGCGCATCCCAGCCGCGCGCGGTCACGCCTGAAGCAGCAACACTCCGGCGGCGACCAGCGCCGCCCCGGTCCAGCGGAGCCGGTTGATGTGCTCCCCCAAAATGACCTTGGCCAGAATCGTTTCAAGAACGTAGCTCGACGCTGTCGCCGGGACCGCGAAGCTGAGATCCGCGATCGACAGCAGCGACATCTGCGCCGCGAAAGCGACCGCCATCGCCGCGATGCCGCCAAGCACCCACGGGTTTTGCGCCAGTTCCCAAATCAGCCGGACAATGCTGGCGGGCCGAAAATCGCAGACCTCGCCATGGCGTTTCATGCCGGAAGCGTCCAGCAGATCGCCGGTGGCGTTGCAGCAGACGATCAACAGAACCAGCAGCCATTTCATGGCGTTGTTCGAGGCTGCGTGCGCCCCACCAGGATCGCCCCCAGCGTGATCAGCGCGACGCCGCTCCATCGGCCGCGCGAGACGTGCTCGCCGAGCACGGCCCAGCCCACGATCGCCGAAAACGCGTAGCCGGTGGCCGTGACCGGCAGAACGTAGCTGAGATCCGCCCAGCTCAGCAACGAAAGATTCGCGAACAGCCCCAGGGCCAGCAGCGCCGTGCCGCAATCGACGAAGGGGTTCCGCAGCACGTGCAGATAAGCGATCAGTTGCACCGTAACGGTGGGACCAACCTGGTGCATCCCCGCCGTCAGCAGCAGGTTTCCGCAGACGTTGGCGCAAATTACAGTGGCGGCAAAGAACGCCGATTTCCGGCGGATGAGTTTAGGATCCGTTACCGTGTGCGTCACTCTGCTGCCGATCCGCTCAATCCCACCAAAACCAGCCCGGCGGCCACCAGAATCGTCCCGGCGGTCTTGGCGGCCAGCGCCCAACCCCCATACTGTTCGTGCAGCAGGCGGGGATGAAACTTCGTCAAATAGAAGACCGTCACGAAGATGAGCGCGTAGCGCAGCCCGGAGATGGCCGAGACGACCGCCGGACTGGCCAGGCTGATGGAATAAAATACCAGAAACGAGCCGACGCCGTTGGCAAAACGGTTCAGGAAGTACAACTCTTTACTGCGCGGCGAGGCACGCTCCGAAGTCCGGAAAATCTCCTCCCGCCATTTTTTCCGCACCAGCAGGAGCAGAGCTCCCGCGAAAGTGCCCAAAGTAAATAAGACGTAGGCGGAGACGAAGTTCGTTTCCTCGAACGCCATTTTTTGCAGCACGGAGGAAAGCCCGAAGGCGGCCGCCGCGCAGACGATCAGCGGAAGAATGACGCGAAGATTCATCGGCTCGGAGGAAAACATCACGAATCCGCCGAGCACCAGCAGCGCGAAGCCCGGAATACTCGCTCCGCCGAGCGGTTCCTTCAAAAGTGGAATCGCAATGAAGTAGGTGAACAGCGGCGAGAATCCGCCCATGATCGCCAGCGCCTGCGAGGCTTCGCCGAGTTTCAGCGCGTCGTAGTAAAAATAATTCGCCGCAAGCTGGATCACGCCGGCCGCCAGCGCCAGTCCGGCCACCTTCCAGCCCGGCGTATGAAAGCCGAACGGGATCAGGCAGAGGCCGAAGATGCTGATGGCGCCCAGCCAGAACACATAATTGGTTACATCCTGCGTTTCCGGATTTTCCAGAAGAATTTTGTCCCACACCAGGGACAAGCCGATGATCCCATGCGCGAGGATGGCGATCAAGATACCGTTATGGACCCAGGAAAACACGGCGGGCCTAGGTAAGACTCGGCTGCGCCCGCGCCGCGAAGGTGTAACCGCTTCAATCGGCCGAAAAACGCACAGCCTGTTCGATTTTCTGGAGCCTGCTCCAGAATGCGGGCAGCAGTTCGAGCTTCAAGGCGTTCGCTCCATCGGAAAGGGCGCGCTCCGGCGCCTCATGCACCTCGACGAATACCGCATCCACCCCGGTGGCGACCGCGGCGCGCGCCAGCGGCTCGATGAACTTCGGCTCGCCGCCCGATGCCGTTCCCGCCGCGCCTGGTAGCTGCACGCTGTGCGTCGCGTCGAAAACCACGGGCCATCCGAACTCGCGCATAATCGCCAGCCCGCGCATATCGACCACAAGATTGTTATAGCCGAAGGAGCTGCCGCGCTCGGTCAGCAGAATCCGGTCGTTTCCCGTGGAGGCGACTTTTTCGGCCGCCAGCCGGATATCGTAAGGCGAAACGAACTGGCCTTTTTTGATGTTCACGGCGCGTCCGGTGCGCCCGGCGGCCAGCAGCAGGTCCGTCTGCCGGCAAAGAAACGCGGGGATCTGCAAAACATCGGCCGCTTCGGCCGCGGCTTCGGCCTGCGCCGGTTCGTGGATATCGGTGAGCACGGCGAATCCGGCATCGCGCACGGATTTGAGAATCCGCAGCCCTTCTTTCATCCCCGGACCGCGATACGATTTGACGCTTGACCGGTTCGCTTTATCGAAAGACGCTTTGAAGATAAACGGGGCGCCCGTCTTCGAAATTTCCCGCGAAATTTCCCGCGCGAGAAAATGAACGTGCTCTTCCGATTCGATGACGCACGGCCCGGCGATCAGCGCCAGCGGGGCGCCGCCGCCGATCTGGATTTGATCCGTGATCCGCAAAAGCTAACGCGCCAGCGTCTCCATTCTGGTTCCGGCCTCCTGTCTTCTGGCGCCCTCGGCCAGCGCCGCGCCGATAAACGCCCGGAACAGCGGATGCGGCTCGAGCGGCTTGGACTTAAACTCGGGATGGAACTGGCAGCCCAGATACCAGGGATGGCCGGGAAGCTCGCAGATCTCGACATAAACGCCGTCCGGCGTTTCGCCGGTCAGCCGTAAGCCGTGCCGCGTCAGTACCTCTTCGAACTCCCGGTTAAATTCGTAGCGATGGCGATGGCGCTCGCTGATTTCCGCCTGCCCGTAGGCTTGGCGCGCGAAACTTCCTTCCGCCAGCCGGCAGGGATAAGCACCCAGGCGCATCGTTCCGCCTAATTCATCCACGCCCTTCAACTCGCGCAATTTATAAATGACGCGATTCGGCGTCGCCGGATCGAACTCGGTCGAGTTGGCGTTGGTCAAGCCGCAGACGTTGCGCGCGAACTCGATCACCATGGTCTGCATGCCCAGGCAAATGCCGAAATACGGCACCTTGAACTCCCGCGCGTAGCGGATCGCGCACAACATCCCCTCCACGCCGCGCTTGCCGAATCCGCCGGGGACCAGAATGCCGTCGAAGGCCTCCAGCTCCGCGATCGCCTCCGGCCACTTCAGTTTTTCTGATTCCACCCAGGTAAAATTCACCTTGGCCTCATGCGCCAGGCCGCCGTGCAGCAGCGCTTCCTTGAGGCTTTTGTACGAATCCTCGTACTCGACGTATTTTCCCACGATGCCGATCGACACCTCGCGCGCCGGATGCTTGAGCCGCCGCGCCATCTCGCTCCAGCGGCTTAAATTCCGCGGGCCGGCTTGGATCGCCAGGCGGCGCAGGGCGATTTCATCGAAGCCCTGCTCGGCGAACACCAGGGGGCACTCGTAGACGCTGGAAACGTCGCGCGCGGTGATGACCGCCTCGATATCGACATCGCAGAACAGCGCGATTTTTTCCTTCATCTCCTGCGGCAGCTCATGATCGCTGCGGCACAGAAGAATATCGGGCTGGATGCCAATGGCGCGCAGCTCCTTCACGCTGTGCTGGGTCGGCTTGGTTTTCAGCTCCTGCGCGGCGGCGATCCAGGGCACCAGGGTGACGTGAACGAACAAGGTATTTTCGCGCCCCAGCTCGTGCCGCAACTGGCGGATCGCCTCCAGAAACGGCAGCGACTCGATGTCGCCCACGGTTCCCCCGATCTCGACGATCACCACATCGATGGGCGAGCCGTCGGCCGCCGTCGAAACGCGCTTCACCGCGGCTTTGATTTCATTGGTCACGTGCGGGATCACCTGCACCGTCTTGCCGAGATAATCGCCGCGGCGCTCGCGCGAGATGATCTGCTCATAGATGCGCCCGCTGGTCAGATTATTGGCCTGCGTCAGCGGCGCGTGGGTGAAGCGCTCGTAGTGGCCCAGATCGAGATCGGTTTCCGCTCCGTCATCGGTGACGAAAACCTCGCCGTGCTGGAAAGGGCTCATCGTGCCCGGATCGACATTCAAGTAGGGATCAAACTTTTGCAGCGTGACCTTCAGGCCCCGGCTTTCCAGCAGGCACCCCAGACTCGCTGCGGCGATTCCCTTGCCGAGCGAACTCACCACCCCGCCGGTCACGAAGATGTACTTGGACATTTCTTTTATCCCGTCACCATCATTTTTTCGTACAGCTCCGCCACAAGTTTCCAATCCTCCGGCGTATCCACGCCGAGCGATTCATAGTCGGTCTCAACCACACGGATTTTGAACCCATTTTCGAGCGCGCGCAACTGCTCCAGCCGTTCGGCGCGCTCCAGCGGCCCCACCGGAAGCTCCGGATAGGCCAGCAGAAAATCGCGCTTATAGACGTACAGGCCGATGTGCTTGAAATAGGTCCGTTCCCCGCCGTCGCGAACGTAGGGGACCGGCGAGCGCGAAAAATAGATGGCGTTTTCATCCCGGTCCGTCACCACTTTCACCACGTTCGGATCGGCGATCTCGCGCTCGCGCGCGATCTTTTTCTTGAGCGTGCCCATGGGCGCTTCCTGGTCCAGAATGCCCAGGATCGCCGCGTCGATCGCCGCCGGGTCGATCAGCGGCTCGTCACCTTGAATATTCACGATGAACTGCGCCTTCGACGCGGAGGCCGCTTCGGCCACGCGGTCGGTTCCGGAAAGATGATCGGCGCGGGTCATGACCACGCCGGCTTTGAACTGCCGCGCCGCGTTGCGGATGCGTTCGTCGTCGGTGGCGATTATCAGTTCGGACAGGTATCTGGCCTGCGAAGCGCGCTCCCAAACATGCTGGAGCATCGTTTTTCCGGCGATCGGGACCAGCGCCTTGCCAGGGAAGCGTGTGGATGCGTACCGTGCGGGGATTACGCCAAGAATCCGGTGCGGCACGATCTAGTCTAGCACAACATTTGAAAATCGGCGAAGCTCAGCCGACATCGGCGAGGTAGGCAAACCGCGCGCGCCTTGCGCAGGAGCTTTTCGGCGCCGTGTCCGGCGCCGTCCGCAGGACGGGCTGACCTGCTAAGATGCGTGCTTGGGCCGATGACTCCGCCTCGCCGATGCCTGCCCGCCGCGATCCTGCTCGCGCTTGCCGGATGCAGCAAACCGCAGCCAAAACCCGTTGTTCCGGAGGTCTTCCGCGTGAAATTCGAGACCTCGCGGGGCGACTTCATCGTCGAGGCCCGCCGCGACTGGGCGCCGCGCGGCGTCGATCGTTTTCATGAGCTTCTGCGCATGCATTATTTCGATCAGGGGCGGTTCTTCCGCGTGATCCCCGGATTCATCGCGCAGTTCGGCGTCCATCGCGATTTTCGGGTTCACGACGTGTGGCGGGAGCTGTTCATCGTGGACGATCCGCCGAAGGAAAAAAATCTCCGCGGAACGCTGTCGTTTGCGCAGTCCGGCCCGAACACGCGGGCCACGGAGATTTTCATCAATCTGGCCGATAATACGTCGCTTGATCAGGAAGGATTCGTTCCCTTCGCGAAGGTGATTGAAGGCATGGAGGTCGCCGACCAGCTTTATTCCGGCTACGGCGAAATGCGCCCGCAAGGCAAGGACATCGATCCGGGACGCGTCGAAGGCGAAGCCAACGAATATCTGGTCCGGTTTCCAAAGCTCGATTACATCAAGAAAACCGAATTTCTTCCGTGAGCCCGCGCCGCTCACCGCCGGCGGGACGGGGCGGAGGCGTGCGTTTTTGTAATAGAATGACGCCTGGAGGCTCGCATGATTACTCGCCGGGGATTTGCCGGTCTGGTCGCCGCTGGTTTTACTGAGTTCGCGTTTGCGCAACGCTCCGCGGTCGATTCGATGAATGTTCAAGCGCCGAAGGGAACGGTCTGGCTCAATGCCAATGAATTTCCGGAAGGGCCGCCGGCTGCGGCGCTCGATGCGATCGCTCGAGCCGCCAAGGAATCGAATCGCTATCACTTCACGGAGTATCCGGCGATTTATGAGAGCGTCGCGAAACTGGAAGGGCTCAACGGCGAGCAGGTGCTGGTCGGCGCCGGATCCACTGAAGCGCTGCACTGCGCCGTGGAGGCGTTCACCTCGCCCAAGCATCCATTCATCTGCGCCTGGCCGACGTTTGAATCGGGTCCGGAACTGGCGGCGGCGCAAGGACACGCGGTGGTGAAACTGCCGCTCACCTCCGATTACCGCTCCGATGTGCGGCAGTTGGTGGCCGAGGCGAAAAAGGCCGGCGGCGGGTTGATCTACATCTGCAATCCCAACAATCCGACCGGCAACGTCGCGCCCAAGCAGGACATCGCCTGGGCGGTGAGGAACCTTCCCTCCGATACGGTTCTGCTGGTCGACGAAGCCTACTTCCACTTCAATACTTCGCCGGAAACCGAAAGCGCCATGAAGTACGTCAAGGACGGAAAGAACGTACTGGTGTTGCGGACCTTCTCCAAGATTTACGGCATGGCGGGACTGCGCGCCGGCTACGTCGCCGCGCGTCCGGACCTGATCAAGAAAATGGTTCCGTTCCGCAATCTTCAGATCAGCATCACCACCGCCCGGGCCGTGGTGGCCGCGATCGATATGGGCCCGAAACTGGTCGAGGAGCGCCGCGCGCGTTTGATCCGCACGCGCCAGGATCTGGTTGCGTTTTTGAAACAGAAGAAACTGAACGCCATCGAATCGCAGGCCAATTTCGTCATGTTCGATACCGGCCGCGATATTAATCAAATCGGCCCGGCGATGCTCGCCAAGGGAGTCGCGGTCGGCCGTCCTTTCCCGCCGTTCAACACCATGATGCGGATCACCATCGGCACGGATGCGGAAATGGCGAAGTTTAAAACGGCGCTGAGCGAGGTTCTTTCGGTTTAGGCGCCCGGACCGCTGAGCAGCCGCGCTGGGGCCGCTGAGCCCGATACCTGCTGGTACTCTGAAAGGGATGAGATTTCCAGCCCTTCTTGCGTTGCTGCCCTGCTTGGTCTGCGCGCAGTCGCTCGCCGATTTCGAGAAAAAGGTCAGCGAATTCACGCTGCCCAACGGCTTGCATTTCATTCTGATCGAGCGTCATCAGGCGCCCGTTGTGTCCTTTCACACCCATGTCAACGTGGGCTCGGTGGACGATCCGGGCGGGGAAACCGGAATCGCCCACATGTTCGAGCACATGGCGTTTAAAGGGACGCAAACCATCGGCAGCAAGAACTGGCCGGAGGAAAAAAAAGCGCTGGACGCGATCGAAGCCGTTTATGACCGGCTGGATCAGGAGCGGCGCAAGGGTTTTCGTTCCGATCCGAAAAAAATCGCGGCGCTTCAGGACGAGCTGAAAACGGCCATCGCCAAAGCCGACAGCTTTGTCGATGAAAACGCCTATGATCGCATCGTCGAATCCAACGGCGGGGTCGGCATGAACGCGTCCACCGCGGAAGACTCCACCGATTATTTTTACAGCTTTCCTTCGAATCGCATCGAATTGTGGTTCCTGCTCGAATCGGAGCGGTTTCTCCAGCCGGTTTTTCGCGAATTTTACAAAGAGCGCGACGTGGTTCGCGAGGAGCGGCGCATGCGCGTCGAATCGAGCCCGCAAGGAAAGCTGGTGGAGGCGCTGCTGGCCACCGCCTTTGAAGCTCATCCCTACCGCAACATGCCCGGCGGCTGGGCCAGCGACATCGATAATTTCCGCCGTCCCGAGGCCGAAGCCTTCTACAAAATTTATTACACGCCCAACAACATCACCATCGGAATCGCCGGCGACGTGAATCCCGCCGAAGCCCGGCGCATGGCTGAACGGTACTTCGGGCGCCTGCCGCGCGGCCCCCTTCCGCCGCTGGTCCGCACGGTCGAACCCAAGCAGGAAGGCGAAAAACGAGTCGCCGTGGCCTCGCCGGCGCAGCCGTTTCTGGCGATCGCCTATAAGCGCCCCGATCAATACTCGCCCGATGACGCCACGCTCGACGTGCTCAGCGATGTACTCTCGGAGGGCCGCACCGGCATCCTTTATAAAGAAATGGTTCGCGATAAAAAGATTGCTCTCGCCGTCGGCACGCAGGCCACTTTCCCCAGCGGAAAATATCCGTCGCTGTTTCTCTTCTATGTTGTCCCCAGCTCGGGCCACGGCATCGAGGAGAACGAAAAAGCGTTGTACGCCATCATCGACCGGGTCAAAAAAGAGCCAGTAGACGCGGAAACGCTGGCGCGCGTCAAAATCAAACTGCGGGCGGCGTTGATCCGCAAGCTCGCCGATAACGCCGGCCTTGCCGCCGAACTGTGCGATTATTACGCGGCCTATGGCGACTGGCGCAAGCTGTTCACCCAGATCGCGGATTACGATAAAGTCACCGCTGCCGACGTGCAGCGTGCCGCGCGGAAATATCTGATCGAGGAAACCAAAACAGTCGCCTACACTTATGCGCCGGCCGAAGGAGCCGGGAAATGATGCGCCGCTTCGCACTCCTTCCGCTCTGTGGCGCGGCGGCCATGCTGGCGCAGCCGGTGCCGTCCTATAAAGATCTGAAGTATCCCCCGCTGGCGCAGGTGAAAATTCCGGCGCCGGAAGCGTTCACGCTTTCCAACGGAATGCGCGTCTTTCTGCTGGAGGACCACGAGCTGCCGCTGATCTCCGGCGTGGCCATGGTTCGCACCGGCAACCTGTTCGATCCCCCGGATAAAAAAGGCCTGAGCCAGGTGACGGCTGAGGTGATGCGGTCCGGAGGGACCAAATCGAAAACCGGCGACCAGATCGACGAGGAGCTGGAAGACGTCGCCGGATCGGTGGAGAGCGAGATGGATGAGACCAGCGCCACGGTTTCCTTTTCCGCGCTGAAAGAGTCGGCCGGCCCGGTGCTCGACGCGTTCAAGGATGTACTGGCGCATCCGGAATTCCGGCAGGACAAGATCGATCTGGCGCTCGATCAGCTTCGCAGCGCCATCGCGCGGCGCAACGACGACGCGCAGGCGATTCCCGACCGCGAGCTGCTCCGCATCGTCTATGGCCGCGACACCCCCTATGGATGGCAGATCGAATACGCTGATCTGAATCGCATCAAGCGCGACGATCTGATCGCGTTTTACCAGCGTTATTATTTTCCGAAAAACATCATGCTCGCCGTCTATGGCGATTTTTCATCGGCCGAAATGAAGGACCGGCTGGAAAAACTCTTCGCCGATTGGAGAACGGAACAGCCTCCGGTTCCGGCGTTTCCGGAGGTGAAGGCCCAGCCCGCGCCGGGCATCTATCTGGCCGAAAAAAGCGATGTGACGCAGACCTTCTTCGCGCTGGGCGAGCTCGGCGGCACGCTGCGCGATAAGGATTATGCAGCGCTCCAAGTCGCCGCCAACATTTTGGGCCAGGGATTCACCAGCCGTCTGATGTCGCAGATCCGGACCAGGCTCGGCTATGCCTATGCGATTCAGGCGGAGTGGGCGGCGAATTATAACCACCCTGGCACGCTGCGCATCGAAGGCAGCACCAAGTCGGCGTCCACGACGGAAACCATCGAGGCGATCAAAGTGGAAATCGAAAAGATGCGCACCAGCGAGGTCACCGAGCGCGAGCTGGCCGAGGCCAAGGACAGTGTGCTCAACAGCTTCGTTTTTTTCTTCGACAGTCCCGCCAAGACGCTGGAGCGCGTGCTGCGCTACGAATATTTCAACTATCCCAAGGATTTTCTGTTCCAGTACCGCAAGGCGGTGGAGGCGGTGACGCGCGAAGATGTGCTGCGTGTCGCCAGGGAACGCTTCCGCACGGATCAGTTGACCATCGTCGCCGTCGGCAATCCCAAGGAATTCGGAAAGCCGCTGAGTGCGCTCGGCAAAGTGACGCCGATCGATCTCACCATCCCCGAGCCGAAACAGGAGACCGCCAACTCCGACGCCAAGAGCCTCGCTCGCGGCCGTGAATTGCTCCAGCGCGCGCAGCGGGCCATGGGCGGAGCGGACAGGCTGGCCGCGATTCGCGACATTTCTGAATCGGTGGAGTTCGCCATGGACGCCAGCGCAGGAGGGATCAAGATGAAGCAGCATAATCGCTATCTGCTGCCGTCTTACTTCCGCCAGGACCTGGAGCTGCCTTTCGGAAAGATCAGCACCTATTCGGATGGAAAGACCGGATGGCAGATGACGCCGCAGGGACAGCAGCCGATGCCGCCGCAAGTGATCCAGCAGATTCGCGGCGTTCTGTTCCGGAATCTGCCGCGTGCCGTGCTCGCCGATCGCGATGCGTCGCTCAAGGTCAACGCCATCGCGGAGGACACCGTCGAGATTTCAGGCGATGGCCGCGTCCTCAAGCTGCAATTCGACCCCTCCACCGGACTGCCGGTGAAGGAGTCGTATCAGGAAGGCCCGGCGGCCGTCGAGGAGGCCCTTTCGGATTGGCGCGATGCCGGCGGCGTGAAACTGCCCTATAAGAAAACCATCGTTCAGAATGGGAAGCACTTCGCCGACATCACCATTGCGGAGTACCAGATCAACGGCGGAATCAAAGCGGAGGATCTGAGCAGGAAACCATGAAGGGGAGGCGCCGGCGGCCGATCACCGCCGCCATTCTTTTCTGCTGGAGTTGCCTTGCGCAAACTCCTGCCGAAATCAAGGGCAAGAAAGTCATCGACGCCGCCATTCAGGCGCTGGGCGGGCAAAAATTCCTGACCATGGAAGACCGCGTCGAAAGGGGGCGCGCGTTTTCGTACTACCGCGACGAGATCAGCGGGCTGTCCATTGCCGCTATCTACACTCGCTACGTTAGCGTCGCTGCCGATAAGACCGGCTCGGAAATCGCCCAGCGCGAGCGCGAGGCCTTTGGAAAGGACGAGGATTCCTACGTACTTTTCACCGAAAACGGCGGCTGGAACGTCACCTGGCGCGGCGCGAAAGAATTAGAGCCGGACCAGCTCGCGCGCTATCGCGAAACCACTCTCCGGAATATTTTTTACATTCTCCGGATCCGCCTGAACGAGCCCGGCATGATCTTCGAATCGCGCGGCAGCGACATCGTCGACAATCAGCCGGCCGATGTGGTCGATATCACGGATGCCGAGGACCGGGTGGTGACCGTCAGTTTCCATCAAAGCACTCACCTGCCCATCCGCCAGGCGTACAAGCGGATCAATCCGCAATACAAGGATCAGGATGAGGAAGTGACGCTCTATTCCCGCTATCAGGAGTCGGACGGCATTTGGTGGCCGCGCGAGATCCATCGCGAGCGCAACGGCGAGAAGATCTACGAGATGTTCTCCGATTCGGTGAAGTTCAACACCGATCTGACCGACGATCTCTTCTCGGTTCCCCAACCGGGCGCCGCGGCCGTCCCCAAGAAGCGGAAAAAATAGCCGGGGCACCGCAAACTGTAACGGGCCGCTGGCGGCCTTGCCGCGCCTTACAGGCTGCGCGGCGCCGCCGGGACCAGCCGGCGATATCGGTACAATGGATATCGGCGAAGGCGGCCGTCCGGTCAAACCAAAATGAGCAATCTCATCGTTCTAGGCGCGCAGTGGGGTGACGAAGGAAAAGGGAAAGTCGTCGATTTGCTCGCGGACCGCTTCGATGTCGTCGCGCGTTATCAGGGCGGGCACAACGCCGGCCACACCATCCATATCGGAGAGAAAAAATTTGTCCTCAAGCTGATTCCGGGCGGAATTCTGCGGCCGAATACCGAGGTGGTCATCGGCAACGGAGTGGTTGTTGATCTGGCCGCGCTGATCGAGGAGATTGAAACGCTGGAGGAGTCCGGAATCGACGTTCGCAACCGCCTGCGCGTCAGCAATCGCGCGCACGTGATCTTTCCCTTTCACCGGCTGATCGAAAAGATGTCGGAAGCGCGCGAAAACCGCATCCCGATCGGCACCACCTCGCGCGGCATCGGGCCTTGCTACGAAGATAAAACCGGCCGCCGCGGCATCCGCGTGGCGGATCTGCTGGACGCGGAAAACTTCCGGATGCTGTACGACATTCTGGCCGCCGACAAACAGATCCTGGCGGCGACGTTCCAGCTCGACGAGCCCGTGAACTACGCCGAAATCCGCGAGAAAACCGAAGAATACGCCGAGCGCATCCGGCCCCTGGTCTGCGACACCGCGGCGTTTCTGCACGAGGCGATGGCGCGCGGCAAGCGCATTTTGTTTGAAGGCGCGCAGGGCACCATGCTGGACATCGATCACGGCACCTATCCGTTTGTCACCTCCTCGAGCGCCGCGGCCGGCGGAGCCTGCACCGGAACCGGCGTGCCGCCCACGAAAATCGACGGAATCGCCGGGGTTTCCAAGGCTTATATCACCCGCGTCGGATCGGGTCCGTTTCCGAGCGAAAGCAAGGACGCGGCCGGCGATCTTTTGCGCCGCGAGGGCAACGAGTTCGGCGCCGTCACCGGACGCCCGCGCCGCTGCGGATGGTTCGATGTTCCGCTGTTGCGCTATACCGCCATGGTCAACGGTTTCGACACGCTGGTGATCACCAAGCTGGACGTGCTGGACCATCTGGAACAGATCCCGGTGTGCATCGGCTACCGCCTGTGCGGGAAAGAATTGAAGGAAATGCCTGCGACTTATCGCGAGCTGGAGGCGATCCAGCCGATCTATAAAGCCCTGCCGGGCTGGCTCGCCCCGACGCGCGGCATTTCCCGCTTCGAGGATCTGCCCAGGGCCGCCCAGGATTATCTCCGTTTCCTCGAAGAAAGCACCGGGGTCGAGATCGGCGGAGTTTCCATCGGTCCGGAGAGGAATGAAACCATCATCCGCGCGGGAACAAAACTCCAGCGGCTGATTTAAACATTCCCTGCGCGCGCCGTATGATCCTCACTTGACTTGACTCTGTGCGCGCCGGCGCGGCCGGATCTACTCAAAAGACAGGATCACCTTGGCCGAATCGCCGCTCATCATGGCCTGGAACCCTTTTTCGAACTCGGTGTAATGGAAGCGATGGGTGATGACCGGGCGGATATCCAGGCCGGATTGCAGCATGACGGTCATCTTGTACCAGGTCTCGTACATCTCGCGGCCGTAAATTCCCTTGATGGTCAGCATGTTGAAGATGACGGTGCGCCAGTCGATGGACATTTCCTGATCGGGGATGCCGAGCATCGCGATTTTTGCGCCATGGCTCATGTTGGCGAGCATGTCGCGGAAGGCCTGCGGGTTGCCGGACATCTCCAGGCCGACGTCGAAGCCTTCGGTCATGCCGAGCTGGCGCTGCACATCGGCCAGCGTTCCCTTGGAGATGTCCAAAGCGACTGTCGCGCCCATCTTCCGGGCCAGTTCCAGGCGGAACGGGTTACGATCGGTCACTACCAGGAATCGCGCGCCGGCGTGGCGCGCCACGGCCGCCGCCATCAGCCCGATCGGACCCGCGCCGGTGATCAGCACATCTTCGCCCAGCACCGGAAACGACAGCGCGGTGTGCACCGCGTTGCCGAACGGATCGAAGATCGCCGCGATATCCAGATCGATCGACGGCGCATGCCGCCAGAGATTCGACATCGGCAGCACGATATATTCGGCGAACGCTCCCGGACGGTTCACGCCGACGCCGAGGGTGTGCGCGCAAAGGTGGCGGCGTCCGGCCAGGCAATTCCGGCAGCGCCCGCAAGTCACATGCCCTTCGCCGCTGACGATATCGCCGGGATGAAAATCGTTGACGTTCGAGCCGGTCTCGACGATTTCGCCCACGAACTCATGCCCGATGGCCATCGGGACGGGAATGGTGCGCTGCGCCCAGTCGTCCCAGCGGTAAATGTGAACGTCGGTGCCGCAGATGCCCGCGCGCCGGACGCGGATGAGGACGTCGTTGATTCCGGGCCGCGGCGATTCCACCTCTTCGAGCCACAGTCCGGGCTCGCGCCTGCTTTTTACCAGAGCTTTCATGATTGCCCGCCAAGACCGCGCGGAAGCTCATATTCTAACGCGCTTGCGGGCGCCGGCTCTTGCTTCGCGGCGGCGCGCCTCCGGCGCGGATTCTAATACGCGCTCCGATAGATCTCCAGCGCGCCGGCGGCGTCAAACGGACGCGGATTGAATTTTCCGGTCCACTGCGAAGCCGCTTCCTCGGCCAGCCGGGGCAGCGCTTCCGGGCGCACCGGCGTGTCCTGCAAAGACAGGGGAAGCCCGGCGATCTCGGCGAGCTGGCGCAGGCGTTTGGCCAGGCCGCCGGCGTGAAGCTCCTCATATTGCCGGCCCACGGCGGCGCTGTTCCACTCGACCACGCGCGAAAGCACCAGCGCGATGGCCTCCCCATGCGGGATCCGGTAATGTTCCGTCAGCGGGCCGGCGCAGGCGTGCGCGGCGCCGAGCATCGAATTTTCGATCGCCAGGCCGCCGAAGTGCGCGCCGATCAGCATCGCACCGCGCGCGTCCAGGTCGTCCGGATTCTTCAGCACGCGCTCGAAATTTTCGTTCAACAGCCGCCAGGCCGAGCGTGAAAAACATTCCGACAGCGCCGTGCGCCGCGTGCTCACCAGCGTTTCGACCGCGTGCGAGATGGCGTCGTATCCGGCGGCCGCCGTGAGCGCCCGCGGCTGCGTCACCGTCAGCTTCGGATCGAGAATCGCCGCGCGAAACACCGCTTTCGAATCGCCGCACACCATTTTTACGGAGCGATCCGAAACTACGGCGTAGCTCTGCGCTTCGCTGCCGGTTCCGGCGGTGGTGGGGACGGCGATCATGGGCAGCATCGGCCGCGAGGCCTTCCCGTAGCCCCAATAATCCCGAATGGAGCCGCCGTTGGACAGGACGAAATTAATCGCCTTGGCGCAATCCATCGAACTGCCGCCGCCGACCGCGGCAATCAGATCGATGTGATGCGGCCGGGCCAGCGCCGCACCGGCCTCGACCGCCTCGGCTGTGGCGGTTTCGAAGTCGTGAAATACGGTCACCTCCATGCGCCGCGCCTTCAGCGAGCGCGCCGCTTCGGCCGCGTATCCCAGTTCGGCCATGCCGCGGTCGCCGACCAGCAGACACCGGGTGGCGCCCAGCTCTCGCGCGACTTCACCCAATCGCGCGGATTCGCCTTCGCCGAATAACACGCGGGTGCGGGGACGGAAATCAAAGCGGGTCATGTCGAATCCGGGAGGTCCGTAGCCAGAATAGCACCGCGAGCGGCGGGCTCCCGATTCCCGGCTCCGGCAGCGCGCCGGTTTATCTGGCGCCGCCGGTCGGCTTCTGTTTCGCTCGTGCCTGGGCCACCATGTCCTTTACCTCCTTCATCAGCGTGGGACCGTGATAGGGGATTCCGTCTTTGATGGTCCACTCGATTCCGCCGGAATGGACCACTTTGCCGTTCACCCAGGAATCGACGCCGGTGGGATAAAGGACCTTGAAATCCTCGAGCGGATTGCCATTGACCACGATCAGATCGGCGCGGTAGCCGGGGCGAACCTTGCCGAGATCCTTTTCGCGCCCGAGAATTTTGGCGTTGTCCGCCGTCGCGTGCTCGATCACCTTGAGCGGCGGAAAGCCGGCCTCCTGCTGCAACTCCAGCTCGCGGATCAAGCCGAATCCGTACATCGAATAAATGAAGCCGGCGTCGTCGCCCACGCCGATGGTGCCTCCCCGGCGCCCGAATTCCTTCAGCGCGGCCTCCCAGATCTGGTAGTTCTCTTTCCAATACGCCTCGTCGGTGGAGGTCCAGTGACTGAAATAGGAGCCGTGATTGGCCGGGTTCGGTTCGAAATATTTTTCGAGCACGGGATGCAGGTAATCCTTAAACCAGGGCTGCGTTCGCGCGCGCTGCAGATCGCGGCTGGCTTCGTAGATGCTGAGCGTCGGGACCCAAGCGACGCCCGCGTCGACCATCGCTTGCAGCACCTCCGACAATTTCTCCGGATTCGCCTCGCGCCACAGGCGGCCGCCGTAGCGGAACCGGTCGGCTTCGTCGTTGTAGTTGTAGGTGGCGGGAAAATTCTGGACGCCGTCGTCGAGCGCGGCATCGGGGATGCCGTACCAGTGCTCGATGCTGGTCGTTCCGTATTTTATATCGTCCCAGGCGTTGACATCTTCGACGCCGGCATGGTGAGCGATTCGCAAACCGAGTTTATGCGATTCGTCGGCGGCCGCTTCCATGATTTCCCGGTTGATGCTGATGAACTTCATGCCGTCCACGCCCATCGCTTTGAAATCGCGGACCCGCTGCCGCGCCGCCTCAGGCGACTTGGGCGAGCCCAGCATCGGATACACGAACATCCGCGGAGCGGCGACGGTTCCTTCTTCGCTGCGCTTCCGCAACTCGAGCGTCTTTTTCGTATCGCTGCCGACGTCGCGCACCGTGGTGATGCCGCAGGCCAGCCAGATATTGAGCTCGTATTGCTGCGGCTGCGGGATGCCGCCGCGTTCGTCCTGGGTGTGCGCGTGGGCGTCGATGAGTCCGGGCAGCACATACTTGCCCGTGGCGTCGATCTCGATATCGCCGGCGGGCCTCCGGGCCTCGCCGCGCGACAAGGCGACGGGGTCCAGCGAAACCACGTCGGTGATGAGATTATTCTCGATCACGATGTCCTTGGGGCCGGCGGCGGGCGTTCCGCTGCCATCGACGACCAGGGCTCCGCGCACCACCAGCCGCGGATAACGATGTCCGGGCGTCACATTGGTCCGGACCTGGGCCGGAAGCAGGGCGCAGCCCATCAGGAATCCGAGGAAAAACCGGGTCTGCATATCAGGACTAGGATACTGCAAAAACACCGCTTAAGGCGCAGGGCTGCGGGGAGGGGGCCGCGTTTGATGAGTTGAGAAAAACCGTGTTGTAGGCCAGCGATAATGTCCGGTTAACAGGCCAGCGATTCTGTCACCGTTTTCATGAATCGGGGACTCGGTCCCCGAACCCCTGGGATTTATCGCATGGCGCCAGGATGATGCTGGAAAGCGC